>Ga0207658_10000002_pt1 | contig 1364188 bp, 1305 predicted proteins | sample KBSS33metaG_FD_184322 | JGI IMG/M metagenome (GOLD analysis project Ga0207658, IMG submission 184322) | Switchgrass rhizosphere microbial communities from Kellogg Biological Station, Michigan, USA - KBS S3-3 metaG (SPAdes) (version 2) | ecosystem: Host-associated > Plants > Roots >... | reverse complement strand
AACAAAAACTCGTCAAACGCCTCGAACACGACCTCTACTATATCGAAAACTGGTCCCCCTGGTTCGACCTCTACATCCTCGCCAAAACCACAGCCACCGTCCTCTCACAAAAAACCGCATATTGAACTGCCCAGCGGCGGCCCCGCGGGCGACATGGTTTACCGTCGCGCCCGGCTGGGCGACGATCACCGTTCGTCAGTCCGGCGCCATCGTTCCATCGCAGTGGCGAGTTCGCTCCGCTTGGTATCGCGGGCGCGTTCAAGCTCGACCATCTTCTTGTCCCAGTCGGCGACCAGCTGTCGTCGCTTGCGGGCCAGGGCAGCTTCCTCCTTCGTCAAACGGTCGAGTTGTTTCCGGCGCTGCTCTTCGGCCGCATCAAGGGCTGCCTGGGCCTTGTCCAGTCCGGCACGGCTTGGCCGCGGAGGCGGCTTCTTACGTGCCTCGGTCGGCACCGCCGCAGCGGCCGGCGATTTCCGTTTGGGAAGCGCCGCGACATGCTCGGCAGTAGAGCCACGCTCGCGCTTGATCACTTCGCCCGGCCTGGCCAGCGCCGCGCGGATCAAGGCCTTGTCCGTCACCTCCTCGGCAGCGCCCATGCGGAAAAGGTCGCGATCGCTGCCCCATGCGTCGAGCGCCGCCTTGCGGCTTGGCGCGGCAACATAGGCGTCATGAAAGCCGATGGCGGTGCGAAAGACTTTCAGTATCCTGCCGCTCGGCATCGCGAGCTCAGCCTTTCAACCAAACGCCAGGCACTTGATGTCCTTGCGGCACTTTCGCCGCGAGTGCGGATGTCGCGCGCTCAAGGGCTTCGAAATAGGATCGATCGCAAGTCACGATCATGCCGCCACCGCCTGGTTCAGGAACAACGCCTGTCCGATCGCCGCCTTCACCGTCGAGATCTGAAAAGGCTTGGTGATCAGGAAGGCGGGCTCGGGCCGTTTCCCGGTCAGAAGCCGTTCCGGAAAGGCGGTAATGAAAACGACCGGTACACGGAAATTGGCGAAAATGTCGTGCACCGCTTCGAGCCCGCAGCTGGAATCGGCCAGTTGAATGTCCGCGAGCACCAGGGCCGGAGGGTCGGCCCGCGCCATCGCCACCGCGCAGTCATGCGTCGCGGCGATCCCGGTAATGCTGTGCCCCAGATCGGACAGGACATCCTCAAGGGTCATCGCGATCATCGGTTCATCCTCGATGATCAGCGTCGGCGCGGGCGGCTGATGTTCGAGCCTCGACACGGCCTCATCCGCCATCCGCTCGACCTCCTCACGATCGCAGTTCATCAATAACCCCGCGTCTTCGGGCGTGAAGCCCTCCATCGCGGTCAGCAGCAAGGCCTGGCGCCAGCCGGGCAGAAGCTCCCGCCCGATCGCAGCGAACCGGTCCGACGCCTCCAGGCTTTCAAGCAGCCTTCCGTAAAGCGCCACCCGCGGATCGACGTCGCGTGCGAACTCCCGCGGAGCGGCGGCGATTGCCGCGAGCGTGGCCCGCACCAACGCGTCGCCGGTCGCCTGCGATCCCGTCACCGCGCGGGCGTAACGCCGTAGAAAGGGAATATGCGGCGCCAGCTCCTGTCCGAGGGGCATCCGGTCTCACTTCCCGCTGCCGGCTTTGGGGCGAGCGCTTGCTTTGCCGCCCGGGGCCTGAACCGTTGCCGTCGGCCGGGACGCGTCGTCGATGAGGTCCCGGCGTGCCTCGCGTGTCGCGCGTTTGAGGTCGGTGCCGGCGTCCGCTGTCGCGCCGTTATCCGGCACCTGTGTGGGTAGCCCGAGCGACGAAGATCCGCTTCCGGAGAGGTCCGTACCCGCACCCGGCAGGCGAGCCGACGATCCGAGCGATCCGCGACCGTCCGCAGCAAAACTGGCGCTGTCGGTGCGCAGATCGGGGTCTAGTGAACCGCCGGGGCGCGGTTGGGCCCAGGCCGGTGCGGCGCACATCGCCAACAGGAGCGCGGCGGAAGAGAGAGCGAAACTCCTCATCGGCAATCCTTTCGAATGAGGCCCTGGCTTCAAGCCGCCGCGAAATCGCGCTGGGCGGGATAGACGCCGGTCAGAACGATTTCGAAGTGGTCCCGGATCCGATCGTTGCAGTCGCATGCGACCGAACGGAGTCGTTCAACGTCGAGAATGAATATCCGCCGCCGCCGCGATGCGATGAGTCCGTTGAAACTGAACTGCCGCAGCGATCGGTTGATGAAGCTGCGGCCGACGCCGAGCATCTCGCCCAACTGCTCCTGGGTGATCGTGATCTCATCGCGATCGAGCCGATCGCGGGTCGCCAGGAGCCACCGCGCGAGACGCTGGGCGATAGTATGCGAGGCATTGCACGCCGCCGATTGGAAAAGCTGCGCGACCAGGCAGTCGCCATAGCGTGCCATCCAGTTCGCCAGGGTGGATGACTGTGCCCGGCTTTGGTTCAGGGCACCCAGCGGCAGCCTGAGGAAACGGCCGCCGAATTGGACCTGAGCCCTTGCATAAGCGGGTATGCGGCCCATCGACACCATGCCCCCGATCGCCCCTTCGCGACCGACCAGCGCGGCGTCGACCATGTGGTTGGTGTCGGATGCCACCACGAAGGAAGCGGCCGCCTGGCCGAGCGGGAACCAGGCATAATGAACGTCGCTGCCCGCTTCCTGCAAAATCCTCCCGGCGGCGCACTCGTGAAGGGTCAAGGACGGCAGCAGCAGGCCGAGGTCCTCCGGCTTCAACAGGGCCAATAATCGGTTGTGTACGGCGGTTTCCCGGTCGATCATCCTTCGCTCCAATTTGGAGTTCCAAACGTTCCACCACCGTACATGTTCAGCCACCGGGCTTCCGGCGCCAAAAAAAATTGCTGAGCGTAACGAAATCAACAGCTTGCTTGAAGAGCCGCATTTTGTGGGCTGTGATGCGGCTTGTCAGAAGCGGGGAGATTCCTTGATGAGCGACGACGTACTGACCTTTGTCGAAGGCCGGACCGGCCGTATCCGGCTCAATCGGCCCAAAGCCATCCACGCGCTGACCCATCCGATGTCCACCGCGATAATCGCGGCCTTGCTCGAGTGGGCGAAGGATGACGCCATCGATCTCGTGATGATCGACCATGCGGAAGGCCGCGGCTTCTGCGCTGGCGGTGACATCCGCGCGCTGGCCGAGAGTGCGGCGGGCGACGGCTCGGCGGCGCGCGCCTTCTTCCGTCAGGAATATCGTCTCAACCATCTCCTGTTCACTTATGCGAAGCCGACCATCGCATTCATGGATGGCATCACGATGGGCGGCGGCGTCGGGCTTTCCCAGCCGTGCGCATTCCGCATTGTCACCGATCGGACGAGCTATGCGATGCCCGAGACCGGTATCGGTCTTTTCACCGACGTCGGAGCTGGCCGCTACCTGTCGCGGATGCCCGGACGTATCGGCCAATATGCCGGACTGACCGGCGCGCGGTTGAGCGGCGCGGAGTGTCTGGCTCTGTCACTGGGAAGCCATTATGTCGCCGGCGAGGACGTCGATCGCCTGAAGGTGGCGATCCTCGGCAATCCCGCCAATCTCGATGCGGTGCTGCGCAGTGCCGTCGCGGTCCTGCCGCCGGCGCCCATCCTGGACAGGAGAGCCGATATCGACCGGTTGTTCGCGTCCGATCGCTTCGAGGATATCCTGGCCGCGCTGATGGATAATGGCAGCGATTGGGCGCTGGCGACACTTGCGACTTTGCAAACGAAGTCTCCACAAAGCTGCAAGGTCGTCCTTCGCCTGCTGGCAGAAGCGAGCCGGATCGAGGACTTCGCCGAAGAGATGAAGCTGGAATATGCCGTCGCCGTACATGTTATCGCCCGCCCCGATTTCGTGGAGGGCGTCAGGGCCCTGATCGTCGACAAGGACAACAAGCCGCGTTGGAATCCGCCCACCGCCGCGGCGATGAGCGACGCGGACATAGACGCGATCTTCACCCCGCTGCCCGCCGACGAGGCGTGGACGCCACTACCGCAGTGAAAGGATGGACCATGGCCTACGAAACGATTCTCGTCGAAACCAGGGGAGCGGTCACGCTGATCCGGCTCAACCGCCCCGAGGCGCTCAACGCGCTCAACACGCAGGTCATGGAGGATCTGATCGGCGCATTCGCCGAATTCGATGCCGATACGGAACAGCGCTGCGCGATCGTCATCGGCAGCGACAAGGCCTTCGCGGCGGGAGCCGACATCAAGCAGATGCAGTCCAAGGGCTTTTCGGCCATGTATGCGGAGAATTTCTTTGCCGGTTTCGACCAGGTGACGCGCACCCGCAAACCGTGGATTGCCGCCGTTTCGGGTTTCGCACTCGGCGGCGGCTGCGAACTGGCGATGATGGCCGACATCCTGATCGCGGCGGACAACGCCAAATTCGGTCAGCCTGAGATCAAACTGGGTATCGCTCCGGGTATGGGTGGTTCGCAGCGGCTGACACGTGCGATCGGCAAGTCGAAGGCGATGGATATGTGCCTGACCGGACGGCTGATGGACGCGGCCGAAGCGGAGAGGTCCAATCTGTGCAGCAAGGTCGTGCCGCTCGCCAATCTTCTCGATGAAGCGCTGAGCATGGCGCAGACGATCGCCTCGATGCCGCCGCTTGCCGCTATCGCCAACAAGGAGCTGGTCAACGCCGCCTTTGAAACCGGGCTCGGCGCCGGAATCCTGTTCGAGCGCCGGCTATTTGCCGGTCTGTGCGCAAGCGAGGACAAGGCCGAAGGGATGAATGCCTTTGTCGAGAAGCGGGCGGGCGTTTGGCAGGGGAGGTGAGCGACGGACGTTCAGTGCGCGGGCGCATCGAACTGCAGACGCGCGAGCCGGGCGTAAAGCCCCTCGCGTGCGCTCAATTCCTGGTGGCTTCCCTGCTCGACGATCCGGCCATGATCCATGACGAGCACGCGGTCGGCGGCTCGCACGGTGGCCAGCCGGTGCGCGATCACGATGGTCGTGCGCCCCTTCATCAACTTTTGCAGCGCGTCCTGGACAAGCCGCTCCGATTCGGCGTCCAGCGCGGATGTCGCTTCATCGAGAAGCAGCAGAGGGGCATCTCGCAGCAATGCGCGGGCGATGGCTATCCGCTGGCGCTGGCCGCCCGAAAGGCGCGCGCCGGCTTCTCCGAGGAAGCTGTCCAGCCCGTCTGGCAGCGCGCGCAGAAACCCCGCGGCATTGGCTGCCTCGGCGGCCGCCCAGATCGCCGCATCGTCGGCATCCCATCGCCCGTAGCGCAGATTGTCCCGCGCCGATGCGGCGAAAATCACCGTTTCCTGTGGAACGACCGCGAGCCGCGCGCGGACTTCAGCCGGGTCGGCGTTCGGCAGTGGAACGCCGTCGAGCCGGATTACGCCCGCCTCGGGATCGTAGAAACGCTGGGCGAGTTGGAGGATCGTCGACTTGCCGGCGCCCGATGGACCGACGACCGCGACGAGTTCTCCCCGGTCGACGGCGAAGCTCACGCCATCGATTGCAATCGCTTCGGGCCGCGTGGGGTAGCGGAAGCGCACCTGATCGAATTCGAGCCGGCCGATGGCAGGTCGCGGCAGCGCGACCGGGCGAACCGGAGCGCGGATTTCCGGCTCAGCCGACAGTAGCTCGGAGAGCCGCGCCGCGGCGCCCGCTGCGCGCACTATATCGCCGTAGACCTCCGCCAGTGCGCCGAAGGCTCCCGCGACGAGCCCGCCGGTGAGGATGAATGCGGCGATCGAGCCGCCCGAGAGGCGCCCGGCTGCGACGTCGATCGCGCCTTGCCACATGACCATCGTGATGGCCCCGAAAATCGCGGCCATGATCAGCGCGGTCATGATCGCGCGGGTGAGGATCCGGCGGCGTGCGGTGCCGAAGCTCCTGCTCACGACGACGCCGAAGCGATCGGCCTCGCGTTGTTCCTGCCCGAAGCTCTGGACGATCTTCATCGCGCTCAGCGTTTCGGCCACGGTCGCCCCGACGTCGGCAATCCTGTCCTGCGTGCTGCGCGAAAGTCTGCGCAGCCGACGGCCCATCAGGACCATGGGCAGCATTACCAGAGGAATGCCGAGCAGGAGCATCGCCGCGAGCTTCGGCGCGATCGCGAACAGATAGAGGATCCCGCCGATGCCGAGCACTATGTTTCGCAGCGCTACGGAGATGGTTGTGCCGACCACCTGCTCGATGATCGCGGTGTCCGCGGTAAGCCGCGAGGCTATTTCCGACGGGCTGTTCTCCTCGAAGAAGCGCGGTGCGAGCCGGAGCAGATTTTGCTGGACCGCGATACGAACGTCGGCGACCACGCGCTCTCCCATCCAGGAGACGAAATAGAAGCGAAGCGCCGTGGCGACCGCCAGCACCACCACGATCATAAGCAGATAGCGAAAATAGGGGCCGACATCGCCGCCCGAGGCGATGAAACCCTTGTCGATCACCATCTGGAAACCACGGGGAATCGAAAGGGTCGCGGCGGAGGCGGCGATCAGCGCGAGGAGAGCGGCGGCGATCCGGCCGGGATAAGCGCGAGCGAAGCGCCAGATCATTGCGAGCTCGCCGACCTTCTTGTTTCCCGCGGCGGAATTTTCGCTGACTGGTGCCATGGCGCCGCCCCTAGCAAGTTGCGCGGGGCGGCTCAATGACTGGCGCTCGGGCTGGTCCGCAACCATATGATAACGGGCAAGGTATAGACTGCGGGTGCGATTGCAGCCTTCGCATTGCGTGACGCGTCCCATCGGACGTAAAGGAATGAACAGCGTCCTGGCGGCGCCGGAGATTTGCATGCTGTATAATGCGTATGAGCTTCAACGGACGGTTCTTTCGGCGGCCAGCGCGTGGGCTGATGTAAGTTCGCAATGGCTTCAAAATCCTCTCAACCCGCTGGCCTACAGCAAGGTGGCGCCGATCATGGCGTCGGGCCTCGACGTGTTCGCCCATGCCTCCGCGTCGCGGGGCAAGCCCGATTTCGGTTTTACCGATGTGGAGGTGAATGGGGCGAAAGTCCCCGTGACCGAAGAGATCATTCTTCGCAAGCGGTTCGGGCAGCTCAAGCGCTTCCGTCGCAAAGGGGTCAGTGGACAGCCTAAATTGCTGATCGTGGCGCCTATGTCGGGCCATTATGCCACGCTTCTGCGGGGGACGGTGGAGCGTATGCTGCCGCGGCACGATGTTTACATCACCGACTGGCGCGACGCGAAGCTGGTTCCGCTGGACGAGGGCAGGTTCGATCTCGACGATTATATCGACTATATCATCGAGTTTCTCGAAAAGCTCGGGCCCGGCACGCACATGCTTGCCGTATGTCAGCCTACGGTGCCGGCCTATGCCGCCACCGCGATGATGTGCGCCGACAATAACCCATGTCGCCCCTTGACGCTGACGATGATGGGCGGCCCGATCGATACGCGCGAGGCGCCGACCGTCGTCAACACCGTCGCCACCCAGCGGCCGCTCGCCTGGTTCGAGCAGAATGTCGTCCATACCGTGCCGATCTTCTATCCTGGCTTGGGTCGGCGTGTTTACCCCGGCTTTCTGCAGCTAGGCGGCTTCATGGCGATGAATCTGGGCAATCATCTCGTCAGTCACTGGAGCATGTTCAAGCACTTGGTCGACGGAGACGAGGAGAGCGCTGCGGCAACCAAGTCCTTCTACCAGGAATATCGATCGGTTTGCGACATGACCGCCGAATTCTATCTCCAGACGATCGATCAGGTCTTCCAACGGCACCTGCTGCCTCGCGGAGAGTTCATGCATCGAGGCCGGCTGATCGATCCCGGCGCGATCACCGACGTTGGGCTACTGGCGATCGAGGGGGAGCGCGACGACATATCGGGACTCGGCCAGACCAAGGCCGCACTGGCTCTCGCCCGGGCGCTGCCCGACACGAACAAGAAATATCTGATTGCGGAGAAGGTCGGCCATTATGGCATCTTCAACGGCCGTCGCTGGCGGGAGAACATCGCGCCCGTGGTCGATGACTGGATTGCCGCTCATGCCGGCTAGCCGGCCGGCGTTTATCTCGATCATGATGCTGGCGCTGGCAGGCGCATCGCCGCTCGCGGCGCAGGGTACGCCGTTGATCGGCGAAGCCATTGCCGAGGCGCAGCAGGCCGCCGCGCGGGACGATTGCGTCGGCGTGCTCCGTGCGCTCGATCCGGTCGTCGCCGGCCTCGCCTCCGGACCTGAGCGGTTGATTGCCCAGCGTATGCGCATGTTGTGCCTGGGTGCCGAAGGACGAGCCGCGGAGTTGCCCGCGGTCCAGGCCGAATTGGCACGTGCCACGCCGCGAGACGGGGTGGTACGCGCGTTCGGCGCGTTGATCGCGGCGGATGAGGATCGTTTCGCCGCTGCCGCGGACGACATCGCGTTCGTAGCGGCTACGTCGCCGGATGCCCTGGCGATTTTCCAGGGCGTGGTGATTCGCGAGATTGCCGGTCGCTTGACCGCAGGTCCTGACCGACAGGCCCGCAATCGAATGATGATCGCGCTCACCCGTGCCGATTGGGAGCCGTCGGACCTTCCCGAGCTCAAGGTCAGCTTCGCCGCGCAGGCGATCGAGGCGCTTGTCGGGCAGGGCGAGGTCCATGAGGCGGAGGCGTTGCTCGATCGGGTCGATCGTCCCGAGCAGCTTTGGGCGATGATGGTCGATCGCCACTATGCAAGGCTTTGGCCTGCGATCGAAGCGCTGATGGGGCCGGGGGGGAGCGCCTCGGTCGACCGCTTCGCGCGGGAGAAGCTGGGGCGGCTCGGCGACGCGCCCGATTCGGATTCGGCGCTGCGCGACGCCGCCAACGCAATGCTCCTGCTCGGCCGTTATCAGGATGTTCTCGATCTCACCGACAAGGTGCAAATCGACGATGCCATGAGCCGCGATGCGGTATTCGTTATGCTCCATCGTGCGCGGGCGCTGGCGGCGCTGCGGCGGGTCGATGACGTCGACCGGCTTTACGCCCCTTTTTTGAAAGTCGATCTCAACCGGGCGCCGGCTGCAGCCACGGCTCTTATCGGCTATGCCGAATTTCTGGACGAAGTGGGGCGTTCGGCGCGAGCGCTGGACGTGGCCCGCAGGACGCGCGCCGACGCCGGGGGCCTGCTCAGCGATGTTGGCAAGCGTTGGCTGGACCGGACCGAGATATGTGCGCTGTCGGCGCTCGGCCAAGCTGCGGACGCCAATCGAGCGGCGGATCGGCTGAAGGCCAACGCCGATCAAAATCGGCCGGCAGCGATCGAAGCGCTGCTTTGCGCGCATCGCGACGCCGAGGCGTCCGTCATCGCGCTCCGGGCGTTCGGAGACGCCGAGATCGCGGCGGATCTGCTGCTTCAGTTCCAGCCCGCCGGTGCGCTATGGGCTCCGGCTCCCTCGCGGCTGCGCGATCTGTGGATCGCCTTTTTGGCGCGCCCCGAGATCAAGGCGGCATTCGAACGCAACGGACGGATCCTGCCGCGGAACCTCTGGCCCCGGCCCGGCCCGCGTCCGATCCCTCGCCGCCCGCTCGAAGGAGGGACGCTGGTTTGATTGGGGAGGGCGCGGCGCGAAGGCTGACCGCGCGGATCGAGCGATGGCCGGTCGCGGGCAGCTTCGTCATCGCAAGGGGGCCGAAAAGCCATGTCGATGTCGTGCTCGTCGAGATCGTCGCGGACGGGCTTATGGGCCGCGGCGAGGCGACGCCGATCTATTATCATGGCGAAACGGCGGAGAGCGTGCTTGCCGAAATCGAGGCCGCCGCCGCTCAGATCGGGCACGGCATCGGGCGCGCCGAGTTGCTGTCGCTGATGCCGCGCGGCGCGGCGCGCAACGCGCTCGACTGCGCGCTCTGGGACCTCGAAGCCAAGATAGCAGCCCGGCCGGTTTGGGCGCTTGCCGGCCTCGCTCCCCCGCGTCCTTTGCAGTCGGCCTACACGATTTCGCTGGGCTCGCCGGGCGCGATGGAGGCGGACGCGCGTGCTGCCGCACCGACTTACCCGCTGCTGAAGCTGAAGCTTGCAGGCGAGGGCGATCTCGATCGGGTCGCCGCCGTCCGCCGCGGCGCCCCCGGCGCGCGGCTGATCGTCGACGCCAATGAGAGCTGGACCGGCCGCGACATTGTCGGCGAGGCCGCTGCGCTGGCGCCGTTCGGCGTCGAGCTCATCGAACAGCCCGTGCGTGCCGGACAGGACCATCTGCTTGACGGTGTTGTTTCGCCGATCCCGCTTTGCGCCGACGAAAGCTGCCAGGATCGTGCCGATCTCTCAAGATGCGTGGGCCGCTATGCCGCTATCAACGTCAAGCTAGACAAGGCCGGCGGGCTGACCGAAGCTTTGGCCCTGGCCAGCGAGGCACTTGCGCTCGGCCTTGATCTGATGGTCGGCTGCATGCTGTCCACGTCGCTGGGTATCGCGCCGGCGATGCTGGCGGCGCAACATGCGCGGTGGATCGACCTAGACGGGCCGCTCCTCCTCGCGCGGGACCGCGATTATCCGGTGCGTTTCGTCAGCGGCGTCGCCCAACCCGCCGACAGCAGGCTTTGGGGCTGAGGTCCGCAAGCCTATAGCAGCACCTCTGCCACCCTGCTCCTCGCGGCTTCCTGGGGACGCCGTCCGAACAGGCGGCGGATCGGAGCGGCGAAATCCCACGCATTGAGCCATATGCGCGCGCTGTCGGCGTCGAGACGAAGCAGGAGCAATTTCGGGTCGTGCCGACCGCCGGAATACCAATTGGCGACGCGATCGTCCCAGAAGCGATCGATGATCATCGGGTCGCGTTCGATCGAAAGCCTGCCGTGCAGCGAGGCAAAAAGGTCATGGCCCTTGGCGCTAAAGCTCGCAATGGCCGGCCGGCCGGTCATTTCGTCGGCGACCTGGCGGGCCAGCTTGGCTTCGCTCGAGCTGAAGAACCACAACGGGGCGCGCTCACCTTCGAAAAAGGCCGTCATGGGCTGGCTGCGGCCTTCGGCGACACCATCGAGTCCGAGCATGACGACGGGGCTGCCGCCAAGCTCGCGCCAAAACCTGGCTTCAATCTCCACATCGCTCGCCATCTGGGTCTCCCGATATCCCTTTGTTAAAACGCTTGAGGCTGCGATAAGGCTGCCATTGTTTCGGCCATGACCGGCGAAGCGAGGGAACCAACGCATTTTCCCTCGGTGACCGTAGGATAGGTCAAAGTCAGCCGGATCGGCCATGCGAGCTGGTTTGGCATGCGCGTCGACCGGGGAGACGGTTAGCCTTTTGCGTCGCGCGAACGGGAAGGGCTTGCCGTCCTGCCCGCCAGCGTGGCACGCCCTACCGATGATAGCAGCCATAGCGCATCTCGGCCTGATGGACGACGAGGAGATCACCCTCGACACGGCCGCGCTCGAGCTAAGCGCGCTCGACCATGACGGCGTCGACATGGCGCCATATCTGGCGATGCTCGCCGACCTCGCCAATGATCTCGGCCGCTACGCAGGCGTCGCGGATTCGGTCGGCCAGGCGGATGGACTGGTGGAGGTGATCGCCGGCTCCCATGGCTTTCGCGGCGACTCGGAGAGCTACGACGTCCCGTTGAACGCCGACATGATCCGCGTGCTCGACCGGCGCCGGGGGCTGCCGATCGCCCTGTCGATCCTCTACGTCGCGCTTGCCCGGCGCATTGGCTGGAAGGCCGACATACTCGACGTTCCCGGTCATGTCCTCGTCCGGCTGGGCGCCGCCGAAGAGGCCATCACGATCGATCCGTTCAACGGTGGCGCCTTGGTGGGTCGGCATCAACTGCTCGCCCTGCTGCAGCGGATGCTCGGCCCCGACGCAACGGTCGATCGCTATCCCGTCCTGCCGATGAGCAATCGGATGATTCTCGCGCGCTTGCTGCGCAATCAGGCCAGGCGCGCCGAAAGCGCGAATGATCTCGAACGCGCGCGGATCGTCAACGAGCGGATCGTCACGGTGGCGCCGGCGGATCAGCAGGGTTGGTGGGATCTTGCGCGCATGCAGCTGGCGTTGGGCCGAGGTGACGATGCGCGCCTGTCGCTGAGCGCGATGCTGGAAATGACGCGCGATGCAGCGATCCGCATGCGTATCACCGCGGCGCTCGACACCCTCGCGGCGCGGTAGGCGGCCGCCGTGAATTGGCGGGGTATTTTGAAGTCGGGTGGAATCAGCTGACGACCCGCAAAGTGCGGAAAACGAATAACAAATAGAGCATGATCCGATCAGCTTGAGCGGATCGCGCTCTAACCGAGAAACGCCGTGAGCTGTTCCGGTAATGTCATCGGGTCGAAAGGCTTGGTGATGACGCCTTGTGCTCCCTCCTCAAGATAGTGCTCGACGTCCTGCGGGCGAGCCCGCGCGGTTACAAACACGACGGGAAGCGCCCTCGTCTCGGGGTTTTGCCGCACCCGGCCGAGCAAATCCGGGCCGGTCACACCCGGCATCATGACATCGACGAGGATCAGGTCGGGCTTCAGCCCGTCGCGCAGTAGGTCGAGGGCGTCCTGTCCTGAGCCCGCGCCGTGCACCTCGAATTCGGGTTTCAATCGCAGGGCCATTTCGACGATCAGGCGGATGTCGGGCTCGTCGTCGACATAGAGGATGATCTTCTTCTCAGTCATTGTTCGGTCCTCGACGGTCGACGATATCCATCAACGTCGACGCCAGTTTTGCGAGGCTGCGGCGGGACTTCACGAACACGGCGTCCGCCATCTTCCGCGCTTGATCACTAACGTCTTGCGCCGAGTATAGTACCACCGGAATCCGTTTGTTCGGCTCCTTGAGCTCTTTCAGTAGCGCTTCGCCCGATCCGTCCGGCAGGCCGAGATCGAGCACGACGGCGTCGATCTTGCGCTCGCGCAGGATTGTCCGCGCCTTGGCTAGGGTGGAGGCGTGCACGATCCTGCACCGTCCGGCGACCGCCGCGGCGAACAGCTCGTGCGAATCGGCATCATCGTCGACATGGAGCACGAGCGCGCCGTGGTTGGTCCGCATATGCACCGCACGCTGGATGAGCTCGGTCAGCCGGTACGGATCGACCGGTCTCTGCAGCCAGCCGGCCAGGTCGGCGTCGATCTCGCCTGGTGGCGGTGCTTTTGCGACCACGATGACCGGAACGCGGCGGCGCTCGCTCCCGGGGTGGATCTGCTTGAGCCTGGCCGCGCTCTCGGTATCGGCCCGTGCGAGACCGAGCAGCAGAATGTCATATTCGCCGGTTGTGAGATGCTCGGCCGCCGCATGGAGGGTTGGGACCAGCTCGTTGATATAGCCGTGCGCCGACAGCATCGACTGGAGGGTGCGGCCGGCTTCCACATCCTCCTCGCAGACCAATATCCTGGCAGCGGCTCCGGATCGCTCGGCTTCGCCCTGATCGCGCGGGACGCTGAATGCGAAGCGGGCGCCACCGCCTGCGCGATTTTCGAAGGAGATATCGCCTCCATGGCAGCGGACGATCTCTCGCGAAATGGCGAGGCCAAGCCCGGTGCCTGCGATCATCTGATTATTGGGGCGGTTGGCCTGCGAGAAACGATTGAAGATATGCTTCGCGAACTCAGGGTCTATGCCGGGTCCCTGGTCGGTGATCTGGATGATGTGCTCGTCGCCGCCCGCGACCAGCTCGAAGCTTATCGTCGATCCGGCCGGTGAGAATTTTATCGCGTTCGAGAGCAGATTGCCCGCTGCCTGGATGAGGCGGTCGCCGTCCGCGCAAGCGGGGGCGGGCGCATCCGATAGGCGCACCTCGACCGTTACCCCGGCGCGATCGGCCAGTCCGCCCATCGTCTGCACCGTCTTGCGGACGACGTCGCGCAGATCGACCGCGGCATAGTCGAAAGCCATTCGCCCCTTCTGGATCTGATCGACGTCGAGAATGTCGTTGATGAGCCGGATCAGCCTTTGGCTATTGCTTTCCGCGATTTCGGTCAGGCGCTCGGCCGCGGCGGGCAGGTCGCCGGCGGCTCCGCCGCGCAACAAGCCGAGCGAGCCGACGATGGACGTCAGCGGCGTGCGGAGCTCGTGGCTGACCGTCGAGATGAAATCATCCTTGAGCTGCTCGATTTCCCTTCGAGCGGTCGCATCCCGCAGCGTCGCGACGACGTGGATGCCGTCGGGCAGCTGCATCGCACCCAGCGACACGTCGACGAAGATGGCGTCCCCGCTGCGGCGACGGCCGGGGACGTTCATCCGGCTGCCTTGCCGGATCTGCAGGTCTTGTACGCCGAGTCTCGCAAGAAACGGACCGTCGCCGGGGGCCAGGTCGATCAGCGTGGCGATGTCCCGTCGGAGCAGCTCGTCGGCGCTATAACCGAACATCTCCTCCGCGGCCGGATTGATCGTTTCGATGCTGCCGCTGGGATTGATCACGATGATGGCGTCGACGGCATTGTCGAAGATCGCGCGCTGGCGCGCCGCAGCGCCTTCGCGCTCCAACGCGAGCAGGCTCCGGGCGCGTTGACTTCGGCCAAGGAGGAAGCCGGTCGTAGCCGAGGCCACGGCCAGCACCAATTCGGCGAGCCAGAGTGCGCGTCGGGCAAGCGCGATGCGCTGATGCTCTGCCTTCTCCCGCGTTGCGAGCACATCGGCCGCTTGTGCCGAGAGCGTGGCGAGGATCGTCCTTATCCGGTCCATCTGCCGCTTGCCCACCCCTTCGGATAGTCTCGAGGCGGCGGCGGCGAGGCCGGCCTGGCGCCGGAAATCGATCAGCGACTGCATCTCGGCGAGCCTCGCGGCGGCGGCGGCTCTCAGTTCGCGATGCACGAGAGTGGTTTGGGGCGTCGCCGGAGCGAGGCGCTCGATCAGATCGAGCTGGTCAGGCAGCCGGTGCCGGGCAAGCTGATAGGGACCGAGAAAGCTTGCATCACCACTGAGGATATAGCCGCGCTGGCCGGTCTCGGCATCCTTTAGCAACGAACCGACAACTTCGAGCTCCCGCCGATATTCGAAGCTACGAGCCAGGTCGGCGCGACTATGGTCAGTGCGGTGCATCGCGCTGCCCATCCACAGCGCCACGCAGCCGAACAGGATGGGTCCGATCGCGGAAAGCGCGACGATCTGCGGCCACGTCGGCCGGATGGGGGAACGGCCAGTTCTCGCTCCGCTCATGATGGTTCGATGAGCGGCCGCATCATCAGGATTGCCTGGGTCCGGTTGGTCGCGCCTAGCTTGCGGAAAATCGCCGAAAGATGCGCCTTGATGGTGGCTTCGGTAACACCCAGATCGGCTGCGATCTGCTTGTTGAGCTGTCCGCTTGCCAGCGCAAGGAGCACGCGGCGCTGCGCTCCGGACAGCGTATCGAGGCGCTTGCGGAGCTGGTCGAGCTTTTCATCCGGGCCAGCCGCTTCAGGAAAGACGCGGGCCCCGCCCAATATGGCCGAGATGCCGGCGATGGTCGCTTCCAGCGGCTGCCGTTTCGAGAGGAAACCGGCTGCGCCAACGGCCTGGGCGGTGGAAACCATTTGCGTGCTGTCATGGGCGGAGAGGATCACGATGGGCGTCCTTCCGAGCAGATGCTGCATCTTGAAAAAGCCGCCGAACCCGTTCGAGTCGGGCAACTCATAGTCGAGGATGAGCAGGCGGTAACTGCCATGCTCGGCAATCTTCGCCTCGGCCTCCCCGATCGAGCCGACTATGTCGACAGGTGTGCCGGGGTACCTCGCACTCACGGCAAGCTGAACGCCTTCCCGGATAAGGGGATGGTCGTCCGCGACCAAAATCCTCCCGTTGGCCACTTCTCGTACCCCGACCGCTCTCTCCGTCGCATCCCCTAGCCGACTTCCGACAGCTCGCTTATAAGAGTCATTATCTGGGCCTGCGCAAAGCGATGGAAAATTACGGAATACTCCTAGTCGATGACGAGCCGGTCTATCACGGCATCGTGTCTGCCCTGGCATCGCCACGAGGGGTGGCGGTCCATGGCGTGGGCGATGGAGAGGCGGCGCTCGCGGCTATCCGGTCACGTCCTTTCGACATGGTGCTGATGGACATCGAGATGCGCGGAATCGATGGCTTCGCCGCCACTGCCGCCATTCGGTCCGACGTGCAACATGGGGCGGCCGTTCCGATCATCGCCTTTACGACGCTTTCTCCGGCCGATGGTGAGCGCCACTTTCTCGACCGCGGTTTCGATGGGTGGCTGGCCAAGCCATTCGGCGCCTCCGCTTTCCACGCGACGCTGGACGGCTGGCTGGGGGGTGCGGCGATCGTCGATTCGGCCGGGTCGCCCGAACAGCGGCTTGGCCGTCTGCTCGGTGACGACGCGGCGCGGGATCTGCTGGGGCGCTTCCGCGCCGGTCTTTCGGATGCAATCGCCGAGATAGAGGCCGGCGCGGACGCCAGGCCGCTCGGACATCGTATCGGCGGGCTTGCGGGAACATTGGGTTTTGCCACGCTCAGCGCCGCCTGGCTCGCGATGGAGCAGGACGCCGGCGCGTGGCCGATGGTTCGGACCTTGACGGAGGAGGCCCTGGCAGAGAGGATCGGGACTGTCTGAACGCCATCATCGCGTCCTGACGAAACGCCATATTCTGTCGTCCGAGCCCTCCGCACTGAAGGCATAGCCATCACTGTCGAATGCCTTTAGCGCATTCGGGTCGGTGAGGTGATGCTCACACATCCAGCGCGCCATCATGCCGCGGGCGCGTTTTGCGGCGAAGCTGTTGAACGTCGGCCCGTCGGGGCCGTCATCCCGAAAATCGATCGTCAGTATCCGCACAGCTTTGGGCGGATATTGGGCGACGACGTGCCAATATTCCTTGCTCGCGCAATTGACGATCAAATCCGAGCCCTGGGCGCTCAGTTCCTCGGCCAGCGCGTCGGAGACCCGGCTGCCCCACAAGGCATACAGATTTCTCTTACGGCCTGGAGCCCAGCGCGTGCCCATCTCGAGCCGATAGGGCCGAATGCGGTCGAGCGGCCGCAACAGTCCGTACAGCCCCGAAAGAATGCGGACATGATCCTGTGCGAAGCGGATTGCCGGCTCGTCGAGCGTCTTCGCCTCGAAACCGACATAGACGTCCCCTGCAAAGGCATAAAGCGCGGCACGCTCCTCCTGATCGGCAAAATTGGCGTAGCGCTCGGCGTTGAGCCGCGCGAGCTTGTCGGAGATATTCATCAGCCCGGCCAGCTTCTTCGGTCCTAGTCTGGACGCCGCCGTCGCCGTCGCCAGCGCCTCCGGCGCGAAACGCGGCTCGGTCGACCGATGTGCGGGGAGCGGGCTGGCGTAATCGAGCGATTTGGCGGGCGAGAGCAGTAGGATCATGCGCAGCTGCGTAGCGGGGCGTCCTGAGGCGATCAACTGCGCCGGTTCAATCATGGTTCAGCGAGCGGCCCCTATCGAGCGCCGTGCAAGGCCGGTTTGTCTGCCCATGCTTGTGCGCGGGCAGGGGAGCGATTAGTCACCCGGCATGTTTATAGAGCGGCGAATTGTTCGTCCGCCGGCGAGGAGGTCTGACAAGATGAATTCCAGGATCGGTTACGCGCTCGGCGCGGCGCTCGCAATGGCGCTTGCCGCCGTAGCGCCCACGAGTGCGGCGATGGCCAAGAAGGAGGAGAAGGCTGCCAAGCAAGCGCCGCTCCAGCTAGGCGACGCCGTGCGCAAGGCGCTGACCCCGGCCGATGCGGCGATCAAGGCCAAGAATGTCGCCGCCGCGGAGGCCGCTGTCGCCAGTGCCCGCTCCATCGCCAAAACCCCGGACGAGCAGTTCGTGGTGGCCCAGTTCGCCATTCAGACCGCGCAGCTCAGCGGTGATCAGACCAAGGTCCTCGCTGCGCTGGACGAGATGATCACCACCGGCGAGGCGGCAAACCGGCTCACCCAGGCGGATAAGGCCAAATATTACTGGATCCAGTCCTATTCGGCTTATCAGGCCAAGAATTACCCCAAGGCGGAGGCCGCGGCAAAGGCCGCCATCGCCAATGGCTCGACCGAGGTCGATGCGCCGGCGGTTCTCGCCGATTCCCAGTCGCGCCAGGGCAAGACCGCTGAGGCGATCGCGACGCTCGAGCAGAGCATGGCGGCGCGTACCGCCGCGGGGCAGCCGGTGCCTTCCGAATTTTACGGCCGCGGCGCCGATATGGCGTCGCGTGCCAAGGATCCGGTCAGCTTCGCCAAGATCACGACCGCTTGGCTGGCGGCATATCCGGACAGGCAAAATTGGCACGACAGCCTGTTCATTTACCGCCAGATCGCGGCGCCGACCGGCGAGGTCGATCTCGATCTTCTGCGTCTTGCCCGAGCCATCGGCGTGCTCCCGCTCGCCGCTCAATCCAATTATATTGACTATGCCCTTGCGGTGTATCTCAAATTTCCCAACGAGGCGGTGTCGCTCCTGAACGAAGGGATCACCGCCGGCAAGCTTAACCCCGCGACCAGCCAGAACACGCGCGAGATCCTCGCTTTGTCTCAGCCGAAGCTCGCCGCGGACAAGGCGTCGATCCCGGCGGCGATCGCCGCGGCGGCCAAGCCGACATCGGGTTACAAGCCGACGGTGACCACGGGCGATCTCCTCTATGGCTATAAGGATTTCGCCAAGGCCGCCGAGGTCTACAAGCTCGCGCTGGCCAAGCCCGGCGCGGATGTCCAGCAGGCGAATTACAAGCTGGGCATGGCCCTCGCCCAAGCGGGGGACAAGGCCGGTGCCAAGGCTGCGCTCGATCAGGTGACGAGCGGCAATTACGCGGTCCTCGCCGGCTACGCCAAAACCTGGGTTGCGCATCCGATTCCCTGAGACGGGCCACGGGTCGGCTGCCTGGCAGCCGGCCGCGTCCGCCGATGGCACGAAAAATCCGGCGAGCTGCGCGATCGATATCCTAGCGGTTATCGATCGGGATGCCGGGAATGTCTTTGGACGTCCGGATCGTGAGCGACGTCTTGACGCTGGCGACGTTGGGAGCGGTCGTGAGCTTCGACGTCAGGAATTGCTGAAATGCCTGAAGATCATGTGCCACGATCTTCAGGATGAAATCGATCTCGCCGTTCAGCATGTGGCATTCGCGGACCTCGGGCAGGGCCGTGACATGCGCCTCGAAAAGACGAAGATCCTCTTCGGCCTGGCTGCGCAGCGAAACGAGCGCGAAAACAGTGATTCCATACCCTAGCGCGGCCGGGTTCAGGCGCGCGTGGTAGCTCTCGATGATGCCCGCCTCTTCCAGCGCACGCACCCGGCGCAGGCAGGGCGGGGCCGTCAGGCCGGCCCTGCGCGCGAGGTCGACATTGGTCATCCGGCCGTCTTCCTGAAGTTCCTGCAGGATGATGCGATCTATTTTGTCGAGAGCCGAGCCCGCCATGTGCTGACCTTTCGCGATTTCGTCGCAGTAGAATATTATTACGCGACGGTGCAATTAAAATAGCGGAGCGTCCCAAAACGGCCTCTTTCCGTCGGCCGCTCATCGCTCTAATATCGCCGCTATCGGGGGCGCTGATCGACAGCGGCGGGTGGAGACTGGCTTTTGCGTTTCGACGACATGTTAGGCACATTGCTTGCCCAACCTGCGCCGACCCAGGAAGCACGGGCGATGTTGTGGCGTCAGGTCGTGGACGTTCTCGCACAGGGGCATGGTCATCGCGTCGAAGACCGGCTCGTGGATGCACCGCGGGCCATGGACGCCTATAATTTCCTGCGGTCGGTGAGGTCCGAAATTCCCGTCGAGATGCGGCTCGCTGCGGGCCGCGGCCTCGCGGGCCGTCGCGTCCCACCCGAGCTCGTCCTCCTCTTCGCCGAAGATCTTCCTAGTGTAGCGGCGCCGATGCTCGGCAATGTCATTCTTGCCACCGAGAACTGGCTCGAGCTGCTGCCCCGCCTGGGGCCCAGCGCACGCAACTTGTTACGCAACAGGCGTGATCTGGGGGCCGAGGTCGAACAGGCGCTCGAGCGTTTCGGTTCCAGCGATCTTCTGATCTCCGGCCCGGTCGCGAGCGGCGATCCGGTCTCTGCCCCGCTCGCCGCTCCGATCGATCTGCTGTTAGCGGCGGCGGAAGCCGAGGAGGTCGCTGGGCCCAATCTCCCGGCGGGCATCGCCGAGGCGAGCGCGGCCGTCGCCGCCGACGCCGTCGATCGCCCGGATCCGTCGGGTCGCGCCAGCGCCGAAAGCCAGATTCGCGCGCTGCTCACCCGTATCGAGAGCTTTCGCTCGCGCTCTCCGAACATGTCGCCCGAGGAGGCGGAAGCGGCGGCGACCGGAGATCCTGGTCTTATCGAGGAAGGGCTTCCGGTCGATCAGTTCCGTTTCGAAACCGGAGTCGACGGGGTGATTTGCTGGGTCCAGGGTGCGCCGCGCGGTCCGTTGATCGGCGAAACGATCGCGACCGCGGCTCATCAGGCCGATCATGGCGTGGATGCACATGCGGCGGGCGCCTATCGCAGCCGGACGCCCTTCCGCGACGCACGGCTGACGATCGCTGGCCAAGGGCGCGCGTCCGGCGAATGGCGGATCTCCGCAGTGCCGTTCTTCGATCCACGCGACGGCCGGTTCGGCGGCTATCGCGGCACGGCGCGGCGCCCCAGACCGGACGAAAGCGCAAAGCCGACCGGTGCGGATTCTGACCGCGCCGCGGTGCGGACGCATGATTCTCTGCGCCATCTCGCCCATGAACTGCGTACGCCGCTCAACGCCATCATCGGCTTTTCGGAGATGATCGAGGGCCAGATGCGTGGGCCGGCGGCCGCTGCCTACCGCCAGCGTGCCCAGGAGATCCTCGAACAGAGCCGCAAATTGCTGAGCGCGGTCGAGGATCTTGATCTGGTCGCCGCCACCCAGGCTTCCGGGGCAGAGCGGACTTCGGAGCCGGTTGATGCGGCCACGATCCTCGCGCGGCTCCATTCCGACTTTGAAGCGGTCGCGAAGGAGCGGGCGAGCGGGCTCTCGTTCCGGATCGATACGACGCTGCCGTCGGTGGCGGTCGACGAGCCGACGGTCGAACGGATGCTGTCGCGTTTGCTCGCGGCAACGATCGCGATGGCCGGCGAGGGGGAGCGGATCACCGTCGATCTGCAACGCGATCCGAAGCGCTCAAATCATCTGCTGCTGACGATCATGCGTCCCCAGGCGTTGATGGGCCGCGACGAGAAGATGTTGCTCGATCCAGGCTATAATCCCGACGGGAAATGGCCGGATGCGCCGGTTCTCGGGCTTGGCTTTGCGCTTCGCCTCGTTCGCAACCTGGCGGTAGCGAGCGGTGGCACGCTGGAGATCGACGACACTTGCTTCCATCTGAGCCTGCCTCTGCGCGACCCGAGCGGCCACCACGCCGAGCGTGCCGGATGATCGCGATTGCCGGGCGCCGATTGCTCGGCTATCGGCTGGCTCGCTGGTAGGGGCCTGTAGCTCAACGGTTAGAGCTGGCCGCTCATAACGGCTAGGTTGCGGGTTCGAGTCCTGCCGGGCCCACCAGCGTCAGATCCGGGCCGAACAGACGGTTATACGGATCGCCGCACAGATATTTTGCCGTTGCGGACCGTCCGCGTCTTTGTCCTTTTCAGGCGCCGCCCGGCCCGGCTATGCTCGCGCGATGGCGAGGCCATCCTTCAAGTTCGAAAAGGCGCATCCGACGCCGCTCGCCGGCGTCGACGAGGCAGGCCGGGGTCCGCTGGCCGGGCCGGTGGTGGCGGCGGCGGTTATCCTCGATCGGCGACGAGTGCCGCGCGGGATCGATGATTCGAAGAAACTCGGAGCTGAGGCCCGCGCCGATCTCTGCCGCAAGATCCGTTCGGTCGCCGCCGTCGGGCTAGGCATCGCCACCGTCGAGGAGATCGACGCGATCAATATCCTGTGGGCCTCGATGCTGGCGATGGAACGCGCGGTCGCGGCATTGGGAGTCGATCCGGCCATGGTGCTGGTCGACGGCAACCGCTGCCCGCGCTGGAACCGCCCCTCGCAATGGGTAATCAGCGGCGATGCCCTGTGCCTGTCGATCGCGGCCGCCTCTATCGTCGCCAAATATGAGCGCGACCGGATGATGATCGAGCATGATGCCGCTCATCCCGGCTATGGCTGGGCCCAGAATAAGGGCTATGGCACGCCCGCGCATCTCGAAGCGCTCGGCAGGCTCGGCCCGTCTCCGCTCCATCGCAGGAGCTTTGCACCGGTCGCACAATATTCGCTTTTCTCGTCGGATATGAACCCGGCCGGGCCGGCCTGCTCAGACGCCGCCGGTATAGTCGAGGCACCCGCGGCGGAAGCCCCAGCTGTCGTTGGGGCATTCGGTTGACGATCGCACGTCCTGCAGCACCGCCCATCGATAGCCGAGATCGCGCTCCGAACATTGTTCGCAGTCGGACAGGGCACCTTCAGTGGCTGCCGCTTCCCCGGTGGCGCTGATCAGGGCTGGAGCCTCGGTCGGCCCATAGCTTTTGGGGTGAAGTCCGTAGACCGCCGCGCCACCCGCGAACGTGCCGCCGATGAGTGCGGCGGCGGCGCATATTGCGAGCGGGGACAGGCTTCGGAAAACGCTCATGGTCGGCAAAACGACGGCTCGGCCTTGCCGTTCCGCCGAAAGCGCGGAGGGTGAGTCCGCGCGGCCACACCACAATCCGTTGAGGCTGTCCACCATGTTGAGACTCAATATAAGGTAGCGGACTCCTTTCGTTCGCGAAGCTGCAGGAATATCTCAGCACTGAAGGCCAAGCCATTGTTCTTGACGGGAGTCCGGTGATGACTCAGGTTCGCCGTCGTTCGACAGGGGGTTGTCTTTCCATGGGTGTGCTCGAAAAGATCCCGGCGGCGCGCCGAAGGCTGCGCGGCAAGGAAGTGGTGACCGGCCGGTTGCCGCTCAACGAAATCATTCGTGGCGACTGCGTCGAGGCGATGGCAGCACTGCCCGATCGCTGCGTCGACATGATCTTTGCCGATCCGCCCTATAATCTCCAGCTGGGCGGGCATCTGCACCGACCCGACGGCAGCCAGGTCGACGCCGTCGACGACGAGTGGGACAAGTTCGACACCTTCGCCGCCTATGATCGCTTTACGCGCGATTGGCTGCGCGAGGCGCGGCGCGTCCTGAAGGACGATGGCACGATCTGGGTGATCGGCAGCTATCACAACATCTTTCGCGTCGGCACCGCGCTGCAGGACGAAGGCTTCTGGATCCTCAACGACATCGTCTGGCGCAAGGCGAACCCTATGCCCAATTTCAAGGGCACGCGCTTCACGAACGCGCATGAGACGCTGATCTGGTGTTCGAAGGCGGAGAAAGCGAAATATACCTTCAACTATCGCAAGATGAAAGCGCTCAACGACGATATCCAGATGCGGTCGGACTGGACCCTGCCGATCTGTTCGGGGGGAGAGCGGCTGAAGGATGATGACGGGCACAAGGCGCATCCGACTCAGAAGCCCGAGAGCCTGCTCTACCGGGTGATGCTTGCCTGCACCGAGGCGGGCGACCTCATCCTCGATCCGTTTTTCGGCACCGGCACGACCGGCGCCGTTGCGCGCAGGCTCGGCCGCCGCTGGATCGGCATCGAGCGGGAGGACAAATATATCAGGGTCGCCGAGCAGCGGATCGCCGCGACGCTGCCGCTCGACGAGAGCGCGATGATGTCGATCCCCGAGAAGAAGGGCGCGCCGCGCATCGCCTTCGGCGTCCTCGTCGAGACCGGCCTGATCGCGCCCGGCACGATGCTCACCGACGCCAAGCGCCGCTGGAGCGCGCAGGTCCGCGCCGATGGCGTGCTGGCCAGCGGTTGCGGCGCGACCGGATCAATCCATCGCCTCGGTGCGACGCTCCAGGGCGCGCCGTCGTGCAATGGCTGGAGCTTCTGGCACCTCGACACGCCGGGCGGGCTCGAGCCGATCGATGCGATGCGCCAGCGCCATCTCCAGCAGCTTGGTGAATAGCCGGCCGCTTCGAAACGGATCAAAGTGCGCTGGATTCGGGGACGAATTTAACTGATGTTCGTCAGCTTCGGCGATGTGGGGGAGGCTGATGCGTTTCGGCGGGATAGTGGCGGCGCTGGCTGCATTATGGATCGCCACGCCGTTGCAGGCCGCGTGGCTGGAGGTGCGGAGCCCTCATTTCATCATCTATTCGGAAGGTTCGCCCGATGCGGCGCGCAAGTTCGCGAAAAATCTGGAGCGCTTCGACAAGGCGGTTCGCAAGCTGCTGGCCTTCCCTGACGTCGAGGGCAACGATCCCAACCCGGTGACGGTGTTCCTGGTCGACAGCGTCAGCCAAATAAGCGATTTGTGCAAAGGCGGGAACGAACCGGCTGACAAGGCGAAGGCTGGCAAGCAGTGCCGCTGGGTCGCCGGCTTCTATCGGGCGCGGGCGGCCGGTTCGGTCGCCTTCGTGCCGCGTATGGCCGGTAGCGGCCCACTGAGCCTCGATGCGACGACGATCCTGTTCCACGAATATGCCCATCATCTGATGCTGGCCAATTCGGGCGCCGCTTATCCGGCCTGGTATGTCGAGGGCTTTGCCGAGTTCGTCTCGAACGCGAAACTCGATCAGAAGGGGGTGGTCGGCATCGGCCTTCCCGCGAACAGCCGCGCCTCGGCGCTCTACGCCGAAGCCGCGATGCCGGTGCGCGATCTGCTCACCGCCAATCCGTCGACCCTCGGCTCGACCGAGACATCGATCTTCTACGCGCGCGCCTGGTTGCTGACCCATTATCTGACCTTCGCGACGACACGGGATCGCCAGCTCACCCGCTATCTCGAAGCGATCAATGCGGGAAAATCGAGCGCGGCCGCCGCCGACGAGACTTTCGGCGATCTCCACGCGCTGAACCGTGAGGTCGAGGCCTATCTGAGGCGTAATCGCTTCGCCTCTCTCTCCGTGCCCGTCACCGATATCGCGCCGGACGCCCTTCGCATCCGCCAGCTGTCACCGGGTGAGGATGCGATGATGAAGGTGCGGCTCCAGTCACAGCGCTCGGTCAACTCCGAGACTGCGCCCGCGGTGGCGGCCGAGGCTCGGCGGATTGCGGCGGCCTATCCCACCGATACCGGAGCCCAGGTGGCCCTCGCCGAGGCGGAGGACGACGCCGGCAATTTCGACGCGGCCGAAGCCGCGGCCGATCGTGCCGTGGCTGCCGAACCGAATAATCGGCACGCGCTGATTCTCAAGGCGATGGCGATCATGCATCGTGCCAGCCATGATAACCAGTTCGACGACGTCACCTGGCGGACGGCGCGGAGATTGCTGGTCAAGGCTAACCAGATCGAGCCCGACGCTGCCTGGCCGCTGGCCCTATTCTATCGCAGCTTCCGCGAGCAGGGGAGGGATCCCACAGGCAGCGCGGTCGCCGCGCTCGAACGCGCGGCGACGCTGGTGCCGCAGGACGCCAGCTTGCGGATGATGCTGGTCAGCCAATATCTCCACGATCACAAATATGAGGAAGCACGCATCGTGCTGATGCCGCTGGCCTTTGATCCGCACGCGCCGGCCGACAATCCGGCGCGCAAGCTGCTCGAAGCGATCGACAAGCGTGGCGCGAATGGATTGTCGGGAGCGGCGCTCCTCAATATCGACCTGTCGAGCGACGACGAGACCAAACCAGAAAGCCGAAATGACCAGCATTCCCCCTCAGGCCCGCCTCTATTTCCAGCCAACCGGTTTCATTAACGCGCCGTTCGGCCATGACGAGGCCGTCGCGCGGCTGGTGGGCGGGCTGGTCTGGTTCTCGGCCTATGAGGTGATCGCGGTCGATGGCGGCGCGCGAATCGCCTCTATGCTCGTGCCGCTGCGCGAGATCGATGGTTTCCTTGCCTCGCTGAGCGACGAGCAGGCGGAGCAGGCGCGGGCGACGATCGCGCGGATCCTGGCGCCGCGCGCGCCGATGCAATTGGGTGAGCGCGTCCTGCGCTTCGATCAGCCGCAGTTGATGGGGATATTGAACATGACGCCGGACAGCTTCTCCGACGGCGGCGCGCTCTTCGGCGACGTCGACGGGGCGGCGGAGGCCGGATTGGCGATGGCCTCGGCGGGAGCGACGATCATTGACGTCGGCGGCGAATCGACGCGACCTGGCGCCCAGACCGTCTGGGAAGGTGACGAGATTCTGCGCGTCGAGCCGGTGGTGCGGCGGCTGGCGGCGGCGGGCGCGATCGTCTCGATCGACACCCGCAAGGCGGCGGTGATGGCGGCCGCGCTCGCGGCCGGAGCGGCAATCGTCAATGATGTTTCGGCACTGAGCTACGACAGCCAGGCGGCGGCGCTGCTCGCCGGCCGATCATGTCCGGTCGTGCTGATGCACCATCAGGGCGAACCCGAGACGATGCAGCGCCAGCCGAGCTATGGCGACGCGCTGATCGAGGTCTATGATTGGCTGGCGGCGCGGATCGCTTTCGCCGAGGCGGCCGGCATCGCGCGCAGCCGGATCATCGTCGATCCCGGTATCGGCTTCGGCAAGGCGCTGCGCCACAATCTCCAGATCCTGAACGGGCTCGCGCTGTTCCATGGCCTCGGGTGCCCGGTGCTGCTCGGCGCGAGCCGGAAGCGGATCATCGGCGCCCTCTCGAACGAGGCGCCGGTCGAACGCCGCCTCGGCGGCTCGCTGGCGCTCGCGCTGCACGGCGCGCAGGCCGGGGCCCAGCTGCTGCGAGTCCATGACGTGCCGGAAACGGTGCAGGCGGTCCGGATCTGGCGCGGCCTCAGGGACGAGGCGCTGACGCCCCCGCCGATTTGAGCGCCGGGCGCGCGGGCGGCTCGCTCGCCGCTCCCATGTCCTGGGATTCGATCCCGAGTTCGCTCAACTTGCGGTATAGCGTCGAGCGGCCGATGCGGAGCCGCCGCGCCACCTCGGTCATGCGGCCGCGATAATGGCTGATGGCGAAGCGGATCAGGTCGGCCTCGATCGCCTCGATCGGGCGGACATGGCCATCGGGCCCGAACAGCGCGACCGTCTGCCAGCTGCGGTTCGGCGTCCCGGACGGTACTACCATCGGTAAATCGTCGTTCGCCGGCTGCTGAGCGTGGGCGACCTGTGGGAAATCGGCGCCGCTAAGCCGGCCGCGGCGGCAGAAGATCGCGGCGCGGAACAGCACATTGTGGAGCTGGCGGACATTGCCGGGCCAGGGAAAACTTTCGAGCAGCGCCAGCGCCTCGTCGTCGATCTCGAGCGGGGCGATGTTGAGCTGGCGCGAAATGCGCACGAGCAGGTGATCGGCGAGCGCGCGAATATCCTCGACGCGGTCCCGAAGCGGCGGCAGCGTGACCGGCACGACGGCTAGGCGGTAATAGAGATCCTCACGGAAGCGGCCGCGGGAGACGTCTTCGGAGAGCTTGCGGTTTGTCGCGGCGATGACCCGGACCGATATCTTGCGTGGTGCGGACGCGCCGACCGGCTGGATTTCGCCCGACTGCAGGACGCGCAGCAGCTTGGCCTGCGCCTCGGCGGGCAGGTCGCCGATCTCGTCGAGGAAGATCGTGCCCCCGTCGGCGCTGGCAAACATGCCCAGCCGCCTCTCGAACGCTCCGGTGAAGGCGCCTCGTTCATGGCCGAACAGCTCGGACTCGACCAGATTGGCCGGGATCGCCGAGCAGTTGACAGTGACGAGCGGTGCGCTGCTGCGATCGGATGCGCGATGGATCGCCTGGGCGAGCACTTCCTTGCCGACGCCGCTTTCGCCTTCGATCAGGATCGAAGCGGGGGTGGCTGCGGCGCGCATCGCGGTCTCGATGGCGATGCGGAACGCAGGAGCGCGACCGACAAGCTCATGGAAATCGATCGCTTCGGCCCATTTCTCGGCCAGAGGGCGCAACTCGCCGGTGGTTGCGGGATGCGATATGGCGTTGTCGAGCGCCGCCAGCAGGCGACTGGCCGCAATCGGCTTGATGACGACATCGCAGGCGCCGGCGCGGACCGACCGGACGGCGAGTTCGACCGAGTCCTGCGCCGTCACGACAATCACCGGCAGTTCGGGAAAGGCGTCCTTGAGGTCGGCCACGGCGCTCGTCGCCGATGCCTCCGGCGACCAGAGATCGATCAGGGCGGCGGAAAGGCGGGTAGCGGTCGAATGGACCAGCTTGCAGGCTGCTGCGACGTCTGGTGCACGCACGACCCGCCAACCGGCGCGCTGGGCAATTGCACTGATCAGCCCGGCTTGCGCGGGCTCGCTATCGATTAAAAGCAGCCCCGGAGGGGTATCGCGACGCATACTAACATCCCCTTGAACGCGGGATTGGCACTCTAACCTTGGGCGTAGCACTCAATTGCTAAGCAACCCTAAACTCGGAACAGGCCTGGAACCATAATCCATTTACGCTTGAGATACGAGCAAGGTTGCGCTTAAGACGGCGCCGACAAAAAAGCCTCAGCCGGGGGAAATTATGGCCGACGATCATGGCGCACCGATGGATTACAAGCAGGCGAACCAAACCTATGAGGGTTTCCTCGCGCTGCTGAAATGGGGTGCGCTCGTCACCGCCCTGACCGGATTACTGGTCATCTTCCTAATCGCACCCAAGGGCTGATCGTTGAAGATCGCTATCCTGAAAGAGGCCGCAGCAGGCGAAAGCCGCGTGGCCGCGACGCCGGAAACTGTAAAGAAATTCATCGTACTCGGCGCCGAGATGGCGGTCGAGCGCGCAGCGGGGGCCGGTGCGTCGATATCCGATGCGGACTATGAGGCCGCGGGTGCCAAGCTCGGCAGCCGGAGCGAAGTGCTCCAGGATGCGGACATCATCTTCGGCATCCAGGGTCCGGATCCTGAGTCGCTGACGGGCGCGAAGCCCGGCGCCTGGATCGTCGCCGGGCTCAACCCGTTCGTGGAGCGTGCACGGGTCGATGCCTATGCCGCGAGCGGCTATGAGGCGCTGGCGATGGAGTTCATGCCGCGCATCACCCGCGCGCAGTCGATGGACATCCTCAGTTCGCAGTCGAACCTTGCCGGCTATAAGGCGGTGCTGCTGGCCGCGGGCGAATATGGCCGCGCCTTTCCGATGATGATGACGGCGGCGGGCACCGTCTCGGCCGCGCGCGCGTTCATCATGGGGGTCGGCGTCGCCGGGCTCCAGGCGATCGCCACCGCGCGGCGGCTGGGCGCGCAGGTTTCGGCGACCGACGTCCGCTCGGCGACCAGGGAGCAGATCCAGTCGCTCGGCGCCAAGCCGATCTTCGTCGAGAAGGTCGCGGGCATCGAGGGCGAGGGCGCCGGCGGCTATGCGACCGAGATGTCCGAGGAATATCAGAAGGCGCAGGCCGAGCTGGTTTCCAGCCACATCGCCAAGCAGGATATCGTCATCACGACGGCGCTGATTCCGGGCCGGGCCGCACCGCGGCTGATCTCGGACGCGCAGATCGCGACGATGCGCGCGGGTTCGGTGATCGTCGACCTCGCGGCCGAGAGCGGCGGCAATGTCGAAGGCGCGGTCTCGGGAGAGACCGTCGTCCGCCACGGCGTCAAGATCATCGGCGCCAGGAACATGGCGGGCACGCTCGCCGCCGATGCTTCGGCGCTGTTCGCGCGCAACCTCTATAATTTCCTCAGCGCCTTCTGGGACAAGGACGCCGGCAAGCCGATCCTCGATGAGGAGATCGGCAATGCGGTGCGCCTGACGCAGGGTGGCAAGGTCGTCAACGAGCGGCTGCTCGGCTGATCGCCGGAAAGGATTATTTCCATGGATTTCATCTCGATCCTGTCGATCTTCGTGCTGGCCTGCTTCATCGGCTATTATGTCGTCTGGTCGGTCACCCCGGCGCTGCACACGCCGCTGATGGCGGTGACCAACGCGATCTCGTCGGTGATCATCGTCGGCGCGCTGATCGCGAGCGCGGCCGGTGGTAGCGCCACGGCCAAATATCTCGGCCTTGTCGCGGTGGTCTTCGCCAGCGTCAACATCTTCGGCGGCTTCGCCGTCACCGAACGGATGCTGGCGATGTACAAGAAAAAAGAGCGCAAGAGCTAAGGCGCGGCAGGGGGACATAGAATGCACGACGTAGCATCCACGCCCGCCTGGGCCGCCTTGGCCTATCTGGTCTCGGGAATACTCTTCATCCTGGCGCTGCGCGGGCTCTCGAGCCCGACCAGCTCGCGCCGGGGCAATCGCTTCGGCATGATCGGCATGCTGATCGCCATGGTCACCACGCTGGTGCTGCATGGCACCGGTCTCGTCGAGATCGCTATCGCCATCGCCATCGGCGGCGTCATCGGCTTCGTGACCGCGCGGCGGATCGCGATGACGGCGATGCCGCAGCTCGTCGCCGCCTTCCACTCGCTGGTCGGCCTCGCGGCGGTGCTCGTCGCGGCAGCGGCCTTCCTCAATCCGGGGGCGTTCGGCATCCTCGACGCCGCGACCGGCGAGATCCTTACGGTCAGCCGGATCGAGATGGGCCTCGGCGTCGCGATCGGCGCGATCACTTTCTCGGGATCGGTGATCGCCTTCCTGAAGCTCAACGGCAACATGTCGGGCGCGCCGATCATGCTGCCGGGCCGCCATGTCATCAACCTCGGCACGGTGGCGGCGATCGTGGGACTGGTCGGCTATTTCGTCACCGACGACGCGCATTGGGTGTTCTTCACGATCACGGCGCTGAGCTTCGTCATCGGTTTCCTGCTGATCATCCCGATCGGCGGCGCAGACATGCCGGTGGTCGTCTCGATGCTCAACAGCTATTCGGGCTGGGCTGCGGCGGCGATGGGCTTCACGCTCCACAATACCGCGATGATCGTCACCGGTGCGCTGGTCGGCAGCTCGGGCGCGATCCTCAGCTATATCATGTGCAAGGCGATGAACCGCAGCTTCATCAGCGTGATCGCGGGCGGCTTCGGCGGTGGCGAGGTGGCGGCCGGCGGCGCGGTCAAGACCGACCGGCCGTGGAAGCGCGGCTCCGCCGAGGACGCGGCCTTCCTGATGAGCCAGGCCGAGCAGGTGATCATCGTTCCCGGCTATGGCATGGCCGTCAGCCAGGCGCAGCACGCGCTGCGCGAGATGGGCGACATTCTCAAGGAAGCCGGGGTCACCGTGAAATATGCGATCCACCCGGTCGCGGGCCGCATGCCGGGGCATATGAACGTGCTGCTGGCCGAGGCGAATGTCCCTTATGACGAGGTGTTCGAGCTCGAGGACATCAATTCGGAATTCGCCCAGACCGACGTGGCCTTCGTGATCGGCGCCAACGACGTGACCAACCCGGCCGCGAAGACCGACAAGACCTCGCCGATCTACGGCATGCCGATCCTCGACGTCGAAAAGGCCAAGACGGTGCTGTTCGTCAAGCGGTCGATGGGAGGCGTCGGCTATGCCGGCGTCGACAATGACGTGTTCTACATGGACAATACGATGATGCTGCTCGGCGACGCCAAGAAGATGGTCGAGGAAATCGTCAAGTCGATGAATCATTGACCGGGCAGCGGCCGGCCGAGGCCGGCCCCTGTCCATTTTGTACCGTCCGGTGGAGGCGCACAGCCACGCTGTGCTCTTGCTGGCCATTTGCCTCGCGAGCGACATGGTCTCGGATAAAGGCCACGGCCGGCACCCACACCGATCCCGTCGGGGCTGCGTGGGTCGGCAAGAACTCGCAGCCATCCAGCCGTGGCCACCGCGTGCTGACGGCGATTGCCGGGTGACCCCGGCGCACCACTCTCCTAAAGCAGCCCGAAGGCCTCCGCAGCTCGCAGCCAAAAAGGAACGGTTCGTCGAGCGAAACGATCCGTAAGCACCGACAAAAAAGGGGCGATGTCGCCCCGAATTTAGGAGAGTGGTACGCCTTATTTTGCCGATGTAACGCTGCAGTGCAGCAATGTTTCCGGGGAGAATTGAAAAACCCTTGGAATTCTCGACGCGGTGGCTGGTTACGGCATGATGCCATGCGAACATGCATTGCCCCCCGCTATGTACTCCTCCAGCAATGCGGTCCCTGCCGCCGGGTCGACGATGGGCACGATTTGTATCGCCTTGAGCGGATCACATTCTACGCCAAGCCGCTATCCGCCTGATTGAGGAGCTGCGACACGGCGGTAATCAGCTGGGCCGGCGCATAGGGCTTCTGCAGCATCACGCTTTTGGGTACGCCCTGAGCCGACCAATCGGCGGCGCTGTCGCCGCTCGTGTAGATCACGGGGATCGCCGGCTTGAGCTCGCGCGCGTGGCGGGCAATCTCCCACCCGTCCGGGCCCGGCGCGGATAGCCGAATATCGGTGATCAGTCCGGCGATCTGCTCGATGCGCGCGTCGAGCAAGCCCAAGGCTGCCGCGCCCTCGGCGGCGGTCACCACCTCGTAGCCGGCGTCTTCGAGAGCCAGTCGCGCAAAGTCCAGAATCAACCCCTCATCCTCTATCAAGAGGAGCAATATCGTCTTTATCATAGTCTCCAACCGGCCAATCGCCTGGGGCGGTCCTGAGCCGCAGCGCCAGAGCCGAATCAGCTGACGATCGTGCACCATCGCACATTCCCTGGCGGTAGCGTTAACCCTTCCTGATGGCGCGGTTGTATCGACCGTCCTCACCTCCGCACGGCAAGCGCAACCGGGAATCGTTCGGCACGATCGAAGGTGGCGCGCGTTCCTTGCTTCGTAGCGTGACAGGCGGCGAGGCGATGGTTAGGCCGGGGCCTGCTGCAACGCTCTCGGGCCACTCCCCGAGCAGAGGGGCGATCGGTGCGGAACGATATGGGCGCTACAGACAAGCTGGTGGCCGGGATCGAGCTCGGCGGAACCAAGGGGATCGCGCTGGTCGCGCGCGGGACCGAAATATTGGAGATGGCACGGGTGCCGACGACGGCTCCGGATGAGACGCTGGCGAGGCTCGGCGATGTGATCGCCGGGTGGCGCGCCCAGCATGGCCAGCCGGCGGCGCTCGGGATCGCCAGCTTCGGGCCGGTGGGGCTCGATCGGTCGCGCGACGATTATGGTCATATCACGCGGACGCCCAAGCCCGGCTGGTCCAACAGCGATGTCGCCGGATATTTCGCGCGACGCCTCGGCCTGCCGATCGCTTTCGATACCGACGTGAACGGCGCGGCGCTGGCCGAATATCGCTGGGGCGCCGCACGCGGATGCGACGTCGCAATCTATATCACGATCGGGACGGGGGTCGGCGGCGGGCTCGTCGTCGCGGGCGTGCCGGTCCATGGCCTGATTCATCCGGAAATAGGCCATTTCCGGGTACGGCGGACGGGGCGATCGAGTTTTTCAGGGATATGCCCGTTTCACGGCGATTGCGTGGAGGGGCTGATCTCGGGCCCCGCGCTGGCCGCCCGAACCGGAATAGCAGGGGAACGGATTCCCGCCGATCATCCGGTGTGGGACGAGGTGGCTTCCGAGCTCGGCGAGGCGATGGCGACGCTGCTCGCGGTCGTTTCGCCGCAGCGGATCATGATCGGCGGTGGGGTGTTCCAGAACCGGAGCGATGTTCTGGCGACGGTAAGGCGGCGGACGGCGGCGATCCTCGGCGGCTATCCGGCCGGGGTCGACGAGACGCGGCTGGAGGCGATCATCGTTCCACCGGGGCTCGGCGACAGGGCGGGGCCGCTGGGCGCGGTGGCGCTCGCCTATAGCATTTTGAAGTCAGGTGGAATCACCTGACGACTCGCAAAATGCGGAGAACAAATAACAAATAGAGCGTGATCCGGCTCAACTTGAGCGGATCGCGCTCTATCGCGGCTGATTCAGAAGGCGAAGCTGGCGCGGACGCCGTAGCGGCGCCGGTCGCCGATGATGCCCAGATCGGACGCGGGCAAATTGGCGAGCGCCAGCGTGGTCTTCTCGATATAGGCCTCGAAATATTTCGCGTTGAGAAGATTGCTGGCGAATATCGCGAGCTCGAACGGCTCGCGCCGGTAGGCGATCGAACCATTGACTAGCATATAGCCCTTGAGGAAGGTCGGCGTCGTCTCGTTCAGCGTGGCCGCCAGCCGCCGGCCCTTGCCGGTGATCCCGGCGCTGAAGATCAGCGACTCTTCGCCGATCGGCACGACATAGTCGCTCGACAGGCTGAGCATGATGTCGGGCTGAAAGGTCAGGCGGTCGCTCGACAAGGTGCGATTGGTCGTCCGCCTATAGGCCGAACTGTCGGTGATGCGGGCGTGCTGATAGGTCAGGTTGCCCGAGAGCGACCATTGCGGGGTCGGTTTCGCGACGAACTCGAGCTCGAAACCTTGGCTTTCGACGTCGCCGGTGTTGAGATCGACGGTCACGAGCCCGGCCGGCACCGCAGGCGCGATCGAGTTCAGGCCGATATAATCCTTGTCTTCGCTATGGAAGAGGGCGGCGGACACGGTCAGCCCGGGTGACGCATATTTGGTGCCCAGCTCATAGGTCCAGGCGGACTCGCCCCTATAGGTACGGAACGGGGCGTTCGGCGGATTGAAGCCGCCGCCGCGATAGCCGCGCGCGACCGACGCATAGCTCATCAGGCGGCTGTCCCAGCGTCGGGTGATCGTCAGTTTTGGCTGGACCTCATCCGATTTGATCCGGGCCGAGGGGATGACGATACCGGCGATCGAACCGGTCGCCCGGCGCCTCTCATGGTCGTAGCGCAGGCCGGCCGCGAGTTCCCAGTCGCTGTTCGGTTTCCAGAACAGCGTAGCGAACAGCGCGGACGTGTCGCCGTCGCGCTCGTCGGTCCTGCGCACGCTGCGATTGAGCGGCACGATATTCTGCACCAGGTTTGAGCTCGTCCGCTCATGGCTGTGGAAGAAACCGGCGAGCGTCGAGAGGGTGCCGCTGACGATCGTGTCGAAGCGCAGTTCGGCGGTCCTGGTCCTCAGCCTGTCGGTCCCGCTGGAGCGAACGATGTTGGCGGCGCCGAAGTCGGCGTCATTATCGGGGGCGCCGCTGTTGCGCAGGTCATATGCGGCCAGCAGCGTCACCTTCGTGTCGAGCGCTTCGATCGGCGCCTCGATCTTCGCGTTGATGCCGCGATATCGATAGGTGGTGATGCCCCGCGCATTGAACCCGTTGATGCGCAGATAGTCGGTCGGCCCGCTAACCCGGGCATAGGGCGTGTTGGCGCCCTTGATCCGGTCATGATAGCCGTTGACGCTGATCGTCACCGCCTCGCCGGGCGTCGCGCGGATGGTGGCGTTGACCGAATCACTGTTGAGCGGGTCGGCATGGCCACCGATCATGACATTCCTGATGAAGCCGTTCCGCTCGCGGTGCGACGCCGCGACGCGGACGGCGAGCTTGTCGTCGACGATGGGCCCCGCTAGCGACGCTGAGACGAGCCAGCTATTATCGGGGCCGGCATAGCTCGCCCGGCCGCGCGCTTCGAAACGGTTGCCGGGCTGGCGGGTGATGACGTTGATCGCGCCGCCCAGCGTGTTCTTGCCGTATAATGTGCCCTGCGGTCCGCGCAGAACTTCGATGCGCTCGACGTCGAGCAGCGGGGTGTTGAGATAGGCGGTGTTCGGGCGGTAGATGCCGTCGACGAAGATGCCGACGCCCGGCTGCACGGTTCCGACCAGGGTGACGCCCACGCCGCGGATCGAGACGAAGGCGCGTCCGGCGCCGTCGCTGCTGATATTGAGGCCGGGGCTGAGTGCGGCCGCTTCGCGCACCGACTGGATGCCGCGGCTGGCGAGCGCGTCGCCGCTGATCACGGTGACGGCGACGGGCACGTCGAGCAGCGTCTCGCTGCGCTTGCGCGCGGTGACGATGATTTCCTGGCCGGCATCGGGGTCCGCCTCGCCGACCGGCGCGGGCGCGATCCTTGCGGAAGCCGAAGCTGGGCACAGCACCGCGAAGGCACAACCGGCGACGCCCAAAGTGGAAAACCGCATTACAACCCCCTTCTGGCGAGCGGCGCGCCACCGCCGATCGTTCCCGCTCATGGCAGCTAGCAGATAGCATGGCTATCGAAACGGTCAGGAGTTACCCTTACGGCTTTGTCGATCTCGCACGAGAATGTGGCGTCGGGGTCACTTGCGGGCGGGGGCGCGCCGTGGCGTCTTGCGGACGGAGTAGTGGCTCCAGGCGTCTTTGAAACTCGAAACAGCACCGACAGAGGATCAGCCGGCCTTGATCCGCGTCATCCTCGCCATGCGACGCAGAAGATCGGGCATCTGCACGAGCAGCCCCGCCAGCGGCCCCGCGATCCACGGCCTTTCTCCAATGGACTTCAGAACACTGGCGCAGACGACCGGCCGCTCGACATGTCGGGCAAAGTCGGTTTGGAAGGCGAGCGCACCCTCGCTTCCGCCGCGCAGGAAGCTCTCGGCGGCGCGGACCGCGCTGGACAGGGCGATCGCGATGCCATCGCCGGCGAGGCTCGCGATCACCGCCGCCTGGTCGCCGAGCCGGAACAGCCCCGGGCGGGTTCGGCGTGCGCGCCAGCCATAGGGGATCCGCGCTATGCTCAGCCAGTCGCCCGTCGCGCGGGCGGCGGCGATACGCTCGCCGAACAGCGGGTTTTCGCGGGAGAGCTCCGCGATGAGCACGGCCGGGTCGCCGCCTGCGCGCCGCAGCAGCGACTGGGCGACCGACAGGCAGAGGTTGACGCCGCCCTCCTCGAGCCGCAGCAGCCCGGCATAGCCGCGTCGGAACAGGTGCAGCTCGATATGATCGTCAATGGCGGCGGCGAGACCGGGCGACGGGTCGAGCCGCGCGCGCAGGCCGATCGCCGGATCGGGTTGCGCGCCCACGGCCCGCGCTGCGCCGCGCAGGTCATGCTTGCCGCTGGCGAGGAACAGCGCATCGCTGGCTATCATGCCGCCGTCGCCGAGATGGAGGCAGAGCCGGTCGGGATCGACGCGACGAACCGCGACGCCGCGCTCGATCGTCGCACCATGGCGAATGGCGGCGTCGAGCAGGGCCGCGTCGAGCGTGCGGCGCGAAAGCCCGGCGGCCGGGAACGGCAGGTCGGCCTCGGCGACACGCTTTCCCGCGATGAGCCGCACGCGACCGATCGGCTGCGCGCCGAGCGACGCCACCTCGACGCCGAGCCGCGCCAGCATGTCGAGCGCGCCCGCTGCCAGAAAGCCCCCGCAGACCATGTCGTGCGGCTCACGGCTGCGCTCGATCAGCACCGGCCTCGCGCCGCCCCGCGCGAGCAGCAGCGCGGCGGCCGAACCCGCCGGCCCGCCGCCCGCGATCAGCGCAGCCGCTCGACGCATATCCGGAAGGGGAAGCGGCGCCGGATGCGGGCGGCGTCGTCGAGACCGGCCTCGGCCAGCAGCGGCCGCCACTCGGCCGGGCGGAAGGCGCGGGCGATCGATAGCTGCCCATCCTCGCGGACGATGCGGTGCCAGCCCATGACCCGGCAGAGCAGCGGAAAGCCATGATAGGCAAGCCGGTGGCGGTGAAGATCGTTGATCTGCCAGCCGATCCGCGCCCGCGCTTCCATCGTCCGCAGGAAGCTCAGCAGCTCGTCGCGGTGCATATGATGCGCGACGAGGCTGCTGACGATCAGATCGAAGTCCCGGTCGACGAGGTCGAGATAGTCGCCGGTGACATAGTCGATCGCGAAACGGCCCGGTGTTGCCGCCTGCGCTACCGGCGCGCTTTTCGGGTTGAGGTCGACCCCGGTCAGCCGTGCTTCGATGCCGCGCCGTTCGGCCCAGTGCGCGATCGCGCGCAGCTGATCGCCGTCGCCGAAGCCGACATCGAGCAGGGTGAAGCGCCTGCGATCGCCGATCGCCCGCGCGACGAAGCCGATCGTCGGCCGCGCCGCGAAGGTCCAGCGATTGACCTTCGCGAGATCGGTCAGGATCGCCGCATAGGTCGCCGGGTCGAGGTCGATGGCGTCCATCTGCTCGCTGTCGTCCGCCGGGCGGGCGAGCGATCGCATCAGGCGCTCGTCATGCGGAAGCCCTCGGCGGCAAGGCCGGGGCCGAAGGCGAGGGCGACGCCGTCGATTTCGCCCGGCTCGGCCATCAGCGCGGCGAGCACGAACATCAGCGTTGCCGAGGACATATTGCCACAGCGGCGCAGCACTTCGCGCGACGTGGTGAGCGCCGATGCGCCGAGGCCGAGGCCGTGCTCGACCGCGTCGAGGATCGATCGCCCGCCGGCATGGACGGCCCAGTTCGGGATGTCGCCGGCCGAGCGATTGCCGAGGATCGCCTGCCGCAGCTCGGGGCTCTCCAGCGCATGGGCGATCCGCCCCGGCACCTCGCCCGACAGGTGCATCACGAAGCCATGGTCGCCGATGTCCCAGCGGATTAGGTCATCGCTCTCGGGCAGCGTCGCGGCGAAGAAGCGATCGATCGCCAATCCGTGCGGCTCGGCGCCGAGCAGCGCGGCGGCGGCGCCGTCGGCGAACTGGAGCTGCGCCATCAGCGCCGCCACCTCGGGCGTTTCCTGCAGATGAAGCGAGCAGAGCTCGACGGTGATGAGCAGGACGCGCGCGGCCGGCTCCGATCGGACGATATGGTGCGCGACCCTCAGCGCCGCCACCGCCGCATAGCATCCCATGAAACCGACCAGCGTGCGCTCGACGCTGGGAGCGAGGCCGAGCCGCCGCGCCAGGATCTGGTCGATCCCCGGGGCGACGAAGCCGGTGCAGCTCGCGACGACGAGATGAGTGACTTCGCCGAGGCCGGCGCGGCCGCGTAGATCTTCGACCGCCGCCATCGCCAGCTCGGGCGCCTCGCGGGCATAGGTCGCCATCCGCTCCGACGTCGGCGGCATGCCCTGGCCGTAAAAGGCGCCGGGGTCGGTCTGGGTGCCGCCATCGGGCGGAGGGCCCAGCGTGCTCCAGCGGTGCTCGATCCCCGATCGCCCCGCCATCCGCAGGAACAGCGCCTTGTCGCGACCCTCGAGCCGGTCCGCTGCCCAGTCGATGAAGACGTGGTGGACGTCGTGTCCGGGGACGGCGGTGCCGATGGCGTGGATATGGGCGGTCATGCGCGCAGTCTAGCCCTTGCCGTGTGAGGAAGTAAGCGCCGCCGAACCGCGGCGCCGATTGTCGAGCCAAACCTATCAGCGAGTGCACTCCGGCGGCCCGACGCCGGCGATTTTCTCTCCGCATGCGTTTCAACGCCCGGCTGTCGGCATCGCTCCTGCGACGCCGGGATCAGGCGTCGATCTCCTCACCGGCGACCTGCGCGGCATTGGCCTGGATGAAGGCAAAGCGATGCTCGGGATTCTTGCCCATCAGCCGGTCGACGAGATCGCGCACGCTCGCCCGTTCCTCATATTCCTGGGGCAGGATGACGCGCAGCATTGTCCGCGTCTTCGGGTCCATCGTCGTTTCGCGAAGCTGCTGCGGGTTCATCTCGCCCAGGCCCTTGAAGCGCGAGACTTCAATCTTCTTGCCCTTGAACTCGGTGGCCTCCAGTTCGTGCCGATGCGCATCGTCGCGCGCATAGTGGCTCTTCGAACCTGCGGTGAGCCGATAGAGCGGCGGCTGCGCCAGGTAGAGATGGCCCTCGCGGACGATGTCGGCCATTTCCTGGAAAAAGAAGGTCATCAGCAGCGTCGCGATATGGGCACCGTCGACATCGGCGTCGGTCATGATGACGACGCGCTCGTAGCGAAGCAAGTCGACGTTGCAGCGGTCGCGCGTGCCGCAGCCGAGCGCCTGGATAAGATCGGCGATCTCCTGATTGGCGCCGATCTTCGCACTGTTGGCCGATGCGACGTTCAATATCTTGCCGCGGATCGGGAGGATCGCCTGGGTCTTGCGGTCGCGCGCCTGCTTGGCCGAGCCGCCGGCACTGTCGCCCTCGACGATGAACAGCTCGGTGCCGGCCGGGCTGTCGTTCGCGCAATCGGTCAATTTGCCGGGCAGGCGCAGCTTGCGCGACGACGTCGCCGTCTTGCGCTTGATCTCCCGTTCGGCCTTGCGGCGCAGGCGATCGTCCATCCGGTCGAGAACGAAGCCGAGCAGCGCCTTGCCGCGATCCATATTGTCGGCGAGGAAATGGTCGAAATGGTCGCGCACCGCATTCTCGACGAGCCGGGCGGCGTCAGGCGAGGTCAGCCGGTCCTTGGTCTGGCTCTGGAACTGCGGATCGCGGATGAACACCGACAGCATCTGCTCCGAGCCGGTGACGATGTCGTCGGCGGTCACGTCCCTCGCGCGCTTGTTGCCGACGAGCTCGGCGAAAGCGCGGATGCCCTTGACCAATGCGGCGCGCAGCCCCGCCTCATGCGTGCCGCCGTCGGGGGTCGGGATCGTGTTGCAATAATAGCTGTATGAACCCTCGGACCAGAGCGGCCATGCGACCGCCCACTCGACCGAACCCTGCTGGTCGGGGAAAGCCTGCTTGCCGGAGAAGAACTCGCTCGTTGCGCATTCGCGCGCGCCGATCTGCTCGCGCAGATGATCCGACAGGCCGCCGGGGAACTGAAAGACCGCCTCGGGCGGCGTGTCGTCGCCGATCAGCGCGGGATCGCACTTCCAGCGTATCTCTACCCCCGCATAGAGATAGGCCTTCGATCGCGCGAGCCGCATCAGCCGCGCGGGGCGGAAATGGGCGCTGGGGCCAAAGATCTCCGGATCGGGGGTGAAGGAGACGCTGGTGCCGCGGCGGTTGGGGGCGGCGCCGAGCTTCTCGATCGGCCCCAGCGTCTCGCCGCGCGAGAAACGCTGGCGGAACAGCTCCTTGTTGCGCGCGACCTCGATCACCGTCTCGGTCGACAGGGCGTTTACCACCGAGATGCCGACGCCGTGCAGCCCGCCCGATGTGGCATAGGCCTTGTCGCTGAACTTGCCGCCCGAATGCAGCGTCGAAAGGATCACCTCGAGCGCGGATTTGCCGGGAAAACGCGGATGCGGATCGACTGGGATGCCGCGTCCATTGTCGACGACGGTCAGCCGATTGCCCGCCTGGAGCGAAACCTCGATCCGGGTGGCATGGCCGGCAACGGCTTCGTCCATCGCATTGTCGAGCACTTCGGCGGCGAGGTGATGATAGGCGCGCTCGTCGGTGCCGCCGATATACATGCCAGGGCGGCGGCGCACCGGCTCCAGTCCCTCGAGCACCTCTATCGACGAGGCGTCGTAGCCTCCGGAACTGGTCGAGGGAGCGGAAGCGAAGAGATCGTCGTCGTCGGCCATTGCCGGCATCTATAGGGCGGCCAGGGCGCGTAAAGGAAGGGCGGCTCCCAAAAAGCTGGGGATATCCTCAGCCGCAGCGAACGCGGACCACGGTGCCGGCCGCGTCGGTCTCGAGATTCAGCCGGTCGTTGCGATAATCCTGCGTCACGGCTTGATCCGGGCCGATCACCCGCACCGATGCGGCGCCGGCCGCCGCGCGGGCCTGGTCGGCGACGGCGACGGCATCCTTGCCGATATAGGCTTCGGCGCGGCTCTGGCTGCAGGCGGCGGGCGGGACCGCATTGGCTTCCGGCACGGCCTGGCCTCGGTCGGATACCGTCGGCGTGCAACCCGCGAGCGCGATGCTGGCGAGCCCGGTCAAGACGATACGCATCAAAAATCCCCCCTTCGCGTCATCCCGGCAGGCTGGGACGCCGGGAAGGCAAAGGCCCGGCCCGATCTCCCAAGACGCCAGCCTTCGCCGACATGATAATATTTGCAAACCAGCCGTCGCCCGGCCCGTCAGCGGACGCGCGGACCGCCGAACGGCAGCGGCGGCGGCGGCCGGCGGTCGCGGCGCGGCAATTGCGCCTGATAGGCGACCGAACAATGCTGGAGGCAATAGGGAAAGCCCGGATTGATCGGCTCGCCGCAGAAATGGAAATCGGGCTCGCCGGGATGACCGAGCGGCCATTTGCAGATCTTGTCGTTGAGATCGAGCAGGCTGGTCTTGTCGGCCATCTCGGCCGAAGGCTTGGCCGGGACCAGGCGGCGCGGCGGAGCGGGGGTAATCGGCGCGGTCTGCTCCCCCGGCGTCTGGCGCTGGAAGCCGCCTGGCCCGATCGAGCGGATGATAGGCTGGGGCGTGGGGCTCTGGATCGGCGGCGGCGCGACCGGCGCGGGCGGCGCGACCGGAGCGGCGCGCGGCGTGGGCGCGGGTTTCCCGACCAGCGGCGCGGCGTTGCTCGGGGCGGGCGCCGGGGTGACGCTCTCGCCGCCCTTGACCGGTGAGGGGCGGGCTTCGAGGCCGAGGCGATGTGCCTTGCCGATCACCGCGTTGCGGCTGACTCCGCCAAGCTCCTCGGCGATCTGGCTCGCCGTCATGCCCTGTCCCCACAGGCGCTTCAGCTGTTCGATACGTTCGTCGGTCCAGGACATGCTTTTACCTTCGATCTCGCCCGCCGGCCGGGCGTCGCCGAGCCTTGCGGGCAGGGCGGTGAGCCGATAGGCGAAATACCCATGACCGACCAGCCCAAAAAATTCATGCTCCCCCCACAAGGCGAGCCGGTGATCCCGTTCTTCAACTGGGGAGGAATGCGAGCCCTCTATGTGAAGGAGGTGAGGCGTTTCTTCAAGGTCCACCTGCAGACGATATGGGCACCGGCGATCACGACGCTGCTCTATCTTGTGATCTTCACGGTCGCTCTCGGCAGCGGCGGACGGCAGGTGCTCGGCGTTCCGTTCGCCAGCTTCATCGCCCCTGGCCTCATCGTCATGGGCATGATGCAGAACGCCTTTGCGAACAGCAGCTTCTCGCTGCTCGCCGGCAAGATGCAGGGCACGATCATCGATTATCTGATGCCGCCGCTGTCCAGCGGTGAGCTGCTCGCCGCGATCGTCGGCGCGGCGGTCACGCGTGCGGTGCTGGTCGGGCTGGCGATCTGGGCGGTGATGATCTTCTGGCCCGGCGTCGACGTGATGCCGCAGCATCCGGTCGCGATGCTATGGTTCGGCCTGATGGGGGCGATCATGCTCAGCCTGCTCGGCGTGATGACGTCGATCTGGGCCGACAAATTCGATCATGCCGCGGCGGTCACCAATTTCGTCGTCGCGCCACTTTCGTTGCTGTCGGGCACTTTTTATTCGGTCGATAGCCTGCATGCCGGATTTCAGGCGATCAGCCATGCCAACCCGTTCTTCTATGTCATTTCGGGCTTTCGTTTCGGCTTTATCGGCCTGTCCGATTCGCCGATCCTGGTCGGCGCCGTCGCATTGCTCATCCTCAACGCCGTGCTGGCGGCGGTCAGCTATGCGCTTCTCGACAAGGGCTGGAAGATAAAAAGCTGAGGAACGACCGTCTGCCGGCGCTTGCCGGCTCCGGCGATCACGACCGCACTGTCATCGGCGCCCGGCCCGCATCGCCAGCCCCCGGGGACAATCAGGCGAACCGGACCTTGACGGTCACATGCGTCGTCAGCGCCGCAGGGCACCCCCCACTCATCGTCCGTAACTTCAATCCGCTCGCCCAACGCTGCTCCAAAAGTCAGCGTTGAATCAGCCTCCAAATCGGCATTCAACCTTTGTCAAAGCGGCGCGCTGGTGCGCTGCCAAAAGTCGATGATGTGACCAGCGCAGAACTGGGGCTTTTCCAAGTGCGCCAGATGGCCGGCTTCCGGCACATAGACCTGCTGCACAAGCTCCGAACTGCCGGTGAGAATGTCGGACATCAGCTGAAAGTCTTCCATGTCCTCGGTGCCTGATAGCAAATGGGTCGGTACGTGAAGCTTATGCACACGCTCGATGTCCGGCATGACCAGCGCATGGCGGTCGAGTTGCCAGGCCAGTCCGGTGAACCGTTCGATCTCTTCCCGCAGATCCCGAGCGGCTTCGGAGGCGCGCGTTGTCGCGAACATCGGGTGCTCCCACCACAGTTGCTTGGCCTGTTCCATTTTCCCGCCTCGAGCCGCGTCGATGATCGGCTGCCAGCGTGCTTGCCAATCCTCTGACCATTCCCATGCCGCGATTTGAGGACTTATCAGGGTCAAGCTGCGAACCCGTTCGGGGTGATCGAGCGCAAAGCTCAGCGCGATACCGCCACCCATCGAGACGCCAACCAAATCGCATCTATCGACCGTAAGAGCTTCTATAAGCTCCGCTAAATCCTGGCTGTGCGTGAATTCATGCTCCGATGTGCTGCACGAGCCCCCGTAGTCGCGCAAGTCATAACGCACGAGGCGATGGCTGCCTATTAGATAGGGCCACAAGCGATCCCAACTCCGTAGGTCGCCGCCTTGGCCGTGTATGAACACCGCGCACGGGCCTTCACCGTCGGTGGCAACATTGGTGCGCATCCCAGAGAGATGAATCATGCCATTGTCCTAACGCGGCTCCAACCGCCCACACAGCACCAACCAGCAAGTATCCTGTCAACCTTTGTCCACGAAGCCTAGCTGATGCTCCGCCGGCCATGCGAGCCTCGCCTTGTGCTGCGCCGCGGCCGCAAATGAAAAGGGCCGCCCCTCGGGACGGCCCTGATCTCATGCGGTCACGGCTTACTTATAATGCCGCCGGCCATGCCGATCGATATAATATTTGCGGCCATAGCTGTCGCGATAATAGCGCTTCTTCTTGTCGAGCGCATTTATGATCGCGCCGCCTGCGCCGCCGATCAGCGCACCTTCGCCGACCGAAAGGCCGGGGATGACCGCGCCCGCGACGGCGCCGCCGGCCGCGCCGATACCGGCGCCGCGAAGCACATGCTCGGTGCTCTGCGCAAGGACCGGAGCGGTACTTGCGCCCGCAACGCTGACGGCAATGGCCGCCGCAATGAACTTATTGGTCTTCATGACATCGTCCTCCACAAATCCGTGCCAGAAAAACGTCATCGAAAAAACTAGGTTCCGGCGTTCATCTGACGTTGTTCTTCTCGCCTGCGCCCGATGAACAGGGGCTGAAACGATCGTTCATCTTGAACGATCAGGCCCAGCCTTCGAGCACTTGGTCGCGCGGTCTGTGGCCGTCGAGCCATGCCCGGATATTGGCGATCACGCGTTCGCCCGTCGCGGCGCGGCCTTCGAAGGTGGCGGAGCCCATGTGCGGAAGCAGCACGACATTGTCGAGCGAGAGCAGACGCGGATCGATCGCCGGCTCATGCGCGAAGACGTCGAGACCGGCGCCCGCGATCTGCCCGCGTTCGAGCGCCGCGATCAACGCCGCCTCGTCGATGATCGTGCCGCGCGCGGTGTTGATCAGATAGAGATGCGGGGGGAGCAGCGCGACGCGGCGCGCATCGATCAGATTGTCGGTCTCGGGCGTGTGCGGGCAGTGAATCGACACAATGTCGCTGCCGAGCAGGAGCCGGTCGAGATCGGGCTCGTATCGCGCGCCCAGCGTCTCTTCGACGACGGCGGGCAGGCGGTGGCGGTTGTGGTAGCTGACCGACAGATCGAAGGCCCGCGCGCGGCGCGCGACCGCCTGGCCGATGCGTCCCATCCCGATGATGCCGAGCTTCTTGCCGTTGATGCGATGCCCGAGCATCGAGCCGGGGCTCCAGCCGGTCCAGCTTCCCGAGCGGACCAGCTTCTCGCCCTCGGCGAGCCGGCGCGGCACCGAGAGGATCAGTGCCATCGTCATGTCGGCCGTGTCTTCGGTCAGCACGCCCGGCGTGTTGGTGACGATGATCCCCGCGGCGCGCGCGGCCTTCAGATCGATATGATCGACGCCGTTACCGAAATTGGCGATCAGGCGCAGCTTTTCGCGCCCGGCGTCGATCACGTCCGCATCGACTCGATCGGTGATCGTGGGCACCAGCACGTCGCAGCGCGCCGCGAAGGCGATCAGTTGCCCGTGGGTCGGCGCGATATCCTCCGCGCTCAGCTCGACGTCGAACAATTCGGTCATGCGCGCTTCGGTCGGCACGGGCAGGCGGCGGGTGACGATGATCCGTGGACGGCGGGGGCGGTCGGGCGCGGCCATGACTCTTCGCTAATCCCAGGGCCGGCGCAGCGCAAGCGCAGCTCTTGTCACAAATCGGGGCGCCCCTACTATGGCCGCCGCACGGCGGAAGCCGTGGCTCGAGAGTCGGCCGACGGGGATTGATGTGAGGAAGCTGAGCTGGTTGCTGATCGCGGCTGCGCTGGTCGGCGCGGGCGCCGAGGCGCAGGATCGCAAGATACCCTATTGGGCTTCGATCGCGACCGGCGACGCGCTGATGCGGACCGGGCCCGAGCGCACCTATCCGGCGATCTGGCGCTATCGGCGACGCGATCTGCCGATCCGGGTGGTCCAGGTTTACGGCAATTGGCGGCGCATTCGCGAGCAGGACGGCACCGAAGGCTGGATGCTGGCGACGCTGCTCAGTGCGCAGCGAACCGCGGTGGTCACCGGCACCGGCCCGGCGCCGATGCACGCCGATCCCAGCAGCGGGTCACCGCTCAACTGGCGCGCCCAGCCCGGCGTCGTCGGCCGGATCAGCCGCTGTGCTGGCGGCTGGTGCTTCTTCGACGTCGACGGACGCAAGGGATATATCGAGGTCGAGCGGATCTGGGGCGTCGATCCCGGCGAGATCGTCGAATGAGCGCGGCGATGGCACCGCCCGTAATAAATTGCGGACGGGCGTAGGAACGACGCGCTCCCGAACGTCTTTCCGGACGAGGGCGCCGCGCGCCGCTGCGTCCAGGAGGAGTTGGCATGACCCGCATCACCCCCTGCTTTTGGTTCAAGGACCAGGCCGAAGAGGCCGCGCGTTTCTATACTTCGATCTTTCCGGATTCGCGCGTCGTCAAGGTCCATCGCGCGACCGTCGACAGCCCCGGCCCAAAGGTCGGCGATGTCCTGATGGCGGAATTCACCCTCGCGGGGCAGGATTTCCAGGCGCTCAACGGCGGCATCGACGCCGAGCGCAGCTTGAAGGTTTCGATGGTGTTTCCCGCGCGCGATCAGGCGGAGCTCGACAGGGTTTGGGACGCACTGGTGCAGGGCGGCGAGACGCAGGAATGCGGCTGGCTCAGCGACCGCTATGGCCAATATTGGCAGATCGTGCCCGACCGGATGGGCGAATGGATGAGCGATCCGGGCATCGCTCGGGCAGTCATGACCGAGCTGTTCAAGATGGTGAAGATCGACATCGCGGTGCTCGAAAAGGCGGCCGCCGAGGCCTCGAAGGGAGAATGACGATGGCGAACAAATTCTTTTGGTACGAGCTGATGACTAGCGACCGGGCGGCGGCGGAGGCCTTTTACAGCGATGTCGTCGGCTGGACGCTGTCGCCCTTCGGCGATCCGGCTGACCCCTATATGATCGTCGAGGCGGGCGGGCAGGGCGTCGGGGGGATCATGACGATCCCGCCCGAGGGCTGCGCGCAGGGCATGCAGCCATGCTGGGTCGGCTATATCCACGTCACCGATATCGATGCGGCCTGCGCCGGCGTCGCCGCGGCGGGCGGCAAGGTCCACCGTGCCCCAGATTCGATCCCCACGATCGGTCGCTTCGCGGTTGTCTCCGATCCGCAGGGGGCGATGTTCAACATGCTCCAGCCCGAAGGCGAGGGCGATATGCCGCCGCTGCCGCAGGGCACCGTCGGCAAGGTCGACTGGCACGAGCTCCACAGCACCGACTGGGCGAAGGCGTTCGACTTCTACCAGTCTCAGTTCGGCTGGTCGAAGACCGATGCCATGGAGATGGGGCCGATGGGCACCTATCAGATGTTCGCGATGGAGCCGACCCCGGTGCCGGGCGAATGCGGCAATACCGCGGGAGCGATGTTCAACAATGCCGAGGCGCCGCATCCCTTCTGGACCTTCTATGTCCATGTCGACGCGATCGACGCCGCGGTCGAGCGGATCGAAAAGGGCGGCGGCACGGTGGTTCAGGGCCCGATGGAAGTGCCGGGCGGTATGTGGGTCCTGAATGCCACCGATCCGCAAGGCGCCTTCTTCTCGCTGGTCGCGTCGAAGAGGTAGAGCATCGCGCGGGCGAGATATCCGCGCCACATGAGCGAGTCCTTTGTCGTGCGAAGGTAACACCGCCGTAAACATCGTGTCATGCCGGCTGACGATAGTCGCGCTGCCTCCTCCGGCTGCGAGGAGCGTGATTCTTATCGTCCTGACTCAGCTGGGGGATTACCATGAAGACGTTGCTTCGCGCGGGCATAGCCATTCTCGCCCTTTCCGCCGCGTCGGCTAACGCGGCCGGCCTGCTCGGTAACTATACGGTCGGCTTCGCCAAGGCGATCGACACCAAGGAGGCGAGCGGCGTTGCCTATAATTGGGACACGAATAGGCTGATGGTCACCACTGACGAAGAAGAGAAGGATGGCACGAGCCGCTTTGGCGAATATGATCTGGACGGCAACAAGACCGCTGACATCGTCCTGTCCGGCTGTCTCTCGCTCGGCTCGGCGCAGTGCGATCCCGAGGGGCTGACCTATGTCGGCAAAGGGAAATATGTCGTGGCCGAGGAGCGCTACCAGGACATAGCCCTGCTCAGCCAGATCGGCAGCAGTGGCGGCACCCGCACCTATACCGCCTATCCGGACGCCCCGACGATCAGCATCGGACCCGACGCCGGCAATAGCGGGCTCGAAGGTATCGCCTACAATAGGATGACCGGCGATTATTTCGGGGTAAAGGAAACCTCGTCGCAGACGGTGTGGAAGATCTCGGGCGTGGACTTCGTCACCGAAACCGCCACCGTCACGTCCCTGTTCAATCCCGCTGCGCTTGGGCTCAATCGTCTATCGGACATCGCGGTGCTTTCGAACGGTAAGTTCGCGGGGACATCTTACGGCGATAATCTGCTGATCCTCAGCGGCCGCTCATTCAAGCTTCTCGAAGTCACGCAAAGCGGGACTATCGTCAGCGACTATGATCTCTCGGGATTCAAGTCGCTTGTTGATCCGACGAACGCCGGGGGCAAGTTCGAGGGCGTGACGCTCGACAAAGCGGGCAACATCTATCTCGTCAGCGATGACGGCGACGGGCCCAACCAGTCCTATCTCGTCAAGCTGACCCACAACAGCGCGGTGCCCGAGCCTACGAGCTGGGCGATGATGGTGGCCGGGTTCGGATTGGTGGGCGGCGCGATGCGCCGCCGCGGCAAATCGGCCGCCGCCTGCGCCTGAAAAGGCTCGCCATCCCCCTTGGCTGCGAATCAGCCGGGGGGCGATCCAACGCCGCGCTCACGTCTCCGGGCGTGAAATACGCTCCCGACCTCTTCCGAGAGACACTGTTCCATTTGCCATATTCATCGGGAAGATGGCGCCATTGCGAGCTGGTGCGGGCAATCCACATCATGCCCTCGAAATATAGCCTGTTGTCCTGTGCCGGACGACAGCCGCGGCCGCGTTCCGATGGCAACAGCCCACGATGATCGCCCATTCCTCGTCCGAAACCCCGATCCGCTCGCCCAACACCGCCTCCAAAAGACAGCGTTGGATCAACCGACGAGTCCCTTGTAAACCTTTGTCCACGAAGCCTCACGTATAAGTTCAACACATGGGAGAGCGAACAAGGCATGGGCAGATTGGATCAGAAGGTCGCGATCGTGACCGGGGCTGGGCGCCCGGGCAATATCGGCCTCGCAGTATGTGAGGCCTTCCTCCGCGAGGGTGCGTCAGTGCTCGCGACTGATCTGCGCGACGAGCACAGGGCCGAGATCGAGGAGAAGTTTGCCGGCTACGGCGACCGGTTCTGCTTCAAGGCGCAGGACATATGCTCTCCTGCCGAATGGCAAAACACGACGGAACTGGTGATGGAACGGTTCGGTCAACTCGACGTCCTGGTGAACAATGCCGGTATCGGTGCTCACAGCAACGTCATGACAACCAGCCTTGACGAGCTGCGGAAAGTCATGGCTGTGAATCATGATTCGATACTGCTGGGCATCCAGGCATGTGCGCCGTTGCTGAAAACCGCGCGCACGCGTTTTCGCGGCGGATCGATCATCAACACGCTATCGATGGCCTCTTACATGCCCAGGGGTGAGGACTTGGCCTATCAGGTTTCCAAGGCCGCAGCGCGCATGCTGACGATGTGCGCGGCTATCGAATTGGGGCCTCAGCAAATCCGGGTCAACTCGGTCCATCCCGGCGTGACTCTTACGCCGTTGCTGCGGGAGGGATTCAGCGGTTATGTGGAGCGCGGGATGTTCGCATCGGAGGAAGACGCGATGGACCAGATCAGCGGGGCTAGCCTTCTGAAGATCAGCGGAACACCTGACGAGACGGCCTTCGCCTATATATACTTGGCATCGGACGAATCGGCTTTGGTCACGGGCGCTTCGCTTGCACATGGCGGGGGCATCGGCCAGCATTATTGAGCCTCCAGTTTGCAAGCATGCCGCCGTGAACGGCGGCCACGGGTCAAGAGCGGCGCGGGCTTTCGGTGGGTGAAGATGGCGATCGGGTTCGTGCTGCCGGTCATAAAGGAGTGCGATGAGCCTCGCGCCCTGCCTCCGCGAGGCGAGATCCCAAGCCCATCCTCATGGTTCAAAGCAGAATTCCGGTGCGGAGTTGGAGAGGAGCAGCCAGCCTAAATTAGCCTTCCGAGCGATGCGATTTGCATCGCGCGAGACCGGCTTGGTATCTCCTTGGTTTGCGCAGGCGAGGCCTATATCCGACTGGCGAGAGCCTTGGGTTTCTGAAGAAGGGGCTTTACCGCCCGCCCGCATCACGCAGTCTACCGATAATTGAAGCTGACGCTGATCCGGTCGCCCTTGCCGGTGCCGGGCGGCACCTCGTGGCGGAGCCAGCTTTCCCACAGCAGGACGAGGCCCGGCTGCGGTTCGGCATAGACGAAGCTGCGGCTGTCCTCGGGGGCATCGGCGCGGCGCGACGGAGCGGCCATCATCAGCGGCAGGCGGGGGTCCTCGATCTTCAGACCGCCAGAGCCCGTAGGCACGCATACATAGAAGGTGCCCGAGATGATGCTGTGCGGGTGGATATGGCCCGAATGGGTGCCGCCGGGCTTGAGCAGGTTGACCCAGAGGCTGTCGAGTCGGGGCGGGCGGGCGAGATCGAAGTGCAGCGCCTGGGCGAAGGTGCGGACATGCCGGTTCAGCAGCCGCACCAGTTCGGCGAACAGCGGATCGCGCGCGGGCAGATCGCCGAGCGACGCATAGGAGGTATAGCCCTGATAGCCGTTCGCGCGGCACCATGCGCGGCCGGCCCGGTCGTCGCGCGCTAGGGTGCGGACCGAATGTTCGAGGTCGTCGAGCAGCGCGGGCGCTTCGACAAGCGCTTCGTAGAGGCGGGTGACGAACAGCGAGCGAATGGCCATTTCCCCGCCAAGCATGGCGGCGGTCCTTATGCAAGGCCGCTATTGCCGTGCGCGGACGAGCGCCAGCGCCTTGGCGAGTGCGGCGTCGTTCGGGCGCGTCGCTGCCGAAACGCGATGGCGAGGCGTGAAGCCATTGCCTTCGAGGCGCGTGCCATTGGCGGTGCGGATGTCATATTCGGCAACGGTCAGTCGTCCGCCGTCGGGCAGCTTGTAATCGACGCCTCCGGTCACCGCCCCGGCCGTCCGCTCGCCGACCGAATCTGCCCGCCCGCTCTCGGCCAGGAAGAAGGCGAGAATCTCGGCCGCGCTCGCGGTATTCGGGCCGACGATGACCGCCGTGGGGCCGGTATAGGCGCCCTTGCGGCTCGGACGGGTCCGTTCGTCGATCGTGCTGCGTCCGTTGAGCCGGATCAGCAGCTCGCGCCGATCGGTGAAGAGCCCGGCCACCTTGTCCAATATGTCGTCGCGTCCGCCGCCGTTGCGGCGCAGATCGAGGATCAGGCCAGCGAGCCGGGGCATGGCCTCCATCTCGGCGGCGATCCAGCGCTCGTCGCCCGGATCGAACTGGTTGAAGGCCAGCAGCAGGATATCGCCGTCGAGCCTGACGGCGCGTCGTGCGTCCGGAAACCGATCCTCGCCGGGCTCGGGCTCGCGGACGCGGTGCAGATCGTCGGGGCCGGTCGCATAGACATGGCTGTCGTCGAGCTGATCGAGCATCTTGTTGATCACGTCATAGAGCTGGCCGCTGTCGCGGGCGGCCATCGCCTTGGGGCGGAAACGCTCGCGGAGCGCCGCCCAGTCGTTGCCGCCCATCGTCCGATCCCAATAGCGCTTGCCGACCACCAGCCACGCCTTGTCGAACACGCGCTGGTTCAGCGGCGCAGACGCCGACGGCGCGGCGCTGCACGCCGCAACCAGCACGGCGACAGCGGCAGCGAGCGCGCGTCTCACGACGGGGCTCCGAAATCGCACCGCAGCGTCAGTTCGTGGCGGGGCGCCGCATAGATGGCCTCGCTGCACCGGTCGAGCCTGTCGCGTCCGATCAGCACGACCGGCCATGCCCGCTGCTGCTCGATGCGCCGCGCGACGACGATGTCGTCGGCTTCCACCGGATCGGGCGGAAAATCGAACCTGCCCGCGAAATCGGCGGTGCGGACCGGAAGCCGGGAGAAGCCGAAGCCGGCGATGCTCGCCGGCCGGGCGAAGGCGAGCATCCGGGTCGGGCGCATCACGCCGAAGGCGGCCGCCCGATCCTGCCCGCCGAGTTCGAGCTTGCCGCCATAGCTGCGCGCGAGGATGACACCGGCCGAAAAGGTGGCGATGGTTTCGCTGCGGCTCAGCGAGAATTGCGCGAAGACCCTGTCCTTGCCGTAGCTTAGGCCGGCCTCCGGGCCATGCTCGTCATCGTCCTCGATCATGAAGCGCGCGCTTTGCTCGGCCGGCGCGCGATTCGGCCGGACGAAGCGGATCGTCGCATAAGGCAGGAGCGTGACGCCGATCTCGCCGTCGACGCCCGGGCAACAGGGCCGCTCATGCGCGGCCGCCGTCACGAGCATATTGAGCCCGTTGATCCGGATCGGAATCGCGGCCTGCATCCCCTTCAGCACCTCCCGCCCGACCTCGGCCTCGAAGCCCGGCTCGAACGCGAAGTCGCGCGACGGGGGCTCGCGGCGGAGTCGCTCCGCGGCATCGGGATTGAGTTCCACGAGCCGCTTCTGCTCGAGCGCGACGCGCAACCGGAGCGGAACCTTGCCGACGCGGAGCTCGATGACCGGATCGTCCATGTCGAGGACGAGCTCGCCCCGGAGAGGCGGCGGACCCTTGATCTTCGCCGCGGCGGCCGGGCCGGCTCCCGCTATCAGCGCCGATGCGAGCAGAGCGGTCGCCCGTAGCACCGGACGCCCGGTGCGAGGTTCAGTCCGCCCGGCGATAGCTGCGATAATGCGGGGCGCTGGCATAGGCGCGCGGACCATAGGAACGGGTCGTCGAACGATAGTGCCTCGACCGATATGTCCGCCGGTGTCCCTTGTCGATCAGCGTGTTGTGCAATGTACCGGCGGCGGCGCCGATAAGCGCACCCTCCCCGACTGACAGGCCGGGAATGATCGCGCCGGCGAGGACGCCGCCGGCGGCGCCGATGCCGGTGCCGCGCAGGATATGACCGGCGCTCTGAGCCGAAGCAGGTGCCGCCGCGCCGATCGACAGCGCTGCCGCCCCCGCGAGAATGAGCAACTTCCTCATGACATTTGTTCCTTGATCGATGTGGACCCGCAACGGGCCAGTGCAGTCGCGGTTCCCGCCTTCATCTCCCGTCAAGGAAATCGCTGCGGGTCTCCGTCTGCTCATTGCGGGTCAAGGCGATGAACCACATATGACTCGCACTTATGGAGGATGAACAATGCGCGCTATCACGTGCCTTATCGGCGCCATGTTGATATCGGCCGCGCTGCCCGCCCAGGCCGCGAAGGTCGATCAGGAAGCCAGGCTGAGCAAGGCGTTGGCCGGCCGCGTGCCCGGCAAGCCGGTCAGCTGCATTCCGCTGCATCGCATTCAGTCGAGCCAGATCTTCGATCGCACTGCGATCCTCTACAAGGTCGGCACGACCTATTATGTGAACCGCCCGGCGTCGGGGGCGAATTTCCTCGATCGCGACGACGTCATGGTGACCGATACGCGAAGCCCCAATCTCTGCAATGTCGACATCGTCCACCTGCTCGACCAGGGCACCCGCATGCAGAGCGGGTCGGTCGGTCTGGGCGAGTTCGTGCCGTACACCAAGCCGAAGGGCTGAAGGGCTCCGACGGCGCAGGGCACGAAAAAGGGGCCGCCGTGGCCGGCGACCCCTTCGCGTACTGAATCGATCGGCCTTTAGCGCTTCGAGAACTGGAAGCTGCGGCGGGCCTTCGCCTTGCCGTATTTCTTGCGCTCGACCACGCGGCTGTCGCGGGTCAGGAAGCCCGCCGCCTTGACCGGCGCGCGGAGCACCGGCTCATATTTGGTCAGCGCCTGGCTGATGCCGTGCTTGACCGCGCCGGCCTGTCCCGAAAGACCGCCGCCCTTGACGGTGGCGATCACGTCATACTGGCCTTCGCGCTCGGCGACGCTGAACGGCTGGTTGATGACGAGGCGCAGCGTCGGCCGCGCGAAATAGGCCTCCTGGTCGCGGCCGTTGACAGTAACCTTGCCCGTGCCCGGTTTCAGCCAGACCCGCGCAACGGCGTCCTTGCGGCGGCCGGTGGCATAGGCGCGGCCCTGCGCGTCGATCTCCTGCGCGCGGAGCGGCGTGGTCGATTGAACGGGCGCTGCGGGCGCTTGCGCGCCGGTCGAGTCATGATCGGCGGGGGCGGCCGGGGCGGGGGCCGCGCCGGTCAGCGAGGCCAGATCGGAAAGCGACTGACGATTGTCGGACATTATGCGCCCACCTTGTTCTTGCGGTTCATCGACGCGATGTCGAGGACTTCGGGGTTCTGGGCCGCGTGCGGATGCTCCGCGCCCTTGAAGATGCGCAGGTTGCGCATCTGCTGGCGGCCGAGCGGGCCGCGCGGGATCATCCGTTCGATCGCCTTTTCGAGGATACGCTCGGGGAAGCGGCCCTCGAGGATCTTGTCGGCGGTCACGCCCTTGATGCCGCCGGCATAGCCGGTGTGGCGATAATAGATCTTGTCCTTCAGCTTCTTGCCGGTGAAGCGCACCTTGTCCGCGTTGATCACGATGACATTGTCGCCGCAATCGATGAACGGGGTGTAGCTCGGCTTATGCTTGCCGCGCAGGATATTGGCGATGATCGAGGCGGCACGGCCGACGACCAGCCCGTCCGCATCGACGATGTGCCACTTCTTTTCCACCGTATATGGCGTTGCCACCTTGGTGGTCTTCATAAGCGCCTTCATGGGCCTGGACCTTCTTGTTCCGATCGTTCCAAAATGAACGACGCCACCCCGACAGGAGTGGCGTTGAAGCGGCGCTAATGCGCATGAGTCCCAAATAAGTCAAGAAAAATGGGCCTGAATTAATGAGGTATTATAATACCCTTCATCTATCACCCGCTCACCGCTCACCCTGAGAAGGGACTGAGCGAAGGCGAAGGCCCGTATCGAAGGGCGTCCTTCGATACGGCATTTCGCCAGGCTCAATGCCTGCTCGGGGGTCAGCGAAGGCGAGGACGTCAGCTTCAAACCAAGCGGTTCATACCGGCCGGCCCGCGCCCCAGCCGATGCGCCGTCCACAACAGCGCGGCCAGCAGCAGCACCGCCACGCCCTGATGCGCGACCGCGACATCGATGTCGACGCCGGTCAGCAGCGTCGCGATGCCGAGCGTGATCTGAGTGATCAGCGCGGCGCCGACGGCGATCACCGGCGCGTTCGCGCCGCGCGCTTTCGCCTGCCGCGCGAGCAGCAGCGCGGCGATCGCCGCTGCCCATGCCCACCAGCGGTGGACGAACTGGACGACGATCGGGTTGTCGTGGAGATTGGCCAGGCCGAGCGCGGCGTTCCAGCCGCCGGTCGGGAACCACGCGTCTCCCATTTTCGGCCAGCTCGCATAGGCATAGCCGGCGCGCAGCCCCGCGACGAACGCGCCGAAAACGATCTGGATGGCGAGGACAAGCAGCGCGCCCGCCGCCGCGCCCGTCAGCCGGGCGGCGCGGGCGCGGCCGTCATCGGCTAGCGCGCGCAGGTCGAGCGCGGTCCAGACCAGTACCGAGAAGATCAGCAGCGCCGCGCCCAGGTGGACGGCGAGCCGGATATGGCTGACCTCGGTGCGCGCGGAAAGCCCAGAATAGACCATCCACCAGCCGATCGCCCCTTGCAGCCCGCCGAGCAGGAAGATGACGATCATCCGCCGGCCATAGCCGGCCGGGACCGCGCGCTTCCACCAGAAGGCCAGCATCACTCCCGCGAGCACCAGCCCGATCCCGCGCGCGAGCAGGCGGTGGAGATATTCCCAGAAATATATCGCCTTGAACCCGTCCAGCGTCATGTGGAGATTGAACGCCGCATATTGCGGGATCCGCTTGTAATTCTCGAATTCGGCCTGCCACTCGGCCTCGGTCAGCGGCGGGATCGTGCCGCGGATCGGCTTCCACTCGGTGATGGACAGCCCGGACTCGGTCAGCCGCGTGATCCCGCCGATGACAACGATCGCGAAGACCATTGCGGCGAGAACGAGCATCCACCGGGCCAGCGCGCTCGGGCGCGGGGCCGGCGCGGCGGGGCGGGCGAGCAGCGACATGGCGGCGCTCATGCGACAGACTCCCCTGCGGATCAAGCGCAGGGGTCGATCCGTTGCCGCCTCAGCCAACAGGACAGAGCCCTGGACACTCCAATCGATGCGATGGTGTAGTCTGCCGTCGAATGTTAAGTTAATCGCCCGGAGCGGCTCAAGGGCGGAGGAAGTCCATGCGGACCTCGTTTACGACAGTCATTTGCCTGCCGTTGTTGCTGATGGCGGGTGCAGCAACGAGCCCGGGCGAGGCAGCAAATCAGATGCCCGAACTGGTCAATATCGAGCTTTCTAACTTCGCATTCTCGCCCGAGAATCTGCATCTGCACGCCGGTCGCGCATATCAGCTTCGTTTCACGAACCTTGGTTCGGGCGGTCATAACTACTCCGCCCCCGCCTTCTTCGCTGCCGCAACCATTGACCCGGAGGATCGCCGGTACGTGAAAAAGGGGACGGTCGCGTTGGCGAAGGGTCAGGCGTTGAGCATCCGTCTTGTGCCGGCCGCCGGTAGCTATCAGGTCAAGTGCACGCATCTGTTTCACGCGTCATTCGGCATGAAAGGGAGTATCGTTGCCGACTGAGATAGTGCGAGGCGCCGCGTCAATTAGTGGAGTGTCCAATTACGAATTACGGTCGAATTACGGCATTCCACTAATCTTCGGTTTCGGGCCACGCTTGGCGGGCGCGAGCGTGCGGCCGCTGGCCTTTTCCAGCGCGCCAAGGAAGGCCTCGCCGCCGATCGGACGGCCGGTCGTCTCGGCGCGGCGCAGGCGCTGCGCCATCGCCGCGTCCTCGCCGGCGGCCAGCATCGCCGCGAAGTCCGGGAACAGGCCGCGGACCCGTTCCACCGCCGTCAAGCCATCGCCCGCGACGGTGCCGAGCTGCGCATGGACGCTCGACCATGGCCAGTCGGTCACGGCATCGGCCAGCCGCGCCCGCACCGGATTGAGCGCAACATAGCGCATCGCCGCGCCGAGATGCGCCTCGTCCATCGCGACGCAGCCGAACCGCCCCTGCCAGAAATGTCCGGTCCGCTTGAGCCGGGCGTGGATATGGCCGGCATAGCGCCGATGCACGATCGCGAGCGCGCGGGGAAGGCCTTCGGCATCGCCCGGCGTCAGGATCAGATGGACATGATTGGGCATCAGCACCCAGACCTCGACCCCGGCGAGCGCACACTGCGTGGCGAGCAGATCGCGGTAGAGCGCATAATCCGCATCGCAGAAGAAGGTCTGCGCACGGCCATCTCCCCGCTGCGTCACATGATGCGGGAGGCCGGGGAATATCGCGCGCGGCAAGCGAGCCATGGGGCGACCCCCAGCGCAGGCGGCGCGGCCGCGTCAATTAGTGGAGTGTCACCTTAATTACGTAATTACACCGTAATTACGTAATTAGGATGCCGCAGGTCGATGATCTGGTCGAGACGCGAGCGGAACATGTCCCGCTGCCCCGTCTCACGCCGCTCCTTCGGCTTCATCGGCCCCTCCCAAAACCTTGTCACAAGAATAAGGAATCATGCTTTACCGATAAAATCAATTTGAAATAAAACTGCCGCATTACCCCAAAATCTGGCAAAATCGGCCACTTCATTCAGACAAATTATCTTTTAATAGCAACGGTTGTTGCGTTCTTCACGGTAGACTACTTTAGATAATTTCAATTGATACCGTGTAACCGATGCATGATAGTTGCATCGTTTCTACGTTGTATAATGCACCTTGTCATAAATTATGGATGCGTATATTTGCCGCGCGGGGGCAACGGCGCTCCTTTTTCAAAAAAATATGGCGAAGCACGATCAGTGCTATTGCGTGTACGCTCTCACCTGAATTGGGTCGTGGGGTGGCACTCGTGCGACTGATTCCGAAACACGGAATGGTCGCTGCGCGCATACCGAGGCACTCGCCTCAAGTCTGATCCGTCGCCGCAGCTAGCACGGAGATCATATGCGTCACGACACCACTCCTCCCCGAATGTCGGGGATACCCATTCTGCCTTTGATCGCCGCTCTTATCGGAACCTTGCTCATATCCCCTGCCTGGGCAGCGGGTGGGCGAGGCCCTGGACGAGGCTACAACACGATCGCATACACGGCCAGCACCCCGAATTGCGTCGTGGCAACAAAGCCGGCCCATCCACCTCGGAGCAAGGCCCGGCATCGCGGCCAGATGCTCACCGCCCGGTAACACCAACACAGGTGTGCCGGGAACCGGCTCTATATTACGGTGATGGTGTGGTCGTCGAAGACCCAGCCCAGGGAGCACCGTCCACACCATCACCGTAATTAAAAGTCATCCCGCTCCAACTGGCCAGGATGATCAGTCCCCAAGCGATGAGACCCACGCCACCGATTCGTCCAATCTGAGGCCCGAAGCGTAGGAGCTTTTCCATCGCCACCAGCAGCGTGAGAAGGGCGATCCACGCGAGGTTCATGACCCCGCCCACGAACAGCAACGACATCAACAACCAGCAGCAGCCCACACAATAGGCACCATGCAGGAGCCCCATCCGCAAGGCACCGGCCCTGCCGGGCCTAAAATGCCGGCTGATGAAGTGCGCCGGCCCCCGGCAATGTCTGAGGCAAGCCTGCTTCAGCGGGCTCAGTTGATACAGGCCCGCTCCGATCAGGATGGCAGATGACAGCAGCCCGCTGCCGGATGCCATTCTCGGGTGAGCGAGCAGCGTAAACTGGCTGAGCAGCAATTGAAGAAGCGCCGCCAGAAGCGAAAACATGCCCCAGATGAGCAGGTATCCCGCAAGGAAGCTTTCGGTTTCCGGACGGACCGGGTTCGCGGAATTCGACGCCGCTTGCCCGTAAAGCAATATGGTGGGCGCCGCCGATGGCAGCATCATCGCCACCATCATTACCCACCACATGGCAAAGGTGAGCACGAATTGTCCCGAACTCAATGCCGGGGCCATGGTCATGTCCGTGCCCGAAATAGCCATCTCTTTGGCGGAATTTGGAGTCAGCGAGCCCGCCGGGGCCATGGTCATCCCGGCACCCGCGAACATCCATGCCCACGCCAGGAAGACGAGGATGATCAGTGCACCGATGGTGACGGTGCGGTGGTGGCGTAATGCGGCCACTGCCGGCTTCGTCACGCGGTTCTCACGATCCCGTGGCTGTCCATGTGGAGATAGGCAAACTGGCCGTAACTGGCCGAATGTTCGAGTTTCATCGGGGAAAGGGACCGGCTGGTTCCCGAACCTACCTCCGCCACTTCATACTCGAAACCGTCGGGGAGGTTGATACGGGCGCGAATTTCAGATCCGTCGACGGGGCTCCGGATCGGTTCGGCGTCCATCTCCACGCAGCCAGGGATGCGCAGACGCCCCGTCCGGCCTTCCACATCGACTTCAAAATCGACCCCAACGAACTGCGGCTCATGCATGGTCTCAATCGTTGACGCGAAGACGGCAAAAACCGTCGCCATGGGATCGGTGTCTCCGCCGGTCATGATGGTGAGCAAGGCGTTGCGCTGGGCTGCATCGGCACGTTCGTCGACGAAAGCGGCGCATTCTCCCTTGCCTTCGTGAATCGGGCCAGGCCAGCGGAACACGGCAGCGACTTTCAGCCCAGCCAGATCAACCTCCCCGTAAAAGCCTTCGTCGATCACCATGCCGAAAACGGCCTGGCAACCGCCTTTGTCGGGGAGACCGCCGAACTGGCAATTACAGCCATATTCGCAGTTGCAGTTCGCCAGTTCGCGGCCCTTGAGCTTCCAGTAGGTCATGCTCTCGCTCCAAACTATCGATCCCGACCGTCCAGATTAACAACGATAGCATGATTATGCGCCTACCTGTAGCCGTTGCAGCTCTGATGCGAACGCCCGATTTGTTGTCGGTTCCTGAATTCGGTGACACTCCACTAATCTTCGGTTTCGGGGCCCGCTTGGTGGGCGAGAGCGTGCGGCCGCTTATACCGTACGGATACTAGAGTAGATTTCAGGTGTTCAGCTACGCGGCGAATCGCTCCATCCTTCGCGCACTGAGTAGCGCTGACACCACGAGGGTTGCGGGAAGGAGTCGAAATGATCAATCAACTGCGCAGCAAGTTGCGTATGCCTCTAGGAACGCCGCCCCGCGGGTTGGAACGACGCTGTCAACGCCGGCACCCGGTATCCTTGGGCGCGTTTCTCTATCCGCTCGATTTGTACCGCGAGCTGATCATCCAGCACGTGTCGGGAAAAACCCTGGTCGCGGATGTGGACGTGGCGGTGGATGCAGGGCAGATGGTTCACTTGACGCTCGACGGTAAGGCCTACCACTCGGCGACAGTGAAAGGCACGCTTGGCAACCGGATTGTCCTTGAACTGCACGCGGATATGGACGGATTGCGGTCCCAAGGCAGCGGCGAAATGCTACAGGCGAGCAGAAACCTTCACATCCCGGCAAGGCTCTATACCTCCGAGGAGGCGTGTACGGCGACGGTGGTGAACGTCTCGCGCACGGGTCTGGGCGTCGAATCCGCGCTGGAAATGCTTCCGGGTCAGCATGTGCTAGTCAACATCGGAAACAGACCATTGCTTTCTGGAAAGATCCGGTGGTCGCACGGCGGCAAGGCAGGCATCATGACGATAGTCAATGTGCCCGTGCTTGAGCTCGCCTATTCGGAAGGGACCGACTTTAAGCAATAAATGTCATCCCGCAAAGGCTGCACTCCTCGGCAGAGGTTAGCAGAACGTCACGGAACCAATAACTACATTACGTGAAAAACCGGATGCTGCTATTTGGCGCCGAATTCGCGTTGGGGGCGGATCCGGCCGCGACGATAGCTCCACAAGGCGTCCCGCCGAAAGACCAAGGCCGTACGGTCTCGCTAAAAGGGATGAGGAATTGCGGGCGGCACCGACTCCATCTAGAGAAGCCGGCCCCGTAACAACGTTTTCGCGCCATGCTATTCGCCACTTGGATCTACGTCAGCAAGAGCCGTATAAAATCGGCCGCTGCCGAGATGGAACTCGATCACATTGTCAATGCGTCGCGGACCCGGAATTTATCCATTTCGGTCACCGGCGCGCTGTTGTTCACAGGAGAACGGTTCGCGCAGTGCATAGAGGGGCCCGAGCCAGCGCTTAGCGAGCTGCGCGCGAGCATCATGCGGGATAGGCGGCACCATGAAATCGTCACGCTTGCTGAGGGGGTTATCGGTTCGCGGCATTTCGACGCCTGGAGTCTTGCCTATGCCGGCCCCGCAACGTTTGTGACGAGGCAACTCGAAGCTTCGCTCCTAGACGCCAAGATCGGGCTGCCCACGGCTGGCTCCCTCATCCGGGCGTTGTTACAGGAATTCGTCAGAGACTAGTAGCCCCCGGGCCCCGCGACGCCGTGGTTGAGCGCCATGTGAAAAGGCGCGCCCAACATGACGCTATCGCGTACTGCTCTGCCGCGCACCACGGAGGGCCAAGTCAATCGGTGGGATCTGCAGGAGTTTCCCCTGTACAGGCCAACGACAGACATGCGGCTTTCGCGATGAAAGCCGGTTCATTGAGTAGCACAGCATGATGGCGATTATGGCCCTCCCTGGTATGAGCCGGTGGTGCGGCTACCGCCCAAGCAGGCGACATGTTCGCCACACCTGCAACCGCTGCTGACAGGAATAGCGGTTGCAGCGGATGACTTTGACAACAAGCGCGCGCCCTGGTGCTCGCTAGAACTCTACACCGGCCTGCATCGCGAGCTTCACCGCGTCCGTGAGAGTCTTGACACCCAAGCGCTGAAACATGCGGGCCCGGTGCATTTCGACGGTGCGGAAGCTGATGCCGAGCTCCAGCGCGGCGTGCTTGTTCGACATTCCGCGCACCAACAGCCCGAGCACGTCCCGCTCGCGCGGCGTCAGCCTGTCGATCGCGATGCGTGACTGGTGTCGGTTCTCCTCGCGTGTCACGAAGGCGTCGACCTTGCTCAGGGCCTGATCGAGGCTTTTTATCAGGGCCTCGGCATCAAATGGCTTCTCGAGAAAATCCACGGCTCCCATTTTCATTGCCTGGACGGCGGTGGGAAGGTCGCCGTGGCCCGTCATCATGATCATTGGATATAATATCCTGACCTCTTCCGGAGACTGAGCGATGACGCTCAGGCCGTCTATCTCGGGCAAGCGCAGATCCAAAAGGACCGCACCCGGCCGCAACAGTGCCCTGGCCGCCAGAAATTCGGCGGCGGACGAAAAGCTCCGCGCCTGATAGCCGGCGCTCGTCAGGAGGAAGCTGGTCGACTCCCGCACCGTCGCTTCGTCGTCGACGATATAGACATGGTTGGATTCGATGAACGTCCCGATGGTCAAGTCCGCCAAAGATGCTCCGCCTTCCGAGGCGGTAGCGCCACGTGCTAGGCTACTCTATATGGAATCCGTCGAAATTTCATCTTTTTCCCGATCGGCTGATTATCAATTCGTCTAGGGGTCAACGACCGTCGCCTGCGAACGCGATCCGATGGGAGGAAATGTGTCAATATCCTCGACAATGGAATTTTTCGAACGGACGACGGACTGCGTTTACATAGTCGATGCCGCGTGGCGCTTCGTATATTGCAACGAGCGGGCACGGGTTGAGCTTCAGGCCGGCGATCTGGTCGGGCGGAATATAGCCGAGGCTTTTCCCGGATATAGCGGCACGGTTTTCGAGAATCAGTATCGTAAAAGCGTCGAACTTCAGGAAAGCCGAACCTTCGAGGCTTTCTATGCGCCATTGAACGGCTGGTATCAGGTGCATGCGGTCCCGGCCGGTTCGGAGCTGGCCGTGTTCTTCCGGAACATCACCGACCGGCGAAGAGCCGATGAAGCCGCCGCAGCGCGCCAACAGGCGCTCGGACAGATGTTGGGCAAATCCTTTATCGGTCTGCTGCAATATGATGAATCAGACCGGGTCGTCACCGCGGATGAGGCTTTTTGCCGGCTCGTCGGCCGCGACCTCGGACAGATAGCAACAGCGAGGCTCGAAGCATTCGCGGTCGCAGACGATCGCCCCCTGCTGGCCGGGCTGCTCAGCGGTGACACATCGTCAGGATCGATGACCGAGGTCGAGCTTCGGCTCGACACCGCGCAGGGCCCGCGCTGGTGTGCCGTCACCATGTGCGTCGTCACCGGCTATCGCGATGGCGAGCGGTTCAAGGTCATTCTCATAAGGGATATCGATCAGCAGCGCCGCGCCGAGAAGCAGGCGGTGGAGTTTTCGTCGCTCGTCGAAACGATCATCAACAGCGCCGAGGACCTGATCTTCGCGAAGGACGTCGACGGTCGCTTCATTCTTGTGAACAACGCGCTCGAGAATTCGGGGCTGTCGTTGCTCGGCCGCACGGTGGAAGACGAATTCAGTACCGCCATGGCGGCTGGATATTCTTCGGTGGACGCCGAGGTCATGCTGACACGCTGTGCACGGTCGGTCGAGGAGTTAATCCCAATCAAGGGCGAACCTCGGATGTTCCAGACCATCAAGGTCCCTTGGATCGTCGATGGCGAGGTGCGCGGAGTGATTGGCATTTCGCGCGATATGACCGAACGGATCGAAGCCGAGGCCAGGCTACGCCAGAGTGAGGAGACTTATCGGCTTGCCGCGCGGGCGACTAATGACGCCATCTGGGACTGGGACATCGCAACCGACGAGATCACCTGGACGAAAGCCATTGAAGCGCTGGCCGGCGAGCGCCCCGAGCCGACGCTGGATTGGTGGTCCGATCGCATCCACCATGCGGACCGCGCCGATGTGCTCGATGATCTGCATCGCTTCATCGAGGAGGGCGGGGAGAATTGGCAACAGGAGTACCGGTTCAGACGACATGATGGCTCCTTTGCCATCGTGCTCGACCGCGGCTTTATATTTCGCGATGCGGACGGCGTTCCCACCCGCATGATCGGGGCGATGGCCGACATGACGGCGAGGGTGGAAGCGGAGCGGCGGCTGCATGAGCTCCAGACCGAACTGATTCATGTCTCACGCGTGAGCGCGATGGGGACAATGGCTTCGGCCCTGGCCCACGAAATCAATCAACCCCTCACCAGCATCGCGAACTATGTCGCCGGGGCAAGACGGTTGGTCGAGCGGCGAGATGAAGCCTCGCTGGACCAGGTTAGTTCCGCATTGCAGAAGACTGCCGGCGAGGCGACGCGGGTGGGCGAGATGATCCGCAGGCTGCGCCGCATGGTCATGCATGGCACCACCCAGTTCCAGCCGGTAGAGATTTCGAGCATGTTCAAGGACGCCCTTGCCTTGGCGCTGCCGAACCGCGCGCTGGCCGGGGTCGATGTCGCCGTCAAGGTTCCGGCGCGCGCGGTGGCGATGGCCGATCCGATCCAGGTGCAGCAGGTGCTGATCAACCTCATCCGCAATGCTGTCGAGGCCATGGAAGGCCGCGATCTGCGCAAGCTCACGCTGTCCGCAGCGGCGTCGGGCGACCGATGGATGATTCACGTCAGGGACAGCGGCTCAGGCTTGCAACCGGAGATCCGCGAGGGCCTGTTCACCGCTTTCAAGACCACCAAACCCGATGGCTTGGGCGTGGGCCTCACAATCTGCCGCACCATCGTGGAGGCGCATGGCGGACGCTTGCGGGTGGACAGCAGCGATGCCAGCGGCACGACCATATCCTTTGACCTCGGCCAAGCGCCCGGTCTGGCGTCCGACTGATCGTCTTCGGCCGAAATTCGTCGGCATGGCGGCGTCGTCAGGATTGTCGGCTGCCCTCCACTGGCGAAAGCGGGTTGGGCGATACGGTGGAAACACTAGAGTAGTCCGACGACTAGCGAACGAGCCTCTATCGCCCGATCATCAATCCTGTCGCGGCCGCCAATGAACGGCGTGATTTAAGAGAGAATCTTGCACACTGGCTTCGGCCATATCTTTGGAGAGCACAATGTATCAGAGCTTCGGCAGTGGCGGCGGAGCCCGCATTCCTCTATTTGGCAGCGCCCGCCGTCCGATCACGGCTTCCGATAATAGCCCGGCTTGCGCGAAAGCGGGGGACATCGCGCTCGAAGCGATGACCGGAATCTGGAGCCTTCGCTTCGGCCTCTTCGGTTGCTCCGACGCGGAAACCCATGGCGGCACCGCCTTTCTGGGGCGACGTACGCTCAGCGGAGGAGACGCGACCTTCGCATATCATGGCAAGTGGACGCTCGAAGGCACCGAGTTCACGACCCTGCTGCACCTTATTCGCCATCGCATGGACGGAAAGCTTCCGGAGGTATTTGCGGGCGGCCACGCAAGCAATCTTCTCGACTGCACGGCAGAGGCCATCACGCCCGACCATTTCGAAGGCCGGCTACGCCGCGCAGGCTTGCCCGACGCCAGGCTGGTGATGAGAAGGATGCTCGAATTACGGTGCACTCCAGCAACTATGCCGAAATCCTCTGGGCCCGCATATCGAGCGGGCAAAAATGTTCCTATTTTGTTCTTATCTCTCGCGGCGTGATCATGCTATCAGCGCGCGCCTGTCGAAGGGCTGTCGATGAACGAGATGCGCGTGTCGAAATCGTCGAGATCGAACGCAAGCGGCGCCCCGCCTGATCCTGTCGCGCTGGTGAGCGAGGCGATGAGGGCGCAGGCGCTCGCCCTCGATGGCATGTTCAGCGAACTTCTCGGCCATGCGGCGGACTGCCGGTCCGGAGAGGCGATGACCGCCGATCGCTATGTGCGGCTCGCGCTGCGGGCGCAGGCGGGGTGCCGGTGGTCGCTGATGGCGATGGTCCGCGCCGAGCGCGAAAGGCGACCCGCGCGGGGCTGCCGATGACGGCCGGGGCAAGCGGCGGCGGCGAAGTCGCCACTCTTGTCGCCGCGCCCCTTCATGCCGCCACGCCCAAGCCCGAGCCCGCCGCGCTGGCGGCGGCGCGTTGCGGCGCGCGCACCCGTTCGGGCGCGCCGTGCCGGTCGCCCGCGGTCGGCGGGGTCGGGCGATGCCGGATGCACGGCGGCAAGGGCAGCGGCGCCCCGCGCGGCAATCGCAATGCCTGGAAGCATGGCTGGCATAGCGCGCGCATCCGGGAGATTTCCCGCTATGTCCGGGCGACGACGCCGGGCGCGACACGCCGGACGATCGATCGCCTTCGTCGAGCCGCCGAGCTCCAAGCGGAAAAAATATCGAAAAGCGCACAACAACCTCATGCAACGGCGCTTTCCGCGAATCGCTCGCAACGTCATACCCACCCCGCGGCCGGTGGAGAGCAGGGCCACCGCTCCGTGCGGGCAGAAATTGGGAAGGCCCCGGTAGGCCCAATCGCCGTCGTCCCCGATAGGGTCCGCGATGACGAGGGCAAGACGCGCTCTCCCCGCGACACGGAAGCTCTTCTTCTTTCCGTCGGCCCCGCCTATCGTCGCGCGATGCACGCACGCATCGATCGCGGGGGAGGGCCGGACAAGGCCGAAGGGGGCAGCGGTGGGCCGGGCATCACCCGGCGCCATCTTTTGATCGGCGGCGGCGCGGCGGCGGGGCTGCTGGTCGGCTGGGCGGTCTGGCCGCGTCATTATGCGCCGAACCTCGTCGCGGGTCCTGGCGAGCATGTCTTCAACGCCTTCCTGAAGATCGGGACGGATGGGCGCGTCATCGTCGCCGTTCCCCAGGCGGAGATGGGGCAGGGGGTCTATACCTCGCTGCCGCAGATTCTCGCCGACGAGTTGGGCGCCGACTGGCGGACCGTCGGTGTCGAGCCGGCGCCGATCAGTCCGCTCTATGCGAACTCGCTGCTCGTCGAGCAGGCCGTCCTCGCCCGGCTCCCCGCATGGCTGCACACGCCGGGGCAATGGGCGGCGCGCGAGATCGCGGTCCGGATGAACACTACCGTCACCGCGGGCTCCTCGTCGATCCGCATGTTCGAGGCGCGCCTGCGCGAGGCCGGGGCGGCGGCGCGCAGCCTGCTCTGCATGGCGGCGGCCCAGCGCTGGGATGTCGACTGGGATGCGTGCGACACCGAGGACGGCTTCGTCGTGCGCGGCAGCGAACGGATGCGCTTTGCCGAGTTGGCAGCGGCGGCCTCTGCGCTCGACCCGCCCGAGCCGGTCGCGTTGCGCCCGCAGGCCGAGTGGAAGCTTGCCGGTAGGTCGGTGCCCAGGCTCGATCTGCCCGCCAAGGTCGACGGCAGCGCGCAGTTCGGTGCCGATGTCCGGCTGCCGGGCCTGGTCTACGCCTCGATCGCCCACCCGCCCTATGGCGGCGGCAGGCCCGCGAAGATGACCACCGCCGATGCCGAGGCGACCCCCGGCGTGATGGCGGTGCTGACCAACCCCGGCTGGGTGGCGGTCGTCGGCACGAATTGGTGGGCGGCGGACATGGGCTTGCAACGGCTCGCCGTCGAGTTCGAGCAGACCGGGCCATCGCCCGGCGACGGTTCGATCCAGCGCGCCCTCACCGCGGCGCTCGACGGGCAGGAGGCGAAGCGGATCGTCGAGCGGGGCGATCCGGATGGCCTGCTCGGCGGCGAGGGCGTTATCAGTGCATCCTATTCGGTGCCGATGCTGGCGCACGCCCCGATGGAGACGTTGACCGCGACGGCGCGCGTCGGCGAACAGCGGATCGAGATCTGGATGCCCACCCAGTCGGCACCGGGAGCGCGCGGCGCGGTGGCAGGGGCGATGGGCGTCGCTGAGGATCATGTGGTCATCTACCCCACGCTTGTCGGCGGCGGTTTTGGCCGCAAGGCCGAGCATCAGGCGGCGGTCGAAGCGGCGACGATCGCGCGCGCCATCGGCAAGCCGGTGCAACTGGTCTGGCCGAGGCGAGAGGATATCCAGCATAGCCGCTTCCGGCCGCCCGCGCTCGGGCGGCTCAGGGCGCGGCTCGGCCAGGGGGCGTCGATCGCGGCCTGGTCCGCCCGCATCGCCACCCCGTCGACCGTCGCACAAACGATCGACCGCGTCGCGGGCAGGCCTGGGAAGCAAAGCTACGGGCCCGAGGCCGGTGCGGTTGAAGGCGCGGCACCTCCTTATGCGATCGGCGCGCTGGCCGTCGAGCATGCCGAGGCAATGATCTCTGTCCCGACCGGACCCTGGCGTTCGGTCGCCAACAGCTACACCGCCTTCTTCACCGAGAGTTTCGTCGATGAGCTCGCCGCGGCCGCCGGGCTCGATCCATTGTCCTTCCGCATGCAGGCGCTCGTCGATCAGCCGCGCCTTGCCCGCTGCCTGCAGATCGCCGGGTCGCTCGGCGGCTGGCAGGGCGGCGAGCCGGGCGTCGGCCAGGGCCTGGCGGTGCACAGCTGCTTCGGGAGCCATGTCGCCATGCTCGTCGAAGCGCGTCTCGAAGGCGACCAGATCAAGATCGACAGCGTCACGGCGGTTGTCGATGCCGGCCGGATCATCCATCCCGACATCGTCCGGCAGCAGGTGGAAGGCGGAATTCTCTGGGGTCTTGGCAACGCCTTCGGCAATGCCATCGCGTTGAGCGGCGGCGTGGTGGGCGCGACGAATTTCGATGGGCTCGGCCTGCCGACTCTCGCCGACACCCCCGAACTGCGCGTCGAGCTCGTTCGATCCGCCCTGCCGCCGGGCGGAGTGGGAGAGATAGCGGTGCCGCCGGTGGCGCCCGCGGTCGCCAACGCGATCTTCGCGGCGACGGGCAAGCGCCTGCGCCATCTGCCGCTGAGGCTTTCCGACGCATGATGACGGGGCGGCCAGGCGTATTGCTCGTCAATCTCGGCACCCCCGACGCTCCGACTACGGCCGCGGTGCGCCGCTATCTCGCCGAGTTCCTCTCGGATCGCCGGGTCGTCGAAATCCCGCCGCTGATCTGGCAGCCGATCCTGCGCGGCATCATCCTGAACAGCCGGCCCGCCAAGTCGGCGCATGCCTATCGGCAGGTCTGGACCGAGCAGGGCTCGCCGCTCGCGGCCATCACGGCGCGCCAGGCCGCTGCGCTCCAGGCGCGGCTCGGCGACCGCGCTGTCGTCGACCATGCGATGCGCTACGGCCGTCCGGCCATCAAGGGCGCGATCGAGGGACTGATCGGGCGCGGCTGCTATCATATCCTCGTCGCAGCGCTGTATCCGCAATATTGCGCGGCGACGACCGCGAGCGTGAACGACGCGGCCTTCGCCGCGCTCGCATCGATGCGGCATCAGCCGGCGCTGCGCACGCTGCCGCCCTATCATGACGAACCCGCCTATATCGCGGCGCTGGCGCAATCGGTTCGAACCGGCCTCGACGCATTGGATTTCGAACCCGATGCGATCGTCGCGAGCTTCCACGGCATGCCGCAGCGCACGGTCGAGCTTGGCGATCCCTATCGCGACCAGTGCCTGCTTACGGCGCGGCTTCTACAAGAGGCGCTCGGGCGCGAGTTGACGGTCGCCTTTCAGTCGCGCTTCGGACGCGCGCGTTGGATCGAGCCTTCGACCGAGGCGGTGCTCGAGCGGCTGGCCGGCGAGGGCCGCCGGCGGATCGCGATCCTCGCACCCGGCTTCGCCGCGGATTGCCTCGAGACGCTGGAGGAACTCGCGATCCGCGGCCGCAAACGGTTCATGGCGGCGGGTGGCACCCATTTCGCCTATCTGCCCTGTCTCAACGATAGCCCGGCCGGTATCGATCTATTGTCGCTTGTCATCGAACAGCAGCTTGAAGGCTGGGTCAGCGCTGCTTAGGGTTCGTTCGGGGATGTCGGCGGTCCGGGGTCCGGGGGGGCGGAACTAGCTCGAAGGAGGAAGACATGGCACGCGTTGCGATCGTTACCGGCGGGAGCCGCGGTATCGGGGAGGCGATTTCGCTCGCGCTGAAAGAGGCCGGCGTGGTGGTGGCGGCGACCTATGGCGGCAATGACGAGCGCGCGAAGGCATTCAGCGAGCAGACCGGAATCCCCACTTATAAATGGGACGTCGCCGATTATGACGCGTGCCATCGCGGCGTCGAGCGGGTGGAGGCGGAGCTCGGTCCGGTCGATATCGTCATCAACAATGCCGGCATCACCCGCGACGGCACGATCCTGAAGATGAGCTACCAGGACTGGAAGGACGTGCTCGACACCAATCTCGGCGGCTGTTTCAACATGGCGAAGGCGACCTTCCCCGGGATGCGGGCGCGCGGCTGGGGACGGATCGTCAATATCGGCTCGGTCAACGGCCAGTCCGGACAATATGGCCAGGTAAACTACGCCGCGGCCAAGTCCGGCATCCACGGCTTCACCAAGGCGCTCGCGCTCGAAGGCGCCAAGGCCGGGGTCACGGTTAACGCCATCGCGCCGGGCTATATCGATACCGACATGGTCGCCGCCGTGCCGGAGGAGGTGCTGGGCAAGATCGTGGCCCGCATCCCGATCGGCAGGCTCGGTCATGCCGAGGAGATCGCCCGCGGCGTGGTTTATCTCTGCGCCGAGGAAGCCAGCTTCATCACCGGGTCGACGATGTCGATCAACGGTGGCCAGCACATGTACTGAGCGCTTGCTGTGGCGGGGCCGGTCAAGCGCTCGGTCAACATTGCGGGCCATGCGACGTCGATCAGTCTGGAGCCGATCTTCTGGGAAGCGCTGGTCGACGCGGCGGGGGAAGAAGGCCTCCCGCTCAACGCGCTGGTCGCGCGGATCGACGCCGAACGGACCGAGCAGGGCGATCTGCCGAACCTCGCCAGCGCGGTGCGGGTGTGGCTGTTCAGACGGGCGATCGGATCGCCATAGCCCCGCCGCGGGGAAGAGGCGAGGTCGGGCGTCAGTCGGCGAACGGGTCCCGCACGAGGATCGTGTCGTCGCGTTGCGGCGAGGTCGACACCGAGGCCACCGGGCACTGGATCAGCTCCTCGATGCGCCGGATATATTTGATCGCCTGGGCCGGCAGGTCAGCCCAGCTGCGGGCACCTTGCGTCGTCTCGCTCCAGCCGTCGATCGTCTCGTAGATCGGTTCGATCGCCATCTGCTCCTGGGGATGGGGAGGCAGATAATCATAGGTGCGGTCGCCGACCTTGTAGCCGACGCAGATCTTGAGCTCCTTCAGCCCGTCGAGCACGTCGAGCTTGGTCAGGGCGATGCCGGTGATGCCGCTGACCGCGACCGACTGGCGCACAAGCACCGCATCGAACCAGCCGCATCGGCGCTTGCGCCCGGTGTTGACACCAAATTCGTGGCCGACCCGCCCCAGATGCTCGCCGATCTCGTCCTCGAGCTCGCTCGGGAAGGGGCCCGATCCGACCCGCGTCGTATAGGCCTTGACGATGCCGAGCACATAGCCGGCAGCACTCGGCCCCAGTCCCGATCCGCCGGCGGCGGTTCCCGCGATCGTGTTCGAACTGGTGACGAACGGATAGGTGCCGTGGTCGACGTCGAGCATCACGCCCTGCGCGCCCTCGAACAGGATGCGGTCGCCGCGCTTGCGGGCCTCGTTGAGCGTCAGCCAGACCGGCGATGCAAAAGGCAGGACGAAATCGGCGATCTCGGCGAGATCGGCCTTCAGCCGCTCGCGATCGATCGGTCCCTCGCCGAAGCCGGCCCGCAGCGCGTCATGATGCGCGCAGATGCGGTCGAGCTGAAGATCGAGATCGTCGAGATGGGCGAGGTCGCACACCCGGATTGCGCGCCGGCCGACCTTGTCCTCATAGGCGGGGCCGATGCCGCGCCTCGTGGTGCCGATCTTGCCGACGCCGCTGGCGTCCTCGCGCAGGCCGTCGAGATCGCGGTGGAAGGGGAGGATCAGCGGTGCGGTTTCGGCGACCTTCAGCGTCTCGGCCGTTATCGGCACGCCCTGACTGATCAGCTTGGTCACCTCCTCGCGGAAATGCCAGGGATCGAAGACGACGCCATTGCCGATCACCGAGAGCGTTCCGCGGACGACGCCGGAGGGGACCAGCGCCAATTTGTAGGTCATGTTGCCGATGACGAGCGTGTGGCCGGCATTATGGCCGCCCTGGAAGCGAACGACGACATTGGCGCGCTCGGCGAGCCAGTCGACGATCTTGCCCTTCCCCTCATCGCCCCATTGAGCGCCGATCACGGTAACATTGGCCATGGTAAGTCCGTTCGTTCAGAGCGCGCGCGGCGTGCCGTCGCGCAGAATGTGCGTGCAACCGAGCGCCGCGGCGTCGTCTTCGTTCGACAGCGCGGCAATGGTGATCCAGTCCTCGGCCCGCAGTCTCGCCGCCAGAAGGGGATCGGTCCCGAGCGGCAGAAAGACTCGTGCATGATCGACGACGCCCAGACCGACGTCGACGAGCGGATCGATATAGAGCGAGAAGCCGATCGCCCTTTCCTCATGGCCGTCCGGATGGACGATGGTATAGCTGCCCCCGCGACCGATCTCGCCGGACAGCCCCCGCCCAAAAAGCGAAAAGCCGATCCAGCTTTGATATTCGAAGCCGTGCCGCTCGGTTGGATCCAGGGTCAGGGTCGCGCGATCGCCCAGCGCCGCGACGATCGCCTCGATCGCCTCGATCCGCCTGTCGAGCGCTCCACCCGCAGCGAGGGCGCGAAGGCGGGGCAGTGCCGTCTCCATCGGCCCTGCCGCCTCGATCAGCGGCAGATAGGCACCGGCGCCGAGCCCGGCGAGGCCACCGGCGTCCTTGACATCCAGGCGATTGCGCACGGCGTCGATCTTGCCGGCCGGAAGCGGCAGCGGCCCCGCGGCGAGGGTCTCGACCAGATCGGGCAATGTCAGGTCGACGGTGATGCCGTCGACGCCCGCCACTTCGAGCGCTTCGATCGCGACGCCGAGAACCTCGATCACCGCCGCCAGATTGTCGGTGCCGATCAGTTCGGCTCCCGCCTGTGTGAGCTCGCGCTCCGGACGAAGTTGGGTTGCGCGCAGCTTCAGCACCGGTCCGCCATAAGCGAGACGCAACGGCCGCGCCCGGTGACCCAAGCGGGTCGCCGCAATCCGTCCGACCTGGGCGGTGATGTCGGGGCGCAGCGCGAGCGTGCGCCGCGACACGGGATCGATGAAGCGCGCGAGATCCTGGGTGCGCGCAGACTTGAGCTGCCGCACTAGCCCTTCCTCATATTCGGCCAGCGGAGGAGAGACGCGCGCATAGCCATGCCGGCCGATCGCGACGATCACTCTGTGGAGCAGACGCGATCCCGCCTCCGCCTGCGGCGGCAGGCGATCACGCAAACCTTCAGGCAGCAGGCCGGCAGCGATGGTCATCGGCAGAGGCTCATAGCGGCGAATGACGGTGGTTCAACCTCTACCTTCAGGCTGCAAAAGCCGATCCCGGCAGGCGAGATCTCCTCAGGAGGTCGACGCCTTGCCGGGAAAGAGATGTCCGCGCCCTCGCCGAAGCGATGAATCAGAACCGCAGCGTCTTGGCGGACTTGACGCCGGGAAGCTTGCCGATCCTCGCTTTGACGGCGTCGTCGACAGGGTTGTCGACCGACAGCAGCAGCACCGCCTCGCCGCCGGCTAAGCGACGGCCGAGGTGAAAGGTGCCGATGTTGACGTCGGCCTCGCCAAGAGTCGAGCCGAGCCGTCCGATGAAACCGGGGGCGTCGACATTGACGATATAGAGCATGTCGCCGCTCAGATCGGCCTCGACCTTGACGCCGAAGATTTCCACGAGGCGCGGCTCGGCATTGGCGAACAGGGTGCCCGCGACCGACTTGGCGCCTTCGTCGGTCGTGATGGTGACGCGGACCAGGGTCGAATAGTCGCCTTCGCGGTCGTGGCGCACCTCGCGCACGTCGAGGCCGCGTTCCTTTGCCAGGAACGGCGCGTTGACCATGTTTACCGTGTCCGAGTAGACGCGCATCAGGCCGGCGAGCACCGCGCCGGTGATCGGCTTCTGATTGAGCTCGGCCGCGGCTCCTTCGACCTCGATCGCGACCGCCTTGATGGCATCGCCCTCGAGCTGACCGACCAGCGCGCCGAGATGCTCTGCCAGCGCCATGTACGGCCTCAGCTTCGGCGCATCCTCAGCCGATAAGGAAGGCATGTTGAGAGCATTGGTAACCCCGCCGGTCAGCAGGAAATCCGAAATCTGCTCAGCGACCTGAATTGCGACATTGACCTGTGCTTCGTTCGTGGACGCTCCGAGATGCGGGGTCGCGATAAAGTTCGGCGTGCCGAACAATGGCGATTCCTTGGCCGGCTCGACGACGAAGACGTCCATGGCGGCGCCACCGACATGGCCGCTGTCGAGCGCTTCCTTGAGGGCGGCCTCGTCGATCAGGCCGCCGCGGGCACAGTTGATGATGCGCACGCCCTTCTTGGTCTTCGCCAGATTCTCCTTCGACAGGATGTTCCGCGTCGACTCGGTCAGCGGCGTATGCAGCGTGATGAAGTCGGCACGCGCAAGAAGCTCGTCGAGCGTGACCTTCTCCACGCCCATCTCGACGGCTCGCTCCGGCGTCAGGAACGGATCATAGGCGATCACCTTCATCCGCAGCCCGATCGCGCGATCCGCCACGATCGAGCCGATATTGCCGGCGCCGATGAGACCCAGCGTCTTGTTGGTCACCTCGACGCCCATGAAGCGGTTCTTTTCCCATTTTCCCGCCTGGGTGGACCTGTCGGCTTCGGGCAGATCGCGGGCGAGAGCGAACATCAGCGCGATCGCATGCTCGGCGGTGGTGATCGAGTTGCCGAAGGGCGTGTTCATCACGACGACGCCCTTGGCCGAGGCGGCGGGGATGTCGACATTGTCGACGCCGATGCCGGCGCGGCCCACGACCTTCAGCTTTGTCGCGGCTTCGAGTACCTCTTTGGTGACCTTGGTGGCGGAGCGGATGGCGAGGCCGTCATATTTGCCGATAATCGCGATCAGCTCGTCCTTGGTCTTGCCGGTGATCTCGTCCACCTCGATCCCGCGATTGCGGAAAATCTGCGCGGCGAGCGGATCCATCTGGTCGGAAATCAATACCTTGGGCATTTTTATTCATCCTTGATCTTAGCGTCGTCCGGCGAAGGGCGGAGCCGCTAGAGAAGAGGAGCCGCCCTGAAGGGGCGGCGATGCTATGGTGTCAGGCCGCGCGCGCCTGGGTCCAGGCCCAGTCGAGCCAGGGGCCGAGCGCTTCGATGTCATCGGTCTCGATGGTACCGCCGCACCAGATCCGCAGGCCCGGCGGCGCATCGCGATAACCGGCGATGTCGAACGCGGCGCCTTCGAGCTCGAGCGCGCCGGCGATCTTCTTGACCAGGGCGAGCTGCGCCTCCTCGTCAAGCCCGCGGACCGCATCGTCCGCAAATTTCAGGCAGACCGAGGTATTTGAACGCGATGCCGGGTCGGCGGCGAGATGGTCGATCCAGTCCGTCTTCTGCACCCACGCGTCGAGCGCCGCGGCATTGGCGTCGGCCCGCGCGATCAACTCCGCCAGACCGCCGATCTGCTTGGCCCATTCGAGGCTGTGGATATAATCCTCGATCGCCAGCATCGACGGCGTATTGATCGTCTCACCCTTGAAGATGCCTTCGATCAGCTTGCCGCCCTTGGTCATGCGGAAGATCTTCGGCAACGGCCAGGCCGGCGTATAGCTCTCCAGCCGCTCGACCGCGCGGGGGCCGAGGATCAGGATGCCGTGTGCGCCCTCACCGCCAAGCACTTTCTGCCAGGAAAAGGTGATGACATCGAGCTTCTCCCACGGAATCGCCTGCGCGAAACAGGCTGATGTCGCATCGGCGATGGTCAGCCCTTCGCGATCGTCCCTGATCCAGTCGCCATCGGGCACGCGCACGCCGGACGTGGTGCCGTTCCAGGTGAAGACGATATCGGTCGACTGATCGAGTGCGGCAAGGTCGGGCAGGCTGCCATAAGGCGCCTTGACCACATCGGCCTCGATCTTAAGCTGCTTGACGACGTCGGTGACCCAGCCCTCGCCGAAGCTTTCCCACGCGACCATCGTTGCCTTGCGCGCACCGAGAAGGCTCCACAGCGCCATTTCGACCGCGCCGGTGTCCGAGCCGGGCACGATCCCGATACGGTGACTGGCGGGAATGCCCAATATCTCACGGGTCAGATCGACCGCATGATTGATCCGGGCCTTGCCGAGCTTGGAGCGATGCGAGCGGCCGAGCGAACCGATCGCCAGCTTCTCGGGAGCCCAGCCCGGCGGCTTTGCGCAGGGGCCGGAAGAGAAATGGGGACGAGCCGGCTTCGTAGCCGGGCGTAGTAATTCAGTCATTTAAGACTCTCCTCACAGAGAGCACGCGCTGCGTTGGGACAGCGTGGCCCGCCGCCGTCTCTAGAGATGGATCGCGGCAAGTCAATGACCGATCCTGGTTTTCTGGCAAATTGGGTGAGCGGGAGGAACGCACAGAATGACGCCCCGAAGCGGAGCCCCGGGGCGTGGAACTGGCCGCGATGAGCGCGACTTACTTGGCTGCGGGCGCCGCTTCGTTGCCAGCCGCTGCCGGGGCTGTGGCATTATCCGCGGCGGTGGCTTCAGCCGGAACCGCCGGCATCGGGCGCGGTGCATCGCTCTGCTGGTTCAGATAGGCGATAACATTTGCGCGATCCTCGGGCTTCGAGAGCCCGGCGAAGGTCATCTTGGTGCCCGGAGCGAAGACCTTCGGACTGTGCAGCCAGTCGCTCAGATTCTGCCAATCCCAGGTACCACCCTTCGACTTGAGCGCATCGGAGAAGGCGAAACCGTGCGCACCCTGACCGATCGGCTCGCCGAGCAAGCCCCAGAGATTCGGGCCGAGCGCGTTCGGTCCGCCTTTTTCGGCATTGTGACAGGCGGCGCACTTCTTGAAGACGTCGGCCCCCTTGGCCGGATCGGCGCTGGCAAGATAGAACGCGATCGGCTTCTCGGCGGCCGCGCCGCCGGCCTCGCCTTCTTCTTCTACGCCCTCGACGACATAGCCCATCTTTTCAGGACGCTCGCTGTGAAAATATTCACCCGACAGGATCGACAGGCCTAGGGCCGCTATGCCGCCAGCCAGCGCCCAGCCGGCAATCGTGTTCGCGCGATCGTCCATGTGCCCCTCGAAGCTCCCTAAGGCGACGCGGGCCGGACCCGCGCTGAAATCGCGATCCCTTTAGAAGCGGTTGCAGGGCTCCGCAAGCGTTGCAAATCGGGTTGATGCTGCGGTGCGACTTGCGGTCCGGGCAACAGCCCCGTATCGGCGCCGGATCATGCAGAATTATCCCGTGCCAGCACAGGCGCTCGTCGCCCAAATGACCGCGGCCTGCGACGCCGAACCAAGCCGCGCGGTAGCCTATCAGGGCGCGCCAGGCGCCAATTCGCACATCGCCGTGCTGGAGGTGTTCCCCGACGGCCTGCCGCTGCCCTGCTTCACGTTCGAGGATGCGCTCGACGCCGTGCGGGATTTTAGGGCCGACCGGGCGGTTATCCCGATCGAAAATTCCTTGCACGGCCGCGTGGCCGACATGCACTTCCTCCTGCCCGAGTCGGGTCTGTCGATCATCGGCGAACATTTCCTGCATGTGCGCCACACGCTGATGGCGTTGCCGGATCATGGGGAGATCACCCAGGTGATGAGCCATCCACAGGCGCTGGGCCAGTGCCGGCACTGGATGCGGGCGCGGGGCATGGCGCCGATCGCCTATCCCGACACCGCCGGGGCGGCAGCAGCCGTTTCGGAGGCGGGAGACCGCCATGTGGCAGCGCTGGCGCCGTTCATCTGCGCCGGGATGTATGGCTTGGAGGTGTTGGAAGGGAATATCGCCGATTCCGACGACAACACGACCCGCTTCGTAGTGCTCGCACGTGAAGGGCGCGAGGTACCTTTGGAAGGCAAGGTAATGACGACCTTCATCTTCGAGGTGAAGAACGTACCCGCAGCACTCTACAAAGCGCTGGGTGGCTTTGCCACCAACGGCGTCAACATGACCAAGCTCGAGAGTTATCAGCGCGGCGCAAGCTTCGCCGCGACCGAGTTCTTCTGCGACGTCGAGGGCCATCCTGACGAACCGCATGTCCGCCGTGCGCTCGAAGAGCTTGCCTTCCACACCAAGTGGGTGCGGCTGCTCGGGACTTACCCGCAGGCGCGGGCGCGGGGGACCGACTGACGCCTTATCATTGATCGCTGAGCCATGCGGTCAACAGCGTGTTCGCAATCGCGTAGGGCGGCGGCGGGCTGAAAGGCGCGGTCTCACTGCGATCGAGTGCCGCGCGCACCTCGTCCCTGTCGACCCAGATCGCCTCCTCGAGTTCATTGGCGTCGAGATTGATCCGGCGGCTTTCGACCGATGCGATGCAGGCAATCATGAGTTGCGACGGGAAGGGCCAGGGCTGACTTGCCACGTAACGAACGTCGCGGGCCGTCACCCCCGCCTCTTCGTACAGTTCGCGTGCCACCGCTTCCTCGATCGATTCACCGACTTCCACGAATCCGGCAAGTGCGGAGAAACTGCCTTTGGGCCAGGAATGTTGACGGCCGACAAGGACCGCCCCCTGATGCTCGGCGAGCATGATGACGACCGGATCGGTGCGCGGAAAATGTTCGCTGCCGCAGCCGCCCGTGTCGCGAACGCATGAGCGCGCCCAGCCCGAGCGGATAACTTTGGTGGGCCGGCCGCAGCGGGCGCAGTGGTTGTGCCGGCTGTGCCAGTCGATCAGGCCGCGAGCCACGGCGTAGGTCGCCGCCTCTGCGCGTGGGAGGCGAGTGAGAGCGGTCCTCATCGCTGCCGAGCGGGCGGCCGGCGCCTCATCGACATTGGCGAGTGAGATGAAGCGCGGCTTGCCGTCGATCGTGCCGAGCAGGCAAAGTTCGGCGTCCGGATTCGCCTCGGCCAGCGATCCCCAGTCAAGCCCGCCGTCGGATGAAAGCAGCGGGTTGAGCCCGTCGAGCCGAAGCAGGCGTGCGGAGATCAGGCCGAGCTGCTCCTCGAAAAAGGCGCGGTTTTCGCGCTCGATATCGATCCGGACGAGAGGTGAGCCGGTGAATCCGGGGGGCGGGAAGGACGGCATCGGAGCTCCTATTCTGTATTTCGGGCGGCGATAGCGCGTGCTGCGGCGCGCGCGAAGAGGGTCGGAAGGCCCGCAGACTCGATGCCCCCGACCGGCCACCACTCGCCTTCGCCCGCTGGCGAGGTCCCGTTCCCGACCACAATGCGCAGGCTGAGCGCGAAATGGGTGAAGATGTGTTCGACCGAACCGGCCTCACGCCATTTGGTGGCGACGGGAGCCTGTGCCAGGCCGGGCTGCTCGTTCGACCAGGGGCCGCTGGGCAGTGCGCGCATCCCGCCCAACAATCCTCGTGTGGGCCGGCGCACCAGCCAGACATGTCCGTCCCGCTCCACCCAGAAGGCGGTGCCATGGCGTTGCGGCTTCGGACGTCTGGGGGCCTTGACCGGGAAGGCTTGCGGAGATCCCGCTCGCAACGCGCCGCAAGACTCGGTTAACGGACATATCAGGCACTCCGGCGAACGGGCGCTGCAGACAGCGGAGCCGAGATCCATCATCGCCTGGGCGAAATCCCCGGCGCGCTGATCGGGTGTGATGCGGTCGACCAGGCAGCGCAGTTCGGAGCGGGCGGCGGGAAGGGGGCGAGCGAAGGCGAACAGACGGCTCGTGACCCGCTCCACATTGGCGTCGATCACGACGGCGCGGCGGCCGAAGGCGATCGCGGCGATCGCCGCCGCGGTATAGTCGCCGATCCCCGGCAGCGCGCGCAGTCCCGCCTCGCTGGTCGGAAACTCGCCTCCATGCTCTGTCGCGACAGAGCGCGCGCACGCGATCAGATTACGCGCCCGCGCATAATAGCCCAGGCCGGCCCAGGCGCTCATCACCTCCGCGTCGTCGGCGGCCGCGAGATCGGCGACGGTTGGCCAGCGCTCCGTAAAGCGCCGAAAATAGGGGCGGACGGCAGTGACGGTAGTCTGCTGGAGCATGATCTCCGACAACCAGACCTTGTAGGGGTCCGAAGCTTCGCCGGGTTCGGCCCGCCAGGCGAGGCGCCTTCGATGGGAGTCATACCAACACAGCAAATTCTCGGCTATGGCATCGACGCGCATGGTCTGCCTATGGCATGAAGCGCGCGATGAGCGAAACCGTTCGAACGAAGAATCCAAAGCCGCGGCCGCGCGGGCTCGGCGCACGCGCCGTCGCCGATATCGTGCCCGATGTCGGTCGTACCGCCTTTCGGCGTTTCGGTTTCGTGCAGAGCGCCGTGGTCAGCCGCTGGCCGGAGATCGTCGGTGAGCGATATGCCAAAGTCTCCTCACCCGAATCGATCCGCTTTCCACATGGGCGTCGCGCCGATGGCGTGCTGACCCTCGTCGTCGGCGGCGCGCACGGGACGATGCTGCAACATGTGGTGCCGACGATCATCGAACGGGTGAATAGATTCTTCGGCTATTCGGCAGTCGCGCGGATCGTGATCAAGCAGGGAAGCATGGTGGCCGCCCCCGAACCGCGCCCGGCGCCGCCGTCACTGCAGTCGATCCCGCTCGATCTTGGCGGAAGCCTGCGCGCCATTGCCGACCCGGAGTTGCGAGCCTGTCTGGAAGCATTGGCCGGCGCCGTCGCTGCGAGTAGCGGGCCGCCGGTTATCGTGGCGCAGGACGGCCAGTGACGGGACCCGCGCTCCTGCGGGCGATGACGCTCGCGATCGTTGCGATCATGGTGGCGCAGCCCTGCGTCGCTGCCAAGCCGGCCCGGAACTCGATTGCTACGGTAGACTGGCTGCACGTGTCGCGTCGCACGGCGGACGGCGCGATCGTGATCGGGAACCCGGCGGCGAAGGTCCACATCGTCGAATATCTTTCGCTGACTTGTTCGCATTGCGCTGCTTTGTCGGCCGGTGCGATGGCCCCGCTTCGGCGGGATTATATCGCGCGGGGCCTTGCCAGCCTCGAGGTCCGCCACGCGGTTCGCGATGGCTTCGATTTCGCGGCGTCGCTGCTGCTGCGATGTGATTCGCCTGCGCGCTACCTGGACTCGATCGAAGCGCTCTATGCGACCCAGCCACGATGGATGGAACGAGCGGCGAGCGCGTCCGCGCTTCCCGGATTCGATTCGATGCCTCCGGACACGAAGCTGGCGGCCGCCGCCAGGGCCGCCGGTTTCCAGGGCTTTTTTCAGGGGCGCGGGATGAAGCCGGCCGCCTATGCCACTTGCCTGGCCGACATGAAGGCCAAGGAGCAACTATCCGCAATGGCGAGCAACAGTTGGGAGCGCGACCATATTCCCGGCACGCCCACGATCGAGATCAATGGCCGGCGCCAGGATCAGATCCATAGCTGGCCTGATTTGGAGCCGGCGATCAAGGCCGCGCTGAAATAGACGGAGCTCCGGCACGCCGACGCCCGATCTGCCACTGTGAATATAGTATCAACAGCATCGATTGCGTGATTCGCAGGGGCCGAAAGTCAGACGGGCCGGTCCCAGCCGACCCCGGTACCGAATTCGCCGGCCTCCATGGCGATGGTCTGGCCGCTGACCGCCTTGCCCCCCTCGCTGGCCAGGAAGACCATTCCGGCGGCGATCTCTTTCGGTTCGATGAACCGGCGCAGCGGCACCTGTTCCAAAAATTTCTCGATCCTGTCCGGAGCAGCCCTCATCTGCTCCTCCAGAGCATCCGAACGAGTCATTCCCGGCGAGACCGCATTTATCCTGACGTTGTAGGGAGCAAGTTCGGCGGCCACCGCCCGTACGAAGAAACCGATGCCGGCCTTTGACACGCCGTAGGGCACCGTATTTTCGACAGGATGTAGTCCGCTTCCGGAAGTCGTGACCAGCAACACGCCGTCGCGGCGGGCCTTCATCGCCGTCGCGGCATGATTGATGAGCGCGACATTGTTCGTGATGTTCCATTCCAGCAGCCGGTTATATTCCTCAGGAGGGCTGTCTTCCGCCGTTCCGTATATGCCGGGCAGCGCCGCGGCATTGCACACCAGCACATCGATCCGGCCGAAGCGCGCGGCAGCGGCATCGTACGAAGCGATAAGGCCCTGCCGATCTGCCAGGTCTGCGGCGAAACCGAACGCCGCTTGTCGGTCGACGCGGTTATTGATCGCGACGGCGACCCGTTCGGCATCGTCAGCATTGCGCCCCGTCAGCGCGACTATCGCGCCATGGTCCGCGAAGGCTTCGGCAATCGCGCGCCCAATCCCCTTGGTGCCGCCGGTGATATAGGCGTATTTTCCCGTCAGATCGAACAGATTGCCCGCCATTGCTGACTCTCCCTTGGCCGTTTTTTCGACACTTACCTGCGCGGAGGGTGCATGGCAGTCAAGCTGGTGACGGGGCGGCGGGGTAGAAAGGCTTTCCGTCGCGATCGGATGGTGCCCTGACGGCCCTTGCGCGGAACGCAGCCCCGGCTATCACTGTCGCTGCGCTCAAAGCTTCGCGTGGAGACAGAACGGACATGAGGAAGACGCTCGCATTCGCGGCGCTCGGGATCGCGCTGGTGATGACCGGCTGCGGCAAGAAGGATGGCAACCCGGCATCCAATGGCGCCGCTTCGATGGCGCCGGCGGCCGCTTATACCGGCAAGGACTGGAGTGAGACGGTCACCCAGACCCCCGAAGGCGGCTTCCGCATGGGCAATCCTGACGCGCCGATCAAGCTGGTCGAATATGCGTCGCTTACATGCCCGCATTGCCGCGATTTTACCAAAGTAGCTGCGGAGCCGCTACGGACGAACTATGTGCGCACCGGCAAGGTGAGCTGGGAATTGCGCAACTTCGTCTCCAACCCGCTCGATGTCGCGGTGACGATCGTCGCGCGCTGCCAGGGCCCTCAAACCTTCTTCCCCTTCGCCGAGCAACTTTGGGCGACCCAGAATGACTGGATGGGCAAATTCAACGCGATCGACGAGCGAAAGCTGCAGTCGCTGGGTACGCTGCCGCAGGAGGAGCAGTTCATTCAGCTCGTCAACCTTTCGGGCCTGGAGGATTTCTTCAAGGCCCATGGCGTTCCCGGCGATCGTATCCGCGCCTGCCTGTCCAGCAAGCCGAGGCTCGAGCAGCTGCTCAAGCTGCGGGAACTGGCCAATCAGGACAAGATCGATGGCACCCCGAACTTCATTATCAACGGTGAGAAGGCGGAGGGGGTGTATGAGTGGCCCGCCCTCGAAGCCAAGCTTCGCGAGAGGTTGTGAGATGACCGCAGGGCGGGAGCGGTCGGATGAGGGTGCCGGTTAACCCGCCATGCGCATTCGCAAGCTTCGACTTTCAGGCTTCAAGAGCTTCGTCGAGCCGGCGGAACTGATTATCGAGCGCGGTCTGACCGGCATCGTCGGACCCAATGGCTGCGGCAAATCGAATCTGCTCGAGGCGATCCGCTGGGTCATGGGCGAATCGAGCGCGAAGTCGATGCGCGGCGGCGGCATGGAAGACGTGATCTTCGCGGGCACCGCCACCCGTCCGGCCCGCGATTTCGCCGAGGTCACGTTATTTACCGAGCGCCCGGACGCGCAGGACGACGAGGAGCGCGAGACCGAAGTCACGCGCCGGATTGAGCGGGGTGCCGGCTCGGCCTATCGGATCAACGGCCGCGATGTCCGCCAGAAGGATGTGGGCCTGCTCTTTGCGGACGCGGCGACCGGCGCGCACTCGCCGGCGCTCGTCAGCCAGGGCCGCATCGCCGCGGTCATCGCGGCAAAACCGGCCGAACGGCGGCAGATGCTGGAGGAAGCCGCAGGGATTGCGGGGCTGCATGTCCGCCGCAAGGATGCCGAGCAGAAGCTGCGCGCGACCGAGGTCAATCTGGCACGACTCGATGATCTGATCGCCGACATGGAGGCGCGCACCGGGGCCTTGCGGCGCCAGGCGCGCGCAGCCGAGCGCTACAAGATGCTGAGCGAACAAATCCGCATTGCCGAGGCGCGGCTGATCTTCTCCCGCTGGCGTGACGCTGCGGCGGCGGCCGAAACAGCGAAGAAGGAAGCTGCGCAGGCGGATCAGGCGGTGGCGGCGGCCGGCGCTGCGTTGCAGGCTGCATCCGATGGGCAGGCAAAGGCGGTTCGCGCCGTGGCGGACGCACGGACGGCAGCGCAGACCGCGCGAGAGCAAGCGACCGGTCTGGCGCATCGGCTCACCACGCTGACGGGCGAATTGGAGACCGTTAGGCGCCGGATCGCCGATATCGCGCAGGCGCGCGACACGCTGAGGCGGGACCGGGCCAGGGAGGATCGGCTTGCCATCGATGCTGCGACGGCGCTCGCCGCGCTTTCCCTGGAGGACAAAGAGCTGGGCTGCCGGATCGAGCAGGCCAGCGCGCGGCGCGACGCGGTCGACGCGCAGGTTCGCGACGCCGAGGTCGAAGCGCGCCAGGCCGAGCTCGCGGTGGCCAAGGCGCAGGCGGAGTTCGCCGCCGAGCAGGCCGAGATCCGGGTCGCGCAGGCCAATGTCGCAGCGGCCCGCCAAAGGCTCGATCGCGCGCAGGTCGAGGTGCAGAGCGTTGCCCGTGATATGGCTGCGCTGGGTGACGAGGCACCTTTGATCGCGTGCCGGCTGGCCGCGATCGATTCTCGCGAAACTTCGCAACGCGCGATCGGCCGGGCAATGGCGGCGATTGCACAGGGCGAGGAGGCACGTACCGCTGCCGCCGCGCGCCGCGACGAGGCCGAGGCGGCAAGCGGCGCCGCGCGCGCCGCGCTCGCGGCATTGGAAGCCGAGGCGCGGTCCTTGGAAAGGAGTCCGGCCGGTTCGGAAGGCGCCCGAGCGATCGACCGGATAAGGGCTGCGTCCGGCTATGAACATGCGCTGGCTGCGGCATTGGGGGACGATCTCGACGCGGCGGTCGGTGGCGAGGGGCCGCTACGCTGGGGCGGTTCGGCGGCTGAAGCGGATCCGTGCCTTCCCGCCGGTACCGAGCGTCTCGCCGATCATGTCGAGGCGCCGGCAGAGCTGTCCCGTCGCCTGGCGCAGATCGCGGTGGTCGACAATGACGATGCTTCGGTCCGACTAGCCCCCGGCCAGCGGCTGGTCACCCGCGATGGCCGGCTGCGGCGCTGGGACGGATTCATCGCTGAGGGCGTCGGCGCCGCGGCCGCCGAGAAGCTGGTCCGCGCCAATCGGCTGGCCGAGCTGCACGCTGCTTTGCCGGCCGCGCGTCAGCGGCTCGAACGGGTCCAGGCAGCGCTCGGCCAGGCGGGTGAGGCGGTGAAGTCCGCCACGATGGCAATCGAGGCGGCGCGCACCGACCTCGAACGGAGCGAAGCAGCTCGGCGCGCCGCGATTCGCGAGGAGGATCAGGCGACCACTGCGATCGAGCGGCTCGCCGCGCAGCGGGCGACGATTGCCGAACGTCAATCGCGCGCCCGGGCCGAGGCCGAGGACGCCGGCGAGCTTGTCGAGAAGGCGCTGGCGGCGATGCTCGCGCTGCCCGACGGCGAGGCGAGCCGCGCCGAAGTCGATCGACTCCGGCAGGCGAGTGAGGGCGCGCGCGCGCGTCTGTTGGAGACGCGGGGGGAGTCGATGGCGCTGGTACAGGCCGTGTCGGCCGACGTGCAGCGGCAAGAGGCCGCGCGCGGCGAGGCGAAGAGTTGGCGCAATCGGGCTGGTGACGCGGCCGGCCGCATCGCGGAGATGGACGCCCGCGCCGTCGCGATCGAAAGTGAGAGCAGGGCTCTGGTCGGCCGCCCGGATGAACTGGAGGGATTGATCGCCGCGATCGCCGAAAACGCGCGCGCCGCGGAGCGAGCCGCCGACGCGGCCCGTGAGGCGGAGCGCATTGCGGAAAATGGCTTGCGCCAGATCGAGGCCGGAGTCGCACAAGCGGGCGAAACGCTTGCCACGGCGCGCGAGGCGCGTGCGGGGGCGCAGGCGCGCTTTGAGAATCAGGAGGAGCGCCGGATCGAGATGGGGCGAATCTCCGGCGAGCGTTTCGAATGCCCGGCGCCCGTTCTGCCGAGCCGGGTGAGCTTCGACAGCGCGGATGTCGGCACGGCCTCGGACGAAAGCGCCCGGCTCGAGCGGCTGTCGTCGGATCGCGAGCGGCTGGGGCCCGTCAATCTCGTCGCCGAGAGCGAACTGGCAGAGATCGAACAGAATCATGGCTCGAGCATTGCCGAGCGCGACGAGCTTCATCAGGCGGTCAATCGCCTGCGCGGTTCGATCGGAAGTCTCAACCGCGAAGGCCGGGCGCGGCTGCTCGCGGCCTTCGAAGCGGTCGACAGGCATTTCCGACGACTGTTCACGACGCTGTTCGCGGGCGGCGAGGCGCATCTGGCACTGATCGACAGCGAGGATCCGCTTGAAGCCGGACTCGAAATCATGGCGCAGCCGCCGGGCAAGAATCTCAGTTCGCTGACGCTGCTGTCGGGCGGCGAACAGGCGTTGACGGCCATCGCGCTGATCTTTGCGCTGTTTCTCACCAATCCGGCGCCGATCTGCGTCCTCGACGAAGTCGACGCCCCGCTCGATGATGCCAATATCGAGCGCTTCTGCGATCTGCTCGTTGCGATGACCCAGGAAACCGAGACCCGCTACCTGATCGTCACGCACAATGCCGTCACGATGAGCCGCATGCACCGCTTGTTCGGCGTGACCATGGTCGAGCGGGGCGTCAGCCGGCTTGTGTCGGTCGACCTCGGAGGCGCGGAGCAACTGCTGGCGGCGGAGTGACCATCACCTGTTGTTTGCAGACCATGTTCAATGATAAAGACTGCGCATAGTCCATGCGTATTTCGAGTTCGACGATGAACGCTCCCATTCGCAAACCGACCAATTTGTCGCTCGATGCGACTCTGGTCTCGACCGCTAAGGATCTCGGGATCAATTTATCACGAGCCTGCGAGCGGGGATTGTCAGAGGAAATAGCCAAAGAGCGCCGCCGCCGCTGGCTGGAAGAGAATGCAGAGGCCATCGCCTGGTCGAACGCCTATGTGGAGGAAAATGGTCTGCCGCTGGCCGATCTCCGGCAGTTTTGATGGCCAAATACGATGTCTTCCATTCGCCGCGACGCGGCTATCTTTTGGAATGCCAGACCGATCTTTTGGATCATCTGAATACGCGCCTGGTAGTGCCGCTGATGGCAGAAAAGGCAGCAAGGGCTGCGACCAGATTGAATCCGGTTCTGCATATTGATGGGCGATCATTGGTGATGATCACCCAATTTGCGGCAGCGGTTCCGGTCAGCGAGTTGGGCAGGAAAGTTGGCTCCTGCCTCTCGGATCAAGACGCGATCGGGAACGCTCTCGACATGTTGATCTACAGCTTCTGACCGGAAGTCAGAGTATCTCCCGCACCTTCTCGGGTGGGCGCCCCAGTCGCACCCCCTTCGCCGTCTCTACCAGCGGGCGCTCGATCAGGATCGGGTCGCCGGCCATCGCGTCGAGGATCGCATCGTCGCTCGCGCCCTTCAGCGCCTTCGCACCGTCCTCGGCTTTGCGCAGCCCTTCGGCCGGGCGGATTCCGGCCCTCTTGTAGAGCTCGGCGAGCTTGGCGCGGGTCGGCGGCCTCTTCAGATATTCGACCACTTCGACCTCGACGCCCGGCGTTGCGTTGAGAAGCGCCAGCGCCTCTCGCGACTTGGAGCAGCGCGGATTATGGTAGATGGTCGCCTTCACGCGCCCGGCTCCGTCTGGCGCTCGAGCCACTGTTCGAGCCACTTGATCGTATAGTCGCCCTTCTGGAAGTCGGGGTCGTCGAGCAGGGCGCGGTGCAACGGTATCGTGGTCTTCACCCCGTCGACCACGAACTCCTCGAGCGCGCGCCGCAGCCGCCGCAGACATCCCTCGCGGTCGCGGCCGTAGACGATGAGCTTGGCGATCATCGAGTCGTAATAAGGCGGGATGCGATAGCCGGCGTAGATTCCGCTATCGACGCGGACATGCATGCCGCCCGGCGCGTGGAAGGCCTTCACCAGGCCTGGGCTTGGCATGAACGTCCGCCAATCCTCGGCGTTGATCCGGCATTCGATTGCGTGGCCGCGAAACTCCAGATCCTCCTGAGCGACCGAAAGTGCCTTGCCCTCGGCGATGCGGATCTGTTCGCGGACGAGATCGAGACCGGTAATCGCCTCGGTCACCGGATGCTCGACCTGCAGCCGCGTGTTCATCTCGATGAAGTAGAATTCGCCATTCTCGTAAAGGAATTCCACGGTGCCGGCCCCGCGATACGCCATGTCGGCCATCGCGCGCGAGACGACGGCGCCCATCTCGGCGCGCTGGGCATGGGTAATGACCGGCGAAGGCGCCTCTTCCAAAACCTTCTGGTGGCGGCGCTGGAGCGAACAATCACGCTCCCCGACATGGATGGCGTTGCCCTTGCCGTCACCGAATATCTGAAATTCGATGTGGCGCGGATCGCCGAGATATTTTTCCATATAGACGGTCGCGTCGCCGAACGCGGCTTTCGCTTCGGAGCCGGCTTGCGCCATCAGCGTTTCGAGCTGGCTTTCGTCGGGTACGACCTTCATGCCGCGTCCGCCGCCACCGGAAGCGGCCTTGATGAGCACTGGATAGCCGATCTCGCGCGCGACGCGCTTGGCGTCCCCGATCGAGGCGAGCGGACCTTCCGAGCCGGGCACGAGCGGTAGCCCGAGCTTGGCGGCGGCGGCCTTCGCCGCGATCTTGTCTCCCATTGTCCGGATATGTTCGGGCTTCGGCCCGATCCAGATAAGGTTATGCGACTCCACGATCTCCGCGAACATCGCATTTTCGGAGAGGAAGCCGTAGCCCGGATGGATTGCGTCGGCGCCCGATATCTCGGCGGCGGCGATGATGCTCGGAATGTTCAGATAGCTCTCGGCCGCGGGCGGGGGGCCGATGCAGACCGACTGGTCGGCAAGGCGCACATGCATCGCATCCGCATCGGCTGTCGAATGAACCGCGACCGTCTGGATACCCATTTCGTGGCAGGCCCGGTGGATGCGAAGCGCGATCTCGCCGCGATTGGCGATCAGGACCTTGCTGATGCTCATGCGTCCGGACCCTATTCGACGACGATCAGCGGCTGGTCATACTCCACGGGCTGGCCATTCTCGACCAATACCGCCTTGACCGTGCCGGCGCGCGGCGCGGGGATCGAATTCATCACCTTCATCGCCTCGACGATCAGCAAGGTCTGACCGGCTGAAACCGTTTCTCCCACCGCGACGAACGGCCTGGCTTCTGGATCGGCGGCCAGATAGGCCGTCCCGACCATCGGCGACTTGACGGCGCCGGGGTGATCGCCGGCGGTATCGGGTACGGTGGCCGAAACCGCGGCCGGTGCCGCCGGAGCCGTGGGAGGCGCGGAAGCCGTGGCGAAGACGGGCGACGCGGCCACACTGATGTTACGCGCGACGCGGATTCGCCGCTCGCCGTCCTGGATCTCGATCTCGGTCAGGTTCGTGTCGTCCAAGAGGACCGCGAGCTGGCGCACCAGTTCGGGATCGACCTGCATTGCTTTCCCCTGGGTCTGATCGGCCATCATATGCTCTTCGATTGTTGATCCGTGGCGCACGCCATTGTCAGAAGCGCGCAGCGGCGTCCAGCGCTAGCAGATAGCTTTGCGCACCGAAGCCGGCGACGGTGCCCTTCGCGGCCTGGCTAACATAGCTGCGGTGACGGAATGCCTCGCGACGATGCGGGTTGGAGAGGTGTACCTCGATCACGGGGACAGACACGCTCTTGATCGCGTCGTGGATTGCGATCGAACTGTGGGTGTAGGCGCCCGCGTTGAGCAGCACCGCTTTCGCGCCGCTAAGGCCCGCCTCCTGGATCCAGTCGACCAGATGTCCCTCATGGTTGGATTGTCGCATCTCTATCTCAACCCCCAGCGTTCGGGCATGGTCCTCCAGCATGCCGGCGATGTCGTCGAGCGTATCGGATCCGTAGATCTCTGGCTCGCGAGTGCCGAGCATGTTGAGGTTCGGGCCGTTGAGTACGAAGATGACCGAGCGATCCGCCACGCGGGTAGCCTTTCCGTTGCGGTGGTGCGACGGGCTTTCCTATATGAGCGTCTTGCTCAAAGCGAAAGCGGATTGGAGACAGCATGAATCCCGACGGTACCATCCAGATCCGGGTCAATGGCGAGCATCGCCGCGTCCAGGACGGGATGACCCTGGCGGAACTCGCGCTGGAGCTGGGGCTCGAGCCGGCCAAGGTCGCGGTCGAACGCAATCTGGAGGTCGTGCCGCGCTCGACGCTGGGGCAGGTCGTTCTCGAAGACGGCGACGATCTGGAGATTGTCCATTTCGTGGGTGGGGGAGATCATGGTGTGACCGTCGACGACGACAGCTGGAGCGTCGCGGGCCGGACCTTCCGATCTCGCCTGATCGTCGGTACCGGCAAATATAAGGATCTTGCCCAAAATGCCGCTGCGGTCGAGGCATCGGGCGCCCAGATCGTCACGGTCGCGGTCCGCCGGGTCAACATCTCCGATCCCAAGGCGCCGATGCTGACCGACTATATCGATCCCAAGAAGATCGTCTATCTCCCCAACACGGCGGGTTGCTACACCGGAGAGGAAGCGATCCGTACCCTCCGTCTTGCTCGCGAGGCAGGAGGGTGGAACCTCGTCAAGCTGGAGGTGCTCGGCGAGGCCAAAACACTGTATCCCGACATGGTCGAGACGCTGCGCGCGACCGAGATCCTCGCCAAGGAAGGCTTCGAGCCGATGGTCTATTGCGTCGACGATCCGATCGCCGCCAAGCGGTTGGAGGATGCTGGCGCGGTCGCCATCATGCCGTTGGGCGCCCCGATAGGCTCGGGCCTCGGCATCCAGAACAAGGTAACGATCCGGCTGATTGTCGAGGGCACCAAGCTGCCGGTGCTCGTCGACGCCGGCGTCGGTACCGCGTCCGACGCTGCGGCGGCGATGGAGCTGGGCTGCACGGGCGTGCTCATGAACACGGCTATCGCCGAAGCGAAAGATCCGGTGATGATGGCCGCTGCGATGAAGGCTGCGGTCGAGAGCGGCCGCCTCGCCTATCGCGCGGGGCGGATGGGGCGGCGCATGTATGCCGATCCTTCCAGCCCGCTGGCGGGATTGATCTGAGCCGAAACGATTGAACCTCATGATCGTCGCCGGGCGTTGCGCGCCGAGGAGAATGATCATGCCGGTATCCGACAGCAGCGCGCTCGAACGCGTCGCCCGCGTCCTCTGCGCCCAGAGGCTCAGCTCGAACGCCGAAGGTAGCAATCCGTCGGCGGGGGAGGCGGTCGAGTTGGCCTGGCGCGAGCATATCGCTGATGCGACAGCCGTGCTGAAGACGCTGCGCGAGCCCGATGCGCAGATGGCCGCCGTAGGAAGCGCGGACCTGTGGGAGCGGATGGTACGCGCCGCGCTCGGTGAGGAGGGGAGCGCTGACGGGCAAGGGACGTCGCCGGCCGGTACCGATCGGCTACATGCAGGTCCTTAGCTGTATCGAGCCCGCTGTCGAAACGAGCGGTCCCCGACCCGTCGCGCCGGCCGGATTTACACGACCGCGGGGATTCGTTCAGCCAGTTGCTCGTTGCGGCCCTCCACGATGATCATGAGATGCTCGACGCGAGGCGGGCACAGGAAATAAGGTCCGCAAAGCTTGCGCCATTCGAGGAAGGCGGCCGAGTTGCGAAACTCGATCATGTGATCCTCGATCGTTTCCCACTCGACGAAGAGGCGATAGCGGCTAGGCTGTTCCATCGAACGGTGCAGGCGAAAGGCAATGCAGCCCTTCGAGCCCAGGAAAAGATCACGGGCGACCGCAGCCGCTTCCTCGAAGGCTGCCTCGAGCCCCGGCCTGATATCGATTTCCGCCAGTTCCTTGATCATTCGGGCCTCCTCATCGCTGCTTGTCGCAAGGTCACGCAAGGGTCAACATTTCTGGATCGAATCTACACCTGTTGGGGGAATTATTCACGTTGAATCCTGCGCTCTCAGCGCGTTGCGGCTGAATGCGATCGCCCGGATGCCTACATCTGAGGTGGAGCGCGAGCGGGTCCGGATTGCGTCCATCAGAACCAGGCTCGCAGCCCGACCACCAGGGCGGTTTTCCGCGCGGCGTTTCCGTCCGCGCGTGCCTGGCGGGCGGTCGGGCCGAAGCTGCGTTCGTGGACGATACCGATATAGGGCGCAAGCTCTCGCAGGATCTCGAAGCGCAGCCGCAGTCCGAGCCCGACCTCGGAAATCCCCGCGCCGATCCGCTCGTCGTGCATGTCCTGCGCGGCGAAATTCATTTCGATGCGCGGTTGAAGTATCAGGCGGTTGGTGATGCGCTGATCATTATAGGCTTCGAACCTCGCCAGCAGGTCGCCTTTGTCGGACAGGAAGAGCGACCCCTCGATCTCGAACCAATAGGGGGCCAGCCCCTCGGTCGCCACGGTCGCGTAGGTCCGCCTCGATCGGCGGCCCAGGTCCCGGCGCAGTCCGGCCTGGACATTCCAATAGGGATCGACAGCGCAGCCGTAGAGAAGCTGCACCTCGCCGCTTTCCAGCTTGTCGCCAAACGCGCCCTTTCCCTCGCTTTTGACGATGAGCCGATGGATGTCGCCGCCGGTCCACGCCTCTCCCTTCCACTGATATTCCTCATGGCCGCTCCGCGGCCGGAACTCCGCGATGTCGATCATCAGCTGGCTGAAGCGGCCACCGCCATGTTCCCGACCAAGTTGCTCGCGCACCCGTGCCATCTCGGCGGGAGGGAAGAAGCGGTCGGCATAATGATCATCCGGCGCCGGCGGCGGCGCGCGCCTTCCCACGGGGTCCGTGGGCCTTGGCCTGGGCGGCAGGTGATGACCGGCATGCGGATCGGCCGGAGGCTTTGGCACAGCATCGCCATGTGCAGCATGGGCGTCCCGCGCCGAATGATCGATTTCCTGTGCGGCCAGCGGCGAGGCGAGGCAAAGGGCGATCGGGGCGAGGCACCTCATAAGCCGTCGTCCGCAGGCCGTATCGTCACCACCTGCATCATGCCGGCGTGCATGTGATAGAGCATGTGGCAATGGAAGGCCCAGTCGCCAACCGCGTCGGTGGTCACGTCGAAGGTGACCTTGCCGCCGGGCGGCACATTCACGGTATGCTTGCGGGGCGCATGATCGCCATGGCCGGTCACCAGCTCGAAGAAATGGCCATGGAGATGGATCGGGTGCGCCATCATCGTGTCGTTGACCAGAGTGACCCGCACCCGCTCATCCTTCCGGAACGGAATCGGGCGGGTCAGCGCGCTGAACTTCACTCCGTCGAACGCCCACATATAGCGTTCCATGTTGCCGGTCAGATGGATCTCCATCGAACGTTCGGGCGCACGGACATCCGGATTGCGATCGAGCGCGACGAGGTCGCGATAGACAAGCACCCTATGGCCGGCATCCTCGAGCCCCTGGCCGGGCTCGCCGGTGCGATCGATAGGCATTGGCGAGATGGTCTGAACGCCCGGACCGAGCCGGACCTGCGGCGCAACCGCCGGATCGCGCATCGACATGGCGCCGTGGTCGTTCGCGTCATGGCCCATGGCGGCATGATCCATGGCGCCCATGCCCATGTCCTTCATCGTCGCGACCGGGCGAGCGCGGAGCGGCGGGACCGGAGCTACCATGCCCTCTCGCGGCGCGAGCGTCGCCCGCGCCATTCCGGAGCGATCGACCGCCTCGCCGACGATCGTGTAGGCGCGATCCTCGGCAGGGCTGACGATCACGTCGAAGGTTTCGGCGACGGTGATCTGCAGCTCGTCGACGGTGACGGGCCGCACATTGGCTCCGTCGGCCTGGACGACCGTCATCGCAAGACCGGGAATGCGGAAGTTGAAGATCGTCATTGCGGACGCGTTGATGAGGCGCAGGCGTATGCGTTCGCCGGGCCGGAACAGCGCGGTCCAATTATCTGTCGGCCCATGGCCATTGACGAGATAGGTATAGGTCGTGCCCGTCACGTCCGAGATATCGGTCGGGTCCATGCGCATGCCGCCCCAGGAGAGACGTTCCGGGGCGGTTTGATCCCCCCCGGCTAGCAGGCCTGCCAAGGTCTGCTTCTGCTGGTTGAAATAGCCAGGCTGCTGCTTGAGCTTTTTAAAGATATGGTGCGGGTGGAGTGGGCTGTAGTCCGAAAGCAACACGACATGCTCGCGATCGAAGACGATCGGGTCTGTCCCCTCCGGGTCGATCACAAGCGGGCCATAATGTCCCATCTGCTCCTGCAGCCCCGAATGGCTGTGGTACCAGTAGGTGCCCGCCTGAATGAGCGGAAATTCATAGGTGAAGGTCGAGCGCGGCGGAATTCCGGGAAAGCTGACGCCGGGCACCCCGTCATACTGCGCCGGGACGAGCAGGCCGTGCCAGTGGATCGAACTGTCCACGTCGAGATCGTTGGTCACATGCAGCCGGACCGTGGAGCCCTGTTTCAGGCGGATCAGCGGCCCGGGAACAGTGCCGTTCAGTCCGATGGCGTGGCGTTGCTTGCCATCGATCGCCATCATCAGATGCGCGATGCGCAGTCGGAGGTCGGCGCTTTCCAAGGTCGGCTTGGGCGCCGTGATGCCGGCGGAGACGGGCTGGGCCCAGATGGGGAACATGCGGACCGCGGACAGGGCGGCGACAGCGGCTGTCCGCCGCAGCATGGTGCGGCGATCGAGTCTCGGGCCGGAAATCGACTTGATCGATGGCATTGCCGATCTTCTTACCGACCAACCCCTGCGCCGTTTGGCAGATCAGCCGGTTCGCCTGAAAGCCGGCGGGCGTGCGCGAGTATCGGGAATGCGGCCTCCATCGGCGTGCCCTCGGTCGGTCGGCGAGCCTTGTCAAGCCAGGCTGCCAAGCAAGACTGGAGAACAGCTCATAAAATTAGGCGAAGATCAAGATTTGCTGTGCTCGGTAATTTCTGTGATCGGACATATGTTATCAACATAGATTATAGTGAAACTGCGGCACATTCGGGGTCTATGGCCGTTATTGCCTTCTTAAAACAGGAGGGATTCCATGCGCATTGCTCTGCTCTCCGCACTTTCCGTGTCGGCTGGCAGTTCCGCCATCGCCGTTCAACTCGCCGCTGTTGAAAAGCTGCGAGACGTTGCATCCGACCAATAAGAGTTTGGGGCGATCGATGACCACCAAGTTGCATGCCAAGTCCGTCACCCGGGCTGCCAGCCCGCATGTGCTGGCGCTGCGGGCGGAACTCGCCGCCGGTTCGATGAAGCGGCTGGCGATGTTCCCGCTGGGCGATCTCGACGTCGAGATGGCTCAAGGCACCGACTCGATCTGGGCGTTCGTAAGAAGGCCGGGCCGGGGCGGTCTGGCGATCCGCGCGGCCTATGTAACCGGTACCAAGGCTTGCAAAGTGCGGGCCGCCGAAGACGAAGAGGTATGGATCGAGGTCGAAAGCGCGATGGGAGTTCACGACATCTGCGTTACGACCGCTGAGGGTGATCTTCATCGGTTGCGGATGACTGTGCGTCTGACCCCATCCGCGCCGCTGCTGATGCCCTTTCTTCCGCGCGATCTCTACCCGCTCGACGAGAAGGATGATCCGCTGGGCGCAGAGGGTCAAGTCGAGGCGGCCCAGCGCGGGATCAATTCAGGCGTGCTCTACTTCCATGTCGATCGGCCGCGCTTCGGCAGCGTCCTGTATTTCCAGAACCTGACTTCGATGAACGATTATTACAGGGCCACCGACACGACCCCCAGCGGGGCGGTTGGCGGAGAATGGCCAGAACTCGGCTATCTGCCGCCCTCTCCAACGCAAAGCGGTACCCCGCCGATCGATCCGCTGCCGGCTGGTCGGAGCCTCACGCTGTCCGACGCGATAATCGTGCTGCGCGACGAACCTGGCGACAATGAAAGGGACATCGCGCGGCTGTTCGTCCAGATGTTGGGCTCGGTTTACTTGGCGATCGACCGTCCCGAGATCGAGTATCGCGACTGGGTCAGACGCGCGGAACAGACGCTCTCGGACCTGACGAATTCCCCCAAGGCGACGATCCGCCATTATGGCCACCTCTATGTCCATCCCTACACCGACAGCGAATATCCCGATATCATGGTGCAGATGTCGCTGATTGCTTCGTTGCACGATTTCGCGCGCTGGTCGGGCAAGCCGATCGCGCTCGAGGCTCAACTGAAGAAGGGTCTCGGCAAATTTTACGATCCCGAGCTCAGGACGTTGCGGCGCTACCTGCCGAATGTCGGCAAGGACAAGGATGCCGATGCGGTCGATAGCTGGTACCTCTACCATCCGATGCTGAACCTTGGGAGGCTCGCGCTCGACGGCGATGAGCAGGCGCGCGAGCTGCTATTGAAATCGGTCGATTACGGCATCAAGGCGGCGCACCACTTCCGCTATAAATGGCCTATTCAGTACAAGATTACCGACTTCGCCGTAATAACGCGGGCGGCGGAAGACGGCCGGGGCCAGACCGACGTCGGCGGCATCTATGCCTATGTGATGCTGCAGTGCTTCCAGTTGACCGACGACAAACACTTTCTCGACGAAGCACGCTCCGCGATCGACGCGGCGCTCGGCGCCCGCTTCAATCTCAACTATCAGGCGAATCTTACCGCCTGGGGTGCTGCCGCTTGCATGCGGCTTTGGCGGATCACCGAGAAACGCGAATATCTGGAGCAGGCCCACGTCTATTTGGCCAGCTTCCTCCATAATTCGGAAATCTGGGAATCCGAGATCAAAGCGGCAGCGCACTATCACAACTTCATGGCGGTGACCTGCCTTCAGGACGCCCCCTATATGGCGATCTATGAGTGCTTCGACAGCTTCGCCGCGTTTGAATGTTTCCTCCGCGACGGCGGGCCGGAGCTCGAACCTGCCGCCCGGATGCTCGTAAGCGAATATTGCAAATATGCGCTCGATCGGGCCTGGTTCTATTATCCCGATGCGCTGCCCGAAAATGTCCTGGCGACCGAAATTCGGAATGGTCATATCGATAGGACGCTCTCCTTCCCACTGGAGGATCTCTATGCGGACGGCCAGTTGGCGGGTCAGGTCGGCCAGGAGATATATGGCGCGGGTGCGGCCTTCATCTTCGCGAGCCGATCACAGCACCGCATAGAGAAGGCTCCGTTTCGACTGTTTTGCAATCATTTCGTCCAGACGATCGAGCGCAGTGGCGAACATGTCTTTGCAATTCAGATCAACGGCGGGGCGGCGTCCACCGCTGATCTCGCGATCGTGAAGTTGCCCCGTCGCCGAATGCCAGAGGTCAGCGTCACCGATGCCCAGGGAGCAGCCATCGAGCCGGTCGCGACATCGGACAAGCGGATCGACTTCCGCATTCCCGCCGATGGGCGCTTCATTGTCCAGTGGCAGCCTGCCAGAGGTCAATCTTCATGAAGCAGCGCATCAGTTTGGAGGGAAAGCGCTTTTTGTTTTTCAGCTAGCCGAGGCGCGAGCAGGTCCTGGGCATTGGAGCCTAAACGGATCGAGCCAGATTGACCGCGCGGGTTAAGAGTTGCTGTGTCGGCGGCGTGCCCCGCCCGCGGAGCGAGCCGCACGAGCCATGCCCAACCTACGATGGCCTCTCGGTTGGACGCAAATCGACCGGCAGGCGTCGCGCCCTGCGATCGAGGTTGCAGCCAAACAGCGCTCCCGCCGTTCCTGTTGAGGATTAAAAAGGAGATGCACAATGGCGGAGCATGCCGATATTTCGACCCTCAACACGCTTATCAAGACGACCATCGACAGCATCGAAGGTTTCGAGGCCTCGGCGGAGCAAAGCGATCAAGGCCGGTTCGCGTCGATCTTCCGGGGCTTCGCCGAAGAACGCCGCCGCGTCGTAGCCGACCTCCAGCAGGAAGTGCGGGGGCTTGGCGGCAATCCCGAAGATAGCGGCAGCGTCGCAGGGGCCGCCCACCGCGCTTTCCTCAGTCTCAAAGATGCAGTCGCCTCCCGCGACGACCGGGCGGTCATAGAGGAGGTCGAGCGCGGCGAGGATTATCTCAAGCAGAAATATGAGACGGCGCTATCCAGCGGTGAGCTTTCCGCGCCGGCTCGAGCGGCGGTGGAGCGCGCCTATCAATCGGTGCGCGCGGGTCACGATCGGGTGAGCGAGCTAAAGCACAGTTTCGCAAGCTAATGTGGCGTGCACCATCGCGGTTAGCGCGAACGCGAGGTGCCGATAACCGATGACCGATGAGACGCCGGGCAAGCTTCGTTCGCAGGTGCGAAAGAGGTCTTGCCTCGGCGGGCACTTCGCGGCATCATCACGGCGGAGGGGATGCTTCCATGGGTAGGGAGCACCGACTATGCCGGAAATTCGCGATCGTCCGCATTGTACCCAGATCGGCCGCCTGATCTCGAAGAGCAACTGCTTTGCTCTGCAATGTGAGGACGGCGACGAGTATTGGCTCGAAATGGACGTTATCCCTCAGCACCTGCTCGATCAGCGTGTCCATATCGATGGCGTGATCTATGGCGGCTCACTGATCGCGGTACGGGGTATCGGGCCCGCCTGACCCGCGCAGGCCACGGATGCGCGCGGATCGAGCAGATGCGAAATTGATGGCAATCCTTCATCTGGATACCGCAGAGCGCGCTTAAGCGAGGAATTCCGCCACCTTGGTATGCGCCTTCAAAAGCAGGCCGGGCGCGTGATATGTCGCCGGCAGGTGCGGAGCGGGCGGAAGACCAAGGATTGCGAGGCAACTTGCCCACGCATGCGCGTCTTCCGCCGAATGCGTTTCACCCGCATTGCCCGCCGCCTGTTCGTGGTCGTCGTCCTCATAGCTGGGCACGAGGGCATCCGGAGCATCTTCCCTGGACGCCGCTGACGCTCGCCGATCCCGTCGGGCCGTCGCTGAGCTCTCAATCCTCCGGGTGGATTGTCCTGACCACCTTCGCAACGTCGCCGGCATCGGGATAGGGGAGGACCAGCGTCCCATCGGGCGCGGCCGTATAGGTCGTCTGGGTCGGGTAGGCGAAGTCGATTCCTTCCCGTGCGAAGGTTTCGATAATGGCGAGGCAGACTTCGTGGCGGACGCGGTTGAACACCTCGCCGTCCTCATCGACGACGTCGAAGATCAGTTCGTAGTCAAGGCTCGACGCGGCGAAGTTGACAAGCCAACAGTGAACGAAGGCGGCCTTCTCCTGAGCCGTGACGATTCCCTTGATGGTATCGGGGATACGCGCGAGCATGGCAGGCGGGGTCTGGTAGGTGACGCTGAGCATCAGCGTGACTCTGCGGCGGAGGGTGTGGGCGAGGTTGCGCAACTCCTTGTTGAGGAGGTTGGTGTTCGAGATGATCACCTCCTCGCCCGCCGTCGATCGCACCCGAGTCGTCTTCAGGCCGATCGATTCCACCGTGCCGGTGGTCTTGTCCCAGTTTACAGTATCCCCACGCCGGAACGGCTTGTCGAAGATGATTGCGAGACTGGCGAACAGATCGGAAAAGATGCCCTGCGCGGCAAGGCCGATTGCGATACCTCCGATGCCGAGGCTGGCGACCAGGCCCGTGATGTTGACCCCGACATTATCGAGGATCAGGAGCAGCGCGATGATGAAGCAGGCCGAAGTGACGAGCAGGCGGATGATGCCGATCGCCGATCCCAGCGTCGAATAGCTTCCCGCCTCGTCGCCCGCCCGATGTTCGACGATGCCGATTACCAATTCGCGGATCCAGATAGCGGCCTGGAACGCGGCGGCGACGGTGAACAGGAAGCGCACGGTATCGAATACGACCGCTGGCGGCTGTGCGTAGCCGCTGACGATCTTGGCCGCGAGCATGACGATGAAGAAGAGATTGGTGCGCGATATCGCCCGGCCGATGATCCGTGGCCAGTGGCCGAGATGTTTACGCCGGCACAGCCGCGTGCCCAATGTCCTGAGTCCGTACAGCGCCACCACGATCACGGCGCCGATCGCGCAGGCGATCGTGATGCTGACATAGTGACTGCCGATCCAGGCCAGCGTCTGATCCCAGAATTGGCGAAGGTCCTCGGTCGACTGGATCAAGGGCACGGCATCGGCTGAGGCGTTGTTCGGGGTTTTTGCCATTCGATCTTCCATCATTGCCCGTTCACCGCGCCCCAACGAGCTTTCGTTCGGTGCCGTTCCGGCGCGTCGTCCCTTGGGTTGGGCGATTCGTCGCCGCCTTTGTCGTCGCTCCGGTCGTCGGTGGCGGGCACGTCGGCGGCCGCACGATCATTCGCCTTCCTCGTCCGGAAGGGCTTCCAAATGCGTTTGCGCACATAGGCGGCAACATAGCGATCGAAGCCGATTTCGATCGCCACGATGTAGTAAATGAACGGCTGGAAGGCGATGCCGACGAAGGAGCAGCCTAACAGATAGACCAGATGCGCATGCTGAAGCGCCATCGCGAGCGGCGCCACCCAAGCATGTTCTCCCTGCTCGTTGCGATATTCGCGAAGGATGGATTCCATCCGGACTACGCCGATCAGATGGATGGCGAGAAACAGGATCAGCCCTGGATATCCCTGTTCACCGAGCATTTCGAAATAGCTGTTGTGAAACGCGCGGCCTGCGTCGTAGCCGATCGCCTTCACCTCGGTGCCGTCCTCGGTCCTATATTTGATGTCGATGGCCAGCTTGTTGCCGCGATAGACTTCGAATCCCCCGCCGAACGGGTTTTTCTCGGCATAGTCTATCGTCCATTTCCAGACCGCCAGCCGGGTGGCTGCGGAGGTGTCGCCCTTATAGCCCTGTATGGTATCCATCCGCTTGGTGAAACTCGCGGGCAACAAGGGAATGGCGACCGCAACAACCGCCGCGAGCATGCCGAGATAAAGCAGCTTGCGCTTGACCGAGCGGAGCTGGAGCAGCGCTACCAGCCCGATGCACAGCAAACCGGTGCGGGCCTGGGTGCCGATCGGCATCAACAGGCAGCCGAAGGTGAGCGCATACCAATAAAGTCGCGCAAAAGGCGACGGCGGCGCCAGCGTCGAATATTTCGACATGTAGAGGATAAGCGGCACGATCGCGATCGCGAAGGCAGAGATCGTGCTGCCTTCGTACATGCCGCTATTGTTGGAAACCATCAGGTTGAGCATGCCATAGCCGCCCCCGCCAGCGAGCGTCTTGGCCGCGCCGACCACGATGATCGACGAGGTCGAGAGCAGCATGAACAGCAACGCGCCTTCGATACGAACGCGGGTGTAGAGCGTCGCCGGCATGAAGATGGCGAAGACGAGCGCCTTCCACACCCAGGCCCACTTCTCCTGGGCCGCCTCCGGAAAATCCGCGACATTGGTGGTATAGGCGCAGAGGCAGAGCAGAAGGAGCATCAGCACCTGGCGCGGCGCGGGCTTGCTCATGGCCTTGTCGTCGGCAATCACCCAGCCGACAAAGGCACCCATGAAGAAGATCAGCGACAGCGGGACGGAACTGAGCAGGTAGAAGGAGAGGCGCTGCGGCGCGACGATGTCGATGTACATATAGCCGCAGACCAGCAGGAACGGGCGTCGCAACCCGACCAGGCCGAGGGCTGCGAGGAAGCCAATCAGGAAAAGGTCACGCACCCCCGCGATGTCCGATCAATCGGGCGGCGAGTGGGGGCGGCTCTTCGCGCCGGGCCTTGCCTCGCCGGTTTCGACGCCCGCGCGGCGCTTCCGGATCATCGCGGGGACGACCTGCTTGAAGTGTCGCTCCGATCGCGCGGGCTCCTGATTGAGATAAGGATGGCGTAACATCCTGACCGCGACGAAGGCGAGCAGCGCATGGGCGAGGAGAATTGAGAAGGTGTCGATCATTTCGGCTACCCCGCCCCCGAAACCAGTTGACAGCGCGAACCCCTTCATGCGCGGTTCGCCGCAGATGAAGATCCTTCACATTCTCGATCATAGCCTGCCGATCCACAGCGGCTATACATTTCGCACGCGGGCGATCATGAAGGCGCAGCTTGCGATGGGCTGGTCGGTGCGCGGGGTGACCGGGCCGCGCTACAATGCGCCGGTTCCCGATCCGGCCGAGGAGGAGGGTCTGTGCTTCCACCGCACCCCACCGATCCGCCCCGCACGCGCGCCTATCGGTGAGTGGCGCGAGATGCGGGCGCTCGAACGGCGCGTTTTTCGGGTTGCGAGCTCGTGGCGGCCCGACATCGTCCACGCTCATTCGCCGGCGATTGTCGGCCTCGCCGGCCTTCGCGCGGCCCGGCGACTGGATGTTCCATATCTGTATGAGATCCGCGCCTTTTGGGAGGATGCGGCGGTTGGCAACGGCACAGGGCAAGAAGGGTCGGCGACCTACCGGATCACCCGGATGCTCGAAACGCACGTCGTGCGTCGCGCCGACGCGGTGGCGGTGATCTGCGAGGGGCTTCGCGCGGACCTGCTGGCACGAGGCATATCCCCGGATAAGGTGATGGTTTCGCCGAACGGAGTGGATTTGGGGCTATTCGGAGACGTACAACCCAAGGACGCCGCGCTGGCCGCTTCTCTGGGGCTGGCGGGCGCCGAGGTTGTTGGCTTCATCGGTTCCTTTTACGACTATGAGGGAATCGACGATCTGATTTCGGCGATGCCGATACTGATCGAACGGCGTCCCGCCGCGGCTCTGCTCCTGGTCGGTGGGGGGCCGATGGAGGAGGCGCTACGCCGCCAGGCGCTCACCTCGCCCGCGCGTGAGCGCATCCATTTCGTTGGCCGCGTGCCGCATCAGGAGGTCCAGCGTTACTATGGCCTGATCGACGTGCTCGCCTATCCGCGGAAGTCGATGCGGTTGACCGATCTTGTCACGCCGCTCAAGCCGCTCGAGGCGATGGCGCAGCGCCGGTTGGTCGCGGCATCCGATGTCGGCGGGCATCGGGAGCTGATCGACGACGGCGTCACCGGCACGCTTTTTCCGTCGGGCGATCCCCGTGCTCTGGCCGAGGCGCTGGCGCGGTTGCTGGCCGACCGGGGTAGCTGGGAGACGCGCCGCGACAGCGCGCGTGGCTTCGTCGAGCGCGAGCGCGATTGGGGCGTCAACATCGCCCGCTATCGGCCCGTTTACGACCGGCTCGTAGCGTCGGGTCCGCGATTTTGCCGTTACCGGCTTAACGAGTATAAAGATCGTCGATGAATAGTCGCTCGCGGCAAAAGAGCCTGGTTCTGGGCATAGCGCTGGCGCTCCTGATCGGAGCGGTGGCCGGCACCCTCATTTTCCTCATTCCGACCGACCTTCTCGAAAAAGGTACGACCACGATCGGCCTTTCGCGAGTCATGGTGCAAGCCGAGCCGCCGATCTCGCCTGGCGACCGGGTCCTGCTGTCCGTGCTTGCGGGCCTTTTCGTCACCGGAATTGGCTGGGTGCCCATCGACTGGCTCCTGTTCGACCGCGCAGGGATGAGCCGCCTCATCCGCGTCGAGAGCGACGATTTCGAGGAGGAAGAAGCCTATAGCTTCCGTTCGCCCGATCCACTCGACCTGGTGACTTCGGCAGGCCCGATTTCCGAGCGGTGGTCGCCCTCGATGCCGGCCGATTCCCGCAGACCGCTGTCGGCGCTGACCGATCTCGGCGACCCGCCTGCAATGGACGGCGGTGCGGCTCGCGTCGACGGGCCGTTGGCAATCCCTCCGGGCGTAGGAGTCGTGCCCCCTCCGCTCAGCGTGCAGCGAGATGCGCCGGCAATGTCGCCGGGCGCGGGGGCGTGGCTTCCACCTCCCGGCGCGCGTCCCGAGCCGCGCTGGCAGGAGGAAGTGCCCGCAGGCCCGGACCATCAAGGCGATTTTCGCGGCGGGAAACCGATCGAGCCCGCCGAGCATGCGCCGGAGCGCTACGGCGCTGCGCTCGCGATGGCCTCCCTGCCACCGGCGGACATCGCCTCGGGTCCGACGTCGCCGCAACCGACGCGCCACGAGTTCGATCTGGCGGCGATGGCGGCGTTGCTCGACCGCGTCGAAAATGGCCTGCGGCGGCGGCGCGCGGTGGGTGAGATTGCACCGCTCGCTCGACATACTCCGTCGCCCGCCGTCGCGGGCTGGCCTGTGAACGGAGGCAGGGCCGCGCCGCTCGCAGGAACTCCGAGCGAAGACCTGCTGGATCAACCGCTCCACGTCGCGCTCGAGGCGCTCCGCAAGAAGGTCAGGCAATAAGCTGCACGGTGAGCGCTTCGACGACGACGGTCGGAGTCTCGTCCTCGGCGTCGATTATCCGGACGCTGATATCGGCAATCAAATGACCGGGAATGTCGAAGGGTATGGCCGCCGCGGCCCGGATCGACGCTGCGGCCTCCTCGGGCCGTCCGCCGATCAGTTCGATCGTCATCCGATGCTGGGCGCCGTCGAACAACAGACTCCGCCATTCGCTGCTCCGGGTGTTGCGCAGGCGCGTCTCGGCCAGACCACGGCAACTATGTTTCAGGCGACAGACGATCGCCTTCGCGGGGTCGGTCATTGGCGCGCCGAAATTTGTTCGCGCTGCGTCGCCATGAACGTCGCCACGCGGCTGACTGTCGCATCGCGCGGTTCGCGGCCGCGGCGAAGTGACGTGACGAAACCGGGATCGCCCATCGCTTCCCGGCCAAATCGGGAAGGAGGCATACCGGTCTCCCGCAGATAGCGGTCGATCATTGTGAGCAAATGCATTGTCGTCCTCACCAAGAATCATATGTTCGCTATATGTTCGGCACGAAATCCTACTTGTCTAGGAAAATTCCTAGGAGTAAGACGGGGTATGACAACGAGCGTTCGCGACACTCTCGATATGCTCATCCGGGAACGAGGGGAGGATTATGCTTCGATCTCGCGCCTGCTGGGGCGCAACCCTGCCTATGTGCAGCAATTCATCAAACGAGGTACACCCAGGAAGCTAGCGGAGGACGACCGGCGGATATTGGCCGAATATTTTCGCGTTCCGGAGGCTCGACTGACCGGGCGGCCAGCTTCGCCGGCGCACGCACTTCCTGTGTTGGTCGCGGTGCCTCGGGTCGAGATCGGGGCATCGGCCGGGCCAGGCGGTATTGCGGAGATCGAGGAGATGGGCGCGCCCATCGGCTTCGATCCCGCCCTGTTGCACGATCTGGGCGTCGGCAAGGTCAGCGGGCTTTCGATCATCCGCGTCGTAGGGGATTCGATGGAGCCAACGCTACATGATGGCGACGATATCCTCGTCGATCGTGAAGGTCGAACTGTCCGCTCGGGGCGGATTTACGTGCTGCGGTTCAATGGCTTGCTCGTGGTCAAGCGTCTGATCGTCGAAGAGGGTTTGCCTGGTCCTTTCCTCATTCGAAGCGACAGCCGCGCCTATGGCGACGTGCGTGAGTTCGATCCGGCCGAAGTCGAATTGATCGGTCGCGTATTGTGGTGCGGGCGGCGTTTGGCGTGATGGCTTCTATGCCGGATCAGGCCCGCCGCCGGTCGATAATGTAGAGGAGGAGCGCGATCGTCACGCCCACGCCGGTGCCTATTACCGTGCCAAGCGAAGGCTGGCTGTAACGATTGCCGATCAGCGCCCCGGCAACCACGGTAAAGGCGATGATCGCGCCGCCGGCACGTGATCCGCGTTGGGAAGGGTGGGTCATGGCGGTGCCCATGCCACGGCTATGGCCTTCGCGATAGGGGCTGGTCACGATCGACCGGAGGCGTCCCGACTGTGCCGGCGCGGGACGAGCCGTCCCGTGACGGGATTTGGTAAACCGGCGGTCGACCATCGACGCCCCGAAACCAGCGCGATTTTTTCGTTCTGGCATGAAAGTTGAGTCCCATGGGGTTTGCAATCGAAGGGACGACATGTTGGAAGAGCTTTTCTATATCGCCGATCGGCAGAGTGTCGAGCAGGCGGATCTCCTTCTCTCCAACAATTCGGAGTTGGCACTGGATGAAGCAGCGGCGCGTTGCCGTCATTATCGCGAGCTCGGCAACGCGATTCGATTTTGCGAATGGCGGCAGATCGAGCGTTTCCTGATGCTGCTCAGCCAGGAAGTCGCCGTCGGCACGGTCCACTGAGGGCGAAGCCGCCCGAGCATTCGACCCGAGCGAGCCGGGCCATTGCGGCGATTGGGTTTGGACCCTAGGGTCGCGCCATGCGTGCCCGCCGCACTCGGTTTCGTACCTGTTCGATCTTGCTGGGCGCGATGCTTTGTGCGCCTGCCATCGCGCAGCAGGCAGCTTCGCCGGCGCAGGGCAGCGAAGCTTTGCCAGACCTCGATCCGTCGACGGAGATGGCCCCGATGGCCGGGATGGAGGTCGAATGGCCCGATCCGGCTGAACCGTTGCCGGTCGGCGCTGCCGCAGCGGCTGCCGACAAGCCGGTCGCACCGTCGGAGGATGCGCAGAGCGAGCGCAGATATCAGGTCCGGATCGAGGGCCTTGGCGGCGAGCAGGGTGTGAATGCCGAGGCTGAAGCGCGCATTCGATCGCGCTTTCGTCAGCTCTCGGCGCTCGATCAGGGCAAGGGTGTCGGCAATACGGCTCAGATCGATCGCCGCGCGCGCGAAGATGAAGCGCTGCTCACCCAGTTGCTCCACACGGCCGGCTATTATGATGCCGACGTGGCCACCAGGATCGATAATGAGGACAGCGCTAGTCCGCTCTCGGTTACGCTTACGGCCGATCCGGGCCCGCAATTCCTGCTTTCCGACGTCAAGCTCACCGGCATCGAGGACGCTGGTTCGCATGTGCAGCAGCTTGTCGACAGCTTCGGCCTGGAGCGAGGACAGCCTGCGGATTCGGATCGCATAGCGGCCTCGCTGGCCGCGTTCAGGGCGGAGCTAGGGCGGGCGGGCTTCGTGTTCGCCAAGATCGGGGAGCCGGTGCTCACCGTCGATCATGACGACAAAAAGGTATCGCTGGCGCTCGACGTCGAGACCGGCGGCAGTCGGCGGATCGGCAAGATCGTGGTCGAGGGCAAGAAGCTGTTCAGCGCCAAGCATCTCGGCCGGATCGCGCGTTTCAAAACGGGCGACATCTATGACGCGGTGAAGATCGAGGACTTCCGTCGCGCCCTGATCCAGACGAGCCTGGTGTCGTCGGTGACGATCAAGCCGATCCCGGCCGAGCACGGCGTGGTCGATATTGCCGTTCGGCTCGAACCCGCACCACCGCGCACAGTGGCGGGCTCGATCGGCTACGGCACCGGTGAGGGTGCGCGGATCGAAGCCAGCTGGCAGCATCGCAACCTTATCCGGCCTGAGGGGGCAGTCACGTTCCGAGGCGTTTTGGGCACGCAGGAGCAATCGCTCGGAGCCATCCTTCGCCGGAACAACTATAAGGCGCGGGATCGGGTGCTGACCGGCCAAGTGCTGTTCAGCCACCTCAAGGAAAACGCGTATGAAGCGCGCAGCGTTACACTGGCGGGCGGCTTGGAACGGCAGACGAACATCATCTGGCAGAAGAAATGGACATGGTCCTACGGCGCCGAATTGGTCGCCTCCAAGGAAGACGACACCGTGAAGGCGACCGGAGCGCCGCGTCGCCGCCAATATCTGACCGGCGCGCTGCCTTCGAGCCTCTCTTATGACGGCTCGGACGATCTGCTGAACCCGACGCGCGGCTTCCGTCTGGCCGGGCGCCTGTCGCCTGAGCTGTCGCTCCAGGGCGGCGCCTTCGGCTATGTGAAGGCGCAGATCGACGGCAGCGCCTATCGACGGATCGGTCCCTCGGTCATCGCTGGGCGTGTTCGTCTCGGGTCGATCGTGGGGGCCTCGGCCCAACGCATCGCGCCGACTCGCCGCTTTTATGCCGGCGGCGGGGGATCGGTGCGGGGTTATGGCTATCAGAAGATCGGTCCGGTCGATGTCAACGGCGATCCGGCCGGCGGCCGCAGCCTTGCGGAATTCTCGATCGAGGCACGGCTGCGCTTCGGCGACTTCGGCGTGGTCCCGTTTCTCGACGGCGGCAACCTCTATTCTTCGGTCCTGCCGAGCTTTCGCAATATGCGGTACGGCGCCGGCATGGGCGTGCGCTATTACACCAGCTTCGGTCCGATCCGGCTCGATGTCGGCACACCCCTGAATAGGCGGCCAGGTGACTCGCGGATTACCGTCTTCGTCTCGCTGGGGCAGGCTTTCTGATGAGTCCCGAACTGGCCGAGGCCCAGGAACGCGTGATGCGGTGGCGTGAGCGCCATCCCGTCCTCCGCGGGCTCGCCATCGCAGCCCTGTCGCTGCTGCTGCTGCTCTCCGCCGCGATAGGCATGCTCGATACTGCTCCGGGGCATCGGCTGATCATCGACCGTATCAGCGCCCTGCGTCCCTCGTCGGGGCTTCGCATTCACATCGGCCGTATCGACGGATCAATCTGGAACCGCGCGACAATTCGCGATCTGCGGCTCTACGACGCGCGCGGTCTGTTTCTCGAGGCGCCCGAGCTCGAGTTGGACTGGCGGCCGGCCGCCTGGATCGCCAACAAGCTTTGGATCAGGCGCCTGGAGTCCGCTCTCCTCATCCTCCACCGGATGCCGAAGATGGCACCGACGACCAAAAAGGGGCCGCTGCTCCCCGGCTTCGACATCCATATCGGCAAGCTCGCGATCAAGACGCTCCGGCTGGAAGCTCCGGTGGCCGGCCGCCGCCAGCTGGTACGCCTGGCTGGTGGTGCGGACGTCCGCGCCGGTCGCATGCTTCTGCGCCTCAACGCGGCTTCGGCCGCGCAGGACCGGCTCGTCATAAGACTGGACTCGGAGCCGGACCGGAATCGCTTCGATGTCGATGCCAAGATCGTCGGCCCGGCTACAGGAGCGATCGCCGGCATCACCGGCTGGAAGCGCGCTGTGGACGGACTTGTCTCGGGCGATGGCAGCTGGGCGAAATGGAAGGGTAGGGCGACGCTTGATGTCGGCGATGTCCGTCTGGTCGAGCTGGGCCTGACCGCGCGGCGTGGTCGCTATGCGCTCGCGGGCTCGCTCGCGCCGACTACCTTTCTCAAAGGAAAGCTGCAGCGGCTGACAGCCCCGGCTGTCGCGGTGGATGGGGCGGCGACACTGGCCGACCGGCAGCTCGATGGGAGCCTGTCGATCAGGACGGCGGCACTGGATATCGCCATGAGCGGCAGGCTCGATCTGGCCGCGAACGCGTTCGCAGGCGTCGCCATCGATGCCCGATTGCTGAAGCCTTCCGCGTTGTTTCCGAACATGACCGGCCGGAACATCCGGCTTCATGCCAATTTCGCAGGGCCCTTCGCGAGCGCCGCATTCGCCTACAAGGCGAGCGCTGACCATCTCGCTTTCGACGCCACCGGCTTTGACGTCGTGCGAGCCGAGGGGAAAGGCCGACTGTCTACGGCGCCGATCAAAGTGCCGATCCGCTTTACCGCCCGCCGGGTGACCGGGATAGGTGACGTGGCTGGCGGAATTCTCGGCAACCTTCGTCTCGACGGCGTGCTCCAGGTGACGAGCGCTCTCCTCACTGGCAAGGACATGAAGCTAAGCTCCGACAAGCTTGCGGGCGGGCTGTCGCTGCGGGTGGATCTGAGGACCGGCCAATATGATGTCGCGCTGTCGGGCAAGCTGCTTCGTTACTTCATTCCCGGCATCGGTATCGTCGACGTCAATTCGGAACTCAACGTCGTGCCCGGCCCGGCCGGGCGCGGGACCGCGGTTGCAGGTCGCGGACGGGCGTGGGTCCGCCGCTTTGACAATGGCTTCCTTCGGTCGTTGGCCGGCGGGCTGCCCTACATCGACACGAGCTTGCGGCGAGGGTCGGACGGCGTGCTTCATTTCGATCGGTTGTCGCTACGCGCCCCCGACATCCGGATAAGCGGCAGCGGCTATCGCCGCCGGGACGGTAGCTTCTACTTCAAGGGCAGCGGAACACAGGCACGTTACGGCAAGTTCCAGATGCTGCTCGACGGGAATATCAGCCGGCCCAAAATCGACCTTCTCCTCGCCGCGCCGATGCCGACGCTCGGCCTTGCCGAGGTGACCGTGAAGCTCAATCCTACTCCGCAGGGCTTCGATTATGCAGCAGGCGGCACATCGACACTCGGTGGCTGGACCAGCAACGGGGCGATCCTCCTGCCGTCGGGCCAGGCGGCCACGATCGCGGTCGCGGGACTCGAGGTCAGCGGCGCAAAGGGCGGCGGCAGCCTGCGCTCCGATCCTCAGGGCTTTACCGGTCGCATCGACCTGGCCGGCGGTGCCATCACTGGCCCACTGGTTTTTTCGATCGAAGGCGGCGTTCAGAAAATCGAGGCCCATTTGCGTGTGAGGCGAGCCAATCTCGATGGCGCGTTTCCGGTCAGCCTCGCCGGCGGCCGGCTGGATGGAACGGTGCTTCTCGACCCAGCAGGCGTTCGGATCAATGGAACGGTGGGGGTGATCGGCGCCACGATGCGGGGGGCCTCGCTCGGCCGAGGCCAGGCCGAGATCGACATCAGGGGAGAAACGGGCAGCGTCGTCGCCAATTTTTCGGGCGCGCGCGGGCGCGGTTTCCGGCTTTCCACCGTCCTGCGGTTGGCACCCGATACCGTCACCTTGTCGGCCGAAGGGATTGTTGATCGTAAGCCGATCCGGCTCGATATGCCTGCGGTCGTTCATCGGGAGGGCGACGGCTGGCGCCTCGATCCGACAACCTTGTTTTTCGCAGGGGGGCGGGCGCGGTTGGCGGGGCACTTCGCGCCGGATGTGAACGAGGTCAAGGCCAGTGTCGAAGCGATGCCGCTTTCGGTGCTGGACCTGCTCTATCCCCAACTCGGCCTGTCGGGTGTCGCCACGGGTGACCTCGATTATCGGCTGCAGCGCGGTGCACGGATACCCACTGGTCGCGCGAACCTGCGCATCCGCGGCATGTCGCGATCGGGCCTGGTGCTGACCTCACGACCCGCCGATGTCGCCGTCGCTGCTGTCCTCACCGAAAATGTCGCCGCGGCGCGGGCGGTGGTCTCGAGTGAAGGCAAGACGATCGGCCGAGCGCAGATGCGTATCTCGGTTCTGCCCGCATCCGGCATGCTGGCCGATCGCCTGCGCGCCGGCAATCTCTTCGCGCAGATCCGCTATGCCGGGCCCGCCGACATGTTGTGGCGCCTGGTCGGCGTCGAGACGATCGACCTGTCGGGGCCGGTTGCGATCGGCGCGGACATCAGCGGTACTGCGGCCGATCCCAGGATCCACGGATCGTTCCGTTCGACGCAGGCCCGGCTTGAAAGCGCTGTCAGCGGAACGGTGATCAGCAATATCGCCGCTTCGGGCCGGTTTGATGGATCGCGCCTGTTGATCGGTAATTTCAAGGGGCAGACCCGCAGCGGCGGGAGCGTGACGGGACGTGCGAACTTCGACTTCGCGGGCGGCAAGGGCTTCGGCATGGATGTCGCGCTGACGGCGGACCAAGCCCAACTCATCAATCGGGACGACATCGGTGCGACCGTCAGCGGACCACTGACGATAAGGTCGGACGGTGGTAGCAGCGGAAGGATCGCCGGCGATCTTCGGCTCGACCGGGGACGGTTCACGCTGGGCCGTGCGGCGGCGGTCGCCGCGATTCCGCAATTCCAGACGATCGAGCTGAACCGGCCGGAAGAGGGAGGGGTACGCCCGCGACGGACGACCTGGGCGCTGGATATCGCCCTCGATGCGCGCAACCAGCTGATGGTGACCGGCCTCGGGCTCGACAGCGAATGGCGCGGCAAGATGACGCTCGGGGGTACCATCGACAATCCGACCATCCTCGGTCGGGTCGACCTGCTGCGCGGCGGCTATGAATTTGCCGGACGCCGCTTCGACCTCGATCGCGGCGCGATTCGCTTTCTCGGCGAAAGTCCGCCCGATCCGCTGCTCGACATAACGGCTCGCGCCAACGTCAACGGCGTCAACGCGACGATCGGGGTGACCGGCACCGGACAGCATCCTGAAATCAACTTCTCCAGTATTCCGGCCCTGCCCGAAGATGAGTTGTTGTCACGGCTGCTGTTCGGTACCTCGATCACAAATCTGTCTGCGCCAGAGGCCTTGCAACTCGCCGCCGCGGTCGGGTCGCTGCGCGGTGGAGGAGGCGGCCTCAACCCGATCAACGCGGTGCGCCGCGCGGCGGGACTCGATCGCCTCCGTATCCTGCCAGCCGACCCGAGCGTGGGTATCGGCACCGCAATCGCCGCGGGCAAATATCTCGGCCGCAAGACCTATATCGAGGTGATCAGCGACGGGCAGGGCTACAGCGCCACCAGGATCGAATATCAGATCACCCGCTGGCTGTCGCTGCTGGGCAGCATTTCGACAATCGGCCGCCAGAGCGCCGGCGTGAAACTGTCCAAGGATTATTGATCGGGGTGGTCTCTCCCGCCGATCGTTTCGCCGCCTGGCCGCAACTCGCGGCAAGGCTGATGTTGCTGGGGGTCGTCCTGATCCTGCTGGCCTCATTGATAGCGCCGATAGAAAAGGCCAGCCGGCCAGCAGGTCAAGCCGGGTCGGTCGGGACCGGAACCGCGGCGTCGGCGGGTAATGAGCGTGACCCCGATCTTGCGCTCTACGACCGCATCATCGCCCGCGTCGCGCGGGGGGAGCCTTATTACAGCGCTGCCGTCGACGAGCAACGACGCGGAAACTATCCGGTTCGGCCGGGCCCTGCGGTTCGCTTGCCCACCCTCGCCTATCTGGAGGCTCTGCTCGGCGCGAGCGGTAGCTGGATTGCTGCTATGCTGCTGTTCACCGCGACGCTGCTCGCCTGGTGGCAGCGATTTGGAGCGGAGCCCGGCGGGCTTGCGCTCCGTCGCATGGCGGTGGCGCTGCTGGTGCCTGGTGCGGCGCTAATCCTCAATCCCCGATATCTCGTCGTGCATGAGACCTGGGCAGGCATGCTCCTCCTACTTTCCCTGGGGTTGCACCGTGCCGGAAACGGGGAGGGGCGCCGTTGGGTCGCCGCCTTGGTTGCTGCGGCGTTGGCGCTCATGATCCGGGAGCTGGCGCTGCCCTATGTACTGCTGATGGCTGCGACCGCGCTATCGCGACAACAGTGGCGCGAAGCGGCCGCCTGGAGCGCGCTTGCCATTGCCTTTGTTGGGCTGCTCGTCATCCATGTCGGCCTGATCGCGCCGCATGTCACCGCCGCGGACCCGCCATCGTCCTCCTGGGTCGCGATGCGCGGCCTCCAGGGCTGGCTGGGCAATATCGCGATGTCGAGCAGCCTCCACTTTCTTCCTGGCGAGCTGGCGGGGCCCCTCGTGACACTGATGCTTCTCGGCTGGGCGGGGTGGCGCAGCGCGGCAGGTGAGTTCGCGACGCTGCTCTATCTCGGTTATGGCCTGCTGTTCATGATCGTCGGCCGCAACGACAATTTCTACTGGGGTGCTCTCGTCGCGCCCGGCATGTTCATGGGGCTTGCCTTCCTGCCCCGCGCGCTGGCTTCGTTGTGGCGCAACGCCATGAGCAGGGGAGCTTGAGCGAGAGCGGCATCAGCCGGTCTGCCGAGCGCGCCGATTGTGCGGCCGGAAAAGCCGACCTCCTTCTATCATCAACACCAGGCCGAGCGTAACTACGCCGGCAATCACCCAGCCAAGAGTGAGCGGCAGCGTGCCACCGTTGAACGACTGCCCGATGACAATGCTGAACAGCGAGGCAATCAGCGTCGAGACGAAGCCCTGGATCGACGCCGCGGTGCCGGCGATATGTGCCATCGGCTCCATCGCCATTGCGCCGAAATTCGGGCCCGTCAGGGCGTAGAGAAAAAAGCTCACGCCGCTCAGCAGGGTGAAGAGCAGCAGCGTCTCGTGCCCCGTCAACACTATGCTCAGCCGGACCATGCAGATTGCGATCAGGCAAAGGAGCGCAGCGTGAGAGATCATCCGCATGCCGAAGCGCTCGACGATCCGCGAGTTGACCAAGGCCGCCACCGCAAGGAAGGCGGTGCTTGCTGCGAAACTAAGGCCGAAAAGATCTGGGCGGTGGAAACTATGTTCGAGAATTTGGGCAAAGCTTTGGAGATAGCCGAGCAAGGCGCCATATAGAGCAGACACGCACAGTGTGTAACCGATCGAATAGCGGTTGCCGAGCACCTCGCGTGCGGCCGCGGCAACTGAGCCGATACTGATCGTCCGCCGATTCTCCGGATCGAGGGTCTCGGGCAGCCGTAATCCGGCCCAGAGCGCCACCCCGAGGCTGAATCCTCCCAAGACGTAGAATATCCAGTGCCACGGGGCGACCAGCAGGATCAGTTGACCAAAAGTGGGCGCAAGGATCGGCACGGCCATGAATATCATGAAGCTCAGCGACATCACCTTGGCCATCTGCCGGCCGCCATAGCAGTCGCGGATGATCGACGTGGTCAATACGCGGGTCGACGCCGCGCTCAGACCTTGCACGGCGCGGGCGGCGAGCAGCATCTCGAAGCTGCCGACATGGGCCGCGACGAGGCTCATCGCTGCATAGATCGTCATCGCGCCAAGCAGAATTGCGCGCCGTCCGAACCGATCGGTCAGGGGGCCCCAGAAAAGCTGGCCCAGTCCGAAGCTGCCGACATAGACAGCGATGACGAGTTGCTGATGATTTTCGACTGAAACCCCCAGTTCCCGCCCGATAGCACCGAGCGCGGGCAGCATCATGTCGATGCCGAGCGCGTGAACAGCGGTCAGCGATGCCATCATCACCACAAACTCGGCGAAGTTCATGCCATGCGAATGATCGTCCGGGTTTGGCAGCGTGGAGGGGGGCATTGCAGAACTCTCGGGGAAAGAGGCGGATAGGTAAGCGCGCTGTGCAGCACAAGCAAAAGAAAGGGGCCCCGGAGCCGAAGCTCCGGAGCCCCTTTTGAAGGCTGGCCCGAAAGCTTAGCTGGAGAAGTACATGTCGAACTCGACCGGGCTCGGAGTCATCTCCCAACGGGCGACCTCCGGCCACTTCAGCTCGATGTAGGACTCGATCTGGTCTTCGGTGAACACGCCGCCCTTGGTGAGGAAGGCATGATCGGCCGCCAAAGCGTTCAGGGCTTCGCGAAGCGAACCGCAGACGGTCGGAACCTGGGCGAGCTCTTCGGGGGGGAGGTCGTACAGATTCTTGTCCATCGCCTCGCCCGGGTGGATCTTGTTCTCGATGCCGTCGAGCCCGGCCATCAGCAGCGCCGCATAGCAGAGGTACGGGTTGGCCATCGCGTCGGGAAAGCGGAACTCGACGCGCTTCGCCTTGGCGCCCGCCCCATAAGGGATGCGGCACGAAGCCGAGCGGTTGCGCGCCGAATAGGCGAGAAGCACCGGCGCCTCGTAGCCCGGCACCAGCCGCTTGTAGCTGTTGGTGGTCGGATTGGTGAAGGCGTTGAGCGCCTTGGCATGTTTGATCACGCCGCCGATGAAGTACAGGCAGGTGTCCGACAGGCCGGCATAGCCGTTGCCCGCGAACAACGGGTTGCCCTTATCCCAGATCGAGATGTGGGTGTGCATGCCCGAGCCATTATCTTCCTTGATCGGCTTCGGCATGAAAGTGACGGTCTTGCCGTAGGCCTGTGCCACCTGCCAGCAGACATATTTGTAGATTTGCATGCGATCGGCGGTCTGGACGAGCGTGCCGAAGGTAAGCCCCAGCTCATGCTGCGCCGACGCGACCTCATGGTGGTGCTTGTCGCAGGGAAGGCCCATTTCGAGCATGGTCGAAACCATTTCGGCGCGGATGTCGACGGCGCTGTCGACTGGAGCGACGGGGAAATAGCCGCCCTTCGCGCGCGGACGGTGACCAAGATTGCCGCCTTCGAGCGCCTTGCCGGTGTTGGTCGGCAGTTCGATGTCATCGAGCTTGTAATAGCTCGAATTGTAGGTGGTATCGAACTGAACATCGTCGAACATGAAGAACTCGGCTTCGGGACCGACATAGACCGTGTCGCCGATACCGATCGACTTGACATACGCTTCCGCGCGCTTGGCGGTCGAACGGGGATCGCGGGCGTAGAGCTCGCCGGTCGAAGGCTCGACGATGTCGCAGACCAGGATGAGCATAGGGGTAGCCGAAAAGGGGTCGACCCAGACGGCGTCCAGATCCGGCTTCAGGATCATGTCGGACTCGTTGATCGCCTTCCACCCCTCGATGGACGACCCGTCGAACATGAAGCCGTCGGTCAATTCGTCTTCGCCGACCACGACCGCGCACATCGTCAGATGCTGCCACTTGCCCTTGGGGTCGGTGAAGCGAAGATCAACCCACTCGATCTCCTTGTCCTTGATGAGTTTCAGAACGTCAGCAGGCTTGTTCGCCATATGTCTTGCCTTCCCCGTGATGAATTTCATAAACCCGGACGTTGATCGCCCACGCCTTTCAAATCCTCTTGTCGCCGCGATTAGACCGCGTCCGCGTCCCTTTCGCCGGTTCTGATCCGAACCGCCCCTTCGACCTGCATGATGAAGATCTTGCCGTCTCCGATACGTCCGGTCTGCGCCGCCGCCGCGATGGCCTCGACCACGCGATCCGCGAGAGAGTCGTCGACGACGACCTCCAGCTTCACCTTGGGAAGGAAATCCACCACATATTCCGCACCGCGATAGAGTTCGGTGTGACCCTTTTGACGGCCAAAGCCCTTCGCCTCGGTGACGGTTATGCCGGAAACCCCCACCTCGTGCAGGGCTTCCTTCACTTCGTCGAGCTTGAACGGCTTAATGATCGCCTCGATTTTCTTCACCTGAGCCCTCCCCGGCCAGCGCGCTATACGGGCCATCAATAAGCGTGCCAGTTCGCGAGTCGCAAGGACGCTGGGGCACCCGACGGCGATATTCTGCGGCGTTGCCGCAATTGATGGCATATAATGTCCACATGCCCGAAAATTGGGCACATATTGCCTTGGCTTTGGCCCTCAAAATCAGGCGTAAGGAGGCTTGTGCAACCCTCTCGGGCTTAGCGTGAAAATCTCGCAGCCCGCATCGGTTATGCCGATCGAATGCTCGAACTGGGCGGACAGAGAGCGATCCCGGGTCACGGCGGTCCAGCCGTCGTCGAGCAGCTTCACGTCTGGGCGGCCGCTGTTGATCATCGGCTCTATGGTGAAGAACATGCCCGGCCTCAGTTCGGGGCCTGTGCCCGGTCGCCCGACATGCACCACCTCGGGCGAATCGTGAAAGACACGGCCCAGGCCATGCCCGCAGAAGTCCCGTACGACGCCGTAGCGATGCTTCTCCGCATGGCGCTGGATCGCGTGGCCGATATCGCCGAGCCGGTTGCCTGGTCTCGCCTGCTCGATACCCAGCATGAGGCATTCGTGGGTCACCTCGACGAGGCGGCGCGCCTTGATCGGCACATTGCCGACCAGATACATGCGGCTGCTGTCGCCGTGCCAGCCGTCGAGCAGGGGCGTGACGTCGATATTGACGATGTCCCCATCCTTCAACGTACGGCTGCCGGGTATGCCATGACAGACCACATGATTGATACTAATGCAGCTGCTGTGGGTATAGCCGCGATAGTTCATCGTGGCAGGCACGGCGCCGCCCTCGATCGTTAGGTCGTAGACCAGCCGGTCGATCTCCTCGGTTTCCACGCCGGGCACCACATGGGGGGTTATCGCATCGAGAATCTCGGCGGCGAGTTTACCCGCGGCGCGCATCCCGGCGAATGCTTCCGGATCATGCAGCTTTATCGCGCCGCTGCGCGCATGTGCCGTGCTGCTGTCGTCGGCGATGATATAATCGGTCATACGGGCAATATAGTCGAGCCGAGGCGTCTTTGCGAGGGCCGTAACCCGCGCTATTGCGCTGGCTATGGATGAGCCGGGAAACCAAGAACGGATCTGGACGGCTGCCCTGCTTGTGATCGGCGACGAGATTCTCTCGGGCCGTACGCAGGACAGGAATGTCTCGCAGGTCGCGCTGTGGCTGAATGTACAGGGCGTCAGGTTGACCGAGGTCCGCGTCGTGCCCGACGATATGTCGGCGATCGGTGAGGCGGTGGTCCAGCTCAAGGTCCGCAACGACTATCTGTTCACGACCGGCGGAATCGGGCCGACGCACGACGACATCACGGTCGACGCCATAGCGGCGGCGCTAGGCGTCGACGTCGTCATACATGGAAAGGCGCGGGCAGTTCTCGAGGCTTATTACGAGACGCGCGGGGGGCTGACCGATGCGCGTCTGCGGATGGCGCGCGTGCCGGAGGGAGCCGAGCTCATCGAGAACAAGATGTCCGGCGCGCCGGGCATCCGGATGGGCAACATCTTCATCATGGCCGGTGTGCCCGCGATCGTGGGCTACATGCTCGATGCGCTGGAAGGGCAGTTGGAAGGTGGCCGCCCGATGCTGTCACGCGTCATAGGGTGCTGGGTGGCGGAGAGCGAGGTCGCTGATCTGTTGCGCGACACGGAGCGAGCCCATGCCGGCACGCAGATCGGCAGCTATCCCTTCTTTCGCGAAGGCCGGGTCGGTGCCAATTTCGTGGTCCGGTCGACCGATCAGGCTCAGGTCGATCGGTGTATCGCGTCGATCAGAGATGGGCTCGTCCGGCTCGGATATGCTCCGGAAATGGACGGAATTTGAGCAGACGCGCGGCGTGGACCTGCCGGATCGCCGTTAACCATTTGCTAAGTACAGTACCGTTAGGGCATCCCCAGGAGATGGCGCATGACGATATCACGCATCTTCCGGTGCGCCGGAGATCGATTGGCACCCCGCCTGGAGACGTTCTGTGCCGCCTGGACCGGCTGGCGCATGAGCCGCAAGGTGGCGGTCATCTTCGGCGCCATAAGTGCGGCGACTGCGGTGCTTGCTCTTGTCACCATCGCTTCCTTGTTTGTGATTCGCTCGCGGGTGGGCGAAGTTACCAATCTGGGGGTGGCCAATCAGGCGCTGCTGCGGGTCCAGACTCGTTCGATCGCCGCCCAAGGCATGCTGAAGGATTATGTCATCCGTCCCGACGAGCGCGTGGCGGCCGAGGCCACCGAGACACTGAAGACCGCTCTCGATTCACTCGACAGTGCCGACGAGGGCGCCAAGGCGCTGGGGCAGGAAACGGCGCTCCAGTCAGTGCGGCGCGGACTCGAGTCGACCCTTGGTTCGGCCGGGAAAATCATCGCCGCTCAACGCACGATCAATTCGGAGGTCGAGAGGCAGATCGATACGCGGGGAACGCTAATCGCGCAGAAAATTCAAGCGCTGACCGACCAGGCGCACAAGAGTGGCAATGCTGAGGCTAGCTACTCCGCGAGTGTTGCTCAGGCCCATTATCTGGACATGCGGGTCAATGTGACCCGTTTCCTGGTCGCCTCGGATCCCGCGGCGGCTAAGATGGCAAAGGCGAATTTGCTCGATCTCGAAGACTCGATGAATATCCTGTTCGAGGACCTCCGAGGTTCGCCCCTCCTCGCCAAGGCCGACAAGGTGATCGCGGAAGTCGTGGCCTATGACCAGGCGTTCGACCGCGTGATCGCGGCGAGCCATGTTCGCGACCGCGAGGTCACCAGAATATTGAAGGTGAGCGGACCCCAGCTTGCCACCAACGCGGGACAGATCATACGCGCCATCGATGGCGTGCAGGGCCGCATGACCCTCTACGCACAGGTCGCCGCTATCGGCGCGATGACGATCGTCACCGTCGCATCCGCGATCGTGATCGCTATCGCCTTGTTTGCCGGCCTGTTGATGGAGCGCCTCGTCACCCGTCCGATCGTAACCATGGCCGAGCGGATGAACGCCATCGCGACCGGCAATCTCGAGGTCGATCTGCTTGAAACGGGTCGCACGGATGAGGTCGGCGAAATGGCGCGCGCGGTGGAGGTTTTCCGCTCGAACGCCCGTGAGGTCGAAGAGCGCCGGTCGGCTGCCGTCGCCGCCGAGCGGCATGAGGCGGAACGTGAGCAAGCCCGAATGCGGGAGCGTGAAGCAGAGCGCGGCCGGGCGGCGCAAGAGCGCCGAGCGCAGATGCTGTCACTGGCGGATCAGTTCGAGGCGAGCGTTCGTGACGTGGTCGATACGGTCAGCGCACTCGCGGGGAAGATCGAGAGCGACGCGAAGCTGGTGTCCCAAACCGTCGAACAGAGTGGCCAGCTGACGGCGAATGTCGCAATCGCAGCGACGCAGAGCAGCCATAATTCCCACATCGTCGCCGGCGCAGCCGAGGAGATGTCCGCCTCGATCAATCAGGTCGCGCAACAGATCGCCGTGACGGCCGAGATCGCCCGGAAAGCATCCGACAGCGCCTGTGCCACCGATGCGATCGTCTGCGATCTGGTGGCCGATACACAGTCTATCGAAGAGGTCGTCACCCTGATTGCGAGGGTCGCGCAGCAGACTAATCTGCTGGCGTTGAACGCGACGATCGAAGCGGCGCGCGCAGGCGTGTCGGGCCGAGGCTTCGCGATCGTCGCGGCCGAGATCAAGAACCTCGCCAACCAGACCGCCGAGGCGGCGAAGAATGTCGCCGACAAGGTATCCCGCGCACGAGGCTCGTCCGGCCTCGCGGCCAACGCCCTCACCGAGATTGCCCGGACGATTGCCGAAATCAGTGACATCGCCGTCGCCACGGCGACCGCTATGGATCAGCAATCGACAACCACCGAGCAGATTGCCCAAAGCACCGGCCAAACGGCCGATGGATCCAAGAATGTCGCCACCATCATCGCCCAGGTGCATGACGGTATCGGCGCCACCGGGCGGGCGGCCGACGAAACCCTTAACGCCGCAGCAGACCTCAGCAAACAGGCTGAAAGGCTTAAGGAGTCGGTGAACGGATTCCTGACCACGGTTCGGGCGGCCTAATCGCCACCGTTTCTTAAGGATTGGCCCTTATGGCCGGGGGCGAGGAGAGCTGAGTAATGAACGTCGATAAATATAGCTTGCTCGGCGTCGTGGCCTTTATCACCCTTGCCGCGTCGTCGCCTGCCGTGGCGCTGAATCCTGCATGGGAAGCCAAGGTCATGCGGCTCGTGTCGGAAAATTACAGCTATCCCCGGTCCGCGGAACTGCGGGGAGAGCAAGGCCGAGCTGTCGTCAAGATCACCATTTCAGCGGCCGGCAAACCCGTTTCGGTCGAGCTCGTGCAAAGCACCGGTTCGCCGATCCTCGATCGCGAGGCCGTTCGCATACCGATGCGGGTCACGACATTTCCGACGCCGCCGGACGGGACGAGCAAGGTTGTCGTCGTGCCGATCAGATGGCAGATAAGCTGACCTGCGGAAAGCTAGGCGCCATTAGCGGATGACCCCGCGAACCCATGCCAGTGAAAGCATCGCCAGCAGTGCGAAGCCCGAGGCAACGACGAAGGCAGCCCCCGGAAAATAAATGGGCGCGCTGGGGCCGGTGAACCATGCCAGCAGCGGGTTCAGCAAAAGCGGTGCGACGATCGCGCCGACGGCATTCAAGCTGCCAATGACGCCCTGCATCTCGCCTTGCGCGTCGGCAGGCGCGCGCTGAGACATCAGCGCGGAGAGCGACGGCTGGACCAGTGCCTGGAGCGCGGTAACGACGATCAGGATCATCCCGAACCAGGCGTAGGGCACGAGCGCGTAGAGCAGATAGCCGCATGCGGCCACCCCTGTACCGATCATCGCGGCGCGCCTCTCACCGAGCCGCTTGACCGTGGGGCCGAGCAGCTTGACTTGGACGAACACCATGGAAATCCCGGCGAGCGCGAGCGAGGTTCCGATCAAACCGTTCGACCAACCATATTGGATGATCGCGAAATAGGCCCATGTCGACGGATAGACCATCGAGGCAATGTTCCAGAGCAGCAATATGCCGGCCAAACCGAGCACGCCGCGCAATTTGCGGGCGGCGAGCAGCGCGCCGACCGGATTGGCGCGGGCGAAGCTGAAACGACGGCGACGCTCGACCGGCAGCGTTTCGGGAAAGCAGAAAAGACCGAACAGGAAGTTGGCTGCCGAGCAGGCGGCGGCGGCGTAAAAGGGTACGCGATGGCCGAAATCGCCCAGCAGCCCGCCCACCGCCGGCCCGATTATGAATCCGATACCGAAGGATGCGCCCACGAGGCCGAACCGTCGGGCGCGGTCCTCGGGCGCGGTGATGTCGGCAAGCGCGGCTGTCGCCGGGCTGAATGAAGCGCCGAAGACGCCAGCGATCGACCGCCCGATAAATAGCCAGGCCAGGGTGGGGGCAAAGCCCATCAGGACATAGTCGACGGCCAGGCCGGCCAGCGACAGGAGTATGACCGGTCGGCGCCCGAAATGGTCGCCGAGATTCCCCGCCATCGGTCCGCATAAAAACTGGGTCACAGCATAGACCGCGGCGAGCCAGCCACCGGTTCGTGTCGCTTCGGCCACGCTGAGGTGACCGATTTCCATGATCAGGCGCGGCAGCACGGGGATCACGATCCCAAAGCCGATCGCGTCGATCAGGATCGTGGCGACGATGAAAGTGGTCGCTCCGCGAACGGGCGGTTGGAAGGTGGACATCGATTCCCCGAATCTTGATGCCGGCGAGGCATCGCCCGGCTTCATCGGCGGCAGCGGCGCAAAAGACAAGGATGACGGCGGCGACCGACTGGTCCATGGAGGGACTGGAGTTCGTGGAAGGATCGCATGGCCCGGATCATCACCGCTTATGCCGCTACGCTGGCCGTCTTCGCCGGGGTGGATTCGATATGGCTGATAAACTCGGCCGACCTGCTCTATCGGCCTGTCCTCGGACCGATCCTGGCCCCTCAATTCCGTCTGGCTCCGGCGATCCTCTTCTACCTGCTCTACATCGCCGGCCTGATCTATTTCGCAGTGGCGCCCGCGCTTGCCGAGCAGCGGTGGCAGACCGCGCTGACGAGGGGCGCGCTGTTCGGCTTTTTCGCTTATGCGACCTATGATCTCACCAACCAGGCGACCTTGCTCCTGTGGTCGACGAAGATCACCGTAGCAGATATGATCTGGGGCAGCTTCGTCTCCGGCATCAGCTCGGCCGGAGGCGCCCTGATAACGCGCCGGCTCGCCAAGGGGTGATCGCTTGAAGGTCGAAGGGGGATGCCATTGCGGCCTCGTGCGCTTCGAGGCCGAAATCGGTGACGAGCCGGTCGAAATACTCGACTGCAATTGTTCGATCTGCTCGATGACCGGATATTTGCACCTGATCGTATCCGATGCGCGCTTCCGCCTGACCGAGGGGCAGCGGGAGACGAAGACCTACCGTTTCGGAACCGGCAAGGCGCGTCACATCTTCTGCGGCCAATGTGGCATCAAGAGCTTCTATCGCCCGCGCTCGCATCCCGACGGGATCAGTATCAACCTCCGCTGCGTCGACGAGTGGCGCGATATCGCGGTCAGGATCGTCCCCTTCGAGGGCCAGAAATGGGGCAGGGGCGCCGACGTTCCCGGAAATTGAGCATCGTCACGCCGGGACGGCTTGACGCGATCCTTCACGAACTCCCAATGTCCTGGCTGCGGCAAGCGGCTTGGCGCGGCTTTGCGCCACTGAACCGGCACCCTTACCTCCTGTATGAAGGCGGCGTCTCGCTGCCGCCTTGACGAGGCCGATGAGAAGCGGTGCGTCGCGAACCGCCCGCGCCTTGTCGAAGCAGCCCGCCGCACCGGGCAAGGGCGCGGGACGGCGTGCCCCGATTTCGGGAGTGCGGTTTGTCAGAAGGATCGCGGGAATGGAGAGCCGAAGCAACGTCGGGAGAAATTCCAGCCCGCTTGTCTTCGGCATCTCTATATCGAGGATCACGACGTCGATCGATTCTCGCGCCAAGAGACCGGCGGCCTGCTCTGCGCTTTCGGCGATGGCTGCTACATGTATTCTGCGGTCGGCGCGCAGCACCTCTGACAGCGCGTCGCGGACCAGCGCGCAATCATCGACAATGAGAACGCGATACTGGTCCATTTGGCCTCACGGTATCTGCCGCATCATCTCGGCAATGCTCCCTGGCTAGGTCATCGCGATTAATTGGTCCGTAAATTTTTGTCTTTTCCAGCGCTTAACCATCATACTTGCGTCTAAGCTGGACGCGAGCGGGCGCGCATGCGAGCTATGGGCGAGGGGCCTTCGCGCCACCGGGATCAGCGGTAGCGTCTCTCAGCATCCGCGCGCGCCTTCTTTACTGCGGCTTGAGGCGATAATGGCTGACCGCCCAGGGTTTTCCCTGCTGATGGCCGAATAGCCCGGCTGTCGCGAGGAAGAACAAACGCCAGCGTCTCTCCCACAATCGGGCGTCCGCGCCGTAGGTCCGATCGAAAATGCTGGCGATTTCCGGCCGATTGGCATCGAACTGGGCAAGCCAGTCAAATGCTGTTCGCGCATAGTGGGTTCCGCTCCAGCGCCATTCCTCCTCGACGGCGAACAGCTGGGGAAAATGGCGGATCAGTCCGTGGCTTGGCATGATCCCGCCGGTGAAGAAATGCTGCGCGATCCAGTCGGCCTTATCGGCGTGATCGAAGCGATAGCTCGCACGGTCATGCGTGAAGATATGGATGAAGAGGCGGCCTTCCGGCTTGAGCCAGCTCTTCACCCTGGCAAGCAATGCTTCCCAGTTCGACATATGCTCGAACATTTCCACCGAAACGGCGCGATCGAACCGGCCTTCCGCCTGGAAGTCGTTCATGTCGGAGGTGATAACCCGGAGATTTGACAGCCCCTGTGTCGCCGCCAGCGCCTCGATATGCTTGCGCTGGCCATGCGAGTTCGAAACGGCGGTGATCCGGCTGCCCGGATAGCGGGCGGCCATGTAGAGGCTCAGCGACCCCCAGCCGCAGCCAAGCTCCAATATATCCTGGTTGTCGGCAAGCCCGGCATGTTCGCAGGTCATGGCCAGCGCCGCCTCCTCCGCCTCGGCAAGGGTCGTATCGGGCCGCTCATAATAGCAGCAGCTATATTTCCGGCGGGGGCCGAGGCAGAGATCGAAGAAGCTGGCCGGGACCTCATAATGCTGGGCGTTGGCATCGTCGGTGTGGATCGCGATCGGGAAAAGTCCCATCGCGCGCGCGAACGCCTCCTCCGCGTCCCGCTGGGTTGAAAGCTTTCGGCCGGTGCGCCCGACGAGGAAGCGGACTCCGGCAAGCGTAACGGCATCGGGAAGAGGCAGCCGCTCGACGGCGGCCGTGGCGGCGGCGATGAGATTCATCGGCTATCGGACCTTCTTGGGTGGCAATGGAAAGAAGGCGCTGGTCCGCGCCATATAGTCGCGAAAAGCGTCTCCCCGGCTCCTGAGCATGTGGCTTTCGAGCGGCGGAATGCCCGAGACGTGGACGAGCAGCCAGTACATCATCACCGGCCCGATCAGCGACAGCCAGCCCGGCTGCCAGCCACCCGAAAAATCGATCGCAATACATGGATAGGCGAGCCACCCGAGCCATTCGAAGAAATAGTTCGGATGGCGCGACCAGGCCCACAGGCCGCGATCACAGACCTTGCCATGATTCTTCTTGTCCATGGCGAATGCGCGCAGCTGACGATCGGCGACTCCTTCGCCAAGGACCGAGACAAGCAGCAGCGCAAGTCCGACGCCGTCGCTGATCGATGGCGCGGATCCGGGGCGCAGCGCCGCGGCGAATATAGTGATTGCCAGGCCGATGCCGCACAGCGCCTGTATCTGGAGAAACAGAAATAACCGGCTCTGGAAATTTTCGCCCCATTCGTCTCGCAGGGCGGCGTAGCGCGGGTCTTCATGGGACGCGGTAGCGGTGCGGGCCAGGATGTGGATTCCGAGGCGCAGCGACCAGAAGGCAGCCAGTCCCGCGACCAGCCACCGTCGGTCGGCATCCCCTCCTTCGGCGGGCAGCAGCGCCACAATCATGCCGCCAAGCCCGACGGCAAAGGACCAGAAGACGTCCGCCCAGCCGGCCTGGTGCGTGACGCGCTGAATTGCCCAGGCCACGCTCATCATCACCGATATCACCATCGACGCGGCGATGATGCTTTGCACTGCCGTCATTGTCTCGGAGCCCCTGATCCCTACGCCGCCCACCGCCGTTCGTCGCTAGACGGAGGAGCCGGAGTGGTGATGCGGCCCTCCCGCTCTAGGCCAATACGCGCTCCTGCGCCAACCCGTTGCGGCAATATACTGTTGCGCTTTCGATAACGTGGGTTAGCAGTCCGAGCGGAACAATGCGCAACTCCGCCAAGCCGGCAGGCGTAGCTGCCGAGCGACGCAACGATAGCGCAGGGACGACGGGGTTTGAGCATGAGGGATCTCCGCGCGGGGCAGCGGATCGCGATTATCGGCAGCGGGATCACCGGTCTTTCGGCCGCCTGGCTGCTTTCTCGGACCAACGACGTCGTCATTTATGAGGCCGAAGGGCGTCCCGGCGGCCATAGCCGGACGATTGACGTCGATATGGGAGACGGAACATCGCTGCCGGTCGATACCGGCTTCATCGTCTTCAACGATCGGACCTATCCGAACCTGATTGCGCTCTTGGAGCATCTGGGGGTGCAGACCCGCGCGACGGATATGAGCTTTGCGGTTTCGCTCGACGACGGAAAGCTCGAATATGCGGCGGGCGACCGAATCTGGCAGCTCTTCGCGCAACCCTCAAACCTCTTCTCGAAGCGCTTCTGGTCGATGCTGCGCAATCTCGTCCGCTTCTACCGCGAGGCGGCGGGGGGCATGGGCGGCTTCGGCGACATGACGCTCGGACAGATGCTCGAACAGGGCGACTATGGCGATGCCTTTCGCGACGATCATCTGCTGCCAATGGCGGCGGCGATCTGGTCCGCGCCCGCCCAACTCCTGCTCGACTACCCGGCCGAGGCCTTTGTGCGCTTCTGCGACAATCATGGCCTGCTCAATCTGGGCCGGCGCCCGAAATGGCGCACCGTGGAGGGCGGCAGCCGCGTCTATGTGCAAGCGATGCTGGCCGGGTTCGACGGCGAGCTTCGCCTGTCCGCTCCGGTGACGCGGGTCGAGAGGATAGGCGGGCGGGTGATCATTACCGATGCTGCCGGCAATTCCGACTGTTTCGACGAGGTGGTGATCGCCTCCCATGGCGATCAGGCGCTGGCGATGCTCGCCGACCCCAGCCCTCAGGAGGCCGAACTGCTCTCGGCCTTCAGGTATAGCGCCAACCAGGTGGTCTTGCATGACGATCCCGCGCTAATGCCCAAACGACGAGCGCTATGGGGCGCGTGGAATTATTTCGGGCGGCGTCACGCCAATGACGCTACCGGGGATCTCTGCGTTTCCTACTGGATGAACCGGCTCCAAGGCTACGCTACCAAGCGTCCCTTGATCGTGACGCTCAACCCAAACCGCGCCATCGCGTCCGGCCGTGAGATCAGCCGTGCCGTTTTCGAGCACCCGATCTTCGATCACGCCGCGCTCGAGGCGCAGCGCCGCATCTGGGCGATCCAGGGCCAGCGCAACACCTTCTTCTGCGGCGCGCATCTCGGCGCGGGATTTCACGAGGACGGGTTGCAATCGGGTCTTGCCGTCGCCGAGATGTTGGGCGCGGTACGTCCGTGGACCGTTGACGAACCAAATGGCCGCCTCGCGATGGAACTAGCCCCGCCTGCCATCCCCAATCTTCGGGAAGCGGCCGCGTGAAATCCGCTATCTATGCCGGCACTGTGTTCCATCGCCGCTTTCGTCCGCGATCTCACACGCTGCGCTATCGGATTTTCCAATGTCTTTTCGATCTCGACGAGATTGACGGCATCGCCAGGCGCTGCCGCATGTTCTCACGCAATCGATTCAATCTTTTCTCTTTTCATGACAGCGATTTCGCAGACCGCAGTGGCAGTCCGCTACGCGCGCAGCTCGAGGCGCTGATGCGCCGTGCGGGACAGGAACCGGATGGCGGGCCGATCCGTTTGCTCACCATGCCCCGCATGTTAGGACATGTCTTCAACCCGCTCTCCGTTTGGTTCTGCCACCGGCTGGACGGCAGCCTGGCGACCATCGTCTATGAGGTGACCAACACGTTTAAGGAGCGCCACAGCTATGTAATCCCGGTCGCAGGGGAACAGAGCGGCGCGCCCTTGGTCCGCCAAGCCTGTGACAAGCGGTTCTATGTTTCGCCTTTCATGGATATCGACATGCGCTACGACTTCACGGTCGAGCCGCCGATGGCGAGGACGCGCGTCGTGGTCGAGGGGGCGGACGCCGACGGGCCGATGATAGTCGCCGCTTTTTCGGGAAGGCGTGAAGAGTTGACAGACGCCGCGCTGTTCAAGGCGTTCCTGCGCTACCCGCTCCTAACGCTCAAGGTCGTGGCGGGAATCCATGTCGAGGCGCTTTGGCTTTTCCTGAAGCGGATAGGGGTCCGCCGTCATGTCGCGACCGGCGGCGACGGCGTGTCGATCGTGCCGGCATGAGCGTCGCTTTTCGCCGAGAGAGCGACGAGGCCCATCTCGAGCCGAAATTCGAAATCCCGATTCCGCCGGGGCCCAACCTTGTGACGGAACGGGGTGCGAGGCTGATCGAGGCCAAGATGACGGAGATCGGAGAAGCGATCGAGCGGAGCGCGAGCGAAGAGGAGTCGAAGGCGCTCAAGCGCGACCTGCGCTACTGGCATACCCGGCACGCCACGATGGTGGTCCAGCCGACCGCGTCCGGCGCCGAAGTCGCCTTCGGAACGCGCATCCGCTATCGCCTGCACGGCAAGGAAGCGACCGTCGCCATCGTCGGCGACGATGAAGCCGACCCGGCGGCCGGGCTCATTTCTTTCGCTTCGCCGCTCGCCCGCGCGCTGATCGGCGCCGAGACAGGCGATTTCGTCGACTTTGCCGGCCGGACGGATGCCCTTGAGATCCTTTCGGTTGAACCAATGTAATCTATTGGACTGTGTATCCCGCGAGTTTCCGCCATTCCCCATCGTCCATGCGTGAACTCGAACGCTCCGGTTGCGTTATGACCGGGGCGCGCGGAAGTGCGGTCGATTTGCGGGGGTGAAGTGGCTGAGTTTGACCAAGTCGATCTGACGAATTGTGACCGCGAGCCGATCCATTTGCTTGGTGCCATTCAACCCGGCGGTTATCTGCTGGCGGTAAGCACGGATTGGATCATTTCCCGCGTATCGAAGAATGTTCGCGATCTTCTCGGTTATGATCCCGAGGAGCTGATAGGCAGCCCGCTGGCCGACTATGTCCCCAGCGCCTTGCTTCACGACCTTCGCAATCGGGTGTCCTATCTGTCTGGCCCTGATATGGTCGAACGTCTTTTCGGTGCCAAGATCGGGCCGTCGGGTCAGGCCTTCGATATCGCATTGCATTTTTCCGAGGGCCAGATCGTCGTTGAGATCGAGCCTGGTACGGCGCACGCCGGCGACGCCACCAATTTTGTGCGCGCGATGATAGCGCGCCTTGACCAGACGAAGGACATGAAGGCCTTCTATCGGGAAGGAGTGCGCCAGATTCGCGCCCTGCTCGGCTACGACCGGGTGATGATATACAAATTCGCGGCCAGCGGCGCCGGCGAAGTCGTGGCCGAAGCCGCCAAGCCCGGAATCGGCAGTTTTCTGGGTCTCCATTATCCGGCCAGCGACATTCCTCGCCAGGCACGCGCCCTCTATAGGCGTAACCTGATCCGCGTCATCCGGGACGTGAACAGCGATCCGGTCCCGGTAGTCCCGGCGCTCGACCCTTCGGGCAGGCCGCTCGACCTCTCGCTCTCCATTCTCAGATCGGTGTCCCCGATCCATATCGAATATCTGAAGAATATGGGGGTCGCCGCCTCGCTCTCAATCTCGATCATCGTCGATGACGAGCTGTGGGGCATGTTCGCCTGCCATAATTATTCGCCGCTTTCGCCGACGTTCGAGCGCCGTTCGCTTTGCGAGCTGTTCGCACAGATGTTCGCGATGCGGCTCGAATCGCGCGAGCGGCGGCAGATCGTCGAATATGAGCGCCGCGCGCGGGACATCTCCGATCAGCTATTGGGCGCGGTTGCCTCCGACGAGACGCTTCTCAACGATCCCGACTGGCTGGGAGACATCCTGACCAGTGCGATACCCGCACATGGCGTCGGCGTCTGGATCAACGGCAATTACGCCTTTTCGGGCGTGACTCCGCCGACCGAGGAATTTCGCCGGATCGTACGTGCTCTGAATGGAACCGCCGCCGGGCGCGTCTACACCACCGATCATATCGGCAGTCTTGTCGACGATGCCGCCAAATTCGCCGGCCGCGTTGCGGGCCTGTTGGCCATTCCGATCTCCCGCTCCCCGCGGGACTATGTAATCCTGTTCCGGTCTGAGATGAAGCAGTCGGTTCGCTGGGCCGGCGATCCCCATAAGCCGCTTGAATATGGTCCGAACGGACCGCGGCTCACCCCGCGCGAGAGCTTCGCCGAGTGGAAGGAGTTGGTGGAGGGCCGCAGCGAACCCTTTACCGCTTCCGAGCAGCGCGTTGCCGAGACCCTGCGAGCGACGTTGATCGAGGTCGTCCTGCGGCTGGCCGACGAGGCAGCCGCCGAACGCCAACAGTCGACCGCCCGACAGGAGATGCTGATCGCGGAGCTCAACCACCGCGTACGCAATATCCTGGGCGTTATTCGTGGCCTGATCCGTCAGTCGCAGCCCGATAATCCCGAGGTGCGCGAGTTCGTCCGCCTCGTCGATGGCCGTATCCACGCGCTGGCGCGTGCGCATAATCAGATCACCGATGATCATTGGGGTCCGGCTCCGCTCCACGCCCTGCTCGAAGCGGAGGTCGCGGCCTTCGCAGCCGAACGCCCGAACGCCATCGGCATCGATGGCAGCCCGGTACTGCTCAATCCGCAAGCCTACTCGACCATGGCGCTCGTCATCCACGAGCTCGTCACCAATTCCACCAAATATGGCAGCCTCTCGTCTCCGGACGGTGAGGTCCAGATCGACTGGCATCGCGACAATAAAGGCGACCTCCTGTTCACCTGGCGGGAGATTGGGGGACCGCCGGTTTCCAAGCCCAAGCGCAAGGGCTTCGGCACCACCATCGTCAACCGATCCGTACCCTATGACTTGGGCGGCACGGCCGGTATCGACTATGCGGTCGATGGTGTCCGCGCCGAATTCTGCATTCCGGCCCGCCATGTCTCCGATGCAAAGGGTATGGGCGTCGCGCACGCGCGCAGTTCGCGCGTGAATGTGTCCAGCCAGCATCCAGTCGATCCGGATCTGCTCGGCCGCAAGCGCGTCATGCTGGTAGAGGACAGCCTGATCATCGCGCTCGACGCCGAGGACATTCTCGACCGGTTCGGTGCTGATGTCGCCACGGCCTCAACCCCCGAGGCGGCCCACGATATCCTCGACAAGGGGCACATTGATTTTGCGATCCTGGACATCAATCTTGGTGACCAGACGAGCTTCGGCATAGCCGACCGCCTCAACGAGATGAACATCCCTTTCTTCTTCGCCTCAGGATATGGCGAGCAGGCGAGCCTGCCGATGCAGCACCGATCGACCAGCGTGGTGCAGAAGCCCTACACAACGCATAACATTGCCAATGCGGTAGAGAGCTGGTTCGGTTGACCGAGTCGATAGGCCTATGACCGCTCGTGCACGGTCCGTCCCTCAGACACTCTACGAGACCTCGTGCGGCCGATATTGCGCGGCGAGAGCCGCAGCAAGCTCCTTTCGGCGAAACGGCTTCGCCAGCCGGCCGAACTCGGCCTCGCTCGTCGCATCATAGTCCGCGAACCCGGTGATGAGCAGGATCGGGATATCGTTCCTCTGGCGCCGCAACTCTTCGATCAGTTCGAGACCGTTCATGCTGGGCATCAGATAGTCGCTCACCAGAAAATCGAAACGACCGTCACGAAGCATCTGCAGGGCCTGCGCACCGGACGTAGCCTGGAGCACCTCATGGCCCATATCGGCGAGCATGTCGGCCGTCCCTCGGCGAACGAGTTCCTCGTCGTCGACGACCAGGATACGCAGCGGCTCGATCGCCGGTCCCGTGTCGTCACTGGCGCCCGACCGTGCTTCGCTCGGCGCGTCAGCCATCGGAAGCCATAGGGTGGCGGTGGTCCCCACATTCACCTCGCTGTCGAGCCGTAGCGCCCCTCCTGATTGGGCGGCCAGCCCATGGACCATCGACAGGCCCAGACCGGTGCCCTTCCCGATCCCTTTGGTCGAATAAAAAGGCTCCACCGCCCTGCGCAGTGTGGCCTCGTCCATTCCCGTTCCGGTGTCGCTGATCATGATGGTGACGTACCGGCCAGCATCGAGACCATGGTCGTTGGGGCTGACCATTTCGGCGCTGCTCAGGGTGAATGACAGGGTGCCACCGGTCGGCATGGCGTCGCGCGCGTTTACCGCCAGGTTGAGCAGGGCGAGTTCGAGTTGATTCGGATCCACCCGTGCTGCGGGAATTCCGGTTCCAATATCGACCTTGATCGCAATCTGCGGACCGAGCGATCGCCTCACCAGATCCAGCATACCTTCGAGCAGCGCCTCCACATCCACTGCGCGCGCCTCCAGATTTTGGCGTCGTGCGAAAGCGAGAAGCCGCGAAATCAGCGTGCGGGCGCGTTCGGACGCCTGCAACGCGCCCGAGATCAACCGCTGGGACCGCTTGTCCTGATGAATTCGCCGGAGGATGTCGAGGTTGCCGATCACTGGCGTGAGCAGATTGTTGAAGTCGTGGGCCACCCCGCCGGTGAGCTGGCCGAGCGTTTCGAGCTTCTGAGCTTCGTGGAGCTGGGCGATCACCGCCTCGCGCTCACGCGTCCGCTCGTCGACCTGGCGTTCCATCTCGATGGCGAACGCCCGCAGCGCGACTTCGTCCTGTTTACGATCGCTTATATCCTGCGACACACCGACGACGCGTGCCGGCGGCGCCTCGCCATTCGCTTCGAGCCGCCCCACCATCTGGACCCAGTGCACGGAACCGTCTGGCCAGATGCAACGATAGTCGACCGAGTAGTCATCGCCCGCCTCTTGGCACAGCGCGATGGCAGCCTGCACATACGCCCGGTCGTCGGGATGCACTGCCATAAGCAGATCCTGGTAGGAAAAGGGCTGTTCGGGCGCGCAACCGAAATGGGCTTTGCATTCGGCCGAAGCCTTCAACACCATCGTCTTGACGTCCAGTTCCCACGCGCCCAGCCCGCCGGCGGCGAGCGCGAGCGTCAGGCGATCCTGTGCCTCTCTGATCGCCTCCAGTCTTTGTCGGGCATCATATTGGCGCCGCCGCGCGCGCAAGGCCGACTTTGCTAGGCTGACCAGCGTGGTCGGATGAAAGGGGCGCTCCAGAAACGTTACGTTGCCGAGCATCTCGAGCAGGCGGGTTGCGTCGGGATTGCGCTCCAGGCCGCCACCTCGCGCGGTCAGCACGATGAAGGGCATGTCCGACCATTCGGGTTGACTGCCAATGAAAAGCGCGAGATCGCGGAGATCGCGCGCGCGTAGTGCCTCCTCGGTGACGATCGCGAAGCCGGCGCCTTCGCGCAGCGCCGCGACGAGGTCTGGCAGGTCCCCGGCGATCCTCGCGAGGATTTGCGCCTCGCCCAAAATCGACGCGGCGACCGCCGCATCGCGACCGAGGGGGGCGAGAAGGAGCGCCGTTTCCGCAGAAGTTTTCTTGTGGGGCAAGCTCAGGAGGCGTCTGTATCGAGGAGCTTGCTGTCCCCGCCGGCCAAGGTCGGCACGCCGCGCAGCACGCCCTGGAATTCAACCAGTGGCTGACCCAGCGTTATGCCCCGGCTCCCTATCATGAATTCCCGGATCGTGTCTTCATGTGGGCCGGTCCTCTTCTTGACGACCGACATCGCACGACGAACGCGTCCGAGAGCTTCGAAATAGCGCAGCAGGACGACGGTGTCGGCCAGGTAGGTGATATCGACCGGCGATTTCATATCGCCGACGAGCCCGTGCTGGGCCACCGTCAGGAAAGTCGTCACGCCCTGCCGATTCAGATATTGCAGCAACTCGTGCATATGGAGGATCAACGCCTGCTCTTCCGGCATCGCGGCCTGGTAGCCATTCAGGCTGTCGATCACGATCGTGCGAGCACCGCGTTCCTCGACGCAGGAACGGACGCGCTCGGAAAACTCGCCGGGCGTGAGCTCGGCAGCGTCGATCTGAAATATCGTCAGCGAGCCCGAACCGGTCAATGCATCTACGTCGATGCCCAAGCCCTTGGCGCGGTCGCGAAGTAGCCCGAGTTCCTCGTCGAAGACGAACATCGCGGCATGCTCGCCCCGTTTCGCGGCCGCGGCGACGAAGCTGAGCGCCAGCAGCGATTTGCCCGTGCCGGCGGGTCCGAGGATGAGCGTGCTCGACCCCCGCTCGAGGCCGCCGCCGACGAGCCGGTCGAGGCTGGCATCGCCCGAGCCAACCGTCTCTCGTGCAAAAGGTCGGCGGTGCTCCGCCGAGACGAGCCGGGGGAAGGCACGCACGCCTCCCGTTTCGATCACGAAATCATGGTATCCGCCGCGAAAGCGCCTGCCGCGATATTTGATCACTCTCAGCCGGCGCCGCTCGGCGCCGAAATTCGGTGTCAGCTCCTCCAGCCGGATTACCCCATGAGCGACGCTGTGAACCGTCTTATCGAGCGCCTCGGACGTGAGGTCGTCGAGCATGAGCACTGTCGAGTTTTGATGCGCGAAATAATGCTTCAACGCGAGGATCTGGCGGCGATAGCGCAGCGAACTCTGTGCCAGCAGGCGGATCTCGGAGAGGCTGTCGAGGACCACTCGCGCTGGCTTTAGGCGCTCATATGCATCGAAGATCCGGCGGGTGGTCTCGCCCAGTTCGAGGTCCGACGAGTAGAGCAGGCTTTGCTGTTGTTGTTCATCGAGCAGGCTCTCGGGCGGCACCAGTTCGAAAATCTTGAACTGTGCCGGCAAGGTCCAGCCATGCGAACTCGCACCCTCCCGAAATTCGGCCTCGGTCTCCGAGAGGGTAATGTAAAGCGCGGTCTCCCCGGCCGCGACGCCCGCCATCAGGAACTGCGTCGCGATGGTCGTCTTGCCCGTGCCGGGGCTTCCTTCCAGGAGGAAAAGGCGGCCCTCGGCAAGGCCGCCGGCGAGTATGTCATCCAGGCCGCGTACGCCAGTTGAACTGTCCGTCATTCGCCGCTCTCGCAGTGGTAGTCGATCCGGGAAGGTTAGGCGCCACCGATGCAAATGGCGATTCCGGTATGTGTGCCAGTGCACGTAGGGCGTGCATTTTTTGGGCGGCACCGGCCGACGGCGATGAGGAGCATTGCTTGGTCGAGGAATCCCGCAAGGGGAAGCAAGCGCGCGCCAAACTGTTAACATCGTCATGAAATGTTATATTGTATCTTCTTAATGCAGCTATTATTCGTGGGGCCGGCGCCCTGAGGACCTCCATCCGATGCGGCGATATATCATCGTGCCAAAGGGTGAATCATGCGGCTCTTCCAGCTTCTCTGCGGCAGCTCGATCATCGGCGCACTGGGCGCTCCCGGCCAGGCTCAGGAGGTCAGAGGGGGATATCATGGCGAACGGTCGAGCGAAATCATTGTCACGGCGCCGTTCCAACGCGACCGTCGCGACGTTCTTTCGGGGGTCGCGGTGCTGCAGGGCGAAGAGCTTACCCAATCGATTCGTCCTACAGTCGGCGAGACAATCGCCAAGACGCCAGGCGTATCCGCAACGTCCTTCGGGCCCAATGCGTCACGGCCTGTGTTGCGCGGCCTGCAGGGCGAACGAGTTCGGGTGCTGACCGACGGCATCGGTTCGATCGACGCATCGAACACCAGCGTCGACCATGCGGTGGTGGTCAATCCGTTGCTGGCGGAGCGCATTGAGATACTTCGCGGTCCGGAGGCGCTTCTTTATGGATCCTCGGCAATCGGCGGGGTCGTCAACGTCATCGACACGCGGATTCCGCGCAGCATCCCGGACGAGCCCATTCATGTCGACGCGATCGTGAGCTATGGATCAGCCGCCAGCGAGCGATCGGGCGGGGGCGCCATCGCCGTTCCGCTCGGCGGCAGGTTCGTCATTCATGCCGATGGCAGCTATCTCAAGACCGATGACTTGCGCATCGGCGGTCATGTGCTGACGGCCTCGGGCCGTGTTGAGGCTCTGGCGAGCAGTCAGCTGCCGCCCGACCCCGATGCCGATAAGCCGATCGATTTTGCAGCAAACGCCGCGCTCAAGGGGAGGCTGCCGAACAGTGCTGCCAAAACATGGACCGCTGGTATCGGCGCAGCGCTCGTGACCGATACCGGTCATCTCGGCTTCGCCTACAGCCACTATGACAGCTTCTACGGCGTGCCGGTCCGCTACGCGACCCTGCCCGGGCAGGAGCAGCAGGCGCCGCGGATCGATCTAAAGCAGAATCGGGTCGACTTCCGCGCCGAGGTCGAAACGGGAGGCGCGATCCTTAAAGCGATCAGATCGCGCGCTGCCTATGCCTCCTATCGTCATTTCGAGGTCGAAGAGGACGGCTCGATCGCGACCGCCTTCTACAATAAGGGCATGGAAGGCCGCATCGAACTGGTCCAGGCCGATCATGGCCCGTGGAAGGGCGCCACTGGCGTCCAATATTATTCTCGCGATTTCAATGCGATCGGTGATGAGGCCTTTGTTCCGAAAAACTCGACGCAGCAGATCGGCATATTCACGCTGCAGCAACTCGATTATGGCGCGCTCAAGATCGAGGCCGGCGCGCGCTATGAATATAGCTCGCTCGAGGCGAAGCCGATCGAACAGCCGCAATTCTTCGGCGGTCGCCGTAGATTCGATGCGGTCTCGGGCTCGATCGGCGCCAGCTACGGCTTGGGTGGCGGCTGGCGTCTCGGCGTCAATCTCTCGCATATCGTTCGCGCCCCCTCTGCGGAGGAGCTTTTCGCCAACGGGCCGCACGCCGGTACCGAGGCATTCGACGTCGGCAGTCCGAACCTTTCGAAGGAGCGTTCTTACGGAATCGAAGCGGTGCTGCGCGGGCACGGGGCGGGCTACAGCTTCGAGACGTCCGTCTATCAGAGCTGGTTTTCGAACTATATTTATGATGACTTGACTGGTGCGATCGAGGACGGATTGCCCGTTTATCGGTTCTCCCAGGCGAAGGCGCGTTTCTACGGCGTCGAAGTCCAGGGCTCGCTCGACCTTGCCCGTATCGGCGAGACAAAAATCGCCGCGGACGCTCTCGCCGATTATGTTCATGCCGGTGTCGTCAATGTCGGCCCGGTGCCAAGAATTCCTCCGCTCCGCGTGCTTGCCGGGCTGACCGCCAGCTCGCCGAGGGTCGATGGCCGCATCGAGGTCGAATGGACCGATCGTCAGAGTCGAATCTCGGTCTTCGAGACTGAGACGCGCAGCTTCACGCTCGTCAACGCCGAAGTGAATCTGCGCCCCTGGGGCACGGACCGCCCGCTGAGCTTCGCTCTGTCCGCCAACAACATCTTCGATGTGAATGCGCGCCGCCACGCCTCCTTTCTTAAGGATTTCGCGCCGCTTGCCGGACGCGACTTCCGCATCACCGCGCGGGCAAGCTTTTAATCAGTCGAGGGGCAACGAAGGTGCCATGGCTGCCGCGAAATCGCGTCTCGGATTCAAACCCTTCTATGAACCCAACCGCGCCCATGGGCCGGTGACGGCGACCGTCTTGGCAGGGCTGTAGAGGTTGACGAAGAGCGTCGAGCCATCAGGCGAGAAGCATGCACCGGCAAGCTCCGTCTGCGCGCGGAGGCGGGCAAATGCGTAGATCGCGCCCGACGGCGCCACGCCGCGCAGATGATTGTCCACCACATCGGTATATTGGTCTTCACAGATGATCAGGTGGCCGGTGGGCGCCACTGTCAGATTGTCGCCGAAATTGAACAGCATGGGGTCGGTCGATTCGACGAAAATCTGGACCATGCCGGGCGCGTCCCGCTCGCCGGGCCGGCCTTCGAAACGCGAAGGAGAATAGCGCATCACCTGCCCCAGCTTCGCCTTCCCGCCCGAGGTGCAGCAGAAATAGAGCGATCCGTTGCCGAAATGCACGCCTTCGCCACGCGCGAAAAGCACCGCACCGGCACGGTGGCCACGCTGCCGCAGATCGTCGTCGGGAGCGTCAGTGCCGTCGAGGTCGATCCAGCGCACCGCTTTCCAGGCGCCCGGCGCCATATCCGCGCCACGCCAATTGCGACTGTCACCGCCTTCAGGGCTGTCGCGGAAGCCCAATGCCTGAAGCTTTCCGCCCTTTGCCAACTGACCCGGTGCATCGGGTAGGAAGCGATAGAAGAGGCCGTCATTGCGATCCTCCGTCAGATAGACGATCCCGGTGGTGGGATCGACGGCCGCCGCCTCATGATTGAACCGCCCCATCGCCCTCAGGGGAGTGGGGTCGACGAGGCCGCGCGCTTGCGCCGGCACCTCGAACACCCAGCCATGATCCCGGCCAACGCCATTTCCGGCGCGTGTCACATCCTCCTCGCAGGTCAGCCAGCTGCCCCAGGGCGTGATGCCGCCAGCACAGTTGCGGATCGTCCCGGCAAGGCTCAGATGCTGGCGTTCGACGCTGCCGGTCACCGTATCGTACAGGATCGTCGTGGTTCCGCCGGCAAGCGCTGCGCCATCGGCAGCGCGGTCGTAGGCGAGGGCGGGGCCTGATGTGCCAGGATAGGCGCTCTGGGCGTGATGCCGGGGCTGCAACTCGTGATTGCGGACCAGCGCGACCCGCCTTCGATCGACACGAAGGCACCCCATGCCATCGGCGCGATCCGGCACGGCCAAGCCGTCATCCATGCGATCGCCGAAGCTGGAAAGGATTCGATAGGAAAAACCACGCGGCAGATCGAGCAAGTCCCGTTCATCGGGAACCAATGCGCCATAGCCCTCGGCTGTCGGCGTTGCGCCAGCGGCCCGGTTGGCTAGCGCAGTAAAAGCCATAGCGGTCAGCGCGGAGAGGAGCGAGCGGCGGTGGAGCATGGACGAGGCCGGAGTAAAAGAAAGGGCAATTTATACCGGGTGATCGCGAATATTTGCAGGTTAATAATATACTCTGCTCATCACATAACCCCAGCTCTTCGCCAAGGCGGCCGGCGCCGAGCCTTCGCCGATCCGCGCGGAAACGGCTCGGCTGGTTTTCAGGTCAGCACGTGGCATCGGACGCACGCCGAGGGGACGCGAGCCTGTGGGCGCGAGTTGTCTCGGATGCGGGCACCGCCCGATGGGACGAGGGATGAGCGATGGCAGAGACGTCACCTATGCAGGCCGCCGGCACCGACATGCGTAGATCCCAGGCGGATGGTGTGTCCGAGCATCCTGGCGGCCTGGAGGATCCGGGTCAGAGCGGCGGCGGCGCCTATCCCAATCCGCATCGCGGCAAAACCACGAGGGATGCACCCGGCGATTTCATGGGCCATGGTGGTCAGACGGAGAACGCCTATCACGGGGGCGGCCAACTAGGCGACAGGAAGGTGGCACCGCAGAGCGGAGCGCGAGAGGCAGCGGCCGGCGGCAATCGGGAGGGCGGCGTTCGCCAGCCAGAGGACGATCTTCCGGGCCGGCGCCGCGAAAGGACGGACGAGCCCGCGGGTTCCGGCGGTTTGCGCCGCGAAGTGCATCTGCGCAATGGCACGGTGCTCACCGTGGAGGAGAGTTCGGGCACGGCTTTTGCTGAGGCGACCGGCGACGCGGGTCCAGCGCCGAGCGCGAGCCGGAGCGGCCCGTCACTGCTCAGGTCATCAGAGGGCCAGGGCGACGATGAGCAAGCCTGACCAGGAACCCACCCTCAATCCGGGCGACGTTGCGCGTCCCGGCACACCGGGCACTGGCGAGGCGATCTGCCCCGACTGTTCGGGGCGGGGCAGAGTGAAGGATGGACCCTGCGCGACGTGCGGCGGGACCGGCAAGGTCATTGCGGGGATCGGCGGGGCCTGAGGCGGCTACGTCGGGCCTGAATCGAGCTTCATGGCGGAAAGGCCGCGCTCCTTTCGAAACGCGGCCCCGCTTTTTGCCCCTGTAGCAAAACGGCGTTATGCGGCGACCGCGCTGTCCTCGGGATCGCGCAGGACATAGCCGCGGCCCCAGACGGTTTCGATATAGTTGTCGCCCCCGCAGGCCAGGCCCAGCTTCTTGCGCAACTTGCAGATGAAGACGTCGATGATCTTGAGCTCGGGTTCGTCCATGCCGCCATAAAGATGGTTCAGGAACATCTCCTTGGTCAGCGTCGTGCCCTTGCGCAACGAAAGCAGCTCGAGCATCGCATATTCCTTGCCGGTCAGATGCACGCGGGCACCGTCGACCTCGACCGTCTTCGCATCGAGATTGACCGCGAGCTTGCCGGTGCGGATGACCGATTGGCTATGGCCTTTCGAGCGGCGCACGATGGCATGGATACGGGCCACCAGCTCTTCGCGGTGGAAGGGCTTGGTGACATAGTCGTCGGCACCGAAGCCGAGCGCGCGGACCTTGGAGTCCATTTCGCCGATGCCGGAAAGGATCATGACCGGTGTCTGGACCTTGGAGGTCCGCAGCTTCTTCAGCACGTCATAGCCGTGCATATCCGGCAGATTCAGGTCGAGCGCGATCAGGTCGTAATCGTACAGCTTACCCAGATCGAGGCCTTCTTCTCCAAGGTCGGTGGTGTAGACGTTGAAGCCCTCCGCGTTCAGCATCAACTCGATGCTCTTCGCCGTCGTGGGATCATCTTCGATCAGCAATATCCGCATGATATCTGGTTCCCGATCTGTCGCCGGTGATCTGCACCCGTTTGCACCCGTGCTGATCACGACCTGTGATTAACTACGCCGTTAATGAAGGTAAATGGTTAACGGGCTCTTAAAGCTAGTCGTGATTTTTACGGAGGTAAAAAAATTATGGTCTGCCAATCGACTAAGGTCGACCTCGCGAAGGCCTATTGCGGGTGGTAACCGCGCAGCATTTCCGGGCATTATGCGGTAAGGCAGGGGTGAAGGCAGGCGGTGGCTGCCGGCTCCGGAGCGCGGCAGACCGGGAAAAATCCTTAATTGAATAGGGCTATCGGGGCGCCTTCGCGGCGGCGGCTTCGTCGATATCATCGATCCACACCCGCTTGATCTTTATGCCCTGGGCTTCCAGCATCGCCCGCACCGATAGCGGGCCGGCGAGATGCCCCGCGCCGACCGCGACAAAGACCGTCCCCGGTACCGCCAGGCGCGCCTTGAGCCACTGCGTCCAAGCCGCGTTCCGCTTTCGCAGCAATATCTCACGAAGACGTGGAGTCAGGTCCTTGTCCTCGTCGAACAGCTTCGCGATAGCGATCTGGTCACCCTTGTCCCATGCGCTGAGCATCTCGGCGTAATCATCCTTTGCATTGCCGCGACCGTCGATCATCGAGGTCAGCAGCTCGCGCTGATCCGCTTCGGAGAGATTGGCGAAGAGCGCGAGTTGGGAAGACGCCGTCTCGAGAGCCTCGATCTTGCGCGGGCTCGGCTTGGGCGCGGCGTTCGAGACCGCGGGGCGGAAGGCGGGAATGATATTTTCCTCGACCCCGCTGTCCCGAGCGATGCCGAGGTCCTTCATCACGGCGCCCATCAGCACGAAGGCGACCTGCCATGACGGCATGCGGTCGAGCGCCGCCGCGCTGATCTTCGCTTTGGCGATCAGCGCCTCATAGGCGGCGCGGCTCCTCGCAGGCAGTCGCTCGACGACGGGTGGCAAATTCGGGTGCGGCGGGGGAAACATCTGGGCGATTGATTGCGGATCCTCGTCGACCAACGTTTCGACGACCAGCGTGTCGGCCGCCTTCATCGCCTTGCGGGTGCGATCGTCTTGCCAGCTGTACCGGGCAGGCAGGGCATGGATCGTGCCGAACAGATAAATGGTCGTGTCCTCGTCGCCGAACCGCCATAAGGCGGGAGCAGCGGCGACGGGAGCGACGGACAAGACGGCAAGCAGTGCGGCGAGGGCGCGGGCGAAGCGGAGCATGATCCCGGTCTATTGCAACTGCTCTTTCCATCCCAGCGCAATCCGTCGCAGTTGGGAGGAGCTTCGGCTCATCCTTGACCCTTCCTCCAGCCCACGCCAAAGGGCGGACGCATTCTCGCCCATTCCGAAGGACCCGCCGTGGCGACCAAGCCGCTTTCGTTTCAGCGCCTGATCCTGACCCTTCATGACTATTGGAGCGACCAGGGATGCGTGATCCTCCAGCCCTATGACATGGAGATGGGCGCGGGCACCTTCCACCCCGCCACGACGCTGCGAGCGCTTGGCCCCCAGGCTTGGAAGGCGGCCTATGTCCAGCCGTCGCGCCGCCCGACCGATGGCCGCTATGGCGAAAACCCGAACCGGCTCGGCCATTATTATCAATATCAGGTGATCCTGAAGCCGAGCCCGGCCAATCTGCAGGAGCTCTATCTCGGCAGCCTGGAACGGATCGGCATCGACCCGCTCGCCCACGACATTCGCTTCGTCGAAGATGATTGGGAAAGCCCGACGCTCGGCGCCTGGGGGCTCGGCTGGGAGGTCTGGTGCGACGGCATGGAGGTGACCCAATTCACCTATTTCCAGCAGGTTGGCGGCTTCGACTGCAAGCCGGTTGCGGGCGAGCTGACCTATGGGCTCGAGCGACTGGCGATGTACATCCAGGGTGTCGACCGCGTTTACGATCTCGCCTTCAACGACGAAGGCGTCTCCTATGGCGACGTCTTCCTGGAAAATGAGAAGCAGTTCAGCGCCTATAATTTCGAGGCGGCGAATACCGAGACGTTATTCAAGCAGTTCGCCCAGGCCGCCGAGGAATGCCGCGCTCTGCTCGATCGCGAAAAGCCGCTGCCGCTGCCCGCTTATGACCAGGCGATCAAGGCCAGTCACATCTTCAACACGTTGCAGGCCCGCGGCGTGATCTCGGTCGCCGAGCGACAGGCCTATATCGGCCGCGTCCGCGACCTCGCCAAAGGCGCTTGTGCCGCCTGGATGGCGCATAACGGGTGGGCGGAATAATGACCGACTTCCTCCTCGAACTCCTTTCGGAGGAAATTCCCGCACGCATGCAGGAGAAGGCCTCGGCCGATCTCGCGCGGCTGTTCGCCGATGAGATCGCCAAGGCCGGCCTCAAAGCCGAAAGCCTGATCAGCCATGTCACACCGCGCCGCCTCGCGCTGATCGCCCGCGGGCTGCCGTCGGAGACGGCGGCCGTGTCGGAGGAGACCAAGGGTCCGAAGGTCGGCGCGCCGGCGCAGGCGCTCGACGGTTTCCTGCGCAAGACCGGGCTTAGCGCCGATCAGCTCGTCGAGCGCGATGGCACATTGTTCGCGATCGTCGCGAAGCCGGGCCGCAAGACCGCCGACGTGCTCGCAGAGGCGATCCCGGCGATCGTCCGCGCCTTCCCCTGGCCGAAGTCAATGCGTTGGGGCATCGCCTCGGCATCGACGAGCGCGCTACGTTGGGTGCGCCCGCTTCAGGGTATCGTCGCGCTGCTCGGCGACGATGTCGTCCCGTTCGAGATCGACGGCGTCGTGAGCGGGGCCGCGACGGTCGGCCACCGCTTCCATCACCCCGGCATCATCACGATCGGCAATGCCGACGACTATGCCGCCAAGCTGCGCGCCTGCCATGTCATCGTCGACCCCGCCGAACGCCGCGACATCATCCGTGCGCGCGCCGAAGAGCTGGCGGCGGAAGCGGGGCTGACCGTCGTTCCCGATGAGGGGCTGGTCGCCGAAAATGCCGGCCTCACCGAATGGCCGGTGCCGCTGCTCGGGCGGTTCGACCCAGCCTTTCTGGAAGTCCCGCGCGAGGTGATCCAGCTGACGCTGCGCACCAACCAGAAATATTTCGTGCTCAACGATGCAGCGGGCAAGCTTGCCCCGGCCTTCATCTGCACGGCGAACATCACCGCGAAGGATGGCGGCGCGCGCATCGTCGCCGGCAACGGCAAGGTACTCGCGGCGCGACTGTCCGATGCGCGCTTCTTCTGGGAGCAGGATTTGAAGGCGCCGCTCGACGCCTATCTGTCCAAACTCGATGACATGCTCTTCTACGAGGGAATGGGTACCCTGCGCGCCAAGGCGGAACGGGTGAGCGCGCTCGCGGGATGGATCGCCGAGCAGTATTTTCCCGAGCGCGATCCCGAGACTGCCCGGCGCGCGGGCCTCCTCGCAAAGGCCGATCTCGCCACGGCGATGGTCGGCGAATTCCCCGAACTCCAAGGCATTATGGGCGGCTATTATGCCGACCGCGGCGGTGAGAAGCCGGGCACGGTCTCGGCGCTCAAGCAGCAATATGTCGGGGCAGTCCAGGGCTGCATTCCGGCGTGCGTCGCGCTTGCCGATCGGATCGACTCGCTCGCCGCTTTTTTCGGGCGCGGCATCAGGCCGACCGGCTCCAAGGATCCTTTCGCGTTGCGTCGCGCCGCGCTTCAGACGATCCTGACCATCCTCGAAAATGGCACGCGCATGAGTCTGACGGCGACTTTCGAACGCGCTAAAGCGGGGCTTGGCGACAGCGCGCTCGATTGTACCGAACTGCTCGACTTCTTCGCGGATCGCCTCAAGGTCCAGCAGCGCGAGGCGGGCGTGCGCCACGACCTGATCGACGCGGTGTTCGCGCTCGGTGGCGAGGACGATCTCGTTCGCCTGCTCGCGCGGGTGAAGGCATTGCAGGCGTTCGTCGCGACCGACGACGGCGCCAATCTCCTCTCTGGCTACAGGCGTGCCGCCAACATCCTCAAAAAGGAGGGCGGGGCGCCGGGAGCCGGCGAAGGCTTCACCTATCCCCCAGAGCCCGCCGAAGCCGCGCTCGCGGATGCGCTCGCCAAGGCCGAACCACAGGTGACCGCCGCCATCGCCGCCGAGGACTTCGCCGGCGCGATGAGCGCGCTTGCCTCGCTTCGCGCGCCGATCGATGCCTTCTTCGACGCCGTCACCGTCAACGACTCCGATCCCGTCAAGCGCGCCACGCGTCTCGCCCTGCTTGAAAAAATCCGTGTTGCGGCGCACAAAGTTGCCGACTTCTCGAAAATAGAAGGCTGATTCGACTGCCGCGCCACCTCCGAGGCGGCGGGTCGTGATGGGAAGGTAACGGCTGTATGACCACGCAATATGTCTATCGCTTCGGCGGCGGTGTGTCCGATGGCGGCAAGGGCGACAAGGATCTGCTCGGCGGCAAGGGTGCCAATCTCGCCGAAATGGCGTCGATCGGGCTGCCGGTGCCGCCGGGCTTCACCATCTCGACCGAGATGTGTGCGCGCTATTATGATGAGGGCGAGAGCTTTCCCGAGAGCCTGAAGGCAGAAGTCGCGAATGGCATCGCCCATATCGAGGCGATCACCGGCAAGAAATTCGGTGTCGCTGCCGAGCCGCTGCTCGTCTCGGTTCGTTCAGGTGCGCGCGCGTCGATGCCGGGAATGATGGATACCGTCCTCAATCTCGGCCTCAACGACGAGACCGTCGTCGGCCTCGCGGCGAAATCGGGCGATCCGCGTTTCGCCTGGGACAGCTATCGCCGTTTCATCCAGATGTATTCGGACGTCGTCCTCCAGCTCGATCATAGCGCCTTCGAGGAGGCACTGGAGATCGCCAAGGAAGATAAGGGCATCTACCTCGACACCGACATGGACGCCGACGACTGGAAAGCGCTTGTCGGGCGCTACAAGGAAATCGTCGTTGAATTGCAGCACGGCAGGCCTTTCCCGCACGATGTCCACGAGCAGCTGTGGGGCGCGATCGGCGCGGTGTTCGGTTCCTGGCAGTCGGAGCGGGCGAAGATCTACCGACGGCTGAACGACATCCCGTCCGAGTGGGGAACCGCGGTGAACGTCCAGGCGATGGTGTTCGGCAATATGGGGGAAACCTCGGCAACCGGCGTCGCTTTCACCCGCGATCCCGCGAAGGGGGATCGCGAATATTATGGCGAGTTCCTGATCAACGCGCAGGGCGAGGATGTCGTCGCGGGAATCCGCACGCCGCAATATCTGACCCGCAAGGCACGTGAGGCCGCTGGCGCCAAGCCCGCTTCGATGGAGGAGGCGCTGCCAGAGGTCTATAGCGAGCTCACCAAGGTGTTCGATCTGCTCGAAACCCATTATCGGGACATGCAGGACATCGAGTTCACCGTGCAGCAGGGCCAGCTGTGGATGCTGCAGACCCGCGCCGGCAAACGCACCGCAAAGGCCGCGCTGAAGATCGCGGTCGACATGGCGAATGAAGGTCTGATCACCGAGGAGGAAGCGGTGCTGCGGGTCGATCCGGCCGCGCTCGATCAGCTGCTCCACCCGACGCTCGATCCCAAGGCTCTGCGCGACATCATCGCCAAGGGCTTGCCGGCCTCGCCGGGCGCCGCCTCGGGGGTCGTCGTGTTCGATGCCGAAACTGCGACGGAACGCGCCGAGCGGGGCGATGCGGTGATCCTCGTGCGGGTGGAGACATCTCCCGAGGATATCCACGGCATGCACGCGGCAAAAGGTATCCTTACCGCGCGTGGTGGCATGACCAGCCACGCGGCGGTGGTGGCGCGCGGCATGGGCCGGCCGTGTGTTTCGGGCGTCGGCAGTCTCGCCATCGACGCCAAGGCCAAGCTGTTCCGTGTCGCCGGTCGAGAGATACGCGAGGGCGAGGTCATCACGATCGACGGTTCGACCGGTGAGGTGATGGTTGGTGCCGTGGCGACGGTGCAGCCCGAGCTCGCGGGCGATTTCGGCACGCTGATGGAGTGGGCGGACAAAGGTCGCCGCCTCAAGGTGCGCGCGAATGCGGAGACGCCGCTCGACTGCAAGACGGCGCGCATATTCGGCGCGGAGGGAATAGGGCTATGCCGCACCGAGCATATGTTTTTCGATGCGGCGCGGATCACCGCCGTCCGGCAGATGATCCTCGCCGAGGATGAGAGAGGCAGGCGGGCCGCGCTCGACAAGCTGCTGCCCGAGCAGCGCGCCGATTTTGCCGAGATTTTCGAGATCATGGCGGGGCTGCCGGTCACGATCCGGCTGCTCGATCCACCGCTTCACGAATTCCTTCCGCACCAGGAGGACGAGTTCGCCGAGGTGGCGGCGGCGACGGGGATCGGCGTGGAGGCGCTGAAACGCCGTGCAGCCGAGCTGCATGAGTTCAATCCGATGCTCGGCCATCGCGGCTGCCGGCTTGGCGTTACCTATCCCGAGATTTACGAGATCCAGGCTCGCGCGATCTTCGAGGCCGCGTGCGACGTGGCGGCCCGGACCGGCGCGGCGCCGATACCGGAGGTGATGGTGCCGCTGGTCGCGACCCGCCGGGAACTCGAACTGATGAAGGCCGTGATTGACGGCGCGGCCAAATCGGTCTTCGCCGAGAAGGGCCGCACCCTCGACTATCTGGTCGGCACGATGATCGAGCTTCCGCGCGCTGCGCTCAAGGCGGGAGAGATTGCGGAGGTCGGTGAATTCTTCTCCTTCGGTACCAACGATCTGACCCAAACCACGCTCGGCGTTTCCCGTGACGATGCCGGACGCTTCCTGACGACCTATGTCGACAGGGGGATTTATCCGAAGGATCCGTTTGTCAGCCTCGATATCGAGGGCGTCGGCGAACTGATCGAGCTTGCCGCCGAGCGCGGTCGCAAGACCCGCCCCGGCATCAAGCTCGGCATCTGCGGCGAGCATGGCGGCGATCCGACCTCGATCGGCTTTTGCGAAAGGATCGGTCTCGATTATGTCTCGGCCTCGCCCTATCGTATCCCGATCGCAAGACTGGCGGCGGCCCAGGCCGCGCTGAAGCGAGTGGGGTAAGGCTATCCACGCACCATTCTGCCTGTCCGCGGGGGGCACCGGCCGGCCGCACAGGAAATGCGGGGCGCGGCATCACCCGCACAGGTGTTGGTGATGACGGGGTACAAGCCAGTCCAGCCCGCCGCCCGCATCGCCGCCCTCGATGCGCTCCGCGGCGTGGCCTTGTGCGGCATATTGCTGATCAACATCTGGGACATGGGCGGCCCGGTCGCGATGGACCGGCCGATGGCGCCCCCTGCGATCACCAATCCCGATTGGCGGATATGGAGCTTCGCGCACCTTTTCGTCACGGGCACGATGCGCGGCCTTTTTTCGATGCTGTTCGGCGTCGGGCTGATCCTTTTCGTCGGCAGCGAGGAAGGGTCGGAACGAACCCGTCTTTTCTTCCGCCGGCTGCTGCTGCTCATGATTTTCGGCCTGATCGATATGACGCTGTTATTGTGGCCCGGCGATATATTGCTGGTCTATGCACTGGCCGGCTTCGTGGTGCTGACGCTGCGGCCCCTCCCGTCCAAATTCTTGCTGCTGATCGCCGTGGTCCTTCTCGCCCTGCTGTCATGGTGGGGGGCGCGCGAGGCGCTGACGCTTTCGCCCACGGACACCGTCTACACCGCCGCTGCGCTCGCCCGCGAAGGTGCGGCCCGGCTGGGCAGCTACGCTGAAACGCTCAACTATATGAGCCGTGTGAGCTGGACATGGTCGACCAATGCGACCAGCTATCGCTGGATATGCGACGCCGTCGCCTTCATGTTGGTCGGTATCGCGCTTCATCGTGTCGGCCTGTTCGCTCCCGATGCCGATCCTCGGCTGGCGCGTTGGATGATGATCGTCGGATATGGGCTCGGTTTGCCGCTCCGGCTGCTTTCAGTCCTTGAGATTTTCGGCAATGAAGGCGGCCCGACGCTGCTTTCCGCTCTCGTCGAGCAGCCCGCACGGCTCGCCATGACGCTCGGCCATCTCGGGCTCTTCCTGCTCATGTGGCGGCAAGCGCCGGTGCGAGCGATGCTGGTTCCGATCGGGGCGATGGGGAGAATGGCGCTGACGCTCTACCTGGGCCAGAGCCTGGCGGCGGCGCTGATCTTTTCCGGCTTCGGCCTCGGGTGGTGGAATAGTCTCAGCTGGACCGGGCTGTGGTCGGTCGCGTCGTGTATCCTGCTCGCCCAGGCATTGTTCGCGATCGCGTGGTTCAAACGCTTTCGATATGGGCCGATCGAATGGCTTTGGCGGCTCGGGACTTATGGCAAAATGCCCTGAGCGCCGGCGGCGCCGAGGCACTCAGGCGAACAGTCTCGCATGATCGTCGAATTTGCCGCGCTTCAGCATGTCGGCCTGTTCTCGCCAGCGCTCATCGGCAATCGTGCCTGGCGCCAGGCCCATCCGGCCTTCGAGACTCGCTTCATCGGTCGGCGACAGCGCCATGATGTCGGCGTAGCGGTGTATTCCGAGCTCGTTGAGCTTGATTTCGCCGCGGCGACCCACCCCGAAGATCAAGCTGAGGTCGTCGCGCTTTCCGCCCGCTGCGGCCGCGATCGATCCGGCGGTGTCGGGATTGACGCTGGACCGGCCCTTCTCGAGTTGCGCGATCCGATCGTTCGCTGCGGCGGCACGGGCAATATGCCCGTTGCGTTCTTTCTCCAGTTCGATGCGACGGTCGCGCTCCTGCTCAAGCTCGGCCACGGCGGTCGACAGCCGCTCGACTTCCGCTTCGGCGGAGAGCCGCGCTACGCGCTCTCGCTCGAAGCCCTGTCGCCACTTGCGCCTGCCCGAAAGCGTGAAGAGGCCCAGGAACCATCCGAGAAGGAAAACCAGCAGGAGGACAACCCACTGATTGGTAGTGAATTCGGGCATCAATACGCCTCCCTTCCGGGAGAAAAACCGTTACGCCGTCCCTACGTTCCAATGCGTAGGGGATATCGGTTAGGATGAATTAGCGGCGACGCCAACCGGAGAAAAATACTTATTCCGCTACGGAAGGTGCAGATTATTTCATCACATTGTCGCTGATCGAGCAGGCGGCCGGTCCCAGAATGACGATGAAAAGCACCGGCAGGATGAACATGATCAGCGGCACGGTCATGATAGCCGGCAGCCGAGCCGCCTTTTCCTCGGCGCGCATCATTCGCTCATGCCGGAATTCGGCCGAAAGCATGCGCAGCGCGGCGGCGAGCGGGGTGCCGTATTTCTCGGTCTGGATCATCGTCGTGACCACTCCCCGGATCGAGTCGAGGTTCACGCGCTGCGCAAGGTTCTCGAACGCGGCGCGGCGGTCCGTTAGGAAGCCGAGCTCGATGGCCGTCAGCGAAAATTCATCACCCAGTTCGGGATAGGCCTTGGACAACTCGCGCGCGACCCTGTTGAACGCCATGTCGACCGAAAGCCCCGCCTCGGCACAGATGACCAGCAGGTCAAGCGCGTCCGGAAGGGCCTTTCGGATCGCGTTCTGGCGCTTGGTGATCATGTTCTTCACGAAAATGTCGGGCGCCTTGTAACTGGCGAGCAGCGAGCCCGCGACGATCATATATTTCTTGAACGCGCCCGCCTCGGGAAACCAGTTGAGCAGGTAGACACCGATGGCCGCCATGCCGCCGATCATGATCGGTCCCACCAGGCGGAAGAAGATGACCGTGATCGCCGCATCCTTGGTGCGGATTCCCGCGCGTGCGAGGTTCAGCGAGGCTGTTTTGAGTTGGCTGTCCTGTAGCAGCTTCATCTTGCCCAGGATCGCCTTCATCCTGTCGACCGATATATGGACCTTGTTGTCCATCTTCTGGCGGCGCCGGGTCTTCGAGGCAGCGACGCCCGCCTTAAGCTGCTCGCGGCGGTCGTTCAGCGCGCGGACGCGTCGCGCCATCGGATCGCGCGCAAAGGATCTGAGCAGGCTGTGACCGACGACGAGGATGACGATCGCTGTCGCCAGCGAGATGCCGATCGAAAGCAGCGTGCCGAAAAGCTGAGGGGATACAGCGTGGTTCATGATCGCCTCAGATCTCGAAGCTTATCATTTGTTTCATGATGTAGGCTCCGATCGACATCCAGATCAGCCCACCGCCGCCCGCTATCATCAGCCGCTGATCAACGAAGAAGCTGCCCATATAGCCCGGACTGATGAAATAGATCAGGCCGAAGACGATGAAGGGCAGGGCGCCGATGATGTAGGCCGATGCCTTGGACTCCGATGACATCGCCGAGATCTTGAGCTTCATCTGCATGCGCTTGCGCAACACCTCGGCCAGGTTCGACAGCGTCTCGGCGAGATTGCCCCCCGTCTCGCGCTGGATGGCCAGCGTGATCACAAAGAACTGGAACTCGGCCGTGCCGATCCGGTCGGCCGTTTCCTGGAGCGCCGCCTCAAGGGTGCGCCCGATCTTCATGCGGTCGGACACCGCCTGAAACTCGCTGCCGACCGGACCGGCGATTTCCGACGCGACCGCGCCCATCGTCTCCGCGATCGGTAGGCCTGCGCGCAGGCCGCGGACCAGCAGTTCTATCGCATCGGGAAAGCGCGTTATGAATTGCGCTATACGGCGGGCGCCGAGATAGTTGAGCACGACGCGCGGCACGGTCAGTCCGGCCGCGACACCGACGATCAGCGCCATCCAGGGCTTCAGGCCGACGATCATCAGACCGAGGAATGGCACCGCCGCGGCGATCGCCGACCCCATGAAATATTGCTTCACCGTCCATTTCTTTCCGGCTGCCTCGATCTTGGTGAGGATCTCGTGGCTGTCCGGTATGAAGCGGTTGATCAGGGTCTTCTCGGCTCGCGCGGTTGTGGCGCGCGCGGCAAGCAGCTTGCGTACCTGATCGTTGGCGACCGGTTCGCCGTTCAGGTTGTGACGGCCGCGTACCCGGGCAAGGCGCCGCACCAACGCGCGCTGCGCCGGTGGCCGGGCCAGGACGAAGACGAACATCGTCATGACCGCTGCCATTCCCATCAGGAAGACGATGCTCAGCATGCCGAGGACTTCGCCTCCCGCGTCACTTCTTGGCGATCTTGGCCTTGGGCGCGAAAAGCGCCTTCAGCTCGTCGGTCAGGGTCGGCTTGGGCTTCGGGCCGTCAAACGCCGGATCGTCATGGACCAGCGCCAGCAGCTTCTCGGATATCTGCGCAAGCCCCTGGCCGATCTTCGCCGATTTGCCCGCCTCCGCGATCGGCTTGCCGAGCTTGGCGGCGTTGACCGCCTGTTTGTGATCATAAGGCAGCACGAAGTCGATTGCTCGTTCGATCGAAGTTTCGAAATCCTTCCGGCTGATTTCGGTCAGGCTCGGATGAACGCGGTTTGCCACAACCAGCACTCCCGCCTGCGGCGCATTGTTCTTGAGCCAGGCGAGGATTCGGATGGTATCGCGCGTCGCCGCCAGGGTGAGATCGACGACCAGCACGACCGACTGGACGTCGTGGAACAGGTGCGGGTGCTGTACCATCATGCCCCGTGGCACGTCGACCACGGTACATTCGAAGGCTGATTTCAGCTCCTCCTGAAGTTGGAAATAGGCCCCCCCGTCGGTGACGATCGGATTGTTGATCGGCGCCTCGGCGGAGAGCACCGAAAGCCTGTCGCTCGCTTTGACCAGCGCGCGTTCGAGGAACAACCCGTCGATACGGGCCGGATTGTCGATCGCGTCGGTCAGGCCCCGCCCAGGCTCGAGATCGAGCGAAAGCGCACCAGTCCCGAAATGCACGTCGAGATCGAGCAGAGCCGCGGTGTGACCAGCATTTTCCGCCATCAGCCAGGCGAGCGAAGACGCGACCATCGACGCGCCAACACCGCCGCGCACGCCGATGACCGCCGTCATGAGGTGGATGCGGTCCTCCGTGGCCATGCCATGCCGCGGGCCCATCAGCATCATTTGTGCCTGGGCCAGCGCGTCGCGCACCTGATCGGCGGTGAAGGGCTTGAGCAGATAGTCCTGAATGCCGCTGTTGAGCAGCTCGCGATACAGCCGCACATCATTGGCGGTGCCTGCGGCGATCACGATCGTGCCAGGTTCGCAGACTTCCGCCAGCGCGCTGACGTCGCGCAGCGGCTCGCTCGACTCGGCGAGGTCGATCATCAAAATTGTCGGGCTGGCGGCAACGGACAGCGATTGGATCGCGCCGCGTAACGCGGTCTTGGTAACCGATTCGACCGGCCATCCGAGTTCGAAGACCAGCGGCTTGAGCAGCTCGACACTGGCATCGTCACAAACATAGGCCGCGAACGGATTGCGGGTCGCCTGCTTTCCGGGAGGGAAGGGTGCGTTCATCAATTGCCTCCCTTGGTGGATTCGATCTTGATGCCCTGCTTGCCGGTCGGCTCAGCGGTTCGCCATGCGCGGATCGCCTTGGACGCGGTGTCCGCGTCGCGGCCGCTGCCGCCCTCCTGGCCGCGAATGAGATCGTCCGGGTTGGCGACCATCGCCGCCAGCATCGAGCTGGTTGCGCAGCCGAAGTTGGATGACGCGCTATTGGAGAAGTTCGGTTGCGACGGGCGGCCATAGTCGGGACAGCCCGGCACGCTCGCCGTCGAGCGGCTGACCACGATCCGGACCTGGCCCGGCGCGACGGCGCCCTCCGTGACCGGCGCGCCCTCGCTGACGAACAGGCCGTAGGTTGAGACGATCGTCGCGATGTCGCGGTTTGATTCGGCGCGTTCGGGGCCGTCGATGCTGATGCGGTCGCCATAGCTCAGATCGACCATGTCGAACCACTGGCGGATGCGCGCCGCTTCCGCGCGATCGAGACCGTCGCCGCGGACGTCCAGAACGAAATCGCTCCGCTGCACTACCGGTTGATGCTCGGTTTCGAGCCCCCGATTGGTCGAGCCAGCGAACGCCGGCACAGCCAGGACTGACGTGGCGAGGGCCGTGGCGCCGGCGAGATGGAAGAGGAAGCTATTCGACATGATCCACCTCTTCTAGTTCAGCGAGACCCCGGCGTCGGGCACCGGGCTGGGTTTGGAACGTGCGGGCGCCTGCCGCGCCAGGGCCGGGTCTCCGGACGGGATCGTCCGGGGCGCGGCGGGGACCGGTATCGGTTGGGTGGCGCCGCTCTTGCCCGAGAAGGTCTGGCCTTCGAGGAGGCGCTGCGCTTCGGTCGGTGCACGGAACCCGGTCGTCGGCAGCGCCACCTGCGCCTGCGAAACCGGCTTAACGAGATAGGGTGTGACGACGATCATCAATTCGGTCTCGGCGCGCTTGAAAGCGCTCGAGCGGAATAGCGCGCCAAGCACGGGCAGATCGCCGAGCACCGGGGCCTTGTCGATCGAGCTGTTCTGTCCATTCGACAGCAGGCCGCCGATCATGAAGGTCTGACCCGAGCCAAGCTCCACAGTGGTCTCGGCGCGGCGGGTCGTGAAGCTCGGGACGGAAAAGCCATTGAGCCTGACCGAGCCGGCTTCGCTGAGTTGCGAGACCTCCGGCCGAACGCGCATCGAGATCCGCCCGTCGGCGAGGACCGTGGGGGTGAAGGCAAGGCTGACACCATATTGCTTGAACTCGATCGTGACCGTGCCGAAGCCTTCCGACTTGGGGATCGGAATTTCACCGCCGGCCAGGAAACTGGCGGTTTCGCCCGACAGCGCGGTCAGATTGGGCTGGGCCAGCGTCGACACCAGGCCATCGGCCTCGGCGAGATCGATCGCGGCGGCGAGGTCCATGCCCAGGAACTTGCCGGCAAGGCCGAGGCTTGTCCCGGCGCCGGCGCCGCGGCCAAGATTGTTCAGGTCATAAGCGGTACCGGTCGGCTGGCTCGTGACGAATTGTCCGGTCGACGTGTTGAACGGCAGGCTGACCGAGCCGGCCGGCAGGCCATATAAAGACGATGCGTCGACCGTCGGAAAGGGCGGAATCACCGCATCCTTGATGTCGCCGAAGCCACGGCCCTGGGCGATGCCGAAGAGAAAACCGCCCGTCGTATCGCGGTTGAGCAGGTTGACGCCGATCGCCTTGGAGAATTCGCGGCTGACCTCGGCAATCTTCACCCGCAGGTTAACCTGAAGCGGCACCGCCGATTTGAGCCGGCTCACCACCTGGACCTCCTTGCCCACGAACTGTTCGACGAGCTTCTGTGCTTCTTCGATGTCGCTCGGCGCGGCGACGGTGCCTGTGAGCAGCACGATTCCGTTCATCGTCGTGGCCGTGATCTGCGCCTCGGGCATGGCGAGCTTCAACATCGTGCCGACGCTGTTGATGTTGGCGCCGACCCGCACGGTCGAGGACCAGATCACCTTGCCGCTCTTGTCGGTAGCGTAGACGGCGGTTTCGCCGGGCCCTTTGCCGAAGACATAGAGTTGGCGCGGCGAACGCACCTGGACGTCGGCGATCTTGTCGTCTGCGACGAAGAGGTCGCTCATCGCCATGGGAAGCGAGATCATCTGTCCGCCGCCGATCGAAAGGGTCACGGTTTCGGTAGGCCTCGCGATCGCGGCGCCGCGGACGCCGGGCTCGGCGGTGGGGGTGGCCGCCGTCGCGATCGGCGCCCAGATCAGGGCAGTCGCGAGCGCGGTGGTCAGAGCCGACTTGATAGGCACGCTCATGATCATTTCGCTCCGATCGAGGTGACGGTGACGGTGTTGCCGCGTGCCACGTTGACGACGGGCCCCCTGGGCGTTGCGGGCGCGCTGGTCGTCGGCGAGGGGCCACCGACCTTGTCCGGCACATTGGCGCGCTGATAGCGCGACACGTCCGCGCCTGTGGTCGTCGTGGTGTTCGTGTCGCTGGGCTGCGACGCGACGTCGAGCAGCATTTGCCGTTCGGCGCGGGCATCGCCGCCAGCCGGCAGCTTGACCTCACCGCTGGCGATACGCTCTTCGAGCTCCGCCTTGTTGTCGGCGATCGAGCGCAGCGCGAGCGACAGCCGGCCGATATTCTGTGCAACCGCGATCTTTTCGGCGATCTTGGGCGTCGCTTCGAGGGTGACGTTCGATGTCTGAACGACGATCGTCTTGCCGTTTTCGTCTTCAGATTTGTCGGTGCGCTGGTCAGTCGCCAGTACGCGGATGTTGCGGATGAAGGTCTCAACGGCGCGCAACGGCGGGCCATCGCCGCCGCCGGGCACGTCCTGTGTCAGCATTAGGTCGACGCGGTCGCCCGGGAAAACGAAACCGGCGACTCCCGACTGGGCCGAGACCGAGATGGTGACCGCGCGCATGCCCGGCCCAAGGGCGGCGGCGAGGAAGCCGCGATCCCCTGGCTTGACGAGCGCGCCCTGGGTGACCGGCGCGCCCGCAGTGATCGCATAGCGCACGACCGAGCCACTGAGCGCGGCGATGTCGCTCTCGCCCTTCACATAATAGGCCTTGTTGACTAGTTCGGCCGGCCAGCGTTGATAGCGGAAGCTCTCCGGACCGATGATCGATCCAACCGGCAGCGGCCGGATCGCGACGGCGATTTCAGGCCCGCTGGGCTTGGGCGCGACCGGGGCCGGCGCCGCTTCGGCCTCACTCTCTCCGCCCATCATGTTGCGGATGACGACTGTCGAAATGCCCGCCATGACGAGCGCCAAGATCAGCAGCAGGAGTTTTCTCGCGTCCATCGTCCAAGTCGCCTTCCGCTCGGGAATTTAGAGTCCGTTGGCGCCGCTATGCGGCCGGGATGGTTAACAAGCCGTTCGCAATGACCCAGAGGCCGCCGATCGCGATCGCGACGCCATAGGGAATTTCCGGCCGCTCCGCGTTAGGGCGCCAGCGATGCCGGACCATCAGGAACACCGTGATCACTCCCCCCGCCAGGGCCATCACTGTCAACATCACGAACAGCGCCTTCAGCGGCAGCCACAGTGCCACGGCAGCGATCATCTTTACGTCGCCGCCGCCCATCATCTTGAGCATGAACAGCAGCGCGAACAGCGCGAACAGCGCGACGGCGACGCCGATGCGTATCGCGATGTCGGGCCAGATCGGCTCCCCGCACGCCCACCAGAAGCCGATCGCCATCAGCGCGATGGCGGCGTTGAGCTCGTTCGCGATGGTCCGGGTTTTGATGTCGGTCCATGCGCCCATCAGGAGCATCACCGCCAGCAGGACCGCGAAAATATCAGGCAAAGCTATCGTCATGGTTAAGATGCTAGACGAAGCGGCTTACCAAAACCTAAACGGCGGTCATGAACGCCGCTTCTCTCCGCGCCGACATCGTCATCATAGGCGCCGGGATCGCGGGGGCCAGTCTTGCCGCCGAGATTGGCGATGCCGCAAACGTCGTGCTGCTGGAGGGCGAGGCGCAGCCGGGCTATCACAGCACCGGTCGCTCGGCCGCGTTCTGGTCGGAAACCTATGGCGGTCCCGCGATCCAGCCGCTGACGACCGCGTCGCACGCCTATCTCGGCGGTCATGGTTTTCTGACGCCGATCGGCGCTATCCATCTGGCGGGCCCCGGTGGACAAGCCGCGATTAACAGGCTCGAGCGCGAATATGGCGAGGCGGTGCGGCTCGAGCCGGTGAGCCCCGACGCCCTCGCGGCGCTGATTCCCGGTCTGCGGGCGCGTCAGGAGGGCGGGCTGGCCGAGCCGACAGTCTGCTCGATCGATGTGGCGGGCCTCCATGCCCATTACCTTCGTCGCGCGCGGCAGGCGGGTGTCACTCTTCTCGCTGATGCGCAAGCAACCGCGATTACGCGCGAAGGCGAAGCCTGGCGGGTGCGTAGCCGCGCAGGCGACGTGCTGGCGAAAATCGTCGTCAATGCGGCGGGCGCCTGGGCCGGCGAAGTGGCCGCGCTCGCCGGGGCACGCCCGATTTCGATCACGCCGTATCGCCGGACGATCGTCCAGATCGAGGTCGATCCGGCGCCCCCTGCCGATCTGCCGTTCATTATCGACGCGGAACAACATTTCTATTTCAAGCGCGAGGCGAACGGGCGTCTGTGGCTTTCACCGCATGACGAGACCCCGTCGCCCGCTTGCGACGCCGTGCCCGAGGAGATCGACGTCGCCACTGCGATCGACCGGCTCGAGGGGGTCGTTCACTGGCGCGTGCTGAGGGTGGAGCGGGCCTGGGCGGGGCTGCGCAGCTTCGCCCCGGATCGCCTGCCGGTCTATGGCTTCGACGACAAGGCGCCGGGATTCTTCTGGTTCGCGGGGCAAGGGGGCTTCGGCATCCAGACCGCGCCCGCCGCGGCGATGATTGCCGCCTCCCAGCTACTGGGCCGGCCACTGCCGACGCCGGTTGCCCATATCGATCCGCGCGGCTATGCGCCGGAGCGGTTCCGCCAGGATCGGGCCGGTTTCAGAAGCTTATGAGCTGATCCGTACCCAGCGATCCGAACAGGCCGAGCGGACCGCTGGCGTCAATACGGGGATCGACTCCTTCCAAGGTTAGACCTGCCAGCGCCAGTCCACTCTGGCAGACGCTGATCCGCACGCCGAGGGCGCCTGCTTCGTCGAAGATCTGGTCGAGCGTGGGCAGCCCGGCCCGGCGGCGGGCCTCATCATTGGGCGCAGTCAGCGGCCCGGCGAGCAGCGTGACGGCCGTTTCGTGCAGGTGGACGCGCGCCGGGGCGCCTCCCGCTGCCGCTGCTGCCGCGAACGTGAACGCCGCGTGCAGGCGCTCCGCGTCAGCGGTAACGACGAGGATCGTCAGGCCGCGCATCGGCAGCCCGGATCCTTGGCGACCCTGATCGAGCGAAAGCGCAGCGCCAGCGCATCGACCAGCAGCAGCCGGCCGGCGACATCGTCACCGAAGCCGGTCAGCACCCGGATCGTCTCCATCGCCCCCAGGCTGCCCATCACGCCGGTCAGTGCCCCCAACACGCCCTGATCGGCACAGTTGATGTCCGCCTGGCCGGGATGGTCGCCGATCAGGCAGCGGTAGCAAGGCCCATCAGCCTCCCAACCCCGCCAGACGCCGAGCTGCCCATCGAACTGGCCGACGGCCGCCGAGATCAGCGGGACGCGCGTCGCCACGGACGCATCGGCCACGGCGAGCCGCGTGGCGAAATTGTCCGATCCGTCGAGGACCGCGTCTGTGCCTTCGAGCAGTCGTACCGCATTGTCGGCATCGATTCGGACCGTCACCGGTTCGATCGACACATCAGGGTTGAGAGCCGCGATACGTTCCGCCGAAACCTCGACCTTGGGCCGGCCCTCGTCCGCCGTCGCGAACAGAATTTGCCGCTGGAGGTTCGACAGATCGACGACGTCGTCGTCTACGATCCGCAGACGCCCCACGCCTGCGGCCGCGAGATACTGAATCGCCGGCGCGCCGATCCCGCCCGCGCCGATCAACACTACGGTGGAGCCTAGCAGCGCCTTCTGTCCCGTGCCGCCAATTTCCTTGAGGACGATATGCCGGGCGTAGCGGTTGAGCTGCTGGTCGGTGAGCGGCATGCGCGCTTTTCCTTAGATCGTCATTGCGGCCGAGGTCTCGGATCGGGCGGTTCCGCGTTTCCGCACTGATCGAGACGGCGGGTCAAAGCCCGGTCGAGCCGAAGCCGCCGACGCCACGTGCCGTCTCGTCCAGCTCGCCTACCTCCGCGAAGGTCGCGCGCTGCACGGCGGCCGGAACGAGCTGCGCGATCCGCTCGCCCCGCTTGATCTCGAACGGATCGGCGCCGAGGTTGGCGAGGATCACCTTCACTTCGCCACGATAGTCGGCATCGATCGTGCCCGGCGTATTGAGGCAGGTGACGCCGTGCTTGAGCGCAAGGCCCGAGCGGGGCCGGACCTGCACTTCATAGCCTTCGGGAATGGCGATCGCGAAGCCGGTCGCGACCGCGTGACGCGCTCCGGGCGCGAGGATCAACGTCTCTGCGGCAACCACGTCGAGCCCCGCTGCATGCGCCGTCGCATAGGCGGGAAGAGGAAGGCCGGCGCCATGCTCCAGGCGCTTCAGGCGGATCGAAATCTCAGGCGAACTCATCGGCGATCCTTGCTGCGAGACGGCGCGCGACATTGTCCTTGCTAAGCCGCTCCCAACTCTCGACCCCCGCGCCGGTCACAAGGTGAACGCGATTGCTGTCGCCACCCATGACATCGCCCGAGACGTCATTGGCGACGATCCAGTCGGCCTGCTTGCGGTCGCGCTTGGCAACGGCATGAGGGATGACGTTCTCGGTTTCGGCGGCGAACCCGATCAGCAACCGGGGCCGTCGCGGGCCGGTGGCGAGGCCGGCCAGAATGTCCGGATTCTCGGTCAGGACCAGCGTCGGGGGGGCGCCCGATCCGTCCTTCTTGATCTTCTGTCCGCAGGCGTCCTCGGCACGCCAGTCGGCGACCGCCGCGACCATTACCGCCACATCGGCAGGCAGCGCGGCGTCTACCGCAGCCGCCATCTCCCGTGCGCTCTCGACGTCGATGCGGTGCACACCCCGTGGGGTAGGCAGAGCGACAGGCCCCGAGACGAGGGTGACCCGTGCCCCGAGTTCGGCGAGAGCGCCCGCGATCGCATATCCCTGCTTGCCCGACGATCGATTGGCGATGTACCGGACGGGATCGATGGGTTCATGCGTGGGGCCCGCTGTCACCACTATATGGCGGCCGGCAAGTCCGCCGCTCTCGACACCGGGCGGAAGCGCCGGGCGAGGGCGATCCATCAGCTTCTCGATCTCGCCCCAGATGAAGGGCGGTTCGGGCAGGCGGCCCGGTCCATATTCGCCGCAGGCCATCGCGCCTTCGTGCGGATCGATCACGGTGACGCCATCTGCGCGCAGGCGTGCGACATTGCGCCGGGTGGCGGGGTGTAACCACATCCGCACGTTCATCGCGGGCACCGCCACAACCGGCTTGTCGGTAGCGAGCAGCAGCGTCGTCGCGAGGTCGTCGGCGATGCCGGCCGCCATCTTTGCGATCAGATCCGCGGTGGCGGGGCAGACGACGACGAGATCCGCTTCCCGGCTGAGCTGGATGTGCCCCATTTCGGTCTCGTTCTTGAGATCCCACAAGCTGCTATGGACCTCCTGTTCGCTGAGCGCCGCGAGCGTCATCGGCGTCACGAAATGCGAGCCCCCCTCGGTGAGGACACAGCGCGCGCTGCCGCCCGCCTTTCGGATCAGTCGCACCAGTTCGCACGCCTTATAGGCTGCGATGCCGCCGCCGACGATGAGAAGGATGCGAGGTGCGATCATGCCGCTAGTGTAAGAGCAGCATCGCCGTCGCGCCAGCCACGGCCGCTCCGATTGCGACCGCGGCGTAGCGCCAGCCGCTGCCGATGCGGATCACCTGGACCTCGCGCAGCGGCGGGGGCGGGGGGGCGCCACCTGGGGCGGGGAAGCGATCTTCGATCCGGCGGACGAGATCGGGCAGGCGTGTAAGCGTGCGCACGTCATCGACGATGCGATCGGCAAGCCAGGCCTCGGGTCCCAACTCCGAACGGATCCATTCCTGGACGAACGGTCCTGCGGTCTCCCACATGTTGAGATCGGGATCGAGCGACGACGCTACGCCCTCGACCATCACCATCGTCTTCTGGAGCAGCAGCAGATGGGGCTGGGTCGGCATGTCGAAGTCGCGCGTGATCGCGAACAGCCCGTCCAGCATCTGGCCGATCGAGATGTCCTTGGCCGCCAATCCGCGGATCGGCTCGCCGACCGCGCGTAGCGCCGTCGTGAACTCGCCGATATTATGATGAGGGGGGACATAGCCGGCCTCGAAATGAATCTCCGCCACCCGCCTGTAATTGCCGGTGATCAATCCGTGCAGGATCTCGGCGAGCCAAATCCGCGCTCGCCGATCGATCCTTCCCATGATGCCGAAGTCGATAGCGGCGATGTGGCCGCCGGGCAGGGCGAAAAGATTGCCCTGATGCAGATCGGCATGGAAGAAGCCATCGGCGATCGCCTGGCGCAAAAAGGCCTGGACGAGCAGGGTCGCCAGCGTCCGGGGATCGTGGCCGGCGGCCGTGATCGCCGGCAGGTCCGCAAGCTTTACGCCCTCGATCCATTCCATCGTCATCACCCGGCGTGACGTGCGTTGCCAGTCGATGTGGGGGATTATGAAGCCGGGTACGGCCGCCATATTTTCTGCCAATTCGGACGCCGAGGCGGCCTCGCGGCGGAGATCGAGTTCGCGGGCCGTCCACTGCCGGAAGGTCGCGATCACCAGGCGCGGCCGCAGGCGAGCGACCTCGCCGCCCATAAGCTCGGCATGCGCGGCGGCCCACTCATAGGTTTCGAGCGCGCGGGAAAATTCGTCCTCGATACCGGGTCGCAGCACTTTGACCGCTACGGTGCGGCCGTCACTCGTCACCGCGCGGTGGACCTGCGCGATCGATGCCGCGCCGACGGGCGTCTCCTCGATCGAGGCGAACAGCTCTTCGACCGGTCGGCCAAGGCTCTGTTCGATCGAGGCGCGGATGGTTGCAAAGGGGGCGGGGGGCAGAGCATCCTGCAGGCGAAAGAGATCGGCGGCAGCCTGTTGGCCGACCAGATCGGGCCTGGTTGCCAGCGCTTGGCCCAGCTTGATCGCCGCGGGCCCCAGCGCCTCAAAAGCATCGGCATAGGCCGGCTGTTTCGGAATGCGCGCACCTAGCCGGGCGAGGCGGACCAGCCGGCGAACCTGCGGTGGGGTCAACGCGTCACGCTCGATCCCGCGCAGCGCTCCGTGCCGTGCGAGCGTCCGGCCCCAGCGGAGCAGCCGCACGATGTGGGTGAAGCTGCTTGTCAAATCTTCCAGCCACTATGAATGGCGACGAGACCTCCGAGAACCGGCTCCACCTTGGTCTGGACGAAACCGGCCGCGGCGATTTCTGCGCGAAACGCCTCCATGGGTGGAAAGCGGCGGATCGACTCGATCAGATAACGGTAGCTCTCCTCATCGCCGGCCAGCAGCTTGCCGAGCTTGGGCACCAGTCGATGCGAATAGGCGTCATAAACATCCTTGAAGCCCGGCCAGACGGTGGTCGAGAATTCGAGGCAGAAAAAGCGCCCGCCCCGCCGGAGAACGCGATGCGCCTCCGCCAATGCCTCGGCGCGATGAGTGACGTTCCGGATTCCGAACGCGATCGTGTAGCCGTCGAAGACGGCATCGGCGAAGGTCAGCGCTTCCGCATTTTGTTCGGACCAGGTGAGAGTCTCGATCCCTTTCTTTGCGGCGCGCTCTTTGCCGACCTCCAACATCGCGGGATTGATGTCGGATACCGTGACCCGCGCTCCGCGCCGGGCGAGGCGGAAGGCGATGTCGCCGGTGCCGCCGGCCATGTCGAGAATCGATTCTCCGTCACGCGGCTTCACCCGCCGGACGAAACTGTCCTTCCACAGCCGGTGCATGCCGCCCGACATGGCATCGTTCATCAGGTCGTAGCGGCGCGCGACGTTGCGGAAGACCTCGCCGACCCTGGCGGTCTTCTCTTCAGGGCTGATATCGGCATAGCCGAAGGAGACGGTTTCGCTCATGAGGGCGCTCTAGCTCCAGCTTGCCGCTGCCGCAAACCCATCCTAAGCGAAAACCATGCCCGAACTGCCCGAAGTCGAAACCACCGTGCGCGGCCTCCGCCCGGCGCTCGAGGGGCATCGCCTCGTCCGGGCGGAGGCGCGCCGGGCCGACCTGCGGCGGCCCATCCCAGCCGATCTGCGTCAGCGCCTCACCGGCGCGCGCGTGACCGGGCTTGCCCGGCGGGCCAAATATGGGCTGATCGAAACCGATCGCGACGATGTGTTGATCTTCCATTTGGGCATGTCGGGCCGCTGGCGGATCGATCCCGGAGAGATCGGCAAGCACGACCATCTCGTCCTGGAGACCGACGAGGGTCGGACACTGGCGCTGTGCGATCCGCGCCGCTTCGGCTCGCTCGATCTCGTCCGCAAGGAAGAGCTTCCGACGTTCGCGGCGTTTCAGACATTGGGCCCGGAGCCGCTTGGCCCGGAACTGAGCGGCGCCTATCTCGCTCGGGTTCTCGACGGACGGACTGCTCCGGTCAAGGCGATGCTGCTCGATCAACGGATTATCGCGGGGCTCGGCAACATCTATGTCTGCGAGGCTCTGCATATGAGCGGCATAGCTCCGTCGACGCCCGCCGGCCGGATTGCTCGCGCGCGGCTCGATCGACTGGCGGTGGCGATTCGCACGGTGCTCGAGGCTGCGATCGCAGCGGGCGGATCCAGCCTGCGCGATTATGCTCGTCCGGACGGCGAGCTCGGCTATTTCGCCAAGCAGTGGCGGGTCTATGGCCGCGAAGGTGAATCCTGTCATTGTGGTGCCACGGTCGTCCGGACGGTCGACGGCGGCCGCTCGACTTTCTCCTGTCCGAAATGTCAGAATTAGCCGCGGAATATGGGCCTGTTCGAGGTTGACCCATTCCCTTTCGCCATGTATTGGGCCGGCCTTCGCGGCGTGGGAGCTGTCTCTCGCGCCGTTCCCGTCATTATAGCTAGGGTTTGAACGAGCATGGCGAACACGCCGCAAGCAAAGAAGCGCATCCGTCGCAACAATCGTCGCGCCGACGTCAACGGCGCTCGCGTCAGCCGGATCCGCACCTTTGTGAAGAAGGTCGAGGCCGCTCTTGCCTCGGGCGACAAGAGCGCCGCGACCGCCGCGCTTGCTGCTGCGCAACCGGAGCTTTTCCGTGGCGTGTCCAAGGGCGTAATCCATAAGAATACAGCGGCGCGCAAATTCTCGCGCTTGACGAAGCGGCTCACGGCGCTCGGCTGAGCTGATCCAGACCCGATAGGCGAAAGCCCGCCGGCAGCGATGTCGGCGGGCTTTTGTCATCTGTCCGTCACTGAGACGTAACTGTCGGATTTAGCGTGATTCGTTCCGCAACTCTCCGGTAAGATATTGAATTCTTACAGGAAAATTTTTTATTGGGGGCACGGCCCCGGCTTTCTGTGTGTCAAGCGCATATTGCAGCTCCATGACGAATTGATTGTCTTGAAACCCGCTACGTCTTCTCGATAGATGTGCATCATGGTCAGCGCGCGATTCTATCGTGGCCGGCCTCAGGGTGCTTTTGTGAAGCAGAATCCGGCACGGGCGTGTCCGGACAGGGGGAGGGCTTTGCCCTCGACATCGTGAAAATTTTGCGGGGCGGACGGCTGTCGCCCGGGAAGGAAGCTGCGTGTCTGAAGGCATCGGGCTGAATATGAACGGGCTTCCGGGCATGACCGGCGACGCCGATCCGGCGCTGGCGAAGGCTTGGGAAACGATCCGTTCGAGCCTGCGCCGCAGCATCGGCGGGCGGACCTTTGATGGCTGGCTCAAACCCCTGACGCTTGGTGAATGCGATCTCGTCGCCGGGCGGCTCAATCTCGTCGCGCCGAGCGAATTCATGGCCAACTGGGTGAGCACCCATTTTGTCGAGCACCTGACACATGGCTGGCGAGCGCTGCTGCCGCAGGTCAAGGACGTCACCATCGTCCCTGCCGGCAGCACCGAGCGGGTCGCGCTCTTTTCGGCATCCGCAGCGGAGGCGGCGAGCGCCGCCGAAGCCGAGCAGGCGGAAAGCCTGCTTGCCGCGCGGTGCGGAACGCCGCTGGAGGCACGGTACACCTTCGAGAGCTTCGTCGTGGGCAAGGCCAATGAGGTCGCCTACAATGCGGCGCGGACGCTCGCCGAGGGCGGACGGCTCGCCTTCAACCCGCTCTTCCTTCATGGCGGCACCGGGTTGGGCAAGACGCACCTGATGCATGCGATCGGCCACGACTATCTCGCCCGTCATCCCCAGGCCAAGGTCGTCTACATGTCGGCCGAGAAGTTCATGTTCGAGTTCGTCTCGGCGATGCGCGCCAAGGACACGTTCAGCTTCAAGCAACGGTTGCGCGCGGCCGATGTGCTGATGATCGATGACGTTCAGTTCATTGCCGGCAAGGAATCCACCCAGGAGGAATTCTTCCACACGATGAACGAGCTTATCTCGGCCGGCCGCCGGCTCGTGATCAGCGCCGACCGCAGCCCGCAGGATCTTGACGGAATCGAGAGCCGTATCCTTTCGCGCCTGTCCTGGGGGCTGGTCGCCGACATCAATCCAGCCGATTTCGAACTGCGCCTCAACATCCTGACCCGCAAGCTCGAGGCGATGCCGGACACGCAGGTGCCGCAGGATGTGGTGATGTTCCTCGCGCGCCGGATCAGCGCCAATGTCCGCGAACTGGAGGGTGCGCTCAACCGCGTCGTCGCCTATGCCGCCTTGTCGGGCAAGCCGGTGGACATCGACTTCACACAGGCGACGCTCGCCGACATCCTTCGCGCGAACCAGCGCCGGGTCACGATCGACGAGATCCAGCGCAAGGTTTCGGACCATTACCGCATCCGGCAGGCCGAGATGTCGAGCGCCCGGCGTGCGCGCGAGGTGGCGCGTCCGCGGCAGGTGGCGATGTACCTGGCCAAGCAGCTGACCCCGCGGTCGCTGCCGGAGATCGGCCGCCGTTTCGGCGGGCGCGACCACACCACGGTGATCCACGCGGTCAAACAGATCGAGAAGCTGCGCCAGACCGATGCCGAACTCGATGCCGACGTTCGCCTGCTGATCCGCCAGCTGGAGGGCTGAGGAAAGGGGGAGAAGGGGGTTACCCGCCGGAACAATCCGCCTTACATGACGCCCATGTCGGCTACGCTCTACAACGCCCGGATACTCCGCCTCGCCAGCAGCATTCCGCACCATGCCCGCCTCGCCGATCCGCAGGCGAGCGTGTCGCGACGATCGCCGATCTGCGGCAGCCGGGTCGTGGTCGACGTCGTTCTGGACGAGGCCGGGCGCGTCGCCGCGATCGGCCAGGAGGTCAGGGCCTGTGCGCTGGGCCAGGCATCGGCGGCGCTGATGGCCGAGCACGCCATCGGCCGGACGCCCGCCGAACTGGCGGCGGCGCGTGACGCGCTGACCGCCTTTCTTGCCGGCGAACGCGATGATCCGGGCGACTGGCCCGGCCTCGATCTTTTCGATCCCGCGAGGCCGCACCCGGCCCGTCACCCGTCGATACGACTGGCGTTCGAGGCGGTCGCCGAAGCCGCGGAACAGGCGCATCGTCAGGCGCCCGGCGCGGCGACGCCGCCGCGATGAACGATTCGCATACGGCAAGCCTGTTGCTGCGCGACGGAGTATTGTTGCTCGGTGCGGCGATCGTCTTCGTCCTGCTGTTCCGGCGGCTTGGGCTGGGCGCGACGCTCGGCTATCTCGTCGCCGGCGCGCTGATCGGACCGCAGGGGCTCGGCCTGATCGGCGGCGCCGAATCGAAGCTCGACATCGCCGAACTGGGCATCGTGCTGCTGCTGTTCCTCGTCGGGCTTGAGCTGAATCCGAACCGGCTCTGGCGGCTCAGGCGCGACATTTTCGGTCTGGGCACGATCCAGGTCGTCACCTGCGGGGTCGCAATCAGCGCGGTGATCTATGCGACCACCGGCTTCAGCACCGCCGCGGCGCTGGCGCTCGGCCTGCCGCTCGCCCTGTCCTCGACCGCGCAGGTACTGCCGATGCTCCAGTCGGCAGGCCGCCTCAACACCCCGCAGGGCGAACGCGCCTTCTCGGTCCTGCTGTTCCAGGATCTGTCGCTGATCCCGCTCATCACCATCATCGCCACGCTCTCGCGTGTTCCGCCGGAGCCCGGCACCCCGCCGGGCTGGCTGCTCGTGCTTTACACCGTCGCGGCGGTGATCGGGCTCGTGCTCGCCGGACGCTTCGTCCTCAATCCGTTGTTCCGGTTGATCGGCGGTCTCGGCGAGCGCGAGCTGTTCGTGGCGGCGGGGCTTTTCACTGTGCTCGCGAGCGCGGCGGTGATGGAGGCGCTTCACCTCTCGACCGCGCTCGGTGCGTTCGTCGCGGGGGTGATGCTGGCCGATTCGCCTTATCGGCACGAGCTCGAGGCCGATGTCGAGCCGTTTCGCACGATCCTCCTCGGCCTGTTCTTCATCGCGGTCGGGATGATGCTCGATCTCCATGTGATCGCTGAACGGCCCTTGTTCGTGATCGCGATGGCGCTGGCGGTCGTCGCGACCAAGGCGACGGTGATGTTCGGTGTCGCGAAGCTGTTCGGCGTGTCGAACCGTGGCGCGCTGGGCTTCGGCCTGCTGCTCAGCCAGGGCGGCGAATTCGCCTTCGTCCTGTTCGGCCAGGCCAGCGAGGCGATGCTGGTGCGGCCCGAGGCAGCAAGCCTGTTCGGCGCGATCGTGACGCTGTCGATGGCGACGACGCCTTTCCTGATGATGCTGTCGAGCCGCTTCCTGACTCCGCCGCCGGCCAAGGACGAGCGGCCGGGCCCCGACGGCGCGAACAGTCCGGCGGCGATCATCGTCGGCTATGGCCGCTTCGGCCAGACCGTCGCACAGATGCTGCTCGCGGCGGGCATCCGCGTCAGCCTGATCGACAGCAAGCCCGAGCAGATCGACGTGGCTCAGAATTTCGGGATGAAGGTGTTCTACGGCGACGGCACCCGGGTCGATCTGTTGCGTCAGGCCGGCGCCGCCGATGCACGCGCGATCATCTTCTGCGTCGATGGCGAGGGCCTCGGCAAGGCCGAGCTTCAGCCGGTGCTCGATGCCTTCCCCAACGTCGCGCTGCTGGTGCGCGCCTATGACCGCCGCCACATGATGGCGCTCGCCCGGCTCGACATTGCGGGCGCGGTGCGCGAACTGTTCGAATCGGCGGTGCTGCTCGGGCGCGAGGCGCTGGAGGTGCTGGGTGTCGGCGCCGCCAATGTCGACACCGTCGAGGCCGAATATCGCCGCCGCGACGGCAGCCGGCTCGAAGCGCAGATCGAAACGGGGGATATCACCGTCCGGCGCGAGATGATGTTCAATCATGATCGCAGCCTTGATCTGCCGCGCGAGGAGGAGGGAAAGGACGAGGATGAGCCGGGCTAGGGGCGCAAGGGGAACAGGCGGCGATCCGCTGGCGGCGTTGCTCGCCTTGTCGGGCGCGCTCGCGGTGATCGCGGGCGCCTATGGTGCGCATGGCGCAAGCGGAAAAGCGGCCGAATGGCTGAGCACCGGCGCGCATTATGCGATGATCCACGCGGTCGCAGGCATCGTCGCGCTCGGCCGCAGCCGCTGGGCGGCGGCGCTGATGCTGTTCGGGGCGGTGGTCTTTTCGGGTACGCTCTATGCGATGGCCTTCGGGGCGCCACGATGGCTCGGGATGGTGACGCCGTTCGGGGGGCTCGCCCTGATTCTCGGCTGGATGTGGCTGGCGGTGGCCTATCTGCGCGGACGTTGAGCGATCGTCGCTCGGCCGCGACGGTTCTCGGGCGGCTGTTCGGCCTAGAACAAATCAGGAACAAAAGCAATCGCCAGCTTTGCCGGTGGCGATGGGGGGAGGGCACAACGCCTGCCTTTGGTATCGAGCCATTCTGGACCGAATGACGGACTTCGCCCGCATAGCCGACGCCGATCCGCGGAACCCTGCCGGAACCTCCCCAGAGCCTCCTGCCTATGGCCTCTGTCAGCTTGCGCCTGCGCCGGCGCTGGTTTACTCGCCTGCAACCAACTTATTGGATCCGAGCCTCGGCCTCTGGTCCGGACCACCGAACTCGTTCGATAACGAGCAGTTGAGAAAAATGGGGATGCGAGATGAAGTATTGGCTCTGTCTGAATTTCGAACCGGCGGATACACTGCTTACCCATGCCCGCAAGGCCGAGGAGCTGGGCTTCGAGGGCGTGGTTCTCCCGGACCATGTCGTCGTGAAGGACGGGCCGCGCACTCCGCATCCAAGCGGGTTCGGCCTGCGGGCTGATCATGATTTTGTCGACCCGATGGTGGCCTATTCGGCCATGGCGGCGGTGACCACCCGCCTTAAATTCCTCTCCTACGTCTATGTCATTCCGCTGCGCGATCCATTCATGGTCGCCAAGCTGGGTGCTTCAGTCGCGGTCATGTCGAACGATCGCTTCGTCCTGGGCACCGGCGTGGGCTGGCTCAAGGAAGAATTCGAAGCGATGGGCCGGGATTTCCATACGCGTGGCAAGCGCATGGAAGAGATGCTGCCGATCATCCGCGACTTCTGGAAAGACGGCTATGCCGAGTTCCACGGCGAGTTCTTCGACTTCCCTCGCAGCGGCATGTTCCCCGTGCCCAGGAAGCCCATTCCGATGTGGCTCGGCGGGCACTCCCTCCCCGCCGCGCGCCGCGCCGCCTTCTACGACGGCTACATGCCGATGCGCCACGTCACCGATCCGAGCGGCACGCTCGATCCCCAGACCATCGCCGAATTCGCGCTGATCGAGCAGATCCGGGCGGAACATGGGCTGACCGGTCAGTATGACCGCAAGATGATCCTCAGCTGCGAGTTTGCCGACGTCGGCCAGCCCCGGCGCCTGGAGGAAGGCAGCGGCGTGGGCCACCTGCAGGTGATGGTGTGGCAGGACGGCGTCGAGCGCACGCTCGAGCAAAAGCACGACATAATTTCGCGCTTCGCGGAGAAGTTCATCCACGGCGCGTGAGGCCCTCCGGCGGCTGCACGAAATTCCTACAGATTGTAATTAAGCCTCAGTCCCGGTCTGGGCCAGCGGCATCGGTAAAGTCTGCCGGTACTGGTGGCTGTGATCCATGCGTCCTGCATGTCAGCTCCGCCGAACACGATATTGGTCACGAGCCGATCAGGTACCGCGTGGAATTCAGTCGATCCATCCGGGGAGAAGACCGTGATACCGCCGTTCACTACGGTGCCGACGGCAACCCGCCCATCCGCTTCCACAGCCAGGCTGTCGAGCATCTGGAATCCTGGAAGCGTGCAGATCACCCTGCCGGCCATCCAGGGATCCTCCGGATCCCTGGCTACTCCGGGTGCCTCCAGATCGATTGCCCACAGCCTGCCGCACAGCGAGTCGGCGACATAGAGGACGCTCTGGTCGGGGGACAATCCGATGCCGTTGGGAGTTGGTATGCTGGTACGCCAGCGCTTGATATGGGATCCATCGGCTTTGGCGTAATATACGGCGCCCTGATCCCGCCATCCCTCTTCCGATTTGCCGAGATCGGTGAACCAGAACCCCCCGAGCGCATCGAAAACGATGTCGTTGGGACCGTTCAGTTGAACACCCTCGCAATGGGTATAGAGCGTTTCCACCGACCCATTCCGGATATCGACCCGCTGGATCGACCCGGTGACATAATCTTGCGGTTTGTGCCCGGCGAACAGAAGTTCACCGTCCCGATGAAAGTCGATTCCTCCGTTGTTGCAGACATAGGCCTTACCGTCGGGGCCTATCGCAATACCGTTCGGCCCGCCCCCGGTTTCCGCTACGACCGTTATTTCACCGTCGGGACTCACTCTGCTGAGCGTCTTGCGTGCTATCTCGACCAGCAAGATGCTGCCGTCGGGCAGATATACCGGGCCCTCGGGAAAGGCGAGGCCGCTTGCCACCAACTGGAGTTCCATCGTCATTTCGCCGCCGTTCAAATCACCTGATCCACGCGTATCCGCATCGACTGGAAGAGCCAACGACCGTCGATCTTGCGGTAGCTGTCCTCGATCGTCCCATAGCCGATGCCGACCTTGCCGTTCCTCCCGGCGCGCGAATAGATGTAGCTTTCCTGCCGCCAGTGTCCGTGCGCCGTCGTTTCCGAATCGATGTCGATCTCAGGCATGGTAGCGACATGAACCTGTAGGGTGTGCGGTCCGCAGTGTTGCTCGAGAAAGTCGCAAATCGCCTGGGCACCGCACACTGGAGGAAGGGTAACACCGGGCTCGGCAAAAGCGGACGTGGCGGAAAGATCAAGTTCGGCGTCGGTCGCCAAAACGCAGCTCAGCTCCTGCCACCGCAACTCGTCGACGAGCTTGCTCCACCGGGCGCGCAGTCGCTTTATTTCCTCGATCGCAACGAGACGGTCCAACGGGGTCATGCGTGGCTCCTTTCAGGGTGCGTTGCCCCGTGCATGTGCAAGATGGACATGATCGCGGCAGCAGGACCGTCAGCTTGCGTTCCGCGCCAGGCGACCACTCCGTCCGGCCGGACAAGCACGCCGCCACCCGGAGGAACATTGTAAAGCTGCCGCCACTGCTCCACTGCCGCCTCACCGGCGATGACATCGATGGCGTAGCGCACCAGCTTTGCGGCAGGCAGGCGAGGGACGGGATCGAAAGCGGCGAGAGCTTCGACCGACTCCGACAAAAGCACGAAATCGGTTCCATATAAATCAAGGATCGAGCGGCTTTGGCCCGCATCCAGCCAGATATGTGGTGCGCGCTCGCCTGGCCGTCCCGACGGCTCGAAATCATAATAGGGATAGCTGCGCGATGCCGGTGGAGATTCGTCGGCAAGGACGTCGCCATGGCCATATTGCGCTCCGAGAACCACGCCCCATTGCGGCCGGTTCCAGAGATCCTTCACCTGATGGCCCTTGAGATCATTCTGGATTGCCGCATCCAGCACAATCGCCACTTCCGAACGCCGCTCGGCATCGTAGCCGTTAAGGAGATCGGCACCAGCGCCGCGAACCAAGGCGGCAAGGCGCCAGGCGAGATTGTGGGCGTCAAGCAGCCCGGTGTTCATTCCGAGCCCACCGGCAGGCGGCATCAGGTGCGCGCAGTCGCCAATCAACGCCAACCTGCCGCTTACAAATCTTTCGGCAACCGCAGCGCTCTTCCACCAGATGGCCGTTGTCGTGACCTCGACAGGCAAATCCGGCAAACCGATGATCTTGCGGACCATGGCCGCGGCCACTGAGGGAGGATAGTGCGACAGGTCCGGTCCAAGTTCGGGATCAGGCTCGCATAATATGCTCCACTCATTGTCGTCCCTGGCCAGAGGAACACCCGCAAGCGCACCGATTGGCGACACGGTGCGGTCACCCAACACCAGAAAGACACATTGAAGCGGGGCAATGAGTTCGGACAGAGGCGCCTTGAAGATGATTGTCAGCATGGGGTCTGCCGGCCCCTGCTCAAGCATCGGAATATTCGCGATCGACGCGCAGGTCCTCCGGGAACCGTCCGCACCGACGATGTAGGATGCCGCGACCCGAAGATCGCTTCCGCCATCAACCGGGCATAGAATGGCCGATACGCCGTCGTCATGCTGCGTGAAATCCGCGAGCTCGGTGCCGAGCAGAATCTTGACTTCGGGACGGCGCTGCAAATGCTCCAGCAGGATCGGTTCGAGGCGGTCTTGCGTGCAGAAGCTGCCAAGCACCGGGGTCAAGGGATCGGCAGACAAGCTTCCCAGGCCGAACGGAAGAAATTCCAATTCCGAAGGAACCAGGCGCTTGCCCACCGCAAAATACCGCGTCTTGTCAGGAGGCATCGCTGCGGCGATCGGTTCCTCGAGGCCGAGCTGACGGAATATTTCCATCGACCGTGCGTTGATGGCCCTCGCCTTCGGATAGTAGGAGACAGAATCCTTGCGGTCGATGACAATGTTCGCGATGCCCAATTGGGCAAGCAACGCAGAACAGGTCATTCCGACCGGCCCCGCGCCGATAATAAGGACATCGGTCCTGATCCGGGCGCTTCCCGATTCCGCGCGTAAATTCTGTCCCATCGGGCCGGTCCTTTACAGTGCTGCAGTTGTCTGCACCCACGCCGAGCGCTTCCAGACCGCATGGGACCGCCTCGCGCATCGGCCTGGGCCCCGATACAAAGTGAGGTCGGCGAAGGCCGACAATAGGGCGAAACAGGTTTGCGCGGGACGACCTATCCTGCTCACGTCTTTGAACGAACCGGCGTCAGAACCGTGGGTATCCCGTCGGCGCGGGCAAATGCTACCGTCAGGATGCTGCCCGAGCCCAGGCCGATCGCTTCGACAAGGCCGACTGCCGTCATCATGCCAAGCGCGACGACGAACGCGAGATTTTCCGCGGCCCCAAGAAAGTCGAGCACGAATCCCCCTCCGAGCCAAGAGAATAACCGAGCCCGATGCGACGGCAAGCGGCGTTGGGTCGAATTTTGCGGCAGGTCGCCGTTCCAGCGAGTGGCGCGGGCCTTCCGCGCCGCGCGCTTCGGCTCGCTCGCGGGGCACCAGCGCCTCGGCCGAGCGTTGACCGGATTCACGAAACGCATTGGAGTGAAGAGCAGTGACCGAAGCCGTTACCCCCGCGCCGCCGCCGCAACCGTCCAACCGGAAGACCGCGCTGACCGATGCATTCCGGACCCATTTCTCCGGCGACGCGCCGCTGACCGAAAAGGCCCGGAGCTTTGCCAAGGCGCGGCCCTGGACGAGCGCAGCCTTTGTCGGCGTGGCGGCGATCGGGCTCCTGCAGACGCTTCGCGGCGCGAGGCGCTGACCGGCGCCAGATTAGACGGTCCAGCCGGGCCCGCTGCCCGATCACCTGCTCAGCCGGCGACCGGGCCCTCGGCATCATCGCATTTTTCTCCTCAGCGCGCGGCGGCAGCGAGCACGCGATTGATGCCCGCGACGATCCGGCGCACGCGCTCCAGATCGCTCACGCCCGCTTCGGCCAGCGATCTGAGCGGCACCTCGGCGCTGACCACCACAGTGTCGGGGACCGCACGCAGCATTTCGACAAGCGGCAACTCACCGGTGCCGGGGATCATCCGCTCGTTCAACGCCTCGTCCATATAGGCTTCGCGCGAAGGCATGGCGAGCGGCGCATCGGAAATCTGCACATAGTCGATCAGCTCGGGATCAAGTGCCGCGAGATCGCCCGCCTCGCCGGTGCGCGCGACATGCATCGTGTCGATCAGCAGCTTGAAATTGGGCTGCCCGACATAGGCGATCAGTTCCAGCGCCTGCGCAAGAGTGGCGGCTGTGAGCAACGCGCAGGGCTCGACGGTGACGGTCATGCCATAGTCCGCGGCCAAGCCGACCATCCATGCCGTTTCGTCCAGCGTATGCGGCCAATCGACGAACGACACGGTGTTGAGCCGGCGCGTGCCGAGATCGGCGGCGAGGTCGAGGACGCGGCGATGATCGTCGCGCGTGGAGTCGGGGAACAGCGCGAACCCGTCGAGCAATGCGAGCGAGACGCCGGTGTCGGCGAGCGCTTCCCGGGTCGCCCCGCGCAGCGCGGCGTCCTCGATCAGCGACCAGGACGGACCGCTCGTCTGCATGAACTCCGGTAAGGCAGGCATCAGCGCGACATGGCCGCAGCCTGCCTCGGCCGCCAGCCGGACGAAGGCGTCGGGCGCCACGCCCGGCAGGGTGAGATAATCAAGCCCCAATCGGTTCATCGCTCTCTCTCCTGTCATTCAGGGACCGTGCCGCCGCTGCACTCACGGCTCCATGTCCGCCATCCTCATCGCGGCAGCCATCATCTTCTGCCTCAATCCATGGGTCCTGAGCCTAGCGTAGCCGAGAAGCCGCCACCTTGCTATTATGCCGACCGGACCAGCTTTTACCCCGCCGCGCGGACACATCAGCCATCCGGACCGCAGCCGTAAACATGCGTCCCGGATTCACCGCCAGCTCCGCTGTCCGTCGGCGCGCCTCAAGCTTGCCTTCGCACCTGGAACTCTTTAGCCGTGGCGCGGATCAGAACGGCGGGTTGCCGAACAACTCAAGGGGGGGATGATGACACAGCAGGGTGCGAGGCCTCTCGCAATCGTTACCGGCGCGGCGAGCGGGATGGGGCGCGCGGCCGCCGTCGGCCTGGCCGATCGATACGACCTGATCCTGTGCGATCTCCACGAAGCCGGGCTGCGCACGGTCGTTGACGGCGCCGAGATCTGCGCCGGGGATCTGGCTGCGCCCGAGACGATCGATCGTCTGATGACGGCGGTCGGCGCCCGCCAGGTGAGTGCATTCGTCCACGCCGCGGGTGTCTCGCCGTCGATGGCGCCCGCCGCGGATATCCTGCGCATCAATCTCGTGGCGTCGCTGGCGTTGTGCGATGCGATCGGCCCGCGCATGGCGGCAGGCGGCGCCGCAGTCCTGCTCGCCTCGATGGGCGCGTATATCGCGGCCGATCCCACTCTCCTGCCGCTGATCGAGGCGGTCATCGACGCGCCGCCAGCGGCGCGCCCCGACGCCAGCGATACCCTGGCCGCCGCGGTGTCCGACACCGGCGTCGCCTATAGTGTATCCAAGCGCGGAATCGTGATGCTCGTCCGCAAACGCGCGGTGGAGTGGGGGCGGCGGGGTGCGCGCCTTGTTTCGATCTCGCCGGGAGTCATCGAGACGCCGATGGGGCGCAGGGAGTTTGAAACATTGCCAGTCATGCAGCAGATGGTCGATATGTCCGCGACCGGTCGGTTTGGCCGCGCGGAGGAGGTAGCCGCAGCGATCGGCTTTCTCTGCTCGGATGCGGCGTCCTTCGTCACCGGCATCGATCTGATCGTAGATGGTGGCGCATTGGCTGGGATGGGGCTTCCAGCGTAATCGCACCACGCCATCGGGGTGGTCGGCCCGGTGATCTTGCTTGATGCTACCCGGCGTGGACAGGGCAGCGCCCGACCGCCGCGGGATCAGTCCGGCAGCAGCGTGCGACCATTGGTCACGAAAAATTTTTCTACGATCTCGGGCCCGAGGCGTTCGATTTTGCCGTAGAAGCTGTGAAGCATGTTGCGCCCTCCCTCCGCATGCGGATAATCGCTCGAGAAGCAGAGTACATCTTCCAGCCCATATCGCTCTATGTACGAATCGACGGGTTCAAACACGAACGGAGTCACGCGCAGGTTGTTCTTTACATAATAGGATGGTTTCTCCGGGAGTCGGTAATTTTCTCCTGTAAGCTTCTTGAATGCGCGGGAGTTCATGTACCACAGGTCCAATGCTTCCATCATCGGTCCTACCCAGTGCGCGCCGACTTCTATAACGCCGACTTTCAGGTCCGGGTGTCGATCGAACACCCCACCGCTGATCATCGTGCTGACGAAATTCTGGTAGGGCAGATGCAAGACCGCGAGCGACCAGGGATCGACGTCGAACTCGCCCATATTGCGGAAGCCCTCGAAGGCCGGCGCCTTGCCCCAGTCACGGGTTTCGAAAAATTGCCCACCGCAGCCGATATGGAGAACCAGCGTACATTTCGCGTCGGTGAGCAGCTTCCAGAACGGGTCGAGATCGGGATGCGCCGGCGATACCTTGCCGGGAAGGCCTGCGGCGCCGATCTGGATGGCGCGGATTCCGCGGCCGATGAGGCTGGTCGCCTTCTCCACCATGGCGGCGGGCGTATCGGCATAGAGCGGCGCCACCGGGCGCAGGCGATCCGAGATCCGGCCAACTCCGATCACCCATTCATGATATGTCTCGAGCAGCCGGGTGGCCAGACCCGGACGATCGTCCTGGATTGATCTCATAAACTCCCGGTCGCGCGGATTCATCATCATGACGAGGGCGAAGCTGCCGACATAGGTCGAGAAGATAAGCTGCTTGCCGATCCCCATCGCGTCCATGGCGCCCAGCCGCCGCTCAGGGTCTCGCGCACCAGGCGCGCGGCAGCCCTTGCGGGTGGCGATGTCCTCGCCGATCGGGGCGGTGTCGCCGGGATAGCCGGGAACGTTGGGCGAGTTTTTATTGTCTTCGTCGGTTTCGGTCTTTTCGCTCCAGGCGTCGAAAACCGGCCTGACGACCGGTCCGTACACTGCCTCCCATTCCTGGAGCGGGACCATCTCGTGGCTGTCCACGTCCATGATCTGCCCGGCATATTTGATGAGAGGCTCGGGCAATGCCACCGCTACGTCCACCGCTTCTTCTCCTCGCCTCATCGACCGGCGCATTCGACCGGCGCAACAGCCACTTGGGTCCTTGCGCCATAGTCTCCCGAAACCGGATCATTGTCGATGGCGTAATCTCGCCCGAATGCCGGTTCGGACGGCGCGCGCATCGTGCGGAAGGGCGATACCCGCCTTCCGCACGATGCGCTACGACTCCGGGGCGGACTTGGGTCGCCCCGTCTCAGTTCACAAACCGTCGACGCTTTTGCTGACGAGCACGTTGACCGCCACGCGACGGTTCTGGGCCTTGCCCTCGGGCGTGTCGTTGGGGGCCAGCGGGTCGGCCTTGGCCATGCCCGTGGGGGTGAGCATCCGGTAGGGTTTCCAGCCGCATGCCTGCTGGAGATAGTTGATGACCCGATTGGCCCGCTTCTCGCTCAGGACCTGGTTGTAATCGTCGCTGCCGACCGAATCGGTATAGCCGACGACAAGAAGCAGCGCGTTATCGGTCGATCCGGCCGAACTGGCGGTGTTGCAGAGTTGGGCCTTGTCGGCTTCGGACAGTTCGGTCCTGCCGGTGTCGAAATGGACGTTCGTGGTCGCCTTCACATTATATTTGTCGATGTCGCCCATCCGGCCGCGCAGCGCCTCGGTCGCGGCGGTCTGCTCCTCGAACTTCTGCGCGGTGGCGTTGCGGATCATGACTGCGGTCTTCAGATCGCCCTTCCGAAAGCTGATCCGGCTCGCCAGCAGGCCGCCGTCCGACTGCAGCGTCTTGATGGTGACAGGCAGGCCGTTGGGCAAGGCTTCGGCGGTCTGTCCGCTGGCTCCGCTGATCCTCGTGGCCTCGGTGACAGCGACGATCGTGCTGGCACCATCGGGGGTGACCACTTTGAGCTTGTCGTCGCTGCGTGCGGTGATGATGCCCTTGACCTCGGGGCCCTTGGCCAGGCTACCGTTGACGACGATGTTCGGATTGGGCTGATCCTCCCCTTGCGCGGACAGGGCCGACGCTGGAAGGGTGAGTGCGGCAAGGAGGACGGGAAGAGCCGACCGTCGGAAACAATATTGCATCGAGCCTCTCCTTCAATTGGAGGTAAATGCCTGCTCGGCTCAGCCTTGCTCGCAGATGAACGTGGATCGCGGTGGGTTGGACCGCGTGGTTGAGGCGACCGCGTGATGCGACGAACTGTTCAAATCCGGCCAGCTGACCGCTGGGTAACTCGATCTACCCGACGATCCGGGCGGCTTGTATTGAGAGGCTTGATCGAGGACAAAGGGCCGCTCGGACGTTAACGGCCACACATGTGCCGACGACGAGGACTCCGGAATATTTTCAGGACCGATATTATGAACAATGTCGACGTGGCGGCCGCAACGACTTCGATCAGCAATAAGCTCGCCTTATATAATCGGTCGGGTGACAACGGCACTCTGGATGTCAAAGCGCTGTTCGATAGATCTTCGATACTCGAGATACCCGGACAGACGATCGAAGGGATCGACGCAATCGGCGCCTTCGTGGAAGGGCGTCGCAAGATCGCGCTGGCAGAACTGAGTGCCGGCACACGTGCGCGCCATTTCCTTGGGAGCATATTGGTCACGGTTGACGACGGCGTTTCGGCGCGAGCCGAGAGCTATTTTCTTGTAATCCGGGAGGGGCAGATCGAGAATTTCGGTTCTTACCGGGACAGCTTTAGATGCGTCGACGGGGACTGGCTGATTGCCCATCGCAAGGTAGAGCTGCACTGGCCTCGCCCGGCGGAGCCGCCCGCCCGCGTCTGACAGACCAGCGGGACGGCTGGCCCGTTTTCACTGTCGTCAGATCGAGAATCGGAACAGGATGATTTCTCCAATCACGGCGATCATCCACGCCTCGAAGAACAGCTTCCACCCCAGAGGCGCGTGATTCACCTCCATGAACTCGATGATGACCATCCGGCATTTGAAATAGGACAGCGCGCATATCGAGATATAAGCGATATCGGCGCCTATCTGATGGTCGTGGCTCGTGAAGAAAGAAATCGCAGTCGCGACGAGCATCAACAGCCACACGAAGGTCGTGCGTTTCTGCACCTTATTCATGAGTGATGACCTATTTATCGGATTACGGCAGAAGATAAAAAAGCGCCAGAATGATCAGCCATAACAAGTCGACCATGTGCCAGAAGGTCGCGCCGCTTTCGATCCACAGCGAGCGTTTATCCGGAGCGACGCTGTCCTTGAGCTTCGTCCTGACGAACGTCAGAAGCCCCAATCCGCCGAGCACATGGGCCAGATGAATCCCGGTGACGACGAAATAGAACATGAAGAACGGATTGGTGCCCGGATTGGCTCCCATGCCGATTTCATACCAATATTCCGTGATCTTCGTTGCGACGAAGAACAGGCCTAATATCATCGCCCATGTGACGCTTCGCCGCGCGGCGGCCGTTCGGTTGCCGCGAGCGAACTGAACGCCGAGGGCGACTAGCCAGGAACTGGTGATCAGATAGGTCGTATTCACAAAGGCAAAGGCCGGTACCATGAGGCGCTGGGCGTCGCGGAATATATCCGGGCTGCCGGAGCGCTCGTTGAGGAAGGCTCCGAACAGCAACCCGAACAGACAGATTTCCGCGGCGATGAAGAACCAGAGCCCGTCATCGCCGGGAAGCGTACCTTTGGCGGCCATTGCCGCAGCGCCGCGACGGTTCGAATCGTCGTCCTTCACGGCAGCCGTCATGCCGTTGCCGTGCCGGCAGCTTCAGCTTCCTTGTACAGGGTCACCGCCGCCCGCTGCAGATAGTAGGTCATGATGATCACCCAGAAGAACGGGGTGACGAAGCCCACTCCAAAGTTGATAAGGCCGTTCCACGCGAACGGGCCGGACCGGAAAAAGGGCAACAGGATCTCAAGGAAGAACGACATGGCGAGGAAAAAGCCGAACCACAGCGCCCATTTGGGTATGAGCCGCACCGGACGATCATCCTTGTAGAAGACCAGAAGGAAGGTAATATTCTGCAGAATCGAAATGCCGTTGAAGAGATCGGCTTCGAGCCAACCCACATCATAGAGCATCTGGATGATCTTCGGATCGGTTTCGGGCCGCATGGCAGCCGTCACCCAGAAGCCGGCGGCTACCGACATCACGACGGAGGTGAGTGCGCCGCCGAACAGCTGGATGTACGAGAGAACGCCGTCTCCGCCCTCTACCCGCCGCATGATGCAGAATGCGCCGACGGCCCAGACCATCAGCATGCTCCAGAAAGGCAGCGACACAGAATAGCCGAGACGCATCCGGAAGGCGTGGTCCCGGAAATATTGCGCGAGCTCCTCAGCCGGGATCGCGGCGGGGAAGGGGGGGAGATTATGGGCGAGATACCCCCAGAAGAAGCCTGCAATTATCGAATAAGGAAAGAAGGACAATAAGCACGCGCGAATCCAGAATAGCTGCTTCTTCGACATCCCTTTTCTCCTGTTGCGCCACCACGCTCGGCGTTAGGGCCTGTCATTAGCGTCGCGCCCCGGCGCATTGTCTATGCAGTGATCACTAACCACCGCTGATGAGGGGAGTCAATCGGGCCGAATTCCCGACATCTTCGCAATGGCTGGCGGTCGCGACCCGGCTGCCGCTAAGCCCGCTCGCTGTCGAGAAAGCGCTGCACAGCCGCGAGGTCGACCGCCCCGTCGACGAAGGTGCGGCCGATCCCGTGGGCGAGCAGGAAGGGGAGGCGACCGGCTGCCATCTTCTTGTCGTGCATCATGTGGCCGACGAGCGTAGCCCCGCTCGCGTCGACATGCGCCGCCTTCAATGTGGAAGGCAGGCCGACGGCATTGAGATGGGCCGAAACCCGTGCGGCATCTTCCGCCGGGCATAAACCCTGCGCCGCTGAAAAACGGAAGGCCAGCGCCATGCCGGCGGCGACCGCTTCGCCATGAAGCAACCGATCGGAAAAGCCGGTCTCCGCTTCGAGCGCGTGACCGAAGGTATGGCCCAGGTTCAGAAGGGCGCGGCGGCCGCTGGTCTCGCGCTCGTCCTCGCCGACGATACGCGCCTTGGCGGCGACACTGGTACGGATCGCTTCGATCCGGGCGGCCGGGTGGCCGGCGAAGAGCCGCGCGGCGTTGGCCTCGCACCAGGCGAAGAAAGCAGGATCGTCGATAAGGCCATATTTGACGACCTCGGCATAGCCCGCGCGCAATTCGCGCGGGGGCAGCGTGTCGAGCGTGGTCGGATCGATCAGGACGTGGACCGGCTGATGAAAGGCGCCGATCAGGTTCTTGCCGGCGCGACTGTTGATCGCCGTCTTGCCGCCGACCGAGCTGTCGACCTGGGCGAGCAGGCTCGTCGGGATCTGAACGAAGCGACAGCCACGCTTGAGGATCGAGGCCGCGAACCCGACGAGATCGCCGATCACGCCACCTCCGAGCGCGATCAGCGTATCGCTACGCTCGACGCCGCGATCGAGCAAGGCGTCGGTCAGCCGCTCGAGCTGCGCCCAGCTCTTGGTGGCCTCTCCCGCGGGCAGGATTTCCACCTCGGTAGAAACTCCTGCCGCCTGCAGCGAACCTTCGAGTCTAAGAAGCTGATTTGGTACGAGATGTTCGTCGGTGATGATGACGAAGCGGCCCCTCGCCGCAAAGGGACGCAGCAGTTCGCCCGCGCGGTCGAGCGAGCCAGCTTCGATGGCGATGTCATAGCTGCGTTCCCCGAGCTCCACGCGAACGGTCATTTCGCGATAGCCTGGACGATCGTCTCGACGGTCATGTCGTGGGGCAGCGGCTGGCTGCGGATATGGACATGGGCCTTGGCGTAGACCGGGTTCCGCACGGCGGCGAGTTCGGCGAGCGCCTCGCGCGGGTCGCGGTCTTTGAGCAGCGGACGGGTGCCTTCGCGGCGAGCGACCCGTTCGGCGAGCACGTCCACGTCGGCGTCGAGCCAGATGGCGAGGCCATGTTCGAGGATCAACGCACGCGTATCATCCTGGATGAAGGCGCCGCCGCCGGTAGCGATGACCTTCGGCTTGCCATCCATCAATCGCGCGATCACCCGCCGCTCGCCGTCGCGAAACTCCTTCTCGCCGAAGCGCTGGAAAATTTCGGACACGGTGAGGCCCGCCGCGCGCTCTATCTCATGATCGGCATCGACGAAGGGCAAATGGAGGCGCGTCGCGAGACGCTTGCCGATCGTCGATTTGCCAGCGCCCATCAGCCCGACCAGGACAAGCGGCCGATCGAAACGTGGTATAGTGGGCGGCGGGCTTTGTGGCATGTCGTCGAGGGCTATACACATGGGCGCCACCTCGGGCAAAAGCGCCTCCATTGCAACTATCGGTGGAATTCATGTCTCGGTTCAGCTTTATCCTGCTCGTCCTCGCCCTGATCGTCGTCATGTCGCTCGTCGGGCTCAGCTTCGTCGACACCGAAACCGCGCCGGTGACCGTGGAAAAGGCGATGCTGAATGACGCGCAGGCCCAGTAAGAAGGGGCTGCTGGCGCTGTCTGCGGGCGTGGCGGCGCTCGCCGCAGCGGCCGCGTTCGCCCAGGAATCGCTGCTGCCGCCGGGCTTCGGCAGCCAGCCTGTCCCTTCGAACCGGCCGCAGCAGGTGGGTTCATCCGCGCCCGGCCAGCCCGCGTCGGCCGGGCCGGTCGCGCCGCCGGCCGCGCCGGCCGCCGCGCCGACCCTGACACTCGATCCCGACATATTCGCGGCGACCGAGGCGAGCGAGCCTGAGGCGCCGGCCGAACTGCCCGAATCGGCGCGGCGGTCGATCGCGATGGTCGGACCGCTCAACGGGTTCGGCCGGGACGCCTGGGGCGACGCCGACGGGCGCTTCCTGTCGGTCCTGATGCGGCGGCTTGACGTGCCGATCGCCTCGCGCTGGGCGTCGATCAGCCTGCGCCGTGCGCTGCTGAGCCGGGTACCGACCCCTGCGCGCGTCTCCGCGCCCGACTGGGTGGCCGAGCGCGCCTGGCTGCTGCTGCGCATGGGCGAGGCCGATGGCGCACGCATGCTCGTCGAGGCGGTCGATGTCGATCGCTTCAACGCCAAGCTCTACGCCATCGCCGTCCAGTCCGCGCTGGCCAGCGCCGACGCTGCCGGGCTTTGCCCGCTCGCCGCGGGCGGATCGATCCGCAGCCGCGAGCCGATCTGGCCGATGGCGCGCGCGATCTGCGCCGCGCTGTCGGGCGACACGGCGATCGCCGGCGCGCTGATGGATCAGGCGCGCCGCCGGGCTCCGGACCAGCATGGCATCGACGTGCAGCTTGCCGAGCGGATGATGGGAGTGAACGGTGCCGGGCAGCGCAGCGTCGCGATCGAATGGGCCGGGGTTAACGAACTGACCGCCTGGCGCTTCGGCATGGCGAGCGCGCTTGGCCTCACCATCCCGTCCGATCTGATGCAGACCGTCGGGCCGCAGGTCACCGGCTGGGCGGCGCGGGCGCCGATGGTGCCGGCGGCCGAACGGCTCGACGCGGCGATGACCGCCGCCCGCCTCGGCGTCTTCTCGAATTCGGCGCTCGTCGATCTATATGCGCAGGCGGGGGACGACAGCGGCGAATTCGCCTCCGACAGCCCGGCGGGGCGGCTGCGCGCCTGTTATGTTGCCGATGGCGCGGCTGCGCGCCTGTCGGCGATGCGCGGCTTCTGGGAAGGCGAGGGGCAGGACGGGGAAAAGCGGGTCGATCGCTATGCCGGGCTGATCCTGACCGCGCGCGCTGCCGCCCGCTTACGGCCCGATGCCGATCAGGCCGCGGAGGCCGCGGAGCTGATCGGCGCGATGATGTCCGCCGGGCTCGACCACAAGGCGGCCCGCTGGGCGCCGGTCGTCGCCGGCCTCGCGCCGGAAAAAGCCGATTCGGCCTGGGCGATCCTGGCAGTCGGCACCGAGCGGGTCAGCGTTGATCTCTCCGCCCAGCGGCTGGCCGGGGTCGCCGACCGCTGGGGCGAGGACAACCGCCACAAGCTGCATCTGCTGCTCGCCGCGCTCGCCGGGCTCGATCGGCTGCATGGCGACGCGGCCGCGAAGCTCTATGACGAGCAGGGCGTCGGCTTCGACGATCGCTCGATCTGGGCGCGCAGGCTGCTGCGCGCGGCCGAGCACCGTCAGCCGGCGACCGTGGCGCTGCTCGTGGCGGTCGGTATGCAGCGCCGGGGATGGGCGGCGATTGAGCCGGCGATGTTCGCGACGATGATTCGCGCGCTCCGTCAGGTCGGCCTCGAGGGTGAGGCGCGCATGATCGCCGCCGAGGCGATGACGCGGCTGTGATGGGTGCGGCATCCGTCCGGACCGGCGCCTCTCTCTCCGTCACCCCGGGCTTGACCCGGGGTCCCGCTTCTTCTTCTTCTTCTTCCCCGTGGCAAGATAGCGGGACCCCGGGTCAAGCCCGGGGTGACGATGACGTTTGAACGACCGCGAGGCGATCGCGCTGTTTCTCGAAATGCTGGCGGCCGAGGGCGGGGCGGCGAGGAACACGCTGCTCGCTTATGGCTCCGATCTGCGCGCCGCCTCCGATGTGCTCGCAGGCGGGCTGGTGACGGCCGACGCCGCGGCGCTGCAGCGGCTGGGCGCGGCCTGGATGCCGCTGAGCCGGACCAGCGTCGCGCGCAAGGCGTCGGTGTTGCGGCGCTTCTTCGGCTTCCTCGACGAGGAGGGGATACGCAAGGATGATCCCTCGGACGCGCTGCCGCGCCCGACGACGCAGCGCGCGCTGCCGCGCACGCTCAGCCATGACGATGTCGACCGGCTCTTCGCCGCGCTCGAGTATCGCCGCCGCGATCGCCATTCGCATCCGCTGACGCTCAGGCTGATCGCGCTGTTCGAGCTGCTCTATGGATCGGGGCTGCGCGCGACCGAGCTGGTTTCGCTGCCGCGGATGGCGCTGCGCGGCGACCGGCCCTTCCTGATCCTGCGCGGCAAGGGCGGGCGCGAGCGGCTGGTGCCGATCTCCGATCGCGCGCGCGCCGCCGTTGCCGAATGGCGCGCGTACGTCCCCGATGGCCAGCCCTTCCTCTTCCCTTCGGGCAAGAGCCATCTGAGCCGCGTCCGCCTGTTCCAGCTCGTCCGCGAGCTCGCCGTCGAGGCCGGCATTCCGCCGCAGCGGATCAGCCCGCACGTCCTGCGCCATGCCTTCGCGACCCACCTGCTCGAAGGCGGCGCCGACCTTCGGGCGCTGCAGACGATGCTCGGGCACGCCGATATCGGGACGACGCAGATCTACACCCATGTCAACAGCGCGCATCTCGTCGAGCTCGTCAACAGCCGACACCCGCTGATGGATCGGAAATAGAGCAGTGCCGCGCTTAACGAACTCCCCTCCCCTTCAGGGGAGGGGCAGGGGGTGGGGGCCTGTCTCCCCACCGGCGCTGGAGTTAGGGGCGAGCCCCCCACCCCCGACCCCTCCCCGGAGGGGTTATTCGACGAACCCCGACACGACTCTTCTCTCCCTAGCCGCGCCCCCTCACCGCGCCTCCGCCGGTGCGATCTTGCTGACGACCCATCCGGCCGAAAAGCCATGGATCATCGTCGATAGCAGGATCGTCAGCGCGATCGTCGCCCATAGCTGGCCTTCGTTGACGAGCTCCATATGGCTCGTGGCAAAGCTCAGATAATAGATCGATCCCACCCCGCGCACCCCGTAGAAGGCGACGACCATCCGCTCGCGCCGGTTCAGGTCGGTCCCCTTCAGCCCCGCCATCCCCGCCGCCGGCCGGATCAGCAGCACCAGCGCCGCCGCGATCGCCGCGTGCGTCCAGTCGAGCTCGGGCCACAGCCGCGGCATCACCGCGCCGATCGAAAGCAGGATCAGCGCGGTCAGCGCCAGTTCGATCGTCTCGTTGAAGCTGTGCAGCTTGGCGTGGAATTCATGCTCCTGCTCCACCCGCCGCAGCGTCAGCCCCGCCACGAACGATGCGATGAAGCCATAGCCCTCGATCATCTCGGTCGCCCCGTAGCAGAGCAGCACCCCCGCCAGCCCGATCACCCCCGAGCTGGTGTCGGCCAGCACATTGCCGCGCGGAATGCCGAAGAGCATGCGCCCCAGCAGCCAGCCGATCGCCACCCCGGCGACGCAGCCGACCGCGATGCGATAGAGTATGTCGAGCAGGAACCAGTCGACGATCAGCGAATGCGCCGCGAAGCCCGCCGATCCGGCCAGCAGCCCCAGATAGACGAAGGGAAAGGCCAGCCCGTCGTTCAGCCCCGCCTCGGTCGTCAGCGCGAAGCGCACCGGATGCTCGCCGCCTTCGGTCGGCGGCCCCACCTGCACGTCGCCGGCTAGCACCGGATCGGTCGGCGCCAGCACCGCGCCCAGCAGGATCGCCCCCGCCAGCGTCATGCCCGCGACGGTAAAGCCCAGCAGCGCCACCGCCGCGATCGTCAGCGGCATCGTGATCGCCAGCAGCCGCACCGTCGGGCGCCAGCGGCCATAATCCGAAAGGCTGTCGATCCGCAGCCCGGTGCCGAACAGCGCGACGATCACCGCCAGCTCGCTTATCGCCTCCCAATAAAGCGGCGCCCGGCGCGGATCGATCAGATCGGGCAGCCCCGGCACGAACGACAGCCCGGCCATGCCGATCAGGATCAGCAGCGCGGACGCGGCGGGCTCGCGCCCCGAAACGAACCGCGGCAGCCAGAAAGCCAGGATCGTCGCCCCGCCGATGACGAGCAGCGTCAGCGGATAGGGCCCGGCATCGAAGAATCGGTCTTGCTGCAATAGTCCCCCACGCGTTGTGACGAGCCTGGGCTGTGTGTGGGCTCATGGCGGAGAACACGCGAGAGGGGAGTGTGTTGCCCCGGCGTCTTTGGCGGGGCGGAGGGGGCGGGTGCGGACGGGGTACCAACTGATGTGTAGGGCGCATGGCCTGGATCGGGTGGAATATCGGAGGCTGTCGCAGCGGACGGCCGCTTTGCGCCTTAAAATCGGTCGTTGAGGACCTTCCGCCATACGCCCGAAAGCGGACGCTGAATCAGACTGCTTGAGATGGCTGGAAGGCTGGACGTTCCGGAAGGGCAGCTTCGAAAAGGCAAAGAACCATAAGCTGCCGGTCTCGCCAGATCGATGCTAGCGGCAGCAACGCGCCCAATCCCGGCCGTTCGGGCATTCTTTGTGAATGCCCAAAGCAGTGCTTCGTCCATCAACGCCGCGAAGCTGGTTGAGCCCTTATGAACTGCATCACATGAAACACCGGAAATCGAACACCTGGTCGACGAGCTCGGGGTTCTGTTGAATGATCTCCGCAAAGCGGCTCGAATAGACCATCGTCACTGGCAGCTTCTTGTAGAGCGTGTTGTTGTTCCAATCCATCTTGGTCAGCGCAAGGATGCCGCCGACGGTTTCGTGCCATCCACCGTTCCCCGAGTAGCGACGCAGGAGCAACGGCGATGGCGTCGGTTTGAGCGCGCCTTCCTTGTAGACGTTGTAGCGCGGGTTCTTGAGTTGGACCCCTAACACGCTGCCTTGCGACCAGACGAGCGCTTCCGAGGACGAGATAGGCAGGTAGGTGCCGCGCTCGACCGGGTAATTGTAGGGCTGCGGCTTTTCGGCCGGGTTACCGTACTGGGCCGGCTTACCGGGCGTGTAGCGGACTCCTGTCCAGTCGGTCGACTGCACCACCTGGACGAGCTCGACATCAGTGCCGTCGTTGAAGCTGTCGAGCGCAGCCTCGATTTCCTCATCCTTGAACTCGGTGTTCTTGTGGATCGTGATCTTGCGCGGCGTCCGACCGACATGGCCAGCCTGGTACACGTGGAGACTTTTCGAGAGCACCGACTGCATCTCGTAGTAGGATAGGTAGGGGTTGTGGCGGCGATCCTCGGTGAATTCCTTGGCGTCGTAGGCGACGAACTGGAATCCCGTCCCGTCGGGATCGAAAACTTGGCTGCAGCAAGTCGTATATTCTTGGCCGCTGCCGTCGGTCTTCCGGCGGGTTGCGTAGCTGATACCGATGAAGGCTTCGTGCGGATCGAGCCCGGACAGCTTCCAGGGTTCGCCGCGGGCCTTAGCGAAGAGCGCCACCGACAGGCCCCACATGACGTTGGCGCGGCACGAGCGATCGAAACTCTCCTGCGTGAGAATCTGGATAGGAATTCCGGTAGGCGCGCAGAAGGCCTTGATAAAATGGTGGAGGTTGAAGCTTTCGCCCTCGAAGCAATCGCTCCAATCGCGCGGGAGGTAGACCAGCGCGACATCGAAGCGGTGGCGCATGGCCCGCAGCTTGTTCACTTCGTTGAGCAGAGCGCGGGCTAGACCGACCTTGTCAGGGGCTGCGGCAAGCCGGTTCAGTTCGTCGGAGAGTGCGAACCGCATGGCATCTTCGATCGGAGCGATCGGCGTGCGCATCAGCGCCTCAAACCCAGGGTACTCGGGATAATACGCAGGCGCCTCTCTCGGTGTAGCGGATTCATTCAACTCCCGCACTAGCCCATCGATCCGGGCCATGTCGGCGAGCGGGGCGATAGCGGCGAAGCGCACGACTGAGGGAGCGCCGAAGCGCAAGCTGAAAGGACCATGCTCGATCAGACCGCGCAAAGGGTGGCGGTCGGTCCGGCCCCCGTCAAAGACCAGTTCAGGTTCGGGCGCGACAGCGTAGGCAGGCAACGGTTCGGTCATGTTCTTCCCCGCTTCATGGCGAAGGCAGTGCGCGTCGAGAACCCGAAAGCCGGGTTAAGGTGGCTCGGCTCGTCGGCAAAGGGGGTAACGTGCAGTTCCACGTTCTTTCCGGCATCATTCGAAAGGATGCTGATCCAGGCGGACAGGAGCCGGTCGTGCTTGTCGTTGCGGCGATCCGCCTTGCGCTTGTCGAGAAAGGTCGTCGCATGGCGGCGGGCGAACGTCGGCCATATCCAAACGTCCGGCGCCAACAGCAGCCAGAGGCGATCATCCGCGTAAGATAGCGAGACGTGGAGCGCCTCGGCGTAGTGTACCTTGTGGACCGCTTCGTGCTCGTCGGTGGCAGGCAGCGACAGCCCCGGCACTAATCCCGTTACTTTGCCGGTTTCGCGAAAGAGCGGGTCGAGCAGGCCTACGTCCCGGGTATTGCGATCGACAATCAGCGCCGCGCCCGAACGCTGCCGGCGCTGGAGCAGTGGCCGCTCACGACACAATGCGCGTGCGAGGCCCTCTTCAAGGAAATTCTTCACGTGCAGGCGCGAGCCATTGCGCCAATCGGGATCGAACGACATCGCTTCCTGTGACCGGAAATTGGACTTGAAGCTTTCCTCGATGGAACCGGGAGCGCCCCAAGCCATGACCTCGCCGTCATAGGTAAGGACCGCGCTCGTTTCTGGCTGGCGCTTGAGCTCGGCGATCTCGTCCCAGTTGCTCGGTGCCTTCAGGTCGACACGCGCGCAGGTAGAAGGGACTTTGGTCACCGGTAGACCATTCAGCCGCAGGAGTGGCTTGCCCCCCGCGGGCGGCGGAACGGGGATCTGCACCGCCCCGGCCCGGCCATTGCGCACCTTCGCATCGAGCTCGCACGGAATATCGGGAAGGCTGCGCCACAGCCGCAGCATAACGGTATCGTAGGTGTCGATCTCGACGAAACCGGCCCGGACTCCCGCCGCTTCTGCGTCCGCCATCAGAGCGACGACGCTCTCGAGCGGGGTGGAGCCGCGCATCTTCAGCCAATAGAGCCCGTGAGGAAAGGGATTGGGCGCCTGGAGCACCGATCGAAAAAGCGCCATGACACTGTCGTCACGCCCCGAATAACCCGCGATGACGAAGCCGAAGCGGGCACCAGCCATTGCCATTGCACGGGAGAGCTCGGCGTTCTGCGCTGCCAGATCTCCGGACAGGTTCTTGATGCTGTCGTACTGGAAGTCGCCGTGCAACTTGCAGTATATCGGGAACTGCTCGTTATTGAGTGCGAATACCGCGTTCTCGGCGCCCTCCAGATGGTACGGGGAAAGCGGTTGGCCGGTCACTTCCGCGGCCGCCTTTTCGACCACCGGATCGAAGTTGGTGGTAAAGACCATGCGGCAAAGGCCGGTTCCCACCATCGCGCCAAACACCCGATTGCCGATCGCTAGCCTGACGCGGTCGGGCGCCAGCATGCCAGATATGTAGTGCCGCTGTCGCTCCCGATCGTCGCCGAAGATGATCTCGAAATGGGTCGAGTATTCACTCGCTGACCAGCGTTCTGGAAATCCACGCGATTGCATGTAGGCTTCGACACGCACACGCACGGCGTCGTTCTGCAAGTCCTTTGTTGAAAGCTTTTGGCCTTCTTCGCTGCTATAGTAGCGTCGCTTGAGATCGGTGATGATGTCTTCGGCGGTGGGGAGATTGGCGTTGTGTGATGCGCCCGCTCCCAGGAACCAGGCAAAGCTCGCGGGTCGCTGACAGAATATTCGCGCAAATTCGGCTTGGTTCATATCGCCCCAAATAACAAATCGATTTCAGGATACAAATTCGTCAGACGCTTCCTGGCCCCTGCGCCAAATGCCAACGGCTGCATCAAGTTTGCAGTCTAGGGCTAACGTGGGCCAAGGACTACGAGCATATTTGTCGGGGATACTTCGGCGCGGCAAGGTATGCGCAGACACGCATCACGAACCGAGCTGCTGCAGTCGCTCACCCTGATAGAGGTCGCGGTCAAGGTTACGATTATAGAAGTCAGGACAATCTATGGCCAAATTGCCTCGAAAAATGCCGGCTACGATCTCCCGGTCTCGGGCAGGTGCGCTTCCTTTCTGCATCTCGGCGACAGCATGGGTTGATCTGCTTGGCTACGGCTCGATGATCGCCGACGCTGGGCTAAACCCTATTGATCCGCGTGCGAAAGCGGCTGTGACCCGGCTCCGCATTTTCCACCGGATCGTCGCGGACCATAGCGGCCGCCATTACAAGACTCTTGTTATCAATGATGGCGCTGTAGCGTACCGGGATCTCTCGCTACGGGACAACGGCGTTACGCATGATTTTCTCCAGCGGTCACAGCAACTGTTTGATGCCATCTCGGAGAACGAAGACCGAAACAATTGGCCTGGTGCTAGGATGGTTTTGGGACTTGGATTTCGTGCCCGCGGCAGCAGGCGCGGGATCGACGATGCGGAACGTCGGGTCGGCATGATTCTCGCTGAACTGGCTGCTGGCAACATCAGTGCCGCAGAGGCGGTACGCCAAGCAGCCAGTATCCAACGCTACTCTGACGGCATCCCTCAGTTGCAGGCCAACTTCGCGTTCACTCGGTCGTACGTAGCGGATAGTGCTGGTTCGCGCGCTGGCCTCGGCGGGCCCAACATGTTTGTGGATACGGCGCTGTTTGAAGGCGGCATTCCACCCACGTGGGTGAATTGCGGGGTCGCCATACCGTTCCGAGAAGAGCGCTTGGCTATCGAATGCAGCTTCGTGTCTGTGACCGGTCTTACAGCGCCTGGAAAGATAGGCGACCGCATCCCAGGCCTAAGAGACGGCCTTGAAATCGGCGAGGCGATTGCACCGACGATAGCACTCCGGACGCTTCTGCGGACCTCGCGCTGATCGATAATGCCTGCATCAAATGCAGGCTATCGCAATCGGACCGATTAAGGGGGCGGCGGGTTGGCGGCATAGTCATCCAGAGCCGCGACGATCCGATCGAGCAAGCCTGCGAATTTGGCGAAGTCGATCGCGTCCTTTTGTGGTTGCACGACCTTTTCGGCAAATCTCTGCTTCCCGTATTTTCCGGGTTCGTCATGCTTCTTGTTGGGGTCGAATATCTTACCATCGATGACGGTTGCCAATAGCTTGGGATCGAACATATCCTCGATGCAGCTCTTGCCCTTGGGGCTGACTTCCGGCGTTTTAATAAGATAGAGATTGGGGCCGAGCCTATAGAAAGGGTCCGAGGATGTGAGCGAAATCCCCGTGGCGCCCAACCCCTTGGCTGCACCCAAAATCTCTTTCGCCCCATCATCATTGTCGATGAGCACAATAACAGGATTGGGCAGAGGCCGATGGCGGTAGGCCTTAAGGGAGTCGCCGTATTTCCGGATGAAGTGAAAGAGGTCGCCCGTCCCGTTGCCGAGTTGGAGAACGTCGTGGACGGTGCTGGAAAAATTCATGAATTTGACAGCTGGCCGGAACTTCCCCTTGTCGATCATACCGAGCCGAGGGTGGTATGCGGTGAGCTTTTCCATTGCTGCGCGCAGATAGACCGGATCGGTTTTGCCCTCTGGGATAATCAGCGGCTTGGGCGCGACAACGAAATTGCGGTAGAAAAGGAAGCGAATGTAGAGCCTGCGCGTCGCCGTGGCGGTCCTTTCGCTCTTCTTTTCGGCTGAGGGGCGCGGATCGACCTGATTGCGCACATGATAGACATGGCCCAACATTCCCTGAAGAGTCGCAAGCGAGGTGGCGGTCTCCTTGACGTCGGGATCGCCTGATTTGCCCCCCGCTAGGGCAGCCGGAACCATGCGGTAATAGCTGCCCGAATTGAACAGCGACCAGCACATCGCGCGAACCCTCCGATAATATTCAGGGAGGACATTAGGCTTCTCGTTAACTAGTAGCCCGGTCGTCACCTGGCGCGACCCGCGATATTGCATGCGGGTCTTGGTCGGATTGGTCGCGAAACCGGCTTTGTCGATCTCCTTGAGCAGCGCCGCACCCAGCGTCCATTCATGCTCCGATCCGGCGACCGGCGCCGCGGCGTCCTTGGGGAAGAGCTTGGCGTTCGTGGAGAAAGTGATGTCGTCGGCATAGCGGGAGTAGGTACATTTCTGATCCTTGGCGAAGCGCACCAGCCGGATGTCGAGCAGATGGCCGATCACATTCGAGATGACCGGAGAGCATGGGCTGCCTTGCGGCAGCACATTATCATGGCAGGCGATCTGCGCGATCAAAGTCGCGATTTTCGGATCAAGCGCGAAACGCTTGTCGTTGATGAACATGCCACGCACCCGGCCGAAATTAATCGACGGGAAGAAGTCCTTGAGATCGAGGTTGAGCACATAGCGCCGCCGCCTGTGGACGTTTGCGTTCGTGACGATCGACAGATTTTTAGCAAAACCGTGCGACAGGTAACGGCGGGGTGCGCCCGCCTTGTCGATGTCCGCCAGTGCAAGATAGAGAATATTGGCGAGACGGCGCTGGAGCAGCTTCAATTTGGGCGTCGGCGCGAGAATCTCACGTGGAGTCCCGTCACGTTTAGGGACGGTGAAAGCGGTATATTTTTGCGCGACGGGAAGATGGTAGAGTAGGAAGGCCAGCGCCGCCGGCTTATACCCCAGGATAGCAGCTAGATCGTCAAGCGATTTCGCCGCTTGTAGTTTCGACAGACTTGACACCCCACCCCCAAAAACTGGCGGCTTACAGGCACTCCTATGCGTTCGATCGCTCGTCCGCTCAGCCGTTAAACTGCAATAAGGGTAGATGGGAGCATCACTGCCCAACATCGATGTCTTATATCGCGATACGCGATAACAACTCTGCCTGTAAGCCTAAGATTGCCACTATATCAAGCGTTCAAGATTTCAAGGGCAGGTTCGCTTTCATCGGCGGATCTCCTCAACACCATTGTCACAAATGTCCAACGCTAGTCGATCGTGATCGATCTGGTTGCCCGTGAACAAACGGCAAGTTTCGATGCCGCGATCCGCCCCTTGGAAGGACGGCTATTGAGGTGTGAGCGGCAACTCAGCGCGAAAGCTGGGAAAGGCAGCTATCTGCGCTGGCGAACCTGATAGCAGCCGCTCCGCAACCGGCCCAGTTCCAGCCGCTAATAAAACAGACGGTTCGGGACGAACCTACCCCGATCCCACCTCCCCCCCCACGGAACACCACTCCGCCCGCCTTCGTTCGTCGCGCATCTTCCAAGGAGGTTCCCGATGACCGAAATTTCGCGCGCCAAGGTCCTGTTCATCGCCACCGATGGCTTCGAACAGTCGGAGCTGTTCAAGCCGCGTGAGGCGCTGCTCGATGCGGGGGCGCAGGTCATACTCGCCTCGAACAAGAGCGGCCCGATCCAGGGCATGCAGCATCATGAGAAGGGCGGTACGATCACCCCCGATGCCGCGCTCGCCGATGTCGGCGCCGATGGCTATGATGCGCTCGTCATCCCCGGCGGCGTCGCCAATCCCGATGCGCTGCGCATGGAGGAGGATGCGCTGCGCATCGTCCGCGATTTCTTCGCCAGTGGTAAGCCGGTCGCCGCGATCTGCCACGGCCCCTGGCTGCTGGCGGAGGCCGATGTGATCAAGGGGCGCAGGCTGACCAGCTGGCCCTCGATCCGCACCGATCTCGCCAATGCCGGCGGCGATGTCGTCGATCAGGAGGTCGTCGTTGACGGCAATCTGATCACCAGCCGCAAGCCCGATGATATCCCCGCCTTCAATGCCGCGCTGATCAAGGCGATCGAGGCCGCCTGAGCCTCGCCCGGCGCGGGTGATGTTCCCTAAATGTTCTTGCATTTTTGGATGGTTTGAGCTAAAGGAGGCGGTTGGCCCGGCGATCGCGCGATGCGGCGCCGTGCCGCCGCGCCGGAGCCTGCCATGCACGATCGAAAAGCCTTTTCCGCCCAGCCCGAAATCCTTGGCAATGCCCCGCGCTGCGGCGCGCGCACCCGCTGTGGAGCGGCGTGCCGATCGCCGGCGGTGCGCGGCAACCGGCGCTGCCGGATGCATGGCGGGCGCGGCAGCGGCGCGCCGCGCGGCAATCGCAATGCCTGGAAACATGGGCTGAAATCGGCGCGCATCCGCGAGATCGCCCGCTATCTGCGCGCGACCAGCCCGTCGGCGATCCGGCGCATGGTCGATGCGGCGCTGTCACCGCATCGCGCATCGCCCTCCACCGCTCATCCTCGCGAGCCGCTGAGCCTGCCCTTCGAGACGGGTTATCGTCCTCGCTCAACCCCTCCTCAGGGTGAGCGGCAGGGGGAGCGTGTTTCCGGCCGGCACATTCGCGATCCGCGACAAACAGAAAATTTCGCCCATCAACCCCATACACCCGGATATCGCCGCGCTTGCATCGTCCGGTTCGGGCCGGGGGGAGGGGCGCCGGGGCGGCTCATGGCGTCCGCTTCGGGCCGGGTGGAGGCGCGCGGGGGCGGGAGCGCGCTTGCCCGCCGCTTCGCTCTGCCATAGGGCATGCGCCACGATGACACTGCTTGCGGGGGGGATGGGCATGGCGGCTGGTGCGATGGAGAGGGACGCGGTCGCGAAGCGCGACAGGCTCGTCATCATCGCGTCGACCCTCGGCACCGTCTTCGAATGGTATGATTTCTTCGTCTACGGGACGCTGGCGACGATCGTCGCGGGCCATTTCTTCCCGTCGGACAACCCGACCGTCAGCTTCCTGATCTTCCTCGCCAGCTTCGGCGTCGGCTTCGGCATGCGGCCCCTGGGCGCCGTGCTGTTCGGTGTGCTCGGCGACCGGCTGGGGCGCAAATATACCTTCCTCGTCACGATCGCGATGATGGGCGTCGCGACCGCGGCGGTCGGGCTGCTGCCGACCTATGAGACGATCGGTGTCGCGGCGCCGATCCTGCTCGTCCTCTGCCGCATCCTCCAGGGTCTTGCGCTCGGCGGCGAATATGGCGGGGCGGCGATCTATGTCGCCGAGCATGCGCCGGCCAACCGCCGCGGCCTCTATACGAGCTTCATCCAGTCGGGGGTCGGGGGCGGCTTCATGCTGAGCCTCGCCGTGGTGCTCGCCTGCAACCTGTTCATCGACAAGGCGGCTTTCGCGGAATGGGGCTGGCGCATTCCGTTCCTGTTCTCGGTGCTGCTGCTCGCTATCTCGCTATGGGTGCGGCTCAAGCTCAAGGAAAGCCCGGTCTTTCAGGCGATGAAGGAGGCGGGCGAGGTCGCGCGGAACCCGCTGCGGGAGAGCTTCGACAGCTGGGCGAAGGTGAGGCTGTTCCTGGTGGCGCTGTTCGGCCTCGCCGCGGGGCTGACCGTGATTTTTTACACCGCGCAGTTCCAGGCGCTCTATTTCCTGCAGAACAGCCTTCATATCGAGGATAATGCCGCCCGTGTGATCGTCGGCACCTCGGCCTTCTTCAGCCTTGCCTGGTTCATCCTGTTCGGCTGGCTGTCCGACAGGGTCGGCCGCAAGAAACCGATCGTGATCGGCTATGCACTGACTCTGGTCATGATCTTCCCGCTGTTCCACTGGATCGCCGACGCCGCCAATCCCGGTCTGGCGGACGCGATGGCGCGCGCGCCGATCGTCGTCACCGGCAGCGACTGCAGCTATGATCCCTTTGCGAAGGAGCAGGCGACCGCCTGTGGCAAGATCCTCGACATATTGTCGAAGAAGGGTATCTCCTACAGCAAGGTCGCGGGGCCGCCGGGCGCGGCGCCCGCCGTGACGATCGGCGGCGAACCGGTCAGCGCGGTCGACGCCGACGGTCTTGAAACGGCGCTCGCGGCTGCCGGCTATGATCTGACCAAGATCGCGCCATCACCGTCTTCCAGCATCAGGATCGCAGCGCTGCTGATGTTGGTCGGCATGCTGTCGGGGATGAGCTATGGCCCGATGGCCGCGCTGCTCGTCGAGCTTTTCCCGGCGCGGGTGCGCTACACCTCGATGTCGGTGCCCTATCATGTCGGGACCGGCTATTTTGGCGGCTTCCTGCCGTTCATCAGCCAATATATCGTCGCACGCACCGGCGATCCCTTCGCCGGGCTGTGGTATATGTTCACGGTCGTCGTGGTATCGCTGGTCGTCACCGTGCTGTGGCTGCCCGAAACGGCGGGCAAGAAACTGGAATAGCGGGCGCGAAACGACCAACGCCTTTATCGTCATCCCGGGCCTGACCCGGGATCCCGCTTTCCTGGTCAGGTTGCGGGATGAAGCTGGATCCCGGATCAAGTCGGGGATGACCTGTATTGTAGAGCGGGCTGGCGACCTCGCATAGCGCTTCCACCGCCCCCGATCCCGCGCTATCGCGGCGCGCGTGAACCCCGCCGAACTTCCGCTCAGACTGAATCTCGATGGCGCCGCGCTGGTTGCGAACTGGCGCTGGCTGGCGGCGCGCGGGGGCGCCCCCGCGGGGGCCGCGATCAAGGCCGACGGCTATGGCCTCGGCGCGTCCGAGGTCGGCCGCCGGCTCGCCGAGGCGGGCTGCCGCGACTTCTTCGTCGCGACATGGGCCGAAGCCGAAGCACTGGGCCCGCTGGTGCGCGACACGAGCTTTTCGGTGCTGCACGGCGTGCGTGACGAGGACATGGCGGCCGCGCTCGGCTCCCGCGCCAGGCCGGTGCTCAACACGGCGGCGATGGTCGCCCGGTGGAAGGCGGCGGCGCCGGGCCGGCCGTGCGACGTGATGATCGACACCGGCATGAACCGGCTCGGCCTGGCGCCGGCAGAAGCCGTCTCGGGACTGCTCGACGGGCTCACGATCGATCTGCTGATGAGTCATCTCGCCTGCGGCGACGAGCCGGGTAACCCCATGAACGAGCGCCAACGTCGCGATTTCACCGCGCTCGCCGCGCGGCTGCCGGCGGCTCGCCACAGCCTCGCCAACTCGGCGGCTATCTGCATGGGGGCGGGTTACGGCTTCGATCTGACGCGTCCCGGTCTCGCGCTTTATGGCGGCATCCCGCGACCGGAGGCGGTGGGGCGTATCGCGCCTGTCGTCGAAATCGAAGCACAGATATTGCAGGTCCGCGACGTCGCGGCCGGCCGGACAATCGGCTATGGTGCGACCTTCACCACAGCCGCGCCGATGCGCGTCGCCATCCTCAATCTCGGCTATGCCGACGGCTATCTGCGCGCCTTTGCCGGCAAGGGCGGCGCACGGATGGACGGTCGTCGCCTGCCACTGGTGGGCCGCGTCTCGATGGACCTGATCGCGATCGATATCGGCTCGACCGATCTGGACGAGGGCGACTGGCTGCAGGTGGATTATGCGCTGGAACCGGCGTCGATGGCGACCGGTCTCTCGCAATATGAGTTGCTGACCGGCCTTGGCAGCCGCTATCAGCGCCGCTGGACCGACTGAGGGTGATCACGATTTTCCGCTTGATTGTCGCATTTTTCGCATCGATCGGCAGGCTCCTCGTCGGCGCGCTCCAGGGCGTCGGGCGCGTTGCGATCTTCGGCGCCACCACCGTCTCGCGCGCGGCGCGCCCGCCTTATTATCCGGGGCGCGTGTTCGAGCAGCTGATGCAGATCGGCTGGTACTCGCTCCCGGTCGTCGGCATGACCGCGATCTTCTCGGGCGCGGCGCTGGCCCAGCAGACCTTCACGGCGGGATCGCGGTTCAACGCGACTTCGACGGTGCCGGCGATCGTCGTGCTCGCCATCGTGCGGGAGCTCGGCCCGGTCCTCGTCGGCCTGATGGTGGCGGGGCGGGTGTCCTCGGCGATGGCGGCCGAGATCGGCACGATGCGCGTCACCGAGCAGCTGGACGCGCTGACGACGCTGCGCACCGATCCCTATCGCTACCTCATCGCTCCGCGGCTGATCGCCGCGCTGATCGCGATCCCGATCCTGGTGCTGATCGCCAATGTGATCGGCATTTTCGGCGGCTATTTCGTCTCGGTCTACAAGCTCGATTTCAATGCCGTGGGCTATCTGCAGACCTCGCGGCAATATCTGACCGGGACCGATCTGCAGATGGCGCTGGTGAAGTCGGCCTTCTTCGGTTTCTTCATTGCGTTGATGGGCTGTTATCATGGTTTCCGCGCGCAGGGTGGCGCCGCCGGCGTTGGCAGGGCGACGACCGACGCGGTGGTCTCGGCTTTCATCCTCATCTTGCTCTCCAACATGCTGATCACGCTGATGGCGTTCGGCTGATGGCGGAGGATTACAAGATCGTCCTCCGGGACGTGGCCAAGGCATTCGGCCCGAACCGCGTGCTCGACGGTGTCAACCTCGAGGTCGAACGCGGCGAATCGATGGCGATCATCGGCCAGTCGGGCAGCGGCAAGTCGGTGATGCTCAAGATGATTCTCGGGCTGCTCCGCCCCGATCGCGGCCAGATCCTCGTTGACGGCGAGGATATGGTGGGATTGGGCGCGCGGGCGCTCGGTCGGGTGCGTGCGAAGTTCGGCATGCTGTTCCAGGGCTCGGCGCTGTTCGATTCGCTGCCCATCTGGCGCAACGTCACCTTCGCCCTGACCGAGGGGCGGATGATCCATTCGGCGCGAATGCGCAGGATCGCCGCCGAGAATCTCGAGCGGGTGGGGCTTGACAGCCAGGTGCTGGACCTCAAGCCCAGCGAGCTTTCCGGCGGCATGCAGAAGCGCGTGGCGCTGGCGCGCGCGATCGCGCCCCGTCCCGAGATCATCTTCTTCGACGAGCCGACGACCGGCCTCGATCCGATCCGTGCCGACGTGATCAACGACCTGATCGTCGAGCTGGTCGAGGATCTCGGCGTCACGGCGTTGACGATCACGCACGACATGGCGTCGGCGCGCAAGGTCGCCCATCGAGTGGCGATGCTCTATCAAGGCAAGATCATCTGGCGGGGACCGCGCGATCGCCTGTACGACAGCGGAAACCCTTATGTGGACCAGTTCGTTCAGGGACGTGCCGAGGGCCCGATCTGCTGATCGTCAGCGAAAAAATCGATAACTGCAAGAATAGTTTCTCATTGGATCGATAACTGGCCGCCGGCTAATCGAGCGAAGACCCCAATTGAGAAAGGCGATGTCATGATCGGACGTACCGTCCCCAACGTTACCCTGAAGACCCGCGTGCGCGACGAAAGCGTGGGCGGACCCAATCCCTTCCGCTGGCAAGATGTCCAGACCGGCGATCTTTTCGCGGGCCGCCGGGTCGTCGTCTTCGCGCTGCCCGGCGCGTTCACACCGACCTGCACCACCGAACAATGCCCCGCCTATGAACGGAGCTACGACGACATCAAGGCCGCCGGCGCGGACGAAGTCTACTGCCTGTCGGTCAACGACGCCTTCGTGATGTACCAATGGGCCAAGATGCTGGGCATCAAGAATGTGAAGATGCTTCCCGACGGCTCGGGTGACTTCACCCGCCGCATGGGCATGCTGATCAACAAGGATCATCTCGGCTTCGGTGATCGCTCGTGGCGCTACTCGATGGTTGTCGACGACGGCAAGATCGTCGCCTGGTTCGAGGAACCGGGAATCAACGACGACGGCAGCGACGACGATCCCTATGGCGTCAGCGCGCCGGAGAATGTGCTGAAATGGCTCGAGGAACATCCCACGAAACAGTTTGCCGACGCCTAAGCCGAGGCAGTTCCTTTCCGTAGCGCAGGGGCACCGATCCGCTCAGATTCGCGGATCGTGCCTTGCTATCGGAGGCACCACGACCCGTCCGACACCATCGCCGTGGCGGCCCTGATGCCTCTCTCGTCACCGACCAGCCCTCACACCCCGGTCCACGCAGGCGTGCAGGCTCCGGACGGAACATGGCACGCTACGGCCCATAATCGCGCAATGTCCGGGCGGCCGCGTCGAAGGCCGTCCAGGCGATGTGCGCCAGGCCGCCGCCGACGCTGCAGCGCCGGACGCCGAGGGCGGCGAGTTGGGTGATCTGTTCGTCGAAGCTCTGCACCACGACATTGACGGGCTTGGGCGCCACCGCGGCGACAAGCTCGGCGATAGCGCCCATGTCGGCGAGGCCAGGCACGAACAGGCAGTCGGCCCCGGCATCGGCATAGGCGACCGCGCGGGCGATGCATTCGGCGACCGAAAGGCTGGGATCGCGAAACTGTTCGTGCCGGCCGACCAGCAGCACCGCCGGGTCGACGGCGTCGAGCGCGGCGCGCACCGCCGCGATCCTCTCCACGGCAAGGCTGCGGTCATAATGGGCGGTGCCCGACCAGTCCTCGATCGAAAGTCCGGCAATCCCGGTCTCGGCGGCCAGCACGGCATTCCGAGCGGTCGCGTCGGGATCGTCAGCGAAGCCCTTCTCGAAGTCAGCGTTGACCGGCAGCCCGGTCGCCGCGACCAGCATGCGCAGATGGGCGAGCGCCTCCCCAAGGCCGACTTCGCCGTCCTCCTTGCCGAGCGACCAGGCCATGCCGGCGCTGGTCGAGGCGATCGCCTTGAAACCGAGACTGGTGAGGCGCGCGGCGCTGCCCGCGTCCCACGCGTTGGGGAGGATGAAGAAGCCGCTTTCGTGCAGCTGACGGAAGGTCGCGCGCTTCTCAACGGTCGTCGGCATCTCGGCTCCTAATCCCTGATCTTCGCGGCCCGCTCGGCCGGGCGATCCAGCGGCGGGAGCGCCGGATAGTCGTCCAGCGCGAAGCCGGCCGCATTGGCGACCCGGCTATAGGCGACCAGCACGATATCGGCGAGGCTCAATGTGGCTCCCGCCAGGAAATCGCCGCGGCACCTTCAGGCAGTTGCCCGAGATCGAATCGCCGTAAATTTCGATGACTTGCGCTCCTCGGCCGGTTTTTCGGCAAATAATCACTCCCGCCCGGCTCGGAAACAATTTACCGGCACTTGTCATAAAGCAGGCCTATCGACTTGCGATAACGGGACCTTTTTGTTCCGGCAGAGACGGTGCCGACGGGCGCTCCGGCGACTGTCACAAAGCCGTAAGCGTTCAGCCACGAACGCTGTAACATTCTGAAATCATAGGCAGGCCATCCTCGATCGAGGGAGCGTGCCATGAATGCCATCAGCCGGATCACGGCGTTTGACGACAGCAAGCCCGTGCAGCCGGAAGCCCGGCGCGTGCGCCGCCGCTATCGCACCATCTGGATTTCGGACATCCATCTCGGCACGCGCGGTTGCAACGCGCAGATGCTGATCGACTTCCTCGATTCCACCGACAGCGAGACGATGTACCTGGTCGGCGACATCATCGACGGGTGGCGGCTCAAGCGGAGCTGGTACTGGCCTTCGGCCCACAACGATATCGTCTGGCGGGTGATGAAGAGAGCCAAGCGCGGTACGCGCGTCGTCTATATCCCCGGCAATCACGACGAGATGTTCCGTCAGTTCACGGGCATGACCTTCGGCGGAATCGAGATTCGCCGTAGCGCGATTCACGAGACAGCCGACGGCCGGCGGCTGATGGTCACCCATGGCGACGAGTTTGATACGGTGGTGATGTGTCACCGCTGGCTCGCCTTCGCCGGCGACGCTGCCTATTCGCTGCTGATGCGGTTGAACGTCGTGATCAACGCGGTGCGCCAGCGACTGGATCTCCCTTACTGGTCGCTGTCCAAGCACGCCAAGCACAAGGTCAAGAACGCGGTGGAGTTCATTTCGCGCTTCGAGGAGGCGGTGGCGCACGAGGCGAGCGCGCGCGGCGTGAACGGCGTCGTCTGCGGCCATATCCACACCGCCGAGGTGCGGGCGTTCGGCGACACGGTCTATTATAATGACGGCGATTGGGTCGAGGGTTGCACCGCGCTTGTCGAGCATCTGGACGGCACGATGGAGGTGCTGCACTGGGCCGACGAGATAGCGGCACGCCGCCGTGCCGAAGCAACGCCGCTGGCGGCCTGAAGGCGGACCCGGCATGCGGATCGTGATCGCCACCGATGCATGGGCACCCCAGATCAACGGCGTGGTCCGCACGCTCCAGGCGGTGAGCGGCGAGCTCGGGGCGATGGGGCATGAGGTCTGCATCGTCGCGCCCGATCAGTTTCGTACGATTGCCTGCCCGACCTATCCGGAGATCAGGCTTGCGCTCACGACCCATGCCGGCGTCGGCCGCAAGATCGCTGCCTTCGGCGCCGATGCGATCCATATCGCGACCGAAGGGCCGATCGGCCTCGCCGCGCGTCGACACTGCCTGGGCCGCAAGGCCGCCTTCACGACCGCCTATCATACCCAGTTTCCCGACTATGTCGCCGAGCGAACCGGCATGCCGGCCGAATGGTTCTGGCGCTATATCCGCTGGTTTCACGGCCCTTCTTCGGCTGTGCTCGCTTCGACCCCGTCGGTGGAGGCGATCCTCGCGGCGCGCGGCATCGGCCCGGTGCGGCGGTGGGGAAGGGGGGTGGACCTCGCCCTCTTCCGTCCCGGCCGGCCGGCGCATCCCGCTTTTGTCGGGATGAAGCGCCCGATCCAACTCTACGTCGGCCGGGTCGCGGTCGAGAAGAATGTCGAGGCGTTTCTCGCCTGCGATACAGCCGGCACCAAGGTGATCGTTGGCGACGGGCCGGCGCTGTCGGCCCTCAGACGCGCCTATCCGGACGCGCGCTTTCTGGGCGCGCTCCATGGCGAGGCGCTCGCCGGAGCCTATGCGGGAGCCGACGTCCTCGTCTTCCCCAGCCGCACCGATACGTTCGGGCTTGTCATGATCGAGGCGCTGGCATCCGGCACGCCCGTCGCCGCATATCCGGTCACGGGGCCCATCGATATACTCGACCCCGGCAGCGCGGCGATGGACGACGATCTGCGCGTTGCCATCCTCGGCGCGCTCGGCCGCGATCGGGCGAAGGCTGCCGCGCATGGTGCTAGCTTCGGTTGGCGGCAAAGCGCCGAGCAGTTCCTCGACGCGCTGGTCCCGCTCGTCGCCGTCGGCGAGCAGCTGGCGGCCTAGGAGGGCGGCGAACCGGCGGCCAACATGTCGGACAGCTAAGAGTTCTTGCCCTTGTTGCGCGCTTTCAGTACACCGTCGGCCATGCTTCGGCCGCTCCGTGACGGAGCGGCCCTTTTATTTTGGAGAACCGCATGGCCCAGCCGCTCATGCCGCACGCCACCGCCTCGTGGATGGTGGACAATACGGCGCTCAGCTTTCAGCAGATCGCCGAGTTCTGCGGCCTTCACATCCTGGAAGTACAGGCCATCGCCGACGACACCGCGGCGACGAAGCTGACCGGCCGCGATCCGGTCCGCGCCGGCGAGCTGACGATGGCCGAGATCGAAAAGGGCCAGAAGGACAGCAACTACCGGCTGCTCATGCAGAAGGGACCGGATCAGATGCGTCGCACCAAGGGGCCGCGCTATACGCCGGTCTCCAAGCGGCAGGACAAGCCCGATGGCATCGCCTGGATCGTACGCAACCATCCCGAGGTTTCCGACGGGCAGATTTCCAAGCTGATCGGAACGACGCGTACGACGATCGCGGCAATCCGTGACCGCACCCATTGGAACATCGCGAACATCGTGCCCAAGGATCCGGTGACGCTCGGGCTCTGCTCGCAGCGCGAGTTGGACGCTGTCGTCTCCAAGGCGGCCAAGGCCGCGGGCATCGAGGCGCCGACGGATACGCGTCTCGAAGGCGATCGCGAGGCGCTAATCGAGCAGCTTCGCGCCGAACGGGATGCCGCCAGTCGTACCGTCGAGATGACTCATGCCGAGGAGGAAGCGGCGCTGTTCGGCAACCGCACGGCGGACGATCTCTTCAAGAGCTAATGCGATCGAGGGGGCTCCGCGCCGCTGCGCTGGCGACGCTGCTCGCCGCCGCGTCGCCATGCGGGGCAGCGCGCCCGGCGGTGGGCGTGCCGGCCCCTCCCTTCACGGCCGAGCTGCTCGGCGGCGACAGGATCAAGCTGGCCGATCTGCGCGGGCAGGTCGTGATCCTGAACTTCTGGGCGACATGGTGCCCGCCGTGCCGCGAGGAGCTGCCGCTGCTGGAGGGCTATTATCGCATCAACGGGGGTCATGGTCTGCGCATCCTGGCTGTTCTGACCAGGGACTCGGTGCCGCTCCGGCGCCTGACGAAGCTTACCGACCAGCTCACCCTGTCGGTCGTGACCCGGCTGGACGGACCGGGCTACAAGATATTGGAAGGGGTGCCGACCAATTATATCATCGATCGGCAGGGCGTGCTTCGCTACGCAAAGGCGGACGCGCTGAGCCTCGACGAGCTCAACGCGATCCTCGTGCCGCTGCTCAACGAGCCGCCGCCCGCTCCGCCACCGCAGCCTTGACCCGCCCGTTTGTCGCGCCCAAAAGCGCTACCATGGATGACAGCACCGCCTTCGCCGATCTCAGCTTCGAGGACGCGTTGAAGCAGCTTGAGACGATTGTCCGGCAGCTTGAATCGGGCGATGTCCCGCTCGACCAGTCGATCGCGCTCTACGCGCAGGGCGATGCTCTCAAACGGCAATGCCAGGCCCGTCTCGAGGCGGCGCGTGCCAAGATAGAGAAGATCAGCTTCGGTGCCGACGGCGCGCCGCGGGGGACCGAGCCCTTCGACGCCGCCTGACATGCCCGACAGCCTGTCCTTCGAGCTCGCGCGGATGGCGCAGGAGATCGACAGCCGCTTCGACTTGTTGCTAACGCCGCCGCAGGATAGCCGCCGGACATTATACGAGGCGATGCGTCACGCCGCGATCGGCGGCGGCAAGCGGCTGCGCCCGCTGCTGGTGACGGGATCGGCTCGGCTCTTCGCGGTCGAGCCGGAATGCGCGCTGCGGGTCGGTCTCGCCGTAGAGGCGATCCATGTCTACAGCCTGATCCATGATGACCTGCCCGCGATGGACGACGACGATGTACGGCGCGGCCGCCCCACGCTTCACAGGGCTTATGACGAGGCCACCGCGATTCTCGCGGGCGACGCGCTGCAGGCGCTGGCCTTCGAGATCGTCTCGGCCGAAGCGACCCATCCCGATCCGTTCGTCCGCGCCGAGTTAACCGGCGCGCTCGCGGCGGCGGTCGGACCGGCCGGCATGGTCGGCGGCCAGGCGATGGACATGGCGGCGCAACAACTCGCCCAGGATCTGGGCATGGTCACACGGCTCCAGCAGCTCAAGACCGGCGCGCTGATCGCCTTCTCGGTCGAAGCCGGAGCGATCCTCGGCCGTGTCGCTCCGGATGGGCGGACAAGGCTGCGCGCCTATGCGCATGATCTGGGGCTCGCCTTCCAGATAGCCGACGATCTGCTCGACGCGGAAGGCGATCCGCAATCGATCGGCAAGGCGACGAGCAAGGATGCCGCCGCCGGCAAGGCGACCTTCGTCGGGCTGCTCGGGGTCGATCGGGCGCGGATGCAGGCGCGCCTGCTGGCCGAGCAGGCCAAGGAGCATCTTGCCGGTGTGGGCCGCGAAGCCGATCTGCTTCGCGACATTGCAGACTTTGCGGTGGATCGGGACCGTTAAAAAGAGGGGGGAATATATGCGCATCGGGGTCTATCCGGGCACGTTCGATCCGATCACGCTCGGCCATATGGACATCATCAGACGCGGCGCCAAGCTTGTCGACAAGCTTGTCATTGGTGTCACCACCAACGCCTCCAAGTCTCCGATGTTCTCGGTCGAGGAGCGTCTCACGATGGTGCGTCGCGAGACGGCCGAATTGGGCGAGGGGATCGAGGTCGTGGCGTTCGATTCACTGCTGATGGACTTCGCCGAGCGTGAAGGCGCCTCGATCATCATCCGCGGCCTGCGCGCGGTGGCGGATTTCGAATATGAATATCAGATGGCGGGCATGAACCAGCAGCTCAACAACCGCGTGGAAACCGTTTTCCTCATGGCGGACGTTGCGCTTCAGCCAATCGCTTCGCGTCTCGTCAAGGAGATCGCGATCTACGGCGGCCGCATCGATCGCTTCGCCCCGGCAACGGTGGTGAAGGAAGTCGTCGCACGTGTCGAAAAGATCGGCAAGCAGGGCAGCTGAGCGCCAGGCCCGATGCGCTTCGACCGAACCGGACCGAGGCCGATCGATGCTGGTCATAAACTCTGGCCTGATCACCACGGATACTCTAGCGGTTCAGCGGCGGGCAAGCCGGTCCGGCGTAAGGCCGGGTGATTCCTGCGGGTGGGAGATGTGAGCTGATGCGCTTCAAGTTGGTTGTTGCCGGCCTTTCGGGACTCTTCATGGCCGGCATGGCGCTCGCCCAGGCACCCGCAGCACCGGCTGCTTCCCCGCCCGATCCGCAGAATGTCCTCAATCTCGACCTTTCGACCGGGGGCAGGGTCAAGGTACTGCTGCGCCCGGACAAGGCGCCCATCTCGGTGGATCGGATTAAGACATTGGTTCGCCGTCATTTCTATGACGGGCTGACCTTCCACCGCGTCATCGAGGGCTTCATGGCGCAGGGCGGCGATCCGAAGGGTACCGGAGAGGGTGGCTCGGACCTTCCCGACATCAAGGGCGAGTTCAACGACATGCCGCATGTGCGCGGCGTCATGGCGATGGCGCGCGCCGAAGGGCCCGATACGGCGAACAGTCAGTTCTTCATCATGCTCCAGCCCAATCTCGCGCTGGACGGTAACTATGCCCCTGTCGGCCGAGTGTTCGACGGCATGCAATATGTCGATGCGATCGAAAAGGGCGAGCCGCCCGAACATCCGTCGAAGATACTGCGCGCCACGATCGAGTCCGATGAACTGGGCCTGGCGCCGGTGGCGACACCGATCCCCGATGCCCAGCCGACGCCTCCTGCCCCACTGACCAAGGCGCAGCGCAAAGCCAAGGAGATGGAAGCGAAGCGCGACGCCAAGGCGGCGCGCCGCCAGGAGAAGGAACGCAGGAAGGAGGAGGAGGAGCGCGCGAAGGACACGGCCAAGGCCGCGAAGGAAAGCGGCGCCGCGACCAAGCCCGTTCCGGCTGCTCCCAAGCCTGAAGCGGCCGCGGTTCCATCGCCCGAGGCAAGCGGGGCCGAGGCAGGCCCGAGCACCGCTGCTGCGGTCGATGCGGTCGCCGACGCTGCGGCTACGCCACCGCACAACTGATCAAGTCACAGTCCCTGCAGGCGGAGCGCGGCTTCCGGAGGAGCGGCCGGATCGTCAGCGGTTCGAGTACCGGCGGGTCTCGGCCAAGTCGCGCCGTCCGATCCTCCCGTCGATCAGCGCGCTGAGATCGACGAAGCGATAGGGCTTGGCGAGAAAGCCGCAGTCGAGCGGCAGCCGCGACAGCTGCGGATCGAAATGCCCGGAGATAACGATCACGGCAATCGTCGGCCAGCGGCTGCGGACCGTAAAGGCGAGTTCGGCGCCGTCCATGTCTCCGGGCATGCGGACATCGGTCAGCATCAAATCTATATCGTCATGCTGCGCGAGAAGGAGGTCCATCGCCTCTGCAGCACAGCTCGCTTCGAGCGTGCGGTGCCCCAACGTCTCCATTGCCTCCCGCGTGAGCTGACGGATGACAGGTTCGTCCTCGACGATAAGGGTCTGTGGCAATCTGCCCGCACGCCCATCACCGGTTGCTTTCACTGTTTCTTCCCCCCGACCCGACCCCGCGAGCGGCACTGCCGAACGATAGCAAGCATCTCTAATATTGTCTGTTTGGACGGCCAAGCCTTTCACCGGCTCCTGTCACACTTTTGTATAAAATTCGAACGCCGCGGCGGGACGGGGCGCGCGGGCGACCCGTCTCCGCATCGCTTCCTCCAGCGGTTGGCATTCCCCCGCAACTTGGACAGCAGCATTGCGGTGGCCGGCTTTCGACCCTAAGCGACCGCGATGCGCGTCGATCTGTTCGATTTCGATCTGCCGCCGGAGCGCATCGCGCTGCGTCCGGCCGAGCCCCGGGACAGTGCCCGGCTGCTACGCGTGCGAAAAGCGGGCCAGCTGTCGGACCATCGCGTCGCCGATCTTCCCCAATTGCTGTCACCAGGCGACTGCCTCGTCTTCAACGACACGCGCGTCATCCCCGCCCAGCTCGAGGGACAGCGCGGCGAGGCGCGGATCGGGGCGACCCTGCACAAGCGGGAGGGGCTGCGGCGCTGGCGGGCGTTCGTGCGCAACGCCAAGCGGCTGAAGCCCGGCGATCGGATCGATTTCGGCGCGGATGTCATGGCGGTGGCCGTCGAGCGATGCGAGGACGGCGCGGTCCTGCTCGACTTCGCGGGCGAGGAGCCGGTCGAACTGCTGCTCGAAAGAGCGGGGCGGATGCCGTTGCCGCCCTATATCGCAAGCAAGCGGCCCGCCGACGCCCGCGACCTCGACGATTATCAGACGATGTTCGCGCGCGAGAAGGGCGCGGTAGCGGCGCCGACCGCAGCGCTCCATTTCACCCCCGCGCTGATGGCCGCGCTGGGCGAGGCGGGGGTGCTGAGCGAGACGCTGACGCTGCATGTCGGGGCCGGCACCTTCCTGCCGGTCAAGGCCGAGGATACCGACGACCATCGCATGCACGCCGAATGGGGCCGGATCGACATGGCCGCCGCCGATCGGCTGAACGCGGTCCGTGCGCGGGGCGGGCGGCTGATCGCCGTGGGCACGACCAGTCTGCGCCTGCTCGAAAGCGCAACCGCAGCGGACGGCACGATCCACCCCTTCGAAGGCGATACCGCGATCTTCATCACCCCCGGCTATCGTTTCCGCGCGATCGACGGGCTGATGACCAATTTCCACCTGCCGCGCTCGACGCTATTCATGCTGGTCTCGGCGCTGATGGGGCTGGAGGCGATGCGGACGGCCTATGCGCACGCGATCACCAGCGGATATCGCTTCTACAGCTATGGCGATGCGAGCCTGTTGCTGCCCCAGGCCTGAAGACACCGCCGGTCCCTCGGAAGGGGCAGGGAATAGCTACCGCAGCGACGCGTTCAGCGCTTCCAGCGCCCTGTTGCCGGGGCAGAGCTCAGCCTCGGCGAGCTGGTTGAGCGGGGTTTCGACGGTGTTGAGGTGACGGTGGAGGTCCTCGGCGCCTTCCTCGACATAGAGCAGGCCGGTGACGACCTCGCCGAGCGCCGCGCGCTCGTGGAGGTGGTTCATTGCGGCGATGCGATCTGTCGGATCATAGTCGAGACCGAGCTTGCGGAGCATCAGCACCGAGCCGTCATGCTGGACGACGCGACGCAGCGAGCCGGGCTCGTAGCTCGTTTCGATCGGGCTGCGCGACATAATCAGCTCGACCTTGTTCACCGCCTCATTATGTTCGCGCACATAATCGTAGCTTTTGGTCGATCCGGCATGATTGTTGAACGTGACGCACGGGCTGATCACGTCGATGAAGGCGGCGCCATGGTGGCGCATCGCGCCCTTGATCAGCGGGACGAGCTGATCCTTGTCGCCGGAGAAGCTGCGCGCGACATAGGTCGCGCCGATCTGGAGGGCGAGCGCGACCAGATCGATCGGGCTGTCCGCGTTGAGCACCCCTTTCTTGCTTTTCGACCCCTTGTCGGCTGTCGCCGAGAACTGGCCCTTGGTAAGGCCGTAAACGCCATTATTCTCGACGATATAGGTCATGTTGATGCCGCGACGCATCGCATGGGCGAATTGGCCGAGACCGATCGAGGCGCTGTCGCCGTCGCCCGATACGCCGAGATAGAGCAGGTCGCGATTTCCGAGAACGGCGCCGGTCGCCACCGAGGGCATCCGGCCGTGGACGCTGTTGAAGCCGTGGCTCGCCCCGAGGAAATAATCGGGTGTCTTCGACGAGCAGCCGATTCCGGACATCTTGGCGACCCGGTGCGGCTCGATATCGAGTTCGAAGCAGGCGCGGACGATCGCGGCGCTGATCGAGTCATGGCCGCAGCCGGCGCAGAGCGTCGATATCGAGCCTTCATAGTCGCGGCGCGTATAGCCGACCGCGTTGCGCGGCTGAGTGTCGGCGAGCAGGCGGGGCTTGGCGATATAGGTCATTGGGTTACCTGTTCAGCGATTTCTGCAGCGGGTGGACATTGCGGCTGCCGACCGCATCGGTGATCCGGCCCGCGATGAAACGCGCGGTGATCGGGGTGCCATCATAGTGGAGCACCTTGACCAGCTTCTTCGGATTGGTCTCGAGTTCGGTGATCAGCATCGTGCGGAGCTGGGCGCTCTCATTCTGTTCGACGACGAACACCGTGTCATGGCTGTCGATGAACTCCTCGACAGCCTTCGGGAAGGGGAAAGCGCGGATCCGCAATGCGTCGACATGGGTCCCCTCGCCGTCCATCAGCTTCAGCGCTTCGTCCATCGCCGGACCGGTCGAACCATAATAGATCACGCCGTGGCGGGTCGGCTCGGATGCGGGCCGGAGGATCGGCTGGGGGACCAGCGCCTTGGCGGTATCAAACTTCCGCTTCAGCCGCTCCATATTATAGACATAGTCGGTCCCGATCTCACTGTAGCGCGCATAAGCGTTACGGGTGGAGCCGCGGGTGAAATAGGCGCCCTTTGTGGGATGAGTGCCCGGAATGGTGCGGAACGGGATGCCGTCGCCATCGACGTCCAAATAGCGGCCGAAATCGCGGCCGGCCTCGAGCTCGTCTGCCGTCATCACCTTGCCGCGATCGTAGCGGCGGCTGTCGTCCCACTCGAACGGCGCGGTCAGCCGCTCATTCATGCCGATGTCGAGGTCGGTCATGAAGAAGACCGGTGTCTGCAGGCGCTCGGCGAGGTCGAAGGCCTGCGCCATCAGTACGAAGCACTCGTTAGGATCCTCGGGGAAAAGGAGGATGTGGCGCGTGTCGCCATGCGAGGCATAGGCGCAGATCAGGAGATCCGACTGCTGGGTGCGGGTCGGCATGCCGGTCGACGGGCCACCGCGCTGAACGTCGACGATCACCGACGGGATCTCGGCGAAATAGGACAGGCCAACAAATTCCTGCATAAGCGATATACCGGGGCCCGAGGTGGCGGTGAAGGCGCGGGCGCCGTTCCACCCGGCGCCGATCACCATGCCGATCGATGCAAGCTCGTCCTCGGCCTGGACGATCGCGTAGCGCGCGGCGCCGCTTTCGGGATCGGTGCGGAACTTGCGGCAATAGCCGCTGAACGCTTCGATCACCGAGGTTGACGGCGTGATCGGATACCATGCGGCGACGGTGGCGCCGCCATAGACCGCGCCGAGCGCACAGGCGCTGTTGCCGTCGATGAAGATGCGATCACCGACCTTGTCCGAGCGGGTGACGCGGATCCCGAGCGGGCATTTGAAATGCTCGGTCGCATAGGCATGGCCGATCCGCGCCGCCTTGCGATTGCCGTCGATCAGCTTGTCCTTGCCGCGATATTGTTCCGCGATCAGCTGCTCGACCACCTCCAGCTCGATATCGACAAGCGCCGCAAGCGCGCCGACATACATGATGTTCTTGAACAGCTTGCGTTGGTTCGGGTCGGCGAACTCCTGCGCGCAGATTGCGGTCAGTGGGATGCCGATGACGTTGATGTCGTCGCGAAACTTCGACGTCGGCAGCTCGCGCGTCGAGTCATAGACGAGATAGCCGCCGGCATCGAGCTCGGCGATGTCGCGATCCCAGGTCTGGGCGTTGAGCGCGACCATCAGGTCGCAGCCGCCACGCCGGCCGAGCCAGCCTTCCTCGGAGACGCGCAGCTCGTACCAGGTCGGCAGGCCCTGGATGTTCGACGGAAAGATATTGCGCGGGGCGACGGGCACACCCATTCGCAGCACCGAGCGCGCGAACATCTCGTTGGCCGAGGCGGACCCCGATCCATTGACGTTCGCGAACTTGATGACGAAGTCATTTACGCCGGAAATAGGTACACCGGAAATAGGCTCAACCACACTCAAGCTCCCGCATGGGCAACCGCCCAGTCGACCTTCTGCATGTCCCAGGCATTGGTCGGGCAGCGCTCCGAGCACAGGCCGCAATGCAGGCAGATATTCTCGTCCTTGACCATCACCCGTCCCGTGCTCAGCCCGCCCGAGACGTAGAGCGGCTGCTCGATATTCGGGGCGGGGGCCAACAGCCGGCCACGCAGGTCGTCCTCGGTCCCGTCATCAGTGAAAGTAATGCATTCGGTTGGGCAAATGTCGACGCAGCTGTCGCACTCGATGCAGGTCTTCGGCTGGAAGACCGTAGCCATGTCGCAATTGAGACAGCGTTCGGCCTCGGCACAGGCTTTCTGAACGTCGAAGCCCAGCTCAAGCTCGAGCTTGATGTCCTTGAGTGCCACCCCGAGGTCACGGATCGGCACTTTCTGGCGATCTTCGTTCGAAATGTCGTTCTCATAGGCCCATTCGTGGATGCCCATCTTCTGGCTGGCGAGCGTGATGCGATCACCAGGCCGATCGGCGGCCACATCCTGGCCCTTCAGGAAGAGATCGATCGAGATCGCAGCCTCGTGGCCCTGCGCCACTGCCCAGATGATGTTCTTCGGGCCGAGCGCGGCATCGCCGCCGAAGAAGACGTTCGGGATGGTCGACTGCAGCGTTTTCTCGTTGAGGACGGGCATGTCCCACTGGTCGAAGTCGAGCCCGATATCCCGCTCGATCCAGGGGAAGCTGTTCTCCTGGCCGATCGCGATCAGCACCTGATCGCACGGCACCGTCTCGACCTTGCCGGTCGGAACGAGCGAGCGGCGGCCCTTCTCATCGAACTTCGGCTCGACATGTTCGAAGGTGACGCCGGTTAGCTTGCCATTGTCATGCTCGAACGCGACGGGGACCATGCAGTTCTGGATGACGATCGATTCGTGGAGTGCGTCTTCCTTTTCCCAGGGCGAGGCCTTCATCTCGTCGAAGCCGGAGCGGACGATGACGCGGACTTCCTCGGCGCCCAGGCGGCGGGCCGAGCGGCAGCAGTCCATTGCAGTGTTGCCGCCGCCGAGCACGATTACGCGTTTGCCAACGCTGTCGATATGGCCAAAGGCGAGGTTCGACAGCCAGTCTATGCCGATATGTATATTGCCTTGTGCCTCGGTGCGACCGGGCAGATCGGCGTCGCGACCGCGCGGCGCGCCGGTACCGACGAAGACGGCGTCCCAGCCTTCGGCGACAATGTCCCGGAGGCTGTCTACATAGCGGTCGAGCACGACCTCGACGCCGAGAGCCTCGACATAGCCGCACTCCTCGTCGATCACGACATCGGGAAGGCGGAATTTCGGAATCTGGCTGCGCATCATCCCGCCCGACTGCTTGCCATTGTCGAAGACGGTGACGGCATAGCCCTCGAGCACGAGGTCGCGCGCCACGGTGAGCGACGCGGGGCCGGCGCCGACACAGGCGATGCGCTTGCCGTTCCCGACCGTCGGGGCCTTGGGCATGCGAGACGACACATCGCCCTTGAGATCGGCGGCGACGCGCTTCATCCGGCAGATCGCGACCGGCTCCTCGTCGACCCGGCCGCGCCGGCAGGCGGGCTCGCATGGCCGGTCGCAAACGCGGCCGAGAATGCCAGGAAAGACGTTGGACCACCAGTTGATCTGGTAGCTGTCCGCGTAGCGGCCCTGCGCGATCAACCGGAGATATTCGGGAACCGGGGTGTGGGCGGGACAAGCCCATTGGCAATCGATCACCTGATGAAGATGATCGGGAACGCCCACATCGACACGTGTCATTCTGCAACCTCTCCTGCCCGCACGTGGGCGGGGACCCAATCTCCGACGGGCGCCGGCCGCCGCTTTTCGTGAAATTCGTCCATCCTGTCAAAGCAGAGTGGCCGATTGCGGGCAAGACTTTTCGGACGAGTCAAAGCCTTTTCCCCGGCCTAACAGCCGGGCCCGACAGATCGCCGGCAATATCCTGGCCCGGCTCGCCACGCGCGGCGCGCGTCAGTGCCGTCGACGTGGTCAGGCCGCGTGTCGGACCCTGGCAAAGCCGCGCAGCATTTCGCGCATATTCGCGTCCGCGATGCCGGCGGTCATCGCGTCGACCTTGGCAGCCAAGTCGCCGGTGCCGACCACCGGGCTGACGATGTGCGACGCCATCGCCCAGGGGCCGAAGGCCCGCTCGGCGACGTCGCGGCTGGAAAGCTTGACGATCGCGCGATGACGCGGGTCGGTGACGATGCGCCCATAGGTGCGTTCGACCGTTTCGGCGTTCCCCTCGAGAACCTGGAGAAAGCGCCTGCCGTCGAAAATCAACAGGCCGGTGACCCGGTCAGCCTCATTGCGTCGGCGCGACCCGGTCAAGATGTCTTCGACATCCGCCAGGGTCAGGCCAGGGCGGGACGAGCTGATGTAAGCGAGTTGCAGCATATGTTCTCAACGCCAAGTCACGGGGTGTGCCTGGTCCTAGCCCCCGTTCCTTGCGCAAAGGTTGATGCGGCGAATAATCGTGCCGTTTCTGCATGTTCGATATGGCCCTTTCCGGCGAGGCTGCACACCGCTTGCCTTCCCCTGCGCCACGCTCTAAAGGCGCGCCATCTTCCAACGAACTATAGAAATGGAGCCGCTCGGCATGGCGACCGAACGTACCTTCTCGATCATCAAGCCCGATGCGACGCGGCGCAATCTGACCGGCGCAATCACCGCAAAGCTGGAGGAGGCGGGCCTCCGCGTCGTCGCTTCGCGGCGCATCCGGATGACGAGAGAGCAGGCTGAAGGCTTCTACGGCGTCCACCGCGACCGCCCCTTCTTCAACGATCTCGTCAGCTTCATGACCTCGGGTCCGGTGGTGGTGCAGGTGCTCGAAGGCGAGAACGCCGTGTTGCGCAACCGCGAAGTCATGGGCGCCACCAACCCCGCGAACGCCGACGAAGGAACGATCCGCAAGACCTTTGCCGAATCAATCGAGGCCAATTCGGTCCATGGTTCGGACAGCCCCGAAAATGCGCAGATCGAGATCGACTATTTCTTCAAGCCCGAAGAGATCGTTGGCTAATATCAGCTTGCGTTGATTACGGCCTATTTCCTCCCCGTCAGGGGAGGGGCTTATCGGCTGCGCTCAACGGCATTCTCCTCGGCACGGGCAGCGCAGCGGCGGCCGGCCCACGCCGATCGGCTCGTCAACCATGCTCCCGGATATAGGCGGCGACGGCGGCTGGATAAAGACGGTGCTCCTCCGCCAGCACGCGCTCGGCGAGTTCGGCGGGGGTTTCGCCCGGCAGGATCGGAATCCGCGCCTGCGCCAGCACCGCGCCATCGTCGATTTCCGCGGTGACGAGATGGACCGAACAGCCCGCCTCGGCATCCCCGGCCGCGATCGCGCGGCCATGGGTGTCCAACCCCTTGTAGAGCGGCAGCAGCGAGGGGTGGATGTTGAGCATCCGCCCCGCCCAGCCAGCGACGAACGCCTCGCCGAGGATGCGCATATAGCCGGCGAGTGCGACATAGCGCGCGCCGGCGTCGCGCAGCGCGATGTCGACAATCGCGTCGAATTGCTCGCGGACAAGGCCTTTGTGGCTATGGGCGAAGGTGGCGATACCCCGCTCGCGGGCCAATTGCAGGCCGGGCGCGTTCGGGTTGTTCGAAGCGACCAGAACGACCTCATAGGGGCAGTCCGGCTCACATGCGGCGTCGATCAGCGCCGCCATGTTGCTGCCGCGACCCGAGATCAGAATTGCTAGGGGCGTCCTGCTTCTTTTCATGCTCCGCTGCCCGTCATTCGCCCCTGTCGGCCTCGTTGGTGGATCATCGCATCCGCGGGAAAAGCGAGGGCGCGCGCAATCACCCGAGATGCGTGGCCGACCAGGGCTCCCGCGCGCTCCAGCTCTCCGCCGAGCCGCTTACCGTGCAACCCTTCCGGCCGGCGACGATCCGGCCGATCCGAAGCACCGTCTCGCCGGCTTCCTCGAGCGCGGTGCTGACGCGGGGGACAACGTCCTCGGCCACGATGACCGCCATTCCGACCCCGCAGTTGAACGTGCGCGCCATCTCGCCGGGTTCGATATTGCCCTGTGCCTGGAGGAACGCCATCAGCCGCGGCTGTTCCCAACCATCGGCTTCGACCTCGGCGTGGAGACCCTCGGGCAGCACGCGGGGGATATTTTCGAGCAGGCCGCCGCCGGTGATATGCGCCAGCGCCTTCACGCTGCCGGAGCGAATCTGGGGCAATAGCGATTTCACATAGATGCGCGTCGGCGCCATCAGCGCGTCGATCAACAGTGTCTCCTGATCGAAGAGGGCTGGGCGGCCGAGCTTCCATTCCTTGTCGGCGGCGAGCCGACGGACCAGCGAATAGCCGTTCGAATGCACGCCCGAGGCGGCGAGGCCCAGGATGACGTCGCCGACCGAGACGCGGCTGCCGGTCAGGGCCTGATCGCGCTCGACCGCGCCGACGCAAAATCCCGCCAGGTCATAATCGCCATCGGCGTACATGCCGGGCATCTCGGCGGTCTCGCCGCCGATCAGCGCGCAGCCGGCGAGCTTACAACCCTCGGCTACGCCGGCGATCACGCGTTCGGCTACGCCATTGTCGAGGCTTCCAGTCGCGAAATAGTCGAGGAAGAACAGCGGCTCCGCACCCTGCACGACAAGGTCGTTCGCGCACATCGCGACCAGGTCGATCCCGACGCCGTCATGCCGGCCGCTGTCGATGGCGAGCTTGAGCTTAGTGCCGACGCCGTCATTCGCCGCCACTAAAAGAGGATCCCTATATCCCGCCGCCTTGAGGTCGAAGAAGCCGCCAAACCCGCCGAGATCGGCGTCGGCGCCCGGCCGGCGGGTCGCCCTGGCGAGCGGGGCGATGGCTTTCACCAGCGCGTTGCCTGCGGCGATCGAGACGCCGGCCTTGGCATAGGTGTAGGACTCGTCCTTGGTCATTCTTCTAAATCCGCTCATCCTGAGTGGCCACTGAGCTTGGCGAAGTGGCGTATCGAAGGGTCCTTCGAGAGACGGGTCTTCGCCAAGCTCAGCCCCTCCTCAGGATGAGCGGAGGGGTGGCTCAATGTCTGGAGTTGTCGCCCCTAGCCACATCGCGCTTGGATTTCCATGGGCAAGTCGCCAAAAGGCAGCCGTGACCCTCGCTGAGCCTTTTTTCAAGCCGCTTCCGCTGACGATCCTCCTCGCGACGTTCTGCGCGGCGGCGCTCGCTTTCGCGCAGCTCGAACGACCAGAGGACCGCGGCGTCCCTCCGATCGACGGATCGGGCAGCTACGAGGTATCGGGCGTCAAGGTCGACATCGCAGCGCGCACCGCGGACCAGGCGCGCAGCGGCGGCTGGCGCCAGGCGCAGCGGATCGCATGGAAGATGCTGTGGGCACGCGTGAACGGCAAGCCAGTCGAGAATGCGCCGGGTCTTCCCGATTCGACGCTCGATTCGATCAGCGGCGGTATCATCATCGAGCATGAGCAGATCAGCCCCAACCGCTATATCGCGAGCGTCGGCGTGTTGTTCGATCGCGCCCGCGCCGGTGAACTGCTCGGCGTGAAGGGAGCGATGCGGCGGTCGGCGCCGATGCTGGTGATCCCGATCCAGTGGAGCGGCGCCACGCCGGTCAGCTTCGAGACGAAGAATGAATGGCAGCGGGCATGGGCGCGCTTCCGTTCGGGCAACAGTCCGGTGGATTATGTCCGGGTTTCCGGTACCGGCGCGGACCCGGTCCTGCTCAACGCGGCCCAGACACGGCGGCCGGGCCGTGGCTGGTGGCGTATGCTGCTCGACCAATATGGCGCGGCCGATATCGTCGTTCCCGAAGTGACGCTGTTCCGACAATGGCCGGGAGGTCCGACGATCGGCAGGTTCGTCGCGCGACACGGGCCCGACGGGGCAGTGCTCGACAGCTTCACGCTAACCGCCGAGAGCGGCGAGGCGCTGCCCGCCATGCTCGACAAGGCGGTCAACCGGATCGATGCCGCTTATGTCCGGGCGCTTCAGGAGGGCGCGTTGCGTCCAGACAAATCGCTGATAGTCGAAACGCCGGCGGAGGAAGTGCCCATAGAAGATGTGCTGGATCAGATCGCGCAGGCGGCGACCACGATCGTCCAGGTCCAGATCGACACGCCCGATGCGGCCGCATTGCGCGCGAGCGAAGCGCTGCTGCGGGGCATGACCGGCGTCACCGCCGTTCAGACCAGCAGTATCGCGCTCGGCGGCGTTTCCACCTATAGGGTCAGCTTCTCGGGCCCGCCGGGCGCCTTCCGTGAGGCGCTGGCCTCGCGCGGGCTCCAGGTGGAGGAGGTCCTGGGCGGCGTGCGCGTCCGCCGTGGCGGCCCTCCGGCACCCTGACCCCCATGACCGAGCAGATCGCGCTGCCGTTCCAATGGCCTGCCGACGACGATGAGCGCGATTTCATCATCAGCGAAGCCAATCAGGCCGCTGTCCGCCATCTCGAACACTGGTCGCTCTGGCCGGTGATGGCGACCGTGTTGACCGGGCCGCGTAAGTCGGGCCGCAGCCTGCTCGGGCGGATATTCGCAGCCAAGAGTGGTGGCCGGCTGATCGACAATGCGGCCGACCAGGACGAGGAGCTCCTGTTTCATGCCTGGAACACCGCCCAGACGGACCGCAAGCCGCTGCTGCTCGTTGCCGATCTGCCCCCGCCGCAGTGGTCTATCGGGCTGCCCGACCTGCGCTCGCGGCTTATGGCGACACCCCATATCGCGATTGGAGAGCCCGATGCTCCGCTGATGGCGGCGCTCGTCGAGAAGCTTCTCGCCGCGCGTGGCCTGGCGGCGCCGGCGGACGTTCTCCGCCTCGTCGTGCCGAGGATCGAGCGAAGCTATGTCGGTGTTGGTCGCATTGTCGACGCCCTCGACGCGGCGGCGCTGGCGCGGCGCCGCGCGGTGACCATCAAAGTCGCTCGCGAAGCGCTTGCGACGATGGGCGTTAGCGAGGATAGAGGAGGATGTTCATAGGCGGAAACGGATGGAATCGATCGAGACACCCAGGGATGACGAAATGGTCGGCGCCGAGCAAGGCGACCCGATCGCGCTCAAAGACCGTTATTTCAACCGGGAGCTGAGCTGGCTGGCTTTCAACCAGCGCGTGCTGGAAGAGGCGAGCAACCGCGCTCATCCCTTGCTCGAACGACTGCGCTTCCTCTCGATCTCCGGAAACAATCTCGACGAATTCTTCATGGTCCGACTCGCCGGCCTCAAAGGTCAGCAGCTGGAGGGCGTCGAAACGCTCTCGCCGGACGGCCTGACCGTGGCTCAGCAGGTCGAGGGGGCCAGCCAGCGCGCCGATGCGCTGATGAACGACCAGCAGCGTGTCTGGGACGGCCTGCGCGAGGAACTCGAAAGTGCCGGGATCGTCGTGCTGGAGGAAGCGGAAATCCAGGGCCGCGACGCCGAATGGCTCGAGGCCTATTTTCGCGAGCAGGTCTTCTCGGTGCTGACGCCGCAGGCGCTCGATCCGGCCCATCCTTTCCCGTTCATTCCGAACAAGGGGTTTAGCCTGCTGTTCGATCTGACGCGGCTGTCGGACGGCGAGCAGATTTTCGAGCTGCTGATGGTGCCCCCCACCTTCCAGCGCTTCACCCGCTTGCCGGGCGAGGCCGCCCGCTATGTCGCGATCGAGACGCTGGTTCGCCGCTTTACCGACCTTCTTTTCCCCGGGTACAAGGTGGGCGGTCATGGTGCGCTCCGCATCATCCGCGACAGCGACATCGAGATCGAGGAGGAAGCCGAGGATCTGGTCCTCTACTTCCGCAGTGCGATCAAGCGCCGCCGTCGCGGCAGGGTGATCCGCATCGAGCTCGAAGGCGGCATGTCGGCATCGCTCGAACCACTTTGGAAGGATCAGATCGGCGGCGCCGGCGCCTTCATCACCGAATCGGGCAATTTCCTGGGCATCGGCGACCTCGCCCAGCTGGTGGATGAGGAGCGGCCCGATCTCAAATTCTCCGCCTTCAGCCCGCGCTTTCCCGAACGGGTCCGCGAACATGGCGGCGATTGTTTCGCGGCGATCCGATCGAAGGACATCGTCGTCCACCATCCGTACGAGACGTTCGACGTCGTCCTGGCCTTTTTGCGCCAGGCTGCGCAGGACCCCGACGTCGTTGCGATCAAACAGACCCTCTATCGCGCGGGCAAGCAATCGGCGGTGATCCGCGCACTGGTCGACGCCGCCGAGGCGGGCAAGTCGGTAACCGCCGTCGTCGAGCTCAAGGCCCGCTTCGACGAGGAGCAAAATCTGATGTGGGCGTCGCAGCTCGAAAGGGCGGGCGTTCAGGTGGTCTACGGCTTCATCGACTGGAAGACGCATGCCAAGGTCTCGATGGTGGTCCGCCGCGAGGGGGACGGGCATCGCACCTACTGCCATTTCGGGACGGGCAACTATCACCCGATCACCGCGCGCATCTATACCGACCTGAGCTTTTTCACCGCCGATCCGCGGCTCGGCCGCGACGCGGCTCAGCTCTTCAACTATATCACCGGCTATGTCGAACCGACCGATCTCAGCGCGCTGTCGATCTCGCCGATCGGCATGCGCGAGACGCTCGGAGCGCTGATCGACGCGGAGATCGATCATGCCCGCGCCGGGCGCGACGCGGCGATCTGGGCCAAGATGAACTCGCTGGTGGACCCCGCGCTCATCGAGAAGCTTTACCGGGCCAGCGCGGCGGGCGTGCAGATCGATCTCGTCGTCCGCGGGATTTGCTGCCTGCGCCCCGGGGTGCCCGGCCTGTCCGAGAATATCCGGGTGAAGTCGATCGTCGGCCGCTTCCTCGAGCACAGCCGGATCGTCTGCTTCGGAAATGGCGCTGCGCTGCCGAACCGGAGCGCCAGGGTCTTGATCAGCTCGGCGGACTGGATGCCGCGCAATTTCGATCGCCGCGTCGAATATCTGCTGCCGATCGAGAATCCTACCGTCCACGCGCAGATCCTGGATCAGGTGATGGTCGCCAACCTGATCGACGAGGAGCAGAGTTGGGGGCTGCTGCCCGACGGGAGCTATGAGCGGGTGAAGGTTGGCCGGCGGCCTTTCAACCTGCACCGCTATTTCATGACGAATCCTTCACTTTCGGGGCGAGGCGCTGCGCTGCGCCAGAGCGGACAGGTCCCAAAATTGTCGTTGCGGCGCGGAAGCTGAGCCGAGATCCCACTGGCGTCACCCGCCGATCCAGCACCAATAGAGGAGCGGTTTGCGGCCGATCTTGTCCGAGAGGGCGCCGAGCAGGGGCTGTATCACGACAAAGAACAGCAAAGCCGCCGAGCAGATCAGTGATGCCTGGCTCTGCTCGCCGGTGGCGGGGCTGGTTCAGGCCGGAGCGAACATCTTCTTGATTTCGCCCGAAGTGACCGGCCGGCGGGCGTTGCCGACCAGGTCCATGCTTTCGGTCTTGAGACCGCCCAGGTTGGCGCGCGGGGAAACGTCGACATCCTTGCCGAGTTCGCGCAGATGGCCGACCGTGCAGTTTTCCCGCCCGCCCAGGATGCTGAACGGATCGAAGTTGTATTCGCGCAGCACGTTCTTGTGCGTGATGGCGTCGATCACTTCGTCCGAGAGTCCCTGGACAGCGGCCCAGATTAATTCGGGGCAGTTTGGCCACTGCGTGTCGGAATGCGGGTAGTCGACTTCATAGGTGACCATGTCGGTGTTCAGGTAGTCGAGATTCTTGAGACCGAACTGATCGTCGATGAAGCAGGTGATGATGTGCCGCTTGAACACGTCGGAGGGACGCTCCTTGCCGAAGTCGCTGAAGGTCCACTCGTGATGGTGCTCGTAGGTGTAGTCGGCCCGCTCCAGCAGATAGGGCACCCAGCCGATGCCTCCTTCCGAAAGGGCCATGCGCAGATCGGGATAACGGCTCCAGAACTTGGCGAACAGCCAGTCCGCCGCCGAGCTGGCAATCGAAATCGGCATGGACGTGATCCAGGCGTCGATCGGCGATTCGTCCGAGGCGTGGGCGGCATAGGAGCCGGTACCGATGTGGCAGTTCAGCACCATCTTATAGTCGCAGGCCGCCTTCCACAGCGGTTCCCAATATTCGTTGTGGATGCTGGGCAGCTTGTTGGGGGCCGGATTGTCCGGGAAGGCGATCGCATGGACGTCATGTGCGTGCCAGCGCTTCATCTCGGCCAGCGTCTCGTTCATGTCCCACAGCGGCAACTGGATCATCGGGATGAAGCGGCCCGGCCCGGCCGCGCACCACTCCAGGACTTGCCAGTCGTTGGTCGCGCGAAGGGCGCGAAGCGCCTTGTCCGCGTGGCCGGCCTGGGCGGCTTGAATCCAAGTCTGCCCGGCATAGCCCGACATCGTCTGGAAGTTCAACGAAGCGAGCAGGCCGTTGACGTTCATGTCGTCGATGCGCGTCTTGGCATCATAGCAGCCCGGCCGCATCTGCGTGAAGCGGTCCGGCTCCATGCCGTATTCGGAACGTGGGCGGCCCACCACGGCGTTCAGCCCGATGGTCGGATAAACCGTGTCGTTCCAGAGCCAGGCGTCCTTGCCGTCCTTTTCGATGACGCGCGGCGCCTCGTCCTTCTTGTCGGCTGAATAGTGCGGGAAATAGGCCTCAGGCGGCTCAATTGCATGATCGTCGACGCTGCAAATCACCATATCGTTCATTTTCATGGTCATCTCTCCGTGACCTCAACGCCGATTCCCGGAATTGATAGCCCATCACTTTTATGTTGGTCCATTGGTGATGACAATGCCCTACGGCTCGGGGGGATTTAGGAGTCCCGTTATGCCGGAGATGTGATCTACGCTCCGGTTGTCTCGCAGCACCCCGGCCGCGCCATTCCCTCGCCGCGCTGCGGGTGCGGGTTAGTAGCCTTCTGGCTCGACGCCATAGCGGTCGAGGTATTCGCCGAAGCGCCCCCTCAGTTCTGCTGCGTCGAGGCCGAATTCGTCGAGGTTGTAATCGTGAGCGCCGAACTTGCCCTGGGGGTTGTCGGCCAGCCAGCTGCGCATGCCGTGCTCGGCTTCGGGAGTGAACTGGTCGCCAAGCGCAGCATAGAGCGAGCGCATCGTCTCGATCGGCTCGCGCATGATATCGGCGTAGTGCACGTCGATTACGCGGCCGGGATGGCGCTGCGAGAAGTCCATCGCGCGCCGGGCGTGTTCGACCGCCTGGTCAGGCATGTCGAATGCGATCCATTCCTTGTCGGACTTACCGAGGTAGAGGCGCTCGGCGAAATCGAGCATGCTGCAGAACGAGCCCGTGGCGCGCAGCGGATCACGGTGAGTCCACACCAGGCGCGCGTCCGGATAGATCTTGATCAGCGTATCGAGCCAGAGCGCGTGCGACGGCATCTTCAAGTTCCAGACCCCCGGCGCATCGGCCTGAAGGAGCTGGAGGAACCGCTTGTGGTACTGATAGGCCGAGGTCATGTCGACTTGCAGTATCCATTCGCGATAGGCTGGGAGGCGCCCCATGGATTCCCAGATCAGGCACTTGAAATCGCTGTACATAAAGAACACGCACTCGTTCGGATAGATCGGCGAGCTGCGGTAATAGCGCAGCGTCGAGGGATCGCCGTGGCCGCCGACGCCCTGTTCGAGCCGGGCCAGCGCGCGAGGATCGGTGTAAAGGGCATCGGCCTTCGGGGGCGGCACCGGATCGTCGATTTCCCAGGTCAGCGCCGAGCGGCGGCTCGGATCGGCTGCGAGGAGGTTGTTCAGCAGGGTCGTGCCGGTGCGCGGGATACCGAACACGAAGACCGGCCGCTTGATCGGCCGCTCGAGCAGTTCGGGCCGCTGGTCGAGATAGGCCGTGGCCTTGAGGCGATTGGCCATCGCGCCGACCATCATGCCCTTGGAGATGTCCGACGGGCCCGGATAATCGGGACGGGACATATCGGCGAGCAATACCTCCAGCCCTTCGCGGTAGGATTCGGAATCGAAGCGGTCGAGCCCCGTCATCGCCCTTGCCTGATCGATCAGCTCATCGGCGCTGGTCGTCGTTTTCACGGTCTGTAATCTCCCGTTCTTGCCGAGGCATTTGCGCCTCGCTGGATTATCGTCGGTCCCTCTCCCGAACGCGGGGGATCATGCGCCGGTGGTGAATTCGATCATCACCTTCCCGACGTCCGCCTTGCCGGCGATGCCGAATGCGTCGAGCACGCGGTCGAACGGAAGGCGGTGCGTGATCAGCAGATCAAGCTTGTCAGTCAGTGACGGCAGCAGATTGAGCACCGTCTCGAGTTCGTCGGGGTAGCCTATCGAGGTGCACATGGTCATTTCATTGAGCAGCATGTCCTGCAGATCGATTTGGACGGGTTTGGTGTAGGCGGCGATCACCGTGAGCCGCGCGTGGGTGCGCGCCATGCGAATGACGTCGGGCACGATGTTGGGCGCGCCGGCGGCATCGATATAGACGTGGGTGCCCGGCGCGGACCGCCCCATGACGTCGGTTGATCCGTGGAGTTCCGTCAGGCGGGCGGCGACATCGTCGACACCCGCGCGTATGACCGCGGTCGCCCCCATCGCCCGAGCGAGCTCGAGCCGCTGCTCGAACACGTCGATCGCCACGACGTTCTCGACGCCGAAATGACGCAGCCACAGGACGACGCCGAGGCCGATCGGGCCGCAACCGAAGACCGCGACATTGTCGCCCGTCTTGGCGCCCGAGCGGTTGACGCCGTGCATCGCCACGCCGAGCGGTTCAGCCAGCGCGGCATAGTCAGAGCGCAGCCCCGGCGGCACTTTCAGCAGCGACCGGCCCCAGGCGGCATCGCGCACCAGCAGCTCTTCGGTGAACGCGCCTTCCGTCCCCCCGTTGCCGATGACCGAGCTCGAGCCCATCGGGTTGACGATGACGTGTTGCCCGATCTCGACGCCCTCGACGTCCTTGCCGACCGCAACGATGCGGCCCGAAGCTTCGTGCCCGAGCGGCATCGGGCCAGTGACCCAGGGCAAGCCGCCATTTCGGATGAAGGTGAGATCGGTGCCGCAAACCCCGCAAGCCTCGATGCGAACGACCGCGTCGCGATCGCCCGGGACTGGGGGACTGCTGGGATCCAGACGGACGTCATCGGGCCCGTGAACATTGACTATTCGCATCGAGATACCCTCTTCGGTACCCCCCCCCACGCGGGGTGGTGTTTTTCTCGAACATTGCTGCGCCCGAACGGTTCTCGCAAGGGTGGTCCGCCCCGGGCGCGCTGCGCCGCAACCTACCCTCCTACAGGCGCATTGCTATTGTGAAACGAATCGAGCAGCCCGAACACATAGGACCGGAAACTTCCGTCGAGAACGTCGCGATGCCCCAGAATCCTACCGTTGACCTGTTGCGGATCGACCTGCGCGAGACGGACGACGGCCTCGGCAAAGTTGGCATCCGAATCGTATTCCCCCCATTCGCGGCTGTAGTAGTTTGAACCCGGCGTGGGGATCGCCGTGGAGGGCGCGAGCGCGTTGACCGCGATCGGGGGGTCCACCGCTTCGTATGCGGCGGTGAGCGTGAGGTGCTCGAGTGCCGCCTTCGATCCGCCGTAGCCACCCAGGATCTTCGGCGCGCGCGGCGGATACGGCCCTTCCCCCGGCATCCGCGAGGCACCGGAAGTGATGTTGACAATGTGTCCACCGCCCGCCTGACGCATGTCTGGCATGACGAACTGCATCAGCTCGTAGGCCGCGAACAGCATCTCGAAATGGCGGCGGTAGGCGCGCAGCGGGGTGGTCGCGACGCTGGGCCACGAGGGCTTTTCCGCGGGGGCGGCGCTCGCCGAGGGAGCGGCCTGGGCAGGCCGCGGCCGCGACGGGGTGCCGGGCACGGTGAAGGCCGCGTTGTTGACCAGGATCGTGATCGGACCGAGGGCCGCGCGGGCCTCGGCGACGAGACGGACACGGTCGGCCTCGTCGGACAGGTCCGCGCGAATGGCGATCGCCCGCCCGCCGGCCGCTTCGATCTCGGCCACCGCCTCGTCGATCGTGCCTGGCAGCCGCTCGTCCCAGACCCGCTCGGTCCGCGCTGTAACCGCAACTGCGGCGCCCTCCGCGGCCATCGCGATCGCGATCGCACGCCCGATGCCACGACTGGAACCCGTCACAATGGCCGCGCGTCCTGCTAGCCTGTTCAATGTCCTTCTCCCCGGCTCGCATGGCCATTACCGCACCCACGATATTGAATTTGACGAATGTGTCAAATTATCCCGCGGCGAGGCCGCAATCAGTTGCCCGGTTCCTCCGCGGCGGAGGCGGCCAATGACTTGACATGCTTGTCTGGCGTATGGCGGGAGTTTACGCTGCGAAGGAACATCTGCTGACGCGTTTCGAACGGGAGAGCGGCCGATTAGGCTGTTGGCCGGCGATCGGGCCCCTCGTGCCGGAAGGCACGACCCGACAGGGTTCGTCGCATCAGGGGGCCTTTTCGCGACCAGACCAGCGGGTTTCGGGCAGAAGCATGGTGGTGATCAATGCGATCACCATGCAGCCTGTCACATAATAGAAGAAGGCGGCCTCGATTCCCGCCTGTTTGAAAGAGAGCGCCACTGATTCAGCCGTTCCACCGAAGAGCGCCTGGCTGACAGCGTAGGGCAGTCCAACGCCCAGCGCGCGGATGTGCGGCGGGAACAATTCGGCCTTGACCACCGCGCTCGTCGCGCTCGATCCCGAGATGATCGCGTAGGCAATGCAGATCAGCACGAAGGCGTCGAAGCCGCTACGCGCCGAGCCGATGGCGGTGAACAGCGGAACCGTGGCGAGGATACCGCCGATCCAGCACCAATAGAGGAGCGGTTTGCGGCCGATCTTGTCCGAGAGGGCGCCGAGCAGGGGCTGTATCACGACATAGAACAGCAAAGCCGCCGAGCAGATCAGTGAAGCGTCGCTTTTCGGGAAGCCGGCGCTGGCGACGAGATATTTCTGCATATAGGTCGTGAAGGCGTAGAAGCTTACATTGCTACCGATAGAGAGGCCGAACACCAGCGCAACCTGGCGAGGCCGTTCGCGGAGGAGCGTCAGGACACCGCCTTTACGCCGCCCACCGCGAACATCCTCGATGAAGTCGGGTGTTTCGTCGATGCCGCGCCGCAGCCAGAAGACGCCTATCGCCAATAGTGCGCCAGTGGCAAAGGCGATGCGCCAGCCCCAGCTCTCGAGTTGAGCCTCGGTGAGAAAGAAGACCTGGAGGGTCACGAGCAGCCCGAGGGCCAGAAGCTGGCCGGCGATCAGCGTTACATATTGGAAGCTGGACCAGAAGCCGCGCCGGTCAGGCGGGGCGATTTCGGTCAAATAGGTGGCGGCGGTGCCGAACTCGCCGCCCAGGCTGAGTCCCTGTGCCATGCGCGCGACAACGAGGAGGATCGGCGCCCAAATGCCGATCGAAGCATAGGTCGGCGTCAGGGTGATCATCAGCGAACCCGCGCACATCAGCGTGATCGACCAGGTCAACGCGTTTTTCCGGCCATATCGGTCGGCAAGCACGCCGAGCAGCCAGCCACCGATCGGCCGCATCAGGAATCCGATCGCGAAGACGATGCTGGCACTCAGCAGCTGGGCCGTCTGGTCCTCTTTCGGAAAGAAACTTGGCGCGAAGTACAGCGAAAAGGCGGAGTAGATATACCAGTCATACCATTCGACGAGATTGCCCAGCGAGCCGCCCACGACCGAACGGACAGCACGCCGGGGCACGCCCGCAGCGATCACCATATGGTGTGCGCCGGCCGATCGGTTCGCCGATCCGGCATCATTGGGAGGCGCTGCCGTACAGATTGCGCATGAAGTTCTTCTCGCCCTGCCGTCATGATCTCTCCACCGCGCGCCGGGCCCGAAGAGCCCCGTCACTCGGCCGGATAGAGGCCCAATCCCATCACTTCGACCTCGTCGAGGACGATGCCAAAGACGAAGTTGAGCCGCAACCGATAGGCGGTTGCGCTTTCGATGTCCGCCTCGACATGCTGATCGCCATTGCGGCGCGTATAGTGACGGTCGGTAAGAGAAGCGAAGCCCGACGGGAGGACGAGGCTGACGATTGAAAATGTCGTGAAGCGGGTATCGGCTCGCGTCGCCGTCCAGTGATTTGCCATTTCCAAATCTGCTGACGCCACATTGTCCAGCGTGAAGCTATATTGTGCCTGCCAGGCGTCAGTCCCGGTTCGGCGTTCGAGCAGCCAGCCATGATCATCGGTCAGCGAAAGCCGAAAATGCGCGCCGTCGGGCGCGACCGCCTCCGAGGCTTCGACGAGCCGCATCGGCGGTGAATAGCTGCCGCCGAAGCCGGCATCTGCAATCCAGGGTTCGCCATCGATGTGGACGAGGTTGAGCGTGTGCGTGCGGGGCGGAACGCCGTCGGCCATGAGCCATACGCGGGCGAGCAAGGGACGGGCGTCGAAGCCGATGGCGGTAAGCGCCCGCAGAAACAGCTGATTCTGTTCGAAACAATATCCGCCGCGGCGCCTATGAACGAGCTTCTCGAAAACATGACCGGGATCGAGGCTAATCCCGCGCCCCAGCCGGATATCCAGATTTTCGAACGGGATTGCCAGGCGGTGCGCGCGCTGAACGGCCGTTAGCCCCTCGGCGTCCGCCTCGGGAATGAGGCCGAGACCAATTCTCGCCAGATAGGCGTCGAGCTCGATGTGTGGACCTATTTGCACGACGGCGCGACGCGGCGGCCCGTTCCGGTGGTCACGATCCGCACCGGCTTGCCGTCCTTGGTCCCGGTCGAGATGGTTGAAATCTCATAGCTGTCGGGGGTGTAGCTGCCCCTGGAGGCGACCAGCAATCCTTCGGGAAAGCGCTTGTTCGTGCAGAAGGTATCGTAGACCAGCGTGCCATGTTCCATGGTGAAACGGCGGAGCCGGCACGTCGCCGCATCGTCTTGCGTCAGAAGCGCCTCAGGCCGGGCGGCAAGCTGCGCAGCCGAGTGGCAGCTCTTGCGCGACTGGTTGCCGGCGAACATCTTGATCACCCACTGGGGCACGCCTGGAACATCGGCGCTGGTCGTCTGGGTCTGATGTTGCCACCTGCCCGGATTGAAGCTTTCGGCGAGGAGCGGGGTAGGAAGCGCTAGAGCGGCAAGCATTAGCTTTTTCAGGATCTTCCGCACGCGCACCATCGAAATTCCTCTCGCCATGTGCTCGCAAGCCTTAGGGCGCGCGCGCGCTATCCGCAATGCCGCGTTGGAAGATAAAAGGTGAACATGGTCGGCGCCCGTCCTACATGAGGATCATGACGATCCAGATCCGTACCAGCCTCGACGATGTCGATCTCGGCCAGACCTTCATACCGCACCGGCCGGATCGGCCGCCAAAGAGCGAAGGCGGCAAGCCGTTCAAGCTAGTATCCGACTATCAGCCGTCCGGCGATCAGCCCGGCGCCATCGCCGAACTGGTTGCACAAGCCGAGGCCGGAGAGCGCGACCAGGTGCTGCTGGGCGTCACCGGCTCGGGAAAGACGTTCACGATGGCGAAGGTCGTCGAGCAGTTGCAGCGGCCTGCATTGGTGCTGGCGCCGAACAAGATTCTTGCGGCGCAGCTCTATGGGGAGTTCAAGCAGTTCTTCCCCGAGAATGCGGTAGAGTTCTTCGTCAGCTACTACGACTATTACCAGCCCGAAGCCTATGTGCCGCGCTCCGACACCTATATCGAGAAGGAAAGCTCGATAAACGAGGCGATCGACCGGATGCGCCATTCAGCGACCCGCTCGCTGCTGGAGCGCGACGACGTCCTGATCGTCGCCTCTGTCTCGTGCCTGTACGGCATCGGTTCGGTCGAAACCTATTCCGCGATGATCTTCGATCTCAAGAAGGGAACGACCGTCGATCAGCGGGAGATCATCCGCAAGCTTGTGGCCCTGCAATATAAGCGCAACGATCAGGCTTTCTCGCGGGGTAATTTCCGCGTGCGCGGCGATAATCTGGAGATCTTCCCGTCGCATTACGAGGACAGCGCATGGCGCATCGTCTTTTTCGGCGACGAGATCGAAGAGATTGCCGAGTTCGATCCGCTGACCGGACGCAAGGCGGCCAGCCTCGATTCTGTCCGCGTCTTCGCCAACTCACACTATGTGACGCCGGGGCCGACGATGAAGCAGGCGATGGAGGCGATCCGCTTCGAACTTGGCGAACGGCTGAAGGAATTGCAGCAGGAGGGTAAGCTGCTGGAGGCGCAGCGGCTTGAGCAGCGCACCAATTTTGATCTGGAGATGATCGCGGCCACGGGCAGCTGCGCCGGCATCGAGAATTATTCCCGCTTCCTGACCGGCCGGCTTCCCGGCGAGCCGCCGCCGACCCTGTTCGAATATCTGCCTGAAAACGCGTTGTTGTTCGTCGATGAGAGCCACCAGACAATCGGCCAGGTCAACGGCATGGCGCGGGGAGATCATCGGCGGAAGATCACGCTCGCCGAATATGGGTTCCGGCTGCCGTCCTGCATCGACAACCGTCCGCTGCGCTTCGCCGAATGGAACGTCATGCGCCCCCAGACCGTCTATGTCTCCGCGACCCCGGGCGACTGGGAGATGCAGCAGACCGGGGGTGTCTTTACCGAGCAGGTGATCCGCCCGACCGGGCTGATCGACCCACCGGTGGAGATCCGGCCGATCGAGAGCCAGGTGGACGATTTGGTTCACGAAGCTCGCGAGACCGCCGGGAAGGGCTATCGGACGCTTGTGACGACGCTGACCAAGCGCATGGCCGAAGACCTTACCGAATATCTGCACGAGGCGGGGCTCAAGGTGCGCTACATGCATTCGGACGTGGAGACGCTGGAGCGCATCGAGCTTATCCGCGACCTCAGGCTCGGCGTGTACGACATTCTGGTGGGCATCAACCTGCTGCGCGAGGGGCTTGATATTCCCGAATGCGGGCTGGTCGCGATTTTGGATGCCGACAAGGAGGGGTTTTTGCGGTCTGAGACATCGCTGATCCAGACGATCGGGCGCGCCGCGCGTAATGTCGACGGGCGTGTGATCCTGTATGCCGACTCGATTACGGGCTCGATGGAACGCGCCCTGGCCGAAACCGCGCGCCGCCGCGAAAAGCAGGAAGCCTATAATGCGGCCCATGGCATCACGCCGGAGACGATCCGGCGCAGTATCACCGACATTGTCGGGCATCTGGCGTCGAAGGACCAGGTCACTATCGACACCGGTATCGAGGATCGACCGCACATGGTCGGCCATAATCTGCGCGCCTATATCGAGGAGCTCGAGCGCAAGATGCGCGCGGCGGCGGCGGATCTGGAATTCGAGGAGGCCGGACGGTTACGGGACGAGATCCGCAAGCTCGAACAGGAGGAACTGGGCCTTCCGGTTCAGGATCACCGCGCGCCTGTCAAGGCTCATGCGACCGGCGGGCGGCCGGGTACCCGTACGACGAAGTATAGCAAGATGAGGGCGAAGGGGCGGCGCTGAACCCCTCCTGGCGAAGGGCCGGCGATCTGGATCTTCAGACCGAGAAACGCTCCAGCGCCTTGTTGACCAGGGATCGCTCGACGATCGGCTTCGAGATGATCGCGACCCTGCCGTCAGCCTCGCGACGGCCGACGAGCAGCATGATATCGCCGTCGACCTCGCCAATATCTATCACCGCGCGTGGCGGAACGCTGCCCGCCAACATGCGGGCCGATTGCACCCGGTCAACCCTGAGCGCAGGGCGGCGCTCGCCACGTTCGGCCGCAACGATCGCCTTGATACCGCCTGCGACCTGCGGCAGCCACGGCTCGACCATGCCGGCGGCCAGACACAGCCGGCGGGCGTGGGTGAGGACCGCCGCAAATTCGGTCAGTCGCTTCCGATCATAATCGCGGCCGAAGACCAGCTTGACGACCGGCGTCATCGGCGCCCGCGCCTGGGCCGTTATCCCGGCCTCTTCGATGAGAGCGGCGAAGCCCGCCTGATCGGCATCGGCGGCGAGGGCGACGTCATAGGCGGTAGAGATTGCGCGGTAGAGGGCCTGGCGGCTGCGGCCTTCGCTGTCGAGCGCGGCAGCGGCTTGCGCGCGCGCGCTGGCGACGAGCTCGAACAGATCGGGCGCCTCCGCATGGACCGTCTCGAACTGTGCAAGGTCCAGCGCCTCCGCTTCGTCGGACACTGGCTGGGCCGGGCCGGAGAAGGCTGTGGTGACGGCCTGGACGATGTCGGCGCCAAGCGCGCCGTCAGCGGTTTCCTTCCAGGTGATGACGCCGTGGATAAGGTCAATCTCGGCGCCATCGGATGAATAGGGCATCAGGATGCCGCGATACAGCATCGGGCGGCCCTGCCGGCTGATGAACTCCGCCTCGAAGCCCACTGGCGCGCGATTCTGCAATATCTCTTCATAATGGCCGGTGAGGCGCGACAGAAGCGCACGCGCCGGAACGTCGGCCACGGTCTTCACATCGCCGTCGAGCTCGCCTTCCTCGCGCAGCGCGCGACCCAGATAGGCTATCGACGGATTGTTCCGATCGCCGGTGAAATCGAGCAGCGCTGAGAAGGGCGCGAATTCGCCAAGCGCCTCGACATCAAGATCGTCGATCGACGGATAGTCGCGGTCGGCGAGGAGGGACAGCCACAATTCATAGGCGCGGACATGCATACGGCGTTCGTCGGTGCCGATCATCGGCGGAACATCCATGCACGGTTCGTCGACCTCAGGAAAATCCCAGTCCGCCACTTCCTCGGCCGTGAACGAACGATAGTCTTCCATGCTCAGTCCCCGAAAAATGCATGGCCAACTCCGCATCGACGGGAGTCGTCCTTGCCCGGATAATGCACCCAATTCGGTTGACGATTGGTAAAGGAACCGAGCCATATACGCCGCTTGAACAACGTCGCGGCCGCTGGTAATGGCCGCCCACCATCGGGCCGCCTTAGCTCAGTTGGTAGAGCATCGCATTCGTAATGCGGGGGTCACAGGTTCGAGTCCTGTAGGCGGCACCACCCTTCTCCAAGCGGTTGAGAAGGTACGAAACCCCCGGAAAATCAGTGGCTTTTAACAGGCGCCTTTTACATTTGTACCAGGACTAACGCCTGCGGGCGGCCATGCCTGATGGCCGCCCGCAACGTTACACCAACCATCCGGTCGAATGCGCGTAGGTCATTCGACCGGGATGCGAACCGGTTACGCCATCAGAACTTGAAAGTACCGGTGACCCCATAAGTAAGGGGTTCCTGCCGCTGGCCGGCGACATAGCCCAATCCGGCGATCAGCTGGTCGTTGACGTTCGGGCGCTCGTTCGTAAGATTGCGCCCATAGACAGCCAGTTCATATGTATCGCCGAACAAAAGCGTTGCACGCGCGCCAAGAAGGCCAAGAGCCGGCGCCGTGGTCGCATCGATGATCGCCTGATTACTCGGATTGGCAGCGAAGAAATAGGGATCAGTCGCCATCTTGCTACGCCACGCATAGTCGATGTGCAGCTTTACGCCGATGTTTCCTGTCAGCCCGGTCTCATAATCGGCCGCAAGCGTAAATTGCCGTTTCGCAACGAAGCGGAACCGCTCATTGGAACGATCGTTCAGGGCGTCCGCAAACTGTTTGTACTTGGGATCGACCAGCGCCCCCGACGCGCTTACACGAAAGCCCTCGAACAGGAGCGCCTGGATCTCGATCTCTCCTCCCCGGAACTGCGCTTTCCCCGCGTTCCCGATCACCGTCGTTATAAAGGGAGCGGTGGCCAACGGCACTACCGTCGACTTCTGGATGTTCTTGACCGTCGTCGTATAGGCCGACATGTTCACCCTCAGCCGGCGGTCGAGAAGCTCGACTTTCGCGCCGACCTCGTAGGAATAGGCCGTCTCGGGCTGGAACGGTATGAAGGCAGCAGGGTTGGCGGCACGGAGATTCTGGCCGCCCGATCTGAAGCCCTTGGCAGTCTTCACGTAGAGCAGAGTGTCATTATTGGGCTTCCATTCGAAACCGGCGGTGTATGACCAGCCTCCGAACGAGTCCCGGCGGCGTCTGGAGCATTGAGTGGGCCCCACCACTTCGAAACCAAAGTTGAACGACGACCCCGGGACGAGGAGGCACGTCGTCAGGCCGGTCGTTCGGTTATAGTTATTCGCGCGGACATCGGCGCCCTTGTCGTCGACCGAATAGCGCAAGCCTCCGGTGAAGGAGAATTGATCGGTGAATTGCCATGTCGCCTGCGAATAGATTCCCACGCTGTCGTTGTCGATCACGCCATGGTTGTGGCCGCTGTTCGGATTGAGCGCCGGCACTGTGATCGAGAGCGACTGGTCAAACCCGCTTTCGTGGAACACGAATGCACCGGCCGCGAATTTCACTGCATCGTTGAACGCATTTCCGGTGAACTGAAGCTCGCCCGACATTTGTTTCAGACGTTGCCGGAAGCCGGAACTGTGGATCGCGAAAGGTGAACCATCATTGTCGGTCTGGGTAGCCGCCGCGATATGACGATAGTTGGTCAGAAGCTTGACTTGCCCCCAATCCGTATCGATCGAGCCTATGAAGTTATAGGTCTGCGTCCGTACGAAGCTGTTCGCCAATTCGTTCGAGGTGTAGACGCCGGGGGTGCGCGCCGCAGCAAGGCTGTTGAGCGTTGCCAGACCGAGCGCGGTGGTTGTTGCGGCATTGGCCGGAGTCGTCGGAGCCGGGCCGCCGGATACCAGACCTACGAACAGAGCGGCAGTCGAACTGACATTGTAGACCGACCCCGGGACGAATGTGAATGCCGGGAAGGCTCCGGTGAACTGCCGGGCCGGGCCGCTGTCATCGGCATCGAAATATTCGGCCGAAAAGAGCAGGTCGACATTATCGGCGGGCTTGAGCAGCACCTTTCCGCGCAGATTGATCCTGTCCCGATCCTCGAATTTAGCCCCGTTCAACGAACCCACATATCTCTTCTTGAAGAAGAAAGCCACGGCCGGGCCGAACTGCGTCGTGGCATTTGGTCCAACGACGTTGCGCAGGTAACCGTCGCGCTTGTAAACCTGACCGGCAAGTCGCACCGCGACCTTCTCGCCAAGCGGAACGTTCACGACACCGATCGCTTCGCGCTCGTCGAACCTGCCATAGGATAAGGACACACGCCCGCTGAGATCGCCGATCACGGGATCGTTAGTGTTGATGACGAGCGCGCCGCCCGTGGTGTTGCGTCCGAACAATGTTCCCTGCGGTCCCTTGAGGACCTGTGCCGAGCTGACGTCGAGCAAGCTCGCGTTAAGTCCGTATGCCCGCGCCCAGTTTATACCATCGACATAGGTGCCGACCGAGGGATCGAGCGTTGCCAGAGTGTCTTCCTGCACCTGTCCGCGGATCGTCAAGGAAATCGATGTGAGGCCGCTGTTGGAGGCACGAGCCGAAAAACCGGGCGTGAAATTTGCCAGGTCCGAAAATTCCCGGACACTGCGCGTGCGAAGCTCTTCGCCGCTGAGGACGGTGATCGCAATCGGAACGTCCTGCAGATTTTCGGCCACCTTACGGGCGGTGACGACGATTTCCTCAAGGCCGCCGGCCGGCGCTGCCTCGGTCCCCGGGCCCCCAGCCGCATCCTGAGCAAATGCGGCAGTTCCCGCCAGCGCCAATGCCACAATCGATACGCCGGTCAGCCGCGTCACGGCGTTAGGTACGACTCTCATTTGCTATCCCCTCTATATGAAGCGTTGTAAGTGCGGGACGGGTCGTGTCCCGCATCATCCTTGCGGCGAAACTGGCGTCGTACCGAGCTTGAGTCTACACACCGATTTAGTGAACCTGCTCGGCCACGCGTTCATGCCATGCCCGGACAGTCCGGTGCGCCTCGCCGATCGCAAATTGCAGATCACGCGGTGCGTGGGCATCTCCGACCAGGCTGATTTGCCGTCGCTTGTCGAAGCCGCGCTGCTGCAGCTCGTCGAAAAGGTCGCGGATAGGCGTCTTGGCCGAGTTGAAGACGACGGTATCCGCCGGGATGACAATGGCTTCGCCCCGATATTTCGGGAGGATCGCGCACTCCTTCTCGCCGATCCACTCGAGGCTGGTACGGGTGAAGAGCGTGAAATTGCCCTTCTTCGCGAAGCGCTCGAACGCGGTATCCACTCTCGAAGGGCCGTCGATGAGGCGACCCACCGCGGGAAAATTCGTGACGAAGGTCACCGAAACTCCTCGATCGAGCAGGAACTCGGTCGCGGCGAGGGCTTCATAATGGCCGACATCGTCGAACAGCACCGCCGACGAACCCAGGTCAGTCGGCGGATTGGCGATCATGTCGTAAGGCGTATAGACGTGCGGCTTGTCGAAACCGGGAACCGGTCTGAGAGGATTCGCCGCCCGCACGCCATCATATCGGGGAATGGCTCCGGTCGCGATCACGACGAAATCCGGATCTTCCGCCAATACGTCGTCAGCGTCGAAGTAGCTGCCGAGGCGGACATCGACGCCCAGGCGGAACACCTCTTGTTCGAGCCAGGTCGCGATGTCGCCCAGCGTGTGGAGGCCGGGCGCGCGTCGTGCGATTGCAGCCTGGCCGCCCAGATCGCCCGACGCCTCGACCAACGTGACGCGATGACCGCATAGCGACGCGACGCGAGCTGCTTCCATTCCGGCGGGGCCGCCGCCGACGACCAGGACCTTGGCAGCTGCGGCGGCGGGCCTGATCAGATACTCGCTCAGCATAGCCTCCGATCCTGTGGCCGGATTGACCGTGCATTTTATCGAACCGCCGCTGTTGACTCCGTGCCAGCACGCCTGGTTGCAGCCGATGCACGGCCGAACGAGTTCGGGCGTTCCGGCGCGCGTTTTCTTGATCAGATCGGGGTCCGCAATGTGGGCCCGCGTCATATGGACCATGTCGGCGATGCCGTCTCTCAAAACCTGCTCGGCATCTTCCAAGGTTCGGAACCGTCCGATGACGAACCGAGGGACGTCGGGGATATAGCTGGTCACCTTCGAACTCGACGGCAACTGATATCCAACCGGGCGGTCCATCGATCCTACGATTTCCTGTTTGAAATAGTCGGTCCAGCTGACGTCGATGAAGTCCAGGAGACCCTCTGACCGCAGGGCCCGCGCGACGAATCCCAGATCGTCCTCGGTCACGCTGCCATCGGCAAGACTGGCCGAACAGCGGATACCGAGGGGAAAATCGTCGCCGACTTCCTTGCGCACCGCGGTCATGACTTCCCTCAGGAAGCGCATCCGGTTTTCCAGTGGGCCTCCATATTCGTCGGTGCGGTGGTTGGTGATCGCCGAAAGGAACTGCATGATCAGATAGCCGTGCGCGGCATGTACCTGGACGCCGTCCAGGCCCCCCTCGCGGATGCGACGGGCTGCCAGGGCGAAGGAGGCGACGACCTCCTCGATCTGCCCCTTGTCCATGGGGACGGAGACGATGCCACTGTGAGGGTGAGGGAGGGCCGACACGCCCCAGGGCGGCAGCATCGTATGGAGAGGGGCCATGAGGTTGCCGGCGTGCCAGATCTGCTGGAAAACGCGCATTCCATAAGGCCGGACGGCGGCCATGAGCTTTTGATAGCCCGGGATCACACGATCATCCGTGACGTTCAGCGCAATCAACGAGCTTCTGTGGGTGGTGCCCGCCTCCAATATGGTGAGGCCGACACCTCCTTTGGCGCGAGCGAGGTGATATTCTATCAATTGGTCGCTGACCGTGTTCGCCAGATCGGACGTGAGACCGGTGCCATGGGCGGAGCGGCTGATACGATTTGGTATTTCTACCCCGTTTATCATCAGGGGTTCGTATACGCGACGTAAGTCCATCTATCCTCTCACCATTATATCTATGTGGACCGGATCTTGGCGGCCATCGGGGCAGGAAAGGGAAAGCTACGGGCGTGGGCAGGCGATGTACAGCTTTCTATGCTCACGGCGCGAAATGGCTCAAGGTACGTTACGAACGCCCGGCCGTAGTTCGCGTCGATCCCGTCGGCGCTATCGCCACGAAGGTCGCGACGGCATCCTCCTCATCCCGACGGTGTCCGCAAGGTTCGCCGGGAACCAGCATCGGATCCCGTCCCTTGCATCCCTACCTGCCTTCGCCCATATGCGCTGCGGGAGTCGGGCGGACGGTGCCGTCGCCAACCCGGTCAGATCCGGAAGGAAGCAGCCGCAACGATTTCGCATCGGGTCGTTCCGGCTCCCACCTCCGCAGGTCGTGCTTCGCCGTCGCCGGAGCGTGCGAGTATTTGGTGGAGGGCGTGCGGGTCACAAGAATCACGACAAATCGTGCCGACCGCTTTAAGCTCGCCGCATGTCCGAATCCCCGACACCCTATCGCGTCCTCGCGCGCAAATATCGGCCGCAGAATTTCGGTGAGCTGATCGGGCAGGACGCGATGGTGACGACGCTGGCCAACGCTATACGGCGCGGCCGACTCGCTCATGCCTTTCTGCTGACCGGCGTTCGCGGAGTGGGTAAGACGTCCACGGCACGGCTGATCGCAAAGGCCCTTAACTGCGTCGGTGCCGATGGTCAGGGCGAGCCGACGATCGACCCATGTGGGGTCTGCGAGCCCTGTGTGGCGATTGCCGAAGGGCGGCACATCGACGTGATCGAAATGGACGCCGCCAGCCACACGGGCATCGACGATATCCGCGAGATCATCGAGGCCGTTCGCTACGCGTCGGTGTCGGCGCGCTACAAGATATATATCATCGACGAAGTCCACATGTTGTCGAAGGCAGCGTTCAACGGCCTGCTCAAAACGCTCGAGGAACCGCCGGCACATGTGAAGTTTCTGTTCGCGACGACCGAGGTCGGCAAGGTCCCGATCACGGTGCTGTCGCGTTGTCAGCGTTTCGACCTGCGCCGTATCCCTGCCGAGAAGCTCGCCGGGCATTTCGCGGCGGTGGTCAAGGCCGAGGGTGTCGAGGCCGATCCGGAGGCGCTGGCGCTGATCGCGCGCGTGGCCGAGGGTTCGGCGCGCGACGGCCTGTCGATCCTGGACCAGGCGATTGCCCATGGCTCCGGCAAGGTCGAGGCGCGCCAGGTCCGCGACATGCTCGGTCTCAGCGACCGGGGCGCGATCCGCCGACTGTTCGGCGCTCTGCTGAAAGGCGATGCTGCCGCTGTTCTCGCGGGGGTTCGCGATCAGCATGAGCTGGGCGTCGAGCCGCTGGCGATCCTCCACGGCCTCCTCGAAACCTGCCATGGGGTCACGCGTGCCAAGGTAGGCGGCGTCGCTGATGCGGCGCTGTCGGTCGAAGAGCGCGATGCCTATGCCGAATGGGCGTCTGGGCTGGGCTTCGCCACGCTGCATCGGCTCTGGCAATTGCTGCTCAGGGGCCATGGCGAGGTCCATAGCGCGTCGATGCCGATCGAGGCGGCCGAGATGGCGCTGCTTCGTGTGGTGCATGCCAGTCAGCTGCCGGACCCGGGGGAACTGGCCCGCAAGCTCATCGCCGGTGAGGTCGGACTCGGTGCCGGGGCGGCCCCGGCCCAGCCCGCGCCGGCCGAAAGCCAGTCGGCGCTTCTCGCCCTTCCGGCCACCGCGTCGGCGATCCACGCGATGGTCCAGCCACATGATCCGCTACTCGCGCAGCTCTTCCACGATTATGCCTCGATCGTCTGGCTGGTCGGGGCGGATATTCAGATCACCCGGCATCCCCGTCTCGGATCGGATTTTCCCGTCAAGCTCGGCGGGCTGCTCAAGCGGCTGACGGGCAGGGCCTGGACGATCGGTTTCAGCGATGCAGCGGGGGAGCCGTCGCTTCTGATGCGCGTTCAGGCCGAGGAGGACGCCGCCCGCACTGCGATACTGGAGTCCGGTTTGGTCAAGGCGGCGATGCAGGCCTTTCCCGATGCCGAGTTGATCGATTACAGCGGCCCCGAACCACGGAGTCTCGCATCATGAAGAGTATCGAGGAAATGATCGCCGCGGCGCAGAATGCGGCCCAGACGATCCAGGCGCAGATGGAACAGGCGCAGGCCGGGCTGGACAAGATCGAGATCGAGGGCGCCTCGGGCGGAGGGCTTGTCAGGGTTCGCGCCACCGCCAAGGGGCGCATCCTTGGCGTCTCGGTCGATGAGTCGCTGCTGCGGCCCGATGAGAAGCAGATGCTCGAAGACCTGATCGCGGCCGCGATCAACGATTGCCGCGCCAAGGCTGACGCGGCCTCCAACGCGGAGATGGCGAAGATGACGCAGGGCCTGCCGCTGCCGCCGGGTTTCAAGCTGCCATTCTGAGCGAGACGCCGAATATCGGACTTGCCGTTTCGGGCATGGGCCGCCCCTTTCAGCGCTCCGATCGGCCGGGGACGGTGGATGTCGCTTCGCTCATTCTCGCAGGCAGCTATCGAGCCCGTAGCGTCGGACCTGGCCCATCCGCCGCTGGATCATATTGCCGTAGCGCCGGGTGAACCCGCTCGGCGCGACCGCCGCGCGCTTCTTCGGGAGCGGTAGGACGGCGGCGATCCGGGCGGCCTCGGCATCGGTCAGCCGGGATGCGTCGTGCCGGAAATACCGCATCGCGCCGGCATTTGCGCCATAGGTGCCGATCCCCGTCTCGGCGATGTTCAGATAAACCTCCATGATCCGCTGTTTCGACCAGAGCAACTCGACCAGGACGGTGAACCACGCCTCCAGTCCTTTTCTGAAATAACCGCCGCCCTGCCAAAGGAACGCGTTCTTGGCGGTCTGCTGACTGATCGTCGAGCCACCCCTTATCTTTCGCCTGCCCTGCAGGTTGCTTTCGAAAGCACTGCCCAGCGCCTTGAAGTCGAAGCCCCAATGGCTGCAGAAATTTCCATCCTCGGCCGCGATCGCTGCGCGGGCCATGTTGGGCGACATTTCGTCGATGCCCATCCAGTCCTTGGCGACGCCCCGCCCCGCAATCGCATCGCCGATCATCGTCGCCGTGACCGGTGGGGAAACGAAACGATAGAGCGCTACCCACAGGATCGAGCCGACAATGACGAGCAGCAGTGAGCGTAGGAGGATACGGCCGATGCGGCCGATGCGGCGCTTCGGCGTGGATTTTTTTCGTGTCATGTTTCTGCGATCAATGCTCCGCCACTATCAGGATGCCGCTATCGGTCCGGAACATCTTCAGCCTGGACGCCTGGAGGCCGACCAGCCGCGAGCTCGTGAGGATCCATCGCGGGGATGGGTTACGATCGGCAGGCACCTGCTCTATCCAGATCAGCGTCGGACAAGGGCCCGCGGGCACCGCCACGGCGTGGGCCCCGTCGATCATCATGGGATTGAAGCCTAGCGCCTCGCCGAGCTTTCTGTAGCCCAGCGCGAACACCGGCTCTTCACGCTGCGCCGCCCGCGAGGCGCTGCCGTCATCGAGCCGCCAGCCGGACATCGCATAGACGCGGGTCTGCGGGCAATCGGCGACCATCCTCGCGATCCGCTTCGCGCCGTCCTGCCAGCGGCCGTCGGTGTTGATCGCGCCCAGCGACCAAAGGCCGGATAATAATGCCAGCCCGGCCAAGGCGTTGATCCATATTGTCCTGCCGGCCAGCTTGGCGCCGGCTGCCGCCATCAACGCGGTCGCGAGCGCCGCGATATCGGCGGTGTTGCTCGTTGTGATGAGGCGGCGCTGCGCATCGACTTGGATGATCGCGATCAGCGACGCAAGCAGCGCAGCCCCGATCATGATCAGGAAGCCCATGTCGCCGCGGTGCCAATCACGGCGGCCGATATAGAAGCCGGCCAGTGCCAGCGGATTGTGGAAGACGGTGCCGACCAGCAGGCCGACGATGATCGCGCTGGCCGAAGTCGGCCCCATCTCGATCCAGTTCTGGTACAGGTCGAACTGCCGCGACCATGACCCGGATTGCCACGCGATGAAGCCGACCACGGCGCCGATCGACAATCCCAGCGTGATGAGCAGCGAGCGTGTCCAGCGGCGAAAGCCCCGCGCGATCGCGGCGAGCACGCTGGCCATGGCGACAACCCCGCCGAACAGGGCGCCTCCATAATCGAGGACGATCGCACTGACGGTCGCGACCAGGCCGATGACGGCGAGCATGCCGTCGGCTCGACTCCGATAATCCTGATCGGCGAACATGATGTGCCGGACGAGCATGATCTGGATTGCGAAGGCGGCGAGCTGCCAGAAATCGGGGCGATAGACACCAAATGCCCGAAAACTGGCCGGGGCCGAAACAAGCAAGATTATGAAGACGCCGTAGAAGCCGGCTTGGTTCGGTAGGCGATCGGCAAAACGGCGGCCGACGTAGAGAAGGACGGCCAGGCCGGGAAGATTCGAGATCAGCCGCGCAAGCGGCACCGAAGTTACCCCGATCGCTGACAGCAGCGTGGCCCAGGCATCGAAAATCGGCGGACGAATGTCCTCGCCCCACAAGGCGAGGGTCCGATCGAACGAGCGAAGCGGATCGGCCAGGAACAGCGTCCAATAGTCGTCGAGAGAGGGCCCGGTCAGCAATGCCGAGGCGGCGAGGGTCATCGTGACAAGCGCGAACATGATCGCCGCGCCGCTGCTCATCCAACGCGGCGAGCCGCGCAGTGCCTCTTCCCCCGTCATGCCGCGATCCTAACAGTACTCCGCGCGGCTGTCAGGGGGTCTGGGCATATGCATATCTTAGGATCGAGGCCGCCTCGATGCCGTGCGAGGCGATATCCGCTGGGAGAAAGCGGCGAACGGCCAAGCCTATCCCCATCTCTACACGCTGCTGACGTTGGATTCGATCCTCGCTCTGGGACCCGTCGAGCGCGTCGACGTGATCCTCAAGCTGCCTGTCGAGGGCTGATCGGCTCGCTCCTCCCGGCCGCTCTCGCCACCAGCCTGTTCACATAGTCGATCTTGGCGGTCATTCCCGGCGACAGACGGAACGGATAGAGATCAGGCTGGCCCATGCTGCGGTTGATCGCGTTCAGCGCGAAGCTGAAGGGGACCATGCGATCGGCCAGCTCGTCCGTCGGCGCGGTGTAGGGATCGAAGTCCACGGTCGGTCCAGCATGGTTTTTCGGGCCGGGGAAGGGCGCCATCTCGACGGCAAAGCCCCGCAGCGTGGCAAGGGTATCGACCATGTGGAGATAATGCGCGAACGTCTCCGCGAAATCCTCCCACGGGTGGGCGGTCGCGTAGAAGCTCACATAGTCCTCGGTCCAGATCTTGTCGCCGGCAGGGCCATAATGCTTCTGGAGCGCCTCGGCATAATCGATGGTTTCGTCGCCGAACAGGCGTCGGAACGCATCGAGCGCGGCCGGGTCCGGCTCGACGAGGCGGGACCAGTAATGGTGACCGACCTCATGGCGGAAATGGCCGAGCAGGGTGCGATAAGGCTCCCCCATCTTCGCGCGGATATGTTCGCGCGCCGCGTCGTCCGCCTCGATCAAGTTGAGCGTTACAACGCCGCCGTCATGCCCGGTATAGACCTGAGGCTGGCCCTGCTGTTCAGCGGCAGGATCATATAGGAAATCGAACGCGAGGCCTTGGATCTTCCCCTTCTCCTCGGCCTTCGTCTCGAGCGGCAGGCCGAGCTTGATCAAGGTATGGAACATGCGCCGCTTGGCCTGTTCGATCTTGCTCCAGCGCTCGGGAACCGTCGGCACGCTCAAATCCGGGATCGTGCGGTTATGACGACACGCCCGACAATAAGGCGTGCTCTCGCCGCTCGCGACCAGCCAGTTGCAGACGTCATATTCGTTGTTGTTTGCGCAGACCACGACATCATGCGATGCGCCGTGCGCATCGCGCCATGCGGTTGCGCCGTCGCCGAGAAAGAGAAAGCCGTCCGACGCGGGATCATAGCCCAGCGTGAATGTGCAACTCGGGCAGATGCGGCACTCGAAATGGAGCAGGCGTTGGCAATTGGGGCACGGATATGGCGCCATGAGCAGGTAACTCGCTTGTCCTGGAGGGATTTCGGTCGCAGAACGCTGGGCAATATAACCGGGTTGCCCTTCGCCGAGCGAATTTTTCGCTTGCGAAGTCGCGGCGCGGTACACATCTGAACTGTTGCAGATTTGCAACAGGGTGAGACCGGGATGACGACGACGACCATGGCTGATCTCTATTCTAAGCTCGGGGTAAAGCGCGGCGCCGACGAGGCCGAGATCAAGAAAGCCTATCGCAAACTCGCCAAGGAGCTGCACCCCGACCGCAATCAGGACAATCCCAAGGCGGCGGAGCGTTTCGGCGAAGTGACTGCCGCTTATGATCTGTTGTCCGATCGCGACAAGCGGGCGCAATATGATCGTGGCGAAATCGACGAGCAGGGCAATCCGCGCGGTCCGTTCGGCTTCGGCGGGCGCGGCGGCGGCGGCTTTCATCCCGGCGCGGGACCAGGTGGCGCGCAGGAATTCGAGGCATCCGACTTCGGCGACATCTTCGAGGGCATTTTCGGCCGATCACGTGGCGCGGCGGGTGGGCGGCGCGGTTTTGGGGGCGGCTTCGGCGGCTTCGGGACCCAAGGTGGGGGGGCGCCGCCGAAGGGAGCGGACGTTTCCTATCGGCTCGCCGTTCCGTTCGAGGATGCAGCCGCGCTCAAGCCCCAGCGCATTACGCTGGCGAACGGAAAAACGATCGACGTCAAATTGCCGAACGGCGTCGATAGCGGCACTCAGATGCGGCTTGCCGGTCAGGGTGAGGAGGGCCCCGGCGGCAGGGGTGCTGCCCTGATCACGATCGAAGTCCGGCCACACCGTTTTTATCGACGTGAAGGCGATGACGTGCGTCTCGATCTGCCGATCAGCCTCGACGAGGCGGTGCTTGGCGCCAAGGTCAAGGTACCCACGGTCGACGGCGCAGTCATGCTCGCCATTCCGAAGGGGAGCAATTCAGGCAAGACGTTGCGGCTGAAAGGAAAGGGCTTCCACCGCAAGGATGGCGAGCGTGGCGATCAGCTTGTCACGATCGTCATCGACATTCCCGCCGACGATGCCGAACTGGAGAGCTTCGTCGAGCGGTGGAGCGCCAAGGGCAAACGCAACCCGCGGGCCGCGCTCGACGTTTAGCGGAGATTGGCGCCTGGCGGTCCGGGCAACGACAGGGGAGCGACGGCGCTTGGTGCAGGATCAATCTCCCGAAGCGCGTCGTAGAAGGCCGCTCGAAAAGCATCTGAGCCAGATGAAGCCGGGTGGCCGTATTTACACCGTGCTCCGGCGCGCCGGGCTCGGCGTTTACAATGAAGGGTTCATCCACGCGGGCAACCTCGCCTATCTGGCGTTGTTGACGATGTTTCCCTTCTTCATCGTCATGGCGGCGCTGGCGCAGATTTTCGGCCGGGCGCCCGATGTCCAGCAGGCGGTCCACGGCTTTTTGCGCACCGTGCCCCCTTCGGTGCGCGAGCTCGTTCGCCAGCCGATCAGCGACGTCCTGGCCGCCAACGAGAAGGGAACGCTTCTCTGGCTCGGCGCGCTGGTCGGGCTCTGGACCGTCGGCAGTTTCATCGAGACGATCCGTGACATCCTTCACCGCGCTTATGGCACAAAGCCATCGCGGAGCTTCTGGCATTACAGGATGGGCTCGATCGCGATCATCCTGATATCGGTCATACTGGCGATGGCGGCATTCAGCGCGCAGGTCGTCCTGACCGGGGCCGAGCAACTGCTCTGGCGGCTGTTGCCCCTATCGGACGAGGTTCGGTCGCTGATCAGCCTGTCGAAGTTCGCGCCATTATTGATGCTGGTCGCCGCGCTCTACGCCTTGTTCCTGTCCCTGACCCCGCTCAAATATCGCATCGCAGCCTGTCCGAAATGGCCCGGAGCCCTGTTCACCGCCGCGTGGTGGATGATCGTCACGATGCTGCTACCGGTCGCGGTTTCGCTATTCGGCGGCTATGGCCGCACCTATGGCAGCCTTGCCGGTGTCATCGTCACGCTGCTTTTCTTCTGGTTTGTCGGGCTCGGTCTTGTTTTCGGAGCGCACCTCAACGCGGCTCTAGCCGAAACCCCGGATGAGCCTGTAAAGGGGAGCGCGCCGGAGGATCGAGGGAGATGTCGTGGCGGGATTGATGACGGGGAAACGCGGGCTGATCATGGGCCTCGCCAATGACAAGAGCCTGGCCTGGGGCATAGCGAAGAAGCTCAGCGAGCACGGGGCGGACCTTGCCTTCAGCTATCAGGGCGAGGCGCTGCTCAAGCGCGTTCAGCCGCTCGCGGAGCAACTGGGCTCGGATATCCTGATCGACTGCGATGTCGGTGACATGGACGCACTCGACAGCGCGTTCGCCACGCTGAAGGCGAAGTGGCCGACCATCGACTTCGTCGTCCATGCGATCGGCTTTTCGGACAAGAGCCAACTTCGCGGCCGCTTCTACGATACGACACTCGATAATTTTCTGATGACGATGAACATCTCCGCCTATTCGCTGGTGGCTGTCGTCAAGCGCGCCCGCGAGATGATGCCCGGCGGCGGCGCGATCCTGACCCTGAGCTATTATGGCGCCGAGAAGGTCATTCCCCATTATAACGTCATGGGCGTGGCCAAGGCCGCGCTGGAGACGAGCGTCAAATATCTGGCGGTGGATCTCGGGCCGGAGAATATCCGCATCAACGGGATTTCGGCCGGGCCGATCCAGACGCTGGCGGCCCGCGGCATCGGCGATTTCAACTATATCCTCAAATGGAACGAGTTGAATTCACCGCTGCGCCGCACCGTCACGATCGACGATGTCGGCGGTGCCGGGCTTTACCTGCTGTCCGATCTGGCCGCTGGCGTCACGGGCGAGATCCATCATGTCGATGCCGGCTACAACGTCATCGGCATGAAGGCGGAGGACGCGCCAGACATCGCGCTGGCCTGATTGTGACGACGTTTATCGATCTGCCGGCCCGTGGCCCTCACCGCCCCCAGCCTTCGGCCAGGGCGCTTCCATCTTCTCGAATGGGAGACGGGTGACATGTCCTATAACTCCTTCGGTCGCGTCTTCCGCTTTTCGACCTGGGGCGAGAGCCATGGTCCCGCGATCGGGGCGGTGGTGGACGGTTGTCCGCCCGGGCTGAGCGTCAGCGAGGCCGATATCCAGCCATGGCTCGAGAGGCGCCGACCCGGCACCTCGCGCTTCACGACGCAGCGACAGGAGCCGGACCAGGTCCGTATCCTGTCGGGCGTTTTCGAGGGGCGGACCACCGGCACACCGATCAGCTTGATGATCGACAATGTCGACCAGCGGTCGAAAGACTATTCGGAGGTCGCGGTGGCCTACCGGCCCGGACACGCCGACTATGCCTATGACGCCAAATATGGCTTCCGCGACTATCGTGGCGGCGGGAGATCATCGGCCCGCGAGACGGCGTCGCGCGTGGCGGCGGGCGCGGTGGCGCGCCTTGTGATCCCCGAGGTCCGGATCCGCGCCTATCTGGTCGAACTGGGCGGCGACGCCATCGATCGTGGGGCGTTCGACGATGCGGCGATCGACCAAAACCCGTTCTTCTGCCCCGACCGCGGCGCCGTCGAGCGATGGGAGACGATCGTCGACGGCGCGCGCAAGTCCGGCTCCTCGGTGGGCGCGATCGTCGAATGTGTGGCCGAAGGCGTGCCGGCGGGCTGGGGGGCGCCGCTTTATGCAAAGCTTGACAGCGAGTTGGCCGCGGCGATGATGAGTATCAATGCAGTCAAGGGCGTCGAGATAGGCGATGGCTTCGCCGCGGCGCGGCTGACCGGCGAAGCCAATGCCGACCCGATGCGCCCCGGCGAAGACGGTCGGCCGGTCTTCCTTGCCAACCATGCCGGCGGGGTAGCGGGCGGTATCGCCACCGGGCAGCCGGTCGTCCTGCGCGTCGCGCTGAAACCGACCTCCTCGATCCTGACTCCCGTCGAGACGATTGGGCGCGACGGCGCCGAGGCCGAGATCCGCACCAAGGGCCGCCACGATCCCTGCGTCGGCATTCGCGCCGCGCCGGTGGTGGAGGCGATGATGGCGCTGGTCCTCGCCGATCAGAAGCTGCTCCATCGCGCCCAGGTCGGATGAGCGAGGCCGCTGACCGCGTCGCCCGGCGGATTCTCGTGACGGGCAAGGTCCAGGGCGTCTATTTTCGCGCATGGGCGGTCGAACAGGCGCGCGATCTCGGCCTGGACGGCTGGGTGCGTAACCGGATCGAGGGTGCGGTCGAGGCTGTCGCCGTGGGTCCGGCGGCCAAGGTGGAGGACTTCATCGCCCGCTGCCGGCAAGGCTCGCCCGCCTCGCGGGTCGACAGGGTGACCGTCGAGGAGACCGCCGGTATCGTCGCCGACGGATTCACGCAGAAGCCGACGGTGTGAGCGTAAAGCCGATCCGTATCGATGCGCTGGCGGCCTTGCCGCATGGCTTTCTCGGGCGGGAAGGGGGCGTTTCGCGGGGCATCCATGCCGGCCTCAATGTCGGCCTGGGTTCCGAGGACGACCGTGAAGCGATCCGGGAAAATCGCCGCCGCGCGGTCGAGGCGGTCGCGCCCGGCTATCGGCTGGTTACCGTCCACCAGGTTCACTCGGCCGATTGCGTTGCGGTGACCGCGCCATGCGCGGACGAGGCGCGTCCGCTGGCCGATGCGCTGGTCACCGATCGGGCCGGCCTTCTGCTAGGCATTCTCACCGCCGACTGCCTGCCCGTGCTGTTCGCCGACGAGGCGGCGGGCGTCGTCGGCGCGGCGCATGCGGGCTGGAAGGGCGCGCTGCACGGCATCACCGACAGCACCCTCGCGGCGATGGAGCGGCTGGGCGCCGATCGCTCCCGCGTGGTGGCGGCGATCGGCCCGTGCATTGCGCGGGCCAGCTATGAGGTCGACGACGCATTCATGCGCCGCTTCGGCGAGGCCGATCCCGCCAACGAACGCTTTTTCGCGGCCGGACGCCGGGCCGGCCACGCTCAGTTCGATATCGAATCCTATGTCGCGCACCGGCTGGCGGCGGCGGGCGTGAAGCAGGTGATCGCACTGGGCGAGGATACCTATTCCCAGCCGGCGCGCTTCTTCAGCTTCCGTCGCGCCACCCACCGCGGCGAGCCCGGATATGGGCGACAGATCTCGCTGATCGGGCTGGCGTGACGATCTTTGCCCTGGCGCGGCCCGCCTGTCGATCGCTTGCCCGTTAGAAGGGTACTATCCGGGATTTCTTCGTGAGGTTCATATAGCCGACATTGACGCCGAGCCGCCAGCCAACCCCTAGGCGGATCGGGATCAGCACGACGTCGCCACGCCGCAAATAGGTCGCGGTGAAGCCGCCGACGATATAGGCGGCCCCCTCGACGGCGGGGAAGCGGCGGTAAATATCCTCGGTGTCGTAGAGATTATAGACGAGCACGAAGGTCTTGGCGCCATTGGCGCCGAGATCGAAGCCGAGCGACGGGCCGGTCCAATATATCGGCAGCTCGCCTTCGACCTTATGGAACATCGTACCTGATCCGTAACGGACACCGACGACGACTGCGGCTCCTGCCTCGCGGCCTGCAATATAGGCGTTGGGGCGGCCCTGTTCGGCGAAGATCTTCTCGATCAGCTTGGCGAGGCCCTGCGCTCCCCGGCCGAAGACGCCTTCGGCGGCGCTCAGTACATCGTCCTGTGCGTAGGTGGTGCGCTCGGCGGGCACGCCGGTCTGTGCCGTTGCGGTCGCAGCTTTCGGTATGGATCCACGGGTGACGACCTCATCGGTCGCCGCTTCGCTCGGTGCCGGTTCCGGGGAGGCTGGGGGCTGTGGCGGCGCCGTCATGCGGGTGCCATATTCCGCCTCGCTGGAGGGTACCGCCGCAAGATCGCTGGCCTGGTCCGGGTCGATCGTCCGGCCCTGGGCATGGCCCGCCGTCGACAGGGCGATCCCCAAAGCCACGCCCCAACCCAACATCGCCCCGATCTTCATCATCACTCTCCGATGCTGCCTTGCCTCGCCGCCAGATAAAGCGCCTTTTCGCTGTCGCTGCAATGAACGTCCGACATTATCTCGCCGCCGGGTGCATTGCGCCGGCCGAAGCGGTTGATCGGTGCAGAGGCGCTCGCTATAGCCCGGCTTCTGCCTCGCCGGAGACGTGGGTGAGTGGCTGAAACCAGCGGTTTGCTAAACCGCCGTACCGAGCTATCGGTACCGAGGGTTCGAATCCCTCCGTCTCCGCCAGATCACGCTGTCCGCAGAAAATCTAGTTAAATAAGGCACTTATCGCCACGGGCGGGCTGACCCTGTACCCCAGCGTGTACCCCAATATTGTACCCGGATATTTTCCTGTGGAAAATACCGGCGCGCGCTTTCCAATCGGTAGCGACTCGCTATTCTCCTCCTGCTGCTTCACCGCAGTCTAAGGGGAGAAGCGACATGACGTAGGCTGATCAAAATAGACAAGGCAGCGGTCTCATCATGATGACACGGCCCGTATGTTTCCTAGGTACCCTGTTGAACAGCGGCCTCACGGTCAGGTTTCAACAGTCCTCATAGACTACGGCCCCTAAGATCAGAAGGGTGACCCCGCTACGGCCAATCCATGAATATGGAGGTGCCCTATGCCGGATGTCGAACCCCTGTTCCACATGGACAGCGACTACAATTGGCGTTGGTATATTCCCGACGTCAAAGGCTCGTTGGTGTGCATGTCGACGCGGAGCTTCTTCTATTATGACGAAGCGAAGCAGGATTTCGACGCGGTGCGGCAGCGACTCAGCGAATAGCTGACTAGCCGCCATAACGCCATTGGTGAAGCGGCCGGGCGGTTCCTTCGGGGCCGCCCGATCCTCTGGCTGGCTGGCCGGAAGGCGTGGGAACGGGCAGGGTGCAGCGGCGGCTACATTCTCCTCCTATGAAGAACGTAAAGACCCTATCCGTAGGCAACACTTTCTAATGAGGCAGCCGATGGCGCTCCCCAACATATTCTCTCGACGCAAGCGGCAGGAGGCGGCCGCCTCGTCAGATGTCTTCATCTACAACGATCTGCCGAACAAACTCCGCGTTCAGATAGTCCACATTTGGGCGGAAGCAATTGGGGGGATTGGCGACGGCTATCAAGGTCATCGACCGAAGGTGATATATGAGCAAATAGTTCAAATTATAAGGAAAGAGAAAGGAGTTTTTGAGCTTATCAAGCCCGCAAATAACAATGCACAGGCGGAGTTTTATAATTGGTTTCTAACTGAGACGGATGTCGATTTCCTGTTAGATGCGGTGGAATTGTCATTCCGATTTATCGACACATATATCCGTGGTGCTGGACAGTTTTATCAGGGAAAGACGAGGACGTCGCCCGATGCCGCCATCGAGGAACTCAATGCTAGAATGCTTGAAGCGCAAGTTGGCTTCCAATATGAGAAGGGAGACATTATTAGAGTGGACTCCTTATACATTCATAAGGAGGTAGTAGTTCCCGCTCTGCGGCTTCTCTCTCATTCGCCATTTGACGGAGCCAATGCGGAATTTCTCGAAGCTCACAGATTTTACCGCGAGGCGGATTATGAGCAATCGCTAACCGAGTGCTGTAAGGCGTTCGAAAGCGTCCTAAAGACAATCGGGCATTTGCGGGCTTGGCCTATACATGCGACCGACTCGGCTAGCAGGCTACTGCAAGCGGCGTTCAACAGCCCGCTTATACCCCCCTCCATGCAAGCCGAGTTCTCGGCCCTCAAGTCGTTGCTGGAAAGTGGCGTGCCTACAGTGCGAAACCGAAACAGCGGGCACGGGACCGGGCCGACCCCTCGGGTGATCCCGCAACATCTTGCAGAGTTCCAGATGCATCAAACAGCGGCTGCCATCGTTTTCTTGGTGGAAGCGCATAACGCTACGCCGTGAACTTTCCGCGGGCATCACGGCACGATCTGACACGCCCCGCCCATCGCCGCTTCCAGATTACTCGAACTGACACACCACGCCTTCGCCAGCGCCTCGACCTCCGCCCGGCTAACAACACCCCTCAGTTCAATCTCCATCAACCTCCGCACCGGAATGCCGGTCATCTTCGACAGCTTCCCGTAGGGCGTGCATTCCTGCGCCCTCCAGGCGGTAAACCAATAGTCTCCCGTGCGGATCATATGGGCGACCGGGTGCTGGTCTGACCAAACGGCCAGCGGTTTGACCAGAGGCCGCTCTCCTTTCCTTCGGGTCACAACAGGACCATCTGCCGGTCACCCTCGGATGCGCACGATGCCCGCGCGATCCGCGCCGCCTCGACCGCTTGCCGGTAGTGGATCGTCCCGCGCTGCTCCGCCTGCTCAAAGCCGACCGGGGCGGAGGGATAGACGGTCTCATAGATGGCACGCGCAAGGGCGCGCAGCCGGTTGTCCTGCTGCATGGTTCGGTCCTGTGATGTGGGGGCGACGAGTCGCCGGGCAGGATAAGAACAAATAAGGAACTTTGGGTCAATTCGAAAGAGCGGCGCTGGGCTCCCCCGCGTGCTGATCCCTTTGACTCCGAAACGAAATTGGCGCACATTCTCCCGATCAGCGTGCCTAGCAACAAGCACGACGCTGGTGATAGCAACGGAAGCTGCCGCTTAGGAGGGGAGCTAAACGTGAACGCCGACGAACGCGAATATCTGGCGAGGCGCGAGCGAGAGGAAACAACGGCCGCCGCGACCTGCAAGGACAATGCTGCCGCTAAGGCCCACCTGGAGATGGCCGCGATGTACCGCAAGCGCCTTGAGCGGCTGAAAGAGCCCCGCGGGCTAATCCGTCAGGACCAGTAGCTCATGGGCTGGGGACGTTGAGGGGAAGCAGGTGCATGGCTCCCCCGGTCAACCTGCGGAGCATCGGCAGGGCACCCTAGGTTACCTACAGTATATCCCACCCTCCGAGAGTGCGGGCCAATTGGACCCGATCAAAACAAAGCAGGGCATCGGCCCCGAAAGCCCAATGCAGCGGGCTTAGCCCCACTTATCCAGCGCCAGAAGGCCGAACGGGCCCCGGAGGCAACCCGAGGCCCGTCCTGCGGCTCTTCACGCTGTACGCCTCAGGAAGGCGGGTTAAGGGCGCGATAAACGGTACGCCTCCCGTATCCCGTCTCCCTCGCTATCGCGGACGGGCCCATGCCCTGCGCGGCTAAGGCTCGGATGCGCTCGTTATCGACGGTCGGTCTCCGGCCTCGATACTTCTGGGGTTGCTCCGCCTTGGCCTTATCGATCCCGTCGCGCTGCCGCTCCCGGATCAGCGCCCGTTCGAACTGGGCAAAGACGGCCAGCATTTGGAGGAAGGCAACCCCGGCGGGCGTCGAGGTGTCGATAGGCTGATCGGTGGCGCGGAGGTGAACGCCCTTGGCCTTCAACCCCTCCACGATCTTCTCCAGGTCGCCCACAGAGCGCGCTAGGCGATCTATGCGGGTGATGACGAGCGTGTCCCCCTCCCGGACGTACCCTAGGGCGTCCTCCAGAGCCTGCCGGTCAACTGCGGTGGCCCCGCTGCGCTTCTCGGCGTAGACCTTCTCGCACCCGGCGGCCTCCAGCTTCTCTCGTTGAACCTCTAGGCTCTGATCGGTGGACGAGACGCGGGCGTAGCCGACGAGCATCGGCATCAGCCTTCGCCCGTTGTCCGTATGCCCCGGCCATCAATCACAAAACCGAAGCGTGCGGCCTCCCGGCGTCCAGCTGCGCGCAGAGCCTTCTTGTGAATTGCAGTTGCGCGGCGACGCATCGCGTCCGCCTTTTCCTCGGCGCGCGCTTCCGACGCTCTTAGGCGATCATACAGCGCGGCAAGCTCCCGCCGCTCCGCTCCCGCGTCCTCGGGGCTCAACTCCCAACCCCAAACCTTGAACGCGCGGAGCCGAATAGCTGCCCCGCCAATGCCCGGATGGGCCGCCGCAATCTCGGATGAGGTTTTGAAATGGTGCATCGGTGGTCCCCTTCTTCTCCTGCCCCGCCCCCTCAACATGATGGGCCAATTGGGTCTAGGCCATTATGCATAGATGGGCCAAAATTATGATGTCAACCCATACGGCACAAAAAAGTTGTGCCAACGCAATGGGCCGCGAGGGTACACCCATAGGATACACCCAGCATCTTGCAGGCTCCCCGGCCCGCTAACCGTAGCGGACTCCAGCGCCCAGCTAGACCTTCGTCTAACCTGAAGGATCGCGAAGGGCGGGCGGGTGATCCGGCGACGAACTTCGATCCCCCGGCAGGTGAAGCCGGAGGTGTAGCAGTGCGCCTCAGGGTGACTGCGGGTGGACCGGAGGGGCCCCCATGGGGGGAAGGGGGCGGCGAGCGCCTTTACGTATGCCGCTTCGGATTTTTGCGTCGAAAGTGATCGGCCGGCCAAACTCAATGAGCCGGCGATGAACGCCGAGCGCACCGTTTGTTCATGCTTGCTGAGTATGATCGCGAATATGTGTTGGTAGCTTGGATTTCACATGCCTGACCGATCTCCACAGGGTTTACACGCCATCGTCCAACTGCTCCGTGCCGGAGATGGGGACCGCGCCAGTCTGAAGCTAACCCGCCTGCGCGCACTTCTTTGTGCAGACATGAGCGAGGACGAATGTCAGATGGTCCTTCAGCAGCTCGTCACCGACGGGCTCATCACTGCGGCTCGGTCAGACGGGACTGTCAGCTTAACGCGCGAAGGTGCTGACCGCGCGCAACATCTCGCAGCAAAAACTAGATTGCTCCGATAGCCGGTTGCGGCAGGAGCAAACCGGGGGAGGCCGAGACCTTCCCCCGATTGTCATTGATCCCGGAACCAGTCCGCGAACTCGCGCACGTCAGGATCGGGCAGACCTTCGGCCCGCACGTCCCCCTCGGCCGCCAGGAGCGCGTCGAGGTGACGCATTCCGTCCTTCTTGTACGCCTTCAGTGCCTTGTGGCCGACCACCTTGGCTCGGTAGTCTGCATCCTCTTCAAGAAGCAGCTCACGCGCCGGGGCGTTGAACTCGCGGATCGCTTCAAGCACGGCCTGCCGCTTCCCGTCCTTGTCCAGGCCCTTGTACCAGTCATCGCCAAACAGCTCGCCTAGGGCTTCCTCCAACGTCCTTCCGGCATCATTCGTCGCCACCTTTCCGCGAAGCTCGCGGAGGCGGTCCAGCTGCTTGGCCGTCAGGTCGAAGCCTGCCGGGTCAGCCTTGCGGATCGCCGGCACGTCGATCTTCAGGTCTCGCAGCTCGGCCTTGACCGGGCTGATGGCGACCCCTTCGGTCGACCCGCTGTCACCCACTTGGAAACCGAGGGTCCGACCCTTCACAGGATCGCCCATTATGTCCCTGCGAACAGGAGCATGGATGCCGGCACCGGGGATGGTGCGGAGCATCTGGTCTGAGAGCGTGATGGCCTCCACCGCGGAGCCGTGGAGTGTGTCGTTGAGCTGCCGCGACTGGTTACCCAAGGGGACCAGCCGGGTCATGATCCCGGCGACATGCTTGCTGACATTATCGGCCATGCTGTCGCCGTTGCGGGCAAACAGCATCTCGTTCAGCTCCTTCAAACCAGTCAGGTAGGACTTGCTCAGGAAGGCGTCGCGAGGGCCACTGACGAGAAAAGTTGCCATGGCCGCACGCACGCCCTCATAAGCGTCGAACTCGGTCCCTTCGGTGAAGCCGTCGCGCAACGCCTGCCCGATCAGCCCGCCGACAGCGAGGGTGGTAGCGAACGGGTCCAGCCTGCCGATCTCGGCGAACCAGTCCCACAGGTTGATGCGGTTCGGCGGACCAGCATCCAGGTTCGCGGTGCTATCCCAGGCTCCATTGGTGAGCGTCAGGATACCGGAGGCACCCAAGGCGGCCCCGAGGGCGATCCCCATAGTGCCCAGGTGCATCTGCGCCTTGGCGATAGCGGCCTCAGGACCACCTTGGGCCAGGAGCTTCGCCATCTCGTCCGTCTTCGCACCCCACGGGGTGTAGCTCGCTAGCCCGCGCTCGAAGATGCGGATGGGCGTGCGGATGAACGGGACGATGGTGTTGCGGACGAGACCGAGGCCGCCAATGATGTCGACGGCCTCCGCGATGCGTACCGATGCGCGGCCTCCGACCGTCTGGACGCTGTCCATGAACAGCACCTTGGCGGCTTCGGCCTCCGCCAGCCTCTCGCGGTCAGCGAGAAAGCGCAGCTCGGGAGCCAGTTCGGTGTCGCTCAAAAGAGCATCCTCGACGCGATCCAGGACTTCCTTGGGCGGGAGGTCGTTGATCTCGGCAATGCGGGTGCGGGCGTGGGCGATAAGCTCGTCGCCGGTCAGTCCAAGGTCGAGGCCCTCGCGCACGGCAAAGCGTGCGGTCTGGACCTGGGTTTCCTTGATGCGGACCCAGGTCGAAGCCCAGTCATCCACCGCCCCGATCATCACCTTGCCCATCGCGGTGCCGGCGACATCTAGGCTGTTCACCGCGACGGCACCGGCTCGGATGGCGTGGCCGGCGATGTTGGCGAACAGGCTGTCGCCAAGCTTGTCGACCGCGCCCGACACCTGATCAGCCGAGAAGGTCAGGCGGGGAACCGCCTTCTCTTCGCGCGCTGTCTGCGGCGCTCGGTCGGCCAGCTTGGCCTTGCGGCCGGTTGCCTCGGCTGTGACCTTGCCGGAACCCCAGCCAACTTGAGCGACCTGCTCAACGTTGTTCCAGAACTCCCACTGGATGCGACCGATGAAGGCGTTGAGACCCTCGCGGTGCGCCTCGGCATAGACGGCATTGCCGACCTCCAACTCCAGGCGGAGGGCGGCGGCTTCGTCCAGGCGGCCGGAACGCTCGGCGGACCAAGCCGCTATGCGACGAGCAGCCCCGTTGCGGAACCAGTCGTGCATGACGGCCGACGTGGCATTGATGATGCCGGTGGTCTGCGAGAAGGCATTGGAGCGAAGGAAGGAGCTGATAGAGGAGCGGGCCTTCTGGAAGGTGGAGAAGCGAGCCGCGTAAGCGGGATCGTTCAGCACCTCGACCAAACCATCCAGGTCTTCCATCGAGCGCAGCTTGTTGAGGAGGTTCGTCACCCCGTCGTCGCCAAGCTCCTTCAGAGCCTCTTCGACCCGCTCGCGGGCTGTTCTCTGGTTCGCCTCCACGACATTGTCGGGAAGATCGTCCAGCAACAGCTCCACCTTCGAACCGCGCGTGTTGAGCGCCCGGCCCTGGTTGGAGCGGATGGTCGCACCCTTGGTGAACCAGTCCATCGCTTCCACGATGGTGTCGGTCATCTTCAGTCGGGCTTCGGTATCGCCTTGGCGGACGAGGTCGAGATAAGAGTCCCGCGCCTTGGTGAAGCGCACGCCAGCCAACGCCATGAGGTGCTGACCTAGACGAGCATCGGCCATGCCTTTGCTGGTCCGGTCCATCGCCTCATTGGCGAGGGCGTCCAGCTCTTGCTCCTTCAGGGCCTTCTTCAGGTCCGTCGTAGCTTCAGCCTGGGTCTTGGGCCCGAAAGCTGCCTTGCGGCGCACCTCCTCGGTCAGGTCTTCGAACTCATTGGCGGCACGGACCACTTGGTCCATGTCGACCGCATCGTCGGATAGCGCCACGTCCAACATGGAGCGGTAGTGCGGCTCGTCGATGATGTCGCCGGCCAGCTCCGCCGCATCAATCCGCTCGGCAAGCTCCACAGCCTGTTGCTGCGTCATCTTGTTCAGACGGTCGCGGGCGGCTGTCGTGTTGCCGGTGATCAGCTCGTCCGTCGAGGCGACCGGAGCGGGAGGAGTGACCTCGGCAACCTTCGGAGCACCCGCAGTCTCCGCAAGGGCTCCCGCAGGCTTCGCCGGGGCCGCTGCTTTGGCAGGCAGCTTTACCGGGCCGCCGATCTCGATGTTGGCGCGATTGCGGGTGACCAGTCGGGCGGCCCGAGGGATGCCCCATTTTGCGACCTTGGCAGCAGCGGGCAGGACGATCTTGCCAGCGATCACGCCGCCCACGGCACCGACAGCAGCACTTTCCGCCGCGTCCTTGGCGACACCGCCCACCGTCTCCGCTTCCGATGAGCCCGAGCCGTAGAGCGCACCTTGCGCCGCGCCGGCCAGAGCCAGCCCGCGCACGCCCTTGATGCCCGCGCCGATGGCCGCGCCGGGCCCGACGAGGGCACCGCCGAGCTGCCCGGCCAGGAAGGACTTGGGGTTCTGCCGCGCCATCTCTGCGAGCTGCGCGCGGTTGCGGTCGCGGTTCTCGGTGTAGGTGCCGCCCTTGGTCAGCATGTCAGCGACCGCGCCGGCTTCGTCGAGATAGCCGAAGGTGATGCTGTCGGCGGCGCCGTAGATGAAGCTGGTGGCTTCGCTGTAGGTTTCGGGACGGCGGACGCGGGAGGTGGCGGGGCGAAGCGCTTGCGCGCGAAGGGTGGCCTTTGGTGTAGCCGTAGGTGTCCCGCGAGGCGACGGCGCAAGCCGCTCCTCTGCGAGGACTTCGTCAATAAGGCTCATGGTGCCCCTATCTCAGTTTGATCTTCGGGTTTGCTTGCCGGAATTGGCGGATCAGCTCACGGCCAACAGCGTCAGCCGTCTTGCCGGGCTCCTGTTCCTTCTCGACGTACCGCCGGCCGACTATCGAAACAGCAGAGCCGCCGTGCGCTTTGAGCCACGCGCGGGCCGCCTTGCGGACGGACGGACGCGGATCGCGGTCGGAGATGCGAGACAATTCGTCGATGGTTGAAGTCAGTGGCTGGACCGCAAGCTGGAAGCCGCGCGTCTCGGTGCCGGCCTTCCGGCCCTCCTCGACCTTCTTGATCTCTTCAATGACGGCGGTCATGCGCTTCTTGCGCGTGGTCCCGCCGCCAAACATACCCGCGCCGGCCGCGCGGATAACGGCGTTCTGCGCATCCTTAGTAGACATGTTGCCCATGTAGACATCGGCTAGAAGGCTTTCGCCAAAGGCGCCGCCGGGGCCCGCTTTGTCGTCATCATCAACGCCGCGCCGTGCGTCGGCTTCCGCCTCGCGGCGGTCGCTCTCGATGATGCCGAGTAGCTGGTCTGCATGTTCCGAGGAGATGCTGTTCGAGCGTCGGGCCGTGACGATCTCCGCAGTGGACGGGTATGTCCCGCCGACGCCTAGAAGGCGGTCGCGGAATGCATCGCGGGTCCGGGCCTGTACGACTGCCTCAACCTGTCGAGTGAGATTGTCAGCGCCAGCGGCAAGCCGGGCGCGTTGGTCTCGCAAGCTCGCCAGCCCTTCAGGGCTGAAGGACGCAAAGCCGTCTGCCCGCTTCGAAGCGATCAGTGCATCGAGTGTCTTCTTCGCCCGATCCACATTGGCGCGGACGCCATCGACGCCCAGCGCTGCCGCTTCCTCCGCGTCGTCGGGGATAAGCTGTTCCGCGTAGCTGACCGCAGCGCCCAGAAAGCTCTTCTTAGCGGCGGTCAGGTCCGTGCCCGGTGCGAGTGTGCGAATATGGGTTTCGATGTCCGGCGCGTCACCTCGGGCCAGCGCGGTGGTGAAGTTCGTCACCGAGGTGGCGATTGATCGCTCCTCGACTTGCTTCTGGATCGCGGCGCGAGACGCGGTCGTCAGTCTGTCACCCGTGCCTTGGACCAGCTTGGCGACCTCAAAATTCGCCTGCTTCGAGCCCCAGTCCCTCGGTGTCCCATCCAGGTTGAGGAGAAAGCTACGCTGTCGCTCGGCGATCATTGCGGCAATCTCGGCGACCGTCGCGGGATCATCGGGATTGTTGAGCATCGCTTCGGCGGCTTGCTCTAGTTCGGCGAGGTGTGCGTTGGTCGCCTTGACGGCTTCGCCGGTCGTCACTGCGTTATTGTAAGCAGCGGAGCGTGCCCGCTGTTCAGGGTCGATGGTGCCTGCAAGCTGATCCTGGAGCCCGTCGATGTGGTCCAGCTCGGCCTGCTGCTGATCGCTCAGGCGTTGGCCGTCCATCATAGTTTCCTGGACGTTGCCGGCAGCGCGGGTCAGCCCGCCTAGGACGCGCATCAGCTCATCAGCGCCGCCCTCGCCGCGCCGGCCGTTGCGGAGGTCCGCGTTGATTTCGAGGCGGGGAGCTTCGGTGTTCCTGCGGGACGGCAGGACGCCGTCGCGGTTGTTCGTCGGGCGGCCTTGCTGGCCGATCCGCGCGTCAAGCCGGGATATGTCGGCCATGCTCTTCTTCCATGATTTGCTGGGCTGCGATCAGCCACCGGCCGCAAACGGCCAAGGTTTGTGCGTAAGACGGCCCGGCTCCGCCTCGGTCTCCGATGTGGGGAAGCAAGGCGTCGATAATGGCGGTCAGGATAATGTCGGCCACAACTGCGCCAGCGGGCAGGCCGGAGCGGATGTCACAGACGAAGTTCAGCAGCACGTCGGCGCGCTGATCGATGTCGAGACGCTCCCGCTCGACCAGTCGATAGGCTCGCTGGGGCCAGCTTTCGATGGTAGCAGGCGTCACGATAATGCGGCCCGCAGCTCCGCGACGGCGCGTGCAATCTTACCCTTCCGCCGATAACAGTGACGGCAGCAGTAGCAGCGCCCGTCCTGATGGCGACGGTCGACGTAGAAGGACTGCACGGGCTTCGCCTGATCACACCGCAGGCACCATTTGAAGCCCGGAGGGGCTTCCGGCCGGGGCCTCAAGCGTCCCTCACGACGCCCTTGGCGCGCTTGGCGGAGGCCGAAACGATCATGTCGGCGGTCGCTTGGCGCGAACCGAGGCACATCGCCGCATAAAGATTGCGGTCGGAGGAGTTGTCAAAGCGCTTGGCGTGGGTGGCGAAGGGGAAGCGGATGGTTTCAGAGGCAGTATCGGCCATGGCAGGGGCTTTCTTTTTGGATGTGGCGTTAAGCCGCTTTTTGGCGGCGGGAGCGCGTCAGGGGACGGCTCGGCTAGTCGGATAGGGAGCGGGGGCGTTTCACGCTCCAGGCTCGAATATGTCGGCCTTAGGCCGCCGCCGTTGACCGCTGAAGCTTGCGGCGGACCTCGGCGACCTTCGCGTCATCGATCAGGCCATCTGTCGCGCAGTCACGGGGGACCGGGCGGACATCGTAGAGCGGGCAGCTGATGCCGCCGCAGTCGGCGACTTGCTCGCGCCATCCTCCCCGTGCGCGGGGATCGTAGACGCAGCGTTCACACATGTCGTTGATGGCCTGTCGATAGGACGGGCGGGTGGTAGTCATAGGGGTACGGGGTTCCTACTGGACGCAACAGCTGCGGGCTAATCACCCGGTGATTTGCGCAAACTTCGGTTGGAGAGAGTACCGCGGACGCGGTAGCGAGAGCAGGTCGCCATTAGGCGGCGCTTCATCAACACTAACAGGAATACAATTTGACACTTTCGACGATGCTGATCGGCCAAGAGGCCGCTCTTGTTGCGGTCCTGCCGGCCGTCACCGCTTTCTTTGGCGCGGTGAAAGCAGCGTTCTATGCCTTAGGCGCCTACTTCACGTTGCAGGCTGTACGGGCAGATATTCGGGTCAACTAAGACACGGGGACGGGGCCAAGTTAGCGCTTGGCCCCCGACCGCATCAGGCGACATGAGCGGACCAAGGACGGTCCATCGCCAGCGCCTCGGGAAGATGGACCCGTTCGCGATCCCGCTTCCGTACCTTGCGCGCGTAAGCTGCCGCGCTATCGCATCGGCGACAGTCGAACTTCTTTCCATCGTACTGCTTCGCATCCGTGGCGAAAGCCAGGAGCGGCAGGACCAGATTGCACTTGAAGCAGAATTTCGAGCCGGCCGGCACATCGACTGGGGGCATCTTGCGGGGTCGCATAGCGTTCTCTTGAAAACGCGCCCCTCCGGGGTCCGCCGGGTGTACCGATGGACCGGGGAAGGGTGCGGGTGTCATGATATGGAAGCGGGTCGCCTTACTTTTCGGCAATCCAGAGAGTGACCGTTCCGGCGCCGGAGGTGACTTCAAGCTGGAGATACGGCACGAACGCCATGCTCTCCAGAAAGGCAGTCGAGCCGGCCGCCTTCAGTTCCGTCCAAGGGGCCTCGGGTGAGACGCGGCCCAGGATGCGGAACGTTGCCGAGCCGGTGACTTCCGCCTGAACCGGCAACAGGCCGGTGCCGTTGCTGTCGCGAATGGCGAACGTGTGCGTTGCAGAGCCGACGCCCTGCTGTGTGATCTTCATCGTGTTCCTTTCGAGTGACGATTGGCCGGTCAAAGGACCATCAAAATCAGGATCGCGACGAAGCCGCCGACGATCCGCGAGCCTAGGAAGGAGCGGGGAGTCATCGCCCGTCCTTGTTCAAGCCCCACGGTGACCGCCGGGGAGCTGTCGGCTCACCTTCCAAAAGTTTTGGTAGGAGAAGCTTGTTGGTGGGCTCGGGCTCAGGCGAAGAGAGTACAGGAGCGCTGCGGCTGGCCTTCCGCGTCACCGCCGGTCCCTCGCATGACAGCCGGGCCGGCGGTTCCCCCAAGTCGATCCGCAGGAGACCTCCGGGTAGCTCGGTGGTCGTTTCGCGGTGCCGCTCCTCATAGCCCGGCGTTCCGGGTTCGTAGAGGTTTGGGCCCGAAGGCCGCGGGGGACGCCGGATGGCGTCCCGCACGACCGGCCGGACTGAGTAGAAGCTCACTTAGGAGCGGGCATCAGGCTGTCGCGGCGACTCTTTACGATGCCGTCTGCGATGTGCTGCACCCGCTGCTCACGCAGCATCTTCTCCGCTACCACTTTGGCCTCCGCGCGTTCTGCCAGTTGGTCGCGAACCTGCTGCATCTGAGCGCGCGTCTTGTCACAAGCAGCGGCAAGTCGCTTCGGCTTGTCGATCTCGTTCAAGACCCGCATGAGGCGCTCAAGTTCGCGGACGCGGCCTTCGTAAGCGGTTTGGCGGTCGCCTTGGACACGATAGACCGGAACCGGCTCGGGTTCGCCCGTCTCCGGGTTCTCGCGGGTGTCGTATCGGACGACCTCCTCAAGCTCGCGCGTGAGGCGAGCGTGTTCGTCGAGCATCAGACGATGCTCATTCGCGATCTCGAACACTTCGCGCTGAACCGGCGTGGCGTCAGGACCGAGCCCGCCCATGACGCGGACATTGACCGCGTTGTTGAGCAGTTCCTCTTCGATATATCGCGCTTCAAGCTGCTGCCGACTTGCGGGGGAGGCGTCGACCAGCCGCGCCTCAACGCGGGCTCGCATTTCAGGCGGTAATCCTCCGAGCGTTGGCTCGAACGGCTTGAGGTCGGCGCGGGCCGTACGAATGGCCGGGCTTGGGGCGTCGTAGACCGGGTGGAAGTTGATCAGCTGTTCATTGGTCGGAAGGTCGGCAGCGGGGGTGTCTTCGGACATCGGGGTTCCTTAGCAGGGTGGTGAGGGCGGGGTCGCCCAAGGGAAGCCGGCAGAACGCCAGCGGTGGCACCGACAAGGCACCAGCAGGGGCTCTGTCGGATCGAACCCCCTGAATTTTAATCAGGGGGTTGGATGGGATGTGACGCGCTCAGCGAGCCCCTGCTGATGATCCAGCTGAGCGCGTCACGACGGGACCTCGACCGGACGCACGGCCGGGAGGTCACCGAATGGAATAGGGAATGGGGCAGGGGACGGGGGTGGAGGAGGAGCCGCGAGGGGCCTGAGGTTGGCGGAGGGGGACCGGGGGTGACCTGAAGTCATCCTACAACAGGTCTTCCTCTCCGAGAGTGCGGGCTAATCCGAGAACCGGTCTCCTGGGCTTCTGCCGTCACCCCGCGCTCGGTGCGCTCGACCATGGACAGCTCCTTGGCCATGTCGACGGTGCAGAGGACATCGCGCCGGGGACGGCCGCCGGTTTTACTCAGCCACGAGTAAAAGTCCGCCTCGGCCTCGAAGCCGTACTCAGCAATGCGCCGGTCGATCCAGTCGTTGAAGCGGGTCGACACCTTCAGCCACGCATGGAGCTGGCGCGCGTCGATCATAGTGACCCCGTCGCGGTCCTGCGGGATCACTGCGGCGGCGTGGGACCTCCACCGCGCATGAAGGACTTAAAAAACTCGCCGCAGACGATAGCGAACTTAACCCGATCATCGAATATCGGGGCGAAGTAGCTGGACCAGCATGTCACCGGGTGATGAAAAAGCAGCTTCGTAACGGCTGAAACTGCTGGATTTGAGAAGGAGATTGGCTCCATCGCGTGCGCGAACAAGTTGCGAATTTCACGAATGCGGTCCAGCTCTCGCCCGCGTTTCTCCGTGACCAGCCCAACCTCCTTTGCCTTCTTGATCAGCTGATCGAAGCTTTTCCGGTCTTCCGGTCCGAAACCCAGAGCAGCCTTCAATGCACCCTGGACAGCGTTACCCGCGACCAGCGCAATGTAGCGGTCCTTTGATGCTTCATCGGATGCGGGGTCGCTCGTAGAAGCTAGAAGTCTAGCCATTTCGGTGCCTTGTGGCAGGCCGTTCTTAAGCCGTTCAAACTCGAGTTTATGCTCTTCGGGGATGTGGTCAGCCATGGCGGCCAGTTTCGCCATACCTCGGCGCTTGTCCATGACATTTCCCGCTGTTACCGTTGAGCCGCTGCGGACGGGCTTTGCGGCCCTCGTTTCTGCGGGGGCAGGGGAAGCGGCTAAACGCCCCCCGGCGTCCGCAGCATCTACACCAACCAATGCGGCGTTAGCCCCACATATCCAGCGCTGGAGCGCGTCAGGTGGTGCTAGGTGTGCGAGAGTGCCGGCCGACGTCTCAGCTCTCCTACGGCCGGATTTGTCGGCGTCACGGCGCTTTAGCCTCGTCGGGAAGCGTCACGCTCTCGACGCAGGTCTTCAAGTCCTTGTCGCTGGCGGGGCCGGGGTAGCGACCCATGGTCAGCCCACCCGGCAGGCTGTCCGTGTCGTGGCCGACTAGATCAGCCAGTGTCCACAACGACGCTCCGGCATCCCGCGCCTCCCGGATGAACCAGCGCCGCCAGCTGTGGAAATCGACGTTGGATTGCCGCTGCCCCTCGGCCCGCTCGTCGACCCCCAGCCGCCGCCGGAAGCGCGTGTAAGCCTTGCTCGCGGGCATCGACCGTTCCCGGATCGAACCATCTGGCGGCTCCGGCAGGTCGTCTATCAGGAACTCCTCCGGCTTCTTGCCGCTGGTCCTGCGGGCGACGATGGCTTTCAGCTGCGGGTGGATTGGCACGCGACGGACCGCGGCTTCCGTCTTCCCCTTCCCATCAGCGTTGACGTTGAACCAGTCGTTGGCGCTGTCCTGCACGCGCAAGCCGCACAGCTCCTCAATGCGCATCCCCGACAGCGCGCCGAGCCACACCAAGTCCAAGGTGCGTTGATCCGTTGGCCCTTCGGGTTTCGTGTAGAGGAGCTTGCGTGCTTCCTCGGTCGTGTAGGGCCGCTTCCCGCCCTTCGTCCCGTTGTCGAGCAGCACCGATGCTTTCTTGCGGGCCTTACCCACGCCCTTGAACTGGCCGGACCATGGAGACGCCTCCACGTAGCCCTTGCCTTCCAGGAACGACCAGTAGCCCCCGAGGAACTTGGTGTAAGTGCCTGCCGACTGGACCGCCATGCGGGGGAGGAGATGCTCTGTCACAAACCGGCCAGCGACCTTGCGGTTGATATGCTCGATTGACGTTGGCTCGCCGTTAGCCTCCGCCCACTCGCGGTAAACCCGAACGGTCCTGCGGATGCCGTCGATGGTGCGCGGCGCAAGGCCGCAGGTGTCGAGGTAGGATTGCAGCAGGGTGTCTATGGGCGTGGCGCGGCCCTGGGCGATCTCGACGAACTCCCGCGCCATCGCCCTCCCGCTCTTGGCCTCCAACTCCTCCGCCCGCTCATGAACGAGAAATTCCAGCGCCTCCCGCTCACGCCGACTCGGGGCGGCGGCGATGTCCTTGCGCCAACCCATGGCCTCCGTCGCGACACCCTCGGCGGGTCTTTCAGCGGCTGTCAGGAGCCCCTTCAGTTCGTGAATGACGGCGTGCTTGATCCGCTCCGCGTTCGCGGGGCTGTCCGTGCCGAGCGTTCGCTTCAGTCGGGTTGCGCCAATAATCGGTTGTAGCGCCTTGGGGACAGGCAAGGAGACGCGGATAGTGCCATGATGCCATTCTAAATACTGGCCCAAACGGGCCTTGCGCGATGCCACAGGAGAGCCTCGGGGATGATCTAAGTACCCGGTGTGTACCCGTCAGATGTACCCCAGGCAAGCCGAGAAACGCTTGTAATACGGTACTTTCTGGGTCGATTTGATCGCTGGCGCACACTCCCTCCGTCTCCGCCAGATATCATTGAAAAACAACGATTAATTAAAAGATTCGGTGATCGTTACCGACAAAGTCCCTAAACGGGCAGGCGCTGCACTTTTTCCGAAGCGCCGGTTGAAGGGGGGCGGTGGCGGTCGTCTGCCTCCTGCCCGCGCAGCCTCGCTCACGGCAGAACGTTTTAACCGGGCGCCAAACGGGTGCCTGTCGAGCCGCTCAAGATAGACAGAAAAGTGCACGAGTGTACGTTGTGTGCGCGGGGCGCGATTCGAGTTTCAGAGATGCGCACAATCGTTGTTGTCGAAGACGAGCCCCTAATCCGCCTCGCACTGGAGGATCAGCTCACGCAGCTAGGGTTTTCAGTGTTGGCATTTGAAAACAGCCTTGAGGCGGTCGCCTGCATACACGGTTTGGACGGTCCGCCCTCGTGCGTGATCAGTGATCTTCGCCTGCCGGGCGTCAGCGGCTGGCAGCTGGCCAGAGCCGCCCGCCAGACCTTTTCCGACGTGCCCGTGCTCTACATAACGGGCGGGACGACTGCCGACCGGTCATTTGAGGCCGTCGAGAATGGCGCTTATCTCCAGAAACCATTCAGCCGGAGCGCCTTCAGGCAGGTTATTGAACGGCTCACGTCGAAGACCAAACTCGCCCGGACTTTTTCCTAAGCTGTACGTTCAGTGATCCACGTCACGAACCAGCCGTGCAATCAGCGTGCAATGCCTTTCGTCACCATCACAACCGCGTCGGCGCCAAGCTTCACGGCCTCCCGGCGAAGCTTCCCGAAAATCTTCGCCCGCGTGTCGGCGTTATAATCCTCAGTCACGTTGGCCGTGATCGGCCCTATAATGGCCTTGGTTGGGCCATAGCCTCTGGTCTCGCCGGCCGAGGCGCGCGAGAAGCGTGACGATGCTTGAGAGCTGCTCGCCGGGGGAAGGTTCATCGGTTGCAACGTCACCGGCTGAACGCATACCCAAGAGAATGATGGAGAAGGGTATGTCCGAAGACAGCGTATTGCTCGAGATCGACGGTCCGGTCGCCATCCTGACCCTCAACCGGCCGAAGTCGCTGAACGCGATGTCGGGCAGGATGGCGAAGCGGCTGGAAGAACGGTTCGCACAGCTTCAGGAGAATGTCGACGTCCAGGTCGCGATCATCACCGGGGCCGGCAAGGGCTTCTGCGCGGGCGCCGACCTCGACGAGCTCGCCTCGTCCGACAACATGCTCCAGGCGCCGGATGAGGACATTGGGACCGGCCATAAGCGCTTCGGCATGGCCTCCTTCGACCGACCGGTGATCGCGGCGATCAACGGCGTCGCGATCACGGCAGGGCTGGAGCTTGCGCTCTGCTGCGACATGCGGATCGCGTCGACGCTGGCGCGCTTCGCCGATACCCATTCGCGCGTCGGCGTCATTCCGGGCGGCCGAATGACGGCGATGCTGCCGCGCCTTATCGGCCTCGGCCGCGCAAAGGAGATGTGCCTGAGCGCCCGGATCATCGATGCCGCCACCGCCGACCGCTGGGGCCTCGTCAACCGCGTCGTCGATCCCGAGGAACTGATGCCCGCGGCAATCGCGCTCGCGCGCAAGATCGCGGCGGTGGAAGCCGGCTATCTGCGGTCCTACAACCGGCTGATCGACGAGAATTACGACGGCACCTATCGGGAGGCGGTGGACAATGAGCACATCCGCTCGCGCGATGCGAATCAGGCCTTCAATCGCGCTGACTTCGATGCGGCCTCGATCGTGACGAGCCGTCGGGGCCGCTAGTTGCCGGGGCGGCGGCGCGGTGCCGGAGCGCTCCGTCCCGGACGACGATCAGCGTGCGATCGGGGAGCTTTCGGGACGTCGTTTTGAAAATCAATCGTTCGCCGGGGTCGTCCGCAGTGCCCTGTCCTCAGAATCGACCCTTCGTATCCTCTCGCGCGCTTCATCCCACATTGCGTCGGTCCAGCTTGCCAGACCGGCGAAGTTAGCGCCCGTTCCCTGGTAACCTGCGCCGTCGATCGCGATCATCTGGCCACTGATGAACGCCGCGCCCGGCGAAATCAGGAAGGTCGCGAGGTTGGCCAACTCCTCAGGCGTGCCATTGCGCCGCATGGGATTGGTGTTCTGCTCGTTCATTCCCTGCTCGGCCGTCATCAGCCGGGACGCCATGCCTTCGGTCGGAGGAAAGGCCCCCGGACAGATGGCGTTGAGGCGAATGCCATGCCGACCCCATTCGACAGCAAGCGACTGGGTCATCGCCCAGACGCCGGCCTTGGCCATCGCCGCCGGCACGCCATAGGGGCCGCCGTTGATCACCCAGGTCGTGAGCACCGACACCACCGCCCCGCATACTCCTTCCTTGATCCAGCGCTTGCCGCAGCCGGTGGTGGCGAGGAAGGCGCCGCGTGCGACCGTCTGGTTGATCGCGTCGAAGCCGTTCGGTGAGATCGTCTCGGTGCGCGCGATGAAATTGGCGGCCGCATTGTTGATGAGGCCGGTCAGGGCGCCGCCATCTTCCCAGATCGTCGCCAACATGCCGTCGATCGATTCGGCCGAGCGCAGGTCGCAGAGGATTGGGCGGGCGCTGCCCGCGCCATGCGCCTCGTTGATCCCGGCCGCCGTGGCATCGAGCAGGCCGCCGCGGCGACCGCAGATATAGACGGTGGCGCCCAGCGCCGCACATCCTTCCGCCATGATGCGGCCGAGGCCGGTTCCTCCACCCGTCACGAGCACGCGCGCATTCCGCAGCGCGCCGCTGCGCAATTGCAAATTCTCTTCGACGATCATTCAAACCCCCTTTCCCAAGTGGCATTCGCAACCGCCCCTATTCGGGCAAGACACAATTAACGCCCGAGACTGCGGAAAAGCGGCGCGCATCAGACGGGACGATGCTGTGGTTATGAGCGACCACGAGCAGCGAGATTCAGGTGGCGGCAGGCGACCCTGTCGTTACGCCCCCGTCGCAGCGGACAAGCGCGCCCGTGACGAAACTGGACCTGGGTGAAGCGAGGAACAGCGCCGTACTGGCGATCTCGTCGGGTTGAGCTACCCGCCCTTGGGCGCCGGGCGCGGTGTGGCGCAGTTCTTCCGGCCATGCTTTGGCGATGTCGGTCAGAAACGGTCCAGCTGACAGGGTGTTCACGCGAACCTTCGGACCATATTCAAGCGCAAGGCATGAGCTCATCGCGTTCAGGGCCGCCTTGGCAGCCGCATAGGGCACGATTTCGGGCGATGGAAACAGCGCTGCGGTGGACGACACGTTGATAATGCTGCCGCCATCGCCATCAGCCATGCGCTTGCCGATCTGGGCGGCAAGACGGAAGGCGCCCTTGAAGTTGAGGTTGAGGACGCTGTCAAAGAGCTTTTCTGTCACTTCATGGCTCGGCGCGCGCGGGCTCATGCCCGCATTGTTGACGAGGATGTCGATCTTGCCGAACTCCGCATAGACATGCTCGATCAGCGCGTCGATCTGGTCCCAGCGGCCGACATGCGCCGAATAGGCGAGCGCCCGGCGGCCCATCGCACGGACCTCTTCGCAGGCCTCTTCGCACGCCTCGATCTTGCGGCTGACGACGACCACGTCGGCGCCGTGCGACGCAAAGGCCCGTACGATCTCGCGACCTAACCCCCGGCTACCGCCCGTTACCAGGGCGGTTAGGCCGGTCAAGTCGAACAGCGGATCCATCGCTGTCATCATCCCGCTCTCCTCTTGTCTTTGGGCACGCACGATATAGTCGAGCCTTGCCTGAAACTCGACGCTCCTTAGATATTACACTGTCGCTCGCGGACCACGTCGAGTGAAAAGCGCGTCAGCGTGATGCATCCGGACGCGCCGCTGAAGTGGATTGACCAGGCGTTATTGCTCGGCAGTCTGGCCAACTGGACATGGCGGCACGGCCGAGCTGGCCAGAGCGCAGGTGCCGGCCGAGATCCCGCCGCTCCCACAGGTTGAGGAAATTGACCGTGACCTTGAGCAGCACCCGTGCGGTTTCGTTGGTGGCAAAGATGGGGTCGTAGCGGTCTGACACCCCCGCCAGGTCGGGCACTTCGCTGAGGATCGCTCGCGGCGCGATCATCAGCGTGCTCAGGCCATTCGTCGTCACATGGATTTCGAACTCGTGCTCGACTTCGGCCCGGTCGAGCTTCGGACCACCCGAGCGCGCGAATTCGGTGACAAAGAGGTCTATCAGTTCGGTGAGGTGACGATCGACCATGTCCGGTTCTGCTGCCGATAGCGCCCCCCAGATGCTCTGGCTTATGTGCATCTGGCTGACGCTGCCCCAGTCCAGCAAACCGCACTGCAGCGCGTCGTCGCTTTCCCGCCAGAACCAGGCATTGTCGACGTTGCCGTTCCAGTGGCACAGCGCGATCATGTCGGGATTGCTGAGGTGAGGGCGGTGAATGGCATCCTGCGAGGCGACGACGCGCGGCGCATCGGACCGGAACTGCGCGAGGAATGCCGGGTCGGCGACGTGCGGGGGGAAGAGGTGAGGGTATTGCGCGACGAAGGCCGACAACCGGTCCACGCGCATGGTCAGCCCTTCGGCATCGAAGGGATTGCGGTGTGAAGCGACAGCCTCATCGATGTCGAAAGGAAAGTCCCTCTCGACCGCGGGGCCAAGCCGCCCGGATTTGTGCCTACCCGAGAGGTGGGCGAGTGCGGTGATCAGTGCCCGATAGTGTCCGATCGGGTCGGGCAGGCACTCGTCCATGCCTTTCAGGTGGCGTGGCTCAATCCCACCTTTGCCAAAAGCGAGGCACTCGCTGATGATCACGCCGGTGCCGGAGGCCTGCTCGAAGTCGGCGTAGAGGCAGCGGGGGACCGGCACGGGAAAGCCTGGCTCGCGTGAGAGATTCGCCAGCTTTACCTCGGGCTCCATGTGCCAGCGCACCCGGTCGCGGGTGCGGTCGGCCGCACTGCGGGAAAACTTGGCAAACAGGTCGTGTACGAGCCCCGGTTCGTCACGCTCGTAAGCCACGGAAAGCATGGCTTTCTCTCCCGTGCCGCCAACCTGCCATCCGTTGAAGCGGGTGATCGCGACGATCCGATTGTCGGTGGCCAGCACGCCGCTGGCGTGAAAGGCCCGGGTCAGGAATTCAGGGCCGCGTTCAAGCAGGGCTTCCGGCTTGGCAGGCAGGGCGATGCCGAAGAGGTCGCCACGGGCCCATTTTGGAAAGTTCTCGCCCGTCATCATTACCGGATTAGCCCAGCCCAGGTCCTGGTCGCAACGCCGGCGCGCAGATTTTGACGTACATAATCGTCAATGTTCCGATTGGATGTAGATCGATGTTCGTTCAATAGGCAAGCGACAAATCCATACCAAAGGCTCTGAGGAGCTACGGATGCTTGCGAGGGCGCGTACCACACGAAGAAATCCGCGTTTTTCCTTGACATTCCCAATTGTGGACGAAAGTCTAGTAACTAACAAAGAAATTGAGAGGATGACGGTTGGGGCAGATCGCTTCGTTGGGCTTTTTGGCGCTTTGATTGCCGCCGCGCCATTGGCTGCCAGCGTCGCTGCGGCTCAGGAAGCGCCTTTGATCGGCGCCGCAGGCGCAGGCGACGAAAACATGATCATGATCACCCCGCGCCGGCTCGATATCAATTCTGATTGGTGATTTTGTTCCAGATACCGTGAGTAATCATAATAAACGTTCATAATAATGAAGAGGGAGATGCAACGATGAGCCGCCTGAAACTGCTGGCAAGCGCCTCAATTATATTCGGCATTCCAACAACTTCAGCGGTGGCGCAAGGCACAACTCCGCCACCAGTATCGAGCGAAGCGGGCGCGAGTGACACTGGATTGACGGACATCATTGTCACTGCACAAAAACGCAGTGAACGCTTGCAAAGCGTTCCGGTGGCGGTGACCGCACTGGCCGGGCAGGCACTGCAAGATGGGAACATCACAGATACTAAGGCGCTGAGCGTCGCAGTCCCGAGCCTCCTCTTTACCCAGGCTGCATCGTTCGCCCAGCCGTTCATTCGTGGCGTGGGGTCCCGTGGCAACACGTCCGCCGATGAGCAGATCGTTCCGATCTACGTGGACGGCGTCTACCAGATCGGTATGACCGCCGGGATATTCAAACTGACCAGCATCGATCGCATTGAAGTGCTTCGAGGCCCACAAGGCACGCTATTTGGCCGGAACGCGGTAGGTGGTGCCATCAATATCGTAACCAGGGATCCTAGCTTCGCCGGGCCGACGGGGGAACTCGGCCTGGGATACGGCAGATTCGATGACGTGAAGGTCGACTTCTACGGAAGCACGCCCCTGTCCGAAAAACTGGCAGCCAATATCTCGGTGATGCACCAAGAAGATGATGGTTTCTCGCGCGACATTCTGCGAGGCACTCATGAGGCGGCATCGCATACAACTTCGGTGCGTGCGAAGCTCCTCTGGAAGCCCACCGAAGCGCTGAGTGCAAAACTAATCGGCTTCTATCTCGACGCTGGAGATGCCGCAGGCGTGGCAAGCTTCCCGCTCAACGGCAACACCGCTGCTCGCCGGTTCGACGCAACCGCCATCATCGGCAAGGACTACGCGCTGGCCAATAGCTTTTCACCATATGCCGACACCAAGACCTATGGCGCATCGGCCGAATTGACCTACGATCTAGGCAGTGCGACCATATCGTCGCTGAGTAGCTACGCCTATTTCAGAAGCGAATTTGCGACGGATAACGATGCGACCGCGTCGACCGCCGCCAGCCCTGCCGCCAACAGCCGGTTTCTCGGTGTTGACCAGCATTATACGATCACCGAAGAGCTGCGCGCCGCATCAAACGGCGACGGGCCATTCCACTGGCTGGTCGGCGGTTTTTACCTCCATGACATTCTCAAAAATCCACAGGGCTCGTTCGTGAACGTGCCCGGACTTAATGTCACGAACCGCGGTACCACCGAATCCTTCGCGTTGTTTGGCGAGGCGCAATATGATTTCACCACGAATCTCTCGGTAAAAGCCGGCCTTCGATATTCAAAGGACATTCGCTCGGTGAACACTCTCGACATTCTTGCCGGCAAGCGCGTCATCGACAAGCGGCACTGGGATGATGTTTCGCCTAGATTGACTATTGACTACAAGATAGCCAACGGTCAGCGAATTTATTTCACGTACAGCCAGGCATTCAAGAGCGGCCTTATCATCGAGCCAGTAACGACGAGCTCCATTAATTTTGTCAATATAGTGGATCCCGAGAAGCTGAAGTCGTACGAGGTTGGTTTCAAAGGTGACCTTAGCTCGACATTTCGCGCCAATCTTGCGGCATTCTATTATGATTACAAAAACGTACAGGTGACAGGGCAAGGTAATCTGCCTTCCGGAGCGATTTTCAGTTTTCTGCAGAATGCAGCAAAGGAAGAAATTTACGGTGTCGAGGCCGATTTTACCTATGTGCCAACTCGTGATCTGACGATGGGCCTAGCACTTTCGTGGCTGCATGCTCGCTACAAGAACTTCCCCAACGCCTCGATTCAGGTTCCTCGTCCGGACGGCCTCGGCAATATGGGAATAACCGTGGACGTTGCGGGGAACCGGGTTCAACGCGCGCCCACTTTCACCGCCGGGTTTAACAGCAGTTACGTGATCCCCATGGAAATTTTTGGCGGAGATCTGCGCTTGAGCGGCAATGTTGTCTATAGTTCAGGGTGGGCCTTCGACGTCATCGGCCGCGTGAAAACAGGGGAGTATGTTGATCTGAATGGCCGCCTCGCCTGGACGAGTGCGGATAGCCACTACAGCGTCGCGCTGTGGGGAAGCAACCTGACGAACAATCACCGGTTTGTGTCCGTGGCGCAGTCTAATGGCGCCGATCGTGCCAGCCGTGTTCGCCCGATCTCTTACGGTATCGAAACGCGGTTTAAGTTCTGACACAAGATACCGGGCTATTTTCCGGAGCATGGACTTCCAGTCTCGGGCGGCGGGATCGTTTGTTACCGGGGAGCGAGACCGCCCTCGGGGAGGAAGGTCCGGATGCGCCGCGGACCTTGAGCCTCGCCGCCGTGCTGGGGAAGCTTAGGAACGACCAACTCTGCCGTGTGGACAAAAGTTGGGACTGTTAGGAGAAGGTCAGAACATGGTCGCGACAGCCGACAGAATCATGCATGTTCCTCATAGCCCCGCGGCGCTGCACGGCCGGGTTTATGCGCCGGAACTCATCGCGACGGCGTTGAATCTGGATGACGATCGGCCTTTACTTGCGACAGTCGGGCATCCGCCGCTGTCGGTGAAGACCGTGCGCGAACAGACGAGCCGCTATGTGCAGGTTTTGTCCAAGATGGGTGTTTCGAAGGGTGTTCGTGTCGCCCTGCTCTCGTCGAACCGGCTCGAGGTCGTCCATCTTATCAACGCGCTCGGCATTCTCGGCGCATTGTCGGTCGCGCTCCATCCTTTGGGGGCGGTGGGAGATTATCTCTACGTTCTAGAGGACGCCGGCATCTCCATCTTGCTGTTTGACCCTGACCACAAGCTGGAAGCGGCACGGCAAATTGGACAGCTGTCACGCCACCCGGTCCGGTTGTTGAGTCTTGGCCCAAGTCCCCTTGGCGAAAATCTGTGTGCCATGGCGGACGCGGAGCAACCCGGGCGATTGGAGGGCGCCAAAGTTGCCGGCAAGGAACTTCATCGGTTGAGCTACACCGGCGGAACCACGGGACAGCCAAAAGGCATCGTCAGCAATTTCGACAGCTATAACGAAATGCTCGTCAGTCTCCTGTCCGATTGGGAATGGCCGCAGCCGCCCAGGGCGCTGGTCTGTGCACCGTTGAGCCATGTGGGCCAGGTGATGTTCATGCCTACCTTGCTCAAGGGAGGCACTTTGTTCGTTTTGTCGGGCGGCTTCGACGCTGGCAACGTCTTGCGCGCGATAGAGGACAACAGGATCAACTGCCTGCTGCTTGCGCCTACGATGATCTACGCCCTGCTCGATCACCCCGATATAGACCGGTTTGATCTGACGAGCGTCGAGACGATTTTCTACGGAGCATCGCTGATGTCTCCGACCAGGCTGAAAGAAGCGATCGAACGTTTCGGTTTGGTATTCTCCCAGTTCTACGGCCAAGGCGAGGCGCCCATGGTCGTCACGCTTATGCGCCGGGCGGACCATCGTCCCGACGATCTCAATCGCCTCGCCTCGTGCGGACGCCCTACCCCCTGGGCCTCTGTGGCGCTCCTTGACGACGACTGCGAGCCGGTCGCGGAAGGGGTGCCGGGTGAAATCTGCGTCCGGGGGCCGGTCGTCATGGACGGCTATTTCAACCGGCCGGAGGAGACAGCGGCCGCGTTCAAGGGAGGCTGGCTGCATACCGGCGATATCGCCGTTCGAGACGCAGACGGCTTCCTGCGGATCGTGGACCGGAAAAAGGACATGATCGTTTCCGGTGGCTTCAATGTCTTTCCGAGAGAGGTCGAAGATGCCCTGTCCACCCACCCAGCAGTGGCGCAGGTGGCAGTAATCGGGGTGCCTGACCCGAAATGGGGCGAGGCAGTGAAGGCCTATATCGTGCTTCGTGCCGATGCACCGGCTAGCGAAACCGAACTGATCGCCCTCGTGCGCGAGCGGAAGGGGCCGGTGCAGGCCCCCAAAACGGTCGAGTTCGTAACTTCGTTACCGCTCACCGCCGTGGGCAAGGTCGACAAGAAAGCGCTTCGGCAGCTCGATGTGGCGGGACGCTCACCTGATTCGGAACCGGCTGCCCATTCAATTCCTCATCACGACCGTGAAGCGGAATGAACCGGCCAATACTAGCCCAGAGGTTCTTGAGCGCGCTCAACACCCGCAGCCAGAACTGGGCGGCCTCCGTCCATTTTGTTTGTCAATTCAGCTTCGGAATCGACCATGCATCCCTATCAGCACGCATTGACGCATCCCGACCGGCTTGCCTTTGTCGTTGCCGATACCGGTGAAAAGCTCACCTATCGCCAACTTGATGAACTGACAAACCAGGGAGCCCATCTGTTCCGCAAGCTGGGTCTGAGGCCGGGCGACCGAATTGGCCTTCTGCTCAAGAATTCACCGGCATTTCCTGTGGCATATTGGGCAGGTCAGCGCGCCGGTTTGATCGTGACCCTTCTGTCAACGCACCTCAAGCCTTCAGAGGCGAGCTACATCCTCGCAAATTGCCGGGCGAGGGTGCTGATTACATCCGCCGATGTGGGAGAGACGGCCCAGGTTCTGGCCCGCGACCATCAGGAACTCGTCGCAGAATTGGAGCATGTCATTTCGGTCGGTCAAGAGCCGTTGGCGGGGGCAATCTCCTGGGAAGAAGCCGCGGCGCTCCCCGTCACACCAATCTCGGACCAGATCTCCGGATATTACATGATCTATTCCAGCGGCACGACCGGCAGGCCCAAGGGCATAGTCCTGCAGCACCAGCCGGGTCCGATCGAGCAGGAGTCCAGCATCGAGGAAACGTCGCGCCTGAGCGTCGGGAATCTGGAGCCGCTGGTTACATTCAATGCCGCGCCTCTATATCATGGAGCGCCACTTGTCTCGATGATCACGACGCTCCGCGGCGGTGGGACCGCAGTTGTCCTGCGGAAGTTCGATGCGGTTGCCGCGCTGCGTGCGATCGAGACGTGGCGCGTCACCTTCGCCCAGTTCGTGCCGACGATGTTTGTCCGGATGCTGGCGCTGCCCGATGCCGTGCGCAAATCGTTCGATCTCTCTTCCCTCAGATTGGTGCATCACGCCGCGGCGCCTTGTCCGATATCGGTCAAGCGGCGCATGCTCGACTGGTTCGGGCCGATCATTCATGAATATTACAGCGGAACGGAGGCCAACGGGGTATGCTTCATCTCCCCCGAAGAATGGCTCCGCAAGCCGGGCTCCGTGGGGCGTGCTATTTTCGGCAAAATTCACGTCTGTAACGAGGACGGGGACGAATTGCCCACGGGCAGCGAAGGCCTGATATATTTCGAAAATGATCGCCCGTTCGAGTATCTGAACGACCGGGAGCGCACCGTCGCAGCGCTTCATCCGCGGCACCCAACTTGGTCAACGATCGGAGATATCGGCCGCATCGATGACGACGGCTACCTCTTCCTGACAGACCGCAGGGATTTCACCATCATTTCTGGCGGTGTGAACATCTATCCCCGGATCACGGAAGACGCCCTGATTCAGCACCCGGCCGTGGCGGACGTTGCAGTGATCGGGGTGCCGGACAATGATCTCGGAGAGGCGGTTAAGGCGATCGTGGAACCGAAAGACTGGTCGGCGGCATCACCAGAATTGGAGCGCGCGCTTATCGATCATTGCCGAGCCCTCATTTCCCGGACAAGCTGCCCGCGAAGCGTCGATTTCGTTCGTGAGCTGCCGCGGCTACCCACGGGTAAGCTTGCCAAGCATGAGTTGCGGCGTCCCTATTGGGAGGCCCGCTCTGACACGCAATGAAGATCGCCAACGGCCGCCGCGGCGGGGGAATTCGAGGATGGAAGCTCAATTCACTTTTCATCACCTGTCCGGCGAGGACGAGGTCCTCGCCTTGCCGCTCGAAAAGGTCTCGCTATATGATCGGTCGCGATAGAACGAACAAAGATGATGCGCCCAATGTTGCCATCTCAGATGCGCAGTCGGGCAGATCACCGCCCACGGTGATGCCGATGGATGGCGATCTTGACAATATTGCCGCCCCAACGGTGCTGACACGGTATATCGAGGCCGGAGCTCTCCTCAAATTTGCACATGCTACTGGTGAGACCGATCCGATTTTCACCGGCACCGAAGGCTCGGACAGGGACGCTGAGCACCTGATCGCGCCCCCAACATATGTGGCGACCTTCTGCGAAGTGCTTGCTGGGGTCTTCATGCCGCACCCGGAACACAACATGTTCCTCCATAGTGCGGATGCGGTGGTCAATTACGAGCCGATCCGTCCCGGAGATACCATCACGGCCAGAGCCGAATTGGTCGATATCAAACATAAGATTGGCAGTCGCGGGCCGACTACGGTCCAACGCGGCATGGTTACTCTCACCAATCAGCATGGGCGGACGGTTTCGACGGTGGAGGTCGAGATGCGCAGTTTCAGCACGCATGCGATGGGACGTGAAAATGGTTGAAGTTCAAACACTGGATGACTTCGCGCAGATCGCTCAGGGCATGGACTTGCCTCCGCTCAACGTGACAATCACGCGCGCCGATCTTGTTCGATATGCCGGTGCCTCGGATGATTACGTCCCGCAGCATTGGGACCAGCAGATGATGCTTGCAGCGGGATTCGACGACGTGGTGGTCCATGGGTGGTTGTGCTTCGCGCATATGTGCCGTTGCGTAACAAACTGGGCCGTACCAACCGTCGCAACCATCGACTCCTACCGCATACGATATCTGCGTCCTCTTTACCCAGGCCTGATCACCTGCGGTGGCATTGTCGAAGAGGCGCATGATGACAAAGCTCGCCTTGCATTGTGGGCCTCCAATGTCGCGGGCGACAAGGTCACTATTGCAGACCTGGTCCTGCACCCGGTTTTGTAGAGCGGCTTGCCCCCGATATGTGTTCTTGTTCCCTTGCTTACCCCCGTACGGAGCCGGTGTGATATGAGTGTGGTTGGACTGCCTCGCGGGCCGCTGGCCGGAATTCGGGTCGTGGAATTCGCCGGAATCGGCCCCGGGCCCATGGCCGCGATGCTACTGTCCGACATGGGAGCGGAGGTCATCCGGATTGAACCGCCCCAGCGCGATCCACAGCTTCTATTCGATGTCACGGCACGGGGGCGCGTATCGCTCTCGCTCGATCTCAAGCGGGAAGGTGATCTGGCGCGCTGTCTTGAAGCTCTGAGACTTGCCGACGTTCTGATCGAGGGCTTTCGGCCTGGAGTAATGGAGCGGCTGGGGCTGGGCCCCGAGATCGTACTCCAGCACAATCCTCGCCTGATCTATGGCCGGATGACCGGTTGGGGCCAGGAAGGGCCACGCGCCAAGGACGCCGGTCACGATATCAACTATATCGCGATGACCGGGGCGCTGGCGGCAATGGGCGAAAGCGGGCAACCGCCAAGGCCGCCCTTGAACCTTGTTGGCGATTTCGGCGGCGGAGCGTTGTATCTCGTGTTCGGCATCGCGGCCGCGCTATATGAGCGCGAACGGTCCGGGCGAGGACAGATTGTCGATGCCGCCATCGTGGACGGGACCAATTCGCTCATGGCAGTGTTTCAGGGATTAGCGGCTTCGATGCCCGGGGTGATGGAGCGCGAGCGGATGCCGCTTGGCGGAGTGCTGCCAAATTACCGCTGCTATCGATGCGCCGATCAGCGTTATGTTGCCGTGGGCGCGATTGAACCCCATTTTCACCGCGAACTGCTACGCCGGCTAGGACTGGGCGAGGATCTTCCCTGCACCTCGGAAGAGGCCGCAGACGAGGCCGCCCGCCTCGAGCGGGTCTTCGCCACCCGCACGCGTGACGAATGGGCCGAATTGTTCGTCGGGACCGATGCCTGTGTGTCCCCCGTGCTGGAACTGCACGAGGCTCATGCTGATCCGCATATGGCGGCCCGTTCCTCGCACGTGACAATCGACGGGGTGCCACACCCTGTTCCTGCGCCGCGATTTTCGCGCACTCCTGGCACGATTCAGGGAGTTGCTCCGGCGCCGGATGAGGGAGGCGAGGACAGGTTGGCACAATGGCGTGGAGCGCCGCGTCGCGACCGCGTCGGTTCCGCGTAAGGGGGCCATGAACATCCGGGCAAATGGCGTCCAGGCAACGCGGCGTGCCTATCAGCAGGTGACGGTGACGCGATTTGGGGGATTTCCTTGGTACCGTTTTCAGGCCCCTATCCACGGTGGCTCGGCCGGATCAACCCTGCAAACCCCTATGCTCCGCTCCGAACCGCTAACGCTTCATAGTGACGCATTGCAGATGCGCTGAACAGTCGGAGTTATACTGCATGACTCGTGTGATGGAAGGTGTCCGAGTACTGGAGCTGGCGGAATATGTGTTTGCACCGGCTGCATGCGGGCTGCTGGCGGAATGGGGCGCGGATGTCATCAAGGTTGAGCATCCAATCCGCGGTGACGTCTATCGCACGGTTCGGTGGGCAGATGTTCCCGATCCGGCGATATATCCCCTGTTCGAGGGCTGCAACAGGGGCAAGCGCAGTATCGGGTTGGACGTATCTACCCCGGACGGCCATGCGTTGCTGATGGAACTCGCAAAGACGGCTGATGTGTTCGTTACCAGCTTGCTTCCATCGGCACGCCTCAAGCTCGGGGTGGATGTATCTGACTTGCGCGCAGCCAATCCGCAGATCATCTATGCTCGCGCATCAGCATATGGCGACGAGGGCCCCGGCCGCGACCGAGGTGGCTTTGATGGCGCGGTGTTCTGGGCCTACAGCGGAATTGCATACAGCCTGACGCCAGCGGAGTTCGATGTCCCCCTCGCTCTGAGTACCGGCCCGCTCGGCGACTCCGTGAGCGCCATGAATCTGGCCGGAGGCATCTCGGCTGCCCTATTTCACCGCGCGCAAACCGGCAAGGCGACGGAAGTCGATGTTTCGCTGTTGAGCAGCGCTTGCTGGTCTGCCTCGGGCGCACTGAATTGCCTGTCCGCCGGAGGGCTTCTGCCTCGTCAGCCACTGCCACGAACGGGTGGAATGGCAGGCAATCCGATGGTCGGTTTCTATCGGACGTCGGATCAGCGCGCGGTCTGTATCTTCGTTCTACAGCCAAGCCCGCACATTCGCAGTTTCCTGGAACATCTCGGCCGGCCCGACCTTCTGCTCGACCCAAGGTATGAAAATGCTGAACGCCTGTTGGAAAACGCCGAAGCGGCAGCACTCGAATTCGCGCGCGTGTTCGAAGAGCATCCGCTCTCCTTCTGGCGGCGCCGTTTGCAGACATTTTCAGGACAGTGGGCTCCGGTCCAGAGCCTGGAGGAGATTATTGTGGACGAGCAGGCTCTCGCAAACGACCTGCTGTTGAATGTCGATCCCGAAGAGCTCAAGCCTGTCGGCGCGCGTGTGCGGGGACCAGTACGGTTTGATCGCAGCTCGAGCCTTGCGCGCGCAGCGCCCGAGGCGTTCGAGCATACAGAGGCTTTGTTATTGGATCTCGGACTGGAGTGGGAGCGAATCTTGGAACTTAAGGCGGCCAAGATTATCGCGTGAGGGGCGGTGAACGCTTGTTCATGCCCGCCCCTCGAAATCGCCAGCCTATCCTCCAAAATACAGCCGGAAATCCACGCCGAAAGAGCGTGGCCGAGTGCGCGTGGCGCGATCCGCAACGGCCGATTCGGAAACGGAGATGATATGATCGTCGTCGGTGAGGTTCGTCACCCAAGCGGAAAGTTGGAACTGTTCGCTTGGGCTAAGCCAGGTCAGCCTCGCGTTGACGGTTTCATATGAGCCCGTTTCGATGCGGCCGATCACATCGAAAGGATAACCCGAACTGTAGTAGGCCGTGAGATTGCCGCGCAGCGAGCCTCCGAACACCGGTGTTGGCAGGGTGTAGGTAGTGTTGATGCCCGCGGTGAACTTGGGAGCGCGAAGGACTTGGTTTCCGCTCACGTCGAGGAAAACCGTGCGGTTACCGGTGAGGGTCGGCACGCCACTGGCATTCACTATCGGTACCGAAACCGCCGCATTCTTATAGTCTTTATATGTCGCATGCGAATAAGCGGCTGAAAGATCGATCGACCAGTCGCGGGTCGGCGCCAGCGAAAGCTCCGCTTCGCCCCCGTAGATCCTGACCGTGGCGGCGTTCTGAAGCAAGGCAGCGGTGATGGGGACGCCGGTCGGGCTGACGCCGATCTGAACGAACGACGCGACCTGCACGTCGGTATAGTTATAATAATAGCCGGCGACATTGAGGCGCGCCCACGAAGTCATATCCCCCTTATATCCGATCTCATAGGACTTCAGTTTTTCCGGGTCGACCTTCTGGATCGTCGCTCCAGGGACGGGGATGACAAATATGCCTGCCTTGAACCCGGTGCTATAGGTCGCGTAGAGTTGCTGCTTGTCGTTGATACTATAGCGCAGCGTCGCTCGGGGTGAAAGGTCGTTGAAGCTTATCGAATCAGCAAAGGTCTGATTATTGACAAGATTTATAGAATTCATTCGGCGGCGCTCGTGTGAATAGCGCAACCCTCCCAGAATGCTCAGCTTGCTCGTAATATCGTACCCGACTTCGCCGAATAAAGCGATTGCACGCGTTTTCTGCGTTGCCGCCGAGAAGCTGGTCGGGTAATTAGCGAACAAGGGAACATTGATGTTGTCGTGGAAATAATAACCACCAAATATCCATTTTAACGGGCCGTCTCCGTCCGACGCGGCGCGCAATTCCTGCGTGAAAGTTTTATAGGACTGTTTTGCTTCAAACGCACTGATGAAGACTGGCGTCGCGTCATTGTCGCTTATGAAGCGTGACCGAAACTTGTTGTAGCTCGAGATCGAAGTAACGGTGAAGCCGGGATGCGAGTAAATGGCGGTGAGGTCCGTCCCCCATGAACGGGTGGTCGCATCAGACTGGACATCGCGCGCGAGCGTATAGCCGCTGGTGATGAGCACATTGGGATTGCGGGCGCGGGCCGCGGTGCTGCCGCCGAAGACATAGTCTGAATTGCCGGTATTGTCGCGCGTCCGGGTATAGTGCGCACCCAAGGTCGCTTCGAAGGCGTCCGCGGGCTTCCACAATATCTTGCCTCGGGCGTCCTTGGAGCTCGCTCGCGACGCGCGGTGGTCGGCGAAAATGTCCTTGGCATAGCCATGGTCGTGCGAGCCGGCGAGCGATATGCTTGCAGCTACCGTATCGCTGAGCCCGCCGGTCGCGTAGACGTCGCCCTTGACTTCGGCGAAGCTGCCATAGCCGCCGCCCAGTTCCATTTTCGGGGTGAAGCTCGGTGCGCGCGTGACGATATTTATGGCCCCGCCCAGCGCATTGCGGCCAAACAGCGTTCCCTGCGGCCCCTTGAGAACCTCGATGCGTTCGACGCTGTTCAGCTTAAAAAGGCCGGCCGTGAGGCCAACTTGATAGACCCCGTCGATGTAGATCGGCACGACCTGCTCGTCACCGGGGGTGTTGCCTCGCGATCCGACACCGCGGATATAGGGCTGGGCAAAGGCCGACGTCTGCCCGAAGTTGAGTGCCGGCGTGACCACGCTGAGGCTTTTGGTGTCGGTAATCCCGCTGACCTGGAGTTTGGCGGATGTCAGCGCCGTCACGGCCACCGGGACGTCCTGGAGGCGTTCACTACGCTTCTGCGCAGTCACGACGATCTCTTCGAGCCCCGATGTCTGCGCGTCGGGCTTTATGCCCGCTGTCGATTCCGCGCCAGTTTGAGCGGATGCTGCCCCTGTTGCCGCGAAAAACGCGAGAGCGGAGCACGTAATAAAGCGAGATTTATTCATAGATACTTGTCCTATCCTGCCGATATATTTGTTTAATATAGTTCTACTAAATGATGTCGATAGAAATAACGTGTAACGTGATCATTTATACTATAGAAGATGGGCTTTCTTGTTGATGGGCCGCCCAGGCGTCCGCGTGGCGCCGCAGCGCGACTTGCCTGCCAAGTAGCGAGCCATGGTTCCAACTCTGCCTCCCACCTCGTTTTCTGACCTGGTTGCCGTCGCGCTCGCTCTTCAACCAACCGCCTATGATACGTTCGATAGGTGGAATGACACATTCCGTAAAGCCGCAAAGAAGGCCTGCTTCTCCGGCAAAAGGCGGGTCATAGGAGGCGGAACAGCCCCATCAAATCACTTGGCAAAGCAAGTCTTGCGGCGGCATATGCCCAAGCCGGCGCCGCCGGCTTCTCGGCTCTTCCGCATTGTGCTGCAGAGCAAGACGCTATCTTCGTAAAGGCGCGGTGATGACTAATTCCGATTCGAAGCGCGCTCCTGTCGGCGCGTTGTCCGGCGTACGCATCCTCGATCTGGGGAGGGTTCTGGCGGCTCCTTGGGGTACGCAAATTCTGGCTGATCTCGGCGCCGAGGTCATCAAGGTCGAGCGTTTGGGCGTGGGCAGCGACGAGCGTGCCTATGGTCCCAAATTCATGCCCGGTCCGGAGGGTCGCCGGTCGCTTCATTCCGCCTTCCATAATTGTGCGAACCGGAACAAGAAGTCGATCGCCATCGACCTTAGTTCGTCGCGGGGGCGTGACTTGGTCCTCGCGTTGGCGGTCGAATGCGATGTGCTGGTCGAGAATTTCGTTCCGGGAAAGGCGCGCAAGCTCGGCCTCGATTACGAAGCCGTCCGGGCTGTGCATCCCGGCATCGTCTATGCCTCCCTGAGCGGATATGGCCAAACCGGCCCCCTTAGCGACCGGCCGGGCTATGATGCCATATTCCAGGCGCGAAGCGGCCTGATGAGCCTGACGGGCATACCCGACGGGCAGCCGGGAGCGGGGCCTATGCGGATAGGACCCAGCCTCGTCGACGTCACCACCGGCTATAATCTAGCCATCGCGATCCTGGGTGCCCTTTACCATCGCGATGCGTTGGGAGGCCAAGGCCAGCAGATCGATGTCGCGCTGATGGATACTGCCATCGCGATCCAGTCACACGCGCTGGCCAATTACCTGTTGAGCGGTGAACAGCCGCCGCGGCAGGGGTCGGCCGGAAATGGCGGGCACCCGTCGCAGGTCTTCGAATGCCTCGACGGCTGCCTCTACATCTCGGCCGGGCAAGACCAGTTCTTCGCTTCGCTTTGCGTCGTCCTCGGTTGCGAGGAGCTGATCGACGATCCTCGTTTCCCGACGATCACCATGCGCGGCGAGAACCGGGCCGCGCTGAACGATATCCTCGAACCGCTCATCGCGCGGTGGCGAACCAAGGATCTTTTCGACGCGCTCGAGGCGGCGCGCGTGCCCTGTTCGCCGATCAACGAATATGCGGCCGTCACAGCGGACGAACAGGTGCGCCATCGGAACATCTTCAGAAAATTCGCCGGTGCGGCCGACGTCGCCGGCGAAGTGCCGACCATTGCCAACCCCATCCGCTATTCCGGCACGCCGATCCGCTATGACCTGCCTCCTCCCGCGCTGGGCGAACATACCGACGAGATTCTCGCCGACCTGCTCCACCTCGACCGAGACGCCATAGAGGCATTGCGAGGGGACGGAGTGGTCAGCTAGCGTTAGTGGCTCGTCAATAATCGCTCCGCAGCGAGGCGATAGACGTTTCGCCCGGAATGAACAGCCTCTATGGCGGCCCGGTGCGGCCATCACAGAAAACGCTTGCGCTCGGCGCCGAAGGAGAGCCGTTCATTCTGCTCGACGATGCCAGGAGCGGAGGGCCCTGGCCGGTCAGGCTGTACAGGCAACCGCTGGCCACCGTCACCGCCGAACGGGTCGAAGACGTCGAGCCCGCGCTCGATCAGCTGCGCCGCGCGTCGCGCGACGGTCTGTATCTGGCGGGTTTCCTAACCTATGAGGCTGGTCTCGCCTTCGAACCCCGGCTGGGGTGCTGTCCAGCGGAGGCGGTCCGACCGCTCCTCTGGTTCGGCCTGTTCGAAACCTGCCAATCGCTCGATGGCGCCGAGGTCGACATTCTCCTCGATGGGGCTGGCCCATGCCGGCCTGGTCCGCTTCGTCCCGCCATCGACATGGCGACCTACGCCCGTCGCTTCGCGCGGGTGAGGGATTATATCGAGGCGGGCGATATCTACCAGGCGAACCTGACCTTCCAGTCGTCGCTGCCCTTCGAAGGCGATCCGGTTGCGCTTTATCGCGCTCGGCGGGCCAAGGCCGGCGCCGGCCATGGCGCACTCGTCGCGACCGGCGATCAATGGCTGCTCTCCTTTTCCCCGGAGCTGTTCTTTTCGCTCGATAATGGTCGGCTTCTCGCCAGGCCGATGAAGGGAACGGCGGCGCGCGGGGCCACCGAAGACGAGGACGCGGAATTAGCGGCGATGCTTGCGGCGGACCCCAAGCAACGCGCCGAAAATCTGATGATCGTCGATCTCCTACGCAACGATCTGTCCCGCGTAGCCATTCCCGGCAGCGTCGAGGTCGCCCGCTTGTTCGCGGTGGAACGTTACCCGACCATATATCAGCTCGTCTCCGATATCGGCGCCGATCTGAAACCGGGGCTTGATGCGTTCGACGTGCTCCGCGCGACCTTTCCCTGTGGATCGATCACCGGTGCGCCCAAGCTCAGGGCGATGGAGGTTCTTGCGACTGTCGAAGGCACGCCGCGCGGTATTTATACCGGCTCGATCGGGCGGATCGATCCCGGTGGCGACGCCTGCTTCAATGTCGCCATTCGAACCCTTTCGATTGCGGTCGGCTCGGGAGAGGCAACGCTCGGCCTCGGTTCGGGAGTCGTCGCGGATTCGACGGTTGGATCGGAGTGGCGCGAATGCCTCGACAAGGCACGCTTTCTCGATCCCTGACGCATAAGGTCAGCCGACGAAAATCCCGGCGAAGGCTACCTCGGTCAGCGGCTTGCGATCGGTTGGCTCCTCCTTTTCCCGAAGGTTTTCCGGAAGAAGCGAACGATCGGCCTGCCGCCCAACGGCGGCGGCGGCTTCGATGCGGAAGTCCTGCGGCACGCCCAGCTCCCTCGCCGCCGCCTCGAAATCGACACCGGACATGCCATGGGCGCGCAAACCCAGATGCTCGGCCTGGAGCGCAAGCGACATCCACGCGGCGCCCGTGTCGTAGCTGTGCGTGTGCGACAGCTTGCCGCGCGAGGTTGCAGCGGAAACGAAAAATATCAAGAGCGAGGCGTTCTTGGCCCATAGTTGATTTGCGGGCACGAGCAGGTTGAGAAAGCGATCCCAGTTGCCGTCGCCGCGACGTGCATAAAGCAGTCGCCAGGGCTGGGCATTGAAAGCGGAGGGCGCCCAGCGTGCCGCCTCGAACAGGGCTTCGACATCTTCATCAGCGAGCGGCGAGCCGTCGAATGCGCGGGGCGACCAGCGATCGAGGAACATCGGGTGGACCTTCGTGGCGGAAATGCGCTCCGTCATGGATGGACTCCTGTCGATTGGCTTGGAGGCGATTCTTGCAATCGGTAAGCCGGACCATAATGGCGGAGGCAGCGGCGGATCGCCATCGATTGTGGCGACCTAAGTCCGTCCCGACCTCGCCAGCTCCGGCGAACGGGCCTGTGAGTTCGATGACGGTCGCTCAAAGCCCGAAGGTGACGAGGCCCCGCTCGTCGATGGACCAGGCGGGGTTCCACGCTATCTCCCAGGCATGCTCGTCCGGATCGGCGACATAGCCGCGGAACCCGCCATGCGGCGGCGCGTCTGCCGGCCTGAGCAGCGTTCCGCCCGCCGCGACGAGGCGCTCGATGGCGGGGCCGACTTCCGCCTGCTCGGCGACATTGTGCGCGAGCGCAAAGGCGCCACGCTGCCGAAGCCCATTTCGATTCATGTCGGTCTCGAGCGCCCCGACCAGAAACGTACCTAAAACCAGGCCGTTCATCTGGTAGAAGATGATCTCCTCATTCTCGAAGACCGGCGACCAGCCAAACCCATCGACATAGAAGCGCCGGGAGCGCGACAGATCGGCGATGCCAAGGGTGATGATCGAAATTTGTTGCTGCATGTCAGACCCTCGTTCGGCGCGTGCGAAGCGGCAGCATGATCGCCTCGAGCTGGTCCAGAGGCATGGCGCCGTAACCCAGCGCGAGTTGGTGGAACTGGCGGAGCGAGAAGCGCCGGCCCAGTCGCGCCTTCATAGCGTCGCGCATCGCAAGGAGGCGAAGCTGGCCGAGCTTATATCCCAGGGCCTGACCCGGCCAGGCCATGTAACGCTCGACCTCGGCGACGACTTCGCTCATCGGCGACCCGCTATGCTCCTGCATATAAGCGATTGCCCGCTCGCGGGTCCATCTGAACTGGTGCAGGCCGGTATCGACGACCAGCCGAACGCAACGGAACAGGTCGTCGGATAAACGCCCAATATCGCCGGCAGGGTCATCAGCATAGGCGCCGAGCTCCGCTGCCAGCCTCTCCGCATAGAGCGCCCAACCTTCCTGATAGGCGTTGAAGCTGGCGATACGCAGCAGTAGCGGCGCTTGGGACAGTGAGAGCATTGTCGCCCCCTGCGTGTGATGGCCGGGAACGCCCTCATGATAGGTGAGGGTGGGCAGCGCATAACGGTGGATGCCCGCCATATCGCGCAAGTTGATCCAATAGATGCCCGGCCGCGATCCATCGAGCGAGGGACCGTCATAATAGCCGCCCGGCGCCGATTCCTGTGTCGCCTGGGGTACCGCGCGGATCTCCAGCCGTTGCGAGGGGATCATCTCCGGCGGCAGAAACTCGGCCTGACGTTTCTCCATCGCGGCAACGAGCCCGCGCAGATAGTCGATCACCTGGCGTCGGCCCTCGGCCGTATCGGGAAAACGCTGCCTGGGATCCGCCCCGAGCGCACCGAGGCGTTCACGCAGAGTTCCCCGGCTGTAGCCGAGCTGGCGTAACCGCGCATCGATGCGAGAGCTTACGAGCCGGACCTGCTCCAGACCGGTCCGGTGGATCTCGGCAGGTGCCTCCGTGCTATCGGCTATCGAGCGGATGTTCGCCAGATAGAGCGCCTCCCCATCGGGCTGTGCCCAGATGCCCGCTTCCTCGCGGCCGTCTGGCAGCAGCTCGCGCACCCGCGCGCGCAGCTTGGCAAAGGCTGGGCGCGCACGCTTTTCCAGGGCCGTGATCGCGCGTTGCTCCGCCGCGGTGCGGGTGCGGGCATCTAGCCCGGCCGCCGCGGAACGATCGCGCAGCGCGGTGATCAGCGGATGGTCCTGCGGCGGTCCGGCGAGGAAGGCTTCGAGCACCGGCAGCGTCTTTTCGAGCAGCGCACGAGGGGGCACGCAGCCGAGTGCCTGGTCGGCACGGCTCTTCTCCAGAACGCCCGCGAAGCCGGGGCCGAAACCGTCCAGTTTTTCGATCCACGCGTCGACCTCTATCGGTGAGGACAGCGCCTGCTGGGCAGCCATGATGTTGGGCGTGGTGATCGCAGGGCCCGAAATCTGGTTGAGAATGTAGGGCTCGTGCCCCGAAAACCAGAAGGGATTGGGCCGGCCATAGCCAATCGCAGCGCTACGGGTGCCATTCTCGATGATAGCTGCCGCTACCGCGAGCCGGACTTCGCTCAACCGGTCGCCCGAGCAGCGAATTGCCTCGATGGCGATCCCGGCTTCGCCCAGCGATGTCCGCCAGCTTTCTTCTCCTGCAGGCGAGTAATCGTCCATGCGCCGGGCGAGCGGTCCGCCGCCCAACGATCCCGGCACGCCCGAATAGGTGGCGATTTCCGGCGTCTGCTCGAGCAATATGTCCGCCACATGATCGAGGGGGGTCTGGATAGGGCAGGGTGCGGGCCGGTTGGAAGCCGCCGCGGCGAAGCGCGGCACGATAGCCGTGATCGAGGTCGCTCCCACGAGGGCGGTGAAGCGGCGGCGGGAGAGGGCGGGGGCCGGTGAGGTCATGATGTCGGTTCGCCGTCGTGACATTTTCGATGCAAGACGGCAACAGTCACCCGATGTTCCCCATCGATTCGTCAGGTCGCACCGTCCGATGACCGGGCTGCTGCTGATTGCCGATCACGCCTCGAACCATGTGCCTGCCGATATCGATCTCGGCATCGATCCTGCGCTGCTCGATCAGCATATGGCCGTAGATATCGGCGTCGAAGAGCTCGGGACGCTGTTGTGCGAGCGGCTCGACATGACCGGCATCTTCGGGACGGTTTCGCGTTTGGTCATCGACCTCAACCGCGAGGCGGATGCGGCCGGACTGATTCCGCTCGATAGCGACGGCTTCACTATCCCTGGCAACACGTTGCTCGACGCTGAAGCGCGCGCTGCGCGGATCGAGCGCTTCTGGCGCCCCTATCATCAGGGCATCGCGGCGCGCATCGCGAGCTGCCGGCCCCGCCTGATCGTCTCGCTCCACAGCTTCACACCGCGCCTCGCCGCGCGACCCCAGGAAGAGCGGCCCTGGCAGGTCGGCATTCTCTACAACCAGGACGATCGTGCGGCCCTTGCCGGCATGGCAGCACTGCGGGCGGCTGGCATCATCACCGGCGATAACCAGCCCTATTCGGGTAAGGTGCTGAACGCGACGATGAATGCTCATGCCGAGGCGAATGCTATTCCCTATCTGGGGCTCGAGGTGCGGCAGGACCTGATCGGCGACGCGGTGGGAATAGCCCTGTGGGCCGATCGGCTCGCGCCAGTGATTGTCTCGACCCTGGCCGCGGTGGAGGGTTGCGGCTAGTTCACTGCAATGTTGGTTTCCACGACCCGAAAGCCGAAACGGCCTCGCCATCACGGCTGACGTTGCTTGACTTTCTAAGGCATTGCGCCCATCTCATCGGCGCTAACGTCGCCTGCGACGGATTTTGAGGCCTGACGGCCGATCTCTCCCTTCACGCGCTATTGCTCCGACCGCATTCTGCGGGCGAGTTGCTCAGGCCATTGCGAAAGGATCACCATGCCGACCGGTACCGTGAAATTCTTCAATGTCGACAAAGGCTATGGCTTCATCGCGCCGGATGAGGGCGGTCAAGACCATTTCGTGCACATCAGCGCCGTCGAACGCGCCGGCATGGCGAGCCTCGATAAGGACCAGCGGCTCAACTACGAGCTCGAAGCCGACCGTCGTGGCAAGCAGGCCGCCGTCAATCTGCAGTCGGCCTAGGCGCGTCGCCACCGAAAGGCGGCGCACTTTTTTCCTATCGGCGTTCGCGCCAACCATATAAAGATTTCTATATTTTGCGTAAATTTTTCAGGTTGTTATCCCTCATCTCCCCTTTCTCTTCCAAATCGGTACGCGGCACCCTGAGCCGCCGGGACCTCGAACGCATCGTTGCGGAGATGGTCGGCTGATCGCGGCTAAGATCGACAAGGAGCAAAGCCATGTCAGCAACAAGCGATTTCTATTTCACCCGCGCGGCGGAGAGCGCGCGCGAGGCGGAGCAGAGCGGGCTGGTCAACGTCCGCGAACGCCATCTTCGCGCCGAGGCTGCCTGGCTTTCAATGGCCAGGCGGATCGAAAAAGCCGAGCATGACCGCGCAAATCTGGCCGCCGAAAAAGCGGCGCGGGTCTCGTTCAGCGAATAGCCGGTTTACGAGGTCCTGATAATAACATCATCCAAGCATCAGGCATATAACGGACCATCGATGCGGGCTTCCGGATTTTGCGGGGGCGGCCGATATATGATCTGCTTGTGAGCGGCGTGCGCGCTACGATCATGGAGCGCCGGCGACGCGGATCGGCCCTTCCACCTTGTTTAGCTGTCTCCACGGTCTTACAGGCCACCCGACAGCAAGGAAGGCCCGATGACGCAGACGTTCGATAAGTCCAAGCTTCCCAGCCGCCATGTCTCGGTAGGTCCGGAGCGGGCGCCCCAACGCAGCTATTATTATGCGATGGGGATGACGGCGGAGGACATCGCCAAGCCGTTCGTGGGCGTGGTCTCGGCAGGCAATGACAGTGCTCCGTGCAACACCACGCTCGATGCGCAGGCGGATATCTGCCGCGAGGGCGTGATCGCCGCCGGCGGCACGCCGAGACGGTTCAACACGATCACGGTCACCGATGGCATCGCGATGGGCACGCAGGGCATGCGCTCGTCGCTCGCCAGCCGTGAGGTGATCGCCGATTCGATCGAGCTCTCGGTGCGCGGCCACAGCTATGACGCGATCGTCGGCTTCGCCGGCTGCGACAAGTCGCTGCCGGGTATGATGATGGCGATGCTGCGGCTCAACGTACCGTCGATCTTTGTTTATGGCGGATCGATCCTGCCCGGTCATTATCAAGGGCGCGACCTGACCGTGCAGGACGTGTTCGAGGTCGTCGGTCGCTATTCCGCCGGTGCCTGCCCGCTGTCCGAGGTCGATGCGATCGAGCGCGCAGCATGTCCGGGTCACGGCGCCTGCGGCGGCCAGTTCACTGCCAACACCATGGCATGCGTCGGCGAGGCGATCGGGCTGTCCTTGCCGAATTCGAACATGATGCCGGCGCCTTATGAGGGGCGCGGTGATCTGGCCAAGGCAGCTGGCCGACAGATCATGGAGCTCATCGCCAAAAATATCCGGCCCCGCGATATCTGCACGCGCGAAGCATTCGAGAATGCGGCCCGGATCGTGGCAGCGACGGGCGGATCCACCAATGGCGGCCTTCACCTGCCGGCGATGGCGCATGAGGCTGGCATGGATTTCAGCCTGTTCGACGTTGCCGAGATCTTCAAGTCGACGCCCTATATCGCGGATTTGAAGCCCGGCGGCCGCTATGTGGCCAAGGACATGTACGAGGCAGGCGGCGTCTACATGGTGATGAAGACACTGCTCGCGGAGGGCTTCCTCCACGGCGATTGCCTGACCGTGACCGGCAAGACGCTGGGCGAGAATATCGATCAGGTCACCTGGAAGCCTGACCAGAAAGTCATCCACGACGCCCGCACGCCGATCACCCCGACCGGCGGCGTCGTCGGCCTCAAGGGAAGCCTTGCGCCCGAGGGTGCGATCGTGAAGGTCGCCGGCATGGCGCGACTGCAGTTCAGCGGCCCTGCCCAGGTGTTCGAGTGCGAGGAGGACTGCTTCGCCGCTGTGGAAGAGCGCCGGATCAACGAAGGCGCGGTGATCGTCATCCGCAACGAGGGGCCGAAGGGCGGCCCGGGCATGCGCGAGATGCTGGCAACGACCGCCGCACTTTACGGACAGGGCATGGGCGAAAAGGTGGCGTTGATCACCGACGGGCGTTTTTCGGGCGCCACGCGCGGCTTCTGCATCGGCCATGTCGGTCCGGAGGCAGCCGATGGAGGGCCGATCGCGCTGGTCGAGGATGGCGACATCATCTCGATCGATGCCGAGGCGGGGACGATCGAGCTCGACGTGGCGGAAGAGGTGCTCGCCGCGCGCCGCGCCCGATGGCAACCCCGCCGTAACGACTATCAGTCTGGCGCGCTGTGGCGATATGCGCAGAATGTCGGTCCGGCCTGGAGGGGGGCGGTGACGCATCCTGGCGCCGCGGCCGAAACCCATGTCTATGCCGATCTTTGAAGCGAAAGCCGGAGCTCGGCCTTTCGGGGCAGAGGGCGGGGGCGGCCCTCGTCAACACGCATTGAACCCAGATCGGAGATCTCGCCCCCGCCCCTGGTCGAGCATCATGGCGCTTCTCCTGCTGACGGCCTGCTCGAGTGCTGACGAAACTGTGACGCGCGATCCGATCGCGTGCAGGGTGAAGGGCGCCGTCTTCCAGGAAATCTGTACGCGCGAGGACATTTCGGGCAGCGAGGGGACCGAACTGATCGTCCGGGCGCCGGATGGCGAGTTCCGCCGCTTGCTCGCGACCGAAAATGGTCACAACGTGGTGGCCGCTGACGGCGCCGAGCCGCTGCTCGTCGAAAAACACGGTGTCGACAGCCTCTATGTGACGGCTGACTCGATCACCTATCGCCTGCCTGTTCCAGTCGGCTCGTGATCGGCCGGCCCATCCTCACCGCAGCCCAGACCCGCGCGGCCGAGGAGACCGTATTCGCGACCGGGGTGACGGTGGACGAGGCGATGGAGAAGGCGGGGGCGGCCGTGGCCGAAGCCGCATGGCGCTTTGCCGGCCGGCTGCCGACATTGATATTGTGCGGGCCCGGCAATAATGGCGGCGATGGCTACGTTATCGCGCGTCTTCTGCGCGAACGGGGTGTCGACGTCCGGGTCGCATCCTGCGGCGAGACGAGGAGCGGCGCGGCGCTGGCCAATCGCGAGCGCTGGATCGGCCCCGTGGAGCGGCTGGCAGACGCGGTACCAGCTCCGCTGATGATCGATGCTCTGTTCGGCACGGGGATGGCTCGGCCGCTCGACCCGCCCGTGGCTACGGCGCTCGGACGACTTGCCAGCGCCGCGCGCTGGCGGATTGCCGTCGATCTGCCGAGCGGGGTCGGCACCGATGACGGCTCGCTGCTCGGGCCGGCGATCGGCTACGACCTGACGGTCGCCCTCGCCTGTCTCAAGCCGGCGCATCTGCTTCAGCCCGCCGCGGGGCTGATGGGGCGCATCGTCGTCGCCGACATCGATATCCCCGCACATTCCGAGCTTCACGAGATCTGCCGGCCCGATCTGCCGGCGCCGGGCCCGAGCGACCATAAATATAAACGCGGCTATGTCGTGGTGATCGAGGGTGCGATGCCTGGCGCTGCCCTGCTGTCGGCAATGGCGGCGCAGCGCGGCGGCGCGGGCTATGTCACGCTGGTGGGATCGAGCGAGCAGGGCCCGGCCGCACTTGTCCGTCGCGGCGACGGCATCGACCCCATCCTGGCGGATGATCGGGTCGGTGCAGCGGTAATCGGCCCGGGCCTCGGCCGTGACGAGGCGTCCTTCGTACGGCTGCAGCGCGCGCTGGAAAGCGGCAGGCCGCTGATCCTCGACGCCGATGCGCTGGTGCTGCTCGCCGAGCGGGGAATCGAGCAGCTGCCGGGCCTGCCGATCATGACGCCGCATGAGGGCGAGTTTTCGCGCTTGTTTGGAGACCTTCCCGGCAGCAAGATCGAGCGCGCGCGGGCGGCAGCGCACGCTTTCGGTGCGATCGTCGTGCTCAAAGCGCCGACACGGTCGTTGCCGCGCCCGATGGCCGGGCGGCGATCTCGCGACCGGCGGCAGGCTGGCTGGCAAGCGCGGGCACCGGGGATGTGCTGGCCGGGTTGATCGCGGCCAACCGCGCTCGGGGGTTGGCGTCTTTCGAGGCGGCTTGCGCGGGCGTTTGGCTTCACGGCCGCGCGGCCCGTCTGGCGGGGCCAGGGCTGATTGCCGACGATCTCATCGCGCAGCTGCCACAGGCTCTGGCGGAATGCGCATGACCTTCGATCGTGCAGCGGGGCCAGGAATGGCCACCGATCCGGATGGCCGATGACAGATACGAGCATCGAAGCCGTGCCCATCGTCCGGATTGCCGCGCGCGGAGAGGGCATCACCGAGGACGGCCGACATTCCCCGCTATCCGCGCCCGGCGATCTCCTGTGTCCCGATGGCACGCTAATCGAGGGGCCGCACCATGTCGATCCGCCTTGCCGGCACTTTCCCCGATGCGGTGGATGCCAGCTGCAGCATATCGACGATGCGAGCTATGCCGATTTTCTCGCGCAGCGGATAGCAGGGGCGCTCGCGCAGCAGAAGATCGCGCCACCGCCGATTGCGCCGGCGATCCTCTCCGCGCCGTTGAGCCGTCGGCGCGCGGCGTTGCGCGCCGAGCGGCAGGGCAAGCCGATGCTGATCGGCTTCAACGAAGAGCAGAGCCATCGCATCGTCGACATGAAAATGTGCGAAATCCTGGACCCCCGTTTGTTCGCGCTGATCGATCCGTTGCGTAAGTTGCTGCACCCGATGATGCGAGACCGGCGAGCGGCCGGCGTTCAGATGACGCTCGTGGATCAGGGCATCGATTTGCTCCTGGAAAAAGTTGAGGCTGAGGGACTGGCTGCGGTCGAGACGCTTGTCGACTTTGCCGCGCGTCACGGGCTGGCGCGGCTGTCGATGGACGACGGCTTTGGTCCGGCGCCGCACTGGGAGCCAGAAGCGACGACGATAACGCTGGGTGGCGTCGCGGTCGCTTTTCCGGCCGGTGCCTTCCTGCAGGCCACTGCAGACGGGCAAGCCGCTCTGACGGCCGTGGTGGAGGACATCGTCGCCGATGCCGGGGTAGTCGCCGACTTATTCTCCGGGCTCGGGACCTTCGCGTTGCCCATGGCACGAACGCGGCGCGTCTATGCCGCGGAGGGCGCGCGTGACGCGGCGCTGGCACTGAAGGCGGCCGGAGATCGCGCGCGGCGGCCGATCGCGGTCGAGCATCGCGATCTTTTTCGTCGTCCGCTCTCAACCGGCGAGCTTGACCGTTTCGGAGCGGTGGTGCTCGATCCTCCGCGAACCGGTGCACGGGAGCAGGTTGCCGCGCTGGCCGCGTCGAAAACCGGGCGCATCGCTTATGTATCATGCAATCCTTCGACCTTCGCGCGCGACGCCCGAACCCTGGTGGAGGGCGGATGGCGGATCGAGCGTATAACTCCGGTCGGCCAGTTCCGCTGGTCGACCCATGTCGAACTGGTCGCCTCTTTCGTGCGCTGATTTTCGCCTTTGGTAGCATGCCGGACCGCCAAACGGCTCCGGTTAACCATCTTTTATCCCGCTGCCGACATCGTCGCACCCACCGCTTCTGATGGTGATGTGCATGTCGCGTGGCGTATCGTTGCTTCTACTGGGGCTGCTGTTCGCCAGCGGCGCGCGCGCGACCGTGCCGGTGCTCGCCCTGGACCGCCATGTGCTTGATGGCGGATCGCAGGTGGTGCGTTATCCGGACCGGCGAGTGGGATTCCGGACTGGCGCCGTCTTGCGCGGCGGTCGGTCAGCAGGCGCACTCGCCGCTGCCGCTTCGCGCCGCCAGTTCAGTCATGAACTGACCGGCCGGTACCATCCCTTCGGCAATGCCCTCCGGGTGTCGCTCGGGCTAAGGGAGGATGCGAACCGTCTATTGCTGCGCGTCAGCAGTGATCCTGCCGAACTCGGCAGCGGGAGCTACGCACCAATTGCTATGGTCGGCCTGCGCGGTTCGGTAGCCGATGGCCTGACGCTCAGCGGCGATGTGGGGCTGGTGGGGCACACGATTACCCGTCCGCGCGACCGCCGGCTCGTCACGCCCATCGAGCGAAATCAAGGAGTAGATCCCGGAGTCAAAGGCTATCGGCCGATTGTCCAGCTCTCCGCTGATTACCGCTTCTGACCAGCCGGGCCAGATCGCTCAACCGTTCAGCCGATCACTATCAACGCAGCCCGGATCGCGAGGCCGAACAGCACGAACGAACCGAGTGCGAACAGCGCAAATCGCAGCATGACATTATTGATCGTCGCCTGGACGAGGCTGTGCGCCACGCGCAAGCCAACATAGATCCAGGCGAGTTGTGCATTCAGGCCGTCGCCCCCTCCGACCAGTGCAAGCACGATCGCCGTCGCATAGAAGATCGTGGGCTGCTCGTGCAGATGGTTGTAATTGTCGGCCTTCCACCGGACCTTGGCTGGTATCTTGTCGTTGAAGTCACTATTCGGCTTGGTGGGATCGTAGACGATTCCACCTCTGGTCATCGCCGGAATGCGCGTGGCGTAGAGCCAGACCCACATCACGCAGGTCCACAGTATGAGCGCGATCACGGCGCCCAAGATCGGTGCATGCATCTATTATCCCCTGCCTGGTTGCCTGACGATGACTGAGCGGGGAGGACTTGTCAAAGCAGTCTGTGGAAAGGAGGATTAACCATATTCCTCCTCCGCAAGTCGTAGATTTCCGAAGATAAACGGCGATGAATCGACTTTCGGTTCACTGAATCGTGGTCTAGTTTGTGCGACAGAAAGTTATGTACCACTCGCTTATCTATATCAGCCGCAGTCGCCTAGTCATGCCTGCTCAGGCCGGTGAGATCGAGCGGATCGTCGCGGGGTCAGCCGCCCGCCACGCCATGCTGGGCATTCGCGGCGCGCTGATCTTCACCGAGCGTCACTTCGCGCATTTGATCGAGGGGCCATCCTCTTCGATCGATGAATTGATGGAAGACGTCATGGCCGATCCGCGCCATGAGCAAGTGACGATCATCGATCGAAGACCGATCGATGGTTACCGGTTCCCGGACTGGACCCTCGCTTATTGGGGCGACTCTGGCTACATGGACGAACAGGTCGCGCGCGTACTCGAAAAGGTCGGCGGAGTGCGCCAGGCGCATCGCACCGAACATCTGTCCAAGCTGATTCAGAAGCTTGCGCATGAAAGGCACAAGCAGAATAGCCCGATCGGGCGGCCGTCGGGCCATTAGCCGTTAAACGCGTCTCCCGGATCAGTCGAACAGCTTCGCAAGGCGGCGCTTCGGCCGATCCTTCCAGCAACCGCGATGATAGGCGTCGGAGGCAAGCAGTGGCAACACCGAGCCGGCTTCCGCGAAAACCATCTGCTCGATACCGGTGTTGACCTTGCCCCAGCTCGCCGCCTCCTGCAGCGTCGAGGAAGAGCATGCCCCGTCGCGCACGTCGGCGACGGTGATCTGCACGGCATATTTGTGAACCTCGACATCGCTATGGCCGAGGATCTCCGCGCACACGACCGTGTCCTGGATGAAATTCTTCGGCACACCGCCGCCGATCATCAGCAGGCCGCTTGATCCGGCCTGGATTTTGATGTCGGTGAGTTCGCGGAAATCGGCGATCGCATCCAGCACCATATAGGGCCGGCCGGCCTTCATGCAGTCGACCTGATGCTTCACCAGCCCGAAGCCTGCCGAACTGTCCACGAACGCCGGGCAGAAGATCGGCACGTCGTTCTCATAAGCAAGCTTGACGAGGCTATTCTCCTTCTTGCCGTGCTCGACGAGATAGCGGCCCATCTCGCGAATGAAGGCGCGGCTCGAATAGGGCCGGGGCGGAAGCGAATTGGCGATCTTGTTGATCGTGAAATCGCAGTCCTGCAGCTGCTGCTCATCGATATATGTGTCGTAGATGCGGTCGATATAGAGCGAGCGCAGCGTATCGTCGTCGGGGATTTCGAGCGCCTGATAATGTTTATGACCGAGGCCCTCGAAGAAATCCATGTCGACGATCGTCGCGCCGGTTGCGATAACGGCATCTACCATGCCGAGACGGACCATTTCCGCATAGGCATCCATGCAGCCGCCGGCCGAGGTCGACCCGGCGATCACGAGGAAGATGGTGCAATCCGGATCCTCCAGCATCTGGTTGTAGATGCGGGTGGCGCGGGCGAGATCACGGCTCGTGAAGCTCATCTTACCCATCGCGTCTATGATCGGTCGCGCGTCGAAGCTCTTGATGTCGATATGTTCGACTTGAGTGGAGAGCAGCTCGGCCTTGCGCGTGTCGTTGATGGGGGCGTCCGTCATGATGTCACCTCGAATGAGTCCCTGTGCCAGCGCATACTGGCTCGCCCGGAGATAAGCGCGTGGCCTGTCCCCAGGATCCCGGCCTTCGCCGGCACAATGGTGGATAGTGGTCTGGCGCTTACAGCTTGATGACGTTCGACGGAACCGCATGCGCGGCATCGTCGTCGGCCAAGTACAGGCTGGCCATCGGCTCGTCGTCCATGATCACCCGATCGCCGGCGGTGAAGCCGTTGAAGCCGGTGCGCATCGCACAACCGTAAGCGCCGAGCATGCCGATCTCGATATAATCGCCCGGCTGTATGTCGGCAGGGAGCATGAACGGGCCGGCCATGCGATCCATGTCATCGCAGGTCGGGCCGTAGAAGCTGAAAGCCATGTCGCGCGCGTTGGAGTCGGGCTGGCGAAGCAGCTTGACCGGGAAGCGCCACCCGACATGCGCCGCGTCGAACAGCGCTCCATAGGCGCCGTCGTTGATGTAGAGCTCGTTGCCACGGCGGCGCTCGACGCGAACCAGCACGCTTGCATATTCGGCGCAAAGCGCGCGACCAGGCTCGCACCACAATTCCGACGAATAGGATACGGGCAGGCTTTCGAACGCCTGATGGATCGCGCCGAAATAGGCTTCGAGAGGGGGCGGCTCCATGCCCGGATAGAGGGACGGAAATCCGCCGCCGACGTCGACCACATCGACCGTCACAGCCGCCGAGACGATGGCGGCACGGACCTTTTCCATCGCCTGGACATAGGCCGACGGGCTCATTGCCTGGCTGCCGACATGGAAGCAGATACCGAGCGCGTCGGCCGCCTGGCGCGTGCGCTGGAGCAGGCCCTTCGCCTCGGCGAGCTCGACACCGAACTTGGAGGCGAGACTCAGCTTCGACATCTCGGAAGAAACCCGCATCCGGACGCACAGGGTCAGATCGCTTGCCCCATTGGTGGCACGGACAATCTTCTCCAGCTCCTCGACCGAATCGAGCGAGAAGGTGCGCACGCCATGATCGAAATAGGCCTCGGCAATGGCCTCCTCGGCCTTGACCGGGTGCATGAAGCAGAGCGTCGCCTCGGGCAGCAGCCCGGAAACCAGCCGCACCTCGGCAATCGATGCCACGTCATAATGCGTGATGCCGTTGTCCCACAGGATCCGAAGCAGGTCAGGCGACGGATTCGCCTTCACGGCATACATTGAGCGCCCCTGGAACTTCTCGACGAAGAACCGGGCGGCCCGCGCAGCCGCGTGGGGACGAAGAAGCGTAACCGGTTGAACCGGCTTCAGGGACGCAGCTAGCCCCAGCGCGCTATGATGCTTGTGCAACTCAAGGGACCTCCGGGTGTAACGTTGGCAAGAAAGCTGCCTTGCGGTGGAAGTCCCATGGGGCAGCGGAGGCGCGGATATATGGTGCAGAACTCTCCATGTAAAGTTTGGATGTGCGGTTCAACCGATGCCATCGTCAGCACGCCGCAAAAACCGCTGGGAAACGGGCAAAATTGCCGCAGTACGCAATTGGGGTGCGGGCGCCCCCAATCTGCGAATCGGACCCCGCTTGCCTTCCCCGCGCAGATATGGCTTCCATTTGACCATGACGCTGCATCGCCATGGGCACGATCCCGGCCACAGCCATGGCCATGCTCGGGACCATGCGCCTGTCAACTATGGCCGCGCCTTTGCTGTCGGAGTTTCGCTCAATCTCGGCTTCGTTCTGGTCGAGGGTGCGGCCGGCCTGGTGTCGGGATCAGTCGCGCTGGTGGCCGATGCGAGCCACAATCTTTCCGACGTGCTCGGTCTGCTGATGGCCTGGGCCGCCTATGCGCTGTCGGCACGGCCTGCCAGCCGCCGCTTCACCTACGGTTTGCGCAGCTCGTCGATCCTCGCGGCACTTCTCAACGCGATCTTGCTGCTCGTGGCGTCCGGGGCCATTACGCTCGCCGCTGTTCAGCGCTTCCTGCAGCCTGCGCCGATCGCCAGCAGCACAGTGATAATCGTCGCCGCGATCGGCATCCTCGTCAATCTCGGTACGGCCCTGCTGTTCCTTCGCGGTCGGCGTGACGACCTCAATATCCGGGGAGCTTTCCTCCACATGGCCGCCGACGCGGCTGTCTCGGCCGGGGTGCTCGGAGGAGGTCTTCTTGTCTCGCAGACCGGCTTGCTCTGGATAGACCCGGTGATCAGCCTCATCATCGTCGCGGTCATCGTCGGCGGCACATGGGGGCTGTTCCGGGATTCGCTGCGCCTTTCGCTGCATGGCGTGCCTGGCGGCATCGACGCAGCTGAGGTCGAGGCGCGGCTCGGCGCCCTCCCTGGAGTGGCTGCGGTTCATCACGTCCATATCTGGCCGATGAGCACTACCGAGATTGCTTTGACTGCCCATCTAGTCATGCCGCAGGGTGATGCGGATGACGAATTCCTCGCGGACACCGCGCGACTAGTGGCAGCCGAGTTCGGCATTGGTCATGCGACTTTCCAGGTCGAGCGTGGCGAATGTGCCGATGATCGAGGCTGCGACGATCCACATCATGTCGAGGGCCATCGCCATCAGCATCAGCACCATTGAGCGCGCGCGGTTCGCGCCATTAGGGGCTAGATCATCGTCATGACGGTCCCCGCCATCGTCCATCTCATCGCCGCCGCGCGGCCGAACTTCATGAAGATCGCGCCGCTGTGGCATATGCTCACCGCGACCCAGGATTTCCGGCCGATCATCGTTCATACCGGCCAGCATTACGACGCGGCCATGTCCGACGATATCTTCGCCGATCTGGGACTGCCCGCGCCGGATCACCATCTCGGCATCGGATCGGGGACTCATGCCGAGCAGACCGGCCTGGTGATGATCGCCTACGAGAAGCTTGCCATGAAGCAGCGTCCGGACTGGCTGATCGTCGCGGGCGATGTCAATTCGACGGCGGCTGCGGCGATGGCCGCCGCCAAGCTGCGAATTCCGATCGTCCATCTGGAGGCAGGCCTTCGAAGCCGCGACCGGCAGATGCCGGAGGAACTCAACCGGCTCGTTACGGACGTTCTGGCGGACGTGCTCTGGACGCCGTCGCCGGATGCCGATGCCAACCTGATCGCGGAGGGCATCCCGCCCGACCGGATCACCCGCGTCGGCAACATCATGATGGACAGCTATGAGCTGGTGTACCCCGCGATTGCAGCAGCCGATTGTCCGCGTCAGCTCAACCTCGCACCGCATGGCTACGGCGTCATCACCCTTCACCGGCCTTCGAATGTGGACGTGCCGGAGCGGCTCGACCGGATCATCGCTGCGCTCATCGCGGTCCAGACACATCTCCCGCTCGTGTTTCCCGTGCACCCCAGGACGCGCGACCGGCTCGGTGCTGAGGGAGTAGCGCGGCTCGAACGGGCAGGCGTGATCATGATCGGGCCCGCGGCCTATGTCCGCTTCATGAGCCTCGTTTCCGGGGCAGCGGCGGTGATCACCGATTCGGGCGGTATCCAGGAGGAGACAACCTATCTTGGCATCCCCTGCCTGACGCTGCGCGAGAATACGGAGCGGCCGATAACGATCAGCGAGGGAACGGCGCAACTCGTCAGCGCGGATACGCTGCTCGACCGTTTGCTCGCGGCCGTCGCCGAACCGAGGCGGCACCGCAAGCGCCCGGCGCTCTGGGACGGCCACACTGCCGAACGATGCCTGGCCGATCTGCGTAGGCGTTCGCCGGTCTGATGGGTGTTCCCAGAAGTTGTTTCGCGGTCGTTATCTAGCCGATGAAGTCGATCAACAGAAAAATGTCTATAGGACTTTCGTTAAAGTTATCCCTCCGTAATGAAAATGGCCGAATGGCTCGAAATTGCCGGCAAGTATCTTGGCATATTCTCAAAACAACTTGCATTGATTAAAACGGCAGGTGCGAGCGGGACTCGCGGGAAAAGGGGGCTTCGAGAGATGGCTGAAATGAGCTTCGGGCTGGTCGACGCGTTCGACGCGGAGGCGCCGGTGGTCTCCGCTGACCATATGGGGGATGGTCAGTTCGTGTTGACCGAGCGTCTCGAGGACGGAAAGGTCGAGCGCGTCTGCCTGACGGTCGCGCAGATCGACGAGCTTTATGCGCGCGTCTGCGAGCTATATGGCGACACGAACCTGAGCAGGATCGCCGTTATCTGATCGCGGTCACGATCTTCACGCGCCGGCCGGCCACGACTGGCTGGCCGCCGTTGAGAACCGAAAGCAAAGCCAGGGGATGGGGATCGGCGATGCGTCGGGCAAGCGATGCAGCGCTTTCGCCAGGCGCGACCGTCACGATATGGATGGCGCGAGGATGAAGCGCGGCCGCCTCTTGCGCGTCGATCTGCCGGAACGATCGGAACAGGCGTTCGATTGCCGCTGCCTCCTCCTCACCGGTGCGGGACATTAGCACGAAATGGTAGGCCCGGCCGCCGCCGCCGTCATAGGCGGCGAGCCAGATGTCCGCGGTGCCCTGGCGGGTTGCAACCCTCACCGGTACGGTAATCGCCGGCAGGCCGTTGATCATCCCGGATTGCGCGGTGCCCGGCCGGATGTCGGCATCGCCGACCACCTGGGCCAGCACTTGATCGAGATAGGCCGGCAGCCCCCCTTTCGGGATCGTGCCGCCGCTAAACTCACCTCGCACGCCGTTCGGGCCATGAAGGCCGATGGCCTGCGGGCTGTTGGCAAGCGTGAAGCCCGGCGGAGCTTCGAACGCGATGCGGAGCAGCGGATGCGCAAAATGTCGACCGATGACGAAGCCCTGCTCCGGATCGTCGCCGTAGAGCAGGCCGTCGACTGCCGCGAGATAAGGCGCCTCGGCTTCGGGCAGGGCATCGTCGGCCAGGCCCGTGGCCCTGGCCAGCTGGCGAGCGCGAGCGATCCGCTTGGCCGTGAGCGGATGGCTTCGGACCCATTCGGGCACGCTGCGCGCTTCGTCACGTCCGCCGCTTTCGCTCAGGAATCGCTCCTGACGCGATAGCGCGTCGAGCATATCGGCGGCCGCATAGGGGTCATATCCAGCCTCGCGCAGATAGCGGATGCCCAACTCGTCCGATTCATATTCCTGGGTTCTGGAATATCTGGTGGTGAAAAGCTGCGCCGCACCGGCCGCAAGCCGGGTCAGTTGTTCGGACCCGGTCAGCGAAATAGCGATCACGCCGAGTGTACTCCACAGCGAGCGGTTCTGCTGGCGCTCACTGTGCCGGCCGGCGATATGTCCGATCTCGTGACCGAGGACCGAAGCCAGTTCGGCCTCGCTCGTGACGATCGCCATCAGTCCTCTCGTTACATAGATGTAGCATCCCGGGACGGCGAAGGCATTGACGACGTCGCTGTTGACGAGGGTGAAGGTGCAGCGATCCCCAAAGCCCGCCGCTCCGGCCATTTTCGCGCCGAGTTGCCGCACATAGCTCTGCTCGTCGCCCCGATACTCGCCGCCGAGTTCCGCCAGCAACCGGGGGTGCTGAGCCGCACCGAACTTCGCCTCCTCCGCGCTGATCTGCGGCACATAATCGGGTGCGGGTTCGTCCTGACAGCCCGACAACAGCAACAGCGCCAGGGCGGTTATGGTACAGGCAGATCGCATGAATTCGGACAATGCACGAAGCACCCCGTTCGTGCCGCGCTTTTTTTGGCTGGCCAATATCCTCCGGATTTTATCCAAAACGGGCTGTACTCAGGCCGGCGAGGACTCCGATAAGTCCGGCACGTCGATCGGGGCGACGGGCAATCCCTCGATCCAACGGCGATGCGAAAGCAGATATGCTTGCTCAAGATGGCGCGTGAATAGCGCGCTATCAAACAGCGCTGTGGTCCGCCGGTTCTTCTCCAGCTTTCCGCGGATCGCGGCGAGCTTCTCCCGATTGGTGGCCAGCTCAATGGCAAGAGCCTCATAGTGGCTGACGGACGATGTTATCAACTCGGGCAGCCCGACCGCGGTCAGCAAACTTGCGGCCATCCGCGCCGGATAGCCCAAGCCCGGCTTGGTGATGAGCGGAAGGCCGGCCCATAAGGCGTTGCTGGCCGTCGCGCCGGCGTTATAGTGAAAACTGTCCAGAAACAGGTCCGCGGCGGCGAACTGGGCCAAATACTCTTCATAGGACTTCCACTCGGCGAACAGGATACGTCCGGGGTCGAGCCCTCTTGCCTCTGCCTGCTGGCGAAGGTTCGCCTCTGCCCAAGGATTGGATTTGAGCAACCAAAGGACGCTGCCGTCCATCCTGCGCAGCAGGCGCATCCAGACATCAAAGAGATCGGGCGTGATCTTGTAGCTGTTGTTGATCCCGCAGAAGACAAAGCTGTCATCGGGCAGACCCAGCATCGCGCGCGAGGGGCGCTCGGCGGCCAGGGCCGTGTCATCCTGAGCCTGGTAGCAGTGCGGCAGATAGATCGGTGCTTCACTGTAGAAGCGTTCGTGACCGCGCGGGATCAACAGCTTGTCGGCAATCACGTAATCTATGAACGAAGCCCCGCTCGTGCCGGGATAGCCCAGATAGGATATCTGGATCGGGGCGGGACGGCATGCGAACAGGCCGGTGCGTGCATAGCTGGTATGGCCGGTCAGATCGACGGCGATATCGATTCCGTCACGTCTGGCAACATTCGCGATTTCCTCCTCGGAGCGCTGCGACATGTCGCGAAATCGGTCGGCACTCGCGACGATCCTGGTGCGGGTTTCGTCCTCCACGACGGGTCCATAAGAATAAACGCAGATTTCAAAGCGGGAGCGATCGTGCAGTTCAAGGACCCGCGCTATCAATCGTGCGACCGGGTGGTTGCGGAGTTCGGCGGAGAAATAGCCGATGCGCAGGCGCTTCGGGCTGGTCGCGGGTCGCGGTGGAGGCGGCAGCGGCGCTTGCTTGAAGAGCTCTTTACTGTAGCGTTCGGACCGTAGACGATGGCGATCCGGGCGATCTTCGAGCGGGAGCAGCGTGAACGGCGACACGATGGCGCCTTCGATGCCGAGCGTGCCAAGCGCTCTGGCCTCTTGCGCAAGCGCGCTCCAATCGCAAATATGGGCCTGAAGCAGAAGCTTGAGCGCGCGGATCCGGGACATGTCCGGACGTATCCGCAGGATACGCTCGAAACAGTAGATCGCTTCCGTCTTACGCCCCAGCTCCTGGCAGGTGATACCCATGTTATAGAGCGTCTCGACATGGTTCGGATCGAGGCCGAGCGCCTTGCGGAACCAATTGGTGGCCTCAGCGCGGCGGCCGGCTTCGATGTTCGCGGAGCCGAGCATGTTGTAAAGCGGCAGGGACGGGGCGAAATTGCTGGCCAGCCTCTCGCCATGGGCTATTGCCTCCTCAAGGCGTCGGTGGTTCAAAAGGTCGATCAACGCCATCACCGCCTCGCGGGGCGGGGGGCCGGGCGTCTGTTCACCCCGATCGGTTCCATCGCTGGCGCTGTGCTCTTGCTCCATCAGGGTTGATTAAGCCCCGGGTTGTGCGACGGCAACCGGTGGGAATGTGACGCGGACTTATAGCGCATCGTGCTTTTTTGGCTGACCGGCGCGGGGCTTCGGGTCTATGTGCGTCGCAGCGAGTAAACCGAGGGCCGGGGACATGACCGTCATCATCAAGGAAGCTGATCTAATCGAGAGCGTCGCCGACGCGCTGCAATATATCAGCTATTATCATCCTATGGATTATATCCGCGCGCTCGGCGCCGCCTATGAAGCGGAGCAGGGGCCGGCGGCGAAGGACGCCATCGCGCAGATACTGACGAACAGCCGCATGTGCGCCGAAGGGCATCGCCCGATCTGCCAGGACACCGGTATCGTGACGGTGTTCATCAAATGGGGCCAGCAATGTTTGCTCGACAGCGAACGCAGCCTGCAGGAGGTCGTCGACGAGGGGGTGCGCCGGGCCTATCTCCACCCCGAGAACCGCCTGCGCGCGTCGATCCTGCGCGATCCGGCCTTCACCCGCGTCAACACCAAGGACAACACACCATCGGTCCTCAATGTTGAGATGGTGCCCGGACATCATGTCGAGGTCGCGGTGGCGGCCAAAGGCGGGGGCTCGGAGAACAAGTCCAAGTTCGCAATGCTCAATCCCTCGGAGTCGATCGTCGACTGGGTGCTCGAGATGGTTCCGAAGATGGGCGCGGGCTGGTGCCCGCCCGGTATGCTCGGCATCGGCATCGGCGGCACCGCCGAAAAGGCGATGACCTTGGCCAAGGAGTCGCTGATGGGCGATATCGACATGGCCCAATTGAAGGCGCGGGGGCCTCAGAACGACCTCGAGAAGCTGCGCATCGAAATTTTCGACAAGGTCAACGCGCTCGGCATCGGCGCGCAGGGCCTGGGCGGGCTTGCGACGATCCTTGACGTTAAAATCCTCGACTATCCGACGCATGCCGCGTCCAAGCCGATAGCGATGATCCCCAACTGCGCGGCGACCCGCCATGCGCATTTCCATCTCGATGGTTCGGGACCTGCCTATCTGGAGCCGCCGAGCCTCGATGAATGGCCGAAGGTCGAATGGGCGCCGTCGAAGGAATCGATCCGAGTGGACCTCGATGCGCTGACGCCGGAAATCGTGGCGAGCTGGAAGCCAGGCGACCGGCTGCTGCTCAACGGCAAGATGCTTACGGGCCGCGACGCTGCCCACAAGCGCATACAGGATATGCTGGCCCAAGGCGAAGAGCTTCCGGTCGATTTCCATGGTCGGGTGATCTATTATGTCGGTCCGGTCGATCCGGTCCGCGACGAGGTGGTCGGCCCCGCCGGCCCGACCACTGCCACGCGCATGGACAAATTCACCGATATGATGCTGGAAAAGACCGGTCTCATCGCGATGGTCGGCAAGGCGGAGCGCGGGCCCGCCGCAATAGAGGCGATCCGAAAGCACAAGGCAGCCTATCTGATGGCCGTGGGCGGCGCCGCATATCTTGTGGCGCGTGCGATCAAGGGCGCGAAGGTCGTCGGCTTCGCCGATCTCGGCATGGAAGCGATCTACGAATTTGACGTGAAGGACATGCCGGTTACCGTCGCGGTCGACGCGTCGGGCGAAAGCGTGCATCACACCGCTCCGCTGGTCTGGCGTGAGAAGATTGCGAAGGAGCACCTGCTGGAGACCGCCTGACCTGATTCGTCGCTCCATATTGGCTCCGTTCCAAGGTTGTTCGGAAACTGGATAGGAGTGCTGCGTTCTCCCAAGGGATGGGGTCGGCGGGGAACGGGCGTTCGATGAGCAACGGATTGCGATGGACAGCATGGGCGTTGCTCGCACTCTTCCTGATCAGTTGTGCGCTCTGGCTCGCCCGGCCTCTCTATCTCGACCGCGTCTACTATAGGGGACCGCCGAGCGACCATTTCGATGGTGCGCGCTTTCGAAATCCGGAGGGGGAGTTCGGCAGCGGAGGGGCCAAGAAGATGGGCGTGGCCCGGCTATGGCGAGCCGCGACGGGCCAGCGACTTGGAGGTTGGCCGGAGTCGATCCCGGTCAGGCCGGGCCGGCCGCCGCCGCGCGTCGATGGCCGGGTGATGCGGGTTACATGGATCGGCCACGCGACCGTCCTGGTCCAGACGCAGGGCCTCAATATCCTGACCGATCCGATCTGGTCGGAGGTTGCCGGCCCCTTCAACCAATTTGGTCCTCGGCGGGTCCGCGCGCCGGGCGTCCGCTTCGTGGACCTGCCGAAGATCGACATCGTCCTGGTTAGTCATAATCACTATGATCATATGGACCTGCCGACGCTCGAGCGGCTCTGGAGGCGCGATCGGCCGCTGGTGGTGACGAGCCTGGGCAATGACAGCATCCTGCGCGATCACGGCATCGCGGCCTTGGCACGCGACTGGAACGGTATCGTTCCGATTCGGCCGGGGATTGCGGTGATCGTCGACCGTATCCACCATTGGAGTTCCCGCTGGGGCTCGGACCGCAACCGGGCCTTATGGAGCGGCTTCACCGTGACTCTGCCCGGTGGCAATGTGTTTTTCGCGGGCGATACCGGTTGGGGTGACGGCAGCTGGCCGGTCGCTGCGAGGAGGCGGGGGCCGGTCCGCCTGGCCCTGCTTCCTATCGGCGCCTATCATCCGCGCGAAATCTTCAGCGGCAACCATATCGATCCGGCGCAAGCCGTGGCAAGCTACCGGCTGCTTCACGCGGCATATGCCTTTGGCTATCATTGGGGCACTTTCCAGCTCACCGAGGAAGGGGTCGATCAGCCCCGCGACGAGCTGGGGCACATCTTGCTGGAACGTGCTATCGCACCGGGCCGCTTCGTGACGCGCGAGCCGGGGGAGGCTTGGATAGTCCCTGCGATACAAAAATTAGACTGAAGCGGGTGCAAGGGCGCTACGCCCGGTCCAACTTCTGTACGGATGTCGGGCGGTGAGCGGCAGCGCCCTGCGCCGCCGCTTGAGCTGCCTCACTTGAGCTTACGTACCTCCTGCCGGGTCAGGCTGGTCTCAAGGCCCTTGTCGGCGGCCTTCAGGGTTGAGTCGTAAAACGCATCGTCATTCTCCATTATTAGGCAGGCAGGATAGACGCCCCCAACGCTCGCAAAATTGTCCGCTTGGCGTTGGCGTGACACGATCCGCGGCCAAAGTGACTAACGCCATATTAATCCTTAACGGTGACGCCAAGCGTTACATCCGTAACATTTCGATACAGACGCGCGGTGAAAACGCTGGCTTTGTCGGCAAAAGTCGTTAAGCCAATGTTAGGAACCGCCGCTGCGTGGCCGGGGCGCTTCCGCTGTATGCTTTGGGGAGCATTGTATGAGTATGTATCGATCGGTGTTCAAAGGATTCGGGGCTGGTGTGCTTCTTGCTTGTACCGGCTTTGCGGGCACCTCGCCGCTCCAGGCCGCAACTGCGATCACCTTTGCGGAATTTTCAGGTGCCGGCACGAATTGGTTCAGCTATACCGGCGTAGCTCCGAAGGGGGGTACGCTCGCGGGTAACGCCACGGTGAATTTCGCGGCGCTCGGCCTGGGCTTTAACGACTATATAGCGGGTACGAAGTTCAAGCTCACCGCGACCTCTAACACCGCGCCCTCCTCCTGGGCTAACAACACCAACTCGACCCAGATCTTCCAGAGCGGTACGCTCACCTTCAAGGCGCCGACCGCTTATGCCAGCACGCATGGCGGAAAGTCGAACTTGCTGACCGTCACCTTCAAGAACGGTGCGTTGAACGTCACTCCGCTCGGCAGCAAGAATACCGGATTTGCGGTGACCGATGGCGAGACCCAGTTCGACGGTAGCACTTCGGAAATCAGCTACTCTTCCGACTTCTTCGATTTCTCCGACACCAGGGACTATGATTTTGCCTTCAGCCTGACCGGCACCAGCAAGAAGGTCACCGCGTCGGGCGGCGCGTTCGTCAACTTCAAGGCGAGCGGCCCAGGCAGCTTCGCGGCGTCTGTCCCCGAGCCAAGCCAGTGGGCTATGCTCCTCGTCGGTTTTGGCATGGTCGGCGCCTCGGTACGTCGTCGTCAGCGGCCGATACTCGTGGCCGCTTGAGCGGTCTTCAAACATCAGTGGGAAGGCGGGCGACCATTGGTCGCCCGTTTCATTTTGGAGCAGGGCCGTCATTCTGCCGGAGAGCGAGCCACCGGTTGTCGGCCGGCGGTCGGCTCGCCCGTGCCAGGAAGCCCGACACGTGTCTGATGCGTTTGAACCGACACCGTTATGCGTTACAGCCCGATTCCTATGTCGTCGATCTCGATGTTTCGCCGTGCGAAGGCACCGGCGCCCGGTCACAGCCGCATGGGCATCATCGATATCGGATCGAACTCGATCCGACTCGTGATCTATGACGGGCCGGCGCGGGTGCCCGCCGCGCTGTTCAACGAAAAGGTGATGGTGGGTCTCGGCCGGGGCGTGTCGCGGGACGGCACGCTCGACCCGGAGGCCACCGATCGCGCCATCGCCGCGCTGGCACGCTTCAAGCGCCTGGCCGAGCAGATGGGGGTACCCCATCCCCGCACGGTAGCCACCGCCGCGACGCGCGACGCCGCCAATGGACAGGCCTTTATCGATCGCATCACCGATCTCGGCCTGAGCGTGGAGGTGCTGTCAGGCGATGATGAAGCGCGGATGGCCGCCTATGGCGTAATCGCCTCGATACCCGATGCCAACGGCATCGTCGGCGATCTGGGCGGCGGCAGCCTCGAACTGGCGCGCGTGAACGGCGGCGAGGTGCGCGAGACGGCGTCGTTTCCGCTCGGCGTGCTGCGCCTCGATGCCGCCAGGGCGCGCGGCACCCGCGCCTTTCGCACTCTCGTGGCCAAGGCACTGGCCGAAACCGGCTGGACGGGCAGGGGTAAAGGCCTGCCCTTCTACCTTGTCGGCGGATCGTGGAGATCATTGGCCCGGCTCGACATGCATCTGACGCATTATCCGTTGCCGATCGTCCATCATTATTGGATGCCGCCCGAAAACGCCCAGCACCTCGTGCGCGTTCTGTCCAATCTCGACCGCAAGCGGCTGCGCGATGTGGTCGGGCTTTCGGGTTCACGCATCCCGACATTGTCCCACGCGGCACTGCTGCTCAGCCACCTCGTTCGCGAGCTCGGGTCGAGCGAACTCATCATATCGGCTTATGGATTGCGCGAAGGCCTGCTCTACGACGAGCTGACCGAATATCAGCGCGCGCAGGACCCGCTGATTACCTCGACGCGCGAGGAGGGCGCGCGCCAGGGCCGCTTCCCCGAGCATGGCGATCTGCTCGAGCGCTGGCAGGCGCCCCTTTTCGAGACCGAGAGCGTGCCCGACGCACGCGTTCGCCACGCGACCTGCCTGCTGGCGGATGTCGGCTGGCGCGCCCATCCCGAATTCCGGGCCGAGCGTGGGGTGGAGACGGCCCTGCACGGCAACTGGGTCGGGATCGATTCCCGCGGGCGCGGCATGATGGCACATGCGTTGTGGACAAGCTTCGGGGGCGCCGGCCTGGTGCCGGTGATCAGCAGCCTGTGCTCGGCATCCGAAATCGTCACCGCGGGGCGCTGGGGCCTTTCGCTGAGGCTCGGTCAGCGCTTTTCGGGCGGCGTGGCCGATGCGCTCGTCGGCAGCCGCCTGGCACTGACGCAGAAGACGCTCGAACTTCACGTCGAGCCTGACAACGCCATCCTTTACGGTGAGGCGGTCGAGCGCCGGCATCGCACCCTGGCGGGCGCGTTCGGGCTCGAACCCAAGCTGATGATCGGTTAAGGCGCCTGGTGCCGCGTGGCTGCACCGCCGATCCGTTCATCCGTCCAGGGTTGACATCACCAACTTGCCGTTCCTGACACTGAATGCGAGGCGCCCTTCCACCAGCGCGAGCGCGTCGCGGCCGAATATGTCGAACCGCCAGCCGCGCAGCATCGGCAGATCGCGTACCCCGGCCGCGAGCAGTTCGAGATCGTCCGCGCGCGCGATCAGCCGGGGTGCCACGTCGGCCTCGCGCGAGCGGACCTTCAGCAGCAGCTTCAGCAGATCGGCGATCAGCGCGCCTTCCTTGCCGAGGCCGGGCTTGCGGTCCTCGCGCGGCGGCATCTCCGCCTCGTTCAATGGCACTGCATCCCTGATCGCGGCCATCAGACGGGCGCCGATATCGTTGCCGGACCAGCTCGGCGACAGGCCGCGCACCTTCGACAGGTCGGCCTGCTCGCGCGGCGGGTGCGAAGCGAGATCGGCGAGCGTCTCATCCTTGGCGATGCGGCCGCGGGGCAGATTCTTCGAACGTGCCTCGCGTTCGCGCCAGGCGGCGATCGCTTTCAAGCGGCCAAGCACCTCGGCCTTGCGGCTGGGCAGGCGGATGCGGGTCCAGGCGAGCTCGGGCAGATTGGCATAGCTCGCCGGATCGCCAAGCCGTTCCATCTCATTGTCGAGCCAGCCGCCACGGCCCGTCTGGCGCAGCTTGTCCAGCATCCGCGGGAAGAGCGCCGCAAGATGGGTGACATCGCCGATGGCATAGTCGATCTGGCGCTTGTCGAGCGGACGGCGCGCCCAGTCGGTGAAGCGCGCGCCCTTGTCGAGCTTGATGCCCAGCATGGTCTCGACAAGGTTCGAGTAGCCGATCTGTTCACCCAGGCCCATCGCCATCGCGGCGACCTGGGTGTCGAACAGCGGATAGGGCGTCTTGCCCGTCAGGTTATGGACAATCTCAAGGTCCTGTCCGCCGGCATGGAAAACTTTCAGCACCTCGTCATTTTCGACGAGCAGGTCGAGTAGCGGCTTCAGCTCGAGGTCCTTGGCCTTGGGATCAATCGCCGCGGCTTCCTCGGTATTGGCGATCTGGATCAGACAGAGATCGGGCCAATAGGTGCTTTCGCGCATGAACTCGGTATCGACCGTGACGAAGGCCGAATGCGCCAGTCGCGCGCAAAGGTCGGCGAGCGCGGCACTGTCAGTAATCAACGGATGAATGTGCATGGAGTCGCTGCATAGAGCCTGATTGCCGGACGTCAAAGCGCTACGCATTGCGCATCGAGCCGGGAATCCGGGTCGGAGCCTGCCAGGACGCTTGACAAGCATATGCACGCGCGCGAAGCGCACCGCTCGCAAAATTGGCCGAAAGTTGAAGACACATCATGCACGCCTATCGCACGCACCATTGCGGCCAGCTTCGCGGCCAGGATGTCGGCTCGCGCGTCCGCCTGTCGGGCTGGGTCCATCGCAAGCGTGACCATGGCAATCTGCTTTTCGTCGATTTGCGCGATCATCATGGCCTGACGCAAATCGTCACGGACATCGAATCCGAAGCGTTCCGCCAGCTCGAGCGGCTGCGCGTGGAGTCAGTGGTGACCATCACCGGCGACGTCGTCGCCCGTGCTGGCGAGGCGGTGAATCCCAATCTAGCGACGGGCGAGATCGAGGTTCGCGCCCGCGAGGTGACGATCCAGTCTTCGGCGCAGGAATTGCCGCTGCCCGTGGCCGGCGAAGCAGATTATCCGGAGGATATCCGCCTGCGCTATCGCTTTCTGGACCTGCGGCGTGACCGGATCCATGCGAACATCGTGTTGCGCTCGAACGTCATTGCCTCGATCCGGCGGCGGATGATTGATCAGGGCTTTACTGAATATCAGACCCCAATCCTGACCGCGTCCAGCCCGGAGGGCGCGCGCGATTATCTGGTGCCCAGCCGGGTCCATCCCGGCAAATTCTACGCGCTGCCCCAGGCGCCGCAGATGTTCAAGCAACTCCTGATGGTGGCCGGTTTCGACCGCTATTTTCAGATCGCCCCCTGCTTCCGTGACGAGGACGCGCGTGCCGATCGCTCGCCCGGTGAATTCTACCAGCTCGATTTCGAGATGAGCTTCGTCACCCAGGATGACGTGTTTGCCGCGATCGAGCCCGTGCTTCACGGCGTATTCGAGGAATTCGCCAATGGTCGGGCGGTTACTCCGGCGCCATTTCCGCGCATCGCCTACAAAGACGCGATGCTGCGCTATGGTTCGGATAAGCCCGACCTGCGCAACCCGCTAGAGATCACCGATGTCACCGAGCATTTCCGGGGCTCGGGATTCGGCCTGTTCGCGCGAATTGTGGAAAGTGGTGGCGTCGTTCGCGCGATCCCGGCGCCGGGCGCCGGAGCGAAAAGCCGCAAATTCTTCGACGACATGAACGATTGGGCGCGTAGCCAGGGTCATGCCGGACTCGGCTATATCAACATCAAGGGCGGCGAGGCGGGCGGACCGATCGCCAAGAATCACGGCGAGGAGGCGACGAGCAAACTGATCGCGGCGCTGCGCCTGGGCCCGGACGACGGCGTCTTCTTCGCCGCCGGCAAGGAGTTGACGGCTGCGAAGCTCGCAGGCGCCGCGCGGACCCGCGTGGGCGAGGAGCTGGAGCTGATCGAGCAGGGCGTTTTCAAATTCTGCTGGGTCGTCGACTTCCCGATGTTCGAATATGACGAAGACACGAAGAAGGTGGATTTCAGCCACAATCCATTCTCGATGCCGCAAGGCGAGATGGAGGCACTGGAATCGCAGGACCCGCTGGAGATTCTGGCCTACCAATATGACATTGTCTGTAACGGCGTGGAACTGTCGTCGGGCGCGATCCGGAACCACAAGCCCGAGATCATGTACAAGGCATTCGAGATCGCCGGCTATACGAAGGAGCAGGTCGAGGAGAATTTCTCCGGCATGCTCAACGCGTTCCGATATGGCGCTCCGCCGCATGGCGGCTCTGCTCCCGGCATCGACCGCATCGTCATGCTGCTGGCAGACGAGCCCAATATCCGCGAGGTGGTGATCTTCCCGATGAACCAAAAGGCGGAAGATCTGATGATGGGCGCGCCGTCGCCAGTGAGCCTGAAACAGCTTCGCGAGCTGAATATCCGGATCGTCGAACCTCAAAAGGGCTGAGCCCGATCGGCCTCCTTATCGCCCTGGAGCGCCGCGCACTCGCCCTGCTCTGCATCTGGCGGAGTTCTTGACGCCCAATGACGAGTTCCGGGCCCCTGTGCCCAGATCGAGCAGGTAAATGGCTCTATTTGGGACGAATCGTCCCATAGCAGGACGCGCCAGGGCCCATTAAGCATCAGCTGCGCTTAAACCCGCTTTCGGGGTCGATTATGTGAAGATCGGGGCAAGGAGTTTGCGTAAGCGTGGCGATCGATCTACGGGATTTTGAGCGTGCGGAGGCGTCCGACGGCGACTACGACGCCGCGCTCGCGGCTCTTCAGACGCGCCTGGCACGGATCCAGGTCGCGCACATCGTCACCAAACAACGCAGCATGATCGTCTTCGAGGGTTGGGATGCTGCCGGGAAGGGCGGCGTCATCAAGCGGCTGACGGCGCGCTGGGATCCCCGCTATTTCCACGTCTGGCCAATCGCCGCTCCGACCGCCGAAGAGGCCGGCCGTCACTTCCTCTGGCGCTTTTGGAACAGGTTGCCGGGAAGGGGACAGATCGCGGTATTCGACCGCAGCTGGTATGGCCGCGTGCTTGTCGAACGGGTCGAGGGCTATGCCAGCGAGAAATGCTGGCGGCGCGCCTATGACGAGATCAACGAATTCGAGGCGCAGCAGCTGGCCGACGGCGTCAACATCGTCAAGCTCTTCCTCCATATCACTCAGGAGGAGCAGGACAGGCGCCTGCGCGCGCGAATCGATCACCCCTGGAAGCGCTGGAAAGTGACGCCCGAAGATTTCCGCAACCGCGCCCGGCGCGCCGACTATCTCGATGCGATGCACGAGATGTTCGGTGAGACCGATACCCGCTGGGCACCGTGGAAGGTTATCGACGGTAACAACAAAAAGGCCGCGCGCCTCGCGGCGCTAAGTCATGTCGCGGAAATGCTCGAGAATGTCGTACCCATGGATTCTCCACGACTCGATGTCGAGTTCGACCGATATGCGCGCGCGCAACTCGATAAGGCAAAAGACAGCTGACGCGGAGAAATCGGGGCGCAGCGCCCTTGCGGTTGTTACGCCTTTGTTGCAGCATCCGCGGCGCGGTCGCTCGCCAGCCAGCCGCAGATAGAATCATAGAGATTTGCTGAGGGGATGAAGGCATGAATAAACAGGAGCTTATCGGAACCGTTGCCGATACCACTGGCATGACGAAGAATGACGCATCGAAAGCGGTCGAGGCGGTGTTCGATTCGATTACCTCGCAACTGAGGAAAGGCGAAGAGGTTCGCCTTGTGGGGTTCGGTACCTTCTCGGTGAGCAAGCGCAAGGCCTCGACCGGCCGCAATCCCCGCACCGGGGAGCCGATGAAGATCGGCGCATCCAGCCAGCCCAAGTTCAAACCCGGCAAGGGGCTTAAAGACGCTGTGAACTGACCGGGGACCGGCCCCCACCAAAAGGGACCGCTCATGCTGAAGCTCGATTACGCCCGCATGCGCCGGATGCGGGCGCAAGTGATTGCATCTTCCCTTGGCCGGGTGTGCCATCGGCTGATCGACAAGGCATCGGGGCTCCAGGCTCCGACCGTCCTGGGCGCCGGCCATGAAACGCCGTTGCGCAGGCATCATTACGGCGAGGCGTGCGCGCGGTCTGAAGACCGCTAGTTTGGGGCTGGACAGCGCGCACGCCTCGCCTTATCCGCACTCGCCTGACGGGTCGACGCGCCCGCGCTGCGGTTCAGAGTGGGCGCATAGCTCAGCGGTAGAGCACACCCTTCACACGGGTGGGGTCGCAGGTTCAATCCCTGCTGCGCCCACCACTCCGATCCGCTCGCACCTGTCGGAATCGTCGATCCGCCAGCAGCGCCTGACGATCGATATGGCTTGGTCGGATCAGGCAGGAAACGGCGACCGGCAGCCACCAGCGAGCCAGATGTGCCGCCGACATGGCCGTCCGTGCGAGGTAACGGCGCAGATAATGACGCGCAGCGAGGATGCGCGACAGCCGGAGCGGCGGGACCTTGCGAAGCGCGGCGCCAAACCGGCCGTAACGGAGCAATATCTCGGTGCGCACGACATCGGCGGCGGGATCGCCGGCCGAGGCATTGGCCCAGTCGATCGGCGCGAGGCATTCACCGACCCGGATGACGTTGCCGGGATGGAGGTCGCCATGGCAAAGCCGGTCACCCTCGGCGAGCGCCTCCAGCTCGGCGAGCGCCCGATCGCGCAACAGCTCGTCCACCTCTGCGCGCTCGATCCGGACTCGGAGCAACGCGTGCTGGCGGTGGGGGAGATTCGTCGCATCGCAGCGATGCATCCGCACATGGCAGCCCGCGAGCTGGTCGAGACCGGCGCGCAGACGGTCGAGCCGCCAGGTCCAGCGGCGGCCAATCAGCGGCGCGCCTCCGAGCTCTTCGAAGATGATACCGGAGCGGCCGTCCACCGTCTCCCATCCGACCGGGCGGGGAACTGGTAGCCCCGTGGCATGTGCGCAGCGCGCTCCGTCGAATTCCCGGGCGATCAGCGCGCGATGAACGTCTGTGCGGAAGAGCTTGATGACGAGCCCTCCGGTGAGGCGGAACACCTCAGCACTATGGCCGCTGCCGATATGAGTGAGCAGATGGCTGACGTCCATGCTGGTAACGACGATCTAGCGCGCGCGGATGCGGGCACTTGACAGGCGGCGCAGCCGCACTAACGCCCCGGCCTTTCGGGAGTTCAACGACTATGAGCGGTCCGGCCGCACTGACGCTCTCGCTCCTGATGCTGGCGGCCATGCTGCTGGGCGGTGCGGGCATCTGGCTGATCACCGCGAAAAAGGATGTAAGACGCGGCTGGCTGATGATCGTTGCGGCGTTGGTCATGCTCAGCAATGTCGCGATCTGGACCGTCTGAAGCCTGGCTTCAGCGCCCGTCCCCCGTCAGTCGCATATCGAGATAATCATCGACCGATTTCATGAGCTGCGGCATCTCATCGGCGAAGAAGTGGTTCGCGCCAGGGATGGTGTCGTGGTGGATGGTGATGTGCCGCTGGGTGCGGAGCTTGTCGACCAGCTTCTGGACGGCGCCCGGCGCGACTACCTCGTCGCTGTCGCCCTGGATGATGATGCCCGATGAGGGGCAGGGGGCGAGGAAGGTGAAATCATACATGTTTGCGGGCGGCGCGATCGAGATGAAGCCCTTGATCTCGGGCCGGCGCATCAACAGCTGCATGCCGATCCAGGCGCCGAAGCTGAACCCGGCGATCCAGGTCGTCTGGGCCTCCGGATGAATTGACTGGACCCAGTCAAGCGCCGAGGCGGCGTCCGATAGCTCGCCGATGCCGTTGTCGAAGGTTCCCTGGCTCTTGCCGACACCCCGGAAATTGAAGCGCAGCGTGGCGAAGCCGCGCCGCACGAAGGTCTGGTAAAGAGCCTGGACGATGCGATTGTTCATCGTTCCGCCGCCCTGAGGATGCGGATGAAGAATCATGGCGACCGGCGCGCGCGGGCGCGGGCCGGGACTGAAACGGCCTTCTAGGCGGCCTTCCGGGCCGGGGAAAATGACTTCGGGCATCTAAATCCTTCTGCACATCGCATGACGGGCCCGGTGGATGGTGCGCCGCCGGTCGTGAGCCTATATAGAGCCGGGCATCTTCCGCGCAACAAATGGAGCACTACCCGCGTGGCCCTGTCCCGCCTCTACCTGGACCATGCCGCGACGACACCGTTGTTTCCGGAGGCCCGGGCGGCGGTTGCGGCCGCGCTCGGCCGCTGGGCCAATCCTTCTTCGCCTCACGCCGAGGGCCGCGCCGCTCGGGCCGAACTAGAGGAAGCGCGTGCCAGGATCGGTGCGGCGCTGGGCTTTTCGGGCACGATCATCTTCACCAGCGGCGCGAGCGAGGCGATCGAGATCGCATTGCGCCGCGCAAAGGCGGGACCGAGGCTGATCTCGGCCATCGAGCATGACGCCGTCCGCAGGGCCGCTCGCCACGCCGATCTGCTTGCCGTCGATCGGGACGGAATAGTCGATCTGGAAGTGCTCGGCGACAAGCCGCTGGTGGCGGTACAGACGGTCAATAACGAGACCGGGCTGGTCCAGCCGTTCGAGCGGGTTGCGGCTGTAGTGCGCGAGGCGGGCGGGCTGTGGCTGGCCGACTGCGCGCAGAGCGCTGGCAAACTGCCGCTGCCCGATGCCGACTTCCTCGCTATCTCGGCGCACAAGCTTGGCGGACCACCCGGTGTCGGTGCGCTGCTGGTGCGGGACCTTGCCATGCTCGACGCGACCGGCGGACAGGAGCAGGGCTATCGCGGCGGCACCGAGAATCTGCCCGCGATCCTCGGTTTCGCGGCCGCGCTCGAAGCGAGCCGCGACTGGCTCCATTCCACCGCAGCCCTTCGCACCCGCCTCGATGCGCTGATCGCCGAAGCGGGCGGCGAGCCCGTCGGCGCTGCTGAGCGGCGCATAGCGACAATTGCCAGCTATCGCATGCCGGGCGTCGCCGCGACCACGCAGCTAATCCGCTTCGACATGGCCGGGATCGCCGTCTCCGCCGGCAGCGCATGCTCTTCCGGCAGCCTGCGTCCCAGCCATGTGCTGACATCGATGGGCTGGAGCGCCGACGCCGCACGCGAGGTGGTGCGGGTAAGTTTCGGTCCGGAGACCTCGGAGGAGGATATCGACCGCTTCGCCGACGCATGGCGGGGCATCGCCAAGCCGGTTCGGGCCGGCGCCGCATGATCTATCTCGATTACCAGGCGACGACGCCGCTGGCGCCGGAAGCACGCGACGCGATGCTGCCGTTTCTCGATGCGAAATTCGGTAATCCGCACAGCGCGCACCGACTGGGCCGGGAAGCGGCCGCGACGGTCGAGGTGGCGCGCCAGCGCGTGGCGGCGCTGATGCCGGCGGGAGGCAGCGTCAGCTTCACGAGTGGGGCGACCGAAGCGCTCAACTGGGCGATCAAGGGCACCGATGGCCCGATCGTCACCATCGCCACCGAACATGCGGCTGTGCTCGACACCGTTCGCGCAGAGGCGGCGCTCGGCCGCGAGGTACGCATCCTGCCGGTGGCGCCGAGCGGTCTCGTCGATCTCGACTTGGCGGAGGCGGCGATCGTGTCGGGAACCGGCCTCGTCGCGGTCATGCTGGTCAACAACGAAATTGGGGTGATGCAGCCGGTTGAGGCACTTGCGCGCCTGGCCCATCGTGCCGGAGCGTTATTGCTGTGCGACGCGGTTCAAGGCTATGGTCGCGTGCCCGTTCCTGAGGCGTGCGACCTGGTCGCGATATCCGCGCACAAGATCCACGGCCCCAAGGGAATCGGCGCGCTTTGGCTGCGCGATGGCGTAACGCTCGTGCCGCTGCTTCATGGCGGCGGGCAGGAAGCTGCGGGCCGCTCGGGGACGCTCGCGCCGATGCTATGCGCAGGGTTCGGCGTGGCGGCTGCGCTGATGGCTGCAAGGGCCGAGGAGGATCGGGCCCATGTCGAGCGGCTCTGGCATATTGCCCGGCGCCGGATCGGTCCCGAATGGGCGATCAATGGTTCGGCTGAACAACGCTATCACGGCAATCTCAACATCCGCCGCAAGGGTGTTGATGCCGCGCGGCTGATGTCGAGCCTGCGCGAAATCGCCTTCTCGGCCGGATCGGCCTGCGCGAGCGGCTCCGGCCGGCCGAGTCACGTGTTGAAGGCGATCGGCCTCGGCGATGCCGAAGCGCGGTCGAGCATCCGCCTGGGCTTCGGGCGCTATACAAGCGAGGAGGAGATCGACCGGGCCGCCACGATGATCCTCGACGTGGGCTCCCGCCAGGCTATGTGGACCGCATGACGAAGGTGGTATTCCTCTCCGCCGACGGCGAACGCCGCAGCGTGGTCGAGGCTGCGGCGGGGCAGCGGCTGCTCGAAGTGGCGCAGGCCGACGGCCAGCCGCTCGAAGGAACCTGCGAGGGCCAGATGGCTTGCTCGACCTGCCATGTCATCGTCGATCCGGCCGATTTCGCGAAGCTGCCGCGCGCCTCCGAGATGGAGGAGGATCTGCTCGACCTCGCGAGCCATGTCAGCCGCACCTCACGGCTTGCCTGCCAGATCCTGCTTACCGAAAATCTGGAAAGCCTCACGGTTCGGATGCCGGGCGCATCCCGGAACATGCAGGGGCGCTGACCCTCGCCGCCGCCGCTTGAGGCGAAGCGAGGGGCCGACATCGACCTTCACGATCCCGGCGGAGTTGCGCAACTGGCCACTGCGCTTATCATCCGATCATGACCCGGGTCCGCAACATCGTGATCCTGACCGGCGCCGGCGTTTCGGCGGAGAGCGGCCTCGGCACGTTCCGCGGCCCTGGCGGTTTATGGGAAGGACAGCGGGTCGAGGATATCTGCACGCCCGAGGCTCTGGCGCGCAATCGGTCGCTGGTGCTCGGTTTCTATGACCAGCGCCGCGCGGCGCTGGCGACGGTCAAGCCCAACGCCGCGCACCATGCCTTGGCGCGTCTGGACCGGGAGTGGCGGGGGGAGGTCCTTCTCGTCACGCAAAATGTCGACGATCTTCACGATCGTGCCGGGTCGACCAAATTGCTCCATATGCATGGCGAGCTGACCTCGTCGCTCTGCGAGGCCTGCGGCATGCGCGCGCCCTATCGTGGCGCGATGCTTGACGGAACGCGCTGCGCGGCGTGCGGCGCAGCCGACCTGCTTCGACCCGACATCGTCTTTTTCGGCGAGATGCCCTATTATATGGAGCGGATCGAACGCGCGGTGAGCCGAGCCGATCTGTTCATTTCGATCGGCACTTCGGGCGCGGTCTATCCCGCGGCGGGCTTTGTCCAAAGTGCCCGCTATGCGGGCGCGCGGACGATCGAGCTCAACCTCGAACCATCGGCCGGCAGCCACTTGTTCGACGAGAGCCGGATGGGACCGGCGAGCGAGCTGGTGCCGGCCTGGGTCGAGGAGATACTCGGCCAAGCGGCCGACTGACCAGCCGTCAATCGACCCAGTCCAGCCCGATCTCGCGGTAGAGGCCGCGATCCTCTTCCCATTTCTCCGCCACCTTGACGTGGAGAAAGAGGTGGACCTTGCGATCGAGCAGCCTTTCGAGCTCCTCGCGCGACCGAGAACCGATTTCCTTCAGCCGCGCGCCGCGCTTGCCGAGGACGATGGCTTTCTGGGTATCGCGCGCGACGAGGATCTGCTGGTGGATCGCGACCGATCCATCCCTGCGTTCCTCATATTTTTCGGTTTCGACGGCTGAGGCATAGGGCAGCTCGGCATGAAGCTGGAGGAAGAGCTGCTCGCGCGTCACTTCGGCGGCGAGCATCCTGTCGGTCGCGTCCGAGACCTGCTCCTCGGGAAAATGCCAGGGTCCCTCGGGCATGCGCGCGGCAAGGGCCTGACGCAGATCCTCGACGCCATCCCCGGTTGCTGCCGAGATCATGAAGATGTTCTCAGGCGCGAGCTTGTCTCTCAGGCGGACCGCGAGTTCGAGCAGGCTTTCCTTCGAGCAGATATCGACCTTGTTGAGGATGACGATCTTCGGCTCGCGTCGCGCCGCCAGGCTTTCGAGCAATTCGCCGATCCTGTGGGTGACGCCGGTCTTCGCGTCGACGACAAAGGCGATCAGGTCGGCATCCTGTGCTCCACCCCATGCGGCGGCGACCATGGCCCGATCGAGCCGCCGGCGCGGCGCAAAAATGCCCGGCGTGTCGACGAGCAATATCTGGCTTTCGCCCGCGATCGCGACTCCGATAAGACGGGTGCGGGTCGTCTGCGCCTTCGGGCTGACGATCGCGACCTTCTGACCGACCAATGCATTGACGAGGGTCGATTTGCCGGCGTTTGGCGCGCCGACGACGGCGACGAAACCGCATCGTTGGCTCATGCGAGCTTCTCCAGCAGCGCCTTGGCCGCCGCGGTCTCGGCTTCCTGCTTCGAACTGCCTTCGGCGCTGACCTCGGCCTTGCCTGGGATCGCGACCGTGACGGTGAAGCGCGGCGCATGGTGCGGGCCGCTCCTCGCACCGGTCGTATAGATTGGTGGGCGGCACCGATTGGCCGCGGCCCATTCCTGGAGAGCCGATTTGGGATGCTTGGGGGCCTGGCGCTGCCCGGTTACGCGATCACCCCAGGCCCGCCGGACGAACCGGTCGGCTGCGGCGAGCCCGCCTTCCAGGAACAGCGCGCCGATCAGCGCCTCGACGACATCGCCGAGCACATTGTCGCTCTCGATCGCGCCATCCTCGCGCGCCTGCTTGCCGAGCCGGATCTGGCCGCCGACGCCGATCTCGCGGGCGATTTCTGCGCAGCTTTCCCGGCTTACGATCATATTGAGGCGGCGCGACAGAGAGCCTTCCGGTTCGTCGAGAAATTGCTCGTAGAGCCAGGCCGCCGCGACCAGCCCAAGGACGCGGTCGCCGAGAAACTCAAGCCGTTCATAATGATCGGGGCCATGGCTGCCATGAGTCAGCGCGCGGCCGAACAGGCTAAGATCGCGCGGTTCGTGGATCAGCTCCGCCAGGATCCAGCTACGCAGGGCGTCGTCGTTCATCGCGCGGGCCTTAGCCGATCGCGGGGATTGCGTCACCCTTATCGGAGGGGCAGATTGAAGCCGTGGGCGACGTGATCAATCTGAACAAGGCGCGCAAGGCGAGGCTGAAAGCGGAAGCCCGGGGCCGGGCCGACGCGAATCGTGCGAAATTTGGCCGGACGAAGGCCGAGAAGGAAAAGGAACGGCACGAAAAGGATCGTCTCGACAAACTCGTCGACGGATCCAAGATCCAAATTCCGCCGGAACCCTAGGCTTCCGCCATTCCGCGCACCCGATCGACGATCGGAGCAGCCCGCTTCGACCTGATCGAGACCGGCGCTGCGCTCATCCGCGGCATGCCATGATAGGGATCGGGATCGTCTTCCCAGCTGAGCAACATGTTCACGTTCGAACCATCCCGGCGCGGATCATGGTCACTATCGGGTTTGGGGCCAAAGCCGGGGGTCATGACGACGACGCCCTCGCGCATGTCGGCATCGCCCTCACGCCGGTTTGACGGCGCGGTGCAAGGCTATTCGCGGTCCGGAAGCAGTTTGCCGGCACCGCCCTGAGGTGCACCCGACGAAGGGCTTCGCTTCGGCGGTTGGGCAGATATGCCGATTTCAATCTAGCTACAGGCAGATCCAGGCGAGCGGCCGCCTCTCGCCGTGCCGCTCAGCCGACTCACCCGCTGGACGATGCACCGAGACGGCGATCATAGTCGGTTGTCCGCTTCGCCACTTGCACGGCTCGTGCTTTCGCGTCCAGCCGCGGAACCGCGGCGGGTATTCGGGTCGGAATATCGGATAGCTTCATCACCTCGACCTGCCGGACCAGCGCCTGCGCATCGACCTGTGCCGGCATCCCTGCCCAGCGCAGAAGCAGGAATCCGTGTTGCAGCCCCCCGGTGTCGATCCAGTTGGCGAGGCCAGGATCGCTGGGCGACAGCGCATAAGTGACGCTTCCGTCCGGGTTCCGGGCGACCTGTGAGTTGTTGAGGCTCAGATTCCCGTTGCGGCTGTCACGCGGGATCAGCATCCACGGATCGGTGATCTGGAAGCCGGTATATTTACCGCCACCGTCGGTCGTCGAAATGACGAGTGCATCGTCCCGGCCGAGGTTGAAGCGACCGGCGCCGAGATAGCCCCATCCTCCTTCGCGCGCCACCGGTCCGACCAATATATTATCCGAGAGGCCGCCCAACCAGTTGTCCTTGAAGCTCGACCAGAAGCGCATATAGCCGGGCAGATCGGCGACGAACCGCTTGAGGATGTCATCCTCGGTGGGCGGCGGCGAGGAGGGCTCGCCAAGCAGTCTTATATCCAGCGTAGCGGGAATCTGGCTCCAGTCGGACAAGATGTCGCGAACGATGATTGTCATCGGGCCCGGATCGGTCTTCATGAAGTTGGCGTTGCCCGGCTCGTTCTCCGGACCGATCAGGATCGTGAAGCGGCCGTCGGCATCGAATGTCATCTGGCTGTCCTTGAGCAGCGAGACTTGCGCGCCGAGATCGGGTGACTTGTTCGACTGGGGCCGCAGCGGCGTGGCGCCCGGCGTGCCTGGAATTATCTCGAAACTGAGCTGCGCCGGTGGGTTGGACGATAGCCGGCCTCGGACCTCGTAGCGGCAGCTCCCTTCGATGAAAGAGGTGCGCGGTATGTGGTCTGGGTTGTCCCCAGCCACGCCGGCGCCGGGAAAAGCATGTCCGAACCAAATATGTGCCGCGTTGTCCGCACGCCAGACGAATTGCGGCCGCTGCGTGTCTCCGATCGCCTCACACACCGCCAGGTCCATCGACCATAGGTCGATCGCCCTGTCGATGAGCTGCGCGGCATCGGGCAGGCGTGCGGCGGGATCCGCTTCGAGCATGGCGCGGAGCGCGGGACGGAGCGCCGCCACTTCCGGCGCTTGTATCAGCCTCAGGGCACGCTTCTCGGCCGCGATCTGCCCTGGCGTACCAAGCGGGCCGTGGCCGTTCGTCTTGACGCCGCTCGTGGCGCCGGAGACTCTACCGGAATCGGTCATATATGCTTCCTTCCGTCGATTGGGGCCATCGCGAGACATCGCGGCCCGGCATCTCTTCTGGCGGTTCAGCCGATAAAGGCCGCAAATCTCTTTCTATATTCCCGAAACCGCGAGGTGATATCCTCCGCGCTCATGCCGAATTCCTCCAGCGAATATTTATGCGTCGTCGTCCGATTGCGTGCGTCCTCCGCGATCCGCGCCTCGATGTTGCGCAGATGGGCGTCCGAGACGGGCAGCCGGAAATGGGCGTGAATCCGACGGACCGTACCGATCGGATCTTTGACGGTATCGGCGTAAGCGATGTCGAGGATCCGCTCGTCGACCGATGGGTCCGACCGGGCCTTCATGGTCAGATCGATCCCATCGGCCATCATCTCGAAGACGTCGCGGCCGGTTGCGTGAGGACTGGCGTGCGGATCCATCCCGGCGCGCATCGTGTGAACGAGGCTGGCGTTCGACGGCAATGTCTGCAGCGGATCACGATGGGTCTGGACGAGCCGCGCATCGGGATAAACGTCGAGAAGCGCCGGCAGCGTGAAGATATGATTCGGAGACTTGAGCGTCCAGCGGCCGCGCGGCCCCTTCCACTGATATTGCTGCAGCATTCGTCGATGCCATTCGAACAGGCCATCGGATGCTCCCGAACGAATCCAGGCCGCATAGCGCGGAAGCGGGAAGCTCGCCCAGATCGCGATCGTGTTGAAGTGGTAGGTGGTAAAGGCTTCGCACTCAGTGGGATCCTGCGGTTCCATCGGATGTTTCTCGAGAAAACCTGGAGCCATGGCATCGATAGCCTTGAGCTCCTCACGCGTTTGCTCGATCCGCGGGTCTGTGGCGAAGGTCGAAGCGACTGGCGGTGGCGAGGGATGCATCGATTCCCAGACCAGCGGGCTGCGTGCCGCCGGATCGAGCGCGAGCAGGCCGTGCATGTAGGTCGTTCCGCTGCGCGGCAAACCGAAGATGAAGAGCGGCTGCTCGATCGTCTCGCTGAGGATCGCGGGTTCACGGCGGCCATCCTCGATGACCTGAAGTCGAATGGCCAATGTGCCGATCAGCGTCTGCCGAAGCGCTTCCCGCTGCGGCGGCGCCATGCGCAGCATATCCTCGATCTTCTTACGAAGGCCTATCCGGAAGGTCTGGTCGCTTCCCCACCCGGCCAAGCCCGTCGCCTGCTGCGCGGCCTCCAGCACGGACGCTTCCTCGCCCAGAACCCGATCGTCCTGATCGTCGATTGTCGCATCTGTCCCCAACACCTGCATCCGTGACCTCCCGTGCTCGCCAGCCACTCTTCACCACCGCACATCGCACGTGCGGCATTTCTCGCAACCTGCGGTCAGGCCGTGGCGTGCAGACCCTCGTACATTCTCTTCAGACCGTCTTTCCAATGGACCTGGCAAGGGCCCGTGATTGAGCGGCGCTTCGTGGGATCGACATTGAAGGATGGGAAACCGCCGTGCTTGACGATTTCCCATTTGGGTTCGACCCCAGCCAGCTCGGCCAGATATTTGACCATCTCGATTTGTGAGACATTGACGTCTCCGCACCAGTTGACCGTCGGTGCAGGCACCGCGGCCGCATTCAGCAGCGGCTCGATGAACCGCACGATGTCCTCGTTGTTGATCAGTGCACAACCGGTACTTACCCCTTCGCGCAACACGACTGGCCGGCCTGCGAGAATGTCCGCGAGATACATCGCCGGCATTCCCCCATGTTCAAACCGGGCGTATTGCAGGTGAATGGGGGAAAGGCGAGACTGGTCTGTGGGCAATTCTGCCAATTGAAAATTGCCATATTGAACGGCCATGCGGCAGATGATCGTGGGTATGTTGAATACCGCGGAAAATGCCCGCGCCGCGCCCTCGCCCGCCAGCTTGGTTCCCGTATAGTGCCCCAGTGAGCCCCCGCCGACTGGATCATCCTCGCTGTAGAGCGCTTCCGGATCGTCCTTATGCGCATAGACGCCCACAGTCGACGTATGCAGGAACGCCTTGGCCTTGCGGCAATGATACATCAGCCGGCCCACGCCTTCGGCATTGTCGATCATCCCCTCCTCGTGGCTATTCGGCTCGCAGTTCGCGGCGATGTGCACGACATATTCGCAATCGTCCGGTACGGCGGCGAGATCACCGCGCCCATAATCCCCGACAATCGTGCGAACGCCCGCAGCCTCCCAATATTCCTTTTGCCCCGCACCGCTATACCGCGCCAGGCCACAAAGCTCGTTGTCGTGCGCAAGCGCCTTCGCGACGGCGCCGCCAAGCCGGCCAGTCAACCCCGTGATCAGAATTTTGCGGCCCTTCAACATGAGCGATTCCTTTCCTATTTCCGTTCAGAACGTGCATTTTTCCGGGGACTGCATGGTTATTGGAACAGCACGCCTCCGTTCACGCCAATCACCTGACCTAGCACCCACTCGCCTTCCTCAGACATCAGCAAAGCCACCATCGACGCGATATCCTCGCCGCGCCCTAGTCGTGGACTGGGTGTCACCTGTCTTTGCAGATCAAGGAAGTCTGGCCCGAGCTTTTCGGTCGTTGGCGTTACAACCAGCCCCGGCGCGATCGAATTGGCGCGAATGCCCTGTTTGCCCCACCGCGTGACGACGTGGCGCATGAGCGCGTTGACCCCGGCTTTGCTCACGGCATAGGCGAGGCGCTCACCTTCGCCGATGAAGGCGGCCGCGGAGCTCATGTAAACGATCGAACCGCCGCCGCGCTCCAGCATGTGCGGCACCACTGCCCGCGTGCAATAGAAGTAGCCGGTGAGATCGACCTGGAGAAGCTGGTCCCAGATGTCGAGATCGATCTCTACCGCGTCCAGATCGAGATGCTGGATCGCGAGCAGCGCCGCGTTGGCATGAAGCCCGTCGATCCCTCCGAACGTCCGGATGCCGGTGTCGACAAACGCCTTGACCGAGTCGATGTCGCCGATATCGAGTTCGACCGCCACCGCGCGACCGCCGCGTTCCGAGATCCTTCGGGCCACGTCACGAGCCTCATCGGCGTTGATATCGCCTATGACAACAGCAGCGCCTTCACTGGCCAGCCGTTCGGCCGTGGCGGTGCCGATACCCCCGGCGCCCCCGGCAAGCAAAATGACTTTGCCGTCGAGTCCCTTCATGCGTTCTTCTCCAGCTCGAATTGATAAAGGACTCCCAGATTTTGGTCGGGAACGATGGCCACGGAGTTGGGGCGATCCCCGCCGATAAGAGGAATATTCTTGGCGGCGAAGAAGCTCCGCACGGCATCCATATCCTTCACCGTGAAGATCATGGCACGGATGCGCTCCCCATATCGATCGATGAAGCTCTGCACCGGACCGGCTCCGGACGGAGCCAGGAAATCGACCACGACATTGCCCATTTCTATGCCGACGGCCGTGGCGGATATGCCGGGCCGATCTTCCTGGTAGACCAGTTTGCCGCGGCATATCCGCTCCATAGCTTCGGCGGAGGACCGATTGTCGCTCAAGGCCACCGAAAAGCGGTACCCCGTAATTCCCAATGGATGTTCGCTGCCCCAGTAATCCTGGCGCTTCAGTTCACCGGCGTAGAAAGGCCATGTCGGGTCAGCATACCAATCCCAAGTGGTGAGCTCGAGCGATATGCCCTGGCACTGTTCGCTGATTGTGAGGAAAAAATCCCATTCGCTCTGGTCGAACACCCGCAGGCCTTGTTTTCGGGCAGCGTCAATCGCGGCGGGAAGGTCCGGGACCATGAACTCGCAGCCGGCAAAATGCGGCCCCAGTCGATCCCAGTCCATGATGAATCCGGTCGTACCCACGCAGTACCAGAACGAGCCGGGGTCATCGGCCGCTGGTGTGACATTCGCCGGCTTCTGGCCCATCGGCCGCCGCTTTTCGACGAGCTCGATAATTGCTCCGCCGAAATTGACGAGGCAGGCGTGGGTAAACGGATTGGCTGGAGTTTCCCAAAGAAACTGCCCCTCCAGGACATCGCTGAAGTGTGCCACGGCAGCTTCGTAATTCTCAACGAGCTGATTCATATGGTTGAATTGCACAACATCCATGGGGGGCATTATGTCTGTTTCCTTCGAACGAACGATGGCCGAACTTACAGCTCCAACGTTAAGTCGACGCCGAACTGCCGGGCCCGTTCGAACGTTCCTGCATAGACCAGGCTCAACGACAGAGCGTTGTCCAACTGCTTGTTGTCGAATATGTTCTTGCCCCAGAGGGCGATCTGTCCCTTGAGCCGGCCGAATTCCAGATCGCGCAGTGCGATCCTGCCATTCACAATCACCCGGCCCGGAACGGTCGTCAGGTCGCGGACAGCCGCCGTTGGCGGATCGCCAACAAAGTGCACCTTCGAACGGTAGTTGGCATCGATCCGGAACGCCAAGTAGGCGTTGTCGAGTAGCGGGCTGGTTTGATACTGGACGGACCAGTTGGCCGTCCACTTCGGGCGATTTTCCGGGAGATAGGTGGCGATGTTGCCCACAATCGGATTGACCGAGATGTAGCGAAAGTCCGTGTAACCGAAATTCGCCTCGACAGTGAGGCCGTCCATGAGCACTGCTGTGGTCTCTAGCTCGAAACCCTTGGCCCTTGCGTCGCCGCCGTTGATGATGACCTGCGATGCTGCCGGGACGCCGGCGCAGGCGCCGCAGGCGCTGTACTGCAGGGCGCCATATTTGACCGTGAATAGTGCGAGGTTGGCTCGCAGCCTGCGGTTCAGCAAGTCGGCCTTGACGCCAGCCTCCCAGGATTTTGCGGTCTCGGGGTTGAACGCCCTGGTCGCCAGAAAACCGCCGGTGATGAAGCCGGTGGCATATTTTCCGTAGACCAGAATAATGTCGGTCGGCCGATAGTTCAGGCTTGCCAAATAGGACCATGTGGTCTTGTCATAAACGATCGGGAAAGTCGGTATCCCGGTCAAAGTATTGTCACCGCCTCGCTTTCTGTCTTTTGTAACGCGGGCCCCCGCGACAAGGTCGAGCTGGCTGGTCAGGTGGATTTCGGGCTGGACGAACCACGCGTCGGACCTCGAGTGCACGTCGGTCGGAAGCTCGGTCCCGTTCCCCGGAATGATATAGCCGGGAGTGGTCGTGAACGCGGTGAGGATGGGCGCACCGAACATGCCGCCGGTGAGCGACTTGTCGTCGAAGTGCAGGTATCCGGCCGTGAGGTCGAACAGGTGAGTGTTCCAGTTGAACTGAAGTTCATTGCTCCACTGCTTCGAGGAGATCGCCGGAGCGTTTTCAAGCAGCACATAAGGGTCGCCCACAGCGCCCAAAAAGGGCTGGTTGTTGATCAGCCCCCCAAAGCCGCTCAGGTTATTGGACAGGCGCACCCGCATTCGTCTGGACGCCAGGATGTCAGTCAGGGTGATATCGGGCGTCACGTCCCACTTCGCGGTCAGGCTGTGGCCACTGTGAGTGGTCGAGCCCGGCGTCGTGAAGGAATTGTTGACAGCGGACGGCCGGGTGTGGGTCAGCGGCGACATCTTCGCGGGATCTTGGCCGGCGATCAGAGCCGTTATGAGCCCGCCGAAGCCCGGACCCAAGATACTGAAATTCGTTGCGACCGGAGTAACCGCGTCGGCCGAATAATCGTTCCGTGAATAATCATAGTGGTAGGTCATCCGGAAATTATCCGTCGGCTCGAACTTCATCGCGCCGGCGAAGGCTTCGATGTTTTCGTCACCGAGATATTTGGGCGAAACCCTCACGCCCTCGACCCCCTTGGTGGCTGGACCATAATCCCATCGCGTGCCGGCCCCCAGGTTCCGGACATCGCCTCTCCTTTCGGAATGGACATAGCTGAGCGACGCCGACAGGCTGTTCCATTCCGGAAGATCGATGCGGGTCTTGCTCCGTAAAGTATCGTGATTTCCGTATGTCAGCGTCTGTTCGACGTGGAATTTGCCGGTCGGCTGGCGCGTGGTGATGCTGATCGCGCCGCCGGTGGCATTGCGTCCGAACAGGGTCCCCTGCGGCCCCTTGAGGACTTCGATCCGCTCGACATCGGACAGCTCGAACACGCCGCCGTTCGCCGATTGCACGTAAACCCCGTCCACATACAGGGAGATGCCCTTATCCTGACCGGCGGTAAAACCGCTGCTCACCAGGCCGCGCATGGAAAACGAGGCGTTGCCGGATCCGCCGGCCTGGACGCGGACCGTGAGGTTCGGCGCAACCGCGCTCAGGTCGCGAACGTCGACAATCCGGTTGGCGGCGATCTTATCGGCGCTCAACGCGGTGATCGAGATCGGCACCTTCTGAAGGCTCTGTTCCCGTTTCTGTGCGGTGACGACGATCTCCTGAACGCCCGCGATCGATGCGGTATCATTCGGCGTTTGAGCCTGTTCATCGGCGGCGTGCGCCCCGTGGGAAATGACACCTGCGCCGAAAAAGAAAGTGGTAGCCAGCAAGTGGCGCAGCGAAAGCGTGCGTTGTTTAGTCATGTTATCAGGCCCTCTCTCCTTTATTATAGTAACAAAGTGCTACTTAGCTCAGTATACTTTGAATTAGGTCCTGGGTGCCCATCAACATTGCACCTCCGTCGATCAGATATTCACCACCCGTAATGAAGCTCGCATCATCGGACGCCAGAAAGGTGATGAGTTTCGCTACCTCCGCAGTGTCGCCGATTTTCTTGAGCGGCAGGAGTGGCGCGACCTCGTCGAGCGGTGCCACTTCGGAACTTGGCGTGCGCATCCAGCCAGGATGGACCGAGTTGACCCGAATATTCCTCGCGGCGACGGCGTGCGCGACGCTCTTGGACATGCCCCGGATCGCCCATTTCGAGGCGCTATATGCTACGCCGGAAGCGGGTTGCATGCCGGCGATCGAAGAAATGTTGACGATCGATCCTCCGCCGCAGCGCTCCATCGAGGGAAGCACCGCCTTCATCCCCAGAAAGCAGCCCAGTTCGTTCACTTCGAAGACGTCGCGAAATTCCTGTTCGGTAAGGTCGTCGAATGGCTGGCCCTCCATCTTCACCGCATTGTTCACAAGAACGGAGACAGCGCCGAAAATGGCTTCAGCCCGAACTATGGCAGCCTGCCAGCTATCGGCGTTGCGTACGTCCAGATGAACGAACTCGGCATTTTGTCCGAGTTCGCGAGCCAATGCCTCGCCACGCCGATCCTGCACATCGGCAATCATCACCTGGCCGCCTTCCGCGACCATGTCTCTGGCAATGCCGGTTCCCAGCCCCTGCGCGGCGCCCGTGACGATCGCGACCTTGCCCTTCAAACGGCTCATATTCTCTCCTAATTCGGCGTGGCGAGGTGGGGGGATCTATATCCCTTCCAATCGGTAGACTTTCGCCGCCGTGCCGCTGAACAAAGCGCTCTTTTCGTCAGAGGAACAGCCGTCGGCGAGCCGCTTGAACGCGTTCCAGAGTACCGGATAGCTGCAATGGGACTTATCCGCGGGGTAATTGCTTTCGAACATGCACCGGCTGGCCCCGAAATGTTCGATGACAAACTCGACATAGGGCCGGTACGCCTCGGCCAACACTTCGGAGGACGGGGGAACGGGGTCCTCGTTGAAACGCCATCCCGAGAAATGTCGGTTGTTCAATCCGCCCAGCTTCATGATGATATTGGGGCAGCGGGCGAGAGCGCCGATGCTCGCTTTCCAATCGGCCAGCGCCTCGTCATGGTGTCCCGCACGTGCGCCGAGTTCCGAGACGCCCCCGAGATGGTTGACTATAATCGTGGTGCCGGGAAACGCGTCGGCGAAGTCGGGAAGCTCGGGCAATTGCGGGTGGAACAGCATGAGATCGCACGTCAGATCATGGCGTTCGAGCATCGCGAAGCCGCGGCGCATCGTGGGCGACGCCAGTCGGTTCGGGCCGAGATCGGACCAACCGAAATCAGGATCCCACATGGCGTTGAGGCGAATGCCCTTGAAACGACCCCGGCCGGCCGCTGCCTGGGCACCAAGTGCCTCGTCCACCAGTTCCGGCGGGTCATCGAAATGCACGGACCCGACAATGCCTGCACAGATGTCAGGCGATCCCGGCGCCGTGAGCAACGAATCGTCGAGCAGCGATAGGACGAACTCGATCTCTCCGACAGACCGGAGGTGTTCGGGTCCGGCCTGTCGGTATGACAGGCCGCTTTCCATGTAGATCGTGGCCCGAACATTATGGCCTGCACGCAGATCCGCCAGAAATTGCGGTACCATGTAGTTCGACCACGGCCAGAGATGATGGTGGGGATCCACGATGGGCAGATCCGGATCCAGAATGGGCTCTTGATGGCGGCCGAGCCAGTCGGGATCGAAATAGTTCGCCCAGTCGACCTCCGTCGTGGTGGAAGGGGGCGTAATGTTCATTTCTGATTCCTCGCCAACATCGCGGGGAGGATTCTTGCCGGCCGACCACCATCAGCCGTCTCCCCCTTATTGTGACACTTTGCCCGAAACCCCGATTGCGATAAGGTGAAAAAACTGAGCAGTTTTCACGGCTGCCCCGAGCTCATAGGAACGGGCGATGTAAACCTCGATTGCGGAGGGGCGCATGTGAGATCGCAAGCACCAGTAACGGGCGGATATCCGGCTGCTGGAAGGATGGTCATCTCGCAGTGCGCGATGCAGGAGCGCACGCTCCTTGGATCGGGGAGAGGCGACGGCATATGACCAAGTTGGACAATATCGGCGACCGAAAACAAGATCCTCGATATTTTCGGATCCTGGTCGTTGCGATAAAAATATTCGCCGAGCAAGGATATGAGAATACAAATCTCGATATGATCGCGGATCGCGCATTGGTTTCTAAGGCGACAATATATAATTTTTTCAGGGATAAATCTGATCTATTTAAACACGCTGTTATTGAAGTATTCAGCAAAAGATTTGTAGATATTCGGAAATCACTTGAAGGCGATGGAGATATTCTAGATATTTTATCCGGATTTGCTTATCGATATCTCGACGCCGTATTCAACCCAGCCACAAGCGATGTGGCATATTATGAGACATTAAGACTAATCGTTGCGGCGACTTATAGAGACATTGGTACAGTACGCGAATTTATCGACGAATTCAATTCGTCATGTTTTAATCCCATCAAGGAATATTTGTCATCGCAGATAGAGAAAAATCGCCTCCCCGCCATGGACACCGATGCGGCAACCACACTTTTCTTCCAGATCATTTTTAATTCTTATCACCTCTATTACGATCCTTCGGCGTCGCCGGCCAAAGAGGATTTGCGCACCGAAGTGACAAAACGAACCCGGATATTTCTTCGCGCTTGCGAAGTTCTCGCTGAAGAGCAAGTCTGAACCGATTGCAATCGGCTTCTGCGCATGAAATCGATGCGCCCAGGCTCCCGCCCTCGCTCACGTCACGGGGGCGCCCTGCGCAGCACAATCCGTCGCGTCGAGGCGCGCAACTTCAATCTCCCGCGATATTCCCCGTCCGCTGGCTCAGGGACGCCTGCGATAAGGGTTGGGGGAGGGCGGTCATGACGGTTCGAACTCCTGGCAACGTCCCACGATCCGCACGGGAACAAGATCGAAGCGGTGACTTTTTTGGCCCACCGAGCTTTCACGCGCACGAGTGGAGGGCTGATTGTCACTTCGTCCTGACATACGGATCGGCTGTTCGGGGTGGAACTATCGGCACTGGCGAGGCGCCTTCTATCCGGCCGGGCTTCCGGTGAAGCGATGGTTCCAATTCTATGCCACCCAGTTCGATACGGTAGAGATCAACAACAGCTTCTACCGGCTTCCCAAGGCTGAGACCTTCGACGCCTGGCGATGGCAGGCGCCGCCGGGCTTCTGTTATGCGGTAAAGGCCAACCGTTTCATCACCCAGGCCAAGAAGCTCAAGGACTGCGCCGAACCCATCGCCCGAATGATGTCGCAAACAGTTCACCTGGAGCCGGTGCTCGGCCCCATACTTTATCAGTTGCCACCCGCCCTTGGGATAAATCTCGACCGGCTCGAGGCCTTCCTCGGCTCGCTGCCGGCCAATCTCACGCATGTGTTCGAGTTTCGCCATAAGAGCTGGTATGTCGATAAAACCGCTGCGCTGCTTGATCGTCATGGTGCCGGGTTCGTCTGCCACGACTTTCCGGGGGTAGCTTCCCCTCGCTGGGCGACAGGCCGGGTCTGCTATCTGCGTTTTCACGGGGCGACCGGCAAATATTTCGGAAGATATTCCGATGCGGCGCTTGTCGGCTGGAGCGATTGGCTCGTCGAGCAGCATCGTAGGGGCCGCGCCATATGGGCGTATTTCAACAACGATATCGAAGCTGCGGCGCCCGCGGACGCGCTCGCGCTCAAGGCGATGGTCGGGCAGGTGCTGGGCTAATTCGCCCAGTCGGATGGGCCATCATATCGATCATGCATCAGGCGCTCCGCAGGTGAGTTCGCCACCTCTGACCGCGGATAGTGTCCGTCTCTACAATGTCGCTCCGCCAGCATCAAGCATGACACAAGTTCCACGGCTCTAAGCTACACGCAATAAGCTGATCGGCCACGCGCCGGACGGCTCTTCAGGCGGGCCTTTCGGCGACAGCCCCGCTCTTAAGGAGTTCATCAATCTCCACGGCGGCATAGTCGAGTTCGCGAAGCATCGCGATGGTGTCGCGGCCTGGATCGGGGGCGGGGCGACCGACCGCCAGCCGGTAGGTCTCCGCCGCGACTGACGCGATCACCTGACGGACCGCCCCCAACCGAGGATGCTGAACCTGGACCAGCGCGCCGACGCGGGCCAGCCAGTCGACCTCTGGCAGTTGGTCAAGCTCCCGCACAGGGGCACTTATTGCCCTTCCGTCGCCGTTGAGCTGGCCATTCGCACCGACATTGGCGGGGTCTACAGCAAGCCAGCCTTCGGCGCCGTCTACCAGCGTCGCCTCCGGCACTATGATCGGTGGACCGCCACGGTCGGTGCCGAGAAGAAAGGTGGCGGTCTGGGTGAGCGAACACTGGACCTGACCGCCGCGCCCGGTGCGATCGCGCTGGATCAGCGCGAGCAGCGCGCCGAACGCACCCAGCAGTCCCGTCCCATAATCGGTGAGCGGCAGAGCGAACGGCTCTGGCCGGTCGCAAGCGGAACGGAATATCATCATGCCGGTCGCCGCCTGTGCGCTATGCTCCCAGCCCGGGCGATTGGTCCATGGGCCTGCATGACCAAACGCCCGGACGGATACGATTACCAAGTGCGGCAACCTGTGGGCGACGACCGTCGGATCGAAACCCAGGCTAGCGAGCTTACCGGCGCGAAAATTCTCGACCAGGACGTCGGCACCCTCAAGCAACCGCCACAACACTTCACGCCCTGCCGCCTTCTTAAGGTCTATCAGAATCGACCGCTTGCCCCGCGAGACCTCCAGCCAAGTCTTTAGATCGCGAGGAGGACGGCCAGGACCATCGACCTTGACGACCTCCGCTCCCAATTCACCCAGTGTTCGTCCAGAGACTGGGCCTGCAATTACGAGGCCGAGATCTATGACGCGAAGGCCGGCAAGCGGCGCGGCTGGATCGGCGACAGCGGCGATGCGATCACCCACGGCCGAGCCGCCCTCACTCGTGGGCCGGATGATGACAACGGGTACACCTGAACAGTTATTCCTATTGTCGTGCATCGCTTTTATCGCAAGCGCTTGCGGGGTCCGCAGCCACTCGTCGGCCGCCAAACAAGGCGTGCAGCCTCCGCCTCGGCTGGTGATCAACTCTTCCCACTCGGTGGAAGGCCGTTCGCCGAACAGATTGGCGAGACGCTGGCGCCAGGCTTGGACAGCGTCCTCATCTGGCAGCCCTGCCATTGCGCTTAACATCTCGGGACGCCAGGCTGGCTTGTCTGCAACGGACAGGAGTATGTCGGCGAACTGTGTCGAAGTCAGATGAACCAGGATCCACCGTCCGTCGCTGCAGCGATAGACGTCGTACATTGGCAAGCCAAGCGTACCATAGGCATCGGGGACTTCGACATCGAGCGGGCGAGTGAGCGCTTGCCCCAACAGCATCATGACCGCGGAAGACATGGGAACCACGAGCGATTGGCCGCCACCGCCATTCTGCCGGATCCGTATTGCAGCCGCGACATGAATCGCGGCGAGGATCGCTGCTAGTCCGGTCGCTATCGGCAGCGGTTCGCCGCGCGGCGCGCCGGACCCGCTTCGGTACAGTCCGAGTTCGGCAGCGACCAGCGAATCCGCAACACGACCGCCGCCGCCCCCACGCTCCGGGGAGAAAGCGGGAATATGGCAATGGATGAGTTGCCGGTCGAGCGGTCGCCTAATGCCGGCCTCCGCTAGCGGGTCACCATCACCTGCGGTCAAGAGCACATCGGCGTCAGCAATCCGACCAGCCAGGTCTGCAAGCGAGAAGGCTTTCGCACCTTGCTCTTCCAACAGTCGGCACAGTCGCTCCGTGACCGGTGCAGTACCAAGCCGGATCACCTTGATGCCCTCAAGTGGCGGCGCCACAGTCATAAGCTCACTCCTATCTTTAGTCGGTGCAGAGAGCCGGTGCCGCGCTCTGATCTAGTTCCTGCTTGTCCGGCCGTGAGCGGTGCCATCACCGAGGCCCATATCTACTGGAGCTACCTGCCGAGGGAGCGCTAACCGGGCCAGTTCGTACCGGCGGAGACTAGAGAAAACCAAAAGAAGCGAGAGGGAGAGCGAACCCAACACTGCGACCATCACCGAATATTGTAGCAGCTGTTCATCCCTGAACACGTGCTCGGTTATGAAGGCCACCGCAGCCGTCCCACCCCCGAGCCCGAAGATACTTGTGAGGAATAGATATACGGCGAGGGCGCGGCCCCGCATGTCGGCCGGAACCACGTCATAAATCGCGGGATAGCTGACAGTGGTCAGCACCCCGCTCGCAAAGAACGTCAAGCCTAACCCCACCAGATAGAAGTTGGCCGACGGCACGCCCAAACAGATCCCGCCGATGAATCCCGGGACTAGCCCGATCGCAAAGAGCTGCAGCCGGCCATTGCGCACTTTACGCCGGATCATGGCGTCACTTGCAACACCGGATGCGAAGGCACCCGCCACCGAACTGAGAAGCTGAACGCTGCCCGATGCCATCCCGGCCGCACCCGCCGCAAGCCCGAAGCTGCGGACAAGGACGGCAGGCGACCACAGGGCGGTCGCGTAAGAGAAGAAGAAGAGCAGCGAAAAGCCGATGTAGAGAGGAACGAGCAAGCGCCAATGCTGGCCTAGATAAGAAACGAAGTCGCTCGCTGTCGCCCCAGGCGGCGGCGGCGGCCCGCGCTTCGGCTCCCGCACGGCCAGCAACAGGAACGCTACCAGGAAGCCGGGCAAGCCAGCCACCAGGAAGACCGCGCGCCAAGGCGCGACCGTGCCAATCAACGGCAGATGGACGAAGTCCGCACCATGCCATAGGGTCAGCAAGGCACCGCCGATCACTGTCGACGATCCTCCGCCGATGGAGGTGGCGACAGTCAGGATGCTCATCGCGCGTCCGCGCATATTGTTGCCGAAACTGTTGGCGACCATCGAATAGGCAGCCGGCAGGAGGCACGCCTCGCCGACACCTACCCCGGCACGCGCAAGGAAGAGCTGCCAGAACTCGGTCGACAGCCCGCACAGCAGGGTCATGCTACTCCACGTGAGGATGCCAATGATAATGAGGTTCCGTCGGTTCCAGCGATCGACGGTCCGACCGAGCGGCAGTGCGGCCAGAGAGAAAAAGAACGAGAAGGCGATACCCTGCAACAGGCTCACCTGGATATCGTTGAGGCTGAAATCCAGCTTTAGAAAGGGGACGAGGACGGCGATTACGCCACGATCGAGATAGGCGACGAAGATCGCCAGCGAGAGTATCGCCACCATATACCATAGCGCGAAGGCCGATCCCGATCTGGCAGGACGCAACTCGCTGTTCATTTCGGCTCCATCAGAATAGCCCCACTGCACAGGGAGCGAAGTTGAAAGGCATTTGGCGAGGGCCGACAACACCGACGCTGCTTCGCCCCTAACGGGGAAAGCACAGGATTACTCTGCCAACCAGCGAAGGCTCCTCCATCATGCGATGCGCCTCCGCGGCCTGTTCAATTGGAAAGGAAGCGGCGATCACGGGCAGCACGCCGTCTCTGCCCAATGATCCGAGCACTCGCTCGATCGAGTCCGACAATAGGTCCTGATGATCACGCCACAATTTGCCGAGCGTGAATCCGCCTATCGTGATATTGGTCTGAAACAATGTGTTCAGGCGGATTCGGGAACTGCCACGCCCCGAGGCAGCGCCCACACAGACCAGCCGACCGCCGGCAGCGACGCAATCGATGGTTGAGGACAGGACGTCGCCCCCGACCATCTCGATCGCAAGATCCACACCTCGTCCGCCCGTGGCTGCCAGAACCTCGTCCGCCCAGCCGGGCGAGGCATAGGAGATTACGAGATCCGCGCCGAACTCGTTCAGTCGGCGGAGCTTGGCTTCCGACCCCGCGGTGCCGATCGTCACAGCGCCGGAAGCACGTGCCAACTGGCATGCCGCGATGCCGACCGTGCCAGCGGCCCCGTTGATCAGGACGGTGCGGCCGGCCACGAGATTGCCGAATAGCCTCAACGCGACTTCGGCGCTGAGATAGGAGCCCAGCGCTCCGGCCGCTTGATCGTCACTCAGCTGCCCCGGCGCGCGCCGCAGCCAGCGCGTTGGAACCGCGACATATTCCGCACAGGCGCCCGGCCTGCCCAGCAGACCAATCACACGCGTACCGGCGGGAAGCTCGGCGTCGCCCTCAGCCGCTTGAATAATCTCGCCCACGAACTCCGAGCCGGGAATATAGGGCGGCTTCGCTCCGCCCGGATAGGCTCCGGCACGCATGGTGATGTCCGCCCTAACGATCCCGCTGGCGCGGACGCGGACCAGTGCCTCGCCGGGTGCTACGCATGGCATTGGGACCTCGACACAACGGAGCACCTCCGGTCCGCCATAATCGTTAACGATAAGAGCCTTCACCGGTTCACCTTAGATTGCATGCTGCCGCTTCGCTCGCCGCGCGCGCGTCGGCCCCCGCAGCGTTAGCAGGAGCATCTGCTCGCGAAACCTGCCTCGGGGGCAATGCTGCAGCGTTTTCGGAGTGTGAGGCCAGGCACCACATTGCCCTAAATTTTGAAGCGAATTTCGGCTCCGTATGAAATCGGCCGCACCAAGCTGACGCGATCCCCACCGGTTGACTCGGTAACCGATTGCAACCGATGACTATTCGCCAAATTGCTGCCCCAAACCGCCAGGGTATAGCGTTCGTTGCGGCTGGTCCAGGCGACGCGCGCATTCAAGTCTACATAGTCTCCAGTCCCGACGCGCTCGTTCGGGTCGAAATACCAGCCCGAATTATAGAGGGCATTACCACTGAGCCGCAGTTGCCCACCAAACACCTCGTTCGGTACAGTATAGCTCACATTGTAGCCCACAGCGAAGTCAGGCGCGCGCTGCACGTGCAGGCCCGACACGTCTTGTTTTGCGGGCATGTTACCAAGTCCATCCGGTCGGGGTATCTGAACCGAGGCGTTGGTGAAGTCCTTGTAGCGAGCATGCACCCAGGCGAGCGCCAGCCCCATCGTCAGATCCCGAGTAGGAGCATAGGTGAAATCGGCGTCGATGCCATAAATTTCCTCCTTCGCAGCATTCTGCAGGGAGGAGGCGCTCACGCCCGTAGGCAGAAGGCTCTGGGAGGTGACCTGCACATTCCTGTAGTCGTAATAATATGCCGCCAAGTTTGCCCGAAAAGTTGAGTTGACGTCGCCCTTGACGCCAATCTCAAACGATCGAAGCTTCTCAGGATCTACGACATTGACGAAGTTGATCGACGCCGTCGTGATCGGCTCCACAATCATGCCGCTTTTAAACGCCTCGCTGTAGGTGAAGTAGATGCGCTGGTTGCGGGCGATCTCGTACTCCAGCGTGATCCTGGGCGAGACGTCGTCAAACGTCCGTTTGTCGATCAAGCGTCGGTTGAGGGTCTTGTCGAATGTATTGACCGTCCGCTTCTCAGTGGAATAGCGAAGCCCGGCCTTGGCTGAGAAGTCCGGAGCGATTTCGTACTCCGCCTCGCCGAATACGGCGAATGCCCTGGTCGTGCCGCGGTTGATGACATCGAGGCCGGGACTAAAACGGAATACCGGGTTGTGCAGAATGTCGCGGAAGAAGAAGCCGCCGATCAGCCACTTTAACGGGCCACCTGTGCCAGACGTCGCGCGCAGTTCCTGGGTAACCGTGTAGTGCTTGTCGACGCCGTTGAACGATGCCTTCGTCGTGGATCCGGCCACGATCGACGCTGTGCCATCGTTGTCAGTCAGAAAATTGCTGGTGAAGTAGGCGTAACTGCTCAGCGAGGAAATGCTCACTTCGCCCATTTGATAATCGATGTCGAGAGATCCTCCATAGGTCTTGGTCTTAGCATAGGGCGAGAAAGAATTGGACAGGTTGTAGCCGCGTCCTAGAACCACGGTCGGGTCGATCCGCCGCGCGGCGGTGTTGCCGTTCAGAGGAAAGGCTGCAACTCCCGTCGCGTCGGCAGCTTTCACGAAAAAGCCCGTGACTTTCGCGGTTAGACCCTCCGTAGGCTCCCAAAGAAGTTTCGCACGGATCGAGGTCGTGTGGGACTTGGCCTCGTCCGTCCCCCGCAGCACGTCGTGCGAATAGCCGTCGTCTTGGTGACGCATCATCGAAATGTTCGCGGCCAGATTTTCCGTCAGTGGCCCACTCGCGTAGAGATCACCCCTGATTTCCTTGAACCTGCCATAACCAATCCCGATCTCGGCGCTGGGTTTGAAGCCGGGATCACGAGTCAGGATGTTGATCGCACCACCCACGGCGTTACGGCCGAATAGCGTACCTTGCGGGCCGCGCAGCACCTCGATCCGATCGATGCTGTTCAGCTTGAAGAAGCCCGCTGTCATGCCGATCTGGTAGACACCGTCAACATAGATCGGGACGATCTGCTCATCGCCGGGTGTATTGCCGCGCGAACCCACGCCGCGAATGAACGGCTGCGCGAAAGAGGCCGCCTGCGTGAAATTGAGGGTCGGCACGACTGTGCTAAGTGCCTTGGAGTCGGTGATGTTGGCGTTGATCAGGCTCTCGCCAGTTACCGCCGTAACAGCGAGCGGGACGTCTTGCAGTCGCTCACTCCGCTTCTGAGCGGTCACTACTATGTCATCGAGTCCGCCTTCTGGTGATGCTGGTTGTCCTGCCGCGACGGTCGCGGCGCCGACTTCCCCCGAGGAGGGCGCGCGCTCAATGACGTATGCACCCTGTGGTGTTTGTCGGGCCGCCAGTGCCGTGCCCTCAAGTGCGATGCGAATTGCCTGTTCCGCTGTGAAGTTGCCATGTACAGCAGGAGCGCGCCGCCCCTGCACGGCAGACGACAAGAAGATGATCTCCGAACTTGTCTGCCGGCCGATCTGATTGAGCGAAGATGCTAAAGATTGGGCTGGAATGTCGATGGTCTTCGCGACTGCTGCCTGGGCTTGCGCCGGCTGCGCCAACAACGCAGCCGAGGCCGCGAGCGAAAGCGTTCCGACCGTGGTCGAGAGGCTTTTCCGGAATGCTTTAATGGTGCTTGCCATGTGCCCCCTCTGCCTTTGGTGCTTTTTGTGCCGGCTTAGCCGGTCACCTGGACCCAGAACGTCGCACCGACGGAAACCCATACTTGCGAGCGCAAATTTATTTCGGCGACATATCCGAGTTCCCGCGAGGGCGGGCCAGTCCGAGCTCAATGTGCTCGTTGGGCAACGCGCGCGAGCGAATTGGCAAGAGTTCGCTCACGATGGCGGCAAATCTTTCGGGATTCCCAGTACGGAAAACGCCACTCAGCCGAAGATCGCCGGTAGCTGCATCCTGCAGCACCAGCCGCGTGCTTGAATAGCGGTTCATTTCGCCGACTGCGCTTGACAGCGGCACATTGTCGAACTCGACGAATCCCTCGCGCCAGCGTAGTTGTTGGTCGACATCCACTTTCGCCAGCTGGGGTTTTTCGCCGAGCACGGAGACGAGCTCCTCGCCCGGCATGAGGACCGCCGGCACGATGACGGGTCCGCCAGTTCCAGGCCGATCCGGGATGCCGTCGACAACAACCTTGCCCTTCACGAGCACGACCTTCAATCGATTTGGATCCAGACGGACCTCGAAGATTGTACCTAGAGCGGTGACCTGACGATCCGCCGCCTGCACCACGAACGGGCGACTATGGTCCATAGCCACTTCGAAGAGAACTTGGCCACGAAGCAGTCGAACCAAACGACGTCCTGGCGCATATGCCAGCCTGATCGCGCTATCGGTGTTGAGAGTGACCACCGTGCCATCGGCGAGCCGCACGGTTCGCCTTTCCCCTTTGGCAGTGGCGAACTCACCATGGTCGAGGATTGATGCGGCGGCTGATGCATGGCGCGGTGCATCGGACTGAAACCTATTTGATGCGACGAAGTCGGTTTGAGTTATCAATACTGCAGTGAGGGATGCTGCCAAACCGATGCCAATCCCAAGCCAGAGACCTCGCTCGGGCTCTGACTTCAACTCCAAAGCGGAGTCCCGCAATGCCCCCAGGTGGGGATTGCCGTCGGTGTCCTCGAATAGGCTCCAGACAGAACATGCTCGTTCGTATGCGGCTGCGTTGGCGAGAGATTCGCCGTGCCAAGCCTCAAACTCGGCGCGAACCGCGTCATCGAGAACGCCACTCTCCAACCGGACATGCCACATTGCCGCAGCTTCATCCGCACTGAGACCCGGTGGCAAGAAGCTGGCCTTCGGCCTAATCATTCCTGATCTAGCCTTCTCATCAGATGAACCATGGCGCGTTGCATATGCTTTTCCACCGCACTAACTGAAAGGCCCAGCCGCGCGGCTATGTCCTGAAATTTCATTCCCTCGAGCCGCCTGAGCACGAATATCACTCGGGTGCGTTCCGGCAGTTCGAGCAGCGAAGCGGTCGCCTGAGCCAGTCGCTCCCTGCTCAGCAGAACGTGCTCGGGCGAAAACTCCACACCAGAATGGACTTCCGGATCAAATTGGTCGTGTGCATTTTCGTGATGGGTCTGAATCTTCCGCAGACGGTCTTTCAAGACGCTACTCGCGGTTTCGAAAACATAGGCGTTCAGATTTTCCAGCTTTGCCACGCCCCCACGGCGGATGAGACGAACGAAGACTTCTTGGACCATATCGTCGATTTCGGCTACATTCTGGGTGCGCCGGGTAAAATGCCGTCGAAGCGACCCGCTGAACGTTCTGCTGAGATGATCGAGCGTCCGCCGGTCATCATCGCTTGAGATCGATTGTTCAACAGTCATTAGCCCTCTCTCAGCATGGCGGCGCGTCTGTAAGGTAGCTTGTCAAAGCAACGACGTGACACATGTAGATGGAGCTGCCCAACTTATACGCGGATTTGGGGGCGAGCGCCACGTCGCGCGGACCGTCCAACCACAGCCGCAGGTAGGACAGAATAGTGGGACAGTTTCGCCTGAAACCTACCGACAAACCCTCGGAAAACAAGGATTGGTGACCCCTACGGGACTCGAACCCGTGTTTTCGCCGTGAGAGGGCGACGTCCTGGACCGCTAGACGAAGGGGCCGCGGCGGAAAGAGCGGCGTCCTTATGGGGTGGAGAAAGCGGTGTCAAGCGAACCGCACGTCGCAAAGCTCTGCCGACATGCCGCACCGCAAAATTACGATATGGAACTCTGCCGCTGCATTGCTAAATCTGCGATCATGCATCTTGGATCGGCCTGGCAGGAGGAGGTTGATCGGCTCATCGCCGTTCATGGGGCCGACGCGATCGGAAGCCTGGTCAAGCGCATCGCGGATGCGGTGTGCATGTGTGACGATCACGCCGTGTGGGAGCTCGATCATCTTCTCCAGCTGGTCGAGGCCCGCGTTGAAGGATCGTGGCGAGCGCCCGAAAGCAGGTCAGCATCGAGCAGCGCCGGCGCGGCGGGGCCCTTATCACGAGCAGGAGTTGGACTTCCGCGCTGACCGTCAAAGATGACCGTCATTGCGCAGGCTGCACCAGCCATTGCGGCCGACGATGATATGATCGTGAACCGCAATGTCGAAGAGTTGCGCGGCTTCGGCGATGGCGCGGGTGGCGGCACGATCACTTGCGCTTGGCCGGGCATCGCCGGACGGATGATTATGGGCGATGATCAGCCCGGTCGCGCCGAGTTCCAGCGCGCGACGAACGATTTCGCGGGGAAAAATATCGGCGCGGTTGATTGTACCCCGCGCCGCGACGTCGTCGCGCATCAGCCGGTTCTTGGTGTCGAGATAGAGGACGCGGACCTGTTCTGCGGGTTCATGCGCCATGTGCGTGTGAAGATAATCGAGTACCGCCTCGCCGTTGGGCAGCACCGGCTCGGCACATAGCCGCTCGCGCCGCTCCTCGCGGATCAGCGTGCCGACGGCGCGGATCAGGCGGCACAGATCGCGGCGGTTGCCCAGCACCCGTTCCAGGGCAGGCAAGGAGGCGCGGAGAATTGCTGGCACCGAACCGAAGTGATCGACGAGGCGAGCGGTTACCAGCGGGGCCTCCGCTCCGCATAATGACGTGAGGATCGCGGTTAATCGCCGTTTGCTGTCGGGATGATCGTCCGATACCGCACACCCGGCCATTGCGTTGCGCTTTGCCCGCGAAGGTGGAAGCGTGCATTCGTGGAGCGTCGTGCGATCGGCACCGGTCTCAGGCGCCGGGAGAAAGCTGGTCCGCTCATATACGGAATCGCGGGCCGGCGCGAAAAGCTGTCTGATCCCGGTAATGCGCCTGACCCAAAGCAGCCACGACATCGCTAGCATCGGCGCGACCGGCGGAAGAGTCGATGATCCCGAACCAAAACATGCCCCCGGCGGCCGGGCGCTGGGCCCGTTCATGGTGATGCGGCGGTCAGCGAGACAGTTCGGTGATGAGAATCGACAGATTCGTCAGGCCCGAGAGCAAGATCCCGGTCGCGACCGCCAGCCCGATGATGAGCGCCATGGTCCAAGCCAGGCGCTGCAATATGGTCAGGTCATTGTGTCGCTTCCTCCGTGTCGGGAACGGCAGAGGAAAAGGCTGGCCGTCGGCTTGGTCGGGGTAGATCTGCTGATCTTCCCGGATGGTTGCCGCTGCCATTTTCCTATAGCCGTAACCCTGTTCCGATCTGACGGTGACTGAGCCCGGACGCGCGAGATTTTCTAGGTCCGATGATTGGGGGCCCAAATCCCGGACCCGGTTTTCGGCCTCCGCGCACTCGAGGATGCGCGCGGCGTCGACCCTGCTCGTGACGCCGAGAATCTTCATCGCCTCTTTCAGGCGCTTGTCGACGGTGTGCGCCGAAATTCCAAAGTGCTGGGCGATTTGCTTGGAGGAATTATGCGCGAGCACCAGCCGCAGGTAAGCGCGCTGGCTTTCGGTCAACTTTGACAGACGGTCTGCGTGCATTTCGGCCTTCTAGCGCAGCTTGGGGGGCGTTGCCACGGTCGAGCGGACGTTTCCGGACGAATCGCCCGAACCTCCGCACGCCAAAAAAAGAGAGCCGGTCACCTCGTCAAATTTGACGTTTTGCATCGTTCTTGAACCGAAACCGACGCAGGCTCCGACGATTGAACCGCAGCTGGTCGACACAATGCCCATGCGCTCATCACGGTGCCTCGCCCGCCATGGCCTCGCTTTCCGCAAAGGCTGCGCCGCAGGGGTCCTGCCCGGCGGAAAAACCCTTCTGCGCCAAAAAGTTCAGTTTGCCGATCGGACAGGCCGACGGCTGGCGCTGCGGCTCACGCTCCTTCTGGCGCTTGCGGCGCTTCTCGTACCGGTTCGCCCGCACGCTGTGTAGCCTGATGCTTCCCGCCGGGGCGCGGGGGCATGATCGTCAGGCCGCCGCTTTGTCGCGTTCCTTCATTTCCTGGTTGAGCATCTCCGCCAGCAGGAAGGCGAGTTCGATGCTTTGGCCGGCGTTCAGCCGGGGATCGCAATGGGTGTGATAGCGATCGGCGAGATTCTCGTCCGTAACCGCCATCGCGCCGCCCGTGCATTCGGTGACGTTCTGCCCGGTCATTTCGGCATGGATCCCGCCACCATGTGTCCCCTCGGCGCGGTGAGCCGCGAAGAAGCCACGGACTTCGGCGAGGATCCGATCGAACGGGCGCGTCTTGTAGCCGGTCGCGGCCTTGACGACATTGCCGTGCATCGGGTCGCACGACCAGACGACCGGGCGGCCTTCACGCTTGATCGCGCGGATCAGGCTGGGCAGGTGTTTCTCGATCTTGTCATGCCCATAGCGGGTGATCAGGGTGATCCGACCGGGGTTGCGCGCTGGGTCGAGCGTGTCCAGCAGGCGCAGCAGCACCTCGGGATCGAGGCTCGGCCCGCATTTGATACCGATCGGGTTACCCACGCCGCGCAGAAACTCGACATGCGCCGATCCCTCGAAGCGGGTACGGTCGCCGATCCACAGCATATGCGCCGAGGTGTCGTACCACTGGCCCGTCAGGCTGTCCTCGCGTGTCATCGCCTGCTCAAAAGGGAGCAGGAGCGCCTCGTGGCTCGTATAGAATTGCGTGCCCTTGAGCTGCGGCACGGTCTCGGGATTGATTCCGCATGCGGCCATGAAATCGAGCGCATCGCCGATCCGGCTCGCCACCTCCCCATATTGCGCGGCCCAGGGGCTGCGCCCCATGAAGTCGAGCGTCCAGGCGTGGACCTGGTGGAGATTGGCATAGCCGCCCTGGGCGAAAGCCCGCAGGAGGTTGAGCGTTGCCGCCGACTGGCTGTACGCGCGGATCATGCGCTGCGGATCGGGATTGCGCGACGCTTCGCTGAAGCCGATGTCGTTGATGATGTCGCCGCGGTAGCTCGGCAGCGAGACACCATCGACCTCTTCGGTCGGCGCCGAGCGGGGCTTAGCGAACTGACCGGCCATGCGGCCGACCTTCACGATCGGCAGCTTGGATGCATAGGTCAGCACAACCGCCATCTGCAGGATGACGCGGAAGGTGTCGCGAATGTTGTTCGGGTGAAATTCGGCGAAGCTCTCGGCGCAGTCGCCGCCCTGCAGGAGGAAGGCCTTGCCCTCGGCAACCTTGGCAAGCGCTGTCGTCAGTTCCCGCGCCTCGCCGGCGAACACCAGCGGCGGATAGCTCGACAATTCCTTTTCAGCCGCGTTCAACGCAGCGATATCCGGGTAGACTGGCATCTGCACCGCTTCGTGCTGTCGCCAGCTCCCGGGCGTCCAGTTCGTCGCCATCAGAGTCTCGTTCCTTTTCGGGCGCTTCCCATGCGCGCGGGCGACCCGAAAGGCAAGCGGTGCCTGCTTCGGCTCAGCAAAGTTGCGGTTTATCCGGATGCTGAGGACCGCATTTTGGCCTGAGCCACCCGGCGCGCATAGCCGTTGGCGAAGAGGCCGAGCAGGATCACGCTCGCCAGGCACAGGGCAATATAGGCGGCGTGGAACGAGAAATATTCGATCCACAGGAAGCCGGCGCCATAGCTGAGAGCGACCGAAACGACGAAGGTCTGAAGCGAGTTCGAACCGATCATCGCGCATTGCCGCATCAGCCACAGCTGCTGGAGACGCGGCCACATCCAGAGGACGCTCATGATCGCCCAGCATACCGACAGCGCGTGGATGACGCGCATGGGACCGATCCGGATCTTGCTCTGATAGAGAACCTCAAAGGCAAACCAGCCCTGTGCCAGGAACAATATGGTCAAACCCGCAAAGAGCAGCAGCGGCGCGATCAGCCACAGCCAGTCTCCTTCCGCCCTGGCCTCGAGTCTCGCGAGCAGGCGGAACCGGCCTGCCGCCATCGCGCCGTAAAAGGGCAGCTGCCATGAGGCGGGGTTGAAATTCCAGAGCCAGTCGCCGACCGGGGAGCCCCCTGGCAAGTTGAACCAGGAATGTTCATGCGCGAACCAGTAGAGCGCCAGAGAGGCGGCAAGGGCGATCAGCGGCTGAAAGCGCAGCAGCATGGCGAACAGCGGCGCCGCAAAGAGCAGCACCATATAGGTCGCCAATATCTCGAGGCAGTAGGGCTGGACATGGAGCAGCAGGAAGTCGACGAGCGAGGCCGGCCCGCGGACGATGAACCAGCTGTAAAAGCCCAGCGCAGCGAGTTGCGTCGATGCCAGGCACAGCGGCACGAGCGCGAGGAACAGCAGCAGGTTGTAAAGGTAGAGCTTTCCCGCGCGGCGCCAGACCTTGTCGGTGAAGACGCGCATGGGCGGGGTCCGGTCCGCCCTGAAATAGACGGCCCCGACCAGATAGCCCGATAGCAGGAAGAATATCTCGGCTGCGCTGGAAAATCCCCATAGCGTCAGGGTCGGGAATTGCATCCCGACCATGTGCATGCGATCGGTGAAACCGGTTATGTGATTGATCGTGATGGTGATAAGCGCCAGCCCCCGCACGATATCGATCGTGGCGTCGCGCTGGCCGGCGGCTCGAGCGTCGGGTGGTGTGGCGGCGGCGGAGGACACGCGCTGCCCTTAGGGTTCAAATCTGATCGCCGCAATGGCCGGGTCATTAGGGGGACAGGCCGGGAAATGCATCTCCCGACGCTCGCCCGAAACCGACATGTGTCGCTATGGCGCAATGCTATTCATTGATCCTCAAGCCACCCCCGCCCATATAGTGGTCGAAGGAGGGCTTATTGCCCCCGGGACGGAGTATAAATTGAGCGAGACCCTGCCCGTATTGCCGTTGCGCGATATCGTCGTTTTTCCGCACATGATCGTGCCGCTGTTCGTCGGCCGCGAGAAATCGGTGGCCGCGCTCGAAAGCGCGATGGCTGCCGACAAGGCCATCTTCCTGGTCGCGCAACTCGACCCAGCGGAGGACGATCCCGATCGCGACGCGCTCTATGATGTCGGCGTGGTTGCCACGGTGCTCCAGCTTCTGAAGCTCCCCGACGGGACCGTGCGCGTGCTCGTCGAGGGCAAGCAGCGCGCGACGCTGAACGAACTGCGGCTCGACGAGACGCACCTGACGGCTGCTATCGATCTGATCGGCGAGGTTGAAGCCGAGGGGGCCGAGGTTTCCGCGCTGATGCGCTCGGTGGTCGATCAGTTCGAGAACTACGCTCGCCTCAACAAGAAGCTGCCCGCCGAGACGTCGGTCCAGCTCAGCCAGATCGACGATGCGTCGAAGCTTGCCGACGCGGTCGCGGCAAACATCTCGATCAAGGTCGCCGACAAGCAGGCGCTGCTTGTCGAACTTGATCCGACCAAGCGCCTGGAAATGGCGTTCGCGCTGATGGAAGGCGAGCTGGGCGTGCTCCAGGTCGAGAAGAAGATCCGCAGCCGGGTCAAGCGCCAGATGGAAAAGACCCAGCGCGAATATTATCTGAACGAGCAGCTCAAGGCGATCCAGCGCGAGCTCGGCAACGGCGAGGGCGAAGAGGGCGGCGACGAGCTTGCCGAACTCGCCGCCAAGATCGCCGGCCTCAAGCTGTCCCGCGAAGCCCGTGCCAAGGCCAATGCCGAGTTGAAGAAGCTGCGGACGATGGCGCCGATGTCGGCCGAGGCCACGGTCGTGCGCAACTATCTCGACACGCTGCTCGCGCTGCCCTGGGGCAAGAAGTCGAAGCTCAAAAAGGATATTGCCGCCGCCCAGGCCGTGCTCGACGCAGATCATCACGGGCTCGAGAAGGTCAAGGACCGGATCGTCGAATATCTCGCGGTCCAGGCGCGGACCAACAAGCTGAAAGGACCCATCCTCTGCCTCGTCGGTCCGCCCGGCGTCGGCAAGACCTCGCTCGGCCGCTCGATCGCCAAGGCGACGGGGCGTGAATTCGTGCGCCAGTCGCTGGGCGGCGTGCGCGACGAGGCCGAGATACGGGGCCACAGGCGCACCTATATCGGATCCCTGCCGGGCAAGGTCGTTACCAACCTGAAGAAGGCCGGAACCTTCAACCCGCTGTTCCTGCTCGACGAGATCGACAAGCTTGGCCAGGATTTCCGCGGCGATCCCGCCTCCGCGCTGCTCGAAGTGCTCGATCCCGAGCAGAACAGCCGGTTCCAGGACCATTATCTCGAAATCGACATCGACCTGTCGGACGTGATGTTCGTCTGCACCGCGAACAGCCTGAACCTGCCGCGGCCGTTGCTCGACCGGATGGAGATCATCCGGCTTGAGGGCTATACCGAGGATGAGAAGATCGAGATCGCCAAGGCGCATCTGATCGGCAAGCAGATCGAAACCCATGGGCTGAAGCCCGGCGAGTTCGAGCTCACCGAGGCGGGGCTGCGCGATCTGATCCGCTATTATACCCGCGAGGCGGGTGTCCGGACGCTGGAACGCGAGATCGCCAAGCTAGCGCGCAAGGGCCTGCGCCGGATCCTCGAGGGCAAGGAGACCAAGGTCGTCATTACGCCCGAAAATCTCGCCGACTTCGCCGGGGTCCGCAAATTCAGGTTCGGCATCGGCGAAGAGGAGGACCAGGTCGGCGCCGTCACCGGCCTCGCCTGGACCGAGGTCGGCGGCGAACTGCTGACGATCGAGGCGGTGACCGTGCCGGGCAAGGGCGCGATCAGCACCACCGGCAAGCTCGGCGACGTGATGAAGGAGAGCGTGCAGGCGGCCTTCAGCTTCATCAAGGCGCGAGCGCCCGCTTATGGTGTCAAGCCCAGCCTGATCGCGCGGAAGGATGTCCATATCCATCTGCCCGAAGGCGCGGTGCCCAAGGACGGCCCGTCGGCCGGCATCGGCGTCACGACCGCGATCATTTCGACATTGACCGGGATTGCAGTCCGCAAGGATGTGGCAATGACCGGCGAGGTAACGCTGCGCGGCCGCGTCCTCCCGATCGGCGGGCTCAAGGAGAAGCTGCTCGCCGCGATGCGCGGCGGGATCACGACCGTGCTGATCCCGAAGGAGAATGAGAAGGACCTCGTCGAGATTCCGGCGAAGATCACCGAAGGATTGAAGATCATCCCGGTCAGCCATGTCGACGAGGTGCTCGAGCTGGCGCTGGCCGATCATCTGACGCCGGTCGACTGGACCGAGGCGGACGAGCTGGCGCTGACGCTGAAGGGCGCCACGAGCCCGGATGGCGCGGAGACTGCCGTGAGGCATTGAGAGGTTGGTAGGCACTCAACTCTCGTCAGGGCATTCTCCCCTTGCACAGCGGTTATGGTGACGAATAGCGAAGGCTAAGATGACTATTATAAAATAGCTCCATATAGCGTTTGAGGTTTGGTATATCCATGAACCAAATGGCCGTGGGAGCATGAAGGCAAAGTGACACATAATGGTGACGCCCTGTAGGGCAGCGACCCACATGGGCCAATAATTATGCGATCGAACAACTATGAGCATAATTCCTACGAAGTAGAGGACGTCTATAGACAATACGTCCCATTCAATATGGCTGAAGCTCGTAGGATCGAATATGGCTGCGCAAAGTGTGAGATAGGAACTTGCTACCAGTCCGGCAGAAACTAATTTTTCGTGCGTCCCACCTCGTCTGAAAGCATAGATGGTTACCGCCCACATAAGAGCGCCGTAGATAATTGGGCGAGTGTAAATTTGCATTTACGCGACCCAGCGGCATACCGTCGGTGAAGTTCCAAATCTGCCCAGATCCCGGCAATAAGAAATTGGGACAGATAACGATACTATTAACCGATATATCGGCCAACCCATCCCACGGCATAGTATAGATGAATGTAAAATACGTAGGGGTGTTGCATAATTAAGTCGGAGAGACATGTTTTCGCATCGTCCATAGGAACCGCTTGAGGTCAATAAAAATCCACGGGCTTATACCATGGCTCTTCATTGCGCAGTGTAACCTGGTTCTCCGGCTGTTTATGATGATGCCGATAGGTGGCAAAACCTAGTAGGATCGTCATTGGATATGCCCAAAGTACGGTGGCGTTATAGTATGCCCAAGGGATTACATGGGGGACGAATGGAGCAAAGTGCGAGAACAACGTCAGTCCGTGCATCGCTGATAGCCATATTGGCCAAAATTTGCGCGACTTCAACGCGATACAGACAAGGATAAAGAAAAGGATCAAATCAACCGCGGCAACCGCTAGATCGGGGTGATCATATCGGACGGCCCGTGGGCTTCGTACGAGAACGGTCAGATAGGTGGCCGCAATAATCCCTATGGCTGTTAGTCGCTCCTCCCATCCACCACGCCATATGGCGTAGAGACAGGCCCCCCACATCAGCGCACCATAAAGGATTAACCGGATCACCCTCTAGCGTCATTCACGTCGACCGCCTGTGCGTCAAGGGTGATCCGACAAATCAGGCGACCTGGCGGGGCATCTGCTCGATGCCGCCGGGAACCGGCGGATATGGATCCTTGTCTCCATAGGACACCACCGGTAGCTTGAACTTCCGCTGGACCACCGCCAGGTGGCGATGTCCTTCTACGACTTGTCCTCGGGCGGCGACGATCGTCGAGAGCGAGTTGAAAAAGTGGGCAAACGCATCCTGCGCCACCTCCATGGCAAAATTGCCGTCGAGGCGGGCCTGCGGCAGCTCGGCAGCGAGCAGCGCGCCATGCTTGGCGGCCATGTCGAGGGCGCGTTCATATTGCTCGAGGGCGGCGTAGACGCGGAGCGTCGCGGCATCACGATCTTTGGACATAATTCTCCCCTTGCGCCGGAACGGGCGCTTCGATCGGTTGGTGGAAAATGCCTAGCGCGAAAGCGCCAGGGCGATGTTCGACAAGGCAGCAAAGCCGGACAGAAGAGCACCGGCCCCCAAGCCCATTCCAAAGATCAATACCGCGATCCAGAACAGGCGTTGGGCAATCGTCAGGTCATTGCGTGGCTTCCTTCTAGTAGGAACCGGCAATGGAAATTCTAACAAGCTCGTCTCGCCATAAGCCCGGTAGGGCATCTGGTCTTCCCGAAGCGAACCCATCATTTCCTCTTGCCTCTCACCGACATGGGCCGGTGGAGCCATGATGGGTCGTTCGGGGCGGGAAACAACGGTTTGCGGTTGACTAGTCAAACGCTGACTAGGCTCCTCGGCCTCGAAAGACTGGAGCAGGCGGGCCGCTTCAAGCCGCGTCGCGACGCCAAGCGTCTGGATCGCGCTGCGCAGATGATTGTCGACCGTCATCGGCGAAATGCCCAGTTCGCGGCCGATTTCCTTCGATTGCATATGTTGCAGGACGAGCCGCAGGCAGGCGCGCTGCCGGCTGGTCAACTTGGTTATGGCCGCCTCATACCCCATCCGGCGAAACTACCCGATCAACGGCGCGAGTCGATCCAAAAATCAGCCCGCCCTATGCCTGACACCCAGCCAAACTCGCGCTCTGTATCATGCATCAGGATAATGAATCGAGATTATCTCCTGTTCCTTGATACCGCCTGGCAGGTCGACGCGACGTATGTCGCCGATCGCGGCGCCCCTTAGCGCGACGGCCAGGGGCGAACGCCAGCTGATCCGGCCCCGGGCGGCATCGGCCTCGTCCTCGCCGACCAGCGTCACCGTCCGCCTGGCGTCATCCTCATCCGCGATCGTGACGGTCGCCCCGAAATAGACCCGGCTTCTGTCGGCCTGGGCGGTAGGGTCGACGACCTTGGCCGCTTTCATCCGCAGGGCGAGATGGGCCAGCTCCCTGTCGATCTCGCGCAGCTTCTTGCGGCCATAAATATAGTCGCCATTTTCGGATCGGTCACCGTTCCCCGCGGCCCAGCTGATCACCTCGACAAGCGCGGGCCGTTCCTCACCGAGCAGCTTGGTGTACCGCGCGCGCAGCGCGGCAAGCCCGGCGGGCGTGATGTAATTGAAGCGCTGCTCGCTCATCGCCCGTTCAGCGCCGGCGCCGCTGGTTTAGCACTTCATAGCCGACAACGGCGGTGGCGACCGCGGCATTGAGGCTGTCGGCCTTGCCCAGCATCGGAATCTTCACGAGCAGATCGCACTCGGCCTCATAATCGGGAGGCAGGCCCTGGGCCTCGTTACCCACCAGGATGAAAGTGGGAGGCGAATAGGCCGGCGCCTGGTAGTCGGCGGTTGCCTTGAGGCTCGTACCGACAAGCTGGCCGCTGCCCTTGCGCAGCCAGGTGACGAAGTCCGGCCAGCGGGCCGTCGCGATCCGCTGGGTGAACAGCGCGCCCATCGTCGCGCGAACCGCCTCCACCGAAAAAGGATCCACGCAGTCGTCAACCAGGATAAGCCCGCCCGCTCCGATCGCATCGCCTGTCCTTAGAATCGTCCCGAGATTGCCGGGATCGCGAAGCGATTGGGCGACGATCCAGATGTCCGCGCTGGCAGCATCGAGTTTGTCGAGAGCAGTGTCGAACTGGCGGAAGACGCCGACAACGGTCTGCGGATTGTCCTTGCCGGACAGCTTCGACAATATGTCCGCGTCGGTTTCGATCGCTTCGCCGCCATGGGCCTCGACCGCGTCGACCAATTTCCGGGTCAGGACATGATCGGCGCCATTTTTCGCGAAAAAAATCAGTTCAGGGAGGAACCCCGCCTCCGCCGCCTCGGTCAGGATGCGCAGACCTTCGGCGAGGAATAGCCCCTCCTGACGCCGGTGGCGCTTGTCGCGGAGCGACCGGACCCGTTTGATCAGCGGGTTCGAAAAGGCGGTGATCTGGCGGGGCAGGGGCGCTTACCTGAAACGAGATCGAGACGCCGCGACCGATGAGCCGCTCATTCCTCGCCGAACTTGCCTTCGACGAGCTCGACAAGCGCTGCCAGCGCCTTCTCCGCCCCGTCGCCGCTCGCGGAAATCGTCACGCTGTCACCCTTGGCGGCGCCGAGCATCATCAGGCCCATGATCGAGGTCCCAGCGACCCTTGACCCATCCTTCTCGACCTCGACCTCGGCGCTGTGCGCGCTCGCAAGCGTCACGAATTTCGCGCTCGCACGGGCGTGCAGCCCTCGGATATTCGTGATCTGCACTTCACGCCGTAACTGCGTCATGCAGCCGCTTCCCCCAACACCTCCGACGCGACCGATATATATTTACGCCCCGCGTCCCGAGCCGCCGCCACGGCCGCCTTGATCTTCATCATTTTGCGCGCGCCCTCAAGACGAATCAACATCGGAAGGTTGATGCCTGCAATCACTTCGATGCGGCCGGGTTCCATCAACGAGATCGCCAGATTGGATGGTGTTCCGCCGAACAAATCGGTGAGCAGGATAACGCCCGAGCCGTCGTCGACCGTCTTCACCGCCTCGGCGATGTCCGCGCGCCGGCTTTCCATATCGTCGTCGGGACCGATGCAAATGGCTTCGATCGCGGTTTGCGGACCGACGACATGTTCCATCGCGGTCACGAATTCGGCCGCAAGACGGCCATGGGTAACGAGCACCAATCCGATCATGCGATTAACATCCAACAATCATGATCCCACGCCCGGCAAGGTGCTCCCCTCGGTGTCGGACCTCTGCTGAGTCAGATCACGATGCCGGACCGTGGGCGAAAAACCAGCCTCGCGCAACCGGGTTGCGAGTGATTCTGCGAAATGTACCGATCTGTGACGACCCCCTGTGCAGCCGATCGCAACGGTCACATAGCTCTTCCCCTCGGCCTCGTAGCGGGGAAGCAGGAGCAGCAGCAGCTCCTCGATCCGCTGTTTGGCTTGGGGATAGACCGGATCCTCGGCAATATAGGCGGAAACCTGGGGATCGAGCCCGCTGCGGGGCCTGAGCTCGGGCACCCAATGCGGATTGCGGAGGAAGCGCATGTCGAACATCAGGTCGGCGTCGCGCGGCACGCCCCGCGAAAAGGCAAAGGACATGATCGTGAGCGTTACGCCGGCGCGCGCCGCATCGCCGAAGCGCAGCCGCAGAAGCGCTTGCAACTCATTGGTCGAGATGTCGGTGGTGTCGATCAGCTCCTCGGCGCTCTCGCGCAATGGCGCGAGCAATTCGCGTTCGTAGAGAATGCCGTCCTCGACCCGTCGGTCCTGCGCCAGCGGATGGCGGCTGCGCGTCTCGGAATAGCGCCGGCTGATTTCCACGCCGGAGCAATCGAGGAAAAGCGTCGAAGCATCGATGCCGCTCTCCCTCAGCGAGCGCGCGCGCGCGATGAGCCGAGCGCTGTCGAAATCGCGGGTCCGACTGTCGATCCCGAGCGCAAGCGGCCGCGCATCGTCGATGCTGCCTTCGGGCGGGCTGGCCGCGAGCAGCCGCTCGATCAACGAGGCCGGCAGGTTGTCGACCGTTTCCCAGCCCATGTCCTCGAGCGCCTTGAGCGCGGTCTTCTTTCCGGAACCCGACATTCCGGTGACGAAAAGAATCCGGCGGGGTGCGGAGGACGATCTCATCGCAGCTTGCGTCCGAACAGGCGGAGCGCCCATTCGGCCTTGATCGGCGCAGAAGCCTCGAAGGCCGCCAGCGCGATCGTTGGCACGGCCACCCCGCACAACCGGGTTTCCCCCGCCTTGTCTTCCGGCATGCGGGTTGGCTTTGCGTCGAGATCCACGATCAGCGCCACAGGGCCCTCCTCGGCATATTCGACATCGACGATGCCGATCCCCCTGATCTCGAGGCGACCGGCGATCGTCGGCGGCGGACTGGCATATAATGTGCCGTCGCGCGCCTCAACCGCCGTGTAATCGTCTGCAATGAGCCGCGCCCCCCGAGCGATCAGACGCAGCGCCAGGTCGGATTTGCCGGCGCCCGGCCTACCGGTGATGAGTAGCGCGGCGCCATCGATCAGCACGCCGGTCGCGTGAAGCAACTCGCCCATTGGCGCTCAGCGGCTCCAGGCCGGCAGGCGGATCACGAACTTCGCGCCTGGGAGAGCGTTGTCCCGGTCCGTTGCGACGATCGTTCCATTATGGCCCTCGACGATGGCTCTCGCTATGGCGAGCCCCAAGCCGCTATGACGGCCGAATTGCTCCCCATCCGGACGGTCGCTGTGGAAGCGATTGAAAATCGCGTCCCGGGCCTCGGGCGGTACGCCGGGCCCCTCATCCTCCACCCGGATCACCACATCGTCGCCATCCCGAGTGGCTGCAACCTGAACGAGCCCGCCCGGCGGCGAAAAAGAAACGGCATTTTCTATCAAATTCTCCATCACACGGGTGAGGCGCGATCCATCGCCGAACACGACGGCGGTTCCCCGATGCGGGCGGGCGAAGGCAAGGCGGATGTCACGATTCAGGCCGCGCTCGTCCCGCATAGCCAAAAGCCCCTCGATCATCGTGCCGAGGTCCACCGACTCGAAGCGAGCACGCGCCAACTCGGCATCAACGCGTGACGCCTCGGCGATGTCGGTGATCAGCCGGTCGAGCCGCCCCACATCATCGCGGATCACGTCGATAAGTTGCTGCTGCAGGTCGGAATCTCTGACGAGGCTAAGGCTGTCGACCGCCGACCTTAGCGAGGCGAGCGGATTTTTGAGCTCATGGGTGACGTCGGCGGCAAAGGCTTCGGTGGCATCGATGCGCTGGCGCAGTGCCATACTCATGTCCGAGAGTGCGCGAGCGAGCGTGCCGATCTCGTCACGGCGCTCCGGCAGGCGCGGGACCTGGACCTCCCGGGCGCGGCCGAGCCGGACACGGTGCGCGGCCAGCGCGAGGCGGCGCAACGGTCGCACGATGGTTCGGGCCAGAAAAAGCGACAGGCTGACCGAGACAAGCACCACGATCAGCAGCACCACGCTGAGTCGCAACCGTTCGGCCCGGACGATCCGCGTGATGTCCCGCTGGTTCTCGGTGGACAACAGGATGTCCCAGCCGCGTCCGGTGGGCACCTTGACTGCCGCCAGGATCACCGGCGTGCGATCTTCCGCGCGCTCGACCGCCGTCAGGATCGTGTCGGTCCTGGCCGCCTGGACGGCCACCGGCCAGGCGGAGAGCCGGTCGTTCACGGGTTCTCGATAGCGGGTCGGGCGGTCCGCGCCGACGATCATGTCGATCGACCTGTCCAGAAAACGCGCCGCGCTCTTCTGCCATTCCTCGGCCGCCGGATCGCGTAATTGGTAGGTTGGACCGCTTATCGACCAGCTGTCGAAGGTGAGGGGAATCTCAATCGTGTTTTCCTGGCCGCGATCGAGATGATAGACGCGGATTCGCGTGTCTGTGAGGCTCCCGAATTTGGCCAGCAGCGCGGGGCGCTCAGCCAGCGGGGTCGCGGAATAGGCTTGTGCGATCAGCTTGACCTGCGTCGTGGTCTCATCGATGCGGGCATCGATCAGCTGCGAGCGATAGCTGTCGAGATAGAAGAATCCTCCCGCCAGCATCGCCAGCGCGAAGATGTTGACGGCCAGTATCCGCGTCGTGAGCGATGTCCGGGCGGCACCTTCGGGCGTTCCGAGCGCTTTGTCATTCCTCGGCAAAGCGATAGCCCACACCGTATAGCGTCTCGATCGCCTTGAACTCCGGATCGACATGCCGGAATTTGCGACGCAGACGCTTTATGTGGCTGTCGATGGTGCGATCATCGACATAGACGTCGTCCTGATAGGCGGTATCCATCAGCTGGTCGCGCGACTTCACGAAGCCGGGCCGCTGGGCCAGCGCCTCGAGGATGAGGAATTCGGTCACGGTCAACGTCACGTCCCGGCCGTTCCACTGGACGCGATGACGGGCGGGGTCCATCGCCAGCCTCCCGCGCACGATCTTGTCGGCAGTCGGGAGATCGGCGGTGTCCTCGCTTTCCGCACGAACCTCTGTCCGACGCAATATCGCGCGGATCCGCGCGATCAGCAGCCGCTGCGAAAAGGGTTTGGTGATATAATCGTCAGCGCCCATGGCAAGGCCCAGTGCCTCGTCCAGTTCGTCGTCCTTTGACGTCAGGAAGATCGTCGGGACGCTACTTCTCTCGCGAAGGCGCCGCAGCAACTCCATGCCATCCATCCGGGGCATCTTGATGTCGAGAACCGCCAGATCGGGTGGATTGTCGAGCAGGGCCTTCAGCGCGGTTTCGCCGTCGGAATAGACGCGGACAGTGAAGCCTTCGGACTGCAGCGCGATCGAGACGGAGGTCAGGATGTTGCGATCGTCGTCGACCAGCGCGATCGTAGGCGACATGGAACCGGATGGCCTCCGCAGATATTGGCCTACCACTTGGTTCAGGCACGCACGCCTTGCCTAGCCTAGTGATCGGGCGTGTTCAACCTAATGCGCTTCTGCTTGAAGATCACGGGCTTTGAAACTATGCGCGATTGCAATTCATGAGGATGTGAGGGGAGGGTCTCGCTACGAGGCCGCCCACTTCGCCTGTTGCATTAGGAGTGGAGCCCCTCACCAGGTCCGCTCAACCAGGAGATAAATGTGCCCCAGCTTACGCCAGCCTATGGACTCGACCAGCAAGGTTTCGACGTTGCCGCCAAGCTCAACTGGAACTTGGGAACCGCGCCGCTGATCGAGCTGGCCGTCCGGCGTGGCGAAGGTCTGCTGTCGAAGGACGGACCTTTCGTCGTCGAGACCGGTGCACATACGGGCCGATCGGCCAATGACAAATTCATCGTCCGCGATCACGAAACCGAAGCTTCGGTCTGGTGGGGCAAGACCAACAAGGGCATGACGCCCGCGAATTTCGCCGCGTTGAAGGCGGATTTCCTGGCGCATCTCAAGACCAAGGACGAGTTGTTCGTCCAGGATCTCTACGGCGGCTCGCAACCAGCGCATCGCGTCAATGTACGTGTCATCACCGAGCTGGCCTGGCACAGCCTGTTCATCCGCACGCTGCTGGTTCGCCCCGATCACGCCGATCTTGCCGCTTTCGTACCCGAATATACGATCATCGACCTGCCGACCTTCGTCGCCGACCCGGCGCGCCATGGCTGCCGTAGCGAGACGGTGATTGCGGTCAGCTTGTCGGAGAAGCTGATCCTGATAGGCGGCACGCGTTATGCCGGCGAAATGAAGAAGTCGGTGTTCGGCATCCTCAACTATCAACTGCCGACTGCCGGGGTCATGCCGATGCACTGTTCGGCCAATATCGGCCCTAACGGCGACACGGCGATCTTCTTCGGCCTGTCGGGAACCGGCAAGACCACCCTCTCGGCGGACGCAAGCCGCACGCTGATTGGCGACGACGAGCATGGCTGGTCGGACGAAGCGGTCTTCAACTTCGAAGGCGGCTGCTATGCCAAGATGATCAGGCTCTCGCCCGAGGCTGAGCCCGAAATCTATGCGACTACCAAGCGGTTCGGCACAATCCTCGAAAATGTCGTGATCGATCCCGACACTCGGGTCATCGACCTCGATGACGATAGTCTCGCGGAGAACAGCCGCGGTTCCTACCCGATCGACTTCATCCCCAACGCCTCGGCGGAAAATCTTGGACCGGTTCCGAAGAATATCATCTTCCTCACCGCCGACGCATATGGCGTGCTGCCCCCGATCGCGAAGCTGACGCCCGATCAGGCGATGTATCATTTCCTTTCGGGCTATACCGCGCGGGTCGCCGGCACCGAGATCGGTGTGTCCGAGCCTTCGGCGACCTTCTCGACCTGCTTCGGCGCGCCGTTCATGCCGCGCCACCCGTCGGTCTACGGAAATCTGTTGAAGAAGCGGATTGCGAAAGGCGGTGTCGACTGTTGGCTCGTCAACACCGGATGGACGGGAGGCCAATATGGCACCGGCCATCGCATGCCGATCAAGGTCACGCGGGCGCTGCTGAACGCGGCACTCGATGGCAGCCTCAACAATGCCGAATTCCGGATCGACCCCAATTTCGGTTTCAAGGTGCCGGTCGCGGTCCCAGGCGTGGACAGCCAGATCCTCGATCCTCGCGAGACCTGGCCCGATCCCGCCGCCTATGACGGGACTGCGCAGAAACTCGTCGGCCAGTTCATCGAAAATTTCGCTCAATTCGCGGAGCATGTCGACGAAGCTGTACGGCAGGCCGCTCCCAAGGCAGCCTGACCCGACCGCTCGCGCGGACGAGGGGCGCTCCGGCAAGGCCGGGGCGCCCTTTCTCGTCTCGGCTACCAAATTTTTACCATAGCCGATTTAGCAAAATTAAGCGGAGCGGGGCTATGTATCCCGCCTGGAATTTACCGGAGTCGCACGGATGTTCGAAGGGAAGCCGCCGTTGTCGGGCCGCCGGGGCTGGAGTCTGGAGGGGCTGTTCAGCCGGGGCGAGGCGCACGCGCCTCCGCAACCGGCTCCAACGGCCCGTGCCGCAGAAGCAGAGCAGCTCGACCCGGCGCCGGCGAATGACCTTTTCGGGCGGATCGGCGCGTTTCTCAAACTGAATCGGCTCGATCCGACGCCGACCAACTATGATCTCGCCTATCGCTATGTGAGCAGTCATGATCCTGCGGTCGTGGCGGCAGTCGACGCGGCCATCTCGGCGGATGGCCTGCTCCGGCCGGACGTCGCCGTCGTCATCCTGGAAAATGCGCTCAATCAGGTCTCGTCGGAATTGATCGAGAAGCTCATCGATCGGGCGCACCAAAGCATGACTCTCGCGGCTGATCTTGTCGGCCAGTCGCGTACCGATGTGCATAGCTATGGGAGTGCTCTCGAGAAGGGGGCTGCCGCGCTCGGGACCGGTCCCGAGCCGGCGGCACGCGCTATCGAACTGATGGTCGAGCTTACCCGGACCATGATTGGCAAGACGCACGACGCCGAGCGTCGACTCGCCGAAATGGGTAGTCAGATGCAGGAAATGCAGGGCAGCCTGGCCGAGGCTCAGGCAATAGCGGAGACCGACCCGCTCACCGGCCTTGCCAATCGACGGGCGTTCGAAACGCGGCTGCAACGCGCCATCTCCCAGGCCCTTGTTGAGGATTACCCGCTGTCGGTCGCCTTTTGCGACATCGATCATTTCAAGTCGGTCAATGACACATATGGCCACGACACCGGTGACCGCATCCTCAAGCTGGTCGCCGAGACGCTTACCGAGGGGGCGGGAGAAGACAGCCTGGTAGGCCGATATGGCGGCGAGGAGTTCCTGATCCTCTTCGACGGGATCATGGCGCGTCGGGCAGCGATGCGCGTAGACGCGCTGCGTGACGAGTTGTCGGGCCGGCACCTCGTCTCAAAAACCACCGGCGAACCGCTGGGAACGGTCACTTTTTCCGCGGGGGTTGCCCAGCTTCAGCCCGGTGAAAGCGCTGATGCTATGCTGCTTCGTGCCGACGAGGCGCTTTACAGTGCGAAGAATGGCGGCCGAAACCGGGTGGTGATCAGCGGCGAGGAGTAACCGCTCCGGCCGCGCGCGCTCGTCCGTGGCCTTCCCGCAAAGCGGCAGCCTCGCGCCGCCTTTGCGGGGGCCATCCAGCGGGCCGGCTAATCCAGACCGAAAAAGCCGCGAGCCGCCGCCGCGATGAGCAAATCGAACGGCGCGGGCTAGCCGTGCGCGGTCCACCGCAATATATGGCCTCGAATCCTTAATCTCATCGCAGGATTCGACCTATGGATATCAGCCTTGGCCTCACCTTCGACGACGTGCTGCTGAGGCCAGCCGAATCCGAGGTGCTGCCAAGCCAGGCCGATACCGCTACCCAGCTGACCAAGGCGATCCGCCTCAACATCCCGATCCTTTCGTCCGCGATGGATACCGTAACCGAAGCCGACATGGCCATCGTGATGGCACAGCTCGGCGGGCTCGGCGTGCTCCACCGCAATCTTTCGGTCGAAGAGCAGGCCGCTGCCGTTCGCGCGGTGAAGCGTTTCGAGTCGGGCATGGTGGTCAACCCGATCACGATGCACCCCGAGCAGACGCTTGCCGAGGCTCTGGAACTGATGGCGCGCCATCGTATTTCCGGCATTCCGATCGTCGAGAGCGATGGCAAGCTCGTCGGCATCCTCACCAATCGCGACGTCCGCTTTGCCGAAAATCCCAAACAGCCGGTGTCGGAGCTGATGACCAGCCAGAACCTCGCGGTGGTTCAGGTCGGGGTCACTCAGGAGGAAGCGCGCCGGACGCTTCATCAGCGCCGTATCGAGAAGTTGCTGGTGGTCGATGCGGAGTATCGCTGCGTCGGTCTGATCACGGTCAAGGACATCGAAAAGGCCGTCAACTATCCGAGCGCGACCAAAGACGCGAGCGGGCGGCTGCGCGTCGCTGCGGCGACGACAGTGGGGGACAAGGGTTTTGAAAGAACCGAAGCTTTGCTCGACGCCGAGTGCGATCTTATCGTGATCGACACCGCTCATGGTCATAACCGTGACGTCGCGCGCGCGGTGGAGCGGGTGAAGCGGATCTCGAATTCGGTCCAGGTCGTCGCCGGCAATGTCGCCACTGCGGAAGCGACGCGGGCATTGATCGGTGCCGGCGCCGACGGAGTCAAAGTCGGAATCGGGCCCGGATCGATCTGCACGACGCGGGTCGTCGCGGGGGTCGGCGTTCCTCAGCTGACGGCTATCATGGAGTCGGCGGCAGAAGCCGCCAAGTCGGGTGTGCCGGTGATTGCTGATGGCGGTCTGCGCACCTCTGGTGACATCGCCAAGGCGCTCGCGGCGGGCGCCGGGTCGGTGATGGTGGGCTCGCTGCTCGCCGGGACCGAGGAGGCGCCGGGGGAAACCTTCCTCTATCAGGGTCGCGTCTATAAAAGCTATCGCGGCATGGGATCCGTCGGCGCCATGGCGCGTGGGTCGGCCGACCGCTATTTCCAACAGGACATCAAGGACCAGATGAAGCTGGTGCCGGAGGGGATTGAGGGGCAGGTGCCCTATAAGGGCTCTGCGCGCGATGTAATCCACCAGCTTGTCGGCGGGGTGAAAGCGGCCATGGGCTATACCGGCGCGCCGACGATCTCCGAGCTGCAGCACCGTGCGAAGTTCGTTCGGATCACCAATGCCGGCCTCCAGGAAAGCCATGTCCACGACGTGGCGATCACGCGCGAGGCGCCCAATTATCCAACACGGTAGGACGCGGTGACGCCGGGTGCACGTGCTCAGGCGGCGATCGAGTTGCTCGACGAAATCATCGCCTCGGCGCGGATCGGCGGAGCCGCGGCCGACACGCTGATCGCGCGATATTTCAAGACTCGACGCTATGCGGGATCGAAGGATCGTCGTGCAATTCGTGACCTGGTCTATCGGGCGATCCGGCGTGCGGGCGACCCGCCCGCCAGCGGCCGAGCCGCGCTGGTCGGCCTCGCGCGCGAAGATGAAGAGGTGGCGGCCTGCTTTATCGGAGCGCCGCATACGCCTTCGCCGATCGCTCCGGGTGAAGCCGGCGCGCCGCGGGCGACATTACCGGCCTGGCTCGCCGAGCGAATCGAACCCGAGCAGCATACGGCGCTGCTCGAACGCGCGCCGCTCGATCTGCGGGTCAACACGCTGAGGTCGGACCGCGGGGCTGTAGCCACGCTTCTGCCCGAGGCGCGCTTTACGGCCCACGCTCCTCATGGCCTGCGGCTTCCCGAAGGAACGGCGATAGAGAGCAGTGCGCCATGGCTGCAGGGCCTTGTCGAAATTCAGGACGAGGGCAGCCAGCTTGTCGCGCTGGCCGCCCGCGCGCGGCCGGGAATGACGGTTCTCGACCTCTGTGCAGGGGCCGGCGGCAAGACGCTGGCGCTTGCCCAGGATATGGCTGGGGAAGGGCGGCTCCTCGCGACCGACAGCAATCGTGCCCGGCTTGCGCGCCTCGCGCCAAGGGCGGAGCGCGCCGGGACAGGGTTCGTCGAAAGCCGCTTGCTCGATCCCCGTCGCGAGTTGGCGGCGCTCGCGGATCTGATCGGCCGTTGCGACGTCGTTCTGGTCGATGCGCCTTGTTCGGGCACCGGCACGTGGCGCCGGAATCCCGAAGCACGGTGGCGCCTAACCCCGGCACGACTGCATCAACTGGTCGATCTCCAGGCGCATCTGCTCGATGTCGCCGCCCCGCTGGTGCGTCCCGGAGGCGCGCTCGTCTATGCGGTTTGTTCGCTGCTCGACGAGGAGGGGACGGACCAGATTGCGACGTTCCTGGCGCGGGAAAATGGCTTCCATCCGGTGCGCGACCTATTCTCCGCGGGCCGCCCGCGTGGTGCCGGGCGGCGGCTTACCCCAAAGGACGACGGCACCGACGGCTTTTTCGTCGCAAGGCTGGAACTGTCATGATAAAGGGCGGCTATGGTCAAGCGTTGGAGATATTGATGCGTTTTTCGCCTGTTGCGATGGTTATGTCGATGGCTCTGCTCACCGTTTCGAGCGGTGTCCACGGTCAAAAGGCCGACGACCAGATCAATCCTCGCTCGCTCGCGCTGCTCGCGCAGGGCCAGGCGGCGCTCAAGGCCGGCAATTACGAGGCGGCCAACGATGCGCTCGAGACCGCACTGGCGGTCGATCCGCGAAACCGGTCGGCGTTTGTCGCCCTGGGTCGGGTCGCGCAGGCACAGCAGCTTCCCGGCAAGGCGATCCGAATGTATTTCGAGGCGCTCGCTCTGGAGCCCAATGACGTCAATGCCTTGTCGGCACAGGGGCAAGCCATGGTCGAGAAGGGTGCCGTTGAACGCGCGCGTGTCAATCTCGCCCGCGTTCGTGCGCTGTGCAAGTCGGAATGCGCTCCGGCACAGCAGCTTGCCGCAGTGATCGCCAAGGGCCCGCCGCCCGCCGTCGTGGCTGCGCAAAACAACGCCAAGGTACCGCCGAAAGGTGAGGAGCAGAGCGCGGTCGGCGCGAAATAGGACATGCTTTTCTGCGATCGTCGAGGGCCACAGTCGACGATTGGCCGGTCAGCGCGAAGGCTCGAGCGCTCGCCCGAGCGCGATGAACTCGCCGATAGTCAGGGTCTCGGCGCGGCGCTCGGGGTCTATGCCGAGTTGTGGTAGCGTCTCGACCGCACCGGGCACGCTCTTCAAGCTCTGCCGCAGCATTTTCCGCCGTTGACCGAAGGCCACCGCGCTGAGCCGCTCGATCATCGCGAACGACACCCCCGCGGGCTGCTCGACGGGGACGAGATGCACCACCGCCGACATGACCTTCGGTGGTGGCACGAACGCAGACCGGTGGACGTTCATGGCTATCACGGGCTGGGCACGCCATTGTGCGAGCACGGCCAGGCGCCCATAGGCGCTCGTCCCCGGCTTCGCGACAATCCGCTCCGCAACCTCCTTCTGGAACATCAGGGTCAGCGAGCTCCACCAGGGCGGCCACGCGTCCGACGACATCCAGCGGACGAACAGCGCCGTCCCGACATTATACGGCAGGTTCGATGCGATATGTGCCCCGATCCCGGCCTCCGCAACCTCATCGATAGCCATTGCGTCGCCAGCGATTACCCGCAGCCGTCCGCCGAAGGCCTCGCCGAGCTCGGCAAGGGCAGGCAGGCAACGCTCGTCGCGCTCCACCGCGACGACCGACGCACCCGCGCGCAGAAGCGCACGGGTCAATCCGCCCGGCCCCGGACCGACTTCGTAGACGCGAGTACCGTGAAGATCGCCCACAACGCGGGCGATGCGGTCGAGCAGCTGACTATCGAGCAAAAAATTTTGGCCGAGTGACTTCGAGGCGCGCAGCCCATGCCGGGCGATGACATCTCGCAGCGGCGGCAGATCCGGAAGCTCCTCGATCGTCATCCCTGGATGAGGCGATTCCGTACTGCCTCGCCCGCAAGCGCGATCGCCGCGATCATTGCGCCCGGATGCGCCTCGTTCCTGCCGGCGATCGCGAAGGCAGTGCCGTGGTCAGGTGCCGTCCGCACGATCGGCAGTCCGATCGTCATGTTGACGCCTTCGTCGAAATGCAGCGTCTTGAGCGGGATGAGCGCCTGGTCATGATACAGGCACAAGGCGCAATCATATTGCGCGCGCGCGCGCTCGTGGAACATGGTGTCGGCGGCGAGCGGCCCGACGATGTCGATCCCTTCCGCCCGTAATATCGCCAGCGCCGGAGCGACCAGATCGATTTCCTCGCATCCGAACGAACCATTCTCCCCCGCATGGGGATTGAAGCCGGCCATAGCGAGGCGCGGCCGCTCGATACCGAAGTTGCGGACGAGGCCGCGGTCGGTCGCGCGGGCCTTGGCGACGATCAGGTCGATCGTCACGGCGTCGGCCACGTCGCGGAGCGGTATATGTGTGGTGATCGGCACGGTCCGCAGGGTCGGCCCGCACAGCATCATCACGGCGTTGGCTGCGGACACGCCGCATCGCTCGGCAACGAACTCGGTCTGGCCGGGATGTGTAAAGCCTATGGCGTAGAGTTGCGCCTTGCAAACCGGTGCCGTGACCAGTCCCCCGACCATTGGCGAGCGCGCCAGCCCTGCCGCAAGCTCCAGCGAATCCAGCGCACAGCGCGCGCCGGCCAGATCGGGTTCGCCAGGCGTGATCGGGCCGGTATCCTCGATCTGGATCACCGGGAGCGCCTTGTCGAAGCAGCCGGCAGCATCCTCCGGGCTGGTAATCCGCTGAACGGGACCTGACCAAACCGCTTCGATCGAACGAAGATCGCCGACCGCGAAGAAGGGCGAGAGATCGGCCCGCTCGCGATGCTCCCACGCCTTGGCAACGATCTCCGGCCCGATGCCAGCCGGATCGCCCAGGGCCACCGCAAGGGGCCATATCGGCATCGCGTCAACGATATTCTATCACCGCGTCGCGCCGGAGGTCGCGCAGGTAACGCTGGGCGCGTCGATTGACCCGTTCTTCCTCGATCTGCGATTGGATCTGTTCGAACGAAGGGCCGGAACTGGGCTGCGGATCGTCGCGGCCACAGAGTACGAGCGACCGCACCCCGTCCGCGAGCGAACCGAAGGGTGGCGTGGCCTGTCCCACCTGAAGGCGCAGCATCAGATCCTGCAATTGCGGCGGCAGGTCACGGACGCGCATCTGATCGTTGTTGACCACATCCGCGCCGACTTCGGCCGCCAGTTCCGCGGCCTTTCCGCAGCCCTGGAGACGCTGGAGTGCATTGGCAAAGGCCTCGACCTTCGGCGTCGCCTGATCCTGGGTCATGCCCTTGGGAAATTTGATCGTGAGCTGCTTGAGCGACAATATGGCGTCGCGCGGATCCGACCCCAGCACCTGGCGCTTGTCGAGCAGCGCGATGATGGAATATCCACCGGGAACTTCGATCGGCGTGCTGATCTGGCCAGGGGAGAGCCGGGTGACGACCGCGGATAGCTGTTCGGGAAGCTGCTCGGCTCGTACCCAGCCCAAATCGCCGCCGACCGCGGCGGTCGAGGCTTCGGAGAACTGGCGGGCATAGGCGGTGAATGAAGCGCCCCGGCGCACCTGGTCGATAATCCGCTCGGCATTGGCCTGCGCTTCGCCCATCGTCGTTGGCGTTGTCGACAGGAAGATCTCGCCGACATGATATTCGTCCGAGCCCTTTGACGCGTTCAGGCGTGCGATGATCGCGTTGACCTCTTCATCGCTTACGGCGACGAAAGGCTCGACCCGCCGACTGAGCACTCGCCGCCACGCGGTTTCGCCCTGAATCTGCCGCTTGATCGAATTTTCTGACGAACCCTGGTCGCGCAGATATTTGGCAAAGTCTTTCGGCGATTTCCGGAAATTTGCTGCCACGCGTTCGTAGGTCTGCTGAATTTCGGCATTCTCGACCTCGACCTTCTGTGCGGCAGCTTCCTGAATCTGCAGCGTTTCGTCGATGAGATTGCGGAGAACCTGGAGTCTCAGGCGCTCACGCTCGGACTCCTCGATACGCCCGCCATTGGCCGCTACCACCAGTGCCAGTCGCTGCTCGACGTCGGTCTGGGTAATGATCGTGCCATTGACGATGGCGGTGGCGGTGCGGATGTTGGGATCGCGATTGCCAAAGACGGTGATGTCCTTCGGCAGGTTGAGGCCCCCGCCGAGATCCTCGCCATCCTCGATGGTCTGGCCGATCAAGGGAGAGGACAGGATGATGCCTGCCGCCGCTGCTAACAGGAGATAGTTTGCCCGGCTCTTGATCACTCGCACCTCTTCATATTGCCCGATCGGCTGAGAGCCGGCATGTCTGGCACCTCCCCGCTGAACGCACGCTTACGGTCCAAAGATGATGAGGGCAACCGCTACGGTCCGGGCAGGCCCTGTGGAGGACATCGCGAGGGTGCGTCGAAGGGCTAGCGTCCCAGATTTTTGAGCGCCAGCCGTAACACATAAGTGTTGCCGCGACGGGCGTCGCCGATTGCATCATATTCGCGGCGCCAAGTCACCCCGACCTCGATACAATCATCGTCGTAGAGAATGCCGACCCGGTGCCGGATCGGCTTATAGCCGTCCGACAGGGTCAGCGGATCCTCCTTGCGGCTTGTCAGGTCGACGACCGTCGATCCGAAGACCGACCAGTAGCGGGCTAGCTGGAGGCGTCCGCCAAGCCGGAGCTCCTCCCGGTCGCGCAGGTCCTCGATCGTGCCAGATACGTTGCGATTCAGCTTGAGGTAACCGACGGTCACATAGGTCCTGCTCGTGCCGATCGTGCCGTCGATCTCGTTGCGCCGCACGCGGAAGCTCTCATTATCGAGCCGGAACCGGTGCGTGATCTCCAGGAAACGTCCATATTTGAGCGTGGTTCTTCCGACGATGTCCGAGAGCCGATCGGAGAGACCTGTTCCGACCGGGAGCAGGGTCCGCTTCTTCGTCAGCCGGTAGCTTTGCCCGATGATCGTGTTGAAGGAAATACCAGGGAGGTCCACCGACCATTCGGCGCCATAGGTTGCCCGGCTGCCATCCTCCCAGCGGTCGTAGCCGGCGAAGCGATTCAAGGCGAAAAGGTTGGAATCCTCGAGATCGATAGAGCGCGCATCCTCGTTCGGGATGTCGAGATTACGCGTCTCCGGGCTGGCGACGATCTGGAAACGGGGGGTGATCCGCTGCGAGCCGTTGAGGAACGCGCCGATGAATGGCCACTTCACGTCGACCGCCGCCGCTACGATACCGCGCCCGGTCCAGCCCGGATCGCCACGATAGCTGATCGTCGCGGTGCGGCCCGCCTGGCTGGTGTGGTAGATGTCTCCCCGGCCATAGGCGGTGAAGGTCACTTCCTGGCCTAGGGGTGTGTAGCGGCGCAGATCCCAGCGGATGCCGGCGAAGGCGCGTTGCGTATCTTGACCATCGGTGCGTATCAGTGCCAGGCTGTTGGCCTGGACGAGAAGCGTGCCGCCGACCACCGGATCGGTCAGCCGTAGGCGATAATCGATCGCCGGGAGTGCGAAGGGCTGCTGCCCCTGGCGATCACCGGTGCGCAGCGTCTGCACGGCCCATCCCTTGATCGACAAATAGCTGTCCGGCGTGATGCGTTCGGCATTGACCTGGTTGCGCAGCCGATCGTCGCGCGAAATATCGTATCGACGCAGGAAGGTACGGTCGGTTGTGCCCCGAACCGAACCAGTCAGCGTCCAGTAGCTGTCCAGCTGGAAGCGGCCATTGGCGTCGATATAGCCGCGGATATCGCGATTGCCGTTCGCCGGCGCCGCCGCCGCGCCCGAGAAGCGCGAACTGTAGGTAAGCATGCCGGCAGCCTGCCACGCGCCGTTGCCGGTCAATGCCCGATACTGGGCCTCGATCGCCGGTAATACCTTTGAATATATATGCGGGGTGACGGTCAGGTCGCGGTTCGGCGCGAGCTGGAAATAATATGGCAGGGCGAGTTCGAAACCGTTGGTCCGAGCATAGCGTATGTCGGGCAGCAACAGGCCCGAGCCGCCGCCGCCGCTGCCATCCGGATGGGAAAGGCCGGGAAGCCACAGGATCGGCGCGCCAAGGAAGCTGATCCGCGCCCCGTCATAGCTGATCCGGTGCTTGTTGGGATCATGAACGACCCGAACCGCGCTTATCTTCCAGACCGGCTCCTTGGGGCAGCCTTTGCTGTCGATGACGGCGCAAGGGGTATAGACCGCCTTGTCGAGGGTTGTGACCTCGTCTTTACGTTCGCCATGCACGGCCGCGAGCCGACCGCCGTCGTTGAGCACCATCAGAAGATTCTCGATGACGCCGTCGCGCAACGAGTCGGTCAGCTCGACCGAATCGCCATAGACCGTGTCATTGCCCGAATTCACCACCGCGACATTGCCATCGGCGCGAACCACCCCGGTCTTCTGGTTCCACATCACCTTGTCGGCGCGCAGCCGATCTCCCCGCCGCATCATGCGGACATTGCCGGTGGCGGTGACGACTTCGGCATCGCTATCGAATGCCAGCGTATCGGCGGCGAAGGTGACCTCTTGCTCATTGGCCGGGGTAGGAGCATCGCCCTGCAGCGGCGGGCCGGCTAGGGGCGTCGCCAGACTCTGGGCGAACAGCGGCGAGGCTGCGCTGATCAGAGGGAGGGCCGTCGCCAGAAGGAAATGTCTTGGCTTCTTCACACTACCCCACGAGACGGGCCGTTCCGAACGCGCCGCCTATCGCACCCGGCGTCCGGCTGCAACATTCCGCGGTGATCCTTCGGCTGGACCGTTGCGGCTGGCTGCGCGCTCTCCTAGATGAACGTGACGCAGTGAGAACAAGGAAATCCCGTAAATGCGCATAAGCTTCGCGGACAGCCGGCCGGCCGACTCGCATTGCCTGGCGATCGCCGTCGCGCCTGGCACCCTGACCGGTTCCGGTTTGTCTTGCCTGCCCGAGGCCGCGCAGTCCCTCGCCCGGGCGGCGGCCAAGGGGCACCGCTTCGACGGCGAGGCGGGCGCTATCGCGGAATTTTACGGCGAGACCGACGCGTCCCAGCGCCGGCTCCTGCTCGTGGGTGTCGGCAACAAGAACGATTATGAGCGCGCGGGTGCCGCTCTCGCGGCCAGGCTGCTGACGTCGGGAGAGAAGATCCTCGTGATCGATCTGACGGCGATCGGCGCCCCTGACAAGGCAGAGGCCGCGGTCGCTATGGCTTTCGGTGCCCTGCTGCGCAGCTGGCGCCACGACGCCTACCGCTCGAAGCTCGACGCGAAGCAGCGCGTCTCTCTCGAACAGATCATACTCGTTGGTGGCAGCGCCCGAGCCAGCGATCTGTGGGTCGATCGCGAAGCGGTGGCGGAAGGCGTGATGTTCACCCGCACGCTGATCACCGAACCCGCGAATGTCCTCTATCCGGAAAGCTTCGTGGAGCGGTGCCGGCATCTCGAAGATCTCGGCGTCACCATCGATGTGCTCGATGGCGACGCCATGGCCGCCCTCGGCATGGGCGCGCTGCTGGGCGTGGCTCAGGGCTCCGCGCGTCCACCCCGACTGTTGATCATGCGCTGGGACGGGACCAGCGCGAAGGGCCCGCTGGTCGCGCTGGTCGGAAAAGGTGTCACGTTCGACACCGGCGGCATCTCGCTGAAGCCGCCTGCCGGCATGGAGGACATGAAATGGGACATGGGCGGCGCGGGCGCCGTCGCCGGGACAATGAAGGCGCTGGCCATGCGCAAGGCGAAGGCGAACGTCATCGGCGTATGTGGCCTGGTCGAGAATATGCCGGACGGCAATGCGCAGCGCCCCGGCGACATCGTCACTTCGATGTCGGGGCAGACGATCGAGGTGATCAACACCGACGCCGAAGGGCGGCTCGTCCTGTGCGACGCGCTGAGTTGGGTCCAGAAAACCCATTCGCCCAAGACGATCATCGATCTCGCGACCTTGACGGGGGCGATGATCGTCTCGCTCGGCTATGAATATGGCGGCATGTTCGCCAATGACGACGAATTGGCCGCTCAGCTGAGCGCTGCGGGCGAGGCCGTTGGTGACAAGCTGTGGCGGATGCCGATGGGCGAGGCCTATGACAAGCTGATCGACTCGCCGATCGCGGATATGAAGAATGTCGGGCCTCGCGAAGGCGGCTCAATCTCGGCCGCGCAATTTCTGAGACGCTTCATCGACGACGGCGTGCGCTGGGCCCATCTCGATATTGCGGGGATGGTCTGGGCGTCGAAGCCGGGCGCGACCTGGGACAAGGGTGCCACCGGCTATGGCGTGCGCTTGCTCGACAAGTTCATTGCCGACAATATAGAAATAGACGAGGCGTGAGCGCCGGGCACGCTCGGGGACAGGCCGAACCGGCCCGACAACGTTAAAGGGGGGCGGCTCGCCAAGGGGCAGCTTCCCTCAATGGCGCATTCAAAGCACGGGCCTGTGGCTTAAAGGGCGGGACGTGAAGGAGAGGCATGTTGGCGATTTCGGATTTCCACGGACATGTTGCCGTGATCACGGGCGCAGGCAGTGGCATTGGCCGGGCCGCTGCCCTGGCCTTTGCCCGTGAGGGCGCGTCGATCGTCGTTTCGGACATCAATATCGAGCGCGCCGAGGCCGTAGCCGAAGAGGTTCGGCGGCTTGGGGTCGGGGCCGCCGCGGTTCGCTGTGACGTATCTTCACCTGGGGCGACGGCAGCGCTGCGCCAGGCGGCGCTCGACGCCTTCGGCAAGATTACCATCCTGATGAACAACGCCGGCGTGGTTTATTCAGGGGCCTTCCTCGAAGTTCCGATGGAGAGTTGGCGAAGGTCCTATGAGATCAATCTCTTCTCGGTCGTCGAAGCAACGCAACAGATGCTGCCCGATATCCTGGCGAGTGGCGGCGGGCATATCATCAACGTCGCCTCTGTGACCGCGCTCTATCCGTTCAATGTCGATCGTATGTCTTATAATTCTGCCCGCGCAGCCGTGGTCAATTTCAGCGAAGCGCTCGCACTCGATGTGCGCGCCCAGGGGGTTGGCGTCACGTGCCTGTGCCCTGGACCGACGCGCACCAATATGATCGAGAATGTGCACTTCGTCGGTCAGCCGAACCTCACGCCGCCCGATCTGCCGATGATGGAGCCCGACGAGCTGGCCGATAAGCTTGTTCTTGCCCTCCGTGAGGGGCGATATTTCGTCCCCGGACACGAGCTCGTGCGCGATCATGTCGCTCGCCGTGGCGCAGATCCCGATGCTTTCCTGGCCGAGGCCGCGGCGCAGTTCGCCGCTAATCGCAAGGGCAAGGGCAAGGCGGATCTCGAGGCGGCCCTGGCCGGCAAGTAGACGGTCCCGGCAGGTGGAGAGAAGATGTCGCGCATTCGGCCGCTCCAGCCCGCTGATTGATGACAGAGCGACCCCAGGTCCGGCCACCTCGGCCGAACAGATTATTGCGAGGAGTGTCGAGAATGCTGACGTTGGATCCCAAGACCAAATATGACATGCCGGCCGCGTTCGGTAAGTCGATCTATCCCCCCGTAACGCGTGTGCCCGATATCCAGCTTATTGCGACGTCCTTCGAGACCACGCCGGAGGCGATCGAAAGCATTCTGCCCCGCCATATCGCCAAGGGCGACAACAATATCGTCTACGTCAATCGGCTGCGTTACCGCGGCATAGACTATCTGGGCGGCCGTGGTTACGAGGAAATCATCGTCGGCGTGAACGCCCGACATGAACATGATGGGAACGTCATCAAGGCGCCTTATCTGTTTGTCGAATGGGTCGATGATGTTCCCGCAATCCTTTCCGGTCGCGAGGCGCTGGGCTACCCCAAGATGTATGCGGACATTCCGCAACTGGTGGAAGTGGAGGACCGCATCCGTTTCCAGGCGTCGGAATATGGCACCAAGTTCCTCGACGCTGAGGTCCGCAAGCTGAAACCGCTGCCGGAATCGGCCATGCCCAAGATCAATGCGTCGGTTTCGGAATTCAACTTTGCTTGGAAGTACATCCAGGGTCCGGAGCACACGATCGACGCCGACTATATCACGCTCACCCGCATGACCTGGGATTATAAACAGGCTTGGGTGGGGGAAGGAGAGGCTCGATTTATCGCCAGCAGCTTCGAAGAGACGCCTGCCTCTTATGCGGCGGCCAAAGCCTTGGCGGCCTTTCCGGTGATCGAGTGGAAGCCGGCCTTCGTCGCGAAAGCGACCGCTGTCATTTACCGCAGCGATACCAAGCGGCTTCCATCGATGAACAGGTCGTAGGCCCGAGCTGCCTATCTCCGGAGCGGTCGGGCGGCCCGGTCGGGCGGCCCGTCTGCCCGCCCGAGGGTGCGGTGCGTACGCAGAATCACGCTTCGCTCGCGCAAGTTCCTGCGGCGTTCTACGAGCAAAAGGTCAAAAAATGGCGCACCCGAAGGGATTCGAACCCCTGGCCTCTGCCTTCGGAGGGCAGCGCTCTATCCAGCTGAGCTACGGGTGCGTCGCGGCGCGCTTAGCAAAGCCGTCCGGATGGGGCCAGCGCTATTTCGGTGCGCCGCTGATCGGCTGGAACTTGCCGAGACCGCAGGAAGTTCCGCGCTGCGCCGGCGAGCTGTATAGCACGGTGATGATATCGACCGAGCAGAGCTGCGACAGCGACGTGGAATAGCTGAAGCGTTCCTCGAAGCCGAGGCTCGGGCAAGGCTGGGGCAGGCGGTTGCGATAGACGCGCCGGCCGGCCATGTAGAAATCTATCGTACTATCGTCACGCACCCGGGTTTCCCGGATCGACCTGATCGGGACGCAGTTGACCGGCTTGCCCGCCGGCTTGATCTTCGCCTCCTGCTCCGGCTTCAGCGTGTGCGCATCGGCCGACGCGCTCACTGCCGTGATCGCCAACAGCGCCACCGCCATGGGTCTCGACATCGTCATCTCCTTTCCGCCAGCGGCTTCTATGTTCGGCGCCTCAGGGGCCGCGCTGCGCGCCATGATCGCGCCGACCGCCAATGCAGGTCAAGCCTCGGATCGGGGGGCGGGTGTCTTCGGTTTATAGGCGCATAGGTCGGCCACCGGGCAGCGCCAGCATTCGGGCTTGCGTGCCTTGCAGATATAGCGGCCGTGGAGGATCAGCCAATGATGGGCATGGCTGAGAAAAATTTTGGGGGTAATGGTTTCGAGCTTGAGTTCGACGGCGAGCGGGGTCTTTCCCCGCGCCAGGCCCGTTCGGTTCGAGACCCTGAAGATGTGGGTATCGACGGCGATCGTTTCCGCCCCGAACGCGACGTTCATGACGACATTGGCCGTCTTGCGACCGACGCCGGGCAGCTGTTCCAACTCCTCGCGGCTATGCGGCACTTCGCCATGATATCGATCGACCAGGATCCGCGACAGGGCGATGACATTCTTCGCCTTGGTATTGAACAGGCCGATCGTCTTGATGTGCTGCTTCAGCCCGTCCTTGCCGAGATTGAGCATCTGCTGCGGAGTCATCACCTTGGCGAAGAGCGGTCCGGTCGCCTTGTTGACGCCGATATCGGTCGCTTGCGCCGACAGGGCGACCGCGACGAGCAGCGTATAGGGATTGACCCAGTGGAGTTCGGTCTCCGGCGCGGGATTATGCTCGGCGAGGCGTCGGTAGAATTCGAACGCGTCGGCCTTCTTCACAGGCCGAGCACGTCGCTCATGGTATAGCGGCCGGCGGGCTGCCCAACCATCCACCGGCAGGCTTTGACCGCGCCTCGCGCGAAGATCGCGCGGTTCTCAGCGCGATGGCCTAGTTCGATCCGCTCCTGATCGGTGGCGAGGATCACGGCGTGGTCGCCCGCGACCGACCCGCCGCGCAGCGATGCATAGCCGATCGTGCCTTCCTCGCGGGGGCGGCCATTACCCTCGCCCATCCGGTCGTAACGGCCGAGCATCTCGTTGGTCGATCCACGCCCCTCGGCGGCAGCCGCGCCGAGCAGCAGGGCGGTTCCGGATGGAGCGTCGACCTTGTGGCGATGGTGCATCTCGACGATCTCGATATCCCAATCCGGGCCAAGCCGCCCTGCCGCCTCGCGGACGAGATGCGCGAGCAGGTTGACGCCAAGCGAGGTATTGAACGCCTGCAGCACGGGCAGCCCGCGCGACGCTGCATCGTCGATCAGGCGATGATGTTCGGCTAGGAGTCCGGTCGTGCCGATCACGAGCGGCCGCGCCGCGGCGAGCGCCGCTTCCAGATGGTTGGGAAGGGCGGCGGGGGCGGAGAAATCCACCAGCACGTCGCTGGCTGTCGCCAGCGCGACGACATCGGCGTGCGGCCCGAATACCGCCCCGCCGACGTCGACTCCGCCCGAAAGCATCGCACCCATGGCCTCCGCCACCTCCGCGATGGCGCGGCCCATTCTGCCTTTAGCGCCCAAAATGCCGATGGCCGTCATGCTTAGCCCCAATATTCTTGACAGGGCAGCTTCATGGCGGGCTGCAGATCACAGTGCAAGTTGGTCGTCGCGCGGATGAGTCATACGAACCTATTTCCACCGCGCACGAGCCACCGCCGCAGTGATTATCGTCACGCTATGAACCTGGGCGTCAATAGCGTCGCGAATCCCGCCGGCCAGCGCGTCGGCCGGACCGACGCTGTCGCGGATTGATGGCGTGCGCGGCCGAATGGCTCGTGTCCCGGCCGATGTCCTTTTCACCACGCAACAAATTTCTTGTCGACGCATTGTCATGCGGGAGGACGAAGGGATGCGGCTGGACGATGAAGCTGAGAGTTCCAATTATGAGATCCGGTCGGGCCGCGGTGGCTTCGGCCTGCCGATCGGAATTCCTCTTGGCAGAGGTGGACTTGGTTGCGGCACCCTATTCATTATCGTCATCATTTCCTTCCTGTTCGGGGTGAATCCGCTGTCATTGTTGGGCGTGACCGAGGGTAGCCCCGAGAGCCAGCACAGCGGCCCCGACCTCGCGCCTGCAGAAAAGACGCCGGTTCAGAGTCGATCGCTCAAGGTGCTCGGTTCAACCGAAAGGGTCTGGTCGCAGCTGTTCGCGCGGGGCGGCGGGCGTTACGAGCCATCGACCCTGGTTTTCTACGCGGGTGGCACCCAAGCCGGCTGTGGTTTCGCCAATTCGGCGGCCGGTCCCTTCTATTGCCCGGCCGACCGGCGTATCTATCTGGATACCAGCTTCTTCGAAGAGCTTTCGAGCCGCTATGGTGCGCCGGGTGATTTTGCCCAGGCCTATGTGATCGCCCATGAGGTCGGCCATCATGTCCAGAATCTCGAAGGCACGTTGGACAGGGTCCATGCCGAGCAGAGCCGGCTGAGCGAGCGCGATGCCAACGCTCTTCAGGTCAAGGTCGAACTTCAGGCCGACTGCTATGCGGGGGTTTGGGCAGCCAATGATCGCAATCTGCTTGAACCCGGCGATGTGGAGGCCGGCATGCGCGCGGCTGCAGCGGTCGGCGACGACACGCTTCAGAAGGCGGCGGGCGGGCAGGTGGTCCCGGAAGGCTTCACCCATGGCAGCGCCGCCGAGCGCCAGAGATGGCTTCAGGTCGGACTGACCAGCGGCGACCCCTCGCGGTGCGATACCTTCGGCGCGCGCTGATGGAGCAGCATTGGCCAGATCGACTCTGGATCATCCGCCATGGCCAAAGCGCAGGCAATGTCGCGCGCGATGCCGCGCACCGCGAGGGCATAGATCGTATCGGGATCGCGGGACGTGACGTCGATGTGCCGCTCAGCGCGCTCGGCGAACGTCAGGCCGACGCCTTGGGACATTGGTTCTCGCAAGCCCCGGAAGAGGAGCGGCCCGATGTGCTGATCTCCTCGCCTTATCGCCGCGCGATGCAGACGGCGGCGCGTTTCCGCGATGCCGGCGGCGCCGCTGCCGATGAGCGCATCTGCATGGACGAGCGGCTGCGCGAGAAGGAGTTCGGCGTCTTGGACGGCCTGACCACGCGAGGGGTCGCCAATGTCTTCCCGGAACAGGCAGGCTTCCGAAAGCTGCTTGGAAAATTTTACCACCGGCCTCCCGGCGGAGAAAGCTGGTGCGACGTCATTTTCCGCCTGCGGTCGCTGCTCGATACCGTCTCGCTCCATTACCCCGAGCGACGGGTGATGATCTTCGCGCACCAGGTGGTTGTGCTCTGCCTGCGCTACGTGGTCGAGAATTTGAGCGAGGAGGAGATATTGGCGATCGACCGTGAGGCCGATGTCGCCAATTGCTCGGTCACCGAATATCGCTTTGATCCGATGTCGGGCAGACGCGGCGGCCTCGTGCTGGCTCGATATAATACAACCGCGCCGATGGAGGATGAGCAGATGCCCGTCACGCGTGCGCCAGATCCGATCGTTGCCGCACGGGGATGAATGGAGCCGTGGCGCTCGACACGGCATGGCGTGCCGCGCACCCGCTGCCCGACCACGGGCAGGAGACCGACAAGAATGCGCGCGGCCGCGTGCTGCTGGTCGGCGGAAGCATGTTCGTGCCGGGTGCGCTCGGCCTGACCGGCGAGGCTGTGCTGCGCGCTGGCGCCGGCAAGCTCCAGATCGCCACCGTCGATGCCGCCGCGATGCATCTTGGGGTACTGGTTCCCGAAGCAGCGATGATCGGCCTGCCCACCGACGATGACGGCGAGATCGCCACGCACGCCGCGGCAAAGCTGGGGAAAGCCTGCTCTTACTGCAACGCCCTGCTGCTCGGGCCCGGCATGGTGAGCGAGGCCAGCGCCGGCGCGCTGATCCGCGATCTGCTCCTCCGCCTCGATGACGAGCAGGTCGCCATACTCGATGCGGCCGCGATTGCCGCCGCGCGTCACTTCCGATTGGCCATGAGCGCCCGTCCTGGCAGGGTGGTTCTGACGCCACATCATGGCGAAATGGCCCGATTGATGGACGAGGATCCCGATCGGATCGAGGCCGATCCGGCCGGCTGCGCGCGCTCGGTGGCGCGAGAATTCAAAGCCTATGTCATACTCAAATCGGCGGAGACACTGATCGTTTCGCCGGACGGTGCGCTGCTGCATTACGCAAGCGACTGCACCGGCCTCGCTACCGGGGGATCGGGTGACGTGCTCGCGGGGGTGATTGCCGGTCTCGTCGCGCGCGGTGCCGATCCGCGGACCGCAGCCGCCTGGGGCGTATGGCTGCACGGCGAGGCGGGACGAGCGGCGGCGAAACGGATCGGCCCCATCGGCTTCCTCGCCCGCGATCTGATCGCCGAGATTCCGAGGTTGATGTCGGAGCAGATGTGAAGGTGGCCGCAACTGCCGGAAGTTCAACCGATCGGGACGGCATGTGAGCGCGCGATGGTCGGCGACGGACGCCGCGCTCATATGTCTTACCGCCCCGCAGGCACTCCGAACAGATCATGCTCGTCCGCGTCTTCGATCTCGACGCGGACGATGTCGCCGGGCCGCAGGCCTGGGGCATCGCGGAGATGCACCTCGCCGTCGATCTCGGGAGCGTCCGCCTGCGAGCGGCCGGTCGCACCGCCATCCTCGTCCGCCACATCGATGATCACGTCGAGGGTGCGGCCGATCTTCGCGCTAAGCTTGGCAGCCGAAATCGCCGCCGTCCGCGCCATGATCCGCGCATAGCGCTCTTCCTTGACCTCATCCGGGACGGCGTCGGGCAATGCGTTGGCGGCTGCTCCGGCAACCGGCTCGAAGCGGAAGGCGCCGACCCGATCGAGCTGCGCTTCGCCGAGCCAGTCGAGCAGATATTGAAAATCCTCCTCGGTCTCACCCGGGAAGCCGACGACGAAGGAGGAGCGGATCGCGATATCAGGACAGACCGCCCGCCAGGCGGCGAGGCGCTCCAGCACCCTCGCGTCATTGGCGGGGCGCTTCATCGCCTTGAGAACGCGGGGCGCGGCATGCTGGAAGGGGATGTCGAGATAGGGCAGCACCAGCCCTTCTGCCATCAGCGGGATGACCTGATCGACATGCGGATAGGGATATACATAATGAAGCCGCACCCACGCCCCGAGCCGGCCCAGCGCGCGCGCCAGATCGGTCATATGCGCGCGGACCTCGCCGCCGCCCTTGAGAGGATAGCGGGCATGGCGAAGATCGAGCCCATAAGCCGAGGTGTCCTGGCTTATCACCAATAGCTCACGAGTGCCCGCCGCGACCAGCTTCTCGGCCTCGCGCAATACTGCGTCAGGCCGGCGGCTGACCAGATCGCCGCGGATCGACGGTATGATGCAGAAGCTGCAACGATGATTGCAACCCTCTGAAATCTTGAGATAGCTATAGTGCCGTGGGGTCAGCTTCAGCCCAGCTTCGGGGACCAGGTCGACATAGGGTGAGGCTGGCACCGGCGCCGCATCGTGAACGGCTTCGACGACCGCCTCATATTGGTGCGCGCCGGAGATGGCGAGGACATTGGGGAAACGCGCGCGGATCGCATCGGCCTCGTCGCCCATGCACCCCGTGACGATGACCCGGCCATTTTCCGAGATCGCCTCGCCGATAGCCTCGAGGCTCTCTTCCTTGGCACTGTCGAGGAAGCCGCAGGTGTTGACGAGCACCACATCGGCGCCCGCATAGTCAGGCGAAAGGCCGTAACCTTCGGCGCGAAGCTTTGTCAGGATGCGCTCGCTGTCCACCAGATTCTTCGGACAGCCGAGCGAAACCATGCCGACCTTCGGCGCAGGGGGGATTTCGATTGCCATGGATCGCGCGCACATAGGCGTGTTCGCGGCAAATTGCGAGAGGGCAGTCCTGTTTTGCCCTGACAGCTCAGGCTCAGCTGCGTGACGGCAGCAACCCGAGGGGATTGACGGGCTTACGGCCGTTGCGGATCTCGAAATGGAGTTGGGGCTCACCGCTATAGGGGCTCACGCCGCTCTTCGCGATCGTCTGACCGCGTACCACTTTCTGACCCCGCGTCACCGTGATCGCGTCGGCATAGCCATAGGCGCTGATCCAGCCGTCACCGTGACGGAGCAGAATCAGCGTGCCATAGGCCGGGATATCTTGACCAACATACGCCACGACCCCTTCCGCGGCAGCGCCAACCGGACTGCCGCGCGAGATGCCGATATTGATCCCGTCATTCTTCTGCCCGCTCGAAAAGGGACCAAAGCCCCGGAGGATCGGGCCGCGCACTGGCCAGTCGAACCGACCGGCGAAGGTGGCGGGTTCGGCGACCGCGACCGTCGGCGCGACCGGATTCGGTGTCGGTGCGGCTGGTTTCGGCTGCTCCCGGGTAGCCAGGGCCGGCTCCGAACCTGTGATCAGATCCTCGATGTCCAACAGGAAGGCTGCGGCGCGCTGATCGGGGGTCATCCGGGCCACTTCCGTGCGGCTCGGGAGGGCAAGCCGCTGCCCTTCGCGAAGGATGTAGGGCTCTTCAATCTCGTTCAGCTGGGCGATCCGGGTCCACTCGACGCCATAGGCGCGGGCGATGGCGATGCCGGTTTCTCCCTTGCCCACGCGGTGATAGCGACCGGCCGGAATCTTGAGCTTCTGCCCCGCGAGGATCTTGAACGGCGGTTCGATCCGGTTGGCGCGCGCGATTGCCTCCGATCCGGCTTGCGTCTTTTCGGATATGCCGCGGAGCGTGTCGCCCGGCCTGACGACATAAACCGAGGCGGGGACGTCGATAGCGTTCGGCGCCGCCTTCTTCACCTGCCACGCGGGGGGCGGTGAGGAAGGGACATTTTCGGCGACCGGCGGCGGCGGTGGAATAGGCTGAGGCAAGGGCTGGACGGGCAGGGGCTTGGCGACCGTTGCGGCCGGCGGACGCTCGGCGGGCCTCCGGGCGATATCGCGCATCTGCCCTCGATCAGCGTTCGGTATACAGCCGCTGGTCAGCAGCAGCACCACCAATGTTGGCATGGTCGAGCGGGGCAGCATTCGGGCCATTGGCGTCTGTTAGCAGCGTTGTGCGGTCATGCCACCCCGCCGAGCCATCGGGCTGTGGAAAAGCCGTGGATAAGCCTCTCGACATTTCACGTTGGGCCCGCTGCCCGGTTGGCGTCGCAGCTTCCGGCGGATGGCATGAACGATAGCGCGCCGGCTAGTGTCGCTCAGGCCGCAACTCGGTCAGTCCGCCCATATAAGGGTGAAGCGCCGCAGGTATCGCCACAGAGCCATCGGCGCGCTGATAGTTCTCCAGCACGGCAACGAGGGTCCGGCCGACCGCGAGACCGGAGCCGTTGAGGGTATGGAGGAAGCGCGTGCCCTTCGCATCGCCGGACGGGCGAAAGCGGGCGTTCATCCGCCGCGCCTGGAAGTCGCCGCAATTCGAGATGCTGCTGATCTCCCGGTAGCGGCCCTGGCCGGGCAACCACACTTCAAGATCGAAGGTCTTGCGCGCACCGAAGCCCATATCGCCGGTGCAGAGCAGCATGCGGCGATAGGGCAGGCCGAGCTCCTCGAGAATGAGCTCCGCAGCGCGCGTCATCTCGCTATGTACCAGATCCGACTGTTCGGGGCTGGTGATCGCCACAAGCTCGACCTTCTCGAACTGGTGCTGGCGTATCAGCCCGCGCGTATCGCGTCCGGCTGCGCCGGCTTCGGAGCGAAAGCAGGGGGTGAGCGCGGTCAGCCGAATCGGCAGTTCGGCCTCAGTGAGAATCTGCTCGCGAACGATGTTGGTGAGGCTGACCTCAGCGGTGGGGATCAGCCAGCGGCCATCGGTCGTCCGGAAGAGATCGTCGGCGAATTTGGGAAGCTGTCCCGTACCGAACAGCGCCTCATCGCGTACGAGCAGCGGCGGGACTGTCTCGACGAAGCCGGCCGCCGTCTGGCGATCGAGCATGAATGCGCCGAGCGCGCGCTGCAAGCGTGCCATCGGCCCGCGCAGCAACGCGAAGCGCGCGCCCGAGATTGCGGCCGCTGTTTCGAAGTCGAGCCCGAGCGGGCCGGCGAAGTCGGGATGCTCGCGTGGTTCGAAATCGAAGCTCGGCGCCTCGCCCCAGCGATGCTGCTCGATATTTTCGTTTTCGTCGGCGCCTTCGGGCACGTCACTGGCCGGAAGATTAGGGATGGCGGCAAGGGCTTGAGCCAAAGCGCTGTCCGCGTCGGCCGCTTCGGCCTCCAGGTCAGCCATGCGCGTTTTGAGGGTGCCTACTTCGGCCATCAGCGTGGCGGCAGTCGTTTCGTCCTTGCGAGCCTTGGCCTGCCCGATCGCCTTCGAAGCTTCGTTGCGGCGGGTCTGCACGGTCTGCAGCTCCGTGGCAATCGCGCGGCGGCGCTCGTCTAGCGCCAGCAGGTCAGGCGACTGGGCCGGCAGGCCGCGCCGGGCAAGCGCCGTATCGAAGGCGACCGGGTTCTCGCGGATAAGACGAATGTCGTGCATCGCCGCCCTATGGCCGCGAAGCCGATGCTGCGCAACCGACTCGCCTGCCGGATCATGGCTTCGGCGTGGTCGACCATCGGCCGAGGATCGTTCGAACGCGGGGCGTTTCACCGCGTCGGATGTGCGATCCACCGCAAGAAAGGCGGCCGTTCAGCTCGGCGATCGGAACCGCTCCGCAAAATCGGGCGTCCTCCTGGGGAGGAAGTGAATTTGTGATGAGGAGTATGGATGTGAAATTGCGAACTGTTTTTCTGGTGACTGCCCTGATCGGCGGGGCTTTCCCGGCTCTGGCGCAAACGGCACCGGAGCCCGCTGCCCCCGCCGCGGGACAGGGACCCGCCTCGGCCACGTCGGCGAAGGCAAGCGTGGCCGCCGGTGCTGCCGTGCTCGATGCCAAGGGCGGCGCGGTCGGCACCATCGCTTCGGTGACGGGCGATATTGCCGTCATCGACACGGGTGTGGTCAAGGCCAGCGTTCCCGTCGCATCGCTGGCGACCAGTGACAAGGGCGTTCTGATAGGCATGACCAAGGCCGAGCTGGAAGCCGCGGCGAAGGGTGCTGCGGCCGGGCAGCAACAGCAATTTCTCGCTTCGTTGAAGCCCGGTACGGCCGTCAGTGACCAGCATGGCGGTGTAGTCGGCACGATCGAGGCGGTTGATGCCGAGACGGTCACGGTCGCGACGGGAACGACCAAGGCCAAACTCCCCAAAAACGCGATCGCCCAAGGGGCCAATGGCGCTGTGATAGGCATGACCAAGGCGCAGTTGGAAGCCGCCGCGAAGGGAGCGTCCGCTCCGGCCGGTTGATTGCTGACCAAAAGCGATATTTACGCCCGCACCCAGGCTGCCAGCTTGTGTGCGGGCGTTGTGCTGTTTATAGGCCGCCGCGGGCGGGTAGGGGACGTCCGACGCGTCGTTTCCTACCGGAAGGCAAGGCGGAGATTGGCATGGCGTCGACGCTGAGTAGCGTATCTGGTGGTCGGGAACCGGTGAATATGGGCACGGCGGACTTGGATGGCTACAAACCTTCCGCTGACGAGCCATTCATGAATGAGAAGCAACTCGCCTATTTCAAGGCGAAGCTGCTGAATTGGAAGGAGGCGATCCATCGCGAATCGGCGGGCACGCTCCAACAACTTCAAATCGATTCCCTTCGCGAGCCCGATCTGACCGATCGCGCTTCGACCGAGACCGACTGGTCGATCGAGCTCCGCACCCGCGATCGCCAGCGCAAGCTGATCTCCAAGATCGACGCGGCGCTTCGTCGTATCGAAGAGGGCGAATATGGCTATTGCGAGGTGACTGGCGAACCGATCTCGCTGGGCCGCCTCGAAGCCCGCCCTATTGCAACGATGACGGTCGAAGCCCAGGAGCGGCATGAGCGCAACGAGAAGGTCAGCCGGGAAGAGTAGGGCGCTTCCCTGTTCGTTGCTACGCGATGATGTCGGGGATCAACATATCCTCAAGGATCGCAATCTCGTCCTTCAGCCTCAGCTTCCGCTTCTTGATCCGGGCGATCTGAAGCTGATCGATGGCCGGTGCGCTGAGTAGCGCCTCGATCGCGGCGTCGAGATCGCCATGCTCCTGCCGCAGAGCCTCGATTCGCCGGTTGATGGCCTCGCTGTCCAATCCAGTCACTCCGATCACGTCACTGAAAGACGCCAGGATGTTAACGGCAGACCCGCGTCCGGCTCAAGCACGCTGCGCAAAAGCCTGCATTGCCTGACGTTGCCGCACCGTGGCGTCCGATCGTGTTCCGCCTGCGATTAACCAGTTTTTTGGGCAAGACAATAAGGGCGAATCATGTTCTAGTAGCCGACCCAGACGGAGATGAAAGGAGACAGCCTCAATGGTGACGACTCATTCTTCCGCAATGCTCGCAAAGCATGCCGGCATCGAAGCCCGTATCGTGGCGGAGTCCCGTAGACCAGCGCCGGACGAAATGCTGATCAGCAGTCTCAAGAAGCAAAAGCTAAAAATCAAGGAGGCGCTCGCGCGCCTTTGATCCTCCGGCTCAACCGCGTCTGCGGCAGAAGCGCGCAGCGCTTCCGCCAAAGGCGTGGTCAAGCGGTCGTGCTCAGTCACCCAAAACCGGTCGTCGACGTGCTTCCTGGCGCATCGTGCGAGGTGTCGTTGCCGTCCCTCGGGTGGGGCGTTTGGTGTCGCGCTATGCGGAAGTTATCATTCTCCACAGCCGATCCTTCGTGTCGGCCGCAGCGGGCATTCGCGCGAGCTTGGGATCGATCAGCTTGTCGAAAATTACGCCCAGCCTGCCCTCGCAGTTCCAGGCGACCTGGCCTGTCACCGTGCCGATACCCCGTATTTCGACATCAATCGCGCAGCCCTCGCCAAACGGAACCGCGCAGGCTCCCATAAGGCCCGTCCGAGACAGGTTCTGAATACGAATCGGCTCGCGGTCGGGCGAGCTATCGCCGCCTGCGCTGATCGTGCCCATCAGGAGCAGGCTATCGCGCTTATGTTGCCGAGCACCCGGAGCGCCCGGAAATTCGTTCCTCGTTTCGGACATAGTCCCCGCCGTGCGCCAACTTCGTCGCATATTAGGCCGGCGCAGGTTTAGCAGGCGTTAAGATTTTGGCCGCTCACATCGCCTCCAGCAGCGACACCCACTCGACCAGCTTCTTCCAGAGGGATTGGGGCGCCCTTCGACCAACGACCATTCCGACATGTCCTTCGACAAGCCTGATATGTTCGCCGCCGCGCCAGGCACTTTCCGCAGGGGTGATACGGTCGATGGTCGACACGATGTTAAGGCACGGCATTGCGAGGCTGTCCGGATCGACGACCCGCCCGCCGACCCGCCATCGCCCCTCCGCGGTGACGTTCGACCGCAGGAGATCGACGAGCAGTTCCCGCCCCGCCGCCAGAGTGAGCGGCGGGCCGTCATTGGCCCAGTCCTCGACCGCGACATAATTCTGTCCTTCAGGACTGGCGGCGTTCTTGTCGGCAAAGCTTTCGAACTTGGCGATCGTGCGATGGGCGTCGATGTGCCAGAAGATCTGCTGCAACGCTTCCGCGGGTAGCAGCCCGAATGACTCCGCCATAGGTTCGAGCGCTTCCCATAGCCGCAAAACTTCGTCTCGCTTTTGCGAAGGGAAGCCGCTGAAGTCCCACGGCGTCGCAATGAGTATCAGCGCGGATGGGGGGCGACATGCAGCGGCCGCGAGGCTCATGGTTCCGCCCAGGCAATAGCCGGCGAGTACCGCGTCGCCACCGATCGCGTCCATCGCCGGGATCAGAAACGCCTCCACATGACCGCCGATCCCGAGGTCGCGGTCGGATGCAGCGGGGAGTCCCCAGTCGAGCAGCAGCGGGCAGAGCCCTTTCGCCGCGAGTCCCCTCATCATCGAATTCCGAACGGTCAGGTCGAGAATTTCGGACCCGTTGATCAGCGAAGGTACGAACAGGACCGGCCTCCCCTGTCCGCCATAGCCGCGGATCGTTGCCCGCCCCACCTGGGCGACGATCGGCATCTCGGGCGGTCGCGGCGGCCGAGGCGCATCCTGATAGGCCTTCAGCCCCGCCAGGGCGCGGCGCATGCGGACGACGTTGCCTGCTGTCTCGCTGCGCAGCAATTGCAGGAACAGCGGCAAGGGGCGCGGTCTGTGTTGCGGCGCAGAAAGATTTAATGCTATGCTGCGATCCTGATCGGTCGGCAGGTGGGGTATCATGGCGAAGTCTTCAGATGGTTCCGGAACGGTTATTATCAAGAAATACGCTAATCGCCGGCTCTACAATACCGAAACGTCCAGCTACATCACGCTCGACCATCTTGCTGCCATGACCCGCGAGGGCCGCGATTTCAAGGTCATCGATGCCAAGACCGAAGAGGACATCACCCATAACGTCTTAACCCAGATCATCATGGAGGAAGAGACGCGCGGTCAGACAATGCTGCCGGTCAACTTCCTGCGGCAGCTGATATCGCTGTACGGCGATTCGATGCAGTCGATGGTCCCGCAATATCTGGAGGCATCGATGGAGGCCTTTCGCCGCAACCAGACCCAGTTCCGCCAGGCGATGGAGGGCGCATTCGCCGGCGGCCCGTTCGCGGAAATAGCCAAGCGCAACATGGAGATGCTGGAGGCAGCGGCAAGCGCGTTCAAGCCGCCGTCGCGCGGCGGTTCCGCGACGGCGGCGCCAGCGCCCGACGCTGCCGCGCCGCGCAACGAGGTCGAGGCGCTCAAAGCACAGCTTGCCGCGATGCAGGCGCAGATCGATAAACTGAAATGACTTGCCGAGAGCGCTTGACCCACTCGGGGGCGCCGGATCTCATCTTTTCGACCTGATCAATTTCAATGTCGTGGGATCGCTCGCACCAATCTCCTGATTCACCATCAGGCCGCGCAAGACATCTTTTCGCGGGTGGCGCGTAACGATCAGGATCCGCAACAGTGCAATCTTCCCATGCGGCTCCAACACTGCTGCTCGTCTTAATGGCAGCATTTTCCGTCGCGGCCGACTGGTGGCGGCACCGCCGCAAGGACGCAGACCGCGAGGTGGGCAAGGTGCGCCTGATACCCTGGCCGCTGATGACCATATTGGCGCTGATCGCCGCCGCCGTATCAGCCGCTTTGTGGTTCCATGACGTCTGGCCGGCCTAAGCATGAATGGTTTGGGGTGGAGGCGTGGAGCGCTTCCATCGAGAAGCCGAACAGGCTCTTTAAAAGGGTTGCGACCTTGATGCTTTGAGGCTGATTCAGCCAAAAAAGCTCGTAGCTAGAGACAAGCTTCCAGAAGCGGCTGATCGAAGCCGAACTGGCGGGCCTTCTCGAGTGAATAGGGACGCAGACCCGCGGCGACATATTCGCCGATGATTTTGCCCTCGGTATCTTCCGAGTGATATTCGAACTTGAACAGTTCCTGGGTGATGATCACCGGGCCTTCCATGCCGATCACCTCGGTGATGCTCGTCACGCGGCGCGAGCCGTCCCGCAACCGTTTGACCTGTACGATCAGGTCGACCGAGTCGGCGATCTGCTTCGAGATCGCCTCCTTCGGGACTTTGATGTCCGACATCATTACCATGTTTTCCATACGCGCCAGGGCTTCGCGAGGGCTGTTCGAGTGGAGCGTGCACATCGATCCATCGTGACCGGTGTTCATGGCCGCCAGCATGTCGAAACATTCGCTGCCACGAATTTCGCCCAGGATGATGCGGTCCGGGCGCATACGCAACGCGTTGACGACAAGATCGCGAATGCTGATCGCGCCCTGGCCTTCGAGGTTTGCCGGCCGGGTTTCGAGAGGCAGCCAGTGCGGCTGCTGGAGCCGGAGTTCGGCGGCGTCTTCGATCGTGATGACGCGCTCCCCCGGATCGATCATCTTCGACAGCGCATTGAGCATCGTCGTCTTGCCTGAGCCGGTTCCGCCCGAGATGACAACGTTGAAGCGGCTTGCTCCGGCGATCTTGAGGAAAGTCGCCATCTGCTCGCTCATCGAGCCGCCCTTGGCCATGATGTCGAGCGTAATTGGCTTGGCCGAGAATTTGCGGATCGAGATCGCGGTGCCGCGCAACGACAGCGGGGGGACGATGACGTTGACGCGGCTGCCGTCCGTGAGGCGCGCGTCGGCGAGCGGGGTCGTCTGGTCGACGCGACGGCCGACTTTGGAGACGATGCGCTGGGCGATCTGGAACAGATGTTCCTCGTCGCGGAAATTGATCTTTGCGAGTTCGAGCTTACCCTTGCGCTCGACATAGGTCTGGTCAGGACCGTTGACCATGATGTCGGTGATCAGCGGATCGGACAACAGTTCTTCCAGCGGCCCGAGACCGAGGAGCTCGTCGACCAGCACCTTTTCCAGCGCGAACTGCTCGCGCCGGTTGAGGGTGATGCGCAGCTCCGCCAGCACCTCGCCGATGATCGGCCGGAACTCTTCGGCCAGTTCGTCCTTGCTCAGCGTGGCGGCAGCTTCGGGATCGACACGCTCGAGCAGGCGAGGGAGCACCTGCTCCTTGATCTTGTGGACCGAGGCCTCGAAACCCTCGACCCTCGACGATCCGGCGTCGCCTGAAGCCGCCTCGCGGATGGCAAGGCGCGCCATCGCGTCGGCGTGCTTCGGGAGCTCGACGGCGGACTCGTCCACCGCGATGGGGTCGTCGAAGGCGGGCAGGTTTGCAAAGGGGTCATCGCCGGCCGCGGAGGGCAGCGAGGTCCCGTCGATCGGGGGGAATTGCAATCCGCCGGTCAGCGGGGCGGGCGCCGCGTCGCCCTGCATCGGCCGAGCCACGCCGAACGCCGGCTTCGCCCCATGCATCATCGCCCCACGCTTACCAAATGCACTCATTACAACGTCCCCGGCGGCCGCTTCAGGCCGAACGATCATCTGGTAGCCGGAAAGCCCTCAAAAACGGTTAACCCGCTGATGCGCCCAGCGAGGAAAGGGCGGGCCCTCCTCCGTTCAGACAAAATCGGTGGTGGTGATCGACGCAGGGTTGGTCACGCCAAGCAGGCGGATAGCTTCGACCTGACTCGCCGAGCCGGCATCGAAGAAGAGGTAGGTGTCGCTTCCCACCATAAGCGCGAGCACCCTGGAATCCCCCTGCGCATCGAGATTTTGCTGGGCGAACGTCGCAGCCGAGGCGAGATCGCCGAACGCCGGACCATTTTGAACCGACGAAGGGACGCCGATAGTGAGGTCGATACGGTCGAGACCATCGGCAAAATCGAGGATCATGTCGACCATATTGCCGGCCACGCCGTTGGTCGAAAAGCTTGCCTCGCCCGCCGCGAAGAAGAAGGTGTCGCTGCCGCCGCCTCCCGTGAGCATATCGGTACCCGCGCCCCCAGAGAGGCTGTCATTGCCAAGGTCGCCGAGCAGGATGTCACTGCCGCTGCCGCCGCTGAGGCTGTCGTCGCCTTGGCCACCGCGCAGCGAATCATTGTCGTCGCCGCCATCGATCACGTCGTTACCAAGATTTCCATTGACGCTGTCGTTGCCCGGGCCGCCCTGGACGCTGTCATTGCCCTGGCCTCCCTGGATGCGATCCGAGCCCCCGCCGCCATCGAGGAGGTCGTTGCCCGCATTGCCCTGTATATAATCGCTACCGGCACCGCCGTTGATCGTATCGGCCCCGTCGCCGGCCACGGCGACCGCTGCCGCGCCGTAGAGATGGTCGTTGCTGCTCCCGCCGGTGATCGCGTCGGCTCCAGCCCCGCCCATCACATAATTGCCATTGTCGTTCGCGGTGACGATGTCGTTACCCGATCCGGTGACGACCGTGTCGATCCGCGTGCCATAGGCGATGGCGACATTGTTGGTGAGGCCGCCGACGCTGGAAAACGCTCCATCATGGAGATCGACCGTCGACCTGCCGGTATAGCCTGAGAGATCGAAGATGTTGTTCACACCCTTGTTCCACAAGGTGATGACAGGCCGGCTGTTCTGATTGAAGTCGAAGAACTTGGCGATCGGGCCGCTAATATTGCTGTTGAAGCCATAGATTTGTCCGCCCGACAGCGGCGTATTCAGCGGGGCTCCATAGAGACGCTGGATGGCCAAGATATCGAGCGGCATCCAGGTGGTAGGCACATTTGGGTAGCGTAAGCCATTGTCTGAAAGGCTGCTGCCCCAGGCATGGGAGAAACCGACATTGGTGTCGTTCTCGTCATTGTAGGACATGATCGTCCAGGCGAGCGTGTCGTAGCTGGTAAAGGGCGTCTCCGGCGTTGAGAGACCATTGTCATAAGTGCCGCCATGGCCGAGGCCGAGAACATGTCCGATCTCGTGAGAGATGGTGAGCCAGGGATAACCGCCGTAGTTCTGCAGCGTCGATCCGATCGGGCCGAAGGCGTCAGGATCGGTGTCGATGCGGATTGCGCCGCCGGTGGCCGTACGCAGTAGATTGGACCCGGCAAAGGTCGAACCCTGGAATTGCCGGCCCCCGGAGGCGGCACCGTCGTCGGTCCGAATGATCTCGAAAGCGCCGGAGCCGTCGGTGCGCTCCTGAAAGGCGACATTCGCCACGGCGGACCATAGCTCCATCGAAGACACCCAGGCCGCCTTTTCGGTCGCGGTCCAGTTGGATGCAGCATCGAAGCTGTAGCTGATCGTCGCTCCGCTGCCCGCCGTGCGGCTTCCCCATTTCGAGGTGGCGTTGCCCGGACCGAAGGTGGCCGGGCTGTCGTCGTTCCACGACCAGAAACTCTGCGCTGCGACGATGCCGTTAGCCTCGAGGCCGGAGAGGAACGTGATTTCGATCTGCTGCGTGCTGTTCGGACCCGCCATACATCCCTGCTACGCGACTCTTGGTTAACATCGCCCTTCTCGGCTGCACCTTGGCCGGGCGTCCGTCTAGGCCCTCGCACCACCTGTCGTATCATAATCGATACGACCGTTTCCGTGAGCGGGTTGCAGCATATGGCGCGTTTCAGTATAGAGCAACCAGGAGGTTGCATGATGTCCGACTCCATCGTCCGTAGCATTGACCTGAACGCCCCGCTCGAACGCGTATGGCGTGCCTTGACCGACTATCGCGAATTTGGCGAGTGGTTCCGGGTCGCGATCGACGCGCCGTTCCGCGTGGGTGAACCCGCCAGCGGCCACATCACCCATCACGGCTATGAGCATATCCGCTGGCAGATACGGATCGTTGCGATGGACGAGCCACATCGTTTCGCCTTCACTTGGCATCCCTATGCGAGCGACCCAAGGATCGATTATGCGCAGGAGGAGCCCACCCTCGTCGAATTCCGGCTCGAACCGAGCGGGCAGGGGACGAGGCTCACCCTTACCGAATCGGGGTTCGATAAGGTGCCCGCGCACCGTCGCGACGAGGCGCTCCGGATGAACGGCGACGGATGGACTGCGCAGATGGACAATATCCGCGCCCATGTCGACGGCTGAAGACGCACGCGCCGATCCGGCGCCGATCTTCGCGGCACTTGGGGATCGCACGCGGCTGTCGCTGCTGATGCAGCTCAGCGATGGGCGGAGGCGTTCAATCACGATGCTGTCGGCCGGCAGTAGCCTGACGCGACAGGCCGTGACCAAGCATTTGCGCGCGCTGCAGGATGCCGGGCTGGTCAGCTGCGTGCGGGCGGGGCGGGAGAGCCTCTATACTTGTCGTCCCGAACCGCTCGATAGCGCGCGCGCCTATCTCGATCGGGTCGCCGCGCAGTGGGAAGATGCGCTGTTGCGGCTGAAGGCGTTCGTGGAGGAATAGACTCGCGCGCCCGGCGAAGAGGGTGGCGGGCCAAATGATGGACCAGGTCGAGGCCCAGCCCTCATCCGTCCGCCATAGCGCGCGATCAGGCTTCGGTCGCCTGCTCCGCAAGCACCGTCAGCCCCCTCTCATTGACCTCGGCGAAGCCGCCTTCGACATGGATGCGCGCCGATACGGTCTGCGGGCCAGAATAAACCGCCAATTCGCCGGTCCGGACCACTGACATGAAGGGCGCATGGCCGGCCAGCACGCCGAAATCGCCCTCGGTGCCGGGAACCACGACCATGTAGACTTCTTCCGAGCGGAGAAGCCTTTCCGGGGTGACGAGTTCGAAATGCAGGTCTGCCATGTTCAATCCTGTTACCGCTGCACGGCAAGATCGAAGGCCTTGACTGCCTTCGTGACCCTGTCCCGGCAACCGTGGTTGCAGAAGCCAGCGACCGCTTCCCGGTGACCCGCGAGGCGTAGCCGCTCGCTCATCAGGCGGCTTCGGCCGCCAGCTTCTTGGCCTTTTCGACGACTTCGTCGATCCCGCCGACCATGTAGAAGGCGGCCTCCGGCAGATGGTCATATTCGCCGTCGACCACCGCCCTGAACGACTTCACCGTGTCTTCGATAGACACGAACTTGCCGCTGATGCCGGTGAAGACCTCGGCGACATGGAACGGCTGCGACAGGAAGCGCTGGATCTTGCGAGCGCGCTGCACGGTAAGCTTATCCTCTTCGGAAAGCTCGTCCATGCCGAGGATCGCGATGATGTCCTGCAGCGACTTGTACTTCTGCAGCGTCTCCTGAACGGCGCGGGCGGTTTCGTAATGCTCCTGGCCTACGACGCGCGGCTCGAGCACGCGCGAGGTCGAGTCGAGCGGATCGACTGCTGGATAGATACCCAGCTCCGAGATCGCGCGGCTCAACACGGTTGTCGCGTCGAGATGGGCGAAGGAGGTGGCCGGCGCCGGATCGGTCAGATCGTCGGCGGGGACGTAAATCGCCTGCACCGAGGTGATCGACCCCTTATTGGTCGAGGTGATGCGCTCCTGCAGCGCGCCCATGTCGGTCGACAGGGTCGGCTGATAGCCCACCGCCGAAGGAATGCGGCCGAGGAGCGCCGACACTTCCGAGCCCGCCTGGGTGAAGCGGAAAATATTGTCGACGAAGAAGAGCACGTCCTGGCCCTCCTGATCGCGGAAATATTCGGCGATCGTCAGGCCCGAAAGCGCGACGCGGGCGCGGGCGCCCGGCGGCTCGTTCATCTGGCCGAACACCAGCGCCACCTTCGATCCCTCGGGAGTGGGATTGCCGTCGGCATCTTTGGCGATGACGCCCGCGTCGAGGAATTCGTGATAGAGATCGTTGCCTTCACGGGTTCGCTCGCCGACTCCGGCGAACACCGAGGTGCCGCCATGGCCTTTGGCGATGTTGTTGATCAGTTCCTGAATGAGCACGGTCTTGCCGACGCCGGCGCCGCCGAACAGGCCGATCTTGCCGCCCTTCGAATAGGGTGCCAGCAGGTCGATCACCTTGATTCCGGTGACGAGGATCGAGGTCTCGGTCGACTGATCGACGAACAGCGGGGCCTCGGCATGGATCGGGGCGGTGAGGTCGGTATCGACGGGGCCGCGCTCGTCGATCGGCTCGCCGACCACGTTGAGGATGCGGCCAAGTGTCTTCGGGCCGACGGGGACGCGGATCTGCGAGCCGGTGTCGGTGACTTCCTGGCCACGAGTGAGGCCTTCGGTCGCGTCCATCGCGATCGTGCGGACGGTGTTCTCGCCAAGGTGCTGCGCGACCTCGAGGACCAGGCGATTCTCGCCGTTGCGAGTCTCGAGCGCGTTCAAAATGGCGGGCAGCTTGCCGCCATCGAAGGAGACGTCGACGACGGCGCCGATGACCTGGCTGATGCGGCCGACATTGTTGGTGGTGGTAGCCATGATGCGGTTCCTTGCTGGCCTGGTTCGTTAGAGCGCTTCGGCGCCCGAGATGATTTCGACGAGTTCGGTGGTGATCGCGGCCTGGCGAGTCCGATTGTACTGGATCGTCAGACGGTTGATCATGTCACCGGCGTTCCGGGTGGCGTTGTCCATCGCGGTCATGCGGCTACCCTGCTCGGACGCCGCGTTTTCGAGCATCGCGCGGAACAGCTGCACGGCCACGTTGCGCGGCAGAAGCTCGGCGAGAATCGCCTCCTCGTCCGGCTCATATTCGACCGCGGCCGAAGCGCCGCCCGCGGCCGTGCCGCTGTCGGCAGCCAGCGGAACCGGGATGATCTGCAGCTCGGTAGGCTCCTGGACCAGTGCCGACTGGAACTTGGCGAAAAAGAGGTGCGCCACGTCGAATTCGCCGCCGGCATAGCGGGCGATCAGATCCTCGGCGACGCCATGGGCATCGGCGAAGGCGACGTTCTTGATGTGGCTCTGGTCGACCTGGTGGACAATCTTTCCCGGATAGAGCCGCTGGATGACGGCGCGACCCTTCTTGCCGATCAGGTAGAACTTGACCGTCTTGCCTTCGGCGATCAGCCGATCGGCGGTCTTGCGCGCGGCGCGGACGATATTGGTGTTGAACGCGCCCGCTAGGCCGCGCTCCGAGGTCGCGACAACGAGCAGGTGGACCTGCTCGCTTCCGGTGCCGGCGAGCAGCTTCGGCGACTGCGGGCCGACCGTCACCTTCGACGCAAGGCTGGCCATCACAGTGTTCAGCCGCTCGGCATAGGGACGGCCCGCCTCGGCCGCCTGCTGCGCGCGGCGCAGCTTGGCGGCGGCGACCATCTTCATCGCCTTGGTGATCTTCTGGGTCGACTTCACCGAGGTGATGCGGACCTTCAGGCTCTTCAGACTGGGCATCTACTGTCCGTCTTTCTTGCTTTTCGCCGGGCCCATTATCCAGACCCGGCAAGCGGTTAGGCGAAGGTCTTCACGAAGCTGTCGAGCGCGCCCTTGAGCTTGTCGCGGGTGGCGTCCGACAGATCCTTCTTGTCGCGGATGTCGGACAGGACATCGGCATGTTTGGAGCGGAGCTCAGCCAGCAGCGCGGCTTCGAAGCGCACCACCGAGCCAACCGGGAAGGCGTCAATATAGCCGTTCACACCCGCGAAGATCGACACCACCTGTTCCTCGAAAGGCAGCGGGTTGAACTGCGGCTGCTTGAGCAGTTCCGTCAGGCGCGCGCCACGGTTGAGCAGCCTCTGCGTCGAGGCGTCGAGGTCCGAGCCGAACTGCGCGAAGGCGGCCATTTCGCGATATTGGGCGAGCTCAAGCTTGATCGAGCCTGCGACCTTCTTCATCGCCTTGGTCTGCGCGGCCGAGCCGACGCGGCTCACCGAGAGGCCGACGTTGATCGCGGGGCGGATGCCGGCGTTGAACAGGTCGGTCTCGAGGAAGATCTGGCCGTCGGTGATCGAGATCACGTTGGTCGGAATATAGGCCGAAACGTCGCCGGCCTGGGTCTCGATGATAGGCAGTGCGGTCAGCGAGCCATTGCCATTGTCGTCGTTGAGTTTGGCGGCCCGCTCGAGCAGGCGGCTGTGGAGATAGAAGACGTCGCCCGGATAGGCCTCACGGCCGGGCGGACGGCGCAGCAGCAGCGACATCTGACGATAGGCGACGGCCTGCTTCGACAGATCGTCATAGACGATGAGCGCGTGCATGCCGTTGTCGCGGAAATATTCGCCCATCGCGACGCCGGTGTAGGGCGCCAGATATTGGAGCGGGGCAGGATCCGACGCGGTCGCGGCGACCACGATCGAATATTCCATAGCGCCATTCTCTTCGAGCGTGCGGACGAGTTGCGCGACGGTCGAGCGCTTCTGGCCAATCGCGACGTAGATGCAGTAGAGCTTCTTGCTCTCGTCGTCGCCCTTGTTGGCTTCCTTCTGATTGATGAAGGTGTCGATCGCAACGGCCGACTTGCCGGTCTGGCGGTCACCGATGATCAGCTCGCGCTGGCCCCGGCCGACGGGAACGAGCGCGTCGAGCGCCTTGATGCCGGTCTGAACCGGTTCATGGACCGACTTGCGGGGGATGATGCCCGGCGCCTTGACCTCGACGCGGCTGCGCTGATCGGAAACGATCGGACCCTTGCCGTCGATCGGATTGCCCAGGCCATCGACCACGCGGCCGAGCAGGCCCTTGCCGACGGGGACGTCCACGATCGTCCCAGTCCGCTTGACGACATCACCTTCGCCGATCTGGCTGTCCGAGCCGAAGATCACGACGCCGACATTGTCGGCTTCGAGGTTGAGCGCCATGCCCTTGATGCCGTTCGAGAATTCGACCATCTCGCCGGCCTGGACATTGTCGAGGCCGTGGATGCGGGCGATGCCGTCGCCGACCGACAGCACCTGGCCGACTTCGGAAACCTGCGCTTCGGTGCCGAAGCTGGCGATCTGGTCGCGGATGACCTTGGAGATTTCTGCGGCGCGGATGTCCATGTTCAGCCTTTCATCGCAATCGCGAGGGTGTTCAGTTTGGAGCGGATCGAACTGTCGATCTGGCGCGAGCCGATCTTGACGATCAGGCCGCCGAGGATCGACGGATCGACGGTCAGGTCGACCGCGACGTCGCGGCCGAGCTGGGTCTTGAGCTTGGCCTGAAGGGCCTCGACCTGGGCGGCGGTCAGCGGACGAGCCGATGTGACTTCGGCGGTCGTCTCGCCCCGATGGCGGGCGGCAAGCTGGCCGTAGGAACGGATCACCGCGCCCAATTGACCCAGCCGGCGGTTCTGGGCGAGGACCCCCAGAAATTTGCTGATGAGCGGATCGAGCGAGAGCGTCGATGCAATGGCGGCGACCGCCTTGGTCGCCTGATCGCGCGAGACGAGGGGGCTGTTCGTCAGCTGCCGCAACTCCGCCGATTCGGCGAGCGCGGCCTTGAGCGTCTTCAGGCTCTCGGAGACGGCGTCGATCGCCTTCTCTTCGCGCGCGAGATCGAACAGCGCGGTCGCGTAGCGCCCGCTGAGGCTAGCCTGAATACCGCCGGAATTCTCCACGCGCTTTCATTCCCCCAGAAAAGGTTTGTCGCCATGCGAAAAAGGGGGCGCCGGAAGGCGTCCCCGCATGGTTCGCCGGCCGGTTAGCAGGCGTGCTGCCTCGATGCAAGGCGGGAAGGGGAGAAGAAACGGTGAAGTTTTCGGAGAGCCGTCAGATGCCGGCGCTAGTGGTACGATTTGAGCCTCCAGCGCGCTGCGAGACGTCCCGTCCGCTCGGCTCGCTGCCTCTACAGGCTGGACGGTCGGGCGTGAAATGACCCGCGCGATCGAGCCGCGCCGGATCAGGAGGGCTCGACAGAAAGGCCGGGCCGTTCGGCCCGGCCTTCCTCGCCGGCTATCGCTGGCGTTTACGCGGCCTGTGCGGTTTGGGCGTCGATGACCTGCGTCGGTTCTACGCCATCGATCGCGATCCGGCGCGGCTTCTTGTGCTCCGGAATCTCGCGCACGAGATCTACGTTGAGCAGGCCGTTCTCATAGCCCGCATTCGTCACCTTGATCGTGTCGGCGAGCTGGAAACGGCGCTCGAAGGCCCGCTTGGCTATGCCGCGATGCAGATATTCGCGCTGCTCGCCGTCGGCGCTGTCCTGCGCCCGGCCGACGATGATCAGCATATTGTCCTGCACGGTCACCTCGATTTCTTCGCGGGTGAAGCCGGCCAATGCCATCTGGATCCGATAGGAGCCGTCACCGGTCTTCTCGATATTATAGGGCGGGTAGCTGTCGCCATCGCCGCGCGTAAAATCGACGAGGCGGTTGAGGTTCTCGAATCCGATCGAAGAGCGGAGGAGGGGAGCAAAATCAATCGTACGCATGGGTCGATACCTTTTTTAAAGCGTGTTGACCTGTTGGTCCGCGGGAAACCCGCCGGACCGTGCCGCGCCATCCCATCGGGCGATGGCGGGCGGTCTCGAAATAGGAAGATCGTTTCAAGCTTCAAGAGGGCCGCCCCACGGTTCGTTGACTGTGGCGGCCTCCCCGCCTAACCGGGGGCGATGGTTGCCTATCTCGAATTCGAAAAGCCCATCGCCGAACTGCAGGCGCGTATCGCGGACCTGCGCTCGACTGCCGATGCCGGTTCGATTGATATCGAAAGCGAGGTCGCTAGGCTCGAAGCCAAGTCGGACAAGCTGCTACGTGAGACCTATGCGAAGCTGACCCCGTGGCAGAAGACCCAAGTCGCGCGACATCCTGATCGACCGCATTTCAAGGATTATGTCGCGACGTTCATCAGCGACTTCATGCCGCTGGCCGGCGACCGTGCATTCGCGGACGATCAGGCGATCCTCGGGGGCTTCGGCCGGCTCGGCGGCCGCAAGGTGATGGTCATCGGTCATGAAAAAGGCGGCGACACTGCGTCGCGGATCCGCCACAATTTCGGCATGGCGAAGCCCGAAGGCTATCGCAAGGCGATCCGCCTCATGCAGCTTGCCGATCGTTTCGGCCTTCCGGTGATCAGCCTCGTGGATACGTCGGGGGCCTTTCCGGGCGTGCAGGCCGAGGAGCGTGGCCAAGCCGAAGCCATTGCACGATCGACCGAGCAGTGTCTGGCCCTCGGCGTGCCGATGATCGCCGCGATCGTCGGAGAAGGCGGATCGGGTGGCGCGATTGCCGTCGCCGCCGCCAACAAGGTGCTGATGTTCGAGCATGCCGTTTATTCGGTCATCTCGCCCGAGGGCTGCGCCTCGATCCTGTGGCGTACGGGCGACAGGGCAGCCGAAGCGGCCGAGGCGATGAGGATCACGGCTGCCGATCTGCAGAAGCTGGGCGTCGTTGATCGAGTGGTCGCCGAGCCGCTCGGCGGCGCGCATCGCGATCCCGCCGCAGCTGCTGCGGCGCTCGGCACCGCGATCGGAGAGGAACTCGACAAGCTCGTCGGCAAGAAGCCAGCCGCGCTCCGCTCCGCGCGGCGCGACAAGTTCCTGGCGATCGGATAAGCTGCCCCCGTAACGGAACCGTTCAGCTTCTACCTGCTTTATGCGTTCCGTGAGGGGAACGGTCATGAAGCGGATCATCATTTCGGCAAGTCTGGGCCTTGCGTGCGCATCCCTCGCGGGGGTTGCGCCGGCGCAGAACCGCGTTCAGTCGATTTCGGCCAGCGACAAGCGTTCCGGCGCCGAGGCGCATCCCCAGCTGGTCCAGCAATTCGGCGGAGCCATGAAGGGCCCGGCGGCCGATTATGTCGCGCGTGTCGGGAAGCGGATCGCGGTCGAATCCGGCCTCTCCGGCTCGGAACGCGACTTCACGGTCACGCTGCTCGATTCGCCGGTCAACAACGCCTTCGCGATACCCGGTGGCTATGTCTATGTGACGCGGGGTCTGCTCGGCCTGATGAACGACGAGGCGGAACTGGCATCGGTGCTCGGGCATGAAATCGGTCATGTGGCTGCCCGGCACGGCGCCAAGCGTCAACAGACCGCGACCATCACCTCGGTCCTCGCCGGCGTCGTCGGCGCCGTGGCCGGCAATTCGGGCTGGGGCGGCCTGATCGGCAAGGGCGCCAATATCGGTGCGGACCTCATCACCAAAGGCTATTCGCGCCAGCAGGAATATCAGGCGGACGATCTCGGTGTCCGCTATCTGGCGCGTGCCGGCTATGACCCGCTCGCCTCCGCCGACATGCTGCTGCTGCTCGATCGCCAACAGATGTTCGACGCGCGGACGAGGGGTGGGAATGGTAACCTCCCCACCTGGGCAAGCACCCATCCCAATTCGGCCGATCGAGTCAGCCGGGCGCGCGGCAAGGCGCAGGCGACCGGTGCGGTCGGGCGTGGACAGCGCAACCGCGACGCGCTGCTAAGCGCGATCGACGGGCTCGTCTGGGGCGACGATCCGGCGAAAGGTTACGTCGACGGGCGCGAATTCAAGCTGCCCTCCGAGCGACTGGCCTTCGCGGTGCCGGAGGGCTTTCAGGTCAACAACACCGATGATGCGGTGACGATCATTGGGTCGGGAGGACAGGCCGTGTTCAGCGGCGACCGGCTTTCCTCGGGCCTTGACGATTATATCGGGCAGGCTTTCGCCAAACTCAGCCCTAATATCGGCTATGGCCAGATTCGCAGCGGTCAGGCCAATGGCCTGAGCTTCCGCTACGCCTTGGGCAGCGCGAACAGCAATGCCGGCCCAGTCGATGTCGGCGTCTTCGCCTATCGTCCTGACAATGGCGATACCGGCTATAAAGTCGTGACGATCACCCGCGCGGGAGTGGGAGCGGGTTCGTTCGTCCCCCTGGTTGAAAGCATGCGGCGCATGTCGGTCGGCGAAAGCACCGGGCTGAAGCCGCTTCGGATCAAGTTGCTCAGGGTTAAGGCAGGCGAGACACCGCAGACTTTCGCAAGGATGATGGCCTTTCCCGACAATCCCCTTGAACGTTTCCTGCTGCTCAATGGCCTGGAACGCGATGCCACCCTGCGGGCCGGCGATAGGGTCAAGGTGGTGGTGAAGTAGGTCGCTGCCGCTCATGAGAAAGGGCGACGGTTTCCCGCCGCCCTTTCAAGCAATCAGGGCGATGAAGCCTGCTCAGCCGGCCTTCATGTTGTTCGAGACGTTGTTGAACGTCGTCGTCAACTGATTGCCGAGGCTCGTCATCGCTGTGATGGCGGCAACGGCGATGAGCGCGGCGATAAGGCCATATTCGATGGCGGTAGCGCCTCTGCTGTCCTTCCGGAACTTCGCGACGAATCTCATGATGCTACTCCCTGTTCGCCCGATCAGGGCGGCGAAATCGGCTAGCTGGTCACGACCTGACTCGACCAGCGGACGAATCTTAGTCACAGATTTCCTGTCAAAGGATTAAGATTGCGCCTCGGAAAGGAGTTTTGTTACGCGGCCGGACTGACGCTCACGACCTTGTCGGAAATACCGTCCCAACGTTCCCGGACGGAGCTTCCCAAGGTGTTTACGCCGGCGACGAGGGCAAGGAATACCAGCGCGAGGATCAGGCCATATTCGACCGCGGTCGCGCCGCGGGCGTCCTTCGCCAACGAGGAGAGGCCACGAGAAAACGACAATCTTTTCATCGAAAGCCCTTCGCACGCGTGCTTCGCGCAAATCGCTTTGATCCGCGGCAGTATATTGCGTAGCCGTTCGGCTGTTAAAAAACGCCTAAGAGCTGGCAGCAATGGTTGATACATCCCCCATGATCGTCGTTGCAGTGGCGTTGATAGACGCCGATGGCCGTCTGCTGGTCCAGCAGCGTCCAGCCGGCAAGGCCATGGCCGGCCTTTGGGAATTCCCGGGCGGTAAGGTCGAGCCCGAGGAGACGCCCGAAGCCGCGCTGGTCCGCGAGCTGCGCGAGGAGCTGGGTATCGGCGTCGAGCAGGCCTGCCTCGCTCCAGCCTGTTTCGCGAGCGAGGCCTTGGGCGAGCGGCACATGATCCTCCTGCTCTACATCTGCCGCAAATGGCAGGGTGTGCCTCGTGCCCTGCACGCCGCGGGCTTCAGATGGATGCGGCCTCTCGACCTTCACGGCCTCGAAATGCCGCCGGCCGATCGCCCCCTGATCGGCTTGCTCGAGGCGCTCGTCTGAGCGCTTAGTCCTCGGGCTTTTCGAAAGCCACGCTGATCTCGAGCGGCACGGCATCAGGGACCAGGGGGACGCCATAGCTGACGCCGAAATCGCTGCGTTTGATCACCGTCTTGGCGTCGAAGCCGACCGTCCGTTTGCCCATCATCGTGCCCGCTCCGATGAAGACGGCGTCGAGCGCCACCGGTTTGGTGACACCCTTGATTGTGAGATTGCCGGTGATTCGCGCGGTTTTTCCCGCCGGGCGGACCGATGTGGACTCGAATCTGGCGGTCGGGTGGTTGGCGGCATCGAAGAAGTCGGCGTTCATAAGGTGCTCGGTCAGCTTCGGCACGGTGGTGACCAATCCCCTCATCGGTATTTCGACCGAAACCTTGGCCTTGGCCGGAGTTTTGGGATCGATCACCATCGATCCGGTGATGTCGCCGAAGGTGCCCCTATAGGTGCTGAAACCGAGATGGTTGACCGTGAAGGTGACCTGACTGTGCGAGGGGTCGACGGTATAGCTGCCGGCGGCGATGCGGCGTAGATCATTGGTCCCCGGCGGGGTCTTCGGCATTTCCAGCGCCAAGGCGGGCGCTATTAGCGTCGCGATCGACAGGCCGACGATCAGGATGGGGGCGCGCTTCATCATCTTCTCCAGCTACCAGAGGGGCGGCGAGCATAGTGCCCGCCGCCCCTCTAGCATCGCAAGAGCGAATATTGCCGCGCCGTTCCCGAACTTCGTTCGGATGCAGCGTCCGAGCGCCTTAGTTCTTGGCCTTGTCGACCAGCTTGTTCTTGCCGATCCAAGGCATCATCGCGCGCAATTCGCCGCCCACCTTCTCGATCGGATGCTCGGCTGCGAGCTTCCTGCTCGCCTTGAGCTCTGGCTGGCCAGCGCGATTGTCGAGGACGAATTTCTGGACAAAACGACCTTGCTGGATGTCGGCGAGCACGCGCTTCATCTCGGCCTTGGTCTCGGCGGTTATGATGCGGGGACCGGTCGTGACGTCACCATATTCGGCGGTGTTCGAGATTGAATAGCGCATGTTCGCGATGCCACCCTCATACATGAGGTCCACGATCAGCTTCACTTCGTGCAGGCATTCGAAATAAGCCATTTCGGGCGCATAGCCGGCTTCGGTGAGCGTCTCGAAACCGGCCTGGATCAGGTGCGTGAGCCCACCGCACAGCACGGCCTGTTCGCCGAACAGATCGGTTTCGCACTCTTCCTTGAAGGTCGTCTCGATAACGCCCGAACGGCCGCCACCGACGGCCGAGGCATAGGAGAGCGCGACATCATGGGCATTGCCGCTCGCATCCTGCGCGATCGCGATCAGGCAGGGAACGCCGCCCCCGCGCTGATATTCGGACCGGACCGTATGCCCAGGACCCTTCGGTGCGATCATGAATACGTCGATGTCGGCGCGCGGCTCGATCAGGCCGAAATGGATGTTCAGGCCATGCGCGAAAGCAAGCGCCGCGCCCGGCTTCAGATTGGCGTGCAGATCGTCATTGTAGATCGCCGCCTGATGCTCGTCGGGCGCGAGGATCATGATGATGTCGGCCCATTTGGCGGCCTCGGCGTTCGAGAGGACCTTGAAGCCGGCCTCTTCGGCCTTCCTCGCGGTCGCCGAACCCGGACGCAGTGCGACGGCGACTTCGCTTACCCCGGAATCGCGGAGATTTTGGGCATGAGCATGCCCCTGGCTACCATAGCCCAGGATAGCGACCTTCTTGGTCTTGATGAGGCCGATGTCGGCATCTCGATCATAATAGACGCGCATTTTTCTTCCCTTTCGTAAGATCGTCATCGCAGCGTGGGTTAACCTCCTCCGGAGATCGAGGCCCGCCCAGCAGCATGAGACCCCGGCCTCAGCCGGGGCGAGGTCAAATTCCTAAAGTGCTTCCTTGCCGCGCGATATTGCCGCTACCCCCGTCCGCGCAACCTCTACGAGACCCACTTCGCGCATCAGTTCGCAGAATTTGTCGATTTTTTCGGTCCCGCCTGTCACCTCGAAGACGAAACTGGAGGTGGTGGCGTCGACCACGCGCGCGCGATAGACCTCGGCCAGACGGAGCGCCTCGATGCGATGGTCTCCGGTACCGGCCACCTTCACCAGCGCCAGTTCGCGTTCGACATGCGGGCCGAGCCGGGTCAGATCGGTGACCTTGTGGACGGGGATCATCCGATCGAGCTGCGCGACCACCTGGTCGATCACGTGCGGCGTACCCGACGTCACGATTGTTATGCGGCTGATCTTCTCGTCCTCGGTGACGTCGGCCACGGTCAGGCTCTCGATATTGTAGCCGCGTGCCGAGAAGAGGCCGGCAATGCGGGCGAGGATGCCCGATTCATTGTCTACCGTCACGGACAGCGTGTGCCGTTCGGTGGTTTCCTGCTTGATGTGCATATGCTTTGCCTCTTGCGCGAAGAAGGGACGGCAGGCGCCGGATCAGACCAGGGCCTTGGCCTCGTCGTCCATCTCTCCGACCACCTCATCGGGTTCGAGGATCATGTCGGTGTGGGCGGCGCCCGACGGGATCATCGGGAAGCAGTTGGCGAGTTTCGCCACCCGGCAGTCGACCATCACCGGCCCGTCATGCGCCAGCATCGCCGCGATGCCGTCGTCAAGCTCGTCGACCTTCTCGATCCGCAGGCCTTTCCAGCCGAATGCCTCGGCGAGCCTGACAAAATCGGGCAGAGCGTCGCTGTAGGATTCGGAATAGCGACCGGCATAGGTCAGGTCCTGCCATTGGCGGACCATTCCCATATATTCGTTGTTCAGGATGAAGACCTTCACCGGCAGGCGATATTGCGTAGCGGTCCCCATTTCCTGGATGTTCATCAGGATCGAGGCCTCACCGGCAATATCGATCACCAATGCATTGGGATTGCCAAGCTGCGCGCCGATGGCGGCCGGCAGGCCATAGCCCATCGTGCCCAGACCGCCCGATGTCAGCCATTTGTTCGGGTCCTCGAAGGTGAAATGCTGAGCGGCCCACATCTGGTGCTGACCGACCTCGGTCGAGATGATCGGCTTCTTGGCATGGGTGGCCTCCCACAGCCGCCGGATGGCGTGCTGAGGCATGATCTCCTTGGTCGACGCCGGATATTTCAGGCTGTTGCGCGCGCGCCAGTCGTCGATCTGGGCGAACCATGGCTTCATGTCCTGCGGGCGGTGCTGACGCGCCTTCCACAGCTTGATCATGTCCTCCATCGCGCGACCGACATCGCCGACGATGCCGAGGTCGGCCCGCACCGTCTTGTTGATCGACGAGCGATCGATGTCGACGTGGATCTTCTTCGCATCAGGCGCGAAAGCATCGAGCCGCCCGGTCACACGGTCGTCGAAGCGCGCGCCGAGGCATATGATCAGATCGGCGCGATTCATCGCCATATTGGCTTCATAGGTGCCGTGCATGCCGAGCATGCCGAGCCATTGCGGGCTCGACGCCGGAAAGGCGCCAAGACCCATCAACGTCGATGTCACCGGTGCGCCGGTGACGCGCGCCAGCTCCCGCAAGATCTGGCTGGCGACGGGACCGGAATTGATCACCCCGCCGCCGGTGTAGAGCACCGGACGCTCCGCCGCCGCCATCATCTCGACGGCCGCTTCGATCAACACCGTGTCGGCCTTCACCTGAGGTTTATACCCCTTGTGCGGCAACGCCTGGAGCGAGGGCTTGCGATAGGGCGCCGTGGCGACCTGGACATCCTTGGGCAAGTCGATCACCACCGGCCCGGGACGGCCCGAGGTGGCGATGTGAAACGCTTCGTGGACGATGTCGCCGAGCTGCGCCGGATCTTTCACCAAATAATTGTGCTTGGTGCAGTGGCGCGTGATGCCGACTGTATCGCATTCCTGGAAGGCGTCGGTTCCGATCAGCGGCGTCCCGACCTGGCCCGTGATCACCACCATCGGGATCGAGTCCATAAGCGCGTCGGTGATGCCGGTGACGGCATTGGTCGCGCCTGGGCCCGATGTCACCAGAACCACTCCAGGCTTGCCGGTCGAGCGGGCATAGCCTTCGGCCGCATGCGCTGCGCCGCCTTCCTGACGAACCAGGATGTGACGGATTCGCTTCTGCTTGAACAGGGCGTCATAGATCGGCAGAACCGCGCCGCCCGGATATCCGAAGACGACTTCTACACCCAGGTCGACCAGCGACTGGATGAGGATATCGGCACCCGTCAATTCGGCGGTCATCGTTCGCGTCCCTCTGCGCCACAGCGCTCTTGATGAAGCCGGCTGCCCTAGTGACAATAAACTATCCTGTCAACGCCTCATCACGTAATTTAATTGCTATTTTGCCAAGTATATTGTCATCGAGTTGCTTCTCCAGCCGGGGCCAGTCCGCAGGAGGTTGATGCCGAAACCATGTATATTGACGCTTGGCATATTGCCGGGTGCTCGCCTGCCCGCGTGCGATCAACGTCGGACGATCTATTGTTCCGTCGAGCCAAGCTGAAATTTCGGGCACACCGATCGCTCGCATGGCCGGAAGCGCCGGGTTCAGCGCCCGCTCCCGTAGCGCTATGACCTCCTCGACCGCGCCCTGTTCCAGCATCCTTTCGAAGCGCATGTCGCAGCGATGGCGCAGCCAGTCGCGCGGAGGCAGGAGGATGAGCGGGATGAGGGTTATGCTGTTCGCAATCCCGTCGCCGGGCTGCTTGCGCCACTGCGCGATTGAGCGGCCTGTCGACCGGATCACCTCCAGGGCGCGGGCGATGCGGGTGGAATCGGAAGGTCGGAGGTGCGCCATCGCCGGGTCCTCCGCCAATAGCGCGCTATAGGCCGCGTCGGTCGGGAGGGCGCGGACCCCCCGGCGAACCTCGGCATCTATTTCCGGCACGGGGGCGATGCCGAAGATCAGCGTCCGGATATAGAGGCCCGTGCCACCGACGAGGATCGGCAGCTTCCGGTCGCGCCATGCTGCCTCCAGCTCGGCGCGGGCGTCCAGGGCCCATGCGGCCGCGGAGCAGGGCAGGGCGGCATCGCGGTGGCCGAATAGCCGATGAGGCGCCCGTGCTTCGTCTGCTGCGTCGGGACGCGCACTCAATACGCGCAGATCGCGATAGACCTGGCTCGCATCGGCGTTGATCACGACACCGCCGGCCAGTTCGGCAAGCCGCACCGCCAATGCGGACTTGCCGCTGGCCGTCGGGCCGGCAATAAGCGCGACCCGATTATCTGATCCGGAGACAGTCTTGTTCATCGCCACGCTGATAGCATCGGAGATCCTCGAAGCGGGGGATATTTCCGCCGCGGCGGATCGGCTCGCGGCGGCCGACCTCGATGTCGGAAAGACGGCCTGGATCGAGCCCGGTGTCGCCGCCGACATACGCTTCGGCGGCGATCCGTTAGCGGCGCGCTCGGCTTTGGAAGGGGCGGTCGCGAGAGTGGATGTGGTGGTCCAGCGCGAAATCGAGCGCCGCCGCAAGATGCTCGTCGCCGATATGGATTCGACGATGATCACGATCGAATGCATCGACGAATTGGCGGATTATGCGGGGATCAAGCCCCAGATCGCGGAGATCACGGAGCGGGCGATGCGAGGTGAACTCGACTTCGAGGGCGCGCTGGACGCGCGCGTAGCCTTGCTGAAGGGGCTGGACGCATCGGTCATCGATCGTTGCCACGCCGAAAGGGTGACAATCATGCCCGGCGCGCGCGAGCTTGTCCGCACGATGCGGTCGAACGGCGCGGACTGTTATCTCGTATCGGGGGGCTTCACCCTCTTCGCGGACAGGGTGGCAGCGGAGATCGGGTTCACCCGCGCACTGTCCAATACGCTCGAAATTGCCGGCGGCAAGCTCGCCGGTACGGTCGCGCGACCGATTATCGGCGCTGCCGCGAAGCGGGAGACGTTGCTGGCGGAGGCAGCGGCGCATGGCCTTTCGCCCGTCCAGTGCCTCGCTGTCGGCGACGGGGCGAACGATATCCCGATGATCGAGGCCGCCGGGCTCGGGGTCGCCTACCATGCCAAGCCGAAGACCGCAGCTGCGGCGACCGCGCGCATCGATCATTGCGATCTCACCGCGCTGCTCCACGCACAGGGCTATGCGCGCAAGACCTGGGTGCGTTCGAGCGTAGCTTGAGCTTATTCGATCGTCATGTCGGCGGCGATAGCGCCGAGCGCGAAGGCGACGGCCGCTTCGTTGCCCTCGAAGCGGAGCGACGCCCCGCCTTCGCGGATTTCGCTTACCGAACCGACAATCGCTCCCATGTCCGGGTGATGTAGCTCGACCGTCCGCCCCAGCAGCAGGTCGAGATCGGTGTCGATCCGCGCGCCGCTACCGGAAATGTCGCGCAAGGCCACTTTGTGGCCCCGGCCATCGACGACCAGTGTGCAGACCCGCCTACGACGCCAGCGGCTCGCCATCGCCCCTGGTCTGTTCCAACGCTGCCAAACACTCATCTACGCAACCCGATCCAAGCCTGGATCATGTGTCGCAGTTAATCACCAACATAGGGTTAAGCAGGATCAGGGTGCGACCGGGAAGCAGCCCGACGCCAAGGCCTTCAGCGCCGTGCAGGCATCGTTGGCAGCGGCGCGGGAGGCAAAGGGACCCGCTTGCAGGCGGGTGTAAGTGCCCGCAGCGATATAGCTGGGGGCGAGTGCCTTGAGCGTCGGCGATCGGGCGGACAGCTTGGTCCAACCGGCATGTGCCGCGTCCGGGGTCGAGAAGGCGCCGAGCTGGATTTTCCAGCCCGCCGCCATCGCACCCGTGGGCTTGGGCGCCGTGGGCGCGAGCGGCAAGGCAGTCCTGACCGACATAGCCGGCTTAATCACTGGCCGGGGCGGCGTGGCCGCGCTGACCATTGGCGCCGCCGGCGCTGCGGGGCGGGTGCCTCGCTCCGTGACGACCGGTGCCTGGCCGTCCTCGTCGCGGCTGTCGAGCGCGGCGGTTCGCTCCATTTCCCGCGCTATCGCCAGGCCCGCCTTGCGTTGCTGATCCGGTATGATCTGCTCCATCTGCGCCAGGCTTGAGGTCGCCGCACCAATCCCGGCCGCCTTCGCGCGAACCATCAGCGCATAGGCACGCGCCCAGTCCTTGGGCATCCAGTCGCCGTTGAAATAGGCGGTGGCAACGACATATTGCGCGCGGCCCTCTCCCTGATCGGCCGCTTTCTTGAGCCAGACCATCGCGTCCTGGTGTTGTCCCTGCTGGAACAAATTCAGGCCCAGCACGGCTTGCGCCAGGCCATAGCCACCCTCGGCGCTCCTGCGATACCAGTCCATCGCAGCGGCCTTGTCGGCCGGCACGCCGCGGCCGAGCTTATAGGCCTGGCCCATATTGAACTGGGCACGTGCGTCACCCGCCTCGGCAGGACCGCGCCATTCGGCCACTGCCTTCTCATATTGCCCGCTGTTCCAGGCTTCGAAACCTTCATTGACTCCGGCTTTGACCGGCATGGAGAGAACGAGGCCCAGCGCTCCGCAGCCAAGGAAGAAACCTCTCATATTCCGTGCCCTGCAAGTCCCCGTTTAAGTCGGCGACGTGATAGCGCGGAAGATTCCTTCCGGCGATAGCTATTCGTGGGCCCTCCTAACGGACGTCGTTAATCAATGCTTAGCATGATGCTGGCAACTTCGCCCCAAAGCCCATGGAGGGCATGGCGGAGGCCCCATGTTGAAGAGTTGGATCGGTGTGGCGACGGCAGCGCTCGTCGTCGGTTTCGGAACGGGCCCGCTCGGCGCCAGCCGCCCGCCGGTTTCCAAGCAGGGCGAGCAGGATGGCGATGCCCGCCAGGCCCCGAAATGGATCGCTGCGGCCGACGCCGCGCTGAAGCAGGGCGATTCAGGCAGCGCGATCACATGGGCCGAAAAGGTCGTCGCGCTGCTCCCTCACGATGCCGCCTCGCGTCTGCTGCTAGGCCGGGCCTATCTTTCAGCAGGTCGCTTCACATCGGCGGAAACCGCGCTTGGCGACGCGCTGGCGCTCGACCCGTCTTCGGGCCGCGCGGCGGTGCTCCGCGCCTTCGCCCAGATTGCCAACGGCCATCAGATGGCGGCGCTCGCTTCGCTGGAGGCGGCCCGCGGACGCGCGCCCGAAAGCGAGATCGGTCTCGCGCTGGCGATGATGGGGCACGATGCCGAGGCGCAGTCGCGGTTGCAGGCGGCTGCCCGCACCAGCGATGCCGATGCGCGCACTCGCCAGAATCTGGCTTTTGCCCATGCGCTGCAAGGCCGCTGGGCCGATGCGGCAGCGGTCGCGGCGCAGGATGTGCCAGCCGATCAACTGCCCTCGCGGTTGCAACGTTGGTCGATGATCGCGCAATTGCGCGCCGCGCCAGCGATGCAGGTCGGCGCGCTATTCGGTGTGCTTCCGGCACAGGATGCCGGCCAGCCATTGACGCTCGCGCTCGTGATGCCTCAGCTGCTTCCTATCCCGGCTCCGGCGGCGGCGCCAGTCCTGGCCGAAGCTTCGAGTCCGGTGGTGGTCTCGGAGCCGATTTCGGCTTCCCCGAAAATTGCCGCCGCGCCAGCGCTTTCTGCCCCGCTCGCTTCCACCCCGTCGATGGTGGTGACGCCGATGCCCGTGCCAGCCGTACCGCTGACGGTGATGGCGTCGGCCCCGCTCGTCTTCGCCGAGTCGACCCCGATCATCATCCATCCGATTTCGGTCACCGAGCCGGTGACCGTCGCAGCCAAGGTCGAGGTCGCGGAGCCGCTCGTGCCGGCGCCCAAGCCGGTCGTCCTGGCCGAGCAGCTGCCATCCCCGCCGATTCTCCTGCGCCAACAGCCTGTGATCGCTCCAGCGAAGCCGGCTATCGCGTCGCTCGCGCGGCCGCTGCCGACGGTGGCATCCGTGAAGCGTGTCGAGGTCATCAAGACCGCTTTCAAGCCCACGGCGCGCCTACAAGGGCAGTGGGTGGTCCAGCTCGGCGCCTTCTCCACCGAGGCGCGCACCAGCGTGGCCTGGACCCGGATCACCGGTCGCGCGGCGTTCCTCGACGCCTATCAGCCGGTCAAGGGAAGCTTCCGCAAAGCCGGCGCTGTACTCCATCGCCTTTCGGTCGGCGGCTTCGCAACCCGCGACGATGCCGTGCGCGTCTGCATGCGGATCCGGGCGACGGGGTCCTCCTGCTTCGTCCGCGGCAATATCGGTGACCGCACGCTGCGCATGGCCCAGCGCGAGCGTCCGGCGAAGAATGCGGCCTGAGCTCAGAGTGATTTCGAGGCAGATGGAAACATCTGCCGGCTCAGAAATCACGGCAAACAAAAGAAAAATGAGACTTAATCCGATTCAATTTGAAGCGGGTCAAGTCTAGCTCAGCGCCACGCCGCCCTTGATCGTCCTCAGTACCTTGCCCTGAACCGGCAGGCCATCGAACGGCGTGTTGCCGGCGCGGGATGCCATATGATCCGAGTCGATCCGCCACGGCTGCTCGGGATCGAACAGGAGCAGATCGGCCTCCGCCCCGACCGCCAGCGATCCGCCGGGTAGCCCCAGCAGCCGCGCCGGTGCCGTCGACAGCAGTTCGATCAGGCGCGGCAGGGTCATCACCCCGTCGCGGACCAGCGACAGCGACAGCGTCAGCAGCGTCTCTGCACCCGACATGCCCGGTTCGGCGTCGGCGAAGGGCAGGCGTTTCGCCTCCGGGCCTTGGGGATCATGGCTCGAACAGATCAGGTCGATCGTGCCGTCCGCGAGGGCGGCAAGCGCCGCCCGCCGGTCATCTTCGCAGCGTAGCGGGGGCGACAGGCGGGCGAAGGTCCGGAAGCCGCTCACCGCTATTTCCGAGAGAAGCAGATGGGCCGGGCTGACGCCGCAGGTCACCGGCAGGCCACGGCGCTTGGCCTCGCGCACCAGTGAGAAGGCACGCGCGGTTGACAGCTGGCGAAAATGTAGCCGCGCCCCGGTGTCCTCGACGAGCATCAAATCGCGCGCAACGGCCATCGCCTCTGCGACCGCGGGCGCGGCGGCAAGACCCATCCTCGTCGCATATTCGCCTTCGGTGGCGACCGCGCCGGCGGTGAGGCCGCCGTCTTCGGCATGGCTGATCACGAGAAGATCGAGCGACCCGGCATAGCCGAGCACCCGGCGCATCATGCCCGCGTCGGCGATCCACTCGCGCCCGGTGGCGACGCCGCACGCGCCACCCGCCTGCATCAGTCCGATTTCCGCAAGTTCCCGACCGGCCAGCCCCTTGGTCGCGGCCGCAAGCGGATGAATCCACACGTCTGGCTTGCCCGCCGCGGCCGCGCGCTGGACGAGCGCGGCATGATCGAGCGGCGGCGACTGATCGGGCATCAGCACGGCGCGCGTGATCCCACCGGCCGCAAAGGCCGGCATGTCGATCGCGAAGATGCCGAGGTCGACCAAGCCGGGTGCGAGATGCATTCCCCTCGCATCGATGGTTTCGACATCCGCGGGGACTTCGAACGAACCGACCGCAGCGATGTGCCGATCACGGACAAGCACCCCGCCTGTCGTCACGGTTCCGGCCAGCGGATCGACGATCCTCGCATTGAGAATGGCGAGCGATCCGCTCATGCCCAGCCTTCCACACCGCGGCGCTTGCGGGTCAGCACGTCCAGGCACGCCATACGGACGGCGACGCCCATCTCGACCTGTTCGGTGATGGCCGAACGGGTTGGATGGTCGGCGACGTTGCTGGTGATCTCCACGCCGCGGTTCATCGGGCCCGGATGCATCACCAGCGCGTCGGGTGCGGCGCGTTCGAGCCGTTCCGGTGTCAGCCCGTATAGCGCGTGGAATTCGCGGGGCGAGGGCAGATAGGCTCCGTCCATCCGCTCGTTCTGAAGGCGCAGCATCATAACCACGTCGGCACCGTCAAGCCCGGCATCGAAGTTGCTGAACGGCAGCGCGCCGAGGCGTTCGATAGCGGCGGGCATCAGGGTCGGCGGTGCCACGACGCGCACCTCGGCGCCAAGCGCGGTAAGCGCCAATATGTTCGAGCGTGCTACCCGGCTGTGCAATATGTCGCCGCAGATCGCGACGGTGAGGCCGGCGATGCCGCCCTTGCGGCGACGGATCGTCAGCGCGTCGAGCAGCGCCTGGGTCGGATGCTCATGGCGGCCGTCGCCTGCATTGAGAACCGGGCAATCCACCTTGTCCGCGATCAGCTGCACAGCGCCGGAACTCTGGTGGCGGATCACGATCATGTCGGCGCGCATCGCGTTGAGCGTGACCGCCGTGTCGATAAGCGTTTCGCCTTTCTTGACGCTCGACTGCCCCACCGCCATGTTCACGACATCTGCACCCAGCCGCTTGCCCGCGATCTCGAAGGACAGCAGCGTACGTGTCGAATTCTCGAAGAAGGCATTGATCAAGGTCAGGCCCGACAGCCGATCATCATGCTTGCTGGTGGTGCGGTTGAGCGCGATCCATTGCTCAGCTTCGTCCAGCAGGAACAGGATTTCGTGCGGTTGGAGCCCGTGGATGCCGGTCAGGTGTCGGTGCGGGAACAGGGAGGACATCAAAGCCGCGCCTTAGCCGGGTGTGAAACGAAGCTCAAGCGGGACGGCACGTCAACCGATACTTTGGTCATGCCATCGCGTCGATCGCACCCTGCAGGATATAGGCTGCCGCCAGCTTGTCGACCAGTTCGGCGCGTCGTGCGCGGCTCGCATCTGCATCGAGGAGGGTGCGGGTGACCGCCTGGGTCGACCAGCGCTCATCCCAGAGCAGGATGGGCAGCGCCAAGGCCGCGACATTGCGGGCGAAGGCGCGGACCGATTGCGTGCGAGGGCTATCGCTGCCGTCGAGGTTCAGCGGAAGGCCGAGGACGATGCCCCTGACCGATTGCGCGGCGACGAGCGCGCGAAGCTTGGCGAGATCGACGCTGAACTTGGCGCGTATGATCGTCTTGGCCGGACTTGCGATCGTCCAGCCGGCATCGCAGAAAGCGATGCCGATCGTCTTGGTGCCGACGTCGAGCCCAGCGAGCCGCCCGCGATCGGGCAGCGCGTCGGCGAAATCGAGGGTCGAACCGAAGATCACCTGCCCAGATAATTTCGTGTGCGGGCTGCGGCGTCGGCACGGATATTCGCCCAGAACAGTGCGTAATCGAAGACATGATAGTTGTTGCCGGGCATCACGAACCGATCGAAGCCCTTCTGCGGCGGCGCGCCGATCATCAAGAGACCGGAGGCATCGCAACGCGCGCCGATCAAACCCGGCCGAAGATCCGCGCCCCGTAAATCCGCTCGCGGCATCAGCGCGCCACGATTGGCCGAAGGCAGCGCGGCGGTGCCCGGACTGCCGGTCAGCGGATTGACGCAGACCATGGGCGTGCCAGCGCGCCTCTTTCCGGTTGGGCCGGTACCGGATTCGTATATTTCGCGAATCTGCGAGAAGTCGGCCGGTTCGGCAAAGCTCTGCCAACTCAGCAGGCAATTGGTTTGACCTGGCGCGGTGCAGGGCGGCAGCCCGAGCGCCGGGACGTCCGCGCTCAGCGAGATGGGCCAGCCCACCAGATAGGCTGCGACGATCCGGCGTGCCACGGGCCTCCCCGCGACATGTGCCTGCATCAGCCGCATCAGATGGACCGTGCCCTGGCTGTGACCCGCGAGCAGAATCGGTTGATTGGCTGGGATTTGTGCGATGAACATCTGGAAGGCGCGCTCAACATCCGAATAGGCGAGGTCCAGCGCCCGGTTGCTGTCGACCGTCCTCGTGAAGAACGCTCCCAGGGTGGCCGACCGATATCGCGGCGCCCATATCGTGCCGACATTATTGAAGGCGCTCGCTTCGCTCCGGGCGAAAATATCGAGCCAACGGCGCGAATCAGGGTCCGACAGCGCGGCGTTCCAGCTCGCCTTGCTGAAATAGGTCGTGGGCGGAACATAGAACACCGCCGCCCGGGCCCGGTTAGTTGCCTCCTGGCCGGCCGGGACCCAACGCGCGGGATCCTTTGGAAGGTCGGGGCGCGAGAGCCAGGCATTGGGACTCGAATAGTCGGGGGGGGGGCCGGCCCCGGCGGCATTGAAACGGGCATCGGGCACGAACGCCAGCCGCATCAACTGATCTTGAAACAGATTCCAGCCGATCCCAGCCATTAAGGTCAGCACGATCAACCCCGCAATGATGTAGAGGAAACGGCGAGCGAGCAACGAAGAGCTCCTGATTTTGTTGCAATGCAACATAAGGATCCGGTCGCGCAAGTGCGTAGCCGTCAATCGTTGCCGCGTCCAACATCCTCGCCCCCGCCGCAGGCCGGGGAGTTCCGCAGAGGCAGGGATCAGCCGACTTGCCGCCGCGCTCCCCCGATGCTAGCCGCGCGCCATGTCTGTCGATGCCGCAACCGTCCGAAAAATTGCGAGCCTCGCCCGGATCGCCGTCACCGACGGTGACGTCGAGGCGATGGTTCCCGAGTTCAACAATATCCTTGGCTGGGTCGAGCAGCTCGCTGCGGTCGATACCGATGGCGTCGCTCCGCTCGCCGCTGTCATCGCCAATCATCAACGCCTGCGCGATGATGTCGTGACCGATGGCGGGATTCGGGAAGAGGTGCTGGCGAACGCGCCGCAGGCCGAATATGGATTTTTTGCCGTGCCGAAGGTGATCGAATGAACATTACCGATCTCGGCATTGCCGGCATCCGCGACGGGTTCTGCAGGGGCGATTTTTCTGCGGTAGAGGTGGCCAACGCCTTCAGCGCGGCGGTGTCGTCCGCGAAAATGCTCAACGCCTTCATCATCGAGACGCCCGATCATGCGTATGCAGCTGCCGAGGCCGCTGACAAGGCGCGCGCCGCCGGATGCCTGCTGCCGCTGTCGGGCGTGCCACTCGGCATCAAGGATCTTTTCTGCACCGCAGGCTATCAGACCACCGCGGCAAGTGGCATCCTGACCGGCTTCATTCCCACCTATGAATCGACGGTGACGGCCCGGCTGTTCGGCGCGGGCGCCGGCATGCTCGGGAAGCTCAATCTCGATCAGTTCGCCATGGGGTCCTCGAACGAAACGAGCGCGTTCGGGAATGTCGTTTCGCCCTGGCGCCGCAACGATGGCGGCAATGCGCCGCTGGCGCCAGGCGGCTCTTCGGGCGGCTCCTCGTCGGCGATCGCGGCGCGGATCGTACCCGCGGCCACGGGGACCGACACCGGAGGCTCGATCCGCCAGCCGGCCGCCTTCACCGGCATCGCTGGTATCAAGCCGACCTATGGCCGCTGCTCGCGCTTCGGCATCGTCGCCTTCGCCTCGTCCCTCGACCAGGCGGGCGCGATGGCACAGGATGTTCGCGACTGCGCGATCCTGCTCGAGGCGATGTCGGGCTTCGACCCGAAGGATTCGACCTCACTCGACATTCCGGTTCCGGCCTGGGAGCGGGAGCTTTCGGCCGACCTCCGGGGCAAGAAGGTCGGCATACCGAAGGAGTATCGTGTCGACGGCATGCCGGCGGCTGTCGATGCGCTCTGGAGTCAGGGCATCCAGTGGCTGCGCGACGCGGGAGCCGAGATCGTCGACGTGTCCCTGCCGCACACGCGCTTTGCGCTCCCGACCTACTATATCATCGCGCCGGCGGAGGCATCGTCGAACCTCGCCCGGTACGACGGCGTTCGCTACGGTCTGCGCGAGCTGCCGGAGGGCGCGAATCTGCAGGACATGTATGCCGCGACCCGTGCCGCCGGCTTCGGCTCCGAGGTCAGACGTCGTATCCTGATCGGCACCTATGTTCTGTCGGCCGGCTTCTACGACGCCTATTACACCAAGGCGCAGAAGGTCCGGGCGCTGATCGCGCGCGATTTCGAACAGGTATTCCAAGATGTTGACGTGCTGCTGACGCCGACCGCGCCGTCGGCGGCCTTCGCGCTCGGCGAGAAGAGCGCCGATCCGCTCGAGATGTATCTGAACGACGTCTTCACGGTGCCGGCAAGCCTGGCAGGGTTGCCGGCCATGTCGGTCCCGGCGGGGCTCGACCCGCAGGGCCTGCCGCTCGGTCTCCAGATCATCGGCCGGCCGCTCGACGAACAGGGCGTGTTCGATGTCGGCCTCGCGATCGAACAGCGGGCGGACTTCCATGCCAGGCCTCAGAACTGGTGGGCAAAATGAGCAGCTATCGGGTCCAGGGCGCTACCGGCGAATGGGAGGTCGTGATCGGCCTCGAAGTCCATGCGCAGATCGTTTCCAAGGCGAAGCTTTTCTCCGGCGCGTCCGCTGAATTCGGCGCCGAGCCGAACCAGAATGTGTCGTTGATAGATGCGGCGATGCCGGGCATGCTGCCGGTGCCCAACGGCGAATGCATCCGCCAGGCGGTCAAGACCGGCATGGCGCTGAACGCCGAGATCAACCGCTGGTCGCGTTTCGATCGGAAAAACTACTTTTATGCCGATCTGCCGCAGGGCTACCAGATTTCGCAGCTCTATCATCCGCTGGTGGGCGAGGGCGCAATAACGATCGACGCCGACGAGCGGGCGGGCATCAGCGAACCGAAGACCATCGGCATCGAGCGCCTCCATGTCGAGCAGGACGCCGGCAAGCTGATGCACGATCAGCACCCGACACGCTCCTATGTCGACCTCAATCGATCGGGGGTCGCATTGATGGAGATCGTGTCACGACCGGATATGCGCTCTCCTGCAGAAGCAGGGGCTTATCTCCGCAAGTTACGATCGATTCTTCGCTATGTCGGTTCGTGCGACGGCAATATGGAAGAAGGCTCGATGCGGGCCGACGTCAATGTGTCCGTGCGCCGGCCGGGTATGCCGTTCGGCACGCGGACCGAAACCAAGAACGTCAACTCGATCCGCTTCGTGATGGCGGCGATCGAAGGCGAGGCGAACCGTCAGGTCGACGTGCTCGAAAGCGGTGGCACGATCGTCCAGGAAACCCGGCTCTACGATCCCGATCGCAACGAAACGCGCTCGATGCGTTCGAAGGAGGATGCGCATGACTATCGCTACTTCCCCGACCCCGATCTGCTGCCGCTCGAACTAAGCGAGGATTTCGTCGCGGCCTGTGCGGCCGAGCTGCCCGAGCTGCCCGATGCGAAGCGGGCCCGATATGAGGGCCCGCTCGGCGTGCCAGCCTACAACGCTGCCGTTATCACGGCCGATGTCGAAACCGCCCGCTGGTTCGAGGCACTGCTGGAGGCGAGCGGAAAAGCTTCGCCCGAAACCGCGAAAGCGGCGTCCAACTGGCTGATTTCCGACCTTTTCGGGGCGCTTAATCGGCTTGGCAAGGATATTGCGGACAGCCCCGTGAGCCCTCGGCAGGGCGCCGAGCTTCTCGCGCTGGTCGCCGACGGGACGCTGTCGGGCACGCTCGCCAAGCAAGTGTTCGAAATCATGATCGAGACGGGAGAGGATCCCGGCAAGATCGTCGAGGAGCGGGGGCTCAAGCAGACGAGCGACACCGGCGCGATCGAGGCGGTGATCGCCGAGGTGATGGCGGCGAATGCCGACAAGGTCGCGGAGTATCGCGGCGGCAAGGACAAGCTGTTCGGCTTCTTCGTCGGCCAGACGATGAAGGCGATGGGCGGCAAGGCCAATCCGGGCGTCGTCAACGAGCTGCTGAAGAAGGCTTTGGGATGATAGCTGACCGGCGCATTGCGGATCCCGTTCGAAAGGAAGTGGTCGGGCGGTGACGACGCGCCTCTATCAGTCGGTGGTGTCGATCGGCTCGCAATGCGCAACCAGCGTCATGCTCCAAAATGCCGATCTGAAGCGTTTTTCTGGCCCTTTTGACTGGATATTCTCCAATCTGCGGATGGTGTGCGATTGCATCGAGGACGATTTCGCCACCTTCCTCGATCCTAGCCAGATCATTGCCATCCCCTCTGAGACCCGGACGATGGCCGATGCGCAGTTCGCGCATCACGACCATTATCGACGTCGCTATAATATTCACGCGATCTTCAACCATAGCGATCCGACGCTGCCCGAGGTCTATGCCTATCTCCAGCGATGCGTCGCGCGTTTCCGGGCGCTGCTCGCAGCGGATCGGCCCCAGCTTCTGGTCGCGCTCTCGCGCCGTGATCAGGGCGGCAGCTACGCCTTCAATCGCCTGTGCGATTTGTTGAAGACCAAGCCGAACATTGAAATATGCGTCCTTATCGTCAGGGAAACCGGCGAGCACAGGTCGATCGACCTGTGGGAAGAGCGAGGCCCGAACCGGCTATTCAACCTGCATTGTACTTCTCCGCTGGCGGGGATCCATTTCGAAGCTGCCGAGGACAATCATTTCGTCGTCGAGACGCTGAGGAGCCTGGCACAGATCGAGGAATAGGAGCGGGGAAGGCGATGGTCGCGCATGGTCCCCTGGCGATCCGGGCACGATCTACACCTGAAGACCGCCGCTCCGGTCGGTTTATACGATCTGCCCCTTCTGCCTGGCATGGCTGTCACCCAAGCCGTCGCTACGTCGGAATTCGGGGCCAGCGCCGGACCGATCGCGCTTCGCCTCTCCTTTCGCGGCATCGTGTCGCGCGCCAATGGTATGCCGTTGTTCGTGCTGACGGCGCGGAATGTCGGCGGCATGACGCTGGCTACCCGCTACGGCAGCGATCAACTCGAGTGCGCGATCTCGCGTGGTGAGAATTATGAGAGCGGCCATCTCAGCAGCGCCACGCGTCAGCCAAGGTGGTTCCGCTATCATCGGGCGACCAACAATCCCGCTCGCGCTGTGCAGCGCGAAAAGCACGCGACCGTGCGGAACGAAAAGCACGCAACCTCGTGGAACGAAGCGCATGGCACGCGGGTTGCCCTCACCTGCGATGCTGCTATAGAGCCCGCCGACCGACGGTCCTGATTTGCGGGCGTGGCGGAACTGGTAGACGCGCTGGATTTAGGTTCCAGTATCGCAAGATGTGGGGGTTCGAGTCCCTTCGCCCGCACCAGCTCTCGCCACCGCGCAGCGCGAACAGGGCCCGCCGCCGCATTTTCGAATTAGAGGTTGGAACCGCCCCATGCAAACTGTCGAAACGCTCAATGAGGGCCTAAAGCGCGCCTATATGGTGACGATCCCCGCCAATGACGTCGCCCAGCGCGTCGAGGCAGAGATCAAATCGATCGCTCCGCAGGTCCGCATGCCCGGTTTTCGGCCGGGCAAGGTGCCGGCCAACCTTGTCAAGAAAATGCACGGCCCGGCCATCGAGCAGGATGTTCTGAACAAGACCGTTCAGGACGGAATCCAGAAGCTGATCGCGGAGCAGAAGCTGCGCCCGGCGATGCAACCGTCGGTCGAACTCGACAAGGCTTATGAGACGGGCAAGGACGTGGCACTCAAGGTCGAGCTCGAAGTGCTTCCGGACGTGCCGCCGCCGGTGATCGAAGGCCTTAAGCTCGAGCGCCTGACGGTAGAGGCGCCGGCCGAGGAGATCGACAGCCAGCTCGAGCGCATCGCTGCCCAACAGAAGCAATATCAGGACGCTCAGGAGGGACATCCGGCGATCGAGGGCGACCTTGTGGTCATGGATTATGTCGGCACCGTCGACGGCGTCGCCTTCGACGGGGGCACCGGTGAGGGCATGTCGATCGAGCTTGGCTCCGGCCGGTTGATTCCCGGTTTCGAAGCCCAGCTCGAAGGCGTCAAGAAGGGCGAGAGCCGCACATTGAACGTCACTTTCCCCAAGGATTATGGCGAGAAGTCGCTGGCGGGCAAGGAGGCGCAGTTCAAGGTCCAGGTCACGGATGTCCGCGTTCCCGGCGAGACCAGGGTGGACGACGAATTCGCCAAGTCCTTGGGGCTCGATAGCCTGGAAACGCTGCGGAACCTGATCAAGGGGCAGGTGGAGCAGGAACTCAACAACCTCACCCGCACCCATATGAAGCGCAAGCTGCTCGATCAGCTCGCCGCCAGCCACAGCTTCCCGGTTCCGCCCTCGATGGTCGACGCCGAGTTCGACCAGATCTGGGCCCAGCTCGAGCATGAGGCCACCCACGAGGACGACCCGGAAGCTGCCAAGGCCGAACTTGAAAAGGATCGCGACGATTATCGTGCGATCGCGGAGCGGCGCGTCCGCCTCGGCCTGCTGCTATCGGAAATCGGTCAGCAGAACGGCGTTGAGGTCAGTCAGCAGGAGATGCAGCGGCTGATCATGCAGGCCGCCCAGCAATATTCGCCGGCTGATCGCGAACGGTTCATTCAATATGTCCAACAGGATCCGATGGCCGCCGCTCAGCTACGCGCGCCGCTCTATGAGGACAAGGTAGTCGACTTCCTGTTCGACAAGGCCGAGATCAGCGACCGCAACGTCAGCCGCGAAGAGCTGGAAGCGGCGATTGAGGCCGATGAGGAGCTGATCGGCAACGGCCATGTCCACGGCCCCGGTTGCGGACATGATCATCATGATCATGGCCATGTTCATGGGCCCGACTGCGATCACGAGCATGACGGGAAGCCCGCGAAGAAGCCAGCGGCAAAGAAGGCCGCGGCCAAGCCGGCCTCCGAGGACGAACCGGTGACGAAGCCGGCTGTGGCTAAGAAGGCCGCCGCCGAAATCGCATCCCCCGCCCCGAAGAAGGCGCCGGCGAAGAAGGCGGCAGCGTCCAAGGCTGAAGAGGCCGCTTCGGCGCCCGCCAAGAAAGCGCCGGCCAAGAAGAAGGCCGCCGCCGAATAAGCGGGCGCCTCTTCGCGAAAAGGTTATAGGGCCGGGCGGCGAATCCGGCCCTTTTTCGTTGCTGCTCGGAATCTCTTGAAACCCCGACGGCAAAGGCCGATGTTGGGCCGGCACGCCAATACGAAGGACCGATACCGTAATGCAGAATCCGTTTGAAACCGGCCAGTTCCTCAATCCGGAAACGGGCGCACTGGTGCCGGTCGTCATCGAACAGTCGAATCGCGGCGAACGCAGCTTCGACATTTACTCGCGGCTGCTGCGCGAGCGGATCATCTTCGTGACCGGCCAGGTCGAGGATCATATGGCCTCGCTGATTACTGCGCAGCTGTTGTTCCTGGAATCGGAGAATCCGAAAAAGGATATCTTCATGTACATCAACTCGCCGGGTGGCGTGGTGACGGCCGGTCTCGCGATCCACGACACGATGCAATATATTCGCCCGCGCGTCGGCACCGTCTGCATCGGTCAGGCGGCGTCGATGGGCAGCTTTCTGCTTGCCGCTGGGGAGCCGGGCATGCGGGTCGCCCTCACCAACAGCCGCATCATGATCCACCAGCCATCGGGCGGCGCGCAGGGCATGGCGGCCGACATCGAGATTCAGGCTCGCGAAATCCTGCGCATGCGCCACCGCCTGAATTCGCTCTATTCCAAATACACGAAACAGCCGATCGAGGCGATCGAGACGGCTATGGACCGCGATAAGTTCCTCGAAGCCGACGAGGCCAAGGCATTCGGGTTGATCGACGAGGTGTTCGACAAGCGTCCGAGCCCCGCCGATGAGGCCATGGCCGCCTGATGCGCTCCCTCTCTCGATCGGGAGAGAGGCTTTTCGCTAAGTGGCGCCCAACTCTACCGATGCCGATCGGGGGTCCGCCTGTGCTGCCCGGCACAGCCATTGCGGTGGGAAAGGTGCACCCCATATCGATCGGAACCGTGCGACCGATCATTGCTTCTTAAGGAGGTTGTGGGATTGGGCGGTACATGTTTAGGATGCGTTTGATCCCAAGCGGAGTCAGGATCTGAGTTTATGACCAAGTTGACCGGCGGCGACTCGAAGAGCACGCTCTACTGCTCCTTCTGCGGCAAGTCGCAGCATGAGGTCCGCAAGCTTATTGCCGGGCCGACGGTTTTCATTTGTGACGAATGTGTCGAACTTTGCAACGACATCATCCGCGAAGAGACCAAGGGTGCGCTCGCCAGCAAGAAGGACGGCGGGGTTCCAACGCCGCACGAGATCTGCGAGCATCTCGATCAATATGTGATCGGACAGGCCAAGGCCAAGCGGGTGCTCTCGGTTGCGGTCCACAACCATTATAAGCGGCTCAATCACGGCGCCAAGGGCGCTGATGTCGAGCTTGCAAAGTCGAATATCCTGCTGGTCGGTCCGACCGGTTCGGGCAAGACGCTGCTTGCCCAGACGATGGCTCGGCTGCTCGACGTGCCGTTCACCATGGCGGACGCGACCACCCTCACCGAGGCCGGTTATGTCGGCGAGGACGTTGAGAATATCATTCTGAAGCTGCTCCAGGCGTCGGACTATAATGTCGAGCGAGCGCAGCGCGGTATCGTCTATATCGACGAGATCGACAAGATCAGCCGCAAGGCCGACAATCCGTCCATCACCCGCGACGTCTCCGGCGAGGGAGTCCAGCAGGCGCTGCTCAAGCTGATGGAAGGCACCACCGCGAGCGTTCCGCCCCAGGGGGGGCGTAAGCATCCGCAGCAGGAGTTTCTGCAGGTCGACACGACCAACATCCTGTTCATCTGCGGCGGCGCATTTGCGGGGCTGGAAAAGATCATCGGTGATCGTCTCCAGGGCAAGTCGATCGGCTTCGGCGCCTATGTCGCCGCGCCCGAGGAGCGTCGCACAGGTGAGACGCTCCAGCAGTGCGAGCCGGAAGATCTGCTGAAATTTGGCCTGATCCCTGAATTTGTCGGTCGTCTTCCCGTCATCGCGACGCTCATGGACCTCGACGAATCGGCGCTGGTCGAGATTCTCACCGCGCCTAAGAACGCCTTGGTCAAACAATATCAGAAGCTGTTCGAGATGGAGGGGGTCAAGCTTGGCTTTACCGACGACGCCCTCGTCGCGATTGCTCGCCGTGCGATTACCCGCAAGACCGGCGCGCGGGGCCTGCGGTCAATCCTTGAGGGGCTGTTGCTCGACACGATGTTCGACCTGCCGTCGATGGACGGCGTCGACGAGATCATGATCGACAAGGACGTCGTCGAGGGGCGCAAGGATCCGGTTCGGGTTTTCTCCAAGAAAAGCAAAGAGAAGGCTGGCGGCGACGCCGCCTGATCCTCTGCACATCAGCTGCGAAAAGGCCGCCGGTGTCATCCGGCGGCCTTTATGTTTGATGCCCCTGCGTTCGGCAAGGGGGCGGCGGTTCCGGGTCGGACGTCCGGTGCGATGCCGAGCCGGGGGACCACGTCACCTGATGCCCAGCGCCCGCGCCGCCTCGTCGAACCGCGCAAGATTGGCGGGATCACCCGCGAAGATTGTCTTCGCCCGGGAGAGCGCCTCTTTCGCCCCGCTCATGTCCTTCAGTACCACGCGTGATCGCATCAGCATGATCCAACGATCAGGGTCACGCGGGTTGGCCTCGAGGCGGGCGGCGAGCTGGGCGACCATCCCCCGCGCCATCTCGTCCTGCTCGCTCGGCGGAATCGCGCTGGCGGCCTTGAGATCGGCGGACGTGGGGCCCGGGATGCCCGAGGTGGCGACGCTGCTCCCGCTCCCCGGCGATTGGGACATGGCTGGGGACGGCATGGATGGCGCGGGCATACGGCCAGCCAAGTCGATCTTGTTGACGGCGGCGACCTCGGTGACGACCTTGCGGACCGAATCTTCCCATGGCGCCCCCGGCGGGCTGTCCTTGAGGATCTGGATCCAGTCGTTGACCGCGCCACGATGATCGCCGTCGCGGTCCCGCTTCACCGCCATGAAATATCGGGCGCGGAAATCCCTCGCATCGATTGCCAACGCCTTTTTGAACGAGCGTTCCGCTTCGGGGGTGACGCCCCCCGGGCCGGCGAGAAGCTGAACCTCGCCCAATGCCGACCAGATTTCAGCGTTGGTAGAATCGAGCGCGGCGGCTCGCGAATATGCTGCCACGGCGTCCGGATATCGGCCGACGCTATAATAGGAGAGGCCAAGGAGCTGCCATCCCCGCGCATCGTCCGGATTGGCGCGCAGCTTTTGTTCGAGTTTGCCGATCATCGAGCCGACATCGCCGACGGGCTGTGCGGTGCGGGGGAGGGAAGCCGCTTCGTGCCCTCCATCCGCTGCGCGCGGACGCAGCGCCGCGAGCGCGACCGCCGCGACAGCGATCAGCGCCGCCAGCAGCAGCGCGATCCTTGCGAACGGTACTGACATGCCCTTGCGCGCGGGGTCTTCAGTTGTCACAATTTTCTCCGGTTTAGAACTCGATAGGCTTTGATCCCGTAACGCAACGAAAGTCTAGCAGAACGCGTCGAAGCTGTTAGACTAATGTCGGGCAGCTTCGAATTCCCCAAATCTCGCAGGGGGATGAGAGCTTTGGTGTCACAATCTGGTCGCTTTACGGCGGCGACGAAGCGGGGCAGGGGGAAACAGTGGCAGATAGCTACCGGATCGCCATCGTTGGCTCAGGGCCGGCGGGGATCAGTGCCGCGGCGCATGCGGCCGAGCTCGGGCTTTCGCACGTCCTTCTCGAGAAGACCGACCATCTTTCCGATACGATCTATAAGTATCAGAAAGGCAAGCACGTCATGGCGACGCCGAACCAGCTGGTGCTGCGGTCTGACATCGATTTCGATGCCGGGAAGCGCGAGGCGGTCCTCGGCATGTGGGACAGCCAGACCGCGGCGCGCAAGGTAAACGTCCGACTGAACAGCGATGTCAAGGCGATCACCGGGCAGAAGGGCGCCTTCACGCTGACGCTTGCCGACAAGACCGAGATCAAGGCCGAAACGATCATCCTGGCGATCGGAACGCAGGGTAATCCCAACCTGCTGCGCGTTGCCGGCGCAGACGCTGGCTATCTGCAGCTACAATATCAGCTCGACGATCCCGGCGAATATGTCGACGAGCATATCCTAGTGGTCGGCGCCGGCGACGCCGGCATCGAAAATGCCCTCGGTCTGGCGCAGGACGCGGCGCAAGCCAATGTCGTCACGATCATCAACCGCACGGCGGATTTCAGCCGGGCCAAGGGCGCCAACGTCAAGCTGTTGATGCAGGCGCGCGACGAGGGTCGGATAAACGTCGTCACCGATTCCTCGCCCAACCGTATTGAGCCCGGCCATGTCGTGCTCGACACGCGCGATGGCGAGGCCCGTATCAAGTGCGACCGTATCATCGCCCGGATGGGTTCGGCCGCGCCGCGCAAGTTCATCGAGGAATGCGGGATCGAGTTCACCAGCCCGGATCGCGAGGCTTTCCCGAGGCTTTCACCGCAATTCGAGTCGACCAATCCAGGCATCTATGTGATTGGCGCGCTGGCCGGCTATCCGCTGATCAAGCACTGCATGAATCAGGGCTACGACGTCGTCGAGTTCATAAACGGCAATACCACGCTGAAACCCGCCGACGAGCCGATCCTGGAAAGCAAGTTCGTCAACCTGCCCTATAGGAGGTCGGTCGACGAGTGGCTCGAGTTCATCCGGACAGGAGTTCAGATCCTCAACGATCTATCGCCGCTCCAGATGCGGGAGTTCATGCTCGACTCGGACGTTCGCTACTTCGGCAAGAACGAGATCATCTTCGAGAAAAATGCTCCTGGTTCGTCGCTGTTCTGCATCGCCCAGGGTTCGGTCGACATTCCGCTCCCGGACGGCCGTTCGACCGGTATCGTGATTCCCGAGGGGTCGATATTCGGTGAGGTCGGCCTCGTCTCCGGGCGTCGCCGCGGTTCCACGATCCGTTCGATCTCAGATACGATAGTCGTCGAAATTCCCCGCAACGCCATCCTCAAGCTGATGGCATCGGTGCCGGGTGTGAAGCGCGCCGTCACCCGCATCTCCACCGAACGTCAGCTGCTGCAGATGTGGCAGTCGGGCCTGCAGTCGACGGACTTGGCCGAGCTGATCGAAACTGCCGAGATCAAGGCGGTGCGCGCCGGCGAGGCGATCTTTAAGGAAGGCGAGGAAGGCACCGACATCTATGTGATCCGTTCCGGATCGGTTGTCGTCGAAAAGTCGATCGGCGGAAAGCCGATCTTTTTGTCCTATGTGCCCGCCGGCAATTATGTCGGCGAACTCGAGCTGTTCGACAACGGCATCCGCAAGCAGACCGTCCGCGCCGCCGTCAAGTCCGAGGTCATCAAGCTCGACGGGCCAGCATTCAAGCGCCTCCTCCAGGCCCAGCCGCAATTCTTCACCAAGGCGAAAGCATCGATGGGGGAGCGCGAGGACCTCGCCTCCTTCATCGAGGCGAAGAAGGACAGCTTCGCGACCGTGGTCGATATGTATTCGTCCGTGGCGAACTTCCTCGTCGACAATGGCGTCGGCGAAGCGACCGACGTGTTGCTGATCGACGAAAATCTCTGCGTCGGCTGCGACAATTGCGAGAAAGCCTGCGCCGACAGCCATGAAGGCATATCGCGGCTCGACAGGGAGGCTGGCCGAACCTTCGCCCATCTCCATGTCCCAACGAGCTGCCGGCATTGCGAGCATCCGCACTGCATGGCCGATTGCCCGCCGACGGCGATCCACCGCGGCCAGGATGGTGAGGTCTATATAGACGACAGTTGCATCGGTTGCGGCAATTGCCAACGTAATTGCCCCTACGGCGTGATCCGCATGGAGAAGGAGCCACCGAAGAAGCCCTCCTTATGGAAATGGTTCCTGTTCGGAGTCGGACCGGGACCGGGCGAGCCGAACCATGACTGGGCTTATGCCAATGCAGCGCCAGGGGTCGAAAAGGCCAAGCGCGCGGTCAAGTGCGACATGTGCTCCGGCATCGAGGGCGGGCCGAGCTGCGTGCGTGCTTGCCCGACGGGCGCGGCGATCCGCGTCGCTCCCGAGGAATTTCTGACGGTCGCCCGGCTGCAGCGGGACGACGCCTGATGGCCAGCAAGTCGATGCGGCAGGCGACCCAGGGTCGCGAGCGTGCTTCCGAGCATGAGGGGTTCCTCCGTTATCAAAGCTATAAGTGGCTTAAGATCGCGCTGCTCATCGCGCTGATGACCACCCTCATCTACGCGTTCAACGATGTGAAGCCGAAGCCCAACGGCGGCACGATTTACGGGTACACAACCGGAACCATCGGGGTCCTGCTGATCCTGTGGTTGACGATGCTGGGGGTTCGCAAACGGGCGATCGCCCCCGGCCGCTGGTCGCTGAAAAGTTGGACCTCGGCCCATGTCTATCTCGGGCTCGCGCTGGTCGTGATCGGCTCGCTTCACACCGGTTTCGATCTCGGCTGGAACATCCACACCCTGGCCTATGTGCTGATGCTGCTCGTTATCGGGTCCGGTGTCTTCGGTATCGCCGCCTATGCCTCCCTGCCGCAGGCCTTGTCCGCCAACCGGGGCGAAACCACGCAGATCCAAATGCTCGACAATGTGCGGATGCTGGATCGTATGCTTAATGAGGCCGCACAACCCTTGCCAGCCGATCAGGCTGCGATCGTGCAGATGGCTCTCCATGATGACCCCTTCGGTGGCGGACTGATTTCCCGGCTGACGGGCCGTTATCCGAAGTGCGGTACACGGGCCGCGCTCGAGGCGGTCCGCGCGCATCACATTCGGGAGGAGGGCGTGGCTGACCCGCTCGATCATGTCGAAGTCCTGCTCGAACGGAGACGATCCTCGCTGGCGCGCATTCGGAAACATCTGCGGTTGAAGGCGCTGTTGGAGATATGGCTCTACGTTCACGTCCCGTTGACCTTCGCGCTGATCGCTGCGCTGTTCGTGCACATCGTCAGCGTCTTCTATTATTGGTGAGGGCGAACCGATGAGCTTCATCGTTCGGACGGTCGCCAGGACCGCAGACGGCCGGGACATCGTTCGTCCGAAAAGCTTCGATAAAGCGGAGCTTTCGATTGGACGAAGCCCGTCCTGCGACATCCATCTTCCCGATCTTGCCGTCACGCTGGATCACGCGGTAATCCGCGCAGCACCCGGTGGTTATGTCGAGATTGCAGCTACGGCGGGACTGCCTTTCGTCGTTGACGGGAAGTCGACCGAGCATGCGAGGGTCAGCGTCTCGGACGGCGCGATCGTGCGGATCGGCAGCCATGCGCTGGCGATCGAGGCGGGTGAGGGCGAGGACAAGCGCTCGACGATCGTCACGGTCGAACGGGTCGGCGCTATATCCAATGCCTCCGAGGAGAAGGAAGAGGCCAGGGTCTTCTCACTCGCGGCGGTTCTACCCAGCAAGCGAGTGCTTGCTTGGGCGGGAGTGCTGCTGGTGCTGGCGATATTCCTCGCCTGGCCGCTGCTGTCGATCAACCTCCAGCCCACCGACCAGACCCGCAAGGTTGCCTTCCACGCCGACGAGCTGTGGACGTCGGGCAAACTCTCGCAGGTGCATGCTGGCCTGGAGAATAATTGTCAGGCCTGCCATGTGAAGGCGGGCGAGTCCGTCCGGGACACGGCGTGCGCGGCTTGTCACAAGACTGTTCATGATCATGCCCAACCAAAGCTGCTCATGCAGGCAAAGGGATCATCCGGCTTCATCACCGGTACGAAGCATTTGGTCGGGGGCATCTTCGGCATCGCACCCGGCCGCTGCGTCGAATGCCACACCGAACACCAAGGCCGGACGCAGATGCCGGTCACCGACCAGAAGTTCTGCACCAATTGCCACCTGGACATGAGCAGCCGGATCCGGACCACGCTGAAGGACGTAGGCGACTTCGACGTCGATCAACATCCGCAGTTCGCGCCAACCATCCGGGTGATGGGCGGCGATGGCCTGCCCACGTTCCGGCGCGTGTCGCTCGACGCCAATCCGAAGGAAAGCAGCGGCCTCAAATTCCCGCATGACATGCATCTTTCGACAACGAACGGCGTCGCGCAAATGGCTCGGACGCTCGGCAAGGGCGATGGTTATGGCGAACCGCTGCAATGCGCTAATTGTCATACCCGCGAGACGTCGGGTTCAACCTTCGTCGCGGTCAACATGGAGCGGGCCTGCAGCGCCTGCCATTCGCTCGCCTTCGATCAGATCGGCGGCACCATCCGAACGCTTCGCCACGGCGATCCGGCCCAGGTTGCAGCCGATATCCGCGCATTCTACCGCGCCGGGGTCACCCGGCCGGGTGTGTTCACGGGGATGGAGCGGCGGCGGCCGGGAGACTTCGCAACCGCGCGGGCGCGGATTGACTATGCCCAGACGACAGCGATGCGCATCGGCAATGCCGATCAGGCGATACGCGCCGTGTTCTCGAAGGGCGGCGCCTGCTTCGATTGTCACATCGTGCGGCCGACGGGAAATCCCGTCACGCCGTTCAGCGTCGTGCCTCCACAGCTCGCCGATCGCTATCTGCGCAAGGGCTGGTTCGACCACGCCAAGCATGAGACCGAGAGCTGCACGAGCTGTCACGCGGTGAGGAGCTCCCATTTCGCCAGCGACGTCAATCTGCCGAAGATCGTCAAATGCCAGGAATGCCATGGCGGGCAGGATGCGCGGAAAGCGGTGCCGTCAAGCTGCGCGATGTGTCATGATTACCACCGAACCGACTTTGCGCCCTTGCTGGTGCGCAACAGCCGCGTTCGTGGTAAGGAAGGGGAATTTATCGGCGTTAAAGCGTTGAAGGAGGCGGGAAGCGGTATCTAGGGAGTTTACCGTATTTTAGAACCCGGTGTGCAATAGGTCACAACGCCGGGTTTTGGTTCATGGTCAACTCGAACTGGGGAGTCGTGTCGAACCTTACGGTTGGACCGGCGGTTTAAAGGACCGACGTCATGCTGATTGCGCAGTTGACCGATCTGCACATCGGTTTCGATTTCGACGATCCCGACGAACTCAACGTTCGGCGCGTGACCGCGGCTATCGCCTATGTCAAAAATCTGACGGTAAAACCCGATATGCTCATGCTGACCGGGGATCTTACCGACCATGGCGATTTCGCGAGTTACCGCCGTCTTCGCGATCTGATCGCCGACTGCCCCTTCCCGGTCCATCTCGTTGTCGGCAATCATGACGATCGTGTCGCGATTTCCAAGATTTTCCCCGATCTCGAGCTGAACGACGGTTTCGTCCAATATGTGATCGATCGTGACGAGGTCCGCATCATCGTCCTCGATACTCTCGATGCCGGCCACCATGGTGGTGCCTTCTGCCAACGCCGGGCCAGCTGGCTGCGTGCTCGTCTCGCGGAGGTGCCCGGCAAGCCGGTGATGATCGTGCTTCACCATCCGCCAATCGAAACCGGTATTCCTTGGATGACCGCCAATCCCGCCGAAGCGTGGGTCGACGCACTCGATCGTGCCATCGGCGATCGGCCGAACGTCACGATGATTGCCGGCCATATCCATCGTTCGATAACGACTAATTGGCGAGGCCGCATTCTTGCAGTCGCCCCTTCGACCGCTCCGCAGGTCGCACTCGAACTCGCCCCGATCGATCCCGCTGTCCCCGACGAGCGTCCGATGATCGTCGCTGAGCAGCCCGGCGTCGCCCTCCATCTCTGGACCGGTCAGTCTTTTGTGACCCACCATGCCCAGGTAGGATCGCCGGACGTGCTGGCGCGTTACGACCGGAACCTCCAACCTTTGGTCAAGGCATTGGCCGAAGAACATTCGACGATCGAGCGCGGCGCCGCCGCCGCCTGAGTCGGCCTACGGAGGCTCGCTGTGCCCCGCCGAACCAAGCTCCACGACGTATTGGCGGCCCCGTTGCTCCAAGTCGTTGCTGTCGCATCGCTATTTGCGGAATACTGGCGGTCGCCTTGCCGATGGTCGCTGGCAAAATGTCGCCGAAATTGTTTCGGTGAGCTTACCTTCCTCGCTCTCGTGCGTTAGGTGGACATAAGCCAACAGAAGGTTGAGGAATGTCCCAGCTCATTGATGATGGAGAAGCCAGTCGCGGGGGCGGTCCCGCGAAACTGCCGGTGCCGACCGAGGTCCAGGATGCCATTCGAACGCTGATCCGCTGGTCGGGTGACGATCCCGACCGCGAGGGGCTGCTGGATACGCCGGCGCGGGTCGGCCGCGCATGGAAGGAATATTGCGTGGGATATAGTGAGGATCCTGCGCTCCACCTCAGCCGCACATTCGAGGAAGTGGGCGGCTATGACGAGATCGTTCTCTTGAAGGATATTCCGTTCCAGTCGCATTGCGAGCATCATATGGCACCGATTATCGGCCATGCGCACATTGCTTACCTGCCCAATCGTCGCGTCGTCGGCATTTCGAAGCTCGCACGTGTCCTCCACGGCTTCGCGCGCCGGCTCCAGATTCAGGAACGGCTCACCGCGGAGATTGCGGACTGTATCTGGACGAACCTCGAGCCGGTAGGCGTCGCCGTGGTCATTCACGCGTCGCACTCCTGCATGACCGCGCGCGGCGTCCGAACACCTGGGGTGGGTATGACGACCAGCCGGATGATGGGCGTCTTCCGCGACGACGATCGGAGCCGTAAGGAGGTGCTGAGCCTCATGGGGCTCGGTTGACCGGAGCATGATCATGGTTCGACATTCGTTAGCCTTAACCCTGCTGGCTTTCTCCGGGCTCGCGCTGGCGGCAACGCCGACGACGCAGCCAGTCCCCGCCACGAAGTCCACCGTCGCCAAGGCGCCGCTTCCGCTCGCCCCCGGCCCGCGCCGTATCGCCCTGTCTCCCGAAGGACGAACGATCGCTCAAAAGATATTGGGCACGCCCGATCCGCGCACCGCTCAAATCCAGAAGGATGCCGCGGTGTCGCGCCAGGAGATCGCTCGGATTGTCGCGTCCCCGGTCATCGACCTCGATAAATTCGAGCTCGCGCTTCGGCGGGACGAAGCGCTGACGACAGAAATGCTGGCGGTCAAGAACGATCGGATGCTGACATTGCTGCGCGCTCTTCCGCCGGCGGACCGCAAGGCGTTCCTCGACACGCTGGTCAATCCTTCCCGGCCCCAGAACACGCCCACGACGCCTGCGCCTTGAGCGGGCCATCGCTCGTCTGGTTTCGTCAGGACCTCAGGCTCGAGGACCAGCCGGCGGTTGCGGCGGCGACGGCCGGAGGTTCGTGGATTGGTGTTTATGTGCTCGACGATGACGCGCCGGGAGGTTGGGCACTCGGGAGTGCGCAGCGCTGGTGGCTTCATTACAGTCTGAAGGCGCTGGCCGAAGCGCTTGAAGACAGAGGCGGATGCCTTATCCTGCGCCGCGGCGACAGCGCGGCGCACATCGTCGACGTCGCGCGCGCAGTGTCCACGGATAATGTTCATGCTCTTCGCCACTATGAACCTTGGTGGCAGGCAGCGGAGCAGGCAGTGGCCGATCGATTGGATCTGCGGCTCTACGATGGGCGCCAGCTCGCGGCGCCTGGCTCGGTACGTACCGCCGCAGGTGGGCGCTACCGCATGTTCACACCCTTCTCGCGTGCTTTGAACCAGCAAATGCCCCCCGGCGCCGCGCTGGCCGCACCTCGCTCGATTTCCGTCCCCTCAGTCCGACCAGCTAGTGAACAGCTCGAAAAATGGGGCTTGTTGCCGCATGCGCCGAACTGGGCAGGCGGCTTTGACGTCTGGAGGCCGGGCGAAACCGGTGCGCACGAGGCGCTCGAGAATTTCATGGACGTCTTGAAAGACTATGCTTTTGCCCGCGATCGGCCGGCGCTGGAGGGCACCTCGCGATTGTCAGCGCATCTCCATTTCGGGGAGATTTCGGCTGCGGCGCTGTGGAGACGCGCATCGAAGCGGAAAGGCGCCGAGCCGTGGCTTCGTCAATTGGCTTGGCGCGACTTTTGCGCCAACATCATCGATATTATGCCCGACTACGCGAATGCCAACGGCCGACCGCTCTACGATAAGCTTGCCTGGCGCAAGGGAGCGTCAGCCGATCGCGACTTCCACGCCTGGACAAGAGGATTGACCGGCTATCCGATCGTTGATGCGGGAATGCGTCAACTCTGGGCGACTGGCTTCATGCACAATCGCGTTCGGATGATCGCGGCCTCTTTCCTCATCAAACATCTGCTGATCGACTGGCGACGAGGCGAGCGCTGGTTCTGGGATACGTTGATCGACGCCGACTATGGCAACAACAGCGTGAATTGGCAGTGGGTAGCCGGCACCGGCATAGACTCCAACCCGTTCGGACGGATCATGGCGCCGCTTGTGCAGTCGGCGAAATTTGACTCGGCCAACTATATCCGGCGATGGGTTCGGGAACTTGCCGAAGTCGACGACGCGAAAATTCACGACCCTCATGCGACAGGCGCGGCCACCCGAGGCTACCCCCCGCCGATCATAGGGCATCGTGCCGCGCGGGAGCGAGCGCTGGCGGCGCAGCGCTGAGCTTTTGTGGTGTTGCGCAACAAAGCTTCTTTTTCCGCCGTAGAACCCCGATATATGCCGAGGGCGACGCGCTGCGGCACCAATGTTACGGACTCGAATTGATGAACGCTCAACCGCCCGGTCGTGGCCAGCATCTTCTTCTCGCCGATCGGCGTTTCGCGACGGGCTCCAGCTGGTTGGCACGGCTTCTCTCCCCCGGCTTCCAACGACTGCTCGACAGCATCGATGCCGGGCTGGAGGAGGGCGCCATCGAGGCAACATTGCCTGACGGCAGCTTCCGCGTGCTCGGTGCGCGCAAGCCTGGCCCGGTGGCGATCATTGAGCTCAAGAATTGGCGGCCGCTGGTCAGGCTGGTGACCACCGGCTCGGTGGGCTGGTATCGCAGTTGGGCGGATGGGGAGTGGACGAGCCCCGACCCAGTGCCGATCTTCGACCTTTTCATGCGCAACCGTCACCCGCTGGGTGAGCTGGGCCGGGCGCAAGGGCCGCTACGCTTCTTCAATTTGATCTGGCATGCGTTCCGCCGCAACAGTCGCGAGCAGGCCCGACGCAACATCGCCTTCCACTATGATCTCGGCAATGATTTCTACGAGTTATGGCTCGACCGGACGATGAGCTACAGTTCGGCCTTGTTTGCCGATCCCGCCGATCGCTCCGAAACGCTCGAATCGGCCCAGCATCGTAAGATTACCGCGCTGCTCGATCGCCTCGATCTGGAGCGCGGCAACAGCCTGCTGGAGATCGGCTGCGGATGGGGCGGCCTGGCTGAGGTCGCCGCCAGCGAATATGGCGCCGATGTCACCGGCATCACGCTCTCCGTCGAACAAAAGGCATGGTCCGACCGGCGTCTAGGGCGAGCGGGCATGGCCGATCGCGCCCGCTTCGATATCTGCGACTATCGCGACATTTCGGGTCAGTATGACGCGATAGCGAGTGTCGAGATGGTCGAAGCGGTCGGCGAGCAATATTGGCCAGCCTTTATGGAGGCGATCGCCCGCACGCTGAAGCCGGGCGGCAAGGCCGCGATCCAGTATATCGAGATCGACGACGCGATCTTCGACAGTTATCGGACCGATGCCGATTTCATCCAGACCTATATTTTTCCGGGCGGCATGCTGATCTCCGAGAGCCGCTTCCGCGCAGCGGCGGAGAGGGCGGGCTTACGATGGGAGAACGTCCACCGGTTCGGGCTCCATTATGCGGAAACGCTCAGGCGCTGGCGCGAGGCGTTCGATCGGGCGGTTGCCGAGGACCGGCTTCCGTCGGGCTTCGACGACGCGTTCGTGAAACTTTGGCGTTTCTACCTGATGTATTGCGAGGGTGGCTTCTCAGGCGGCGGTATCGACGTCGCGCAGGTCACGCTGGTGAAGGCGTAGCGGAGCCTCAGCCGTCGACGCGCATCCGATGGCCGGTCTCGAATCCGCGCTCGATCAGCCGCAGGATCGCCTCGCCAACTGCGGTCGGCTCCTTGACCGAGGCTGGATCCTCGCCAGGATAGGCACTGGCGCGCATCCTGGTGCGGGTCGCGCCGGGATCGACGAGCGCGACCTTGATTTTGCTTATTCGCTCCACCTCCTGGCCATAAGCGCAGAGCAGATGCTCGAAGCCGGCCTTCGACGCTCCATAACCGGCCCAATAAGGGCGCGCCTGTCCGGCAAGCGATGAGGTCACGCCGATCAGGCTGGCATCGGACGAGGCGCGGAGCAGCGGATCGAGATGCGCGATGAGCTGTTGCTGAGCCATCAGGTTGAGGGTCAGGACGCGGGCGAATTCCTTGGCATCGATGGCGGGAACCGCAGCGAGCGTGCCGAGCATCGCGGCGTTGAGCACCATGATGTCGAGCGATTTCCAGCGTGTTGCCAAGGCTTCTGCCAGCCGACCGATACTGTCATTCTCGACAAGGTCCAGCGGTGCGATCGTGGCGGAGCCGCCCGCCTGGTGGATGCGCTCCTCAACCTCCTCGAGTCCGCCGGCCGTGCGCGCGGTCAGCACGACATGGGCGCCGGCGCGCGCCAGCGCTTTGGCCGTCGCGGCACCTATGCCGCGTGAGGCACCGGTGACCAGCGCCAGCCGGCCGGAAAGTGGAAGGGCCATCGATTATGCCTTCGTATCGGGATTCAGGCGTGCACGCGCTCGCCATGGAGGGCGAGCTGATCGGTCGACTGCATCTCCTCCTGGTCGGTCAGGCGGGTCGGATAGTCACCGGTGAAGCAGGCGTCGCAATGATTGGGCGCACGATCATCGCGGCCATCCTCCCCGAGCGCCTTGTACAGGCCGTCGATCGAAAGAAAGGCGAGACTGTCCGCGCCGATATAATTGGCCATCTCCGCGACATTCATCTGCGCGGCGAGGAGCTTGCCCCGCTCGGGTGTGTCGACCCCATAGAAGCAGCTATGTCGGGTGGGCGGGCTGGCGATGCGAAGGTGAACCTCGCGCGCGCCTGCGTCACGCAGCATCTGGAGGATCTTCACGCTCGTCGTGCCGCGCACGATCGAATCATCGATGAGGACGACTCGTTGGCCGTCGATCAATGCGCGATTCGCGTTGTGCTTGAGCTTGACGCCCAAGTGGCGAACCTGGTCGCCGGGCTGGATGAACGTCCGACCGACATAATGCGACCGGATGATGCCCAATTCGAAAGGGATGCCCGACTGCTGGGCGTAACCGATCGCAGCAGGTGTGCCCGAATCGGGGACCGGGACGACGAGATCGGCTTCGACTCCGCTCTCGATGGCGAGCTGGGCGCCGATCCGCTTGCGCACCGAATATACGGACGAACCATCGACGATCGAATCGGGCCGCGAGAAGTAGACATGCTCGAAGATGCAGGGGCGGGGGCGAACCTCCCCGAATGGGCGGATCGAGCGCAGCCCGGTTTCGGCGAGGATGACCAACTCGCCGGGTTCGACCTGCCGGATGAATGTGGCGCCGACAACATCGAGCGCGACGGTTTCCGAGGCGAAGATATAGGCGTCGCCGACCCGACCAAGCACCAAAGGTCGAACCCCGAGCGGATCGCGACAGGCGATCATGCCTTCCGGGGTCATGCAGATAAGGGAATAGGCGCCCTCGACCTGCTTCAGCGCATCGATGAAGCGGTCGAGCAGCGTCCGGTATTTCGACATCGCCACGAGGTGGATGATCGTTTCGGTATCGCTGGTCGACTGGAAGATCGATCCGCCGCGCACCAGTTCGCGGCGCAGCTTGATGGCGTTGGAGATATTGCCGTTATGTGCGATCGCGAAGCCGCCAGAGCTGAGCTCCGCGAATAGCGGTTGCACGTTGCGCAAGGCCGTCTCACCACTCGTCGAATAGCGGACATGCCCACAGGCGACCCGGCCCGGCAGCGCCCTTATCACATCGTCCCTGTCGAAATTGCCGGCGACGTGCCCCATGGCGCGATGGGTATGGAAGGCATGGCCATCCCAGCTGGTGATGCCGGCAGCCTCCTGCCCGCGATGTTGCAGCGCATGCAGGCCGAGCGCAACCATGGCCGACGCGGTCTCGGCGCCCCAGATCCCAAAAATTCCGCACTCTTCGCGCAGTTTGTCGTCGTCAAAAGGATGCGTGGTGAGCATCGCGAATCCCATCGCGGTGGCCGATGCGAGGCATATAGGCGCCGGAGAAGGCTTTGTCGCCCCGCTGTCACAATATTTGTACCAATCGCCAAGACTTGCCTGATCGATCGCTTTCGAGCATCGCCGCTTCATGGACCAGGATCGCGAACAAGGCAGCGCGCTTGACCCGCGCTACGACGCCGCAGGCTTGATTACCGCCGTCGTCACCGATCATCGGAGCGGGGACGTGCTGATGGTCGCGCACATGAACGCGGAAGCGCTGTCCGCGACGCTGGCGAGCGGCGAGGCGACCTTCTTCTCGCGCTCGCGCGGGCGACTCTGGAAGAAGGGCGAGACGAGCGGCCATGTCATGCGCGTGGTCGAAGCGCGGATCGACTGCGATCAGGATGCGGTCTGGCTGCGTTGCGAGCCCGCCGGCCCCGCCTGTCACACCGGCGAGCGCAGCTGCTTTTATCGTAAGATCAGTGCCGCCGACGGCGCGCTCGAGCGATGAGGGGGCAGACCCTCCCCGCGACGGCGGGATAGACCATAGTCGAATGTTTCGGCCACGTCCGTCCGTTGCATCGAACGCCTAAGGAAAACTACTAGGGTCTCGACAGGGATCAGGTGGTTTCCATGCTTCATATAAGTTGCGTTGCCGCTTATCCGCTCGGGCCGACCGAGGCGGAGGCGTTCAGTATCGGCGAGCTTACCCGCGAGTTCGGCGTGACGCCGCGTGCCTTGCGCTTCTATGAGGAAGAAGGGCTAATTGCCCCGCGCAGGGATGGTACCGCCCGCATCTACTCGCGGCGTGATCGCGCGCGAATCGCGTGGATCTTGCGCGGCAAGCGGGCGGGATTCAGCCTCGACGACATCGGCGAGATGCTCGATCTGTTCGATCTCGATGATGATCGGGCCACGCAACGCGCGGTGACGGCGCAGCGCTGCCGTGATCGTGCCGAAGCGCTGACGAAGCAGTTAGATGGTCTCGAGGCGACGATCGAGCAGCTCTCGCGGTTCGCCGACAGCCTCGAGCGAGTGCAGGAAGACAAGGCCGGCTGAGCGAGTATGGCTTCGCTCGAGACCAAAACGGAACGCGGTTAACCCATATTCACCGTTCCTGACGCCCGGTCGCTGTGGCACCTTGCCGGCATGACGAACGGACCCACTGAGATTCGGTTGCGGGGCAGGCTGGTCAACAGCCTCTACACCGAGGCCATGCTGCTCGCCGATGAAGCGCGCGCCTATTTCGACCATAAGGGCAGGGAAGACCGGGGGCATCTCGATCCGATGGCCCGCGTGTCGCTTAGCTGCGAGTCGCTGAAGATCACATCGCGGCTCATGCACATCCTAGCCTGGCTGCTGACGGAGCGCGCGATCGAACTCGGGCAGATGAGCGACGCCGACGCTGCCGCCGCCTCCCGCCGGCTGGGCGAGGCGGCCGCGACCGATCCCGCCGCGCTCCAGGGCTTGCCCGACCAGGCCGTTGCACTGATCGGAGCGAGCCAGGACCTATATGCGCGCGTCCGCCGCTTCGAAGTGGAAGGTGTGGGCGAGGCCCCGGCGATGAGCCCTGCGCTGAATCTGCTCAATCGGTTGGAGCGGGCATTCTGAGTTTCAGCGTGACGGACGCCAGCTGATCAACCGCCACAGATAGAAGGCCGCGAGCGCGAGCAGGACCAGCGTCGAACCGACGCCCAGCCACGCCTCCATCTCCGCGAAACGAGTACCAAGCACCCAGCCGCCGATCGCCAGCATCGCCGACCAGCCGATGGTGCCGAGCGACGACCATGCCAGAAACGGCGCCACCCGCATGCGCATCAGTCCGGCGGGTATCGAGACCAGCGAGCGCACCGTCGGCAGCATGCGGCCGATGAACACGAACAGATAACCATGGCGCATGAACCAGCGCTCACCGCGAACCACCTCGGTCCAGTCCATCGTCAGCCAGCGGCCATAGCGCTCGATCAGCGGTTTCAGCCGGGCCATGCCGAGCGCGCGGGCGGCGCCGTACCAGAAGAAATTGCCGAGCATGGCGCCCGCGCTGCCGACGAGGATCACCCCGGTCAACGAGAAGCCGCCCTTCGCCGCCTGCAGCCCGGCCATCGACATGATGATCTCGGACGGAATGGGCGGGAAGACGGTTTCCAGGAACATCAGCAGGAAGACGCCGAGATAGCCGCCCTGGGCGATCAGATTTTGCACCCAATCGGTCATGCTCCACTTCCCTTCGCGATCCTGGCTTCGATCGCGTCCCATATCAGCGCGGGCGTGTCGGTCCCGTTAAATCGATCGATGGCGACGATCCCGGTCGGTGAGGTGACGTTGATCTCGGTCAGGTGGCCCGCGATCACGTCGATTCCGACGAACAACAGCCCGCGCGCCGCAAGATCGGGGCCGAGCGCCTCGCATATCTCGATCTCGCGAGAAGTCAGTTCGGTGGCGTCGGCGCGTCCTCCCGCGGCGAGGTTCGAACGGATCTCACCCGCTTTGGGCAGGCGATTGATCGCGCCCGTCGCCTTGCCGTCCACCAGCACGATCCGCTTGTCACCCCTCGATACGTCGGGAAGGAAGGCCTGAACCATGAAGGGCTCGCGCCAGACCTGGCCGAACAGCTCGGTCAGAGCGGCCAGGTTGGCGTCGTTGCGGCCGACATGGAAAACCGCCGATCCTGCGTTACCGTAAAGCGGCTTCACCACCACCTCGCCATGCTCGGCATGGAAGGCACGGGCATCCTCGAGCCGGCGGGTGATCATCGTCGGCGGCATGAAACGCGCATAGTCGAGCACGAACAGCTTCTCGGGTGCGTTCCGCACCGAGGCGGGATCGTTGACGACCAGCGTATGGGGCTGGACCCGCTCGAGCAGGTGCGTCGCGGTGATATAGGCGAGGTCGAAGGGGGGGTCCTGCCGCATCAGCACGACGTCGATGTCCTCGACCAGGTCGAGGACCACCGCTTCACCGAGCGCGTAATGGTCGCCTTCGACCCGCTGCAGCCGGACGATCGGGCGGGCCGGCGCGGTGACGCGACCGTCGCGGTAGCAGAGGTCGCCCGCCCGATAGTGCCAGAGCCGATGGCCGCGCGGGACGGCGCCGAGCATGATCGCGAAGGTCGAATCGCCGTTGATGTTGATCGAGTCGAGCGGATCCATCTGGACGGCGACATTCAGGGACATGGGCTGCTCCAGCGATCTCGGCGCCTACCTAGGAGGTGACGGTAGGGGGTGCAATGGGCCCTGACCCGATCGTCGCCAAGGATCGAGGCCGGAATGGCGAGCCTGCGTTTACCCACGCCAGACATTCCGCAGATGGACCGGCAGCCGCCACGGCCGCACCAGCATCACGTCGATCCGCATCTCCTCCGCCCCGCCGCCATGGAAGGCCACCCACGCTTCGGCGGCGGCGGCGACACGGCGCAGGCGATAGTCGTCGATCGCAAGGGCGAGCGCGGCCTCGTTGCCCCTCGTCTTCACCTCGACAAAGGCCAGTGTTCTGGCGCGCCGCGCGATCAGGTCGATCTCGCCCCCGCGCATTCGCACGCGCTCGCCGACAATGCGCCAGCCGTGGAGGCGCAGCCACCATGCGGCCGCGCATTCGCCCCAGCGGCCGCGGCGTTCGGCGGCGGCTCTAGACATCGGGCATGGACCTTGGAATTCCGCCATTTTCAGCGATCCGGGTTTTGCCCCGGACCCCGCTTAGCGTGTGCCCGCCAGAGGCAGAAGCCGGATCCCGGATCGAGGCCGGGATGACGATCAGGCGGGAGGGCGGCATCAATTTTCCTCGCCATTCCTGATCACCATCGCGCGGGCGTAGAGGTCGCGGCGGTTGAGGCCGGTGGCCCGAGCGACCTCGCCAGCGGCCTTCGCGGCGGGCATGCGGGCGAGGGCGTCGCGGAGCAGCGCCTCGGCATCCTCGGGGGGGGGCAGGGCGGGCTTGCCGGGCGGTGCGATCACCACGGCGATCTCGCCCTTCGGGGGCTCTTCCGCATAGCGTTCGGCCAGCTCGGTGAGCGAAGCGGCGATGCATTGCTCGAACTTCTTGCTTATTTCGCGGGTGACGGCGGCCTGGCGGTCGCCGAGCCCGGTGGCGAGCGCCTTAAGCGTCGCGCCGAGGCGCGGCCCCGATTCGTAGAGGATCAGCGTCGCCTGGACCGCGGAAACCTCGGTGATCGCCTCGGCACGCGCCTTCGCTTTCGGTGGCAGGAAGCCGAGGAAAAGGAAGCGATCGGTTGGCAGGCCCGCCAGTGTCAGCGCGGCGACCGCTGCGCAGGGCCCAGGGATGGTGGTGACGGCGATGCCGGCCGCCCGCGCATCGCGAACCAGCTTGTAGCCGGGATCCGAGATCAACGGCGTGCCCGCGTCGGACACCAACGCGACGGCGTCGGTCGCCATCCGGGCAATCAGCACGGGGCGCATCTTGTCGGCGTTATGATCATGATAGGGCAGCATCGGCCGTTTCGCGCCGATATGATTCAAGAGCTTGGCGGTGACGCGGCTGTCCTCTACCGCTATCGCGTCGGCGCGACACAATATCGATGCGGCGCGGGGCGAGAGATCGCCCAAATTGCCGATCGGGGTCGCCACGATATAGAGGCCGGGGGGGAGGGGCGCCCCGGCGTCCGAGACGATGCCGGCGAGTGGGTCGGCGGGCTGGTTCATAAGGTTTGAGTAAATGGCAGAGGCTCCCGCGTACAGGCAATCTCCCCTCGGAATTTTCGGCAAGGCGATTCTCGGCCTCCCGGTGCTGCTCGCGGGCTGCACGGTGGTGCCCAAGGCCAGCGGCCCCGCGACGCCGCCGCCGCCGGTCGAAAAGCCGCGCAGCGAACTGCCCGACGACCAGGTGCGCAACCGCGTTGCGCTGCTCGTGCCGCTGAGCGGCCCCAACGCGCCCGTGGGCCAGTCTATAGCCAATGCGGCGACGATGGCGCTGATCGACACCGGCAGCACATCGGTGCGGATGACGACGTACGATACGGCGACCGGCGCCCCTGCCGCCGCGCAGCGCGCGCTGGCCGATGGCAACAAGCTGTTCCTGGGGCCGCTTCTGTCCGAGGATGTCGCCGCGATTTCCCCGGCAGCGCGCAAGGCCGGGATTCCGGTCATCTCCTATTCGAACGACGCAACGGTCGCGGGCGACAGCATCTATGTGATGGGATTCTCGCCGGCGCAGGCGATCGACAGGGTCGTCCATTATGCGCGCGGACGCGGCATCAAGCGCTTCGCCGCGCTGATACCGGGCGGCGGCTACGGCCGCATTGCCTCGACCGCGATGATCCGGTCGGTCGAGAATGCCGAGGGTTCGCTCGTCGCGATGAAAAGCTATGACCGGGCGAAGCCTCGCGCGCTCGAACGCGCGGTCGCCGATCTCGGCCGGGATCAGGGTTATGACGCGGTGCTGATCGCCGACAGTGCGCGGCTCGCGCTGGCGGCCGTTCCGCTTGTCCGCAAGAGCTCCAGCCCCCAGGCCCGTATCCTCGGCACCGAATTGTGGGCGACCGAGCCCAGTGCCCTGAAGGCGGCGACACTGGGTGGCGCCTGGTTCGCGAGCGTTCCGGACGACCGCTATCGCCAGCTCGCGGTCGCCTATCGCCGCCAATTCGGCAAATCGCCGTTCCGGCTCGCGAGCCTCGGCTATGATTCGATGCTGCTGGTGGCGAAAATATCGCGCGACTGGAAGCCCGGTACGCGCTTCCCGCATGCCGCGCTGCGCGACGAGGACGGCTTCGTCGGGGTCGACGGGGCGTTCCGCTTCGGCCCGAGCGGAGTCGCCCAGCGCGCGCTCGCTGTCCAGGAGGCGAGCCCGGCGGGGGTGAAGACCGTCTCCCCGGCGCCCGCCAGTTTCAAGGAGTGAGGGGTTCGGTTCGGGCGGCGTGCGGGCGGGGCCACAGGACAATCCTCCTCCGTCACCCCGGACTTGATCCGGGGTCCCGCTTCCTTCGGGCAGGGAGGAAGAAGAAGAAAAGCGGGACCCCGGCTTTCGCCGGGGTGACGGGAGGTAAGAGGCCAGCAACCTTGCCGTCGCTGATGGGCTCGTCGCGCGCAGATAGCGGGCGATGTCCCTGATCCGGGCCGACTTGAGGCCATGTTTCCAGGCGTTGCGGTTGCCGCGCGGCGCGCCGCTGCCCTTGCCGCCGTGCATCCGGCAGCGCGCGCGGCCGCGGATCGCCGGCGAACGGCATAGCGAACCGCCGCGCGTCCGCGCGCCGCAGCGAGGCGCTGCGGCCAGGATCGCCGGCTCCAAGCTGCCCCCGGCAGTCCGCCGGTCGCCTCCGATATCCGGGTGTATGGGGTTGATGGGCGAATTTTTCATTTTTCGCCGGCGTGATCGCCGCGCCAGTTGCGGCGGGTGGCGCGATCGGCGCGGGCGATTGCCTCCATCGAGGACCGGCAACCGGCCTGCGCACGCAGTGCGAGACGGATATAGCCCTGCGCCTGATAGAAGCTGTCCCTCTGACAAAGCTGCGCGCTATGTTCCAGCATGTCCTGGAACAGGACGTTGAGCGCGTTCGCATGCTCGCGCATCATCTCGGTCATCATGTCGATCGGATCTTCGGGCCAGTGGGTGGGCTCGGCAGGGGCGGGGTATTCGGGGGCGACGATCTCGGTTGCAGGCTCGGTCATGGGCGCGCAGTCTCCGGGCAAAGAGCCCGCCTACATAGCAGGATCGAGAGAACAAATCAAGAACAATGGTCTGGCCGCGATGCTCGCGGCCGGAGCTCCTGTGTCGGGCCGACCGTAGTCGAACGGGCGGAAGCGGGACCCCGGATCAAGTCCGAGGTGACGAAAGAGAATGTGGCGCCCCCACCCTGGTCACCCCGGACTCGATCCGGGGTCCCGCTTGTCTTAACCGACCAAGGGGGCATCGGGCCCGGTCCATTTGCTGGGCGGGCAGATTTGCTATATATGTATAGCGGAAAGGACCGGACGATGCTGGCGGTAAGGCTCGACAAGGCGCTGGAGGAGAGGCTGGAAGCGCTGGCGGCGCGGACGGGGCGGACCAAGACATTTTATGCGCGCGCGGCGATCGAGGCATATCTCGACGATCTGGAGGATTTCTACCTGGCCGAGGAGCGGATGGCGTCGTTTCGGGACGAGGAGGCAATTCCGCTGGAGACCTTGAAGGCCGGGCTTGGCCTGGCGGATTGAATTCCATCCAGATGCGGCGAAGGAGCTGCGGCGGATCGACCGGAGCGCGGCGGCGCGCATCGTCACGACGCTGGAAAGGCGGATCGCCACGCTGGATGACCCCCGCACGCTGGGCGCAGCGCTGAGAGGCGAGCATATGGGCTATTGGCGCTGGCGCATTGGCGACTATCGCGTGGTGGCGCGGATCATCGACGAGCGGATCACCATATTGGTCGTGCGGGTAGGGCATCGGCGTGAGGTTTACCGCTGAGCGGGGCCGGTGCTCGGAAGGAAGCGGGACCCCGGATCAAGTCCGGGGTGACGTTCCCCGGGTCGGGCCCGGGGTGACGGAGGGTGGGTGGCGATGGCGCCGTGCTCGCTCACACCGCAACGATTTCGGCGAGGATCGCGTCGAGCAGCGGCATGCCGGCTTCGGTGAGGCCGAGGCGGTCGGGGGTGCGCCAGAGCAGGCCATGGTCGATCAGGCGCGCGGTCTTCGCCGCGTCGAGCAGCGCGGTTTCGGGGAGGCCGCTCAGCGCGGCGATGCGGGCGGGGGCGATTCCTTCGGCGAGGCGCAGGCCCATCAGCAGCGCCTCCTGCGCGCGCGCCGCCGGGCTGAGCGCTTCTTCGCTTTCGATGCCGTGGCCAAGTGCCGCGACGCGGTCGAGCCAGTTTTCGGGCTTCTTGCGGCGCAGCGTCGCCAGGCCGCCGCGCCGGCCGTGCGCGCCGGGGCCGATCCCGGCATAGGTGCCGTAGCGCCAATAGGTCAGGTTGTGGCGGCTTTCGGCGCCGGGCCGGGCGTGGTTCGATATCTCATAGGCGGGCAGGCCGGCAGCGGCGGTGCGGGCGCGGGTGAGATCGAACAGGTCGGCGGCGCGATCGGGATCGAGCGTCGGCAGATCGCCCTTCGCCTGGAGCGCCGCGAAGCGGGTGCCGGGCTCGATGGTGAGCTGGTAGAGCGAGAGATGGTCGGTGCCGAAGCCGAGCGCGCGATCGAGTTCGGCGGACCAGGCGTCGGGGGTCTGATCGGGGCGGGCGTAGATCAGGTCGAAGCTGGTGCGGGTGAAGGCGGCCTGGGCGATAGCGAGCGCGGCGAGCCCCTCGGCAACGTCATGCGCGCGGCCGAGCCAGCGGAGCGTCTGGTCGTCGAGCGCCTGGAGGCCGAGCGAGACGCGGTTGACCCCGGCGCGGGCGAGATCGGCGAAGCGCGCGGCCTCGACCGAGGAGGGATTGGCCTCGAGGCTGATCTCGATGTCGGGATCGGCGCGCCAGTGGCCGGTCGCTGCGTCGATCAGCGCGGCGACGGTCTCGGGCGGCATCAGCGAGGGGGTGCCGCCGCCGAAGAAGATCGAGGTCAGCCGGCGGCCGGGAAGCAGCGCGGCCTCATGCGCGAGGTCCTTGAGCAGCGCGGCGCGCCAGGCGGGCTGGTCGACGCTGTCGCGGACATGGCTGTTGAAGTCGCAATAGGGGCATTTGGAGACGCAGAACGGCCAGTGGATGTAGAGGGCGAGCGGGTCGGGCATGGCGGGTTGCCCTGTGAGAAGCGGGACCCCGGGTCAAGCCCGGGGTGACGTGAAAAGGATTTCTCTTCACAGGTCCGTCACCCCGGGCTTGACCCGGGGTCCCGCTTGTCTTTCCTGTCGCTCATGGAGCATCGCGGCGGTTGGGTGTACATCATGGCGGATCGGTATCGCGGCGCAATCTATGTCGGCGTCACCGCCGATCTTGCAACCCGCATTTATCAGCATCGCACCGGGGCGGGATCGGATTTCTGCAAGCGCTATGGGCTGGATCGGCTGGTATGGGCAGAGCAGGCGGGTTCAATCACCGAGGCGATCGCGCAGGAGAAGCGGGTCAAGCGGTGGCGGCGCGCGTGGAAATTCGCGCTGACCGAGCAGGGGAATCCCGGATGGCGGGATCTGTTCGAGATGATCCTGTGAAGGGGAAGAAGCGGGACCCCGGATCAAGTCCGGGGTGACGATGCGGGGGGGGGGGGCGGGCCTCGGCCTGACTTGGAGATCAAAAAACCGCCGCGACCAGCTTCGCGAAGGCGTCCGCCCGGTGGCTCATCGCGTGCTTGGCCTCGGGGTCCATCTCGCCGAAGGTCCGCTCGTGGCCATAAGGCACGAACATCGGATCATAGCCGAAGCCGCGGTCGCCGCGCGGGGGCCAGGTGAGGAGCCCGTCGACGCGGCCTTCGAAGGTTTCAACATGGCCGTCGGGCCAGGCAAGCGAAAGCGCGCAGATGAAATGCGCGTCGCGGCCGGCCTCGTCGCCGGCTTCGAGCATCCGGGCGTGGACACGGCGCATCGCCTCCGCGAAATCACGGCGGCCATCCTCGAGTTCGGCCCAGCGCGCCGAAAAGATGCCGGGCTCACCGCCGAGCGCCTCGACGCACAGGCCGCTATCGTCGGCAAGCGCGGGCAATCCGGTAAGATCGGAGGAAAAGCGCGCCTTCAGCTCGGCATTGGCGGCGAAGCTGGTGCCGGTCTCCTCGGGCTCGGGCACGCCCAGCGCCGCGGCCGATATCGTCTCGATACCGTGCGGCGCGAGCAGCTCGGCGATCTCGCGGAGCTTGCCCGCATTGTGGCTGGCGATGACGAGGCGCCCCGGACCGAGCTTGCGATGCGGAAGCTCCTGCGTGCCGTTCACCGCCCGACCGCCTTGCGCTGCGCCGCGAAGATCTCGGTGCAGCCGATGCGGGCGAGACGCAGCAGGCGCAGCAGCGCCTCCTCGTCATAGGTCGCGCCCTCCGCGGTGGCCTGCGCCTCGGCGATATTGCCATTGTCGAGCAGGACGAAATTGGCGTCGGCATGGGCGCTCGAATCCTCGATATAGTCGAGGTCGAGCACCGGTGTGCCCTCATGGATGCCGCAGGAGATCGCCGCGACCTGCGCGGTGATCGGATCCTCCGCGAGCGCGCCCGCAGCCAGCAGCTTGTCGATGGCGAGCCGCAGCGCGACCCACCCCCCGGAGATGGCGGCGGTGCGGGTGCCGCCATCGGCCTGGAGGACGTCGCAATCGATCACGATCTGACGCTCGCCGAGCTTCGTCATATCGACGACCGCGCGTAAGGATCGGCCGATAAGGCGCTGTATTTCCTGTGTTCTACCGGACTGTTTTCCCTTGGCTGCCTCGCGGCTACCGCGGGTGTGGGTGGCGCGCGGGAGCATGCCATATTCGGCGGTCACCCAGCCCTGGCCCTTGCCGCGCAGGAAGGGCGGCACCTTCTCCTCGACCGACGCGGTGACGAGGACGCGGGTATCCCCAAACGAGATGAGCACCGATCCTTCGGCGTGGACGGTGAATCCGGTGTCGATACTGATCGCCCGCATCTGATCTGGGGCGCGGCCTGATGGTCGCATGATGGTCCTCTCTATAACGCGGTCGCGTCATAGGCACGGTGGGGGCTTGTTGGAAGGGGCTTGCGGCCATTATCTACGGGATGTGAGCGGCCAAGCGATATCCGAGCTATCCGACCGGGCGCGCGAAGTGTTTCGCGTCGTCGTGGAAAGCTATCTCGATTCGGGCGCACCGATCGGCTCGCGGACGATCTCGAAGCTTTCGGGGTTGAACCTGTCGCCGGCATCGATCCGCAACGTGATGCAGGACCTGGAGGAGCTGGGGCTGCTCGAGGCGCCGCATACATCGGCGGGGCGGATGCCGACGCAGATCGGACTGAGGCTGTTCGTCGACGGCATGATGCAGGCGGCGGAGCCCTCCGCGGAGGAGCGGGCGGCGATCGAGGCGCGGACGTCGCGCCACGGTCCGATCGAAGAGGCGCTGGTGCAGACCAGCGCCGTCCTGTCAGGTCTGTCGGCCTGCGCGGGGATCGTGCTGGTACCGCGACGCGAGCCGATCCTTCGGCAGCTCAGCTTCGTGCCGCTGTCGCATGAACAGGCGGTGGTCGTGATGGTCGGCCAGGACGGCAGCGTCGAAAACCGGGTCGTGGCGCTGCCGCCGGGGATGCCGGCCTCGGCGCTGGTCGAGGCCGGAAACTTCATCAGCGAGCGGCTGAGCGGGCTGACGCTGAGCGAGGCGCGCGCGCGGATCGAGCGCGAGATCGGCCGAGAGCGTGCCGCGCTCGACCAGGCGGCGGCGGCGCTGGTGCGCGATGGCCTGGCGGTCTGGTCGCAGGACGGCAGCGATCGTCCGGTCCTGATCGTGCGCGGCCAGGCCAATCTGATCGATCCGCTCACCGCCGCGGACCTCGATCGGGTGCGCCAGCTGCTCGACCAGATCGAGGGCAAGGAGGAGATCGCCCGGCTGCTCGACAGCGCGCGGGCCGGGCAGGGGATGAAGATCTTCATCGGCTCGGAGAACAAGCTGTTCTCGCTGTCGGGATCGTCGGTGATCGCCGCGCCCTATCATGGCGGCGACGGCCGCGTGGTCGGCGTGGTCGGGGTGATCGGGCCGACGCGGCTGAACTATGCGCGAATCGTGCCGATGGTCGATTTTACCGCCCAGGCGCTGACGCGGATGATGGCGTGAAGCGATCCGCCGCCGACGCGTCGGGTCAATTGATGTTCTGCGGGCCGCTCTTCGAGACGAGTGCCATCACCGCCTCCTCGTCAATGTCATATTCGAACTGGACGCCGAAGCGATTGCCGTCGACCCAGCGGACGACACCGGGCACCTCGAAATTCTGGCGTTCGAGCAGCAGCTTGCAGCCGACCGGCGGCGGCGGCGAGGCGCTGAGCATCGCGCCGCTCCGCGAGACGTCGAGCAGCACGCCGGGCGCTTCACCATGCACCGAAATGAAGGTTGCCGCGAGCATGATGCGGTGACGCCCGTGACGGCGAATCTCCACATTTTCCCTTTGACTGGCGAACCCCATCTGCCCCGTTTCCGTCAAACCTATCTGAATGACCATCTTCGCCGAACATCGCTAATGAAGTCCTAAAAAGAGATGTTGCCGACATATTTCTTCGACAATTTGCGAACTCTGCTACGATCGCGCGATGAGCGAGCCTCCGAGCGCGGATCCGGCGCTAGCCGGTGCGAGCACATCCTCGCCGCGACAGCCAGCGGATGCGCCGGGCGGTGGGGACGTTGTGCTTCGCCATCGCCTGTCGACGCGGGTCTGGCACTGGCTCAACGCGTTCACGCTATTCGTGATGCTTATGAGCGGGTTAATGATCTTCAACGCTCACCCCCGTCTCTATTGGGGCCAATATGGCGCCAATTTCGATCGCGCCTGGCTCGAAATCCGGGCGGAGGGTGAGAGCGGCCTGCTCCGTGTAGCGGGTTATCGAATCGAGACGACCGGCGTGCTCGGCCTCTGGAAGGATCCGGACGGGGTCGAGAAGCGCCGTGCCTTCCCCTGGTGGGCGACGATCCCGTCGCGCTACAGCCTGGCCGACGCGCGGCTGTGGCACCTCGCCTTCGCCTGGGTGCTGGTGATCGGCGCGATCCTCTATTGGGCGACGAGCCTGTGGAACCGCCATATCCAGCGCGATCTTCTGCCGCGCCGCGGCGAGCTCCATCCGCGCCAGCTATGGCACGACATCACCGAACATGCGCGGCTCCGCTTTCCGACCGGCGCCAAGGCGCGCGACTATGGCATCCTTCAAAAGCTCGCCTATCTGTCGGTGCTGTTCGGGCTGCTGCCGCTCATCATCCTGACCGGGCTGACGATGTCGCCGGCGATCGACGCGGGCTGGCCGTGGCTGCTCGATCTGTTCGGGGGGCGGCAATCGGCCCGGTCGATCCATTTCCTCTGCGCGCTGGGGCTGGTGCTGTTCATCGCCGTCCATCTGCTGATGGTCATGCTGGCGGGACCGGTCAACGAGATCCGCTCGATGATCACCGGCCGCTTCGTCCTGCCGAAGGAGCGGCCATGATCGTCAGCCGCCGTCGCCTGATCGGATCGCTCGCCGCAGGGGCGGGCGGGTTGCTGCTGTCGGGTTGCGAGAAGATCAATGCCACGCCCGCGGTGCGGGCGACGCTGCGAAGCGCCGAGGGCCTGACGATGCGCGCGCAGCGGATCGTCGCCGACCGCCGCGCGCTGGCCCGCGAATATGGGGCGGCCGACCTTTCGCCGATCTTTCGCGCCAACGGGACAAGACAGCCCGCCGGCGCCGCTTATGAGGCGCATCGCCTCGCCGGTTTCGCCGATTGGCGGTTGACGATAGAGGGGCTGGTCGCGCGGCCGCTGTCGTTGGGGCTGGACCGGCTGAGGGCGATGCCGCAGCGGACCCAGACCACCCGCCACGACTGCGTCGAGGGCTGGAGCGCGATCGGCCAGTGGACCGGCGTGCCGCTCAAGCTGCTGCTCGATGCCGCCGGGCTGCGATCCTCGGCGCGTTACCTGGTCTTCCACTGCGCCGATCTTTACGGCGGGGTGCCCTATTATGAGAGCATCGACCTGATCGATGCCTTGCATCCACAGACGATCCTCGCCTGGGCGCTGAACGGGCAGCTGCTGCCGGTCGGCAACGGCGCTCCGCTGAGGCTGAGGGTCGAGCGGCAGCTCGGCTACAAGCATGCCAAATATGTCGAGCGGATCGAGGCGGTGGCGACGCTGGCCGGTCATGGGCGCGGCAAGGGCGGCTATTGGGAGGATAGTCATGACTATGCCTGGTATGCGGGGATCTGAGCGCGCCGGCAGGAAGAGCTGAACGGTTTTACCGGCCCCTTGCGCGCGCCTCGATCAGCGAGAACAGCGCGACTCCGCCGAGCACGCAGACCGTGCCGATCGCCTCGGGCGCGCCGAACGGTTCGCCGAGGATCGCGACCGCGAGGATGATGGTGACGGCCGGGCTCAGCGTGCTGATGATCGCGGTACCCTGCGCACCGATCCGGGCGGTGCCGGCCGACATGGCGAAGCTTGCGGCCACGGTCGCCAGCAAAGCGAGGATGAGGATCCAGGGCCAGGCCGCGGCAGGCACGGCGAGCGCCGAAAGCTCGTGAGTAGCGAGGAAATGGGCGAAGATGGCGAAGCCCGCCGCCGTCATTGCGATCGCCGTGAACAGCGCCGCGCCGCAGCGGACGATCATCTCGCGCGCGAAAAGTTGGTAGAGCGCGAAGGTTCCGGCCGACGCCATGATCAGGGCGCTGCCGGTCAGCACCGGCGGGGTCAGCCGGACCGGCTCGAGCCCGAACATGACGATCAGCCCGAGATAGCTGAGTCCGGCGCCGGCGAGTGCGTGCGGGCGCAGCGGGTGGCGCAACAGCACCCGGCCGAACAGGATGACGAGGAAGGGGTAGGTGAAGAGGATCAGCCGCTCCTGCTGCGCGCCGACCGTTTCGAGGCCCTCGAAATCGAGCCAGGACGAGACATAATAGCCGAGGATCCCGACCAGCATGGCGAGGCCGATCGTCTGCCGGTCGGGCCGCAGCTCGGCGGGGCGGCTACGCCAGTCGCGCCAGCCGACCGCGACGAAGATCGGCATCGCCAGCGCCATGCGCAGCGTGACCAGCGTGGTGCTGTCGACATGATGGACATAGACCAGCTTCACGAGGATGCTCTTGCCCGCGAACAGCATCGCGCCGGTCGCGGAAAGCGCGAAACCGGTCAGCAGCCAGCGACGACCGTGGGGGGACTCTGGAGACATTCGGCGTCTCTCGATTTGCGCCATCCCGGGCTCGACCCGGGATCCCGCTTCTTCCTCTTGGTCGGACAAGATAGCGGGATCCCGGATCAAGTCCGGGATGACTAAGGATTGAGGCTATCAGCCCGCGCGGGCGTCGACAGGGGCCTTGCCGCGCTTGACCATCATCTTGTTCAGCGCGTTCACATAGGCCCTGGCGGAGGCAACCATCGTGTCATGATGGGCGCCGCGCCCGCGGGTCGTGCGGCCGCTTTCGGAGAGGAGGACCGAGACCTCGGCCTGGGCATCGGTGCCACCGGTCACCGCATGGACCTCATAGCGCTCGAGCACCGAGCTGTCGTGCGGCACGATCATGCGGATCGCGTTGAACAGCGCGTCGACCGGGCCATTGCCGCGCGAGGTGACGGTCTTCTCCTCGCCATTGACCTCGAGCGTCAGGATCGCCCGCTGCGGCCCGTTCGACCCGCAATAAATCTCGACTTCCCGGACCTGGATCGCGTCATGGCCGCGCAGCACCTCGTCGTCCACCAGCGCGACGATATCCTCGTCATAGACCGCCTTCTTGGCGTCGGCGAGCTCCTTGAAACGCATGAAGGCATCCTGGAAAGCATTGTCGCCCAGCGAATAGCCGAGCTCCTCCAGCTTCTGTCGGAAGGCGGCGCGGCCCGAATGCTTGCCCATCACCAGGCTCGACTGGGTCAGCCCGACGCTTTCGGGCGTCATGATCTCGTAGGTCGAGGCGTCCTTGATCATGCCGTCCTGATGGATGCCGCTCTCATGCGCGAAGGCGTTGGCGCCGACGATCGCCTTGTTGGGCTGGACCTGGAAGCCGGTGATCCCCGAAATCAGCCGCGAGGCGCGGGTGATCTCGGTCGAGACGATGTTGGTGCGCGCGGGGATCACGTCGTGGCGGACCTTCAGCGCCATCGCTATCTCCTCGACCGCGGCGTTGCCGGCGCGCTCGCCTATGCCGTTGATCGTCGATTCGACCTGGCCGGCGCCCGCCATGATCGCCGCCAGCGTATTGGCGACGGCGAGGCCGAGGTCGTTGTGGCAGTGCGTGGAGAAGGTCGCCAGATCGGCGTTGGGGACGCGGTTGATGACGTCCCTGAACATGGCGCCATAGGTTTCGGGGGTCGCATAGCCGACCGTATCGGGCAGGTTGATCGTGCGCGCGCCGGCGGTGATCGCGATCTCGACCGCGCGGGCCAGGAAATCGGGTTCGGTGCGGGTCGCATCCTCGGCCGACCACTCGACATCGGGCGACAGCTTGCGCGCCAGCCGCACGGTGCGGTCGATCGCCTCGAGCACCTCGTCGGGCGACTTGTTCAGCTTGACCCGCATGTGGAGTGGCGAGGTGGCGATGAAGGTGTGGATGCGCGGCGACGCCGCGTGCTGGACGGCCTCCCACGCCCGCTCGATATCGGCGGTGGCGGCGCGAGCCAGGCTGGCGACGGTCGCCCTCTTACACTGGCGCGCGACCTCGGCGACCGCCTGGAAATCGCCTTGCGAGGCGATCGCGAAGCCGGCCTCGATGATGTCGACGCCCAGCGTCTCGAGCTGGGCGGCGACCTGCAGCTTCTCTTCGAGGTTCATCGAACAGCCGGGAGACTGCTCGCCGTCGCGCAAGGTGGTGTCGAAAATCTTGATAGTTCTGGTCACGGAGCCTGCTCCTGCTGCAGGGTGGTCATTCAGGGTTGCTCAAGGTCCCTTAGACGCCGTGGCTTGCCGGGCCTGTCTCGACCCCAAGCGAAATCGCGCGCCTAAGGGCGCGTAAGTCGAAGCAGGAAAAGGGCGAAAGACCGCGTCATTGCCGCGCGGTGATACACGGACGAGCGTCCGCAAGTCCATAGCGAAAAATCCGGGGCGGGGCGGGGGAGCGCGGCCATCGCGCCCGCAAATGGGTGGAAAGCGGTGTTTCTTGCGGATCGTCCAAATTGTGTTCGTCAGCTTTCGGGTGATGCGTCCACGGCCCGATATGACTGCAATGGGGCGGGAAGCGGACATTCTGCGCCAATGCGCTGAGACTTGTCCTCTACATCGCCGATAAGGATCCTCCAGCGGAATTCCGCTGGAGAGCGGCCAAGAAAGCCTCGCGGGCGTTTGCGGGTGTGGTAGCACAGGTAAACATGTTTCCGCACCATGCGCGAAAGCGCATTGCCCGTCGACCATCAGGGGTTGGCGGATCGAGTACCACAACATAGGCCAGAGTGAGGTCTGCATAGACAGGCCCGGACGTGAGAAGCAGCGCGTCTGTATCCCTGATGAGCGGGAAGACGCCGATTTCTTGAACCCATTGTCTGGCGCGCGACCATTTCGCAGCGCAATCCGGGCCTTGGACGCATGTCGTCACCACTGTCGATTTCTTGGTGATCTTTGCAATTTGACTTTCCGGGATAGCCTTCGCAGCTTCATTAAAGGCGTCGATATCCCCCGGCTCCTGGCAATAAGGATTCACCGCCGGGACGGAGGCATTGGGAGGAAGCAATTCCAGTCGGTGCGGACGCCAGCCCGAGCTTCGCGAGAAATCAACAAGATAATAGCCCGCGTGTCCGCCTGATGAATTCCTAATCTCCCAAACTCCGCGTGCAGTTTCTCCGTATCTGCCTCGGACGAGCACGACGGGCTTTTCCACCAGCAGATTCCCAACAGTACGCGCATAGCGGTCGGTGATCGGCGTAGAATGGACGCGAACCTCGACGCCGTCAGCTATCCAAGCTGCCTTTCCGGACCCATGAAAGAAGGCACCCATTTGGGCATTGTCGCCTGCACTGGCCGCCGCCCAATATTTTGCGATTGCCACCTGAGCGGGACCGTCCGCTTCTCGAGCGGCGGTTTCGGGCAAGGTTGTCGCCCCTCCCTTGCACTGAACAAGCTGCGCATGGATCATGGAATTCGCGACAACGTTACCGAGGATATTCGCCATCGCTGGTGTCGGTACAATGCTCGCTGACAGCGATGCGACACAGCCTGCAAGCGTTGCGAAAAAATGAAACTTCATTGAGTTCCCCCTCAGGCCCCTCTGCAAGTCGGGTATGGGCAACATATTTCGGGCCACTGAGGTTCGCAATGCGCCGGAAGCGGCATCCCCGCCCAGGTTGATCCGAAATGGCTGCAATGGGGTGGGTAGGCGACGGTCCGCTCTCGGCCGTGATCCGGTGGTAAGGGGCCATTGGGCGGGGTAATATCGGTAGATGGCGGAACTTAATAAAACAGTGTTGACCCTCCGTTTCTTTGGCGATGACCTTGATCCGGATGAAATTACCGCCCGGCTCGGTTGCGTGCCTACGGTGGGTGCGAAGAAGGGCGGTGCATGGATCACGAAGGGCGGTACGGAGAAAGTAGCGCGCACCGGATTTTGGCGGTTAGCTGTTAAGGATCGACAGCCGGGTGATCTTGATGCTCACGTTACCGAGTTGCTTACACTTTGCAGCGACGATCTATCCGTCTGGGCCGATTTGACAGCCCGGTTTGCGGCGGACATTTTCTGCGGCGTCTTCATGGAAGAAAGTAACGAGGGGACGACTCTGTCGGCGGAAACCATGAAAAAAATGGGATTACGTAACCTTCCTCTCGATCTTGATATTTATGGTCGGACATCGTCCGACTGAATGTCCGCAACCGGTAAATTGCGCAGCTCGGCCCTACGGCGACAATGTCGTCGTATCCGGACGGGTCAGCCGTTGCGCGTGTGGAACCATGTGCACCGGCTCTCAGGGGCTGAAAACGGTCATCTTCTTCTCCCCTCCTTGGAAAGGAGGGGCTGGGGGTGGGTGCCGCCGAGGCACTCGGCGCTCTTCGCGCGTGTTGTCTCGACGACGCCATCGAGATTTTCCATCACGTCGCCATTCCAGAAGCGGACCACCGTCCAACATTGTCGATCAGATAGTCTGACCGCCGACCATCGCCACCACCCGCGCGGCAATTGCCAGCGAAGCGGTAAGCCCCGGCGATTCGATTCCGAAAAGATTCAGCAGGCCAGGCAGGCCATGGGTTTGCTCATTCTGTATTACGAAATCTTCGGTTGCCATCCCGGGACCGGCCAGTTTGGGGCGGATGCCGGCATAGGCGGGATGGAGCCGATCCTCCTCGGCGTCCGGCCAGATCCGGCGCGCGGCGCTAAGGAAATCCGCTTTCAGCGCCGGGGCGACCGTATAATCGATGGCGTCGATCCAATGGATGTCCGGCCCGAAGCGTGCCTGCCCGTCGAGATCCAGTGTGAGATGGGTGCCAAGGCTCGCCGGCCCCGGCACCGGATAGATGAGTCGCGCAAACGGCACCCGTCCGGCGTATGAGAAATAGCACCCCTTGGCGAGGAACAGCGGCGGCACCAGCCTCGGATCGAGCGCGTCGATTGTCCGCGCCAGCGCCTGCGCGCCGAGCCCGGCGGCATTGACGAGGATCGGCGCCGCCAAACGCGTTTCTCCGACTCGCGCCGCCCAGTGGGATCCGACCCTCATGACGGCATCGACCGGCGCGTCGCACACCAGCCTCGCCCCATGCGCTTCGGCCTCGCCCAGCAGCGCCACCATCAAGTCGTGCTGGTCGACGATGCCGCTCGAGGGCGAGTAGATGGCGCCCGCGCAGACCAGCGCCGGTTCGATCGCGCGGGCCTCGGCGGGTCCAAGCCGCACGAGATCCTCCACGCCCGCCTCGCCGCCGCGCGCCATCACCGCGTCGAGCGCTGGAAACTCCTCCTCGCTCGCGGCGATGATCAGTTTGCCGCAGCGCCGGTGGGCGACGCCACGCCTTTCGCAGAAATCATAGAGCAGGCGGCGCCCTTCCACGCAGAGTCCCGCCTTCAGCGATCCTTCGGGATAATAGAGCCCGGCATGGATCACCCCGCTGTTGCGGGCGGAAGTGATCGTCCCGAACTGCCGCTCGCGCTCCAGGATCATCACTTCATGGCCGGCGAGCGCGAGCGCCCGCGCAATCGCAAGGCCCACTACGCCTGCCCCGACTACGATGGCGTCAACCTCGTCCATGTCCCATTATTACCTCACGGTCTATGGCATGGCCCAATGAAAAGGTCTCCTTGACCCTTAGGCGTTCCGTGCCAACCTGCCTCCGGGAAAGCCGGGGCAGATCAGTGCCGCTGATACGGCCGGAAACAGGCGCGGAGCTCCCCGACGTACAGCGCGGGCTGCTCGAACGCGGCGAAATGGCCGCCGCGGTCGAGCTCGTTCCAGTAGACGATGTTGCGGTAATTCCTTTCGGCCCAGCGGCGCGGCATCTTCCTGATCTCGCGGGGGAAGATGCTCGCGCCGGTCGGCACGACGACCGAGAAGCCGTCCGAGAAATAGCTGAGGCTTTCCCAATAGAGGCGGGCTGACGAGGCGCCGGTGTCGGTCAGCCAATAGAGACTGATGTTGTCGAGCATCTCGTCCTGGCCGAGGATATTTTCGGGCGCGCCCTGACAGTCGGTCCACTCATAGAATTTCTCGTAGATCCAGGCCGCCTGACCCGCCGGAGAGTCGGCCAGGCCATAGCCGAGCGTCTGCGGGCGGGTCTGTTGCAGGCGCGAATAGCCGACTCCGTCCTTGTCGAATTTCTCCGACTGCTTGGCAGCGGCCTTCTCCTCCTCGCTCCAGTTCGCCCGATTTTCGACGTCGGGGACGGCGAACAGCAGGTTGAGGTGGATCGCCTCGAGCCCCTTTGGCGCGATGATACCGAGCTGGGTGGCGATCGCCGTGCCCCAGTCGCCGCCCTGGGCCACCCAGCGATCCTGGTAACCGAGCCGGTTCATCAGTTCGACCCAGGCCTCGGCGATGCGGGGAATGCCCCAGCCAGTACGGGTCGGCCGACCCGAGAAACCGAAACCAGGCAGTGAAGGGATGACGAGGTGGAAGCTGTCGCGTGCGTCGGCGCCATGCCGCGCCGGATCGGTGAGCGGGCCGATCACCTTGAGGAATTCGATCACCGAGCCCGGCCAGCCATGGGTGATCAGCAGCGGCAAAGCATCGGGATTGGGTGACCGGACATGGAGGAAGTGGATCGGCAGGCCGTCTATCTCGGTACGGTAATTGCCGATCTCGTTGAGCCGGGCCTCGCAGCGCCGCCAGTCATAGCCGGTGCGCCAATAGTCGCAGAGCGCCTTGATCGTGGCGAGCGGCACGCCCTGGCTCCAGTCATCGACCGTCTCGCGATCGGGCCAGCGGGTCGCATCGAGCCGCCGATGCAAGTCCTCGATGTCGGCCTGGGGGATGTCGATCATGAAACGCTCGATCATCGACATCCAACCCCCCGATTATATTTGCTTTTCCCTGGCCTAGTCCGGGGGCTCGCTTCCTGCGATGAGCCGGATTGAACAGAAAGCGGTTCCGCAGGTCAAGGCCGGGGCGACGCCCCCGTTCGCCGAGGAAGCGTCGGCAATGATGGGCCGGTCGGCTATGCCCTGCTCCGATAGGGCCGGAAGCAGGCGCGGACCTCCTCGATGTACAGCGCCGGCTGCTCGAACGCGGCGAAATGGCCGCCGCGGTCGAGCTCGTTCCAGTAGATGATGTTGCGGTAATTCCTTTCGGCCCAGCGGCGCGGCGTCCTGATGATCTCGCGCGGGAAGATGCTGGCGCCGGTCGGCACGTCGACCGAGAAGCCGCCCCTGAAATAGCTGAGGCTTTCCCAATAGAGGCGGGCCGAGGAGGCGCCGGTGTCGGTCAGCCAGTAGAGCGAGATGTTGTCGAGCATCTCATCCTGGCTGAGGACATTTTCGGGTGCGCCCTGGCAGTCGGTCCACTCATAGAATTTCTCGTAGATCCAGGCCGCCTGACCCACCGGAGAGTCGGCCAGGCCATAGCCGAGCGTCTGCGGGCGGGTCTGTTGCAGGCGCGAATAGCCGACTCCACTCTCGTTGAATTTCTTGGCATGCTTGGCAGCGGCCTTCTCCTCCTCGCTCCAGTTCGCCCGGTTTTCGACGTCGGGGATGGCGAACAGCAGGTTGAGGTGGATCGCCTCGAGCCCCTTTGGCGCGACGATGCCGAGTTGGGTGGCGATCGTCGCGCCCCAGTCGCCGCCCTGGGCTACCCAGCGATCCTGGTAACCGAGCCGGTTCATCAGCTCGACCCAGGCCTCGGCGATGCGAGGAATGCCCCAGCCGGTACGGGTCGGTCGACCCGAGAAGCCGTAACCGGGCAGCGAAGGGATGACGAGGTGGAAGCTGTCGAGCGCGTCGGCGCCGTGCCGCGCCGGATCGGTGAGCGGGCCGATCACCTTGAGGAATTCGATCACCGAACCCGGCCAGCCATGGGTGATCAGCAGCGGCAAAGCATCGGGATTGGGTGACCGGACATGGAGGAAGTGGATCGGCAGGCCGTCTATCTCGGTACGGTAATTGCCGATGTCGTTGAGCCGGGCTTCGCAGCGCCGCCAGTCATAGCCGGTGCGCCAATAGTCGCAGAGCGCCTTGATCCTGGCGAGCGGCACGCCCTGGCTCCAGTCGTCGACCGTCTCGCGGTCGGGCCAGCGGGTCGCATCGAGCCGCCGGTGGAGATCCTCGATGTCGGCCTGGGGGATGTCGATCATGAAACGCTCGATCATCGACATCGCCCCCCCTGATTGTCTCGCGTCACCCCGAATGTCCGGGGCGCGCTATCTGCGCTACGCCGGAATGAACAGAAAGCGGGACCCCTGGTCAAGCCTGAGGTGACGGTGGAGATCAGCTGCGCGGTGAACGGGAGGAGTCCGCGCCGCTCCTGCCGCCAAGCGCTTCCGCCAGCGAGCGGGTCGCGCTGCCGCGCTCCGCGGGCCGGGGCTGATCGGGCGCGGGCGACCAGCCGGTCAAATAGATAATCTCGAAGCTTTCCCTCAGCCGGCCGTCATCATCCGCGTCTGCCGCAAAGGCGGCGAAGATCTCGGCAAGCCAGGCGCGGCCGGGGCCGGTGCGGACGCGTTGCGATAGGATGTTGGTGGCAGCCATGCCGCGCAGATCGCGCATCAGCGCCAAGGGATCGCCATAGCCGACCTTCAGGCTTTCGCCATCGGCGACCTGCAGCGCGAAACCGGCGCGCGAAAGCAGGTCGCCCGCGGCGCGCACGTCGATCTGCGGATGGATGCGGGGCATCACGCCGCCGCTGACGGCGCTGTCGGCGGCGAGCAGCGCCGATTTGAGCCAGGCGAGGCTGCCCGCGCCGAGCAAGGCGCCGAGGAACAGCCCGTCGGGCCGCAATATCCGGCGGATCAGCGTTAGCGCGCCGGGCAGGTCGTTGACGGTGTCGAGCACGCCGACCGAGACGACGAGGTCGAAGCTGCCATCGGCGAAGGGCAGGCGATCCTCGTCGCATTGCACGCCGCCGCCGGCGCGGGCGAAGGCGAAACCGGTATCGGCGGCGACGATCCTGCGGCCTGGCGCCGCGAAACGGGAAGCGATGCACCCGCCATGGCTGCCGAGGATCAGCGCGCTGACGAAATCGCGCTGCACCAGGCCGAGGCGCTCGGCCAGTTCATCGGCCATATGGTCGATCAGAAAGCCATGGTCGGCAAATGAGTGCGCGGCGCGATCACGGCGCAGCCGCCGCACGACGCGATCGAAAATGTCGGGCTGCTCCATTGCCCGGCTTGTGCCGCCACGCGCCTTGCGTGACAAGAAGCGATGGGGCTGTTCGGGGCGTTGAGGGCGATCGGCGACGGGGCGCTGCGCTATGCGTTGCCGCCGCGCTGTCCCGGCTGCGGCGCGATCACCCCCGACATGCACCAATTCTGTCTCGACTGCTGGAAGCGGCTCGACTTCCTCGGCCCGCCACAATGCGCGCGCTGTGGTGACCCGTTCGAGCTGGACCCCGGTTCCGGCGCGCTCTGCGGCGCCTGCCATGCCGAGCCGCCGTCGATCGACGCGATGCGGGCGGCGGTCGCTTATGGTCCGATCGCTCGCGCGTTGGCATTGAAGCTCAAACATGGCAGGCGCCCCGGCATCTCCAGGACGATGGCCGCCCAGATGCGCCGGCACCTGCCCGAAGAGCCGGGCTGGCTGGTGATGCCGGTACCGCTCCATCGGTGGCGGGTCTGGCGGCGCGGCTATAATCAGTCGGCGCTGATCGCCCGGGCGCTGGTCAAGGACTCCGCGCATGCGCTGATGCTCGACCAGCTCATCCGCACCAAGGCGACGCCGATGCTGCGCGGCATGGGGCCTGCCGGTCGCCGAAAGACGGTGCGCGGGGCCTTCGCGGTGCGTGACCGCGACGCGGTGGCCGGGCGGCGCATCGTGCTGATCGACGACGTCTATACGACCGGTGCCACGGCCAATGCCTGTGCAAGGGCGGTGAAGCGGGCAGGGGCGGCGCGGGTCGAGCTGATATGCTGGGCACGCGTGGTTCGCGGCGGCGCCGAGCCCGGCGATGACGCGTTGACATTCGGCGCCGGCGACAACATTTCGGCCTGAAAGGACCGCACATACATGGCCAGGATCGAAATCTACACCAAAGCCTATTGCCCCTATTGCTCGCGCGCCAAGGCGTTGCTCGAGACCAAGGGCGTGGCGTTCGAGGAATATGACGTGAGCCGAGGCGGTCCCGATCGCGAGCGGATGCTGGCGCGGGCGCCCGGACATTTCACGGTTCCGCAGATCTTCATCGACGACCGCCATGTCGGCGGCTGCGACGATATTTTCGCGCTCGATCGCGCCGGCAAGCTCGACCCGCTGTTGCAGTCGTGATGCGGATAGCGTTGCACCAAAGCCGCACCGGCGTCGATCCGGCGACAAATGCGATTGCGCTGCTCACCGCGATCGAGGACGCGAAGGCCGGCGGGGCGGACATGCTGTTCACGCCCGAAATGTCGGGCCTGCTCGATCAGAACCGGGTCCGCGCCGCCGTGCATCTCCGCGAGGAGGCCGACGATCCGACGCTGGCCACGGTTCGTGCGGCAGCGAAACAGCAGCGGCTGTGGGTATCGATCGGTTCGCTGGCGTTGAAGGGTGGGGCCGATGGCCGGCTCGTCAATCGCGCCTTCGTGATCGACGATCAGGGCGAGATCCGCGCGCGCTATGACAAGATCCATCTGTTCGACGTCGACCTGCCGACCGGCGAGAGCTGGCGTGAATCGGCGGCCTACGCACCGGGCGAACGCCCGGTCGTGGTGACGACGCCGTGGGCGAAGCTCGGCCTCTCGGTCTGCTACGACATCCGTTTTCCCGATCTCTATCGTGCCTTGAGCGACGCGGGAGCCGAGCTATTGTCGGTGCCAGCCGCTTTCACGGTGCCGACCGGCAAGGCGCACTGGCATGTGCTGCTCCGCGCGCGCGCGATCGAGGCGGGCGCATTCGTGGTCGCGGCGGCGCAAGCGGGCGAACATGAAGATGGCCGCCGCACATTCGGCCATTCGCTGGTGGTGGATCCCTGGGGAGAGATATTGCTCGACATGGATGACGGACTCGGCGTCGGTTTCGCCGATCTCGATATGGCGCGGCTCGCCGACGTGCGGGCGCGCGTACCCGCGCTTCGTCACCGGCGCCCGATCGGTGCACCCGAGATCGCATCATGATCGTTTTCGATCTTATTTGTAAAAACGCCAGCCATGTCTTTGAAATATGGTTCGGATCGACAGCGGACTATGAAGAGCAAAAGGCGCGTGGGCTGGTTGTCTGCCCCTATTGCGGATCGGCCGATGTCGACAAGGCGGTGATGGCCCCCAATGTCGCCGCCAAGGGCAATCGCGGCGGCGAAATTGTCCCGGCATCGCCGGCGGCTGCGGCGGGCGCGACCAATATGCCGCCGCCGCAGGAGTTCAAGGCGATGGTGGCGAAACTGGCCGAAGTCCAGGCCAAGATGCTCGAAGGCTCCGAATATGTCGGCAGCAAATTTGCCGACGAGGCGCGCTCGATGTACCATGGCGAACGGGAGGCGCGCACGATCCATGGCCAGACCACGGCCGCCGAGGCGCAGGCGCTGATCGAGGAAGGCGTGCCGGTCGCGCCGTTGCCGCTGCCGCTTCGGCCGCCTGAAAGCTCGAACTGATCTGCACCGGTCGTCCGCCTCGCGGCACGACGTCGGGCCGGTGTGTAGGAAGCTGCCTTTGCCGGACGTCCTGTCGATCAGGCATCCGAAGAGGCTGACGGAATGAACGGTGATCGATCCGGAGAGGCGACGGGCGAGCCGCCCTATCGCTGGGTTATCGTGGCGGCGGGCGGCGCGATGGGCTGCGTCGCGATGGGCGCGATGTTCTCGCTGCCGATCTTCATCCGGCCGATCGCGGCGAGCACCGGCTGGTCGATCACGGGCGTATCGAGCGCGATGACGGTGGCGTTCCTGGCGATGGCGTTCGGCAGCATGATCTGGGGCGGGCTTTCCGATCGCTTCGGCCCGCGCATCGTCGTGCTCGCCGGCGCCGTCCTGCTGGCGGCGGGGCTCGGTCTCGCGAGCCGGGCTTCGTCGTTGTTCGTCTTTCAGGCGCTGTTCGGGCTGATCGTCGGCGGAAGCTGCTCGGCGCTGCTCGTACCGCTGATGGCGACGGTGACCGGATGGTTCGAGAGCCGGCGCAGCCTCGCCGTGTCGCTCGTGTCGGCGGGCATGGGGATGGCGCCGATGACGATGTCGCCGCTCGCGGCCTGGCTGGTCTCGCGCCACGACTGGCGAAGCTCGATGCTGGTCATTGCCGCGATCGTCGCAGCAGTGACGATTCCGCTCGCCTTGCTGATCCGGCGGCCGCCGGTGCTGACGGGTTCGAAGACCGGGGCGGCGCGCGGCACGGACGTGCCCGCGATGTCGCTCGCCCAGGCGATCCGGTCGCCGCAATTCGTCGTGCTGGTGCTGACCAACTTCTTCTGCTGCGCGACCCATAGCGGCCCGATCATCCACACCGTCAGCTATGCGCTCGCCTGCGGAATCCCGATGATGGCGGCGGTGACGATCTACAGCGTCGAGGGGCTGGCGGGGCTAGGGGGGCGGATCGGATTCGGCCTGCTCGGCGACCGCTATGGAGCGAGGCGGGTGCTGGTCGCGGGCCTGCTCGTCCAGGCCCTGGCCGCGCTCGCCTATACGCAGGTGCGCAGCCTTGGCAGCTTCTATGCGGTCGCGGGACTTTTCGGCTTCATCTATGCCGGGATCATGCCGCTCTATTCGGTGCTCGTGCGCGAGAATTTCCCGCTCGGGATGATAGGGACGGTGATCGGCGGCACCGCGATGGCAGGCGGGCTGGGCATGGCGACGGGGCCGGTCGCGGGCGGGCTGATCTACGATCATTTCGGCAGCTATAGCTGGCTGTTCGTCGCCTCCTGCGCCTTCGGTATCGGCGCCTTCCTGATCGCGCTGACCTTCCGGCCCTTCCCTGAAGGCGCCGCAACGCCCGCCGCCGCCTGACGCACATTGACGCTGGCCGGTCGCCTGTGGCAATCGGCGCTCTAGCCGCGGGTGTAGCTCAATGGCAGAGCAGAAGCTTCCCAAGCTTACGACGAGGGTTCGATTCCCTTCACCCGCTCCACGCTTCGTCGAAACTGCGCGGGATTGACACGGTTTCCTCCAGGACGATCGTCTATTTCGGCTATCTGGGCGACGAGGAGAGTGATGCTCCCATCGTCCGCGACCGGCTCGGCTATATGGAGACGCAGCTCCATTGGCTGTTCCAGCTTGTCGAGCGGATGGAGCCACGGCCCGCCGTCCTGGTCGCCTATGTCGCGCCGCGCGCGTGGGACGGTGCCGTGCATCAGGCGATCGCGCGATATCGCTTCATCGTCGACCAGGGCTCGGTCGAGGCCGATCGGCGCAACCGGTTCGAATATCCCGGTTTTCGCGCGATGAAGCTGCTGGCGCAGGCGTCGGCGCCCGACGATCTGATCTATTATTGCCACAGCAAGGGGATCGTACAGCTCGCCGAGAGCAAGATGGGGCTGTTTCGCCTGCATACGACGGTGGGCCTCACCGCCGATCTGGCGCAGCTCCGCGACGATCCGGGACTGGACCGAGCGGGGATCTTCCCGAGCCGCTGGGGGTGGTGCTGGTTCAACTTCTTCTGGGTCAAGGCCGGGTATATGGCCGGGCGGACGGTGGAGGTGTCCGCGGACCGCTATCATTTCGAAGCGCTGATCGGCAACCGGGGCGACAAGCAGGCGTATCGCCCCGTGCTGCCGCTGATCGACCGGCTGCCCTTCGCGGACAGCGGCATCGCGCTCAAGCCCTGGTATCGCCCGGAGGAGACATCGACCCCCGAATTGCTGGCGACCTATTATCGCTATGCGCATATGGCGTCCCCGGCCGAAGCCGACGTCGCGCGCGGGCGCCACATGGCGGCACGCGGTGCGCCAGAGACCGCGATGTCCCGCCCCCCGAGCCTATGGGCGCGGCTGTCGCTCTTCCGGAAATCGGGCAGGCCGGAGGGGCGGCAATAGGTCGGACAAGCCGCTTGCATCCCGGACTTGGCGGTCTAGAAGACGCGGGCGCGCCCCGATAGCTCAGCAGGACAGAGCAACGGTTTCCTAAACCGCAGGTCGGGAGTTCGAGTCTCTCTCGGGGCGCCAGCTTGTGTTCCAGCCTCAGGCGCCGGCAGTCGCATCCGCGACTTTGGCTTTCCTCGCATAAGCTCGGGCGGCCGTTCGGCCTTGCGAACCCTGACGGGTTCGAAGCAACTCCTTTCGGCGCCAGCTTGGAAGTCGCCAAGAAATTGTTGGTCTGGAGCAGCCCGGGTTGGGAGACGATCGGGCGCCTTTCTGCTATGCGGCGATCCATGAGTCGCCCCACCTCCCGCGCATCCTCCGTCGCCACAACCGAACGGCCGCTTCGTCTCGCCTTGCTCCGCGGATTGAAAGGGCGTTGCCCGGCTTGCGGAGAGGCTGCGCTGTTCGGTCGTTTCCTCAAGCCCGTGCCCCATTGCCCCGCCTGCGGCCAGCAATGGCACCATCAGCGCGCCGACGATCTGCCCGCTTATCTGGTGATCCTGGTCCTCGGCCATCTGCTCGCGCCGTTGATCGTCGCGACCACGCTCAGTTTTGATCCGCCCGCATGGGTCGAGATGACCCTGTGGCCGGCCTTGGCCCTGGTCGCCGCGCTGCTGATGATCCAGCCGGCAAAGGGGGCGGTGATCGCGCTGCAATGGGCGCGGCGCATGCACGGCTTCTGATCCGCGGCCCGGCAGGAGCGCGATCGACATCCCCCTGATCGCCTGCCCCCTCGCGCTCACGGCGCGGTTCGGACGGTCGCGCTGGCTGAAGGACGGACGATGAAGTTTTGGGTCGTGGCGATAGCGGCGGTGGTCGGCGCGCTCGCGGCAATCCCGCTGATCCCGCTCGCCAGCGTCGTGGATTCGGCCCGGCTCCGCCAGATGGGTGTGGAGGCCGGGCAGATCGAGGGTACGATCCGAAGCGGGCATCTCTATGAGGTCAGGCTCGGCAGCATCGCGCTCGGCGACGTCAGCAGCCGTCTGAACCTGGCCGATCTGTCGGGCGGCCGCCTCCGCTTCGATCTCGACGGCAATGATCCGGTGTCCCGGCTCAGCGGCGGGGTAAGCTATGGCCTGGGGGGCGCGGGGCTCGACGATTTCAGCGTGGGAACGGCGCTTGTGGCCGGTCCGCAGCCGCTCGGGAACATCACCATCGTCGTCGAGGGGCTGACGGTGCGCTTTTCCGGCGGCGCGTGTCATGAGGCGCAGGGCAGGGTGCGGGCCTATCTGTCGGCGGCGGCCGGCGCGGTCGGTTTGCCGAGCGAAATGAGCGGAACCGCGTCGTGCCGCGACGCCGTATTGACCTTCGATCTCGCCGGCGCCGGCGGACGCGAGCAACTGCTGCTGACGATCCCGTCTGCCCGGAAATATCGCGTGCGGGCGCTGATCAAGCCGGTCTCGCGGGCGATGGAGGAGCAGCTCAAGGCCAAGGGGTTCGTCCCGGTCGAGGACGGCCTAGCCTATGAGGAGGAGCGGACGGTTTGAGGGCGAGCTAAACGCTTCCCCCTGCGCCTGCCGCACGCCATAAGCCGGCCATGATCCTGGCGCGCCTCCTTGCCTTTCTTTCGCTGCTGCTGCTGCCGGCCGGCGTCGTGCAGGCCGCGCATATCCGCGCCAACCTTGAGGCGGAGACGCCGACGCCCGCGCCAGGGGGAGGAACCACGCTGGCGCTGCGGATGACGCCCGAGAAGGACTGGCATGGCTATTGGCTCAATCCCGGCGATGCGGGGGCGCCCGTATCGATCGACTGGCTGCTGCCGCCGGGTGTCGAGGTCGGTCCGCTGCGCTATCCGGTGCCCCAGCGGCTGATCGTCGCGGGGCTGATGAACTATGTTTATGAGCGCCCCTATGCCCTGCTCATGCCGGTCAGCATCGCCAAAAGCGTCGCGCCGGGCACGAGGCTGCGGCTGACCGGACGGGCGCGCTGGCTTGCCTGCTCACCGTCGATCTGCGTTCCCGAGCGCGCGCAGGTGGCGATCGAGCTGATCGCCGGCCGGGGCGCGATCGATCGCGTGCAGCGCGCCCGCTTCGACGAGTGGCGCGCCGCGCTGCCCCTTCCGCTGGGTCAGCCCGCCACGTTCGAGACCAGGGCGGGCAAGATCCGCATAGCCATAGCCCTGCCCGAGGCGCGGGCCGCGGACGCGCGCTACTTCTATCCTGTGACCGAGGATGTGATCAGCTATGCCGCGCCGCAGACGATCAGCGGCAATGGCGATCGGCTCATCATCGAGGTGCAGGCGGCCAGCCCGATGAGACGGACCGACCGGATCGAGGGCGTGCTCGCGATCGGCGAGGATCGGGGCCTGTCGATCGTCGCGCGGCCGGGCCCCGTGCCGGCCGCCGGCGTGCCGCTGGCCGCCAGCGAGGGAGGCAAGGCGGATTGGCAGGTACGGACGTTCCTGATCGCCCTCGGCGGCGCGATTGCCGGCGGGCTGTTGCTCAACGTGATGCCATGCGTCTTTCCGATCCTGAGCCTCAAGGCGCTGAGCCTCGCGCGTAGTGGCGAGACCGACCGCCAGGCGAGGACCGAGGCGATAGCCTATAGCGCGGGCATCGTGCTGAGCTGCATCGCGCTCGCCCTGCTGCTGCTTGGCCTGCGGGCGGGCGGAGCCTCCGCCGGCTGGGGCTTCCAGCTGCAGGATCCGCGCATGGTGATGCTGCTGCTGCTGCTCGTAACGACGATCAGCCTCAATCTGGCGGGACTGTTCGAGTTGCGCTCGATCGGCCTGGGGGAGGCGATTACGCGAGGCCATGGCGCAGCTCCGGCCTTCTGGACCGGCGTGCTGGCAGCGCTGGTCGCCACTCCCTGTTCGGGGCCGTTCATGGCGGGCGCGGTCGGCGTCGCGCTGCTGTTGCCGGCGGGGTTGGCTGTCGCGGTGTTCGCGGGGCTTGGGCTGGGACTGGCGCTGCCCTTCCTGATATTGGGCTTCGTGCCGGTGCTGCGTCGTCGGCTGCCGCGTCCGGGGGCGTGGATGGAGCGCGTGCGGCGCCTGTTGTCGCTGCCGATGTTCGCCACGGCGATCGCGCTCGCCTGGCTGCTCGGGCGGCAGGCGGGGAGGGACTGGATGGCGGCCGGGATCGGCGGGGCGCTGGTGCTGGGCGCCGCGCTCTGGTGGGTCGGAGTCCGGCAGCGGCGGGGCCGGGCGATGAGCTGGATGCCCGTTCTGCCGGCACTGGCCGCCGTGCTCGGGTTGGCCGCGCTGACCCCCGCCGGCGGTTCGAGTGCTACGGCCGAGGCGCGGCGTCCGGCCGGGACCGAGCGCTTCAGCGAAGCCCGCCTCGCCGACCTCGTCGCGCGGCGGCGCCCGGTTTTCCTCTATTTCACCGCCGACTGGTGCCTGACCTGCAAGGTCAATGAGCGGAGCGCAATCGAGCGCGAAGCGGTGCGCGAGGCCTTCGCCAAGGCGGGCGTTACGGTAATGGTGGGTGACTGGACCGAAGGCGACCCGGCGATCGGCCGCTTCCTCGAGAGCAAGGGACGCTCCGGCGTGCCGCTATATCTGTTCTATCGTCGCGACGGGCGGATCGAGACATTGCCCCAGTTGCTTACATCGTCGATGTTGACCCGACTTGCCGGCTGACGGGGGCGGAGGTCCGGGCGCGAGCCTATATCGTGATGGAAAGTGAAGTGACCGAAGACCGTCCGATCAGCTCGCCCTGCGTGAACATCTGTACGCTCGATCCCCGACGAAATCTCTGTCTCGGCTGCTTCAGGACGATCGATGAGATTGCCCATTGGCCTTCGGCCGATGACCGGTGGAAACGCGCGGTGCTCGCCCGCCTCGACCAGCGCCGCCGCGCCGAGTCGAACGAGGGGTGACCGACACGTCCGGCCGATCGCGCGTCAGGCCTTGAGGAAGCTCCATCCCAGCGGCGGAAGAGCGATCACGCCGCGGTCGATCCGGCAGCCGCCCTCGCTCAGCACAGCGCTAGCGGCCGCGAATTGCTCCGGCAGTTTCCACCGCATCGCATGGCGGGCGAAATTATAGATGCAGAGCATCGCCTCGTCGCCCGCACTGCGCGTGAAGACGAGCAGGTCTTCCGGCGTTTCGACGAAGGCGATGTCCCCGTCATGCAGAGGGCGCTGCGCGCGCCGGAGGGCGAGGGCGGTCCGGTAGAAGCCGAGGATCGATCCGGGGTCGCCGGATTGAACATCGACGGCGCGCGCGCGATGTTGCTCAGGGATCGGCAGCCAGGGCTTGCCGGTACTGAAGCCGGCCTGTTCGGCAGCGCTTTCCCACGGCATCGGCGTGCGGCAGCCATCACGCCCCTTGAACGAGGGCCAGAAGCGAATTCCATAAGGGTCGCGCAGATCCTCGAAAGCGAGCTCGGCCTCGGGCAGGGCGAGCTCTTCGCCCTGATAAAGGCAGATCGTGCCCCTGAGCGCGATCAGCACTGCGAGCGACAGGCGCGCGATCCGGGCCGGATCGTCGCCGGGCTGGGCGAAGCGGCTGACATGGCGCGTGACATCATGGTTGGACAGTGCCCAGCAGACCCAGCCGTCCCGCGCCGCCGCCTCGAATATCTCGACGGTCGTGCGGAAGAAGGCAGGGGTGAACTCGCGGCCGAACAGATCGAAGGTATAGCAGAAATGGAGCGTGTCGCCGCCTGACGTGTAGAGGCCGACGGTCGTCGGCGAGCGATCACCATCGCCCACCTCGCCGACCGCGATCGTGCCGGGATAGTCGTCGAGCAGCCTGCGGACCTCGCGCAGGAAATCGAGATTTTCGGGCTGGGTCTTGTCGTAGAGATGCTCCTGGAAACCGTAAGGATTGGTGTCCGGAACGTCGTTCGCGGCGTTGCGCGTCGCGGGCGGATTGTCGCGCAGCTTCGCATCGTGGAAATAGTGATTGCATGCGTCGAGGCGGAAGCCGTCGACCCCGCGATCGAGCCAGAAGCGCATCGCGTCGAGCAGCCCTTGGCGCGCCGCGGGGGAATGAAAATTGATATCGGGCTGCGACGCCAGGAAGCTGTGCATATAATATTGCATCCGCGTCCCATCCCATTCCCAAGCCGGACCGCCGAAGATCGACAGCCAGTTGTTGGGGGCCGTGCCATCGGCTTTGGGATCGGCCCAGACATACCAGTCGGCCCTGGCATTGTCGCGGCTCGCTCGGCTCTCGCGAAACCATTGATGCTGGTCGGAGGTGTGGCTGAGCACCTGATCGATGATGATCCTGAGCCCCAACTCGTGCGCGCGGGAAAGCAGTGCGTCGAAATCGGCGAGCGTGCCGAACATCGGATCCACGTCGCAATAGTCGGAAACATCATAGCCCATGTCGGCCATCGGCGATTTGAAGAAGGGCGAGACCCAGACCGCGTCGACCCCGAGTGCGGCGATATGGTCGAGCCGGGCGGTGATGCCCTTCAGATCGCCGATGCCATCGCCGTCGCTGTCCTGAAAGGAGCGCGGATAGACCTGGTAGATGACCGCACCACGCCACCAGTCGCGCTCCTCGCTCATATCCTCTCCTCGATCAGCCAGGCGACCATGCGCGGGCCGAGTTGCAGGCCGGCATCATCGTCGTCGAGCCGGCGCCAGCGATGGCCTGGCCTCGCGCCCGGCGCGATGTCGAGCGTCGTAATGCCGCGATTGATCGCGATAGCGATGCGGTGCGGCTGTTCGGGAAGATGCAGCATCATGATCATGCTCGCGGTCTTGGGATCGTGCCAATCCTCCTGGCTGAATTCGCGGCCGTCGAAGCCGAGCCAGTCGACGTCGGCCGGGCCGAGCAGGATGGGGTCGGAGATGGCGGGGAGCGCGGCGCGGATCGCCGCAAGACGGGCGACGAAATCCTCGATCGCGGTGTCGCGCTTCTCCCAGTCGAGCCAGGCGATGGCGTTATCCTGTGCATAGGCATTGTTGTTGCCGCGCTGGGTGCGGCCGCATTCGTCCCCGGCGGTCAGCATGATCGTGCCGCGCGAGGCGAACAGTGTCGCGAGCAGGGCGCGGATGTCGGCGCGGCGAGCGGCGAGGATGTCCGGGGCGTGTGTCTCGCCTTCGACGCCGTTGTTCCAACTGAAATTCTCATTATGGCCGTCGCGATTGGCCTCACCATTGGCTTCGTTATGCTTGGTGCCGTAGGCGGTGATATCGGCGAGGGTGAAACCGTCATGCGCGGCGACGAAGGAGATGCCGCGCCCGCGCTTCTGGCCATGCTGGCCGAAGATGTCGGAGGATCCGGCGAGGCGGGTCGCGAGATCGCCAATGCTGTGCGGGTCGCCGCGCCAGAAACGCCGGACGTCATCGCGATAGCGGTCGTTCCACTCTAGGAAGGGCTCGGGGAAGCAGCCGAGCTGATAGCCGCCAGGGCCGATGTCCCAGGGTTCGGCGATCAACAGCCGGTCGGAGAGGGTGGGGTCGCGTAGCAACTCGCGGAAAAAGGCCGCCTGCGGTTCAAAGCCGTCGCGCGCGCGACCGAGGATCGGAGCGAGATCGAACCGGAAGCCGTCCACGCCGGCATGGGTGACGAAATGGCGCATGGCGTCGAAGATCAGCCTGCGCGTGGCGGGATGATCGCAATCGAGCGTATTGCCGCAGCCGCTGTCATTGGCGAGCGTGCCGGGCTCGTCGCGGATGGTTCGGAAATAGGCGTGATTGTCGATGCCGCGCAGGCACAGCGTAGGGCCGAGCGCATCGCTCTCGCCGCTATGGTTGAAGACGACGTCGAGGATCACGGCGATGCCCGCCGCATGCAGCGCGGCGACGGCGCTGCGCAGTTCGGCGAGGCCGCCCGGTGCAAGGCGTGGATCGAGCGCCATGAAGCCGACCGGATTATAGCCCCAGCTGTTGGTGAGCCCGAGCGGGCCGAGATGGCGCTCGTCGATCCAGGCGGCGACGGGCATCAGCTCGACGGCGCCGACGCCGATCTTCCGAAGATGGGCGATGATCGCCGGGTGAGCGAGTGCCGCGATCGTCCCGCGCTGGGCTTCGGGAATAGCGGGGTGGAGCCGCGTGAAGCCGCGGACATTGACCTCGTAGATCAGCCCGCCGGGGCTGAACAGCGGTGGCAGGTGGGGAAGCGGGTCGGGAAGCGCGGTCACGATCCCCTTCGGCATCAGCGGGGCGGTGTCGATACCCTCTTCGCGCGGGGCGGCGAGGCGCGCATCATAGCGATAGGGCCGATCGATCGCCACGGCATAAGGGTCGGCGAGCAGCTTGGCGGGATCGAACCAAAGGCCGCGGCCGGGATCATAGGGACCGTCGGTGCGGAATCCGTAGCGCGCACCTTCGCCGAGGCCGGGCACGGTGGCCTGGAAAATGTCCGCCGGCCCGCGTTCGAGCGCAATGCGCGCCGTCTCCCGGTCATCGGCATCGAAGATCGAGACCCATGCGGCCTCCGCCGTCTCGGACCATAGCGCGAAGTGGACGCCGTCCCCGGCGATGGTAGCGCCGAACCGGGCGGGCGGCGACGTTAGCATTGATGGCATCCGGCATTCCCGCGAAAGCGCGAGGCTGCGCCGTACCGGATCCGAGGGGCGCGCCCGGCTGAGCATAGCTGCGCATCCGGAGATCGGCCCGATCCAGCGGCGCCGGCTATCATGTGATCACGTCCGGACCGGTCCGCCCGCTGTGGCGCTTTATCCCGGCGATCGTCTCGGCGGCCTCGATCAGATCGGCGAGCGCCTCGCCCGTGTCGCGAGCCAGGTCGCCATCGGCGGGTTCGTAGCGCTCGATATATAGCCGGATCGTCGCACCGGAGGTGCCCGTGCCCGACAGCCGCACGACGAAGCGCGAGCCGCCCTCGAACAGGATGCGGACGCCCTGGTTCCGGCTTTCGGAGCCATCGACCGGATCGAGATAGGCGAAATCGTCGGCGGCCTCGACGCGAAGGGCACCGAGCGCGGTGCCCGGCAGCTCGGCCAGCCTGGCGCGCAACTCCGCAATCATCGCGTCGGCAGCCCCGCTGTCTACCCCCTCATAATCGTGGCGGGCATAATAATTGCGGCCGAAGCGCGCCCAATGATCTTCGGCGATCGCTTTGACGGTCTGGCGCCGCACCGCCAGGATGTTCAGCCAGAGCAGCACCGCCCACAGCCCGTCCTTCTCGCGGACATGGTCGGAGCCGGTGCCCGCGCTCTCCTCGCCGCAGATCGTCGCCTTGCCCGCGTCGAGCAGATTGCCGAAGAATTTCCAGCCGGTAGGCGTCTCGAAGAGGGGAATGCCCAGTTCGTCTGCGACGCGATCGGCGGCGGCGCTGGTCGGCATCGAGCGGGCGATGCCGGCCAGCCCGCGTGCATAACCGGGGGCCAGATGCGCATTCGCGGCGAGCATCGCGAGCGAATCCGAGGGAGTCACGAAGATATGCCGTCCGATGATCAGGTTGCGATCGCCGTCACCGTCGGATGCCGCTCCGAAATCGGGGGCGTCGGCACCCATCAACTCGTCATAAAGCTCCCTGGCATGGACGAGATTGGGATCAGGGTGGTGACCACCGAAATCGGGCAGGGGCGTGCCGTTGCGGACCGTACCGGCGGGAGCACCGAGGCGGCGCTCGAGGATTTCGGTCGCATAGGGGCCGGTGACCGCGCTCATCGCGTCGAACGACAGGCGGAAGCCCGATCCGATCAGCGCCCGGATCGCCGCGAAATCGAACAGGCTCTCCATCAGCTCGGCATAGTCGGCGACCGGATCGATGACGCGAACCAGCGTGTCTCCGACATGGGTCTCGCCGTCATGGTCGAGATCGACGTCAGGCCCATCGAGCGTGAGGTAGCGCGTGATCGCCCTGGTCCTGGCAAAGATGGCGTCGGTGATTTTCTCGGGCGCAGGGCCGCCGTTCGAGATGTTGTACTTGATACCGAAATCCTCGGTCGGGCCGCCGGGGTTATGGCTGGCCGATAGAATGATCCCGCCGAACGCGCCATATTTACGGATGACGTGGCTGGCAGCCGGAGTCGAGAGGATGCCGCCCCGTCCGACCAGGATCGTGCCGAAGCCATTGGCGGCCGCCATGCGGATCGCGGTCTGGATTACCTCGCGGTTATAGAAGCGGCCGTCGCCTCCTATCACCAAGGTCTTGCCGGCAAAGCCGTCGAGCGAGTCGAAGATCGCCTGGATGAAGTTCTCGGCATAGCCGGGCTGCTGAAAGACGGGAACCTTCTTGCGCAGGCCCGAAGTTCCTGGCTTCTGATCGTCATAGGGCGTGGTCCCGACTTCGCGGATCGTCATGCGGCCTTCCTGTCCATCAAGTCCTGATAAAGGGCGACGTAGCGCGCGCCGCTTCGGCCCCAGCCGAAATCGCCGCGCATCCCGGCGCGGCGGATCTGCTGCCAGACGCCCGGCGCCGCGTAGAGGGCGATCGCGCGGCTGATCGCGCGCTTCAAAGCATCCCCCGATCCGGCCGCATGGAGAATGCCGGTCGCGCAACCGGCGGTGAGGGAGGCCTCATTGGCGTCGATGATCGTATCGGCAAGCCCGCCGGTTCGTGCGGCGACCGGGACGGTGCCATAGCGCAGGCCGTAAAGCTGCGTCAGCCCACAGGGCTCGAAGCGCGACGGGATCAGAATGGCGTCGGCGCCGGCCTGGATCAAATGGGCGAGCGCCTCGTCATAGCCGGTCACCACACCGATCCGGCCGCGATGGCGCGCGGCAGCTGCGAGCAAGGCGCCCTCGAAGGCGCTGTCGCCCGAGCCGAGCACGACGAGCCGAGCGCCGTTCGCGATAATGTGATCGACCGCATCGACGATAAGGTCGACGCCCTTCTGCCATGTCAGCCGGCTGATGACAGCGAAAATCGGTCCCTTGTCGCGCTTCAGCCCGAAACGCTTCTCGACCGCCCGGCGATTGCCGGCGCGTGCGCCGAGCGAGCGGACCGAGAAATTGGCGGCGAGACGAGGGTCGGTCCCGGGATCCCACTCCGCGAGGTCGATGCCGTTGACGATACCGTGCACCGCGTCGCCACGGCTCCTCAGCAGGCCATCCAGCCCCATGCCGAGGCCGGCTGTGCGGATTTCGTCGGCGTAGGTCGGGCTGACCGTGGTGATCGCGTCGGCATATTGCAGCCCCGCCTTCAAATAGCCGACGCCGCCATAATATTCGACGCCATCGACCGCGAAGGCCTCCGCCGGCAAGCCGAGCCGCGGAAAGATATCGGCCTCGAAACGGCCCTGGAAAGCGAGGTTGTGGACGGTCACCACGACCGGCGTCTGCGGCAGCCGGCCATGGCGGACATAGGCGGCGGTCAGGGCCGCCTGCCAGTCATGCGCGTGGACGATATCGGCCTGCCAGCCCTTGACCGCTCCGGCCGCGACATCGGCCGCGGCGGCGGAAAGCGCCGCGAAGCGCCGCCAATTGTCGGGCCAGTCATGGCCGGCAAGATCGGCATAGGGCCCGCCTTCGCGCGCCCCGAACAAATGGAGTGAATCGAGCAGCAGCAGATCGAGCCCGGCGTGCTTGACCGCGAGCAGCCTGGCCGGTCCGCCGAACAGGTCCTTGTAGCTGTGCACAGCCCTGAGCCTGGGGAATGCGCGCAGGACCTGCGGATAGGCCGGCAGCAGCGACCGGACCTCGACACCGCGCGCGGAAAGCGCGAGGGGAAGAGCGCCCGCGACGTCGGCGAGGCCGCCCGTCTTGATCAGGGGATGAAGCTCGGACGCGACCGAGAGCAGGCGGATCATGATCGGCTTAAGCCGCGAGCCGATTGATCATGTCCTGGGTGATCAGGCAGACGCCTCTTTCGCTGCGGCGGAAGCGCTGCGCATCGGCGACCGGATCCTCGCCGACGATCAACCCCTTGGGAATACGGACACCCTGATCGATCACGACCTTGTGCAAGCGCGCCTCGCGGCCGATCTGGCACCCCGGCATGATCACGGCTTCGGTGATCGAAGAAAAGCTGTTCACGCGGACACCGGTGAACAAGAGGCTACGGTGGAGCGAGGCGCCCGAAATGATGCATCCGCCCGCGACCAGCGATGAGGTGGCGGCGCCCCGGCGGCCGTCGTCATTATGGACGAACTTTGCAGGCGCGGTGACCTCGGCATAGCTCCAGATCGGCCAGTCGCGCTCGTAGAGGTCGAGCTTGGGTACGACGTCGGTGAGGTCGATATTGGCTTCCCAATAGGCGTCGATCGTGCCGACGTCGCGCCAATAGGCTTCCGGCTCGCTCTCTGCGCGGATGCAGCTCTGCGAGAAGAGATGGGCGACCGCCTTCCCGTTGCGAACGATATAGGGGATCAGGTCCTTCCCGAAATCATGGCTCGATCCCGGCTCGGTGGCGTCGCGGCGAAGCTGATCGGCGAGGAAGCGGGTGTTGAAGACATAGATGCCCATCGAGGCGAGCGCGATGTTCGGCTTGCCGGGCATGGCGGGCGGATCGGCGGGCTTCTCGACGAATTTCCTGATGCGGGCCTCCTTGTCGATGTGCATGACTCCGAAGCCGGTCGCCTCCATCCGCGGGACTTCGAGGCAGCCGACCGTCACGTCCGCGCCGGCATCGACATGCTGGCGGAGCATCAGCTCATAATCCATCTTGTAGATGTGATCGCCGGCCAGAATGATCATATATTCAGGGCCATAGGACTCGATGATATCGAGATTCTGGAAGACCGCGTCGGCCGTCCCTTCATACCATTGGGTTTCCGACACGCGCTGGCTCGCCGGCAAGATGTCGAAACTTTCGTTGCGCTCCGGCCGAAGGAAGTTCCAGCCGCGCTGAAGATGGCGGATCAGCGAATGCGCCTTGTATTGCGTGGCGACGCCGAGGCGGCGGATGCCCGAATTCAGCGCGTTGGAGAGGGCGAAATCTATGATCCGGGATTTGCCGCCGAAATAGACCGCCGGCTTGGCGCGGCGATCGGTGAGCTCGTAGAGGCGACTGCCGCGTCCTCCCGCGAGCACATAGGCCATCGCGTCGCGCGCCAGCGGCTGCGAACGCCGTTCTGAGATCATCGAGCCCCCCGGCATCATCCTGCCTCCAGCATCAAGGTCGAAAGCGGCGGCAATATGACCGAGGCATAGCCGTCATCGTCGGCCATGATAAGGCCGCCATTGCCGATATTCGCGCCGCCGTAGACGGCAGCGTCGCTGTTGATGATCTCGCGCCAGGGGCCGCGCTGCGACAGGCGCAGCCGATAGTTCTCGCGCGGAACCGGTGTCATGTTGGACAGGATTGCAATCGGCGCCTGGCCAGGGGCGTGGCGCTCCCAGGCAAATACCGAATTGGCCGCGTCATCCGCCATGATCCAGCGAAAGCCCTCGGCCTCGCAATCGCGGGCATGAAGCGCCGGCCGGTCGCGATAGACCAGGTTCAGGTCGCGCACGAGGCGCCGTACGCCTTCATGGGCGGGCGCCTCGAGCAGGTGCCAGTCTAGCGCGCGCTCCTCGCTCCATTCCGCACGCTGGGCGAATTCCTGACCCATGAATAGCAGCTTCTTGCCCGGATAGCCCCACATCAACGCATAATAGGCCCGCAGGTTCGCGAATTTCTGCCAATCGTCCCCGGCCATCTTGGCAAGCAGCGATCCTTTGCCATGGACGACCTCGTCATGGCTGAGTGGCAGGACATAATTTTCGCCGAAGGCGTACAGGAGGCCGAAGGTGATGTCGTCATGATGGTGGCGGCGATGGATCGGCTCGCGCGCCATGTAGCGCAGCGTGTCGTGCATGAACCCCATGTTCCACTTGAAGCCGAAGCCGAGGCCGCCCTCATGGACGGGATGCGAGACCTTCGGCCAACTCGTCGATTCCTCGGCGATCGTCATGACCCCGGGATGGTGACCATAGACTTCGCGGTTCAGCCGCTGCAGAAAATCCACGGCCTCCAGATTCTCGCGGCCGCCATGGCGATTAGGCAGCCATTCGCCCTCCTTGCGCGAATAATCGAGGTAGAGCATCGAGGCGACCGCATCGACCCGCAAGCCATCGATATGATATTTTTCGGCCCAGTACAGGGCGTTGTTGACGAGGAACGCCTGAACCTCGCGTCGGCCGAAATTGTAGATCGCGGTCTGCCAGTCGGGGTGGAAGCCCTTGCGCGGATCTTCGTGCTCATAGAGCGCGGTGCCATCGAAGCGGGCAAGGCCATGGGCATCGGTGGGAAAATGCGCGGGCACCCAATCGAGGATCACGCCGATGCCGACCCGGTGCGCCCCCTCGACGAAGCGAGCGAAGCCTTCGGGTTCGCCAAAGCGCGCGGTCGGCGCGTAGAGGCCGGTGGTCTGATACCCCCAGCTCGGATCATAGGGATATTCTGAGATCGGCAGGAACTCGATATGGGTGAAGCCCATGTCGACGACATAAGGGATCAGCCGGTCGGCCAACGCATCCCAGCTCAGGAAGCCGCCATCGCCGTCGCGGCGCCAGGAGCCGGCATGGACCTCGTAGATCGACACGGGCTCGCGGCGGATGTCGGCGGTTCGCCAATGGGCGCGGTGCGCCGCGTCGCCCCAGACATGGGCGAGCGGTGCGGTCGTGATCGAGGCCGTCGCCGGGCGCAGCTCGGAACGGAAGGCGAAGGGATCGGCTTTCAAGGGCAGCACCTTGCCGCCAGCGCCGACGATCTCGAATTTATAGGGTTCGTTCTCACCGATGTCGGGGATGAATATCTCCCAGATGCCGGTGTCGCGGCGAAGGCGCATGATATGGCGGCGACCGTCCCATCGATTGAACAGTCCCACGACCGACACGCGGCGGGCATTGGGCGCCCAGACCGCGAAATGGACGCCGTCCGCGCCTTCATGCCGGATCCTGTGCGCGCCGAGCTTATCGAACAGCCGCAGATGCGATCCTTCGCCGATATAATAATCGTCCATCGGACCGAGCACGGGTCCGAAGCTGTAGGGGTCGCCGACGATCCACGATTCAGGGCCGTTTTTCGCGCGGTAGCGCAGCGGCTGCGCGGTGCGGACGCTGATCCTGCCCTCGAACAGACCCGCCTCGTCGACCATCGTGAGCTTGCCCGCGGCCTTGCCCGCGAGCGTCAGCGCCTCGAGCGCCTGCGCCCCCGGAATGAAGGCTCGCGCGATCAGGCCCTTGTCGCCACGATGAACGCCGAGCACGGCGAAGGGGTTACCGTGCGTGCCTCCGACGATCGCGCTGATTTCGGCGGCAGGAAGGGTGGTCGAGCCTGAGATGCTGTCGCTCCGTTCGTTCCCCGGTCGCGGCTGTGGAGAAACGCTGAATCATTCCTGGGATTAAACGGGGATCGCTTTAAAGAACACCCCAGATTTCAGACGCATATTGCCTGATCGTTCGATCGGACGAGAACCAGCCCATTCCGGCGACATTGCGGATCGCCTTGGCGTTCCAGTCGGCCTTGTCGGTCCACAGCCGATCGACCCGACGCTGGGCGGCAGCATAGCTGTCGAAATCGGCGGCGACCATGAACCAGTCATGCTCGTAGAGTCCCGCGACCAGCCCCTTGTAGCGATCACGGTCGTCGGGTGAGAAGACGCCGCCGGCGATCGCCTGCAGGGCCTGGTTGAGCTCGCGCGAGGCTTCGATGACCGCGCGGGGATCGTGGCCCTGCGCGCGCTTCTCGCCGACTTCGGCGGCGGTCAGCCCGAAGATGATGATATTGTCCGGCCCGACATGGTCGCGCATCTCGACATTGGCGCCGTCGAGCGTGCCGATCGTCAGCGCGCCGTTGAGCCCGAACTTCATATTGCCGGTGCCCGAGGCTTCCATGCCGGCCGTGGAAATCTGCTCGCTGAGATCGGCGGCGGGCATCATGATCTCCGCCATGGACACGTTGTAATTGGGCATGAACACGACCTTGAGCAGGCCCTGGACCGCCGGATCGTGGTTGATGACCCGGGCGACGTCGTTGGCCAGCTTTATGATCAGTTTGGCGTTGTGATAGCTCGGCGCGGCCTTGCCGCCGAACAGCTTGACCCGCGGAACCCAGTCGCGTTCCGGATGCGAGCGGATCTGATCGTAAAGCGCCACCGCTTCGATGATGTTGAGCAATTGGCGCTTATATTCGTGGATGCGCTTGATCTGGGTGTCGAACAGTGCGTCCGGATCGACCTTCACCCCCATCCGCTCGCGCAGGAGATTGGCGAGATAGGCCTTCTTGCCGCGTTTCACCGCCGCGAATTTTTCCTGGAAGGCGGGGTCCCGGGCAAAGGCGCCGAGCGCGGCGAGCGCCTCGGTGTCGTCGAGGAAGGCGTCGCCGATCGCCTCGCGGATCAGTGCGGTCAGCTCGGGATTACACTGCATCAGCCATCGCCGCGGTGTGATGCCGTTGGTCTTGTTATTGATCCGGTCCGGATAGAGGCGGTGGAGGTCGGCGAAGACCGTCTCCTTCATCAGCTCGGTGTGCAGCGCGGATACGCCGTTCACGCTATGCGAGCCGGCAAAGGCGAGATTGCCCATGCGGACGCGTCGGTCGCCGCCCTCGTCGATCAGCGAGATCGCGCTGATCTGCGCGTCGTCGAAGCCGCGCTCCTTGCGCGCCTCGATCAGCAGCTTTGCGTTGATCGCATAGATGAGCTGCATGTGGCGCGGCAGCAGCTGCTCGAACAGAGGCACCGGCCAGCTCTCTAGAGCCTCGGGCAGCAGCGTGTGATTGGTGTAGGCGAAGGTCCGCCGGGTGATGTCCCATGCTTCGTTGAAGTCGAGATTGTGGAGATCGATCAGGATCCGCATCAGCTCGGCGACCGATACCGCCGGATGGGTGTCGTTGAGCTGGATCGCGGCCTTGTCGGGCAGCGTCCTGATGTCGCCGAAATACTGGATATGGCGCCGGACGATGTCCTGTAGCGACGCCGAAGAGAAGAAATATTCCTGGCGCAGGCGCAATTCCTGGCCCGCGCTATGCGAGTCGGCCGGATAGAGGACGCGGGTGAGCGCCTCGGCCTTGTTGCTTTCCTTCAATGCCCCGATGTGATCGCCCGCGTTGAAAGCATCGAGCAGGATCGGATCGATCGGCTGCGCGGTCCACAGCCGGAGGGTATTGACCCGCTCCCCGCGCCAGCCGACGACCGGCGTGTCGTAAGCGGTCGCGATGATGCGGTCATGGGGCTTCCAGACGCGTGCATGGTCGCCGCTGCCGTCGGCGGCCGCGAGATCGACGACGCCGCCAAATCCGATCTCATAGCTCGCCTCGCGCCGTTCGAACTCCCAATTATTGCCATGGGCGAGCCAGGTCTCGGGCAGCTCGACCTGCCAGCCGTCCGAAATCTCCTGGCGGAACATGCCGTTAACATAACGAATTCCATAGCCATAAGCCGGGACGTCGACCGAGGCCATCGACTCCATGAAACAGGCGGCCAGCCGACCAAGACCGCCATTGCCGAGCGCTGCGTCCGGCTCCAACTCGCGTATCACGTCGATGTCGACGCCGAGCGAAGCAAGCGCCGCGCGCATCTCTTCCATCAGCCCGAGATTGGAGACAGCGTCGCGCATCAGCCGGCCGATCAGGAATTCCAGGCTCAGATAATAAACCCGTTTGGCGCCGGCTTCGTAGGTCTCCTCGGTGCTGGCGATCCAGCTATCGATCACCCGGTCCCGGATGACGAGGATCGTCGCCGCCAGCCAGTCATGGCTTTTCGCAGCCGCCGCATTCTTGCCGATCCGGTAGGTCAGGCGTTCGACGATCTCGTCGGCGAGGGTCACAGCGTCCGAGCGCCGCGGCGCCGGTTTTGGAAGCGCTGCACTGCCGGTCCGGTTCATATTGGCGACTCCCCGCTCTTTGGCACCCGACATGACTGTATCGAACCGCCTGCCGCGCGCAACTGCCATGTTGCACTGCGGAATGCGGATTTGTCGCGGACGTGGCGGGAGGACATCGGCGACGAAGCCATGCCGGCGGCCGGGCGCCGATCGACGTCATATCTGCTGGTGATGGGAAGGAAAGGCAGCCGTCCGGCGGCCGGACCGGCGACAGGCGTCAGCCGGCGAAATGGATCAAGGCGGCGAGCCCGCTCGCGGCACCGCCCCAGAGCAGGATGGCCGTTCCGACGAAGCGGATCAGCGCGCGACGGCGGGCGGAAGGATCGGCAATGAAGCCGTTCGCCGCGCGCGCGGCGACAATCTGCTGAAGTGCGAGGGCGGGCGAGGGCACGGGGCTGGCGATGCTGTCCGCGGTCATGGCGACCACGTGCGCCGATCGGTTTTGCTCGATCGCTTGCGGGTGATCCGATGCCCCGAACGACTGCTTGCGGTTCGACATCGCCATGTTGCTGCTCCCTTTTGGTAGGCCGAGAATGCGCCCGTCCGGTTAAGGGGTGGTAAACAGATCAGCCGATCTGCTCCCAGGCTCCCGCGATTTCGCCAAGATAGCCGCGGGCCGTTTCGATTTGAGCGGGGGCGTCGCCGCGGCCGCCTTCGTGGATGAGCCGCCGGCATTCACGATAGACGCGGTAGAGGTTCAGCGCGAGTTCGCCACCGGCCTTGAAATCGAGGCTCGTTTCGAGCGCGAGCAGGATCGAGCGGGCCCGACCCTGCTTCTCGATCAATTTGATGCGATTGCCCGAGCGCTGAGCCGCGAGCATGATGTCGATCGCCTTCAGCAATTCATCGAAGAGGATGGCGACGAGACGGTGCGGCGAAGCACCTTCGACTTGGCTCTCCAGGTCGACCGCCTGATAGCGCCTCTTGGCACCGCCTGTCGCGCCATAGCCACTGTTCGTGAACATGCTTTACCTTTCACCCCCCGTTCGGGACTCAATTGCGTTCGTTGGTCCAGAGCTTGACCTGCTGGGTGAGATAGCTCTGGGTCGAGTTATAGGCGAGCAGCGCGGTCTGCATCCGCGTGAACTGCGCGGTCAGCTGCTCGCGATAGGCGCTGTCCTTTGCGGTCAGCTTCTCCCGCTCCTTGGCGATCGAGGCCTTTTCGGTTTCGAAGCTCTTTTGCGACGTGGTGAGCTGGCCTGCCGACGCGGTCAGCTCGCCCTTGATCGCCGCGAGCGCGCCCTGCAGGCCGGGGTCGATGCTGATCGTCGCCGAAGCGACCGGACCTAGGATGTCGAAGCTGAGGCCGTTCGCGGCCGAGGTGAAGGATGCCTGCACGCCTGTCGTACCGAACGGCAGGGTGAAGCCTCCGTCGAGTGTCGCCGATGCGGCCGCACCGTTGCTGGCCGGCGTCGCATTGGTGACCGTGTATACGCCGCCTTTCACCTTGCCGATCTGGCTGGTGATGGCGAGCAGCGGGCTGCTGCTGCGCTGGCCGGGGTTGAACATCGCCTCGACCGCTTCGGGCCTGGAAAGCATCATCGCCGCCAGCTTGGCGCTGTCGAGCGTGAGCGTGCCGTCACGCTGGGTGGAGACGCCGATCTCCGCGAGAGTGGTCGGGCTGCCGTCGGTCGCGTAGGTGAGTTTGGTCGAGGCCAGCGCGCCGAGCCGCTGGACAAGCGCGCGCAGGCCGGAGTCGGACCTCAGCGAGCCGTCCTTGCCGGTCATCGCCGACAAGGACGACTTCATCTCGTTGAAGGCCGAGACGAAATCGCTCACCGCCTGCTTGATCGCATCGACGGGCTGCGTCGATCCGACGGTGACGACGGTGTTGGGCGCGGCGGAGACCAGATCGATCTTCACGCCCTCGATCACGTCGGTGAAGCTGTTGCTAGACTTGCTGACCGCGACGCCGTCGACCTCGATCTCCGCGTTCAGCGCCTCCTGCTGGAGGGTGAGGCCGGTGACATTATTCTCGTCATAGGTCAGGGGATCATAGGTGAAGCGTCCCAGGCCGGCAGGATCGCCGCTCGCCTGAGTGAGCGAAAAGGCGTTGTCGGTACCGGTCTGGCCCTTGACGACGAGCCGCGCGCCGCTCGAATCGGTGATGATGCTGGCAGTGACGCCAATGCCGCTGTCCTTGATCGCCTTGGCCAGCCCCGCGAGCGTGTTGTTGGTCGAGTCGATCGTGATCGTCTTGGTCTGGGTGCCGACCTTCAGCGTCAGCGTGCCTTCGCCCACGGCGGCTGCGGCGCTGGCGAGAGGGGCGGCGGTCATCGTCTGAGCCGCAGCGAGCTGACCCACCTGGATCGTTGCGGACAAGCCGCCAAGCCGGCCACCGGGGACCGCGCTCAGATTGACGATCGCGCTGTTGGAGCTGGTGGGCTGGGTGAAGAGTGATCCGCCCGAGACGAGGGTGTTCAGCGAACTGGTGAAGCTGTTGATCGCGCTGACCGCGGTGCCGAGATCGGATATTCTGGCGGTGTTCGCGTCTTCACGGGCCGTGAGCGCCTTCTGCTTGCTCGCGATGGCGGCGGTCGCGAGTTGATCGACGAGCGATCCCGTGTCGATGCTCGAGGCACCCAGCCCCGTTAGGATCGACGAGCCTATCGACGTAACCATCCCACACCATCCTTGCTGCTACCGATAACGGCGCATCCGAAATGGCGTTTAGCGGCCCAACTCCTTTTAAATTCCTAACGGCGGGATAACCTGATCATCCCGTGGCGATTCCTAAATGTCCTTTGAAGAACCGGAGCATGTCGTGAAGCGCCTCCCGGGCTTCCGGTAGCTGTATGTTCAAGTGGAAGCCGTGCTGCATCGATTCGAAGACGTGAAGTTCCGTGGGCGCCCCGGCCCGATGTATGGCACGGTGAGTGAGCACGGTACTTGACAGAAGCATGTCGCGCGTACCGCTGAGCAGGAAACTCGGACAGAAGCCCTTGGAAAAGTCCGCATAGATCGGCGAGAGCAACGGATCTGTCGGCGATGCGCCGCCCCGGAAAAGCGCGAGAAAGCCCCCGCCGGAGCCCTCCTCGCCGGCAAAAACACCCGAAAGCACATCTAGCCCGTCATTGGTGATGGCGGTGTCGCCGGCATAGCCCCAGCGGTCACTGAGTTCGATCAGGGGCGTACAGATCCCGGCCGCCGCCGGCAGGGATAGTCCCAGGTCGCGCGCTTTCAAGATCGTCGTAACGGCGAGGGTGCCGCCTGCCGATGTGCCGAAGACCGCGATGTTGCTGGCCCCGTGGCTCGCCAGCAAAGCCTGATAGGCTGCCAGACTATCTTCGAGGCTGGCAGGATAGCGGTGCTCAGGTGGAACGCGATAATCTACGGCGAGAACGTCCACCCCGCCCAGATGGGCCACAACCGCGGCCTCGAAGACCGAACCTTCACCGAGGATGAAGCCCCCGCCATGGATGTTCATGAGTATCTTTCCGGCGAAAGCGGGCGATGGTGTATTCGGTCGGACCCATGCGACGCGGGTACCGTTGAGGCGGGTACGCTCTATTGAAACATCAAGCATCGGCAGCGCCTGCTGCTCGAGTGCCTGCATGACCGCATTGTCCCGGCTGATATAGTCTCGCCAGCCCTCGATATCATCGAGCGCTGGCTGGCTATCACGGTCCAACAGTTTGAGCGGCGGAGCCATAAGGGCCTGCCTAGCCTCTTCGCTGATGAACGGGGAGAGCGGCACCCGTCTTGCCCCGATCTCGACCTCTCCGACCATATGTCCTCCTGCGCTTGCCTCGATTACGATACGGCTCTCCGTTACGATCATCCCTGCTCAGGGGGGGCGGCCTAAAGCTTTCGTCCCTCCTCGTCGAAACGCGCGTCGGGCGGAATGTCGACGTCGGGCTGGACGATCCCTTCGGCCATCGCGCGATCGAGGTTGAAGACGAAGGCGAGAATCGCCGCGACCGCGATGAACAGATCCTCGCGGATCAGCTGCCCCGAGCGGCTCGTATAATAGATTGCGCGGGCAAGTTGCGGATAGCGCAGCATCGGCACCGCCAACTCGCCGGCCAGTTCGCGGATTGCGTCGGCTGTGGCGCCGCGCCCGCGTGCTAGGACGACGGGTGCCGCGTCATAGCCGGGGCGGTAGCGCAGCGCGACGGCGAAATGGGTCGGGTTGGTCAAAATAACGGTCGCCTCGCTGACCGCCTTGCGCGCCGAACTCATCGCGGTCTGCATCTGGCGCTGGCGGATCGCCGCCTTCAACTCGGGCGAACCCTCGGTCTGCTTGTTTTCGTCCTTGATCTCCTGTTTGGACATGCGCAGCCGCTTCGACCGCTGAAAAATCTGCGCGGGCACGTCCACCCCGGCGACGAGCGCGAGCGCGACCGTCATGATCAGGACCGCTAAGACGAATGTCGAGCCGAGTTCGCCCAGCGCGGCGCGCAGATCGCCGCGCCCCAGCGTCGTGATCGACGCGACCTGGTCCATCAGCAGCCAATAGCCGACCGCACCGAGCGCCACGACCTTGAGCATCGACTTGCCGAGCTCGATCAGCCCCTGCATGCCGAAGATACGCCGCATGCCGGCGAGCGGATTGAGCTTCTGGCCCTTGAACGCGACCGCCGACCAGCGGAAGCCGAGCGAACCGAGCATCGCCGGAGCGGCGATGGCGGCGGCGAAGGTCAGTAGGAAGAGCAGGCCGACCGGCAGCGCGACCGTCGCGATCATCGACAGCACGGCCGTCAGCGGGTCGAAAGTCTCGATAGCGCGGGCATCGAAGGAGAGCGCGCTGGACAGCATCCGTTCGAACGCTTCCATCACCCACGGGCCGGCGACCGCCACCCACCCGGCGCCGACGATCATCACCAGCGCCACACCCAGTTCGCGGGACTGAAGGACATCGCCTTTCTCGGTCGCGTCCTGGCGCCGCTTCGCCGTCGGGGCTTCGGTCTTCTCGTCGTCCTCGGGTCCCTCGGCCATCGCGGCCCCCTAGCGTGCCAGCGCCAGCAGCCGCGCCTCGACGAGGCCGCGCTGGATCGCGGCGGTGATGCCGTCGCCCATCGCCGGCATCGCGATCACCATCAGCACGAGGCCGGCCATCAGCGTTGCAGGCAAGCCGACCGAGAAGATGTTCATCTGTGGCGCGGAGCGGGCGAGCATCCCCATGACAAGCTGGACCAGGATGACGCCGAAACCGACCGGCAACGCGATGGCAAGGCCCGCCGCGAACAGATCGCCGCCGAACAGGACGAGCCCCTGGATGCTCTTCGCGCCGAGCCAGGCTTCGCCCGGCGGCAGCGCTCGATAGCTCTCGACGATGATCGCCGCGAGCGTCAGGTGCCCGCCGGTGCTGAGGAACATGAAGATCGCGACGAGCGAGAGCAGTTGGCTGAGCGCAGGCGAGGGTGCGCCGCTCGCCGGATCGACCATGGCGGCAAAGCCGAGGCCCATCGCGTTGGCGATCAGCTCCCCCGCGACAAGCGCTGCCGAAAAGCCGATCTGGACGGCGAAGCCGAGCGCTAGACCGGCGAGCACCTCGCCCGCCACCATCAAAAATCCGTCGATCGACACCACCCCATCGACCGGCATGACGAAGGGCGTGTTGGCGAGCGCCGGTATTCCGATCGCCAGAGCGACGACGGCGCGGAGTTGGAGCGGTACTGCCGGAGCGCCGAATACCGGCGCCGCGATGAAGGCGGCGCCGGGCCGGATCATCGCGATCATCCAAAGCCATAGCTGGGTTTCGATCCCCGCCAGGCCCTGCGGGATCATCGGAGCATATCCGGTATCAGCGCGAACATCTCACGGGTGAAATCGGCGAGCAGCGCGAGGATCGCCCCGCCGAACAGCGCCAGCGCGATGCCGACAATGATCAATTTCGGTACGAAGCTCAGCGTCTGCTCGTTGATCGAGGTCGCCGCCTGGACCATGCCGAGGATGATGCCCGCGACCAGTGCCGGGATGAGAATCGGCGCCGAGACCAGCGCGAGGATCCAGAGCGCCTGCTGGGCGACACCGATGAAATAGTCGGGGGAGGCGGCGCTATCCATCCGCGCGTCCTGTCTCGCCATGCCGGACCGCTTTCGCCGGGATGGCGAGTAGAGAAAAAGGAACCGTCACCCGCGTCATGTCGCGAAGCTGGCGGCGAGCGAGCCCATGGTAAGTGCCCACCCGTCGACAAGAACGAACAGCAACAGCTTGAATGGCATGGAGATTATAGCCGGCGACAACATCATCATGCCGAGCGACATCAATGTCGAGGCGACGACCAGGTCGATGACGAGGAAGGGAAGGAAGATCAGGAAGCCGATCTGGAAAGCCGTCTTCAGCTCGCTGGTGACGAACGCCGGCAGCAAGATCGAAAAGGGAATGTCCGCCGGTCGGGCAAAGCGCGGCGACTTTGCGAGGTCCGCGAACAGCTTGAGATCCGTCTGGCGTGTCTGGAGCACCATGAAGCGGTGGAGCACGGCTCCGCTGCGCACGACCGCCTCCTCCATGGTGATCTGTCCTGCGCCGTACGGCTTGAACGCGTTCGCGTTGATCTGCTCCATCGACGGACGCATCACGAAGAGCGACAGAAAGAGCGCGAGGCCGACGAGAACCTGGTTCGGCGGAGTCTGCTGGAGACCCAGCGCCTGGCGGAGCAGCGACAGGACGATGATGATGCGCGTAAAACTCGTCATCATCAGCACCAGCGACGGCAATACCGTCAGCAGGCTCATCAGGAGGAGGATCTGCAGCGACAGCGACAGGGGGCGGCCGTCGCCTGAGATGGTGTTCATCGCCCGATCGAGCGCGGCGGTTTGGGCGGGACCCGAGGCCGAGGCGAGGGCCGGATCAGCGATCAGCAGAGCGGAGAGCAGCAGCGCGCCGAGCGTCAGAGCCGAACGGACCGATGGACGAAACGACGCCATGTTCAGCTTTCAGCACCGACCGAGGTCAACTTCAAGCGTCACCCCTGAATCGTCATTCCTGCGAAGGCAGGAATCCCTATGCCGTCTTCTCAGATGCCGTCGTGAATGAAAAGAGACATGGACACCGGCCTTCCTCGGAGCGACGACTTATTCACAAGAAATCCCGTTACAGAAAACTGTAGGGGTCGACGTCGACGGCCACGCGCACGCCGCGCGGCCATTCCAGCGGGTTGAACCAGTCGCGTATCGCCTGCTGGACGTCCAACGTGCGGCGCGCATGGACAAGCAGGCGCTGGCGGTGGCGGCCGCGCAGCATCGCGAGCGGGGCGGGGGCGGGACCATAGACATGCATGCCCTCGATCCGGGGTGTGGCTCGCGCGATCATGCGCGCCGTCGTGACGGCGTCCTCCAATTTTTCGGCCGATATGATGATCGCGGCATAGCGGCCGAATGGCGGAGCGTCGGCGACGCGGCGCGCCTCGGTTTCGGCGTCGTAGAAGCTTTGCGCATCGCCCGAGAGAAGCGCCTGGATCACGGGCGCGCCCGGTGCATGGGTCTGGACATAGACCTGGCCCGGCTTGGCGCCGCGCCCCGCCCGGCCGGCGACCTGGGCAATCTGCTGGAAGCTGCGTTCGGCCGCGCGCAGATCGCCGCCGGAGAGGCCGAGATCGGCGTCGAGGACGCCTACCAGGGTCAGATCGGGAAAATGATAGCCCTTGGTTACCAACTGTGTCCCGACGACCACGTCGATGTCGTGCGCTTCCATCCGCTCGACGAACTCGGCCGCGCGCGCCGGCGTCGACAGCGTGTCGGACGTGGCGATGGCGATCCGCGCCTCGGGGAAGAGGAGTGCGACCTCGTCGGCGATCCGTTCGACCCCCGGCCCGCAGGCGACGAGGCTGTCTTCGTCCTTGCATTCGGGACAGGCCGCGGGCGGCGGCATCATATGGCCGCAATGATGACATTGCAGCCGGCCGAGCAGCCGGTGCTCGACCATCCAGGCCGTGCAGTTCGGGCATTGGAAGCGATGGCCGCAGGTCCGGCAAAGCGTCAGCGGCGCATAGCCGCGCCGGTTCAGGAAGAGCAGGCTTTGCTCCTTTTTCGCCAGCCGGTCCTCGATCGCCCTGACCAGCGTCGGGGCGATCCAGCGACCGCGCGGCGGCGGATCGGCGAGGAGGTCGATCGCATCGATCGCCGGCATTGCGGCGCCACCATGGCGCGACGTGAGCTTCAGCTCGGTATAGCGGCCGATCGCCGCCTGGTGCCGGGTCTCGATCGCGGGTGTGGCCGACGCCAGAACCACGGGAATCCCTTCGAGCTTGGCGCGCATCACCGCGACATCGCGCGCATGATAGAGGACGCCGTCCTCCTGCTTGAACGCGGTCTCGTGCGCCTCGTCGACGACGATCAGGCCAAGATTCCGATAGGGGAGGAACAGCGCCGATCGCGCGCCAACCACGACCCTGGCCTCGCCGTGGACGATACCCCGCCAGGCGCGGCGACGCTGCGACTGCCGGAGCTCGCTGTGCCAGGCGACGGGCAGATGGCCGAAACGATCCTCGAAACGCTTCAGGAAGGGCTCGGTCAAGGCGATCTCAGGCAGCAGGACGAGCGACTGGCGCCCCATGCGCAGCGCCGCGGCGATCGCCTCGAAATAGACTTCGGTCTTGCCCGAGCCGGTGACACCATCGAGCAGGAAAGGCCGGAAGCCGCCTTCGCGGACCGCGTCGCCGAGCATGCCGGCGGCAAGCGTCTGTTCGTCGGAAAGATCGGGTTGGACATGATCGGGGTCGGGCAGCGGCCATGGGGTGTCGATCGCGACGGCCACTGCTTCGATCGCGCCCGCCGTCACGAGGCCGCGGATCACGCCTTCCGACACGTCGGCGATCGTCGCCAGTTCGCGGATCAGTCCCTGGCGCCGGCCGATGCGATCGAGCGCCTGCTGCCGCTGCGGGGTCATCCGGCCGGGCGCGACCCCGCTCGCCCGATATTCGGTGATCGTCCGAGACCCGTCGAGCGCGCTCGACGAGGGCAGCGCCATGCGCAGCACCGCACCTGGCGGCGCGAGATAATAATCCGAGGTCCATTCGATCAGGCGGCGAAGCGGCGCGCCGAGCGGCGGCACGTCATAGACGCCGACCAGCGGACGCAGCCGGTTGTCGCCGACCTGATCGGCGGAGGGCAGGCTGTCCTCCTCCCACACCACGCCCACGAGCTGACGGGGACCAAGCGGCGCCAGGACGATGCTGCCATTTTCAACCGCGTGATCGCGGTCGACGCGGTAGTCGAGCGGACCCAGCGCGGGGTTGAGGAGGAGCACATGGGCGCGGGCCATGCGCCGATGCTTAGAGGTGGATGCCGGGAGGGGGAAGCCTCAGGAAACGGCCGGAGTCGTCCGTAGCTGCGCCGCCTCCTCCCGTTCGTCCTGCATCGCGACCGCCTGCGCGAGAATTGCGGCCGCCCGCTCGCAGGCCCCTTTGATGGTACCGAAGGCACGGGCCGTCGCCTGGCGCTGCGCCCGGACCATTCCGCTATGGCGGGCGAAAGCGGCATCGATCGCAGGCAGGAGATCGTCGGGCTTTTCGGCGACCGGACCAAGATGCCAGCCGGCATAGCGCGCATCGTTCCGCCAATCGACGCCATGTGCGTTGATGAACGCCACGGGCCGGGGACGGGCGAGGAACTCATATAGCTGGCTGGACATGTCGCCGAGGTAAAGATCCGCGGAGCGGATATAGCTCATGTCGATCAGACGATCGGAGTGGAAGTCGACGATCAGCCGCGCCGGATCGGATTTGGCCAGCCAGCGCGCGCGCTCCGCCTCGCTCAGCTTTTCGGCAAGGCGGATATGCGGGGCAACCACGAGATTATAGCGCCCGTCGGCGAGGATCAGTTCGACCACCCGTTCGGCGACATGCCAGGAGCTGCATGCCCGATCGAAATGAGCGTTGTAGATGATCACCGGTCGGTCATTGTCGAACAGGCGTTCGGGACCGGCCGCGCGCCGCCTGAAATAGTCGAGCTTCACATAACCGCCGGTGCGGATGCGGGCGGAATCGATATGGTGGCTTTCGATCGCGCGGCGAACGTCCTTCTCGCCCGGCACGACGATGAGATCGAATGCCTTCAGCGCTTGTTCCGACCTTGGCGCGCGATCACCCGCGCCATGGCGGAAATGAATCATGGGAACGCGCAGCCCGATCTTGCGCAGCCATGCCGAAGTTCGCTCCGGTGTGACGATCACCTTGGCCCGTGCGAGGCGGGGCGCGAGCCTGATGAGCAGGGCGAGCTTCGACAGGCGCGGACGATGCATCGCCATCGCGAATCGGTGCCACCAAGTGGGCGGCTCCACCGTCTCGATCCGCATGGCCGGCGCGTTCATCCGCTCGCGTACCTCCTCGATCAATGATGCGACATGCCGGCTCGACGCAATGCACGTCACCTTGCGCTGCGGCGCGATACGGCTGAGCTCGGCGGCGACCGGCGCCAGATGGAAAAGCTGATGCGCTCCGCCGAGGAACAGCATCACAATGTCATCAGCCGGTATTCCGGAAGGACGGGGCAGGGAGACCATGGCGAAACCTTCACGCTCAACGGCGAACCGGCCCCACGGTTCAGAGTTGTTGCGCCGCAACGAACGGGCGGGCGTCATGGTTCCCGATGAATTTGCGGGCCGCTAGGCGACCGCTTCGCTGCCCGCTATAGCCGGCGCATCACCGAGATTGAGGATGCGCTTCATGAAATTCTTCGTCGACACCGCCGACACCGCCGAGATCGCCGAGCTTGCCGCGACCGGGTTGGTCGATGGGGTCACCACCAACCCATCGCTCATCGCCAAGTCGGGGCGGCAATTCGTCGAGGTGATCGGGGAAATTTGCGGTCTCGTCGACGGGCCGGTCTCGGCCGAGGTCGTTGCGCTCGATCACCAGACGATGATGAAAGAGGCGGAAATCCTTCGGAAGGTCGCCGACAATGTCTGCATCAAAGTGCCACTGACGATCGACGGCCTGAAGACCTGCAAAGCCCTCTCCGACGATGGCACGCTGGTCAATGTCACGCTGTGCTTCTCCGCTAACCAAGCGCTGCTGGCAGCCAAGGCGGGCGCCGCCTTCATCTCGCCCTTTGTCGGCCGCCATGACGATATCGGCTTCGACGGCATGGGCCTGATCGCGGACATTCGCCAGATTTACGACAATTATGATTTCGGGACCGAGATTCTCGTCGCGAGCGTCCGCCACCCAGTTCATGTGCTCGAGTCGGCCAAGATCGGCGCCGACGTGATGACGGCGCCGCCCGCGGTGATCAAATCGCTGTTCAACCATCCGCTGACCGAGAAGGGAATCCAGGGCTTCCTGGCGGACTGGGCCAAGACCGGGCAATCTATTCTTTAGCCCTCAAAGGCCGGGCGCGGGCCATCCGGCTCGCCCACGGCTCGCTTCGCGAGCCGATCTCCGCCTACGAAATGCCCCCGGCAGTCCGCAACCGGCTACGATCCTTGCGGAACGCCATGCGTTCCGACGCAAGATATCGGCGTCGGAGCCTGCGAAGGCTCCGCAAGCGCGAACGCGCGCCGCGGTATCCCCGCGAAGCCAAGCCGGACGGATGTCCGGCGCCCGGCGTCTGAGGGATATATCAAACACAGTCACCGTTACGCCATTGTGTGTTAACCAATGTCGGATACACTCGGCCCATGGGTAGCGTGATCGACTTCGAGGGAGCGGCAATCTCCTCGCTCAGGCGGCGGATGGCCGAGGTCGAGGAGGCCAATCAGGACCTCATCGCCTTCGCGCGCGGCCATTCGGGCGCGGTTTCGTCGATCCACAAGGCGGTGATCGCGATCACCGATACCGACGGGCTCGATCATCTCATCCACATCGTCACGCAGCTCTGGCCCGACATATTGGGGCTCGACGCGGTCTCGGTCGCGCTGTTCGTCGGTGACCGCGGGCTGCGCGCCGACGCGTCGGGCATGCAGTTCGTCGAGCGGCGACTCGTCGAACGTTCGATCGCCGACATTGAGGGCGTCGTCATGCGCGGCGTGGACCGCGGCCACCCGCTTTTCGGACCGGCATCCGAGCTGATCCGTGCCGAGGCGCTGGTCAGGCTGCTGGCCGAGGCGCCGCTACCGGGAGGAGTTCTGGCGCTGGGCCAGCGGCGACCACAGGGATTCGACACCCGCGCCGGTTCGGAACTGCTGGGCTTCCTCGGCGCGATGCTTTCGCGCATGATCGGACGGTGGTTACTGCCCTGAATATTTTGGAAGATCATCCGGCCCGCGTGATCGCCGGCGCCTGGGCCGATCATCTGCGCCGTGACCGGCGTCGCTCCGACCATACGATCCGCGCCTATCTCGCCACCGCGCACCGGCTGATCGGCTTCATCGGCGAGCATCGGGGCAGGGCGGTCGACGGGAAGCTGCTGGCGGGGCTCGATCGCGCCGATCTTCGTGCTTTCCTGGCCCATCGGCGGGCGGAGGGGATCGCAAATGTCTCGGCGGCGCGCGAGCTGTCCGCGGTCCGCACTTTCCTCGATTATGTCGCCGATCGCGGGGGGGGCCGGCCTGCCAAGGTCAAGGGGCCCCGGATCAAGCGGGGCATGCCGCGGCCGGTCTCGCCGGACGATGTGCGTGCGATTGCCGAGGACGCATCCGAGTTCGCCGCTGAGCCATGGCTTGCCGCGCGCGACGAGGCCGTATTGCTGCTGCTGTACGGGGCCGGCCTTCGTATCGGCGAGGCAATGGCGCTCACCGGGGACATATTGCCGCTCGGGGAAACGCTGGCGGTGACCGGCAAGCGCGGCAAGACACGTATGGTGCCGATGCTCGCGCCGGTCCGCGAGGCGGTCCTGCGCTATGTCGCGCTGTCGCCCTATTGCGCGGCTCCCCGCGAACCGCTGTTCCGCGGCGCGCGGGGCGGGCCGCTCGCCGCCGACATGATTCGCAGGGCGGTACGCGCCGCGCGGGCGAGGCTCGGGCTCGGCGAGCGGACGACACCGCACGCGCTCCGCCACAGCTTCGCCACCCATCTTCTCGGGCGGGGCGCCGATCTTCGCTCGCTCCAGGAACTGCTCGGCCACGCCAGCCTGTCGTCGACCCAGGTCTATACGGGCGTAGACGCGGCGCATCTGATGGACGTCTATCGTCACGCCCATCCACGGGCGTGATCGCTCTTATCGCTTGGCCGCGACCTTCGGAGCGGGCGCCGGTACCCAATCGGCGAAGCTCGGGGCGTCGCGGACCTTCCAGGGATCACCCTTCGAATTGAGGTAGAGCCGCTCCATTTCGGTGCGCCGGAACGGACGCGAGCCGACGCGGCCGAAGATCGCGATCTGGTTACCGCTCTCGTCGACGGCACGATCGCGGTCGAGGCCCTTGGACAGCGATAGCGCCGGCGAGGGGGTCTTCGCCCAGGCGATCAGTTCCGGCTTGGGCGCGGGCGAGAAGCCGTAGAAATTGGGCTGGCTCGCGGGCGAGGTGAGCTGGAGTATCTTGAGGCCGTTGCGGCCGTCGGCGACATAGGCGAACAGCGAGGCGTTGGTCGTGCCGACGATGACATCCTCGGCATCGTCGAGCTTACCGTCGAAGGTCACCTTCTGGTAGATCGAAGGCTGAAGCGGTTTCCTGATATCGACGATCACGAGGCCATCCTGCTTTGCCGCGACATAGGCATAGGTGCGGGCGAGATAGACGCGCCGGGCATTTGCGAGCGGGACGGTCGCCGAGGGGATCAGCACCGGGCGATCGAGATGGGTGACATCGATGAGCTGGAGTCCCTCCGCAGTCGTCACCCACAGGTAGCGGAACTGCAGCGCCGAGGCGCGGGCGTCGCGCAGCGGCACCGTCGCGGCGAGGCGGGGGCGCTTCGGATCGCTGATGTCGACGACGACGAGCCCGGCGTCGGCGGCGATATAGGCATAATTGCCGCCGATCGTGATGTGACGCGCGCCGGCGAGGATATTCTTCTCGTTCCAGGTGACGGTGCGCTCAAGGAAGTTGTTGCGCGGCTCGCCATCGGCCAGCGTCTCGACATTGACGACGATCAGGCCCTCCTCGGAGTCGGTGATGAAGGCGTAGCGATAGATCTCGCCCATCTTCTGTTCCTGATTCTCGGGATAATATTTGAGGATGTGATCGTTGCGCGCGGTCGAGATCGGCTGACCGGTCGGCAGCGCCATGCAGGTTGCGTTCTTCGAACGGACGTTGGTGTCGTGACCGAGCGGCGAGAAGGGCGCGGTCAGGATGCGCTGCGACGTGCCTTTGTTGGCAATCGACGCGACGTCATAGACCTGGAAGCCACCCCGTCCTTCGGCGACGAACAGATATTCGCCGCGCAACTGAACGCAACGGGCCGCGTCGCCGGTCGGGTGGTGCGTGTTGGCGAATTCCTCAAGCGCATGCGGTTCGCCCGACATTTTCGGACCGAAGCGCTTGCCGCGCACCCATTCGATCAGCTCGCGGCCATGGCCGAGATGCGCCTTGTAATAATCGGGATAGGCATATTTCTGAAGATAGGAGCCGATCACGGCCTGGGGCTCGTCCCATTCGGTCACGCGGATCGCCTCGATGCCCTTCTGCAGGCCGGTCCAGGCGTTGAGGCCGACGAAGTTGACGAAATTGGTGCCGAGCAGATTGAGCTGCGCCATGATCGCATTATTGTCGTCGTCAGCCGAAAGGTGGCAGTCGGTGCAGCGCTTCGTCTCGGTCTTGCGGACTGTGTGCGGGAAGTGCGGCGCGAAGGCCTGGCTCGAGAAGCCGGCTGAAGAGATTGGCGGCTGCTGGACGTAGATGCGTTCGCGGTTCAGGTTGGTCGACGACAGCACCAGTGCCGAGCTCGAGCGGATCGGTGCGACGATATTGCCCTTAGTGGTCTGGTGTATGCCGAGCTGGAACATCTCATCGCGCGCGACCTGGGGATTGTAGGTCGCGAAGTTGCGGGTCTCGACGCCTTCATATTTGTGGGTGGTCGTTTTCCAGTTCGCCTCGATCGGCAGGTGACAACCGCCGCATGATGTCGTCCACGACAGGTGGCAGGTGAAACAGGCCATCTTGTCGGTATCATGGGCGCGATCGCCGGGCGCGATTCCCGGCCCCCAGCTGAACGTGCCGGTTTCGACGCCGGCTCTGCCCATCAACTTGGAGCGGGCAGCGAGCGGGTTGAAATGGGCGCTGGCGCGGTCGACCGATTCCTTGACCAGCGACACCTTCCATTCGAGCTTCGGATCGACGATCGAGCGCTGGATCAGCGCGCGCTCGCCGTTCGCGTCGGTGGTCCATTCGAAGCGGCGGCGGCCGTCCTGGTTGCGCAGCAGCGAAAGGTCGGTGCCGCCGGGCCGGGCCGCCGGACCCGAGGTCTTGAGCGTCGGGAAGCTATCGGCCGTACCATGGCAGTCCTTGCAGCCGATCTCGACCGCGTTGGCGACCTCGCCATAGATCAGGCCGTTGCCATGGCTGTCCTGGCCGAAATGACAGTCCGCGCACTGCATGCCCTTTTCGGCGTGGATGTCCATCATGTGGACCGCCTTGCCCTTCTGGTCGCCGATCTCGGCGAACATGCCCATGCCCTTCTTGCTGAATTTCTCGGGATCGTCGGGCGAAACGATATTGCCGTCGGCGTCGAGCAAATTGCCCTCGCGGTCGCGTTTGTAGATCGCCCGGAAATTCCAGCCATGGCCGTGGTAATCGGCGAACTGCGTGTCCTTTGCCTGCGGATTCACATCGTCATAGACATTGCGCAGGAAATCGAGATCGCCCCATTTGCCGATCGCGGACGCGGCCTCCGGATTGCGGTCGAGGATCGCGTGGCGCTCGGCGATTGTCGGATATTTCTGCTCCTTCGGCCACATCAGCGGCGCATCCGACTCATAATCCCACATCGTGTAGCCGAGATAGCTGTTCAGAAAGATATTCGGCTGGTGCATGTGGCAGTTCATGCATTGCGCGGTCGGGATCGCCTTGGTGAAGGCGTGCTCGATCGGATGACCCTTTTCCTTCTGCGCGCCGATCGGATGTCGGGGCACGTTATCGCCGCCGTGCGCCGCCTTGTCGTGGCCATGCCCGTCGCCCGCCGGCTCCAGCTTGTCCTTGATCGTCGGATCGACGGTCGCGGTCTGCCCATCGCGGCCATATCGGGCGTAGGTCAGGCTGGCATAAGGTTCGCGATTGTTTGCGTAGACGACGTGGCAGCCGGCGCAGCCCGAACTGCGATAGTCGCCAGGCTGATCATTGGTGCCCATGAACCACATGAACGGATCGTTGAGGCGGGTCTTGTGGATGTTCAGCACCGGGATCGCCACACGCAGGCCGGTGCCGGGGCCGCGGTTCGACTGCTTGAGGTCAGGTCTTCCCGGCTCCTCGAGGCGCTGGATGCTGCCGGACAGGTTGGGAAGGCCGATCTCCGCGAAGGTGCTGTTGATCGTCCGCCCGCCGCGTTCGAACACACGGAAGATGTCGCCCGGCGGGATCACGTGCCAGGTCGGCAGCGGATACATGACGGGCAGGGCACCGCGCGCCTTCTGTTCGGGGGTGACGGTGCCCGGCGGATTGCCCGGCGACTTGATCTGCGCGGGCTCGCCCTTGGCGGTGTAGGCCTCGCCAAAGAGATAGTTTTTATAGGGAACGATGCCGTTGTTATAGGCGCCGCCGCCCCACAGCATCGCGCCGGTCGCCATCAGCGAGCGTTCCGCCGCCTGGATGATGTCCATATGACAGGCGCCGCACGCCTGGCGCACGACCCGATAGTCGGATGGGTTGACGAAGCGGATATATTCGGGCGCTTCCTTGTTGAGCAGCGTGTAGCTGCGCTTCGGATTGGCCGAGGACGGCCAGTGCCAGCTGTTCGGCAGGGTCGGCAGGACATGCGCCCTGTCGCGGGTGGCGACATAGGCGGCGTCGGTCATCTTGAGCCCTGGCTGGACGGCGACGCTGCCGTCGCCGCCATGGCAATCGACGCAGCCGAGCACGACCGCCTCGGTCCGGTGCATCGTCTTGCGGTCGCTGGCGGTGTGGCACGAGATGCAGCCGACATTCTTGGCGTCGGCCTCCGCCCAATCCTGGGTGCGTGGCGCATCGGGGGTGTGACGATAGACCCGCGTGACCGGCTTTTCCGCCTCGGAGGCCGGCGACGAGGTCGACGAAGCGAAAATGGCGAGCGACGCCGCGAGCGCCAGCGCACCGCGAGCCGCCCATCGTCCCCAATTCCGTCCCGTCCAAGTTCTCATCTAATCTCTCAAAACGTCAATATACCGTTGAATAAAATAGAATAATAACGATTGTCACCGCGCGAATTGGTGAAAAGATCGGTGAAGCCCCGCCCCGGATCGAGCACCGCAGCCGACAGCCGGAAGATCGCGTTCTGGACCATGCTCGGCCGCCAGATGAAGGCGCCCGAGAGGTCCCAGCCGATGCTCTTCGGTATGCTGCCTTCGTTGCGTAGCTCGCGCAGTGTCGCGGTGTTCTCGAACCAGATATGGTTGAGGTTGGTCGAAAAGCGCAGCTGCGGCAGGATGTCGAAATCGCCGCCGATGCCGAGCAGCATCGTGCCAGGATTGTTGAAGTTCGACTGGCCTTCCTCCTTCGAGGTGCGAAGGCTGTTGAGGACGCCGTTGCGCTGGTTGATCCCGACATTGACGCCGCCGCCCGCGAACGGGATCGACTGGCGTATCCAGTAGCTGGTGTCGGCGCCCGCGAAGATCGGGTTCTCGAAGATCGAGTCGAACCCGTTTTCCTTGTTGTCCTTGGCCTTGCCGTCGCCGGTCGCGTAGAGGCCCGACAGCTTCAGCCGGATCCAGTCGATGTCGTAGCTGAGCTCGGCGGCCGCGAAGAAGGCGCGGATCTTCGCCGGTTTCGAGGTGAAAAAGCTGTTCCGGTCCTTGCCGATCGCGCCGTAGAAGCTCGACGAAATGTTGAAGCGCTTGAGCCGGCCATCGAGGCTGTAGCCGATATAGGTGACGTCATATTCGCGCGGGCGCTGATCGCCGAGCAGCGCGGGGCGCACCGGGAAGCCGTTATGGTCGACGTCGCGGTCGGTCTCCCGGTTAAGGTTCACCGTTACCGAGCCGAGCGAGGTCAGGCCCGGGATCGGGAAATCCTGCACGAACAGGTTGGCGGCGAAGATGTAGTCCTTGCGCAGCGGCTTGGTGACGTCGTTGAGCCCGCTGTTCGTATCCTTGTCGAGCCGCCAGATCATCTGGACGTTATATTGGTAGCGGTTGTTGTCGCGGTTGCCGAACAGCCGCACGCCCAGTTGGTTGTCCTGGAACAGGAAGCCGCGGAAATCGAACTGGAAGGGCTGGATGCCGATTCGCAGCGAATCGAAGTCGAAGCGATCCGAGCGGTTGCCGAGATGCTTGTCGACGAACAGTTCCTGCAGGCCGAGGAAGCTGTCGGTGCGATGGGTCGGGCGCGAAGATTGTACATTCAGGACGCGGCGTTCCTGCACGTTCACATAGTTGGTCTGATAGGCGAGGGCGATGCGATACTCGATATCCGGCGGCTTATAGGCGGTCGAGCCCTTGGTGAGGCCCATGCCGAAGATGAAGGTCTGCGCGACGACGAGGCTGCGGTCGCGCCCGAACTGTCCGATCGCGCCCGGATAGCTGCTGGTTTGGTCGGCGACCGGCGTCGGGAAAGAGCGAGGCTCGACCACCGAGTCCGAAACCGCGTTGATACCGAAGAACCAGTCGTCTCCCGTGATCGGGAGGAAAAAGGGCTTCTTCTTAATGTCGATAGGAAGATCGGCCTTCAAGCTGTTCTGATGATAGGGATCGAACCTGGAATGGCAGGTCGCCTGCAATCCGGTGAAATTCTTGTCGGGACATAAAGCGCGGACCAGGCGCCAGCGGTCGGGGATCGGGAACTCGTCCGTCGCGAATGCTTCGGGCGGGGGAGGGGCAACGGCGCCGGGATTGTTCTGGACCACCGGCGGCGGCAGGTCGGCGACATAGCCGGGCCGGCGGCGACCTTCGATCGAACTGTCCTCAACCGTCGCGCCGGGCACGGCGCCTGGAACCGCGAGCCGCGCAGGATCGGACGCCGGCGCCACCATGTCCCCGCCCGCGGGCTGCGCCACCGCCGCCTGCGGCCGCGAGGCCGGTGTCGACCGCGCCGCCTCATCGGGTGACGCCGCTGCCAGCGCGGCCGCCTGAAGCAGGAGAGAGGTTAGCGCCCCGGCCATTATTTCCCGTCGCAGACCGCTTGGTCGGAGGTGTCGAGGAACGGCGCGAAGGGACAGTTGACATAGCGCAGCCTGACGCCAGCGCCGACGCTGACCACGATCTGGTCGGCCCGGATGGCGGTCGGCGCGTTGCCGATCGAACCGATCCGCTGGCCGCCATTGTGGAGGCCGAGGAACGAGATCATGTCGTCCTGATCGATGCCGTCTCCCGAAACCCCGATGGCGCCGACCAGGACATTGCCTCGATAGATCGGCACCGAGCCGGGAAAGATCTGAATCCCGTTCTGGAGCCGGTTCTGCGCCCGACCGGAGACGTCGGGGTTAAACGTGCAGCGCGGGCGGGTGTCGGTGGCCGAGGCGCCGAGGACGAAGCCGACATGCTCGGCAATGTTGTTGAGGATCAACGCGCTCTGGAGGCCGGTCGAGAACGGGCTCCACTGGCTGAACGGGCGCGACAGCGGACCGTTCGGACGGCTGGTCTCGCCATCGGGAAAGAAGGGGCGCGAGAGATTGCCGCCCGATCGGTCGGCGAAGGCGTTCTTGCCGGTCAACGCCGCCGGGTCGCCCAGGAAGGTGCGGACCTTCTGGACGAAGCCCTGCACGTCGGCCGAGGGATTGCCGAGCAGATCGGGCGCGGCGTGCGCGCCGGAGAAGAAGGCGGCGGTGCGCGCCTTCTGGATCGAGACGTCGCTGCCGAACATCGGCGCGTCGGGGCTGCGGTCCATGCCGAGGATCGTGCCATAGGTGTCGACGACGGTCATCGTCACCTGCGCGCGGCTGTCGAGCGGCTTGCGAATCTGCGCGCGGGCGCGCGTCATGATCTTGAACGCCTCCTCGAGCACCGCTCTGACCTCGGTGGCGGTCAGCGGGTTCGCGACATCGGCGCCGTCGGTTCCGGCCCGGATCGGATAGCGGGGATTGCCGGACCCGTCGGTGAAGACGAAGGCGTCGACATTGTCGATCACCGTCCCTGAACTGCGTTCGGCCGCGGTTGCCGGACGAATGCCCGAGGCTTCGGTGCCATAGGGCGTGCCGCCGAGGACGGCGGGCGTGCTTCCCTGGGCATAATAGCCGGGCACCGACGCAAGGGCTCCGACCGTGCCGTTAAGTGCCGAGAAGGTGCGCGCACTGGCCGGGTTGGTCTTGAGCTGCGAAACGCCGACGTCGCTGTAGCGAAGCTGGACAACCGCCTGGATATTGTTGCCGCGGATCGCCTCGGGCGCCTCGAAGCCGACCGTGCCGGCGGTGGCGATCAACTCATCATCGTCGCTGTCCAAATCGTCGACGTTCGGGTCATAACTGTAGAGGCCATCCGACATCACCCCAATGCCGCCGACCACCACGCCATTTTTGTAGAGCGGGAAGCCGCCGGGATCGGCGGCCAGGCCGAGCGGCGAACGCTTCGGGCCGACAAAGGCGCCGGCGCCGCCTGCCGCGGCATAGCGCTGCGCAAAGTCCGAACAGGGAAGCTGGCTGAACTGCACGCCGAACAACGGGCCGCCGGGGAGCTGGTTGTTGCCCGGCGGGAAATGTTCCTGGACGATGAAGCTGGCGGTACGGGTGGAGAAGGCATTGCCGGACGAGGACAGATAGGCGCCGGTTACTGCTTTGGCGATCGCCGCGGCGGCGAGCGGATTGGCGGTGGCCGATCCGGCGATGACGAGCCCTTCGACATCGGTGGGGGCGACGGAGCGGTGCGTCGTCCTGATCGTCAATGTCGTCGGCGCGCCGTTCATCGCGAAGACCGCCAGCACGTTGCCGACGCGGTCGACGACCGAGATCACCGCCGGCTTGTTCCGGGCAGCGGCTTCCTCGACCGCCTGTGCCAGCACTTTCTGGACGTCGCTGGCAGTCAGGGATTCCTGCGCCGGCGCGGCATAGACGGGGGTCTGCCCTGGCGGATTGGTGGGCGTGGAGGGTGTCGACGAATCTCCGCCCCCGCCTCCGCAGGACGCAAGCAAAAAGGCCATCGAGGTGAGGGCAGCTACGGCACGCTTGGCAAAGGTCATTTCAAAGCCCTTATCGACGCTGCGGCCTGGCCGAGCGCCGCCCGGAATTCTGCCGGACGATAGGAATTGGGATCGCGCACCGCCCTATAGGCGCGATCGATCGATCCACGCGCTCCACGCGCGGCGCCGGCTTCGACACGACCCTCGCGGACCAGCGCGTTGAGCAGCGTATCGAGCGCCATCACGGCCTGCGCCGAGCCCTCATAGTCGGTGAAACGCGCGGTGATGGTGCCATTTGCGATGCTGTCGATGATCGCGAAGGTCTCCGGCCCGCCGAGGCTCCGGCCGGCTATCGCGTCGGCAACCGATTGCGCCGAGCCGGCGAGCTTGCGCGCGGCAGCCACGGCCGACGGGCGATCTTTGCCCAAGGCAGCGTGGAACGCCCTGGAATCCGCCTCGAAACGCGCTGCCGCACCGGGCGCGACGGCCTTTGCCGCTGCTGCGAGCATGATCATGTTCTCGTCGTTGAACGCGGGCATGCCCGAGGGAATAGGCCGGCCCGGATTGGCGATCCAGGTCGCACGACCATTGGGGCCGTCCTGGATCGGGCGATGGCAGGTGTGACAGTCGAAGAAATAGATTTCGGGGAAGACGCCTTCGGTACCCAGACGAGGATTGGCGAACAAGGTGGTGGCCCGCGCGACCGCGCTGGCCTGGCCGATCGCCCACATCTGGACATTATTCGTCCGGCCCTTGCGCTGGACATAGTCCGCGTCTTCATCGTGATGTTGCTGGAGCGCGGAGAAGAGGTCGAGCTCGAAAGCGACGCGCGGATGGCCGGCCGCCATTATTCGGTGGGAGACGAACTGGCCGGGCCGATCGCTGCCGAAGTGGCAGTCGAGGCATTTTTCGGCGCGCGCGCGCGGCCGATCGAGCGGGTACATGCCGCGCGCGAGGTTCGCTGCATGAGTCTGGCCGACCGCATAATGGCTGTTCAGCCAACTCTGCGCGCCGCCATGGCACGCCTCGCAACCCACGCCGTCTTCGACATGCCAGCGCGGTCCCCGGCCGGCAGTGGCGGGATCGGCGTGACAGCCGAGGCATTCGCCTGCCGACGTCGCGGGACCGATGCCGAGCTTCGCGGCGATCGCCTGGCCGCGCGGCGAGGCCAGCACCGCGAAGGCGCGGCTATGGGCGCCGCTCTCGCTCGACGCCTCCTGCCACCGCATGATCTCATCCTGACGCACGACCTTGCCGGTCGGCTCGCTGCGGCCATGACAGGTCGATCCCGAGCAGGATGCCACACCGACATGAGAATAGCTGCCGGGGGCCGACGCCGAGGACGCCTCCGCCTGCCCCGCGGGATTGGCGAGGACGACGACGATGAAGGCGCCTGCGAGCAGCAGGAGGCCCAAGAGCCCCCAGAGCAAGGACCGCCTGTCCGAGACTTTATCCCCCAATTCGGCGCTCCCTACCTGCCGATATCGCTCATCCGGCCCGCGAGACCCGGATATTCATTACGAGCCGAGAACCCTATCTCATCTTTAGCCGCCCGAGTGCAATCCTTCAAAGCTTACAATCAAAAGCTTAGCGGCAAAAGTTTATCGGATATCCCGCCGCCGGATGACGAGATTCCGGATCTCGGTCATGTCCTCCATGGCAAAGCGGACCCCCTCACGGCCGAGGCCGGAGTCCTTGACGCCGCCATAAGGCATATTGTCCACCCGGTAGCTGGGCACGTCGTTGACGACGACTCCACCCACATCGAGGTCGTCCCAGGCGTTCAGTATCTTGAAGATATCACGGGTGAAGATGCCCGCTTGCAGGCCGAATTTGCTGTCGTTGACGATCGTAAGCGCTTCGTGCCAGTCGCTGAAACGGATGAGGAAGGCGACCGGCCCAAACGCTTCTTCCCGATTGATCTTGGTATCCAGATCGACATTTTCGAGCAGGGTGGCCTCGAGCATCGCGCCTTCGCGCTTGCCGCCGCAGAGCAGGGTCGCGCCCTTTTCGGTCGCCTCGCCGATCCACCGGTCGAGCCGCTCGGCCTCCTTCACATCGATCATCGGCCCGACGAAGGTTTTTTCGTCATGTGGGTCGCCGGCGATCAGGCCGCTGGTCCGTGCGACCAGCTTTTCCCTGAACGCATCGTAAACCGCGTCATGGACGAGGATCCGCTGAACGCCGATGCAGGATTGGCCCGACTGGTAGAAAGCGCCGAACACGGTGCGTTCGACCGCATCGTCGAGGTCGGCATCCGCATCGATTATCACCGCGGCGTTCCCGCCCAGTTCGAGCACCACCTTCTTCTTGCCGCACCGCGCCTTCAGGTCCCAGCCCACATCGGGCGAGCCGGTGAAGGAGAGGAGTTTCAGCCGGTCGTCGACCGTGAAGAGATCGGCGCCGTCGCGCGCGGCGGGCAGAATTGAGAAAGCCCCCTTGGGCAGGTTCGTCTCGGCAAGCACCTCACCCATGATGATCGCCCCCAGGGGGGTGCGGCTCGCCGGCTTCATCACGAACGGACAGCCCACGGCGATCGCGGGGGCGATCTTGTGGGCAGCAAGGTTCAACGGGAAATTGAACGGTGAAATGAACGAGCAGGGACCGATCGGCACCCGCTTCCACATCCCCTGATAGCCGCGCGCGCGCGGCGAGATGTCGAGCGGTTGGACCTCGCCGGTCATGCGGACCGATTCCTCGGCGGCGATCCGGAAGGTATCGATCAGCCGGCCGACTTCGCCGCGGCTGTCATTGATCGGTTTGCCCGCCTCGACGCACAGCGCATAGGCGAGCTCGTCCTTCCGCTCGATGAAGCGGTCGACGCAGTGTTGAAGCACCGCCTGACGTTCGTAGCTCGCCATCTTCGCCATCGGCTCGGCAGCCTTGACCGCCCAGCCGATCGCGGCGTCGATCGTCTTCGCATCGGCCAGCGCCACCAGCGTCGCAACCTTGCCGGTATATTTGTCCACCACCTTCAGATCGGTGTTCGACTGCACGGCCTCATTGGCGAGGTAGAGCGGATATTGGTCCTTGAGCTTCATCTCGTCTTCCTCAAATCCGCCGCTCCAGCAGGTGCCTCCGCCGCTATTCCCGGCATGCGGATATCCTGCGTTCGTCTGCCTCCGGCAGGGAACGGCGCCGAACCCAGTCAGACCTGCTTGCTGAGCGTCTTTATGTCCTTGTTCAGGATCTGGTCGTTCTCGCTATAATCGACGGGGCAGTCGATCAGGTGGACGCCGGGCGTGTCGAGGCACTGCTTGAGCAGGCTGGTCAAATGCTCGGCGCTTTCGACGCGGTGCCCGTGGGCGCCGTAGCTTTCGGCATATTTGACGAAATCGGGATTGTTGTAGGTCAGGCCCCAATCCTCGAAACCCATATTGGCCTGCTTCCAGCGGATCATGCCATAGCTGCTGTCGTTGAGGATCAGCACGGTGATGTTGAGCCCAAGGCGGACCGCGGTCTCCATCTCCTGGCTGTTCATCATGAAGCCGCCGTCTCCGCAGATCGCCATCACCTTGCGATCGGGATAGACCATCGCCGATGCCATCGCCGAGGGCAGGCCCGCGCCCATCGTCGCGAGCGCGTTGTCGAGCAGGACGGTATTCTGCTGACGAGCGGGATAATTCCGCGCGAACCAGATCTTGTAGACGCCATTGTCCAGGCAGATGATGCCGTCCGCCGGCATCGCGCGGCGGACCTCGCGGACGAGATGCGGCGGAAAGATCGGGAAGCGCGTGTCCGTCTCGAGTCCTTCGGTATGCGCGACTTCGGCGGCGCGCGCCTTGTGCATATAGTCGAAATTCCAGCGGCCCGAAGGAACGATATCCTTCGTGATCTTCCAGATCGCGTTGGCAATATCGCCGATCACCTCGACCTGAGGGAAATAGACCGGGTCGACCTCGGCGGTCCGCATGCTGACGTGGATAACCGGAGTACCGCCATTCTGCATGAAGAAGGGTGGCTTTTCGATGACGTCATGACCGACATTGATGATGAGATCGGCGTGCTCGATCGAGCAGTGAACGAAATCGCCCGCCGACAACGCGGCACAGCCGAGAAATTTCGGGTGGCATTCGTCGATGACGCCCTTGCCAAGCTGGGTGGTGACGAAAGGGATACCCGTCTTTTCGATGAGCTGGAGCAGCATGCGACCCGTCTGCTTGCGGTTGCCGCCAGCGCCGATCACCAGAACTGGTGACTTGGCGTCCTCGATCATCCTGACCGCGGCGCGGACCGCCTTGTCCTCGGCTTCGGGACGGCGGGCCAGCGACGGCTTGAGCGGCTTCGAGTCGGTGTGCTCGTCCGCCACGTCCTCCGGAAATTCGATATGGGTGGCGCCGGGCTTCTCCTCCTCGGCGAGGCGATAGGCCTCGCGAATGCGGCTCGGAATATTGTCGGCGGAGGCGAGCTGATGGGTGAACTTGGTGATCGGCTTCATCATCTCGACGACCTCGAGAATCTGAAAGCGGCCCTGCTTGGACTTCTTGATCGGCTTCTGGCCGGTCACCATCAGGATCGGCATTCCGCCCAACTGGGCATAGGCAGCCGCGGTCACGAGATTGGTTGCGCCCGGCCCGAGCGTCGCCATGCAGACCCCGGTGCGGCCGGTGTGCCGGCCGTAGGTGGCGGCCATGAAGCCGGCGCCCTGTTCGTGGCGGGTGAGGATGAGCTTGATCTTCTTCGAGCGCGACAGACTGTCGAGCATGTCGAGATTTTCTTCGCCAGGCACGCCGAAGATATATTCGCAGCCCTCTTCCTCGAGGCATTGAATGAAAAGATCGGATGCCTTCGTCGCCATGATTTGCTCCCCTATGAGCGACAGCGCCCCTGTTGCGATGCCGAAAAGATGGGCAATTGCTATGTCATTTCAGCGACGGGGGACAGAATTTTTTATAGCCCTTGGTCCGCCACAGCTGTGCGCAATCGTTACAGATCCAAAATCCAGTCCCAAGGCATCGTTCCGGCTCCGTCCATGACCGCCACCCCGCGGTCGGCGAGGGCATCGCGGATGCGATCGGACGCGGCGTAGTCTTTCGCGGCGCGGGCCTTCCCACGCGCGAGCAGCTGGCTCTCGATCTCCGCTTCGTCGATCGAGGCGTCCGCCGGACGCAGGCGCAGGTCGATCCGCGACAGCTGCATCAGGCCCAGGCCCAGCACGAGATCCATGTCGGCAACAAGCCGCAGCCTCGCGTCCGCCGACAGCGCCTTGTCTGCGGCAGCCTGCTCCAGAAGCGGGAGCGCCTGCGGCACCATCAGATCGTTCGAGAGGGCCTGATCGAACCGCTCGAGATACGTCAGTTCCTTCGGGCCCAGCTGCGCTTCGATTGCTTCGCGTTGATAGGCGAAGGCGGCCCCCTTGCTTGCAGCACTCTCGTCGACCAGGCGCAGCCAGTCCGGCGTACCGGCCTGCTCGCGCAGCTGCTCGACGGCGAGCACCAGCCGCTGCAGCCGGGTCAGCGCCGCAGCCAGCGCCTCGGGCGAGAATTCGAGTTCGGACCGGTAATGCGCCGACAGGCACAGCAGCCGATAGGCGAGGGGATGAACGCCCTTGTGAATCAGGCCCGCCAGTGTCGCGAAGCCGCCTTTGGATTTCGACATCTTCCCGCCGCGATCTACGAGGAAGTTGTTGTGCATCCAGAAATTGGCGCCCGATGCCCCGCTGCCGGTGAACGCCTGGTTCTGGGCGATCTCGTTGCAATGATGGATCTCGCGATGGTCGATGCCGCCGGTGTGGATATCGAACTGCTCGCCAAGATATTTCATGCTCATGACCGAGCATTCGAGGTGCCAGCCGGGTGCCCCCGGCCCCCAGGGCGACAGCCACTCCATCTGGCGCTGTTCGCCTTCCGTCGAGCGCCGCCACAGGGCGAAGTCCGCCGGATTGCGCTTGCCCTCGACCTCGGCGATGCGCGCGACCAGCTCGTCGCCGCGCGCGCCGGCCAGGCGGCCATAATCGGGCACTTTCGAGGTGTCGAAATAGAGGCCGTTGCCGAGTTCATAGCTCGCGCCCGCTGCCTCGATCCGCCGTGCGAAGGCGATCATGTCCTGGATATGGTCGGTCGCCACGCTCCAGATCGTCGGGGAGAGAATGTTGAGCGCGGCGATGTCCGCCTTGAACGCGGCGGTGTAAAAGGCAGCGACCTCCCAGATCGTCTTGGCCGCCCGCTTCGCCGCGGCTTCCATCTTGTCGTCGCCCTCGTCGGCATCGGAGGTCAGATGACCGACATCGGTGATGTTGATGACGTGATTCACCGGCCAACCCTTCCAGTTGAGGGTGCGACGCAGCGTGTCGGTGAAGACATAGGCGCGCAGATTGCCGAGATGGGCGAAGTTATAGACCGTCGGTCCGCAGCTGTAGAGCCGCACCATCGAGGGATCGATCGGCGCGAAAGCGCGCGCCTCGCGCGTCAGGCTGTCGAACAGCGTCAGCGGGGCGCCGGAAGGAGCGGTGTCGTGCATCCGCGCCTCAATAGGCGATATTGCACGGCGCTCCAGAGGGATTTTGAATCGAAAAGGCCGGCGGATCGCCGCCGGCCTTTTCGCACTATCGTTCGCGCATCAGCCCTTGTTCGAACCGTCGGGCAGGGCGACCGTCTTGATCAGCATGTCGAGCTGCGCGTTGCAGCCGGCCTTGATCAGCGATTGCGCCAGGTCGGTCAGATCAGGCGAGCTGGGCTTGACGACGATGAACTTGAGTGCCGTCGGGGCCTTGGCACCGGCCCAACTCAGCTTGAACTGGCTGCCGTCGGTGACCGGCAGGCTCGCCGGCCACATCTCGGCGGGCTGGCCGGCCGCAAGCTCGATCTTCCCGGTTGCGCCGTCGCTGCGGGTGACCGTGACGGTCGCCGGCGTGGCGGCGTCCGGCCGCCAGATCGTGACGGTCGAGGGATCGGCGACGCACATGTTCGAACTGCGCGAGATATCGACATACCAGACGTTGGGATTGCTCGCCGGACCCGTGTCGGCGCGGACGCTGCGCACCGCGCCGATGCGAGCGCGACGCTCGCCGCCGCCCGAGACGAGCGCGCCGAGCGTCGTGCCGGTCGAAGCAGCGGCGGTCGCCGTTGCCGTTGCGTTGAAGCTGCCGGGGCCGCTGAGCGTCCGCGTGCCACGGCCATCGAGCAGCACGAGCGTGTCGCCCGCCTTGAGCGTGATCTTCGATCCATCGGCAATCGACTTGCCGGCGGGGTAGCTCTTGGCCGATGGGCCGGCCGATCGCACGACAAGCGGCGCGGCCATCGCCGTTCCCGCCAGCGTCATTCCGAGGAGCGCCGCAATTGCTGCCTGCGGCCGTCGCTTATTTGTCCAAAGCATTATAACCTCCCGGTCCAACCTCACGAAGACGCTCTATCAGATTTTCAAGCGCCTTATCATCAGGATTCGTTACTAACATCTGCTCAAACGTGGTTAACGCCGTCTGATCACCGTCATCGAATCTACGCAGCGCGTCTGTGAACTGTTGCACGACCGCCGCGGAAAAATTGGGGACCGGTTCATAGACCATCATCGGGGTCGACCGGCCCGACACGGCTATACGCCCCATCGGGCGGAAGAAGCTCAGGCTCGACTTCGCGACGACGGTATCGCTCACGAGAGTCTTGGTCTTGAGGTATTTGTTGGCACCTTCGAGCCGCGAAGCGGTGTTCATCGAATCGCCGAGCGCGGTGTACTGGATCCGGCCTTCTCCACCGAAGTTGCCGACGATCGCCTCGCCATGATGGACGCCGACGCGGGTGACGCCGATCGGCGGCACGCCTTCGGGTGCATCCTTTCGAAATTTCTCCCCTGCCTCGAACATCGCAATGGCGCACCGGACCGCGCGGTCCGGATCGTCGGGCCGGCTGATCGGCGCACCCCAGAAGGCGACAATCGCGTCGCCGACGAATTTGTCGATCGTGCCGCCATGCTCGAGCACCGTTTCCGACAGCATGTCGAGATATTTGTTGAGCAGGAAGGCGACCATCTCCGGCTCGATCTGGTGGCTCAGTTTGGTGAACCCCTCGAGATCCGAGAACAGCGCATAGATTTCCCGCTTCTCACCATGTAATTGAAGGCGCTCGGGATTTTTCATGATGTCATTCGCGATGTCGCGCGGCAGATATTTGCCGAGCGCCGATTGGGCGAAGCTGCGCTGCTCCGAGCCGATGCCACGCGCCGCAGTGCCGACCGCGGAATAAGCGAAAATCCAGCCGATCAGCCATCCGAACACGGGCAGCCCGATCGTATCCACACCCTTGAACTGCCAGAGGAAGGGAACGGTGACGACTGCCGCCAACTGGACCAGCAGGACGAGCGACAGCCTCCAGAAGCTCATGTCCGCGGTTGCCGTAAGCGCCCCCAGCGTCACCACGCCCAGCGCGATCAGCCACAACCCCCAGTCCGGGATCTTGCGCGGCATCACGCCGTCGAGCATCTGCGCGAGCAGATTGGCGTGGACCTCGAGCCCGATCATTGTTTCACCGACGCGGCCGGTCTGCGGATCCTTCATCGCGGAGGCGGGGGTCACGAACTGGTCGACGTCGGGGATATTGCCGCCGATCAGGACGTAGCGGCCCTCAATCTGGGGCCTGAGCGCATCGAGCACGTCGGGATTGGCGATCAGCTCGACCGGCAGCTTGTCGAAGACCGGGCGCTGATAATCGACCGGCAGCCTGTAGCGGATCGCGCCCTGATAGGAACGGAATTCGGGATAGGCCCCGGTCAGCGAATTGGCGAGGAGCGGCGGCAGGTCGCGCGGCTGATCGGGCCAGCTGCGCATCACGCCGTCCTGATCGGCCTGGAGGCGTATGCTGGTGAAGTGGACGTTGCCCGGCCTGGTCTTCGCCTGGAAATCGCGCAGGAACTGTTCCTGCTCATAGGTCATGAAGGCGGGGTTGCTCTTGTTGGTCGCCAGACCGAGATAGGTCGGCGTCCTCATCGTGCGGAAAGCGTCGATGAGGATCTGGTCCTCCGGGGTAGGCTGATCGATCAATATATCGATGCCGATCGCCTTTGCGCCCATTCTGTCCAGCTGCGTCAGCGCGCGGGCGAGCATCGATCGGTCGAGCGGCGAACGCCGCCCGGTGAGCCGCAGCGTCTCCTCGTTGAAGGTCACCATCGTGATGCGCTGATCGGTCTCCACACGCGGCGCGGCAAGCAGCGCACGGACATCGTAGAGCGCGCGCTCCGCGTCACGGGCCAGCATGATATTCCAGCTGTAGCGGGCGAAGACCAGGCCAAGCACGAGGAACAGCGCGGTGATGACGAGCCGCGTAGCCCCGATCTGCTTGAGCGTCTTGCGGATCTCGGGCTGCAGGGCGCGCCAGCGCCCCGCCAGCGAGCCGTCCTTGACGCTTCCTCCCATTCGCTCGCCCCCTGTTCCGCCCCGCGCCGATATGAACCGTTCCTCGGGCGATGGGAAGCGCCGACTTTGCTTGCAATCCTGTCCAGCTCGGGGCAGGTTCACCGAATGTTCCAAAGGATTTCGCCTTGACTCCGCTTGCCGCTGCGGGGCTTCCGCTTTGCCTCCTTATCGGGCTCGGTCTGGGCTGGCTGCTCCGGGGGCGCTTCGCGACGGGCGCCGCCAACGACGCCGCCGAGCTCCGCCGCGTTTTGGACTCGACGCGCGAAGCGCTCGGCAAATCCGAAGTCGAACGAGCGGCTCTCACTGCCGAGAAGCAGGCGCGCGCCGAGGCTTTCGACACACAGATCCGCCAACTCCACGAAGCCCGCGAACAGCTTGCGGCACAGTTCGCCGAGATTGGCGGCAAGTTGCTCGACCAGGCCCAGCGCCAGTTCCTCGATCGCGCCGATCAGCGCTTCCATCAGGCCGGTGAAAAGAACGAGGCGCAGCTGAAGGCGTTGCTGAACCCGGTAGAATCGACGCTCAAGCGCTACGAGGAGGGGCTGCAGCGGGTCGAGAAGGAACGCGTCGACAGCTATGCGGGGCTTCGCGAAGCGGTCGAGCTCGTCCGCCAGGGCCAGGGCCAGGTGCGCGACGAGGCGGCGAAGCTCGTCAACGCGCTGCGCGCCAGCCCCAAGGCCCGCGGCCGCTGGGGCGAGCAGTCGCTGCGCAACGTCCTCGAACAGGCAGGACTGTCGCCTTATGCCGATTTCGACACCGAGGTGTCGGTCGACACCGAAGAGGGGCGTCTGCGGCCCGACGTGATCGTGAAACTGCCCGGCGGGCGCAAGCTGGTCATCGACGCCAAATGCTCGTTCAACGCCTATATGGACGCGAGCGAGGAGGTCGATGAGGGCGCGCGGACGACGCTGCTGAAAGCGCATGCGGCGGCGCTGCGGGGCCACGCGACTCAGCTCGGTCAGAAAAGCTATTGGGATCGCTTCGGCGACGCCGCGGACTATGTCGTAATGTATATCCCCGGCGAGCATTTCCTGTCTGCGGCGATGGAGCAGGATCCTGAGCTGTGGGACTGGGCGCACCAGCGCCGTGTACTGATCGCGACTCCGATCAATCTGGTCGCCCTGGCCCGTACCGTCGCCAGCGTCTGGCGGCAGGAGAAGATGGCCGACGAGGCGCGAGCGATCGGCCGGCTCGGCAAGGAGATGTTCGAGCGGCTGTCGGTCGCGGCCACCCATCTCAAGAGGGTCGGTGGCGGCCTCAACAGCGCGGTCGAGCATTATAACAAGTTCGTCGCGAGCTTCGAGGGCCGCGTCCTCGTCACAGGCCGCAAGTTCCGCGAACTCAACGTCGAGACTGGCGACAAGGAGATCGAGGCGTTGCCGCCGATCGAGATGCGGGCGAACGAACGATCGGCGGAGCTGCTAGCTTCGGCCGAAACGGCGCAGGGAATTCCCAACTAGCCGCCGGTCCGCTTCCTTGTCACGTCGACAATCGGCGCGGCGTTCGCAACATCGAGGGGTGGCAAGCGACACCGCTTAGGATATCATGCCCGACCCGCGATGAGCGTTCGAGGCGGCCGACCGGCGAGCCGCCTTCGGCAACGATCTGCCATATCCAAGGCGAGGAGAGGGCATGGAAATTGTGCATAAGCTCGAGATCACCTCGAAGAAGAGCCAAGTTTCGGTCGAGGAGTGGCGCACGCGCACCGAACTGGCCGCGCTCTATCGCCTCGCCGCCGCGCATGGCTGGGATGACGGCATCGCAACCCATATCTCCGCGCGCGTGCCAGGGCCGGACCATCATTTCCTGATCAACCCTTTCGGGCTATTCTTCGAGGAGATCAATGCGTCCAGCCTGGTGAAGATCGACCTCGACGGCAATATCGTCGATGGCAGCCCGTACAAGATCAACGCGGCCGGCTTCACGATCCACAGCGCGGTCCATGCGGCGCGTGAAGACGCGCTGTGCGTGATCCACCTTCATACGGTCAATGGCACCGCGGTCTCGATCCAGGAAGATGGATTGCTGCCGCTGAGCCAGGGCGCCATGGCGATTTACGCGGACATCGCCTATCACGAGTATGAGGGAGTGGCGATCGATCTGAGCGAGCGTGAGCGCCTGGTCGCCGACCTCGGCGACAAGAATCTGATGATCCTGCGCAACCATGGCACGCTGACGGTAGGCGAGACCTGCGCCGATGCCTGGATGCGGATGTTCGCACTCGAAAAAGCCTGTGAAACGCAGATCAAGGCGCTGTCCGGTGGCGTTCCCGTCCACCAGCCGGCGACGGGCATTCCGGCGCGTGTTGCGGAGCAGGTGCTGGCCTTCGGCAGGAATATCGGCGAGGCCAGCTGGCCGGCTACGCTGCGCTGGCTGGACCGGCGCGACCCGTCTTATCGCGATTGAGTATCGTCGGTCCAAGAATGTCCGGCTGGATCTGCAAACTCGCCGTCATGGCGCAATGGAGATGGTGATGGCCGATTTGTCCGCTTTCCCGATCACACGTCGGTGGCCGCCGCAGCATCCCGACCGGATCCAGCTATATTCGCTGAACACGCCGAACGGCGTGAAGGCCTCGATCATGCTCGAGGAGACCGGGCTCGCCTATGAGCCGCATCTGGTGGATATCACCGACAATCAAAGCCACACTCCCGAGTTTCTGTCACTCAACCCGAACGGCAAAATCCCGGCGATCATCGATCCCGATGGACCAGGCGGCAAGCCGCTGGCGCTTTTCGAGTCGGGAGCGATCCTGATCTATCTCGGTGACAAGAGCGGCCAGTTTCTCTCGCCCGATCCCGCTACGCGCTATGAGACGATCCAGTGGGTCTTCTTCCAGAACGCCGGCATCGGGCCGATGTTCGGGCAGCTCGGCTTTTTCAACAAGTTCGCGGGCAAGGCGATCGAGGACAAGCGACCGCTCCAGCGCTATGTCGATGAGTCAAAGCGCCTGCTCGGCGTGCTTGACCGGCGCCTCGCAGGCCGCGAGTGGATCATGGGGGCCGACTACAGCATCGCCGACATTTCGACGCTGGGGTGGATCCGCAATCTGATCACCTTCTACGAGGCGCGCGACCTGGTGGATTTCGACCGGCTCGATAATGTACCGGACTGGCTGGAGCGCGGGCTGGCGCGACCCGCGGTACAGCGGGGGTTGGAGATTCCCCGGAAGGTTTGAAGGTCCGGACCGTCGCGCTCAGCGACGCTGGCGGCGCTTTCAGCCCGTCGCGCTGGTCAGGGCGCGTGCGCGCATCAGGGCTTCGGCATCGGGACGGCGACCGCGAAACGCGACGAACGACTCCATCGGATCGCGCCCGTCGCCTGGCGCCAGGATCTCCTTGCGAAAACGCCGCGCCGTTGCGCTATCGAAGATATCGCCGGCCTCGGCAAAGGCTTCGAACGCATCGGCGTCGAGGACTTCGGACCATAGATAGCTGTAATAGGCGCTCGCATATCCGCCGTCGAAGACGTGGCTGAAGCCGGGGAGGCGATGGCGCATGCCGATCGCGGCGGGCATTCGCAGGCGGGAAAGTTCGGCCTCGACGAAAGCGGCGGCGGGCTTGCCCGCTCCCGAGGCCGAATGCAGCGCCAGATCGATCAGGGCGCACGAGACGAGCTCGACGGTGGCGAATCCCTGACCGTAGGTCTCGGCGCGCCGGATCGCGCCGACCAGCGCGGCGGGCACGCCGAGCGCCCCGAGCACCTCGGGACTGACGATCCAGTTCTCCATCATCTTGCTAGGAAACTCGACGAAGTCCCTCGCGACGGCGGTTCCCGAAAGGCTGGGATAGGTCACGTCAGACAGCAAGCCGTGCAGCGCGTGCCCGAATTCGTGGAACAGCGTTCTCGCCTCATCGAGCGACAAGCGGGTCGCGGCGGTATCCGGAGGCGGCGCGGATGCGAAATTGGCGACCAGATAGACGATCGGCCGGATGTCTCCGTCGAGCTTCTCCTGGACGCGCAGGCTGCCCATCCACGCGCCGCCATGCTTTTCGCGCCGCGCGAGATAATCGGTAAATAGCAGGCCGATCGGCGAGCCGGCTGCATCGCTCACTTCCCAAGCCCAAACGTCAGGGTGATAGCCGGCGATGTCCTCGCGCCGCCGGAAAGCGAGGCCGTACAGCCGCGCGGCAACCTCGAATGCGGCGGCGCGGACCTTGTCGAGCCGAAGGTGCGCGCTGACCGCGCCGCCATCGAGCGCATAGCGATCACGGCGAACCCGCTCGGCATAGAATCGCCAGTCCCAGGGTTCGAGCGCGAAGGATTCGCCATCGGACCCGATCAGCGCCTGAAGCTCGCGCGCTTCTTCGGCAGCCCGTTGCCGGGCCGGTTCCCAAAGCTGCAGGAGGAGCGCGAGAGCGGCTTCGGGGGTGCGCGCCATGCTGTCGTCGAGCTTGTAGCTTGCATAGTCGCCGAAGCCGAGCAGCCGGGCGCGTTCGTCGCGAAGCGCGAGAATCTCGGTGATGACCGGCCAGTTGTCGTGCGCGCCACCGTCGCTGCGGCCGACGAAAGCCCGCCATATCCGCTCGCGCAAATCGCGGCGACGCGAAAAGGCGAGGAAGGATTCATAGTCGGTGCGATCGAGCGTGAAATGATAGCGGCCATCGTCGCCCGCAGCGGCGGCCCGGGCGGAAGCGGCAGTGCGCAGAAATGGAGGAAGACCATCGAGATCTGTTTCGTCGAGCGCCATCGTCCAGGCGTTGGTCGATGCCAATATATTCTGACCGAACAGCACCGAAAGCTGCGCAAGCCGGGCATCGACGTCGGCAAAGCGCGCCTTGGCGTCCGGGGCCAGCCCGGCACCACCCCTGACAAATCCGTGATAGCTGTTTTCGACCAGCCGCTGCTGTTCTGCCGTCAGTCCCGATGTCCGCCGCTCCGCGAAAACGCGCGCAACGCGAGCGAACAGCGCAGCGTCATGGCTGATCGCAGTGCCATGCGCGCTCATCAGCGCCGACATCTCGGCTTCGATCGCGCGGATCGCGTCGCTCGCCTGCGCCGAGGCCAGGGTCCAGAACAGCCGCCGAACGCGGGCAAGCGCCCCTCCGGATCGCTCGATCGCCGCGATACTGTTGTCGAAGTCGGGCGGGGCTGGATCGGATGTGATCGCCGCCAGCTCGGCACTATGGATCGCGATCGCCGATTTCAACGCCGGCAGGAAGTCGTCCGCGCGCAGCTCCGCGAAAGGCGGCGCGCCCAACGGCCCGTTCCATGGCTCGAGCAGCCGATTGAGCTGCCTATTCAATCGATTGGACCTCGTTGGTATGGACCTGGAATGAGGTCAGCGTGGCGGGTCCGAACGCGGTGGTCAGCGCCGTATCGGTGGCGTCGCGGCCGCGCGCCATGAGGATGCGGCCGATGCGCGGGCGATTGTGGCGCGCGTCGTAGGTGTACCAGTCGCCGTCCACGAAGACATCGAACCAGGCCGAGAAATCCATTGGCGCATCGACCGGCGGGATGCCGATATCGCCGAGATAGCCGGTGCAGTAGCGCGCGGGAATATTGAGACAGCGGCACAATGTGGTCGCGAGATGCGCGAAATCGCGGCATACGCCGGAGCGCTCCTGATAACCGTTCCAGGCGGTCTTGTCCGGCCGGGCATGTTCATATCCGAAGCTGAGATGGTTATGGACGAACGCGACGACCGCTTCGACCCGGTCGCGCGCCGATGCGATATGGCCGAACTCGGCCCAGGCGACGTCCATCAGCCGGTCGGTTTCGCAGTAGCGGCTTCCGAGCAGGAAGATGAGGATATCGTCGGGAAGCAATTCCACCGGGGTCGGCGGCACGTCGGGCGCCCGCGCGTCTTCCAGCCCGCTATCCTCGATCACGAAATCGGCATTCAGCGTGACACCACCGACGGGCACCGTGATGCGCGTGCAGATATTACCGAAAATATCCTGATAGGTGTAGATCGGGACGTCGGGCGCAGGCTCGAGCCGTTGTGGCGTCTGCAGGTCCTTGTGCCGCGAGGGATGGATGCTCAGCATCGCAAGCATCGCGGTCGGCACATCGGCTTCGAATCGAATTTCATATCCCGCGCGGATCAACATATTGCTCATATCCTGCTGTTGCCGGTGTCCCGGCTGTTGATTGCTCGCCCTGGTTTTTCTGGACTGCTCTTCTTCGGCTCGGCCAGACGGACATCGACCTCGATGTCCATGCCGATATAGCTCCCCGGAAATCCGCTCCACGTTCCTGACAGCGGCAACGCCTGATACGGGTCCCGGGCCACGGCCACGCGGAGCAGTCCGCTATTCCCGATGATGCCGTTGGTCGGATCGAATTCGACCCAGCCCGAGCCGGGCAGGAAAATTCGGACCCAGGCATGCGTGTTTCCGCCGCCAACCCGCCCTTCGCCGCGTGACGGATTATAGACATACCCCGACACGAACCGCGCGGCGAACCCCAGCGCCCGAACCGCCTCGATCATGAGAACAGCGAAATCGCGGCACGTCCCCCGGCGTTTTTCCAGCGTCTCGATCGGCGTCTGCGTGCCCTTTTCGTGACGAGGGACATAAGTGAAATCCTGCTTGATGCTCATCGCCATCTCGGTGAGCAGGGCCAGCGTCTCGGTGGTCCCGTCATTCCTGACGAACTGACGAGCCCAATTGTCGACCATGCGCGCGACGTCGAGGTGCTGGCGCTCGATCGACCTCAGCAGATCGGGCATGTCCTCCGACGAATAGGTGAAGGGGAACAGTCGGGCATAATCCTCGACATCGATCTGCATATGTTCGAGCGGAGCATGATCGAGCTGGACCTCGGACGCGATTCGCAGCTTTTTCGACCGCGTGGCAAAAAGAGCGATTGCGACCGAATTGCCGAACACGTCGTGCAGCCAGCGCAATTCCGATGGCTGGGGCGTTATATCGAGCTGGGCATGGATGAGACGCTGGTCGAAACTCTCGCGCGGCCGCATCATGATGCGATGCTCGCCAAAGGAAACCGGTTGCCGATAGCTATATTCGGTGACGTGGCGGATTGTGAGCAGGGGCATGAAAGGCTTTCGTTATGAAGACGCCGGATTGCGGTTCACTGCTTGATGATGACGAGTCCGCTCCCATCGTAGCCGTTAACCCAGCCGGACGCTCGCCGTTCCTCCTGCTGGGCGATCATGCCGGAAATGATATTCCGCGACGGCTGGGCACGCTGGGGCTGGCCAGGGCCGATCGCGAGCGGCACATCACCTGGGACATCGGGACCCGCCGCCTTGGCGAACTGCTCTCCAAATCGCTCGACGCGACGTTCATACACCAGCGTTATTCCCGACTGGTGATCGACTGCAATCGCGACCCGATGGCGGCCGACGCGATTCCCGAGACCTCCGACGGGACCGTCATTCCGGGCAATGAGCGGCTTGCGGACGAAGCCCGTATGCAACGGATCGAGGCCATCCATGCGCCCTATCAGCGCGCGATCGCCACCGAACTTTCCCGCCGGGCTGCCGACCGGCGTGCGACCATCATCGTCTCGCTTCACAGCTTCACGCCCGTCATGGCCGGAAGGCCGCGGCCCTGGTCGATCGGCGTGCTCTATTCGGACGGAGATACGCGGTTCGCCGCCGCGCTGCTCGATATTCTCGCGCGCGAAATGGGTGAGGGCGTCGGTGACAACGAACCCTATCGGATGGATGAAACCGACCATAGCATTCCGCGCCATGCATTTGCGAGCGGGCTGCCCTATGCCGAGCTGGAAATTCGCCAGGACCTGATCGGGGAGCCAGCGGGGCAAGAGCGCTGGAGCGGCATAGTCGGCGCCGCCCTGGAGGACGCGCGGCGCAGGATTGTCTGCTGACCCGCCCTGTTTGCGCCTGCGAGGGGATTTTCCTGTCGCTTGACCCGAAAAGCACCTAGGTCTGATCGATCACGGGCAGAGACCGACGTCCAAAAGCGCGGCATCCGGGAGACATCCTTCCAGCAGAAAGCGACGCCATGCTGATCCGTGCCGGCTATGATATCGGTTTCACCACGCATCAGCGCGTCCCCATGCTCGCAAATCTGAGCGTGCATGCCTCGCGCAACAAGGACCTGCGGACCGCGCAACGGATCTTCACCGAACCGGCCGTTCCGCTTTACGATTATGTCGACAGCTTCGGGAATATCTGCACGCGGCTGACGGTGCCGGAGGGCGGAATTTCCATATCCTGCGGCTTCGTCATCGAGGATCCGTTCGAACCCGATGTCGTGGCGGCCGATGCGCGACAGATTCCGCTCGAACGGCTTCCCGATGACGTTCTGCTCTATCTGCTCGGCAGCCGCTATTGCGAGACCGACCGACTCTCGGACGTCGCCTGGTCGATGTTCGGCGGAGGACGATCAGGCTGGGCTCTCGTCCAGTCGATCGTCACCTATGTTCATGAACATATCCGCTTCGACTATATGGCCGCCCGGCCGACCAAGACCGCGTGGGACGTCCATCAGGAGCGCGTCGGCGTTTGCCGCGACTATGCCCATCTCGCCATCGCGCTCTGCCGCTGCATGAACATTCCGGCCCGCTATTGCACGGGCTATATGGGCGACATGGATCTGCCCGCGCTGGTCGGGGACATGGACTTCTCCGCCTGGTTCGAGGCCTATCTCGACGGGACATGGTACACGTTCGACGCGCGCCACGATCGTCCGCGCCGCGGGCGCATCCTGATGGCGCGCGGGCGGGACGCGGCGGATGCCGCGCTCACGAACATGTTCGGGCCGGCCACGCTCTCGCGTTTCGACATCTATACCGACGAGGACAGATTGCCGCCCCCGTCGCGATAGGCGGGAATTGCATCATTTAAGCTTTTGGCCTTGACCGCGGCCGCTGCCGCGCCATTTGCCAATCGACGAGCGGTCGGCTAGGGGCGGCCGCAGTTTTCCGCACTCACCAATCAGACGAGGTCTCACGCCCGATGGCCGTGCAATACAGCTTTGTGATGAAGGGTCTGACAAAGACCTTTCCCGGCGCGAACAAGCCGCTGTTCAACAATATCCACCTCCAGTTCCTGCCAGGAACCAAGATCGCCATCATCGGCGTCAACGGCGCCGGCAAGTCGACACTGATGAAGGTGATGGCCGGGATGGACACCGACTTCACCGGCGAGGCCTGGGCGGCCGAGGGGCTGAACGTCGGCTATCTGGCGCAGGAGCCGCAGCTCAATCCGAAGAAGAACGTGAAGGAAAACGTCATGGACGGCGTCCGCGAGACGGCCGACATGCTTGAACGCTTCAACGCGATTTCGGCCGAGATGGGCGACCCCAAGGAGGATACCGATTTCGATGCGCTGATGGAGGAGATGGGCGTCCTTCAGGAGAAGATCGACGCGGTTGATGGCTGGACGCTCGACAACCAGCTCGAAATCGCCATGGAAGCGCTTCGCTGCCCGCCCGGCGACTGGAGCGTGGATAGTCTTTCGGGCGGGGAGAAGCGCCGTGTCGCGCTCTGCCGTCTCCTGCTCGAAAAGCCCGATATCCTGCTGCTCGACGAGCCGACCAACCATCTCGATGCGGAAAGCGTCGCGTGGCTCGAGCAGCATCTGATCGACTATCCCGGCAACGTGATCCTCGTCACCCACGATCGCTACTTCCTCGACAATGTCGTGGGCTGGGTGCTCGAGCTCGATCGGGGCAAAGGCATTCCCTATGAGGGCAATTATTCGTCATGGCTCGACGCCAAGGCGAAGCGGATGGAGCAGGAGGAGCGCGAGGACGCCGGCCGTCAAAAGGCGATCAAGGAAGAGTTGGAATGGATCCGGCAGAGCCCCAAAGCGCGCCAGACCAAATCCAAGGCGCGCATTCGCGCATTCGACGAGCTGGTGGAGAAGCAAAATAATCGCGCTCCCGGCAAGGCTCAGATCGTCATCCAGACACCCGAGCGACTGGGCGGCAAGGTGATCGAGGCCAAGGGCCTTACCAAAAGCTATGGCGAGAAGAAGCTGTTCGAAGGGCTCGACTTCGTGCTGCCGCCGGGCGGCATCGTCGGTGTGATCGGTCCGAACGGCGCGGGCAAGACGACCTTGTTCAAGCTCATCACCGGACAGGAGAAACCGGATGCGGGCTCGATCGATATCGGCCCGACCGTGAAGCTCGGCTTCGTCGACCAGAGCCGCGACGCGCTCGATCCGAACAAGAATGTCTGGGAGGAGGTGTCCGAGGGCCATGACATCATGACCGTCGGCAAGTTCGAGATGTCGACCCGCGCCTATGTGGGCGCGTTCAACTTCAAGGGCGCCGATCAGCAGAAGAAGGTCGGCCAGCTTTCGGGGGGCGAGCGCAATCGGGTGCACATGGCCAAGATGCTGCGCAAGGGCGGCAACGTCCTACTGCTCGACGAGCCCACCAACGACCTGGATGTCGAGACACTGCGTGCGCTGGAAGATGCGCTCGAGAATTTCGCGGGATGCGCGGTGGTGATCAGCCATGACCGCTTCTTTCTCGACCGCCTTGCCACGCACATCCTTGCCTTCGAAGGGGATGGCCATGTCGAATGGTTCGAAGGAAATTTCGAGAGCTATGAGGAGGACAAGCGCCGACGCCTCGGCGATGCTGCCGATCGGCCGGGGGCGGGGGCCTACAAAAAGCTGACGCGATAGACGGGGAGACTGCCTCGAGTCAGCGTCGAGGGGCGCCCGTTGGCGTGAAGCGATAGCGCTGTCCGAAATGCCTATGACCAACCGCGGACCTTGTGGCATGGAGACGCTCCAGGCCCGGAAAAAGGGCGAGCGAAAGATTCGAGAGGATGGCGGCAATAAATAGCGAGTGGCGTCGTGGTATACCGACGCTTTGCAGCGGCTTGGTCGGCATGATCATGCTCGCGGCAACTTCGGCAGTGCTGGGCGTGGTGCTGGCGCCAATCATGGCCGAGACGGGGTGGCCGCGCAGCGTGATCCTGGCGCAGACGTTCATTCAATCCTTTTTCATCCTCGTTCTTGCGCCCGTTGCCGGCCGGATCGTGGCGCGCATCGGGCTCAGGCGTTATGCGATCCTTAGCGTGACTGCCGTCGTCCCCAGCCTGTTGATCGTGCCATTGGCGGGTGGCGATGCATGGACCTGGTATGCGGTCTGGACCGTCTTCAGCGTCATCCAGATCGGTATCGGTCCGATGATCTGGTCGATGGCTATAACCACCTTGTTTGACAAGGCCCGCGGGCTAGCACTGGCGGTTACCCTCAGCGGCGGCGGGATCGGCTTTCTTGTCTTCCCGCCTATGGCGGTCGCCATCGAGGCGGAATATGGCTGGCGCGGCGTCTATGTGGTGCTCGCCCTGCTATTCCTCCTGGTTCAGCTTCCCTTGACCCTTTTATGGTTCATGCGGCCCCGCGACCTGCCGTCGGCCTCGGTAGCGGCAGGATCGTCACCGGAGAGCGTGCACAGCGCCGCATCAGGGCATAGTCTGGCTCAGGCCCTGAGGGGTCGTCAGTTCTGGCAGCTAGGCTTCGCCTGCATGCTCGTCGCCCTGGTCGAGGGTGCGATGATTATCCACTTGTACCCGATCATGAACGAAGCTGGGCTGGCGAAGGCGGAAGCGGCGGGCGTCGCGTCACTGGTGGGCTTCGCGATGATTGTCGGCCGGCTCGGCGCGGGCGTATTGCTTGATCATATGCCCTCTACGCTCGTTTTCGCGGGAGCGATGGCGATGATCCTTTTTGCCGTCCTTTTGGCGATGCGCTTCGATGGCGGCAGCGGACCGGCGGCGATCATCGCGCTGCTGCTCGGGCTCGGCGCGGGCGGCACTACCAATACGCTCGCCTATCTCACCAGTCGCCAGTTCGGGCTTGGATCCTATGCCACGATCTTCGGGCTGCTGATGGGAATGTTCGGTCTCGCCTTCGGCACCGCCCCCATGATAGCCGGCCATGTCCGGGACAAGTTCGGCGGCTATGATCCACTCTTCATGGTCTTTGCGGGCGCCCTTGGCGCGTCGATCCTGTTGATCCTCGCACTTGGCCGAGCGCAACCGGCCAAGCCGGCCATCGCCGGCTAGACTCGACCCGCTTCAGATTGAATCGAGTCGAGTTTCGTTTTCTCTTGTTTGCCGTGATTTCCGAGCCAGCAGATGTTTCCATCTGCCTCGAAATCCCTCTAATCAGCCGTCGGCAACGTCGGGTCCAGCATCCTACATATAATCCATCGGATTAGGCGTCGGCAGGTCGCAGGCGCTCTGATGGCCCTTCTTGCACATCGCGACCTGCGCACGCCAATCACGCATCGCCATGGCATAGGCATTTTGCTGGCGGATGAATGTCGCGTCGGTGGCAAGGACGTCGCGGCGATGCTGGCGCATGGCCGCTTCATAGGCGGCCTTGTCGGCTGCATATTCCGCCTGATTTTGTTCATTCTGGGCCTGCGCGACCGCATTGGCCGTTTGCGCCTGCGTGACGGTACTGGACACTTGATTGTTGAGTGCCTTGGTCTGCGGGACTTCGCGCGCGTCCGCGGCCAGGTGGGCGGGGTCAGTCTTTTCATTTTGCGCGGCGAGCGGCAGCGGCGCGAGCGCGATCAGGGCCGTGATGGCAATGATGGAACGGGCGATCATCTCAGGCTCCTCCACAAATCGTGAAGCCAGAACGATCGGAAAATCTGCGCGTTCCCTCAGTCTTGTCTGGAGCCACGGCCGATCGCCCGGAGGGACTTCAGCTCACCGGCGCGAATGTGCGGCTTTCCTCGTCGAGCAGGTGCAATATCCCGTCGGCCACGGCGAAATAGGCGCCATGGATGCGCAACTTTCCGGCTTTCTCACGAACCGGAATGCAGGGGAATGTGCGCAGATTGCCCATCGAGACCTTGACGGCCTCGAGCTCGAGCGCGCGGACTGCATCCGGGCCTTCGCCATAGGTCGCCCGAATCCGGTCTCGGGCATCGTCGAGCAGCGACATCCAACCCGATATGAAGCCGCCTTCGCCGGGCGCGCTGTCCTTGAAGCGCCCGCTAAGCGCGGCCGCGCACCCGCCGCAGCTCTGATGACCGAGCACGACGATCTCGGGTACCTCCAATTGGGTTACGGCGAATTCGAGCGCCGCCGACACGCCGTGCAGGCCGGGCGTCGTCTCGAACGGCGGCACCATGTTGGCGACGTTGCGGACGACGAAGATTTCGCCGGGAGAGGTATCGAAGATGATCGTCGGATCGACCCGGCTGTCGGAGCAGGCGATCACCATCAATTTCGGGCTCTGCCCTTCGGCGAGCTCGTTCCAGCGCTGGCGCTGCCGCTGCCATCCGCTGGCCTTGAACCGGCGATAGCCTTCGATAAGTCCTGTGAAGTCGGTCATCTCGACGCGACTAGCCGGGACGGCGAGGACTGGCAAGTGGCCCAGGGATCGCCTATCTGGCGACCATGAATCAGCCATTGCCCGAAGCCCGCCCACCCCAGCAGCGCAAGCCCGACTGGATCCGCGTGAAGGCGCCGGGCGGCACCAGCTTCGCCGAGACCAGGTCGCTGATGCGTCGGCTCAACCTCGCCACCGTCTGCGAGGAGGCGGCGTGCCCGAATATCGGCGAATGCTGGACGAAGAAGCACGCTACGGTGATGATCCTTGGCGATGTCTGCACGCGCGCCTGCGCCTTCTGCAATGTGAAGACCGGCATGCCGCGGGCCGTTGATCCCCTCGAACCGCAGCATGTGGCCGATGCGGCCGCCGAGCTCGGGCTCGAGCATATCGTCGTCACGTCGGTCGATCGCGATGACCTGCCCGATGGCGGGGCGCGGCAGTTCGTCAAGGTGATCGAGGCGCTGCGCCGGACCACGCCGACGACGACGATCGAGATATTGACGCCGGACTTCCGCAACAAGGCGCAAGCGGCCATCGAGGCGATCGTCGCGGCGCGGCCCGACGTCTACAATCATAATCTCGAGACGGTGCCGCGGCTCTATCCGACGATCCGGCCCGGCGCCCGTTATTATGCGTCGCTGCGGTTGCTGGAAACCGTCAAGCGGCTCGATCCGACGATCTTCACCAAGTCGGGCATCATGGTGGGGCTCGGCGAGGAGCGGCTCGAAGTCCATCAGGTGATGGACGACATGCGATCCGCCGACATCGACTTCCTCACGATGGGCCAATATCTGCAACCGACGCCCAAACATGCGAAAGTGATCGAGTTCGTTCCTCCGAAGAGCTTCGAAGCCTATGCCGCGATCGCGCGGGCCAAGGGTTTTCTCCTCGTCGCCGCAACTCCGCTCACCCGGTCGAGCTACCATGCCGGTGATGATTTCGCCCGGATGCGTGACGCGCGCGCCGCCCAGCTCGCCCGCGATGCGGCGACCGCAACGGCCTGATATGCCTCGCCATCACGAAATTCGCGCGCTGCCCTATAGTCCCGAGCAGATGTATGATCTGGTCACCGATGTCGGATCCTACGCCGAATTCCTGCCCTGGGTGTCGGCGGTCCGGATCCGCTCGAACAGCGAAACCGAGATGGTCGCCGACCTGATGGTCGGATTCAAGGCGCTGCGCGAGAAGTTCACGTCAAGAGTGACAAAGGTGCGACCGACTGCTGTCCATGTCGATTATGTCGAAGGCCCACTACGCCATCTTCATAATGACTGGCGGTTCGAGAGCGACGGCAAGGGCGGTTCGCTTGTCGATTTCTCGATTGATTTCGAGTTCAAGTCCCGGGTGTTCGAGATGATCGCCGGACAGGTCTTCGATCGCGCGCTGAGAACGATGATCGGCGCTTTCGAGACTCGCGCCGCGCAACTCTATTCCTCTTCGGCGAGCCTCGCTCCGGGCATCAGCAGCTCGAGCGCGCATAACGCCGCCTGAAGCCGGACGCCGCCTCGGCCGAGATCGCCGAACTGCCGCTTGTCGGCGACGATATCCTCCGCATCGCCGCCCTTCCGTGCACGTGCGAAGACGACGGTGCCAACCGGCTTTTTGTCGCTGCCGCCGCCCGGACCGGCGACGCCGGTGATCGCGACGGCGGTATCGGCACCGCTCTTTTCGAGCGCGCCTCGCGCCATCGCCCAGGCCACCGCGATGGAAACGGCGCCGAAGGTTTCGATCAGCTCCATCGGCACGCCGATCAACGAAACCTTGGCGTCGTTTGAGTAGGTCACGAAGCCCGCACCGAGGACGTCCGAGGACCCCGGTATCTCAGTGAGCGCGGCCGAAACGAGCCCCCCGGTGCAACTTTCGGCAATGGCGAGCTTGCGGCCGACGGCGCGGTTCGCGTCGACCACCCGACGGGCGGCGTCGAGCAGCTCGACGGGAAGAATATGATCGTGATGATCGGCCACTATGGTTCCTGCACTATCTATAGAAGCGGCGCTCGCACGGTGGCAACCGCCTGCGCGGCGATCCCTTCGCGCCGGCCGGTGAAGCCAAGCCCCTCGGTCGTGGTCGCCTTGACGCTGACCTGACTGACACCGATGCCGAGCAGATCGGCGATGCGCGCGCGCATCGCGTCGCGATGGGGGCCGATTTTCGGAGCCTCGCAGATGACGGTCAGGTCGACATGATCGATCATGCCCCCGACCGAGACGACAAGATCGCGGGCGTGGCTCGCAAAGATTTCGGATGCAGCTCCGCGCCATCGCGGGTCGCCAGGCGGGAAATGGCTGCCGATATCGCCCGCGCCAATCGCGCCCAGCAGCGCGTCCACGATTGCATGGAGCGCGACATCTGCATCGCTGTGCCCAGCCAGCGCTCGGTCATGCGCGATGGTGACGCCGCCCAGTTGAACGGCGTCGCCGGGCTCGAAGCTATGGACATCGAAGCCGTGGCCGGTGCGGCTGATCAGCATGCGCCGCTCGGCTTCGGCGAAATCGGCCGGGTAAGTCAGCTTTTCCAGGGCAGGGTCGCCTTCGACCAGCGCCACCGAAAGGCCGTGCGCGCGCGCGACCTGCGCATCGTCGGTCGCGTCGTGATCGGGATTCCAGGCGCGGTGTGCCGCAAGGATCGCGTCGTGGCGGAAGGCCTGCGGCGTCTGGATACGAAACAATCCGTCGCGGTTCACTGCCTCGCCGATCATGCCGTCGCCGCGCGCGAGTGTGTCGGCGACGGCGAGGGCCGGCACCGCGCCATCGGCCCGGTCGAGCGCGGCGAGCAGCCGGTCGATCACGGCGCCGGGCAGGAAGGGGCGAGCGGCGTCGTGGATCAGGACGATGTCGGCCTGAAGCGCGGCCAGCCCCGCCAGAACCGAATCGCGGCGCGACACGCCGCCGCTGATGGGACGGGGCAGTGGGCGGTCACCGAGTGCCTCGGCGCAGAGCGCCTCCTGACCCCCGCCGATCACCAGCTGGATCTCATCGATGGCCGGATGGGCCGAGAGCGCATCGACGGCGTGTGACAGCACGGTTTTGCCGCCGACCTTGCGATATTGCTTGGGTAGGGCGCCCCCGGCGCGCTCGCCCTGTCCGGCGGCAACCACCAACGCTGCGATCCTGGGCCTGTCCATCATCGCGGGGCCTTAGCGGAGCCGAAGCTTGCTAGCCAGCAGCTTTACAGGTAGAGCGGTGCCGCTTTTTTAGGCAATTGGTGCTGATGATCCCTAGACTGAACCCTATCGATATCGGCCCGGTGCGGATCGACAATCCGGTGATCCTGGCGCCGATGACCGGCGTGAGCGACTTGCCGTTCCGCAAGGTCGTACGCGGCTTCGGCTCAGGGCTCAACGTGACCGAGATGATCGCCAGCCAGGCCGCGATTCGTGCGACCCGGCAGTCGGTGCAGAAGGCGCTGTGGGACGCGATCGAGGAGCCGGTGTCGATGCAGCTCGTCGGCTGCACCCCCAGGGAGATGGCAGAGGCGGCCAAGCTCAGCGCGGATCGCGGCGCGGCGATCATCGACATCAACATGGGCTGCCCGGTTCGCAAGGTGGTCAATGGCGACGCGGGCTCGGCGCTGATGCGGACACCCGATCTGGCCATGGCGATCGTCAAGGCGACGGTGGATGCCGTGACAGTCCCGGTCACGCTCAAGATGAGAATGGGCTGGGACCATGACAGCCTCAATGCGCCCGAGCTCGCGCGGATCGCCGAAGATATGGGCGTCCGGATGATCACCGTCCATGGCCGGACCCGCTGTCAGATGTACAAGGGACGCGCGGATTGGGCGTTCGTCCGGCGCGTGAAGGAGGCGGTGTCGATCCCGGTCATCGTCAATGGCGACATTTGCTCGATAGACGATGCGAAGACCGCGCTCGACCAGTCGGGAGCAGACGGTTTGATGATCGGCCGCGGCGCTTATGGGCGACCCTGGCTACTCGCCCAGATCATGCACTTCCTGGCCACGGGCGAACGGCGGCTTGATCCGAGCGTGGAAGAACAATATCACGTTATTATAAAGCATTATGATGCGATGTTGTCGTTGTACGGCAAGGAAGTCGGCGTCAACATGGCACGCAAGCATCTCGGCTGGTACACCAAAGGCCTGCCGGGTTCGGCCGAGTTTCGAAACCGCGTCAACCAGATTGCCGATCCTGCCGTTGTAACCGCGATGCTCGCTGAGTTCTATGCGCCATGGCTCTGCCGGGCGGCGGCCTGATCCGGCTGGCGCGCCGGGCGCCTCCGGTGTCCGATCCGGGCGGCGACGCGCCTTCGCCGGCCGAGATCATGGCGGCGATGGCGACCGCGGTGCTGGTGATTGATCCGCTGGGCCTGGTCGTCGAAATCAACGCCGCCTGCGAGTCGCTGTTCAACCTCAGCCGCAGCCAGATCATAGGCCGGGCGATCCTCGACGCCATCGGCCACGCGCTCGATTCGGTACCGCTCGATGCACCGTTCGCCGCCTATGACATCGATGCCACCCTGCCCGGTTCGCGGAGGATACGCGTCGATCTGATGGTGGCGCCCTTGCCCGATCGTCCGGGTTGGCGGGCGGTATCGATCCACGGCCACGCGCGAAGCGCGATCGGCGCCCGCTCGATCGACCGCGAGGGCGGAACGCGGACCGCGATCGCCGCCGCCGCGATGCTCGCCCACGAGATCAAGAATCCGCTGTCGGCGGTGCGCGGGGCCGCACAGCTGCTGGAGATGAGTGCGGACGACGAGTCACGACCGCTCACCGGGCTGATCCGCGAGGAGGTCGATCGGGTCGCGGCGCTGATCGACCGGATGCAGGGCTTTACCGACACCCGTCCGATCGAGCTGACCCCCCAGAATATTCATGCGATCCTCGGCTATGCCCGTCAGGTCGCGCTCAGCGGCTTTGCCAGGGGGCGGACGATCCGCGAAATCTATGACCCCTCGCTGCCAGCGGTCCTCGGCCATCGCGACTCGCTTATCCAAATCCTGGTGAACCTGCTGAAGAACGCGGCCGAAGCCATGGGCGACGAACCGGGTGCGATCACACTCACGACGGCCTATCGTCACGGCGTGTCGATGCGGCGAGCGGACGGACATGCGCGTCAGCCCCTGCCGATCGAGCTATGCGTGATCGACGATGGCCCCGGCGCCCCGCGCGAGATAGAGGGTCATCTGTTCGACCCGTTCGTCACCACCAAGCGGACCGGCAGCGGCCTTGGCCTCGCGCTGGTCGAGAAGATAGTTTCGGATCTCGGCGGCATCGTCGAATATGCCCGGGAGGGGACCCCGCCCAAGACCGTCTTCCGTCTGCTTTTGCCGCGCGCGCGAGTGACGGCATGACAGGGCGGGTTCTCGTCGTCGACGACGACAGTGCGATCCGGACCGTGGTGCGCGAGGCGCTGCGTCGCGCCGGCTACACCGTCGAAACGGCGGCCTCCGTGGCCGAACAGCGCCAGCTGTTCGCAAGTTTCGATCCACAGGTGCTTGTCACCGATGTCGTCTTGCCGGACGGAAACGGCCTCGACGTCATTCCTGAAGTGCTACGGACTCATCCAGGCCTGCCGGTGATCGTGCTGTCGGCGCAGAACACCTTCACCACCGCGCTACGCGCGACCGAACAGGGTGCTTTCGACTATCTGCCCAAGCCGTTCGACCTCGGCGAACTGACCCGTGCCGTCGCCGACGCGCTGGCGGCCCGCACCTCGAGCGCTAACACCGCCTGTGACGTTGAGAATGCCGAGGACCTTCCGCTGATCGGCCGATCGCCGCCGATGCAGGAAGTCTATCGCACTATCGCCCGGGTCGTGGCCAATGATCTGACCGTGCTGGTGCTAGGCGAGTCGGGGACGGGCAAGGAATTGGTGGCGCGGGCGATCCACGATTTCGGGCCGCGCAGCGCCGCGCCGTTCGTCGCCGTCAACATGGCGGCGATTCCGCGCGAACTGATCGAGTCGGAGCTCTTCGGTCATGAACGCGGCGCCTTCACCGGCGCGCAGGCGCGGACTGCCGGCAGGTTCGAACAAGCGCAGGGCGGCACCTTGTTCCTCGACGAGATCGGGGACATGCCGATGGAAGCGCAGACCCGGTTGCTCCGCGTCCTGCAGGCCGGCGAGTTCACCACGGTCGGAGGAACGAGATCGATCCGCGCCGACGTTCGCATCATCGCCGCGACCCACAAGGATCTTCCCCGGCTGATCGCGGACGGAGGATTTCGAGAGGATCTTTATTATCGGCTGAACGTCGTACCGATCCGCTTGCCCGCCCTGCGCCAGCGCGGCGACGACATTGGCGAGCTGGCGCGCTACTTCCTCGACCGCGCCGCGGCCGACGGCCTTCCCCGTAAATCGCTCGACGGCGGCGCGATCGCGCGACTCATGCAGCATAGCTGGCCGGGTAATGTCCGCGAGCTCGAGAATTTGATGCGCCGTCTGGCGGTGCTCAGCCGCGAGGATGTGATCAGCGCGTCGATGGCCGAGCAGCAGCTCGAACAGCCCTCCGCGAACGAGACGCTGCCGGTCGGCACGGGTAATGGCGGTGGCCTGGGCGACGCGGTAGAGCAGCATCTCGCACGCTATTTCGCTGCCTTCGGTCGAGACTTGCCACCCGACGGGCTATATGATCGCGTTCTGGCCGAAATCGAGCGGCCCCTGTTGGAACTGAGCATGGCGGCGGCGAAGGGGAACCAGCTACGCGCAGCCCGCCTGCTGGGCATCAATCGTAATACGTTGCGCAAAAAGCTGACGGACCTGGCTATCAATGTCGGGGCGACCCGTCGAAGTGGCTAGCGATTTCTTGTCCGCGGGCGGGATGTCGGGCCGGCAGACGCCGCACGTATAATATATCGCTTCGTTTGGCCCGGTGGGCCTGATCTTCGATCGAACTGTGTTCCAGAAGCCACGCCCTTGTGGTAACCGGGCAACGTGTCGTCGATCGGGATCGTATTTAGGAAGTGGCGAAGGCGCGCGGCGACAGCCTGGCGCTGGCGGATAATCCCATTGCTGGAATTCGCCACGCCTCTACTGGCGCTTCTGGTCGCCGTGATCAGTTACCGCACGGTGAGCGTCGGCGATACGCCCGAAGTTCCGATCTCCCCGAGCGTGGTGGCCCTGCTGCTCGTGTTCAACCTCGTGCCTTTCATGGGGTTGATGGTGCTTGTCGCCCGCCGCGTCGCACAACATCGCGCGGCCCGATCCGAACTGGGCGGCAAGGCGCGGCTGCACGTCCGCCTGGTCGCCTTTTTCTCGCTGATCGCCACTGTGCCGACCCTGCTCGTCGTGATCTTTGCATCGCTGCTGTTTCAAACCGGCACCGAATTCTGGTTTTCGGACAAGGCGCGCGTCGTGCTCATCAATTCCGAGCAGGTCGCCCAGGCCTATGTCACCGAAAGCAAGGAGCGCCTGCTCGGCGACATCATCGCCATGTCCGGCGATCTGCGCTACTTCCTCAGCGCCACGACCATCGACGATCCGCGCTTCCCTCGCGAATTCGCTCGTCAGATCGCGTATCGCGGCCTTTCCGAAGCAGCAATCATCAGTATCGACCGCCAGAATGTCCCGCAGCTGATCGCGCTGGCCAATCTCGACAAGCGACCGCTGGAAAAACGCCTGCCGCTGGCGACGCTTCCTTTTCTCGAGGGCGGACAGCCACGGATCACTGCGCAGTCGGGTGATCGGATCGAAGGCACGATCCTGCTGGACAAGGCAAGCCGCACCTATTTGTACATAAGCCGCCAGTCAGATCGCGAGGTTCTCGCCCAGGCGGCCAGGGCAAGGCTGGCGCTGGGCGACTATCTGACGACGGTAGATCGCGCCCGTGCGCTCCAGGTCCGTTTCAATATCACGCTGGTGGTCGTCTCCCTGCTGATCCTCGGCATCGCGATCTGGGTCGCGATGACCGTGGCCGATCGGCTCGTCCGGCCGGTCAACGAGTTGGTCGCGGCGGCGCGTCGCGTCGCAGCCGGCGATCTCAGCGCGCGCGTGCAAGGGGCACAGACGCCGGACGAGATCGGCACGCTTGGTAGCGCATTCAACCGGATGACCCGCAAGCTGGGGGAGCAGACGGGGGCGCTCGTCGCGGCCAACAGCCAGCTGCAAAGCCGGAGCGCCTTTATCGAGGCGGTGTTGTCGGGGGTGACGGCCGGCATCATATCGGTCGACGCTCAACGCAGGGTGACGCTGGTAAATCCCTCGACGCGTGCGCTGCTACGCCTCGACGAGCCCGTGGAGGGGAGGGCGTTGGCCGAGATCGCGCCGGAACTGGACCGGGTGCTCGATAGCGGGAACCGAGAGGTCGTCGTGTCGATAGCCGTCGGCAGCGAATTGCGTACCTTGGCAGTGCGCTGTGTGGCGGCCGAGGGCGGCCATGTCCTGACTTTCGACGACATCACCCAGCGCCTCGCCGACCAACGGCGCGCGGCCTGGGCGGATGTGGCGCGGCGCATTGCGCACGAGATCAAAAACCCGCTGACCCCGATCCAGCTCGCGGCGGAACGACTCCAGCGCCGTTATGGCAAGGAGATCAGCTCCGATCCGGCGGTGTTCGAGCGATTGACTGCGACGATTGTCCGCCAGGTGGGAGACATGCGTCGTATCGTCGACGAATTTTCCTCCTTCGCGCGGATGCCAAAGCCGAACTTTCGGGAGGAGGCGCTCGTCGACATCGCGCGCCAGGCGCTGTTCCTTCACGAGGTCGCTCACCCGTCGATCAGTTTCCGCCTCGAAGGCGAGGCTGATGCCCCAACCATGGTCTGCGACCGTCGCCTGCTGGGCCAGGCGCTGACGAACATCGTCAAAAATGCCGTGGAAGCTATTGAAGAAAATGAGAAACAGTCGGAGGTAGGAGCGATCGACATGACGATCCGGGCCGATGGCAGCCAGCTGTCGATCATTGTGGCCGATAATGGCCCCGGATTGCCCCCCGAGCGTGACCGGTTGACCGAACCTTATATGACGACGCGGAAGCGGGGCACCGGATTGGGGCTCGCTATCGTTCGAAAGATCGTCGAGGACCACCTGGGCACCATCGCCCTGCGCGATCGCCCCGGCGGCGGGACGCTGGTGGAACTCGATTTCGACCTCGATGCGCTACGCGGTCTCAGCGACAGCCAATCGGAAGACGGGGATGTACGGGAGCCGGATGCGCCGCCTCCCGAGCTCAAACGAAGTGGAATGGCTTGACGCATGGCTCTTGAAATCCTGATTGTGGACGATGAGGCGGATATTCGCGAGCTCGTTTCGGGCGTGCTGGAAGATGAGGGCTATCAGGCGCGGGCCGCCGCCGACAGCGACTCGGCGCTCGCTGCCATCGACGAGCGGCGACCCTCGCTCGTACTGCTCGACGTCTGGCTGCAGGGATCGCGGCTCGACGGTCTCGCGCTGCTCGACGAGATCAAGCGGCGCGATCCGACCTTGCCGGTACTGATGATCTCGGGCCACGGCAATCTCGACACCGCGGTGGCGGCGATCCGCAGCGGCGCGACGGATTTTATCGAGAAGCCGTTCGAAGCCGAGCAGCTGCTGCTGCTCGTTGGCCGGGCGACCGAGACCGAGCGACTGCGGCGCGAGAATGCGACGCTCAAGGCCCAGATCGGGCAAGAGGAGGAACTGACCGGCAATTCGGGCGCGATCAACACGATACGGGCGACGTTGAAGCGGGTCGCCGCAACCGGAAGCCGGGTGCTTATCAGCGGCCCCGCCGGGGTCGGCAAGGAGGTTGCCGCACGGCTGCTGCATCTGTGGAGCAATCGTGCTCAAGCGCCTTTCATCGTCGTCAGCGCCGCGCGAATGGAGCCGGAACGGGTCGAGGAGGAACTGTTCGGCGTCGAGGATAATGGCGAGTTGATCCGGCCTGGCCTGCTCGAGCGGGCGCATGGCGGAACTCTTTTCCTGGATGAGATCGCCGATATGCCGCTCACCACGCAGGCGAAGATCCTGCGCGTGCTGACGGAGCAGGCTTTCAATCGGGTCGGCGGGCAGAGGATCGTCAAGGTCGATGTACGGGTGGTGTCCGCGACCGCGCGGATCCTTTCCGATGAGATCGCCGCCGGCCGTTTCCGCGAGGACCTCTATTATCGGCTCAACGTCGTGCCGGTGAACATTCCGCCCCTCAGCGAGCGTCGCGAGGACATTCCCGCGCTCGTCGATCATTTTCTCGCGCGATTCGCTTCGGAGCGGCGCGTGCCGACGCCCAGCGTGACCGAGGACGCGGTCGGGGCCTTGCAGACCTACGACTGGCCGGGCAATGTGCGCCAGCTTCGCAATATCGTGGAACGGACGATCATTCTTGCTCCGGGCGACCGGATCGGCCGTATCGAACTCGATATGTTGCCGCCCGAGGTCCTTAACGATCAGGCGCGGCTCGCACCTGGGGAAGCCGCGCGGTCGATCATGGGCACACCGCTACGCGAGGCGCGCGAGACGTTCGAACGTGAATATCTTCGGGTCCAAATTCGGCGCTTTTCCGGTAATATCTCGCGCACCGCGTCCTTTATCGGGATGGAACGTTCGGCCTTGCACCGAAAGTTGAAGACGCTCGGACTGGTCGATTCCAGGGATGATGATGCCGATTGACCGACGCAGTTCGGATGCTGCAACTGCGAAGTAGACGGGTCGTCCCGGCTCGGCTATCATCACGAGGTTTCCGCATAAGGCGGAGCGGCACGACGCCATGCAAAGGCGCAATCAGCGGGTCATGAGCCCGCCAAGACCGGAGACCGGCACATGGCCGACAAGGTCAACAATCTCCAAGACATCTTCCTCAACTCCGTCCGCAAGACAAAGACGCCCGTCACCATGTTCCTGGTGAAAGGGGTCAAGCTCCAGGGGATCATCACCTGGTTCGATAATTTCTCGGTGCTGCTCCGTCGCGACGGCCAATCGCAGCTGATCTACAAGCACGCGATTTCCACGGTGATGCCAGGGCATCCGATCGACATGACCGAGTGCGAAAAGGGCTTCGAGGAGAAGAAGCCGCACCTGCTGCAGGAGATCTTCCTGTCCGCGGTCCGCAAGGCGCGCGAGCCAGTGACGATGTTCCTCGTCAACGGCGTCATGCTTCAGGGCGAGATCGCTGCCTATGACCTGTTCTGCATGCTTCTGCGCCGCGACGGCCTCAGCCAGCTTGTATATAAGCATGCGATTTCGACGGTCCAGCCGGCGCACCCGCTGAATCTCGCCGAGATCGACAACGAGGACGAGGATTGAGCGTTTAGCTCAACATGAGCGTATTCGACCGCGATGACGATGACGGGCTGAGCCGCGGCGCACGGGCGCTGGTGGCCCTTCCCGAGCGCGTGGGCGAAAGCCAACGGAGCGCCGAGGCCCGTCTCGACGAGGCGTCGGGCCTGGCTTCGGCGATCGGTATCGACGTGATCGAACGGCTTGCTTTCCGGCTACGCGATCCCAAGCCTGCGACGCTGTTCGGTTCGGGTCAGGTGGAACAGATCGCCAGCGCGGCGAGAATGGCCGAAGCCGAGCTGGTGATCGTCGATGGCGCGCTCACGCCCATACAACAGCGCAACCTGGAGACGGCGATCGAAGCGAAGGTGATCGATCGTACGGGGCTGATATTGGAGATTTTCGGCGAACGTGCGGCGACCGCAGAAGGCCGGCTGCAGGTCGAGCTTGCCCATCTTGACTACCAGGCCGGCCGCCTGGTGCGCAGCTGGACCCATCTCGAACGCCAGCGCGGCGGCTTCGGTTTCCTCGGCGGTCCGGGCGAAACCCAGATCGAGGCGGACCGCCGACTGATCCGCGATCGCATGGCAAAATTGCGCCGCGAGCTGGAGCAGGTGCGCCGGACCCGCGGCCTGCATCGCGCTCGTCGGCAGCGTGCGCCGTGGCCGGTGATCGCGCTGGTGGGCTATACCAATGCCGGCAAGTCGACGCTGTTCAACCGAATGACCGGCGCCAAAGTGATGGCCGAAGATCTGCTGTTCGCGACGCTCGATCCGACGATGCGCCAGATATCACTGCCGGGGATCGACAAGGCGATTCTGTCGGACACGGTCGGCTTCGTTTCGGATCTTCCGACCCAGCTCGTCGCGGCGTTTCGCGCGACGCTCGAGGAAGTGACCGGCGCTGATCTGCTCCTGCACGTCCGCGACATCGCCCATCCCGACAGCGACGCCCAGGCTGAGGATGTGCTGGACGTGCTCGGCGAGATCGGCGTTGGACCTGGCGCGCCTCATGCCGAGGCTGGGGAGGGCGCACCGATCATCGAGGTCTGGAACAAGGTCGACCTGCTCGATCCCGAGGGCCGGGCCGCTGTCGAGGGCGAAGCTGCACGGCGTAACGATGTGGTGCTGGTGTCGGCGTCCACCGGTGAGGGCGTGGAGAATCTGCGGCGCCTGGTCGCTGATCGTCTCTCGAGCGGTGATCGCGTCCGTACGCTCTCGATCCCACTGGTCGATGGCGCGGCCCTGGCCTGGCTGCATATGCATGGCGAGGTGCTGGGGCAGGAAGTCGAGGGGGAGAGGCTGATCGTCGAGGTGCGGCTTTCCGACGCCAATATGGCCCGGTTCCGCGGCCGCTAGGGCCGGAAAGCAGCTTCTTCGTGGCGCCTAGCTAGCGGAGCTTGCCTTGACCTCGGTCCACAGGACTTCCTTCTCTTCGAGGCTGAGGCGCGCAAAGCCAGCGCCCGCGGAAAACTCCATCGCCCGGAAGCGCCGCTCGAATTTGGCGTTGGCACTTCGCAACGCCGCCTCCGGATCGATACCCAGCTTGCGCGCCCAGTTCACCACGGCGAACAGCAGGTCGCCGATCTCTTCGGCGCGATCCTCGGCCGAGCCCGCTAAATCGATTTCGGCGATCTCCTCAAACACCTTCGCGCGCGCGCCGCTCGCATCCGGCCAGTCGAAACCGGTGCGTGCGGCTCGCTTCTGGAGTTTTTCGGCGCGTAGCAGCGCGGGAAGGGCGAGCGCCACGCCGGCCAGCGCGCTGCCGTCTTCGGATCGGTCGGCGCGCTCTGCCGCCTTGATGTCCTCCCAACCCGGGGTCGCCCCCTCGCCGAAGACATGTGGGTGGCGGCGGATCATCTTGGCGCTGATACCATCGAGGACGTCGTTCAGATCGAAATGTCCCGCCTCCTCGGCCATCCGGGCATGATAGACGACCTGAAGCTGAAGATCGCCAAGTTCGTCCCGGAGGGCAGGCATGTCATCGCGCTCGATCGCGTCAGCGACCTCATATGCCTCCTCGATCGTGTAGGGGGCGATCGTCGCAAAATCCTGCGCGACGTCCCAGGGGCAGCCCTTCTGCGGGTCGCGCAGCCGGGCCATGATGTTCCGCAACTCCTCAAGCATGCGCTATCCTCATCATCTGTTCCCGAGTGGCGCACGAACGGCGCCTGGATGACAAGCGCATAACAGCCCGCTATCACCGCCGCCATGACGCCGAGCATCGCCGTGATCCTGCCCTGCTACAACGAGGAGGCGGCGATCGGCGCGACTGTGGCGGGTTTTCGCGCGGCACTCCCAGATGCGCGCATCTATGTTTTCGACAACAACAGCCGGGACCGGACGGCGGAGGTCGCCCGCGCGGCGGGTGCGATCGTCCGCACAGAACGGATGCAGGGCAAGGGGCATGTCGTGCGGAGGATGTTCTCCGACGTCGAAGCCGACGTCTTTGTCATGGCCGACGGCGATGCCACCTATGATCCCGCTGACGCGCCGACGATGATCAGGATGCTGATCGACGAGCGGCTAGACATGGTGGTTGGCGCCCGCCAGTCGGAGGTCGATGCCGCCTATCGCCGGGGTCATCGCCTTGGCAACCGGATGCTCACCGATATATTGGCGCGACTGTTTGGAAGAACATTTTCTGATATTTTATCGGGTTACAGGGTATTTTCTCGACGTTTTGTAAAGAGTTTTCCGGTGCTTTCATCGGGATTCGAAATCGAAACGGAGATCAGCATCCACGCCCTGGAGCTCCAGATGCCGGTGGGCGAGATCGTCAGCCGCTACGGGGCGCGGCCGGAAGGATCGGCGTCGAAACTGTCCACCTACCGCGATGGGTGGAGGATCTTGGGGACTATCCTGACGCTGTTCCGGATCGAGAAGCCGGTGATCTTCTTCGGCACGATCGGTGCCGTGCTCGCGCTCGGCGCGATAATTCTCGCCGTTCCATTGATCGTGACCTTCCTCCAGACCGGGCTCGTACCTCGGTTTCCGACCGCCATGCTGGTGACCGGAATGATGATCCTGGCGGTCCTTAACTGGTTCTGCGGGCTGATTCTCGCGACGGTCGTGCGGGGGCGTCTCGAGGTGCGGCGGCTTGCCTATCTGGGCTTTGCGGCGCCGGGCGGCGACGACCGGCCGAGCGGGAGCACGACCGGCTGACCTTCTATCGTCCCGGTCCAGGCGTCGATCGCGTAGGCGTGTTTCAGATTTTTCGGAGTAAGCGCCTCGCTCGGTGCGCCATCGACGGCCAATCGCCCCTCATGGATCAACAGCAGGCGATCGCAGAATCGTGCCGCCATGCCAAGGTCGTGGAGAATCGCGATGACGAGCCGACCGCGCTCTGCCTCGATCTTGAGCAAGTCCATGAGTTGGAGCTGATGGCCGGGATCCAGCGCCGCCAGCGGTTCGTCGACGATCAGCACGGGCGCCTCGACCGCCAGCGCGCGGGCGATCAGTGCGCGGGCGCGCTCGCCGCCGGAAAGCTCGGTAACGGTCCGGTCGCGCAGCTGGGTCAGATCGGCTCGCGCGATCGCGCGTTCGACGGCAGCACGATCGTCGGCGCCCAGCGCCGAGAAGGGGGCGAGATGAGGGATACGCCCCAGCGCGACAAGCCTTTCCACGCTCAACGGCCAATGGACCGTTTGGCCTTGCGGCAGAAAGGCGATGTGGCGGGCGAGGGTTGGGCGGTCGAATGTGCCCACGTCCCGGCCATCGACGAGAACGCGCCCCGCCACGGCCTTCACCAACCCCGCGATGGCGCGGGCTAGCGTCGATTTGCCGGCGCCGTTGGGACCCACGACACCGATCAAGCCGCCCGGATCGAGCGCGGCATCGACAGCATGCAGAACCCGCACGCCGCCGAGCGACACCGACAGCCGATCGATCGTCACGCTCACCATAGCCGGCGTTCACGCAACAAATGCACCAGGAAGACGGGCACACCGAGCAGAGCGGTCAGCACGCCGAGGCGGAGTTCGCTGTCGGTGGGGATCAGCCGCACCGCGATGTCGGCCGCGCTGAGCAGAGCGGCGCCGGCAAGCGCGGACGGTAGGAGCAGCGCCGATGGCGACCGATCGCCGAGGGGGCGCAGCAGATGGGGGACGATCAGCCCGACAAAACCGATCGCGCCCGACACCGCGACCGCGCCGCCCACGCCGATGGCCAAGCCGATCAGGATACGTCGGCGCATCGCGGCCAGATCCACGCCGAGCGTTTGCGCGGCGTCCTCGCCGAGCGTCAGCGCGTCGAGCGCGCGGCCGTTCCACAACAGCATGGCAGTCCCGAAGCCGATGCACGGCAGCGCCAGTCGGACATGATCGAACGAGCGGTCCTCGAGCGAGCCCATCAGCCAGCTCATGATCTCCATCGCAGCAAAGGGGTTGGGCGACAGATTCAGCGCGAGACTGATGCCCGCACCGGCCAGCGTCGCAACGGCGATGCCGGCAAGGATCAGCGACAGCGGGCTCTCGGCACGGCCGGCGAGCAGCAAGAGGGGCGCGAGGCCGATCAGAGCGCCAGCGATGGCGAGCAGGGGCAGGGTGATCGGCTCTACCTGGGCAAGGCCGAAATAGAGCGCGATCACCGCGCCCAGCGCCGCGGCATTCGAGGTCCCAAGCACCGAGGGCTCGGCAAGCGGATTGCGCAGATAGCCCTGGAGGACGGCGCCGGCGAGGCCCAGCATCGCGCCGACCATCGAGCCGATCAGCGCGCGGGGCAGGCGCAGCTCGATCATCACCGCACGCAAGACCGGATCACCGCCACCGGCGATTAGGGCGATCAGCTCGCCCGAACCGAAGCGGGTAGGGCCCGTCAGCAGCGACGCCACCCCGGACAGAACCGCAAGCGCTGCGAGACCGGCGATGAGTATCGGTCGAAAGGCTGGGGAACTCGGCATTGTGGGCGGGTTGACCCTAGACGCGCGATCTTCGAATGAGAAGTCGATGGTCTTCCGAAATCATCGCTGGCTCGGCACCCTCCTGGCGGTCACGGCTTGCTGGACGCCCGCGCAAGCCGCGCCCCGGCGGATCGTCTCGCTCAGCACCTGTGCCGATCAATATCTGCTCGAACTCGCCGACCCGGCTCAGATCGCAGCACTCAACCGCTTCTCGCACGATCCCAATATGTCGTGGGCGGTGAGGAAGGCCCGCGTCTATCCGGCGATTCGGGGCAGCGCCGAGGAGATGCTCATCTATAAACCCGACCTCGTCTTCACATCCGGCTTCGGCACGCCGGCGGCGCTCGCGGTGCTTCGCAGCCGCAACGTCAGGACCATAGACCTGCCACGGGACAACAGCTTTGCCGACATTCTGCGCACCACGCGGCTGATCGCCGCTGCGGTCGGCCGGCCCGAACGCGGCGAGGCGCTGATCGCAACGCTCCGACGGCGCCTCGCGGCCCTGGGCCCACCGCCGGGAAAGGGGCGGGTGGCCGCTTATTATCAGCGACGGGGTTTCCTGACCGGCCAAGGAACGCTCATCGACGAGATGATGCGCCGTGCCGGGCTGGTCAATTTGGCGGCCAGGCTCGGGCGGCCGATGCTTTCCCGCCTTTCGGTCGAGCAACTGGCGATCGCCCGACCCGATTTCCTGATCGTCGAAAATGGCGATCGGGTGATCGACAAGGGCACCGAGCTCCTCCAGCATCCTTTGCTCTCCCGCGTCATAGCGCGTGAGCGGAGGATCGACCTGGCCGAGGCGCTGACGACATGCGGAGGCCCCGCTTATCCTGATGCGATGCGCCGGCTCTATGCGGGCGTCGCACGGGCCGACGCGCGGAAATAGGCAGATGAAATGCTCGAGGGGCGTGCCCTGGTTTGCCTTGCGCGAAGGTGATCGGGCACCGGCCTTAACCTTGCCGCCCGCACGCGGATTCGCTCGACCACGGCAGTTATGGGCCGTTTCGCCGCGGGCGACGGAGCGGTTCACCGTAACGACAGCCTCACCGGTCTACACTCCCCGACTCGGCGGATTTTCGGGAGACTCTATGCGGAACCGGTTTTTGCTTCTGGGTATAACGTCCATCGCGCTGGCCTCGTGCGGCCCCAAGCCGCTGGCCCTAGCGGCGGACCCGGTGGAGCGCGCGGCCACCTGCGCCGTCGTCGCCGCGGCCGATGCACGGGCGTCTGCCCCCAATCGCAAGGGCGATCTGGGCTTCGATGCGCAAACCCGTATCATCCATCATGCGATGCTGGCGGCGGCGGAGGGCAACCGGTTTTCGGCCAGCCGGGCTGCGGCGGTCGTCCAGCGGATGAACGAAATCGAGCCTCGCGTGACCGACGGCAAGTGGCAGGACCTCAAGGCGCCGTGCAACGAGGTTTATCCCGCCGTCGCCAGAACAAGCGGGGTTCAGCTGCCCAAAAGCAAGTTCGATGCTGAGCTGGGCTGCTATGCGCTGAGCGAGTTTCTCGTCCGCTCGGTAAGCTCGCGCGACCCCGTTGTGGAGAAGGAGATGCTAGGCATCAGCAAGGTTCGCCGGGATCTCGATGGCCCGATCGCGATCGGGCTGAGGGCGCGCGGTGCCGCAAGCTTCGAGAAGGGCAAGGCGATGAAGCAGGCCGCCCTCGTCGAAATGACGAATCTGGGCGCGCCCGCCGAGATCGTCCGTCAATGCAAGGCGCGCTTCACTTGATCGAGGCTGCAGCCCGGCGAACGGTCAGCGCGTCGCCGATGTGAGCAGGCTCCGCGCCGCGGCAATGTCGCGCGGCGATAACGCAGCCGCGCGGTACGCCGAGCATTCGAGACAGCGCACCTGCACCGCTGGGCCATCGAGGATGTGCTGCAGCGTGGCGAGTGCCGTCAGCACGATTCGGTCCGGTCGCCCCGCAGCTGCCATCCATGGATCGCGCGCGTTGGGGTTTCCGCTTCCCTCCTGCTGCGGCTCCGCCCAGGATTTGAGCATCTGTTTCCAGGCGGAGAGCGGCTTTTCGATGAAGAGCGGGCGCACATTCTTCGGATCAAGCTTCGCGAGGCGTGCGGCCTCCGCGATGGCATCGTCGAGATTGCCATAGCTGTCGACAAGGCCGATCCGGCGCGCGGTGCTGCCGGCCCAGACCCTACCTTCGGCAATCTGGCGGACCCGCTCGACCGGAAGCTTACGCGATTGGGCGACAAGTCCGGTGAAGCGACGATAAATGTCCTCGACCGAGCTTTGCATGAGCGCGTCGAATTGCGGCGAAGTGCCCCTTAGGACGTCGGGCTCGCCGGAAAGCGGCGTTGTCTTCACGCCGTCGGCCGAGAGCCCGAGCTTGGCCAGCGAGCCCTCGAAGGTCGGCAATATGCCAAACACGCCGATCGAGCCGGTGATCGTCGACGGATCCGCAATGATCCGGTCGGCCGGCGTCGATATCCAGTAACCGCCGCTCGCCGCCACGCCGCCCATCGACACGACAACGGGCAAGCCAAGGCCCTTCGCCTCGAGGATTGCGGAACGTATCTGCTCCCCGGCGGTCACCGAGCCGCCGGGACTGTCCACGCGGACAACGAGCGCCTTGATACGCTTGCGGGACAGTTCGTCGAGCAGCAGGTTCGCTATTGTCGATCCGCCGGCCGTGCCCGGCGGTGCTTCGCCATCCACGATATCGCCGGCCACGGTAAGCACGCCGATCGGGCTGCCGCTGCTCCTTTCCGGATTGGCAGCGGCCATATGGTCGAGCGGAATGCTCTTATAATCATTGATCGCGCCGCCGGGCGCCTCGCCGGCGATCGCAGCGATCCTAGAGTTGAAGGCATTGCGGTCGCCCAGCCGATCGACAAGCCCCAGCCGCATCGCGGCTCGCGACATTTCACCGCCGCTCGCGGCAATCGCCGCTTCCGGGTGATCGATGTAGGGCGCCAGACGCGCCTTCGGACGCGCGGCCGCGACTTCGGCTCGCCAGCTCGTCCAGAGGCTGTTCGCGAGCGCCTGCGAGGCTTCGCGCGCTTCCGGCGACTGATCGGTCCGCGTGAAAGGCTCGACCGCCGATTTGAACGACCCGACGCGGTAGACCTTCGCGGAAATTCCCAGCTTGTCCATCAGCCCCTTATAGTAAAGGCGGGCGCCGCCGGGGCCGGTCAGGATCACGCCGCCGAGCGGATTGAGCCAGATCTCGTTCGCATGCGCGGCGAGCTGATAGCTGTCGTCGGTATAGCCCGTCGCATAAGCAAATATCGGTTTGCCGGCCGCGCGCGTGGTATCGATCGCCCGGCCGACCGCGGCGAGCGTAGCCTGCTCGCCGCCGAGAAAACCATCCAGATCAAGGACGACGGCCTTGATGCCTGCCGATCGGGCCGCCGCGTTCAAGGCCCGCTCGACATCCCGCAAGCGGGTTTCGCGCACGATGCCGGGGTTGCCGGTAAGAATGCTTATGGGATCGGCGTCCGCCGGCTGCTCGACCAGTGTGCCATCTAGATCCAGCAGCAAGGCGCCCGATTGCGGAACGACGCTGTTCGGTTTGATCGACAGCGCGAAGAACAGGGCGCCGAAGAAGAGGAGCATGGCGACGAGGACGAGCCCGTCCTTGATCGCGACGAGCAGTTTCCAAAGGCCGCGGACGAGTTTCATGACGGTCGCTATCTAGAAGAGTACCCCAACCGCGGAGATAGGAGGTCGGCAAGGCGGCGTCCAGCGATCAGGACTGGAATTGAGCCTGCGACATGCTGACGTCGACGCCGATATTGAGCACCTCATGCCCGCCGCCGATCCGCGCGCCCGAGATGGGCGCGGCATCGCGAAAATCGAGGCCCTTGGCGACGCGCACATAATGATCGTTGGGGCACATATCGTTGGCGGGATCGAAGCCGATCCAGCTGAAACCAGGAATCTCGAGCTCCGCCCAGAAGTGCGGCGCTTCGCCATGCCCGCCATCGCTTTCCTCGCGGTAGATATAGCCGGTGACGAAGCGGGCGGCGAAACCGGCAGCGCGCGCGGCGGCGACGAGGACATGGGCGAGATCCATGCTGCAACCCGATCGGGCGGCCAAGATCTCGGCGGCGGGACGCACGTCCCGGCTGCGGTCGCCGGTGCAGTCGATCGCTTTATGGACCGCTTCGTTGAGCAGATGGGCGCTGTTCAGGCGGTCGCCCCTGGTCGCAAGGCAACCGGCGGCGAGCTCTCTGATCGCGTCATCGGCCGAGGTCAACGCCGTAGCGCGCGTATATACGGCGGGCGGGAGCGGCTCGATGGCGCCGTCCACCGTTCCCGCCCGATCCTCGGTCAGCACCTCGCCCGCGACCCGCAGGCCGATCCGCTCGACTGGTCCCGCTAGATAGAGCATCGAGATGATGTTGCCGAAGCCGTCCCGAGACTGCTTCACCCTTGCGTCGCAGTCGACATCAATGTGCCAGCTCACGATGTTCTGGCCGATATGGCTGGAGGGTGTCATTCGCAGCAGCTGAACCACGCGGTTCTGCGGCTCGGTGTAGCGATATTCGGTCTGGTGTTGGATCAGGAGACGCATGGGCGGGATCCCATATCTGTTCAGCCGAACCTGAACTGCTGGCCAATGGCCTGATGAAGCCGGGTATTCTCATGAATGAAGGCGGTCAGCCACTCATGAAGGCCCTGGGCGAAGATCGCGTCGATCGTCGTTCTTTCAAGCCCATTATGGCGCAGCCGGGCGAGGCGGTCGGCCTCGCCCTGCAGGCCGGTGCGTTTGCCGATCGCATTGAGATGCGCGACAACCTCATCCGACGAGGCGATCAACGACCGCGGCAGTTCGGGCTTGATGCAGAGAAGCTCCGCGACCAGCCACGGCTTCAGCCCCTCGCTGTAGAGCCAGCGATAGGCGGTGACGGCCGATACCGTATGCAGGATCGTCGTCCATTGATCGCGGTCGATCGGCCCGCCGACCTTTTCGCCCTCGGGCAGCAGCAGATGATATTTGACGTCGATCAGCCGCGCCGTGTTGTCGGTCCGCTCCATGGCGGCGCCGAGCCCGATGAAGCTGTAGGCTTCGTTGCGGAGCATGCGGTGGAGCGCGCCTTCGAAGCCGCGCGTCTCCGCGCGGATCTGTTCGACAAGGCTCAACGTCGACTGGCTGCCGCCGGTCGAAGCGCGGCCGCGCAAGCCGAGCCAGGCACGGTTGATCGCCTCCCAGGCGTCGCGGCTCAGCGCGGCGCGCACCGACTTGGCGTTGCTGCGGGCGGCATCGAGGCACGACCGGATCGAATTGGGATTGCCGGTGCTCAGCGTCAGATATCGGCTGATCGCGAGCGGTGAACGGCTTTCGCCGGTCCTGTGGAAATCCTGGTCCGCGGCTGCCACGAGCAGGGCGCTGTCCCAGGCTGCCTGTCCTGCAGGGCGAGGCGAGAGCGCGTCAAGCCGGATCGTCGCCTCGATCAGTCGGGCAGTGAACTCGGCACGCTCGACATAGCGGCCGATCCAATAGAGCGAACTGGCGGTGCGTGAAAGCATCACAGCGTCGCCCCCGCGTCGCCGAATAGAATCAGGCTGTCCTTCGTACCGCCGCCCTGGCTCGAATTGACGACCAGCGATCCTTCGCGGAGCGCGACCCTTGTCAGGCCGCCCGGCGTGACGGTCACCCCCTTGGCGCCCGACAGGACGAAGGGACGGAAGTCGACATGGCGTGGCGCCACGCCCCCATCGCTCAGCGTCGGCACCGTGGAAAGCGCCAATGTCGGCTGCGCGATATAGCGCTGGGGCTCCGCCAGGAGGGCGGCGCGAAATGTTTCGATCTGTTCCCTGCTCGCGGTGGGCCCGACCAGCATCCCATACCCGCCCGACCCGTCCACCAGCTTGACGACCAGCTTGTCGAGATTGTCGAGCGTGTAGCGCAGGGCGTCGGGCTCGCGGCAGCGATAGGTCTCGACGTTCGGCAATTTGGCGTCGCCACCCGAATAGTAACGCACGATCTCGGGCATGTAGCTGTAGATTGCCTTGTCGTCCGCGATACCGGTGCCCGGCGCGTTCACCAGAGCCACATTTCCGGCCATATAGGCGGCGACGATGCCGGGAACGCCGAGCAGCGAATCGGGACGGAAAACCAACGGATCCAGGTAATCATCGTCGATGCGGCGGTAGATGACGTCGACCTGAAAGCGGCCTTCGATCGTACGCATCCAGACCTTGTCGTCGTCGACTTCAAGGTCGGCCGCCTCGACCAGCTCGATACCCATTGAATCGGCGAGGAAGCTATGCTCGTAAAAGGCCGAGTTGAAATGGCCGGGGGTCAGCAGAACGCAGGTGGCGCCGGCGCCCTGCGAGCGGGGCGAGACCGACTGCAGCGTTTCCAAGAGAGCGTCGGGATAGCTGTCGATCGGCCGCACCGCGAATCGCTCGAACAGTTCCGGGCAGAGACGAAGCATCGCCTCGCGATTTTCGAGCATGTACGATACGCCCGACGGGGTTCGCGCATTATCTTCCAGCACCCAGAAATCATCGGGACCGGTGCGAACAAGATCGATGCCGCAAATATGCGCGAACACCCCGTGCGGCGGACGTGCGCCGGCGAGCATCGGCCGGAACTGCGGATTGGCGAGAATCAGTTCCTCTGGGAGCACCTTGTCCTTGAGGATCTGGCGCTTTCCGTAGATGTCGGCGAGGAAGGCGTTGATCGCCTCTACGCGCTGCACAAGCCCTTCGGAAAGATTGCTCCATTCGCGTGCCGTGAAGATGCGGGGAATGATGTCGAACGGAATGATTCGCTCGGCCGATTCCTCCTCGCCATAGACCGCGAAGGTTATACCCAATTGACGGAAAGCGGCTTCGGCAGCCTTTTGCCGGCGGTCCAGTTCAGCCGGTGGTGTGTTGTCAATCCATTCGGAAAGCTGCAAAAATTCGGGTCGCGCGGCCGGGTTGCCCGGTTTGCCGCGGATCTCGTCGAAATAGCCTGCCCCTGCCATAAAGCTCCGTTGACGGCGTGCTCGCCAGCGTGGATCGTGCAACGCTTTGCTGCGCTGCACAAGAGGCTTTGCGAACCGAGATAATCGTTATGGAAGATAAGCTCGCCCTCCGCAAATACGCTCTGCCACGATGATCTGTTCCGGTCAGCCGGGCATCGCCTTTCCGAGATAGCTGGACAGGCGGTAGCGCTCCGGCGAGCGTGCCCGTGATGGATTGAGCAGATCATATACGACGGCGTTCTCGAGCACCTTCTGCACATAGGCGCGCGTTTCGGCGAACGGTATCGCCTCGATCCATCTCACAACATCGACGCCGGGCAGGCGCGGATCGCCATTCGCGCGGATGAACTTGTTCACATTACCGGGACCGGCGTTGTAGCTGGCGACCGCAAGAACATAGCTGCCGCTGTAATAGTTGAGCATCCGATCGAAAAAGGCCGACCCGAGCATGACGTTATAGCCTGGCTCGCCGAGCTGGGCGGGGTCATATTCGAGATTCATCCGGCCGGCCTGCTCGCGGGCTGTCGCCGGCATGAGTTGCATGAGGCCCCGCGCGCCTGTGCGGCTCGTCGCTTCTCGGTCGAATTGGCTTTCCTGCCGGCTGATCGCATGGATTATGGTCCAATGCCGGGTCATGTTCGACGGCACGGACACCTCCGGAAAACCCACCCGCAGAGGATCCGGCCTGCCGCTGGTCCGCGCCAGTCGGGAAACCATGACGCCCAGGTCGGGCCGGTTGATCGAGCGGGCCAGATCGCCCGCCAGAGCATGTTCGACATCGGTCCTGGCGTTTTCGGCGATCAGCCGGATGAATGCGGTCTGATCCTGCCAGGCACCCAGGCGACCCAGCAGGCGAGCTGCCCGAACAGTCTCGCTGGCGTTGAAAGCGGCGCTGTCGGCGGGCGAAATCTCGGGGCGCGGCTCGGGCGGGATGACGATCGTGCGACCAAGCCGCTCCGCCGCGAGCTGGCCGTAAAATTGATCGATGTGCTGAGCCGCCTGGTTGTAGTAGCTTGCCGCCCAATCCGGCTTGGCGCCACGTTCCGCGGCGCGGCCGGCCCAATACCATCCCTTGGTCTGCGTACCCGGCGACTGCGCCGCGCGGGCGTAGCGATCGAACATCGTCGTCGCATCGTCATAGCGACCGAGCTTTTCCAACGCGGCGATGCCGGCCAGCCACATCAGGCTCGTATAGTCGTCCCGCTCAGCAAAGGGGCGATCGCGGATGCGCGTGCCGGGCGGGAAAGCCTGTTCGGCGTGCTTGGCGACCGCCAGGGCGACGTCATATTGGCCGTCGGCATTGGCCGCGGTCGCAAAGTCGAGCAGATTGTCCAGGAAATAGGCCGTGTCGAAAGGAGCGCTCGCAAGGTCGCGAGACTGGCCCAACCAGATCCGGGCAGCAAAGCTCTGGCTCCGGTCGCGCAGATACCGCGCGCGCTCGATCATATAGCCGGGATCATGATTGACCGCGTCGCCGGCCGCGGCAATCCGTGCGTCGACATCCGGATCGTTGCGCAGGAGCGCGAGGCGCGCCGCGAAAAGCGCGCGCTTGCCGGGCGAGACATTGGCGATCTGGCGCGCCGCGGGCGTGGTGGCACGGTCGAGCAGCAGCCGCTCCATCCGCCGATCATGATCGGCCTGGGTCATGCTGCCGCCGAATCGCGCCATCAGCCCGGCTTCATCCTCGGCCGTCAGCCCCTTGGTTGCCCAGGCCGCGGCGGCGTTCGCACGCGCTTCGGCGATCCGTCCGGTTCGCGCCAGCGCTTCGGCATAGCGCGCCTGCCCCGCCGCGGTGAGCGGAGCGAAGCGGGTGAAGAAGCGGACGATCAGCGCTGGATCGAAGCCATTGGGATCAATCCGTCGCTCGGCCGCCCGGCGCATTCCTGCCTCGCCGGGCCAACCGGGATGCGCGAGGAGAAAGTTCGCATAGTCTGCGAAGCCAAGGCTGTCGCTCTGCCGCAAGCGGCGCCATTCGGCGATGGCCTGCTGCAGCAGATCATCGCGCCACGCCGGCGCCGGCGAGGCTGGTGCGACGGAAGCGGCGGCGTCCGTACGGCTAGGCTGCAGCTCGGGCGTCACGGTAGCAGCTATCGCCGCGGTGGAGACGAGTATGGCCGCGCCCATAAAAAGGCGGCGGGCGCGACTGGACAGGGCAGGGGATGCGAACCTATTGGGCCGTTGCGTTTCTCGTTCGGGGTTCATCGGGCCATTATGACCGGTAAGCCCTTCGAGGTGAAGGGAGAGCAGATGTTCAGTGGGTCGATTCCTGCCTTGGTGACGCCGTTTCGCGGCGGGGCGTTCGACGAGCCTCTGTTCCGCGAATTCGTCGATTGGCAGATCGAAGAAGGCTCGAGCGCACTGGTTCCCTGTGGGACCACCGGCGAGAGCGCGACCATGTCGATCGACGAGCATAATCATGTCGTCAAGGTGTGCGTCGAGCAAGCCGGCGGCCGCGTGCCGGTGATCGCCGGTTGCGGATCGAACGACACCAAGGTCGCCCTCGCGCATATGCACGCCGCGGAGGCAGCCGGCGCCGACGCCGCTCTGGTCGTGCTGCCCTATTACAACAGGCCGAACCAGGACGGGCTGCTCCAGCATTATCGCTATCTGGCCGAGAATAGCAGCCTGCCGATCATCGTCTATAACGTGCCCGCGCGGACCGTGACCGACATCTTGCCGGACACATTGGGCGAACTTTCGAAGCTGGCGACGGTGATCGGCATCAAGGACGCCAGCGGAAAGGTCGAGAGGGTGTCGGCGCAGCGCTCGAGTTGCGGCCCCGATTTCTGCCAGCTCTCGGGCAATGACGACATGGCTCTCGGCTTCATGGCGAGCGGCGGCAGGGGTTGCATATCGGTGACGGCGAATGTCGCGCCGCGGCTCTGCGCCGAGTTCCAGCGGGCGTGTCTCGAGGGCCGCTGGGACGAGGCGCTTGCCTACCAGGATCGGCTGTTCCCGCTGCACAGCGCCCTGTTCACCGACGCGTCTCCGGGACCGATCAAATATGCCCTTTCTCGCGTTTATCCGAATTTCGCTGCCGAACTGCGCATGCCGATGACCTGGCCTTCCGAGGCCAGCCGCAAGGCTGTCGATGCGGCGCTGGCCCATGCGGGGATTGCGGGACACGATCGCGAGCTTCGCGGTACCGAGGACCTTCGGAACAACTCCCGCCCCGAGGCCGGATGAGGAAGCGCCGGGAGCGGTCCGGCCCCTGGAAACCGGATGGGTGGGTTGCTAGCGCGACCGGGCACAACTACTTCGACGCTTCTGCACCGATCACGGCGGCGAGCCGTTCTCGTTGTTATATCCACACTTGGCCCCTTTCCCGACCGGTAGGGGAATAGAGAAACATGGTCCGACCGCGCCCCGCCGAATATGAGAAGAAGAAGATCGTCGCCGAGAATCGGCGCGCGCGATATGAATATTTCCTCGAAGAGTTTTTCGAGGCCGGAATCGCGCTGACCGGCACCGAGGTCAAGTCGCTCAGGTTCGGAGAGGGATCGATCGCGGAGAGCTACGCCGAGGTGAAGGACGATCAGGTCTGGCTCGTCAATTCGAACGTCCCCGAATTCAGCCATGGCAATCGATTCAACCATGAGCCGAAACGCCCGCGCAAGCTGCTCCTTCACGCACGCCAGATCGACAAGATGCGGAACGCCGTGTCACGGGAGGGCATGACACTGATTCCGCTGTCGATCTATTTCAACGGCCGCGGCCGCGCCAAGGTCGAACTCGCGCTTGCCAAGGGCAAGAAGCTTCATGACAAGCGGGACACCGAAAAGGCGCGGGACTGGAAGCGTGAGCAGCAGCGATTGCTGCGCGAGCGGGGCTGATGTTCGAGCGTATCGGCAATTGGTGGCGCAAGAACGCTCCGACCCGCGAGTCGCTGGAGGAGGTGCGATGGTTGCGGCCGTTCGCGCATCGCGTATTGGCGCCCGAATTGTGGCGCTTCACGAGGCGTTCGGTGCCGCGTGGCGTGGCGCTCGGCCTCATCGTCGGCATCTTCCTGATGATTCCCGGATTGCAGATCATCGGCGCTGCGCTGCTCGCCCTGCCTTGCCGTGCGAACGTGCCGATCGCGGTGGCGATGACCTTCCTGAGCAATCCCCTCACAACCCCGTTCATCCTTTATCTGTCGATCATCGTCGGCAACCGCTTCGTGGGATCGACAGCGGACATCGGCACCGTTGCCGCGATGATAGAACATGGCGCGAGTTGGGGCGAGTGGGCCGCCTGGCTTGCTTCCTCGGCGGCGCCGGCGCTGATCGTCGGGCTGTTCGTGATCTCGGCGATCTGTGCGGCTGTCGGCTACTTGCTGTCGAGTTGCAGCTGGCGCGCCTGGACGTCGCACAAATGGAACGCCCGCGGCCGCCATCGCATGGAGGCTGTCGAAGGATCGGGGGATTGATCCTCACAGGCCCGATGCTTAGTCAGCTGTCACACCGGGATCATAGGCGGAGGCGGACATGAAGGCACTCCTCATCGCGCTTGCCGGGGGCGGGCTGCTCGTCCTGGCAGCGCCCGCGTCTGCCGCCAAGCCGCAATATGGCAGCTTCGGTTTCGATTTTTCCGGCATGGACAAAAGCGTGAAGCCGGGCGACGACTTTTATGCCTTTGCCAATGGTGGCTGGGCGAAAGCGACGCCGATACCGGCCGACCGGTCCAACTTCGGCATGTTCACAGTCCTCGACGAGCTGTCGATCAAGCGGAGCCGGGAGATAGTCGAGCGTTTCGCTCGAACGCCGGGAAGCCGCATCGGCGATCTTTATGCGAGCTTCATGGACGAATCGGCGGTCGAAAAAGCCGGATTCACTCCGCTGAAAGCGACGATCGATTCGATCAGGGCGATTGGGGACAAGTCCGCACTCGCCGCCACATTCGCGGAGCTGCACAAGAGCGGCGTCACCGCGCCCTTCCTCCTCTATGTCGCCCAGGACGACAGGGAGCCCGAACGATATATCGCGGCCTCTGTTCAGGGCGGCCTCGGCATGCCCGATCGCGATTATTATCTGAAGGACGAGCCAGCGCTGGCGAAGACGCGCGCCGCCTATCAGGCCTATGTCGCCCGATTGTTGACGCTGGCCGGCGAAGCCCGCGCCGACGAGCGGGCCGCCGCCGTCGTCGCTTTCGAGACGAGACTGGCCGAGGTGCAATGGACGAAGACCGACAGCCGCGACAGCACCAAGACCTACAACAAGTGGCAGCGCGGAGATTTTGCGAGAAATGCGCGCGGCTTCGACTGGAACGCCTTTCTAAGCGCCGCCGGCCTCAACGAACAACCAGCCTTCCTGGTCGCCCAGCCCAGCGCCTTCGCGGGCATGGCCAAGGTGATCGAGGCGACCGAGCTCGACATTCTCAAGGATTATCTGCTGGTCGCGACGATCAACGCGGAGGCGCCGTTCCTGTCGAAGCCTTTCGTGGACGCCGAGTTCGCCTTCAACAGCACGGTCCTGTCCGGCACGCCCGAGAACCAGGCGCGCTGGAAGCGCGGCGTGGCGCTCGTCAAGACTCTGATCGGCGAGGATCTCGGCCGCGAATATGTCAGGCTCTACTTCACGCCCGAGACCAAGACGGCGGCCGATGAACTGGTTCGCAACGTTATCGCCGCGCTGGGCAAGCGCATCGACGGCCTCTCCTGGATGGCCCCCGAAACCAAGGTCAAGGCCCACGCAAAGCTGGCCAGCTTCACGCCGAAGATCGGTTATCCATCCAAGTGGCGGGACTACTCCTCGCTTCAGGTGGTGCGCGGCGATCTGCTGGGCAATGTCCGCCGCGGGAACATCTTCGAATGGGAGCGCAACCTCGCCAAGCTGGGCAAGCCGATCGATCGTTCAGAGTGGGAAATGACTCCGATGGAGGTCAACGCCTACGCCAATTTCAGCATGAACGAGGTCGTGTTCCCAGCCGCCATCCTCCAGCCGCCTTTCTTCGATCCACATGCCGACCCGGCCGTCAACTATGGCGGCATCGGTGCGGTAATCGGCCATGAAATAAGCCATCATTTCGACGATCAGGGCGCGAAGTACGACATGCATGGCGCGCTTGCCGACTGGTGGACAGCCGAGGACGTCGCCCGGTTCAAGCTGCTGACCGACAAGATCGTGAAGCAATATGACGCCTATGAGCCGCTGCCGGGGCTTCACATCCAGGGTGCGCTGACACAAGGTGAGAATATTGCGGACCTGGCCGGCATCACCGTCGCGCATGAGGCCTATATGATCTCGCTCAACGGCAAGAAGGCGCCGATGATCGACGGATATGACGGAGATCAGCGCTTCTATCTGGGCTGGGCGCAAGTCTGGCGACGCAATTTTCGCGAGCCGAATCTGCGCCAGCGGCTGCTGACCGATCCACATTCTCCCTCCATCCAACGCACCTGGGTCGTGCGGAATCTCGATTCCTTCTACCGGGCCTATGACGTCAGACGCGGCGACCGGATGTATCTGGAGCCTGCCGAGCGCGTCAGGATCTGGTGAGGTGGCGCTCGTCCCGCCGTAGCGTGGGATGGACTCGAACACGCGACCCTTGACGAACCGGCGTCGTCTGCCATCACTCGAAGCGATGTCGGCTTCCTCGTCCGCCCTCGATCTGTCCCCCGGCGCGGGCCGGCTCGCGCTCAACGCACTGCTCGGCGCGCTCACATTGTTGTCTTCGGTGGGCATGGCCGCGCTGATCTGGGGCGCAACCGGAAATCTGATCGTCGCGGGCCTGTTCATGCTCGCCTTCGCCAGCGGCATCGGCATGATCGTCCTCGTCGCTGCGATCCGTTCGAGCATCCGTGTCCGTCAGGTGCGGCAGATCGACCTCGGCCTGGTCATCGGTGGGATAGAGGATGCAGACGCGTGCGTCGCAATCACGGGCCCGCGCGGCGAACTGATCTGCGCCAACCGCCAGTATGAGGCATGGTTCGGCGGTCTCCCGACCCCGCCGGCACTGCCGTTGACTACGATAATGCGCGACCGGCTCGCGGCTGCGGCGATTGCCGCGCGGCGTGACGGGCGCGTCACGATCGCCCGACTACAGACCGATCGTGGACAGGTCGACGTGATCGTCCGCAGGGCAGGTGATCAGAACAGCCATCTCGTCTGGCGCTTCAAGCGATCGGCGGAGCTCGATAACGTCGCCGATTTCGCGCGGATGATCGGTGGTGAAGTTGGCCGTCGGCTCGGCGCTGCCGGCGTGATGGCTGCGCTGGTCGACGGCAATGGCAGGGGGATCCAGGCCAACCGCATTTTCCTCCAGCGCGCGCTCGGCTCCCCGGATGCGCGGCCATCGGGCTGGGCCTTGGCCGAGTTGCTGCGAAACGATGGCGATACGCTGCGGTTGGCAGCCGACCCGCCAACCGCGGAAGCGATCCGCCTGATCCAGATTGCGCTCGACAGCCAGGAGAATGGCACCGCCACGCTGTTCCTCCTCGTCGACGAACCCGTCGAAGACGGACCCGGCCGCGCCGCTGCCGGCGATGTTCATGCCCTGCTCGGGATGCTGCCGCTCGGTCTGGCAATCGCCCAGCGCGACGGGCGCGTCCAGTTCATGAACTCGTCCTTCCGAAAAGCCGCCGGGCTGGGGCCGGACGACATGATCGTCTATCCGGGCGATCTTGTCGTCGAGGACGACAAGGCGGCAGTGTCGGATGCCGTAAGGCGCTTTTCCGCCGGGCGGGGTTCCGCCAGCGATCTGAGCGTTCGTCTCAAGTCGCGGCCCGAGGAGAATGTCTCGCTGACCGTCGCCGCGGCCAAGGGGCTGGGCGACGCGACGGTGCTGCTCAGCCTCAAGGACAATAGCGAGGAATCGAAGCTCAAGCGCCAGGTCGCGCAAGCGATGAAGATGCAGGCGGTAGGTCAGCTCGCCGGCGGCGTCGCCCATGACTTCAACAATATCCTGACGGCGATCATCGGGCATTGCGACCTGATGACGATGCGTCACATACCTGGCGACAGCGACTATGACGACATCCAACAGATCAAGCATAACTCCAACCGAGCCGCCGCGCTGACGCGACAATTGCTCGCCTTTTCCCGCCAACAGACGCTGCGGCCGCAAATCCTGCAGCTTCCGGACGTGATTTCCGAAATCTCGAACCTCCTGAAGCGGCTGCTCGGCGAGACGGTGAAGCTCGAGGTCAGCCATGGCCGCAACCTCGGCACGGTCCGTGCCGATCCGGGTCAGCTCGAACAGGTCATCGTCAACCTCGTCGTGAATGCGCGTGACGCGATGCCCGACGGCGGCACCGTGACGATCCAGACCTATGCGCTTACGGCGTCCGATGTCCGGGCACTCAACATCGAGATCATGCCGGTTACCGAATATACCGCGCTCAAGGTCTCCGACACCGGCACCGGCATCCCCGCCGTCATCATCACCAAAATCTTCGAACCTTTCTTCACCACCAAGGAAGTGGGCAAGGGTACCGGTCTGGGATTGTCGACCGTCTACGGCATCGTCAAGCAGACCGGCGGCTTCATCTTCGCCGAAAGCGAGATGGGGAAGGGCACCAGCTTCTACATCTACCTGCCCGTTCACGAAGCTCCGGCGACGGCCGCGGCGCCGATCCGCCCGGCCAAGGAGGCAAGTCCGGAGCTATGGGGCACCGGCACGATCCTGCTCGTCGAGGACGAGGCAATGGTTCGCGCGGTAGCCGAACGGGCGCTCGCGCGGCAGGGCTACAAGATCCTGACCGCGACCAATGGCGAAGAGGGGCTGGAGATCATAGAGGCCGGCGAGGAGCCCATAGACCTCGTCATCTCCGATGTCGTGATGCCCACGATGGATGGGCCCAGCATGGCACGCGCGGCCCGGGAGAAGCGGCCCGACCTGCCGATCATCTTCATGTCGGGCTATGCGGAGGAGCAGCTGCGCAAGTCGATCGATCTCGAGAATATCGGCTTCCTTCCCAAACCTTTCTCGGTCCAGCAGATAGGGCAGGCGGCGCGCGAGGCGCTGGCGGAGCATGCCCGAAGCGAGGCGGTGAGCTGATCGGCAGGCCATACGGTGATTGCTGCCGCCGGAGGCTATGACGGCTTATCGTCTCAGAGATCGGTGCGCGGCCCCGCCCGACAACCGCGTCCCAAGCGAAGCCAGAACAAACCACGAATGTTTCTCTCTTGTTCTTGTGGAACATTGCATGTACATAACTTCCGGTTTGAACGTTCGGGTCGTCCGATCTACGAGGGAGTGAACGCACATGTCGGCGCAGTTGAAGCTCATCGGATCCGAAAAGGACGCATCTAACATGGACAGGCAGAAGGCCCTGGAAGCCGCGCTGGCGCAAATCGATCGCGCCTTCGGCAAGGGCTCGGCAATGAAGCTCGGCAGCCGCGAGGCGATGCAGATCGAGGCGGTATCGACCGGCTCGTTGGGGCTCGACATCGCGCTCGGCATCGGCGGCCTGCCCAAGGGACGAATCGTCGAGATCTTCGGTCCGGAAAGCTCGGGTAAGACGACGCTCGCGCTCCATGCGATCGCCGAGACGCAGAAGGCCGGCGGGACGGCCGCCTTCATCGACGCGGAGCACGCGCTCGATCCGGTCTACGCCAAGAAGGTCGGCGTCAATATCGACGAGCTGATCGTCTCTCAGCCCGACACCGGCGAACAGGCGCTGGAGATCGCCGACACGCTGGTTCGCTCGAACGCCATCGACGTGCTGGTGATCGACTCGGTCGCCGCGCTCGTTCCCCGTGCCGAAATCGAGGGCGAGATGGGCGACAGCCATGTCGGCCTCCAGGCGCGGCTGATGAGCCAGGCGCTACGCAAGATCACCGGCTCGATCAGCCGGTCGAAATGCCTGGTCATCTTCATCAACCAAATCCGCATGAAGATCGGCGTGATGTATGGCTCGCCCGAGACGACGACCGGCGGTAATGCGCTGAAATTCTACGCATCGGTCCGGCTCGACATCCGCCGCACCGGCGCGATCAAGGATCGCGACGAGGTCGTCGGCAACACGACCCGCGTGAAGGTCGTGAAGAACAAGGTCGCGCCGCCGTTCAAGCAGGTCGAGTTCGACATCATGTATGGCGAAGGCGTGTCCAAGGTTGGCGAACTGCTCGATTTGGGCGTCAAGGCCGGGCTGGTCGAGAAGTCGGGGGCTTGGTTCAGCTATGATTCGATCCGCATCGGTCAGGGGCGCGAAAATTCGAAAGTCTATCTGCGCGAAAATCCCGAGGTCGCCGCCAAGCTCGAAACGGCGATCCGCGGCAATGCCGAGGATGTCGGTGAGGCGATGATGGCGGGGCCGTCGGAGGACGATGGCCTCTAAGGTCGCTGACGTCGCTGGGACGACCGAGCCTTCGGTCTCTGATTCGGACCTCATCCTGAATCTCAAGAGCTGCCTTGGCGCCGGGTAGCTCTCATGCCGGCGGCGGGTGGCGACAGCTGGGCCTAACGGTGAAAGCGGCGGAGCCGCTTCCACTTCGGCCTAGCTTCGGATAGTCAAATCGCCGTTCATCAAACGAGCCGGGCCGACGGGGCGGAGCCGGGTTCGTCCTGGCATCGGGAAACCGCATGGCGATCACCGTCCACCATCTCCAAAATTCGCGTTCGCAGCGCGTCCTCTGGCTGCTCGAGGAGCTTGGGTTCGACTATAGCGTCAGGCGCTACGAACGCGACAAGCGGACCATGCTGGCGCCTCCCGCGCTCAAGCGCGTGCATCCGCTGGGCAAATCGCCGGTCATCGAGCATAACGGCCGGATCGTCGCCGAGACCGCGACGATCATCGATTATCTGATCAGGCTGGCCGATGGTCGGCTCGGCCCGGCCGATGACGGCGATTCCGCGCTGCGCTGGCGCTATTTTCTCGACTATGCCGAGGGATCGCTGATGCCGTCGCTGCTGCTGAGGCTCGTCATCGACAGGATGGGTCCGTTCGGCTGGGTCGCGAAGCGCACCGTGACCCGCATGGCGATGGTCCACATCGACTATGTCGAGGCCGAACTGAGCCGACGTCCCTGGTTCGCGGGCGCCGAGTTCAGTGCCGCGGACATCATGATGAGCTTTCCGCTCGAGGCTGCACGCGGACGCCTCAAGCTCGACGGGCGTCGCCCGACCATCACCGAGTGGCTCGATCGCATCCATGCCCGCCCCGCCTATCGACGCGCGCTGAAGGAGGGCGGGCCCTATGCCTACGCCTAGGCATGGAGTGCCGGCTCGCATGGGCGCCGTGCAAAGGTCCTGCCAGCGGACCTAATCGCTGCCGGCTGCCATTTGCGAATTGCTTGAGAAGCCCGGCGCCCTCGCCTAAGTCGGGTCCATGACCTCGACCAACGATATTCGCCGCGCTTTCCTCGATCATTTCGCGAAGGAGGGGCACGAAATCGTCCCTTCGGCACCGCTCGTACCACATAATGACCCGACGCTGATGTTCGTCAACGCCGGCATGGTGCCATTCAAGAACGTCTTCACCGGGCTGGAGACGCGGCCTTATTCGACCGCGTCCTCATCGCAGAAGTGCGTGCGCGCCGGGGGCAAGCATAATGACCTCGACAATGTCGGCTATACGGCCCGGCACCACACCTTCTTCGAGATGCTCGGCAATTTCTCGTTCGGCGAATATTTCAAGGAACGAGCGATCACGCTCGCCTGGAGTCTTCTGACCGGCACCTGGGGTCTGCCCAGGGACAGGCTGACCGTCACCGTCTACCATAGCGACGACGAGGCCTATGGGCTGTGGAAGAGGATCGGTGTGCCCGAAAGCCGGATCATCCGCATCCCCACGTCGGACAATTTCTGGTCGATGGGCGATACCGGCCCATGCGGACCATGTTCCGAGATATTCTTCGATCATGGCGACCATATTCCTGGCGGTCCGCCGGGAAGCCCCGATGAGGACGGCGACCGCTTCGTCGAGATCTGGAACCTCGTGTTCATGCAATATGAGCAGGTCGACAAGGAAACCAGGGTCGATCTGCCGAAGCCTTCGATCGATACGGGCATGGGGCTGGAGCGCATCTCCGCCGTGCTGCAGGGCGTCCACGACAATTATGATACCGACATTTTCAAAGCGCTGATCGCCGCCTCGGGCGAACTGACGAGGACGGCGACCGACGGCGCGGCGATGGCGTCGCACCGGGTGATCGCTGACCATCTGCGCTCCTCCGGTTTCCTGGTCGCCGACGGGGTGCTGCCGGCCAATGAAGGTCGCGGCTATGTGCTGCGCCGCATCATGCGCCGCGCGATGCGCCATGCCCATCTGCTCGGTGCCGCCGAGCCGCTGATGCACCGCCTCGTTCCGAGCCTGGTGTCCGAAATGGGTGCGGCCTATCCCGAGCTGGTCCGCGCGCAGCCTTTGATCGAGGAGACACTCAAGCTGGAGGAAACGCGCTTCCGCCAGACGCTCGCGAACGGCCTGCGGCTGCTGGAGGAGGCAACGAGCGGCATGAGCGCCGGCGATGTCCTGCCGGGGACCACGGCGTTCAAGCTCTACGACACCTATGGCTTTCCTTACGACCTGACCGAGGACGCGCTCCGCGCGCAGGATCTCGGCGTCGACCGGGCCGGTTTCGACGCTGCCATGGCGGAGCAGAAGGCTGCCGCGCGTGCCGCCTGGAAGGGCTCGGGTGAAAAGGCTTCCGATGAGATCTGGTTCGACATCGCCGAGGAATTCGGCGGGACGGAGTTTACCGGCTATGTTAGCGAGCAGGGCGAAGGCCAGCTCCTCGCCATCGTCAAGGACGGCAAGCGCGTCGAGGCCGCGTCAGCCGGCGACGAGGTGGTGCTGGTGACGAACCAGACCCCCTTCTACGGCGAGAGCGGCGGCCAGATGGGCGATGCCGGCGTCGTATCGGGCGATGATGGTCTCGTGATCAGGATCGACGACACGGCCAAGCCGCTCGGCCGCATCCATGCCCACAAGGGACGGGTGACGGCGGGATCGGTCAAGGTCGGCGATGCGCTTCATATGCTGGTCGATACCGGACGACGCTCGCATATCCGCGCCAACCATTCTGCCACCCATCTGCTGCACGCCGCGCTCCGCCACAGGCTTGGCGGTCATGTCACCCAGAAAGGCAGCCTCGTTGCCGCCGATCGTTTCCGCTTCGACTTCTCGCATCCCAAGGCGCTGACGCCCGAAGACATCGCCGCGGTCGAAGCCGAGGTGAACCGCCATATCCGGGAGAATGAGGAGGTCACAACCCGACTGATGACACCCGACGCCGCGATCGGGGCGGGGGCGATGGCCCTGTTCGGTGAGAAATATGGCGACGAGGTCCGTGTCCTCTCGATGGGCAAGGCCGATAGCGGGAGCTATTCGGTCGAGCTGTGCGGCGGCACCCATGTGTCGGCGCTCGGCGATATCGGCCTCTTCGTCATCATCCATGAAGGCGGTGTCTCGGCCGGCGTGCGGCGCATCGAGGCGTTGACCGGCGAAGCTGCCCGCCTGTGGCTGACGGAAAAGGACGCAAAGCTGGCCGCAGTCGAGGAGGTGCTGGGCGCCAGCCCCGACATCGTCGCGCGCGCCAGGCAGCTTCGCGACGAGAACAAAAAGCTCCAGCGCGAACTGGCCGAAGCACGGAAGGCGCTGGCGCTGGGCGGCGGCAAGGCCGAGGCTGCGGGGCCCGAGGATATAGCGGGCGTGAAATTCTCGGCACAGATCATCGAAGGACTCGATCCCAAGGGGCTGCGCGGGCTGATCGACGAGAGCAAGGCGGCGCTCGGTTCGGGTGTCGCGCTGATCGTCGCGGTCAATGACGGCCGCGCGAGCGTCGCGGCGGGCGTCACCGGCGACCTTATCGATCGGATCAGCGCGGTTGAGCTGGTGAGGGTGGCGGTTGCCGTGCTGGGTGGACAGGGCGGTGGCGGCCGGCCCGACATGGCTCAGGGAGGGGGTCCCGAGGGCGACAAGGCGGCGGCGGCAGTGGCGGCCGTGCGCGAGGCGCTGGCAAAGGTCCCGGCGTAACCGCACCGCCGGCGCACGCGGAGGCGTCAGTTGGAGTCGGCGAGATCCGGCTGCCGGCGCACGCCGAGCCGCGGCGCGCGTGCCATTTCGCCCATCTCCATGATCTTGGCGCGCAGCTCGGCTCGCTTTTCGTGGATCGAGGCGATGACGGGGCCCATTGCCACGCCGATATCGACCAACACCGCCTCCGAAAGCTGGAGTGAGGATTCCAGCGTCTCCGGCACGGCATCTGTCGCTCCGGCGCGGTATAGCTCGGCGGCATGGTTCGGATCGCGGGCGCGCGCGACAATCGTCAACTCCGGGTGTTGTTCGCGCGCATAGCGCGTGATCCGCACGACCTGGACCGGATCGTCCATGGTCAGGATCAGCGCGGTCGCGTTGGAGAGATCGATATGCTCGATCATGCCGGGACGGGCTATGTCTCCAAACATGATCTGATAGCCGCGCCGCCGCGCGCTGATGACCTGATCGATGTCCGCATCGACAGCGAGATACGACTTGCCATGGGCATCCAGCATCTGGGCGACAAGCCGGCCGACGCGGCCGAAGCCGGCAATGATGGCTCGTCCCTGCGATCTGGTCGGGATCGCATCCGGCTTATATTCGCGTTCGTCGAACTTCCTGGCGACGTCATGGCCGACTCGCGCGAGGATCGGTGTGATCGTCAGGCCGATCGCCGTGACGACCTGCCAGAAGGCGGCGTCATCGGCGCCGATCAGCCTGGCCTGCGCCGCTGCGCCGAGAACGATCAACGTGGTTTCCGAAGGCGATGACATGAGCAGACCGGTTTCCGCGGCGACCGCGCGTTTGGCGCCCCATATCCGGAGCAGAACAGCGGTAATCAGCGCCTTCGCGATCACGACGGAGATCACGGCTGCGGCGAGGGCATGCCAGTTCTCGAGCAGCATCATCGGATCGAGCGACATGCCGACGGTGATCAGGAAGACGCCGAGCGCCAGCCCCTTGAAGGGGGCGGTCACGAGATCGACTTCCGCATGATAGTCGGTTTCGGCGATGAGCAGGCCGGCAACCAGCGCACCGACGATCGGCGAAAGTCCGGCGATGGTCGTCGCAATGCTGGCGAGGATGACGACCAGCAGGCTCGCGGACAGGAAAAGCTCCGGGTTCTTCGCTCGCGCTGCCTGGGCGAAGAGGCGGGGCAGCAGGAAGCGCCCGCCCACCATCATCACGATGATCACCGTCACGCCCAGTCCGAGCGTTCGCACCAGGCCGTCCCAGCCCGCACTGTCACCATAGGGCGCGATCGCGCCGAGGATGAAGATGATCGGGACGAGCGCCAGGTCTTCCAGCAGAAGGATCGAAAAAGCGCGTTTTCCCACGGCGCCGGTCGTGCCGACCATCGGGAGCACCAGCGCTGTCGAGGAAAGCGCCAGCGCGAGACCCAGCCCAAGCGCACCGCCTGGCGCCTGGCCGAACAACAGCAATCCGCCGCCGATCAGCGCTGCCGACATGAGCAATTTCGTGGTGCCGAGCCCGAAGACCGCCTGGCGCAGGCCCCAAAGCCTTCGAAAGCTCAGCTCCAGCCCGATTGAGAAGAGCAGCAATATGATGCCGAACTCGGCAAAGGGCGCGATGGCGGCCGGATCGCTGATCGTGACATAATAGAGCCAGGGGAAATCGTCGACCAGCTGGCCGAGCGCGTTCGGACCGACAAGTGCGCCGACCAGGATGAAACCGATCACCGGGCTGATGCGAAAGCGGGTGAAAGCGGGTATGACAAGACCGGCCGCGCCAAGGATCACTAGCGCATCACTGAACGCGGTGGTGTTGAGCGAGAAGGCCATCGAGCGATAGTGGCGGCAAAGCGTGGGAAACGCTACCCATTCGAGGGGGGAGGGCAATGAACACCAGGAAGCTCGTGATCGCTGGCGGCGGACCCGCGGGCCTGATGGCCGGTTTGCTGTTCGCCCGCGCCGGGGTGCCGACCCTGGTGCTGGAAAAGCACCGCGATTTTCTGCGCGACTTCCGCGGCGATACCGTTCACCCGTCCACGATCGCGCTGTTCGACGAACTGGGCCTTGCGGATGCGCTGCTGGCCAGGCCGCACGACAAGGTGACCACGATTGAAGCCGTTGTGGGAGGGCGCAGCTACGGTATTGCCGATCTCGGCCATCTGCCTGTCCGCCACAAATTCATGATGATGATGCCGCAATGGCATTTTCTGGACTTCGTTCGCGACGCAGCTGAAGATTGGCCGGAATTCGCGCTTCGTACCGAGGCGGAGGTGGTCGGCCTTGTCGAAGAAGAGGGGCGCGTGGTCGGCGTGAGGCTGGACGGCGGCGAGTCGATCCGGGCCGATCTCGTGATCGCCGCCGACGGGCGGGACTCGGTGTTGCGTGCGGCGGCAGCGCTCGACCGCCGCGACCTAGGTGCTCCGATCGACGTATTCTGGTTCCGCATTCCCAAGGCGCCTGCAGCGAAAAACGAGACGATGGGCCGCTTTGCTCCGGGTACGGTGATCGCGACGATCGACCGTGGAGACTATTGGCAATGTGCCTTTGTTTTCGCAAAAGGCGGCGCGGAGCAGATCCGCCAGCGCGGCCTCGATGCGTTCAAGGCCCGTGTCATCGCCACCGTTCCCTTGTTGGCGGACCGGATCGATGCGCTCGCATCCTGGGACGACGCCAAGCTCTTGTCGGTCTCGCTCGACCGGCTGACGCGCTGGCACCGGCCGGGGCTGCTCGCAATCGGTGACGCCGCGCACGCAATGTCCCCGGTTGGCGGGGTGGGAATAAATCTCGCGATCCAGGATGCGGTGGCTGCCGCGAATGTCCTCGCGCTGCCCTTATCACGGGGGGAGACTGTCGATCATCTCCTCGGAAAAGTCCAGCGCCGGCGGATGCTCCCGGTCCGGGTCATCCAGGGGATGCAGCGGATGGTCCATGCGGCGATACTCGGTCCGACGCTCAACGCCACGGCGGAGATGGAACCGCCACTCGCGCTGCGGATGCTCGACCGGTTCCCGTTGCTCCAGCGTATACCGGCGAGGATCGTCGGACTGGGCGTGCGCCGGGAACATATCCTGTCGCCGCAAGTCCCGAAGGTATGAAATCTCTGTCAGTTATGGCTGCAATCTCAGACCGGATCTATGCTCATTCTGCGCTCGCAGTTCCCACAAAAAAGCGCCGCTCCAGCTGAATGGAGCGACGCCCTCCCGTATGACCGGCTGCTGGAAATTATTTCCAGGCGGTCATCTCCTTCTCCAGGTTGAGGCGGATCTGTTCGAAGAATTGCTCGGTGGTCATCCACGGTTGTTCCGGGCCGATCAGGATGGCGAGATCCTTGGTCATGCCTCCGTCCTCGACAGTCTTGATGCAAACCCGCTCCAGCGTCTCGGCGAAACGGACAACGTCGGGTGTGTCGTCGAACTTGCCCCGGAACTGCAGGCCCTGGGTCCATGCAAAGATCGACGCGATCGGATTGGTGGAGGTCGCCTTGCCCTGTTCATGCATGCGATAGTGGCGGGTGACGGTGCCGTGGGCCGCTTCGGCCTCGATCGTCTTGCCGTCAGGCGACATCAGCACCGAAGTCATCAGCCCGAGCGACCCGAAGCCCTGGGCCACGGTGTCCGACTGCACGTCGCCATCATAATTCTTGCAGGCCCAGACGAACTTGCCGCTCCACTTGAGAGCCGATGCCACCATATCGTCGATGAGCCGATGCTCATAGACGATGTTGCGAGCCTTGAACTGCGCCGCGAAGTCGGCGTCGAACACCTCCTGGAAGAGGTCTTTGAAACGACCGTCATAGGCTTTGAGGATCGTGTTCTTCGTCGATAGGTAAAGCGGCCAGCCCCGATCGAGCGCATAGTTCATGCTGGCGCGCGCGAAGTCGCGAATGGAGTCGTCGAGATTATACATGCCCATCGCGACGCCCGACGACGGAAACTGGAAGACCTCCTGGTCGATGGTTTCGCCATTTTCGCCGTCCCAGACCAGGCGGAGTTTCCCCGGCCCCGGTATACGGAAATCGGTCGCGCGATATTGGTCGCCGAAGGCATGGCGGCCGACGACGATCGGATCGGTCCAGCCGGGCACCAGGCGCGGCACGTTCCTGATCACGATCGGTTCGCGAAAGACGACGCCGCCGAGGATATTACGGATCGTACCGTTCGGGGATTTCCACATCTTCTTGAGCTGGAATTCCTCGACGCGAGCCTCATCGGGCGTGATCGTGGCGCATTTGACGCCGACGCCATATTTCTGGATCGCTTTCGCGCTGTCGATGGTGATCTGGTCTCCAGTCTCGTCGCGCTTCTGGACGGACAGGTCATAATATTCGAGATCGATGTCGAGATAGGGGAGGATCAGGCGCTCGCGGATCCATTGCCAGATGATCCGCGTCATTTCGTCGCCGTCGAGTTCGACGACTGGGGTTTTTACCTTGATCTTCGCCATGCTTGTTCTGCTCCGGGAAGGGATGATTTGGCGCAGTCACTATGCCGAGAAATCGGCAGGATCAACCACCGGCACGCGCTTTTATCGCGAGACATGTGTGGCAGAGGGGAACGCTCGATGTCTGCCGATCATTGTCAGCGCCGGGCGCGAGCCCTAGGAAGGCCGGATGACTTCGCTCGATAAACCCGACATCGGAACTACTTCGGTCAAATGGCGCTGGCCCGGCGTGCATCCGGAAGGGCGCAAGTTCGTGCTCATCTCGGCCGCGATCTGCCTCCTCTTCGCGTTACTCGCCTGGGAAACCCTCGCATGGCCGATGGCGGCCGTGACGATATGGGTGGCTGCCTTCTTCCGGGATCCGACCCGTACCACACCGGCCGCGGAAGGACTCGTCGTCGCTCCTGCCGACGGATTGGTGACGATGATCACGACGGTGCCGCCGCCCCGCGAGCTCGCGGGTGCCGACGCCCTGGGCGACGCGCCCGTCACCCGTGTATCGATCTTCATGTCGGTCTTCGACGTCCATATCAACCGTACGCCCATCGCGGGCACGATCCGACGCGTCGCCTATATTCCCGGCAGCTTCCTCAACGCCGATCTCGACAAGGCCAGCGAGGAGAATGAGCGCCAGCACTTCCTGGTCGAGGGGGTGAGCGGAACGCGGATCGGCTTCACCCAGATTGCCGGACTAGTGGCGCGGCGGATCGTGCCGTTCGTCAAGCCGGGCGACGTCGTTGCCAGCGGCCAGCGGATCGGACTCATCCGGTTCGGTAGCCGGGTCGACGTCTATCTGCCGGAGGGAACCGGCCATCGCGTCACCCTGGGCCAGCGCACGATCGCCGGCGAAACCGTCATCGCGAAAGTCGGCGAGGGTGATCGGATGATCGGAACCGCGCAGTGAATGTGGTGAGAGAGTCTCATCCGCGCCATGTTCCCGGAAGGGGAGCATGATGCGCGGGCGGCGGATCCAAATCCGGCGGGGCATTCCGGCGCGCGCGGTGGCACCGAATGCGGTGACAGCGCTCGCGCTCTGTTCTGGCCTCACCGGAGTTCGCTTCGCGATCGCCGGCGACTGGGAAAAAGCGCTCGTCGCGATCCTTGTCGCGGGTGTTCTCGACGGGCTGGACGGCCGGATAGCGCGGCTTCTCAAGGGTGAAAGCCGCTTCGGAGCCGAGCTCGACTCGCTGTCGGACGTGATCGCCTTCGGCGTCTCGCCGGCGATCATCATGTTTCTTTGGTCGCTCAACGAGATTCCGCGTTTCGGCTGGGTGTTCGCGCTGGGTTACGCGGTGTGCGCCGCCCTGCGCCTGGCCCGGTTCAATGCCGCGCTCGATACCGCCGACCAGCCGCGAAAAGCCGCCGGTTTCCTGACCGGCGTGCCCGCCCCCACAGGGGCGGGCCTGATGTTGTTGCCGGTGGCGATCTGGTTGTGGAGCGACCTCTGGGCCGTTCGTGATCCGTTCTTCATTTGCTGTTGGGCGGCGTTGGTCGGCTTCCTGATGATTTCGGATCTGGCGACCTATAGCTGGTCATCCATCCAGATTTCGCGTGCCTGGCGTCTGCCGGTTGTCCTGTTCGTGGCGATGCTTGGCGCGGCGATGTTCACAGCGCCGTGGCACACGCTCAGCTTCGTGATGATCGGTTATCTGGCGACGATACCGTTCAGCGCGATGGCCTATGCCCGCGTTAGGCGGCGCGCGCCCGCATCGGCTGCACCAGACGGAACTCCGCTTTCCTGACGACCCGGAATCTCGCCTTGTAGGCCGGCGGTTTAGTCGCCTCGGGAAAGGCAGACCCGAGCACGCGCCGGATCGAAGCCATCTCAGCCCTTATGGTGGCGATTACCGCGACAATCGAAATCGCCAGAATGGCAACGAATAGAGCCCCGGAAACTAAATGCAGCATCATCTTCGTCCTCGAACCGGCCAGGGGGCGCGTCCGCAGCACCGGCGGAGAAGCGCTCGATCTGGCGTGCTGTTCCTTATGTTCATGTTTTGTTCTTTCTTGTCAACCCTTGATTTTGCACGGGGAGTCGCATAGAGGGCGCGCCATTCCACATGCGGGGCATCCATACCGGTGCCGTATTTACGGTTCCCGTCCCGCAGAGGTTCAACCGGGTAAGGAGAAAATCCTATGGCGGCTCCCACCGTCTCGATGCAGGCATTGCTCGATGCCGGCGCGCATTTCGGTCACCAGACTCACCGCTGGAATCCGAAAATGAAGCCCTATCTGTTCGGCGAACGGAACGGCATCCACATCATCGATCTTTCGCAGACCGTGCCGCTTCTGGCGCGCGCCCTCGATTTCATTTCGACGAGCGTCGGCCATGGCGGCAAGGTATTGTTCGTCGGCACGAAGCGCCAGGCCCAGGAGCCGATCGCCGAGGCGGCGCGCCGCTCTGGCCAGCATTTCGTCAACCACCGCTGGCTGGGCGGCATGCTCACCAACTGGAAGACGATCTCTAACTCGATCAAGCGCCTCAAGTCGCTCGAGGAGCAGCTGTCGGGCGACACGCACGGCCTTACCAAGAAGGAAGTGCTCCAGCTCACCCGCGAGCGGGACAAGCTCGAACTGTCACTCGGCGGTATTCGCGATCTTGGCGGTATTCCCGATGTGATGTTCGTCATCGACGCGAACAAGGAAGAGCTCGCGATCAAGGAAGCGAACACCCTCGGCATTCCTGTCGTCGCCATCCTTGATTCGAATGTCAGCCCCGACGGCATCGCCTTCCCGGTGCCGGCCAACGACGACGCCGCACGCGCCATTCGCCTCTATTGCGACGCGGTCGCCGAGGCCGCAACGCGTGGCGAACAGGGTGGCCGTCAGGCGCGGGGCGAGGATCTCGGCGCGTCAGTCGAGGCGCCGATCGAGGAAGCGCTGGCGAACTGAAATATATTTCCGTCATTCCGACCGATGCCGGCACCTGACCAGGACCGCGCCACGCGCGGCCCCCCGGGGCCGGCACCGCTGGGATGACGTATCACGAAAGGAAAGCATATGGCGGAGATCACCGCTGCAACCGTGAAGGAACTTCGCGAGAAGTCCGGCGCGGGCATGATGGATTGCAAGAAGGCGCTGACCGAGACCAACGGCGACATGGATGCGGCGATCGACTGGTTGCGCACCAAGGGCCTCGCCACTGCCGCGAAAAAGTCGAGCCGCACCGCGGCCGAGGGACTGGTCGGGGTCGCCGTCGAAGGTACCAAGGGGGCCGCTGTCGAAGTCAACAGCGAAACCGACTTCGTTGCCAAGAACGAGCAGTTCCAGGATTTTGTCCGGACCGTCACGGCGCTGGCGCTGTCGGCCGGCGATGACGTCGCCGCGCTCGGCGGTGCAGCCTATCCCGGTGGCGGCACCGTCAGCGAGAAGCTCACCTCCAACGTCGCCACGATCGGCGAGAACCAGACTCTGCGCCGCGCGAAGGTCGTCGAGGTCTCGCAGGGGGCGGTAGTGTCATACATGCACAACGCGGTTTCGCCGGGCCTCGGCAAGATCGGCGTGCTCGTGGCGCTCGAAGGCGAGGCGCCGGTGGCGGAGATGGAGGCGGTCGGCAAGCAGATCGCAATGCACATCGCCGCGGCTTTTCCCCTGGCCTTGAACGAGAGCGATCTCGATCCGACCGTCATCGAGCGCGAGCGGGCGATCGCGGCCGAAAAGGCGGCAGAGTCGGGCAAGCCCGCCGACATCGTCGAGAAGATGGTTCAGGGCGCGGTGGCCAAGTTCCGCAAGGAAAATGCGCTGCTCAGCCAGATTTTCGTGATCGACAACAAGACGCCGATCTCGCAGGTGGTCGCCAACGCGGCCAAGGCTGCCGGGGGCTCCATCACGCTCAAGGATTATGTCCGCTTCCAGCTCGGCGAAGGGATCGAGAAGGAAACCAGCGACTTCGCTGCCGAAGTCGCTGCTGCCGTAAAGGGCTAAGCCTCTCAGAAGGCCCGCCTTCCTATCCTTTCGGGACGGGGAGGCGGGCCTTTTCCATGGGCGCTTGGCAGGCGGTGTCTGCCTCTCTAAGGTGCCGGCCGTGCCACCCATTCCATCGAGTATCGACCCTATATGGACCGTCCGCGCTTCAAACGAATTCTGCTGAAGCTGTCGGGTGAGGTGCTGATGGGCCAGGGGCAGTTCGGTATCGATCCGGAGACCGTCACCCGCGTGGCCCGCGAGATCGCCGATGTCGCCGCGCATTATGAACTGTGCCTGGTCGTGGGTGGGGGCAACATTTTTCGGGGCCTCGCGGCAGCGGCGAAGGGGTTCGACCGGACAAGCGCCGATTATATGGGCATGTTGGCGACCGTGATGAACGCGCTCGCCGTCCAGAACGCGCTCGAACAGATCGGGGTCGACACCAGGGTGCAGTCCGCCATCCCGATGGCCACCGTGTGCGAGCCCTTCATCCGCAGACGCGCGGAGCGACACCTCGAGAAGGGCCGAATCGTGATTTTCGCCGCCGGCACCGGCAGTCCCTATTTCACCACCGACAGTGCCGCCGCCCTGCGTGCGGCCGAGATGGGGTGCAACGCGCTTTTAAAGGGTACCTCCGTCGATGGCGTCTATGACGCCGATCCCAAGAAGGTTCCCAACGCCAAGCGATACGAAACCGTGACTTTCAATCGTGTACTGTCCGATGACCTCAAGGTCATGGATGCCAGCGCCGTTGCGCTGTGCCGCGACAACAACATACCGATCGTGGTATTCAACATCCGCGAGCAGGGCAATCTGGCCCAGGTGCTCGCCGGTTCGGGTACCGCCACGATCGTACAGAACTGAGGGGAAGGACATGCCCGCCTACGATAAGGCCGACCTGGAACGCCGGATGCATGGAGCCGTCGAAGCGCTGAAGAATGACTTGATCGGTCTGCGCACGGGCCGCGCCTCGGTGAACCTGCTCGACCCGGTGACGGTCGAGGTCTATGGCGCCCATATGCCGCTGAACCAGGCGGCGACGGTGACGGCGCCCGAACCCCGGATGCTGTCGGTTCAGGTCTGGGACAAATCGAATGTCGGCCCGATCGACAAGGCGATCCGATCGGCGGGGCTTGGGCTCAACCCGATCGTCGATGGCCAGACGCTGCGCATTCCCATTCCTGATCTGACCGAGGAGCGGCGCAAGGAGCTCGCCAAGCTTGCCGGCCAATATGCCGAAAAGGCGCGGGTCGCGGCGCGAAATGTCCGCCGGGACGGCATGGACAACCTCAAGGCCGACGAGAAAAAGGGCGAGATCAGCGAGGATGATCGCAAGCGGCGCGAAGCCGAGGTGCAGAAGCTCACCGATAGCACCATCGCCGAGATCGACGCGACCGCAGGCGCCAAGGAAAAGGAAATCCTCGGCAAGTGAGCGGCCTTCCGGCCAGTTCCGCTCCCAACGCGGTGGCAGGGGCGGGGCCGGTTCCCCGCCACGTCGCCATCATCATGGACGGCAATGGGCGCTGGGCGAAGCGCCGCTTCCTTCCTCGCATAGCCGGCCATCGGGCGGGCGCGGAAGCCGTCCGCACCACGGTCAAGGCGGCCGCGGACTTCGGGCTGCAGGCGTTGACGCTCTATGCCTTCTCGTCGGAGAACTGGCGCCGCTCGACCGAGGAGGTGTCGGACCTGATGGGCCTTCTGCGCCACTATCTCCGCCGGGAAGTCGCTGAACTCGATCGTAACGGGATCCGCCTGCGGACCATCGGCGACATCGCCGGCCTTGACAGCGAACTGGTCAAGCTGATCCGGGAGGGCGTGGAGCGGACGGCGGGCAACCAGCGGCTCGATTTCGTGCTGGCCCTGAATTATGGCGCCAAGGACGAGATGGTCCGCGCGATCCGTGGCATCGCGGCCGAGGTCGCTGCCGGTCGGCTCGAGCCCTCCGAGATCGAAGCGTCGACGATCGAGCAGCGGCTCGACACCAATGATCTGCCGTCGCTCGATCTGCTGATCCGGACCTCGGGCGAGCGACGCCTTTCCAATTTCCTGCTCTGGCAGGCGGCCTACGCCGAGCTGTTGTTCGTGGACACGCTCTGGCCCGACTTCAACGGCGACACGCTCGCGGCTGCCATAGCCGATTTCGCCACGCGGGAACGCCGCTTCGGCGGGCGATAATCGGACCGATGCCCCTATGACCAGGCCCGTGGCCTCCGAGCTCCAGCTCCGTATCGTCTCGGGGGCCGTCATGATGGCCGTTGCCCTCGCTGCGCTTTGGGCCGGCGGGATTCTTTTCTGGACGCTGACCGCTCTTCTGGCCGTGCTGATGATGGTCGAGTGGTCGCAGATGGCGGGTGCGTCATTCTGGCAGGTGGCATTGGGAGCGCTGCTCGCGGCGGGGCTGATGGTCACCGCGCTCGACTTCCTTGATCCTCTGAAGCTTGGCGCGATCTCCGATCGGCTCATTGCCCAGTCGGTGGACCTGATCGGTCTTTCAGCGATTTTGCTCGCGGTCGTCAGCTTCCGGGCGCGTTTGGGGGCCGGATTGCTCTATGCGATACCGCCGGCGATCGCGCTGATATTCGTGCGGGAGCAGGCCGAGCGGGGATTGCTGCTCACTTTATGGACGCTTGCCATCGTCTGGGCGACCGATATCGGCGCCTATTTCGCCGGTCGGGCGATCGGCGGACCGAAGCTGGCGCCGAGGCTCAGCCCAAACAAGACATGGGCAGGCTTGATCGGCGGTATGATCGCGGCTGCTGTCGTCGGCGCGCTGATCGCCTGGCAAGGGGATCTCCCCGCATTCTGCTGGATCACCGGCGGCGGCCTGGCGGTAGCGGCGCAGATGGGCGATCTCTTCGAAAGTTGGTTGAAGCGGCGATCCGGGGTCAAGGACAGCGGCAAGCTTTTGCCCGGCCATGGCGGGGTGCTCGACCGGCTCGACGGCGTGGTTCCCGTCGCGGTCGCCGTGGGCACCGCCCTTGCGGCGGGGCTGCTATGACGACCAAGACGATTTGCATCCTCGGAGCGACCGGATCCATCGGCACATCGACACTCGATCTCGTCGAGCGAGCGCCCGATCGATTCGAGGTAGTGGCACTGACCGCGCAGCGCGACGTCGGCGGCCTTGCCGATGCCGCGCGTCGGACGCGGGCCGAGCTGGCCGTCATCGGCGACGAGGCGCTTTACGAACCCCTGAAGCGTGCCTTGGCCGGCACGCCGACCCAAATCGCCGCAGGAGAGCGCGCCATTACCGCCGCCGCGGCGATCGGTGCAGACTGGACGATGGCGGCGATCGTCGGATTCGCCGGGCTGCGGCCGACGCTGGCCGCGCTACGGGCAGGCGGCACCGTCGCGCTCGCGAACAAGGAGTCGCTGGTGTCGGCCGGTGCGCTGATGACGGAAGCGGCACGAGCCCAGGGTGCGACGCTGTTGCCGGTCGACTCCGAACATAATGCGGTATTCCAATGCTTCGACCATGACGGTCCGGCGAGGATAAGGAAGGTGACGCTGACCGCCAGTGGCGGACCTTTCCGCGAGTGGAGTCTGGAAGCGATGCGCGCGGCCACGCCCGCCCAGGCGGTCAAACATCCGAATTGGTCGATGGGCGCCAAGATATCGGTGGACAGCGCGACGCTGATGAACAAGGGCCTCGAGTTGATCGAGGCTCACCACCTGTTCCCGTTGCCGGCGCACGCGTTCGACGCGGTGATCCATCCCCAATCGGTCGTTCACGCGCTGGTCGACTATGTCGACGGGTCGGTACTCGCCCAGCTTGGCACCCCCGACATGCGCACCCCGATCGCCCACTGCCTGGCCTGGCCCGAACGGATGTCGACGCCGTGCCCGCCGTTGGACATCACGGCGATCGGACGGCTGGACTTCGCGGCACCCGATCTGGCCCGCTTCCCTGCGCTTGGTATCGCCAAGAACGTCCTGCTTGCCGGCGGGGCGCGACCGGCGATTTTGAATGCCGCGAATGAAGTGGCCGTAGCGGCATTTCTCGCCGGACGTATCGGCTTTCTCGATATCGCGTTAATCGTCGGAAAAGTCCTGGATCGTTATGATCCGCCGGCGCCAGCGTCGATCGATGACGTTTTCAGCATCGATGCCGGCGCCCGCCATATGGCGGAGGACGTTATGGAAAGTATCACCGCGTGACAGAAAGCCCTGGCATCCTATTCACGGTCCTCGCTTTTCTTCTCGTTATCGGGCCGTTGATCTTCGTTCACGAGCTTGGCCATTACTTGGTCGGGCGTTGGTGCGGCGTGAAGGCGGATGCCTTCTCGATCGGTTTCGGGCGCGAGATCGCCGGCTATACCGATTCGCAGGGCACCCGCTGGAAACTCGGCTGGATCCCGATGGGCGGCTATGTGAAGTTCGCGGGCGACATGAATCCGGCCAGCCGGCCTACCCCCGAATGGCTTGCGCTGCCGCCCGAGGAACGCGCTCGCACCTTTCAGGCCCAGCCGGTCTGGCAGCGTTTCCTGATCGTCTTGGCAGGGCCGCTCACGAATTTCCTCGTTGCTATCGGCATTTTCATGGCCTTTTTCGCGGCCTTCGGCGTGCCACGAACTCCGGCGACGATCTCCGCGGTGGTCGAAAATTCACCGGCTGCGCGTGCCGGCATGTTAGCGGGCGACCGCGTTATTGCGGTCGCGGGACGCCCCGTCACGACATTTGACGAGTTGGCCGAGATCGTCCGATTCCGCCCCGAGGAGCGGCTGCGGGTCGAGCTTATGCGCGATGGCCGCGCGCACGCGCTCTATCTGGTCACCGCCGCCGACGTTGAGCGTGATCGCTTCGGAAACGAATTTCGTAAGGGGACGATCGGTGTCCTGTCGGGACCGCAACGGACCGAGCCGGTGCCGTTCGCGCAGCTCCCTGTCGAGGCGACCCGGCAAACCTTCGCGATCGTCCGAACCATGGTCGACACGCTCGGCCAGATCATCACCGGCCGGCGTTCGGTCAAGGAACTCGGCGGACCGATCAAGATCGCCCAGGTTTCGGGGCAGCAGGCGTCGCTCGGGTTGCTCAACTTCGTCATGCTGATGGCTCTCATTTCGATTAATCTCGGATTCATCAACCTCTTGCCAATCCCGATGCTCGACGGAGGCCATCTGATCTTCTATCTGTTCGAAGGGGTCGCGCGCCGGCCTGTCCCGGAAAAGGCGATGGAATGGGCATTTCGGTCGGGACTGGCGGTGCTTTTGTCCTTCATGATCCTTGTCACGCTCAACGATATTCTCTCGCTGGGCGCTCTGAAGAGGCTTGCCGGGTTGATCGGTTGAGCGTGTTGGGGCAGTGCATGCGGACGCCCGGCACCAGCAGGGCGTGAAGATGCTATTCTATGAAGGCGGGGACCGGGTGACGGCGACGAAGGCGAACTTCAATCGGACGCGGCTCATTTCCGCTCTTCTCGTCGGCACGATGCTCGGCGGCTTATCGCAGCCGCTGTTGGCCCAGGCCGCACCGGAACAGACACCGGCGGCACCTCCGGCGCCCGCCGTCCAGGGCATCATCAAGACGATCAACGTCGCCGGTTCCGAACGGCTCGAACCCGATACGGTGCGCTCCTATGTGAAGCTCGCGCCCGGCGAGCCCTACACGCGCGAGGCGCTCGATCAGGCGCTCAAGGATCTGTACGAGACCGAACTGTTCGCCGATGTCCAGGTGCGCGACGACGGTGCGGGCAACATCACGCTGCAGATCCGCGAAAATCCCATCGTCAACCGCATCGTGCTCGAAGGCAATAAGCGGCTGAAGTCGGAGAAAATCAATCCCGAGATCAAGCTCGCGCCGCGGCAGATCTTCACCCGTTCCAAAGTGCGCGCCGATGTCGCCCGCATCATCGAGCTTTACCGTCGCCAGGGCCGTTTCGCCGCGACCGTCGAGCCGAAGATGGTTCTGCTCGATCAGAACCGCGTCGACATCATCTTCGAGATCAGCGAGGGCGATAAGTCCAAGGTCCGCAAGATCAACATCATCGGCAACAAGCGCTTTTCCGACGGGCGGCTGCGCGGCGAGATGGCGACGAAACAGACTGGCCTGACCAAGATCTTCTCGTCGGGGACCAGCTATGATCCCGACCGGATGTCGTATGATCAACAGAAGCTCCGGCAATTCTATCTCACCAACGGCTATGCCGATTTCCGCGTCGTCTCCGCCGTGGCGGAGCTGACGCCCGACAAGCGCGACTTCATCATCACCTATGTGGTCGAGGAGGGCGAACGCTACAGGTTCGGCGACGTCGATCTCGAGAGCGAGATCCGCGACATTAAGGCAGAGAATTTCAAATATCTGCTGCCGATGCGCAAGGGCGATTGGTACAACGCCAAGCTGGTCGAGGATACGGTGGACTCGATCACCGAGACCACCGGTCTGTACGGCTTCACGCCCGATGTCCGTCCCGCCTTCCAGCGCGACAAGGAAGCGCGGACGATGGGCGTGACCTTCAAGATCAACCAGGCGCCGCGCGTCTATGTCGAACGCATCGACATCAACGGCAATACGCACACCAAGGACAAGGTCGTCCGCCGCGAGTTCCGTCTTGCCGAAGGCGACGCGTTCAACAGTTTCCGCGTCAAGCGCTCGCGCGACCGCATCCAGTCGCTCGGCTTCTTCCAGGATAAATTCGAGATCGAGCAGAAGCCCGGCTCGTCGCCCGATCGGGTCGTCCTTGAGGCCAATGTCGAGGAAAAATCGACCGGTGAGCTGCAGGTTTCGGCCGGCTATTCAAGCCTCGAGAAGTTCATCGTCGACCTATCGATCCGCGAACGCAACTTCATGGGCAAGGGCCAGGAGGTGCGCGCCGGCGTCAGCTATTCGACCTATTCGAAGTCGGTCGAGCTCGGCTTTACCGAGCCCTATCTGTTCGACAAGAATATCGCGGTCGGATTTGACATCTTCCGCCGCGATTACAACAGCTTCCAGTTTAATCGTGAAAGCCGTGACACGACCTATGAGCAGACCACGACCGGTTTCCAGCTCCGCGCCGGCCTGCCACTGACCGAATTTGTGTCGCTCGCGGTTCGCTACGGCCTTAGCTTCGAAGATGTGACGCTGAACAAGTTCACCTACTACACCAATGGCGTCTGCGATCCGATCCTGGCCGGGCGCTATCTCTGCGACGCGATCGGCAAGCGGACGACATCGTCGATCGGCTATTCGCTGGTGTTCGACAATCTGAACAACCGGGTCCGGCCATCGCGCGGCCAGCGCGCCATTTTCTCGCAGGACGTCGCTGGGCTCGGAGGTAGCGTCCGCTACGTGCGCACGACGGTTGAGGCGACCAAATATTGGGGCTTCGGCGGCGGCTTCATCTTCTCGGCTGGCGTCGAGGGCGGCTATATCAAGGGGCTGGGCCAGCAGATCCGCCTCACCGACCGCTTCTTCCTCGGCGAGCCCGAGATGCGCGGTTTCGGCATCCGCGGCATCGGCCCGCGCGTGAAACGATCACTATATAACAGGACCGCTGGGACTTTCCCGACGGACAAGAACAACACGGTAGACGATGCGCTTGGTGGCGACGCTTATTATCGCGGCCGCCTCGAGCTTGAGCTTCCGCTGGGTAACGGCGCTCGTGAACTCGGCCTGCGGCCATCGATCTTCCTTGATGCCGGCGCGGTTTTCGGCGTGCGGACGCCGAGCCTGATCCAGCCCGGAGCACCTGGCTATCCGTTCATGGTCAGCAGCGACGGAAAATATGTCGATCAGCTGCGGAATGTCGTCGATGGCAAAGGCCGGCAAGTCTATCTCGTCGCGGACGGACAGCCCAATGCTGGCCTCCAGACACTTTGCGCTGCAGGTTATTCTGATTCTTCCAAGAAGCCCTGTGTCGGGGCGGTGCCCAATAAGCCGTTCCAATCCAACATTCAGCCCTTCCGAGAGGATTTCTTCGGTGACAGCGCCAAGCCGCGGGTCTCGGTCGGGTTCGGCGTCAACTGGAACTCGCCGTTCGGGCCGTTCCGCATCGATATCGCCAAGGTCCTGCTGAAGGAAAAGGGCGACAACACCAAACTCTTCTCGTTCAACGTAGGAACCCAATTCTGATGAAATCGCTCCTGACGACCACGCTGGCCGCCGCCAGCATCGCCCTCCTGCCGGCCGCGGCTTTCGGCCAGGCCACCACGCCGAGCGGCGCCGGCGTCGCCGTGTTCGATCCCGACGCCGCGATCGGCAATGCGGCGGCTTTCCAGGCCGCGAACACGCAGATCCAGGCGAGCTACAAGACCCAGATCACCGCCTTCCAGACCCGCCAGGCCGCGCTTCAGGGCGAACTCAACGGGCTCCGCACCGAGATCGAGACTCTCCAGAAGAACCCCGCAACCCCCAAGGCGACGCTCGATGCCAAGATCAATGCCTTCCAGAGCCGGGGCCAGGCCGCCCAGGCCGAGCTGCAGCGGCTCGCCCTGCCGTTTGCGAAGCCGCAGGCCTACGCCCGCGAACAGATTGAGGCCAAGCTCGAACTGGCGGTCAAGAACGCGATGACCGCCAAGCGCATCGGTATCCTGATCCGCCCCGAGGCGACCTGGGCGGTCCAGCCGGCCAGCGATCTGAGCGCGGACGTGACCGCCCAGCTCAATGCGCTGGTGCCTAGTGCATCGATCACGCCTCCGGCCAATTGGCAGCCGGGCCAGGGCGGCCAGCAAGCCCCGGCTGCGGCCGGTCGCTAAGCCTCGATGAGCGAAGGCGCAGACGGGCCCTCGACCGGACCGCTCGACATCCGCCGGATCATCGCGGCGCTGCCGCATCGTTACCCGATGCTCCTCGTCGACCGCGTCGAGGAACTCGTGGTCGATCAGCGGATATCGGCGATCAAGGCCGTCACGATCAACGAGGGCTTCTTCCAGGGCCACTTCCCAGGCCGGCCAATAATGCCGGGGGTGCTGATCGTCGAGGCGCTCGCGCAGGCGGCGGGTGTTCTCGCGGTCGAATCGCTCGGCCTCGCCGGCTCGGGCAAGCTCGTCTATTTCATGGCGATCGACGAAGCGAAGTTCCGCACGCCGGTCGAGCCTGGCGTGCTGCTCCGCCTCGATGTCGCCTTCGTCCAGAAGCGCGCTTCGGTCTGCAAGTTCGAGGGCAAGGCTTATGTCGGCGACAGGCTCGCGGCGCAGGCGAATTTCACCGCGATGATCGCTGATCCGCCGAGCGCCTGACCTGCCGCCGGAAGCCGGGCTTGCCAACGGCCCGACCAAGCTGTAGACGCCGCGCTTTCGCTGCCAGGCTGGTCGGAAACCAGCCATTTTCCGGAGCCAGACGATGAAGAAAGACATCCACCCCGATTATCATCGGATCAAGGTACAGCTCACCGACGGCACCGTCTATGAGACTCGTTCGACCTATGGCTCCGAGGGCGACACGCTGCAGCTCGACATCGATCCGTCGGTCCACCCCGCCTGGACCGGAGGCCGCTCCTCGCTGCTCGACACCGGCGGCCAGGTCGCCCGGTTCAACAAGCGGTTCGGCGGGCTCACGCTCGGCAAAAAATAAGGTCGCAGTCGATCGCGCCTATGGTGATGGCCGGGGTTTCCCGGCCATTTTCATTTGGAGAGACGATGAAACGCCAAATCCTTCGCCGGCTCCGGGCTCCGCTGTTCTGGATGGCTATAGCGGTCGTGTATGTCGCCGCCATAATGCCCGGCTCGGAGGCACCCACGCTCGGATTTGCCGACAAGACCGACCATCTTGTCGCATTCGTTACGCTGACGATCCTCGGCCGCATGGCCTATCAACACCTCCCGTGCCTCCTGCTCGCCGCGGGGCTCGTCCTGCTGGGAATCCTCATCGAGGTTACGCAGGGAGTTGTCGGCAGGGACGCCAGCGCGCTCGACGTTGCGTGGGATTGCGCGGGCATCCTCGTCGGTCTGGTCGCGGCCCGGCACCTATACCGCCGACGGCCGGTGTTTTTCCACTAATTGCATATTTTGCAATTTTGGTTGTTGCATCGGCATTTGCCCCCGGCTTTGTTGCAATGCAAAAGGAACGGGCCTTTCAGGCATCCTCTCCTAATGACTCGGGCCGGTCGCGAGATCGGCCCTTTTTTTATCGGTGGACCTCCACCGGCCGCCGACAGCCGCCTTGTTGCATCGCGCCAGTTGCGCTAAGGCGCGCGCCACATAGCTTCCAGTCAGGACATAGATTTCATGAGCCTCCGCAACGTGGCCATCATTGCCCATGTCGATCACGGCAAAACCACGCTCGTCGACCAGCTCTTCCGTCAATCGGGTACCTTCCGCGACAACCAGCGCGTCGAGGAGCGCGCGATGGACTCGAACGACCTCGAGAAGGAGCGGGGCATCACCATCCTCGCCAAATGTACCTCGGTCGAATGGGAAGGCACGCGGATCAACATCGTCGATACGCCCGGCCACGCCGACTTCGGCGGCGAGGTGGAGCGTATCCTGTCGATGGTCGATGGCGTGATCCTGCTCGTCGATTCCTCCGAAGGCGCTATGCCCCAGACGAAGTTCGTCACCGGCAAGGCGCTGGCGCTAGGGCTGCGCCCGATCGTGGTCGTCAACAAGATCGATCGTCCCGACGAGCGCACCCAGGAGGTGCTTGACGAAGTGTTCGACCTGTTCGTCTCGCTCGATGCCAGCGACGATCAGCTCGATTTTCCAGTTCTCTTCGCCAGCGGGCGCAACGGCTATGCGAGCGAGGATGCCTCGGCACGCTCGGGCACGCTCGCGCCACTGTTCCAGAAGATCGTCGATCATGTTCCGCCGCCGAAGGCCGACGCCGATGGACCGTTCAAGTTCCTGGTGACCCTGCTCGACCGCGATAATTTCCTCGGCCGCATCCTGACCGGCCTCGTCCAGAGCGGCACGGTCAAGACGAACATGGCGATCCACGCGCTCGATCCCGACGGCAAGGTCGTCGAGACCGGACGTGCGTCGAAGCTCATGGCATTTCGGGGGCTGGAGCGTGTGCCGGTCGACGAAGCGAGGGCCGGCGACATCATCTCGCTCGCCGGGCTGACCGTCGCCACCGTCGCCAACACCATTGCCGACACCAGCGTGACCGAGCCGCTTCACGCGCAGCCGATCGACCCGCCGACGCTGTCGATGCGATTCGCCGTCAACGACAGCCCGATGGCAGGCCGCGAAGGCTCCAAGGTCACGAGCCGGATGATCCGTGATCGCCTATTTCGCGAAGCCGAATCCAATGTCGCCATCAAGGTGACGGAAAGCGCCGACAAGGACAGCTTCGAGGTCGCGGGCCGCGGCGAGCTCCAGCTTGGCGTACTGATCGAAACGATGCGACGCGAGGGTTTCGAGCTCGGCATATCGCGCCCGCGCGTACTATTCCGCGAAGATGAAAATGGCGCCAGGCAGGAGCCTTACGAAACCGTCGTGATCGACGTTGACGAAGAATATTCGGGAACGGTCGTCGAGAAGATGGCGCAGCGCAAGGCCGAGATGACCGACATGCGTCCGTCGGGCGGCGACAAGACGCGGATTACCTTTTCCGCACCGTCACGGGGCCTGATCGGCTATCATGGCGAGTTTCTGTCGGACACCCGGGGCACCGGCATCATGAACCGCCTGTTCGAAAGATATGGTCCGTACAAGGGCAATATCGAGGGTCGGAAGAACGGCGTGCTTATCTCCAACGGTGCGGGCGAGGCCAACAGCTATGCGCTCGGCCCGCTCGAGGAGCGCGGAATCCTCTTCGTGGGTCATGGCGAGGCGCTCTACGAGGGAATGATCATCGGCGAGAACGCGAAGACCGACGACCTCGAAGTCAATCCGATGAAGGCGAAGCAGCTCACCAACTTCCGCGCTTCCGGCGGTAAGGACGATGCCATCCGGCTGACCCCACCGAAGCGGATGACGCTCGAACAGGCGATCGCCTATATCGACGAGGACGAACTCGTCGAGGTCACGCCCAAGTCAATTCGCCTGCGCAAGGCGCATCTCGACCCACACGAGCGCAAGCGGGCGAGCCGGGCAGCGAAAGCGGCCTGAACCAGCGGAAACGACAAGGAGCGCGGTTCGCTCGAGGATGCGCATCCGATAGGGCATCCGCAGCGCCCCGTCAGGATCGATTGCGTCGGATCGCCTCAGCTGTGACCGCGGCCATGTCGATAGGTTCTACCCGAGGAGATGGCGAGGGCGCTACAAACCGGCTTGGCTGCCGCGCGGCTTCGACGAGCAAGCCTATCGCGCCCCGCCATCCCCGCCGCGATATTTGAGCTCGAGATAGCGCCCCTGCGTCGCCAGCCTGTCGAGGTCGCCCGAGACGATCTGTTCGCTCACCCGGCTCAGCTCCTCGTCGACGACGCGGAGCCCCTCGAACAGCTGCTTCTCGGGCGTGGTGCCGTTGCGCTCGGCACGGCGCATCGCTTCGGGGACGCGTTTATAGCCTTCGATCAGATCAGGCAGTTCGTCAGCGACCAGCTTGCGGAACGCATAGGCAGCGGGTTCGCGCGGATCGAGCGCGGCAAGCGCCGGACCGATCGCCTCCAGCTTGATGCCGATCCCGTCTGCGAGCCGTTGGGCGGGGGCGGGCAGCGCCGGCCGCTGCGCCTCCAGCCAGCGCTCGGTCTGATGGGGGAGCAGCGGCAGATCGCTTTTTGCCAGCTGCTCGGGCGTCGGCTCGGCGGGCTGGGGCCAGCCCATGATCCCGAGAAAGACGATCGCCATCGCGACGAGCGCGAGGAAAAGCCCGCCGGGGCCGAGCGGCGTCACAAATGTGCCGATCAGCCCCGCCGCCAGCATCACCGTCAGCAGCGCGTAGACCGCATATTTGAGGCGGCGGAAGAAGCCCACGACACGCCGCCGATGCGCCTTGATCTGGCGCGGCGACGTCTGGGCGCGAATCCGTTGCAGCACCTCTTCGGCGCGATCGATCGCAGCACGGCTGTCCGCCATGGCCATCAGCGGCCTATTCGAGAGCCTTGAACGGCTCGGCCTGCGCCTGCGCCGCGCCTTCGGCCCGCGCGATATAACCGCGCGATTTCTCAACCTCGCCCGTCAGCGTGTCGACCGTCTGCTTCATCGACGAAAGCGCCTCGACCTTGAACCGGTCGATCGTGTCCATCGTCTCATAGATATTCTGGAACGCGCGCTGCAGCGTCTCGATGGGGATGGTCGAGGCAGCGGCCTGCCGATGGATTTCGCCGGTCTGGTTCTTGAGCATTTCGCCGGTCGAATCGATGATGTTGGCCGTAGTGGTATTCAGGGCGGTGATCTGATCGAGCACCAGCTTCTGATTGGTGAGCGCCTGGGCGACGGTGACCGCCGTGCGCAGCGCCGCGACGGTCGTCGTCGACGCGCGATCGACACCCTTGACCAGCTCCACATTATTCTTCTTGACCAGGTCGAGCGCCAGATAGCCCTGGACCGTGACCGCCATCTGGGTCAGCAGATCCTGGCTGCGCTGACGGACGTAGAACAGGGCCGTCTCACGGATCGCCTTGGCCTTTCCCGGGTCGCTGCTGTCGAGTTCGAGCGCTTTGGCCTCGAGTCCGGCATCGAGCGCCTTCGACAGGTGGATCATTTGCTCCAGCCGCCCCATCGCGGCCCAGAGATTCTGCCGTTCAACGTCGATCGCCGCATTGTCCTTGATCAGTTCGTCCTTACCCGAGGCGAGACTTTGCAGAATCTGCGCAATATGGCTTTGCGCGGATTTGTAGCTGTCGAAATAATCGCGCATACGGCTGCCGAAGGGGATGATCCCGAACAGCTTCTTGCGGGTGAAAAGATCGCCCTTGCTGCCCGGATCGAGATCCTCGATCGTCCGGCGAAGCTGGGCGAGATCGGCACCCACGCCATTGTCGGCGTCCATCGCGCGGACGGGGCGGTCGAGGAAACGGTTGGACTGACCGGCGGCTTCGGCGATCTCCCGCCGGCCCATATTGCTGATCGAATCGACCCTTTTCCCAAACTCGGGACTGTTGACGTCCTGCGCGACCAGTTCCTCGATGAAACTGTCGACCTTGGCATCCAAAGCGCTGCGCTGCTCATCCTTGAGAGGAACGAGGCCGGCCGCATTCTCGGGCGCGAGCACCTTCACCGGCGCCGGCGGCTGGAGGACCAGCTCGGGCTGCTCGGTGATGGTCGTCGTGCTGGCCATATGCGGCGTCTCCCCGTCCCTGTTCGCGGGACAAGATGGCCGGGGAGGGGGGATTATTCAAGTGAGGCGGCGCGTATCTCACCGGCGGGTGGTGACACGGTGCTCGGTAGGCAGTGAGCCGTAAAATTGACGGCACTGTGCACGCCACCTAGAGTTGAGGTGCTGTGAAGACGGTCCATCATCGTACCTGCCATCTGTGCGAGGCCAATTGCGGTATCATCATCGAGGCGGATGGCCGTCAAATCCTCTCGATCAGGGGAGATCCGGACAATGCGCTGTCGCGGGGCCACATCTGCCCCAAGGCCGTGGCGCTTCAGGACCTTCAGGATGATCCCGATCGCTTGCGCCACCCGGTCAGGCGGACCGGCGACAGCTGGGAGAAGATCAGCTGGGAGCGTGCCTTCGCCGAGATTGGCGAGCGGACGCGCGAGATCCTCGCCCGGGATCCGGCGTCGACGGCGCTCTATCGCGGCAATCCACTGGCGCATCATTATGGCAATACGCTGAGCGTAGGCCATCTCAGGGCGGCACTGAAGACGCGCAACATCTTCTCCGCGGCGACGATGGATCAGATGCCGAATCTTGTCGTCAATCACGAGATGTTGGGCCACGCCGCGCTCTTCGCGGTGCCGGACATCGATCGCACGCAGACCATGATCGTGATCGGCGCCAATCCGATGGTCTCTAACGGCAGCCTGTGGACCGTTCCTGACTTCCGGACACGCATCAGGGCGCTGCGCCAGCGGGGTGGGCAACTCGTCACGATTGACCCGCGGCGCACCGAAACCGCCGCGGTCGCTGACCGTCATCTCTTTATCCGGCCGGCCACCGATGCCTGGTTCTTGGTCGCGCTGCTCAAAACGCTGTTCGGTCATCCGGCTTGCCCATCGCCCGCGAGCTATGCGCACGGGCTCGACCGGTTTCGGGCCGTTATCGAGCCCTTCAGGGTCGAAAATTGCACGCAAATCTGCGGGGTGCCCGAAGCCGACATCGCCTGGCTTGCCGACCGCCTGCTGTCGGGGCCGGCCGCACTTTATGGTCGCCTGGGGACGTCGGTGCAGGCCTTCGGAACGCTCAGCGCCTGGTTGATCGCGCTGGTGAACATCGTCGCGGGCCAGTATGATCGCGAGGGCGGACTGATGTTCGGCGCACCGGCCATCGACTATGCGTCCGGGTCTGGCGGCTCCAGCGGTCGCTGGCTTTCGCGGGTCCGCGGCCTCCCCGAAGTCATGGGCGAAACGCCGGTCGCGACGCTGGCCGACGAAATCGTATCGCCCGGTCCGGGGCAGATCGCGGCCCTCTTCCTACTGGCGGGGAACCCGGTTCGCTCCATTCCCAACGGGCGGCGGCTGGAAGCGGCGCTGCGCAAGCTCGATCTACTGGTTTCGGTCGATATCTACCGTAATGAGACCAGTCGCCTCGCCCACTATATACTTCCTTCCGTGGGCCCGCTCGAACGTGATCATTATAGTTTGCTGACCCTGCCGCTGGCGGTGCGCAATTTCGCGATGTATTCGCCACCGATGTTCGAGCCCCCGGCCGATGGCCTGCTCGACTGGCAGATCATCCGCGGGCTGGCTTCGGCGATCACGGGCGATCCGATCTCGGCGAAAGCACCCCCTGAGCTGCTCGACGACCTTCTCCGTAGCGGGCCCTACGCGCTCTCGATCGAACAGCTGAGCGCCCACCCTTCGGGGATCGACCTGGGGGGCAATCGACCGGGCCGGTTGCCCGAGCGTCTCCGGACGCCGGGCAAGACCCTCGAATGCGCACCGGAGCGCTTCTGCGCGGCGCTCACCCCTCTGGCCGGGCACAAGGCGGATGCGGCGGAGGGCGAGCTGCTCCTGATCGGCCGCCGCCACGTACGCAGCAACAACAGTTGGATGGCCAACAGCAGACGTCTGGTGAAGGGGCCGCCTCGCTGCACGGCACTGATTCATCCTCTCGACGCCGCGGGGGTCGGGCTGACGGACGGCGCAGAGGTGGAGATCGTCTCGCGCGTCGGAGCGGTGAGGGTGCCGGCGGAGATCTCGAATGATATCATGCCGGGCGTGATTTCGCTCCCGCATGGCTGGGGCCATCAACTCGCGGGCGTTGCGTTGGGCGTGGCCGCTGATCTGGACGGTGCCAGCGCCAATGATCTCACCGACGACATGGTGGTCGATCCGCTCTCGGGCAATGCGGTGTTTTCGGGGGTGCCGGTGAGGATCAACAGCTGCCGCCCGCATTGACGCGGTCCCGACCGCCCTTGTCGACGGTCAGCACTGCGCCCAGGGGCGGCAGCTATAGGAGGGCACGGATGTGGCGAGCGCGGGGGGCTTGCCAATTGAGAGCTTTGCGTTAGTCCCTCACGCCATGCTGATTTTGCGAAGCTGACCGGCAAGGGCTTGCTGAGTTCGGTCGTGACCGCGAAAAGGTGGACCGTCGGTAATCGACCGAGGAATTGCAAGGTGTTGGAGCGGATGGACCAGGAACTCTTTCGCACTGCCGAGGCCCTTACCCTTGAGGGGTGGGGCCGCGAGGTGACCTATTCGCGCAAGGTGTTCATCCCGCTCACCCATCTGTGCCGCGATGTTTGCCACTATTGCACCTTCGCCAAGGCGCCGCGTTCGATCGTTTCACCGTTCCTGACGATCGACGAATGTGTCGAGATAGCCCGTCAGGGTCATGCGGCAGGCTGCAAGGAGGCGCTGTTCACGCTCGGCGATCAGCCGGAGTTGCGCTATCCTGTCGCGCAACGCTGGCTGCAGGAACGCGGCTACGGTAGCACGCTCGATTATCTTGCCGCCGCGGCCGAAACGGTGTTCGAGCAGACTGGTCTTCTCCCGCATCTCAACCCCGGCGTAATGGGCGAGGCCGATATCGCGCGGCTGCGGACCGTTTCGGTTTCAATGGGCCTTATGCTCGAGACCTCCTCTGATCGCCTGTCGCAGAAAGGCGGACCGCACTTCGGTTCACCCGACAAACTCCCTGCGCGGCGACTCGATACGCTGCGTGCGGCGGGCAAGCTACGGGTGCCGGTCACGACGGGCTTGCTGGTGGGCATCGGCGAGACTCGCGACGAGCGCCTGCAGTCTCTCCGGGACTTGCGCGACCTCCATGAGCAATATGGGCACATCCAGGAACTCATCATTCAGAATTTCCGGGCCAAACCCGGAACGCGGATGGCAGGAGCTGACGAACCATCGCTGGCGGAACATGTCTGGACCATAGCGCAGGCGCGGTTGATGTTCGGACCGGCCATGTCGATCCAGGCGCCGCCCAATCTGCGCGCCGGTGAATTGCAGGCGCTGATCCGCGCAGGCGTGAACGACTGGGGCGGCGTATCGCCGGTTACCCCAGATCATGTGAATCCCGAAGCCCCCTGGCCACATCTGGACAGCCTGGCGCAGGCGACGCGCGCCGCAGACCGCGACCTGGTCGAGCGGCTGGCGATCGGCCCGCGCTTCGTCGGCGAAGGCTCGCGCTGGCTCGACAAGCGAATGGTCCGCCCGGTCCTGCAAGCGGCCGATTCGGCAGGTCTGGCAAGACTCGATCAGTGGAAGGCAGGCACCGGGGACACGCCCCCAATATTGCCCGCCTTTCAAGCCGCCATGGGCGTTTCGCGATCGGTGGCCCGCCTGCTGGACCGTTGTGTCCAAGGTGAGCGGTTGACCGAGGCTGAGGTCACCGCGCTGTTCTCGGTTCGGGACAATGATCTTGCCGCAGTGATCCGGGCTGCCGACGATCTGCGGCGAAGCACCGTAGGCGATGCGATCACCTACGTGACCAATCGCAACATCAATTATACAAACATCTGCCTCTACCACTGCACGTTCTGCGCCTTCTCGAAAGGGGGAGGCGCCCGCGATGCGCGCGGTCCGGCCTATCGTCTCGATCTCGATGAAATTGCCCGCCGCGCCCGCGAGGCCCAGGACCGTCGCGCCACCGAAGTTTGTCTCCAGGGGGGCATCCATCCGCATTACACCGGCGCGACCTACCTTGAGATCGTGCGGGTAGTGAAGGCTGCGGCGCCGGGAATCCACGTTCATGCCTTCTCGCCGCTCGAAGTCACTCACGGGGCACGGACGCTGGGGCTGTCGCTCTTCGACTATCTGACCGAACTCAAGGCGGTAGGCCTGTCAAGTTTGCCGGGAACAGCCGCCGAGATCCTGGACGAAGAGGTCCGCAGCATTATCTGTCCGGACAAGGTCGGCGTGGCCGAGTGGCTCGAAGTAATGGAAGTGGCCCATTCGGTCGGTCTGCGGTCGACCGCCACGATCATGTACGGCCATATCGAGCATCCCCGGCATTGGGCGCGGCATCTGCTCCTTCTGCGCGATCTGCAGTCGCGCACCGGTGGCTTCACCGAATTCGTGCCTCTGCCATTCGTCCACATGGAAGCGCCGATGTGGCGAAAAGGCCTTGCCCGGCCCGGGCCGACCTACCGCGAAGCCGTGCTGATGCATGCCGTCGCGAGGCTGGTGCTGCATCCCCATTTCGTCAACATCCAGACATCATGGGTGAAGATGGGACCGGAAGGGGCGGCGCACTGTCTGCAGGCCGGCGCCAATGATCTTGGCGGGGTGCTGATGGACGAGTCGATCACGCGGGCCGCTGGAGGCAAGCACGGCCAGGCGATGGACGCAGACGCGATGGCGCTCCTGGCGGATGCGATCGGAAGGCCGTTGTGCCGCCGCACGACGCTGTACGGGGCGGCACCTGTCCCGGCAGTTCCAGCGCCCGAAGCCATCATGGCGATCTGATCGGCAGCAAACCATAACCGCGTAACGGGAAACACCAGCAATGACCGATAATAGGAAAATAGCCGTGTGCGGCGGCACCGGCAATCTCGGCGGCGCTTTGGCCAGGCGTCTCGCGATGGCCGGCCATCAGATCATTATAGGATCGCGGACCAGCGAGGGCGCCCGCGCCGCGGCCGAGAAAATGGGTCATGGCGTGCGCGGCATGGCGAACGGCGAAGCAGCTGCCGAGGGCGACATCATCATTGTCGCGGTGCCTTTTGCGGCGCAGGAGGCGACCCTCCATGACATCGCCCCCCATGCCCGTGGCAAAATCGTGGTCGAGACGACCGTACCTCTGGTTCCGCCGAAGGTTGCGCGGGTGTCATTGCCCGCCGAGGGCTCTGCGGCCGAAAGGGCCCAGGCGATCCTCGGCGAAGAGGTGACCGTGGTCTCCGCATTTCACAACGTGGCCGCGCACAAGCTGGCGCAGGATATCGACGTGGCATGCGACGTCCTGGTGTTCGGCGAGAGCAAGGCCGCTCGCGAGGAGGTCGTGGCACTCGCTCAGGCGGTCGGCCTGCGTGGCATTCACGGTGGCGCTCTGGCCAATTCCGCTGCAGCCGAAGCGCTCACCTCGGTGCTGATCTTCATCAACAAGGCCTATTCGGCCGATGGCGCCGGCATCCAACTGACCGGACTGTCCGAAGGGGGCTGAGCCAGTTTGCCAGCAGGTACCCCTCGCATCGGCACCGTAGCTAAAGGTGTGGAGAGCCGGCCGCCGCGCAACTCGACAGCCGGCGAGGCCCGAGCTAAGGTGCCGCATATGCTTCGCCGATCCCAGGAGGAGAGGCGGCCACGATCCGAGTGACCGAAGTTCCAACGCGAAAGTGACGGCAATCCGCTATTCTGTGAACGCCTTGGCAGGCGTGCCGCCGGTCGGTGCCGGCGACGATCTTGCCGTAGTGATCAGCGGCGCACTCGCGGCGAGCGACATGGCACTCGAGGACGGCGACGTGGTCGTTCTCGCTCAGAAGATCGTGTCGAAGGCAGAAGGCCGTCAGGTCGCGCTCGCCAGTGTCAGCCCCTCGCCTGAAGCGCTCGAACTGGCGCGGCAGACCGGCAAGGACCCGCGCCTCGTCCACCTGATCCTGGCGGAGGCGGAAGAGGTCGTGCGGATCCGGCCGAACCTGCTGATCGTGCGCAACCGCCAGGGGCTGGTGCTGGCCAATGCCGGGATCGACCAATCGAACGTCGCTCCCGGTGAAGTGCTGCTGTTGCCGTGCGATCCCGACGCCAGCGCCTCGGCGCTACGCGCCACGCTGAAGGCCGCGACGGGACGGACCGTCGCCGTGCTTATCATCGACAGCATCGGTCGAGCATGGCGGATCGGTACGACCGGCACCGCGATCGGGCTCGCCGGAATGCCGGCAATACTCGACCTGCGCGGCCGCGTGGACCTCACTGGCCGCCGGCTCGAATCGAGCGAACTCGGCCTTGCCGACGAGGTTGCCGCCGCCGCCTCGCTGGCCATGGGTCAGGCCGACGAGGGGACGCCGATAGTGCTCGTCCGGGGGCTCGCCTACCCGACCCGCGAAGACAGCGCGCGCAGTATGGTGCGCCCGGTCGCGATGGACCTGTTCCGATGATCGTGGCCCTTGCGGGTGGGGTGGGAGGGGCGCGGCTCGCGAACGGACTGGCCAAACTGCTGGCACCCGAGGATCTGATCATCGCGGTCAACGTCGGCGACGACTTCTCTCACCTTGGCCTCTCAATCTGTCCGGATATCGACACGGTCACCTACACCCTGGCTGGTCTCAACGACGAGCAGCGCGGCTGGGGAATCCTGGACGAAACCTGGTCGTTCATGGCCACCCTGCGCCAGCTCGGCGGGCCGGACTGGTTCGCGCTTGGTGACCGCGACCTGGCCAAGCATGTGCTGCGCACCGAACGCCTGCGCGCGGGCGAGAGCCTGACCACCATCACCCGCGACATCGCGCGCGCCAGCGGCGTAACCCATGTCATAATTCCGGTCAGCGACGATCCGGTCCGTTCGATCGTCCAGACCGACGAAGGCGACCTGCCGTTTCAGGATTATTTCGTACGTCGGCGCTGCGAGCCCGTATTCGGCGGAATTCGATATGATGGGGCTGCCGCCGCAACGGCCAATCCGCAGCTTCGGGCCGCCCTCGCCGATCCGGCGCTGGAGGCGGTGGTGATATGTCCGTCCAATCCGATCCTGTCGATCGGACCCATTCTCGCGGTACCCGGCGTGGCCGAATCCCTGCGCGCCGCCAAGGCGCCCCGGATCGCGATATCGCCCTTTATCGCCGGCGAGGCGGTGAAAGGGCCGGCAGCGAAGATCATGCGCGAATTGGGCCAATCGCCAGGGGCGGAAGCGCTTGCGGAATATTATACGGGCCTGGTCGATGTCATTTTCTGTGACGAACGGGATCCGGCAGCGGGCCGGGTAATCGGGGATATCCGGATTATAGCCAAGGACACTTTCATGCAGGGCTCGGCCGGGCAGCAGAGACTGGCGCGAGAATGCCTGGCCGCCGCGGCAAGCCTGCGGTGACGCCACGCATTCTCATACCGGTCCGCGCGCTTGCCACCGGCAAGACGCGACTTGGCGCCATATTGACGCCGACCGAGCGCACGGCGCTCGTCAAAGCCATGTTCGATTATGTCGTGGCGACTGCGCAGCAAGTCGCCGCCACCTATATTCTGTCCCGCGATCCTGCCGTGTTGGCCCTTGCCGATCGCCCCCTCATCGAGCGCGCATCCGGCCTCAACCCGGCACTGGAGCAGGCGTCGATCGAGCTGGGCGGCACCGAGCCGATCATGGTCCTTCATGCCGATCTGCCGCTGGTGACGACGGGAGATCTCCACGCGATGCTTGCTATGCTCGATTGTGCGGACGTAGTCGCGGCGCCGGACCGAAGAGGAAGGGGCACCAATGCACTGCTGCTGGCTCGGCCGGGACTGATTCCCTATGCTTTCGGCGCCGACAGCCTGGCAGCCTACCGCGCGACAGCGGAGCGGCAAGGGCTGCGCATCGCCTTATGCAGCCGACCGGGCCTCGAACATGATCTCGATACCCCCGAGGACCTGCGGCTGCTGTCGAATATGACGGCCGATGGAATGCGGGTCGGAAATGTGCCGTTGGCGACAAGCGATGGCGATAGTACCGCCGGCTGAAATGCGGCCGAGAGGTGTGACCTTACGGCTTGTCCCGGTCATCGAGCGCCGTTAGGCTCGGCATATACATAAAGGTCCGCCGCGATCGGCCTGTACCGAAGCGAATGGACCGATGTCTTGGAAGAGGATGAGGCGGCATGAAATTTTGGCTGACTCTCGATTTCGAAGCACCCGAGCTTTTGCTGGATTACGCCCGGAAGGCCGAGGAACTGGGCTTCGAGGGCGTGGTTCTCCCGGATCATGTCGTCGTGAAGGACGGGCCACGCACTCCGCATCCCAGCGGCTTCGGCCTGCGGGCTGATCATCTCTTCGTCGACCCGATGGTGGCTTATGCCGCGATGGCCTCGGTGACGACGAAGCTCAAATTCCTGTCCTATGTCTATGTCGTTCCGCTGCGCGATCCATTCATGGTCGCGAAACTGGCGGCCTCCGTCGCGGTCATGTCGAACGACCGCTTCGTCATGGGCACGGGCGTGGGCTGGCTCAAGGAAGAGTTCGAAGCGATGGGCCAGGATTTCCATACGCGTGGCAAGCGCATGGATGAGATACTCCCGATAATCCGTGATTTCTGGGATGATGGTTATGCCGAGTTTCACGGGAAGTTCTTCGATTTCCCGCGAAGCGGCATGTTCCCCGTGCCGAAACGCCCGATACCAATGTGGCTGGGAGGGCATTCACTACTGGCGGCTCGGCGTGCAGCGGACTTCGAGGGTTATATGCCGATGCGGTGGATGGAAAATCCGGACGGCATCCTCGACCCGCAGACCGAGGCGGAGTTCGCCCTTATAGACCAGATCCGGGCAGAGAAGGGGCTCACCGGTCCCTATGAACGGACGATGATCCTCGGCTGCGATCTGACCGATGCGGGCCAGGCGAGGAAGATCGAGGAACGCAGCCGGGTCGGCCATCTACGATATAGCGGGATTCAAGACGGTGTGGAGCGAACATATGATGAGAAGATCGCGCTGATCTCGAGGTTCGCCGAAAAAATTATCCAGAAGTTATAACGGAGTGCGTCTGGCGGCAGTCCCGACCGTAACGGGATGGTCCACCGTCATACACTGCCCGGAATTCGCCGTGCCTCTTCGTCGAGGAGGCACGGCGATCCGTTTCTCGAGACGGGTTCTTCTCAGGGCAGCAACGATCGAGAAAGCTGCGCCGAAACGTCAGACTCAGCGACGCGCCAGCCGTCCCAAACGGTGGTAGAGATTGCTGAACTTGATCGAGTCGGGCCCGTCCTGAACCTCAGGTCGGCCGAGGTGAGTCAACACGGCGACGCGAAGCAGGTCGAAGTCCTCGGTTGAGAAGACCACGCGCGCGGCGCTGGGCGTGGACGGCGAAATCTCTTCGGTCATGTGAGCCTCTTTACGCAAACTGGTTCATGGTGTTGTGGATGCCGCCCGCCTTTAGCGCGGCCTCGCCGGCGAAATATTCCTTGTGATCGTCGCCGATGTCCGAGCCCGACATGTTCTGGTGCTTCACGCAGGCGATACCATCACGGATTTCCCTGCGCTGGACATTAGCGACATAGCCGAGCATGCCGGCTTCGCCGAAATATTCGCGGGCGAGCATATCGGTGCTCAGCGCTGCCGTGTGATAGGTCGGCAATGTGATCAGATGATGGAAAATGCCCGCGCGCGCCGCGGCATCCTTCTGGAAGGTGCGGATCTTCTCGTCCGCCTCCGCGGCCAATTCGGTGCCGTCATAGATTACGCTCATCAGCGCGCCGCGCTCATAGGCGGAGACCTCCCGGCCTTCGGCCTTCCACCTGTCGAATATCTGCTGACGGAAGTTGAGGGTCCAGTTGAAACTGGGCGAATTATTATAGACGAGCTTGGCGTTGGGTACCGTCTCGCGGATACGATCGACCATTCCGGCGATCTGCTCGATATCCGGCTTCTCGGTCTCGATCCACAGCAGGTCCGCGCCATTTTGAAGGCTGGTGACGCAATCGAGCACGCAGCGGTCGGCGCCAGTCCCCGGCCGGAACTGGAACAGGTTCGAAGGGAGGCGTTTGGGACGCATCAGCCTGCCATCGCGTTCGATCACGATATCGCCGCGCAGGCTGGTGATATCGGTCACCTCCTCGCAATCGAGGAAGGCATTATATTGATCGCCTATGTCGCCGGGCTCGCGGCTGAAAGCGATCTGCTTGGTAAGGCTCGCGCCCAGGCTGTCGGTGCGCGCGACGATGATGCCGTCTTCGACACCCAGCTCCAGGAACGCGTAACGACATGCGCGGATCTTGGCGAGAAAGTCTTCATGCGGAACGGTGACCTTGCCGTCCTGGTGTCCGCATTGCTTTTCATCCGAAACCTGATTTTCGATCTGCAGCGCGCAGGCGCCCGCCTCGATCATCTTCTTGGCGAGCAGATAGGTCGCCTCGGCATTGCCGAACCCGGCATCGATGTCAGCGATGATCGGCACGACATGCGTCTCGAAGCCATCGATCTGGGCGAGAACCGCGGCCCGGCTCTGGTCGTCCTGGGCAGCGTCGAGCTTCCGGAACAGCAGGCCCAGCTCGCGGGCGTCGGCCTGCTTCAGGAAGGTGTAGAGCTCGTTGATCAACGCCGGCACGCTGGTCTTTTCGTGCATTGATTGGTCCGGCAGCGGGCCGAACTCGCTGCGCAGAGCGGCGACCATCCATCCGGACAGATAAAGATATTTGCCCTTGGTGGTGCCGAAATGCTTTTTGATCGAGATGAGTTTCTGTTGGCCGATGAAGCCGTGCCAGCAGCCCAGCGACTGCGTGTAGTTCGCCGGATCCAGGTCATAGGCAGCCATGTCGCGGCGCATGATCTTCGCCGTGTAGCGCGCGATATCGAGGCCGGTCCGAAAGCGATTTTGAAGCCGCATGCGCGCGACTGCCTGTGGATCGATCGCGCTCCACCCGGCGCCGGCATCTGCAACCGTCGCGGCTATGGCGGAAAGCTGATCTGCATAGGTCATGGTATCGATTCCTTGAGAGTGTTCAGATTTCCTAACGCGGCGCTCGCCTTTTCGACCAGGCCCTGCACAGTTGAGTAGTAGATATTTACAAAAGAACGTTGTAAAGTTGTATGAGGTTTACAAGGAAGCGTGGTGATGGCTGATCGTGCTGCTTATATGGGGCCGCGCCTGCGGCGGTTGAGGCGCGAACTCGGCCTGACCCAGCCCGGCATGGCGGCGGACCTCAATGTCTCGGTCTCCTACGTCTCGCTCCTTGAGAGCAATCAACGGCCGCTGACGGCGGACATGCTGCTGCGGCTCGCACGCACCTACAAGATCGACCTGGCGGACTTCGCCGGCGATGGCGGGAAGGAATCCGCGGCTCGGTTGCAGACGGTGCTGAAGGACCCCCTGTTTGCGGACATCGATCTGCCGCAGCTGCAGGCCGCGGACGTGGCGACCAATTTTCCGGGGATCACGGAGGCATTCCTGCGCCTTCACACCGCGTATCGCGAGGAACAGCGCGCCCTGGCCGACTATGGAGCCGACGGCAGAGACCAGGTCAGCGACGCAGTAGCCGAGGTGCGCCGTTTTCTCGCCCAGCGCCGCAACTACTTTCCGGCGCTCGACGAGGCGGCCGAACGGATCGCCGAGGCGGTCGCCGAGCACGAGAGTATCGCTGCCTATGTCAGCAGCCGGCATAAGCTGCGCGTGCGAACTTTGCCCAGCCATGTGATGGCTGGCATGGTTCGGAGGCACGATCCGCACAGCGCGTCGATTTATCTGGACGAGGCGCTGGACCGCACCAGTCGCGCCTTTCAGCTGGCGCTCCAGACGATCTATCTGGAGCTGCGCGGGCAACTCGATGACGGACTCGAGGATGCGCCATTCGTCAGCGACAACGGTCGGCGTCTCGCCCGCCGCGCACTAGCAAATTATGCGGCAGCGGCGATCCTGATGCCCTATGGCGCGTTCGCGAAGGCGGTCGAGGACAAGAGATACGATATCGAGGCACTATCCCGGCAGTTCGGCGCCAGCTTCGAACAGGTGGCGCATCGGCTCACCACATTGCAGCGGCGCGGCCAGGAAGGCGTGCCGTTCTTCTTCATTCGCGTCGATGCCGCGGGGAATGTCTCCAAACGGCTCGACGGGGCGGGTTTTCCTTTTGCGGGCCATGGCGGCGGCTGTCCGCTCTGGTCGGTCCATCATGTCTTTCGGACGCCGGGCGAGATCGTCACGCAATGGCTGGAATTACCCGACGGCCAGCGCTTCTTTTCGATCGCGCGGACGGTGACCGCCGGGGGAGGCGGCTATGGCACGCCGCGCGTTCAGCGTGCGGTGGCGCTGGGCTGCGGCGCCGAACATGCGCCGCGGTTGATCTACGCCGGCCTGCCTGCTCCGGATCACGCCTACACCCCCGTGGGCGTTGCCTGCGCGCTCTGCCAGCGGGATCGATGTGCGGCCCGGGCCGTGCCACCGATCGGTCGCCAGATATTGCCCGATGACCATCACCGCCGACGCGCGCCCTTCGGCTTTGCAGATGATCTCGGCTAGGCGGGGATAGCGCGCGCCTGGATTCAAGATAATCGAGGGCAACGCCTATCCGCGCCACGCACGGCGCTTGTTTCGCTCTCCCGGCCTCGCTATCCCGCCACGGCATTCTTGACGCGAGCCGCGATCGGCCTGCGGCACCAGAACCACAGAAACTCAGCAATCAGGAAGAGGTGAGGCACATGAAGTTTTGGTTGACCTTGAATTTCGAACCGCCGGAATTGCTGTTGGACTATGCACGCAAGGCCGAGGAATTGGGCTTCGCGGGTGTCGTCCTGGCGGATCACGTCGTCGTCAAGGAGGGCCCCCGCACGCCTCACCCCAGCAACTTCAATCTGCAACCGGATCATATATTCCTCGATCCGATGGTTGCCTATTCCGCGATGGCTGCGGTGACGACGCGGCTTCAGTTCTTGACCTATGTCTACGTCCTTCCGCTGCGCGATCCGTTCATGATTGCAAAGCTGGGCAGTTCGGTCGCGGTCCTGTCCAACAATCGCTTCATCCTCGGGACGGGTGTCGGTTGGCTCAAGGAAGAGTTCGAAACGATGGGCCGGGATTTCCATACACGCGGCAAGCGCATGGACGAGATACTCCCGATCTTGAGGGACTTCTGGGATGACGGCTATGCCGAGGCCGACGGCGAATTCTTCAAATTTCCGAGAAGCGGGATGTTTCCCGTGCCCGAGCGCCCTATTCCGATGTGGATCGGCGGGCACTCGCTGCCGGCAGCGCGCCGGGCGGCTCTGTACGACGGATATATGCCGATGAGGCCGCTGACCAGCGCCGACGGTGAGCTTGACCCGCAGACCGAAGCCGAGTTCGCGCTGATCGAGGAGGTCAGAAGGGAAAAGGGTCTGACCGGCACGTACGAGAAAAAGATGTACCTCGGCTTCGATCTGACCGATCCCGGACAGGTGCGAAAGATCGAAGAGCGTAGCGGAATAGGCCATTTGCAGTGGATGGCCTTTCAGGATGGCGTCGAGCGCACATATGACGAGAAGATCGCCCTGATTTCGAGATTCGCCGAGAAGATCATCCACAAGCTGTGATCTGCAGGTGCCGACGGACGTGTTTCGTCGGCACCACGGGCTTGTTCTCCAGAGAGCATCGGCTGCGCCGGGGCTATGGCCGACGCGAGGGTTACCCCGCGGCGCTCCTGCCTGCGCCAGCTATCGCGTCACGCCCAGGCCGCCGTTCACCGAGATCAGCTGGCCGGTGATGAACTTGGCCCCCTCGCTGAGCATGAACAGCACGACGGGCGCGAAGTCCTCCATCGGATCGCCCAACTCGCCACGGATCATCATGTGGGTGCGAATATCCTCCTGGTGCCAGGCAAGCTCCTCGGGCGGCATCGACTTGCAGTGCTTCTCGTACATTTCCGTCCGGATCGCCGGGACCATCGAGTTGGCGCGGATATTGTACTTCCCCCAGGCCGCGGCAATACTGCGCGTCCAGGCAATGACCGCGCCCTTGGTAGCGGCATAATGCGCGGCATAGGCATAGGGAATGAGACCGGTGTCCGAACCGAAGTTCAGGATCACCCCGCCCTTATTCTTGAGATGAGGAAAGGCCGCCTGGTTTACCAGGAAGGTGCCGGTCAGGTTCACCGAAATCATCTGCGACCAGCCGGCATCGGTGATGTCTTCGGGCGGTACCATGGTCTCCACCCCAGCGGCGTGGACCAGCCCGTCAAGCCCGCCGAGCGTGGCGACCGCATCGGCGAACGCTCCCTCCACCTCGGACCGTTGCGACACGTCGCAGCAGTGGAAGCTGACGGAGCCCTTCGTGCCGTCGTTCGCCGCGGCGACGACCGCTTCGCCCGCCTCCCGCGCGATGTCCAGCGAGGCGACTTTCGCCCCCGCCTGGGCCAGGGCGATGACCACCGCCTTTCCCATACCGCTGGCACCGCCGGTAACGACAATGCGCTTTCCCGCCAAATCCATCCTCTTTCCTTTCGAGCACTTATGTGCACTCCCGTTCCGAGGCAGGGGAATGCGTTGATTTAGCCGAAGCCTAAAGCGTTTCCTCCTGCCGTCAACCGCGGCTGCCCCTGCATCCGTGGCCGGTGCCGAGCCATGAGGTTGTCACCCATGTCTTAGGAACGTTATGTTCCTCATAGGTCCGGTTCGGACATGAGGTGAATGGCGGAGAGGGTGGGATTCGAACCCACGGTGAGCTTGCACCCACGGCGGTTTTCAAGACCGCTGCCTTAAACCACTCGGCCACCTCTCCGCAGCGGTGGGCCGCCTGCGGATGCGAGCCCTTATCCCCGGTGCGGTCCGATGCGCAAGTGTGCTACCGGATTTGCCGCCGGCGCGGAGTGCATCCGCTTGCCTATCGCGTTCAACCCTCGCGACAGGGCTGCGGGAACCCGCTTTAAGAGCGTCGAGCACTTCTTCAGCGATCGCCGCGACCGCCTCGCGGCGTGTCAGGCCGCTGCTGTCGTCGCTGCGGCCCGGCGTGCACGTCGCGCGATCCATAGGCTTTCGCCCGTGCAGTGGTCGTGGCAAGGTTCGCTCGAACAAAGGGGATTGAATGTCGTATCGGATCAGGGGCAGGGCGCTCGTCGCGGCCGCTTTCGTATCGGTGATGCTGGCGACGGGCAGGGCCGGCGCGCAGGACATCCGCGAGGGCGAGGTTACCGACGATGCGGCGCGGCTGACCGACGTCGCGGCGCCTGCAATAGCCGTCGAGGACGTTCAGCTACGCGCCTATGCTATGACGCTGCGCCAGCGCGCGATCGACATGGGCATAACCGCCGCGCTGTTCGATTCGACGGTTCCCACCCTGAAATACAATGCGCGCGCCGTCCGGCTCGATCGCGCCCAGCCCGGCGCTTCGCCCGCCAGCCAGGCAAGGCCACCCGATTTTGCGCCTTATCTTGCCACTCATGTCGATCGGATCCGGATCAACATGGGGCGGGCGCGCTACGGAACGCTGCGACCGCTGCTGCTGTCGATCGAGCAGAAGACCGGCGTGCCCGAGCAGATCATGCTGGCGATCTATGGCCACGAAACCGGCTATGGCACCTTCACCGGAAATTTCGACCTGCTCAACGCGCTGTCGACGCTGGCCTATGAAGGCCGCCGCCGCGAGCTGTTCGCCGACGAGTTCCTGAAGGCCATGTTGCTGATGCAGCGCGGAACTCCGCGCTCGCTGCTCAAGGGTAGCTGGGCCGGCGCCACTGGCCTGCCGCAATTCCTGCCCAGCATCTATCTGCGCCTCGCGCTCGACGCCGATCGCGACGGGCGGGCCGATATCTGGACGAGCGAGGCGGACGCGCTCGCCTCGATCGGCAACTATCTGCAGGACGCAGGCTGGAAGCCCGGCGTGCCGTGGGGGCTCGCCGTCAGGGTTCCCGAGGGAATCGACCGGGCCGCGATCCGATCGCCCCTCGCGTCGCCGCGTTGTCCGCGGGTCTTCGCGAGGCAAAGCCGGTGGCTGACGATCGCCGAATGGCGCGATCTGGGGCTACAGATGCTCGGCGGTCCGGTGCCCGCCGAACATGAGTTGGCTTCGCTGATCGAGCCCGATGGGGAGGGGCGCACCGCCTATCTGCTCACGACCAACTATCGGTCGATCCTCGATTATAATTGTTCGAACTTCTACGCGCTCTCGGTCGGCCTGCTCGGCAATGCGATCGTCGAATAATGCGGCGGCGCTTGCGCTGGCCTTCCTGCTCGCGAGCTGCGGCATCCCCCGCCCGAACCAGCCCGCGACGCGCCCGATGCCGCGGCCGCCTGCGCAAGCGGCGAAGCCCGAAGGTCCCGCGCCGGACACGCCGGTCAAGATCGGCAAGCCCTATCAGGTCGCGGGCATCTGGTATTATCCGGCCGACGACCACGACTATGACGAAGTCGGCCTCGCGTCCTGGTATGGCCAGCAATTTCACGGCGGGCCTACCGCCAACGGCGAATTTTTCGACATGGATCGGGTCGGGGCGGCCCATAAGACGCTACCCTTGCCAAGTTATGTCGAGGTGACGGCGCTCGATACCGGTCGCACCATCCTCGTCCGCATCAACGATCGGGGTCCCTTCGTCAGCAACCGGATCATCGATCTGTCGCGGCGCTCGGCGCAATTGCTCGGCATTGAGCGGCGGGGCGTCTCGCGGGTTCGTGTTCGCCGGGTGTTTCCATCGGCGGACGATCGGCTGCAGCTGCGCTGGGGACGGCCGGCGACACCGCGGCCCGCCGCGAGCGCCAGCGACATCGCCGAGCTTGACCGCCGCTTCGCCGCGCGCACGCCCGACCCGATGGCGCCGCCGCGCATCGCCGCGGCGATACCCGACGAGGCCGTGCCGGTCGGCGGCTTCTATATCCAGGTCGCGGCGGTATCGAGCCGGGCGCGTGCCGAGGATATCGCGGAGGCGATCGCGGGCCGGATCGAGCCGGCGGGCATGCTGTGGCGGGTCCGGATCGGGCCGTATAAAGCCGAGGCCGACGCGACGACTGCGCTGGCGCAGCTTCAGCGGGACGGCTATCAGGATGCCCGGCTCGTCCGCATCACACCATGAAGAATCTCGCCGGAGGGAATATCACCGCGATGAAGCGCCGCATGATCGCCTTGTTTCCTGGAATCGCCCTGCTCGCCGCTCTGCCGGCCGAGGCGGCGGCACCGCCGTTCGACACGCCCGCGACGGTCGCTTTCCTCAAGGACCTGTCCTCGGGCGCGATTCTCTACGCCAAGAACGCAGATCAGCGCATTCCTCCGGCCTCGATGGCGAAGATGATGACGGTCTATGTGGCCTTCGATCTGATCAAGAAGGGCGAGTTGAAGCTGGACAGCATGGCGACGGTTCGGCCCGAGACGTGGAAGCGGTGGCATGGCCCCGCCGCCGGATCGACGATGTTTCTTTCGCCCGGCGAGCAGGTCAGCGTCGCGAATCTCCTGTTCGGTATCATCACGCTGTCGGGCAATGATGCCTGCGTCGTGCTGGCGGAGCATATCTCGGGCACGGAGCCCGCCTTCGCTGCGCTGATGAACCGGCGCGCTAGGGAGATCGGCCTCGCCAACAGCCATTTCGGCAATTCGAACGGCTGGCCGGACGAGGGCGTCACCTATGTAACCGCGCGCGACCTTGCGACGCTGGCCGAGCGGACGATCGAGGACCACCCCAAGCTCTACAAGACATTCTATAGTCGCCCCAGCTTCACCTGGGGCAAGACGATGGGCAGCGGCACCGCCATCACCCAGGCCAATCGCGACCCGCTCCTGGGGCGGGTCGACGGCGCCGACGGGCTCAAGACCGGACATACCGAGGAAGCCGGTTACAGTTTCACCGGTTCTGCCGAGCAGAATGGGCGGCGGCTGGTGATGGTCGTCGCCGGCCTCGACTCCTTCAACCGGCGGATCGAGCAATCGGTCGCGTTCATGAACTGGGGGTTCAGGGCGTGGCAGGCCAAGCCCGTCGTCGCCGGGGGCCGCAAGGTCCAGACCGCCGAGGTCCAGCTTGGCGATCACCGCGAGGTCGATCTGGTCGCGCCCCGCGACCTGACCGTCACCATACCCGCCGGGCTCGGCTCGGACCTCAAGAAGAAGGTCGTCTACCAGGGGCCGATCAAGGCGCCGATCAAGAAGGGTGATCATATCGCCGACATCGTCGTCACCGGCCCCGACATGATGCCGCAGAAGCTCCCGCTCGTGGCCGCCAACGATGTCGGCCCCGCAGGCTTCTTCGACCGGCTCATGGCGGGCCTGCGGTGGCTGTTCGGCCTCGGCTGAGGCCCGTGCCCGGACGATTCATCACGCTCGAGGGCGGGGAGGGGGTTGGAAAGTCCACCCAGGCGCGGGCGCTGGCCGCCGCGCTGCGCACGCGCGGCATCGATGTCGTCGAGACACGCGAGCCCGGTGGAAGCGACGGTGCCGAAGCGATCCGCCAGCTGCTGCTCGAAGGCGGTGCCGACCGCTGGAGCGCGCGTGCCGAGGCTCTGCTCTTCGCCGCGGCACGCGCCGACCATGTGGAGAAGATGATAAAGCCAGCGATTTCTCAAGGTAAATGGGTAATTTGCGACCGCTTCCTCGACAGCTCCCTGGCATATCAGGGTGGTGCGGATGGGCTTGGCGACCGGCCTATCCAGGCTCTGCATTGCATCGGCAGCGAGGGCTATCTTCCCGATCGCACCTTGTTGCTGGACATGCCGGTATACGACGCAAGCTTCAGGCAATTTGCTGCGGGGATTGGCCAAAGCGACCGCTTTGAAAAACGTGATGGGGCGTTTCACGATAAGGTCGCGGCAACTTTTCGCGAACTTGCGTCACGCGATCCGGACCGCATCCGCGTGATCAACGCAGAGGGAGCGCCTGAGGAAGTGACAGGTAGGCTTCTTGTCGCTCTGGCGGATCTGCTGCCATGAGCCTGATCGGGCAGGACTTCCAGATCGCGGCATTCCGCGAGGCGGCGCTATCGGGGCGGCTGCACCACGCCTGGCTGCTGACCGGACCCGAAGGGGTGGGCAAGGCCAGCTTCGCGATCGAGGTGGCGACGCGGTTGCTGGCCGAGGCCTCGGGGCCAGCGATCGAACTGCCCTGGCCGGAGACACCCGCCGATCACCCGATCGCCCATTATGTCCGCGCCGGCAGCCATCCTGATCTGCGCATCCTCGCGCGCCTCACCAGGGAAAAGTCCGACGAGCTCGCGCGTTCGATCACCGTCGATCAGGTCCGCTCGCTCCAGGGCCTGTTCGCGACCACGCCGAGCCTGTCGTTACGCCGCGTCGTCATTATCGACGCGATCGACGATCTCGAGCGTGCCGCCGCCAACGCCCTGCTCAAAAACCTCGAGGAGCCGCCGACAGGGACCGTCTTTCTCCTGATAAGCCATGCGCCGGGTCGGCTGCTGCCGACGATACGCTCGCGCTGTCGTCTGCTGCGGTTCGGCGCGCTGTCCGGCCCGGAGATGGCGACCGTCCTCCAGCGGACGCTGCCCGCCGAAGCTCGCGACGAAATCGACGCGCTGGTGCGGACAGGGGAGGGCTCCCCTGGCCGGGCGCTCGACTTCGCCGGTCTGGACATCGGTGCGCTCGACGCCGCGATGGATCGGCTCGTCCGCGAAGGCGACCGGACCAACGCGCTGCGCGCGGCCCTTTCAAAGCAACTCACGCCGAAATCTGCCCAAGGCCGCTACGAAGCCTGTCTCCGGAGGGTCCCGGCCCGGATCGCTGCCGAAGCGAGGCTCAGGGAAGGACCGGCTCTGGCCGAGGCGCTGGAGCTCTGGAGCGAAGCCCGCCGCGTCGCCGAGAGCGCCGTCCATCTTTCACTCGATCCCGCGACAACGGTGTTCGAACTGGCGACGATGCTTACGCGCCTTGCGCCGGCGGATTGAGCCGGCGGCCCGGCCGCCGACAGGCAACCGAGGATCAATCGGGGCGTTGCGGTGATCGGGCCTGCCCCCTAATGGCTGAGCATATGGCGGAACCTTATTACATCACGACGGCGATCAGCTATCCGAATGGACGGCCCCATATCGGCCACGCCTATGAAACGATAGCCGCCGATGCGATCGCGCGTTACCAGCGCAGCCGCGGTCGCGCGGTCCGGTTCCAGACGGGGACTGACGAACATGGCCTGAAAATGGCCCAGGCCGCCCGCGCGAAAGATATTGCTCCCCGACAGCTTGCTGATGAAATGTCCGCGCATTTCAAGGTTATGAACGATGTCTTGAACATCAGTTATGATCGGTTCATTCGCACCAGCGACGAGGATCATTACGCCGCCAGCCAGGCAATCTGGCGCGCGATGGAGGCGAACGGCGATCTTTATCTCGATCGTTATGAAGGATGGTATTCGGTCCGCGACGAGGCATTTTACGACGAAAAGGAACTGACGTCGGAGGAGGGAGGGCAAAGGCTCTCGCCGCAGGGCACTCCGGTCGAATGGACGGTCGAGGAGAGCTGGTTTTTCCGCCTGTCCAGATATCAGCAGCCGCTGCTCGACCTGTATCGCGATCAGCCGGACTTCATCAGGCCCGAAAGCAGGCGCAACGAGGTGATAAGCTTCGTCAACGGCGGGCTCAGCGACCTTTCGATGTCGCGGACGAGCTTCGACTGGGGCGTACCGGTTCCCGGCAGCCCCGGCCATGTCATGTATGTCTGGGTCGACGCGCTCACAAATTACCTTACCGGCGTCGGTTATCCCGGCGGTGGCGAGCTGTTCGACCGCTACTGGCCGGCAAATCTCCACCTTATCGGCAAGGACATCGTCCGCTTTCATGCGGTATATTGGCCGGCATTCCTGATGTCGGCGAAGATCGCGCTGCCCAAGCAGATTTTCGGTCATGGCTTTTTGCTGAACCGCGGCGAGAAAATGTCGAAATCGGTCGGCAACGTCGTCGATCCGATCGCGATGGCCGAGCGTTACGGCGTCGATCAGCTGCGCTACTTCCTGCTACGCGAAGTCAGCTTCGGCCAGGACGGCAGCTATAGCCACGAGGCGATCGTCAACCGGGTGAACGCCGAGCTTGCCAACAGCTTCGGCAACCTCGCCCAGCGTACATTATCGATGATCGTCAAGAACATGGACGGTGAGCTTCCGGCTCTAGAGCGTAACCAGGAGGATGCCGCGCTCGTGCGGGCCGTCGCCGCCGCATGCCTGGACGAAACACCGCGCGCGTTCGATCATCTCGCCTTTTCGGTCGGCATCGAGGCATGGTTGAAGGCCGTGTTCGCGTGCAATCAGTATATCGATGCGCAGGCGCCATGGACGCTGAAGAAGACCGATCCGGAGCGGATGAAGGTCGTACTGGGCGTGTTGTTCGCCGCAATCCGCGACCTGGCGATAACAATCCTGCCGATCATCCCCGAATCGGCCGGAAAGCTGCTGGACCAGATGGGAATTCCGCCGGACCGGCGTGACTTCGCGGCGGTCGAAGACCAGGCTTGGTACGATGCGTTGCGCCTGTCGGCCTATCGCGTGCCGCCGCCGGTGCCGCTCTTCCCCCGCCTGGAACTGGACATGGTCGAGAGCTGATGTTCGTCGACAGCCATTGCCACTTGAACTATCCGGGCCTTGCAGAGCGGCAGCAGGAGGTGCTTGCCAAGGCGCGCGCGACCGGCGTGACGGCGATGCTCAACATCGCCACCCGCGCCGCCGAATGGGATGCGGTGCTTGAGACGGCCGAGCGCGAGCCCGACGTCTGGGCGAGCGTGGGCATCCACCCGCATGACGCGGACACCCATGAGGGCATCGAGACCGCGATGCTGGTCGAACGGTCGGCGCATCCACGCGTGATCGGGATAGGAGAGACAGGACTCGATTTCTATTATGACAGATCGGACCGCGAGCGGCAGCGCGCGAGCTTTCGCCGTCATATCGCCGCGTCGCGGGAGACCGGGCTGCCGCTGATCGTCCATAGCCGCGAAGCCGAAGCCGACACGATCGAGATTCTGGGCGAGGAAGTGGGGAAGGGTGCGTTCCCCGCCGTCATCCACTGCTTCACCGGCAGCGCCCGGCTCGCCCGCGCGATGCTCGATCTCGGCTTCTTCATCTCGCTTTCGGGCATCGTGACGTTCAAAAATGCCGGCAATCTGCGCGATACGGCGCGGCTGATCCCTCGAGACCGACTGCTGATCGAGACCGACAGCCCGTTTCTTGCCCCGGTGCCGCATCGGGGCAAGCCTTGCGAACCCGCCTTCGTCGCCGAAACCGCACGAGTGCTCGCGGAGGAACTGGCCTGGAACCTTGAAGATCTGGCCTCAACCACGACAGATAATTTCTTTAATTTATTCAAAAAAACTGAGAGATGAAACTTCGCGTCCTCGGCTGCGGCACATCTTCGGGCGTGCCTCGCATCGGAAATGATTGGGGCGCCTGCGATCCCGCCGATCCGCGCAACCGCCGGAGCCGTGCATCGATCGTGGTAGAAAGCGCGAGCACCCGGCTGCTGGTCGACACGTCGCCGGACATGCGGCAACAGTTACTCGATGCCGGTATTCGTCACCTCGATGCGGTCCTGTGGACACATGATCATGCCGATCATTGCCACGGTATCGACGATCTTCGACAGATCTTCCACGAACGGCGTTCGCCGGTGCCCGGCTATGGCTTCGCTGAAACGATGGCGCAACTCCGCCGCCGCTTTGCCTATGTCTTCGAAGGTCGGGACGGCTATCCCGCTTCGGCGGAGCCCCATGTCATGAATGGCGCTTTCGACATCGGAGATATCCGGATCCGCACCGTCGTGCAGCCACATGGCAGCATATTCAGTGCTGGCATCCGCTTCGATCATGGCAATCGGTCGATAGGATATTCCACGGATTTCCATGAATTTACGAGTGAAATGTTGAATCTATTCGCAGGTCTCGACCTGTGGGTTGTCGACGCGTTGCGCGACCGACCGCATCCAACGCATCCTCATCTGGCCATGACACTGGACGCGATCGCCAAATGCCGGCCAGGCCGCGCCGTCCTGACCCATATGGACCAATCGCTGGACTATGCAGGCCTTTGCGCAAGATTGCCTGCCGGCGTGGAGCCGGGATTTGACGGACAGGAGATCGAGCTTTGACCGGCGACCAGGTCGTCGGTTTCATCGCTCTGTCGATGATGCTCCTCCTGGTGATGCGCGGCGTGGTCGGCGCCGCTACGCCCGGACCGCAGAAGAAACGGATGGCTCTGATCTGGGTCGTCGTCTTCGGTGCGATCATAGTTGCCGTTCTGACGTTTGAGCGCGGCTGGACACCTTAGCTTCACCTTCCGCAGAATGATTTAACATAATATATATTATCGCACTAATCGATGTCCGGCTTCGGCCGGCACCGGGTCGGCCTGCCCGCTAAGGAGTTGGGGCTGGTTCCAGCGTCCCGGCCGCCGCCGGGTCGCGGTACCCGGTCCCGCCGCCGAGTTCGCGCCAGTCTCCGCCAGCGGGCAATATCATGTCCGCCGGTCGAACAACCTCCGCCTCCGCAGGCCAAAAACGGCCGTCGGCCATCGCTTGCAGTGCGTCGAGCAACCTGGCCCGCGCGCGTGCTATGCCGACATCGCTGCCGCAAAGCTGTTCCCGCGTGCGATCGGTGATGGCGCCCATGCTGGCCTGAACCACCATATCCTCATCGAGCAGGCACGACGGAAAGCCGGTGAAATGCCCGGCCGCCATGGCGGCCCGATCCTGGCCCCACAGATTGGCCTTGCTGCCAGCGATGAGTGCATAATTGTTGAGGTCGCGCGGTTCCTTGCAGATCACAGCGGGAATGGGTGGGACAGGCCCGTCCTCATCCCAGAGACCGAAGAACAGCATGTGGGACACATCGTCCATCGGAACCGAGATGAACATCGTACCATTACGTTCGGAATTGTTACCGGGCACGAGCGAGACGAACGGCATCACATATTCGGTGGTGCGGACATAGGTGCCGCCCTCGCCGACCCTGCGCAGCGCCGCAGCTCGGATGCCGTAATCGGTATCCTGAACCTCGTAGCGCGGATGGCTATGAAGCGTGTTACCGAGCGCCTCTCCGTTGGCCGCGAGGCCGCCGATCCAACTCTGGTGCATCGTGCCGACATGAACGGAGTCGATCGTTCCCTCGAGTCCCTGCATCCAGTTGCACGGCGCGATGCTGCGCGTGACGAACAGGCGTTCGGGGGCAAGATCCAGAAAGGGAAGAGGAGGTCTGGGAGGCGGGGTTCCGTTTCCCAGGAAGACCCACAGCAGGCCGCCGCCTTCGAAGGTGGGGTAGCAATTCACCTTCATATGCTCGGCGGTCCTCGCCGACCGGTCGCCTTCCGATGGTATTTCGACGACCTTGCCCGAAACATCGATCTTCCAGCCATGAAAGATACAGGTCAGCGCGCAATTCTCGTTCCGGGCGAGCAGCAACGACGCCCGCCGATGCGGGCACGCCTCATCGAACAAGCCGACACGGCCGTCGCTGGCGCGGAAGGCGACATAGTCATCGCCGAGCAGGCGCACGGGCTGCGGCGCCCCGTCTGCGACCAGCGTCGAACTCAGCGCGCAAGGTATCCAATGATGCGCTCGCATGAACCTGCCCATCGGCGCGTCGCCGGTCACGCGGGTCAATGCGAAGTTGTGTTCCGGGGTCATTCCCCTGCCCTCCATCCTCGTCCTTGTCGCCTTCGGCCGACTCTATCGCACGATAGTACCGTGCTTCAGCGCTACTGGTTTTTCGGCAGAGCGTAGGCGATGATGTAATCGCCGATCTTGGTATTCATCATAAGATGGCCGCCAGCGGCTATGACAACGAACTGGCGGCCGCTTCTCGGAGACATGTACGTCATCGGCGTCGCCTGACCGCCGGCGGGCAGACGTGCTTGCCAGAGCTTGGCGCCGCTCGAACTGTCGAACGCCCTGATGTAGCGGTCTTGCGTCGCGCCGATGAACACCAAACCGCCCCGTGTCGTCACCGAGCCGCCCATGTTGGGCGTGCCCATCGGTATCGGCAGACCCGACGAAATACCAAGCGGACCGCTATCACGTGCAGTGCCGATCGGATGCGACCATACGACCTTGCGGCTCACCAGATCGACTGCGGTCAAACGTCCATAAGGCGGCGCCTGACAGGGCGCGAACAGCGGTGACATGAACGGATCCGGTTTGGCCGCGTATGGTGTGCCCATTTGTGGAGAAAGGCCATGTGGCGGCACGACATTCTTGCTCATCACTACCGGCCGCACGCCAAGCTTGTCCGCTTCGGCCCGGGTCATCAGAAATGTGCGGTTCGCGACATGGTTCGAATTCACGATCATCAGCTTGCGATCGGCGTCGATCGAAACGCCGCCCCAATCCGAACCGCCGAGGAAACCGGGATAGACGATGGCCGCACGCAGACCGGGTAGTGTGAGTGGCCCGTCATATCGAGCCTCGCGGAACTTGATGCGGCACCAGAGCTGGTCCAGGGGTGTGATCCCCCACATAGACTTCTCGGACAGCAAAGCGCCGCGGAAGGACGGCATGGCGTCTGAGAAGGGCTGCGTTTTGGCCGCCCATTCGCCTGTCGCAAGATTGCCCTGCGGGGCGGGATGCTCGGTCACCGGATAGATTGGCTGTCCGGTTTGCCGATCGAGCACGAAAATTTCGCCGCGCTTGGTCGGCTGAATTACCGCCTTTCGGATTGTGCCGCCTACAGGGACGTCCACCAACGTCGGCTGCGATGCGATATCATAGTCCCACAAGTCGTGATGAACGGTCTGGAATTTCCAACGTTCGTTTCCTGTGACGGCGTCCAGCGCCACCAGCGCCCCCGAATAGGCTTCATCGAACGGCCGACGGCGCGCACCGGAGAAATCGAGCGTGGCTCCACCGAGAGGAACATAGACCAGGCCCAGTTCTTCGTCGGCGCTCATCGGCGCCCAGCTATTGGGAGTCGAAGGGGTATAATATTCGCCTGCGGGCGGCTCGCCTTTCCGGTCAGGCCGCCCCAGATCGAACGCCCAGGACAATTTGCCGGTCACCGCATCGAAGGCACGGATGACGCCCGATGGTTCGCCCCAGAACATGCCGTCCGAGACCCATCCGCCGAGAATGATATTGCCCCTCGCGATGGTCGGCGCGGAGCTCGGAAAATAATAGCCTTTCGGCGCCGGCGACATGCCTTTGAGCAACGAGACGATGCCGTTGCTGCCAAATCCGGCGCACGGCCGCCCGGTGCGAGCGTCCAGGGCGATCAGGCGGGCATCGAGGGTATTCGTAAATATCCTTTCAGCGCACGCGCCCGCTGCACCGGGAACCCGATAATAAGCGACACCTCTACAGGCTCCGTAGGGTGCGGCACTCGCGTCGGTGCCGGAACGATAACGCCAGCGCGGTCGGCCGGTCTCAATGTCCAGCGAGACGACATCGTTATAGGCGGTACAGACGTACAGGCTGTCATCGATCTTGATCGGCGTGACCTGAAGCTTTTCGGGTGCGCCTTCCGGAGCCGGGCCGAAACGATAGGTCCAGGCGACCTGCAGTTTGTCCACATTGGCCGGCGTGATCTGGTCGAGCGGGCTGAAGCGCGAGCCACCGGGATCATTCCCATAATTGCGCCAGTCGGTTCCGGTGCTTGCCGTCCGGGCTGATGCCGAAGCCGAGGGCGCGCGGACCGGGGCTCCCGTCTGGAAAAGCGGATCGACAACCGGCGCCACCAGCGCGTTGTGCAAGCCTATGCCCGCAAGAGCGGAAAGCATCAAAGCTGCGACGCCGCCTGCTGCCGCCTTGGTAACGGACACGCCCGGCCATCCGCGCAGGGAGCGCCAGGTCCACGGCACGATGAACCAAATACCGAGCGCGATCGGCGCCACGAGCCGGGCAGCCAGGCTCCAGCCATCGGTTCCCACCTCCCACAGCGCCCAGGCGACGGTCGCCGCAATCATTGTCCAATAAACGATCGCGCCCTCCCGCCGACCCTTAAGGACCAGCACGCCGCTCACCAGTGTCGCAAAGCCGGCCAGCACATAATAAGGCGAACCGTTCAACGTGAGCAGTATCGCGCCGCCCCAAAGGAGGACTGCGCCCAGCAGGATCAGCAAAGCTCCGAAGAGGAAAGGCCGCTGCAGGAAGGAGCGTGAGGAAGTCATCCGGAGCGTTGCCTTTATCTTTATGAGGTGCGGACCGACTTCCCATATTCGCGATCGATACGACTCTCAAGCATGAGATCAGGTCGACCACGGCGCATGGGTTCGCACGCCAGCCCCCCAAGGATGGCGCTCAGCCTGAGCCCCTTCCCCTCCTTCTGACCCCGCCGTCGGAGCCCGGCGGAGCATATCCGCGACCGTCCTAGATTTGTGCGGACTTTTGCGACCGCTTATGCAAGCGTCGTCGCCAACGACGCGACATCATCAAGATCGAGGATCGGCGGAGCAGGAGAGAATATGCATAAGCGAACGATGCGGCCGAGGCAGGCCACAACATTGCAAGACCTACTGGACCGGGAGGGCATAAAGGATTGCCTGTACAGCTATTGCCGGGCGATCGATCGCCGCGATCGAGATCTGCTCGAAGAAATCTATTGGCCCGAAGCTACCGACGACCATGTAATCTTCAGCGGATCTGCCGGCGACTTCATCAACTGGGTGATACCCCAACTTGAGGGGCTCGAGCAATCCGCGCATGCCCTGCACAACATCTTTCTCGATCTCGCCGGAAATCAGGCGCGGGTCGAGACCTATTTCACCGCCTATCATCGGCCGGTCACCGACGGCAAGCCGCAGTCTTACACGCTGGGCGGACGATATCTGGACGTGCTGGAGAAGCGCGGAGGCGAATGGCGCATACTCCGCCGCAAGGTGGCGATGGACTGGCTGGAGGAAAATCCGGCCGCTGCGGAAAGCGGCCGGAATGCGCTGGGTATCACGCTGGAGAGCCATTGTTTCCCAACCGACGTGAGCTACGAAATATTCGACGAGGCGTTGATTGCAACCGGATGACGACGCATTGGTGATCACTGCTGCGGCGGCACGATGCGGGCGCTGCCCGACCTCCGGCCACGTCGGCCAGCCTATTTTCGCCCGAACAATTTTTCGATGTCGCCATGGCCGAGCTTTATCCAGGTCGGTCGACCATGATTGCATTGACCGGAATGCGGCGTCACTTCCATCTCGCGCAGCAGCGCGTTCATCTCCGCGACCGAGAGCATCCGGCCCGCGCGGACCGATCCGTGGCAGGCCATGGTGGCGGCGACATGATCGAGCCTCTCCTTCAGAGACAGGGCCTCGTCATAAGCGGCGAGTTCGTCGGCCAGATCGACTATGAGACCGCGGATATCGCCCTGGCCGAGCATGGCCGGGGTGGCCCGGACGAGCATCGCCTTCGGGCCGAAGCGTTCGAGTTCAAGGCCCATGTCCTTCAGCTCGTCCAAGCGCGCCTCGAGCCGATCGCAGGCGCCCTCCTCGAGTTCGACTACTTCGGCGAGCAGCAAAGCCTGACGCGCGACCCCGCCGTCCGCAAGGGCACGACGCATCCGTTCGAGAACGAGCCGCTCATGGGCGGCATGCTGATCGACGATCACAAGCCCGTCCTCTGCTTCGGCGACAATATAGGTGGCGGCAACCTGACCCCGCGCGACGCCGAGCGGAAAGCTCTGCCCCTCGGGCACCGGAGCGGACGCCGGTTCGCCGCGCGCCATCGGCGGCGGAACATATTCCGACGCGCGTTCCCAGACACTGCCCTGCCCCTCGCGCGAGGCGATGGCGGAAAAAGCGAAGCCGTTGGGGATAGGAGCGCCGCCGCCTCCCCCCTGCTGCCAGCTGCCCAGCGCCGCGGCCGGCGCCCGTTGCGCGCTGCGATAGCCGGCGGCATCCAGCGCGGCGCGCAGGCCACCGACGATCATGCCCCTGATCAGACCGGGATCCCGAAAACGCACCTCGGTCTTGGCCGGGTGGACGTTGACGTCGACCTGATCGCCCGGCAGCTCGACGAACAAGGCGACAAGGGGGTGGCGATCGCGGGCGAGCATATCCTGATAGGCGGCCCGCAGCGCCCCGATCAACAGCCGATCCTTCACCGGCCGACCGTTGATGAACAGATATTGATGATCGGCGATGCCTCGATTGAAAGTGGGCAGGCCTGCGACCCCGGTCAGGGCGACCGCCTCGCGTCGGAAGTCGACGGTCACGCTGTTCTCGGCGAGGTCGCGGTCGACCAGCGCCGCGACGCGCTCGGCGCGCCTCTCGCCGGGCGATACCGACAAGACTCGCCTTCCGGCGTGCTCAAGCGAAAAGCCGATATCCGGGCGCGCCATCGCGAGCCTTTTGACGACATCGACGCAGGCACCATATTCGGCACGCTCGGAGCGCAGGAACTTGCGCCGCGCGGGTACCCGCGCAAACAAATTGGTCATTCGGACGCGGGTGCCGGGCGGCAGGGCAGCCGGTCCCTCGCCTACCAGCGCTCCATGGTCGACCCGGTGATACCAGCCATCCGCGCCGCGCACACGGCTTTCGATCATGATATCCGCGACACTGGCGATTGACGGCAGGGCCTCGCCGCGAAAACCCAGCGTCGACACCGCCTCGATCGCGTCGTCGGGCAGCTTTGACGTCGCGTGGCGTTCCAGCGCCAGCGCGATGTCGGGCGGCGCCATCCCGCAGCCATCATCGATCACCTCGACGAGCGACAGGCCACCCTCGGAAAGGTTTATAGCGATGCGCCGGGCCCCCGCGTCGATCGCGTTCTCGATCAGTTCCTTCAGCGCGCTGGCCGGCCTTTCGACCACTTCACCGGCTGCGATGCGATTCACCAGATGCTCGGGGAGGCGGCGTATTGACATGGCCCAAGCTCTAGCCCAAGCGGCGCCCTTCCGCATCCCTTGATCCTGGTCTACATCCCGATTGCCGCAGGGATGATGGGATCGAGCAGAAGACCGGCCTGGGGCGGGCCAAGAGAGACGGACCAAAGCATGTTCCTCCAGCGCTACTTCAAGTTCATGTCGCACGATATGGCCATTGACCTCGGCACCGCGAACACGGTCGTCTATGTGCGGGGTCGTGGCATCGTGCTCAACGAGCCCTCGGTGGTCGCGATCGAGACGATCAACGGCGTGAAGCGCGTACGCGCGGTCGGGGACGACGCGAAGCTGATGATGGGCAAGACCCCCGGATCGATCGAAGCGATCCGTCCGCTACGTGACGGCGTAATCGCCGATATCGACGTGGCTGAGCAGATGATCAAACATTTCATCCAGAAGGTCCATGGTCCGCGGCGTTTCCCGCGCTGGCCCGAAATCGTGATCTGCGTCCCCTCGGGGTCGACTTCGGTCGAGCGCCGCGCGATCAGGGACGCCGCCTCCAATGCCGGCGCCAGCCAGGTCTGGCTGATCGAGGAGCCGATGGCCGCGGCGATCGGCGCCGACATGCCGGTGACCGAACCGATCGGCTCCATGGTCGTCGATATCGGCGGCGGCACGACCGAGGTGGCGGTGCTCTCGCTGCGTGGGCTTGCCTACACGACCTCCGTCCGGGTGGGCGGCGACAAGATGGACGAAGCGATAGGCTCCTATGTCCGCCGTAACCATAATCTGCTCATTGGCGAGGCCACCGCAGAGCGGATCAAACAGGAAGTCGGAGTGGCGAAAATGCCGGCGGACGGCAAGGGCGAGACGATCCACATCAAGGGGCGAGACCTCGTCAACGGCGTGCCCAAGGAAATCATGATCACCCAGGCACAGATCGCCGAGGCGCTTACCGAGCCGGTGTCGGCGATCGTCGAAGGGGTGCGCATCGCGCTCGAAAACACGGCGCCCGAGCTTGCGGCCGACATCGTCGATCAGGGCATTGTCCTGACCGGGGGGGGCGCGCTGCTTCAGGGCATAGACGAGGTGTTGCGGGAAGCGACGGGACTTCCGGTCACAATCGCGGACGACCCGCTTACCTGCGTCGCGCTAGGTACGGGACGCGCGCTGGAGGATCCGATCTTCCGCGGCGTCCTGCAGACAGCCTAAGCCCGGTCCGGCACGCGCGTGGCGGCGCCCCGGCACCGGCGTCGAGGCTTTTCGCGCCGGGTCCAATATAGTTTGTTCGCCGGCTATGTGCTCGCGGTTGTCGGCATCGTGGTCGCCATCGGCCTACTCCTGATCGCGCGCCTGGATCCACGAACCTTCGTTGCGTTGCGAGGCATCGTGATCGACGCCGGCGGTTTCGTGTCAGGCGCTGGCCGTACGGGCGTACGGCTTTTCGGCACCGCTTGCGACGAGATTTCCGCCTATGTCGCCGCGGGGGCACAAAATCGGGCCTTGCGGGACGAAGTCTCGGCACAGCGGCGGGCGATCATCGCGGCTAAGGCGATCACCGCGGAAAACGCACGGCTGAAAAGCCTCGCGCGGTTAAGCGAACAGCTACCGCGGCCAATCCTGTCGACGCGGCTGATCGGGTCGACGCCGTCAGGCCAGCGCCGTTTCGCCACGCTCGGCGCCGGATCGGCTCAAGGCGTGCGCGCGGGCATGGCGATCCGGTCGCCGGAGGGGCTGATCGGCCGCGTATTCGAGACCGGGATCTTTGCGTCACGGGTGCTGCTCCTCGCCGACGGAGAGACGGCTGTACCGGTCAAGATCGTCCGCAATGGCGTCGCCGCACTCGCGACCGGTCAGGGCGACGGCACGATGGAGATACGCGGGCTGATCGCCGGGGGTCGCCCGTTCCGACGCGGAGACGTTGCCGTGACCTCGGGCACGGGTGGCGTCTATGTGCCCAACATTCCGGTGGCCGTGGTAACCGACGTCCGCGGCGATCGCGCCGTCGCCCTTCCCCTCGCCGATCCTGCACAGGCCGATTTCGCCGTCGTCTACCCGATCTTCCAGGCGCCGGTCCAGGATCCGCCGGCCCAGCCCAAACGATGATCGCCGGCCCCAAACACTTTGTGAATACGCTGCCGTTGCGCGTGACCGCCATTCCGATAGCCTCGGTCGTCGCCGGATCAGCGACGAGTCTCTGGCCGATCATCGTCACGGAGCCCTTGCTGCCTCCATTCGGCCTGATGATGTTGCTCGCGTGGCGCCTGCTCCGCCCGGAAATCTGGGCCGCATGGATCGCTCTTCCGCTCGGTCTTGCCGACGATCTGTTAAGCGGCCACGATCTCGGCATCGCCATGGCGCTTTGGACGATCGTCTTGCTGGCGCTCGATTGGATCGACCACCATTTCGTCTGGCGCGACTGGTGGATGGAATGGGGCATCGCCATCGTCGCGATAACGATCGTCCAGGCACTGGTCTGGTTGATCGCACAACCGCTGCACGGTCACGCGCCGATCGTCACCCTCTCGCCCCAGCTGGTCGGCGCGTTTCTGCTTTTTCCGGCGATCCTGCGTTTGACCGCCGCGCTCGACCGGTGGCGATTGAAACGATAAGACGGCGACGCGATGAAGCGCGGGCAGGTCATCACCGAACAAAGTCAGGTTTTTACCTTCACGCGCCGCGCGTTCGTCCTCGGTGGTTTCCAGGCGACGGTGGGCGCTGTGCTGGCCGGTCGAATGGCCTGGCTCTCGATTGCCCAGAACGAACGATACACCACGCTGTCCGAAAGCAACCGCGTACAACTCACTCTCGTTCCACCCCGCCGCGGGTGGATCATCGATCGAGGCGGCAAGCCGATTGCGATCAATCGGACAACCTTCCGGGTCGATTTGATTCCCGATCAGCTCAAACGACGCGACGCGGTACTTGGCGAGCTCCAGAAGCTGCTGATGCTGACCGCCGACGATATGGAACGCATACGCGGTGATCTGGACAAGGCGCCGGGTTTCCAGCCCGTGCCGGTTGCCGAGAATATCGATTATGAGCGGTTCGCGGCGGTCAGCGTGCGGCGGGCCAGCCTGCCTGGTGTCGCCCCGGCGAGCGGCTATGGCCGCTACTACCCCGCCCGATCCGCCGTCGCCCATATCGTCGGCCATGTCGGCCCGGCTTCCGCCGCAGACTATGAAAAAAGCCACGACCCCCTATTGATCACACCTGGTTTCAAGGTCGGTAAAGATGGCCTTGAAAGAACTATGGAAAAATGGCTGCGTGGAAAGCCTGGCGCCAATCGGAGCGAAGTCACTGCGCATGGCAAGATCGTCCGCGAGCTGGCAACGCGGCCCGAAACCGCCGGCAATGCGCTTCAGCTTACCATTGACGCGGATCTGCAACGCTATACCGCGAGCAGGCTCGGCCCCGAGAGCGCCTCGGCGGTGATGATCGACACGAGGACCGGCGGCCTCCTGGCGATGGCGTCGATGCCGGCTTATGATCCGAACAGCTTCGCCGATGGTATCAGCCACGCCGAATGGGGCACCCTTTCCGCCGACGACCATTTGCCCCTGACCAACAAGGTCATGCAGGGCCTCTATCCCCCCGGCTCCACGGTGAAGCCGATGGTGGCGCTGGCGCTGCTCGAGGCCGGGGTCGATCCCCGCCAAATGGTCGTCTGTTCGGGACGCTACAGGCTCGGCAACAGCTATTTCCACTGCTGGCGGCGCGGAGGCCATGGTGGCGTCGATATGCATCGCGCCATAGCGGCGAGCTGCGACGTCTATTTTTATACGATGGCGCGCCTGATCGGCGTCGATCGCATCGCGGCAACGGCGCGAATGCTGGGGCTTGGCGAGGAATATGATCTGCCGATGCCGTCGCAGCGTTACGGAACGGTGCCGGACACCGAATGGAAAATGCGGCGCTATAAAAAGCCCTGGGCCACCGCCGATACGCTGAATGCGACGATCGGCCAAGGCTATATGCTTGCCAATCCGCTCCAGCTGGCGATCATGGCGGCACGGATTGCCAGCGGCCGCGCGCTGGTGCCGCGGCTGATCGTCAACAAACGCTACCCGCCCCAGGGCGGCCCGCTTGACGTCTCGCCCGCCCATCTCGAATTCGTGCGGCAGGCAATGAGCGCCGTGGTCAATGGCCCCTACGGCACCGGTGGCTCGGGCCGTCTCAATCTCGGCGACATGCTGATGGGGGGCAAGACCGGCACCGCGCAGGTGCGCCGCATCACGATGGCGATGCGCGCGGGGGGTGGCGATTTCGGCGGTTATGGCGTACCGTGGAAATATCGCGATCACGGCCTGTTCGTGGCGTTCGCGCCGGTCGACGATCCCCGCTACGCGATATCGGTGGTGATCGAACATGGCATGCACGGCGCGGCAGGTGCGCCGATTGCGCGTGACATGATCACTTTCCTGCACGATCGCAAGCGCGCGGAGGAGAGGCTCGCCTTTCTCGAGGAAGGCTGGGGCGGCACGATCGAACAGCGCATGGCGCGCAAGGCCGCGGCCTGGGCACACCGCACCGATCCACCGCCGCCCCTGCCTCCCCCCGCCCGGGCCGCGATACCGCCGAAACCCGAAGCTGCGCCCGCCCTGGCCGAGCCCGAAGCGGAACCCCAGGAATGAACCGCGATTCGATCGTACCGGGGCCGCTTCAGCTCATACCATGGCGCCTTCTGGCCCTCGTCGCGACGATTGGCGGCTTCGGGCTGATTATCCTCTACTCGGCGGCCGGCGGCAGCATGACGCCCTGGGCGCTTTCCCAAGGGGTTCGCTTCCTTGTGTTCCTGGGCGTCGCCGTCGCGCTGTCGCGGATAGGAGAAGGCGGGCTGAAAGCCGCGGCGATGCCCGTCTATATGGCGCTCGTCCTGATGCTGATCATCGTCGAGCTGTTCGGCTTCGTCGGAGGCGGCAGCCGTCGCTGGCTCGACCTCGGAATCATCCGGCTCCAGCCTTCCGAGTTGATGAAGCCGGCCATCGTCGTGGCGGTCGCTCGCTTCTACGACAGGCTTCCGGCAGGAGAGATCCGGGGCTGGAGCGCGATCTGGCCTCCCGCGGTGCTGATCGGCGTTCCGGCCGGGCTGGTGATGATCCAGCCCGATCTCGGCACCGCGCTGATGATCGTCGCCGGCGGCGTCACCGTCACCTTTCTGGCAGGTCTGCCGCTGAGGCTATATCTGGGCGCAGGGGCGGCTTTGGCCACCGCTTTCCCGATCGCGCTTTCGCTCATGCACGGTTACCAGCGCGACCGGATCGAAACATTCCTGAACCCCGAGAGCGACCCGCTCGGCGCCGGCTATCATATCATCCAGTCGAAGATCGCGATCGGATCCGGTGGCATATTTGGCAAGGGGTTCCTGGCGGGTACCCAAAGCCATCTCGACTATCTGCCCGAGCGCCACACCGATTTCGTCTTCGCCACGATGGCAGAGGAATGGGGACTGCTCGGGGGGCTATTCATCATCCTGTCCTATATGCTGGTGATCCGCTGGGGGATGCGGGTGGCCGCCCGAGCGCGCGGTCGTTTCGGCCGTCTGACCGCGGCCGGGCTAGCGACGACGATATTCTTTTATGTCGCGATCAATCTGATGATGGTGATGGGGCTTGCGCCGGTGGTCGGCATCCCCCTGCCCCTCGTTTCGTTCGGGGGATCAGCAATGATGACCGTGCTGATCTGCCTCGGCTTGCTGATGGCGATCGACCGCTCGACCCGGCGAGCCTGAAATGGACGCGACCGCGGCGCAGCGCCAGACCGGTCGCGCCTTCGACGCGGTCTATCACCGCTATCGCGCGGGCGAGCCATCGGCCGACATCGACCTCGGCCCTTAGCATCGCCGCGCTGAAAAAATATCTCGGATTGCAGGTTTACATTTTGCCGGACCGGATGCTAAGGGCGCGCCTCCACGACGGGAGCCACTTCCGGTCGACGGAATGTGGACGCATAGCTCAGTTGGTAGAGCAGCTGACTCTTAATCAGCGGGTCCTAGGTTCGAGCCCTAGTGCGTCCACCAAATCCTCCGATAAAAACAATAATATAGAGCGTGATGACAGCCGCGCCGAAACTGCTTGAGGTTTCTGCTGAGCCAGTCGTTAGCGGTATAAACCAGGCAAATCCCTTTCGGAATACGATCTCGGTATTTTCCCGGTCCAGCATCACTCCATTTTTTGCCGCTCCACCACGGCGTTACCAACAAGCACGGTGACCAAATCGGTGTGCACCCTCGATGAACCGGTTGCTAGCCGAACATGAGGTGATTAGGCAGTCTGGACAAGAAAAGCGGCGCCCGGGCGCCGTCACGACTTTCGTCCATGGTGCGCTCCTCATCCACCAATGGTCAAAAGGCTCAGCGCGCCGGCTTGCTCAGGGAAGATGCGACCATGCGGCTCAACTTGCATATGCTGAACGGATGCCATGTGGTTGCGATGGAAGTTCCCGCCTGGGAAACAAAACTGACTGCGGCCGACATCGAACGCCAGTTGCGCCTTGCCGATGAACTCGGATTTTGGAAGGTTACCGTTCCCGAGCATTTCGCTATTCCGGCGGCCCATATTGAGTTGTCTGGCGATCATTACACTCATCCCACTACCGCCCTCGGCTTCTGCGCCGGCGTGACCCGTTCATTGAGGCTTGCATCCTGGATAACGATCCTTCCGCTGCAGCATCCGCTTGTTCAGGCAAAAATGTGGGCGACGCTCGACTGGTTGAGTGGAGGCCGGGCAGAGATAGTGGCAGCTGTAGGCTGGCTGGAGGCGGAATATGAAATGCTCGGTCTGCCCTTCTCCGAGCGCGGGGCGATTTTCGACGAATATATCCCGGCGATGATGGAATTATGGACGAAGGATCTGGCCAGCTTCGAAGGCCGGTACGTCAATTTCCGTGACGTCGGCGCACGGCCCAAGCCCGTCCAGAAGTCCATCCCTCTGTGGTTCGGCGGCGATGCAAAGCCGGTACTGCGCCGCGTTGCGAAATGGGGAGCCGGCTGGTCCCCTTTCATGACGCCGCCCGACCGCATACCGGACCAACTGGATTGGATGAAGTCACAGCCAGATTATCATGGACGACCAATCGAAGTGATATACTCGACGTTCATGCTCCGCTTCGCCAAGGAAAAGGATACGGTACATGCGATCCGCAGAGCGCCAGAAGCAGATCCTCTCGAGGACGCGCAGAAATTAGTCGACCAATTGGGGTATCTCGCGCAACTCGGAGTCACCGAAACGGACATCGCCAGGCCCGCGCATCGGGATTTGGAAGAGTATCTCGATTGGCTAAGGTGGCTCGCCGCCGACATCATGCCCCACCTCCGTCAGGAGGCGGCGCGGACATAGATGCCATTGCAGGGGATCCGCCGCCTCTCACCCCTCCCCTTTGGCAATGAAGAACTCGCCGCGGCCCTGTCTTTCCATGCAAACCGCGCAGCCGTGCGAAGGATTTTCAAGAAGCGCGGGGGGTCAGCCCCCGACCTTGAGAACGACGCGCCCTGCCAGCTGGCCACCCCGTGCCAGCGTCATCGCCTCGGCAAAATCGTCCAGCAGGAAAGTCCGCGCAACCGGCGGGTGGATCTTGCCCTGCTCATACAAGCTGAACAGGTCACGGATATTCTGCTGGGCAAGATCGGGCTCGACTTCATCGAAGGTCCGCACGTTGACACCTATCATCGCTGCGCCCTTGAGCAGAGCCAGGTTGGCGGGAATCTTCGCGATATTTCCACCCGCGAAACCAACGACCAGCAGCCGTCCTTTCCAGCCCAGCGAACGGAAGGCAGGTTCGGTGAAAACATCCCCGACCGGATCGAGAACAACGTCGAGTGGCTTACCCCTGTTGGCGTGCTTCACGTCATCCCTCCACGTGGATGAACGGCTGTCGACGACCGCGTCGACACCCGCACGCTTTACCAGCTCTCGCTTTTCGTCCGTCGATGCGGAAGCGATGACCCGCGCCCCCAGCGCCTTACCAATCTCGCAGGCTGCATAGCCCACGGCGCCCGCCGCCCCCAGCACCAAAAGTGTTTCGCCCTCTTGCAGTTGCGCGCGCTGGACAAGGGCATGATAGCTTGTCGTATAGCTGGCGAGGAGGACCGAACCTTCTTCGAAACTCATCGTGTCCGGCATCCTGTGGACCATTGCTTCCGGGAACAGGGCGGCTTCGGCGAATGCATTTCCAAAGCCGACAGCGCACACCCTTTCACCGACACGGCCAGGTGACACGCCCGCGCCCACGGCCTCAATGACACCGCTTACATCGCTGCCGGGTACAAAGGGCAGGTCCGGCTTGATCTGATAGCCGCCCTCGGCGATCAGAACGTCGACGAAGCTTATGCCGGCGGCATGGATGCGCAGTCGCACTTCGCCCGGTCCTGGGGCGCCCGGATCGCGCGTGACCAGGCGGAATGAGGATGGCGCACCGAATTCTTCGACCAGAACGGCGCGCGGGCCCGGTTGTACATCGCTGCTCATGACATCTCCCTCATTCATATGCGGTATGGACACCAGTTTTTCTAAGCGAATGACGCCCTACCCCTGACTCGATCGGTGCGCCGGGGCTGCGTGGCAGGCTTAGTTCTCCGCCGCGAAATCACGAAGCATATTCTTGGTGACGAACAGCTGCCGGATCTGGACGTGCTTTCTTAGATGCGAAGGCGTGGATGAGCGCGGTCATCCGAGCCCATATGCTGGCCTTGCCAACGTGCGTCGGTTCAGCCGGATACCGGGCGCAGCTCGCATGAATTTTATGGTTGTGGGTCGAAGAAGGTCCCCTCATGCGCTAATACCAAGGCGCTGAGATGCTGACGCGTCACGCCTTGAAAATGCTCGATCACCGCACGGGCTGAGCTAAAGCCCGATGAGTCAAGCTCATCGAACCTTGTTATAAGGACAAATCTTCAGTTTCCCGAAGTGGCGAGGCATGGAAAATCAACGCTGCGCCGCTAGCGGTTTCTCCTGCTTTGGGATAATGCTCATTGGCTCCACCAGCGATGCAAGCACCGAAACCTGTGCCTGCTTTATGGCGTCGATGGAGGGCATCGGACGCTGATCAGGATAGATGGTCTCCGCTGCCGCCATTCTTTCTATGGCCGCGAAAATGACGGCCGCGCGAGCAAGCGCCTGTTCCTCCGTCAACGCCTCTTCCTCATGGCCTTTCTTGATCAAGCCGGCAAGCGGGCGCAATAGGAGCCCGCCGACGGAACTGCGCATCTCCCGGAAGCGCTGATCTCCTCGATCTGCTTCCATGTTACGCAGCAGCAATATTGGCCGGTGCTTGTTCCAATAATCGCGATAGGCTTCGACAAAGGCGCTGGCGCCCTGCTCTGCGGGTTGACCAGCCACCCAGTTGTCCAAAACGGCGAAAACATTATCGAGATCTTCCGTCGCCTCCCGCGCCAGCGCGAAGACCAACTCTCCCACATCGTCGAAATAGACATAGAATGTCGCAGACGAAGTTTCGGCCTCGCGAGCGATAGCCGCAGCGGTGAGGCTCACGGCAGACCGCGTACTCAGCAATTTAAGACCAGCAGCCATAAGCCGACGGCGTGTACGGTTGCCCTTGCGGCCAAGCGTCTGCTCTGTTCGCCGTCCCGAACTGGCGCTGGCTACCGCCGGAGCAACAAGCTCCCTGGCCTCGATTTTTTTCACGACAGATTCCCCGGAAAAACTCGACCGCCGTGCGGCCCGAACCCGTGGGAAAGAGGCGACACTGCACGATCTTGTCCAACGGCTCGACAGCATTGTCGACGCCGAAGCATGATCTCTCTGATGTTGGCAAACGCTCTTAAGATGGGCTTGATTGATAGGAGAGCATAGCAGGCATTCGCACTTCGTCTGATGACATGCCTCCAACCACAACCCAAGCACCTTGCGGGCTCGCCCTTTCGAGAAATGGAATATCAGAACGGTTTGGGAGGCGCAAGCAAGCCATACAGCGCGGCTACAAGCCCGACCGGCTGTTCTATCGTGATATGATGGTGACTGAGCGGAATGAGAACGGGCACCGCGCTCGGGGAAATTGTCGAGGAGCTTTCATATTTCGGCCTTCTCGAACATTGCGCTACGCTCGGCATAGACAATTCGCAGGTTGCAGGCACGATAACGCACTTGCGCGCCATGACCGTCCACGGCGCTGACTACTGGTTCCCGCGACGAGCTTCCTTAAGCCAGCAGTCTAGTGGGGAGACGCGGATACTCGATGTCAGCGGTAGATCACCAAATATCCGCAGGCACCGGCCAGCACCACCTCGCGAGCGATACTGGCCGTGCCGAATTATCAGCCTGCGTGAAAGCTGATCGCCTTCATGTAGGTGAACTCGTTGAGTCCTTCATGACCATATTCGCGTCCATAGCCCGAGCGCTTGATGCCGCCGAACGGCGCGTGGCTCGACATCGTGCCCGAACCGCCGTTGATCGCCACCGTGCCGGTGCGCAGCTGCAGGGCCATTTCATAGGCCTTGCCCACGTCACGCGAGCAGATGCCACCGCCGAGGCCGAACTCGCTGTCATTTGCGATCTGGATGGCCTCTTCATCCGTGTCATAACCAATTACGACACCGATGGGACCGAAGACTTCCTCCTGCGCGATCCGATGCGAATTCCGCACATTGTCGAAGAAGGTGGGCTCGTAATAGAAGCCCTTCTCCAGCCCCGTAGGCCGCTTGCCGCCCGTGATGAGCGTTGCGCCCTCCGACAAGGCGATATCGACATATTTTTCGGTACGAGCGCGCGCGACATCACGGATCAAAGGACCATAGTTGACTGACGGGTCCTGCGGATTGCCGATCTTCAGTGATCCGATGATCTGCTTGAGCGCCTCTATATATTGCGGCCTGATCGAATTATGGACCAGGTGGCGCGTGTTCAGGGCACAGCCCTGACCACAATGCATGGTGACGCTCATCGCCCCTTCGATGGCAGCCTTCATGATGTCGGCGTCGCTGCGGACGATCAGCGCTGATTTGCCCCCCAGTTCCAGAAGGACGCGCTTCAGCGTGGGCGCGGCCTGCGTCTGGATGGAAACGCCGACGGTGTCCGAGCCGGTGAAGCTGACGAGGTCGACGCGCTTGTCGGTGGTGAGCGCGGTGCCGACCTCGACCGCGCCAGTCACGATGTTGAGAACGCCCTTCGGCAGGCCGACTTCCTGTGCGATCTCGCCCAGGATGAGCGCTTCGAACGGTGTATAGGGCGAAGGCTTCAGAATGACCGTGCAGCCCACCGCCATGGCAGGGATAATCTTCCCAATGTTGAGGAAGAACGGATAGTTATAGGGGGTGATCGCAGCGACGACGCCGATGGGTTCCCGCGAAAGCGTCGAAACGCCGAGAGTCGTGGTGCCATCGGCAGCAGGGGTCAAATCGACCGGATAGGTCGTCTGCGCCGGCCGGGTCATGATTTCGACCGTCTGGCGCGCATGCTTCATGGGAATGCCATATTGCAAAAACTGGGCGAGCTGGAGGACAGCACCAGCCTCGGTAACAATCAGCTTGACGATCTCGTCAGCACGACGTTCGACGGCGTCGAGGAACTCGGTCAGCTTCGCCTGCCGCTCGCGGGCGGACATCCGGGGCCAGGGACCCTTGTGAAAAGCGTCATAGGCAGCGGAGAGCGCTGCTTCGATATGCTGCGCGGTGCCAACCGGCGCTTCGCCCAGGACGCTCTCGTCAGCCGGGTTCAGCACGGTTTCCAGTTGATCGGAGGTCATCCACTCGCCGTTGATGTACAGCGAATTCCTGTTCTTCATCAAAGTCACTTGCAAACTCTCCTATCAGCTGCGTGGGAGCCGCATTGCGTCCTCCGGTACAGATAGTGGGCGAGGCTTTACGTCACAGCCTGTCAGCTGTCTAGGGTCGGGACTCGTTGATGACAGCTTGTCAACGTTCAGTTGCTGGGCTTGGGCAGGGCGTCGGCGCTCGCAGCACAACAAGCTCCTCCGCCTAACATTCCCCGGCGCTTCCCGCACTCCGCTAAACTTTAGGTCGCGAGTTGCGCCAAATGTTCTGACGATGAACACGCTCTTGGCGCACTACCGGGCTGGGCACGCGCCACGGCGCTTGCATAGGTTGCCGATTTCTGAAATGCGCATCTTAATTGAACAATGCTCAGGATGCGCGGGGCGGATATCGCCACGGCGGGGCCAACACCCAAGTCCGCGGCTCGATACGACGCAGCGGCCATGGATTGCGACGGATAGCACACGGATCGACGGCGCCAAACCGCGCTGTTCTTCCGGCCGATGTGCCGCCAAGATGAATATATGTTGTTGAGAGGGAGTGAAAATGCGGATCTCGAATGAAGTCAGTGCCATCGTGACCGGGGCAGCCTCCGGTCTGGGCCGGGCTGCCGCAGCAGCGCTGGCCGCAGCGGGCGCGCGGGTAACGATTTTCGACCTGTCCGAAGAAGCCGGCCGCCAGGCAGCCGAGGAAATTGGCGGGCATTTCATCAAAGTCGATATCCTGGATGAGGCCAATGTGCTGGCTGGCTTCGAACAGGCGCGTGAGAAGTTCGGCCAGGAACGCATTCTGGTTCACTGCGCCATGGTCGCCCGCGGCGGGAAAACCGTGGGAAAGAACAGAGACACCGGCGAATTCACGCGCGCCTCGACCGAAGATTTCGAACTGACGACGCGCGGCATCCTGGTCGCCAGCTATCGCCTGGCGTCGATCGCCGCGCTCGGCATGGCGGCTACCGATCCGCTGGAAGATGGCGAGCGTGGCACTATCGTCCTCACATCGTCAGCGGCATCGCAAGACGGCCAGGTCGGGCAGGTTGCCTATGCCGCCGGCAAAGCCGGGGTAAATGGCCTGGTCCTGCCGATGGCTCGCGATCTCATGGATCTGGGCATTCGCGTGAATTCCATCCTGCCAGGCATTTTTGCCACCCCGCCGATGATGGCAGTGCCGCAAAAGGTCCTGGAAACATTGGCTGCATCAGTCCCCTTCCCCAAGCGCCTCGGCAAGCCGGAGGAGTTCGGCAGTCTGGTATTGGAGCTTTGCCGCAACACCTATTTCAACGGCCAGGCCGTCCGCCTGGACGGCGGCATCCGGATGCCCCCACGCTGAGGGACGAAAGATCAAACCGAACAACGACAGCAGGAGCGTGGCGAGCGTTGTGCCGCCGCTCCACTCTTCGAGGAGCCAAGGATGTTTGACTTAAGGGTAGAGCCCGAATTCCAGGCGAAGCTGGACTGGATGATGGAATTCGTAAAACGTGAGTGCGAGCCGCTCGACATGCTGCTGCCCAATCACGGAGACCCATATAATACGCGCAGCCCGCTACGCAACGCGATCATCAAGCCGCTGCAGGAAGAAGTGAAGAAGCGGGACCTGTGGGCCTGCCATCTCGATCCTCATCTGGGCGGCAAGGGATATGGTCAACTCAAGCTCGCGCTGATGAACGAGATTCTGGGCCGTTCGCATTGGGCGCCATCCATTTTCGGAACCGCCGCGCCGGACACCGGCAATGCCGAAATCCTCGCCATGTACGGAACCGAGGAACAGAAGCGCCAATATCTTCAGCCGCTGCTTGACGGCGACATCGTGTCGGCCTTCTCCATGACGGAGCCACAGGCTGGTGCCGATCCCATGGAATTCGTTTGCCGCGCATACCAGGATGGCAACGAGTGGGTCATCGAAGGTGAAAAATGGTTCACATCGAACGCCCGTTACGCCGAATTTCTGATCGTGATGGCCGTCACGGACCCGGAAGCCAAGCCGCATCGGCGCATGTCGATGTTCGTGGTTCCTACGAACACGCCGGGCGTGGAAATTATCAAGAATGTGGGCTGTGTGGGCGAAGAATATGGCTCGCGCGGCAACCATGCCCATATTCGCTACAACAAGGTCCGCATTCCCGCCGATGCGATGCTGGGCGGACCGGGCCTGGGTTTCGAAGTGGCTCAGGCTCGCCTCGGTGGTGGACGCGTTCACCACGCCATGCGGACGGTCGGCCGTTGCCAGCGCGCGTTCGAAATGATGCTGACCCGCGCCCGTTCGCGTCGTACCCGAGGCAAGGAACTGTCCGAACATCAGTTCGTGCAGGGCGTGATCGCGGACACGGCGATCGAACTTGAATCCTTCCGGCTCCTTGTTCTGAAGACTGCCTGGATAATCGACAATGAACCGCATGGCGCCGCCAGAACGCATATCGCCATGTGCAAGGTGGTAATGCCTCGCATCTATCAGGATGTGGTTGAGCGGGCGATGCACCTGCATGGCTCCTATGGGGTGACCAATGAAACCCCGCTGGCACAGATGTGGGTGGAGCTTCTGTCGTTGGGACTTGCTGACGGCCCCACCGAAGTCCACAAGGTGCAGGTCGCCAAATCCTTCCTGCGGCAGGCTCAGCCCTACGAAGGCCTGTTTCCGCCAGAGCATATCCCGACCCGTCTTGCCGAGGTCAAGGAGCGCTATCGCGACCTCATCGAAAAATACGGCAAGGAGGCGGGCGAATGACGGCTGTAGATCCCCTTTTTGACCTGTCGGGCAAGGTTGCGCTCGTCACCGGTGGCAGCCGCGGGCTTGGTCTCGAAATGGTTCGTGCCTTCGCCGCCCATGGGGCAGATGTTATCATCGCGAGCAGAAACATCGATACGTGCGAAGACGCCGCGCGCGAGGTGCGTGACATGGGCCGACGCGCCCTCCCCTACAGCGCACATGTTGGCCGCTGGGATGAAATTGATGCCTTGATCGAAGCTTCCTACGCGGAATTCGGAAAGATCGACATATTGGTCAACAACGCGGGCATGGGTCCGCAAATGCCCAGCCACGATGTCACCGAGAAGCTGTTCGACAGCGTCGTCAACCTCAATTTCAAGGGGCCGTTCCGGCTTGCCGCGCAGATCGGCAAGCGGATGTACGATGGCGATGGTGGCTGCATCATCAATATCTCGTCGACAGGCGGGGCACGACCGCTTCCCCAGATCGTGCCCTATGGCGCCTCCAAAGCGGCGCTCAACGCCATGAGCCTCAGCCTCGCCCACGAATATGGGCCCAAGGTGCGCGTCAACACGCTTTCGGCCGGTCCGTTCTTGACCGACATCTCCAAGGCCTGGCCGCAAGAGCAGCGCGAGAAGGTCGACAGCGCGATCGGCCGTCCAGGACAGCCGGATGAAATTGTGACGTCCGCCTTGTTCCTGGCTTCTCCCCATTCCACTTTCGTCACTGGTACAATGCTCCGCTGCGACGGCGGCATCTGGTAGGGAAAAACCCGCACGAGGATCTTCGAAATCCTCCGTGCATCGTCAACGTTCAGTGGGACCGAGCGATGACCGCCGTCTGGCGGCACACCGCCATCCCGATCAGTTCGAAGAAGGACAAGGCAGGATGCTTCTACGCGACAAGATCGCCATCATCACCGGCGGAGCCAGCGGCATTGGGCGAGCTGCGACCATCGCCTTCGTACAAGAAGGTGCGCGGGTCGTGGTAGCTGACCTCAATCCCGTCACGGGCGACGCTTTTCTCGACATGGCCCGCAAGCAGGGCTTTGCTGACAAGGTCCGGTTCGTAGCGACTGATGTCAGCCGTGAGGAAGACGTCGAGCGGATGGTCGAAACCGCCGTCAAAGAGTTCGGCCGCCTCGACTGCATGTTCAACAACGCCGGCATCCCCGGCGCGCTCGGCCCGCTTGACGAAGTCAAGAGCGAGGACTGGGACTTCACAATGGGTGTGTTGCTCAAAGGCCCGTTCCTTGGCCTGAAGCACGCAGCACGTCAGTTCAAGAAGCAGGGCACAGGCGGCGTCATCCTGAACACCTCTTCGGGTTCGGCCAGCGGCGGAGCCGCCGGTCCTCGGGTCTATTCGGTCGCGAAGGCTGGCGTGGAGCATCTGACGACAGTTGCCTCGGTTGATCTCGCTCCGTTCCACATCCGGGTGAACGCGGTCTCGCCGGGCGCCATCCTCACTGAGATCAGCGGCCAGAGCGACGAGGAAGCCGCAGCGCGACTGTCCAAGGCCCAGCCCTGGCCCGAGCATGGCGTCCCTTCCGATATTGCGGACATGGCCGTGTACCTTGCCAGCGACAAGGCCCGCTTCATCACCGGCCAGACCATCCGCGTCGATGGCGGCCAGTCGGCAGACAGTGGAATTGAACGCCGGCTTGGGCGCGGCGACTCCTGGGGTAGCATTTCCGGCCTCCATCACGGCACGACCGGGTTGAGATCCGAACTGCGCCGCCTGAAGCCCAAGGAGCAACAGCCCGGCTAAAAGACCGCCTCATCGCGCATATTGCGTCCCCAGGCACAGGCTCATTCAAAATAGACTGGGGGTTGCGTGATCAGCGCTATGTACTAGCGTGGACGCGCCGATATTGCGGCGACGTGATTTTACGAAAAGAGGGGATTGGCCGGTGAGCCTCGGAAATGCGGGTGATGCTGCCGCCGAACAGCCGGTTATGAACAGTAGCGCGACAGTACCCGTATCATCCGGGCTTTCGCGGAGCCGCTGGTACATCGTCACGATCCTGGCCCTGGCAACGTTCCTGTCCTATCTGGACCGGGGCGTCATCGCCGTCGTGGTGCCCAGCCTCAAGGCCGACCTCGATCTCAGCGATCTGCAGATCAGCCTGCTTCAGGGTATCTCCTTCTCTCTTTTCTTCGCGCTCGCTGGCATTCCGATGGGAACGCTCGCCGATCGCGTGAATCGACGGAACCTGATCGTCGTCGGCTTGGTGCTTTGGAGCCTGATGACAGTGCTGTGTGGCTTCGCCAGCAATTTCACGATGCTCTTTATCGCGCGCATGGGCGTGGGCATCGGCGAGGCAGCACTAATTCCGGCCGCAGCCTCGATGGTTGCCGACCTGTTCGTGCCTTCACAGCGTGGCCGTCCGATGAGCGCGATCGTAGCGGCGCAGACTCTTGGTGCCGCGGGAGCCAGCCTGCTCGGCGGGATGCTGCTGGTATATCTCGCGTCAACATCCCCAATTTCCCTGCCCTTCGTCGGAGAGGCGGCAGACTGGAGAATAACCTTCATCGCCTTCGGATTGCCGGGCCCGATCGTGGCCTTGCTGCTGGCGTCGATCAAGGAGCCGGAACGGGCCCAGAGCGGTGGCAGAAGCGAAGACAATTTCCTGCGCTTCCTGGGATCGCACCGGTTCCTGTTTCTCTGCGTCTATCTCTCCTTTGCCGCCAATTTCGTGATCGCCTATGCAACGGCCTTATGGTCACCCACCGTATTGTCGCGCGTATACGGGCTCACACCCGGGCATGCGGGAATTGTCTTTGGCCTGACGATGATCATTGCCAACCTAACGGGCAGTACTGTGGGCGGCGTGATCGGTGACCGCCTCGCATCGCGGGCGATCCCTGCCGCGCGCTTCCGTCTGTCGATCGCTGCCGCACCCCTGGCGGTGGTCGGCGGGCTCATCATGCTGCTTGCCCCTAGCGCGACATTCTATCTTGGAGGATTTGCCTTTGCCGGCTTCGCGGCCGGCGTCCTGATCGGCAACAGCTATCCCCTTCTCTATGACGTAGTGCCCGGCACTATGCGTGGGCAGGCGGCTGCCGTTTACATGATCGTCGGCAACATCATAGGCTTGGGCGGCGGTCCGCTGGCGGTTGCCATGCTCACCCAGCTGATATTCAAAGATCAGATGGCCGCTGGCATGTCCGTGGGTCTGGTTGTGCTGGCTTCGGGCGTCACATGCCTGACGTTTTTGTTGCTGGCTGGCAGAGCTTATGCCCATCTGAGCCGAGCTGCGGCCGGCGAAACGGACTGAGCCGGAGCTGCGACATGGCTGGTCTCGAACAGATTCCCGTTCTTGTCGGCATAGGCGAAGCGCTGGACCGCCCCGATGATCTCAGCTGCGCCAAGTCCCCAGCAGACCTGATTGTCGAGGCTATCTGCTCCGCTGATGACGATGCTGGCGGCGGTTGGCTTTCCCAAGTCGACCGGATTGACGTCGCCAAGTGCGTATCATGGGGTTACCGCGACCTCGCTCGCACCATTTGTGATCGCCTGGACATTGCGCCGACAAAGCATTTCAATGGTCCCGGTTCGGGAGAAAGGCCCACTGTAGAGCTTTTCGAGGCGATGGCGGCCGTCGCGAATGGAGAGCTGCGCTCAGCCATTGTTTGCGGCGGCGAAGCCCAATGGAGCGTTGACCAGGCGCGACGCACGGGCGCCGAACTTCCGTGGCAGCAGGTTGATTGGTCGACCGTCATACGCCGCGACCCGAAGGCGACGTTGCACCCGCTTGCCTACAAATATGGACTTCATGATCCTGTCCATGTCTATCCGCTTTTCCAGGTCGCGACGGCCGCGCATTGGGGCCAAACTCCGGAACAGGCCCAGCGAGAAGCCGCAGAAGTCATGGCACAACTTTCAGTGGTGGCGGCGGGCAATCCTTACGCATGGTTCGGCTCGCCAGCGGTAAGCGCTGAAGTGATCGGCACGGAATCGCGCGAAAACAGAATGATCTGCTGGCCCTATCTGAAAATGATGGTGGCCCGTCCGTCGGTCAATCTGGCATCCGCCGTTATTGTCACGTCGCTCGCGGAAGCGCGCAGGCGCGGCATCGCTGACGAGCGGCTGGTCTACTGCCGCGATAGCGTCTATGCCGACGAGCCGCGCCAATATGTCGACCGTGATCGCTATGCGGGATGCGCGTCCCAGGAGGCGGTTCTGACAGAGGCGGCCGTGCGTGCCGGCGCCCAACTGGATGCCGTCGAACTCTATTCCTGCTTTCCTATCGTCCCGCTCCTGGCACGACATGTGCTCGACTTGCCCGACGAGCTGCCGCCAACGGTCACCGGCGGACTCGCATTTTTCGGCGGGCCTATGAACAATTATATGGGCCATGCGATCGTAGCGATGACGCGCAAGCTGCGCAGCGGAGGGGCATCAACTGGCCTGCTATATGGGCAGGGCGGGTTCATGACGAAGCATCACGCACTGGTGCTGGGATCATCGCCGGCAGCTTTCTCACCGCTCACGCGTGACGTGCAGGAAAAGGCGGACGCACTTCGCCGGCCAGTGCCGATGATGATCGACGAGTATAACGGTCGGGCAACAGTGGAGACCTTCACGGTCATTCATGACCGCAGCGGCCAACCCACTCTCGGGGTGATCATCGCCTTGACAGATGGCGGCGCCCGCCTGTTTGCGCATGTCGGCGCGGAACAGCTGGATGATCTTGCCTGTCTCGAGCGCCCCGATGTCTCGCCCGTCGGCAGATCAGGCAATGTCCATGTGGACGCCGGCGGCATGAACCGCTGGTCTTTCGCCTGACCGCGTTGCGGCTGAACTCGCTGAAGGCGTAAGGAAGGACGGGCATGCCGCGCCCTATCGTGCGCCCCGACGTTCGGCCGTGCCGCTTTCCCGCGCCATGACGTTATGGAGGAAGGGCGTTGACGGTCTGCCAACGCCCTCCATCCTTGAAGATCAGAACTTGACCGTTGCAGTCGTTCCGTAGGTGCGCGGCTCACGACGGATCACAGCTGCGGAACCGAGACCTACGAGCGGTAGACCGCCGACGATATCCCTCTCATTGCCAAGGTTGCGGCCCCACACTGCAATGTCGAGCTTGCCGTCCAGCAGCGTGACGTTGGTCCGTGCGTTGATCAGCCAAGGTGCGCGATCGGTTGCTGCGGCAGTGAAGCCGGCGGCGTCGGCCGCGGAAAAGGCCTGACCGTTCGTCGCGTCCCGGATCACACCCGCACCGTCGGTATAAAAGCCCGTCGGGTACACGGTGGTCTTGGACTGGTAAGCAAAGTCACCTCGCAACCAGACGCGACCGAAGCTCCCTGTCACCTACGCCGCTGGTGCTCGCATGAGAGCATATAGCTCGTTCATTTCCCGGGTGACGGCCGCCCAGATCTGCTCGGAAGGATGGATCAGCCGCTTGATCGCTCCCAGTGCTGCACTGGGCGAGAGGATGAGCCGCCGCACTTCCTGCGTGGCTGTCTCCTCCAGATCATTTGAATTGGACGCCTGCGTCGCGATGCCCCACTCGACGGCCTCGCTGCCACTCAGGACATGATTGCGCGCAAAGATTTCGAAGGCGCGGCGAGTGCCCACCCGCGCCGGAAGCAAGAGGCTGGACCCTGCTTCGGGAGACAAGCCCAACTTTGCAAAAGGCGCACTGAGTTGGGCATCCTGCGCCACGAACACGAGGTCGCAATGCAGAAGAAATGTCAGTCCAAAGCCGATCGCGCGCCCGCGGACCGCGGCGATCAAGGGCTTGTCGAACGACGTCAGGACTTTCAGGAACTTGCCCACCGGGCGTTCCAAAAACGGTACGTCACGCGGCGCAGATCGCAGATCGACAATATCCGTCCCGGCGCAAAAATCTGGACCGGCGGCCAACATGATGACCGCCAGCACAGATGAGTCCTTTTGGGCGCCGGCCAGGAGCTGGGCGAGGCCGGCGTACATTTGCGAATTGACCGCGTTGCGCTTTTCCGGTCGGTTCAGAACAATCGTCAGGATGCCCTGATCGAGAGATGCCACCAACGCTCCGTCGGCGAGTTGGCCCAGGTCCATCATTTCACCTCCCCGCAATTGCGCGCCGGCAGGGCCTACAGCCAAGAAACGCTACCGGCCTTGCGCCGCCGGTTACGCTTCCTCCTCTCAGCCTTGAAAGGGTCCGGCATTGAGCTGTTCACGCACGGGAATGAATTCATGCGCGGCAAGGCCGGGACGCAGCCAGTGTCCGCCATCGATGACGAAGGTCAGGCCGGTTACGAAGGCCGCGTAGGGCGAGCAAAGGTAGGTCGCCGCCCAGCCAAGCTCGTGGGTTTTTCCAACGCGCATAGCGGGAAGGCGGCTGCCGCCGCGGTCACCGGTCATCTTCGAGGACAGCGCTTTGGGGAAGTCCTCGTGCGGGAATGGGCCGGGCACGAGCGTATTTACGCGGATATCGACGGGGGCCCATTCAACCGCGAGCGAACGGCTGAGGTTGGTCACGCCTGCCTTGGCCGACGCGGAATGCGCCGCGCCCGGGCCGCCGGTCCAGGCGTACGCGGCGCCGATGTTGAGAATGGAACCGCCCTTCCCTGCCTTCATACGGCGGCGCCCAAATTCGCGCGAGCAGTTGAACGTGCCGTTGAGTACGATGTCGACGACCGTGGCCCAGGCGTTGACGCTCAGATCCTCAGCAGGACAAGCAAAGTTGCCGGCGGCATTGTTGATCAGCACATCCACTGCGCCAAGTTCGGCCTCGATCGCATCGAATGTCTCTGTAATCGCCTGAGCGTTGCGCACGTCGACGCCAAATCCAGCGGCCTTGCCGCCCTCCGCTTCGATTGCGGCGACGCCCTTGGTCCGGTGCTCCTCGCCCCGGCTGAGAATAGCCACCGATCCGCCAAGCCGGGCGAATTCGAGCGCCATCGCTTTGCCCAGACCCGTGCCCCCACCGGTAACCGCGATCACCTTTCCATCAAAGGTGCCAGCCGGCAGCATCGCATTGCCGTAGGAAGGAGCGGGTGACAAAGGCATAAAGGAAGCTCTCTCTAGTGGTGGCCTGCGGTTGCCAGGGGACAAGTCCGGCGGCTCTCCGGTCTATATTCCTGTGCCAGGTAAATCCCAGCCTGCGCTCTCACAATCATGATCTGACATTGTCGTCAAGTATCGAATGGAGTGGGAGACCCCGACTGCGTTGCCGTTTTACCGCCCCTGAAATTTCGGCTTGCGCTTTTCCTTGAAGGCCGCGAGCCCTTCCTTGCTGTCCTGAGACGCCAACGCCATGGGCAGATGCATCAATTCATAACGCAGCGCATCGTCCAAGCTCATTGGGCCGGTGGCCAGGGCGCCCTTGGTGAGCGCAATGGTGATAGGCGCCGCTTCCGCCAGTCCTTCGGCATGGCGTAGCGCAAGCTCAAGGGCGCCTCCGGTCTCCGCCAACTCATCGGCGAGACCGATGCGGTGGGCCTCTTCGCCCGACAGCATCGTGGAGGCAAAGATCATTCGGCGGGTGCGCGCGACGCCGATGCGGTTGGGCAGCGAATGAAGCAGACCCACATCCGGCACGATGCCGATCTTCGCAAAAGATGCGCCGAACCGCGCGGTGCGCGCGACGATGGCCAGGTCGGACCCTGCCACTATCGACAGGCCCGCGCCAAAGGCGTCGCCCTCGACGGCGGTGATGATCGGCTTGGGGGACAGGATGATTGCCCGCGCGAGGTGGTGGACGTCCTTCAGATTCTCGCCAGCCTGAATGAAAGTCGGATCCTGCGCGGCAGTGCCGATCCGAGACAGGTCGGCCCCTGCACAGAAATGCTCGCCCTCTCCCGTAATGACGATCGCGCGGACGTCGGCATCATGATTGAGTTGAGTAAGCTTGGCCGTGAGATCGCGCCGCATTTCAGGTGTAAAGGCATTACGGCGGGTGTTGTTATCGATGGTCAGGACGGCGATGGGATCGCGCCGTTCAAGCTTGATCTGCGTCATCCCTCCTGCTCCTGGCCCTGTCTCGACTCCGGCGCAGTGCTCGCCTCATTTTTGCCGAAGGGACCGTCGCGCTCCTGCAGCGCCGCCTTGATCCCTTCTGCCCTGACCTTGGCCCCGAAACGGGAATAAGCGGAGGACAAATGAGCCCGGGCGTCATTTTCGCCAGCGAAGCGCTGGAGCGTCCGCGCGCCCATCAACTCCATCCCGGCATTGATCACGCGCTTGTGGGTCGCCAAAAGGTCGGGCTCCACATTGGCGATGCGGCGGGCGAGATAGTCGACCTCCGCCTCAAGCTGGTTGGCCGGCACTGACTTCATGACCAAACCGATCTTGGCGGCCTCGCTGCCCCGCAGCGTGTCCCCGGTGAACAGCATTCGCTTCGCCCATTGCGGGCCCACATGGTAGAGCCACATGTTGCTCGCGGGCGAACCCAGCGCGCGGGTGGCAGGATAGCCGATGCGTGCATCGTCGGCCGCGATCACCATGTCGCACATGAAGGCGATATCGGTACCGCCGGCGAGGCAGTTGCCGTGCACCTTGGCGATGACTGGCTTGAACATGTCGAAGATCTGCAGGCGCGGCGCGCTGCGCATACGTAGCTGCCAAGCATCATCATCATAGGAGGCCTGGCCACGATAGCGCTCGACATCAAAGCCATAGGTCTGCCCTTGGGGCAGATAATCACCGCCCGAGCTGATGTCATATCCAGCGCAAAAGTCCTTGCCCGCGCCTTCAAGAACAACGCAGCGAACTTCCTTCAGGTCATCCGCCTCGATCAGCGCGGCCTGCATCTCCTCCAGCAGCTGCTGGGTCAAAGAATTACGCTTGTCCGGCCGGTTGAGCGTGATTTTCGCCACGCCATCCTTGACGGCAAAGAGGATTGTCTGTGGATCCGTCAGCCACTTGCCCATATTCGCGCTCCTCCTCCTGTACATCCGATCGTGCGGGGGACATACCTGCTCAACACTGCAATGTTCCTGCTTCCGCCTGCTGGCGCAGAGCTATCTTGTCGACCTTGCCGCTCGGCAATCGGGGCAGTTCATGGACGAAAAAGATATGTCGCGGCGTCTTATAACCTGCGATCCGCTTGCGGCTGTGCACCTCTACATCGCCCGTGCTCAGCCCCGCATCGCGCGGCACGATGATCGCAACCACCGTCTCTCCCCATTTCTTGTCGGGAACGCCAATTACGGCCACGTCGGCGACACTGGGATGTTCGGCCAGCGCGGCTTCGACTTCGCGAGAATAGATATTCTCGCCGCCCGATATGATAACGTCTTTCTTGCGATCTAGCAGGTGGACATAGCCTTCATGGTCTACCATGCCGATATCACCCGTGCGCAGCCAGCCTCCCCGCAGCGCATCGATCGTCGCGGCACTGTTGTTCCAGTAGCCCCGCATCATACTCTGGCCCTGAACACAGATCTCGCCAGCCTCGCCCGGTCCCACGACATTGTCGTCATCGTCGACACAGCGCATCCGCACGCCCGCATAGGGATGACCAAGCGACGAAAGGCGCCGCAGGTCGTCCTGATCGCCATCGGGCCGGTGCAGGTCGATGGGCAGGATGGTCCCCAGCGCCTCAGTCTGCCCGTAAATCTGAGCGAAAACAGGCCCGATGCGCCGAAGCCCGTTGCGCAACAGCGGCAGCGGCATCGGCGCGGCCGAATAAAGGATCATGCGAAGGCTGGAAAGATCATGGCTGTCGAAGGAGGGATCCTCCAGCAGCATCTGGATCATCGTGGGCGCCATATGGCCGACGGTGATGCGATGCGCCTCGATCGCTTTCAGGGCGGCATCGGCACGAAAGGCTCGTTCGAGATGAATTGCGCCGCCAACCCAGTGTTGTGCCAGCTGGATGTTCTTGGCCCCGACGTGATAGGCCGGCATGACGATTAGAGTGCGGTCCTCGCAGCCCAGCGCCATGTGCAGCGCCGTCATGTGCGCGGAGCCGATCTGGTTGGAATGGCCCAACATGCAGCCTTTGGGCCGACCCGTGGTACCGCTGGTATAGATCAGATAGGCGATATCTTCGCCGCTCGCGCGGAACGGCGGACCGCCCGCATCCCCGTCGGCCACCACCGACTCAAAGGGTTCGGCCCAATCCGGGCAATCGGGCCCGACCGCGATGAAGTGATCGATGGTGCCGCGTCTTTGCTGTAGCGTCTCAACATAATCGGCATAGGCGGTTTCGAAAATCAGCGCGCGGGGCGAAGCGTCGGCGACGATATAGTCCATCTCCGGCGCCGCCAGACGGTAGTTGACGGTCGCAAGCACCATGCCCGAAATTTCCGCCGCACCGAAGGCTTCGAGATATTCGACGCTATTCTGCGATAGCACGCAGACCCGATCCTGATGACGCAGGCCTCGCCGCGCTAGCCCCGAAGCAAATGCGCGGCAGCGATCGGCAAACTGGCCATGGGTAAGGCTGCGGTCCTCCGCCACGATGGCCGGACGATTGGCATACCAACGACCGTTATTTTCGATGGTTTCGCCCAGCGAGCGATCTTCGATGCCCACCGGTTCAGCTCGGCAAGCCCAAGACCGCCTTTGCGATCATATTGCGTTGAACCTCGTTCGCGCCGCCATAAATGGTCGGAACCCGTGCCGCGGCATAGAGCGCCAAGGGATCGACGATCATGTCGTCCAGCTTGATCGGTTCGGCGACCCGCCCCCGATCGCCGGCGATGGTGAGGATCTCCTCCGAGATGCGTGCCTGAAGTTCGGTCGCCACGATCTTTAGGAGCGAGACGTCCGGGCCGATCTCCGCCCCTTCCTCCACCTGCTTGACGAAAGTCTCGAACAGGGTCGTGAGGTCATAAAGGTCAAGCCGTAGTTCGGCATAGCGATCGACGAAGCTCTGGTCCTCAAAGGCGCCGAGGGATTCCGCCAGCCGCTCGAGCTGCCGCAGCGCCATCATTGGGATAATTGGCGCGCCTACGATCACCCGCTCATGGCCCAGCACGGACTTGGCGAGAGTCCATCCCTGATCGACTTCGCCGACCACATTGGCCTTTGGCACGCGGACTTCATCGAAAATGACCTGCGCGAACTCCACCTCGCCGGTGAAGCTGTCGATCGGGCGGACGGTAACGCCGGGACTCTTCAGGTCGATGAGCAGCATGGTGATGCCCTGCTGCTTTTTGCCGCTGTTGTCCGTGCGCACCAGCGCGAAGATCCAGTCGGCGCAAGTCGCCAGCGTGGTCCAGATCTTTTCCCCGGTTACGATGAAATCGTCGCCGTCCGCCACTGCCTTGCATTGCAGCGAAGCAAGATCAGACCCGGCGCCGGGCTCCGAATAGCCTTGGCACCAAATCTCCTCACCGCTCGCGATCCTCGGCAGGTGGCGCTGCTTCTGCGCCTCCGTACCGAAATGGATCAGCAGCGGGCCGACATGGTTGATCGCCTGATCAGGATGGCGCGCACAGCCGTGACGAGCCATTTCCTCCATCATGATGATCTGCTTGCGGATCGGAAGGCCCATGCCCCCATATTGCTTGGGCCAGGAAGGGCAGAGCCACCCCTTGCGTCCCAATGCGAGCACCCAGTCGCCAATTTCGTCCATGCCGATACGGCTGACGATGAACCGCTTGTCGGCGGGATAATTGGCTTCGATCCAGTCGCGGACGAGTGCCCGAAACGCTTCGTCGCCCATCGCGGCATAATCCTGGTCATTCAGGGCAGCTACAGTGTCAGTCATCGTAAACAGCCGACCTCTTTTCCACGAATGCGGCCATCGACTCCTTGGAGTCCTTGTGGAAGGCGACCTCGGCCGTCATCGACTGCTCGTAACGATAGCCATCGCGAACGGATAGATTGTTGACGGTGCCCAGCGTTCGCTTCGCCATGCGGACCGCGTAGACGCTCTTCTTCGCGATTTCTCCCGCCATCGCCAATGCTGTCGGCATCAGCTCCTCGGGCGTTGTGCATGCCTCGATGATGCCCAGGCGATACAACTCGGACGCAGGCACGCGATAGCCGGTGAAGACCATGCGTCGAGTGAGCGAGCGGCCGAAGATCTCCATGGCGTGCCGAGCGCCACCCATCAGACCGACGTCGATCTCCGGAAGGCCGAAATGCGCATTGTCCGAAGCGATCATGATGTCGCAGGAGGATGCCAGCACCATGCCCGCTCCCAGGGCGGGGCCGTTGACCGCCGCGATCACCGGCTTTTCGCATTCCATCACGGCGTAGAAAGTTTCACGCACGCGGCGCAGATGCGCCCACCGCTTGCCCGGTTCCACCCCCGTCTTGATGCGGTTCTTGAGGTCGGCTCCGGCTGAGAAGACCTTGCCCGCGCCGGTCAGGACAACAACGCGCACATCCTTGGAATCATTGAACTGGTCGAATGCCGCCGTCAGCGACTCCATAAGTTGGACGGTCTGGGCGTTAACCTTGGGTTCGTTGAGCGTGACGACCGCAATACCGTCGCGGATCGAAACATCTATCGGACTTTCCATCGTCAGCACCCTCCTACCCGCTGGCGGTCCAGATCGACGAAGCGCCGACGTGCGGCGTTCGGCGATCCGAGCCAGGGAACCAGCGAGAGCGAGGCACGCGCGAGATCACCGAGCTCATACTCGCCAGTATAGCCGATCGCGCCGTGAAGCTGGAACGCGCCCTTGCTGACGAACTCAGCCGCGCTTCCTGCGCGCGCCTTGGCCGCCAGTGCGGCAAGTTCGGCTTCCCCCACATCGACCGAACAAGCCTCACTTGCGCGCTGCACCGCCACGCGGGCGAGTTCCTTCTGGCCCCACATGTCAACCAGGCGATGCTGCACCACCTGGTTCGACGCGATCGGCTTGCCGAACTGCACACGCTGCGCGGTATAGTCGGATGTCAGCTCGATCATCTTCTCGCACAAGCCGGTCAACTGCGCTGCGGCGGCGATCCTGGTGAGCAGGAAGGCGGGCGCCAGTGCGCGCCGATCCGACATCGAAATGAAGGAACCGGCCGATGCTTTGATGTCGAACGTCGCCGTCGCGATCGAACCGCCAGCCAGTGCCCGACGAGACTCCACCGCGAGCCCGTCAGCCCCGGCTTCAACCACCAGCAGCCCCGGCTTGCCGTCCAGTTCAGCGGGAAGGCAGAAATGCGTCGCCATATCGGCGAACTCAATGAACTCGCGCTTTGCCGAAACGGCGAGATCGTCTCCCGCCGCCCTCACCGGCGCGAAGCTGAGGTTGCGATCATCATCGGCCGTGCCCGTCTGCCAGCACAGCACCGGCCGCGCCGACCCAGCCACCAGATCAGCGATCAGGCGATCCCGCAACGCCCCTCCCGCGCAGCATTCCAGTGCGGCCAGCGACAGAACGGCAACGGCCGAATAGTTTCTGGTGATGCCATTGCGACCAAGCGCCCGATACAGTCCGACGAGCACCGGCGCAGGCAAGCCGGCGCCGCCATGCTCTTCCGACGCCAACAGGCCCAGCCAGCCCGCCTCGGCAATTTCGGTCCATTCCTCGGTCGCCCGGGCGGCAGCATCATCGCCGCCCGCTCGTGCGCTGCGCTTGCGAGCAAAGGCGTCCACACTGTCTCGCAGGGCATCGATCAGCTCAGGATCAGCCTTGGGTCCGGCCCCGAACACAGACTGCATCACATCCATCGACATTCACCGGCCGACAAATTTCGGCTTCCGCTTTTCCCGGAACGCCGCAATCGCTTCACGCAGATCCTCGCTGGTCATCGTCATCGCCTCATAGGCCATGCCAGCGTCCATCATCGAATGGGCGATACGCTTCAGCTCCATATTCGCCAGCGTCTTGGTTGTGCGGATCGCGAGCGGCGGCGATGCCGCGAGGCGGTCAGCAAACTCGTTCACCTTGGCGTCCAGTTCCTCAGCCGGAACCGCGAAGTTGATAAGGCCCATAGCCGCCGCTTCCGGCGCCTTGATGAGGTCACCCAGGAACAGATATTGCTTGGCACGCGCGAAGCCGATCAGCTGCGGCCAGATCACGGCGCCGCCGTCCCCAGCGGTCAGGCCGATCTTCGCATGAGGATCGCCAAAGCGCGCGGTGTCTACCGCGAAGATAATGTCGCAGAGCAGGGCCAGCGTGCAGCCGAGCCCGATCGCATCGCCATTGATGCGGCCGATGATCGGCTTCTGGCATTCAAGCAGCCCGAAGACGGCCTGTTTCGCCTCGCGAACCGCCGCATGCAGGATATGCGGATTTTCGTTCTGCTCCAGCAGCAGGTCGAAGTCGCCGCCCGCCGAAAACGCCTTGCCCGCACCAGTGAGGACAATCACATCGGACTCGGGATCCTCAGCCAAATCGACGAACAGCCGCGCAATCTCGCGATGCATGTCGCCGGACGCTGCATTCAGATGCTCAGGTCGGTTGAACGTCGCTGTCAATATCCGACCTCGCCGTTCGAAGAGTATGTTCTTGTATGAGTCGAAGTTCATTTGCCTCACCTGTTCCGAAATGGACAATCGCCCGTATCAATCCGCCGATGTCGCAGTAGCCTGTTTCGCGACTGCCCGCGCGTGTCGCCTGCCCGGCAATCATCACACCGTGCCAGCGTTCCTATTGACGCTCCTGTCAAACTGCAAGCGCGACGCTGCGGCAACTCGGGCTGCTGCAGCTGATCAACGCGACAATATCGTGATCGCGCAGTTTCCACCAGCGCCCAGCACATGACCCAGGGCGACCTTCGCGCCTTCCACCTGACGGGGACCGCAATTGCCGCGCAACTGATTGACCAGTTCCACGACCTGCCCCAGGTGCGAGGCCCCGATCGGTTCGCCCTTGCTGATCAGGCCGCCGCTCATGTTGACAGGTGTCTTGCCGCCGATCGCAACCTCGCCGCTGTCGATGAGCCGACCACCCTCGCCCACCGGGCAGAGCCCCAGCTCCTCATAAAGCTCAATCTCACAGAATGCGTCGGTATCCTGCACTTCGAAACAATCAATGTCTTCCACACCGATGCCGGCCGCTTCATACACACGCTGCGCCGTAACCTCGGTAGGGCCAAGATTGTCGATTGTGGCACTCATGCTTTCCGCCGGGCACCGGAAGTCGGACGAATAGCGCGAGATGGAGTGGCTGATGCCGGCAATGCGGATGCCCTTGGCTCCCAATTGGCGCATCTTCTTTTCCGACGCCACGACAACGGCCGCCGCACCGTCATTGGGCGCACAGATTTCCAGCAGGCGGATCGGGTCGCAGACCAGGGTCGAGCCCAGGATCTGCTCCATCGAAAATTCCTTCTGATACATCGCGTATGAATTGTGCACGCTGTTCTTGTGGTTCTTGAAGGCGACCTTCGCGATCTGGTCTTCGGTGGTGCCATATTCGTGCATGTGCCGCATCGCGCGCATCGCCCAGTAGCTCGGGTTCTGCGAAATGCCGAGCTCGACCTGCCAAGGGCTGTAGATCATGGAAGGGTCCATGAAGCCGCGCGGCATCTTCTCCGTACCGCAGACCAGCGCCAGATCGACATCACCCGATTTGATGGCAAGAACCGCCTGCCGCAAAGCCGCACCGCCGCTGGCGCACGCCGCCTCCACGTCGATGATCGAAATGTCCGTGCTGCCGAGCTTGCGCAGGATACGCGGGCCGGAGGTCGCCGGCAGGTACATGCGCGCCATGAAAGCGGATTGTATGTCGCGCCATTGAACGCCGGCGTCCTGGAGCGCCAGAGCCGCGGCTTCGGAGCCGATCTGCTCATAGCTTTTGTCGAAGCGGCCGAACGGGTGCATGCCGCCGCCGATGATGTAGACGTCGCTCACCGTCACTCTCCTACCGCGTCATAGGTAAAGGCGACGATTTCCTCGCCCTTTTCGTTGGTGCGAAGCACATAGGGATGGAATTTGAGCTGCATGCCGATCTGCAACTGCTCAGGATCGGTGCTGAGCGGCGCCATGACTCGAATGACGTCATCAATCTCGATCAGGCCGAGACCGAACGGCTTGAAGTCGGCCGGACCCTGATAGTTGCCGGGCGGCCTGTGCCGAACGATCGTGTAGGTGTAGAGTGTGCCGGCATCGCTGAGCACTACAGGCGACAGACTCTCATCGCCGCAGTTGGAACAGCTCGAAGTTGCGCCAAGGCTCGTCTCGCCGCAGGCGCCGCAGCGGCTCCCCGCCAGATGAACCTCGTCAAGCCGATCCAGCGGGCCGGCGAACAGCCCTTCCTTTATTGCAATCCGCTCTGCTGCCATCGACTCCGATCCAGTCCTGCCGAAAATAATGCTGGGCGCCAGATAAACCGCCTCGTCCGCGTGTGGCAACCGTTGGTTGACATATCCGTCAAATAACGCGGATCGGTGACGTTCCCGCCGCGTTGGATGCTTGACGACCCGGCGAGATTATGTGCCAAGGAAAGCCACTCACGTCGAGTCCCGGGAGCTCCTGAATGACCATCAGAATAGAAAAGCGCGATCAGGTCGCGATGGTGACGCTTGATCGCCCGGAAAAGAAGCACGCGATCACTACGGAGATGCGGCTTCAGCTCTACGAGGCTTTTGAAGATCTTGGCGAGGACAACAGCGTGCGCGCCGTGATCCTGACCGGAAGCGGCGACGATTTCTGTTCAGGGATGGATGTCGGCGAATTCGGTGAGTTCACCATGGCCGACCGCTTCGTGCGCACGATCAGGCTGCAACGCATCAGCCGCGCCATCTACCGTCTGAAAAAGCCGACCATCGCCGCCGTGCGTGGCGTATGCATGGGCGCGGGGTGGAGCTATGCCCTTTGCTGCGACTTCATCATCACCGCCGAAGACGCGCGCTTTGGCCAGGTGTTCAACCGCACCGCACTCGCCCCCGATGCCGGGTCCGCATGGCTGTTGAGCCAGCAAATCGGCGCCATGCGGGCCAAGGAGCTGTGCTATTCCGGCCGGATCGTCAACGGTCGGGAAGCGGCCGAGATGGGGCTAGCTCTGAAATGCCTGCCCGCCGACCAGGTGATGGACGAGGCACTGGCGATGGCGAAGCGCCTCGCCGAAGGACCGACCCTGGCGATGGCGATGGCGAAGCGTCAGTTCGAGATTGCCGCCACCACCAGCTTCGACACATTCCTGGAAGCGGAATTCGCTATGCCGCCGCTGATGCAGCAGACAGAGGACCATCAGGAAGGCGTGACGGCCTTCCGCGAGCGGCGCTCTGTGACCTTCCGCGGCACCTGAGCAAGCCCGCTCCTGCCCCATTTCACCCATCAATCCGAGGATGCAGCATGAACTTCGAAACGATCATCTTTGAAAAGGGCTCAGACGGTGTTGCGACGATCAGCCTCAATCGACCGGAGAGACTGAACGCCTTCAACCAGCAGATGCTGGATGACATGCGCACCGCATGGACGATCGTTCGCGAGGATGACGAGATCCGGGCGACCGTGATTCAGGCCGTGCCCGGCCGTGCCTTCTGTACCGGCGTGGACGTCGTTACGACGATCGACCTTTTCCCCAACGATCCCTTCCGCGAGCGCGACCCGGGCGAGGCGGTCGGTCCCAAGACGAACTTCGTCTGGAAGCCGGTCATCGCCGCAGTGCACGGCCTCTGCGCAGGCGGCGCCTTCTACTTCATCAACGAAGCAGACATCATCATCTGCTCGGAAGACGCCCAGTTCTTCGATCCCCATGTCAGCTTTGGCCTGGTGCCGGCCTGCGAACCGGTCGGCGCGTCGCACCGCATGCCCTATGGCGAGATTATGCGAATGATCCTGATGGGCAATGGCGAAAGGATTGGCGCTGAAACAGCGCTGCGGATCAATCTCGTCAGCGAAGTCGTGGAAAACGCCAAGCTGGCGGATCGGGCGCACGAGCTTGCCGCCCTTATCGCGAGCAGGCCCAGCACGGCGACGCAGGGAGCGGTCCGGGCCATGTGGGAATCGCTCGACCTGCCTTATTCGGCAGCACTACGCTGCTCCTACAAATATACGCAGGTCGGCAACCCGGTTTCGCGCCTGGATCGCTCGACGGCGAAAAAGGAACCCTTCACCGTTCGCTGAGAAGCCGAAACTGACCGGGCAAGCGCACGTGCGGCATCGCTGCCAAGGCGCTTGCCGCACTGGTTAGTTGACAGGAACGTCAATTTCATAAATAGCGGCGGCTGAATTACCTCAAAGGATAAGGCGGCAATGTTCGAGGAAAATGACGATCTCAATTTGTTTCGGGAGAGCGTCGCCAAGTTCCTGGACAAGCAATGCCCCGTCGAGAATATCGCGCGCTGGGAGGCGGAGGACACCATCCCGCGCAGCGTGCTGGCCGGGATGGCCGAACTTGGGATCCTTGGCCTCACGGTGCCCGAGGAATATGGCGGCCTTGGCACCAACGTCATGATGATGTGCGTGGTGATGGAAGATCTGGCTGCGCGCTGGAGCGGCCTGGCCAGCCTCTATAATATGAGCGTAGGCTATGGCAGCCTCAATCTGGTCTACAAGGGCACGGAGGAACAGAAGCAGCGTTTCCTTCCGGGCCTGCTGGCCGGCGAAACGCTTGTTGCCTATGGCCTGTCGGAACCGGAAGTCGGCGGCGACCTCGCCTCGGTCAAGACCCGCGCCGAACGGAAAGGCGACAAGGTCATCCTCAACGGCAGCAAACGTTGGATTTCCGGCGCCAACCTGGGCGACTATATGCTCGCGCTGGTACGCAGCGGCGATCCCGATCAGCGCTACCGCAATCTCTCGTTCGTGATCGTCCCGCTTGATGCGCCCGGCGTCAGCATCGCGCCGACGCGCTGCATGGGGCACCACGGCGTGCCCACGAACGACGTCAATCTGGACAATGTCGAAGTAGGTGCCGACATGATCCTGGGCGGTGACGAGGCATGGAACAGTGGCTGGTCGATGCTCGCCGGGCCCAGCCTCGAAATCGAAAAGCTGGCGCCCACCTTTATCGCGCTGGGCATTGCGAAGGCGGCGGTGGCAGAAGCGTGGCAGTACAGCCAGGAGCGCGTCCAGTTCGGCAAGGCCATCTGCGCGCACCAGGCCGTGCGCCACGTCTTGGCCGACGTGCAGACCAAGCTGAAGGCCGCGCGTCTGATGGCCTATGACGCGGCGTCGAAGGTACACGCGCAACAGCCATCTGCGGTCGACACCTGCATGGCGAAGCTGTTCGTGGCCGAGACGGCTAAGGAGATCGTGCTCGCCTGTCAGCAATATGTGATGGGCGCCTATGGCTATGCCGAAGGTTTCCAGATGGAACGCTATGTGCGCGACGTACTGGCCGTGCCGATCTACGGCGGCTCCTCCGCCATTCAGAAAAACAATATCGCAACGCTGATGAAGCTGCCGCGCTGACATAAGGATCAGCTTCGGAACTAACGCGGGCAGATTTCGCCAAGGATGCGGGCTGTAGAAATTCAGAATGCGGTCCTGCCGAAAGGAACACGGCAACCGGCTGAGAAAGGATCCAGATGGCTGAGGCATATATCATCGACGCGGCCCGCACCCCGCGCGGCGTTGGCAAAGCGGGCAAGGGCGGTCTGGCGCATCTTCACCCTCATCATCTGGCCGCTACGGTGCTGGCTGCGCTGCGGGATCGCAACAACCTGAAAACCGCCGATGTCGGCGACATCATCTGGTCGGTGACCCATCAGCGTCGAGAGCAGAGCTGCGATCTTGGCCGGATGGCCGCGCTGGCGGCCGGCTATGACATCGGCGTGTCGGGCGTGACCTTGGACCGCTTCTGCGGCGGCGGGATCACGGCGGTAGCATTGGCGGCCTCGCAGATCATGGCAGGGTTGGAAGACTGCATGATTGGCGGCGGGACCGAAATGATGTCACTGTCGACGCTGTTCAACAAGCGTGAGGCAGAGGCCGGCTGGCCCGTGCTCGGCATCGCGGCGGGGGACCTCGCCCTGCAGGAAATGCATCCTCAATGCGGCCAGGGTGTGTCGGCCGACGCGATTGCCACGATGGAAGGTTTCACCCGCGAGGAATTGGACCAAGCTGCCTATGTCAGCCAGCAGCGCGCTGCCCGGGCTATGGCCGAGGGACGCTTCGACCGGTCGATCGTCCCCGTGCTCAATCCCGACGGCGGCGTGGCGCTCGATCGTGACGAAAATCCGCGCCCTGACACGACGCTGGAAAGCCTGGCAGGCCTGAAGCCGGCTTTCGAACAGCTTGCCGATTCCCCAATCGGCTTGATCGTCGAGACCCACCGCCAGGCCATCAACCGGCGCTATCCTGACCTTGATATCAAGCACTTTCACCATGCCGGCAATTCGTCCGGCGTCGTAGATGGCGCCGCGGGCGTTCTGCTGGCGTCGAGTAACTATGCCGAGCGGATGGGCTGGAAGCCGCGTGCGCGGATTGTCGCGATGACCAATGCGGGCGACGACCCCACCCTGATGTTGAACGCTCCCGTCCCGGCCGCCAGGAAGGTTCTGGCAAAAGCTGGTCTGAGCAAGGATGATATCGACCTTTGGGAGATCAACGAAGCCTTCGCCGCAGTTTCCGAAAAATTCATCCGGGACCTCGAACTCGATCGTGAGAAGGTCAACGTCAACGGTGGCGCGATCGCGCTGGGTCATCCGATCGGGGCCACCGGCGCGATGCTGATCGGAACGCTGGTCGATGAACTGGAACGATCCGGCAAGCGGCTAGGCCTCGTCACCATGTGCGCTTCAGGCGGCATGGCACCCGCGATGATCGTCGAGCGCGTCTGAAGCGGCTCTGAGCCGGCACGGTTAAACTGGTCTTGAAGTCAGGCGGAAGCATCTGACTCCGGCGCGCCCCAGTTCCTCGATCAGCAGCCCTGCAATGATCAGTCGCGGATCGACGCGGCGATCATACTTGAAAGATTGTCCAGCACCTGCTTCCGGGTGAAGGGCGCTTTGACGATCCACCAGTGATACCAGAAACGGTCAAGCAACGACATGATCGCGATACTTCTGATCAGCAGGTCGTCCTCGCTCCTCGCAATGCCAAGGTCCTGCAGTGACCTTGCGAGAATCTTCGCGCCTCTGAGCGATCCGCGCATGCCCGGCTGCCGCAGTTCTGGGTCCTGCAACGCCGCCTGCTGCCACATCAGCAGATAGCCGCCATTCTGTTCAAGGAACTTGAAATATTTGGCTACCCAGGCGCGGATGCCGGGAAGAAGATTATCCCGATCGATCGTCGCGAACTGCTCGAACAGTTGCCAGCTCGCGAGCCGGCAGTCATGGCCGGCGACCATCATGATTTCACGCTTGGAGGAGAAATAGGTGTAAAAGGATGCCCTGGAAACCTCTGCCGCGTCGGCAATGTTCTCAATCGTCGTCGCCACATAACCACGCTGCAGAAACAGCGCCATAGCGGTTTCGATAAGATGCTTCTTCGTCTTGAGCGCGCGAGACCGCAAGGGCGCCTGGGCAGACCTGTGCAACGGCACAGCGCCGGTTTTGGTCGCACCTTCGCCGCTTTTGGCCGAAGCCTCCGATTCTCTTGCGGCTTTTTTCGCTGCGGTGGTCACAGTTATGCCTCTGAATGCCCTGCTGCCTGGTAGGCATAGTGACAACGAAACATCACTGTCAATCCAGCCTCCATCGGCTGGTCAGAACTGCCGTTCTGGTACGTTGACCGTAAGCCCTTCGACGTCGGGGGAAACGATGACCTGGCAAGACAGCCGGCTATTGGGTTGTGGGTCGATTGCGTTTTCCAGCATCGCCACTTCATCCTCGCTGGCTGGTTCCAGCCGATCCTGCCAGTCCTCGGGGATGTAAACATGACAGGTAGCGCAGGAAAGAAAGCCGCCGCAATCAGCGGTGATGCCGGGGACGCCATTTTCTTGCGCTGCGCGCATCACTGACTCACCGTCTGTGGCGTCCACGACGAATTCACGCTGGTCATGCTGAATAAAACGAATTTTGGTCACAAATCCTCCGTGAGGCCGCGCGTGAGACCCCGTTAGCTGCAGCCATAACTGTCACAACGCCCTTGTTGCGAGCGCCCGTAGCGGAACTTCCAGAGCCTGTCGAGAAGACCAGATACCATCAGCGGCAGAGCTCCTGGGCCGTCCGCCGAACATCTTAATCTGGCATCGGCGCACGGGCGCGAGGTTCGATCAGGTCCACATTGACGTCGCGCGGAAGCGCCATCACGGCAAGCAGCGCCTTCGCCATCGATCCGGCCGAAGCCCGCGCACCTGAGAATGCCATACAACCCGAACGCAGCCCCTCCGTCATGAAGCTGCGGGTCTGCTCCTCTGTCCAGCCTTCTGATATCGAACCGGTATCAACCGCGCCCGACCGCAAGACGGTTACTCGCGTCCCCTGAGCCCGCAATTCCTCGCGGAGCCCCATCGCCAGACCTTCGATCGCTGACTTCGACGATAAGTAGAGGGTCAGAAAAGGAAACGGCATCCTGACCGATTCAGACGATATGAAGATGATGTCCCCGCCCCCCACTGCGCGCAGGTGAGGGATCGCCGCGCGGGTCGCATAGATGCTCCCGAACAGGTTCGCCGCATATTGGCCCTGGATCTGCTCGTCGGTCGCAGCTTCGACCTTCGCGAGATAAACGCCAGCTGCATTGTTGATAAGGCCGTCCAGCCGGCCAAAATGCCGCGCGCCCTCATCAATCGCCCGCGTTACAGCCGGAGCGTCCGATATATCGCAGCCGATAGTAAGCACATTGCTGCCAAGTTCCGCAGCCAGGCTGTCCAGCGCGTCAGATTGCCGCGCCAGCGCCACGACTTTCGCGCCCTCGGACGCCAGCAGGGTGGCAAAGGCCCTGCCCATCCCGCGCGAAGCGCCGGTTATCGCAATGACTTGTCCCTGCATCTGGTCTGACATTCACGGATCCCTCGAAATTCTTACAAGAAAGGCCCCCGCATGAGCCGTGCCCATGCGGGGGCCTGCCCATGCCCTACTCGGCCGCCGCAACAGCCTGTGCTTGCAGCGCGGCGATGTCGATCGCGCCTGTAGTGACGCCGCCGAAGAAGCCGAAGTCCACCGGCAGGCACACCCCGCTGATGAAGGATGCGGCGTCCGAATTGAGCAGGATCAGTGCGTTCGCCTGCTCCTGCGCGGTGGCGCGGCGATTTACGGGCACGGTAAAGAGATCCAGCACGCTGGCGCTGACAACCTGTTCGAATGCGTCCATCATCGGAGTCTGCGTGGGGCTTGGCATGGTCGCGTTCATACGAATGCCCTTGGGCGCAAGCTCGACAGCCGTGACGCAGGTCCAGGCGTTGATCAGCTCCTTCGAAAAGCCGTAATAATCGCCCATTGCCTCGGCATTGTTCGCCGCCCATTCCAGCAACTCGGCCTTTTGGCGCATGGCTATGACGGGCCGCAGCACTTCCATGCGCTGAAGGAATCCCATGCCACCGAGTGACGAAATGGTGCCAATCGCGCCGCCCTTGCGGATGCGCGGCAGCCACTGTTCCGTCCAGTGACGCACGCCAAGGAAATTGACCGACAGCACATCCTCGACCGAGAAGGTCTGCGGCAGGCCAGCACAGTTGAACAGTGCGTCGATCTCTCCGCCAATCGATTTGACGACGGCATCGATAGAAGACCAGTCCTTAAGATCGACTCGCGTGAACGAAGCGAGATCGTAACCGGGCTCCTTGATATCGGCGCCGTGCACTTCGGCACCCAGCTTCACCAGCTCGCGCGCGCAGGCTTCGCCCATGCCCGAAAAGCAACCGACTATTGCAACTCTCTTGCCCTCATATGAAAACAGGCTAGCCATTTGCATCCTCCACTTCCCTTCAGGGGAAAACTTGATAGAGGCGAGACCCTGAGCAGCGAATTGGCGTATCGTCAAGTCACCCCCGCCCAAGCCCGATATCTCGATGCCCGGCTCCTGCTCTTGCGCTATTTCTGCCGCGCCCTGGAATCTTCCGCGCCCCTCGGCTACGCTCATGACAATCCCGAGGATTGACATGCAGGAGCGGTGCTGTCGCCGCATGTCCGCCGAAAAAAGAACGAAAGAGAGTGCCGGATGTCACGAAAGACCAAAGTGGGAATCATCAGCGCCGCATGGGGCGTGCAGGCACATCTGCCCGCCTGGCGCAGCCTGGAAGATGTGGAGGCGCCCGCTATCTGTACCTCGAGGCAGGCAACGGCCGACTCGGCGGCCGCTACTCATGGCTTTGAGCGCGCCTATGGCGACTTTCGCGCAATGGCCAAGGATGCCGATTTAGACATCATCGATGTCGGGACACGCCCCCGACTGCGGCTCGAAATGGTAAGCGCCGCGCTGGAGCAAAGGAAGAATGTCTATGTCGGCATTCCTTTCGCGACGAACGCGGCAGAGGCCGCGCGCATGGTGGAGATGCAGGAAAAGGCCGGCGTCATCGGCGCTGTGGATGCCTTCATCCAGGCAACGCCGGCGGCAGAGCGCATGAAGGAGATGATCGAGGAAGGCTATCTTGGCAAATTGAGCGGTGTCCATTGCACCTTCCATCTCCAGCTGTTCACGGAGGCGGTGGTGAACGTGCCCGGATATGAGTGGTTCGCCGATGCCAGCCAAGGGGCATCCGTGCTCAAGAACCTTGGCAGTCATGCCTTCCACGCCATCGTTTCCATGTTCGGACCGGTGCGCGAGGTGGTGGGTAGCGGGACGCGTCATCTGGACCGCTGGATAATGCCCGACGGCGAAACCGTGCTCTATCCCGAAGTGGACGACAATGCCGTTTCCCTCTTCCGACTGAACGGCGGCGTGACCGGCCAGCTGAGCCTTTGCTGGAACGCATCTGACGGCACCGGCTTCACACTGGAAGCCTGGGGTAGCAAAGGGCGGCTGGTACTGCGATCACCGGGCTTTCCTCAATCCTATGACACCCGGCTTAGCGCGGGCGAAGTGGGCGGCCTGTTCGACTTCAAGGAAGCGCCGGTAGAAATCCCGGAACGGTTGCGGCGTGTTCGAGGTTCGCATCTGCGTGGTGAGGATGAGATCATGGCCGTCTTTCCGATGGCGAGCATCTTCAGGGGCATGGTAGACGCCATCGCCAAGGGCGGGCAAGCGCAGCCGAGCTTCCGGCAGGCGCTGCATGTTCAAAGGATCATCGACGCGGTGGAACAATCCTACCAGACGCGTTCATGGGTAGAAGTCGACTGAACCGCGAGGGTTCATCTCTTCGCGAGGCAGACTTTTGGGTAGCCGATGCGGGGAGTTCTTCCTTGCATAGCCGGACCCGCCCTGTTAATCGTTGACAGTGCGTCAAGTCCGCACAAGGAGCCGCCACGAGAGGAAGGGCAGAAGCTTTATGCTTTCCTTGCGCTCACAAGTGACGAGGCTACGAAGTCAAAAGAAATTCTATATTCACCGGCAGGCGCAAATCCAAAAAGCCGGAAGAATGGCACAGTAGAGGGTTACCATGACTGCTCAATTGAAAGTAGAACTCGATCCTATCGAGGTTCCGGATCGGCCGTCGCATGTTCCCGCGGAACTGGTTCGCGACATTCGCTGGGCGACCGGAGATATTCCGGTCACCTATGATGAGCCGTACAAGGAGACCGCCGCGCTGTTCAAAGACGGCGTACCGCTGCTGATGTGGACCCCTAACATTGTCGCGGGACAGCCGGGCGTGGGCGCTTGGGTAGTGACCCATTATGAAGACATTGCGCGCGTCTATCAGGATGCCGAGCTGTTTTCAACCGAGGGCGCCGCCGCCTTTCAGCGCCTTGTCGGCGAAACCTGGCCCAACATTCCGCTGGGTGTGGATCCGCCGGATCACATGAAATATCGCGCTCTGCTCAACCCGTTTTTTTCGCCCAAGGCAATCGATGCCCTGGAAAAGGAGATCTACAAGAGCGCCAACGCGCTGATCGATCCGCTACTTGAGCAGGGACATACGGATTTCGCCTATGACTTCGCCCGCGTCTACCCAGTGCGCGTCTTCATGGACCTGATGGGTTTCCCGAAATCCATGTTTGACCAGTTCCTGCAATGGGAACATGCGATCATCCATCACCATGGGGATTTTGAGAATTCGACCAAGGCGATGCGAGGCATTCTCGCCTATCTGCGCGCCTTCATCGCGGAGCAGAAGCGGGAGCCGAACGGGGGCTTGGTCGGCAAGATCGTCAAGGGTCAGGTCGGCGGACGACCGATCACCGATGACGAGATCCTCGGCACGGTGTTTTTCCTCTGGCTCGGCGGACTCGACACGGTCGCTTCGTCCTTGGGCCTCATTTTCCGTCGACTGGCGCTCAATCCGGAGATGCAGCAGAAACTGCGCGACAATCCGGACATGATCCCCGAAGCGATTGAAGAGTTCCTGCGCGTGCATCCGCTCGTCAACTCGCAGCGCCTCGTCAAACGTGACTTCGAACTACATGGCCAGACGATCAAGGCGAACGACTGGATCGTCTGCCTGTGCACCGCAGGAAATTTCGATCCTTCAGAATTCGAAAACCCACGGGAAGTCGTACTCGACCGCCAGCCCAACCGGCACTTCACTCTTGCCGGCGGCCCCCACCGCTGCCTGGGTTCGCACCTCGCGCGTCGCGAACTGCGCATCGCCATCAATGAATGGTTCCGACGCGTGCCGCCGTTCCGACTGGCGGAGGATGACAGTCGGCTGGTCTATCCGGGCCTGCAGGCTGCCAAGAGCGTGAAGATCACCTGGTGATTTCGCTCGGGTCCGCCAGGCAACCGGTCCGCGTCGGGGCGGGTCGGCCGCCTGGATGGCGCAACAGGCGGCAACGGCATCGCGCCTGACCCGGCCGCGACAGCGTTTCGGGTTCAGGCGGGTATCTGGTTGAACGGAATGCCCTTGTCGGGCCGATGGTCCTGGGGCAGTCCCAATATCTTCTCTGCAATTGTGTTGAGCAGCATCTCGTCCGCCCCGCCTGCGATGCGGCCGGTGGGGGCGGCAATCCAGCTGGTCGTCCAGTCTTCGGTAAAGAGCCCATCGGGATCGAACGAAACACCCTTTTCGCCCTGAAGATCGATCGCAAACTCTGACAATTTCTGCCGGCTGCGTACCGAAAACAGCTTGTTGAGCGCACCCTCCGGGCCCGGCTCCTTACCCGCCTGCATCGACAGCATGGCGCGGGTCGTGATGGAATCCAGCCCAGCCCGCATCGCATGGTTGCGCGCGACCGCTGAACGGACGCGGCCATCCTGCAGCGCGGGCTTGCCATTGATTTCCAGCCCTCTGGCCAGTTCGACGAGATTATCCAGGCTGGGACCAAAACCATTGCTGTCGGTCGCGGCATAGCGTTCGATCATCAGCGTCGCCATCGCCACGCCAAAGCCGCCGCCGACCGGACTCATCCGCTGTGCATCCTCCAGCCGGACGTCGTCCAGGAACACCTCGTTCACATCATGGCCGCCCTCCGCCAGCTTGATCGGCCGGACCTTGACGCCCGGAGCGTGCATGTTGACCCAGAAATAGGTCAGGCCCTTATGCTTGGGAACGGTCGGGTCGGTGCGCGCGACCATGATGCCGTAATCGGCATATTGCGCCCAGCTGGTCCACAGCTTCTGGCCGTTGACCTTCCAGCCGTCGCCGTCCGGCTCTGCGCGGGTGCGCAGCCCGGCGAGATCAGAACCGCCCGCGGGTTCGGAGAAGAGCTGGCACCAGATTTCTTCGCCACGCAGCGCCTTGACCACCCGTTCCCTCACCCATTCGCGGTCCTCGACGAAACGAATGATGATGGGGACAGGCATTCCCAGTGAAATACTGAAATAGACGATCGGCATGCCGAAGCCCATTTCCTCAATGTCAAAGATAAGCTTTTCAACATGGGACAGGCCCCGACCGCCAAATTCGACGGGCAGATGAATACCGCCATATCCCGCATCATAGCGCTTCGCCAGGTAGCGGCGACCAAGAGCAAGATCCTGCTCCTCGCTCAGGCCCCGGCGGGCCTCCTTGCCGAACTCGCTGGCCATGGATTGCAACCAGGCCCGGGCCGCAGCACGATAGCTGTCATAGTCGCTCATGCCGCAACTCCCGTCATCTGCTCGACCAGCAGATCCTCCCAAAACATCAGATTTCCCTGCTCGATCGCAAGGCTGCGCGCCCGGCGCATGTGGAGGTGAAGCCCCTGCTCCCATGTCACGCCGATACCGCCATGGATCTGCGTGCAATCCCGTGCAGCCGTATCATACGCCTCCGTGGCGGCAATCCGAGCATCGGCAGCCGCCAGCAAGTAATTCTCCCGCCCCTCGCTGGCCGCGGCATGGATGCAGTTGGCGCGGGCCAGTTCCACTAACCCATAAAGCTCGGCGATCTTGTGCTTGATCGATTGAAAAGCGCCGATCGGCTGGCCGAAAGCCCTGCGCGTCAGAGCATAGTCGCGCGCCATCATCAGCAGCTCTTCCGCGCCGCCCAATTGTTCATGCGCACTGACCACCGCCATCGCGGCCAGCGTTTCCAGAGCGATCTGCCGCGCCGTGCCATCCGCTACCAGTCGCGCCGGAGTGCCGTCGAAAACCAGATCGGCATAGAGCCGTGAATTGTCGAAGCTGTTGACCGGATTGCGAGCCGCCTGCGACAGGTCCACCAGGAACAGTGCGGGCTCTTCGCCATGCTGCGCCCACACCAGCGCAACATCGGCGCGCAACCCACCGACGACCGCATTTTTGGTACCCGTCAGCATGCCATTTTCAAAGCGCACGCTGGACGCCGATGGCAGCGGCGCGGACGCATCGGCCAAAGCGACGGTCGCGATCTTTTCGCCGCTTGCCAGCTGCGGCAGCCATTCTTCCTTCAGGCTTTCGTCGGTTCCATGCAACAGCCCGCGCGCGGCCCCGTAGCCGACCGTCAGGAATGGCGCGCCGGCCGTATGAGCGCCGGTCGCCTGCGCCACCAGCCCCAGTTCAATCAGGCGAAGGCCAAGCCCGCCATGCTCTTCGGGGATGGCAAGGGCCGTCCAACCCTGCTCGATGGCCGTTTGCCAGAACGGCTCGTCATAATGACCGACCTGTTCGAGCAGTTTCAGGAGCCGGTCCTTGTTCATGCGCGCATCAAGAACGCGGCGCGACTCCGTGGCGATCGCCATATGGCCATCATCGTAGAGAAAAGACATTTATGTCACCTGCGAAGATTGAATTATGGCTTGTCACACGACCTGACCGCTAGCGGTTCAGCCGAGGGTTCGAGCTGCGCTCATTCTCCTCGCAGGATCAAACTGGAAACCGGCAGTGATGCCGGCCCGCCCGATACCAAAGCGAACTCGGCATCGGCAACCTGGTTGATCGCCGTGCCGCGCACCTGTTCGACGGCTTCAACGATGTGGGTCATTCCCACGATATACCCCTCGCTCAGATTGCCGCCATGGGTATTGACGGGAACACCCCCGTTCACGCCGCCGCGCGTCTGGGCATCGTAGCGAAGCTTACCGGACAGTACGTAGTCATTGCCTTCGCCGCGCTCGCAAAAGCCGTAATCTTCCAGCTGCATGAGAACCATTGCCGAAAAATGGTCATACAGCAGCGCCACATCCATATCCTTGGCCGACAGGCCCGATTGTGCCCACACCCTGTCGGCGGTGAACTCATGGCCTGAACTGGCGAAGTGCGGATCGGGCATTCCCATCCAGCCGAACGCCCTGCCCCATTCGCGCTGGCCGCCATGAGCACAGGCGTGGACCAGAGCCGGCTTGTGCCGGCAGTCTTTCGCGCGGTCCGTCGTGGTCGTGATTACCGCTACCGCGCCATCGTTTTCCAGGCAGAAGTCAAGCCGGCGGAGCGGATCGGCCAGCATGGGCGAAGCCTCATATTCCTCTTTGGTCAGTGGGGCTTTCCGGATGGCCTTTGGCCGGTTGGCGGTATTCGCGCGCGTAGCTATCACCACTTCCCCGAACGCATCCTGGGTAGTGCCGTACAGGTGCATGTGGCGACGGGCGAGCACGCTGACCAGATGCCCCGGACCGACGAGGCCGGAAGGCTGGAGAAAACTGTTCTCCGCTGTCGGAGCCATAGCGCCGAACACCGTTCCCAGCCGGGCGTCGGGCAGCTGCTGCAATGCCATGACAGTGACGGCATATTTGCAGTCTTCGTTCATCAATCCCGCCGTGGCGAGGCCGATGGCCCCCGGACAACCGCCGCCCCCGGAAGTCAGGGTGGTTGAGAAGGAGACATTCGGCATGCCGAGAGTTTCCATCAGCGAACCGGTGTCAAACTTGTCCAGATAGCCGGCGCCTGCCGTGGAATAATAGGCGAAGCCGTCTATGTCCTTTACCGAAATCCCCGCATCGACACAGGCTTTGAAGATGGCCTCACCAGCCATTTCATTGATCGTGCGCGGCCAGCTGAGGCCCCGGCGGTAATATTCGGTAGCACCAACCCCGACTATCGCTGTCTTATCCCGGTTGACCCAGACCACCTGCTCCGTCTCCTTTTACAGCCGCGATTGCGATTTCTCGTCAAATGCTCATCACCCAGCGGCCCGACGGGCCGTTCCCGTTGCACCGGGGTTTCACCCTCTCTTCTGCGCAGCCTGGAAGGCGGAACGCTGTTTAAAGCGGGTCCGACAGCCGTGCAGGACAGGGGGAAGCTTGTCCATATCCCCCGTGCTTTCGACTAGAAGGAAATTATAGGATAGGACAATGTCGCAATGGTGAACCGGTTGCCGACGAGCCAGTCTCTATGCTCCAGCGCCTTGGCGACCAGATGGGTGTTTTCGACGAACTTATCCCGGTAGTCGCACGTCACGGCGGGCTGGCGTCCATCGGGCAGATTGGTCCCATAGCACAATGCGGTCGAAGCGGCGTAGATTAGTGACGCTTCTCCTTAGCTCAGGTGATAGATCACAATCCGTCGCGGCCCCCGCGTCCAGCAAGCTCGTGACCGAAGCTGCTGAACAGGGCGCAACAGACTCAACCAGGTTGAGCAAGGCCCCTCCGTTCGGGGGCGGCATCTCAAAATGAAAATGCTTCAGGTGCGTTGAGTAACCCTGACCCGGTGCAGCCACGCCAGGAAAATGGCTGGGAGAAAACCAGGGCCTCTCCCCATCGGGAAAAGCCCTGGTTTCGTGGTCGCTGATGCAGTTCTCCCGATCAGACGTCGGGAAAGAGCAGCTTATTGTTATCGACGAAGAAGCGCTGGTCGTATCCGGCAGGCAGCTTCTCGAGATGCTTGCGGAACTTGCCGATGGGATCGCGGCTGCCTTCGAGATGGGGATAGTCGGTGCTGAACACCCACACATCCTCAAGTCCATAGCGGTCGATGATCTGGGGCAAATTCTCGTGCCAGAAGGGCGTGACACGCACGTTGCGCTTCAGGAACTCGCTCGGCTTCATCTCGTAGGTGACGCCGACCTTCGCCATGAAATCGGTCCAGCTGTCCATCCGCTCGGCCGCGGCGCCAACCCATTCTGCGCTTAGTTCGATGATGCCAAAGCGCAGGCGCGGGAAGCGCTCGAACACCTTGCCCATGACCATCGTCTGGAGAAACACCTCCGGCCCGACGTGCGCGACGAGCATGAAATAGGGGCTGATCGCCTCCTCGCCGCCGCCCCGCTCGGCCGGCGTGCGGCGCAGCGTTTCCGAATTTCCCCAGCCAAATTCCGGGAACATGTTGTCGCCCGCATTGCGGCACGACAGAAGTCCCGACGCGCCTAGGTGCAGCGTGGCGGGCACATTGGCCTCTTGCAGCCGCGCCCAGAACGGGTCCCACGTCGAATGCGACGGCGACACGCCAGCAGGCGGCGCGTTGCAAGGCAGTGTCACGGCCAACGCTCCGGCCTTGATAACCCGGTCCAGCTCCGTGATCGCCCAGTCGACATTGGTCATGTTGATCTGCGCGACGGCCCGTGCACGCTTGCCCGCATTGCGGGTCCAGTCGAGCGCAAAGTCGTTGTAGACCCGGCACGCGCGACGCGCAGCATCCGAATCGATCCGCATTTCGGCAGAGCCCGTGTTCGGGAACGCCAGCTGAGCCTTGACCCCCATCATATCGAGCGCTTCCTTGCGCTCAAAGGCGTCATAGGCGCCAAGCGCACTCAGCCCCTTGGTCGACCAAAGCTCTTCCCGGTTTTTCGCGCGGCTCTCCGAAAATTCCTTGGACTCAACCTGGCGCTTGTAAAAATCCTGCGCCAGAGCCCCGCCCATCTCCCGCCCAAACTCCGCCAGAGCGTCGGGCTCCATATACACGTGCCCATCTGCGTCGAGCAGATCGCCACGAAACTTGTCGGCCACGTCCGTGCTCATAACCTATCTCCAAAAGAGCATCACACCCGCATCTTCGGAAACTTGACACACTTGTCAAGTAAGATCTGACAATCCGTCCGCTTTACTGCCGGGTTCGCGGTAACGGAGAGGCGTCTTCCTGCTTCCTCCCGAATTGGGCACGCTGCCATAATCTGCCGGCGGCGACATGACGAACCTCGCTCTTCAAAGCCCGTAGACGCTACCTTGAGCATTTATAGCACAGGTGGTTAGTCGTGTCGAAGCCCGACCGCCACTCCCGATCCGGTGGTCCGGATATACCTTCGAGGGCTTTCGTTCGCCCCGGCAGGCGTGTTGCTCGAGTCGGACACCTCAATCATCCTTTGGAAAGGAATTGGCCGGCGGCCATTCGCGTATCCGTCATAGAGCATCGCTGTGCGCACATGTTTAGCGCTTCGACAAGCGGCAATAAAATGCGATAAAGTAGGTCGGTCTAGGTTGCCAACCTCACAAAAGCCGCATAAAGATGACGAACAATCAATTTCTGGAAACCGTCTTCCGGGCAGTGGAGAGATGATCATGAATATGAACGATATGGTGATCTGCAGCGTCGACGATCACGCGATCGAGCCGCCGGAAGCCTATTTGCCGCACTACACTGCAGATAAAAAGGACGAAGCACCCCGCGTCATCGACAAGGATGGCAAGGATGTATGGATCTGGAACGATACCATCTATCCCACCATCGGTCTGAACGCCGTGGTCGGCCGGCCCCGTTCGGAATATGGCATGGAGCCGGATCGCTTCAACCAGATGCGCCAGGGCTGCCACGACCCCAAGGCGCGTATCGATGACATGAATGTCAACGGGCTGCTGGCTTCGCTGAACTTCAACACAATGTCGGGCTTCGCTGGACAGGCTTGGATTCAAGCCGCCCTGGCTGGCGAAAAGGAAAAAGCGCTTCGCGCCGTGCGCGCCACCAACGACTGGCATGTCCTGGATTGGTGCGCAGCTGGACCGGGCCGATTCATCCCCATGATCCAACTCCCGCTGTGGGACATGGATGAGACGCTTGCGGAGATGAAGCGCTGGTACGCCCATGGCGTTCACGCGATCGGCTTCCCCGACAATCCAGCCGCGTACAAGCTCCCGAGCGTTCATAATGACTATTGGGAACCGCTCTGGAAGGCGGCGTGTGATTACAAGATGGTGCTGAACTGCCACATCGGTACCGGCTCACAGGCGGCTCACGCGTCCGATGAGTCGCCCATCGACGCCTGGATCACGACGATGCCGATCTCCATCGCCAACTCGGCGGCGGATTGGCTCTTCGCCAAGTTCTGGAAACGGTATCCCGATCTGCGCATGGCGCTTTCCGAAGGCGGCATCGGCTGGGTGCCCTATCTGCTCGAGCGCGCTGACTATACCTACGAGCATCATCACGAGTGGACGTTCAGCGACTTTGGCCAGGAACGCCCGTCGGATGTCTTCAAGCGGCACATCATCACCTGCTTCATCGAGGATCAGTTTGGGCTCAAGAACCTCGACTACATGAACAGCGACATGATCTGCTATGAAGCCGATTATCCGCACTCCGATACCCAGTGGCCAAACTGCCCTGAATATGTCTGGGCTGGCGTCCAGCACCTGCCGGATGCCGTGATCGACGCGCTCACCCATAAAAATGTGATGCGCGAATATAATTTCGATCCCTTTAGCATCCTGGGCGGGCGGGAAAACTGCACGGTCGGCCACCTGCGCGAACTCGGCAAAGACGTGGACGTTTCGCCGCGCGCCAACTTGGGCGGCCTGAAGACCGAGAGCATGGATCTCGTCGGGCAGGCCCGCCGTCCTGTGACTTCGGGCGAAATCAGGAAGATGTTCGAGTCGGCCTGATCCAGGCCTCCTTCGCCTTCTGGGTGAGCGACATGAAAAGAGGAGGGGTCGATTTTTCGGCCCCTCTTTTTTGCGGCAATCGGGAGTATGTCCGCGGCGATGCCGTCGCATCGAACAGACATCCAAAGCAGGCACCTTTTTCTTGCAGTTGACGGCACACCGCTGCACCATGGGACCGTCCATGACGCAGCCCCCTTGGGCTGGCGTATCGCCAGTGAAATCGAAGGAAGTCTCGATGACCTACGGCCTTGCCCGCGCCCTGCCGGGCGATCAGATCACCATCACGACCAATCCTGATACTGAGCCTTTCTGGCTAGCTGCCAAGGAGCACAGGCTGACCGCCTGCCAATGCGCGAATTGCGGTCATTTCCGCATGCCGCCTACGCCTTTCTGCCCGCAATGCCAAAGCAGCGAGAAGAACTGGCCAGATTTGCCGGGCACGGGAACGATTTTCAGCTTTGCCATCTGTTCGACCAATCCTGAAACGGGCGAACCCTATGTCTATGTTCCGGTTGTTGTTTCGCTCGATGGGACCGACGATGCGCGGCTGGTGAGCAATCTGGCCGGCATCGATGCGGAGGACGTCGAAATCGGCATGAAGGTCATTGTCGACTGGAATCCGATCCAGCAAGGCTGGACTCTACCTATTTTCAGGCCGGTCCCGGCGGAGTAAATTCTGCTCAATTTGCAACTGCGCATCTGCCATTATCGGGCAGTCCGGGTTCCGGCCAATCCGGACCGATGGCAACCAATCGGATGGAGACGTGATGCTGGACGATTTTGACGGGCTGTTGAACTGGCCCGCCTTGCAGGAATGGATAAACGCGCAAACCGACATTCCCGGAAAGGGCGATGTCCGTTCCGTCCGCAAACTCACTGGCGGTTCACAAAACAATTTGTTCGTAATGGAACGAGATGGTGGAAGCTTCGTCCTGCGCCGCCCTCCCCGCAATCCGCGTAAGAATAGCAATGCGACCATGCTTCGCGAGGCGCGACTGCTGGGCGCGCTTAAGGATAGCGAAGTTCCTCATGCCCGTCTCTATGCGTCCTGCGCGGACGAAGCGGTCATCGGCACAGCATTCTATGTTATGGCTCCGCTCGAAGGCTTCTCGCCGCTTGGTCTCCTTCCGGGCCAATATGGCACAGATCCGTCATGGCGCGCGGCCATGGCGCGCGAATATGTGAAGGCTGGCGTCGCGCTGGGCGCTGTCGACTATATCAGCCAGGGGCTCGAGGAATATGGCAAGGCGGCGGATTGGCACGGGCGGCAGGTCGATCGTTGGCGCGGGCAGTTGGACAGCTATGCTGAAATACAGGGGTATGATGGGCATAGCCTTCCGCACATCGATGAAATCGCGCGCTGGCTGTCGGACAATGTGCCGACCGGCGGGAAAATCGGCATCATCCACGGTGACTTTCAGTTCCCCAACGTCATGTTTTATCTCAATCGACCCGCCATTTCCGGCCTGATCGACTGGGAACTGTCCACGTTGGGCGACCCGTTGCTCGACCTCGGCTGGATGCTTTCCAGCTGGTGCGAAGCGGGCGATCCTGAAGGGAAAGAACCCGTCTGTACGCCTTGGGACGGCTTCCCAAGTCGCCGCGAGCTGGTCAGCCTCTATGGGGAACTGTCGGGCCGCGACGTGTCGCCGATGCCATGGTACATGGTGCTTGCCTGCTTCAAGCTGGCGTCGATCCAGGAAGGCACCTTCGCGCGCTCCTGTGCCGGGCTGGTCCCTGTGGAACTGGGCAATATGCTCCACCGTTACGCGCTCTGGCTACTCGAAAAGGCGCGGCAGGTCATGGCGACGGGGGACGTCTAAGTCTTCGCGCAAGGCCGCATGGCGTCACGCGATGGCGAGATCGCCGCGGATGTAAATCTGTCGACAGCCGGCTGCTGCTTATCGGCGCTATGGACTGGCTTCCGGATGTTAACTCCCGAGCGTTCAAGCAGCGCCAGTCTCGCATGATGCAGGGTCTCACCCGGCCAAATTTGGAGAAGGCGAACGTAAGGCAGCCATTGCCGAGTTGCAAACGGCGACGAAAAAGCGATAAATCCTGTTGGATCAGTAAGCCGATCAGGATCGAGGAAGGAACATCGTGATCCACGTCATCGATGTCGCCCCGATCCAGCAGCTGCTCTCGAGCACCTCTACGATGCATGTCGGGTTCGTCGTACCGGACCTCGATGTTGCGATGGAACAATATGGGCGCTTGTTTGGCTGGAAATGGACCAACACGGTGCGCGTGCGCCATGAGATGGAGGGCCCCCGCGCAGCGGAAGAGGAATTATACATCGCTTTTGCGGCGGGCTCTCCGATCGTCGAACTGATCGAAGATCGGCCCGGCAGCATCTGGTCCTCAGTGGGCGGGCCGCTCCATCATCTGGGGTGCTGGGTGACCGACCTGGAAGAAGCGGGAGATATTCTGACTCGTGCCGATTTTGAGTTCTGCGGCCGCGGTCGTCGGGTGGGGACAAGACGCTTCGCCTACGCCATGTACCGGAATCACGATGGGCTTCTTTTAGAAATCCAGGATGCGCGCTTCGAACAAGGCTGGAGAGCCTGGCTGGACAACGCGAGGTAGAACGCAGCGATCGGCCTTCATTGTTCCTTCGCATCAAGATTGCGGCGGTTCACTCCCGTACCCAATTGCCCTCGATGCAAAAATAGGATTGGATGTCTGGAGATTGGCAGCCATCGCCGCACATCCCCCCACAGACTGGAGAGCCTGACTATGCGAGCCATGACGATCGACCGGTTCGGAGGCCCCGAAGTGATGCATATGGCTGACATTGAGATGCCTCAGCCCGGTCCTGAGGAAGTCGTCATCAAGCTGGCCTATGCCGGCGTCAACCCGGTGGACTGGAAGTGCCGCGAAGGCTGGCTCTCGCGGTTTTTCGACTATAAATTCCCGTTCGTCGTCGGCTTTGCCGGCTCTGGTATCGTCTCGGCCATCGGCAGCGACGTCCTCGAATTCCAAGTGGGAGATCGGGTCGTCACCAGTTCAAATCAGGGCAAAGGCGAAAACGGAACCTATGCCGAATATGTGAAATCTTCGGCGAGGCGCGTCGCGCACCTCTCCGACGCGGTCGACTTTGCCGTCGGTGCGTCCATTCCCACCGCCGCGGTGACTTCCTGGGAAGCGGTGTTCGGCACAGGCGCCGTAAAGGCAGGCCAGCATGTGCTGATCAACGGCGGGGCCGGCGGAATGGGCAGCTTCGCAATCCAGTTCGCCAAATATGCCGGCGCGCGCGTGGCGGCAACCTGCGGACCGAAAAACCTGGACTATATCCGTCAGCTGGGTGCGGATCTCGCCATCGACTACCGGGCGCAGAATGTCCGCGAAGCTGTATTGCAGTGGGTGCCCGAGGGCGTGGACCTGCTTATCGACCTTGTGGGACAGGGCACCATACTGGACGGCGTCCACATGGTAAAGCAGGGTGGCCGGATCGTGCCGATCGCGACGCTGATCGACGACGAGCCGAGCTGGGACAAGGCAGTGGCCACATCGCGAGAGATCCGAATCATCCCGACCATGAGCAACAGCACACTGGCGGGCGAGCAACTGCGCACCATTGTCGATCTCTACAACAGGGGTCTGCTCCGTCCGCCCGCGATCGAGGTGCTTCCGCTAGCCGAGGCTGGCGAGGCGCACCGCCGGGTCAGAGAGGGCCATGTGCGCGGAAAGATCGTGCTCAAAGTAGCGATCTCTAGCCTGTTGGGACACGAGGATGCGGCGTCATGAGTGAAACGGGCCGGGAAACCATCTATTATCTTGACCACTTGGTGGCCCAGCCTGGGCGGGCGCAGGCCCTACTCCAGTTCTACATGTCGGATTACGCGCCGCAGGCCAGGACGCGCGGCATGGCGCTGGTCCATCGCTGGGTGACGCCGCCCCTCTGGCTGAAAGAGCAATCGAACGAGCTGTTCATCATATGGTCGGTGGAAGGTGCGCAAGCCTGGTGGACTGCAACCCGCCTCCGCCGCGCGGACCCAAGTTTTCTCGGCTTTTGGGAGGATGCCAAGCCCATGATCGTCAGCCGCCGTCGCCTCTTCCTGTCCGATGTTAACGACGTCGACGCGCTGTGCGATGTTTAGGGTCGCAAAGGTCCTGACCGCTGCGGAAGGCGCGGACACCACTGCGCTGATCGATGGCCTGTCGTTGACTGCCGGGAAAAGCCAATATGTCCTGAGATCCCGCTTGGAACCGACACTCCCCGAAGCGGCGGCCGGCGGCGATTATATATGGCAGCTGCAATTTGCCGGAGAACCGGAATATCGTGCCTGGCTTGACGACGCTGGCCGCGAGGCCGCTTCCATATTGAACGATGCGGCGCTGGTTCGCCATGTCGACGCCGTCAGCTATGAAGAGGGGCGTGCCGGCAGTAAGCGCCCCCTCGATCGCGGCGTCTATCGCCTCCTTCTGATAAACGTGAACAAAGCGCCCAATGCTGCCGCCGTCGCTCAATTCGAACATGAAACATATGAAATGGGCTCGTATATTCCCGGCATCGTCCGGTGGCGGATCAGCCGAGTCCAGGAGGCCTCCGGCGCCAGGCCGTGGACCCACATATGGGAACAGGAATATCAGGACCTCGACGGCCTCCTGAAAAGCTACATGCTACATCCGCACCACTGGGGCTGGATCAATCGCTGGTATGATCCTGAATGCGTCGAACATATGATCGACAACCATTTGTGCCATTCCTTCTGCAATTTCCAGCAAAGCGTCATAGAGCCGGAAAACGGCTCATGAGGGCGTGGCGTGCTGGGGCCTAACCCGTGATCATGGCGCCAGCGCCGACGACGTTCGATCCCTATTTCCCCGGATCCGCCCGGATGAGCGGGAAAATCCTCTCGTCGTGAAGCGGCTCGCCGCATGCAAGCCTTGGATAGGGAAATGCTTCATCGGCAGCGAAGCGCTCAAGGAAATGAGGGCGACGGTCATCCCAGCGGGCATCATCGCCCAGCCACCGGGTCGCCCAGGCGCGGCGGCGCTGGTTGGCCGACGAGTTGCCTGGCGCTCCATGAACAACCATCGGGTGATGAAGGATCACGTCCCCCGGCTGAACATCCCACGAAAGAAACGAATAAAGATGAGGACGTTTCCTGATGTCGGCCAGGCTGTTTTGCGGCTTGGCATCCGCACAGGCGTCGGCGGAGTCGACTTCGGGGCCTTTGTCACCTTTGGCTTCATCCTCGTCGGCGAAGGGACCGGATTCCAGGAATCGGCCCCATAGATGCGAACCTTTGACATAGGTCACCACGCCGGTTTCCGGAGTCGCGACATCCAGGGGAATCCAGATCGACAGGATCTGCTCACCACCGAGCGGCCAGTAAAGCAGGTCCTGATGCCATGGCGTGCGCTTCAACGCGCCGGGCTCCTTCACAAGGAGCTGATCCATGAAGAACCGGATCTGACCGGAACCCATGACGGTCGCCGCCACCTCTCCAAGGCCGCCTTCCCGCAGAAATGCCAGCAGGACAGGGCTGCGAAGCCACAGGAAGGAGTCGCCGTGAAAACGTCCTTCGCCTTCCCTGCCCATATTTCGGCCATGCCGTTCGTCCGACATGAGCCGGTCGATCTCCAGGCGCAGGCGATCGATCCATTGTAGGCTCACCGCCGAGCGCAGGATGGCGGCACCATCGCGGCGGTAATCGTCTACGGCAGCCCGTATCGACATAGCCTGAACATCTCTCCCCGACCGCTTAGATCCACCCTACAGGCCTTGACACAAAGGTCAAACTACCTGCTGGACTTCGGAAGATGCACGGGGCGTACGACCCTGATCCGGCAAACATCAATTGGACGGGACGATGACAGCAAGGCTCGCCATTTTGGGACCGCTAAGCGCGTTAACTCGGTCACCGCTCATGAAACGAGCCACGTCAGTGGAGGGCCCAGGAGCGACCGGTGCCAGGGCACCTGTCAACGACACCATAGCTGTTGGAGCGAGAGCGGCTCGCGACAGGCGCGGTCGAGAGGATGGGAGAGTAACGGCAGCAGCTGTGTCTGTCCTCGGGAGTTCGGGTCGGTCTCCCTTGTTTTCAACTCTTTCGTCATTGCCAGCACGCATCGGTTCGGCTCTTGTGACAACGACAGGATTAATCGCGCCGATCATCGACTATGACGTCACCGGATGCCACGGATATCGGGCTGACGGTCACTGCCAGCACTAGAATACATCACGGGGAATTATGACCAACGAAGGAGCAGGGATGTCAGGGCCCCTTTCCGGTATCCGCATAGTGGACGTGACGAACGTCGTGTTCGGTGCCTATGGAACGTCCATTCTCGCCGACCTAGGCGCGGACGTCATCAAGATCGAAGCGCCCAAGACTCCCGTGGGCGGCGCGGGGGGCGACGTCATGCGCTACCCCGGCCACCCGCCCGAAGGATCTCCGCCGGGCATGGGCCCGATCTTCCTGACGATAAACCGGAACAAGCGATCCGTCGTCATCGACCTTGCCAGCCCATCGGGACGCGAGGCGTTGATGAAGCTGGTGGGTACCGCCGACATCTTTGCCTCCAACATGCGCATGGCGGCGTTGAATCGCTACGATCTGGGCTTCGAGAGCCTACGCGCGCTCAAGCCCGACCTTATCTACGTTCATTGTGCCGGCTACGGACGTGGCGGTCCCTACGATGGCAAGCCTGCCTATGACGACGTCATCCAAGCGCAATCGGGTTTCGCGAGCCTCGCCAGCCGCATCGAGGGTGGACCGCCGCGCTACGTGCCATCCATCATCGGCGACAAGACCGCCGGCCTGTTCATGGCCTACGCGACCATGGCCGCCCTCTTCCACCGGCAGCGCACCGGCGAAGGCCAACTGGTCGAAGTTCCCATGCTGGAATGCCTGACGAGCTTCCTGCTGGTCGAGCATCTGTTCGATCAGGCGTTCGATCCGCCCACGGGCGACTGGACCTATCGGCGGATCGCGACGGCCGATCGCAAGCCTTATGCAACGCGCGACAGCTATATCGCGGTAATGCCCTATTCGGATCAGAACTGGCGGGACTTTTTCGACCTGGCCGATGCCGATCCCGATCTGGCCGATGATCCGCGCTTCGGCAGCTATGAAACCCGGGCACTTAGCTATCTGTGGATCTATTCCGCGATCGAGCCTTTGTTGCTGCGGCGGACAACGGATGAGTGGATAACGCTGTTGACCGAAAAGGGCATTCCATGCGCCAGGATCAACGATCTGGATGACCTGAAGACCGATCCGCACCTGACAGCGGTCGATTTCTTTCAGCGCCGCGAACATCCCGATGTCGGCCCCTATTTCGCGATCAAGCACCCCGTGCAGTTTTCCGCCACGCCTGCGGAAATAAGAAGCGATGCGCCGCGCCTGGGACAACATACCGAAGAAATACTGCAAGAACTCGGGCTGGTTTAGAAAGCACCCGTAACGTCATACCGACGGTTACTGTGCGGCAGCGCCACTGTCGGCTCGTTGACCGCCGCGCACAATTTCGCAGGAGCAGAAGAACGGTGTTGGCCGATAGCAAACCACTACCGCAGCGGCGAGCATGGAAAGCGGTCGCCATCCTGTCGGGATTTTACGCCATTGCGATGCTGGACCGCGTCATTCTGTCGATGATGATCGGCCCGATCAAGACCGACCTTGGCATCAACGACTTTCAGGTTGGCCTTTTGATCGGGCTCTCTTTTGCCCTCACCTACGTCATCTGCGGTATCCCCTGCGGCCTGCTGGCCGATCGCTATCCGCGCAAATGGATCATATTGGCGGGGCTTCTCATCTGGTCCGTGGCCACCATCGGCTGCGGTTTTACCGGCGGCTTCCTTTCGCTGTTCCTGATGCGCATGATAGTGGGGATAGGCGAAGCTGCGCTTTCGCCAGCCGCCATCCCGTTGATTGCCGACATGTTCCCGCCGGAAAAGCGCAGTCTTCCACTGTCGCTCTACCAGGCTGCGACGCATGTAGGATCCGCCGTGGCGTTGATTTCCGGTGGGTTGCTGATCGACTCGCTGTCGCATGCCAGCGCACGCTTCGCATTGCTGGGTCATAGCTTTTACGGCTGGCAAATGGTGTTCTTCATCGTGGGTATGCCCGGCTGCCTGCTGGGTCTGCTAGCCATCGGGTTGCCTGAACCAAGACGGCACGCATCCCCGCTGACGCCCAAATCAGCCCCCAGCCCATCTCCACCCCCGCGTGTATGGCCGTTCATCGTCAGACACAAACGTCTGTTCTTCTTCTTCATACTGGCTTTCGCCGCCAATGTCACAGTGACATATGCTTTTGCTTATTGGAGCGCGGAGCATCTTTACCGGAAACTAGGCTGGTCCAAGTCGGAGATCGGGCTGACGCTGGGCCTTTTGCTGCTCGTCCCCCCCTTCATCAGCCACGCGATCACCGGCACGCTCGTCGACCGCATGACTGCCCACCGCGTCGACGACGCCCCGCTTCGCCTGTTCTTCTGGATGGCGCTTGTTTCGCTGCCCTTCGGCATCCTTGCCTATGCGACGGCGAGTCCGGTGCTCGCTATTGCCAGCCTGATTGCATTGAAGCTCTTTCTCATCCCCAGTCTCGGCTTTGCCACCACGTCGCTACAGCTTTTCACACCCGCGCAATTGCGGGGGCGCGTCACCGGGCTGTTTCTATCCTTCGTCAATTTCGCCGGTCTGGCGGTCGGCCCTGCGCTGGTGGGCTTCCTGACCCATTACGTCTGGAAGGATGACGCAGCACTCGGTGCCGTTTTGTCGACCATCATGGGAACGGGGATCTCCATCATCTGCATTTGTCTCTTTTTCTCGCTCAGGCCGATGCGGGAAGCCGTGTCAGATGCGCGCATCAACGCAGCTGACAGCGCCGCTGCGGCGTAATCACCGCAGGGACACCCCGGCCTTGGTCGGATCGGGAGGACGATTCGCCCTCCCGCCGCCTCATAGCAGCTGTCCAGGGCGGGCTTGTGTATAGCGCCCGTCGTCCACCAATATCTGGCCGTTCACAACGACCTTGTCGATGCCGCGCGCGGCCCGGACATAGCGCCCGCCGCCACCGGGCAGATCTTCAACCCAGGTTTCAGGCTCGCGGCCGATCTTATCCAGGTCGAACAAGACAAGGTCGGCGAACTTGCCCGGAGCTATCTCACCCCTGTCCGTCAGTTTCCAGTCGCCCGCAATGTCGGATGTCAGTCGCTGGACCGCTCGCTCCAGCGTCATCAGCCCCTCTTCCCGAACATATTTCTCGAACAGATAGCAGGTGTCTCCTGCTCCGGAAAATGCCGTGATATGAGCGCCCGCATCGGCCGATCCGATATGCATATAGGGATGATCCAGCAACTGAATGACGTGTTTGGGATTGGCATGGACCACACCGGTCAGCGTGAAGGCGGTTTGCAGCCGATCCGCCCGTACTATGTCGATCAGAACATCACCGATGCGTCGGCCCTCTCCATCGGCCAACGCCTTCAGGCTGTGACCCACATATCGGCGGTTGGCTTCGGCAACCACCTCCTGCACGAACAGCTTGGCGATCGTGGCGGCGAAACTGTCCGCCTCGTCCACAAGCGTCGCCCGGTCGGCGGGATCGTCGAGCATGGCGATCTTACCGTCGATAGATCGGTCCATGAAGGATCGCCACAAGGGCGTCTTGCCGAACAGCACCGCGCCCTGACCAAGGTTGATGGTCATATCGAGCGGCCGCACCTGAGTCTGGCCAAAGATCTTGGCTCCTTTGTCCCGCCAATATTCCAGCCGCGCCAGACGGTCCTTCCACGCTCCATCCTTCCCGCCGATGACCAGTATCGGGGACACCGTGACGCGGCAGCCGGTTTCGAGAGACAGTTCGCCGAACAGATCGAAATAGCTGATCGTGTCAGCCCCCGCGCGGAAATCGGGCGACACTTCCACCATCTTATCCTGACTCGCGACTTCCTTCAGCAACGCAGCCAGTTCTGCCCGATCGGCATAGACGCAGGGCAATTCGTGCCCATGATGGTCGAGATGGTTATAGGTGAAGGACAGGCCGAAGGAGCCCGCCTGCAAAGCATCGCGCAATATCCCGACCATCGCGGCGACTTCATTCGCGGTGGCGGCGCGCTGCTGCGAAGCCGGCCCCATTACATAGGCGCGAATGGCAGCGTGGCCAACGAAGGCACCGACGTTCGGCCCCAGCCCCTGCCGCAGTTCGTTCAGATATTCGGCCGATGTTTCCCAGGCGAAGGAGACATTCCGGCTAAGCAGGTCCGCGTCCATGTCCTCCACCGAACTGAACCAGCCGATCATCATGTCCTTGGCATCGGGCGCGACCGGGGCGAGGCTGACAGAACAATTGCCCATGATAAGGGACGTGACCCCATGTTCCGGGGTTGGCGTCGCCAACTTGTCCCAGCAGAATTGCGGGTCGTAATGAGTATGCACGTCGATGAAGCCAGGCGCGAGAATCTTGCCCGCGGCGTCGATCTCCTTCGCCCCTCTTGCAGAAACCTGCCCCACCGCCACGATGCGATCACCGGCAACGCCGACGTCACCGGTAAACGCAGGTTTCCCCGTGCCGTTGACGATCAGGGCGTTGCGGATGACCAAGGACAGATCACAAGATCGTAGATCGCCGCCGCTCATCTTCGCTCCTTAATGCCCTGGTCAGCTGGTCGGGTCACCGTCCTGCTGATCCTCCAAAAAGACCTCTCATCCAGGCAGCCGCAATCACCGGATGCCTGTACTGGTTACCACCTGCCGCCCGTCAGTCTTCGGTCAGTAACCGTGCGAGTTCCTGACGTCCTACCGAATCTATCCCGGCCGCTTCAAAATAGTCGCTCACCCCTCCCCATTCCCCGATGACCGCGTCAAGGGCTAGGCTCAGGAAATCCGGCTGCACGCCCGTCAGCACGGCGACCATCTCATCGGGGGGGACAAAGCCGAAACTCTTGTACAGATTGGCCTTCACCCGCCCGGAAGCCTGCATATTCTGCCGGAAAATGTCGGACTTCATGTAATCGGCCACGATCGCGTCGCGGGGCACCTTCAGAAACTCGAGGAACAGCGCGATGACCACGCCAGTCCGGTCCTTGCCGGCCGTGCAATGGACCAACATCGGCGTTTCGCCCGATAGCAAGGTGTCAACCATGACCGACACGTGCGGCATGAATGCTTGCGGCATCAGTTTATAGTTGTGAGCCATCACCTCGACCGCGGAAGCCGCTGTCGGATTGTTCCGAAGCGCCCTCCACTGGTCTTCGCCCTGCGCCCGCAGGTCCGTGTTCATGTCCAATGTCAGGACCCGGCATCCAGCGCCGCACCAGCGATGGGGCGCCGCCTTCCGCTCACCTTCCGACCGAAGGTCCGCAACGGACCGAAAACCAAGATCGGCCAGTTCCGCATGATGATCTTCGACGAAGCTGCCGGGTCCTTCCGACCGGAACAGGACGCCACGCCGAACCCGGCTGCCAGCGCCCGCCGGCAACCCGCCTATGTCCCGGAAATTCAGGCGCGACAGGGCGTGTGTCATCAAAGGTCCTTCAACTGGCGGGCGGGCTGTCGGGACGCTCAAGATATTGGTCGGCGAGAAGATCGAACTCCATGCGAACCTGACGGAACGCGATCAGCCATTGCGCCTCGGCCAATACATATTTGTCGACATAAATGCCGGTCTGGATGATCGTCCCGTCCCGAACGACGATGAAATAGGTTCTGCCCGACGCATGGCTGCCATCGTCGAACGTCACCTGGCTGGTGGTCAGGTGATGACGGGCTGGCGATTGCCGGCCCGGCCCAAGCACCGCCGAAGCGATGAGGTCGCTGAAGAAGGCCCTGATCGCTTCGCGGCCCTCCAGCTTACCTGACTGGATATCGAAGATCGCGTCCTGCGCGAACACCGCCACGACGCCATCCGGCCTACCTCGGTCGGCCGACATGGTGTAAGTCGCGCACAGATTGGCAATTTCCTGCCGGGCATGCGCCTCTTGATGCTCCATGTGCCAACTCCGGCTAGACCCTCTTCCCTGATCGCGACAATGAGGTGTTTGACGTTTCTGTCAATATCCTGCAGGAAAATCGGGCCGCAGCTTAGACCTACCCCCTCCAGATGCGACGCGAAGGAATCGTTATGAGCAGTGTCGACGGCAAACGCGTTATCGTCACCGGCGGGGCAAGCGGAATGGGCGAAGCGGTCGTGCGAGACCTCTGCTCCCATGGCGCGCGGGTCGTATCGTTCGACGTCAACGCGGATGATGGCTCTCGCGTGGCTGCAGAAGCCGGAGCCCATTTTGTCCGCTGCGATGTCACCTCGGCGTCATCGGTGCAGGAATCGGTCGCTGCCGCCGCCAATCAGCTTAGGGGGCTCGATGCGCTTGTGCACGCCGCCGGCATCGCCCCGGGCGCGCCCGCCGAGCAGATCGATCTCGCGCAATGGGACCAGGTTTTCGCGGTGAACGCGCGCGGCACGTTCCTGATCAACCAGGCGGTTTTCCCCCTGCTGAAGGACGCGGGCGGAAGAATCATCAACTTCGCCTCTTCGGCCGGCCTCATGGGCTATCCCGGTAAGGCGGCCTATGCCGCCGCGAAGGGCGCGGTGCTGGCTTGGATTCGTACCATCGCTCATGAATGGGGCCGTTATCGCATCACGGTCAACGCCGTAGCTCCGGCCATATCGACGCCCATGTACGCCAAGACGCGTAGCCTGATGAGCCCCGAACAACTGGACGAACATGAAAGGATGCTGGCGCGCGATCTTCCTCTCGGCGGTAAGCTGGGCGACCCTGTCCGGGATCTGGCGCCGGTGATCCGCTTCCTTGTCAGCGACGATTCCGGCTTCATCACGGGCCAGACGATCGCCGTCGACGGCGGGATATTAATGGTTCGCTGATCTGAAGGAGAGCAGGAAGATACCGCCTTCCTGGCTCCACAGTTCCGCTCACGCCGCTCATCAGTAATCGGTGCTTGCAGGCACGCCGTCGAATGCCACCAAGACATTCTCGAGGCGGGCTTCGACGGCGCCGCGATACTCTCCGTGCGTGACGACAAGGGGCTTGCCGGAACGGATCGCGTCGACGACCAGCCGACCCACTATCGCAGCGTCCAGCGGCGTGGTGGTGGTGCTCGAAAGGTCGGTGGACGGGACGGCACTACCGGCCTTCCCGGTCGTCTCCGCCAGCCTTGTGGGCACATAGCCCGGACATAGCACGGACACTCCAACGCCGTGCGGCAGCATTTCGGCGCGAAGCACTTCCGACATCCCCACCACTGCGAATTTGGCCGCAGCATAGCCGCCCAGCCTGGCCGACGCGGTCAAACCGGCCATCGACGCTGTATTGACGATATGGCCGCTCCCGCGATCCCGCATCGCGGCAGCAAAGGTGGATATGCCGTTGAAGACGCCGGTTAGGTTGATGCGGATGATACGGTCGAAAGACTCCGCGTCCATGTCGGCCAGCGGGAAGCCGTCAGGACCGATGCCAGCATTGTTGACCAGAATGTCGATCGCGCCGAACCGCTGCCCGGCAATCGCCCATTGATCTCGATTGGTCACGTCCAGCACGATAGTCTCGGCGCCTGGGATGGCGGCAGCGGCGCGCCCAAGCTCGTCCCGATCGATATCAGCAAGTATGACGCGAGAACCTTCTTCCGCCAGTGCCCGCGCGATGGCGAAGCCGATGCCGCTTGCAGCGCCGGTGACCAGCGCAATCTTGCCGTTGACGTCCAATGTCAGCTCCTCTTTTTTTGATGTCGTTTCGACCCTGGCCCACGTGCGGGATGCCAACCAGCATAGGGCTGGCCACGATCTGCATGCGCGACTGAATGGCCAAGGAAAAGCGTTGCTCCCTTGCGGCACCTGCGGGATGGCCTAAACAGGCAGCCAATACCGATTTGAAGATTTGTCATATCCGATAGAGACGATAAGGCTGAACAAAAATCGACCTGGGAAAAGGAGAAAAGGATGCCTCGCTTTGATGGAATGGTCGCGCTGGTGGTGGGCGGCGCCGACAATATCGGTCGTGCGACAGCGCGGCTTCTGGCCACTGACGGAGCCAAGGTCGCTATTGCCTATCACAGCAATGCCGAAGGCGCGGAGGAAACGGTTCGTCTGTGCTCTGAGCATGGCAGCAGGGCCATCGCCATCCAGGTCGACCAGGCCGATGAGTCTTCCGTCGCCGCGATGATCGAACGGACCATTGCGGAATTTGGCCAGCTCGACATCGTCATCAACAATGCCGCGGCCCTCTCCCACTCATTACAGGAGAAAGACGGCGATGTAGTTCACATGGACCTGGCCTATTGGGATCAGGTGATGTCGATCAACCTGCGCGGGCCGATGCTGGTATGCAAACATGCCATACCGCACCTCATCAAGTCCGGCCGGGGTGCAATCGTCAACACCGGTTCGGCGATCGTCTTGCGGGGTCGGCCAACGCTGACCGCTTATTCAGCATCAAAAAAGGCGCTGGAAAGCCTCACGATGGATATAGCAGCGACGTACGGCAAGGCCAATGTTCGGTGCAACCTTCTCGTGCCGGGGTTGGTGATGTCCACGGTCGCGCGCGACCGCCTTTCCCAGGCCTATCTCAAGCAGGCGCTTGCCGACATGTGCGTGCCCTTCATCGGAGAACCCGACGACCTCGCTCATGTCGGGTGCTTCCTAGCCTCGCCCGAGGCGCGCTACATCACGGGCCAGGTCGTAGTCGTGGACGGCGGCATGCATGTAAGCGCGAACCAGAATGAGGACGCCTAGTCTAGGCATAATAGGGAATAGGAAGGCCTGGGTCGGGCCAGCGCCCTTTGAAAAGCTTGCCCGTCGCACCAGCGGTTATCCAGACATCCCGCATGTCTTCGCCCCCGAAAGCAGAGATTGGTGAGAAAGTCATCGGGGGCTTTAGTGAGCCAGTATCTCCCATCGGGGTGGAAGCATGAGATTCCTCCCTCTTCAATGCATCTACGCAGACCACCCCTCGCTATAGACCCGCGAGACTGTCGAGATACTCGACACCGGGAACTGGTCCCAGGGCGCGGATCGAGGTGGACGATGCCAGGGGGCCGGTTTCGCCAGACGTATCTGGGGCAAGCTGCCCCGGACCGGACAATTGGAATTCCCAGACGCGGCTGGTGAACGTTTCCGCGACATATAGTCTGCTTTCATCGGGAGACAGGCCAATACCGTTTGGAGTGAGAAGATTTCCTCGCACACGCCTTATCGAGGAGCCATCCGCATTCGCGTAATAAATGACACCCCAGTCGATCTGATCGCGCCAATGCGCCCCAGATCCGTAAACCACATCTGCCCGGCACTATCGAAGACCAGATCATTCGGACGTCTAAGCGGAACTCCGTCGCATTCGGTCAGTCGTCGAAGCCAATGAAAGTCGCCGCCTCTTCGACTGGCTTGCGACGGGACACGACGGTATTGGCCGGGAAACTTTCGTCAGGGAAACCCATCGCAACACAGGTCATGATGACATGATCGTCCCTGATGCGTGCATGTTCGCGCACCACCGGAGACTGCTGGATGCCCTGACTGTTGATCACGGAGCCCAGCCCGCGCGACCATGCCGCGTTGACCAGGGCATTCGCAACGCCGCCACAGTCGAAGGGTGCGGTGTCTCCCCCATGAAGTACCCGGTCATAAGTCACGACCACTGAAACCGGTGCGTCGAACTGGCGATAGCCGCGCAGGACCCAGTCCTGCCTCGCCTCCCTATCATCGCGTGCGATGCCCATGGCGCCGAAAAGTTGCTTGGCGATCTCGATCTGCCGTTCGCGGTGTATTCCACCATATTCGCCGAGACTGCGGATCTCGCGCGACGATGGCACGCCGGCCAGATTACGCTCCGTATTGCCCTGGCGAATGCGGTCGAGCGGTGCGCCGGTGACGACGTAGAAGTTCCAGGGCTGCGTGTTGAACGATGTCGGCGCACGCATCGCCACCTCCAGCACTTCCCGGATCAGCTGTCGCGGCACTGGGTCGGGCTTGAACCCGCGCGTGCTGCGGCGACCGAGTACCACTTCGTCAAACGAGGGCGTGCGAGTTGTGCCGGTTGGATCATAACTCATCGGTAAAGCTCCGGGATGGCGGCCGCCCCCCCCCCCGGCCGGGACGGATTCGATTAACTTCCGGGGGGATGGCAGGTCAACACCAGCACGCGTCGGCAATTCTGCGCGCGAAAGGCCCGAATAGCGGCACAACCACCGTATGGCCGCCCCCCCCCTGCGGCATGTCGCGCCCTTGCGTCTACACGGTCGTTCCCAACGACGACGGCCGGTATTTGCGCCTTATGGCCCGGCGTCAGGCCGCCAGTGCCTGCTCTAGGCACCAGCGCGTATCACCAAGATTGAACTCCCAATGCTTGCTTCGCCGGGTGAAGAGCTGGAGATCATAGTCCTCCATAAAGCCGATCCCCGCGTGCACTTCGTGACTGGCAAAGGTGACGGAGTGCGCCGCCCGGCTAGCGGCGGCCTTGGCAAAGGCCGCCTCGCGCAGAAAATCCATCCCTCCCGCGATCCGCCAGGCCGCGTTCAACGCCAGCAATCCCGCATTGTGCGTATGAATGACCATGTCGGTGACGAGATACTGCACCGCCTGATGCTTGCCGATCTGGTTACCGAACTGCACCCGCATACGCGCATAGTCGGCGGTCAAATCGAGAAGACGCTCGCCCGCACCCTGAATCATCGCCGCCTGCAGGACGGCCGCCCGCATCTGGACTGAATGTAACGCCGTACTTCTGTCGCCTTCCCCCCCGAGCAGGTCTTCAGGGCCCACCTTCGTGCGAGAAAAGCGTACATGGTAAAGCGGCAGTTCGGCGGTATTCGGCGTGCGCTCCAGACTGACGCCTGAAGAATTCGGATCGACCAGAAAGAGGCTCAGGCCTCCGTCTTCCCTGCGGGCCGCCACAATCAGACGTTCGGCCGAACCGGCATAGGCCACCAGCGCCTTCTCTCCCTCCAGCACGAATCCGGTGCCTTCGCTGCTGGCCCTGAGCCTGACGCCGCAAGCACCATACGCCCCTTCGGGCTCGATGATCGCAGGCGTCAGAATCAGTTCGCCGCTGGCGAGGCCCGGCAGAAGCGCCGCCTTTTGCGCATCGCTTCCCACCTCGGCCACGAGACGGCTGCCAATCCAGTTCTCCAGATACGGCACTGGCGCGAGACTCCGGCCGAGCTCGATCGACAACGCGAAGCTGTCGAGGAACGAGCTTTCGAAGCCCCCGTGATCCGCCGGTAGCCCCATGGCGAGCCAGCCCAGTTCGGCCATTCGTCCCCACAGCTCCCTGGGAAACTCGTCCTCGCTGTTCCGGTAGCGCCGGACCAGATGGATCTGGCTTTGCTGGTCGAAGAATGACCGCGCCGTGTCCCTGATCATCTGCTGCTGCTCGTCGAAGTTCAGATCGATCGCCATTTCGCTTTCCCTTAGCGCGGCATGCCGAGGCCGCGGGTGGCTAATACCATCCGCTTCAACTGGGAAGTTCCGCCCGCATGATTACCGAAAGAAGCGCGGAACGCCTGCTCGATCTTGCCATGAAGCACAGCGCCGGGGCCGCCCTGTAATTGTGACATGGGACCTACTACCTCCATCGCCAGCTGCGCCATGCGTGGCCACTGCTCCTTGTACCATGCCTGCTGGAGGTGGGCGACCAGGATCGGCGAGCCAGACCGCATACGACCCGTGACGACGTTGGAGTAATTCTCCCGCGTGTGCATCCGCAGAATCTCCACTCCCATCTCCAGCTCGGCCAGTTGCAGCCTCACCACAGGGTCATCCCAGAGCAGGCGACCGCCGCGCCTTGTTTCCCGTACGAAGCGCCGGATCAATGCCACCATCCGCTGGAGCCGATACAGCCAGGGGTCGGGCGCCGGGCCGGGAGGGTCGAGCTGTTCGCCACCCTGGCTGAACCAGACCTGGTTCCAGGCTTGTCCCTCATCGCCGATCAGACCGTCCGCCGGAATTCTGACATTGTCGAAAAAGGTCACGTTCTGCTGGCCGTCGGCCATGTTCCGCAGAGGCGCCATGCTGATACCCGGCAGATTCAGCGGCACGGCGAAAGCGCTGATCCCTGCGTGCTTCTTCGAATTGGGGTCGGTGCGCGCAAGAACAAACATCCACTCGCACCAATGTGCGGCGGTGCCCAGCGTTTTTTCCCCGTTTATCACCCAATAATCGCCATCGCGATCGGCGCGGGTGGTCAGGGAAGCAAGGTCGGAACCGGCACCAGGCTCGGTATAGCCTTCGCCCCACACAACGCTGGCTTCGGCAATTCCTTTTAGGTGTCGACGGCGCTGCTCGGGGGTCCCAAGTCGCAAAATCGCATCGGCAACCGGCAATCCGATGACCGGATGCGCAGGCACGCCATGGTTGCAGAATTCCTCCTGCAGGATGTAGCGCTCCTGCACCGATCGACCCAGTCCATAATATTCGGTCGGCCAGGTCAGCGAAATCCATTTCCTCTCCCCGACCTTCCGCCAAAACGCGCGATAGAGCGCCCATCTGTCCGGGTCTTCGTCGAAATCGAAATCGAAATGCATACCTCCGGGCAGCTCTGCGTCGAGGAACCCGCGGACCTCCTGCCGCCAGGCGATGAGCTGCGGCGTATCGTCAATCAGCATGTCGACCATTTTCAGCCTCGCATTGCCGTCGCACGCAGCCCGCGAGCCCATGCGACGCCTCTCTCCCGACGGTTGCCCCGCCTAAATGAAGCGATGCGATCCTTGTCTGCCTTAAGAAAATTGGCCCAATTCTCATGCCCTCGCGGGCTCTCTTCAGAATTGGACCATTTTCTCCAGGCAGACCACGGGCGCTTCAGAAGGGCGGTGTGGAGTTGCATCAGCTCCCGGCAGGAACATCAAGTGTTTTGGGCGTGGCGTACAGAGGGTTGACGCCGAGCGTCCAGATGGCGGTCCAGCCGCCATCCACCGCCAGCGTCTGACCGGAAATGTAGCTTGCCAGTTCCGACGAGAGGAAAAGGACGGCCTTGCCGATATCGTCCGGCACGCCAGCGCGCTTGAACGGAATCATGCTGTTCCTTATGAGCTCATCATCCCAAGTGGCGTTGGGCCCGGTGGACAGCCGGGGTGTCTTGATGCTGCCCGGCGAAACCGCGTTGACCCTGATGCCATACTGGGCAAGTTCGACCGCCAGCGACTTGACGAGGTTGATGAGCCCGGCTTTCGCCACGCCGTATGCGGCATGGCAGGGTGCCGATTGCATGCCGCTGACTGAGGCGATCGCGGTGATCGCCCCCGGCTTGCCACGCCTGATCATCGACCGGGCGGCGGATTGGGCAAGGAACGCGAAGTATTTGACGTTACGGTTCTGATCGAGCTCCCACTCCTCCTCCGTTAGGTCGAGGAAATTGACGAACACCGCCTGACCGACGATCGTGACCACGACGTCGAGGCCACCGAGCGCCGCCTCGACGTCGGCGACGACCTGCTCCGCCTGACCCGGAAGGAGGACGTTGGCAGTGACCGCCACGCCCTTCCTGCCCAGGGCCGTGACCTTGTCGGCCACGCCCTGGGCGCGCCCATGGTCGACATCGACGACCGCGACATCGCAGCCGGCGGCCGCGAGCAGCAGCGAGGTGCTCTCACCCATGCCGAGGCCGCCGCCAACCACCATCGCGGCCTTGCCGGATAGCCCAAAAAACTGATCTGCGTCGCTCATTTTTCAGCATCCTCTTTTGAAGTTACGCATGGCTTACCAAGCAGCAACATTGAAGCCAATCTCCTCCAAGCGGCACCGGTCCCGCTTGAGGTGATCCAGTTCGCGGTCTGCGCGCAGCCGCGTCAGACGCCAAAATTGGTAAGGCCAAATGCCGGGACCAAACGCTTAGGGCCAGCGACGAACATCGTATCAACAGGCCGGAGACGTGACACCCGCTTTCACAAAAGCGCCAAAGCCCTTGACGACGAGCGCGGTCCAGACACGACAATGCCGCTTTGACATGACACTCGAAGACAATATTCTACCGTAGGCCGGACGATCCCTGGTGCTCGGCCGCGAAGATTCATGAGAGGATGCGGCGAATGAGCGGCGATATCGACTATGACCTGATTGTCATCGGCTCCGGCGGGGCGGGCCTGGCAGGAGCCGTCTGGGCCGCGGAGGCCGGCTGCAAGGTCATCATACTGGAGGCGGAAGACCGGCTGGGCGGTTCCACAGCCTTGTCGGACGGTGTCTTCAATGCCGCCGACACGTCGCTGCAGCGCAAGCTCGGCTTCACCGATTCGATTGATGACTATTACGACTACTACATGACGCTCAACGCCTGGCGGCAGCCGGCGGCGCTGATCCGCAGATTCTGCGAGGAGGCGACCCCCACTCTCGAATGGCTGATCTCGATCGGCGTGACATTCCCGGAGCGTATCGGATACAAGCCGAAACAGGTTGTGTTCGCCGGCTCGGTCGAAGGCGGTGGCCTCTATGCCTCCGGTGTCGAATGGCCGCCGCGCGGGCATTGTCCGGCCGAGGGCGGCAGCGTCTATACCACCGCGATGGACAATCGCCGCGCTGTTCTCGGCGTGGAACTGGTGCTCAATACGCGGGTCAGGCAGTTGATAGTCGAGGACGGTGCGGTCAGGGGGGTCGAAGTCGAGGGGCAGAAACTGCGGAGCAACGCCGTGCTGCTCGCGTGCGGCGGCCTGGCCAACGCTCCTGAGGAAATGATCCGCACATGGTATCCCGAGGCGTATGACACGCTGCCCGAGGGCTACCACCCGACTTACTTCTCGGCGGTCGGCAGCCGCGGGGACGGCGTGACCCTGGCGCGGCAAGCGGGGGCTCACATCATCGGCAAGGACTGCGGGCTCGCCAGCCATTACGCGTTCCTGCCCAACGCTCCGGCGGGCTTCCACGGCTATCAGCCGAGTTCGCTTGTCTACGTCAATGGACGAGGCCAGCGCTTTGCAGCCGAGACCGCGCCCTATGCGGTCATGCCCGGTCTCATCAAGGAGCAGGGTTACAATGTCTGGGGCGTTTTCGATGAGGCGGCGCGCCTCCGCTCCGATCCGACGCGCAGCGGTTATTCTCAGGGGTGGGATCCCAATTTTATCCTGCAATGCGTCGCAAACGGCGACATAATCGTCGCCGACACGCTTGAGCAACTCGCCGGCAAGTGCGGTATGCGACCCGGTGCTCTGCGCGTGACAGTCGATCAGTTCAACGAGGACATCGCTGCCGGGAAGGATCGCTGGTTCCTGCGCAGCATGGAAGAGCTGTTCCCTATCTCTCAGGCGCCTTTCTATGCCTTCCGGGAGGCCAACGTCGGATTCGTGCTCACGGGGGTCGGTCCCCGGATCGATCCGGATGCGCACGCTCTGGACGAGGACGGGCGGATCATCCCGGGCCTGTTTGCTGCGGGCGAATGCGGCGCCGGCGTGCTTGGCCAGCGTTATGTCGGCGGCGGCAATTCAGTGGCCAACGCGATCACCATGGGACGGGTCGCGGGTATGACGATCGGCCGGGAATTCCACCGGAGTAACCGGCGCGCGCCGCAGGATTGAAACCTGCGACCCCAAGCTTAGAAGGCTTCTGTTCTCTTCAGTTGAGCTATGGTCTGCCTTGGAAAAACTGGTCCAATTCTGAAGAGAGCCGGTTGGGGCGTGGGAATTGGAGAAACATATGGACGTCAGCAGTTTACGCCGGAGCAGATTATAGCGAAGCTGCGTGAGGTGGATATTTTGGTCGCGAGAGGTGCGACTGCGGTCGAGGCCTGTCGGCAGATCGGGATCGCAGAACCGACGTTGTATCGGTGGCGCAAGGAATATAGAGGCCTGAGGGTGGATCAGGCTCGGCGGATGAAAAATCTGGAGCGCGAGAATGCGCGGCTGAAGGAGCTGGTTGCCAACCTCGCGTTGGACGAGGCTATCCTGCGGGAGGCGTCGAAGCTGACTTTTTGAGCCCCTCCTGTCGCCGTAAGGCGATTGAGTGTGTTTCGGCTACAAGTGCTGTACTCCCGCAGATCGAGCGCTTCTTCCCGTGAAAACGGGCCAGGTCCGACATGACGTAAATCCTCTCGCGCATGCTGCAAACTGCGCTTTTGACTTGTCCGGAGGGCTCACATCAAGGGCAGATTCGCATGTTCTGATCCGGCCCTGCTTTGTGGACACCAAACGGTTGGGCAATTAGCCTTCACGTCAAACAAGATTCGCGAAAACACGTGGAGAGAATCGATGGTAGAGCTTGAGGGCAAGGTGGTGCTCGTCACCGGTGGCGGCAATGGGATAGGGCGCGAGTCGGCCCTTGCCCTGGCGCGCGCCGGTGCCAGCGTTCTCGTCAATGACGTCGGCAGCAATATCCAGGGGGTCGGCTCCTCCGTGGGACCGGCGCAGCAGGTCGCAGAGGAAATTCAGGCGTTCGGCGGCCGCGCCGCGCACAATTGCGATTCCGTGGTTTCGCTCGACGCCGTGCGCGGAATGGTGGAACAGGCTCGGGACCTGTTCGGCGGACTTCACGCGATCGTCCACCCGGCGGGAATTAATCGACCGGCTCCGCTCAGGGAGATGGGCGAGGAAGATTGGAACCTCGTAATCGACACGCACTTGCGCAGCGCGTTCAACGTCGCGCGGGCCTCGCTCCAGTTGTTCCTCGATCAGAATGACGGCGCTTATGTCTTCTTCACCTCGACAGCGGGCATCTATGGCGAGGAGTTGCTGGCTAACTATGCCGCGGCCAAGAGCGGAGTGATCGCCATCAACAAGGTCCTCACCCTCGAAACGGCGGGCACGGCAATTCGCACCAACGTGATTGCACCACATGCGTGGACGCGCATGCTGGAATTATATTCGGAGCAGACAGGGGCGACAGCGGAATCCACGGCAATGCTGAGGGACAGGATGCGAGCGGACCAGGTCGCCACGCTGGTGGTAGCATTGTGCAGCCCCCGGACAAAGGCGACCGGGCAGGTGTTCGGCGCACGCGGCAATGAGGTGATGGTTTTCAGCGAGCCGCTGTCGGCCCGTTCGATCGCCGATAGCAATGGCTGGACTCCCGAGGCTCTCGTCGAGCAGGGGCTGCCGGCGCTTGCTCCGGGGTTCACCAGCGTCACTCCCTCATCCGCAAGGCATCTATATCCGCCGATCTGAAGATCAGGAGTCTGGCGCAGGCGGCGCGGAAGACCGCCATCGGCACCCTGTCAACTTCACGCTGGGCGGGACCGCGTAAGTCGGTCGCTGCGTCACCGGAGTCGCCGATCGCGTTATATCCTGAGGCCGCCATGGCGAGTCGCGCAGCATGAGAGCGGCCCAACTCGTGCTTCTCAGCCCGCGGTCAGCAGAATGGCGCCCCCTGCCGCGCCGCCACCGCTCGTCGCCACCGCGACCTGCGGGCTGTTGGGCACCTGCCTTTCGCCGCCTTCGCCCCACAGCTGGACACACGCTTCGTGAAGGAAGGAAAACCCCTGGAGCCTGCCCGCCGAAAGCTGGCCCCCATGGGTGTTCAGAGGAAGTTCGCCGTCGCGGGCAATGCGCGTGCCGCCTTCAACGAACCTGCCGCCTTCTCCTTCAGGGCAAAAGCCCAGCAGCTCGAGCCACGTCAGCGCATTGAAGGTGAAGCCGTCATATAGCTGAGCGACATCGACGTCAGCGGGCTTTAGGTCGGTCCGTTCCCACAACGATTTCGCCGCGCCACGCACCAGTGGCAGATGTTCAAGGCCGCCATTGTCCCAGCTCCACTTCTCCACGAGCTGCGTGCCCACTGCCTCGACGCGGAGGGGATTTGGCCGACGGGTGTCGCGCGCGGCGTCTGCCGCCGATACGATGATCGCCACAGCTCCGTCACAAGGCGTGTCGCAATCATAAAGCCCGAGCGGGGTCGAGATCATCCGCGCATTCAGATATTCATCCAGCGTCAACGGCTTGCGATAGATAGCGTAGGGGTTGAGCATCGCGTTGGCACGCGCGTTGACGGCAATCGCGCCAAGTTGTTCGCGCGTCGTGCCATAGCGGTGCATGTGGCGCGTGGCATACAGCCCGATCCAGTTCGCGGCCGAAAAGGCACCGAAGGGAATCTGGTACTGATAATCGTCCACCATCTTGAGCGAACGATCCGGTCCCATTCCGCGCGATTCCCAAAGCTGGGAGGTGGTTTCCCAGGTGCAGCGAAACACGATGACATGACGCGCAAGCCCGGCGGCCACCGCCAGCATCGCATTGATGACCGCACCGGTGTGGCCCGACATTTCGTGGCCGGAATTGAACCAGCGGGGATGCACCTGCAGCACCTGTTCCACATCCTGCACGCCGGCTCCCGAATAGCCGTCCAACTGTAACGGCCCCGGATGGCACGACAGCCCATCGATGTCCTTCCGTTCCAGCCCTGCGTCGCGCATGGCGGCAAGGCAGGCGTCCACCGCCAGCCCGACCGGATCGCGATCCAGCCGCCTGCCTATGTCGGAAAGGCCGATGCCGGTGATGCGGACGCGGTTCTCGAACTTATCCATCATGATTCCTCCGGCTGGAACAAGGGCATCCAGGCGGGGCCCTGGCGCTCGAACACGACGCTCACGCGCGTCCCGATGGCAATCTTTTCCGGATCGCAGTTCACGATCCGCGTTGTTAGGCGCAGGGAGGGAGCCTCTTCGATCTCGACGATGGCGATGACATAGGGCGGCGGGAAATCGGGGTGCCACTGGTGCGCATTGATGGTGTAGGTCGCGACCGTAGCGCGCCCCGACACATCCACAATCCTGATCGCGTCCGAAAGGCATTCGGGGCAGCGCGGCTTTGGCGGATGGATATATTGGGCGCACTGGGAACATTGCTGGAATCGCAAGACGCCCGCCTCGCCGGCGGTCCAGAAAAATTCATTGCGCGGGGTTATCGCGGGATAAGGCGCGGCGGTCATCTGCTCTCCCTTTCGTGTCTCAACGCGCTTCGTATCTGGGCGGTAAGGCTAATGGGGCAAACATGCGTTGCCAATCACCTCTCCGCACATGTCGTGGTGAGCGGCAAAAGCCGCCACTCTGGCAAGGGCCACGTCGATCAAAACGCCGCCCCCATCCTTCCATGCCCGCATGGCGGCGGAAGCAGCGGCAAGCCCGGTCAACGGGTCAGCCAAGGCATCGCCCAGAAAGCGCGGTTCGCCCCCGGCCGTCCACCGCAGGAGTCCGCCGGCAGCGGCCGCATCGTCGCCAAAGGCAACTCGCTGGCCCGACTGCCCCTGCCATCCATAGCCGGTGATCGCGACCCAGATGAGGGACGGGTTCGCCGCGAACATATCTTCAGGATCGATACCCAAAGCCGCAAAAGCGCGGGGGCGAGCGCTGGTCACGACGATATCCGCCTCGCCCAGCGCCTCACGCAGCCGGGTGCGGCCCTCAAATGTCTGGAAATCCAAAAGCTGATGGGCCTTGCCCTGGTTTAGGCTGCGATAGAAATGCGGTGCTGCGTGTCGTGAAGGATCGGGACGCTGCGCGCTTTCATAGCGCGTCACCCTGGCTCCGCCGCGCGCTAGCAAACCAGCGCAAAGTGGTCCTGCCCAAAGGCTTGTCAAATCGGCAACGACCGGCGGGCCCACACGCAGCCGCGGTTCACCCATAGCGAAAGTTGGCGTGATCGGCCCCGCATCGTGAGCCACTTCGCCCACCATCCCTGCCGCAACGCCCAACATCACCGCCCGCTCACGCAAATAAAATATCGGGCGATCCGCGACCGCGATCTCCAGCTCGTGCCAATCGGCGGTGGGAACCTCGCTTTCCAGCCAGGCAGGCATGAGGGTCCAATCATCCGCGCGAGGCAGATTGACCGCGATCCAGCCATCCGCCGCCCGCATGATCCTGCAACTGCCATTAGGGGACGTGCGTCCGGGGGCTGAGAGTGCGAGTTCGGCGCCTCGATCGAGGATAGAGCGCGGGTCAATGACGACGCGTTTCCCCCAGTCAGAGCTTCGGCAAGCGATTTCCCGCGCAAGAGAGTTCAGCATATGCGCCGGCACCGTCACTGCGACACCGCGTCGATCAGCCCCCAGGCAAGCGCACGTTCATCCTCGACCGCCCGTCCACTGATGGACATCCAGCAGGCACGCTGCCGACCGATGCGCCTTGCGACGGAGACGGTGCCCCCTGCACCCGGTATCAGGCCCATCGACACTTCCGGCAACCGGAAGCTGGTGCGCGGTCGCGCTATCACCTTGGCAGCCGCCAGCGGGATTTCGATGCCGCTCCCTACGCAGGGACCATGGAGCGCGGCCGTGGCTCGATCCCCCAGACGGTGAAGCAGACGAACCGGCGACCGCAGCGTCCTGATACTGTGACCGGTAGCGGGGTCGGACTGGGTACCAAACTCGCCAAGGTCGCCGCCGACGCTGAACACAGCCGCATCACTGCGCAACAGGACCGGTGCGTTGTCAGGATCGTCCAGCGCAAAGGAAAGCGCCTCACACAGCGCGTCGCGCATGGCAGCGTCGACCGCGTTCCGACCACGCGGGCGGTTCAGCACGATCTCTAACTTGCCGTCGCGGCGCTCCATCCGCACTCGCTCGCCAGCATCCATGCGGGCCTTCTGGGGCGGCAAGTCGCGATGCCAGCACCGGAAGCCCTCGCTCGCCAGCAATGTGGAATAGGCCAGCGACTCAAGCAGTAACGCGCTGTCGAAGTCGAGCCGTTCTCCGACACGAAACACTTGGGCGGCAACTGCGGCGGCCAGGGGCTGTGCTTGCACCGCCTGCTCCAATCGCGTCACTTCCTCAGCCAAGTCCTCCACTGCGATCCACGGGGCCGGCGCGTCAGTATCGGTCGTGAGCACCATATCGTACGCGCTCAACCCATCATCCGGACGGGGGCCGCTTTCATGGAGGCCGACCCTGACTATCCCGGGGCCGAGAACATGATCAGGTGAGGACCGGCTGACTGGCTCGGCAAGGAAACCGATTGCGCCGGTTTCCGCCAAGAGCTCAATCATCGTAGCGCCCTCGCCCAACGGTTTCCTTCAGGCAGCTTGCAGCCCCTGCCCCGCTGACAGCTCCGCCTTCAACACCCGGCGCAGAAGTTTGCCGAGGTCATTGTAGGGAAGCTCATCCCTGAACTCCCAAGTTTCCGGCACCTTGGTCGAGCGGAGATGAGTCTTTACCCATGCGCTCAAAAGTTCGGCGGTCACATCCTTGCTACGTGGGACGACGACACAAGCGACCCGCTCGCCCCATTGATCATCGGGCAGGCCAAACACCGCGACATCTGCGACGTCGGCGTGGCTGCGCAGCACATCCTCGATCTCACCCGGAGAAATATTCTCACCGCCGCGAACGATCACGTCGTCGAGTCTACCTTCCACAAACAGAAAGCCGTCCTCGTCGATCCAGCCCGCATCGTTGGTCGCGAACCATCCATCGTCCTGAATCACCTTCTTGTGCAGATACTCGCCCGCAATCTGCTCGCCACGGACATAGACCTCACCGGCTTCGCCGCGCGGGAGCACATTGCCTTCCGGATCGCGAATCTCGATCTCCAGAATGGGCAGTGGCCGACCAACGGATCCAAGCCGCCGCCGAACCGCCGGGTCCTGGGAGGTCATCGCGATCCGGTGATCGTCCGGTCCCAGGACGCTGATGGTGGAACTGGTTTCGGTGAGGCCATAAGCATTGACGAAGTCGACATGCGGCATCAGTGCCATGGCCCGCTCGATGACCGGCTGCGGCATACGCCCACCACCATAGGACAGGGCGCGCAGATGCGGCAGGCCGATGCCCCGGCTGTCCAGTACGTCCAGAATGCGGCCCAGCATGGTGGGCACCACCATCGCGTGCGTTATCCGTTGCTTCACAGCCGCATCTACCCACGCCTCTGGCGTGAAGATGGGCAGGTAAACGATCCGCCTGCCGCCGTAGATGTTGGTCATGATCGCGGAAATTGCGGCGATGTGATAGGGCGGCACAGAAACCAGCGCGCCCTCTTCCTCGTCCGCACCCATGAAGTCTACCGTCGAGATGACATAGCTGGACAGGTGGTGATGGCGGAGCACCGCGGCCTTGGGTTCGCCGGTCGTGCCGCTCGTGAACAGCAGGACGGCAATGTCCGATTCCCTATCGGACATTGCCTTTTCACGCCGTGCGGCGTCGCCGCAGGCGGCCTCGAAAGCCGTCCGACCGATGAACGTGACGCCTTCCACGTTCTCGACACGGCTCAACATATCATCGTCGACCACGGCCACCGAAGGACTCGTGCGCGCCAGCAGTTTACGAAGATCGACGTCCGGCAGGCGATAGTTGAGCGGGGCGAAAGGCTTTCCGGCCACTGCGCTGGCGAACAGCGCTGTCGGGAAGGAAGCGCCGTTCAGACCGAGATACACTACCGTATCGGCCGGCTGTTCCGCGAACAACACGGCGGCCGCGCGGACACGGGCGCTCATTTCCGCCAGCGAAAATGATCCTTCTTCCCCGATGACGGCTAAACGGTCGGGAAAGGCGTCTGCCGCCATTTCGAGAAGCAACGAAATCTGCATCGCTCAGCCGCCTTGTTAATCCGACGCCGGCAGCGCTTTGGTTTCCTTCAGTGCCATCACGCGCCCATCAACCGTCAAAGTGCCCTTGCCAGCCTTGCTCACGAGCAATTCAAGGCCGCTGACGTCATCTGAATAGCGCTTCCCGACGGCCAGCACGTCCGACAGTGATGCTTCAGGTTCCATGCCGGAATTCGCCGCGTCGGCTGCCGGCTGGACAGGATGGCCGCCGCTCTGAAGGCTTTTTACCTGCTTGGGCGGGCGCACCACCACGAATTCCGCGCCGCCAACACCCTTCCATCTCGATCCCGGCCTCAGTTCCACTATTCTTCCCTCACGTCTGCATTTAGCGCCGTTTTTCGAAACGCCGCTCGGTGATCCTAATCAGGCAATCGCGCCCTTATTTTTCAGTTCTTCGAGGCGATCCCAGTCGATCCCCATTTCCATTAGGAATAGTTCGGTGTGCTCGTTGGCCTCCGGACCGCGCACATTGCTCACCGCGTGATGATCGAATTGCACCGGATTGGCGACCAGCTTGATCGGCCGTCCGCCGTCCGCGGATTCAACCTCATAGATCATCCCGTTGGCTAGCACCTGCTGGTCTTGCGCGACCTCCAGCGAATTCTGGTAGGCGGCCCACTGACCCTCCATCGTCCGCAGTTTGGCCATCCAATAGCTGAAGGGATGCTCGCTGAACGCCTGGGAAATGTAGGTTGCGCACTCATTGGCATTGGCCATCAGCGCCTCCACCGTGCTGAATCTTTCATCCTCGAGCAGGTGAGGGAGGTTGAGATGCTCGAACGTGTCCTTCATATACGGCCCAGGCGTAAGGACGCAAAGCTGGATCGGCCGCTTGTCCTGGGTGCTGTACACGCCCATGAACGGGTTCTGGCTCCCTTCGACGATTCCGCCATTCGTTGGCATCGGCTGCGTGAAGGGCAGCGCGTCGAGATCCATGGCGACATCATGACCCATGGCCGTCGCCCAGACACCGGACGAAAGAAGAGACACGTCAAGCTCTGTCGCCTCTCCGGTCTTTTCGCGATGATAGAGCGCCGCGGCGATACCACCGGCAATGAACATGGCGCCAATCGTGTCTCCAAATGCGGGCCCGGGCATGCCAAGCGGTCCGTCGAGCTCCTTTGGAGTCGCCAGAACAGCTGGTCCGCCGCGCGCCCAAAAGGCGGTGGAGTCGAAGCCGCCGCTGTCGCGCTCAGGGCCCTTGTCGCCCAGAGCGGAACCGCGCGCGTAGATGATGTTCGGGTTCGCCTTGCGGATATGTTCGACATCAATCTTCAGCTTCGCGCGCGCGGAAGGCAGGAAGTTGGTCAGGAATACATCGCAGGTCGCCGCGATCTCGTACAGCAGCTGAAGCCCCTCTTCGGAACCGATGTCGATGCCGACGCTTTTCTTGCCCCGGTTGGGATGATGCATGGTGGTCGCACGCTGGGGATTAACCGCAAGCCTCTGGAGCACCTTCAAACCACGTTGGGCGTCGCCGCGCAGGGGGTGTTCGATCTTGATGACTTCGGCACCCCAATCGGTCATAACGCCACCGGCCGCGGGCACGAACGTAAACTGCGCCACCTCGAGTACCCGCACACCCTTCATAACGTGGGTCATTGAAAATCGTCCTCTCTAACCACTCTACCCGCGGTTGGGCGCGGACACTAGCCATGCACACCAAAAATGAAAGATTGAAAATTTTTCAGTTTCGAGATTGGCCCAGTGATACATCACGCGCGGAATACCCCTTGTGCAGCCCTTTTGATTTCGCGGCGGCGAACTCCGGAACTGCTTCTTATGCCCACGCATGTCGATAGGCTTCGCCGATAAAGACGGCATGGTGCAGCCCACCTACGATGTCCGCACGGCGTGAATTCGGTTCTCGTCGAATGCAGCTATCAATTACTCTGAACGATTGTTAGGTAGATCGATATAGGGGCGGCGAAGAACGGCCCTTCAGCCCGAAAAATCACGGGAGATATCATGGTAGAGGGTCCAGGCGCGCAGGCGCGCGCTTCAACGGCGACAATTTGGTACATGGTCATCCTGCTGTGCGTCGCGATCATCGTCTCCTATCTTGATCGAGGCGTCATCGCGGTACTGGTGCCGTTCCTCAAGGCCGAATTCCAGCTCAGCGATATCGAAATCGGCCTGTTGCAAGGCATCTCCTTCTCCCTCTTTTTCGCCGTCGCCAGTCTTCCCGTTGGTCGGATGGTCGATCATCTGAACCGGCGCAATATCATCATCGCGGGAATCCTTATCTGGAGCATCTCGACGATGATGTGCGGCATAGCGGCAAGCTTCTGGCAGCTGTTCATCGCTCGCGCAGGCGTCGGCATCGGGGAGGCCTTTCTGTTGCCGGCAGCATATTCGATGGTGGCTGACAGCTTCACCGCTGCGCGGCGGGGGCGGGCGATGAGCATCCTCACTATCGCAACGTCCATCGGAGGGGGGTCTTCGGCTCTGCTCGGCGGTATCCTCTTGACGATCTGGAGTGGAGCCGACCTCATTCCGCTACCGTTCTTTGGCGCTGTAGCGACATGGCGGGCCGTCTTCCTCGTGGCGGGAACACCAGGGTTCATCGTGGCGATGTTCATGCTCGCCGTGCGGGAACCCCGCCGAGCCGTCCGCGCACCGGAGGAGCAAGCGCATGTGAGCGACTTTGCGGGACATGCCGTCCGGAACTGGCGTCTGTTCGTACCGGTATATATCGGCTTTTCCGCAATATTTTTCTTTTCCTACGCCATCGCCCTCTGGTCACCGACGGTCCTCACCCGGACTTACGGATTCACTCCCGGAACTGCTGGAATGGCGGCGGGCAGCTTCCAACTGGTGGGGTCCATCGTCGGCGCCCTGCTGGCTGGGATCGTCGGCGACGTCATGATCGCGCGCCGGCAACTATATGGACGCCTGCGCCTGTGGATGATCGGGCTTGTCCCCGCGATGATCGGGGCGCTGTTTCTTACGATACCCAGCGCATATTTCTACCTCGTGGGTCTGGGTCTCGCGATCTTCGCCTCCGGCTTGCTGACGACCACCAGCTACCCCGCCCTATATGATGTGGTATCGCCCAGCATGCGCGGCCGGTCGCTCGCTTTTTACCTCTTCCTCGGCAATATCTTCGGGTTGGGGGGAGGCACGGTCGGCGTGGCGTTCCTCACTCAACATGTGTTCTTGAATGAGCGACTTGTCCATCTGTCGGTTGCCCTCGCTGCCGGAGGCGCTGTGACAACCTCGATCATTATGAGCTTTCTTATGAAAAGGCGGTACGAAGCCGCGCGACTGGCGCATCACGATGCTAACGCGCAGTCCGCGATCACCCAGGTCTGAGGACGGTGGAGTGTTGCGGCGGCTGCGATCCGGCGAAGCCCGATCGGAACGGGCATTATTGACACGCCTGTCAAATGCGGCTTCGTTGGACGGTAACACCGGACCATAGGAGACGATGTTGGACTTTATCGATCGCCTGACGGATCGAATGCGGCAGGCCAACGAAGCCCCAGCGATCATGTTCGACGGACGCACCTTCAATTGGGGCGCGGTCCGTTACGCGGGCGAGCGGCTGGAAGAGCTGCTGCAACGGGCGGGTGTGGACAGGATGCAGACAGTCGGCCTGCTTTCGCGCAATCGCCCGGGCCATGCCGCCGCCATATTAAACCTCATCGGCTCCGGCCGTTCAGTGTCGATCATCTATACGATGCAGTCGAACGAAGGGATCGCGCGGGATATCCGGAACCTGAAATTGCCTGCCATAATCGGCGCAGCAGAGGACTGGTCCGCGGATGCGATCTCGGCTGCGCGGGAAACGGGCAGTGCGGCATTGAGCCTAGTCTCACGCGAGGAACTGGCGCTTGAGTTGCTTTCCCATGCGCCGCGCGCTGACTCGGCATTGCTTCGCACTTCTCCCAAGCCGCTTACGCTGGCCTTGTTGTCGAGCGGAACGACTGGAATGCCAAAGCGCATAGATTTCCCGCAATCTGTGCTTGATCGAATGCTGGACACGATGGCGGTCGCTGACCGGCCCGGCGATGTTCCGGGTCCAGAGATCAATTTCTTTCCGCTGAGCGGAATGGGGGGGATGACACCCTTCCTGGCCAGCATCTGCCGCGCAGGATCGGTTTGCCTGCTTGAACGGTACAGGATGGACGATTGGCTAGCCGCGATAGCGCAGTTCCGCCCCCGCATCATCGTCATGCTGCCGGCGATCATTCGAGAGGTGCTTGACAAACAGGTCCCTATATCCCGCTTCGAAAGCGTCAAGATCGTCTGGGGCGGGTCGGCACCGCTGGATCCCGACACTCAGGAGGAATTCGAGAAAACTTACGGCATCCCGATTATCTGGGGCTATGGCGCAACGGAATTTGCCGGAACGGCGGCCTCGTGGACCCCGGCATTGCGCGAGCAGTTCGGCAACACCAAACAGGGCAGCGTGGGAAGGCCGATTGCTGGCGTATCGATCCGGATCGTCGATCCTGAAACGGGGGTGGAACGGCCTCGCGGCGAAGAAGGGCTGCTTGAGGCACGGATCCCAGCCTTGGCCGACGCGTGGATTCGCACGACGGACCTTGCGATGATGGACGAGGATGACTTTGTCTTTCTTCGCGGACGCGCTGATCAGGCAATCATTCGGGGGGGGTTCAAGATTCTGCCGGAAACCATCACCGACGCGCTCTTACAGCATCCGGCCGTGCGCGACGCGATGGCTTGCGGAATTGCTGACCGACGGCTCGGACAGGTGCCCGTCGCGGCGGTCGAGCTCAAGGAGGACAGCCCGGACACTCGCGAGGAAGAGCTCTTGTCGTTCCTTCGCTCCCGGCTTGTCACCTATGCGATCCCGACGAGGGTGCATATCGTCGCCTCCCTGCCACGCACAGGCAATATGAAGGCGAGTATCGCAGCCATGCGGGAGATGCTCAGCGGATAACTCATGCAGCTATTCCCGCGGGAGCAACGCAGGACATTGCTGGAAGCTGCGGGCCGCGCGCCGGTCGGGACAACGGGAAGGGTGATCATTCAATCTTCGCTCGGAGGGGCCTCGTGGCATGCAAGCCGGTGAAGGTTGCCGTCAGCCCCGCTACTTCACTAGGTTGAGTTCGAGGCAACGGCAGTCGCCGACGACGTTAGGAGACTCTCCATGCGATTTCAGGAGAAGGTAGCTTTTATCACGGGGGGTGCGATCGGGTTCGGCCGGGCCTTCGCTCAGGCACTCGGTCGGGAGGGCGCCACTGTGGTAATCGCCGACATTGACGAGGATCAGGCGCAAGAAACGGTCAAGGCGCTCGCGGCAGAGTCAATCCGAGCGGTCGCGGTGCACTGCGATGTGGCGGATGAGGCCCACGTTGACGAGGCCGTAGCCAAGACGCTTGACCAGTGTGGTGGCATTGATGTCCTCATCAACAATGCAGGCAAGCACCTGACCAAATATAACCAGCCCTTCGGCACCTTAAGCCGCAATGACATCCGCGCGCTGTTTGATGTCAACATCATGGGCGTCATCAATTGCTCAATCGCCTGCCGCGAAACCATGCGCGCGCGCGGCGGGGGTGCTATCCTGAACATCTCATCCATCGCTGGTCACATGGTGACCAATGCCTATGGCGTGTCCAAGCTGGCGGTCCGTGGTCTGACCATCGCCTTCGCCCACGAGTTCGCCGCCGATGCGATCCGCGTCAACGCGATCTCGCCGGGCCTGGTGGCAACGGAAAATGCCGTCGCGGATCTGCCGGAGGCCATGATCAGCGATTTTCGTGACCGGCTACAGCTGGTCCATCGAACGGGCAGCATGGATGACATCGTTGCGGCGATGCTCTACCTATGCTCGTCGGAGGCGAGCTTCGTCACTGGAGAAACGCTCCGTGTCTCAGGGGGTTACCCCCTTTCTATCTGACCGACATTCCACCTCAAGCCGGCGGCCGTTAAGCCTCGGCCCTTGTCGCGCCATCACGTATAATTCGTGCGGTCAGGCTCTGTTGAGCCACTCTCCAAGCATGCGCAGCCGCGCGGCTGCTGTCGCGCGTGCCTCTTCCTCATCACGTGCCAGGACGGCATCGCATAATTTGAGCTGCAACTGGCGCGTGGACCGCCGATCCGCTTCGTTGCGATAGAATTTCCGTTCTCGCTCAAGATCGCCAAACTCGATCAAAATGTGCTGGATGAGAAGCTGGAGCGGATTTTCCGTCATTTCGGCGAGCATTATTGCCAGGGCGATCTCCGATTCGATCATCCCGCGAATGTCGTCCTCCTCGCCAGGACGCTGTGCCAGGCTAGCACGCAGCGCGGCAAGCTCAGCCCACAGCCGTTCATTTTCACATTTAGTGGCAAGCGCCGCCAGACCAGGAAAAAGCTGGACGCTTACCTCATGGACATGTCGTAACGTCGCACCCTGCAGACGCAGATAGCGCGCCGGCATCCGGATCGAGTCCTTCGCCGTCGGGCGCGCGGCGTAATATCCTCCTCGAAGGCCTGGCCGCACCGAAATCATACGCGCGGCAGCAGCAACCTTGGCTGCCTGGCGAAGCGTCGGACGACTGACGCCCAGGCGTTCCAGAAGCACCGGCTCGGAACCAATCGACTCGCCTTCCTCATGGAGAAGGCTGAGGTTCTCCAATTGCCTTACCACCCACGCGACACGACCTTGCCCGCCCGTCTCCGGCGGTTCGATGCTGCCAGGTTTCTGCTCGTTCATTCGGCCTGTCTTGACAGAAGAATGGCAAAAAAGGTATCTTTTTTTAAGGGCCAAAATAGGCCGCCCAAAATGAGGACATTTTGCACCATGAAACATTTCGTGTTCAGTGCGGACAGCCATGTGCTGGAACCCAACACGCTCTTTCTGGACGGTCTTCCTGCCTCCCTGAAGAACCACGCCGTCTATTCGCGCAAGGAAGGTGACTATGTCGTCGCCGGGACTGCCGACAAGACAATTTACCGGATTCGCCTCAGCCCAAGGGATAAGGAGCGGCCGTTCGCCGATCAGCGTCGCGGGCTTCATGATATCGCGGGCAGAATGGAAGACATGGCCACGGACGGGGTAGACGCGGAAATCTGTTTCCCGACCTTGGGCCTGTGGCTTTACTGTCTGGACAATGCGGACGCGGAAGCCGCGTCATGCCGTGTTTATAATGACTGGCACTCAAGTCTGCTTGGCGGCAACCTCGACAGGTTCGTCCGCTGCGGGATGCTCCCGGTCCGCGATCTTTCCGCTTCGCTGGAGGAGCTTCGCTATCTTGCTTCCAAGGGCTTTACCGCGGCGATGCTGCCCGCCGTCGTGCCACCCGGCCTTCCCAAATATAACGACCCTGTATGGGATCCGGTATTCGCCCTTGCGGGCGAGCTTGGAATCGTCTTTGTGCTGCACACTGGCACCGGGCTGGAATCAGTGCAAAGCGAACGCGGCCCTGGCGGCGCCATCATCAACTATTCGACCCAGGCGATGGACGCGATGAATACCACCGTCTATCTCGTCGCCGGCGGCGTTCTGGACCGCAATCCCAAGGCCAAGGTTGCCTTCATCGAAAGCGGCGCCAGCTGGCTTTCGGCCATTGGTGAACGGATGGATGAGGTCAGCGAGGCGCATGACCAGTTTGTGAGGCCCAAGCTGTCTCTCAAGCCAAGCGAGATCATCAACCGCCAGATCTGGGCGTCATTCCAGCATGACCGCGCCTGCGTTCTGGCGCGCCGCTCGACGCCCAATCTGTTGTTCGCCACCGACTATCCTCATGCGGAAGGGACCTTCCCCCATTCCCGTAATGTCGTCGAAAAGCTGTTCGAGGGAACAAACGCGAACGATGATGAGAAGGCAGATATTCTCGGCCGCAACGCGTTGAAGCTGTTTCGCCTCCCCCACCCGGTTCTCAACCCAGCCTGAGGCGATCGGAGTAAAAGATTTGCTTTCATCCAGTCTGCGGGAGGCTGCGCCTGCAGCGCCTGTTTCCCTGACCCCCGTGCGGCGCGCGGGGTCGGTGCGGCGTACGTCCACACTTGACTCTCACTGGCCGACCGGTTTCGATCGACCTCTCGTCATGAGTGGACGGGCACGCGACATTCTTACGACCGCCGAAGGTGCCGATTATCGAGTGCTGGCTGAGGACGCTGTTCGCATCCAGGCCAACGCTGCGCGCGAGATTATGGGGATCGAAGGAAACAGGCTGACAGCGGCGCTGGAAGAGCTTGTCGGCACGCGTGGCGGCGGGCACCTGCGCAAGAAGCTGGCGGAAGTTATGCCGGATGAAGTGGCTGCAGCCTCGCCGCTCCATCTCCTGCTTGACGATTTCTCCGGTGCCAGCCTGGTCGCCGGATGGGGAGCAAACCGGGGCAAAGGGGACGTGCCCTTCTCGACCGATGAAGGGCGGCGCGAGCGTCTCGCCCACATGGAAAATATCTGTACCGGGTTCCAGACCGGAGCATCAAGTCTGGCTGGGCATGCACAGAGCACGGCGGAAATAGACGATCTGCCGCGTTCGGATGATCCGGATGGCTGGCACGAACTGTTCAAGCCCGACGGCATCACCATGAGGCGAGCCCGCAGGACCGATATCTGGCGGGATGGCGATCGGTTACGGATGGACATCGCCTTTCAGGACTCGGCTTACCTTCCCGACAGCAAGACGCGTGTTGCCATCCACGAATATCAGGTGGACGCCAGCGCGGACATCGCAACCCTGACGCTTCACTCCGTGACTGCCCACCCCCATGTGCTGCCTTATCGCGAGTGTCCCGGCGCCGCAGCGAATGTCGGCATGATGCGCGGCACCAGCCTTGCGGCAATGCGCCTCTCCGTTCCAGCTACGCTGTCCAGCGTTCTCGGTTGCACACATCTCAATGACGTGCTCCGGTCGATGGCAGATGTGCCGCAACTCGCGAGGAAGCTTGTCGGGTAAGGCGCTGGAACGTCTTTCGAGCAGGTATTACTAAACAGCATCTGTCTCGGGACAATGAGGGGAGTTAGGCGCATGAGCGCACTCGGCGGGCTCAAAGTCGTCGATTTTTCAAACGTTCGAACCGGAGCACAGGCCAGCCAAGTGTTGGCGGACTTCGGCGCGGATGTCATCCACGTGGAGATGCCGGGCGGCAGTCCGCTACGCAATGAACCCGCGTGGCCGCTTTGGGCGCGAGGCAAGCGGTCGATCGCGCTAGATCTCAAGAATAGCAAGGATCGTGACGTGGCGCTTTCCTTGTGCGCAGATGCTGACGTGGTGATTGAAACCTTTCGCCCTGGCGTCGCCGATCGTCTCGGATTGGGATGGGAGCATCTGAGCGCGGTAAACCCCCGGCTGGTCTATTGCTCCATCACCGGCTTCGGCAGCAACGGCCCGCTTAAGGCGCTGCAAGGCTATGAAGGGGTCGTGATGGCCAAGTTCGGCTGGTTCTGGGCCATGGCCGACATGGTGCAAGGTGGCAAGCGCCCTGCGTTCCTGACCACATCCTATGCCTGCTATCCCACCAGCATGATCGCGATCCAGGGCATCATGGCTGCCCTGTATGAGCGAGAAAGCTCCGGTGCCGGACAGAAGGTGGAGGCGACGCTGGCTCAGGGCCAGACAGTCTATGACACCATGAACTGGTTCTGTCGCATCATGGCGCAGAAATATGAAGGCGGGTTTCGCCAAACGACGCGCATCGAAGACGGCGTGCCGGTCGGCGGGCTGTTTTTCCGTCTCCTCATCGCGATGACCAAGGACGGGCAATGGCTGCAATTCTCGCAGACGGTGGACAAGCTCTTCCGCGCCATGATGACTATGTTCGAACTCGACTGGATGTTCGAAGACCCGAAATGGGCGGGCCTACCGGAACTCGACACCCATGAGCTACGGCGCGAGTTCTGGGAGATACTACTCAACAAGGTGCGTTCAAAGACGGCGGGCGAATGGTCGGCGATCATCGCAAACCATCCCAATGTGTGGGCTGAACCTTTCAGAAAGGGCAACCAACTCCTCGATCACCCGCAGATGATCTATAATCGGATGGTCGCTGAAGTGGACGATCCGCTGCGCGGCCACATCCGTATGCCCGGCCCGATCGCGCATATGTCCGCGACGCCCGCGGACGCGCTGCGCCTCGCGCCGGAGCGAGGCGAACATGACGCCGCCCTTCGCGCCGCTGCCAACCGACCGACACCCGATGCTCAGGAGAAAACAGGGACGGAGGCGACTCATAGACCGCCGCTTCAGGGGATCACGGTTGTCGAGCTTGGCACTTACTATGCAGGGCCTTACGCCGCGACATTGCTCTCGGAGCTGGGCGCGCGCGTCATCAAGCTTGAGGAACTGAACGGCGATCCGCATCGGAACATGATTCCCTTTCCGGAGCTGGCTGGGATCAAAGTTCTGCAAGGCAAGGAATGTGTCGCCGTGGATCTTGGTAGCGAGGCGGGACGTGCCGTCGCTTATGACATTCTCAGAAAGGCGGACGTCGTGCTCCAGTCGTTTAGGGCCGGCGTGGCAGAGCGCCTGAAGGTTGACGAGGCGAGCCTTCGCGCGATCAATCCTGACCTCATCTACCACAGCGCACCAGGCTATGGAGAAGGCGGCCCCTGCGGCAATCGCCCAGCCTTCGCGCCCACCATCGCGGCGGCGGCGGGCACGGTGGCGCGAAATGGGGCGGGCTTGATCCCGAATGATCCGACCCTCACGCTTCAACAAGTGAAGGAGGCGTCGATCCGCTTGTCCTCGGCCTCGGTCGGTGGTGGCAATCCGGACGGGTTGTCGGCGGCAACCGCAGCGACCGCGATCATGATCGGGCTCTATGCCCGCAAGCGGGGCGCGGCGGGCGGACAGCATCTTTTGACGACCATGCTTTCCAGCACAGCCAATGCGCTGGCAGAAGTCATGCTGGATTATGAAGGCATGCCGTCGGCTCCGAGTGCCGATCCCGACATGTATGGGTTCAACGCGCTTTACCGGATCTATGAAACGCCTGACAATTGGGTTTTCCTGGCGGCGTGCAGCGATCGTGACTGGCGGCGCCTTACCGATGCGCTGGGCGAAGATGGTGCACGCGTTGCCGCCGATCCGCGCTTTGGCGACGCAGCCGCGCGATCAGCCAACGACGCCGCACTGGCCAATCTGCTCTCGGGCATTTTCCGGCAGCGCACCGCCGCCGATTGGGAAGCCTATATGGTGGAACGCGGCGTCGCCTGCGTCGCCTGCGCCCCTGCCCCGATCGAGCAGCATTACCTCGACCCCGGCTCTCCGGGCAGACAGCAAGGCTATGTGGTCGACGGCAGCTATCATGCGATGCTGGACGAGATACCGCGGTTGCGTTCGCTCGTCTCCTTCTCCAGATCGGAAACCTGCGCTGGCCCGGCCGGGCTGGTGGGTCAACACACGCGGCAGGTCCTACTCGACCATGGTTATGACGAACAAAGGATCGAAGCGCTGGTGCGGGACCGCGCGATCATCACGCTTTGAATACAGAGCGCCGAGGCGGGGGTGGCCTGCGCGCCATACAGTCACCAGGAGTGGATCAGGCCCGCCAGCTTCATCAGCATGTCGCGGCGATGTTCAGGCGTTACGGCACGCGAGGCAGGGGACGCAGCTTGCGCTTTGGCGATCGCCTGATCAATCTCTGTCTTGCCCACAAGCAGTATCTCCGCTTGTGGCTGCCGCGTCACCGGATGAAGATGACGATAGGTTCCTCCGGGGAATTCGGTATTTTTTCTTGATCAATATGAAGTACGGCATAAGGGGAGGTTCAAGGTCGTGATCTTCTCTCGTCTTTTTTTCTATCAGGTGAGATCGCCGAACTACTGGATGTTTGTCCGACAAGGTCAAGGGCTTCCAGCCCGCAAGTCTGCCAATGTCCAATAAGGAGGATATTTGCGCTTAAAGACTCCGCTGACGCGCAGTGCGACTTTGTCCTGCACCATGAAATGGCATTCCGCAAAGGCGAAATTGGACGTCCATCGAAGGATGCGCCCGTGGCCCTCCACCCACTGCCCCTCGACGGCGGCCCCCATAAAATCGATCGACATCGAAATGGTCGGGCCGCTGAGCCCGGTGCCAAGGCCCGCGTTGAGCCCCATCAACACGTCAGCCAAGGTGGCCCATGTGCCCCCGTGACAGTCCCCTCGCGGGTTGCAATGATGTTTGGCGAGCCGAACACCGAGTGTTACCAACCCATCGGGCTGTTCACGGAAATATAGGGGCGCCAGCCGCTCCACCACGTCCCCCAGGGTGGCGAGCGGATAAAAGCCTTCTGGAATATCGTCCATAATTTCCTGTCCCGTCGATCCCATCCGTGCCGTCAACCTGTCGCGAAATCAAGGCCACGGCTGCAAGGCTTCCCGAACGCTCGCCGCCTTGCCCAAGCGCTGGCCGGTCAGCTCGTTCTGCGCGCCAAGCCAAGGGCAGCGACGAGGCTCACGCCACTCCTGTCCCGCAAGAAGGTGCGGCTCAGCACCGGTACTTATTTCATAGCAGGCTGATCTTGCCGCCGGCTCCTTCCCAGTCCGGATGTGAACGACGAACGGCTCCAACAGCCGAGAAATTGATCCCGCCAACGCCTTTTGACGATAGTGTCAGATCATGCTAGCGGTCCCCCCGATTTGGAAGAAGCTGCGACGTGCCGGTGCTCAGCGATGGTTGGTCCGTGCCACCGGATGCTTTTCTCGCGACCTGCTCGCCGCATTGTTCGGCCATGGTTTTACCGCCGCTGTCGATCACCGAGCAGGTGATTGGATGAGGCGCTTTTGTCGGGGAGATTTCAATGGGTTCCGCACCGGGCGATGTCAGCCTTCACTCTTTGGACGGTTTTCTCAAACCCAAGGGCGTGGCTCTGATCGGCGCCAGTGATCGCTCCGCCTATTCGCGCACAGCCTATTCCGCCGGCAAGCTGATTGGCTTCGATGAGCGCCTCTTCCTGATATCGCGCAGTGGTGGCGAAGCGCACGGACGGCCCACCGTCACGGATGTTCGTGATTGCAGGGGCGAAGTCGACACCGCCGTTTTCATGATCCCCGCAGACGGGATCATCGACAAGGTCGAGGAAGCGGCTGAGGCTGGCATCCGCTATGCTATCGTTTTGGCTTCCGGCTTCAGCGAACTTGGCCACGAAGGCAAGGCCAAGCAGGATGCGCTGCTTGCGAAAATGCACCAGCACGGTATCCGCCTGATGGGTCCGAATTGCCTCGGCTTCATCAACTATCTCGACAGAGCTGCAGCGTCGACCATGAAGTCGCAGGTGCCGCTTCGGGTCGGCAACCTCGCCATCGTCTCTCAGAGCGGCGCGATCGCCAGCGGCATGGCTCGCTTCGCTCATCAGCAGGGCATCGGACTAAGCCATATCGTCGCCACCGGTAATGAAGCTGACATCGACTTCACCGAGATCGCGGCAGAGATTGTCCGCGACGAGCGCGTTGGCGCCATCAGCATCTTCATAGAAACGGTGCGCAACCCTCAGCGTTTTCTTGCCATGGCGGAGCTCGCGCAGCAGCATTCCAAACCGCTCGTGATGATCAAGGTAGGCGCCAGCGCGCTCAGCGCGCAGGTTGCCGCCGCACACACCGGTGCTCTGGTCGGCGATGACAAGGCGTTCGACGCTGTTTGCCAACATTTCGGCATCATCCGCGTCCAGTCCCTCGAAGATGCAGTCCTGACCGCTGCACTCGCAGCTTATACCGGCCCTGTCCGCAAGGGCGGTCTTGGCGTACTGTCGATTTCTGGCGGTGCATGTGAAATCGTCGCGGATGCCGCCGAGTCGTCGGGCATCGAACTGGTGACATTCGCTCCCGAGACGATCAATCGCCTGTCCCAAATCCTTCCCGATTTTGGCACGGCAAACAATCCGCTCGACGTCACAGGTGGCGTCGTAGCCAAGCCCGATCTGTTCGAGGACGCACTGGTCGCGGTGGGCGACGACCCGAATGTTGCCATGGTAGGCGTCGTGCAGCCCCTTCCTGCAAGCGAAGATCATAGGGTCGGCGCCAATCGCGAACTTCTCAAGGCGCTCGGCCGGGGCTTCAAGAGGATTCCGGTGCCCGGCACGCTGGTCAACCAGGCCGTTACGCCGGTCACCGAGGTTGGGCAGGAAGCGATCACCGAGGCCGAGTTGCCTCATGTTATCGGCGGCCTGAATAGCTTCATCGCTGCGGCCGCGCGCATTTTCCGCTGGTCACGTCACCTCGAAGCGAAGCCTGCACCGCTACGCGCTGCTGCGCCAGCTTCCGGCGAGAGGCCGTCCTCCGAGATCGAAACGCTCCGTTACCTTCGGAGCAAGGGCGTTCCCACCATCCCCTTTGAGCTTGTGGAAGGATCGGCGGCTGTCGAGGCCGTGGCGGCAAGGCTGGGCGACCGGCTCGTGGTCAAGATTGCGTCGCCCGACATCCAGCACAAAACCGAAGCCGGCGGCGTCATCCTCAATGTGGCGCCCGATGAAGCGGCGAAGGCTGTGGACACGGTGCTGGAACGTGCGCGCGCCTACAAGCCCGATGCGCGGCTGGAAGGGGCGCTCATCGCACCGATGCGGCAGCCCGCGCTCGAGTTCGTAGTAGGCATCGCACGCGATCCACAATGGGGCCCCGTGCTGGCAGTCGGCCTGGGCGGCGTCTGGGTGGAAGTCATGCAAGATGTCCAACTTCGCCTTGCCGGAGTGGATGCCGCTGAGATCGCCAAGGCGCTGCGGTCGCTGCGGGCATCGAAGTTGCTGGACGGCTATCGCGGGGCTACCCCGGTGGATGTCGATCGATTGGCACAAGTCATTCAGACCATCGCCGCCGCCGCGGTCGACCTTGGCCCCGACTTGGCAGCTCTCGAAATCAACCCGCTGCGTGTTGCGGGCAGCGAGATCGAGGCGCTCGACGCGCTGGCGATCTGGCACTAGGAGTAAGATGCCTGTAATCGTGATGGCCTGCTAATAAGAACGGCCCGGCAATGGCGGCCGGGCCGTGGAATGTCGAACCGTTCAATTTCGCCTCCGGCTCTCGGCACCACAACGCGCTGCAACGGATCGCCTCATAGAGCGACATAACCAAGGTGAGAGGATGTTGGGCCGCAAGATGAACCGGGGCGCGACGTCCACCGAACTTCCATTCGGGCTGATCCTGATGGTGCTCGTGATCGCCGAGATGGTCGCGGGATTACAGTCGACGATGATCGTCGTCGCACTGAGCCAGCTTTACGGACTCTATGGCAACCCGGTCCGGATCACCTGGCTGCTCACAGCGCCTGCGCTGACAGCCACGGTCGCGGCCGCCATGTTCGGCCGGGCGGGCGATCTCTATGGGCGTAAGCGCGTCATGATGTTGGTCCTGATGCTTGCCACCTGCGGCTCTGCTCTCTGCGCATTCTCCTCCAGCCTGAATATCATCACCATCGGCCGCGCCTTGGAGGGAACGTCCATGGCGATCCTTCCCCTCGCCTTTGGTGTCCTGCGGGAGGCCGCACCGGATCAAGCCAGACTGAACGTCGGTGTTGGCGTGCTTGGCGGTACATTTTCCTTCACCATTGGCATCGGGATGTTCCTGAGCGGGCTGATTATCGACCACGCACCTTGGCAGACGATCTTTCGGGTGACAGGCGCTGCGGCGCTGAGCGCATTGTTGCTGCTTATCATCGTGCTTCCCCGCGATAAGCCGATCGCGACAACTGCCCGTCTCGACTATATCGGTGGCCTGACACTGCTGGTTCCCATCGGCGCCTTCCTCGCCGGGCTGAACCTGGGGCGACTGTGGGGGTGGATCGATCCGACGGCCCTCTCGGTGATCGGCCTCAGTATCGTTGGTTTCGCCTGCTGGATATTCTATGTGCTGCGCCATCCCAGCCCGATCATGGACCTGCGACAGCTGCGTGTCCCCCGCGTCGCCATTGTCAACGCTGCCTTGGCGACTACGGCAATGGGTCCCATGATTTATCCTTACGTATTTCTGCCCATTTTGCAGCAACCGGTATGGACCGGCATAGGGTTCGGCGTCTCAGCGACGCTTGCGGGCGTCTTCAAACTGCCCACCAATGTCACGTCAGGCTGCGCAAGTCTGGTCGCAGGCTACCTGGCAGCGAAATTCACCTTTCGGCCTGTGGTGATTGCCGCGGCCGCGATCAACCTGCTGGCCTGGCTGCTTCTGTGGGTCGAGCACGAGTCGTTATGGGTAGTCGTGGGCACTGCTGTGCTGTTGATGGCTCCCGCTTCCACCATTATCAACGCCTGTGGCCCGGCCCTCATCATGGATGTGACAGCACCTGAGCGGACGAGTGAGGCCATGGCGCTGAGTTCTGTGTTGCGAGGCCTTGCGATGGCCGTCGGTTCGCAATTGATCGCGTTCGCCCTCGCCACCTCTTCCATCCGCAACGCAGCGGGCACTGTCTACCCAGACGAACAGGCCTATATGGCCGTGTTCATGATGATGGCAGCACTTGCGGTCACCGCATTGGTGTTCGCCATGTTGATCCCTCGGGTGTCAAACCGGGAAGGGGGCAGTTTTACGCGGCCCGCGGCCGCCCTCGGCCAGAATGACGGCGCCCCCACGAACGGCTAACGCCGAAAGCCGTTTAGGGGCTGGCGCGACCTTGCCGGCGCGATAGCTCAGCGACCAATGAAGGTGGCCTTCCGTTTCTCGCGGAAGCTGTGGATGCCCTCTAGAAAGTCCGACGAGCGGCCTGCGTCGCGCTGGAGCGCGCGTTCGCGTTGCAGTTGTTCGGCAAGCGGAGCCTCGACCGCAGCCCATGTTGCTTCCTTGATCAAGGCAAGCGAAGATGGTCCCGCTGCCAACTCCGTCGCCAGCTTGAGCCCCTCTTTTTCGACTGCCTCGTCGGCTACTACCCGATTGATGAGACCCCATTGCAAAGCCTCCGGGGCCCGAAGCTTGAGTCCCAACATCATCAGTTCCATGGCCCGCACTCTGCCTATGGACTTAGCAAGCATGTAGCTAATCCCACCGTCGGGCGACAAGCCGACATGTCGGAAAGCAGGAAAGAAGAACGCACCTTCACCCGCGATGATCATGTCCGCGGCACAGGCAATGCCGCACCCCACGCCGGCCGCCGCGCCCTTGACCGCGGCGACGATGGGAAGCCGAGAGGCACGCATGTCGAGCAGAAGCGGATTATATATATTCTGCAGGCCCTGGCCGACATCCCTGTGGGGGTCGTCAAGGTCAAAGGTATTATCGGAAAGGTTGGCGCCCGAACAGAAGGCGCGCCCCACCGAGGTGAGCAGGACCGCTTTCGCCTCCTGCTCGGCTCGACGGAACGCGTGGAGAAGCTCGGCACCCATGAAATCGGACATGGCGTTCAGCGTAGCTGGATCATTGAGACGTATGATGGCCACTGATTCGTCCAACTCGTAAAGCAGCTTTTCATACACCATGGCCGGGTCCTTCGATGATAGGGGGCTGCTGGTCTCAGCCAAGCGCAGAGGCCGCCTTAAGCGCGAGAATTTCGTCGGCCCCGACGCCTAGCTCCCGCAAAATCGCCTCCCCGTCCTCTCCTATCGCTGGGGCCGGCCGCGGCGTTGGCGCCGGATCTGCCGAGAAGCGCGGCGCTGGCGCCGGCTGCGTCACACCACCTACCGAGATGAACGTTTCGCGCGCGACATTGTGGGAGTGGGCGGGTGCTTCGGCTAATGACAGCACGGGCGAAAAGCAAACATCGGTTCCTTCGAGCAGGGCGCACCACTCATCGCGCGTCCGCTCCACGAAGATGGCGGCAAGCCGCTCCTTGAGCACGGGCCATGCTGCCTCGTCCTGCTGCGCGTCGAAGGCCGGATCATCAAGTCCAAGCTTTTCCCGCAGCAGCGCGTAGAATTGCGATTCCCAGGAGGCGATGGAAATCCAGCGGCCGTCGGCGCATGTGTAGGTGTCATAATAATGCGCGCCGCCATCGCACCAGTTGGTGCCGCGCTCATCATGATAGATGCCGGCCGCCAGCTGGCCGTAGCACATCGATGCAAGCAGAGCGCTACCGTCCGTCATCGCCGCATCGACAACCTGCCCGGCCCGCCCCAGCCTGACGCCAAGAAGCGCAGCGACCATCCCGAACGCCAGCAACATGCCCCCCCCGCCGAAATCACCGACCAGATTGACCGGCGGCACGGGCTTTCCGCCTCGCGTTCCCACCATATGCAGCACGCCAGTTATGCCGATATAATTGATATCGTGCCCCGCGCTCTGCGACAGAGGGCCATATTGGCCCCATCCCGTCATGCGTCCGTAGACGAGCTTCGGGTTTTCCCCCAGCAGGACGTCCGGTCCAAGGCCGAGCCGTTCCATGACGCCGGGGCGAAATCCCTCGATCAGGCCATCGGCGGAACGACAAAGCTTTTTCGCAACCTCAAGGCCTTCCGGCTTCTTGATGTCGAGCACGATGGAGCGACGCGATCGGGAAGACGCATCTTCCGGAACGAAATAACCGCCGCGCCGCTGGATCGTGATGACCTCTGCCCCGTGGTCCGCCAACATCATTGCGGCGAAGGGCCCGGGCCCGATCCCCCCGATCTCGATGATCCGGATGCCCGAAAGTATGCCCGCCACCTATGAACCTCCCGATTTTCCGCAATATCTACGCGGGACCGCAACGCACCTGTTGAACCATCCTAACTATCGATCGGTCGGACAAACTAGTCAACGGCCGCAGGGCCTGACGACTGATCCTGGCCCGTCGACCAACCTCCGTCCTCCCGCCACTTTGCGACCTCCGGCTTGTTCGATCGACCCTTGAGGCGTACCCTTGTCATCGCTGCGGCGAAGGAATCCATCCTCGATCACAAGTGGGAGTGGGAAAATGGAAGAGCATGTCTACAAAATAGCCGAGATCGTCGGAACATCCAGCGGCAGCGTGGAACAGGCCATCCAGAACGCGCTTAGCCGAGCGGGCCAAACCCTGCGCAACATCCGGTGGTTCGAAGTTGTCCAGACCCGAGGTCATATCGGCGCCGAACAGAAAATCCAGTATCAAGTCCTGCTCAAGATAGGGTTCACGCTAGAGTCCCCGCCGGTCGATCCACCCCTTCACATCGATCTTCCCTGACCGGTGCGCGGTGAGTCCTCGCCACGAATGGTGAACGGCACGACACATATTACACCGATGCCATAGGCGGCGTTGATCGGGGGTGAGGAAGCGCCAACCGAGCGTCCTACCCTCGATCTTGTGGCGGCGATCGAACGAACGGCCTGCCTTGCCCGGCGCAAAGGTGCGCAGACAAATGCATCGACCATTTTATTCCTTTTTCATTCAGATCCGCGTGATTGTCTCAGGCGTCCACACGCTCGATGATGATCGCGGGGGCCATGCCGCCCGCCGCACACATGGTCACCAGTCCACGCTTCTTGCCTGTCCGCTCCAGTTCATCGAGTAGGGTGCCGATCAGGATGGCGCCGGTGGCGCCGATCGGATGGCCCAGCGCCATCGCTCCGCCGTTGACATTAACCTTGCTGCGATCAAGACCAAGGTCGCGGATGAACTTTTCGGAAACGACGGCGAACGCCTCGTTGATTTCCCACAGGTCGATGTCGTCGACAGTCAGCCCGGCCTTTTGCAGCACCTTCCGGGCAGCCGGGACCGGCGCATTGAGCATCAGCGTAGGATCGTCACCGACATTGGCCGTGGCGACGACGCGCGCGCGCGGTTTCCACCCCATCTTGTCGGCATAGGCCTTGGAAGCAAGCAGCACCGCGCCCGCGCCATCGACAATACCCGATGAGATGCCGACATGGTGGACCGGCTTGATGTCGACGTCAGGGTAGCGGCGGTTGATCGCTTGCCGCGCCGTTTCGTCGCCGATGCCGAGAGGCATGTCGGCGATCTTGCCGAAAGCAGGCTTGAGTTCCGCCATGCCTTCCAAAGTCGTGTCGGCGCGCGGATACTCATCGTGATCCAGGACGACGTTGCCGTCATGATCGCGAACGGGGATGATCGAGCGATCGAAACGGCCTTCGCGAATCGCGGCGGCGGCGCGCTGCTGACTTTCAAAGCCTGCCTTTTCGAGTTCTTCACGAGTGAAACCCTCAATTGCGGCGATTGCATCGGCCGCGACGCCCTGATTCGACTGCGGGTGCAGTTGCTGAAGATGCTCGTTGCCCGAGCTAAGGTCGTACTGCTTCATGCCCGCCGCCATTTCGAGCTGCATTTCCGACAGCATGACGGACATCATTTCGGTACCGCCGGCGATCACGCAATCTTCCATGCCGGAAATGATCTGCGCGGCGGCCAGGTTGACGGCAGTGACGCCACCGCCGCAGGCGCGGTCGAGCGTCGTGCCGCTCACCTTGACGTCGTAACCGGCGGCAAGCGCCGACAGGCGGCCGACGTTTCCGCCTTGGGGGCCCTTGCGGGTGCTCGTGGACCAAATGATATCGTCCACTTCATCGGTCTTGATGTTGTTGCGCTCTTTCAGAGCCTTGAGCAGGGTCGCACCAAGGTCATGGGGGTGAAGATGCGCCAGTGCACCCTTGCCCGGCTTTCCGATCCCGCGAGGGGTGCGAACTGCATCGATGATGAACGCATCAGCCATTAAGCATCTCCAGATATTCCAAGCGGTGTGACCGGCCGGATATCAAACCTACCCGGCAGGCCATCAACGTGATCAGCGCGTGAAGCTGCCACCCGACGCAGCCTTCTCCTTCAGAAGCGCGGCAGGTTTGAAGGCCGCGCCATGCTTCTTTTCCAGTTCCTCAAGCTTCGCGACGATCTTGTCCAATCCAACCGTGTCGGCCCAGAACATGGGTCCGCCCGTGTAGACGGGCCAGTTATATCCCAGGATGCAGGCGACATCGATATCGGATGCACGCGAGGCGATGCCTTCTTCGAGTACCTTCGCCCCTTCGTTCACGACGGGGTAAAGCAGGCGAGCGACAATCTCTTCAGCCGAAACCGAACCTGTGGGAGTCACGCCTTTGAATTTGGCGTAGTCGGCGATGATATCAAGAGCAACCTGCGAAACGGTCGCCTTGCGGTTCTCATCATAGTCGTAGAAGCCACCGCCCGACTTCTGGCCGAGACGGCCCGCCTTGACCAAGTCGCCGCGAATCGTCCGCTCCGTCTCGTCCCGGCCGATCACGTCTAGTCCGACAAGGTCGATCATCTGGAAGGGACCCATCGCGAAACCATAGTCGTAGATCGCCTGGTCAACCTCGGTGGGGGTCGGGCCTTCCAGGATCAGCGCAGCGGCGTGATCCTTACGCGGTCCTAGCACACGATTGGCAATGAAGCCGGGACCGACGCGCGAAAGCACCGGCACCTTGCCGATCTTCTTGGCAAGCGCCATGCCGGTGGCAATCACTTCCTTGCTGGTCTTGGCCCCACGCACCACTTCCAGCAACCGCATAACGTTAGCCGGCGAGAAGAAGTGCAGCCCCAGGACAGATTCCGGCCGTGAGGTAACGGACGCGATCTCATCGATGTTGAGATACGATGTATTGCTGGCCAGCAGCGCGCCCGCCTTCACGATGCCGTCGAGCTTGGAGAAGATGTCCTTTTTGACCTCCATCTGCTCGAACACCGCTTCGATGACCAGATCGACCCCGGACAGCGCCTCCAGCTTGAGCGCGGGGTTGATCAGCTTCATCCGCTTCTCGAGATCTTGCTCGCTCAGGCGCCCCTTGCGCGCGCTCATCTCGTAGTTCTTGCGGATGACCGAGATGCCGCGATCCAGAGCTTCCTGGCTCATCTCGACCAGTGTCACCGGAATGCCCGCGTTGAGGAAGTTCATCGCGATGCCGCCGCCCATCGTGCCGGCACCGATGATGCCGACCGTGTTGATCGGCAGCGTCGGCGTGTCCGATGATATGTCGGGAACCTTGGCGGCCTGACGTTCGGCAAAGAAATAGTAACGCTGAGCAGCCGACTGCGTCGAGGCTTGGAGCTCCATGAACAGCTCACGTTCCCGCTTGATGCCCTGGTCAAAGGGCAGATCGACCGCTGCCTGGATCGCGAGAATGATGTTCTCGGGGGCCTTGAAGCCGCGAATGGCCTTTGCGTTCTTGCGCCGATAATCGTCGAACAGCGCCGTATTGCCCTTGTCCGGGTCGACCTTGTCCTGGCGATCGCGCACCCGCTGGAGCGGCTTGCCCTCGGCGACGATCTTGCGAGCAAAGGCTATCGCTTCCTCGCGCAGCTTGCCCTCTTCCACCAGCGCGTCGATCATGCCCAGTTCCAGCGCCTTCTTTGCTGGCACGGGCTCGCCTCCCACGATAATGTCCAGCGCGATGGGCGCGCCGGTGATACGCGGCAGACGCTGGGTGCCGCCCGCTCCGGGCAAAAGGCCGAGCTTGACCTCGGGAAGGCCGACCTTCGCCGAAGGCACCGCAACACGGTAATGGCAGGTCAGCGCCAGCTCATATCCGCCGCCCAGAGCGGTGCCGTGGATCGCGGCAACCACCGGTTTGGATCCGTTTTCTATCTGTTTCAGCGTTCCTAGCAGATCAGGCTGCTGCATTGGCTTGCCGAATTCGGAAATGTCGGCCCCAGCGAAGAAAGTGCGGCCGCCACAGATCAGGACGATGCTCTTGACCTCATCGTTCGCGCCAAAGGTGTCGAAGCCTTCCTGCAGCGCGCGGCGCACATTGATACCGAGCGCATTTACCGGGGGCGAATCGATCGTGATGATGCCGACACCGTCTTCGATCGTGAAATTACCTACGTTGCTCACCGACTCTCTCCATGTAGGCTGGAAAATGTTGCTGCCCCACTTGCACGGCAGCATGGACAGCGCAACGCACCATATCGTGATGCCCGGGGGGCGGTGCGCACTTCGATTCTCACCTGCCATTGGCCGCCGACAGGTCAGACCGGCTCGACTCCGTTGAGCCAGGCTTCGTCATCCATGGTCAGTTCGTCCACGCGCCCCGTGAAATCAAGTGTCGAGCCCCTATTGCGCAACGCGTTTCGGTGCTGTTCCGGCTGCTGTACCCAACATCCCCGCGTAACCATCGCATGCGGCAATGTGTCCACCCATTCCGATATGCCACGGCCGGACGTGATGAAAACAGCTCTTCGCAGAACCAGAGCCGCTTCGGCCGCGTCATGCTCGAGCTCGCGCGAGACGAAGCCTGTGAATCCGCTGCCGATGGACCGGCCCTTAAACGGATGTGGTGCAAGGATCGTTTCGCCGTCCACCTCCCACTCCAAGACGCGTTCATCATCGCGGTCCAGGGTGGCGAACGTACGGCTGTCGCGCGAATCATGCACAATCGCATGATAGCGGCGCTGCCCCTCCCCGCGCGCGGCCATCGCCACCGAAAGGCAGGCAAGGTCGAACTGATGAGTGCATTGATTTCGCGCGTCTATGTCCATCGTCAACGCGGTCAGGTCGGTCGTCAAGGACTGGCCAACCAGTTCGGAAATCCGCGCTCCCGCCGCGGGGCAAAGCGTGAAGGGCGAGCGCCGCGCATCGTTGAAAGCTTTCAGAACCCGGTGCCCGTCGTGCTGAACGACGACCCGGAAGTGATGGAAGTCATCCTCCACCGTCGCCCGGACCTCACCGGGCCGGGAAGCGAGTCGAATGACCCGGTTCATACTTCCGCCCAAATATTTTTTCGCGGGGAGACCGAGCTGTGCCCGACGGTCCTCCGCCGTCATTCCGTTACCCATTCTTGAAAGCTCTTCCTGCACCAGCCCATGACTTGTCCGACCCAGAATGGGGTGTTGGTCCTACCGGGTCAATAATCCAGTCCGTCGGGGAAACGGGCCGGCAGGAAGCCAACCTCCACGGCGTGCTGAGCACGTGTTCGCATGCCTGTCGAGCCAAAGGAGGCGGCGGCGATCAGTCCGTCGGAAGCTGAACCGCGTCATGGTAGCCGCCCCGGAAAAATAGCAGCGGGCTCCGATTTCCCTGCATGCCGAGCGCCTCGACAGCGCCCACGACGAGCCAGTGGTCGCCGATTTCCGTTACGCGCTCGATAGTGCAGTCAATCCATGCAAGGGCGTCATCCAGCAAGGGCTGGCCGGAAGGCGACGCGCCATGCGCCAGATCCCCGAACTTGTCGTCGCCCTTGGCGGAAAAGCGGCGGCATAAGTCAAGTTGATGAGAACCGAGCACGTTTACACAGAAACGGCCGACCTGTTCAATCGCGGGCCAGGTCTGAGACCGCTTGTCCGGAAAGAAGCCGACGAGGGGCGGATCGAGCGAGATGGAGGTGAAAGAGCCTACCACGAGGCCAAGTCGACGGCCCTCGGCGTCCCGGGCAGTGACGACACATACACCAGTGGGGTAGGATCCGAGAACATCCCGGAATTTTCGCGTGTCAAGAGCAACATCAGTCATGACAAAGCTCCATGACGTGCCGCCCGCGAACGGTCAACTTGCACATGAATGCCGCCGCTGGCCTCCCGTTGGCAAACTGTCATGGTTATTGCAACTGGAGCACGGCATTCCAGCGGTTTCGTGACTGGCGCGAATCCGACTGATGCCAAGGCGCTGAAATACTGATGCATCACGCCTTGCCAATGCTCAAGCGCTGCACGGGCTTAACCAAGGCCCGATGAGTCCAGCTCATCGAGCCTTGGTATTAGAGCGCTGCCTGTAATAGAGGATGGCCGTCTTCACGCCCGGTGCTCCTTGATGTTCGCTTCAGCACCTGCCACCTTTCCTCGCGCTTCACGAGCTCCCAACACTGATAGGACTGGCGCCAGACCTTCACGTCGCCATCGCTCCTGACGAAGACGGTAGCGTACCCGCTTGCCGTTGCGTGACTTCCTTCAATCCGGATGACATACGGCCCCATGATGTGAGCGCAGTTGGGCAGGATGGATTGGTGCGCATCGCTGGTGACGATGTTTCTCGTCTCCTCCCGACCGTTGGCAAACCATGCGCCGTCGATATCGACGTGACAATCTTCCGCGTAGATCAGGGATGTCTTCACCGGATCATTGCTGTCGACCGCCGGCCCGTAGCGGTGAAGGACATCACGGATTTGCATCTCGTCCTCAAGCTTTTCAATGCGTTTCTTGAGCTCTATGATCTCCTGATTAACGTCCATATACATTCCTCTCCAATTCGAAATGGACGCAGTCAGCCGCGAGCGGCCTCTGCACGCTCCAATGATCCTCGCGGACTATATCGCAAATGAGCAGGCCTACCCATCTGCCCTGTCTGCATCAAAGGCAATCATAGCTTCCACACTATGATGGACTCGTCAAGAATGGCTAAAGGGAATAGGCTCGACGGAGAGGGCTAAAGATGGTGCTTGAGGGCGGCTTGACGATCTTTCGGCGACTTGCCTACGGCCGGATAATATCCACACGTGATGGGGTATTGGAATGAGCGCCGGCGAAGCAGCAGCGGGAAATCTCACAATCCGGCAACTCCAGATATTTTTGGTCGCGAGCCGCTCAGAAAGCTTCAGTTCGGCTGCTCAGAAGCTAGGAATCGCTCAGCCGACCTTGAGCGCGAGTATATTGAGGATCGAGCGACAACTTGGAGTACCCGTCTTCGACCGGTCGAGCCGTCATATGCGTCTTACTAGAGAGGGGGGACGCCTTGCCGTCGCGGCTGCAGATTTGGTGCATATCTACCAGTCGACGATCCGCAACCTGCGGAATGAAAAAGATGCAAGGTCTCGCATTCGCTTCGCCATGGTTCCGGCGATAAATGGGGCCGTTGCGCCGGCCGCGATCGCGCAGTTCAGAAGAATGCATCCAGAGCACGAGATCTCACTTCACGATGTCGATGCCGAAGACGCCATTTCCATGGTGCTGGATGCGATGGTCGATTTTGCAATACTGAGTAACCTGCCGCGGTTGGTTGATTTAAGGCACGAAGTCATCGGTCAGACGCGAATTGATGTAATAATTTCTGCTGAATCCGAGCTGGCGCGTCGCACGTCCGTCGGTTGGGCCGACCTGGCCGAACTACCTCTCATCCTCGCTGGCTCCCTAAAGCGCCGTGGCCATCTTCAGGCCATCTGGGAAGATGCGGGCTATGAACTGCGGCCCGTATATGAGGTGAATGACATTGCGACTGGCGTGGCCCTCGCCGCAGAAGGACTGGGTTACATCCTGCTCAGCAACACCTATTTGCCACGTCCGCTCAACCCGGCTCTCGCAGCCATTCCGCTAACATCGGGATCGATGCCTCGCCCCCTTCATGTCGCCTACCTCGAACAACACCAACTCTCGGACGCCGCACGCGCGTTTATCGGCTGCCTACAGGAACAGCTCTCAATAGCCGATCAGCGTGGAGCGCTCAACCTCGCCGACGCTGGCTGACGGGAGCAGATCTGCCTCGCTTCCGACATCGACCTATCGGGAGGTCGATCACATATATAGCAGTTTATGAATATTGAGCAAAACGGCATATTGTGTAGTCTATCCATCTGTACAAGATGGAGAGGTCAGAATGGGTGAGATGTCCGGGAAAGTGGCGATCGTCACCGGTGCGAGCCAGGGGCTCGGCCAGGGAATGGCTATCGCCTTCGGCGAAGCGGGCGCTTCAGTGGTTTGCGCAGCCCGCAATGTTGAAAAGCTGCGCGAGACATGCGCCGCTGTTGAAGGTGCAGGTGGTAAAGCGATCGCTGTCGCCTGCGATGTGCGAAAGCTGGAAGATGTGGAGAACTGCGTTGCAAAGGCGGTCGAGAGCTTCGGAGCGATCGATTACGTCATCAACAATGCGCAGACGATCCAATATATCTACCTCAATGATGCAAGCGATCAGACTATGCTGGACACCCTTCATTCGGGTCCGCTGGCAAGTTATCGGTTCATGCAGTGCGCCCATCCACATCTGAAGGCGCGGGGCGGTGGCGTAATCGTGAATGTTGGATCTCCGGCACAAAACCTTCCCGTCACCGCGCGGTACGCGTGCTACAATGCCGCCAAATGCGCTATCGAAGGACTGACCCGCGCCGCTTCCGATGAATGGAAGAGTGAGAACATCTACACTTTCATGATTTCCCCCACGGCTGAGACAGCAATGACCCTCGCCATGAAGGCCCGTGAGCCAGAAAGATACGCAAGGGAAGTCGCCGCGTTTCCCAAGGGACGCTATGGTGATCCACTGGAGGATATTGGTCGCCCAATGGTCCGGCTGATCACAAATGCCGAACTCTTTACCGGCAAGACCATCAGCATTAATTCGAAGGGTGTAGGCGAAATCATCAAGGTGATTGAAGACGTTCCAATCGAGCTACCCTAGAAATCGACATGCAGCGAAAGGCCGCCGGCCACACGGCCGCGCGGCATTATTGGGGAAACCTTACAGAATCACCCGATCGCGTGAATGACAGCGGCGACCGTTTAATCAGCCTTCCCTAGCGTCGCGGAACCCTTGAGCACCTGGCGCCCGTCTCCTGACGACACTATGCAATCAAGATCCGCACGTGCCTTGCCTTCGTCACTCCTATAGGTGCGCGTCACCACCGCACTGAAAATCAGTTCATCGCCTAGCCATACAGGTTCAGCAAACCGCACCCCAAGCTTGCGGATCAGATCCTGCCCCGCCCAGGCCGCCAGCGTCTGGCCAAGAATGCCCGCGGTCAGGAGCCCCTGCGCGAAAATCCCCTTGAAACCGCGTGAGCGGACCAGTTCTGCATCATAATGGAAGGGGTTGAAGTCCCCCATCGCGCCGGCGTAGCGGATGAGATGTTCCTGCGTAATCGGACCGGCCCGCCGTTCCGGCATCGTCGAGCCGACGCTGAGGTCCGCCACGTTCAGTCTGGGCGCGCCAAAGCCTGTTTCAGCCATCTTCGCCCGGCCTCCGCTCGATATTGGTGGTGGTCACGGTGCATACCAGCTCGCCCTCCGTGGTCCGGAACGCCGTTTCGAATTCGAAAAAGCGAAGCACGCCCTTCGACGTTTTCTTGTCGTACGTCTTGGCGAGGCTCTCGGTCACGACCAACGTTTCCCCCGACTGGATAGGCCGGTGGAATTCGAATTCCAGACCGCCCTGCAGCAAGCGGCTCCGATCGACCATACCTTTTTTCGACATCATCACGATAGGCGGCGCGTTTTCCGGCCCGTAGCGAAAGCTGCACACCGGCAAGATGACAGGCGCGGGCAGCACCGGAGCCACGACACCGGGATCATCGGACAAGGCCATGGCCGGATCAGGATCTAGCAGGGCCAGGGCCACTTCGCGGCACTTGCCCCATTCGATCGGAAAGGCGAAATTCACGGGGTCCAGCATGGGTGGATCGTTGCTCACCAACTCTCTCCATCAAGGCGTGCGAGCTTATCAGTAGCGATCTGCATGTCAAAGCCGTTGGTTGACATCATCGTCAGAATCGGAGCGGAGAACGCCGCCCTTCAGTGGGCGAGCGGCAGGCGGAGACTGTCCCGCGGCGCGGCCAGAATAATGCCTTCGTAGTGGCTGAACTGAATGAGTGACCGGGTGACGACGAACATTTGACAAGGCGCCATTGACGATCGTCGCGCCTACCTCGGCGCAGACCTGCCGCATGATCTCGCGCACCCGCAAGCGCACCTCACCGTGAAGCACCCGGAAACGGTACTTCGGCAGGCGGACGAGATGGTAGGGAGGATGGAATGTCGTGTGAAAACCGCTCATTCTGTTCGAGGACCGGATAGTCGAGATAGCCCTCCGCTCCCCGCGTATAATAACTGGCCGGCTGCGGGTCGTTGAGGGAGGCTCCTGCGCGCAGACGCTCGACTAGATCGGGGTTGGCGAGAAACGCCCGGCCAAAGCTGATGGCATCGGCCAAGCCGTCTTCCACATCTTTCTTGGCAAGCGCCGCGTCATAGTCATTGTTGAGGACGAGCGGCCCCTTGAACAACGGGCGCAGCTTCGGCGACAGGCGCGGTACGTCGGTGCTGCCGAACGTTCCGTAGGGCTTCTGTTCCCGCAGTTCCAGGAATCCGATGCCGATCGCATCGAGCGCCCGCGCCGCCTCTGCGAACAATGTCTGCGGAGCGCTGTCATCGACACCCTGCGACTCGCCATTGGGGGAAAGCCGTACCGACGTGCGGCCTGCGCCGATGCTGTCCACCACCGCCTGGGCCACTTCCCGGAGCAGTCGCACCCGGTTCTGGGGACTGCCGCCATAGTCATCGTCGCGGTGGTTGCTGTTGTCGCGGAGGAATTGGTCGATGAGGTAACCATTGGCGCCATGAATCTGCACACCATCGAATCCCGCGGTCATCGCGTTCCGGGCGGCGCCAGCGTAATCATCCACAATCCGGCGGATCTCATCCAAAGTCAGCGCACGGGCCTCCTGATAAGCCTCCTTGCCGTCATATGTGCGGGCTTGCCCCGGCGCTCGGGTGGCGCTGGCGGAAACCGGCTGCTGGCCAGTCACGCTGGAGTGGGCGAGCCGTCCCTGATGCCAAAGTTGCGCCACCACGCGGCCGCCTGCTTCGTGCACCGCGCCCGTCACGCGCTTCCACCCTTCGATCTGCTCGGCGCTCCAGATGCCCGGCGCGTAAGGCCAGCTCAGCCCCTGGCGCGAAATCCCGGTCGCCTCGCTGATAATGAGGCCGGCGCCGGCGCGCTGGCGGTAATAATCGGCCATCATCGGCACCGGAACATGCTCGCGGGTCGCGCGGGCGCGAGTCAGCGGCGCCATCAAAATCCGGTTGGGCGCCGTGATCTCACCAAGTTGGATCGGATCAAATAACATCGGCATAAGGCTTTCCGGCGATCTTCGGCAATGATGCCCAACGGAGCTAAACGTGCGGTCGCCCGAAATCAACTTCGCCGTCCCACCAGCCCTCCCCGGCATCGGCCTGCAAGGATTGCGAAACAGCAGGGCTCGTGCAATTCGTTCTTGGGTGAAAACATCAAGTGCGGGAGAGAGAGATGCAGATAACGGGTGAGGCAGGGACTTGAGCATCGTCCTGGTGCATGGTGGCGCGCAGGGTGCCTGGGTGTGGAACGAAACGATCGACGCATTGCGTGCGCAGGGCTTCCGCGACTCTGTCATCGCCCTCGACGTTCCCGGCTGCGGCACCAAACGGGGACGCGATACATCCGGCATGGACGTGCTTGCTGTTGCTGCCGAACTCAGCGAAGAGCTTGTCGGTCGCGACATGAGCCCTTCGTTGCTGGTCGGCCACAGTCAGGGAGGCACGCTCCTCCCCTGGCTGACTGCACAGATCCCCGATCGCGTCGCCGCGCTTTGCTATGTGTCGTGCGCCGCTCCACTGGAAGGCCAGACCCTGCGCGAGATGATGGGTCACGCCTCCCGCGATCTTAGCGGCGATGTCGCTGTGGGGTTCCCGCTCGATCCTCTGACCCATGAACTGGACGAGATGTTCGGCCTCATGTTCTGCAACGACATGAACGCCAAGGACGCCGAACGCTTTTTGGCAAGGCTGGGTCAGGACAGCTGGCCGGAGGCGACCGACAGCAGTGACCGGCATTGGGGGCGCGAACATGTGGCTTCGCTGCAGGCTACCTATGTGGTCGCGCTTCAGGACGAGGCGCTGCCGACAAGGTGGCAGGAACGCTTCGCCGAGCGGCTGAACTGCACGCGGCTCGTTCGAATCGACGCAGGACATCAGCTCATGCAGACCCGGCCCCATGCCCTCGCGGAAGTGTTAAGGGCCGAACATAGGAAGTTATCCAGATGACGGTCACCCGCTCCCTTCCCGCGCTCGACCTCGACAACGGGCCCTATTGGACAGGCGGCAAGGACGGCAAATTGCTGATCCAGCGATGCCAGCGATGCAGTCAGTATATCCACCCGCCGACGAGCTTTTGTCCCGCCTGCGAAAGTCGCGATACGGCTTATGAGCCTGTGTCCGGCCGCGGCCGCATCGTCACCTTCAGCGTCAATTACAAGCAATGGGTTCCTGGGCTTCCCGACCGCTATGTTATCGCGCTCGTGGCGATTGACGAGCAGGATGATGTTCGGCTCGCCACGAATATCGTCGATTGCGATCCTGACGATGTCAATTTCGACATGCCCGTCCAGGTCAAGTTCGAGCAGAATGAGGATATGTGGGTGCCGCTCTTTGCACCGCTGAGGACTGAGCCGTGACCGATTATTGGGAAAAGAAGACCGCCATAACGGGCATCGGCCAGTCGAAGGTCAGCAGAGGGGCGGACAAGTCGGCGCTTGCGCTCACCATCGATGCGGCGCTCGAGGCGATCGCTGACGCGGGACTGACGCGCGCCGACATCGATGGACTGGCGACGTGGCCGGGAGACGCCGCGAACGGGGCCGGGATCGCCGATGTCGGCGCTCCTGCGGTCCAGGACGCGTTACGCCTGCAGGTCGGCTGGTATTCCAATTGTTCCGAAACCGCCGGGCAGTTTGGCGCCATCTTCAATGCGATCGGAGCGATCGCCGCGGGCTATTGCCGCCATGTGCTGGTATTCCGCACGGTGTACGAAGCCACGGCGCGCAAAACGTCCTTCGCGAACGCGCTCTTCAAGCCGGGCCAGCGCGTCTATGGGCAGTTTAATTGGTTCGCGCCCTATCATGTCTATTCGGCGAGCCTGCAGCAGTCGCTCTATTTCAACCTCTACAGGCACAAGTCAGGCATCAGCGACGAGACCGTCGGACAGATCGCCGTGAATGGGCGCCGCAACGCCTCGCTCAATCCGGCGGCCGTCTACCGGACGCCGATGACGATCGAGGATTATCTCGCCTCGCCCCGGCTGACGAGCCCGCTGCGCCTGTTCGACTGCGATGTACCGGTGGACGGGTCGGCCGCGATCATTGTCAGCCATGTCGATGCTGCCCGCGACATGCCCAACCCGCTCATCCGCATTGAGGCGGTCGGAACCAGCATGCGCTATCGCAACAGCTGGACGCAACTGGAAGCGCTCGACACCCAGGCGCAGCCCAAAGTCGCTGAAATGATGTGGAACAGGACGGACCTGCGCCCCAAGGACGTGGACGTCGCGGAACTCTATGACGGGTTCACCTACCATACGATCAACTGGATCGAGAATCTCGGCTTTTGCGGCCGCTACGAGGCAAAGGATTTCATCGGTGACGGCAGCCGCATCGCGTTGGAGGGCGATCTGCCGATCAATACCCATGGCGGCTCGCTTTCCGCCGGGCGGATGCATGCCTACGGCCAGGTCCACGAAGCCTGTGTTCAACTCTGGGGCCGTGGCGACGCCCGCCAGGTGAAGGGCGATCCCAGAGTCGCGGCGCTGACGACCGCCGGCGGGCCACTGGCGGGTTGCTTTCTGCTCGTCCGGGAATAGGGCCTGTGCCGCTGCCCGCCGCCTGATCGCGAGCCACGAGAGATTTGCGTTGCAAAGGCGCCCAATATCGCTTGCTCGTCTAATGCCCTGCCCGTCTCGTCATTCAAGAAGGATATTTTATGCCGCGCTGTTACGTATCCGGGCTCAACGCCGAAGGAAGGAGCACCATCCTCCGGGAAGATGAGATGGCCAACGTCCCATCCACCGCCGAAGCATGGGGGCCGCTCGCCTGGAGCACCGACTCGGCGCCGGCCGACAATGACAAATTTCCCGATCCGGGACTGGCCCTCAACATGGATCTCATCCACTCAAATGCCAGCTGCTTCTTCCTTGTGCGCACGCCACCGGGCAGCCGGTCGGAAATGCACGCGACCGACACGATCGACTATATCACCATGATCTCGGGCAAGCTCACGTTCGGCGTCGAAACCGGCGAGGTCACGCTTTCCCAGGGCGATCTGCTCGTCGACCGCGGGATTCTCCACTATTGGTATAATGGCGGCAGCGAAGAGTCTCTGCACAGCGTCGTCACGCAGCCTGCCCGTCCCGTGGGCGCCCGCGCCAAGATTTAGCCGCAGCTGCGACTGAAACACTTGACGGCTCTGTCAGGTCGCGCAATGGCCATATCGTTTTTTGGGGAGCTGGCGTGAAGCTGAATCTGACCGACGAACAGGAACTGCTGGTTTCCTCCTTAAGGCGTTTATTCACCGACATGGGCGGGAGCACGCGGGCGCGTGAGCGCTTCGCTCCCGGCCTGGACAGGGAATTGCTGCGGGCGCTCGCCGAAATGGGCGTGCTCGCGATGCGCTCGGCACGGTCGGAGATGGGACCGCTCAGCGTCCTTGACGCGATGCTGCTCAACGAACAGGCCGGCCGCGCGATCGTCAGCCTGCCGCTGACCGAGACCCTGATCGCCACCCGGCTCGTCGGCATGTCGGACATGCCGGAGGCGGCTGCATGCTTTGACAGGATCGCCTCGGGCGAGGCCGTCGCCGCGTTCGCCCTGTTTGACGCCAGCCGCCGGCCCAGCCAGTTCGTTCATTTCGGCGCCGATGCCGACTTGGTCGTTGCGCTGAACGGCGACCAGCTCGCCCTGTTCGAAGGCGGCCTGACGCCGCTCCAACATGATCATGGCGATTATCGCTTCGCACGGTTCGACGCCACCGGTGCGAAGCTGGTAGCCTTGCTCGCCAATGGCGAGGAAGCGCGCACCGCGCACGCCGCTGCCGTCGAGGAGTGGAAGCTGCTGGTTGCCGCCGAACTCACCGGCATGGCCGCCGCCAGTCTTGAGCTGGCGACTGACTACGCCAAGGAACGTCACGCGTTCGGCCGACCGATCGGAAGCTTCCAGGCAATCGCCCTCCCACTCGCCGACCGTGCCGTCGATGTCGAAGGATCGCGGCTGCTTGCATGGTGGGCCGCATGGTCTGCCGCGCAGGCCGACGCAGAAGCGCCCGCGGCCGTCAGCATGGCCTTTTCCTGGGCTGCGACCACAGCCGATCAGACCACGCGAACTGCGCTCCATACCTTCGGCGGTTATGGCCTGTCACTCGAACATGACGCTCAACTCTTCTTCCGCCGCGCCAAGGCGCGCGCACTGATGCTCGGCGATCCGGGCGACGAGTTGGCCCGCGTATCCGAGAGGCTGTGGCTGGAGAGTAGCGCGCCGCTGGTGGATGCAGGCGACGTCGGCATCGACTTCAGTCTTGGCGAAGAAGCCGATACCCTCGCGCGCGACACTGAAGCCCTGTTGCGAGACCTGATGACGCCGGAACGGCGGGCGAAAATGCATGATTCCTATGACGGGCATGATCTGGAAATCGCCAAGGGGCTGGCCAAGGAGGGGTTGTTGTTCCCTGACTGGCCCAAGGAATGGGGTGGCCGTGGCGTCGGCCCGGTCGCGGCGCTCGCCGCGCTGCGAACCTGGGAGAAGCTGGGCGTCGCGCCGCATGCGCAGATCGTGCTCTCAATGGTCGGACAAATGGTGATGCACTTTGGCTCCGACGAGCTGAAGAAAGAGGCGCTCACCAGGATCGCTGCAGGCGAGGCAGCGTGCTGCATGGGCTATTCAGAACCCAGCGGCGGCTCCGACATCTTTGCCGCACAGACCAAGGCCAGCTGGGATGAAGAGCGTCAGGTCTGGCTTATCAACGGACAGAAAATGTTCACGACCGGCGCGAACATGGCTGATTATGCGCTGATGCTGACGCGCACCGAGCCGGGCAGCAGCAAGCATAAGGGCCTGACGCTGTTCCTGCTGCCGATGAACGATCCGGGGGTGGAGGTCTATCCCATCCACACCGTGATGGACGAGCGCACGAACACCACCTTCTATACGGATGTCGCCGTACCGGATAGCTGGCGTATCGGCCCCGTCAATGAAGGCGCGAAGGTGATGGGCGCGGCGCTAAAGCTGGAGCAAGCGGGCGTCTTTGGGCCAGGCGACCGGCGTATCCTGCCATGTCTGATCGAATGGGCGAAGAAGCCGGATGCCGACGGGCGCGTGCCGTTTGACGACCGCGACACCCGCAAGCGCATCGCGCGCGGCGCGATCGTCGCGCAGGTGGGCGATCTTCTGTCCATGCGCGGCGCCTGGTATGGCCAGGCGCATCCTGACGCGGGCCGCACCGCTTATGGCAACATGGCCAAGCATTTCTATGGCGACCGCAGCCAGCCCGTCTATACCGACCTCATGGATCTGGCCGCTCCTCACACGCTGGAAGGCGCGCCGTCTCCTCTGGCGACGGTCGAACATATGCACCGGCAGATCCAGGTGGCGACGATCTATGGAGGCACCAGCGAGGTGCAGCGGTCGCAGATCGCGGAAATCTTCCTGGGCCTGCCCAAGAGCCGCTAGACGCGGGAAGCATGGCGCCTGGGGTGTTCCGGTCGTAGTTCTATCGGCATTTGCCGGGCCAGCAGATGATCTCTTCCGCTTTGAGAACGCTAGTCGATCACCCGGTTCATCCGGTCACGACGTTTTGGTTCCTTCAGCGGTAACAGCGGAAAGAATATCTGTGACAGCCAGTGATGTTCGCCACCGGGCACCCCGTAGCGCCACGGACGACCCTGGGGCACGTGCAGAGTACCGAACATCCTGTCGAAAACGGTCAGGACAGTGTTGAAATTGCGATATGCCTTGCCGTCCCTGCCATAGCCATGATGCGCGTGATGCAAGCGGGGCGAGACGAACAGCCATTCCCATCCCTGCACTATCTTGATCCCGTACGGGACTCGCGCCACAATCGTATCATCCCAGCGCCAATCGCTATGCGTGATGCCGTTGAACAACATGACGCTGACGAAGAATAGCGCCGCCGCCGACGGCTGGCCAAGATAAACCGCAATGGCTGCAGTCCACATATATGGATGGACCCAGCCCCAGAACAGGTTCGACCGGTACAACAGGGTGACGTTCACATAGGGGGCTGTATGGTGCGTCCTGTGCATGCCGAAGAGCAGGGGGTGACGGATCGAATCGTGCGCCCACCGATGGACCCAATATTGTCCGAACTCCGCTGTCACGAGCAGGATCAGGAAGGAAGCCCAGAACGGCACTCCGGCCAGCACATTCTTCCATTCCGGCATCAGCAGGCCGAAAACCAGCGCGGTCGCCAGCGTCATCAATGGGCGCATCAGCGTTGAGTGCACGATCGTCGCGGCGATGATGAAGCCATCCTGCAGGCGGTGCACCCTCCGGTGCCGGCCCTTGACGAGTTCGATCAGGAACAAGACAAAGACCGTGGCAATTGCCCAGATTGTAGCTGACATGGGGCCGCTCTCCTTCACCCGACAGTAGCGCCTCCGCCAGGAATGCGTCCAATGCCATTGATTTAGGCTGTCGATGCGCTTTTGTTATAGTGCGGCGCCATGATTCGGAAACTTGTACATGCCGTTGCCGTCGCGGAGGAAGGGAGTTTCGTCAACGCAGCGCGGCGCCTCAACCTGACCCAACCTGCCCTCACGCGTTCGATCCAGTCGTTGGAAGCGACGTTGGGCCTGCTCCTGTTCGACCGCGGCACGGCGGGCGTGCACCCCACCGTCGATGGCAGCCGCATCCTGGACCACGCGCGCGCGCTGCTGCGCCAGGCAAGCAACCTCAGGAGCGAAGCGGAGCTGCTGGCGCGCGGGGAGACAGGTCGTATCTCCCTCGGGCTTGGGCCGATGCTGACACCCGCGCTTGGGCCTGCCCTTGCCGCCACGCTGGCCGACGGCGCACAGTTCGAAATCAATGTCGAGATAGAGGCGGCGCACATGCTCTCCGAACTCTTGCTCGACGACCGCATCGATTTCTTTATCGCCGACACGAAGCAGGCAAGCGGAATTGACGGTCTCGACGTCATTCCGCTGCAACAGGTGTCGGCGGGCTTCTACGTCCGCGCGGGCCATCCACTGGCCCTGATGCCCGCGGTGACGCCCGCAGATCTGGACGGCTACCTGCTTGCATCCCCTGCGCGCGGCAATAGCTTCGCCGAACTTTCGCCGTCGGGACTAATTGCCTGTGAGGACTGTCACGCCCTCAAGCAGACCGTGTTGGCCAGCGAAGCGGTGATGGTGGGGATGAATCTTTCGGTTCAACCCGAACTGAGGCAAGGGTTGCTCGCGCGGCTCTCCGGGGCCCAGCTGCCGCTTCAATCCTCGCCGGTAGGGGTCGTGCACCGGAGTGGTCGCACCCTCTCCGCCTCCGCCGGGAGATTTATCGAAAACTTCCGTGAAATTCTATCGGAACTCGAATCCAACGGCAGTGGATCGGGGATCGAGGGAGACGGCTGAACGCCGCCTCCCCGCCCTTCATCAGGCATTGAACTTGCCGCCTTCAGCCGCGAGCTTTTCCAGCAGCGGCGCAACGGTCACGCCGGGAATGGCGCGCAGCGCTTCGACCACGGTCGAAAGCCCAACATGATCGGCGTAGAACATCGGTCCGCCCTTATAAGCAGGCCAGCCATAGCCATAGACCCAGACAACATCGATGTCCGACGCGCGATAGGCGATACCTTCCTCCACGATTTTCGCCCCCTCGTTGATCATCGGGAACAGCAGGCGCTCTATGATCTCCGGCGTGCTCAGCGTCTTGCTCCCCGATTTGACGCCCGTCGCCTGGGTGATGATGTCGAGCGTCGCCGGGTCGGGATTGCCATGGCGCCCTTGGGAATAGTCATAATATCCCTTGCCGGTCTTCTGCCCCTTTCGGCCAGCCGCGACGAGCGCGGTCCGCACGACATCGCTGTCAGTCTTCACGACATCCAGCCCCGCCATGTCCAGCATCTGGAACTGGCCCATGGGAAAACCATAATCGACCAGCGCCTCGTCGATGTCCCAGGGGCTAACGCCTTCGGCCAGCAAGGCGTTGGTCTGGTCGCGCCGGACCGCGAGCATGCGGTTGCCGATGAAGCCGTAGCAGACGCCGGAAACGACAGCGATCTTACCCAGCTTCTTCGCCAGGTTCATCGCGGTCGCCAGCGTGGCATGATCGGTCTTGGCCCCACGCACCACTTCGAGCAGGCGCATGACATGCGCCGGGGAGAAAAAGTGCAGGCCCAGAACGCGCTCGGGGTGCGCCGCGGCCGTGGCGATTTGATCAATGTCGAGCGTGCTGGTGTTGGAAGCGAGGATGGCGTCGGGACGGACGACCTGGCTCAGCCGGGCGAACAGGTCCTTCTTGACCTCCATATCCTCGAACACCGCCTCGACCACCAAATCGGCATCGGCCACCGCGGAAAGGTCAAGCGTGGTGGACAGCGCGGCAATGCGTGCATCAGCCTTTTCCTGCGTCAGCTTGCCCCGCGCAGCCCGTGAGGTGAACACGCCCTTGGTGCTCGCGGCCCCGCGGTCGAGCGCCTCCTGGGTCGTCTCGACCATCGTCACGGGGAAGCCGGCATCGAGAAAGGCGGTGGCGATACCGCTGCCCATGGTGCCGCCGCCGATGACGGCGACCTTGGCCACCGGCTTGAGCGCCGTATCCTTGGGGAGTCCCGGAATTTTGGCGGCTTCGCGCTCGGCCATGAACATGTGGCGCAAGGCCAGCGACTGCGCGCTCGAGGGCAGCGGCAGAAACTCCGCACGCTCCACCGCGACGCCTGCTTCGAAAGGGCCTTTCACCGCGGCCTGCACACAGCGATAGATAGCCTGCGCGGCCTCCAGCTTGAGCGATCCCGCCCATTGTTCGCGCAGCCGTTCCATCAGGCCAGGGTCGGCGCGATCAGCTTCGATCTTGTCTTCCCGATCGCGGACGCGCTTGGGCGGCTTGCCCTCCGCCACCAATTCGCGCGCGAAGGCGATAGCGTCGGCGCGAAGCGACTCCTCGCTGGCCGATATTCGATCGATCAGGCCGATCTCCAGCGCTTCCGGCGCGGGCACCTGCCGTCCGGTCAGCAGCAGGTCGAGCGCATGCGCAGCCCCGGTTATGCGCGGCAGTCGCTGCGTTCCGCCACCGCCCGGCAGCAGGCCAAGCTTCACTTCCGGCAGGCCCATGCGGGTACTTGGCGTCGCGATGCGGTAGTGCAGCGTCAGCGCGGTTTCCAGTCCGCCGCCCAGCGGCGTGCCATGTAGCGCGGCGATGGTCGGCTTCGACGAATTCTCCACCGCATCCTGCAATTCGAAGAAATCGACCTTGGGCGCGACCTTGCCGAGCGACTTTAGGTCCGCGCCCGCGATGAAGGTTCGTCCCGCGCAGATCAGCACGATGCACTTGGCTTCAGGGTCGGCCAACGCGCCCATCAGGGCGTCATAGAGGCCGTCCAGCATCGCGGGTCCCATCGCATTGACCGGCGGGAAATCGAGCGTGATGACCGCGACGCCATCCTCAACGGTCAGATCGATCCCTTCATTGATAGCAGTCATCCGCATCTCCTTTCCCGCTCGCCGGCCTATGGCTCGGCGCAATCTCATATGTCGCTATGCCGTGGTCAGTTGTCACAGCTGACCCGGCGCGTTTGTTGTCGACCCCAGAGAGGGAGGCAAGGCCAAAAGTTCAGGGAGCGTCAATTCCGATGCCGGTCTTCGGGGCCCGCGCCGCGACAGCAGCGATCATCCTGCCATATTGTCGATCTGGCGCAGCAGGGACAAGGCTTCCGGATTGCCGTTCATCGGCCGGTTCACGCGGCGGGCCACTTCCCATCGTCCCTCGCGTCGAACGATGTCCCAACGGTTGGCGGAAACGCGCCACGCGAAAAAATTGCCTGCGCCATCATGACAGAAGACGCATGAATAGTTGAGGGCGACCGCTTCGTCCCCGGTCACCGTCACCACAGGCGCGCCCATGACGTGGCAGATGCCCTGCGCCGCCTGCTGGAAATGCTGCTCTCCGCACAATTCAGACAGTTCCTCCCGCCCGGCGAAGAAACGCATGCCTCCCACATCATAGGTGCCGTCCTCCGTCCAAAGTTCCGCCACCTTTCGGGCACGGTCCGGAGTCGTCGCGGTATCGACCAGCGGTCCGTAACCAAGGATCAGCTGTTGAATCGCCGCCTGATCGCGCAGGCTCTGGACCTCCTGTTCCAGCGCGGTCAACCTGGTCTCAATCGCTGACATATGTTCGTCTCCTCTCATTTAGGTGGGGGCCGGAACCTGGTCAGCGGAAACGCGCACGCCAATCATTCATGCTGGTCGATGACGGTCGAGGAAATCGAATACCGCGTCGCTGAAGGCGTCATTCTGATCGCCCGCGATCATGTGGTCGGCACCCTCCACATTCACATATTCCGCGTGGGGCACGAGAGCGCGGAATTCAACCACGCTCTCCTGACTGACGACCTTGCTGATGGCGCCCCGGACGAGCAGGGTGGGAATAGCCAGATTCCGCGCCGCCGCGTTCAGTTGCGCGCGTTGATGCTCGGGATCTATTTTGGATCCCATGTTCATCATCGCCGGGTCCCAGTGCCAGCGGTAGCGGCCATCCTCTCCCAAGCGCAGATTTTTCCTGAGGCCATCGGTACTGGCCGGCCGCGGACGATGGGGCAGATAGGCGCTCACCGCATCGGCGGCTTCATCCAGCGTCGCGAAACCGTCAGGCGCCGAGGACATGAACCTCTGGATCTGCGATGCGCCCTCCATTTCGATGCGCGGCGCGACGTCGACCAGCACCAGGGCGCGGACCAGCGACGCCCCCTCCTCCCCCGCCAGGATCAGGCCGGTCAGCCCGCCCAATGATGCTCCGACAATGGCGACCGGCGGTCCGACTTCCATCGCCAGCGCGCGCGCATCGGCCACATAGTCGTCAAGCCGGTAACCGTCCTGTGCCCAATCGCTTTCGCCATGGCCGCGCAGGTCGATCGATATGGCGTGGTAACCCCGTTCGACCGCTCGATACGCAGCGCGTTTCCAGCTGTGGCGGGTCTGCCCGCCGCCGTGCATGAACAGGATTGGCGGCGCACCGGCAGCGCCGCCCACATCAGCGGCTAAGGTCAGGCCGGCACCGCTGTATCGCACTGTCCTCAAGCCGATTCTCCCCAGGTCTGCCACAGTGGACTCGTCGCCTCCCGGCGCTCAGACGGCCGCCGGGGTGGCCAGCGCCATCCGATATTCGGCGGCCAACCGTGCCACCAACTCCCGCGCCGGCAGCACGTCTTCAATGCCTGCGACGCCCTGACCCGCCGACCAGATTTCCTTCCAAGGTCTGATCGGCGACCCATTGGGCGAGGTCTCGACCCTCGGGTGTCGCAAGTCCAGCTTTCGGGGGTCGAAGCCGCAGCGGCTGAGCGATCCGTTGAGGAAGGCAGCAGGCGTGCCGCTTATCGCCGATGTCACCGTGATGTCGGCTGCGCCCGACTCCAGCATCATCTCGCGCTGCCCTGGCTCGACATTCGCTTCCTCTGTCGCAAGAAAGCGCGTGCCCATATAGGCGAGATCGGCGCCGGCGACGATGGCGGCAGCAACATCGCGCCCGGTGGAAAGCGCGCCCGCCAGGATCAGGGCGCCATCGTACCGTTTGCGGGCGTCGGCGAGGAAGGCGAAGGGGTTGAGCATCCCCGTATGGCCACCAGCGCCGCTGGTCAGAAGGATGATACCATCCACTCCCGCTTCCGCCGCGATTTCGACATGGCGGGGCAGGGCAGCGTCATGAAGCACGATGCCACCATATCCATGCACCGCCTTCACCACGTCACGATCGGCCCCAAAGGACGTAATGACAAGCGGTACGCGACGACGGATGGTGACCTCCAGATCTTCCGACAGCCGCGGATTGACCTTCCCGACGATAAGGTTGACGCCAAAGGTCGTATCGTCCGGCCCCAGGGCCTGCTCGATCTGGGTGAGCCACTGTTCATACTCGTCGCCGCCCCGGGCATTGTATGCCGGGAAGGTTCCAATCGCGCCCCCGCGACAGGTTTCAATGACAAGTTGGGGGACAGACGCGATCAGCATGGGCGCGGCGATGATCGGCGCTTTGAGATTTGACATCAGGGCGGCGGGCACTGGCACTGACTGAACTCACCTTTGATCACGGGCGCATCGCAGATCGATCGTATCAAGACGGGCGACACAATTGTGACGACCTGGTTTCGGGCGACGACAGTGGCCTGTACATTCACCTACCTGCCCGATCCCCGTCGTTCAAGCCGGCCGTGCTGTTCACCAATGCCTGATGACTTGGCCCAGGTCGGCCCTCGGTGCGGCAAGCGAATCCTGGTCGCTGCCTATCAACCCGACGCCGCTATTGCATGTTGATTCGCGCCACCAAGCAGGTCACATCGTTGTCATGGCGAACATTCTACGCGAAGACGATCAGGGCGTCGCTATCCTGACGCTCAACCGCCCGGAGGCGCTGAACGCCCTCGACACGCCAATGCTTGCCGAGCTGGACCACCATATCGACAGAATAGAATCGGACGACAGCCGCGCCTTCGTGCTCACCGGGACCAGCCGTGCATTCTGCGTGGGATCTGACCTCAAGGAAAGCATAAGCGATCCCGAAGCCCGGATCCGTCACATGCACGCGCTAGTTCAGCGGCTGCATGACTTTCCAAAGCTCGGCGTCGCGGCCATTTCCGGCTACGCTCTGGGCGGCGGTCTGGAACTGGCTTTAGGCTGCACCTTCCGCATCGCGCATCCCAATGCTCGATTTGGTTTGCCGGAAATCAAGCTCGGCCTGATCCCCGCTTACGGCGCCACGCAGCTGGCTCCCCGCCTGGTGGGTGAGAGCCGTGCGTTGGATCTGATGCTGAGCGGCGATCCAATCGACGCGGTGACTGCGCTGGCCTGGGGCATGATCGACCGCGTCGAAGAGGATGTGGTTCGCGCGGCGGCGAACTTCGCAAGAGCGCGGGCCGGGAACAAGCCAGTGGCGGAGGCGGCGATCCGTGCCGCCGTCCTTGCCAGCCGACTGCCGCTGGATGAGGGGCTGGCCGTCGAACGCCGCCTGGCGATCGAGACGGCGAGCAGCGTTGATGCCAAGGCAGGCGTCGCCTCGTTCGCGGCGCATTAGCGCCATCCGCTTTCCTCACGGGAACTGCGTTCGGGCTTGATGTCGTTTCCCGTGCCCCCCATGGTGCGCCAACGGCGCAAAAGCGCGCAGCCGCCATGGAGAGGCAAATGAACGAATTGCGTTTCGATGGGCAGGTCGCGATAGTGACCGGCGCAGGCGGCCAGGCGCCCAGCCTCGGGCGCACGCATGCGCTGTATCTGGCCTCGCGAGGCGCCAAGGTCGTCGTCAACGACCTCGGCACGGGGCCGGACGGGCGCGGCATCCTGAGGGCCAACGCGGAAGCCGTCGTCGAGGAGATCAGGCGGGCGGGCGGCGAAGCGGTAGCAGACGTCAACAGCGTCGCTGATCCCGATGGCGCTGCCGCGATCGTGAAAACCGCAATCGACGCATTCGGGGCGGTTCACATCCTCGTCAACAATGCGGGCGTCGCGCATCTGGCCAAATTCGATGAACTCTCGGACAGTGACGTCAGGAAGATGACGGACGTGCATCTTCTGGGACCGATCTGGATGTGCCGAGCGGTCTGGCCCTACATGAAACAGCAGGGCTATGGCCGCATCGTCAATGTCGGATCGGCGGCGATGTTCGGAATCGCCGACTCAGCAATTTACGGCGCGGCCAAGGCGGGCGCATATTCGCTGTCCAAGGGGTTGTCGGTGCAAGGCGCAACCTGTGGCATCAAGATCAACACCCTTCTGCCGCGCGCGGGGACATTGGCGATCACCCACCTGCAAGCGCCGTCGGAGAAGACCGATTCCGTGATGGGGCAGCCAGCCGACCTTGTCGCCCCCATCGTTGGGCTACTCTCCCACAGAGACTGCCCTTGCACTGGCAAGGGCATAGAGGCGGGCAGCGGCCGCGCGTGGGAAGTCGCTTTCGCGGTGACGCGCGGCTACCAGAAAGACGACCTGAATCTTGAGGATCTCGCCACACATTGGGACGATGTCATCGACAGAAACGGGCTTAAGATCATGCCGGACATGTTTTCGGACGCGCCGATGACGCCCAAGCCCTATCGCCCGGAGAATGTCTTGACGGGTTCAGACGCCTGCTGACGCTCTAAGCGCCGCCGCGCACCGGATAACGAATCAGCCCGGGCTACAGTAGAGCTTACCATAGCCGAGCCAGCGATCGGCCTCATCACGTTCACGATCCGAGGCCATCTCGATGAGGCTGTACGGCCTCGATCTATTGCCCGACCTGATGTCGACCGTCACCGACGCAGTGCTGGAAACAGTCACCGAATGGCAAGGCCGGCCGCTCGACGCCTCCTATCCGCTGGTCTCTTTCGCGATCGGCGTCACGATCGGGCGACATTCTCATGGGTGGAGGGGCGGTTCGCCTCGAGGGCCGGCAGATGATTGCCGCCCATCGCCACGGTCGCCTCGCGATGGCACTTTGCGTTTCGATGGCGTCGATCGTCACCAGCGCGCCCCTGAGTTCCATGCGCGGTATTCCACGCTCAAACGGCAGGAAACATCGTAAAAACTCCAGTCGCTGCTCATCCCACAGCTTGATCTCGACGAAATCCCTATCCTGCTCAGCATCGCACACAGCATTAAAGACAGAATTTTCCGGAAGCGGATAGACCACCGCCATTGCTGGGGCGGATCTTTCAACGCGGAAAAATAATCAAGCAGCGATGTCGGGCCGGACATCCAGTGTCCGCTCCCAACGTCAAGCATCCCTGAATAGGCTCAGCACAGATCGCGCCACCCTAAACATTGACCTGAAGCGATTGCCCCTGAGGATCAATCCATCTCCATTTGACATTTTGGTCAATTTCGGCAAGCCTGAGCGCACGGAGTTTTGCTCCGTCTAATGAAAAATTTAGAAACCCGCGCAGGGAGGGGTATCATGAATAAAAGTAGTCTGCGGACAATCATGTCAAGCACGGCGCTAATCTGGGCTGTCACCGCAAGCAGCGCCATGGCACAGGGAGCAGCGGGCGCAGCCAACGCCACCGATGGCGCCTCGGCGGATCAGCTGACTGACATTGTCGTCACCGCTCGTAAGGTTGAGGAAAATATCCAGCGCGTCCCGATTGCGGTTACCGCTTTCAGCGGGGCGGAGTTGCAGAAACAGAGCGTACGGACCCTGCCGGAAGCAGCAACACTCACGCCGGGCCTCGTGATAGCCAGCGGGCTGACCAATGCCGCGGCGGTACTCATTATGATGCGCGGCCAGATTCAGGAAGACACGCTTGCCACCCTCGATCCGTCGGTCGGCACTTATGTCGACGGGATCTACTGGGCCCGTGCCTACGGCCTTAATGCCACCCTAGTCGACGTTGCCAACTTCCAAGCGCTGAAGGGCCCGCAGGGCACTCTTTTCGGACGCAACACCACTGGCGGCGCGATCCTAGTCAACACCAACGATCCCAGCTTCGCTGATGGCCTGTCCGGTTCGCTCTCCGGAACCTACGGGCGGTTCAACCAGCAGTCGCTCACCGCAATACTCAACGTGCCGCTCGTCGACGAGCGCGTAGCGGCGCGCATCGTCTACTCCGGCAACCGTCGTGATCCCTATGTCAAGGAGGTCAACTCGGGTCGGATGATCGCCGACCTGAACGACTACACGATCCGCGGTAAGCTTTTGATCACACCGATCGACGACTTCCGCTTGCTGCTTGCGGGCGAGAAGTTCCACTCTAAAACGTTCGAACAGATGGGCCGCCTTGGATACGGCTATCCGAACAGCTTGGCTTCGTGGGAAGCGGGGATCGAGAGGCTCGGTGCGGCCCCATGCGTTGACCAGAATTTCGCTCCGACACCCACCTGTCTGGCGGCAGGCAACGCGCTCCTGGCTCGGGATGTCGGGCTCAGCAAGTCGCAGTTCAACGCGACGCTCTCTTCTATCCCGCAAACCGTTCTGACAACGCAGACCTATTCCGCCACGGCCACGCTCGACACTTCGTTCGGTTCGATCAAGGCAATCGGGGGCTACCGGAAGCTGGATTTCACCGGCAACGATACTGATAGCGACGCCGCGACAGTGCGGCTCCTGGATTCGAGCGGATTGCAGCATATCCAGAAGATACAGCAGTGGTCCGGCGAGTTGACCGTGACCGGCAAAGCACTGGAAAACAGGCTCGACTTCGCACTCGGCGCATTCTGGTTCCATGAATATGGTAACGACGATACCGGTTCGAGTTATACCCGGGCCATCAGTGTGCTGTTTAGCGGTGGACTTCGCCCCTGGACTTCGTTCCTGGGACATGTGGACAACAAGAGCATCGGTTTCTACGGGCAGACCAGTTTTCACATCTCCGACCAGCTGGCGCTGACCACGGGTCTGCGCTGGTCGCAGGACAAGAGGTCGGTCGTCTCTAATGGCGGCGTTTACTTGATCGATAACGTCACCGGTGCATTCAATTCCTTCATCTGCGCGTTCCCCGCTCAGGGCGGGTGCCCGTATTCCCGCGGATCCAAGTCCAATGGCCTAGCCTACACGGTGTCGCTCGACTATCAGGCAACCGACAACATCCTGGCCTATCTGAAAACCGCTAAGGGCTTCCGCAGCGGTGGCGAGGGGCTACGGGGTGTTGGTGCCGTGCCGGCTTCTCTGAAGCCGTTCAAGCCCGAGATCGTCTACAGCTATGAAGGCGGCTTGAAGAGCGAGCTTTTTGATCGTCGGCTTCGCATCAACGGCGCAATCTACTTCACGAACACGAAGGACGCGCAGCGCAATACGACCGTCGTCAACGGCCTCGCGGTTTCCGCGACGCTCACCGAAAACGCCGGTAGTGTCCATACCTACGGCGGCGAGGTGGAGATGACGGCAATTCTCGGCGGGGGGTTCCGGATAAGTGGCTCGGCCGCCTACACCAAGCCGAAGTACGTCAAGTTCATTGACGCCAATGGCTTTGACCGCAGCCACGAGCCGTTCCAGCTCGTTCCCCGGTGGACTGCCACGATCTCTCCGGAGTGGTCTGGCAATATCGGTGACAAGAAGCTGAATCTGCGAGCGGACTTCGCCTATCAGTCGTCGCAGACCCTGTATCCGACCGGGTTCTACCAGGATGCCGCCGGAGTGTGGCACGACGCGACGACCGGTTTGGTCTATAGCGCCGCGGACGTCGCCGGCACCAACGCAGCCAATACCGGCAAGGCTCACATACTGGTCAACGCAAGCGGCACGCTTACGCTGCTCGAGGACAAGCTGGACGTCACCGTCTGGGGCAAGAACCTCACGAACTTGGGCGACTACGTGAACGCTCTCGCCATTCCGCAGCTTGGCTTTGTGCGGTCGGTGCTGCGCGAGCCGCGGACCTATGGCGTAACTGCCACTGTTCGGTTCTGATCTCATTCGGGGCAGCAGGCGGCGGGACCGGCTGCCCCGAATCCCTTTTCCTTGAGGACTGGCTGCCGCGTTATGCGACAAGGCATGCGCCGGCCCGGCTAGAAGCGAAAACCGATCCCGGCGACTAAGACGCTGGCGAAGCCGCCGGAGCAGGCAGACGGAAGATACCTTCCTGGCTGATGGTAGCGACCATTCTCCCGTCGCGCGCGAAGACGTTGGCATGACCTAGCCCCCGTCCTGCTCCCGCCCAGTTGCTATGTGCGACAAACAGCATCCATTCGTCGGCGCGCACATCACCGTGGAACCAGACGGCATGGTCCAGGCTGGCCTCGATCACTTCGCCGCTTATCGGGCAAAGGCCGTGCCGCCGATCTACCGGACGGAACGGCGCGATATCGCTGGCGAAGGCAAGCATGACCTGATGCAATCCCGACCCTTTCTCCAGCGGAGCGGGAAAGCGCGCCCACACCATGAACCTGTCCTCGCGCGGATCGCCACAGTCGAGGACGTCCGGATCGACCAGAGCGGCCTGTACCGGCAGCGTCACGTTGACATAGTGCGAAAGCCCGAACGGCACGTCTTCGTCCGACCGCAGGCGGCGCTCGATCCTCTCCCACAAAATCTCCGGCGGCTCGGTCTCAGGCATGGCGGGGCTGTGCTCCAATCCTTCTTCCGGTCGCTGGAACGCGACAGAAAAGCTGAGGATGGGCTTGCCTCCCTGGTCCGCAATAACGCGGCGATGCGTGAAACTGCCGCCGTCCATGTCCCGGGTGACATGGTAGCGGGTCGGCTTGCTCTCATCTCCCGGACGCAGGAAGCGGCAATGAAGCGAAATCGCCGGCCTGTCCTTCGGCGCGGTCGCCTGCGCGGCGGCCAGGGCCTGCGCGACGAGCAGGCCCCCGTAGACCCGACCGGACCCGGTCGACAATTCCGCCCCTACGGTGCGGGAAAGAAAATCGTCCTCCCCTACCTGTTCAAGGCGGAGCAGGTCCACCAGTTCGCCGGCCAGTCGCGATATGGACGCAATTTTCATCGATGCGCTTTCATGGATGATGGTCGTGGACAGGTCTGCGCCTTCCTGCGGCGCAGCGCCAACTCAATGCATCAGTGCGCCGCCGTTGACATGGTAGACCTGCCCGTTGATCCACCGTCCGTCTTCCGACAATAGCAGCGCGACGACGCCAGCAATGTCCTCGACGCGCCCGACCCGCCGGCCGGGAATGCGCGACAGCTGATCGGCGACACGATGCGCCGGCATCGATCCGCTTTCGCGAGCCTCGGGCGTGTGAACGAAGCCGGGCGCAACGCAATTGGCGGTGACGCCTTCGGGCCCCCATCGCCGCGCGACATGCCGCATCAAGGCATTCAGCCCACCCTTGGACGCTGCATAGGCGGGGCGGACGGCTTCGCCCAGTTCGGCCGCATCCGAACTGGTGTAAACTATCGCGCCCTCGCCACGCGCCAACAGGTGCGGAAGCACCGCGCGCGTGCAAAGCAAATGGCCGCGCAAATTGACGTCCAGGGTCCGGTCAAACGTCGCGAGCAACTCGTCGAGGGCGTCGCTGTCATCCGCGATGACTTTTAGGTCGGCGGCGTTGATATGCGCTCCGTCCAGCCCGCCCAGCCGCTCGACCGCAAAGGCGACTGCATCGCTGACTGAAGCCTCGTCGGCAATGTCCACACGAACGCCGCGACACTCGCCGCCCGCCTCCCTCACCGACGCGGCGATGGCCTCAGCACCCTCGCGATCGAGATCCGCCGCACATATCCGCGCGCCCTCCGCCGCCAGCCGACGCACCGTCGCCGCTCCTATGCCCCGGGCCGAGCCGAAGACGATGATGGCCTTTTCAGCCAGGCGTCCGGTCACCGTAGCGATACTCGTCGTTCCGCTCACTGCCCTACCTCTCTCAAGGTGAGTTCCGGGTGCCGCATCTCGATCGACCGGCGGAACCCTTCCTTCCAGCGGGTACGCGCCGGACCCGCGATCGACTGCCGCTTGGACGGATCCTGCACGCTGTTGGGAAAGGGGAAGTTGCTGATCTTGACGAACTTGGGCTGTCTGTCGATCAGCTGGCCGATATATTCGAATAGTTCCACCCAATTGATCGCCTCGTCACCGCACCAGTTGACGATAGCGGGCGGCACCGAGGCGGCGGCCAGGCAAGGTTCGATCCAATCGGGTATGTCATACAGGTAATCGGCGGAATTATAATATTCATGATCCGCCGGAACCGGCACTTCGCCGGTTTCGATAAAGCGGTCGATCATCTGCTCGATGACATTGGCGTCAGGGTGCGCCCCGCCATATTGAATGTTCTGGCGACAGATCACCGTTGGCAGGTCAAGGATGATGGCGCCGGCCCGGACTGCGCCCTCGCCAGCGAGCTTGCTGATACCATAGGCCGATCCGATGCCGGCGCCGATGTCGGAGTCCTCCGTATAGATGTGCCGCGGGTCGTCGGAATATTTGTGGACGCTGACCGTTGACACATGAAGGAAAGCCTTCGCGCTCCGGCAATGCCTCATCAGCCGCGCCGGCCCCTCGCAATTGTCGACCAGCCCTTCATTGGTCGTGGCGGGGTGGATCGCCGCAGCGATGTTGAGGACATAGTCAAAGTCGGTCGGCACCTCGTCCAGCGACCCGCGCCCAAGATCCCCGCGCACCGGCGTCACGCCCAGCGCCACCGTCTCTTCCCACGACCCTTCGCGACCGTATCGCGCTAGGCCCCACATGTCGCAGATCGGCGCGAAGCGCTCGGCGATCGCCTGTCCAATGCGGCCGGTATGGCCGGTGATGAGAACTTTCCGGCCGTTCAGCATCCATCCTCTCCCGATATGCGTGCCGCCGTGGCCACGGAGATATTACGCCGCACCAGGGCAGCGCGCACGCCCTCTTTCCAGTGGATCCGGGCCGGGCCGGCCACCGATCGCCGGCGGGACGGATCCTGTATGCCACCCATCCCATTCAGCAAGTCGCCGCGGGAGAAAACGGGCTTCCGGCCTGTCAGCAGCCCGATATAGGCGAACAATTCTTCCCATTCGACCGCTTCATCACCCGTCCAGTTGAGAACGGCTGAAGGCACCGCCGCCAGGCGCAGCGACGGTTCGATAAGGTCGGCGACATCTTCGGCATGCAGGGGCGACAGGAACAGGCGGCCCTCGGATGGAACCGGCACCTCCCCTGTCGCAAGGAAATGATCAATCGCATCGTCGATCAGGCTGCGCCCATACGCTCCACCATAGACGACATTGGCCCGACATATAACGGTGGGAAGGCCAAGGATCAGGCCGCCACCCCTGACCGCGCCTTCCCCAGCCGTCTTTGAGGGCGCATATTGGCCGCCACGATTGCTGCCCATGTCATCGTCTTCGCGATAGGCATGGGCGAGGTCGAGATGGGGTTTGTAAACCCAGTTCGTGGACAAATGGAGAAAAGCCCTTGCGCTGCGGCAGTGCTTCATCAGCCGGGCGATACTGTCGCAATTTCCGGCCAGCCCCTCGCCAGCATTGCCTGGATCAGGCTCCTCGGCGAAATTCAAAACATAATCGAAATCGGTCGGGATCTCGTGCAGCGAATCTGTTGCGGGATCGCACCGCACCGGCTTCACGCCCAGCGCCAGCGCCGCATCAAAGGAGGCCGGCTCGCTGTAGCGCGACAATGCCCAAAGGTCGCTGGTGCCGGCATAACGGGATAGGACCGCCCAGCCGATCTGACTGGTGCAGCCCGTCACCAGAAGCTTCCTCGATTCCAGCATTTCACCCTCCTGCGCCGAGTTTCGTACCCGGCCTGCGCAGGGCAGGCTAGCCGAGTTGACATATGTGTCAAGCGCGTGAGGTGATATGACGGACAGCGTCCCAGCGGCCCTGGGGATCGGGCTGCCCGATTGAATGTGGCTGGCGGTAGCACCGATCCAACAGCTTCGACTTGCGCGCTCCTGCGGCTGAAACCGCCAGAAACTGGGAAAACATTGACGTTTCCGTCAAATTATGTGATTGCCGGAATTTGTCGCGACTTACAGACCAGATCCGGTTGCAGCATCAAGTTTAGGAAGTGTAATGGCAAGCAGTGCTGAACTCGTGCGTACCATTCCATCGCACGTCCCCGCCTCGCGTGTTTATGATTTCGATTTCCACAATGACCCGCTCTACGCCGAAAAGGGCGACATGCACGATGCGTTCCTGCATCTGCTGAACAATGCTCCAAACATGTTCTGGACGCCGCGAAATGGCGGTCACTGGGTCATTCTGGAGCATGATCTGCTATCGCAGGCCATGCGGACACCGGAAATCTTTTCCAGCGCCAGCCAGGCGATACCTGCCATGCCGGTCGACATCGTCATGCCCCCGATCACGCTGGATCCGCCCGAGCATGCGAGGTTCCGCGCGCCCCTCAACAAGGCTTTTTCTCCCAAGTCGATGCAGGAGCTCTCGGGCAGCGTCCGGGAGCTTGCAGCAGAGCTGATCGACAGGATCGCGGCTGACGGTCAGTGCGATTTCGTGGGTGCCGTCGCCGAACCGCTGCCCGTGCTCATTTTCATGAAGCTGATGGGCATGCCGGCCGATCGGCTGGCCGATTTCCGCGAGTGGGTACATCAGACGCTGTCGAACACACCCGAGCGCGAGGTAGCCTACGGCAAGGTAGCCGAACTCATGACCGAGCTGATCGAAGCCCGCGTCACGGAACCGCAGAACGATCTGATCAGCCGACTCGTCGAACTGGAGATCGACGGCGAAAAGCTCAGCCGCGAACTTCTACTCGGCTACTGCCAGCTGCTGTTCATCGCCGGCCTTGACACGGTCGTCAACGGCATGAGCCTTGCGATCCGCCATATGGCCCGCAACCCCGATCTTCAGGAGCAGCTGCGCGCCGACCCCTCCAGAATCCCGGACGCGGTCGAGGAAATGCTGCGCCGGTATGCCATCACCATGCCCGGCCGCCGGGTCGCCCAGCATGTCGAATGGAACGGGATTGAACTGCGTGCGGGTGACCTCGTGCTGATGGCGATGCCGGCCGCGCATCTCGATCCGAAGGCCTTTCCCGACCCGCAGCGCTATGATCTCGACCGGGAAAATGTGACGCACATCACTTTCGGCACCGGCGTCCATCGCTGCGCAGGATCGCACCTCGCGCGGATCGAATTGCAGATCCTCTACGAAGAGTGGCTCAAGCGCATTCCTTCCTTCCATATGGACCCGGACAAGAAGGAACGGTTCCACGCCGCCAACGTGCTTTCCATCGATTATCTGCCCATTGTCTGGAACATCTAAAATGAAAATTGTCATTGATCGCAGCCGCTGCGTCGGACACGCCCGTTGTGCCGCCATCGACCCGGAACTCTACATACTGGATGACGACGGTTATATCGCAAGCGATGGGTTCGATGTGCCGGAGGGCAAGGAGGCGTCCGCCAAGCGCGGCGCGCGCGCCTGTCCGGAGCGCGTCATCAGCGTGGTCGAGGAAGACTGAGGGCGCGGAACACGCGCCGCAATGCGTCGCACTGGCACGGGGATCCTCGGCTCGCCACATTATATATGGGCGCTCGCCAAGCCACGGCCCGGTGCGCCGAAGGCCATATCTTACCAGCCATGGGCCAGCAACAGCATGATGGAATCGCGTTCCGCGGGGTAGTGTAGCTGGGTGCTGAGGTGGTCACCGTGACCGGCGCTGGCAGGCGGCATGTATACCAAGGCGCAGCACGGGCTTAACCAAGGTCCGATGAGTCAAGCTCATCGAGCCTTGGTATAACGGGCGCGCTGAACAGCCTCTTCGCCGAACTTCTCCATGGGGATGAGACGGGTGAAACCGCCTCGTGCTGGAGATGCCGACGATCTCGGTCCTGCGCTTCATCCCGCTGTCGTCGTGCTTCGGCTGACGGCGCCCATTCGGCGGGCCGTTGACAGGATTTAGGCCGTGCGGTCGAATATGACCGGCGTAGCGCGCTGGTCATCGGCGCGGGTCGCGAAATAAGTGCCAGGAAGCATTTCGAAATCATCGATGCCAATATTGATGAGGAGGCTGAGCCTACTCTTGGAGCCAGTATTTCCGCCGCTTGCGTGGAGCGTTTCCGAGGGATGGGCAACGGCCCAGCCTGCGGGAAGGGGCGCCATAACTTCTTCCCAGGTTTCGCCCTCGGGAATTTCGATTTCACTGCGCTGGCGATCGTGATCCTTATCAAAGAAGCCGGTGGAATAGTTGCGGCCCCAACGATTGGAGCGCAGCACGTACGTTAGGGGGCCCATGTCTTCATGAACATCGTCGAGCGCGATCCAGACGTTTATGGCCCGGCCCTTCAATATCCTGGTAAGATAATGGCCGTCCTGATGCCAGCCCACGATTGAAGCCGAGCCATCGGCTGACGGATATTTTTTGAGGATCATCGCCGACCAGATCTTGAGGCGCTTGGCGCCTGAAATCTTCGCCGCCCATTGCGCGATCTTCGGGTTGCGGAGAACTTCGGCGATGACATTATCGGCATCCTGCGGGAACTGCGCTTCGATATAGGCGGGATGATTGGCAATGTCCGGGCCGCCCGAGTTGTTCCTGGGCGCAATCCCGGTCTCGTAAATTCCGGCCAGTACGCGCTCGGCGTGCTCGCGGACCTTCGCTACCTCTTCAGCCGTCAGCAGCGGGCCGGGCGACACCGCAAAACCGTCCTCATTGCAGTCATAACGCGCGGCATTTTGCGCGGCCGTTTCGATAAGGTCGGTTTGGATATCTGCTTGCATGATATAAGTCCTTTCCATCTAATTGCACGCCAGCGACGCAGTGACCGCCACTCGGCTGAAGATTAGGCCGACCGCGTCGCCATCGGCGCGCCACGCCTCGAGCATTTCCCAGAACTTCCTGGCGCCGCCGCCATAGGAGTCTGTGAAGAAGCCGGTTGCCTTCTTGGTGTTGCCTTCGTTGTTGAAGAACCCGGGGGTGCATTCGGACCAGAATCGTTCGGAATTCCGGGCGTTGGCGCGGAAATCGGCCAGAAAGCTTTCCACCGCTTGCGGTGTCGGTTCGACCATCGTGGCATTCCTGTTTTCGACTGCCGAGATCATGTAGCTGATGTGGTTGATCTGGTGCGTGATGCCGAACATCAGGTTGAGCGACGCGCCGGACTGCGTCCGGCCGATCAGGAAGCAGTTGGGGAACCCGTCGATCGCCACACCGTGAAAGGTGCGCAGTCCATCAGACCAGTATTCCGAGAGCTTTCGCCCTTTGCGGCCGACGATGTCGTATCCGGCGCGCTCGACAAAAGTGGTCTCCGATTCAAACCCGGTCGAGAAAATCAGACAATCGATCTTATATTCCTGGCCGTTGGCGACGACCCCTTTTTCGGTGATCAGATCGACCCCATTACCGTTGGTGTCGATGAGGTGGACGTTCGGCCGGTTGAAGGTCTGCAGATAGCTGTCATGGAATGTCGGGCGCTTGCAGAACTGGCGATACCAGGGCTTGAGTGCTTCGGCCGTCTTCTTGTCCTTGACGATCTCCTCGACCTGCGCGCGGATCCGGTTCATGTTCTGATAGTCGTAAAGTTCAAGCAACTGGCCGCGTTCCTTGCCGGTCAGCGGTCTGCCCAGCTTCGCAGCCGCGGCCTTCAGCGCCGGTCCCATCGCTTTGCGGTAGAGCTTGGTCCAGCCGTCGTTGACCAGATCGACCTCGACGTCCTCATAGCCCTCGAGCACCGAGTTGAAGTTGGTCATGCGGTCCCACTGCCAGCCCGGCTTAAGCGAGGCGGCCCATTCCGGATCGGTCGGCGTATTGACGCGCAGATCGACGCAGCAGGGCGTGCGCTGGAACACGTAGAGTTCCTTGGCCCATTCCCCCAGGTGCGGGATGCACTGGATTGCGGTTGCGCCAGTGCCGATGATGCCGACGCGCTTGTCCTTCAGGCTAACCAGCGCGCCGGTGGTGTCGCCGCCTGTATAGCCATAGTCCCAGCGGCAGGTGTGGAAGGTATGGCCGCCAAAATCGGTGATTCCCCTGATCCCGGGAAGCTTGGGCTTGTTGATCGGCCCGGTGGCCATGATGACGAACTGCGCCTTGAACCGGTCCCCTCGGTCCGTGGCAATGATCCATTTGCCCGCGGCTTCGTCCCATTCCATGCCAGTTACGGAGGTCTGGAACAGGGCATTGCGGCGAAGGTCGTACTTGTCGGCGATGCGGTTGGCCTGGGCGAGGATCTCGGGCTGGAAAGCATATTTGCTTTGAAGCGTCGTGCCCGTGTCTTCGACCATCGGCACATAAACGTAACTCTCGGTGTCGCAGGCCGCTCCGGGATAGCGGTTCCAGTACCACGTGCCACCTACATCGGCTGCGGCATCGACGATCCGTAAGCTGTCGAATCCCATCTGGCGCAGTCGCGCGCCCATGACCAGAGAGCCGAAACCGGCGCCGACCAGCGCAATTTTAACCTCGTCGAACACGGGAGGGCGCGTAAATTTGGTGGTGGCATAAGGATCGTCTGAATAATGGGAGAAGTCATCCCTTATCCTAATGTAAGTTCGATCGCCATGCTCAAGGCGTTTGTCACGCTCCTCGATATATTTTTCGTGCAACGCCTCGGGATCGAAGTCGATTTCCCCAATGATCTCTGCTACGGCAGATAGAATCTCCATGTTATTACCTTTCGGTTAGATCTAAATCATAGATCCAAAATATTTATCCGAGATAATATGACGATTTATATAAATATTATCGTCTATCCTTGGTCTAAATTTCGACTATCAAACAACATTCGTCGCAAAGAGAAATGCATATAAGTAGAAGAAAACGGCCTACTAGATTTTTCCAGTACACGGATGCGGTGCAGCCAATCTTCGTGATTCCTGCTATTCAGGAATGATCTCGATTGCGCGTTCGGGACATGCGTTCGCTCCTCTTAACGCGACGGCTGAATATTCTGGCGGAATCTCCGTCTCGGTCATATCGAGATAGCCGTCCGGGTTCAGTTTGAAGACCTGCGGCGCAAACGTCGCGCAACGGGCATGCCCTGAACATCTTCCTTCAATCACACGGAATTTCATCTCACACTCCCCAGAATTATTCTGCGCATCCCGCTGCGGCTGAGCATTCCGGAAACCATTGCCCTCGCCTGTGCTTCAAGCCGTGACAGGATTGGCCCATCGTCCAATGCCGTTGCCCCGGACGACGGGCGCGATCACCAGACGATCTTGAGATGCTTCACCGGGTTGAGGCCCGGGTAGACGATCCGATCATCGTCCTCGGCAAGCCTGAATGGCGGTACGCGGCGCAGCCATTCGCCCAGTGCAATGCGCAGTTCTCGTCTTGCCAGGTGAGAGCCAAGGCAGCGATGGGGGCCGCCGGAAAAAGTGAAGTGCCGGTTCGGCTCGCGGTTAAGCCGGACTTCGCGCGGATTATCGAACTGCTCGGGATCGAAATTGCCGGCGGTCACCATGCAGGAGATCCAATCCCCTGCCTTGATCGTCAGACCGTGGAGCTGGAAGTCCCGCTTGACCAGTCGCTGCGAATTCACCAGCGGCTGTATCCGCAGGAACTCCTCGATCGCTTCGGCGATCATCTCCGGATTGTCCCGCAGCTTCTTCTGCATGGCGGTATCGATCGCCAGCCGACGGAACATCAGTGAAAGGCTTGCGGCGACGGTGTCGATACCACCCAGCCACAGGAAGAACACGGTCCCCATGACCTCGTCGTCGGTGATCGGACGGCCGGCAATCTCCGCATTGACGATCTTGGCGATGAGGGTTTCCCGCCCGGGATTAGCCTTGTGCTCGGCGATCGACGCGCGCAGGTAAGCCAGCGTCTCCCGCAGACGCTTGAGCGAAGTATCCATGTCGGTGAGCCGATCGAGAATGATCGCTTGGTGCCATTCGACGAACTTGTCCAGATCGGAAAAAGGGAAGCCCATCAGATCCATGAACACGCGGACGGGAAAAATTCGCGCGAAATCATAGGCAAAATCCGCCTTGCCCTGCTTCAATAGCGGATCGAGCAGCGAAGTCGCGCTCTCAAGAATTTTCTTCTCGAGAACATCAACGGCCTTCGGGGAGAAGTGCGGGTTGAGCATGGCCCGATACTTCATGTGTTCGGGGGCATCCACACCCAGCGGAATGCAGGGCCAGGTTTCGCCGACCATCTGCTGGAAGGCGGCGGCGCCTTTCGTCGAGAAGATGTCGCTCTCCTGATAGACGAACGTGATATCCTCGTATCGCGTCACGACCCACGCGCCGACACCGGGTTGCCCCGCGACGATGTCGGGCGCCCACATCAGCGGCGGTGCCTTGTCCGTGAAAAACACCGCCGTTTCCTTGTATGGCTCGTCGTCGGTGAGGGGCTGTTCTCCAAAGGCCCATCCTAGGTCGCGGACAAGTTCGGCGGGAACATGGGCCGGACGGTTGGGAGCTTCGACCCGCTCCAAATTGACCTTGAGACTGATGGACATCCTGTTTCTTCCTTGGCGTCACGTGATTTGATGATGCTCTTGGCTCGACCGCGAACTTGCGTTCAGGCGTCCGGGAACAGGAGGCGATTGTTGTCGATGAAGAACCGCTGGTCATAACCGGCGGGCAGCTTCTCAAGGTGCTTGCGGAACTTGCCGATGGGATCGCGGCTGCCTTCGAGATGGGGATAGTCGGTGCTGAATACCCACACATCTTCGAGCCCGTAGCGAGCGATGATCTGCGGCAGATTCTCGTGCCAGAAGGGCGTGACACGCACGTTGCGCTTCAGGAACTCGCTGGGCTTCATCTCATATGTGACGCCGACCTTCGCCATGAAGTCGGTCCAATTGTCCATGCGCTCGGCTGCGGCACCGACCCATTCGGCGCTCGCTTCGATGATGCCGAAACGCAGGCGCGGGAAGCGCTCGAACACCTTGCCCATGACCATCGTCTGGAGGAACACCTCCGGCCCGACGTGCGCGACGAGCATGAAATAGGGGCTGATCGCCTCCTCGCCGCCGCCCCGCTCGGCGGGCTTGCGCTTGAGGGTTTCGGAATCGCCCCAGCCAAACTCCGGAAACATCTCGTCGCCCGGATTACGGCAGGATAGCAGCCCGGCGGCGCCGAGATGCAGGGTGGCCGGCACATTGGCGTCTTCCAGACGCGCCCAGAATGGGTTCCAGACGGAGTGCGCCGGCGAGACGCCGGCCGGCGGACGGTGGCAAGGCAGCGTCACGCCCAGAGCGCCGGCCTTGAGCACGCGATCCAGTTCGGCAACGGCCCAGTCGGCATCCGACATGTTGATCTGCGCCACGGCGCGAGCCCGGCCACCAGCCTTCTTGGTCCAGTCGATGGCGAAGTCGTTGTAGACACGGCAGGCGCGGCGCGCGGCATCCGAATCGATGCGTAGTTCACCCGAACCCGTGTTCGGGAAAACCAGTTGCGCCTTCACGCCCATCCGTTCGAGGGCTTCCTTGCGGTCGGCCGGATCGTAGGCGCCTAGCGCACACAGCCCCTTCGTCGACCACAGTTCGCTCCGGTTCCTGGCGGTGGCCTCGGCGAATTCCTGCGTTTCCACCTGACGTTTATAGAAATCCTGTCCGAGCGCGCCGCCTATTTCCCTCGCGAAATCCCGCAAGGCATCCGGCTCCATGTAGACATGGCCGTCAGCATCCAACAACTCACCGTAAAACTTTTCAACTGATTCCGCACCCATCACTTGTCTCCTTTAAATCAATACCGTTGTTTAACTTTCTGACCACCAAATTATGTAAAGCATAACATTCTATGATGTCGCTTATTGTCCAGCAGAGGATAGGATTTTGGCATATTTTTCTTGCACTTTTTCCAACCGGGGCAGAATATGTTCCGGCGGAAACAAGCCTTCATATGGCTCGACGTTCTTGAACATTGTCGCGGCAACTTGCGCCTTGTGGACCTCGGTCGGTCCATCGGCCACGCCCATCGTGAGTACATCCTGCCACATGCGGGCCAGCGGGGACTCGTTGCTTGTCCCGTAGCTTCCGTGAACCTGGATAGCCCGACGCACAATGTCGTGCAGGACCTTGGCCATTTCGCTCTTGCACATCGCGATGTGCATTCGCGCCGCCCCGGCGGGCTGATTGTCGATCATCCAGGCGGTTTTGAGCACAAGCAGCCGCAGCATCTCGAGCTCGATGACGGAATCAGCAACCATGCCCTGGATGAACTGGTGATCGCTCAGCGTCTTGCCCTGGGCGCGGCGCGAACGGGCACGCACGAGCATCATCTCCAACGCCCTCTGACAGGCGCCGACCGTCCGCATGGCATGGTGTACCCGCCCGCCGCCGAGTCTGGCCTGGGCGACCTCGAAGCCCATTCCCGAGCCGCCAAGCATAGCATTTTTCGGAACCCGGACCCGGTGATAGCGGATGAACGCATGGCTCCCCTCGTCGCGCGAGAGATCGTCACCGATCGTGCCAGTGTTTCTCACGATCTCGATGCCGGGCGTCTCCGATGGCACCACGAACATGGACATGCGCCGGTAGCTCGATGCCGTGGGGTCCGTCACCGCCAGGACGAGCAGGAACGCGGCGTAGCGCGCGTTCGAAGAGAACCACTTCTCGCCCTCGATGACCCATTCTTCCCCGTCCTCCCAGGCTCGGCAGGTGAACTCCTTTGGATCAGCTCCGGCCTGGGGCTCGGTCATCGAAAAACAGGATACGATATCGCCTTCCAGAAGCGGCTCCAGGTAGAGGGACTTCTGCTCCTCAGTTCCGAACATGGCGAGAATCTCGGCGTTGCCGGTATCCGGCGCGGCAGTGCCAAACACCGACGGCGCCCAATGAGAACGCCCGAGAATTTCATTCATGAGCGCGAGTTTGAGCTGTCCAAACCCATGGCCGCCAAGATGTGGGTCGAGATGGCACGCCCACAGGCCCCGCCGCTTCACTTCTTGTTGCAGCGGCTTGATAATGGCGTTCCGAACCGAGGAGGACGTGTTGTACGGATCGCCATGCTTGGGGAGAAGCAGGTCCAACGGCTCGCATTCGCGCTTAACGAAGTCCAACATCCAGTCCAATTTTGACTGAAACTCAGACTCTATAGAAAAGTCTATCATTTTTAATGTCCTGCAACGGGACGAGATTGTTACTTTTAGTTAATCTCTATTTAACATTTATAGACGTATATTTCATGGTCTGGAGATATACTGTCAAACAAGGCCGACAGATCTTTCTCATTACGTTCAACCAAATCGCCGTAATGGCCGAAGCAGAGGTTAATTGGCGTGCCCGGCCAGAGTGGCCCAAACATCGCGCGCGGTTACCGGCTTATCGCTGTGGCCCTGGACCCGCGCGTCCTTCCCGGACATGGATATGATACGGGTGTCCACGCCGGTCGCGCGGGAACGCAATGCCTCGACAGTGCAGTTCTGACGTCCGCCGCCGACCGCGATTGGGTCGATTTCGTAGAAGTTGAACACGTTCGCGTGGGTGATCTTATCAATCACGCGATCGGGCAAGTCCTTTACGTTTTCCCATAGCTCTTCCGCCACGTCCGGCCAGGTGCAATCAGAATGGGGATAGTCGCACTCGTAGGCGATGTTGTCCTCGCCGACCTCGTCATAGTGACGGCAACCGAACTTGTCGTCGATGAAGCAGGACAGGAAATGTTCGCGGAACACTTCGGAGGGAAGCTTGCCTCCCCAGTCGCACCGCACCCAGGGGCCGTGGTGCTTGTAGGTAAAGTCAGCCCGCTCCAGCATATAGGGGATCCATCCGATGCCGCCCTCCGACAGTGAAATCTTCAGGTTCGGGTGGCGCAGCAGCGGACGCAGATGAAGCAGATCGAGCGCATCCGGCCCGATCGCCATCGGCATCGCAGAGATCCATGCTGAAATGGGCGATTGCTCCGACGCGTAAAGCGGAGACTGACCGGTGCCGATGTGGCAGTTGAGAACGACATGCTCGTCGTCGCAGACGGCCCAGAACGGATCCCAGAACGGGTCGTGAACCGGCTTGATGCCCTTGGCGCGAACTGACGGATTGGCCGAGAAACTGACGGAGCGGCACCCTTTGGCGACGACCCTCTTCACCTCCCGTAGGGTCGCATCGATATCCCACAGCGGCAGGATGGCGGTCGGGATGAAACGCCCGGGATAAGGCGCGCACCATTCGTCGATATGCCAGTCGTTATAGGCCTGGATCACGCGCTCCGCGTTCGCCTTGTCCTTGGCGCCCCAGAACCAGTGGCCGTCGAATCCACAGAAGGTACCGAAGCACAGCGACGTGTAGATGCCCGAGACGTTCATGTCGTCGATCCGGGCCGCCGATTGCCAGGCCGCGGTCCGCATCTGCTCGATGTTCATCGGCTCCATGCCATATTCATCTTTCGGTCGGCCGACGACCGCATTGAGACCGATATTGTAGGTGCGTTTGTCCTCATGCGGCCAATACCAATAGGCGCTGCCGTCCGGGTCGGTGATGTAGCGCGGCATTTTCGCCAACAGTTCCGCGGGCACGTGCTGGTCGAACATTGTGGGCGGTTCAACGATGTGATCGTCGACGCTGGCGATCACCAGATCTTCCATGTTCATCTAGGGTCCCTCTTCCTGTCGAATATCTAATTTGACGATTGCGTCAAAATCTCGCTCCTCGCTTTGATCCAGCGCAAACTTTCAAAAACAGAGTGACGGGCAACGGAAAGGCCGGCGTGGTGGCCGGTCAGGACAGCCTGCGGCGCCATAACGGGCAGGTGAAGCAAGGCTATGTCAGACGGAAATTCCGTCCGAAGGGGCGCAGGCTCCGGCGCTCCGAACCAGTCGAAGGGCGCTCGCCACGCGGCCCGGCTGAGTCCATGATGCGGATCGGCGTGCGCTGTGCTGCGCATTTCGCTTCGCCGATCTCGTCGTGCCATCGGCTTCATGATGCGCGTGGCGACTGAGCTCGCAAATACGGTCCATCACGCCGAATGGAGCAATGGGCGATCACGTTACATCTGGGTGAGGGCCCATGATGCCGGCGGCGTGTCGCCCCGCGACCTGGCGCTGGCGGCAAGGATCAAACGCTTCGTCCCGGCGTGAGTGGGCAGAGGCGGACGCCTACCTCTTGGCGGGCCGCCAGCTTAAGTCATACCGACTGGGTAGATGATGCAGACGACGCGCCTGCCCCAGCGGCTTCGGCGGTACGGACTGGATTGAAATATTCGCGGAAGATCGCGACCTTTCCGTTTCGTGCCTGAAGCAGGCCAACATAGCGATTTTCATAGCATACCCCCGAGGTCAGCACCCCAACGCTGCTATATTCGGCAATCGTCCAGGCGGGATCGGCGCATTCAAATTCACGCTCGACATCGAACTTCATGCTTTTGACGAACCCGCCCATCTCGACCCGCAGATAGTCGACGATCCTGTCCCGGCCGATGCGCGGGGCGCTGTCGGCACCGAACGGAAACTGGATTTCAGCGTCTGGCGCCAACAGCTCCGCAATGCTGTCAAAGTCCAGAACCTCAAGATAGCCGAGCAGCTTTCGGAACAGATATTTGCCGCTGTTCTCGTCGATCATCTTGACCCCTCCTCTTCCAACCTCCGGCCAGGAGCCGGACCATTTTGCAGCATAAGCGCCGTTTACAATTGAACCCCGCCATCGACATACATCACCTGCCCGGTCACGAAGGCTGCCCGTTCCGACGCAAGATAGACCACCGCGGCAGACACCTCGTCCGGGCGCGCCATCGTGCGGTCTAGCGGACCGGAGCGGTGCAGCCTTGCAAGTTCGTCGGGCGACAGCGACGGGATGGCATGGGTGAAAAAGCCATGTTCAGGATGGAATCTGCTGCCGCTGCTATAGGCTGCCGGGTCATTCGACGCGGTGGCATAGGGGGCTACGCAGTTGACCCTGATACCTTGCGGACCGACCTCCTTCGCGAGGACCTTCGTGAATGTGTGGACTGCGCCTTTGGCGGCCGAATAGATTGCGAGCATATAGTCGCCGACAGAGCCGGCGGTGGAGCCGATGTTGATGATGCTGCCGGCCCTCCGTTCGATCATGACCGGAAGCACCGCTCGCGTCACGCGCAGAACAGTCATGAGCGTTATCTCAAGGTCGGCGGTCCAGCTTGCCGGATCGGATTGGGCGAAAAGTCCCATCGAAGTGTTGCCGCCGACATTGTTGACGAGAACGTCGATCCCGCCAAATTCTGAGACCGCCCGGTCCCGGATCACTTCACCCGAATTTGCATCGGTCAGGTCAAGGGTCAGGAAGATCGCCTCGCTCGCGCCACGGGCCTTGGCTTCCTGAACAACCGCCTGTCCCGCGCTGACGTCGCGGCCCACCGCCAACAGCCGGGCGCCTTCGGATGCCATGTCAAGCGCGATGGCTCTACCGATATTGGCTGTAGCGCCCGTGACGATGACGGCCTTTCCACGCAGTCCTGTATCCATGGCTCTTTCCTCGGCGCTCGCTTAGACATTCTTGCATTCCAGCGAGTCCAGCAGGGACCGCGTTGCGTCGGTGACATAATGAACACGCTGATCTGGCGTTTGTCCGGCTTTCCGCATGCGGGTGGTCGGAACTTCGATCGAAAGAGGAATTCCGGCGGGCAAGAGGCGCACAAAGCGCTTCAGGTCGAACTCTCCTTCGCCGGGGGCCAGGCGATCGAATGCGGCCTCTTGAACATATCCTTCTGCGGTAGCCTCGATCAAACCGTCACATATCTGCGCATAGCCTATCAGCGCCGGGTCTAATCGGGCCAAGTCATCCATAGATGTGCCGGTTCGCGCAATCTGCAGCGGATCGAGCGCCAGCTGGCCGATCCCAGCTCCTTCAAGGATGCGAAGCGCCTGGGGCAGAGCCTGCGCATCACCGAAGCCGCTGAACTCGACACCAGCGCGGATACCGAGATTCGCCGCGAAGCGAGCAAGACCGCCAAATTCGCGGACCAGAAGGGAAAGATCATCGCCCGTGATGCGGCAGTTGACCCATTGCGCCCCCAACCGCGCGGCTCGCTCCAGGCCCGGACGGTAGTCCATCCACGGTGAAACCCCCAGCGCGAATGACGTCGCGCCCAGCGTACGAACGCCCGTCTCCTCCATGGCTGTTCGGATGCGCTCGATGCCCGTGTCATCGATCACCGGGAAGCCGGCCATGCTCGGTGCCTGGGTGAACAGGCAAACATAGCTGCAGCCATTAGTCGCCGCCAAACGGACCAACTGCTCGGCCGAGATTTCGGGGGCAACCAGATGGTGGAGAGAGAGCTGGTGGGTCATGTCGGAAGGCAACCTCCTGAATGTCGAGGCGACCGCTGTGTCTGCGTACCCATCATTCGCAGCCCGCAAGCCACGGCGAGTAGCTGCCCGGTGATGATGCTTCGTCCTTCACCCGATTCAGGATAAGCGTCTCGCTGCCGCGACAACTCCGTCTCCTCGATTATTCTGCAAATCCCGTCAAACGCATCACGAGATCCGCCTATACTCCATTGTTCGAAACTATGCGCTATCCCAGCCGAGCAGCAACACTTTAACTACCCATCCGGTTTGACGCTATTGTCAAATTCTGAACCGCCGGCTAGGATCCCGGCCCAGGAGTGAGCCTTCACGCCATTGCGCGTGTGTCTGGCATCACAGGAGAGGACCGCGAATCATGCGCATTCTTGCACATCGCTGCGACTGTTTCGGACCGCGGGAGCTGTCGCAATGAACCCAGCCATGCCCGGAACCGGTCTGGACGCGATAATGCAGATCGCCTGGGTTACTCCCGATATCGAACACAGCCTGACCCAGTTTCGCGAGATATATCGGGTTCAGGACTTCTACAGGATGGACCTCGACTTCCCTGCGCGGGTGTTCGGCGAAAGCGGGCCGATGAAGTTGAAGATGGCGCTGGCCAATGTCGACAATATCCAACTCGAACTGATTCAGCCGACCGGAGGCGGCATCGACCGCATCTATCGCGACGTGCTGCCGGCAGATGGCAGTCACGCCAACATACTGCATCATGTCTGCATCAAAATCGAAGGGACATTGGCCGACTGGGACGATCATGTGTCCCGGTTGGGCCCTTCCAGGCCAGTCGTCTACGTCGGCGACGCAGGGCCGGACGTTCGCTTCCTCTACACCGATGACCGGGCGACGCTTGGCATTTATGTCGAACATCTTTGGCGGAGCCCGTCTATGGATGCTGCCATGGCTGCTGCGATTCCCACCTATGTCTCGGGCCGGAGGCAGTCTTGACGCAGTACCCCAAGCTCGATCATCCAATCATGGCATGGCCGGCTGAGACCTGGAGCGTCCCCGCCGAATGGATCAATGGCTCTATCCTAAGGGTTCATGCCATATCGAAGTGTATCTGATCATCGGCCGACGAAGGCGACGCCTGCCCTTTAATGATGTCATCGACATATTCAAGATCGCAACAAAATACGATTCAGCGACGATGATGAATTGCAGATTCTACGTCAGAACAGCAAGCATCTTCCCTGACTCCTCGCTGGACCTTTCATGATGTTGCATGAAGAGAGTGTTGCACGCGAAATGACATGATTGACAAAAGCGTCAATTTCCATTCCATACAAATGAATATCTGGCCTGCTGGAGAGTGCCGAGTGTCTGCCAAGAAAATCCGCATTACTGACCTCAAGAACCCCCAACTTACTGATATTCAACGACAAGCACTTGAACAGGCGGGCGCACATCCGGTCAGTTTGACCGCGCAGGCTGTGCTGGAAGCGGCGAAGGCCACTACCGGCCTCAGCGATTTCGGCGACATGAGTTTTCTGCCCCGGCTGGAACTATGGATGTCTGCGGCGAATTCCGACAAAGGACTTTCCCCGGTTGGTCGGGCCGGCATCTTTGGTCTCGCGCTTCGTTTCGCCTGCGCCAGGCTTGATCTGGAGGACCTGATAAAGCGGCATCCCGAAATTGAGGATGTGGCACTTGAATCTCCGGTCGTGATCGCCGGCCTTCCCCGATCGGGCACGACATATATGCTCCAGCTGATGGGAGCCGACCCCCGCTTGCGGGCGCTTCCTCACTGGGAAGGTATTCGACCCGTGGCCGATCGCTATATCGTAGATGGCAGGGATACGCGGTTCGAACTCGCGGCGGCAGAGTGGGCGCAGCAGGATGCGATGTTGCCCTATATGAAAATGATCCATGAATTCGCGCCTGAACATATCACTGAAGACATCGAACTGACCGGAATGGATTTTGGCGGTTATTATCTGGAATGGATCGCCTATGTCCCCCAGTGGCGCGATTACCAGCTGTCCCACGACCCTTTGCCCTGGCTACGTTATCTTCAGCGCGCCATCAAGGCCATCGTCTGGCAGAAGGGGCCGAACCGTTGGGTCGGCAAATGCCCGCAGCACATGGAGCAACTCCTCGCGGTAAGCACGGCACTGGAAGGCTCCTATCTCGTCATTAATCACCGCGATCCGGTTGCTTCGATCCAATCCGCCATCACCTCCCAAGCCTACGCATCGCGGCTCACCCACACGACAGTGGATCGGGAAAGAATCGCCACCTATTGGATCGACCGTTATGAACGCCTGCTGCGCGGCTGTGTGCGTGATCGCGACCTGATCGTTCAGGATCGTTGCTACGATCTTTATTTTCACAAGCTGATGTCCGATCCGTTCGGCGAGTTGCAGGCCATTTACGAGAAGGCCGGCATCCCCTTCGATGATCAGACACGAGCCGCTTTCCAGCGAGCGGTCGACGAAAACCAACGTGGCAAACATGGCCAGCTAGGCTACGACCTGCGCGAGGATTTCGGCATCGATCCCAATGAAATACGGGAGCGCTTCAGCTTCTACTTTGATCGTTTCCCCGAAGTTCAGGTTGAAGTCGCCTAGAGCAGATTCCGATCGGATCGAGCCATGCTCTGTTCGTCTTTGTTCTCCGCGTTTTTCACACCAGCAGATGATGCCATCTGCCTCGAATGCCTTAGAATCTGGAGAAGTTGAATGGCAGAAAATCTGTTCGATCTGAGCGGCAAGGTCGCCCTCGTCACCGGCGGCAACGGCGGGCTGGGCCTGGCCATGGCCGAAGGACTCGCTCGCGCCGGCGCGGACATCGTCATCTGGGGACGCCGCGAGGAACGGAATGTCGAAGCAGCCGAGGCGCTGCAAAAATATGGCGTTCGCGTAGGCCATCGGGCGGTGGACGTCGCCAACGAGCAGCAAGTGGTGGAAGGCTTCGCGGCGGCGGTAGCCGAGTTCGGCAGGGTCGATTGCGTGATCGCCAATGCAGGCACGGCCGAGCTCGCGCCGATCGACCAGATGAGCAGCGAGATATGGCACAATTTGCTCAACACTAATCTGCACGGCGCCTTCTATACCTGCCGTGAAGCGGGGAAACATATGAAGGCGCGGGCAGCGGCGGGTGACCCTGGCGGTTCGATCATCCTCAACGGCAGCCTTTCGGTATTTGTCGGCGTCCCTGGCCTTTCGCATTACGGCACCGCAAAGGGCGGGTTAAACTCCTTCTCCAAGGCGCTTGCGGTTGAGTTGGGCGCCGATGGTGTGCGGGTCAATGTCATCTGCCCAGGCCTGATCGTGACCGAGCTCGGCGAGGCCCAAGAGAATGCGGGCACTGCGGCGGCGCTCGCGCGCACCCCCAGCAAGCGGCTTGGCACGCCCGAGGATCTGCAGGGGATCGTCGTCTACCTCGCCAGCGATATGTCCCGTTATCACAACGGCGACACGATCACGCTGGATGGAGGAATGATGGCGCAATGCTTCTAGCGGCGGGGGCCGTTCGACGGAAATGATCGCCACGGGCATGTGGATGAACTGGTATCACCAGGCTCTGCCTTGCCGTGCTCGTTCTGGATATCATGTGGCGCTGGTCGGCGAGGGGGTGGCTGGCGCCTCGTCCTTATGCCGACGCAGTGATTGACAGCTCGCTATCGTTCAACGCTATCTCGTCGCAACCGAGAATTGCCGGCAGCCTGCACAGCATTACCGAGCGCGGCTGCCCTATCCTTGCGCAATCATTCCAGCGCGCAGATCAGTCCTTCGTTCAGCGTCCATCGACCGTCCTTGCCCCGCATCCACCCGGATGAAGCAGCGGTTCCGCCGTCCACCGGCATGATGACGCCAGTCACATAGGCAGAGAGTTCCGAAGCCAGGAACACGGCCACATCGCCGCATTCCTCCTCGATTCCCTCGCGGCCAAGGGGAATGATGCGCAGCATCGCGTCGACTTCTTCCTCCGGCCGCTGCCGCCACTTGCTGGGGTCGACAGGCCCGGTGCGGTTGTCCCTCGTCCCGGGAGACAATGTATGGTCAGGGGCGATCGCATTCACGCGGATTCGGTGACACCCAAGCTCCAGGGCCATGGATTTTGTGAAGCTTTCCATCCCCGCCTTGCAGGCGGCATAAACCGCGAAGGTCGGGGCGGCCCGCGATCCTTCGATGCTGCTGACATTGATGATCGCCCCACCCCTGCCCCCACGGATCATGATCGGCGCGGCTGCCGCCGTTCCAGCGAGGACGCTCATGAGGTTGAGGTCGATATGCCGCTGCCAGCTGCGCTCGCTCTGGTTAAGGAAGTAACGGCTCGTGCACCCGCCTGCATTGTTGACGAGGATATCGAGACGCCCGAATTCCTTGTCGGCCGTACTGATCAGGGCGCGCAGCTGATCACCGTCCATCGCATCCATGACGATGGGAACCGCACGTCCCCCTGCCGCCTTTATTGCGTCGGCAACTTCCTGCGCGCGCTCTGGAATGATCTCCCCGATCACGACGCTCGCGCCGGCTTTCGCCAAGCCTACTGCGATGCCCCGCCCAATGCCGCCGCCGCCGCCGGTCACCACCGCGACCTTTCCTTCAAGCGACAGTTTTGAAATCAACTCCGGATCGACCATCACATGCTTCCTGTCTGGGACTACAAGACGCCAGAACAGCGAAGGCGGACAGCTAGGCCCGCCTTCGCCATCTTGCCCACATCATTCCATCTCGATGCCGGCAAGATCACCCTTTTCGCGCCAGTTTCTGAGCATGTTCCAGAATTTGCGCGCACCGCCACCATAAGTATCGGTGAAAAAGCCGATCTTGTTCTTCGTCTGGCCTTCATTGTTGAAGAAGCCCGGCGTGCATTCCGACCAGAAGCGTTCGGCATTGCGTGCATTGGCACGGAAGTCCGCGAGGAAGTCATTGACCGCTTCGGCTGTCGGTTCGACCGTCTCGACGCCCTTTTTCTCGGCTTCCGACAGGATGTAGCTGATATGGTCGATCTGGTGCGTGATGCCATAGAGCAGGTTCAGCGAGGCGCCCGCCTGGGTCCTGCCAACCAGAAAGCAGTTGGGGAAACCGTCGATGGTCACGCCCTGGAACGTCCTGAGCCCATCGGCCCAATATTCCGACAGCTTCTTTCCGTCGCGGCCGATGATGTCATAGCCCGCCCGATCCGTATAGGTCGTTTCGGATTCAAAGCCGGTCGCGAAGATGAGGCAATCGACCTTGTATTCCTGCCCATTGGCGACCACACCATCCTTCGTCAACGCGTCAACCCCACGGCCATCGGTGTCGACCAGATGCACATTGGGCCGGTTGAAGGTGTCGAGATAGCTTTCGTGGAAGGTCGGCCGTTTGCAGAACTGACGATACCACGGCTTGAGCGCCTCCGCCGTCTTCTTGTCCTTCACGATCTCTTCGATCTGGTGACGGATACGGTTCATATTCTGATAGTCATACAGCTCGAGCAGCTGACTGCGCTCCTTGCCCGTCAGCGGACGGCCGAGCTTTTCAGCGGCGTCGCGCAGAGCCGGGCCCATTGCCATGCGGTACAGCCTGGTCCAGCCATCGTTGACCTGATCGATTTCGACGTCTTCATGCCCTTCTAACACATCGGCGAAGTTGGTCATGCGGTCCCACTGCCAGCCGGGCTTCAGCGAAGCCGCCCATTCCGGATCAGTCGATGTGTTGTAGCGCAGGTCCACGCAGCAGGGCGTGCGCTGGAACACATAGAGTTCCTTTGCCCATTCCCCCAGATGCGGAATGCACTGAATGGCGGTCGCGCCGGTGCCGATAATGCCGACGCGCTTGTCCTTCAGACCGACCAGACCGCCGGTGGTGTCGCCTCCGGTATAGCCATAGTCCCAGCGGCATGTGTGGAAAGTGTGCCCCTGGAAGTCGTTGATACCCTTGATGCCGGGCAGCTTGGGCCGGTTGATCGGACCATTAGCCATGATCACATATTGTGCCTTGAAGCGATCACCACGATCGGTGGTGATGGTCCACTTCTTCTCTTCTTCGCTCCATTCCATGCCAGTGACGGCAGTCTGGAACAGGGCGTTCTTGCGCAGTTCAAATTTGTCGGCAATGCGATTTGCCTGTGCCAGAATCTCGGGCTGATAGGCGTATTTGGTCTTAAGCATCGTGCCGGTTTCTTCCAGCAGCGGCACGTAGACATAGCCTTCGGTGTCACACGCCGCGCCCGGATAACGGTTCCAATACCAGGTGCCACCGACGTCACCCGCCGTGTCGACGATGCGCAGATCGTCAAAGCCTGCCTTGCGCAGACGAGCGCCCATCACGAGTGAACCGAACCCGGCCCCGATCAAGCAGACCTTTACCTCGTCAAACACCGGTTCGCGGGTGAAGTTCGGGTCCGAATGCGGGTCATCGGAATAATGCGAGAAATCATCCCTTATCTTGATGTAGGTACGGTCGCCATGTTCCAGGCGCTTATCGCGTTCGGCCAGATATTTGGCATGCAGTGCATCGGGATCGAAATCGATATCTCCGATGATTGCCTTGACCGCCGGTAAAATTTCCATGTTTCCAATCTTTCGGAGGCTCGATGTATTCACAATGACTTGCAGCAGAACTGCCCTGGGGGCTAGTGGGGCATTCGACGGGACATGGCCCCCTTTCGCGCCTTCTCACTAGCAAGGCTGCGAACCAGGGGAGGAGAAAATATGATTCGTCCGCCCGCGGATTGCCTGCCCCGGCCGTCCTGCTTTCAGCTTGCCATCCACTAGCGCAATTTTGACGCTTTCGTCAAGAACGGACAGCTTGGTATTGCACGATGGTCGTTCCTGCCCGCTAGCCACGCGGCGGAGGAAGGCCGGCGGCTTCCATTGCGCGGCATCACTTGACGAGATTGTCAAGTTGATGCAGAGATCGCGCATCAAGCGCGTCCAGCAGTAGCGGGCATGGGCGCCATCTTCAGGGGCAGGGGCACAACCGCCTGTGCGGCGGCGTGATTCATTCAGCGCCTTCCCCGATCGATGTAAGAGGCCATGATGACTTTGCCCAAACCAGTCCCTCAGCCCACCGAGGCATCGCAGCCCTTCTGGGACGCCTGCCGCAACCATGAACTGCGTATCCAGCGTTGCCTGAAATGTGGAACGCTCATCCACTATCCCAAGCTCCGCTGTCCCCAAGATGGCAGCGACACGTTCGAATGGGCGGAGATGTCGGGCAAGGGGGAGGTCCACAGCTATGTCATCGCGCGGAGGGCCTTCCATCCGGGGTTCGCCGAAGACCTGCCCTATGTCGTCGCCATCATTGAACTGGATGAAGGCGTACGCCTCGTCTCCAACGTCGTGGGCGTTGACCCGGAAGCTGTGAAGATCGGAATGCGCGTGACGCTCGAATGGGATGATTCGTCGGGAGAATATCCGTTGCCCAAGTTCCGGCCGATCGAGGGAGCCCAGGCATGAACCTGCACCGCAAGGCCGCCGTCACGGGCATTGGCGAGACAGCATACAGCAAGGCGTCCGGCATGACCGACCGCCAACTGCAGCTGCAGGCCGTCGAACGCGCGATTGCGGACGCGGGCATCGATCGGCATGAAATTGACGGTATCATGCCGTCCGCTCATGGTCAGGGCTTCACCTGTGAAGGCTTCAGCGAGCATCTCGGCCTCAAACAGGTGAACTTTTCGGCGACCGTCCATTTCGGCGGCGCGAATGGCCTGACGTCCATGCACACGGCGGCATTGGCAGTCGCCAGCGGTGCTGCGCGGCATGTCGTCGTCGTTGCGGGACGCAACGGCAGTTCCGGCGCCCGGATTTCCGGCCGTCCGCAACTCGTTCAGGCCAATTTCGAAGCGACGCGCGAGTTCGAAAGCCCCTTCGGCGCGAATGTTCCGATGCACTTCTATGGCCTGATGGCCCAGCGCTACATGCATCTTCACGGCGCCACCAGTGAGCAGTTCGGGATGGTCGCTGTAACCGAGCGGGCGCACGCCGCGTTGAATGACAATGCGCTGATGCGCAAGCCGATGACGCTCGATGATCATCAGACGTCGAAATTCGTCATCGAACCGCTGCACCTGTTCGATTGCTGCATCGAATCCGATGGGGCCGCCGCCTATATCGTCAGCGCGGCCGATGCTGCGCGTGACAGCCGGAACAAGCCTGCCTGGATTCTCGGCTTGGCAGAAGGCCACCCCGATTCCCCGACGTCCCTCGCCACCCGTCCCGACATGCTGCGCACCGGGGTCGGTATCGCCGCGCCACGTGCCTTCGGAATCGCCGGCGTTGATCCGAGTGATCTGGTTGGCGCCATGCTCTATGATCCCTTCACCTTCCTCGTGCTCATGCAACTGGAGGCGCTGGGCTACTGCAAGCCTGGCGAAGCGGGTCCCTTCGTCGAAAGCGGCGGCATCGCCCTTGACGGCGCCTTGCCGACCAACACCCATGGCGGACTATTGTCGCAGGCTCACTCGACCGCCGGGATCAACCATATTTGTGAAGCCGTGAGGCAGGTGCGCGGGACCGCCGGGAAAGCGCAGATCGCGAGGCGGGGGCCCATCGTAGTCACAGGCAACGGCGATTTCGGTGACGGCGCGGTCGCAATCCTATCTGCGGATTGATTCAGCGATAGTCTCCACCGGCGCCGCGGGCCGATCCAAGCTGAAGCGGATCGAGTCTGGTACCCAAGGCGCTGAGATGGTGACGCATCACCCCTTGGAAATACTCGAGCGCCGCACGAGCCGATTTGCCTTCAATGTTCAATTAGGGCCTGTGGTGTCTCCGACTGAGCGGAGACACCACAGGCTTCTATTCTTCATCCACAGGCGGCGCAGGCCCGTTGCGAGCTTAGAACTTGAACCGAACTTCAGCGCCATAGGAGATCGGCCGGACGAGGCTGGCACGGTCGCCGCCTCCGGATTCGGAGACTGACTGCAACCGGTGGCTGTTCGCCAGATTGCTGCCCCAAACCGCGAAAGTATAACGATCGTCGGGACTTGTCCAAGTTATACGCGCGTTGATGTCCACATAGTCCCCTGTGCTGACACGCTCGTTCACATCGAAGTACCAGCCGGAATTGTAGAGTAAGTTGCCGCTCAACCGCAGCTTCCCGTTGAACACCTCGGTTGGAACGGTCCAGGACATATTGTAACCTGCGGTGAACTTGGGCGTACGTATTATCTGCCCGCCCGAGACATCGACCGTCGCGGCCATGTTGCCCATACCGTCCGGCCTAGGAATCTGAACAGACGCGTTCGTGAACTTTTTGTAGCGGCCATGCACCCAGGCCATTGCAAGGCCCATCGTCAGATCCGAGCTGGGTGCGTAAGTGAAGTCAGCGTCGACTCCGTAAATTTCTTCCTTGGCGGCATTCTGGAGGAAGCTGAAGATAGCACCCGAGGGCAAAATGCCCTGCCCTGTCACCTGAACATTCTTGTAGTCATAATAATAGGCAGCGACGTTCGCGCGGAATCTGCGGCTGAGGTCACCCTTATACCCGATTTCGTAGGAACGCAGCTTTTCAGGATCAACAATACTGATGAAGTTGAGCGATGATGTTGTGACCGGCTCCACGATCAAGCCGCTCTTGAATGCCTCGCTATACGTAAAGTATATCTTCTGATCCTGCGCAATTTCGTAATCAATCGTCAGGCGAGGCGAGATATCATCCCAGCTTTTATCCGCTTTGGCTCGCTTGTTAGCGAGAAAATCAAAGGTATTTGCACTACGACTATCCTTAGAATAGCGTAATCCTACCTTAATCGCCAGCGCAGGCGTTAAATTATATTCTGCTTCACCAAAAATAGCGAACGACTTGGTCACGCCACGATTAGTGACTTCGAGACCAGGAACATTCCTATAGAATCCAGCTGGATTCTTCAGGAGATCACGGAAAAGGAATCCACCGATCAGCCAGTTGAATGGGCCTTCTCCACTCGACGCCGCACGTACTTCATGGGTGAAGGTATAATGTTTATCGACACCCTGGAAGCGGCTATTGGCCAACGGACTTGCAACTATCGACGCTGTCGCATCATTATCGGTCATGAAGTCGCTGGTGAAGTAGGCGTAGCTGGTTAGCGATGAAAGGGTCACGTCTCCGGTCTGGTAGTCCAGGTCCAGGGAGCCCCCATAAGTTTTGGTATCGGCCTTGGGCGAAAAGGAATTGGAGAGTTTGTAGCCCCGCCCAAGGAGAACAGTTGGGTCGGCGCGCCGTGCGGCCGTGTCTCCATTCAGCGGAAAGGAGGCCACGCCCGTCGAATCAGCCGCTTCGACGAAAAAGCCGGTAAGCTTGGCGGTCAGATCGGCAATCGGCTCCCACAGCAGCTTGCCGCGGATCGATGTCGTATGGGATTTGGCTTCCTTCGTACCCCGCAGGATATCGCGCGAATAGCCGTCGTCCTGATGGCGCATCATCGAAATGTTCGCGGAGAGATTGTCCGTCAACGGCCCGGTTGCGTAGAGATCACCCTTGATCTCGTTGAATCTGCCATAGCCAAGTCCAACTTCCGCGCTGGCGTTGGAACTGGGATCCCGCGTCAGGATGTTGATCGCGCCCCCCACGGCGTTGCGTCCGAACAGGGTTCCCTGGGGACCGCGCAGAACCTCGATGCGATCGATACTGTTCAGCTTGAAGAAGCCCGCCGTCATGCCGATCTGGTACACGCCATCCACATAGATCGGGACGATCTGCTCATCGCCGGCAGTATTGCCGCGAGAGCCTACGCCGCGAATGAAAGGCTGCGCGAAAGATGCGGCCTGCGTGAAATTGAGGCTCGGCACCACCGCGCTGAGAGCCTTTGACTCGGTGATATTCGCATTGACGAGATTCTGGCCGCTCACCGCGGTTACGGCGACCGGGACATCCTGCAGGCGTTCGGTGCGCTTCTGCGCGGTGACGACGATGTCGGCGAGACCCGTGGAACTGTCCGCCTGCCCCGGCGCATCCGGCGTGGCGCTCTCGGCCTGAGGAGCGCCGACATCGCCACTTCCATAGTCGGCTCCGGCATATTCCATACCATTCAGCGCCCATGCAGAACCCGAAGCCATAGCCAGGCACCCGGCCGCTCCCCCCAACAAAACGCGCTTGATGAAATCAAATTTTTTCATGCTAACCTCCCCGAAAATTCTCATTTTTTTACAGGCCGACTTCGCTTCGGCTTCTTATTGGATGAACGCAATTCACCTACACTCGAACTGATAACCCACTTTCTAGTTGAACCGCTGGCCTTCGAGCACGGCTTAGGCAGTGTCTTCGATAAGGTTGATACAACGGATCCCTAGAGAGCCAAAATAAACACTATCCACGGCTAATAGATTAGGTCTGTCAAGCCACGCAAGCGGTTTGTTTGCTGTGCAATCAGCCCTGCTTACATCCTGCAGTTGGCTTCACCTATCAAACGTTCGACAGGTAACCTGCCGTGCCATGCTTTTGACGCGTCAAAGAGGAATTTACGGCAAGTGCCGCATCTTGTATTTCATTCAGCTCGTGGGTCATCCGTGGATCTATAGATTTTACCGTCGGATAAAATCGATCGCGTTGATCGTCACAACCAACTCGTCGCTCTATCTCCAACCGGATCCCATCGATTTCGCGGGATGGAGGCATGAAATTGGCTCGACCCAGTAGAGCGCCGGGTTGATTTGGCGGCGACTCTGAAGTCCTGAAGCTGGGGCGATCCCAGCCTTGATCCCAGCAGGCGGGCGGGCGGCCAGCTCCGGTCGTCACCGCGCCATGACAACCGGGTCCGCCGGGTGAACCAACTGACCGCCGATCAACGTCGCCCGGACAGCGGCCGATCCGATATCTTCCCGCAACGCTGCCCAGTCCTGCGCCAGCAGGCAGAGGTCGGCAACGACGCCCACTTCAATATGGCGGACGCGCGATAGATCGTGCGGATCGGCAAGGAACAGGTTGAGTGCCTCCTCGGGGCTTAACGCCTCTTGCGGAGAGAGCGGGCGTCCTCCTGCCGTCCGCCGGGATATCGCCGCCGCCATCGCCGCCCAAGGGTCGGCGGCGCCAAAGGGCGCGTCCGTGCCTCCAGCCAGGGTGACGCCAGCCTGACGAAAGGCACGCAGCCGGTAAAGATAGGGCCAGTCCTCCCGAGGGATAGAGGCCAGATACCCGTCCCCTCTTTCACTGACGAAATTCGGCTGGGTAACGACGGTCAGGTTGAGCAGGGCGATCTCCGCCACCAGAGCGTCGGACGCGACTGACGCATGTTCTATGCGGTCGCCCCGTTGTCCGCCCGCGCCAGCGAAGGCGGCCAGGGTGAAGGCAAGTTCGGTTTCGGTCACGCAATGCACGGCCACGTTTCGCCCTTGGGCGTGGGCCGCGCGGATCAGGACGACCAGAGCGTCATAATCGGGAAGATGCGCTTCATGCAGGTGCACCTTGACCGGTCCGATGGTCACACGTGTCGCCGACGGAACGGGTGCCAATTCGGGCAGCCCAGCCAGCACGATCCTCTGCGACAATGATCCGCCCGTCTGCTGCATGGCGAAATGGTCGGCAGCTGCTCGGTCATTCTGCGGATTCATGTCGGTGAGGCCCGTCACGCCCCATCGGGCCCAACGCTCCGCCACTGCGCGGAATTCGGGAGGGCGGCTGCCCAGGGCCGAACGAAGCCACCTATCCTCGTCGAACAGCCGCCCCGACCCACGATCCAGACCTGCCGGGCAGGCGCCAGCAGTCGCTGTGCACAGCCGTTCCAGTCCAGGGCTGTTGAATATCCACATCCGGCCGGAGCGATGCTGGATGCGCACCGGACGATCGGCAATCACCGCATCGATCCAGGAGCGGTCTATGTCTCCCGCAACGCTTTCATGATAGCCAATGCCCCTTAGCCAACCGGTACCGGTGGCGCCGGAGAGGGCGCCGACAAGAGCCTCTTCGTCCGCCACCTCGGGCGGTCCGCAACAGACCGACGCAAGCGCCGCCGCGCTTGCCGCGACATGAACATGATGGTCATGAAGACCGGGGATCAACAGCCCGCCCCCTGCCTCCAACACTGGAGCGTCTTCCGCTGAGGCCGGGTCATGGCGGCAAATGGCGACGATGGTATCGCCGGCGATGCGGACGTCCACAGCCTGCCCGCCGAGCAGCCGCGCGTTGCGGATGAGCATCGATGACCTTCGGATCGCGTGCTGGCGCGTCCACCTTTCATGCGTCGCTTCTAGGCCAAAAACGTGCTGGCTGAAAGCTGCTCAAGCCACGGCGCGCAAAGGTGACTGAGCGCCGGGCCTTTCAAGGCCCGGCGCCCTTGAAGCGATTAACGCTTGCCGATTTCCGCGCGCGTCAGCGTGGTGGCGACACCCTTTTCGGTGCTGCTCAGCGTCGAAACCGGGATTTTGATGAAGCGGCCATTGTAGATGATGGCGACTTCATTATCGCGGATGAAATCGACGCGTCCGATGCGACGACCATCGGCGGAAAAGACCATGACGCCTTTCTTCACGCTCGTCGCGGCCGAGCTGTCGCTCTGGGCCATGGCAGGAGCGGCTATCAAAGCTGCCGCGGCGACAAGAAACTTTAAGCTGTTCATTTCTCACCAAACCTTGAATTGACCTACGACTCTAAGGTCGCCCCTGCGCCCTATTGCGTCCGGACAGAATTGTCGATTGCCAGCTGAAAGATTGGCGGCGCTACCGCACGCTGCCATCGGCACCGGTTATCCCGCTCCCCATATCGGCGATCACGGCGGCAAGCATCCCGCCATCATTATCGAGCATGAGTTCGATCACCTAGGTCTTCTCAAGCCTAGTGGCGATCTCCCGGCCGAGCGCCGTGCGGAGCAAGCGCGCCTCGCGCGACGACGCTTGGGGACTGGATCGGAATAGCGCTCATGAAATGCCTCGCGGAAGCGAGCCGGCCGACCGCCTCTCTATTCGCGAGGCAGATCAAAAGGATATCAGAACTCCGCATCGACGTGTTGAAGAGACTATTCACGCCAGGCGGGACTGATTCCACAAATCGGAGAGTAGTTCTTTTTAGGAATTCATTGTGCTGGTATGGCGCGGGCGAGTGGTTCCATTCCGACACCGTGAACGATATCGGTCGCCTCGACTATTTCCACCCTTCCGGCCTTGCGGCTCTGGAAGGCGGGTCTGAGCGGTTGGGACGGGCGGCGTGCCGCGCCAATCAGCCCGCATGCGTTGCCGTCGGAAATCAGTTCCTGGCCGACGCCGTCGCTGCGGGTAAATACCATTACCGTACGTCGCTCACGACTGTGCCTCGGTTCAAGATCGAGACCCAGACCTACAGTGTCACGGGCTCGGTGGACACATCGTTCGGCGAAGTCAGGGCGATCGGCGCCTATCGCCAGCTGAACTCAACATCCTATGACACGGAAAATGACGGATCACCCTTGCGCCTGCTCGCCGTCTGGGGCAGGAACATCACCAATCTCAGAGACAATGTGAACGCGCTCGTCATTCCCCAGCTCGACTTTGGGCGCAGCATCATTCGAGAACCGCGCACGTACGGCGTCACGGCAACAGCCCGATTTTAACCAGCGGTCGTAACCCATCATGACCTACCTGCCGCGCGACGCACGCCGCGGGGCAAATTTTTTACGCCAGACCCACCCGCACGGCATGACCCGGAACAGCCCATAACAGGATTGCTCGGTGACACGATGTGACTCGAAATCACATCGATCAGCGGCGAAGCATGGAAGCCAGCTTTTCGGTTAGAAGATCAATCCCGCTGGAAAACATCGCCTCGTCCTCCTGATCGGCATAGCGGACGAAACTTTCTATCATGTAGAGCATGAACAGGCATTCCTGGAGCGAGTGACGGCCTTCGTCGCTGTCCATGTCCGGTATCCGAAACGCCGGGTAACGCTCGCCCAGGGCCTGTATCTCGATTATCCGGTTTTCAAAGATCTGTTTTAGAGCATCGCGATCTTGTGACAGAACAACATGAAATCGACCGACGATTCGCGTTTCCTTGATGAGCGTCTTCACAAATCCTGACACCCACTCGCGTACATCCTTATCCTGGATAGGGGTAGGCAGGCGCAGGAGATGCTGATAGCGCTTCACCTGCTCAGTCAGGTTCTCGCCAATTAACTCGCGAAGAAGTTCCTTTTTTCCCTCGAAGTGTAAATATACGGTTGCTCGGCCAACCTTTGCTAAATCTGCAATATCACTCATCGATGTGCGGTCGAACCCATTATGGTAGAAGCAGCGCCTGGCAGCCTTTAGTATCTTCTGTCGGGTCTGGTTTTTGTAAGACTGGCGAAGAGAAATATTGTCTGTATTCAAGGTAGCCTCATCGATTTTATCTTGGGAACCGAATGGATCATGCTGCCTCGGTGATCCGCCCTGTTCTCCGCACGCGGATGATCTGTTCGGGAATTAAGTTTAGACATGTCTATCGGCTTCGTCAGCGCTGCTGTCAAACAAGGCGGATGCCCGACCCGCCTGGATGGGGGCTGACCTGATCCGACGATGCTCATCTCCAAGATGAACGGCCCGGTCGAGTTCATCGTGAAGCAAATCAGCTTCTCCATTTCACGATCTGTGCGGCGTTGGCCATGCCGTCGAGCACCAACTGCGCGAACATCTCCCCCGTTGCTTTGGGCGCCTTGCCAGCCGCTGCGAGGGCAACTACACGCTCAAGAAGCACCGCGCTTTTGAACATCGCCAGGACAAGATAATAGTCGAGGTCGGCAAAGTCGCGATCAGTGCGTTCGGTGTAATAGTGGGCCAATTCTTGGCGGGTCGGCCACCCGGCCATCCCCACCATGATCCCCTCGAAACCAGCCTGTGGCGCCCGGGTATCGCGCAGCTGGCTACAGAACCAGCCAAGGTCGAGATATGGGTCTCCTATAGTCGCCAAGTCCCAGTTAGTGAGTGCAAGCAATTGTGCGGGGGGATCCATGGCGAAGACAGCGTTAGGCGTCCCGACATCGCCGTGCATGAGACCAGGGCGAGATTCTGAAGGAATGTTGGCTCGCAGCCAGGAGGTGACCAGATCGAGTCCGGGCAGCACGCGCCCGGTATAACCATAGAGCGCTTGATAACTGGCGAGCTGGGCTTCCCATCGGTCAACCTGGCGTTCAAGAAACGAGCCAGGTTTGCCGAAATCCTCAAGTCCGATAGCCTTATAGTCGGTGTTGGCGAGCGCGACGAGGCCGTCAACAATCGCGTAAGCGAGACCGGGACCATATGGTAAGCCATCAAATGGTGCGCGATGGTGGACTCGGCCATCATGCAGTTCTCCGGACCATCCTAACGGCGCTTCGGTCACATAAAAGGGTGCGCCCAGGATTGACTCGTCCGCGCAGCTGCCAAGGCAGTCAGGATGCGGCACATCGGTGCCGTTCAAGGCCAATAGCACACGCGCCTGGCGCATCAGCGCCTTCCCGTCGCCGGATCCGTTGGTGGTCGAGCTCAGACGCAATATGCATCGCTGAGAACCCCTTTCAACCAAATATGCCAGTTTGCCGGATATGCCACCTGTCGCGGCGCAGGTGATCGGGTCGAAGCCTAACTGCGGCACGTGCTCGCCCAGCCAAGCCGCCAACCTGTCGGTATCGAACATCATATCCTCATTCACGGACTAAGGTCTTTCAACAGAGTGATCATCTGCTTGCCTTCTGCCTTTGATGGCGAAGGAGTTGAGGGAGTGCACCGAGCGCCAGTCACTGGCGAGGACTTTCTCTTCCAATACCCACGCCTCTAGCGACTTCGCAGCGTTCTGATAGGGATGCATAAGACGCCCTCTGATGCTGTCAGCAGCCCGCCGGCTCTCCACAGGTTCAACCGTAAACTTCGCGCTGGCCCGTCTATGGGATCGCGCTGAAGGCAAGTCCTTTGTCGATGCGGGGTTCTTGAGGCAGGCCAAGGATCCGTTCGGCAAGGATAATGGCCATGATCTCGTCGCTCCCTCCCGCGAGGCGGGTGCGAGCACTCATTAGCCATTCGTGCTGAAGTTCGGCCGCTTCGGAGGCGAGCGTGGCCGGACCGCCGATGTCAAGCGCTAAGCGTGCGATCTCCTGGTTCATGGTGCAGGCAATCAGCTTACCGACCGAAAATTCAGGTCCGGGCTGCTCTCCCCGAGCGAGATGTGCAAGCGCGCTGCTGTTCAGAAGACTGAGCCCTTTGGCTGCCACCCATGCGTTTGCAATTCGTTCGCGGACCGCCGGGTCGCTGATGGCTGGTCGGCCGCTGATCTGATGCGCGCGCGCGATTGCCACCAGCGCATCAACATCGATCCCGAGGCCACTGAACGACCGCTCGTGCATCAATGTGTAGAGGGCGACTCCCCAACCCTCGTTGATCTCTCCCAAGCGTTGCGCGTCGGGTATAAGCACTCCATCAAAGAACACCTCGTTGAATTCCGCGATGCCGGCAAGCTGCCGCAGCGGCCTGACCGTTATTCCATGTGACCGCATATCGACGAAGAACATGGTGAGCCCGGCATGTTTGGGGCGCTCCGGATCTGATCTCGCCAACAGCAGGCCCCAGTCGGCAAATTGCGCGTAGGAGGTCCACACTTTCTGTCCGTCGATCCGCCAATCATCTCCCTGGCGGTGGGCTCGGGTCCTGATGCCTGCAAGGTCAGATCCCGCTTCGGGCTCGGAAAACAGCTGGCACCATATTTCTTCGCCCCGGACCAGAGCGGGCACCAGTCGTCGCTTCTGCGCTTCGCTGGCAAACCCGATCAAGGTTGGTCCACACATCCCCAACCCAATGTCGAACAGGTTGAGCGGCGGGGTGTCCAGCCGACGTTCCTCTTGCGTGTAGATCTCGCGCTCGATGGGGCTCTTGCCGCCGCCGCCCAGATCGACGGGCCAGTCGATCGCTGCATAGCCGGCTGCGGCCTTCGTTTTCTGCCATTCCCGACCGGCGCGCATTACCTCCGGATCAGCGAAGTCGGCATGTTTCAGCTTGTCATGGCCTGGCCTGAAATTGTGGGAGGACAGCCAAGCGATGACTTCGGAGCGGTACTCCGCCTGTTCCGCCGAGTCATACCGCTCAACCGATGTTTTGGCAGAGGGGGGCAGGCAGTCGATCAGATGCCGCCGCCATTGTGAGAGCGAGCCGAGCTCAAGCGCGAGAAGCCGCGCCCTGCGAAGGAACAGGTGGGAGTCATGTTCCCAGCATATCCCGAGCGCACCATGGACCTGAATTGCTTCCTGAGCAACGAAATCGAACGCGTCTGTCGCGCTGATCCGGGCGCCGGCGGCTGCAGCTGCCCGCTCCGCAGGGCCAGCGCAAAGGCTCTCGGCGGCGGCAGTGACATGGGACTGCGCAAGTTGGATGCGCCAGAACATCTCGACCATCTTGTGCTTGACAGCCTGGAAGCTGCCGATGGCGCGGCCAAAGGCTCGTCGCTCTTTGGCATAGGCGAGCGCGGCCTCGAAGCAGCGTTCGGCGCCGCCAAGCTGTTCGGCGGCGACCAGCGTCGCCAAGACGTCGCGAGACCAGGCAAGCTTTTCTTCTGTGTGGTTGAGTCTCTCCGCGGCGACTCCGTCGAATATCAATGAAGCGTTGCTCCGCGTCGGATCGAGGGTGCTCGGCGAGCTGCGCGTCACTCCTGGCTGAGCCAGGTCCACAAGGGCAAACGCCGCGCCCCCCTCGTCATCGGTGCAAGAAACTACCGCGAAATCGGCCTGCGCGGCCCCGGCGACGGCAAGCTTGCTGCCGAACAAGCAGCCGGAGTGCAGCCGGGTAGCTGGTTCTGCCATCACCCCCTCGCCTTCGACGATGGCCATGCAGCCCCGCGCCGCACCTGAGAGCCCAGGCAGCAGCCAGCGCTGGCGGGATGCCTCACTTCCACCTTCCGCCACCAATCGCAGCGCCACTGCGGCTCCAACGAACGCGATCGGCGAAAGGACCCGTCCGAATTCCCGGGCGGCGATCGCCAGCATATTCCAGTTCAGCCCGAGCCCGCCGTCCGACGGATCCAGTATAAAATGCAGGCTGCCGGTCGCTATGAGAGATTGCCAAGCCCGTTCGGCTCCGTCCCCGCCCTCAAGCGCGCTGCGCATGAGGGCGATCGGCGATGTCGCCTCCAACGTCCGGCGCAGTTCGGCCCCAAGCAACGCTTGCTCATTTGCGCTTCCTAATGAAGGCTGCTCGCCGGTCATTGGGACTGAAACCGCCATTCTATGCTGCACATCTGGCGTGCGCCCAATGGATTGGACTGCCGCGCCCGGCTCAGTCGCCGCTTTTCGACCGTGTGGCCCGGCAGCCGGGTTGCAGCGCTGATGGGTCCGGCCCCAGGACCGACTGGCTGGCTGGTAAGAAAATGTGACCTTTGATGATCGACGCCTGCTCCCACTGGTACTTCGCCTGGAGCACCGATTGCTCCCGACCAACTGGTCGTGCCACCGACGGCAGCCGCGGTGGCACCGGCGAACGGATTGCTGACGAGGTCCATGGCTCCTCTCCAAGGACATGTGACGATGAACATTTTGTCCTTCTGGTAGACTGAAGTCCAACAAAAAATTTGTCCAGATAAATTCTGCATTGTCATAATATATAATATTATCAATTATTTGCATAGGTCCCTATGGATGAAATGCTCAAAACTAGCGCAGCAAGGTCGGTCATCAGCCAAAAGTCCCTTGCACGCTCAATGAACTATGGAATAGACACGCATTCACACCGGTAAAAGCCGGAGGGGGTGTGGCATGGAGAGGCAGGTGCCGCTCGCGGATCATCTTCAAGCGGATCGTCTTCAAATAGCCATGGGCGATGCGCCGCGGTTCCACGCTGCTCGCGATCCGAACGCCCCAGCTTACACTTTCGACGGAGTGACGCTTTCACGCGCGCAACTTGCGTCCAGGGTCGCTGCGGCCGCAGCAGCGCTGACGCGCCACGGGGTCAGAGAAGGTGACGTCGTCAGCCTTCTCGTGCCGACAGGCCCCCATTTCATAGCACTGGCCTTCGCATTGTGGCAGCTGGGCGCCACGCCCAATCCGCTATCACATCGCCTGACCCCGGCCGAATTGTCCGAACTGATCGCTCTGCTGTCGCCACGGCTGATCATCGGCGGGGATCGATCCGCTGCCGCCGGGATGGACTGGGTTCCTGCCGATTTCGGTGGCGGCTCCTTGCCAGATGCCGAAGCGGGTTTTCCGTCCAAGATCGCGTCGCCCTGGAAGATCGGCTCGAGTGGAGGGTCTTCGGGGCGGCCAAAGCTCGTGATCGACCCGGCTCGGTCCGTGGTGGACCCCTATCATCCCATTCCCATCCTGATGATGAAGGCGGACGATGTCATTTTGCATCCTGCGCCGATCTACCATACTGCCTCCTTTACCCAGGTTTGCTGGGGGCTGTGCGCCGGTGCGCATGTCATTCAGGTTTCGCGCTTCGACCCGCGCGGGTGGCTCGAGGCGGTGCAAAGGCACCGCGTGCGATGGGCCTATCTCGTACCTACCATGATGAGCCGGATCTGGGACCTACCCGACGCTGAGCGCATGGCTGCAGATCTGTCGTCATTGGAGGTCGTCATGCACATGGCCGCACCTTGTCCCGAATGGCTCAAGGCGGCCTGGATCGAGTGGTTGGGCCCGGAACGGATATGGGAGGTATATGGAGGCACCGAAGGGATCGGCGGAACCTCGATCAACGGGGTGGAATGGCTATGCCATCGTGGGTCGGTAGGCCGACCGACGCAGCCGGTTCAAATCCGGGACGAGCAAGGAAACACGCTTCCCTCTGGGGAGATCGGAGAGATTTGCTTTTTCGTAGATCCGGCGCATCCCACGCACACGCTTATCGGCGCCGATCAGCTTTCGGGGGCATGGCAGAGCTATGGCGACCTGGGTTATGTCGACGCCGACGGCTATCTGTACCTGGTCGATCGACGGACCGATGTGATCATTTCAGGCGGGGTGAATCTCTATCCAGCCGAGATCGAGAGTGGGTTGGAGGCGCATCCAGCAATTCTCTCCGCGGTGGTGGTCGGTTTGCCCCATCACGATCTGCAGGCGGTACCGCATGCGGTGCTGCAAGTCGCGCCCGGTGCTCACCAACCGACGGCGGATGAACTTGGCCAGTTTCTGAGGGGCAGGCTTGCGCCGCATAAATTGCCGAGAACGATTGAATATACGCGAACTCCGCTCCGGGATGAGAGCGGAAAAACTCGCCGGAGCCGCCTTCGCCAGGAGCGGATCGATCGGCTCGCCGACGGCGAGCGCTTTGTGCCTTTGGGATAAACCTGTCGTGACCATACAAGATAACTCGAATGATGTCCTTTTGACCTATGATGGGCCCATCGCGCAGATCAGCTTCAATCGCCCAACGCGGCGCAACGCCCTCTCTGCAAATCTCCTGACCTCCCTACGTGACCATTTGGCGGAAGTCGCGGCATCAGCCGCGCGCGTGCTGATCTTGCGCGGCGAGGGCCAGGACTTCTGCGTCGGCGCCGACATGCACGACCAGGCCGATCCCGAAATCCCGTTCCAACATGACGAACTGATGAGCTTTTACCGAACCGGCACGATGCTGCACGAGATGCCTGCGGTGACAATCGCAGCGATCGATGGAGGATGTGCCGGTCCCGGCATGGCTTGGGCAGCGGCTTGCGACTTTCGCTTCGCCACTCTGCGGGCCGTCTTCAACACCGCGTTTTTGGCCGTCGGCGTTGCCGGAGAGATGGGCTTGGCTTGGACGTTGAGTCGCATTGTCGGAAACGGCCGGGCGCGAGAGCTCCTATTATTTCCCGAAAAGATGAGCGCGACAAAAGCCGAGCAGATAGGGTTCGTCACGCGCACCTTCGATAACGGTGAGAGCCTTTACGCCGGCGCAATGGACGCCGCCAGGCAGTTGGCAGAGCGTGATCCGTTCAGCCTGAAAATCGCCAAGGCCAATATTCTGGCCGCCGAAAATCTCACACTTCGGGAGTTCATCGAAGTCGAGAGCGGGCGGCACATCCTGCTCTCCTCTCGGGAAGCAAGGGTGCAGGCCTTTAGCGCTTACGCGACCAAGCGTAATACGGAGTAAATCTACGAAGAAAATCTGCATTAGCAACAAAGCATATGCAGGAATAAAATAACGAGGAGGGTGGATTCGATGAAAAATTCAGCATATATCAACTATCTGCTTGTCGGTACCGCACTGGCATTCAGCGTGAGCCCGGCGCCGTCAATGGCGCAAAACACGGCTTCGGAGCCGGTATCCGCTGCCGGCGGCTCTAGTCCAGGTCAGGACAATAGCGGACTTACCGATATCATCGTGACCGCGCAGAAGCGGACCGAGCGATTGCAGGATGTGCCGGTTGCGGTGACTGCGCTTGCAGGTCAGGCGCTGCAAGAGGCGAATATCAGCGATACAAAGGCGCTTAGCGCGGTGGTGCCGAGCCTCAACTTCACGCATACCGCCTCATTTGCGCAGACTTTCATCCGCGGAGTAGGATCGCGCGGCGCTTCGGCGGGCGATGAGCAGATCGTGCCGATCTATGTGGATGGCGTGTATCAGGTCGGCATGACCGCGGGCATCTTCAAGTTGAACAGCATCGATCGTATCGAAGTCCTTCGCGGTCCGCAGGGAACGTTGTTCGGCCGCAACGCGGTAGGGGGTGCGATCAACATCGTCACCAAAGATCCAAGCTTCACACCGAGCGCCGAACTAGGCCTGGGCTACGGAAGGTTCAACGAGCTCAAGGGGGATCTTTACGCCAGCGGTCCATTAACCGATAATCTCGCGGCCAATATCTCGCTGATGCGTCATCAGGATGACGGATACGCGCGCGACGTGTTGCGCGGCACGCGCGAGGCCGCATCCCACACGACCTCGCTTCGTGCGAAGCTTCTCTGGGAACCGACAGACGACCTGAAAGCGAAACTCACCGGCTATTACGTGGAAGCTGGCGATGCTGCCGGCGTGGTCGGCTTCCCGCTGAATGGCAACACCGCCGCACGCCGGCTCGATCCAAATGTATTCCTCGGAAAAGGATACAGGCTTTCCAACTCTTTCTCAGCATTTTCGGATTCAAAATTCTACGGCGGTTCGTTCGACCTCAATTATAACTTAGGCGGCGCGGAGATATCGGCGCTCACTAGTTACAGCTATTTCACAAGCGATTTCCAGACAGACAATGACTCCACGGCTTCGACGGTTGCCGGGCCTCTTACGGACAGCAGATTTCGCGGCGTCGACCAGCATTATACCGTAACGCAGGAAGTCAGGGCAGCCTCTACCGGCGACGGTCCATTCAAATGGCTGATCGGAGGCTTTTATTTCCGTGATCTGCTCAAAAATCCTGTCTATGAAAACAGGCCGGGCCTAAGCGTCACCAACCGCGGCACAACGCATTCCGTCGCCGTGTTCGGCGAACTGGAGTATATGCTGACACCGGAATTGTCATTCAAGGTGGGTGCACGCTATACAGAAGACAAGAGGTTTGCCAACACCAACGATATTCTTTCAAATAAAATAGTAAAAGATAAAAGAAAATGGAACGACTTCTCGCCTAGATTTACAATAGATTATGCCTTTGCTCCGCATCAGAGGATATATTTTACATATAGTGAGGCGTTTAAGAGTGGCGTGATTATTCAGCCGGTAACGACAGCATCGATAAATTTCATTAACGTTGTCGACCCAGAGAAACTAAGATCCTACGAGATCGGCTACAAAGGCGATCTAAGTTCCCAATTTCGAGCAAATCTCGCTGCATATTATTATGATTACAAGGACGTTCAGGTGATCGGCCAGGGTGTCCTGCCTTCGGGCGCGCTATTCACCTTCCTGCAAAATGCGGCAAAGGAAAAAATTTACGGCGCAGACGCCGATCTGACATTTGCGCCCAGCCGCTCCGTGACGATGGGTCTTGCCATCGCGTGGTTGCATGCGCGCTACAAGAATTTCCCGAAAGCCGCGGTCCAGGTGCCTCGTCCCGATGGAATGGGCAATATGGGAATAATCGTCGATGTGGCAGGAAATAAAGTCCAGAGAGCCCCTGATTTCACCGCCGGGTTCAACGGCAGCTTCACCGTGCCCAACGATATTTTCGGAGGGCGACTCCGTTTCAGTGGCAATCTATCCTACAGTTCCGGTTGGACCTTCGACTTCATCGATCGCCTGAATACCGGTGACTATGTTGATATAAACGGAAGGATAAGCTGGACAAGCGCGGATGATCGCTATTCCTTGGCGTTATGGGGCACCAATCTCGCCAATAGCCATCGATTGCTTTCCGTTGCAGAGACCGGAGGCGGAGATCGGGCAAATCTGGTTCGGCCAATCTCTTATGGGGCGGAAATACGCTTCAAGTTCTGAGTGACATGAAGCATCGCCCTGTTTAGGCTAATTTCACGAGAGTCCGTTTCGATCGGTGACCTCTTGGAGGAAATAGCTGGCGGTCAGGGCGTTACTGAACGGCTGGATCGGTAAGCCACCGGTCCAGCCCTACAGGACGGAATCTGCGCACCCAGTTCCGGATGACCCGAAGCTGCCGCCCGCCGCTCAGGTCCCCGAAGGAGAGGAAGACTGATGCACCCACGCCTGCATGCGGCATCACGGCCCGACGCGCCTGCCATTATCCTGTCGACCACCGGTGAGACCATCAGTTATGGGATGCTCGAAGAAAACGCCAATCGGCTGGCCCATTGTTTTCGCGCGCTGGAACTGGGCCACGGGGATGCGGTCGCGATCGTCTGCGATAACCGCCCGGAATATTTCTATGCCTATTGGGCGGCGCAGCGGGCGGGATTGGTGCTGGTGCCGATCTCCACCTGGCTAAAGAGCAGCGAGATCGCCTATATCGTTCGGGACAGCGGCAGCAGGCTTCTGCTCGTGGCGGCGGCGCTGGAGGAGACTCTGCGGGAGTTGGAAGCGTCGCGGGATCAGGCGCCGGACCTTGCTCATCTGCTCAGCATCGGGCCGGTGGAAGGCTTTGTCGATGTTATGGACAGGGCAGCGGCCTGCCCCGCCAGCCCGATAGCAGACGAGCGGATCGGCGGGTGCATGTCCTATTCCTCGGGAACCACGGGCCTGCCCAAGGGCGTGCGCCATCAGCTGGCCGAAGGGTCGCCGGTCCAGGCGACGCCGGGCTCGCGTCTCGCTGCCTTCTACGGAATAGGGCAGGACAGCGTCTATCTCTATCCCGCCCCCCTTTACCATGCAGCGCCGCTCGGCATGTCCACGGGCGTACATTCGCTGGGGGGCGCTGTCGTGCTCATGCCCAAATTCGAGCCGGAGAAACTGCTCGCAGCCGTCGAGCGCTGGCGCGTCACGGTGTTCCAGGCCGTTCCCACGATGTTCATCCGCTTGCTTCGGCTTCCCGAGGAAGTCCGCGCCCGATATGATCTCTCATCCCTGAAATGCGTCATCCACGCAGCGGCGCCCTGCCCCGTGCCCGTCAAATATGCGATGATCGAATGGCTCGGCCCGATCATCGAGGAATATTATAGTGGATCGGAAGGCGTCGGGATTGTCACGATCAACAGCGAACAATGGCTGAAGAAGCCCGGATCGGTCGGCCGCACGATGATGGGAGAAATCCATATCTGTGATGAAGAGGGCGTCGAACTGCCCCCGGGACAGGATGGCATCATCTATTTCGGCGGCGGGCTGTCCTTCACCTATCATAATGATGCGGCGAAGACGGCCTCCGCGCGCAATCCCCTGCGCCCTGACTGGTCGACGCTGGGCGATATCGGCAGGATCGACGAGGATGGCTATCTGTTCCTATCCGACCGGAAGGACTTCATGATCATCTCGGGCGGCGTGAACATCTATCCGCAAGAAGTCGAAAACATCATGATCATGCATCCCGAGGTGGTGGAGGTGGCGGTTTTCGGGGTGCCCAACCCGGACTTTGGCGAAGAGGTCAAAGCCGTGATTCAGCCGCGGGACTGGTCCCAGGCTACGCCGGCCTTCGCCCAGCAGCTGATCGCCTGGTGCCGCGAACAGATTTCCGACATCAAATGCCCGCGCAGCATCGACTTTGAAAAAATGCTGGTGCGCACCGACACCGGTAAGCTGCTCAAGAAGGAACTGAGGGCGCGCTACTGGTAGCAACCGGCGCGAGGGCGCGGGCGTGGCACGAGGTAATGATGAGCGGAACTCAAATTGGCTAAAACCTTAATGCATTCAGGCCGGAGCATGGCGCCTGTTCGGACCATCTTTGGATGCTTCCTCGCAAATAATTTCGTCATGGGCATTGGATTTGGATCATTTGGTCCCCTGCTTTTGACCAATGAAGCACATCTCGGCGTAGGAAGAGGAGCCGCCGCGATCGGCATGAGCCTGGTTTCCCTGGCCGCAGCTTTAACCGCGGCCGTAGCAGGCGGCATGATGCAGCGTTTCCGGGCGCGAGATGTAATGGTGGCAGGTGTGATCCTGAACGTGATCGCATATTTCGTTTTGGCATTCACCGACAGCTTCGCGCTCTTTTTATGCAGCTACATGTTCGTCGGAGCCGGCGTCGCCCTGTCTGCCATCCTTTCGCCCCTGACGCTGGTCAGCCGATGGGTACCGCAGCAACGTGGCAAGGCACTGAGCGCGGTCAACATCCCGATTGTCATGTTTGCCTGCCCCTTCATTGTAGGGGTGGCGTTGCCGGAGATCGGCCGCGCTACACTGCTCTTAATCTTCGCATGTCTGTTCGTCACGCTCGTCCCCCTGTTGCTTGTTCTCGTGAAAGAACGGCCTCCGTCAATCACTGACGGAGCCCTGCCTGGCGAGGCTGTAACCCACGATCAAGGTGGACCGGGGAGAAAGCCCATCCTGAGAACGGCGCAATTCTGGTTCATATCTCTTGGCGTCGGCATATTGAACGGGTGCGGCACGGTGTTTGTGGTGCATATTGCTGCCTTCGGCGGGAGCAAGGGCCTATCCGCTGTCACTGCCGCCGCGCTGGTATCGATATACGCTGGCACAGGCCTGATAGGCACGCCGCTCTTCGGGTGGGTAGCGGACCGTTTCCGCCCCTCGAGTGCGCTCGTAATCTGCAGTGGGCTCCAAGCGGTGCTCTGGTTGATGCTGCTGATGGTGGAAGGACCGATGCTGCTCCTTATCGCAGCGGGCATGGGTGTGTGCAGCACCCCGCTTATCATGTTACACGGCGCCGCCCTCTCTTTCTATTTCGACGCGACAACCGTGTCTCGGGCGATGGGCTACAGCTATATGTTCAAATTACCTCTGACATTCGCGCTGGCTCCAGCCGCAGGAGCGCTGTTCGAGGCAACGGGCGAATATAGAGTTCCGTTTCTTCTATGCTCCGCGTTGACTTTCGGGGCCACTGCCAGCTTCCTGGCTTTGTCTGTGCGGGCAGGCGGCCGGTCAGGCGCCCAAACCCAATCAGCATCTTGAGAATCTGCGCGCCCGCCGCTCCAGACAGCCACCCAACTGGCTGCTGTTGAAACGCGAGCCTTTACGGCATCTAGAGCGACGGGCTGTAACCGCCGTTCACCGGATAAGTCTGGCCTGTCGTCCAAGCGGATGCATCAGAGCACAGCAGAAGAACCGTACCGACGATATCCTCCACCCGTCCATACCGGCGTATTGCATATTTCGAAAGTTGGCGTCTGGAGCGGTCCGACGCCAGAAACTCTTTCAGTTCGTCGGGCGCCATTCCGGGCAGGAGCGATGCGATAGAAATGCAGTTAGCTGTAATGCCGAAGGCGGCGGCGTCCGCAGCGAGTCCTCGCATGAAACCTGCCGCTCCAGCCTTCGCCGCAGCATAATCCGACAGTCGCGGCTCGATGTTTCGTGATGAATCCGAGACGATCGTCACGACCCGACCATAACGACGCTCGATCATGGCCGGCAGGACAGCATGACAGCAATTCATCACACCGTATAGGTTCACGTCGATGAAGCGTCGCCATTGGTCCGGATCTGTTTCCCAAAAATAGCGGAGTTGCGGAAAGACAGCCGCGCCCGCATTGCCCGCGTTGTTGACGAGAATGGATATCGCGCCAAAGCGGTCGGTTGCTGTGGCGACACCACGCCTGACCGCGTCCAGGTCGGTGACGTCAGCGACGATGGCGGCCGCCTGCACACCCATCGCCTGGATTTCGGCCGCCACGCTTTCCGCTCTTTCGGCATCGACATCATTCACCGCGATCGCGCCGGCACCGTTCTTGGCCAGGCTGATGGCGATCGCGCGACCAACGCCCTGCCCGGCACCGGTAACCAAAGCAGTTCGATTTTGAAGGTCAAACGGGCCCGATTTGGTCATTAAGCATTCTCCGTTCAGCACTGCCTGACAGTTGGTTGTCGGGATGAATCAGCCGCGATGAAAAAAATCAAATCGCCCTTGCGCCCCCCATGATCTGACAGGGATCAGCAACATCTATCGGTACTTCGGTCGTTTGACAAATATGAACATGGCGTCCATATTTCCGCTGTAGCGCCGTTTGGCTCAGAGCGACGCTCTTGAGGGGGAGCGTGCGAGGCATGAAGCTCTATTGCAGTTCCGACCCGTATTCGTGGATCGTACGGGTCTGCCTCATGGAGAAGAAGCTAGCGCCTGACTTGGAAGTGATCGTAACTAGCAGCGGCGAAACGAGACGCGCCGCGCATCTGGCGCGCAATCCCTTCGGTCAGCTCCCCGTACTGGAAACGGACGGTGGGCTCTTCATCTCCGAATCCACAGTGATCTGCGAATATCTCGAGGAACTGTGCCCCGATCCACCACTGATCGGACAAACGCGAGCGGAACGCGCGGAATGCCGCATGTGGATGCGGCGCATCGACCTCAACATCTGTGTCCCGATCGATCATGGCTTTCGCCTGACCAGGCACGGGAGTCTTCTTTTCCCTCCCATTGAACCTGCACCGGACGCAGCCGAAACAATGCGGGACCTGGCGCGCACCAACCTGACGTGGCTAGATCAGCAACTGCGTGGCAGGGAAACCGTCTGCCCCGATCGCTTCACTCTCGCCGACCTCGTGCTGCTGTCGTTCGTGGAACATGGCATCACGACTGGGCAGCCGCTCGATCCCCGCTGGTCAGGAATCGAACGGTGGCTGATCCGCTCGCGCCAGCGCCCATCGGTCAGGGAGGCGATAGGTGCTCTGGCAGAGACCGCGCAGCTAAGCGGAACCGTATAATGGACGCTCATAAGGATAGCAGGAGAAGATGAGTGACGGGTTCACGCACGATCATACAGGACACCATAACGGGGGCGTTCGCCCGCGCCGTCGATAAAGCCCCCGACAATATCTTCCTGGACTTTTCAGGAGAGCGTTACAGCTATGCGGAAATAGCCCACCACTCGACCGAGATCGCCCATGGCTTGCTGGATGCGGGAGTAGTTGCTGGTGAGATCGTCGCCACTATGCTCGACAATAGCCTGGAAGCGGTGACTGCTTGGCTGGCAATCAATATGATTGGAGCGGTCAACGCGCCGGTGAATACGGCCTTCAAAGGGAGCTTCCTGCGTAACCAACTCAACGATTGCACAGCACAGGTCGTGATCACGGAGAATGAATATGGCGACCGCGTAACCGCCATCGCGGATGAACTTCCCGGTGTGCGCCGCCTTGTCACAAAATCGGAGTGTGTCCCGAGCACCGCGGCATTCGAAACGACGACGTTGGAGGCCTTGCGGCGGAGTGGCCCTCGCCTGCCTGTCACGGCGCGCCCCGAAGACTTGGCGATGCTCATTTATACATCAGGCACTACCGGTCCAGCAAAAGGATGCATGATCCCACATAACGTACCTTGCAACCTTGCATGGAATACGGTGCTCGATCGGAACTATGACCAGTCGGCGGTACTCTGGTCCCCTTTGCCGCTTTTTCATCTTAACGCGATTGGAGCGACGGTCCTGGCTGCCATGATGGCGATGGGCACCGCCGCCATCAGTCCCCGATTCTCACTCTCCCGTTTTTGGCTTGAAGTGGAAAAGTCCGGCGCCACGACGGTCAATCTCCTGGGATCCATGGCATCACTGATTGCCGAGGCGCCCGACAATGAGTCGGCCAAGCGCTGCTATGGCCAGTTGAAGCACGTCAGCGCGTCGCCATTTCCACCCGCCGCCTTGCAGAAATGGCGTGATCGTTTCGGGGTTCAGGCCAAAGGTGCGCTGGGCTACGGCATGACTGAAACACCCACGGTGTCCAGCGTTCGTGAAGGTGATCCGCCCGGGCCGCCGGGCACAAGCGGAAAAACGGGAAGAGATTTCGAGGTAAAAATCCTCGACGAATCGGATCAAGAACTGGAAATCGGCGAAGTTGGTGAAATATGTGTTCGACCAAAGGTGCCCAATATTATGTTCCAGGGATATTGGAAACGACCCTCGGACACCGTAAAGGCCTGGCGCAACCTCTGGTTTCATACAGGCGATCTTGGAAAAATTTCAATGGAAGGCGATATTTATTTCGTCGATCGAAAGAAGGATTGTATCCGACGCCGTGGCGAGAATATCTCTAGTGCAGAAATGGAGGCTGTCTTTGGCGATCACCCAGCGTTGCTAGACGTAGCGGTGCATGCCGTCTCGTCGCCGCTGGGCGAGGACGAGGTGAAGTTGACGGCGCAACTTAAGCCAGGAGCCATCCTATCTGAGGAAGAGCTCTGCCGATGGTCCGTTGAGCGCGTACCCTACTTCGCTGTTCCGTTGTATATCGAGTTTCGCGACGACCTTCCTCGCAGCTCCACCGGCAAGGTTCTGAAGGAGCAGCTACGCAAGGAAGGGAAAACGGAACGGACATGGGATCGCGAAGCTGCCGGCCTGACGTTTCAGCGCCGCTGACGAACTCCTCTGGGACGGAGGATGCAATGGACCCGTTGCGCACTGTTTCCGGTGGCCTGCTCTGAAAGAACTACGAGATGATCGAATTATTCACCGCCCCGACACCCAATGGCTGGAAGATATCGATCATGCTCGAGGAGTGCGACCTGCCCTACCAAGTGCAGTGGGTTGATTTGCTGAAGGGAGACCAATATCGTCCAGACTTCTTAGCAATCAGCCCTAATAATCGTATTCCCGCTATCGTAGACCATGCCCCAGTGGATGGCGGAGCCCCCCTGTCGGTTTTCGAAACTGGCGCCATCCTGTGCTATTTGGCCGACAAGTGCGCGATGTTCCTTTCCACGGATATGAGGGAGAGAGCGAAAACGCTGGAATGGCTTTTCTGGCAAGTCGGGGGACTGGGGCCCATGCTTGGGCAGCATGGCCACTTCAAATTCTACGCTTCCGAACGGATCGCCTACGCGACCGACCGTTATCGGACTGAAGCGCTGCGCCTCTACTCCGTTCTGAATAGCCAGCTTTCGTGCGAAGAATATGTTGCGGGAAAAGACTATTCCATCGCCGACATGGCGTGCTTCCCATGGATCCAGACACACAAGGCACAAGAGATAGAGTTGAGCTCTTTCCCTCATCTGAGCCGATGGTATCAGATTCTCAAGCAAAGGCCCGCGCTGCGCCGGGGCATGGAACTGGGCCGCGAACAGCTCAAGACAGCGGCCTCGGAAAACCCGCACGGTCGCGACCGCCTTTTCGGCTTCAAAAATTCCCCTTCATCAAACTGATTGCTGGCTGTCTTCCGTTCCACCCGCAGGTCACTCAGCGTTGGAGGAACACCAATATTCGATTGCGGGCAGAAATGAGCGAATATCGAGCCCCGCGTCCTCAGCCGCCGCCCTCGCAGCGGCGACATCCTTTTCAAGGTAACGACGGCACAGATCGAGAATGCGCGGGCCGATCGGACTGGCGAACATCCCCATGGCATAGCTGCTCCCGCTACATTCCTGAATGATCTCGGCGGTATCGCGTGGCTCCAGCCCCTGATCCTCAATCATCCGCATCGCCTCGCCGGCATACATGAGGTTGGTCGCCAAGAGCAGATTGTTGACAAGCTTCACAATCTGAGACTGCCCCAGCGGGCCGACGTGCCGAACGATCCGGGCGTAGGCGGCGAAGACGTCCTTAACCCTGTCAAAGCCCTGCCCCGTACCACCGCACATCACTGCAATGCGTCCGTCAGCGACATCCTGCGGCGATCCGCTGAAAGCCGCATCCAGCACCGTCACCCCGGCAGGAGCACGATCGCCGATTTCGCGCGCCAGTGCCGGAGAACCCGTCGTATGGTTCGCCAATATAGAAGCCGGCCGCATTGCCGCGAGCGCTCCATGGTCGAACAACACGTCCTTCACCTGGGCATCGGAGAACACACAGACTACGAGCAGGTCGCTGGCAGCCGCGAGTTCCCGGTAATCCCCACAGACGCCGGCGCCGAGGTTCATCGCTTCCTGCAATCCCTGACCGCGGTTGAACACGGTCACCTCGTGGCGCCCCGCCAGCAGCCGCTTGACCATCTGCAGGCCGATATCGCCCAAACCAATCCATCCAATCTGCATCACAATCTCTCCCGCCGGTCCTTTTCACTTGGCTGTGCCTGTCGGCGCAAGAAGTCGCGCGCCTCAGTCATACGAAAAATGCGCCTCTCCTCACGGCAGCCTGTCATCAGCCAGGATGCGGAGTTGTCATGGCGCTCCGCCAGCAGCGGCATTCAGAAAGCCGGCTTTCTGGTCCATGGGGTGAGTTGCATTTCATGCGTCCAGCATGAGCGGTCCTGGGTGTGCAGGTAATAGAAGGCATCCGCAATCTTGGCCGGGTCGATGATATGCCGATTCCACTCCGGATGGCCGTGAATACCTGGAGAATCGATTGAACCATTGATGATGACCGTGGCAACATGAATGCCATGTTCGGAATATTCCTCGGTCAGCGCCTGCGCCGTAGCGCGCATCATACCACGCGGATAATATAGCGACTCCCCAGTATATCTTTTCTGGCCGCGCAGGGAGAGCGGGTTATTGGAGAAGAATAAAGAGCCGCTGCCGCGTCGGCGCATCGCTGGCAGCACTTCCTTCGCGACCAGAAAGGGACCTCGGCAGGACACGTCGATAGTTCTCTCGAACATCTCGACCGGGAAAAACTCCATCAATTCCATTTCCGGGGGGAGATCCCGGCCCTCCATGTATCCCGCATTGTAAATCACTACTTCCGGCTCGCCCGCCTCGCCCCGGACTCGATCGAAAGCAGCAGCAACGGACTCCCGGGATCCCAGTTCGAGTTCGACGATCATGCCCGCCCCGCCTTGATCGCGTATTGCCTGCTCGAGAGCAGAAGCGTTCGAAGCTGTACGGGTCGTCATGACCACGAAGAAGCCTTCCTGTGCGAACTTCTGCGCGATCGCCCCTCCCGCGCCCCAACGGGCACTCAGGGCGACTTCATGGTCCTTTACGGCCTCACCCCGATGAACCAGTCGCGTATTGCGACCGTCAGCCTGCCATTTCGAAGTCGCGCCAATTACCACCGCCACCGGTAGCGCGCTGCTGTTCTTGACGATTTCGGACATAGAACTCCTGTGCAAGGCGACGCACCACGAAACTGAGGCTCTGGCCGACCAGTGCCTGCAAGCGAAATTAGCTAACTGGCACCAGCCCGTCGTTCATCCGCTCCTGCAACTCCATCATCGCGCGGGCGGTCAGCACGTTCAACTCTTTGTCGAGTTCCGGCATACGACCACCGCCCAGGGATTGCGGTTCTGTTCTCACATGTGTCGCCTTGGCCCGAAGCGCCCCGACCGTCGCCTGTTCGCGCGGGATGTGCTTGAACGGATCGAAGCTGAAGAATCGCATCACGTTTTCGTGCGTGATCAAGTCTATGTCATCACGTGGAAAGTCCTTCATCTGCTCCCATAGAAGCTCGGGAGAATGAGGCCAGGTAGAATCTGCATGGGGGAAGTCGCATTCCCATGCAATCCGATCAACGCCCAAATCGTGGCGATTTTTCAGGCCGACATTATCTTCGTGAAAGCAGAAGAGAAATTGTCTGCGCATGATATCGGATGGCATGAGGTCACCCAGTTCCTGCTTCGTCCAGAACCGGTGGTTCCGATATGCAGCATCGGCTCGTTCCATGATGAATGGCACCCATCCGATACAGCCTTCGGACATTGCGAACTTGAGTTCAGGGTAGCGGCGGACCATCGGGGAATATGTCCAGTCCACGAGCGATCCGGCCACCTGGATGTTAAGCATGGACGTCATCCAGTCGGCTGGGGAGTCAGGGGAAGGAAAAGCTACGGGGCCAGCCGTTCCGATGTGGATCTGCACGACGATATTCTCGTCTACACACGCTTCCAGCACTGGCGACCAATAATCCCGATGCACCGAAGGCAGACCGAGCGCCGATGGATTTTCCGGGAGACATACAGACCGCGCGCCCTTCCTCGCGACCCGCCGTATTTCCGCCGCCGCTTCTTCAGGGTCCCAGAGAGGAAGAATAGCAAGCGGAATGAAACGACCGGGATGCGACCCGCACCAATGCTCAAGATGCCAGTCATTATAGGCCTGCAGCAGCGCAAGCATACCGTTCTTGTCCTGTCCGCGCAGGAACAACTCCCCAGCAAAGCCGGGCAGAGACGGAAAGTTTAGCGAACTCAGGACGCCGTTGGCGTTCATGTCGTCCACCCGCGCGTCGACATCATAATAGCCTGACCGCAGTTCGCTGAAACGTGAAGCTTCGGCCGCCAGTTCCTCGCGCTTTCGGCCTGCAACAGCCGAAGATGCAACCATGATGAGCGGCTGGCCTTCGAATACCCATCGCTGCTCACCATTGGTATAGGTCACGACCCGCGGCGCGAAGTCAGCATATCTGGCCGCCACGCGCCCTTTGAAGAGGTCCGGCGGCTCGATCACATGATCGTCGGCGCTGATCAGGATCATGTCTTCCATTTTCACGATACGCCTCCTCGATGTGGCTTCGTCATGGCCCGCCGCGATGTCACAACGCGCGGCTGGCTGTGAGCGAAGTGGCATCAGCACGACTAAAGTCAGAATTTGATAGTTGCCGCCATTCCATACGTCCGGGGTGGCCCTTCCCAGGAGCAGGTTGCAATTCCCACGGTCGAGCGCGGCATGGCCACCATGCAACCGGCGCCAAACTGGCCATCGAGGCCGCTTCGCCGACAAACTCCCTTCCCTTCACCTCCTCCTTGCTGACTTCTTGCGGCCAATATGGGAGGGCATTAAGTTGACATGATGACCATCGGTAGTCATCATGTCAACTTATGCGTGGGGGCGTAGATTGGGTGGTGAAATGCCCAAAGTAGAATGCTTTTTCGATTGCTCCAGCCCGTGGTCCTATATGGGGTTTTCCAACCTGCTGACCCTGACGGCGCGGCTGGGGCTCGAAGTGACATGGCGGCCGGTGGTGGTCGGTTTCATCTTCGAGCGAGTGAACAGAGACGTTTACACTCAGCGGAGGCTGATGGCTCCGCCGCTGAAGGCGGCCTATGAACTCAAGGAGATGCAGGACTGGGCTGATGCCGCAGGCCTCGTCATTCGAGTCCCGCCGCAATGCGGTCATCCGATCAACGCGGTGTCATGCATGCGTGCGTGCATCGCCCTGGAGCCGACGGGCAAACTTGTTCCGTTCGCCTTTGCGGCTTACGAAGCGCTGTGGCGGGATGGCCGAAACCTTGGAGACCGGGAAGTGCTGGCTGACATTTGCCACTCTATAGGCGTAATTTCCGGTCATCTATTCGCTGCGATTGCAGACGACGCGGTCAAGACGGCTTTGAAGCGCAATAATGACGAGCTTGCGCGGCGTGGAGGATTTGGCGTACCGACTTTCTATGTTGAAGAAGAAATGTTCTTCGGCAACAATCGCATGATACTGGTAGAAAACGCTTTGCGCACGCAGATGCGCAACGTGAAACGATCTATCACCTCGCTGCCGTATCCGGTCCTTGATGGTGTAGCCGACAGCAGTGAAGGAGCGGCACGTTGACTAATCGGCATACGACGATCGACCTGGCTGAAGGGGGAAAAAGAGATCGCCGAACCGAACGGCGGTTGAAGACCCGCGCTGCGCTCCTGCGCGCTGCACGAAGGCTGATCGATCGCGGCCATATGAATAGCATCAGCGTCGAAGACCTCTGCCAAGAAGCGGACATCAGCCGAGCGGCCTTCTACCTGCACTTCCCGAACAAGGATGCATTGCTGAAGGCAGTTCAGGAGGAGATGGTCGATTGGTACACGCGGCATTTGCTCAAGCTGGACGAAGCCGCGGCGTCGTCCGAGGCGGGAATTTTCGCCTGGCTGTCGGACTTGATAGCAGGCAGCCGCAAGGCTGCGAACGCCATCCTGCTTGTGACTGACCGCAGTAGGACGCTTGTGGATTGGAGCGCCTCCCGTCGCGAGGAAATGGTCCAAGCGCTGGCAGCCCGTATCCCGCAATTCCGTATTCTGCGCGAAGACGGTCAGGTCGACGAGGAACGAAAGATAAGGCTGCTGCTGCTGCTGTTCCAGGTCGAGCAGCTATGCGGATATCTGGCCATTGACGCTCCTCGGGAAGGCGATCTTCCCGTGTGGGTTTTGGCCCGACAGTTCACAGCGCTGATCGACGAGCAGCCGCATCCGGGGATAGCAACGTGATCAAGGTGGAAGCGTTTTTCGACTGCTCGTGCGTATGGGTGTATCTCGCTTTTGCTCACGCCGAACGGCTGCGTTCCATTGCGGATTGTGAGTTACGATGGCGACCTGTACTGGCGCGTGAACTGTTCGCGGCGATCAGCCCTACAACCGGCCGTTCAGGATCGGCCGCTGTGCGCAAACAGGCTGATCGAGACCTGCTTGCCTGGTCGCGTTATCTGCAGCGGCCGCTGTTTTACAACAATTTAAGCCCCCCCCGGACCGACAGCGACACCTGCATGCTGGCCTGCGTTGCGGCTGACCGCTGGAACCGAATGGAGTCTTTTGCACAAGCCTGTCTGGAGGCCGCTTGGGGTGAAGGGCGTGACATTGCAGACCGGGGGGTTCTCCATAGTCTTTGGGAAAGAGCGGGGCTGCCGGGGGCGGCATTTGATGACGCGGTGGACTGGCCGGGAGTTCGTGAGGAGCTTGGCAACAATAGCCGCGAGCTCCTCTCGCGTGGCGGGTTCGGCATCCCGACCTTTTTCGTCGGGGACGACATGTACTTCGGCAACGACTCTCTCCCACTGGTACACCGGGCAGTGTTGAAGACCAAAGCGATGCGGGTGGGGGGCTGACGCCACAACGCCGGGAAGCGCTACGGATCAGTCGTCATTATGGTCATTGAGAGGATGAGTGCTCATGTCGATCGGCAGCTCGCAACTCGACACTGAAACGATGTTCGATCGAAGGCTTTTGAAAGGGAAGGTCGCGCTAGTCACTGGTTCGACTTCCGGTATCGGCCTGCGGTCAGCCGAGCAACTGGCGCGGGCCGGATGTGGACTGGTGATCCTCAACGGCCGATCGGAAAGCTCCGGCCAGAAGGCGCTCAGCCAATTGCGCGCGCTTGTGCCTGATAGCAATTTCGAACTGGTAATCGCGAACTACCTGCGGCGCGAGGGGCTGGATCGGCTATTTGGTGTGGCCGAACAGCGAGGCGGACTGGACATCCTTGTCCACCCCGCGCTGCCGGAGGTTGAGGCCAAGTTGGGCCCCTTCATGGACTCGGATGCCGAGGAGTGGAGTGCCATGGTGGATGGGCTATATCTTTCGTTCGTTCACTGCTGTTACCGGGCCGCGCGGCAAATGATCACCAAGGGTGGGGGCGCGATCATCTCGATCGCATCCGATGCCGCGAAACTCGCAACGCCCGGAGAGGCCGTCAACGGAGGCGCCTTAGCCGCCAACGTCATGTTTTGCCGCGCAGTCGCCCTAGAGCTTGCCAGGCACAATATCCGTGTCAACGCCGTCACTCCCTCGATCACTCGCGGGACAGGAAACTACGACAAGATGATGTCGAACGAATTCTCACGCCGACTATTCCAAAAGGCGGAGGCCCGTGCCCGCCTCGGCGTAGCGCACGCCGAAAATGTCGCGCCTATGGTAGTCTTTCTGGCCAGTCCGCTAGCCTCTCACATCACGGGCCAGGCGGTAAGCGTCAATGGTGGTATATCGGCGGCTTAGATTAATTTACGAGCCTGCAGATTACCGGAATGGGTGGCTCACGCGGCTGTGGCGGGCGCAACGTTCCATTTTGCGTAAGGTGGCGTCAGTCCTATGAGAACCGCTCTCCGCCGCCCCGAATTCTCACTCGGATGAGCGGCCTCATCGGCAAGCGACTGCCACTTGGCCCCTGCGGCCGAGCGGCGTCCTTGACACCCATGAGCGCGCCGAATCGGTCATTTGCTCATAGTCCGGGCCCGCTCTCGCAGGCCGCCTAGCGCCCGATGAATGCCGGGGAACGCCGCTCTCGGAACGCGCGTACGCCCTCGTCGGCGTCCTCACTCGCCAAAGCCTCGGTCTGGGCATGGGCTTCCGCTTCGAGATAGGCGGCAAACGCCTCGCGCTCGCCGTGCCTCAGCAGTCGCTTGGTCAGTTGCGTCCCACGCGGCCCGCGCGCGTAGGCGAGTGCCCAAGCCCGTGCGTCCTCGGCAAAAGTAGCTGTCGGAAACACCTCCGCCACTATCCCGAGCGCCTTGGCATCGGCAGCGGTAAGCCGCCGATCCGAAGCGATCAGTTCCATCGCCCGCTTGTCCCCGATCGCCCGCGAGAGGGTGTAGCCGAGGCCGAAATCCGCTGCGACGCCGAGCGTGGCGAAGGCGCCCTTGAAAAAGGCGCCGTCCGCCGCGACGATCAGGTCGGACACCATGGCGATGCCGAAGCCACCGCCGGCCGCGGCCCCGTTGACGGCTGAGATCACCGGCTTTTCCGCGACCCGCAAGGCAATCATCCAGTGATGCCAGGATTTCAGGCCCGCAAGCGTGTACTCGTAATCGAATTCGCCCCCCATGATTCCCACGTCGGCGCCGGCGCAGAACGCGCGGGATCCGGTGCCGGTGAGCATGATCGCGCGCACCGCCCGGTCGGTAACGAGCTCGGGGATGGCATCGCCGAGTTGCTCTAGCAGGTCCATCGAGAGGGAATTCATCGCCTCGGGGCGGTTGAACCTGACAACTGCCAATCCTTGCTCGCGCTCGATTACCAGTTGCTTGCCCGCCATTGCCGCTTCCACTCCTGTATCGTGTCGCGCTATCATCGCCGCCTGGATCGTTGCAATCCCTTGCCGAAGGAGCCGATGCTAGCCATGCTGCCTGTAAGAGTCTTCTCAGATTTCAGCACCGCCCTCTCTTTGACATCCGCGTCAAACTAGGCTTACTCTTGATCCGCAACAGGGTTCGCGCTCACCCGCCTACTCACCACAACACGAACGATAAACGACGCGGTGCTGCGGATCGAAACGGCGCCCGACGATGTTGAGAGGAATAGATGAACGAAGCGCGGCATTGGCTGATCACCGGGGTCTCAAGTGGCTTCGGCCGTTCTATCGCAGAGGCGGCGCTAGCGCGTGGCGATAGCGTCTCAGGAACGCTCCGAAAGAAAGAGGACGCCACTGCCTTCGAGGCGCTGGCGCCCGGACGGGCACATGCCTCTCTGCTCGATCTTACCGACCGCGACAAGGTTTCGCAGGTTATCGCCGAAGCCGTCGACCGCCACGGCGGCGTCAATGTGCTCGTCAACAATGCCGGATATGCCCTGGCCGGGGCGGTGGAGGAGTTTGAGGAGGCCGAGATCCGCGATCAGATGGAGACGAACTTCTTCGGTCTCACTGCCGTCACACGAGCAGTTCTTCCCGTCATGCGGCGTCAAAAGTCCGGCCACATCATCAATATCGCGTCGGTTGCCGGACTGTGGGGCTTTCCGGGCATGGCAATGTACAGTGCCTCCAAGTTCGCAGTCGTCGGCTTTTCAGAGGCACTCGCCGGCGAAATGGCGCCTTTCGGAGTGAAGGTGACCGCCCTCGAACCTGGCGCGTTCAGGACCAAATTTTCCTCGAGCAGTTCCTTCACTCGCGCCCGGCGGCCGATCGAAGCCTATGAGCCGACAGTCGGAAAATTATGCACCCAGATAGCGTCTTATGACGGCAACCAGCCCGGCGACCCCGGGCGGGCGGCTCAGGCAGTTCTTCAGCTTGTCGATCTGGAGGAGCCTCCGGTTCACCTGCTGCTGGGCAAGGATGCGGTGCAACTGCATCGCCAGAAACTGACGATGACAAGCCAGTCGATCGACCAGTGGGAGGCACTGTCTTCAGGTACCGATTACGTCTGATCTCGACGGGCAGGAGTGCCCGCCAGCAAAAAACTGCGGAGGGAGAGGAGAGCCTGAAAATGGAACTGAGGCCCGCGGCTATGCCCGCCGACGCGGATCTACCGGCCCCGGATGCCGCCCTGTTGGCCAAGCTGGAGGAAGGCGCCTTGAGCGTACCCGCCATGATCCACATGGTTCTCGGCAACTATGGGGAACGGACCGCATTGGGTTGGCGTCGCCGCCAGGCGGGCGGCGGGCTGGCAACCCAATTCACCTATCTCAGCTACGCCGATCTCCAGCGACAGGTGAAGGCGATAGCATCCGCCCTCATTCATGGTCCTGACCTCGCCTTATCCTCCGGCGCGATGGTCTGCCAGCTTGGCCTTACCGGCGCAGAATATCTAGCGATCGATCTGGCGCTGTTCTCCAGTGGGCTCATTCCGGTTCCGCTGCAAACGACTGCGCCGCTGGACGATCTGTGCGGCATCATCCGTGAGGTGGGATCGCCATTGATCCCGGTGGCCCGTGATCATCTGCATACCGCCGTTTCGGCCGCGCTGCGTTGCGATTCCGTGCGGGCGATCCTGCTGTTCGACTATGATCCCGACCTTCCCGAAGACAGGAGCGCGCTGGCCGATGCCCGGGCGCGCCTCGCCGATGCCGGTCGGCACATATCGCTGACAACCTTTCAGGAGGTTGTCGAAGCCGGTGCGCTCCTCCCCGAGGTCCAGGTCGGGGCGGCTCCGCCAGACGATGATCCGCTTGCGATGATCCTCTACACCTCGGGCACCACCGGCACCCCGAAAGGCGCGATCTACAGGACCAGCACGGTGCAATCGATCTGGTCTGTAAAGCCTGACATGGCGGTGGTCGACCTTAGCTATCAGCCGCTCAACCATATGTATGGCCGGGCGCGCCTTTACCTCAGCCTGGTCGCCGGCGGGCTGACATGCTTTGGCGGACGGGGCGATCTTTCCACGTTGCTCGACGACATCGTCAGCGTGCGGCCCACGGTGCTGGGCCTCGTCCCCCGGGTGAGTGAACTTCTCTACCAGCGCGCGTCCGCCGAGCTTGATCGCCAGCCCGGCCTGACCATGGAACAATTACGGGAAAAGCTGCTGGGCGGACGCATCAAGCAGGTGACGACGTCATCCGCCCCCACTTCACCGGAACTCACGCGCTTCATCGAGAAGCTGACCGGCACCAGGCTCATTGACAGCTACGGCAACACAGAGGCCGGCCTCATCGCGATAAATGGGCGGATAGCACGACCACCAATCGTCGACTACAAGCTGATCGACGTACCGGAACTCGGCTATTTCGCTACTGACAAGCCCCACCCGCGCGGGGAGATCGCCGTGCGATCCCCTCGGGTAATCCCCGGATATTTCGCGCGACCTGACCTCAATGCCGGGTTGATCGATGAAGAGGGCTTCTATCACACCGGCGACATCGTGGAGGAGATCGCGCCGGATCAGATCCGCTATCTCGACCGGAGAAACAATGTCCTGAAGCTGGCGCAAGGCGAATTTGTCGCGGTCGCGAACCTGGAGACGATCTTCGCGGGCAGCGATCCCTTGATAAAGCAGGTTTATGTCTACGGGAACAGCACGCGCGCCTTCCTTCTGGCGGTCGTCGTTCCCAATCCGCAGGCCTACCCCGCCGGCGCGAGCGAGGAAGAACTCAAATCCATCCTGCTGAACGCCCTGCGTGAGATTGGCCGGAAAAAATCCCTCAACTCCTATGAGATACCGCGCGACATCATCGTTGAAACCGAACCGTTCACCAATGAGAACGGTCTTTTGGCTGGCGTGGGCAAGTTGCTGCGCACCAAGATGAAGGAGCGCTATCAGGACCGACTGGAGGCGATGTACGAGCGAATCGCCCGGCAGCAGGACGAGCAACTGCGCGAACTGCGGACAAACGGACGGATGCGCCCCACAGAGGAGACGGTGATCGCGGCAGCCGCCAGCGTTCTGGGCATCTCCCCGATCGCGTCAGCGACGCCGGTATCCTTCGCCGACCTGGGCGGCGACTCCCTGTCGGCAGTGTCGATGACGCTGCTTATCGAAGATATTTACGGCCTTTCGATCGATGTCGCCGACGTTTTGCACCCGACGTCGAAGTTGCAAGACCTCGCCGCCAAGATCGACCTGCTGCGTTCCGGCAGCGCAAGAAGGCGCGTGGATAGCGATTCTGTCCACGGGAAGGACGCTTCGACGCTCCGCGCCGACGACCTGACGCTGGACAAGTTCATCGACGAGCCGCTGTTGCGTCGAGCCGATGAGCTCCCCCCTGCCCCCGATTCAGAACCTGCAATGGTGCTGCTGACGGGCGCCACTGGTTTTCTGGGGCGCTTCCTCTGCCTGGAATGGCTGCAGCGCCTGCACAGGAACGGTGGCAAGCTGGTGTGCATCGGGCGCGGCCGAGACGCCGGGTCGGCGCGACAACGCCTGTTGGAAGCGTTCGACACAGGGGATGAAGGTCTTTCAACGACATTTGCCGCATTAGCTGAAGATCATCTGGAAGTTTTGGCGGGTGACTTGACTGAGCCGCGCCTCGGCCTGCCTAAGGAGGACTGGGATCGGCTCGGCCGGAATGTGGATCATATCGTCCACAACGGTGCGATGGTGAACCACAAGCTGCCCTATCGGCAATTGTTCCAGCCCAATGTCGGCAGCGTGGCCGAACTGGTACATCTGGCGCTGACACATCATCATAAGCGCTTCACCTTCATTTCCTCGTTGGCCGCCGCGGTCGGGCCGGTGGTTCTTGGCGAGGAAGACGATGTTTTGACCGCCATTCCCGAATGGCAACTGTCGGCGACACGATATGCCGATGGCTATGGCGCGAGCAAATGGGCTGCCGAGGTGTTGCTGCGAAGGGCGCACGATCGATACCGGCTGCCCGTAAACATATTCCGGCCCAGCATGATCCTGGCCCATCGATCCTTTGTAGGACAACTCAACGTGCCGGACATGTTCACGCGCTGGATCCTCAGCATCCTGTTGACGCGGATCGCCCCCCTCTCCTTCTATGACAGTGAGCGGGCAAAGGCGCATTATGACGGATTGCCGGTCGATTTCATCGCGCAGGCGATCGTCGCGATCGGCGAGACATACAGGTCTGGCTATCACAACTTCCACGCTGTAAATCCGCATGATGACGGGGTGAGCTTGGACTCTTTCGTGAATTGGATTGAAGCTGAAGGCATTCAGATCGATCGGCTGGAAGACTATGATCAATGGTATTCGCGGTTCAGAACGGCATTGATCCAGCTCCCGGAAGATCTCAGAACCGCTTCAGTACTCGCGGTACTCGATGCCTATGCGAAGCCCATTCCGGCGCGAGGAGGAAAGGCGGACGCGCCCCTCTTCGTGGAAGCGGTGAGGTCCGCCTTCGATGGTCGAGAAGATGTCCCCCAAATCGGTCCTCCGCTGATCCGGAAATATCTGTCTGATCTGGAGTATCTTTCCTTGACGCGCCCAGTCAGAATGCAGAACTGAAACGACCTGGCATATCAATCACGTTATCTAAGAGAATGCCGCAACAATTACAGAAGAACGAGGGAAACCCTCGAAACACCAAGGGAGAGGGAATATGAAATCCAGTATAATCTACGGCACGCTCGCTATTCTCGGCTGTGCGAGCCTTTCGCCTGCAGCGGCGCAGTCTGGCACCACGGCGGCACCGCAGGCGGATAACGCATCATCAGGCGGGTTGGGCGACATCATCGTGACCGCGCGAAGGGTGGCCGAAAATCTGCAGGACGTGCCGGTGGCCGTCACAGCCTATTCCGGTGAGGCGCTACAGCAACAGAATGTGCGGGCGCTCCCTGAAGTCGCCAACCTGACACCTGGCCTCACTTTTGCGCAAGCGCAGACGAACCAGGCAGCGGTGGTTATCCAGATGCGTGGTCAAGTGCAGCAGGATACGCTGGCGACGATCGACCCATCGGTGGGCACCTATGTCGATGGCGTCTATCTGGCGCGTGCCTACGGTCTGAATTCCACATTGGTCGACGTGCAAAGTTTCCAGGCGCTCAAGGGACCGCAGGGCACGCTTTTCGGACGCAACACGTCGGGCGGCGCTATCCTCATCAACACCAACGACCCCAGCTTCACCGACGGCCTGTCGGGGTCCATCTCGGGGACCTACGCCCGGTTCAATCATCAGGCACTTACCGGTGTCCTCAACGCGCCGTTGATCGACGATGTTCTTGCGGTCCGCCTCGTCTATTCCGGCAACAGGCGGGATGGCTATGTTCGGGAAATCAATTCCGGCCGCAAGATACAGGAGTTGAACGACGATCTTTTCCGCGGGAAAGTCCTGCTCCAACCGTCCGAACGCTTCCGCCTGCTCTTCTCGGCCGAGCGCTTCCAGTCCAACGCTTTGCATGATGTGGGCCGCCTGGGAGCTGCAATCCCCAACAGCCTTGCCGCGATCGAGGGGGGAATCGAGCAAATCGGTGGAGCGGCGTGCTTCCCCGGCGGTGTCGGAACGGCGCCTTCGGCTGCCTGCCTCGCGGCGGGGAACCAAGTTCTGGCGAACGCGCAAACGCTGAGCAATGCCCGCTACCGCACCTCCCTGAGCAGCGTCACCCGCAACAAGCTGGTCACCGAGACCTACAGCCTGACGGCCACGATGGACACGCCCTTCGGATCGATCAAGGCGATAGGCGCATATCGGCACTTGGATTCAAAGACTTTCGACAACGACAGTGACGCTGCACCGGTCAAGATCCTCGACGCCAGCGGGCAGGTTTATGTACAGGATATCAAACAATGGTCGGGCGAGGTGACGGCGACCGGCTCGGCGTTCGCTGATCGGCTCGATTTTGCGGCGGGCGTATTCTACTTCCACGAATATGGGTCTGACGGGACGCCTTCCTCGACCCTTACCGAATTGGCCAAGCTGAGCACCCGCGGCATTCGTATCGTCACCTTGGCGAATGGCGACATCGACACCAAGAGCGTAGGTGTATATGGTCAAGGGACTTTCCACTTTTCTGATCAGCTGTCATTGACCGGCGGCCTGCGATACTCCCGCGACAAGAAGGGCCTAGCATCAACCGCCGGAAATGTTCTCGGCAATTCGCCAAATGCTCCCAACGCGATCTTCTTCTGCGTCTTTGCCACCGGCTGCCCCTTCTCTTCATCCGCGACCTTCAGTGGCGTGGCCTACACAGCCTCCCTGGACTACAGGCCCAATGACGACCTCCTTCTTTATGCGAAGACGGCGAAGGGCTTCCGCTCGGGAGGGCAGAACCTGCGCCGGAACACCGGCATCCCGACATCGCTGATACCCTTCAAGCCTGAGATCGTTTATAATTACGAACTGGGTGCGAAGAGCGAATTGTTCGACCGCAGGGTCCGCATCAATGCCGCCGCCTATTATACCCGGTCGAAGAATGTCCAGCGCAACGTCACAATCCAGAACATTGTCAACGGCGCTCCCGTCACGGCTTCGTTCACGGAAAATGCGGCCAAGGTCGACATCTACGGCGGCGAACTTGAAATGAGCGTGCTGCTGCCCGCTGGCTTCAGGGTGGACGGCACCGCAGCTTATACCAAACCCAAATATAAGGAGTTCATCGATCAGCGCGGCTTTGATCGCAGCCACGAGCCGTTCCAGCTCGTTCCCCGGTGGACGGCTACGATCTCGCCCTCATGGCAGGGGGACGTGAGCTTCGGCAAATTGAGCGCCCGTCTCGATTTCGCCTATCAAGCGGGCCATGTGACGTACGCGCAAGGCTTCTTCAGAGACGCCGGGACACCGGCAGGCTTCGTTCGCGACGCGACCTCAGGTGCGCTGGTCTCGGACGCCAATGCTGCCGGATTTAAAAATGCGATCACCGACAAGGAACATGTTCTGGTCAATGGTCGGGTGAGCGCGACCTTCGACGCAGTCGATGTCGATGTCGCCCTATGGGGCAAGAATCTGACCAACCTGAGGGACAGGATAAACAGCCTTCCGCTCACGGGTCTGGGCTTTGCCCGGGTTATCCTTCGTGAACCGCGGACATATGGCGTCACTGTGACAAAGAAGTTCTGATCAGGACAGCCGGGTCGGGGCAAGTCCTCGACCCGCGCCATATCGTCAGTTTTTGTCCCGATAACAGATAACAGGATGAAAGGATGAAGGCGTGGAACATAAACTGGTGGCGCTGATCGGCGCATCATTGCTCGTAAATGGCTGGACCGCCGCATCTGCACGGGACACCTCGCAGAGCACGGTGCCACCTCCCCGTCCCGTAGCGACTAGCCTGCCACCTGCCCCAGATGCACCAGTTTACGCCCCATGGGAACGCTTTACCAAGGATCTGCGAGATATATGGCCACGCATCTATCAGAAAGCACCGAAGCGCCTTCGCGATAATCCTCAGATGCGCGCCGAGCTGTCACGTTTGATGTTAGAGTCGGTCGCTCTCCAGGTCATGGATGCACTTGGAGGCGATGGCGATCATCCTGTATTCATGCCACACATCAGTTATTATTTGAATGTTGGCCAGCCGAACGCAGACACAATCTACAAACGAGCGATCATCACGCCTGGCGGCAGCTATCGACTGCGCGGCAAGCCGGGCAACCTGACGATCGCGAAGATGGCGCAGCTGGGACCCACACCTGACCAGACCGGCGGCGGCATCCGCGCGATCGCCTATTCGGATTTCTCGAAATTGAAAGTCGATGCCAATGGTTACTTCGACGTAATTCTTAGTCCTGCTCGCCCCGCCGGCTATAGCGGCGACTGGTGGCAACTCGATCCGAACGCAAGCAACCTGTTGCTGCGCCAGGTCAGTCAAGACTGGGCGAAGGAAACCGATCCGGCTATTTCGATTGAAAGGATCGATGTCCCAGTGACGAAGCCGCGTGTATCGGCTGCCGACTTGGAGAAGCGCCTCGAAGCCATTCCGCGGCAGGCATATTTTATGGCGGCGCTGTTTGTGAACCACGCCGAGCAGTTGCGCGATGAAGGCTATGTCAACAAGCTACGCGTATTCGATGTGAGCAATGGCGGCGCGCTCGAGGGGCAATTTTATTACGAGGGCGCGTACGACCTTAAGCCTGATGAAGCACTTGTCATTCAAGTCAAAGTGCCGGAGAAATGTCGCTATTCCTCTATGATCCTCACCAACGAGATTTATGAGACGACGAACTGGATAGATAATCAGAGCAGCCTTAATGGCGCCCAGTATCACGTCGACAGTGATGGCGTGCTCAGGATCGTGATCGCCAATCGCGATCCCGGCGTCGCCAACTGGTTGGATACTGCAGGCAACCCGGCAGGTGTACTGCAGGGCCGGTGGACGGATTGTTCTTCGCAAGAGGTCCCCAGCACGATCAAGGTAAAGATTTCTGACCTGGCCAAAACGTTGCCGGCTGACACGGCGTGGGTCACGCCAAAGGAACGCGAAGCAGCAGTGAGGGACCGGCGGGCCGCTTACCTCCAGCGTCGGCTCTGGTAAATCTGACGTCGAACGGTGCCAACCATCAGCCGCCCTTGGCGACACGGCTGATGGCTGGCTTGCGAACTTCAAGGCCCTGCCGCTGGTATGCCCATGGCAGACTTTTGATCGCCGCAGAGAAGTGATCCGCCTGAAGCTTGTGTTTTGGATAGGCCCGATCCCGCGGCGCAGGGACATGGGCTCCGCCTGCTGTCGCCCGGATCTGAGCGACCGTTGAAGGCGCAGAATAATGTGTACCGCGACGTCAAGGCGATTCACGGAGACGGTGACAAGGCCGACAATGCGCTTCGTTATATTACAAAGCGAACGCCAACTCGACATGCCGACGCTGCACTGCGTCAGGATCGACTCGTTGCTGAACGAAGCTCGCTGATGAACCAGACCCGGCATTTGACCGCAGCCCGCCCGATGGTGATCTCAATCAAAGCGGCTCCGGCCGGACGTCACTGGCCAGCCTGTCAGAAGGCTTGCCCATCGGGGCCCGTGTCAGCATAAGCATGCAGGGATGGCGAGCGAAGGCAGCCAGGAATATTCAGCCCAAATGGTTCGATGCGAACTTCGGGAACCACAGCCGGGCCAGGCATTTCGCCCCCCAGCGAACCGGAGCCGCCGATGTCGGTATATCTCCTGATCCTACTGCCGTTCCTGGGCGCGGTCCTCGTGGCAGCAATGCCGCAGGCAAGCCGATCGATGCAGGCCGCGGTCGCCGGAGCGATCACTGGCGCCACATTCGTCTTGCTTATGGTCCAGGCGCCGACGGTGCTTGCCGGAGGAGCGGTTTCCAAGCGTGTGGATTGGATTCCGGGCCTGGGCCTGTCGGCCAGCCTCTACATCGACGCGCTGGGACTTCTTTTCGCCGGGCTGATCCTCGGCATTGGCCTCCTGATCATCATCTATGCGCGCTTCTATCTGAAGCCGGGAGATCCGATGGGGCGGCTCTATGCCTTCTTGCTCATGTTCCAGGGGGCGATGCTCGGCATTGCCCTGTCGGGCAACATCCTGCTGCTGCTCATCTTCTGGGAGCTGACGAGCCTCAGTTCCTTCCTGCTGATCGGCTTCTGGCGTGATCACGCCGAAGCTCGGCAGGGCGCGCGCATGGCGCTGGCCGTGACGGGCGGCGGCGGCCTTGCACTGATCGCGGGCATGATCCTGCTCGGCCAGATCGCCGGCAGCTATGAGCTGGACGAAATTCTGCGCAGCGGCGCACGGATCCAGGCATCGCCGCACTATCCGCTCGCGCTTGTGCTGATTCTGCTCGGCTGCTTCACCAAATCGGCACAGTTTCCATTCCATTTCTGGCTTCCCCACGCAATGGCGGCGCCCACGCCGGTCAGCGCTTATCTACATTCCGCGACGATGGTGAAGGCGGGCGTCTTCCTGCTGGCGCGCCTGTGGCCCGCCCTCACCGGAACTGATCTGTGGTTCTATCTCGTCGCGAGCACCGGTCTGGTGACGATGCTGGTGGGCGCGGTGATCGCCCTGTTCAAACATGATCTGAAGGCGATCCTGGCCTATTCGACGGTGAGCCAGCTCGGCCTGCTGACGATGCTGTTCGGCTTCGGCACGCCGATGGCGGCGGCGGTCGGCGTCTTCCATCTGCTCAACCACGCGCTCTTCAAGGCGGCCTTGTTCATGAATGCCGGCATCGTCGACCATGAGACCGGTATGCGCGACGCGAGGCTGCTTGGCGGCCTTGCGACGCTGATGCCGATCACCGCGACACTGGGCCTGCTCGCCAGCGCCTCGATGGCAGGCGTACCGCCGCTCGGCGGCTTCCTCTCCAAGGAGATGATGCTGGAGGAGGCGGCGCACACCAGCCTTGCGGGGATCGGCTGGCTGGTGCCCCTGCTGGCGACGATCGCGGCGATCCTGTCGGTCGCCTATTCGCTGCGCTACGCCGTCCATATCTATCTCGGCAGACCGCGCGCCGAAACGCCGCTCGCCCCGCATGATCCACCGGCCGGATTATGGGGACCGTCAGCGCTGCTGGTCGCTGGCGCGGTCGCAATCGGCCTGTTTCCGATGACATTTGTCGGCGCGCTCGTGCAGGCAGCCGCTAGATCGGTCGTCGGCGACGATACGCCGCCTTTCACGCTCAAGCTTTGGCACGGCCTCACCCCCGCGCTGGGGATGAGCGGCGTCGCGATGCTGATCGGCATTCTGATCCTGGCGGGCTATGCACCGCTCTTGCGGCTGTGGGATCGACTCCGCGTCCCTGCGGCCAAGCGTCTCTTCGATCATGGCGTCGCCGCGGCGGTAAGGGCGAGCCACCGGGCCACGCTCGCCCTACACAATGGCTCGCTGCAACGCTATCTTGGTGCGCTGTTCGTGGTCGCGATCGCAGCAGGAGCGGTCGGTTTGAAGATGGGCGGCTCTGCCCCCGGCGAGCGCCCCACGCTCCCCGCCCCCGCGGTGGCGATCGTCGCCTGGGCCGCGCTGATCGCAGCGACCCTGGCGGTAATCCGCGCACATCGGCATCGCTATGTCGCGCTGATCTTCATCAGCGTCATCGGTCTCATCATCTCGCTGGGTTTCATCTACCTCTCGGCACCCGATCTCGCGCTCACGCAAATCTTGGTCGAGATCGTGACCATCCTGCTTCTGCTGCTGGCGCTCAACCTGCTGCCCAAGCGGCCGCCCCGGCTGAGTACGACGTCCCGGCGCCTGCGCGACGGCGCCATCGGCGCCATTGGCGGAAGCGGCGCAGGCTTTCTCGCATGGGCGGCGATGACCCGCGCGCCGAACGATCCGATCTCCGCCTACCACTGGGCCAACAGCTATTCGGGCGGCGGCGGCACCAACGTCGTCAACGTGACCCTGGTCGACTTCCGCGCTTTCGATACCTTCGGCGAGATCATCGTGCTCGGCATCGCCGCGCTCGCGATCTTCTCGCTGCTTCAGACCGCCTCACGCGGCGCATCCGGCCAGCGATTGTTGCAGTGGATTCCGGATCTGGTTCGCTCGCCCGAACGGCATCCGATGATGTTCGTGGTTGCAACACGGCTGCTCCTGCCGCTGGCCATGCTGACCGGCTTCTACGTCTTCCTGCGCGGCCACAATCAGCCCGGCGGCGGCTTCATCGCCGGGCTGGTGCTGTCGATCGCGCTGCTCATGCAATATATGGCGTCCGGGTTCGACTGGACCGACGAACGCCGACGCTTTGATGAGCATGCGATGATAGCGTGCGGGGTTCTCCTCGCCGTGGCGACCGGACTTGGCCCACTGCTGCTCGGGCGGCCATTGTTCACCAGCGCCTTCGGTTATTTCGACATTCCGTTCATCGCATCGTTCGAACTGGCGACCGCCATGGCTTTCGACATTGGCGTTGCGGTAGCCGTGGTCGGGGCGGTGATGCTCGCGCTGGCCGAGCTCAGCCATGTCGCGCAGCGTGCCGAGAAGGACGCGCGGAGCGAACATCCGATGGATGTCGATCCCGGTCGCTTGCAGGATAGGCCAGCATGAGCTTGGAATTTCTGGTCGCCAGCACCATCGGCGTGCTCGTGGCGGCGGGCATCTATCTGTGTCTTCGCGGGCGCACCTTTCCGGTGGTTCTCGGACTGGCGATGCTGTCCTATGCCATCAACCTGTTCCTCTTCGCTATGGGTCGGCTGGTTGTCGACCGGCCACCAATCTATGAGAAGGGGCTGTCTGAGCATGCCGACCCGCTGCCCCAAGCGCTCGTTCTGACAGCTATTGTCATTTCTTTCGGGATGACCGCGCTCGTGGTCGTTCTGTCGCTACGGACCTATCTCGAAACCGGAACCGATCAGGTCGACGGGCTTGCCGATCAAGAGCCGGACGAAGGCGAGGCATGAACCACCTGATCGTCGCTCCTGTCGTGCTGCCCGCGATCATCGCCGCGCTTACGCTGCTTCTCCGCTGGCGACGTTGGTTCGGCGCCGCGATCAGCCTCGTCGGCTGTGCCGCGCTGCTGTTGATCGCGTCGGCCCTGTTTGCCCGCGCCTGCTCCGGCGCCATCTCGGTCTATGCGCTTGGCCAGTGGCCGGCGCCTTTTGGCATCGTGCTGGTACTCGACCGGCTGTCGGCGCTGATGCTGCTTCTGACATCGATACTGGCCATCATCGTCCTATGCCATGCGGTGGTCACGAGGCTCGACCGAAAAGGGTGGCATTTTCACCCGCTCTTCCAATTCCTGCTGGTCGGGCTCAACGGCGCGTTCCTGACCGGCGATCTGTTCAATCTGTTCGTTTTCTTCGAGGTTCTGCTCATCGCCTCCTATGGCCTAATGCTCCACGGCCAGGGCGCGCGCCGGCTGAAGGCTGGGGTACAATATGTCGTCATCAACCTGGTGGGCTCGACGCTGTTTCTGATCGGCATCGGTGTGCTCTACGGCGTGACGGGAACGCTCAATATGGCCCACATGGCGGGCCGCATCGCCGGTCTTCCCGCAGGCGATCAGGGACTCGCTGGTGCCGGAGGGCTGCTGGTCGCGACGGTATTCGCGCTCAAGGCGGCCTTGTTGCCGTTGCACCTGTGGCTGCCGCGCACATATGCCGACACGTCACCCGCCGTTGCGGCGCTGTTCGCGATCATGACCAAGGTGGGAGCCTACGCACTGATCCGCGTGACGACGCTGGTCTTCGGAGCGGACGCGGGCGGCCTCGCATGGCTACCGGCCCGCTGGATGCTGCCAGCCTCGCTCGCGACTTTGAGCGCCGGTTTCGTGGGGCTGCTTTCCGCGCGCGGTCTTCGCGAGCAAGCCGCCTTCGGGCTCATCGGTTCAACGGGCACCTTGCTCGTGGCGGTATCCCTGTTCGAGCCGCGGGCAATGGCGGCTGCGCTCTACTACCTGCCGCACACGACATTGGCTGGCGCGCTCCTGTTTCTCGTCGCCGACCTGGTGGCCCGCCGCCGGCCCGACTATGGCGATGCCATCACCATTGGCCCGCGCTTCGCCAATATCGAAGGGATATCGGCGCTCTACATGCTGGCGGCGATCGCGCTGGCGGGCATGCCGCCGCTATCGGGCTTCATCGGCAAGCTGTTGATCCTCGAAGCTGCGACAGCCCATCCCGCCGCGGGGTGGATCTGGGCGACGATTCTTGGCACGACCCTGATCGCGATCGTCGGCCTGGCGCGCGCGGGAAGCACGCTGTTCTGGAAGAGCAGCACCTGTGCCGAGGCCGTGCGACCGACACCTGCCGGGGTAGAAATCAAGGAGCTGCTGCCCTCCATCGCTCTCGTCATCCTAATGGCCACTCTGGTGGTCGGCGCCGGCCCGGTCACCGCCTTTTGCGACGGGGTTTCGGCTCAGCTGTTCGCCCCCCGGACCTATATCGAAGCCGTGCTCGGCACGAGCGTGGCGAGGTGAGGCCATGCTGAGGCGGCTTTTTCCCCATCCCGGCTTGACGGTGCTGCTGATCGCGGTCTGGCTGCTCATGCTGAACAGCATCAGCATCGGGGGCCTGGCGGTCGCAGCCCTGCTCGGCACGGTCATCCCGATCTTTACCGCGCCCTTCTGGCCGGGCCGGCCTCGCCTCTATTTCGGCTGGCCAGTCGCCGAATATCTCCTTCTGGTGATCGGCGATGTCGTGGTCGCGAACTTTCATGTCGCGCGGATCATCCTGTTTCGGCGGAACCGCTCGCTGCGCTCGCGCTGGCTGGTCATTCCACTGGAACTGCGTTCGGCCGAGGCGATCACCATGCTTGCCGGCACGATCAGTCTTACACCAGGCACCGTCTCCTCGGACGTCTCCGCCGATGGCCGGTTCCTGCTGGTCCATGCGCTCGACGTGGCCGACGAAGCGGCCGCGGTCGCACGCATCAAGCAGCGCTACGAGACGCGTCTCCAAAGGATCTTCCGATGATCGGATATGCCCTTGCCTTCGCCTTCGCCTGCGTTGCGCTGGCACTTCTGCTCGCGTTGTTCCGCCTGCTCGCCGGGCCGACCCGAGCAGATCGGGTCCTCGCCCTCGACACAATGGTGATCAACGCGATCGCGCTGATCATCCTCTTCGGCATCCACCAGACGAGCAAGACCTATTTCGAGGCGGCCCTTCTACTCGCGATGGTGGGCTTCGTCGGCACGGTTGCCTATTGCAAGTTCCTCCTGCGCGGGGACATCGTCGAATGAGCCTCGTCGGCGAACTCGTCATCTCGCTTTTGATCGTGCTCGGCAGCGCGTTCGCGCTTATCGGCAGTTGGGGACTGGTCCGGCTGCCATCGCTGATGACCCGGCTGCATGGGCCGACCAAGGCAACGACCTTGGGCGTGGGCGGATGCCTGATCGCGTCCATGATCTACTTCCCGGCAAGCGGCGCGAACTGGTCAGCCCATGAACTTCTCATCGCACTCTTCCTGTTCATCACCGCGCCGGTTTCGGCCAACATGATCGCCAAGGCTCATCTTCATCGGCAGCGATACCGACTGGACCCGGACGCGGAAGACGGCATCAAGGATGATCTTCCCCCACCGGGCCATGACACCGGCTGGGCGACATTCTGGTCACGGAGCGACCCACCCGCGCTTTGAGAAGCGCGCATTTCAGTGAATTGGTCTCTCTCCATGTTCGAGGACCGACCCACGCGCTACTGCTTTATCAGGAGATAGGGTCGCGATACGGTCCCGCCAGGTGCCCGCCGTCGACGAGCAGCGACGCCCCCGTACAGTAGGAGCTCTCGTCCGAGGCGAAGAACAGGACCGCGTTCGCGACTTCCTCCGGTCGCGCCATCCGCTTGATCGGCTGATGAGCGATGGCGCTGTCGAGCCTCTTCATCTGGGCTTCCGACAATCCGCGCACGAGTTCGGTCTCCGTTATGCCAGGGTGCACGCTGTTCACCCTGATACCCCGATCGGCCAACTCTATGGCGAGCGACCGGGTCAGTCCCGTCACCGCGAACTTGGTCGCGACATAGGTGGCCAGGTTCGCCATGCCGGCGAGACCGTCGATCGAGGAGATGTTGACGATCGAGCCGTTGCCCTGACGTCCCATCACTGCGGCGACAGCACGAATCCCCGCCCAGACGCTGGTCACGTTAAGGTCCAGTAGCCCCCTATGCTTTTCTGGCTGGTCGTCCTCGATCCGCAGCTGATAGCCTGTCCCGGCGTTGTTGACCAAAATATCGAGTCTGCCGAACCGTGCCATGGCGGCCTCGACCGCCTCGTCCCACTCCGGTACGTTCCGGACGTCTAGCGGCTGGAACATGCCCTTGCCTGCGAACTCAGCGGCGACGCGCTCCCCGCCCGCCGCGTCAATATCGGCAACTATGACATGGGCACCATGTGCCGCGAACTTGCGCGCTATAGCCGCGCCGATCCCACTGGCCGCACCGGTGACCAGTGCCACCTTTTCCGAAAGGCGGCCACCCACCTTTTCAAGACCTTTGCTCACATTACCCATGGCACCCTCTCTATGTCGTTGGCCGCGGCCTCCCTTGCCAGTTCATTTGATCTGACAATTCTGACAATATTGCGCGCTCGCTGCTTCCAGCAACTTCTGCACGACCATGACAGATTGCGCGAGCGCAATTTGGCGACGGGGAGCGATGCCGGATGGCTCACGAGGCTCCGCCAGCCGACCTGCTGGCCCGTCGAGAAGGTTCCCCCCCGCTCCACCGCCTGCTATCTGCCCGTCATGTCAGCCAATCATCTCTACCTTGTCGACGGCTCCGGCTACATCTTCAGGGCCTATCATCGCCTGCCGCCCCTCACCAATCGACATGGCACGCCGGCCGGCGCGGTCTTCGGCTTCACCACGATGCTGTGGAAGCTGATCAATGAGCTCCATCAGGCCGATGGCCCGACCCACCTCGCGGTCATCCTCGACGCATCGTCGAAGACCTTCCGCAACGAGATGTACGATCAGTATAAGGCGCATCGGCCGCCGCCGCCGGAAGACCTGGTTCCCCAATTTCCGCTGATCCGCGATGCCGTGCGAGCCTTTTCGGTACCCTGCATCGAGGAAGTCGGGCTCGAGGCGGACGATATCATCGCCTGTTATTCCGAAGCGGCGTTGGCAGCGGACTGGAAGGTGACGATCGTCTCGTCCGACAAGGATCTGATGCAGCTGATCCGGCCTGGCCTGGACATGCTCGACACGATGAACAATCGGCGACTGGGCCGCGATCATGTCCTCGAGAAATTCGGAGTCGAGCCCGAAGCGCTGGGGGACGTACTCGCTCTGATGGGCGACAGCGTTGACAATGTGCCGGGCGTGCCCGGCATCGGTCCGAAGACCGCGAGCGAGCTTATCCGCCAGTTCGGCAGTCTGGACGCCGTTCTCGGCGGTACCGACCAGATCAGGAAACCCAAGCTGAAGCAGTCGCTGATCGATCATGCCGACAATGCCCGGCTGTCGCGCGAACTTGTCCGTCTCAAATGCGACGCGCCGCTGCCCGAGCCGCTTGAGGGGCTCGCGCTGCGCGGACTGCCGCCCGAGCCGCTGCGGGCCTTTCTCGAGGACATGGGGTTCAAGTCGCTCCTCGCAAAGGTCGGCAATGGCAATGGTCCCGCAACTTTGCCGAACGGTGGCCCGACCATGCTCGCACTGGCACCGGGCGCCGATGAAAAGCCGCTGGCGCCGGTGGAAAGCCTGCCGTTCAGCCACAAGGATTATGAGACGGTAGTCGAAGAAGATGCTCTGATGCGCTGGATCAGCGACGCATCTTCGTGCGGCCATGTCGCGGTCGACACCGAAACCGACTCTGTCGATCCGGTCCGCGCCAACCTCGTGGGGGTGAGCCTTGCAACCGAGGCAGGTAAAGCATGTTATGTGCCGCTCGCGCATAGCGGCGACGGCCTGTTGTCCGAGGCGCCGCGGCAGATCCCATTGCAAACAGCGATCGACCGGCTCAAGCCGCTGCTCGAAGCGGCCGATATCCTCAAGATCGGCCAGAATATAAAATATGACATGGTCGTGCTCGCCAAATACGGCATCGACATCACCCCCTATGACGACACGATGTTGCTGTCCTACGATCTGGATGCGGGGCTGGGCGGCCATGGCATGGACGAGTTGGCGAAACGCCACTTCGATCATGCCTGTATCGAGTTCAAGACGGTCTGCGGCACGGGCAAGAGCCAGATCAGCTTCGACAAGGTCTCACTCGACCGCGCGACCGAATATGCGGCTGAGGATGCCGACGTCACGCTCCGACTATGGCAGCGGCTCAAGGGCCGGCTTGCGCGCGAGGCCGCAACCCGGGTCTACGAGTTGGTCGACCGGCCGCTCGTCCCGGTGCTCGCGGCGATGGAACGCGCCGGCATCAAGGTCGACCGCGAGGAACTGGCACGGCTATCGGCCGAGTTCGCTGGTCAGAGCGCAGAGCTGGAACGGCAGATCCACGCTGAAGCAGGCGGCCCCTTCACCGTTGGGAGCCCAAAGCAACTTGGTGAGGTTTTGTTCGATAGGCTCGGGCTGAAAGGCGGACGGAAGGGCAAGACCGGTGTCTATTCGACCGATGCCGCCGAGCTCGAGCGGCTCGCGGGCGAAGGTTTCGCGATCGCACGGCTCGTGCTCGACTGGCGACAATTGACGAAGCTCAAATCGACGTACACGGATGCCCTGCAGGGGCAGATCAATCCCGCAACCGGGCGCGTTCATACCTGTTTCTCAATGGCCGTCGCACAGACAGGACGGCTGTCGTCGACCGATCCGAACCTGCAGAATATCCCGATCCGGACGGAGACGGGCCGGCGCATCCGCGATGCTTTCGTTGCCGAGCCCGGCAAGCTCATCCTATCGGCCGATTACTCACAGATCGAGTTGCGGCTTGCGGCGCATATGGCCGACGTCCCCGCTCTCAAGGATGCTTTCGCCCGTGGCGACGACATCCACTCATTGACGGCGCAGGAAGTCTTCGGAGAGGTCAACCGCGATACGCGCGCGCGCGCCAAGACGATCAACTTCTCAATCCTCTACGGCATTTCCGCGTGGGGCCTTGCCGGACGGCTCGAAGTATCGCGCGAAGAGGCGCAGGGGATGATCGATCGATATTTCGCGCGCTTCCCCGGTATCAACCATTATATCGCCAATACCCTCCAGCAAGTTCGCGAACAGGGTTATGTGACCACATTATTCGGCCGTAAAACCCACCTCCCCTGGATAAAAAGCCCCAAGCAAGGCGAGCGCCAGGCCGCCGAGCGGCAGGCAATCAACGCGCCGATCCAGGGAACCTCGGCCGATATCATAAAGCGCGCGATGATCCGCATGGGTCCCGCATTGGCGGCGGCGGATCTCGCCGATGTCCAGATGCTGCTCCAGGTCCATGATGAGCTGGTGTTCGAGATCCGCCCCGAACAGGTGGCGCCCGCCTCCGCCGTGATTCGGGACGTAATGGCAGGTGCAGCCGAGCCGCTGGTGGATCTGTCGGTTCCGCTCGGAGTCGAGATCGGCACCGGCTCCAGCTGGGGTTCTGCCCATTGAGCCTTGCCCCCGACAACGCGGTTCCCGGCGCGACGCTCCTCAAATCGGGCGACGATATCAAGGCGCTCGCGAGGGGCGGCCGCACTAATTTCTTGGGTTTCCTGCTGCGGCTGGCAGCGCGCCTGCCATTCCTCTTCATCGCGGGGCGCTGGTACGGCGCCGAGGCGCTGGGTCGCTTCGCCTATGCGGTGATCATCGTCGAATTCGCCGCTACGCTTGCGACGCTCGGGCTCAAGCGGGGACTAGCCGAACAATTGTCGAAAGCCGACCGCCCGCACGTCCACGTCGTGTGGGACGCAATGCTCGTCGCCGCCGTGGCTTCAGCGATCACCGCGGCGATTCTCGCCGTATTGCCCCAGTTGATGTTTCCCAACAGCGACATCAACGGGCTTGAATGGCTGCTCCCGCTGGCAATCTTCGCCCTCGCCTGGTCCGACATAGCGCTCGCGGCCTTGGCGTATCGGCTAGATATCGGCGCGACGGTGCGTGCCCGCTCCGTCATCGAGCCATGGACGATCAGCCTCGCGGCTTTCGCCCTTGCATTCTATTCGCTCCGGGATGGTCTGATCATCTCCTATGTCGTCTCGATGGGCGCCGCGCTCATCGCCTCGATCTGGCCGATGGTTCGCAGCTTCGGGCCGCCGCGAGGCTGGCGGCCGCGCCCGGCCGCACTGGTCACGCTCACCCGGCGCAACATACCCCTGGCCGCCGCCGACGCCATCGAATGGGGCTCGCGCCGTATCGACATCGCGATCCTCGGCCTCTTCTTCTCGCCCGCGATCGTCGGGATCTATTATGTTGCCCAGCAGGTGGCTTCACTGCCGCAGAAGCTGAAGACCAGCTTCGATCCCATTCTCGGACCCGTGATCACGCGCAATCTTACGGCCGGCAACCGGACCGCGGTCGCGCGGCAGGTTTCCCAGGTCGGCTTTTGGATCATTGCCGCGCAGGCCGCGATCGGGCTGGCGCTTGGCATTCCTGGCGAGGGTGTGATGGGCCTGGTCGGCCCGAACTTCGTCGGCGGCAATGGCGCCCTCGCCTGCCTTCTGATCGCCGAGGTCGTCGCCGCGACCGCCGTCGTATCCGAAGCTGCACTGATCTATATCGCGCGCCATCGGAATCTCTGGATTTCGCTGCTGATGGTCGGATTGCAGGTCGCGCTGAGCTTCGCCTTCGTACTCGTGCTCCGCGATGCCCTGCATGCGCCCCTGCTCTGGCAGGCGGCAGGGCCCGCCGCGGCGATGGCCGTGGCACTGGGGATATCGTCGATCGTCAAGGCGCGCCTGCTGGCACAGATGCTCGGAGCGCCTGTCTCCGGATGGCGCTGGTCGTTGATCCTGGCCGCGGCCGCCGCGACGGCGGCCGGCTACCTGGCTACGCGTCTGCCGGAATGGGCAGAGCTGCTGCTGGGCATCCCCGTGATCCTCTTGACGTTCGGGTTAGTGGTATGGCGTATCGGGTTCACGAATGAGGACCGCGCCCTGCTCCGCTTCAAATGACGATCAGGCGCCTTCCGGAGGCAGCGGCATGATCGTACCACGGTCCGGTGCGGCATCGTCCCACCGGACCGAGCCATAGGGCCGCTCGAGCTTGCGGACCACGCGAACCGGCTGGTCACCGCAATGGAAGGCAATGACCCGTTCCAACACGCCGTATTCCTTCCGCGTCATCCGCGTACGCTGGCGCAGATAGTCGTGCCATGTCGGCGTATGATACCGCTCGGTCCATAGTTCGGGATCGCCGATGTCGCGCTCGAGCGACCACCCATAGCCCCCGGTGCGGTGACGGATCGACTGCATCTCCTGCATCGCTCGGTAGAAGGATCGGGCACGATCGGGCGCCACCCTATATTCCAGGACGATCACGATCGGGCCGCTCCGTCCAGTCAGTTCGAGATTGGTGTCAGGTTCGTGGGGCAGAATGCGAAGCTCCGAAGGCTCCTCGACCTCCGGCATACGCCAAATCCGCCCTAACAGAATAGAAGCGATCATCGCGACTCCCGAGACGACCATCGCCACCGGGGTGCCATGCGAGGCGGCGATGACGCCCCAAAGCCATCCGCCGACCGCGAGCCCGCCGCAAATGGCCGTGACATAGGCGGCGAGCGCGCGACCCATTACCCAGCGCGGCGAGGACATCTGCATGCTGATGTTGAACAGTCCCGAGGCGATCATCCACGGCGCGGAGCCGATCATCAGCAACAGACCGGTGATGATCGCGTTTCGGCTCAGCCCGATGCCGATCAGACAGGGGCCGTAGATCGCCAGACATAGCGTTAATGCGCTCTCGTCCGACATCCTGCGACGAAGGTCGCCGAGGAACACCGCACCAACCACGGCACCCGCGCCGAAACAGCCCGCCAATATTCCGTAGAGGCTGGCGTGGCCGTGCAGAACATCGCGCGCGATCAGCGGCAGCAGTGCCATCGTGGATGCGCCGATCAGGCCGATGACCAACGTGCGCAACCATATCGCCCGCAGTGGCGGCGAATGAATCGTATAGCGGATCCCCGAGATCATCGCCCGTCCCAGTCCCTCGGGGGGCAACCGCGAGGGCTCGCGCGGCCGACGCCAAAGAAACATGACGATGAGGTTCGGAAGATAAAAAAGTGCGTTGATGGAAAAGGCTGAAATGACTCCTGCGACCGCGACGAGCGCGCCACCTATCGCAGGTCCGAAGCTGCGCGCGATATTATAGCTGATCGAGTTGAGCGTGATCGCCTGCGCGAGATGGTGCTTCGGCACCTGTTCGCGAACCGACGCCTGCCATGACGGGTTCAGCAATGTCATGCCGCTGCCGACCACGAAGCAAAGCGAAAGCAATATTGTGGGGGTGAGCAGACCGAACAAGGAAACGAGCGTCAGGCACGTCGCGCCGAGCAGCGCGATCAGCAGCGCGACCAGCGAAACCTTGCGGCGGTCATAGCTGTCGGCGATGGCGCCCGCGATCAACGAAAAGCACATCATGGGTGCAAACAGCGCGGTCTGAACCAACGCGACTCTATCGGCGCGCCCGGTCATCTCGGTCATTGCCCAGGCGGCGCCCACGCCCTGGATGAGCTGCCCGAAATTGGTGAAGAGGCTTGCGAACCAGACGCGGCGAAAGATCGGCTCCCGAAGGGGCGCGAAAGCCCCCACATGCTGATCCACCGCCATCGTCTCGCCGCTATCGGCCATCCACACCAACCTTTGCTTGTGCTACTGGACCCCGGCCACCTGCCGATCAATGGCGAAAATGCCGCATCCCGGTGAAGATCATCGCCAGACCAGCCTCGTCGGCGGCCTCGATGACCTCCTTGTCGCGAATTGATCCGCCGGGCTGGATCACCGCTGTCGCTCCCGCTTGCACTGCGGCGAGCAGGCCATCGGCAAAGGGGAAGAAGGCGTCGGACGCAACCGCAGACCCGATCGTGCGCGGCTCGCCCCATCCCGCCTTTTCGGCCGCATCCTTGGCCTTCCAGGCCGCGATTCGAGCTGACTCCAGCCGGTTCATCTGACCGGCGCCGATGCCGGCGGTCGCTCCGTCTCTGGCGTAGACGATCGCATTCGACTTGACGTGTTTGGCGACGGTCCAGGCGAACAGACAATCTTGCAATTCCTGCCCGGTCGGCGCCCGCCTGGTCACCACCTGGAGATCGTCAGCGGTGATCCGCCCGTTATCGCGCGACTGGACCAGCATGCCGCCGGCGATGGTCTTGAGCGACAGACCTGACCTTGCGGGATCGGGCAACTCGCCGGTCAGCAGCAGGCGCAGGTTCTTCTTCTTCGCGAAGATCGCCTTTGCCTCATCGTCCGCATCCGGTGCTGCGACGACCTCGGTAAAGATACCACTGATCGCTTCGGCGGTCCTGCCGTCGAGCGGCCGGTTGACTGCGATGATCCCGCCAAAGGCCGAAACGCTGTCGCAGGCGAGCGCCGCTTCATAGGCTTCTATCAGCGTGTCCGCAGTGGCGACGCCGCACGGATTGGCGTGTTTGACGATGACCACCGTCGGGGGACCGTCCCGAAACTCGCTGACCAATTCGAGCGCAGCGTCGGCGTCGTTGTAATTATTGTAGCTGAGGTCCTTGCCCTGCACCTGGCTTGCCTGGGCTATGCCGCGCGCGGCGGAGCCGACCGGGAGATAGAGCGCGGCCTGCTGGTGCGGATTTTCACCATAACGCAGCGTTTCCGCCTTGCGCATGGGGACCGACAGCGTCTCGGGAAAAAACTCGTCTTGATCGACATGGGCGAACCAGGAGGAAATCGTCGCGTCATAGGCGGCGGTCGCTGCGAAAGCCTTGGCGGCCAAGCGCCTGCGCTGATCGAATGTTGTCCCGCCGTTGCCGTCGATGATCTCGGCATAATCGGCCGGATCGGTCAGGATCGTCACGTAACCATGGTTCTTCGCGGCGGACCGAACCATCGATGGCCCCCCGATATCGATATTTTCGATGATCTCGGCGCGTTCCGCGCCTTTGGCGACGGTCTGGGCGAAGGGATAGAGATTGACCACGACGAGGTCGATCGCTCCGATGCCGTGCTCGGCCATGGCCTTCGCATGCTCGGGATCATCGCGGACACCGAGCAGACCGCCATGGACCATCGGGTGAAGCGTTTTTACCCGGCCATCCATCATCTCGGGAAAGCCCGTGAGGTCGGAAACGTCGCGCACCTTGAGCCCCGCCTCGCGGAGCACGCTGGCGGTACCCCCGGTCGAGACTAGCTCGACACCCCAGGCGGCAAGAGTCTTGCCGAGATCGACCAGTCCGCTTTTGTCTGAAACCGAGAGAAGCGCGCGCTTGAACGCAATCTGATCTGGAGCGGCGGTCGTCGGCGTTTTCATTCAAGCTATTCCCGGCTGTCGGACGAGTCGCCGACCGGTTAGGCGATGCCGTCGGGAAATTCCACCCGGCTCTGATATCCGCCGCCATACCGGAAGGGGGGCCCGTCCGTCCGGGATCAAGCGGATCGATTGCTCCGCACGCGACCGCCTCATCGAACCCGCCAAACCGCCGGGCCGACAGGTTTCGGAAGAAGCCGGGCCATTATCGCTGATCCAGGGCGGATTCTGGGCCAAGGGTGCGTTCTGGCGGGCCGTCCGCCCCCAGGGTGAAGCTACGAAGATCAGCGGGCCTTGAGCGCCGCCCTGCCCGCATAGGTCGCGACCGGGCCCAATTCCTCTTCGATCCGAATGAGTTGGTTATATTTGGCGAGCCGGTCCGAGCGGGCGAGACTGCCGGTCTTTATCTGGCCGCAGTTCGTCGCGACCGCCAGGTCGGCGATCGTCGAATCCTCGGTCTCGCCGGAGCGGTGGGACATGACGGCCGTATAGCCCGCGCGCTGCGCGGTGCTGACCGCCTCCAGCGTTTCGGTCAAGGTACCGATCTGGTTCACCTTGACGAGCAGCGAGTTGGCGAGCCCCTTGGCAATGCCGTCGCGCAGGCGAGCGGGATTGGTCACGAACAGATCGTCGCCGACCAGCTGACAGCTCGAGCCGATCTTGTCGGTCAGGATCTTCCAGCCTTCGAAATCATCCTCACCCATGCCGTCCTCGATCGAGACGATCGGATAGCGCCGGGTGAGATCCGCCAGATAATCGGCCATCTCGGCCGGCGAACGCTTCACGCCCTCGCCATGGAATTCGTAGGCACCATCCTTGAAGAACTCGGTTGCCGCACAGTCGAGCGCGATCACGACATCGTCGCCAGGCGTGTAGCCGGCCTTTTCGATCGACTGCATGATGAAATCGAGCGCGTCGGGCGCGGAAGCGAGATTGGGGGCGAAGCCGCCCTCGTCACCCACGGCGGTCGCCAGCCCCTTGTCGTGGAGCGCCTTCTTCAACGTGTGAAAAATCTCAGAACCGGTCCGAACCGCGTCGAACAATGTCGGCGCGCCAACCGGCATGATCATGAATTCCTGAAAATCGATCGGGTTGTCGGCATGCGCGCCGCCGTTGATGATATTCATCATCGGCACCGGCAACACCGCCGCAGAAACCCCGCCAATATAACGATAGAGCGGGAGCGCGCGGGCATCGGCGGCCGCGCGCGCGACCGCGAGACTGACGCCCAGTATCGCATTGGCGCCCAACCGCCCCTTGTTTGCGGTACCGTCCAGCTCGATCATCCGCGCGTCGATCTCGCCTTGATCCTCCGCTTCCATTCCGACGACCGCATCCCCAATCTCGCCATTGGCAGCGTCGACCGCTGCCTGAACGCCTTTGCCGAGCCATGCCTTGCCGCCGTCGCGCTTCTCCACCGCCTCATAGGCTCCGGTCGATGCGCCCGATGGCACGGCCGCCCGGCCAAAGCTGCCATCCTCAAGCGTTACGTCGACCTCGACCGTCGGATTTCCCCGGCTGTCGATGATCTGGCGTGCGTGGACGTCGACGATGGCGGTCATGGCGCGGCATTACCCCTTTGCGGCTATGTGATGCGCGGCCTCTATCCGCGCCGTCAAAGATAGGCAAATATGAAGTCGTTTCGGGGCTAGAATCGGAACGCCAGGCTCCCCACTTGGTTGACGGGCTGTTTCATCATGGAGGCGATCGATGGCGACCGAGAATCTGAACGGCGGAGAAGGCAGGGGCAATCCCTTCGACAGCGCGCGCCGTGCATTCAGCGACACGGCGGCCAGCCTCACCGATCAGGTCGGCGAGCGCGCACGCGAATATACCGTACAGGGCAAGGATCGCGCGGTCGAAGCGCTTGACAATGTCGCCAGTCTCGTCGGTGATGCTGCGGCTCAAGTCAGCGAGCGGCTTGGCGATCAATATGGAGGCTATATCCATCAAGCGGCAGACGCCTTCACCGGTCTGGCCGATTCGCTGCGCGAGAAGGACGCTGACCAGCTCTTCGATGATGCGCGCGCGCTGGTCCGCAATTCCCCGGCGATCGCTCTGGCGGCAGCGGCGGCCGTCGGCTTTGTCGTAGCCCGTGTCGTCAAATCGGGCCTGAATCCGGCGGCTGCGGCCCGCGATACTGATGACGCCTCGGCACCGGTCGCCGAACCTGCCGCGACCAGCCCGCGCAAGCGGAAGACCGCAGCCACCGAAACGGCCCCTCAGCCTGGCGAGGCAATTGGCGAAACCACCGTGCAGCACGCGCCGCCAGCAGCCGACAGCGAAGTCTGATCCTTGTACGCGGGGCGGCAGCCGCAACAGGAGCCGATCGGCGCGCTGCTGGCGCGGCTGATCGAGGATGGCCGGGCTCTGATAAATGCGGAGCTCGCCGTATTCCGGACCGACTTCTATCGTCGGCTCGGGCGCGCCCGAACCGGTGCTTTGCTGTGCCTGATCGGGGCCATAACCGGCCAGGCGGCGGCCGTTGCCTTGCTGGTCACCTTTTCCTTCGTGCTCCAGCCCTGGATTGGCTTGATCGGCGGATCGCTGGTGTCGGTCACACTGGGGGCGGTACTCGCGGTGGTGCTGATCCGGCTCGGCGTGCGAAAATTGCTCCTTGTCGTGGAAGATCCCGAGGAGGAAGTGGATCCGTCCGGAAGCGCGCCCAGGTCGAGCCCGCTGGACGAACTGTTCGACCGGGTCCGCGTACGGTCGCGATTGGCGCGTAGCCAACTATCCGATACAATGGAAGAGGCGCAGGCTCGCCTCCATCCGACAGCGCTGATCGCTGATCTGATCGAAGAGATTGCGGATCAGGCGCAGATGCTGACGCACAGACTGATCGATGCCGCGCGACGGCGACCGGTACGCACGGGCGCAATGCTGATCGCGGCGGCGTTTCTTCTTGTCCGTCCGCCGATAGGCCGCGTCGTCGCCGGCCTCTGCCGTGCAACCCGCCATGGTGCGACGAGTTTGAGGAACAGGAGGGCCGAGAGTTCGGTTCCTTCGGATAATGAGGAGAACATCCGATGACGCCTCCCCAGGAAGAGCAGGACGAAAATCGCGGACGACGCCTGAAGACGGTGGCGCAACAGAAGATCAGCAGTGGCGCGGCGAGCGCGCGGGCAGCCACGCGCAAAGCGGGCGAAAGCTTCGAGGCCTATCCGATCGCGGCCATGGCCGGAGGCCTGGCGCTCGGCGTCGTCCTCGGTGCGCTGCTCCCGCGCACGCGGCAGGAGGAACAACTGCTCGGGTCGCTGGGCGAGGGGCTCACCGAACGCGCGAACGATGCTGTTTCAGCGGCGCGGGATGCCGGTCGGACGAAGCTCGAGGAGCTCGGACTCAGTAGCGACGCGGCCGGCAAGCAGGTCGGCAAGCTGGTCGAGTCGGTGGTGCAGGTCGTCGAGAGCGCGGGCACCGCCGCTGTGAAAGCCGCGCGGCGCTGATTAAGGCTATACTATTCAATCGAGGTTCACAGCTCGACCGGTAGGACGAGCCACTGGTCACTTCAGGCCATGGAGATGATGAAGACGATGCGCAAAGTGAAGCAGATGCTGGCGATTCTCCTGCTGGCGGGCGTGGCGGCCGTCCCGATCGCAACCGCCCAGGCCGCCGTAGTGGCCAACCAGGATGCGGCCACCTTCGTCTCCAGCCTCGGCAACGAAGCGTTCGCGGTCTTGAAGACCGGCAATAAGGCGATGGTCCGCACAAAGTTTCGGGAGGTTCTGTCCCAGCATTTCGCGCTCGACGCGATCGGTGACCGGCTGATCCGCCGCTGGCTGACCCAGATTACGCCGGCCCAGAAGGCGGCGTACAAAGCCGCCATTCCGAATTTCATCATCGGGACCTATTCGGACGCGCTGTACGACTACGCAAATGGGTCGTTGAAGGTGATCCGAACCGCGCCGGCGGGTAGCAGCTTCATCGTCACCACCCAGGTCCAGAAGCCTGGCGCGCAGCCGATCAGCGCCGTTTGGACGGTCGCCAAAGTCGGTGGAGCGTTCAAGGTGTCGAACGCCCAGGTCGCCGGCATCAACCTGACGATGAGCCAGGCCGCCGATTTCGATGCGATCATCCAGCGTCAGGGCTTCGACGCCCTGATCGCCATGATGAAGTCCAAGGGATAATGCAGCTCTGATAGGGATGAAGGGGTGGGACCGTCATGAGCAAGATACATCTGGTGTTCGGCGGTCGGGTAAAGGATCCGCGGTCGCTCGATTTCAAAGATCTGTCCGAGCTCGACGTGGTCGGCTTCTTCCCCGACTATCGTAGCGCCGAAAAAGCCTGGCGTGGAGCGGCGCAGCGAACCGTGGACGACGCCGAAATGAAATATGTCGTGGTCCACCTCCACAAGCTCCTGGAGCCCCAACTGGAACCATGAACCCAACCTGCCCCGTTGCGCACCAGGCTGCGGGCTAGGCGTTCCGAGCGTTCATCAAAGGGCGGATCAGTGCCAGCCCTATGAGGAAGCCGCCGACATGGGCGGCGGTCGCGATCGACATGCCGAGGTCGCTGAAGGCTACGCCCATCAGGAACTGGACGCCGATCCACGCCACTGCCAGCCACGCGATGTTGAACAGCGCACCCAGGCGGGGATTGGCTGCGAACAGTCGAGGCCGGCTGTACAGCAGCGCATAAGCGCCGAACAGCGCCGAGACGGCGCCGCTGGCGCCAATCATCGGCGTAACCTCGGATGGTCCTATGAGATATTGCGCGATCGCTGCCGCATAGGCCCCGGCGACGTAGAGCGCGGCGATCCCGAACGGTCCCGCCACCGCCTCGACCATTCGACCGCAATAGAGCAGCATCAACATATTGAACGCGATGTGCAGCGCACCCCCGTGCAGGAGCGTCGCCGAGAGCGGGGTCAGCCAGATGGGCAAGGCGCCAGGCTCATCGAGCAGCCCGCTGAGTCGCGCGGGAATGAAGCCGCCGATCCGGTCGACAACGCCTTCGAGGCCGAGCACGGTGATCAAGCCATAGCTGATCACCGTCACCGCAGCGATGAAGTTCGTACTGCGGGCTGGCGGCAATCGCATGCGAGGCGCGGCCAGAGGCTTAGATAAACTCGATTTTCGAGACGAGATAGAAGCGGTCGCCGGATGGCACCGTCACCTCGATCTCGTCATCGACCTTCTTGCCGATCAGGGCGCGCCCGAGCGGCGAGTTATAGGATATCCTGCCCGTCTTCGCATCGGCTTCGGTCTGGCCGACGATCTGATATCTGACCGGCTTGTCATCATCGTCGATCAGGGTCACCGTCGCACCGAAGACGATCTTGTCGCCTGACAGGTCCTTGGGATCGATCACCTGGGCGCGGCTGAGCCTATCCTCGATGTCGGCGATCGATGCCTCGATCTGGCCCTGACGTTCCTTGGCCGCATGATATTCAGCATTCTCGGAGAGGTCGCCATGGGCACGCGCTTCCTCGATCGCATCGATGATCACGGGACGCTCGGCTTTCAGACGCGCGAGCTCGTCGGTGAGCATCTTCAGCCCCTCCGCCAGCATCGGCATCTTTTCAACACTTGCCATCGTCCTCAAACCCCTTCGTGAATAATTCTCGTCGTCCCGGACGACCCCTCCTCTCGGGCCGCCCGCACCGTCTCCTGCGATGTGGGGATCAGGCGTGCGAGGAAGAATAATAGGATTGAAGCGCGCGCACTTCAAGCTTGCGCTCCCGTAAGGCGCCGATTGCCTGGGCGGCTGCAACGCTGGCTGCCGCAGTGGTGAAATAGGGAACGCGACCATAGAGCGCCGACGTTCGGATCGCCTTGGAATCGAGTAAAGATTGCCAGCCTTCCGTGGTGTTGAAGATCAGATCGATGTCGCCGTCGACGATCTTATCCACGATATTCGGTCGCCCCTCTCGCTTCTTGAGCACGGTCTCGACGTCGAGGCCCTGATCGCGCAGATATTTGGCAGTTCCACTGGTCGCGACGATGATGAAGCCCAGATCGACCAGAATACGCACGGCTGGCAGGATGTGCGGCTTGTCGGTTTCTTTGACCGATACGAAGGCGGTGCCGCCGAGCGGCAAATTCGTTCCTGCGCCGGCCTGCGCCTTCGCGAAAGCGGTCGCGAAATCGCTGTCGATGCCCATCACTTCGCCAGTCGACTTCATCTCAGGGCTGAGCACGGGATCGACGCCGGGGAAGCGCGCGAACGGAAAGACCGCCTCCTTGACCGCAATATGCTTCACGTCGCGATCAATCGGAGGCAGTGCCTTCAGCTTCTCGCCGGCCATGACCCGTGCCGCGAATTTCGCGATGGGCTGGCCGATCGCTTTGGCGACGAAGGGCACCGTGCGGCTGGCGCGCGGATTGACCTCGATCAGATATACCGTGCCGTCCTTCACTGCATATTGAACGTTCATCAGGCCGCGAACCTCGAGCGCGCGGGCGAGCAAGTCGGTCTGGCGCTCTATCTCGCCGATGATTTCGCCCGGCAGGTTGTAGGGCGGCAGCGTACAGGCGCTGTCGCCAGAATGGACGCCCGCCTCTTCGATATGCTGGAGGACGCCAGCGACGACGACATCGTCTCCATCGCAAATCGCATCGACATCGACCTCGATCGCGTCGCGAAGATATTGATCGATCAAAACTGGAGAATCGCCAGATACTTGGACCGCTGTGCTGATATATTGATCGAGCTGGGCGGCATCCTCAACGATCTCCATCGCCCGACCGCCAAGCACGTAGCTCGGCCGCATCAGTACCGGATAGCCGACCCGCTCGGCGACGGCGAGCGCCTCCTCGCGGCTGCGGGCGATGCCGTTGCGCGGCTGGTGCAGGTCGAGCCTCGCCACCAGCGCCGCGAAGCGCTCGCGATCCTCGGCAAGATCGATCGCGTCCGGGCTCGTGCCGAGTATGGGAATGCCGGCGTCGGCCAGTTCCTGCGCAAGCTTGAGCGGCGTCTGCCCGCCGAACTGAACGATGACCCCCTTCAGCGTGCCGCGCGACTGCTCGACATGGAGAATTTCGAGAACGTCCTCGGCCGTCAATGGCTCGAAATAGAGCCGATCCGACGTATCATAGTCGGTCGAGACGGTTTCGGGATTGCAGTTGACCATGATCGTCTCATAGCCGGCGTCGGCCAGCGAAAAGCACGCATGGCAGCAGCAATAATCAAACTCGATCCCCTGCCCGATCCGGTTCGGGCCGCCGCCAAGTATAACGATCTTCTCACGATCACTGGGGTTCGCCTCGCACTCCGGCGTGCCGAAGCTCGGCGCTTCATAGGTCGAGTACATATAGGGCGTCTTCGCCTCGAACTCGGCCGCGCAGGTATCGATCCGCTTGAAGACGGGCCGCACTCCCAGCCTGTGGCGGAGCGCCCTCACTTCCTTTTCGGTAATGCCGCCGGTCATTGCCTTGGCGGCGTCGTGGACGATGCCGCTGCCCCGCGCCTGCTCGCGTTCCATACCGGCGAGATTGGCCGAGCGCAGCGCCAGCCAGGCGAGCCGTTTGTCGGAAAAGCCCATCGCCTTCAGCTGACGCAGCGCCGCCGCATCCTGCGGCAGGCCATCGCGGCAGACCTGCTCCTCGGCCGCGACGATCTCGGCGAGCCGGTCGAGGAACCAGGGCTCGAACTTCGCGATGCGGTGGATCTCGTCGACCGTCAGCCCCTCGCGTAGCGCCTGGGCCGCCACGAGCAGCCGGTCAGGCGTCGGGCGCGCCAGTTCCTCCTCGATCGCGGACTTCGGCGCACCGACCAAATGGTCCACGATATTGAATCCGACCAGACCCGTCTCGAGACCGCGGAGCGCCTTCTGGATCGACTCGTGGATGTTGCGGCCGATCGCCATCGTCTCGCCGACCGACTTCATCGCCGTCGACAGCAGCGGTTCGGCGCCCTTGAATTTCTCGAAGGCGAAGCGCGGTACCTTGGTGACGACATAGTCAATCGTCGGCTCGAACGAGGCGGGCGTCGCCCCGGTTATGTCGTTCATGATCTCATCGAGCGTATAGCCGACCGCGAGCTTGGCGGCGACCTTGGCGATCGGGAAACCGGTCGCCTTCGACGCCAGCGCCGAGGAGCGCGATACGCGCGGGTTCATTTCGATTACGACAAGGCGGCCGTCGGCGGGGTTGACGGCGAACTGGACGTTGGAGCCGCCGGTCTCGACCCCGATTTCGCGCAGCACCGCGATGCTCGCGTTGCGCATGATCTGATATTCCTTGTCGGTCAGCGTCAACGCCGGCGCGACGGTGATCGAATCGCCGGTATGGATTCCCATCGGGTCGACATTCTCGATCGAGCAGATGATGATGCAGTTGTCGTTGCGGTCGCGAACGACCTCCATCTCATATTCCTTCCAGCCGAGCACCGATTCCTCGATCAGCACTTCGGTGGTCGGCGAGGCATCGAGCCCGCCGGTGACGATCTTGACGAACTCGTCCTTGTTATAGGCGATGCCGCCGCCGGTGCCGCCCATCGTGAAGCTCGGCCGGATGATCGCCGGCAGGCCGACATAGTCGAGCGCGCGCAGCGCCTCGTCGAGCGTATGGGCGACGTCGGAGCGCGGGCTTTCAAGGCCGATCTTGTCCATCGCCTGGCGGAACTTCATCCGGTCCTCGGCCTTGTCGATCGCCTCGGCATCGGCGCCGATCATCTGGCAGCCATATTTCTCCAGCGTGCCGTCGTTGAACAGGGCGAGCGCGGTGTTGAGCGCCGTCTGGCCGCCCATCGTCGGCAGGACCGCGTCGGGCCGCTCCTTCTCGATGATCTTGGCGACGATCTCGGGCGTGATCGGCTCGACATAGGTCGCGTCGGCCATCTCGGGATCGGTCATGATCGTCGCCGGGTTCGAATTGACGAGGACGATGCGATAGCCCTCCTCGCGCAGCGCCTTGCACGCCTGCGTCCCCGAATAATCGAACTCGCACGCCTGGCCGATGACGATCGGGCCGGCGCCGATGATCAGGATCGAGGAGATGTCGGTGCGCTTGGGCATTATTTGCTCTCTTCTACTTCGCAGATCAGGGGCTCAGTCATCACGGCGACTGCCAAATGCCGCCGCTGCGCATCGAAGACTAGCCCACCGATTTCACGATAAGGTGTGGCAATAGGCGCGCGAACTCGAACAAAGCGGACGCCGTTGGATGTCGCATCGGCATCGATTTTCCAAGCTGGGTGCCGAGCTCTAATTTCTCCGATCATTGCTTCGGCTTGCCTGGGGTCGCCACTTATTGTGAAAAACACCGAGCCTTCCTTGACCTCGGCGGCTTTCATGCATTCGTAAGCGGGAGGTGGCGGCACATCGGCCAGCATCACGCCCCTTTCCTCAAATGATCGACGAACTGCTCGAACAGATAATGGCTATCCTGCGGCCCCGGGCTCGCCTCGGGATGATATTGCACGCTGAACGCCGGCTTGTCGGTGAGCCGCAGGCCTGCGAGGCTGCCGTCGAACAGCGAGATATGGGTCGCCTCAGCGTTGGCGGGCAGCGTCGCGGTGTCGACCGCGAAGCCGTGGTTCATCGAGGTGATCTCGACGCGGCCATCGTCGGTGCGCTTGACCGGGTGGTTCGCGCCGCGATGGCCCTGGTGCATCTTGTAGGTCTTGGCGCCGACCGCGAGACCGAGCATCTGGTGGCCGAGGCAGATGCCGAATAGCGGTGTACCGACTTCGAGCAGCTTGCGGATCACCGGCACCGCATATTCGCCGGTCGCGGCCGGATCGCCCGGGCCGTTCGACAGGAAGACGCCATCGGGCTCGTGCGCCATCACCTCCTCGAAGGTCGCGGTGGCGGGAACCACGGTCACGCGCGCGCCGGCGGCGATCAGGTTGCGCAGGATGTTGCGCTTGAGGCCGTAATCGATCGCGACGACGTGGGGCGCGTCGGGCGCCGCGGCATCGACGTCATAGCCTTCGCCGAGCGTCCACAGGCCGTCGCGCCATTGATAGCTCTGGGTCGAGCTGACCTGCTTGGCGAGGTCCATGCCCTCCAGCCCCGGCCAATCGCGGGCCTTCGCCCGGAGCGTTTCGACGTCGAACCGGCCCCCGGGATCATGCGCGATGACGCCGTTGGGCGCGCCGCCGATCCGGATCGCGCGGGTCAGTGCGCGGGTGTCGACCCCGGAGAGGCCGATGCGGCCGTTGCTCTTGAGCCAGCTATCGAGATGCTGGGTGCTGCGGAAGCTCGCCGGATCGGTGACGTCCTCGCGGACGATCATCCCCAGCGCGTGTGGATTGATCGCCTCGATGTCTTCCTGATTGGTGCCGACATTGCCGATATGGGGGAAGGTGAAGGTGATGATCTGCCCAGCATAGGAGGGATCGGTCATTACCTCCTGATAGCCGGTCATCGCGGTGTTGAAGCAGACCTCGCCGACCGCATCGCCGACCGCGCCGAAGCCCCTGCCCCAGATCGTCGTGCCGTCGCCCAATACCAAAACGCCCGTTGCGCCCTCGGGGGGTATCGGACGCGCGTGTCGGGTTTCGGCCACTGAACGGGCACTCCTCTTGGGCTGGCGGCGGGGCAAACGGCGGCGTAACTAGGCACCCCTCCCGGCAGGGTCAATTCTATTAAAATAAGAATCTCTGTGCTACCGCTCCGCCTTTCCCGATCCAGCTTTGGCAGGCTTCCATGATTCGAGACGATATCAAGACGGCGCTGGTCGCCGCGATGAAGGCGCGTGACACGACGACAACCGCGGCAATCCGCCTGATCCAATCCGCCATCAAGAACCGCGACATCGAGCTGCGCACCGCTTCGACCCAGCCCGACGATGATCTTCTTGTCACCGAGGTGCTGCAGAAGATGGTCAAGCAGCGCCGCGAATCGATCGAGTTGTACGAGAAGGGCAACCGTCCCGAGCTCGCCGCCGCCGAGGCGGCCGAGGTCGCAGTGATCGAACGCTTCCTGCCGCAGCAGATGAGCGAGGACGAGGCGAAGGCGGCGATCGACGTACTGGCGACCGAACTGGGCGCGGTATCGGTAAAGGATATGGGCCGGATGATGGCGGCGCTGAAGGAGCGCTTCGCCGGCCAGATGGACATGGCGAAAGCGAGCGGGCTTGTGAAGGCGCGGCTGGGCTGAACGGACCAAAGGGTGAGCCGCCCAGCTTTGCCATGAGCGACCCACCCCGCTGGCACAGAGCCTGCGCAACGACGCAACCGATACCGTAAGCATACCAAACGCAAACTCTGGCGGTAGTTACGGGGACAGCGCGAAATGGTTGCGACGGTGTTAAGTATTTTCCTAGCTCGGTATGCGAGCTGAAACTCTTAGCAGGGAGGAGGAGTAAATTGTCGCTCTCCGCCCAATTCCTCGACGAACTTCGCCAGCGCACTTCGCTGTCGACCTTGATCGGCCGCTCGGTGAAGCTCGTCAAGGCGGGGCGCGAGTTCAAGGCGTGCTGTCCGTTTCACAACGAAAAATCGCCGAGCTTCTATGTCAACGACGACAAGGGCTTTTACCACTGCTTCGGCTGCAGCGCGCATGGCGATGCAATTCGTTTCCTGACCGAGGCGAAGGGGCTGAGCTTCATCGACGCGGTTAAGGAACTGGCGCAGGCCGCGGGCATGGAGCTTCCGGCCCCCGATCCGCGCGCGGCCGAGCGCAACGAGCAGCACGCCGGGCTTTACGATGTGCTGACCGGCGCGGCGGCCTGGTTCGAAGAGCAACTTGCCGGAGTGGAGGGTGCCGTGGCGCGCGCCTATCTCCATAAGCGGGGCATATCGGACCGACTGGCGAAAGCCTTCGGCATCGGCTTCGCGCCCGACTCGCGCGGAAAGCTCAAGACCGCGCTCAAGGGCTTCGGCGAGAGCCGGCTGATCGAGACCGGCCTCCTCATTCTCGTCGAGGAGAAGGAGCCCTATGATCGCTTCCGTGGCCGGGTGATGATCCCGATCAAGGATGCGCGCGGGAGGGTGATCGCGTTCGGTGGCCGCGTTCTCGACGGGGGAGAGCCGAAATATCTGAACTCACCCGACACGCCGCTCTTCGACAAGGGACGCACGCTGTTCAACCTCGACCGGGCTGGCCCGGCTTCGCGCAAGAGCGGGCGGATCATTGTCGTCGAAGGATATATGGACGTGATCGCCCTCGCCGGCGCAGGCATTGAGGAAGCCGTGGCCTCGCTCGGAACAGCGTTGACCGAGATGCAGCTCGAGCGGCTTTGGCGGCTGGCCGAAATACCGATCCTGTGCTTTGACGGGGACAAGGCGGGCCATAAGGCCGCGCTCCGCGTCGCGCATCGCGCCCTCCCCGCCGTCGCGCCGGGCAGGACGCTACGCTTTGCCCTTCTGCCCGCTGGCCAGGATCCAGACGATCTTGTCCGGACCGGCGGCGCGACGGCGGTGGAGGCCGTGCTCGGCCAGGCGATCAGCCTCGACGAGTTACTTTGGCGCGCCGAATATCAGGCGCAGCCGCTGACCACGCCCGAAGCGAAGGCCGGCCTCCGCAGGCGCCTCGGCGATCTGACCGCCACGATCCAGGATGGCGACGTCCGCTACCAATATCAGGTGGAGTTCCGCCGCCGCTTCGATGAGGCGTTCGGCAACCCGCAACGCCGTGCGCCCAATCGGCCGGTTCCGCCTCGCCAGCAGCACAAACGCGGCCGAGCTTACCCCTCGAAGCCCGATATACTGCCGCCGTCGCGCGCGGCTCAGGCCGTCAGCCGATCAGGTATGGATCCGCGTATGGTGCGCGCGGCGATGGCTGGTCTGCTGCGCTACCCCCGTCTCCTGACCGAGAAAATAGAGCTGATCCGCGATATCAGGATCGATAACGAGCAAATTGAAAAATTACGCGAAATTGCCTTCGACGCCAGCTTCTCCGGCGCCCCGCTTGAAAAGGAAGATCTCGAGACCATATTGCGGGAGGCGGGGCTTGGGGCGGTGATCGAGGAGCTCAAGGCCACGAACGCTCTTGCCTTTTCATTTTTACGTGGCAATGCCGAGTATAATCGCGCCGTGCAGGATCTGTCGGCCACGATCGAAGCTCTGGCGGCCATCCCAATGCTGGATGCGGCGCTGAGCGAGGCGACCGACAGACTCGGCGCGGAAATGAACGAGGCGTCGTGGTTGGAGCAGCAGCGGCTGCGCGACGCGCTCGCGGACGCCAGACGCGCGCTCACCGATCTCGCCCAGGGCGGGGACGGCGGGGGCGCTTAAACTGTTTGTGGCCGTGAAGTCCGGCCGGGTTATCGAGGGTCTGAATGGCGAAGACGAATGCGAGCGAGGGTCCCGATCGGGTCGAAGGCGATGCCCCGCTCATCGACCTGAACGAAGGTTCGCTCAAGAAGCTGATCGCTCGCGCCAAACGCAAGGGCTACATCACTTACGAGCAACTGAACGAGGCTCTGCCTCAGGACCAGATGACCTCGGATCAGCTCGAGGACGTCATGTCGGCGCTCAACGAGATGGGCGTCAACATCGTCGAGAACGAGGATGCCGGCGAGGACGAGCAGCCCGAGGATGAGGGCGCGGACGAGGTCACCGTCTCCGACGAGGGCGACACCGGTCCTACGCTGACGACCACCGCGAAGAAGGAAACGGTCGACCGTACCGATGATCCGGTACGGATGTATCTGCGCGAGATGGGGGCGGTCGAGCTGCTCAGCCGCGAGGGCGAGATCGCGATTGCCAAGCGAATCGAAGCCGGGCGTGACACGATGATCCTTGGTCTCTGCGAGAGCCCGATCACGTTCAACGCGATCATCGACTGGTCGAACGCCCTCAACGAAGGGACGATGCAGCTGCGCGAGATTCTCGATCTCGATGCGATGCTCTCGAAGGGCCCGACAGCCGAGCAGGTCGAGAATGAGGATGAAGGAGGCGAGATTTCTGCCGAGACGGCGGGTCCCTCCTTCAAGGAGGAAGAAGAGCCTGAGGAAGAGGAGGTCGCCTCCGACGACGACGACGAGAACATGACCGAGCGTCGTGCTCCTCGCCCGCAGGAGGACGACGATGAGGATAACACGCTCAGCCTCGCCCAGATGGAGGAACAGCTCAAGCCGATGGCGCTTGAGCGCTTCGCGACGATTACCGATCTCTACAAGAGCTTTTCGGCGGTTCAGGCCGCACGCGTAGCCGCGCTCGGCGTGGGCAACGACTTTCCCGCCCGCGAGGAGGATCGCTATCAGGCGCTACGCGAACAGCTCACTGCCGAGGTTGAAAGCGTCCAGTTTCATGGCCAGAAGATCGAATATCTGGTCGATCAGCTCTATTCGTTCAATCGCCGCCTGACGACGCTGGGCGGACAGATGCTCCGCCTCGCCGAGCGCCACAAGGTTCCGCGCAGGGACTTTCTCGACGCCTACATCAACCATGAGATGGAAGATGGATGGCTCGAGCGGGTCGGCAAGATCGACAAGAAGTGGGCGAACTTCGCCACGAACGAGGCCGATGCCGTCGAGCGAATCCGCAACGAAATCGGCGAAATCGCGCAGGCGACCGGCATGGCGCTCAGCGAATTCCGCCGCATCGTCAACATGGTGCAAAAGGGCGAACGCGAGGCGAGGATCGCCAAGAAGGAGATGGTCGAAGCGAATTTGCGCCTCGTTATCTCGATCGCCAAGAAATATACCAATCGCGGCCTGCAGTTTCTGGATCTCATCCAAGAGGGCAATATCGGCCTGATGAAGGCCGTCGATAAGTTCGAATATCGCCGCGGCTACAAGTTCAGCACCTACGCCACCTGGTGGATCAGGCAGGCGATCACCCGTTCAATCGCCGATCAGGCGCGCACGATCCGTATTCCGGTGCATATGATCGAGACGATCAACAAGCTCGTCCGCACGAGCCGCCAGATCCTCCACGAGATCGGCCGCGAGCCGACCCCGGAAGAACTGGCCGAGCGCTTGTCCATGCCGCTCGAAAAGGTCCGCAAGGTGATGAAGATCGCCAAGGAGCCGATCAGCCTCGAAACGCCGATCGGTGACGAGGAGGACTCGCATCTCGGCGATTTCATCGAGGACAAAAATGCGGTGATTCCGGTCGATGCGGCAATCCAAGCCAATTTGAAGGAGACGGTGACCCGCGTTCTCGCCTCGCTCACGCCGCGTGAGGAGCGCGTGCTGCGCATGCGTTTCGGCATCGGCATGAACACCGATCACACGCTCGAGGAGGTTGGCCAGCAATTCTCGGTCACGCGCGAGCGGATCCGGCAGATCGAGGCCAAGGCATTGCGAAAGCTCAAGCATCCGAGCCGCAGCCGCAAGATGCGCAGCTTTCTCGATCAATAATCGGCGTCCCGCGCAGGGCTGACACGTATATCGAAGAAAGATGGTGCTCGACGCCGCCCACGCGCGTTCCTCTTCGCCTGCGCTGGCCTGCGGGCATCTGAAGGGGGAGGCATTGTGCAATTATTGCGAACAATTCGCATTAGCTATTGCCGTAACGGCCGCTTCGCGCTAGGCGGCGCATGTGAACCAATTGCCGCCCTCCGCTGCCTTCAGCCCGCCCAAGCCAAGAGCCCGCCCCCGCTACCGCTCGCGCGGATGGTGGCTCAAACAGCTTCACAATGTCCATTGGATGAGCGCTGCGGCGTCATTGGTCGGCATGTTGCTCTTTGCGGCGACCGGTATCACCCTCAATCACGCCGCTTCGATCGGCGCGCGCCCGGTGGCGATTGGGCTTCACGCCCAACTCTCGCGCGCTGATCTGGCGGCGCTCAGGGCTCCAGCGGCGGCTGGCGCACCGTTGCCGGCTCCGGTCGCACGGCTGATCGATGAGCGCCTGGGCTTGGATACAGGGGGTAAGCCGGGCGAATGGTCCGACGAGGAAGTCTACCTCGCCTTGCCCCGCCCCGGTGGTGACGCATGGGTCAGCATCGATCGCGTGACCGGCAAGGTCAGCGGCGAAATTACCGACCGGGGCTGGATCAGCTTCGCGAACGATCTGCACAAGGGCCGCAATACCGGCTCGGCATGGAGCTGGTTCATCGATATTTTCGCGGTCGCATGCGTGCTGTTCACGCTGACCGGACTTGTCCTTCTCTACATGCACGCGAAGCCGAGACCCCTCACCTGGCCATTAGTGGGTTTCGGACTGGCGGTACCGGCAATTCTCGCCATGATGTTCATTCATTGAGGTTATACAATGCGTTATAAGCCATTGCTGATTCTTTACGGCATCACCGCCGCGCCCGTGGCCGCTGCGACCGTGAACGTGACGATTCCGCGTGTCGATACGGCCGAATATCACAAGCCCTATGTCGCGATATGGCTTGAGCCGGCAGCCGGCGGAGCGATCCGTACCGTTTCGGTCTGGTACGAAGTCTCGAAGAAGGGCAGCGAACCGGGAACCAAATGGCTGTCGGACCTCCGCGCCTGGTGGCGAAAGGGCGGCAAGAGTCTTAAAATGCCGGCCGATGGCGTCAGCGGCGCCACCCGAGCGCCGGGGACCTACAGTGTCACGCTGCCCGCCAATCTCAAGCCGGGGAACTATGTCCTCAATGTCGAAGCTGCACGCGAGACCGGGGGACGGGAGGTCGTCCGCATGCCGATAGAGGTACCGGTCAAGCGTGCGTCGAGCGGCGGCAGCCTCGAGCTCGGCGACATCACGCTCGCCCCCAAATGATCCCGCAAAAGGCCAGCTCAGCGATGCGCAGCACCCGCCGCCTCTTCATCAGCCTCGCGCTCATCACGCTTCCCGCCACCGCCATGGCGCACCGGCAGTGGCTGGTACCGAGCGCCACGACATTTTCGGGCCTGACCAACACGGTCGCCGTTGATGCAGCCTCATCGAACGATCTGTTCTTCGCCGATCATAGACCGATGCAGCTCAATTCGGTGAGGGTGTGGGCGCCCGACGGCAGCGAAGGCAAGATCGAAAACGCGGCGATCGGCGCGAGCCGCTCGACCTTCGATGTGAAGCTGGACAAGCCCGGAACCTGGAAGATCGGCGCCGAGACCAACTCGGTCATGGGCAGCTTCAAGCTGAACGGCGTCGAGCGGCGCGTCGGCGGCCGAGGCGGCATGGGTCCGGGCGGTCCGGGCATGGGGCCTGGCGCCGCCGACGGCCCTGCGCGTCAGCAGCCGGTGTCCGTGACCGAGATCCCCGCCGAAGCAACCGACGTCAAACTGACCGAGGTGATCGGTCGCAACGAAATCTACGTCACCGTAGACGCGCCGAGCGAGGCGGTTTTCAAAGCGACCGGCAAAGGGATCGAGTTCCAACCTGTAACGCATCCCGACTCACTCGTCGTCGGCGAAACGGCGAGCTTCCGTTTCCTCGTTGATGGCAAGGCCGCGGCCGGTCTCAAGGTCACGGTCGTTCCCGGCGGCAAGCGTTACCGGAATGACGACGGTGCGCGCGACTTCACGACCGGCGCGGACGGTGTCGCCAGGATCGCCTGGCCGGCCGCCGGTCTCTACTGGATCAACGCGACGGTGACCGACGACAAGCCATCGGAACCACGCGCCAGTCAACGGCGGCTCAGCTACACGACCACGGTCGAGGTGCTGCTGCCCTGAGCGAAGTCCGCATCGCCCTGCCCCGCGAGATCGCCCTGTCGGCATTCACCGACCGCGATGCCGCCCGGCCTGTCCGCGCCATCGGTGGCGAGACGATGGGCACCAGCTGGTCGGTGCGCTTTGTCGCGCCGGCCGGAATCACCGAGCAGGCGATCGAGGCGGAGGTGCTCGGCCGGCTCGACGCGATCAACGCCGAGATGAGTCATTGGCGACCCGATTCCCGCATTTCGGGCTATAACCGTTCGACAGGCGGCAGCCGCATCAGCCTGTCCCCAGACTTCGCCCGCGTGATGGAAACTGCCATCGCGATAGCGCGCGACAGCGATGGGAGCTTCGATCCAACGATCGGCCAGGTCATTGCCTATCGCGGGTTCGGCCCAGACCCGGCGGAACGCCGCATGGACGAGACGTCGATAAGCACGGCACTCGCGGCGGCAGGCTGGTGGCGGTTGCGGCTCGAGGAAGGCGCGCTCCTCCAGCCAGGCGGACTCCGGCTCGACCTCTCGGGAGTCGCGAAAGGATATGCGGTCGACGCGGTCGCCGATCTGCTCGGCCATCAGGGCATAGGCAATGCGCTCGTCGAGATAGGTGGCGAGCTGGTCGGGCGCGGCGTCAAGCCCGATGGGGAGCCCTGGTGGGTCGACCTCGAGGATCCACCGGGGATCGCGCTGGCCCCGTTGCGGATCGCGCTCCACGGATTGGCGGTCGCCACCTCGGGCGATTATCGACGCGGCCCACATACGATCGATCCACGAAACGGCAAGCCGGTATCCAACGGGGTTCGCCAAGTGAGCGTGATCGATCGCAGCGCGATGCGAGCGGACGCCTGGGCGACGGCGCTGACGGTGCTCGGAACGGAGGAAGGGTCCCGCATTGCCGCCCAACACGGGCTTGCGGCACGGATCGTCGGTACATCGGAATGGCTGAGCCCGGCGCTTCGACAGATGCTCGACGATTGGCCGCAGGGGCCTTGCCCTCCCCTGGGATCAACGCCATAGGGGCCGCACATTCCAGCTATGAGGCCGCGATGAAGACCCGCGTCTATGTCACCCTTAAGGGCGGCGTTCTCGATCCCCAAGGCAAGGCGATCCATCATGCGCTCGGTTCGCTCGGCTTTTCCGGCGTTAACGATGTGCGCGCGGGCAAGCTGATCGAGCTCGATCATGACGCTGATGTCAGCGACGCCGATCTTGAGGCGATGTGCAGGAAGCTCCTCGCCAACACCGTCATCGAGAATTTCCGCATCGAGCGGGGCGCCTGAGGAGCAACGGCATGAAGAGCGCGGTCATCGTTTTCCCGGGCTCCAATTGCGATCGTGACCTCGCCGTCGCGATCCGCGCGGTTAGCGGCCAGGCTCCGACCATGGTCTGGCACCGGGAAACCGAGTTGCCGGACGGCATCGGCCTGATCGCAGTTCCGGGGGGATTTTCCTATGGCGACTATCTTCGCTCCGGCGCAATGGCGGCGCGTTCGCCGATCATGCGCGCGATCGTCGAGGCCGCCGGGCGGGGTGTCCCCGTGCTCGGGATCTGCAACGGCTTCCAGATCCTTACCGAGGCGGGGCTGCTGCCAGGCGCGCTGATGCGCAATGAGGGCCTCAACTTCGTCTGCCGCGAGGTGGGCCTCAGCGTCGAGAACAACCAGTCGATTTTCACGGCGGGCTACAGCCAGGGCGAGCGGATCCTCCTGCCGGTCGCCCATCATGACGGCAACTATACCGCCGACGGCGACACGCTCGACCGGCTCGAGGGCCAAGGCCGTGTCGCCTTCCGATACACCGGCGCCGTCAATGGCTCGTCGCGCGCGATCGCCGGTATCCTCAACGACGGCGGCAATGTTCTGGGCATGATGCCCCATCCCGAGAGGGTCATCGAGGCGGCGCATGGCAATACCGATGGCCGGCGCCTGTTCGAAGGTCTGCTCGAAACCGTGGCATGAGCCACGCGCGGGCTGCCTGTGTGGTCCGGCGCACGGGCGCGGCTCCCGCTAGACCTTCGTCCGGAACGGCGTGAAATCGGTATCGCTGTCATAGATGTCGAGCCCCTCGCGGGACTTCAGAAAATTGACAGTCAGGTAGGTCAGCGGGGTGAGGATCGCTTCCCAACTGACCTTGAGGACCCATTGCGTGGCCAGGATCGTGACGACCTTGTCCGCGGGCCAGTCGGGCAGGCCAAGAAAGGCGAGCGGATAAAAGATCAGGCTGTCGACACCCTGCCCGACCAGCGTGGAGCCGATGGTCCTCGACCAGAGATGCCTGCCGCGCGTCCACAATTTCATCTTGGCAAGGACGAAGCTGTTGGCGAATTCGCCGCACCAGAAGGCGATGATCGACGCCACGACGATACGCGGTACCTGGCCAAAAACGCGCTCATAGGCCAGCTGCCCATTCCAGCCTGCATCGGGGGGAAGCGCGACGACGACCCAGCTCATCAGCGCCATGAACAGCATCGCGGCCGTGCCGGCCCAGATGCAGCGGCGGGCGCGGCCATAGCCATATACTTCGGTCATGATGTCGCCGAGCACATAGCCAATGGGAAAGAAGAGAATGCCCGCCCCGAACGGGGTGGGACCGATATAGGGCAGATCGACCACCGCGCGCTTCTCCGCGCCGAGCACGTTCGACAGCAGCAGCACGGTGACGAACGCCGCCATCACGAAATCGAAATAGCGGAAGTGGCGGCCAAGCATCTTCCCGGCATCGGCCGCGACAGGGGTCTGATGTGTTTCGCTCATGCCGTAAAACTAACCACGTTCCCTCAAAGCGCAATCCACGCTATCTGGCAGCCGCATCGCGCGCCCGTAGCTCAGTCGGATAGAGCACGAGCCTTCTAAGCTTGGGGTCGCAGGTTCGAATCCTGCCGGGCGCGCCAGTTTGTTTTCTGTCCGGACCGGACACATGGGTAACATAACGTTCCTAAGACATGGGTGACAACCTCGGGCCGAACATCTCGCCGGCCGGGTCAGGCATTCATGCGACTTCGCATGCAAACTGCTTATCGGTGTTTGAATGGTATCATTTCGCGTCTAAATTGTGTGTGGCAAGGGCGCACAGAAGATTGCGTAAGATGCCGGTCCCAAGTGACGAATTGCCGCATACTCTGTCCGGGCCTGCCTGGCCCTACTGCGAACCCGCTCGGCACGTCTTCGCGTCTGACGAGGGTTCGTGCCGTTTTCAGAAGCAATCGCGGAAGAAGCTTGGTTCAAACACGAGTTGCCTTGTTGCTCTGACAATATGCTCTCGGGAGTTAGGGCCTCCGGCGATCCAAGGGGGCAAGGGTCGCGCAACCTTGGGTGCAATTGTATCAGCAAGGCATGCAGTCCGTATCTGGCGTAGGACGGCGCTGCCATTTTGCATTCACGGCAAGGGAGCACAGGCATGACTGACAGAACGGACACGATTCCTTTGGGAATGGATCATTTGACGGTGTCCGGGATGCTGCCCACAGATTTCATCGACCTGGCTGCTGAGGCCAACCTGCAGTCGGTAAGCCTGTGGAGCGAATTGCGGGACAACCCGTTCGGCGCTGCGCACTGGTCGCTCATCGATGATGCTGCATTACGCAGGTCGGTTCGCGAGCGGCTCGCGGTGACTGGAATCGACTTGGCTCTCGGCGAAGCATGGCTGCTGCAACCAGATGTAGACGCGAGTGGCTGCATACCTACGGTCGAAGCCTTTGCGGACCTTGGCTGCCGTGCAATCAATATGGTGTCAGCCGAGAAAGACAGGTCGAGGGAGATGGAGCAGGCGCGGAAAGTGGCGGAAATCGTCACTGGCGCAGGCATGACCGTGGCCTGGGAGTATGGCAGCCGGTGCCAGGCCGATGTGCGGGGTGTTCTCGACGATATCCGTCAGATGCGCGGAGCCGGCCTCAGCGTCCAGCTGTTGATCGATCCGATGCATTTCACTCGCCGTGGTCAGCGCGCCGAAGAGCTCGTCGGGGTGGAGCCGGAATTGATTGGCTACTTCCAGATCTGCGACGTGCCGCTCATTGGAACGGGCAAATATATGGAGGAAGCCCTTCACCGCCGGCTTCCGCCGGGCGACGGCGAACTCCCCTTGCACGATATCGTCCGTGTGCTTCCTGAGGGTGTAATTTATTCCATGGAAATTCCGCAGGTTGCGCGGGCACATGCCGGGGAATCCCATCTTGAGTTGGTCATCGAGGCGGCGGAAAAGTGCCGCCGCGTCATCGCCACCGCGCGGCCTCCGCATGAATAGAAACAAGTGACTTCCCGCGCAGGAAGGCAAAGAGGATCGCCTATGATCTCGGAACAGTTTGATTTTACCGGAAAAGTGGCGGCTGTCCCTTTCAATTGGGACCATTGAAACAATAGGAGAACAAGCTATGCCGTCAGTCGTTGTCGTCGGCACCCGCTTCGGTGCAGAGGCGCATGTTCCGGGTTTCAGGGCGGCCGGCTACAATGTCGTTGGGCTAGTTGGCCGCGATCTCGCAAAAACCGAGGCCATCGCCGAGCATTACGGCACCCGTGGCTTCGCTGGTCTGGATGCTGCCCTTGCGATGAAACCGGACGTGGTCTCCATCGCCAGCCCGCCCCACATGCATTACGACCTTGCCAGGCGGGCTCTCGAGGCCGGTGTTCATGTAATCTGCGAAAAGCCGTTCACGCGCACCCTGGAGCAGGCCGCCGAACTGCGCGACCTGGCTGCCGAGCGCGGGCTGGTGGGCGTGCTATGTCACGAATTCCGCTATGTGCCTTCGACTGCGCTGTTCGGCCGCTTGCTTGCCAAGGGCGCGATCGGCCACCCCTGCATGGCCACCTTCATTTCCCACAGCAGCTATGTCGCCGATGTAAACATGCCCCGGCCCGACTGGTGGTTCAATCCAGAACTGGGGGGTGGCTGGCTCGGCGCATCGGGATCACACGGGATCGACCGGATCGTCGACTGGTTCGGCCAGATCGCCGGGGTAAGCGCCCAGCGCGTCTGTGCCAGCGCCCGGCAAGACGGCTCGGCAGACGACAGTTTCGATCTTCATTTCCGCTCGCGCTCAGGCGTGCTAGGCACCTTCCAGAGCACCGCCGCGGCCTGGGGCCCCGCTATCGACATCACTCGCGTAGTCGGTCCAGCCGGCACGCTGTGGCTGGAAGATACCGTCGAGCGGGGCATCATCGAGCTGACGGCGGGTCCGGTCCATGTTTCCGACGCCAAGGGTACCCGCACCGTCGCCGTGCCGCCCGGCCTCGAAGTGCCGCCGCTACCGACCGACAGACCCTGGGGGCACTCGTCCGCGCTATTAGCCCAGCAGTTCCGCGAGGTGGCCCGCCTGATCGCCGGCGAGGCGCCGACGATGCGGTATCCGCGCGCCGCGACTTTCGCCGATGGCTATTGCAACATGCAGGTGCTTGACGCCGCTTACAGGTCCGCTGCCCGGGGCGGGGAATGGGTCGACGTGATGGATCCATTCGAGGCGCCGGGCGGCTAGCTGTGGAGGCTCCACAGCTGGAGCGTCCTGTGCGGACCATATTCTTTCGGCGCATCATGCCAGCGTGACCTGTTTCGATTGACGAAGATGATCCCGCTCAGCACCGCCGGTCCTCCACACGCGGCTTGCGGTGACGCTTCGAAATGGGGCGCAAGCCGCGCCATCTGCTCGGCGGTCGGCCGGGACAGGTCACTCATACTCAGTTTCCTTGCTGAGCCTCAAGCCGAGCACGCGCCCAGCACGCTCAGATCATGTCCCTCAGATTAATGGGCCTCGGTCCTGGTCTTCGAGCTTAGTCTTTTCCATTCAAGCTCAAAGCCATGCTCGCCGTGAATGACTTGGGAATGGTGGACATTATCAATGAGACATTTGAGTAAATCCTGAACCAGTCGTGATTGCCGGTCCGTCAACCAATTGAGATGAAATTCTATCACATTATTATGGAAGTGGTTCATTAAAGGGAGAAAGTCTATACCACCCGCTGAGGATCCCACATTACTTTCGTAGGCGAAACCAACTCCCAAGCCACAGGCGACGAGGAACCGCGATTCCAATGTGCTGCTTGCATAGCGCACATTTTCTGGGCGAAAGCCGGCTTCGTCGCACCACGCAATCTGCGACGCGTAGATTTGTGGGGAGCTGACGGGGTGCGACAGCACGAAAGGAGCGTCACGGAGCAATTCAAGGCGAACCTCTTGGTTGTTAGGAAATCGCCAAGCGGATGGCGAATTCCTGCTGAGGGAACTTCTCGCCGCAGGGTATACTGGAGCGTTCGAGATCGAGGTTCTCGGGCCGGCCGTCGAGGCGGAAGGTTATGAGAGTTCGTTGCGACGCAGCCTCGACTGGCTGAACGAACGGCTGGTGAAGTGGGATGCATGACTTGCTTGACTGTCCACCGCCAGCACCGATCGCACAGATTCGAGGTGCGGTCCTAAATGCGCGAAGTAAATTGAGTTGATTCTCTGCACTGGCAGAGTCAGGCCGTCCGCTTGGCCGGTTTGACGCTGCGCACAGGAGGTACCGACAATGACCAGCATCCCGATCCGCCCGACCACGCCCCTCGCCCCGGGCTCCCTGCCGAGTTGGGAAGATCAGATCAGGAACCTGATTCCGGTGGGCGACAGGCTGCTGCAGAACTGGGGGCGGCCCGATCCGACCGAGGAAGAGAAGCAGGATCAATGGGTGCTCGGCCTGGCGATGCTGGCGAACGGCTATCTAGGGCATGTGTTCATGGATCCCAAACGCCCGATTATCGCGCCCTACTGGAACATCGCCTTCAATCAGGGCGGACCCAACCCGGATTACATCTACGGCTTCGTTGAGGTCGATCCCGAGGGCGTCTATCGTATTTCGGGCTTCCGTGGCACCAACCGTTTCACCGAATTTTCACAAACGCGCTGGCGCATCTGGCCCCCGCTCAGCGAAGGTGGCAACGCCAGTCCGATCACCAACGATCTCGATCAATTGACGCTCGGCCAAGATGGCGCGTTCAGCGTCATTCTCAGCGGCGAACGGCCGGCGGATTATGACGGGGATTGGTGGAAGCTGGACGCGAACACCCAATCTCTGCTCGTCCGGCGCTGCTCAGCGGACTGGCGAAACGAGGTCGATTCGCGGCTGGCGATCGAGCGGCTCGATCCGGTGGAAACGGCGACCTGGGCCGACGTATCGCGCCGCTGGTCCGAGCTTCCGGGCTGGATTATCGGGATGGTCGAATTCATGACCGACCTGGTGAAGTGGTACAAGGAACACCACCCGACCAACGGGCTGGAACTGTCGAAGAAAGTCCAGCAGCTCGGCGGCCTGCCCAACCAGTTCTACTATGATGGAATCTACCAGATCGACGATGACGAAGCGCTGGTGGTTGAGGTGCCGCTGCCGGAAAAGGTTTATTACTGGCAGATCCTGGTGGCCGATGACCGCTTCTGTACGGTCGATTGGGTCAACCGGCAGTCAAGCCTCAACGACCGCCAGGCCCAGATCGGCGCGGACCGCGTGCTGCGGGCGGTCGTGTCCAAGAAGGACCCTGGCGTGCCCAATTGGCTCGACAAGGAAGACAACAAGTGGGGCATCCTGCAGATGCGCTTCAACCGCGCCAACGAGGCGCCGCCGGCGAAGTGCACGCGGGTGAAGCTGGCGGACGTGCGCAATCACCTGCCGGCCGACACGCCGCTGGTCACCCCGGAAGAGCGCCGAAAGCAGCTGGCGGCGCGGCGCGAAGCGGCGCAGTTCCGCACTTTCTGGTAGGCAGCGCTATGATCGAAGATCTCGTCAAGCAGGGCGCCGCCTTCGTCACGATCCATCCCGACGATGCCTTCGACGAACATGGCCGACACGTTGAGGACCTTGCGACCCGTTTCTTTCTGCACATAGACAGCGGGATGGGCCACGGGTGGGAAGTCGGTGTCGAGCCGCCCTTTCAGCGCCTGCAGCGTCAGAGAGGGGCGCAGCAGCTCGACATGGTGACGCTTGGAACCGGGATTTGTCGGGGGCTCGCGGCGGCGGTCGGCAGACAACCGAGGCGAAGCGGCAAACGGCGCGGCCCCGAAGCTGCATTCCCGATCGAATAGCATTCAGGCTACACGCGGACATCGCATAGCCGCGCAGTCGCGGTCCCCTGTTGATTTTGGTGGCGATGCGGCCGGGCGCTTGCGGAGCTTCGGAGGCGTTGATAGCATCGGACGCTGCGTGCGCGGCGCGGCGAGCATAAGCGGTGATGCCGGCGATCGTCACGCCCGATGTGAGCCGCCGTTCGGGAGATATAAGATGAGCCTTACGCCTCCCACCGCAATGTTCGAAGCCGTCCTCCTCCGTCGTCAAGCGCTCGCGGTGCGGGGAGCGCGGATTTTTGCGCGTGCATGAAGGCGCGTTGTCCAGCATCTATCCGATCGAGTACATTCGATCGATAAGCTGTTTCGGTGCGGCGAACTGGGAGAGGAGATGAACCGGGAGCATCTCGGAGCTGACGAGCTTGGCCGCTTCCCGCAAGGTCACGGCCATACTCCGTTGACGGGCCCCTGCCCCCGCTGGCTCCATTGCTGACATTTCGTCGATTGCGGGCATGCCATCGGCTTCGCAGGCGCTGCCCTGCCTGCGCACCGAGCAAGTGGGACGACTGAGGAGAGGATTAGATGCTGAGCGGTGAGAAGATCCTGATCACAGGCCCTGCGGGCCTGATCGCCAAACATGTGACGAGGAAGCTCTCGCGGGACAATGAGGTCTGGGGGATCGCCCGCTTCGGCAATCGGGATGAGCAGCGGGAAATCGAGGCGCTCGGGGTAACGACTCGCAAATTCGATCTCTACAATTGCGACTTCGGCGACCTGCCGCGGGATTTCACATATGTGATCCACATCGCGATCAGTTACGATGGAGGTAGTTACGATCGCGCAATCCGCACCAATGCCGAAAGCTGCGGCCTCCTTCTGCAGCATTGCCGCAATGCCAAGGCGGCGCTCGTGATGAGTTCACTCAGCGTCTACAAACCCCACCCCGATCCCTGGCATGCGTTTCGCGAGGACGATCCGTTGGGCGATATTATGCTGCCGTCGACTGAGAGCTATTCGATTTCGAAGAATTGCCAGGAGGCGGTTGCCCGCTTTTGTGCGCGAGCCTTTAATCTGCCCGTGACGATCGCGCGGATGGGCGCCGCTTACGGTCCCGGTGGCGGGCTCCCGCTCAGCCATCTCGACGCTGTGATCGCAGGCCGCACCCTCGAGCTGCGCTCGGACCCGTTACCTTATAGCCCCATTCACGGAGATGACATCGCCGACATGATCGAACCGTTGCTCGGCGCCGCAAGCGTGCCGGCGACGATCGTCAACTTCTGCGGCGATGAAACGGTCTCCGCCCAACAGTGGGTAGCCTATATGGCGAGCCTCGTCGGCGTCACGCCAAAAATCATGGTCAAGCCTATTCCCGGTGCATCGCTGGGGTCGGTCGGCGACGTCACCAAGCGTCAGAGCATAACGGGTCCGTGCCGCATCGGCTGGCGGGACGGGCTTCGCGCCGTGGTCACGGAAATCCACCCCGATCTGATCGCCACCGCGCGGGAGTCCCAGCCATGAATGGCGTTCATCCCCGGCTAGCGGTCAGTACGCTCAGCATGTGGAATTGGGAGCTCGGCCAAGCGCTCGATCTGTTGCGCGAGCTCGGCGTCGGGTCGATCGGCGTTTTTTATCAGAAAGTGCGCGACGACCCGCGGGGGGCGTTGGAGGCGATCGCGGCAGCCGGCCTGATCTGTTCGAATGTGACGGCCGACAATGGGGGCGTCAGCGTTCTGGCCCCAGTGGACGACGACGGTCTGCCCGCGCTGCGCGCGCTTAAACCGTCGCTCGATTTCGCCGCAGCGCTGGGAAGGCGGCCCTGCTATTTCACAACGGGTCCCACACCGCCCCGCATGCCGACGGACGAAGCTTTCGATCTACTCGTTCCCGCCGTCGCCCCTATCAAAGCCTATGCCGATGAACTAGGCGTGCCGCTGGCCCTCGAGCACAACAACGCATCGATGCGCGATGCCGGCTTCATCAACACGCTGCACGATTGCATCGAATTCTCCCAAGCAACGGGTGTCGGTATATGCGTCGAACTGCAGAACTGCTGGATCGAGCGCCACCTGCCTCGATTGTTCCGTGAGCATGTAACCCGCTTCACCGTCGTTCAGGTCAGCGATTACCTCGTAGGAGAGACCGCCCGGCTGAACCGCCGGGTGCTGGGGGACGGCTCGATGCCGCTCGAATGGCTTCTCGGCTTGCTGCTCGACGCGGGATATGAGGGAATGTTCGAGATCGAGACGCTCGGCCCGGCGATCGAGGCCGAAGGCTATGCCAGTGTCGCTCGCCGCAATGTCGAGTGGCTGAACGAGCGCCTCGTCAGATGGGGCGTCTAATCGCTCGGCTCTCTACCACGCCTCGAACGACCCACTACAGGAAAGGCATTCGATCACCAGCATTCCAATTCGCAGAGGCGCTCCCATCGCCGCCGCCTTGCCGTCACGAGTGAACAGGGCCGCGCGAGGCTGAGCTTTTCTCCCCTGCGGCTAATCTGTGCGGATACCGAAGCGCTTGATGTAAAAGTCATAGTCGGCGCGGATCGCGGCGGACGAAAGGCCAAACTCTTCCGCCGTATAGGCATGTTCCCCATGCGCGCCGCTGCGGTGCTTCCTTAGCCAAAGGTCGACAGCCTCATGCATGGAGGGCTTCAGGCCTATCCCGAGGAAGTAATAGATCCTGCCGAGCGTTCCATGCGGATCGGCGTTGAGATCATGATGGTGGATATCGATGAAACGGTCCTCGCCAATGCGATCACGGGTGGCGAGCGCACGTTCGAGGCCCCGGCGCAAATGGCTGGATATGTAGGGTCCAACCTTCTTGGGATCGTGGCGAGCGCTGGTCTCCGGCCCCCAAACCCCGCGCATGACAAGGCTGGTGTAGCTCGGCACGACCTTGGCGGGATCCCGGTGGGTCATGATGAAGCGTGCCTCGGGGTAGGCGGTCAACAGCGCATCCAGATGGAATTTATGGTGCGGTGCCTTGAACAGCCAGAAGTTCGATCCACCGCCGGATTGCAGCAGTTGGACGACCCGCCGGTGGTAGGCGAAGGTCGCGCGGTGATCGGCCTCGCGCCACCAATCGAAATATCCGAAAACCGGCATGGTCATCTGCTGCGCGCCGAACTCGAGACCCAGTATTTCCGTGTCTTCGACCGAGGCGTCGACCTCATAGATGTGCTGCGCGGCATGCTCCGGTTGCTCGCGGTAGATGCGGTCGATTTCCGCCTGATGCGCGAGGCGGCGGGGATCGCGCTGTTCCTCGCCGGCGACGGGCGGCGGAACCGGGTCCGATTGCTCCCACTGTCGCAGCGACCGGAACTGCGGATCGAGTGACAAGAGATTGCCCAGCGCGGTGGAACCCGTGCGGGGCAGGCCAGTCACGCAAGCGGGGCCAGCTATCCGGCTGTCACCAATCTCTGGATGCAGCCGGAAATATTCCTCGATCTTCAACCGGTTGGTTAGTCGTCGCCGGATGACGTGCAAGGCGCCTTCGCGGTCGACGGCAGACATCTGGGCATCGCGGCTCAGACTGGCCAGCAATTCACCCAAGCCCTCGCGATAGTTGCCCGCTCCGAAGTCGGCCAGGCCGGCGGCGTTCCTAACCTCCTCGATAAGCTCCTCCGCCGCAGGATAGGTACAATCCTTGCCTTCCGGTGCGCCATCCATGTCAAACCCTCCGTTTCTCGGCTGCGCACTCTCCCCCAAACCGTCCGAAGAGCCAAGCAGGAAGCCGCGTCGACCGGCGCTCCAATCCGTCAGCTTCGCGCTGCAGCCGACGCTCTTCTCCTCGTGCGACAGCCCGAACGCGGCGAACTCTTCATGCCGGAGGGGCGCATGACCGCGCAACGGCGCGTCGCCGATCGCATTGGCGGCCTCTCCTACTGCCCGGCTTGTAACGCCGATATCGACCGCGCGGCCGCCTTTTTATCAAGGCGCGCCGGCCTAACTCGCGCACTTCGCCGCGGCTGACCATATGATCAGGCGGGGCGGGCCAGCCACTCGACCGTAAGCTTGCGGACGGTCGGCCACACCTTCTTGCCGCCCTCCATCAACGCCAACCAGGCAGAGCTCAGCGCCTTGAAGCCGATCATGCCACTGAGCCCGCCGAGATTATGGCCATAAGGCCGCGGATCGGCGCCGGCATCGATCTCGGCTATCGCCTTTTCGAGCGACGAACGCAGCCGCTCGATCAGATCATCGACCTGCTTCTCGTTCATGAAAGCAGCCAACTGGCTATTGCCCTCGCCAGGCGCCTCGATCGGCAGGAACCGCCCGATCGTGCGGAACAGGTCAGCCGCGGCGAACGGTTTGGGCAGCCACCCGTCGAAATCACGTTCGAGGAAGAAGCGTTCGCCGCCGGGTGGATGATGCGCGCTGAACGCGATGATTGGTACACGACGTGTCCAGTCGGCGGTCTGGCGTATCCGCGCGACACCGCGCAGCCCGGTGATGCCGGCCATCTCGATGTCCATCAGGATAAGCGAGAAACGTTGCTCGCGAACTGCCTGGAAGGCGGCGGGCGCATCAGGTGCGGTGTGAACCTCGATCCCTGCGCTGACAGCGAGCGCCTGGACGATTTCTCCAAAAGCGGGTTCGTCATCGACCACGAGGATCGGTGTTTCAATCATGTCTGTCCCCGACCGCAGCTCCCCCCGAACGCGATCGGAGCCACCTTAGCAGGATAGGCAGGGACAGAATGTTCGGGATAAATGCGTACAATTGCAGAATTCGCTTCGCGATGGCGTTGACGCCCCTCGGGGAGCAGACCTGCGCTCCAGAGTTAAAAAGCGACAGGGCGACGCCGGTCCGGAACAGTTGCCGACGGGGTGTGTTTGAAGGGGGACGGCCACCCGTTGTGAGGGGCCCATCGTTGACCCTTTCCGGTGGGCCCCGATCAATCGGGCGATGTTCATGCACGGTCCGTCGCTGAATCGGCTCTGATTCATGTATGTGATTAGGAGCGCAGCGTCCTTCGGCTATAAAACAGGCATTGCCGGCTTGGAATTTGAGACGTCGGCGGCAGAACGTGCATCGTGGCACGCTCGCCCTAAGTGGAGGCCGCGCGTGAGAGCCACCAGATCAGCGATCAGTCATTTCATTCTCGGTGATCTGCTCGCTCCGGGTCAAACCGCGTTTGCGGCGATGATGGACGGTAAATCCGCCATCGTCCGGCTCGATAACGCTGCGCTGTTCAAGCTTGCCCCCCACATCTCCGAGGACGAACTGCCCGCTCTGCTGAACGACAAGCGCGATCGGATCGCCCTGGCGGCAGAGCGCTTGGTCGAGGACGGTTTCTGGACCGACACGGACCAGGGGCCAGAGATACTCGTTACCGCGATCGACCTTTGACGCCCGACTGACCTCCGGCTTCACCTCCGCGCATCTTGGATGTAGCGTCAGGTCGCAGAGCCTGCAGGAGGGATGGTTTTGGGACGAAAGCGCGAAGGCATCGGCGCAACGACGGCGGAGGTGATCGCTTGATTGGGCGGCCTGTCCGGCGTGATAAGCTCGCGGCTCCCGAGATATCGATCATCATTCCGAGCTATAATGAGCGCGACAATATGGCCCCGCTCGTCGACAGCATAAGGACGGCGCTCAGCGACGTGGCTTGGGAGATGATCGTCGTCGATGACGACAGCCCCGACGGGACGTTCGACGAAGTCGCGCGCCTCGCGCGCGATGAACCCCGATTGCGCTGCCTGCGCCGTGTCGGCCGCCGCGGCTTGTCCACTGCGGTCATCGAAGGCGCACTGGTCGCCAACGGCGCGGTCGTCGCCGTAATGGACGCCGACTTCCAGCATGACGAGCGCATCCTGTTGCCCATGTACGAGAAGCTCATCTCCACCGACGCGGATCTGGTCGTGGCGAGCCGCTATGCCCAGGGCGGTGGAGTGGGCGGATGGGATGCCGGTCGGGCTCGGATGAGCGATTGGGCGACGCGGATCGCCAAACTGCTCGTCGGCGGGCAGACGAGCGACCCGATGAGCGGCTTCTTCATGGTCCGCCGCGAAGTGTTCGCGCGCGAAATTTATGACCTTTCCCAGCAAGGCTACAAGATTTTGCTCGACCTGATAGCCTCCGCGCAGACCCGGCTGCGCATTGAGGAAGTGCCCTATGTGTTCCGGAGCCGCCAGGCCGGCGAAAGCAAGATCGATGCCATGGTGCTCGCGCAATTCCTGTTCCTGATCATCGACAAGCTCAGTCGCGGCCTTGTCCCCCCGCGCTTCGCGCTCTTTAGTCTGGTCGGGGGGGCCGGCGTAGCTGTGCACCTGACGGTACTCAACGCGCTAAAGCAGGCCGGTTTTGAATTCCTGCCGTCTCAGATCCTCGCCACCGGCGTGGCGATGTTTTCGAACTTCATCATGAACAACGAGCTGACATATCGCGACCGGCGGCTGACCGGCTTGTCGCTTTATGGAGGCGCGATCTTGTTCTGCCTGGTCTGCAGCCTCGGCGCGCTTGCCAATGTCGGCGTTGCCGAAATCGCGATCGAGCGGCTGCATAACTGGTCAATAGCCGGCCTCGCGGGTGCGCTGATCGGCGCGGTGTTCAACTTCTCGGCCGCGACGAGCCTCGTCTGGCGCCGGCCACGCCGGCGGGCGCAACTGATCTGACGACCGGTCCTGAGATCCGGCAGGCACGCGACGCTGCCGTCAATCGATCGAGTTTGCCTCGGTTCTCAGGCTCGCGCCATGGTGCCAGGCCCGCTCGAACAGACCGAACATGGCCACGGCGTCCGCCACCGCGAGCTCCGCGCTGGCGTGATCCCCGGGCATGTTCTGCAGGGTAGCCGACAATCGTTTCCACGGCTCGATTTTCGCAGACTCGGTGAGGTAAGCGTTCGCCTGCGGTGCTAAGTCCGGCGATCGTTCCGCCAACAGGCGGCCGAGCAGGATTGAACCGAGCCGGGATCCTTCGAGCACATAACGATGGCCGAGCGACATCGGGTCGGGAAGGTCGGTAGCCGTCACGGGCCGGGGCACGGCGCTGCCCAGCCGGAGCAGATCCTCGCGTAGCGCGTCCGAGCGAGCCAGCGACGAGGGATCGAGGATCGGCCGTAGCGTTTCCCATGCGACCGCCTGCCCGACCAGAAAGCCGACATAACCGTCGCGGGTGGCAAAATCAGCCGATCCGAAAAGCGCATCGACCTGCGCATGCGCCTGCGCGGTCCCCTGGCGCAGTCTGTCGCGCAGGGAGGGCGGATCAGTCACCGTCATGCTAAGGCCATATCTCCATCGTCACCGGCCTCTGCAACGATCCTTGGCAACGAATTGTTCAACTAGGCGTTAGAAGGCTGGAATGTTACGGGGTAGCAATCAGATTCTTTGGCACGGCCTTCCATGATGGCGAGCCGAATCTTCCGGCCAGGATCGAATTGCTGGCGGGTCAGCCGGGCAGATCGGCTGGCGGTGATCGTCGATGCGGCGGATTACTTCCGCATGGCGCGCGACGCCATGCTGGCGGCCCGCGAGCAAATCATTCTCGTCGGCTGGGACGTCGATCCGCGCATTCTGCTCGATCCGGAAGACGGCGACAGCGAGGCACCCAACTGCCTTGCCGACTTCATTCCCTGGCTTGCGCGCACACGGCCGGAACTGCGCATCAACCTGCTGATCTGGAACATGGGTCTGTTCAAAATGCTGACGCGCGGTCTGTCGATCTTCACGCTGCTGCGGTGGAAGATGGCGCGTCGCGTGCTGGTCCGCTTCGATAGCAGCCATCCACTCGGCGCAACGCATCACCAGAAGATATTAGTCATCGACGACAGTATCGCCTTTTGCGGCGGCATCGACATGACCAGTGATCGCTGGGATACGAGCGAGCATCGCGACGACGATCCTCGCCGCCGCCCGCCCGGAGGCAAGATATCTCCGCCATGGCATGACACCGCTGCCGTGCTCGACGGTGATGCGGCGGCCAGCCTCGGTGATCTCGCGCGCGAGCGCTGGCGTCGGGCAACCCGAAGCCAACTGGCGGCACCTGGCCGGCACGGTCCGCGATGGCCGGAGAACTGGGCCGCTCCGTTCCGCGACCGGGCCGTGGCGATCGCGCGCACCGTCCCGAAACAGCCGGGCATCGATGAAGTCCGCGAGATCGAGCAGCTCTATGTGGATATGATCGAACGCGCCGAACGTTTCATCTATGCCGACAATCAATATTTCGCTTCTCGCCGCATCGCCGAGGCGATGGCACGACGGCTGACCGAAAAGAACGGGCCCGAGATCGCCATCATCAACCCCACCAGTGCCGACGGCTGGCTCCAGGAAGCCGTGATGGGCAGCGCGCGCCTCGCCCTTTTCTGCGCTTTGGGCGAACTCGACACGCGGGACCGCTTCGAAATCTACACACCCGTTACCGAAGGTGGCAAGGACATCTACGTCCACTCGAAACTGATGATCGTCGACGACCGGATACTTCGGGTGGGCTCCTCCAACATGAACAACCGGTCGATGGGTCTCGACAGCGAATGCGACGTAGCGATCGAAGCGGAGGATGGTGCCGAATTCGATCCGGAAATCCGCGGTCTGCGCGAGCGGTTGATGGCGGAGCATCTGGGCACCACCCCCGAAGCCGTCCGTGAGGCGATGCAGCGCACCCGATCGCTGGTCGGCACCATCGAATGCCTGCGCGGCGAAGGCAAGACCCTGGCCCCGCTCGATCCGGGCCGCTGGAACGATGCTGCGCTCGCAATCGGCTCGAGCGAATTGCTCGACCCGGAGTCGGTGGATGAACGTTTCGAGCCGCTGTCCAGCCGCGGCCTGTTCCGGGGCTTTCTCCGACGCGGCACCAGACAGTTGTTCGATAATTTCCGCGACCGGCTGCACAGGCGGCGTGAGCGCAATCGCGGCCGCTGGCGGCGCAAATGGCATAGCTTCCGCGATCGGATCCGCGACGCCGTCGAAGATTGACGATCACTGGGCTCGCGGGCAGGCCGGCGCAGCCGCCCTATGCGTTCACCCCACCCCGACTTCGAGGAAGCTGGGGATCGGGCCATTCCAACCCTCGTCCGGGCCCTCGTCGAACCGCTGGTCCCGGCGCGGGCGGCGATCGTCGCGGCGCGCAGGCGGCGGGGTCCGGCGCCCTTCGCGGGGGCGCTCCTGTCGGTCCGGTTGCTCCGTGTCGAGCCGCGCCCCACGCCCGCGCTTTTCGCGGGGGCGCTCTTCTTTCCGGGGCTCCTCCTCGTCCCGCTTGCGCGGCTGCTCATCCTGGCCGATCCGCGCAATCTTGTGACCGGTCAGCTTCTCGATCGCCTCGACGGCGTCGGCATCGTCCGGCGTAGCCAGCGTGAACGACTTGCCGGTCGCGCCGCCGCGTCCGGTGCGGCCGATGCGGTGGACATAGTCGTCGGGGTGCCATGGGACGTCGAAATTGAAGATATGGCTCACCCCCTTGATATCGAGACCACGCGCCGCGACGTCCGACGCAACAAGAATGTTGATCTCGCCTGTCTTGAAGCGATCCAGCTCGCGCAGGCGGTCCGCCTGCTCCATGTCCCCGTGGATCTGCCCCGCTTTGAATCCGTGCCGCGACAGGCTTTGCGCCAGTTCGCGCACCATCGTCTTGCGGTTGCAGAAGATGATCGCGGTGCGCATGTCGTCGGCACCGAGCAGCCCGCGCAATGTCTCGCGCTTGTTGCGGCTGCTCGTTTCCACCAGCGCCTGCTCGATCGCCAGGTTGGCGCTGGCGGGGCGCGAGACCTCGATCTGCTTCGGATTGGAGAGAAACCTATCCGCCAGCTTTTTGATCGGCGCCGGCATCGTCGCCGAAAAGAGCAGTGTCTGGCGCTGCTGAGGGAGCTTGGTGCAGATTTCTTCGATATCGGGTATGAACCCCATGTCGAGCATCCGGTCCGCCTCGTCGATCACGAGCAGGCTGCATCCCGTCAGCAAGATCTTGCCGCGCTGGAACAAATCCATCAGCCGCCCCGGCGTCGCGATCAGCACGTCGACGCCCTTTTCCAGTGCGGCGACCTGATCGCCCATGTTCACACCACCGATCAGGAGTGCCATGGTAAGCTTATGATATTTTCCGTACTTTTCGAAATTCTCGGCGACTTGGGCCGCCAACTCCCTTGTGGGCTCGAGGATCAACGAGCGCGGCATCCGGGCGCGGCTGCGGCCATGTGCAAGGATGTCGATCATCGGCAGCACAAAGCTGGCGGTCTTGCCGGTGCCCGTCTGGGCAATGCCGATCAGGTCCTTCATCATGAGCACGGGCGGGATCGCCTGCGCCTGGATCGGAGTAGGCTCATTATAGCCGGACTCCTCGACCGCGCGGAGAAGTTCGTCTGACAGGCCGAGATCGGCAAAGGACATAAATAAATCTATCCGGAAAGGACGAGCGCAAGCCGCCGTCGAGCGCACCGCGCTTGAGCGCGCGACCGCCTTTTGTCAAGCTAACTGGGCGCTCGGTAGCGAGCTGGTCTCGGCTTCCCGGCCATGGAAGCTGACTTAAGCAATGGCGCAAGTGCGAGACGGGAGCGCTTGCATGCTATTCTGCCGGCAAAAGCTTCCGGAAGCGCTCGATCTCGCATTGCCCGCCCGCGCGTGTTCGGATCATGTCGCGATCGGCGCATATCCTGCCATCCTCGGTCGGCAGGATATAGAAGCCCGAATAATAATCGAGCGCGGGACAACGGGAGGAAAAGCGCGCCCGCAAGCGCTGGCCTCCGCGCAATACCAGGTCGATCGCGTCATCCGCAACCACGGCTGCGCCGGCAATTCCGCCCATCGCCACGCATTTTGGACCTTTTTTCTCCTTCCATTTAAGCGGCTTTGGCGGAGTGCGACGCGGCACGCGCAGGATCAGGCTTTGCTCGACAATGACTTGGGCAAAACGGAGGGGGGCCGCGTGGCCGGCCGGAACCGGCCATGCACAGATTGCAAATGTCGCCAGCACGGCGCCGGCGAGCAGCATCGAAGGCGAACGGCCTACCATCACGATCGCGGATATACCCCTTTCCCGCCCGGCTGCGCCGGCAACCTAAGCTATTCATCCTTGGGCGCAATCGCTTGAACCATGGATTAACTGGCAAATCGTCCGAGGCCTGCCTTATGTTCCGTCCATGACCACCCTCAATCCACCCGATCCCGCATTGCTCGAGCGCCTTGCGGAAATCCTTGGCACGAAGGGATTTCTCCGCGACCGCGCCACGATCGAGCCCTGGCTCACCGACTGGCGGGGCCGCTATCATGGCGACAGCGCCGCGCTGCTCGCCCCTGCTACCGTCGACGAGGTTGCGGCGATCGTCCGGCTCGCGGCGGAGGCGCGCGTGGGCATCGTCCCACAGGGCGGCAACACGGGCACCGTCGGTGGTGCCACGCCCCCTCCCGACGGCTCGGCACTGCTGCTTTCGTTGCGCCGGCTGAACCGCATCCGGTCGCTGTCGGCCGAAGACAATGCGGTCGTCGCGGAGGCTGGCGTGATCCTTGCCGATCTCCATGCGGCCGCGCATGGCATCGGCCGACGTTTTCCGCTGTCGCTCGGTGCCAAGGGCTCGGCAACCGTGGGCGGCCTTGTATCGACGAATGCCGGCGGCACGCAGGTGTTGCGCTTCGGGCCGATCCGATCGCTGATGTTGGGCATCGAGGCCGTCCTGCCCGACGGGTCGCTATTAGCCGGCCTGGCGACTCTTCGCAAAGACAATCGCGGCTATGACCTTCGTCAGTTGCTGACCGGCGCCGAGGGAACGCTTGGCATCGTCACCGCCGCCTCGCTCCGGCTGGTTACGGCGATCACGAGCCGTGTGGTCGCTTGGGTAGGCCTGGCCAACCCCCACGACGCACTTGCGTTGTTGCGCCGGCTCGAGGACGGCATAGGCGATGCCGTCGAAAGCTTCGAATTGGTCCCCGGCGCTGCGCTGGCCCTCGTCCTCGACGCGATCCCGACGACGCGCGCACCGCTAGGCGGACAACATCCCTGGCACGTCCTGGTCGAGGTCGTCGGAACGCCATGCGGAATCGATCCGGCAGCAGGCATCGAGCATGCCCTTGCCTCGGCCAGCGCCGATGGACTCGTCCGCGACGCTGCGATCGCTCAGAGTGAGGCCCAGGCCGAGGCTTTCTGGCTGCTCAGGGACTCGGTCTCCGAAGCCGAGAGGATGGACGGGCCTTCGCTCAAACACGACATCTCGGTACCGGTCGCCGAGATGCCCGATTTTCTCGAGCGCGAGCGCCTTCGCGTCGAAGGCCGCTTTCCCGGTGCGCGAGTGCTCGCCTTCGGTCATCTGGGCGACGGCAATATCCATTTTAATCTTCTGCCGCCGCCCGGCATTTCGCGCCACGACTGGATCGACGATCATGGCGCCGAGGCGACGGCACTGGTTCACGATCTCGTGGCCGCGGTCGGCGGCTCGCTCTCGGCCGAACATGGCATCGGTCAGGCAAAACTCGACGAGTTCGTCCGGCTCACCGACCCGGTGCGGCTGGGCGCGTTGCGGGCAATCAAGCATGCCCTCGATCCTCTCGGCATCATGAACCCGGGAAAGCTGGTTCCGCTTGCGTCCGGCGATCAGGGCCAATAGACGGCGGCGGCGGTCCGGGCGCCGGCAAGGCCCCAAGCAGATCAGACAGGATTTCAGGAGTAAGCTATGGCGAGCGCCCCGTCGAACGCACTGCCCCTTTTCTATAACGAGCTTCAGCCGCTCTCCAGCCAGACCCATAGCAGCTGGAAAGTGCGCATGCTCGAGAATGCACCCTTCTTCGCCAAGGCGCATGCCGTGCCCCTGACGATCGAGGAATTCGTGATCGCACAGCGCTTCTATCCGATCGTCTTTTCGGTCGGCGAGAACCCGGTGCCGCTGGCCCTGTTCGGCCTCAACGAAGGCGTCAACGTCTTCACCGACGACAATGGCCAGCCGACCGGCAACATCTATATACCCGCCTATGTGCGTCGCTATCCGTTCATGCTGGCCAAGCTACGCCCCGACGTCGATGAGCTATCGCTTTGCTTCGATGGCACGGCGGGCGTCCTGGGCGATTTTGACGATGGGCAACCGCTTTTCGTCGATGGGGAACCGACCGAGAGCGTCAAGAACACGCTCGCCTTCTGCGAACAGTTCGAGCAGGCCGGAATCCGCACCGGCATGTTCGTGCAGGAGCTCATCCACAACAAATTGCTGATCGACGGCGAGGTGACGATCGAGGCAAGCGGCTCCGATCAGCCGTTCGTCTATCGCGGTTTCCAGATCGTCTCCGAGGAGCGGCTGAAGGATTTGCGTGGCGATGTGCTCCGCAAGATGGTCCAGAGTGGGCTGTTGCCCTTGATCCATGCCCATCTTTTCTCGCTGCCGCTGGTCCGCGATATCTTCGCGATGCAGATGGAACAGGGCAAGGCGCCGGCTCAGCCGCAGCCCGTTCCCGCCGCCTAGGCAGGAATTGTGCGTGGGAATAGGGATTTTTCCCTAGCGGGCAGAGGGTGCTTGAAAGCGCACCTGTTCCATCCTATCTTCGCGATGTACGGTGGTCGCGCCCCCCTTTCGTGGCCCCGTGCAGCGCATCCTTCGGGATGCGCTCCTCCCTGAACCTTGGCCACCTCGTGCTTCGCACGAGGTGGTTCTTTTATGGAGCTGGCCGGCGGGCCGGCGCTGTCGCAGCGCACGGCATCCCGTTCCGCTACTCGGCGGCCATGGGCCAGTGGGACGCGAGCATCGCCCCGATTTCGCGCGCTATGTCCGCAACTAGCTGGCGGCATGCTGCAAAGCCCGGACCGGGCTGGTCAAGCGAGGCATCCAGATAGAGCGTTCGGTCGAATTCGATCTGAAGCGCGTGGATTCCTGTGTTCGGACGGCCATGCCGTTCGGTGCTATGGCCACCGGGGTAAGGATGATTGCGCGCCGCGCGTAATCCCGCTCCCTCGACTACCGCCAACACCATGTCGATCAACGCCGAGGACGCCGATGCGCCGAAGCGATCACCGATCACGATCCGGACGGGCCCACCAGACTCCCGAACGGGCAGCGGCGGCATGGAATGACAGTCAATCAACACCGCCGCGCCGAAGATCGCGCGGGTTGCCGCGAGTCGTTCGCTTATCGTGCGATGATAGGGGATGTGCATGGTCTCGATCCGGCCACGGACATCGGCTAGCGCCATCCGCCTCCTCCACAGTTCCCCACAAGCAGGCAGTCTGCGCGGAAACAAGCCCAATCCGGACCGGACTTTGCCGCTGATCTGGACCTCTCGAGGCGCTACTTCTTCCTCGATCATCGAAGGGTCGATTTCGCGGGGGTCGCGATTGACGTCGATCGCGGCGCGGGCAAGTCGGACCACGATGGCCGTCGCACCTTGAGCGACCGCGAGGTCGACCAGACCGTCAGCCATCCGGTCCTCGAGCGCCCGCAGACGCGCGATCGGGACGCGTGCCCTTTCGACCAGATCCACGGGATAGCGACGACCGGCATGCGGCACGGCGAGCACAACCGGCGATTGCGGCGCCGCCGGCCCGAGCATCGAAAAAAGCGGTTCTTCGATCATCAGCCGACTTGCTAGGATCCAAGAACGATCGGCGCAATGATTGGGGACGCCAATAGTCGGCTTTTTGCGCTACATGCTGGAATTTGTTAAGCGATTGCAGCATAAGAGCACGAGGTTCACCGGCATGTCGCCGGCCGTCAGGGCATGATCGAAGCAATGATTCGGATACTCCTTGCCGAAGACGACGAATCGATGCGCGGCTATATCGCACGCGCCCTCGAGCGATCGGGCTATGCGGTGACGGCGGTGGATCGGGGGACCGCCGCGCTTCCTCTGCTCGAGCAGGATAGCTTCGACCTGCTCCTCACCGACATCGTCATGCCCGAAATGGACGGAATCGAGCTCGCGCAGCGAGCAAGCACCATCGCACCCAATATGCGGGTGATGTTCATCACCGGCTTCGCCGCGGTGACTCTCAAGGCGGGAGCGACCCCTCCGGACGCGAAGATCCTGTCGAAGCCCTTCCACCTTCGGGATCTCGTTCTGGAGGTCGACCGCGTCTTCCAGGTAGGCAGCGCATCGGGCCTTTGATCGGCGCTGCCAATCCGGCGCTCCGCCCGGATCAAAATCGTCGATACTTATCTGGCGGTGTCGGGGCGCATCACGGTGCCAGGGCGAGTCGTGAAATGACTGCGGAAGTTGGAGAGAAGAGCCTCTTTGCGTATGTCGCCAACGCCCACCGGATCGGCCGGCAAAAAACCGGCGGGCGATCCGGCAAGCGGGGTTGCGCCACCCCACAGGCTCGGCTAGTGAGCGCCGCGTTGGGCGTGTAGCTCAGTGGTAGAGCACTGTGTTGACATCGCAGGGGTCGCAAGTTCAATCCTTGCCACGCCCACCATTTTCCTTCGTGGAAAACAGCGCCGCCTGGTCTCCGCCGGGAGGCCGCGCGCTGTCGCTTCTGGCCGGAACCGGGCCCGGGAGCTGGCGTCCCTCATCCGGCCCCTTGCCGGTAGCTCTCGCGGAACTCCTTGGCGAAGACCGCCAGCCGTCCTTGCCCGATTGCCTCACCCAGGCTGGCCATAAGTGCCTGATAGAAGCTCAGATTATGTTCGGTCATCAGCATCGCGCCGAGGATTTCGCCCGCGCGAATCAGATGGTGGACATAAGCTCGACTGAATTGTCCGCAGACCGGGCAGCGGCAGGCTTCGTCGAGCGGTCGCCGGTCTTCCGCAAATTTCGCGTTGCGCAGGTTGATCGGCCCGGCGCTGGTAAAGGCCTGACCGTTGCGGCCCGACCGGGTCGGCAACACACAATCGAACATATCGATACCACGCTCCACCGCGCCGACGATGTCATCGGGCTTGCCTACCCCCATCAGATAACGGGGCTTGGCCGGGTCGAGCTGGCTGGGCGCGAAATCGAGCGTCGCGAACATCGCGTCCTGCCCCTCGCCGACTGCCAACCCGCCGACCGCATAGCCGTCGAAGCCGATATCGAGCAGGGCGTCGGCCGACGCCTTGCGCAGCCCCTCGTCGAGCGCGCCCTGCTGGATACCGAATAGCGCCGCCCGCCCGGCATATTCCTCCCCCGCGTCGAAAGCCGCGCGCGAGCGCCTCGCCCAGCGCATCGACCGCTCCATCGCCTCGGCCTGCTGCTCGCGAGTCGTAGTCGTCGGCACCAGCTCGTCGAACGCCATGACGATATCGGAGCCGAGCAGCCGCTGGATCTCGATTGATCGCTCGGGACTGAGCATATGCGCCGAGCCGTCGAGATGGCTCTTGAAGGATACTCCCTCCTCGGTACGCTTGGTCAACGCCGAAAGGCTCATCACCTGATATCCCCCGCTGTCGGTCAGGATCGGCCGATCCCAGTGCATGAAATCATGGAGGCCGCCCAACCGCGCAACCCGTTCCGCGCCCGGCCGCAGCATCAGATGATAGGTGTTGCCCAGGATGATATCGGCACCGGTCGCGCGCACATCTGCCGGCTTCATCGCCTTGACCGTCGCAGCCGTGCCCACGGGCATGAAGGCGGGCGTGCGAATCTCACCGCGCCGCATGGCGATGGTGCCCAGCCGGGCCCTGCCATCGGTGGCGTGGATGGTGAAGTCGAAGCGCGGCGCGATCATGGCCCCGCGCATAATGACGGGCCGACGTACTGCCAATCCTTCCCGTTCGAGGAACGAGGATTGGCCTGGCCCGATCCTTGCGCACGACCGGCACCGGCATGCAGCTGGAGGTCGACCTTATACCTTCCTCGCCGTCGTGGCCTTCGCCGTGTCCGGACAAGGCGGTGCCGCTCGATCCTTATGCGGGGCCTGGCTCGAAGGGGATTCCCCACGCCGGACTGATCGAATATGAGGGCGTTCCGCATGGGCCGTTCGCCACGGCGTCGGAACGACTGCAAGAGGATATCCTCGCATTGCTCCGGCGCTGGTCGAGGCCCCCACTATGGAGAGAGGTTTTGGACGATAGCAGCGACGCGAAACGGGACGAACTGGCCCGGACGGGAGGCAAGCTTCCCAAGGTGACGAAGAAGACCGCCGTCGTCGGCGCCGCGATAGGGATCGGCTCCGCGGCGATCGTCGCGGCCCTGCTCTACGCCAACCGAAAAAACACGAAGAGCTGACTCGGGCAGCCGATGCGAATTTTCACCGTCGGCTACGAAGGCACCACTCAGACGGAATTGATCGCTTCGCTTCAGGCGGCGGGCGTGGAGCTTCTGGCCGACGTTCGGGCGGTGCCGCTGTCGCGGCGTCCTGGCTTCTCGAAAAACATTCTCGCTGCCGGGCTGCGAGAGGCAGGAATCGACTATATCGGATTGAAGGCGCTGGGGACGCCAGCTGAGGGCCGCGAAGCCGCGCGCAAGCACGATCTCGGCAAGTTGCGGCGCATCTATTCGATTCAACTCGAATTACCCGAAGCGATGGCCGAGAGCGCGCGGCTGGCCGGTCTCGCTAGCGAGCGGCCGACTGCATTGCTCTGTTTCGAGCGCGAGCCCGGCTGTTGTCACCGTTCGCTGCTGATCGAAGCGACAATGCCCGATGTCGAGGTCGTTCACCTCTTCCCCTGAAGCTGTCCGGCTTCAGCCGCCGCTCAGACTCCGGCGACCGCGAGGAGCCCGACGAACGGTTCGGCGTTTTCGGTACATGCCTTCGACCGTGATCCGCAGTTTCGACTATGACGCTCCAATGCGTCGGCTCGACATCGAGTTCACGACCGGTCGGCGCTACAGCTATCACGACGTGCCGGCCCAACTGGTCGCCGCGATGCGAGCGTCCGCGTCCAAGGGGCGCTTCTTCAATCGCCGTATCCGCGATCATTTCACCTTCACGAGGAACAGCTGAACCGGAGCGATCACTGGAACGCGCTTGCTCGCGAGCCGTTTAGGCGGCTTCGTCGATGGAGAAGGACCATGAAATTTCTGCCGATTGCGCCCGCGCTCCTAATCGGGTTGGCCGTCACCGCCTGCAACAAGAGCGAGCAGAGCGCCGAACGAGTCGCCGCCAGTGCGGAGAACGCCGCCGCCACGGCGGGTGCGACAGCGTCCAACGCGATGGTCGATGTTGAACAGGCGCTCACGCCGACCCCCAATGGCCAGGGCTTCGTCAACAAGGCCGGGAAATCGGACGCCTATGAGATCGCCGCCGCCAAGCTGGCGCTGACCAATGCGTCATCGCAGGCGGTCAAGGATTTTGCGCAGCAAATGATTACAGCGCACACCGACTCGACCGCGAAGATCAAGGCCGCCTCCGCCAAGGCAACTCCGCCAATCACGCCGGACGCCGCTCTGACCGAGGACCAGAATGAGGATCTGGCGAAACTCGCGAAAAAGAAGGGCGCCGAATTCGACGAGGACTATATCGATGATCAGGTCGACGCCCACCAGACCGCTCTCGCGCTGATGCGTGACTATGCCGAAAAGGGCGATACGCCCTCGCTGAAGGCGGCTGCGGCCGAGATCGCGCCCGTCGTTCAGAAGCATCTCGAACATGCGAAGACGCTGGACAAATAGCTTGTGATCAGGAACCTGGGCGATGTCGGCAGGCCCCTCGCCCAGGGCTTCACACGCCGATCGTCAGTACGACCTTGCCAATATGATCCTCGTCGAGGCGGCGATGGGCATCGGCAGCCTGTTCGAGGGGGAAGGTGGCGTCGATGACCGGCTTGAGCCGCCCCTCCTCGACATGGGGCCAGACCAGCTGTGCGATCTCGTCCGCAACGGCCGCCTTGAACTCGACGTTGCGCGGGCGGAGGGTCGATCCGGTCAGCGTCAGGCGCTTGGCCATCACCTTCCAGATGTTGAACTCGGTCCTGGCGCCTCCGAGGATCGCGATTGAGACATGGCGGCCGTCATCGGCCAGGCAATCGAGATTGCGGGGCAGATAATCGCCGCCGACCATGTCGAGCACCGCATCAACTCCCTTGCCGCCGGTGATCGTCCGCACCTCGGCGACGAAATCCCGCGTGCGATAGTTGATCGCATGAGTAGCCCCGAGTTTCAGAGCCGCCGCGCATTTCTCGTCCGTGCCGGCGGTCACGATCATCCCGACGTGGAAAAGCCGTGCCAGCGCGATGGCCATCGTGCCAATCCCGCTCGTTCCGCCGTGGACGAGCACGGTATCGCCGTCCGCGACATAGGCGCGTTCGAACAGGTTGCTCCAGACCGTCCACAGCGTCTCGGGCATCGCCGCCGCCTCGATCATCGACAGCGTGTTCGGCACCGGCAGGCACAGCCGCGTGTCGGCCACCGCATATTCGGCATAGCCGCCCCCCGGCAACAGCGCGCACATCGGCTGTCCAAGTAATTCGGGCATCACCCCCTGCCCCACCGCCACGACCTCGCCCGCCACCTCCAGACCGGGAATCGTCGATGCACCCGCTGGCGGCGCATAACTGCCCTGGCGCTGCGCGACATCCGGCCGGTTGACTCCCGCCGCGGCAACTCGCAGCAACAGTTCGCCCGGACCCAGCTGGGGGACCGCGCGTCGCACCGGAAGCAGCACCTCGGGGCCGCCAGGTCGTTCAGGATCGATCGCCGTCATCCAGTCCGGAATTTCGGCCATGCGAGTTCCCCTTTTGGTCGAATTTGGGCCCGGTTTATTGACATGCCGCGCGTCCCGGTCAACGTTGTCGGCATGGAGCCCGACGATCTTTTCGCGAAGCGCCCCGATGATCCGGTGAACCAGCTCATCCGGCAGGATATCGATCGCCTGTCGGTCGAGGAGCTCGAAGCCCGGATTTCCGCACTCCAGGCCGAGATCGAGCGATGCCGGCTCAGGATCAAGAGCGCCGTTAACCATCGCGCAAGCGCTGAAGGCCTATTCAAGCGATGACGGCGCACCTGCCGGAAAGCGGTGCTCACTCGCTCCGGCAGAGGGGTGGTTCTTGATGAACGGCCCCAGGCACCCGACATATGCGTTACCGGCACGGCTCGGCCCGTGCCGTACGGAGTAAAACGACCATGCCTTCCTTCGCTCGCGAACTCGAACAGACGCTGCACAACGCGCTGTCGGCTGCCAGCAGCCGTCGGCACGAATATGCGACGCTCGAGCATCTCCTGCTCGCGCTGATCGCCGATGAGCATGCGTCGAAAGTCATGACCGCCTGCGGTGTCGATCTCGGCGAGCTTCGCAATGCCGTGACCAACTATCTCGACACCGAGCTCGACGCTCTCAAGGTCGAGGGAGAGACCGACCCCTCGCCCACCAGCGGCTTCCAACGCGTGGTCCAGCGCGCGATTCTCCATGTTCAGTCTTCCGGGCGCGAAGAGGTCACCGGCGCTAATGTGCTGGTCGCTCTGTTCAGCGAGCGCGAGAGCTATGCCGTGTTTTTCCTCCAGCAACAGGACATGAGCCGCCTCGATGCGGTCAGCTATATCAGCCATGGCGTCGGCAAGGCCGGTCAGCCCACGGAGCAACGCGAAGTGAAAGGCGCCGAGGAGGAGAAAGCCCAGGCCAAGTCCGACGGCAAGAAGGGCGAGAGCGCCCTCAAGCAGTTCTGCGTCAATCTCAATGAGAAGGCGAAGACGGGCAAGGTCGATCCGCTGATCGGTCGCGGCCCGGAGGTCGATCGCACCGTTCAGATCCTTTGCCGCCGGTCGAAGAACAATCCGCTCTATGTCGGTGATCCCGGCGTGGGCAAGACCGCGATCGCGGAGGGCCTTGCCCGCAAGATCGTCGAGGGCGACGTGCCGGAGGTGCTGCTGCCCGCGGTGATCTATTCACTGGACATGGGGGCATTGCTCGCCGGAACGCGCTATCGGGGCGATTTCGAAGAGCGGCTCAAGCAGGTCGTCACCGAGCTGGAGAAGCTGCCGCACGCGGTGCTCTTCATCGACGAGATCCATACCGTGATCGGCGCGGGCGCCACATCGGGCGGGGCGATGGACGCGTCGAACCTGTTGAAGCCCGCTCTGTCCGGCGGAGCGATCCGGTGCATCGGATCGACCACGTACAAGGAATTCCGCAACCATTTCGAGAAGGACCGCGCCCTGCTTCGGCGCTTCCAGAAGATCGACGTCAACGAGCCAACCATCGAAGATACGATCAAGATCATCACCGGCTTGCGCTCGGCCTTCGAAGAGCATCATCACGTCAAATATACGCCCGACGCGATCAAGGCGGCGGTCGAGCTTTCCTCGCGCTACATCAACGACCGTAAGCTACCCGACAAGGCGATCGACGTGATCGACGAGGTCGGCGCGATGCAGATGCTGGTGCCTCCCGCCAGGCGCAAGAAGACGATCACCATCAAGGAGATCGAATCGGTCATCGCGACGATGGCGCGCATCCCGGCCAAATCGGTCTCCACCGACGACAAGAAGGTGCTCGGGACACTCGAAACCGATCTCAAGCGCGTGGTCTTCGGCCAGGACAAGGCGATCGAAGTTCTGTCCTCCGCGATCAAGCTGAGCCGCGCCGGCCTGCGCGATCCGGACAAGCCGATCGGCAATTACCTGTTCTCGGGCCCCACCGGTGTCGGCAAGACCGAGGTCGCGCGCCAGCTCGCGTCTATCCTCGGCATCCCGCTCCAGCGCTTCGACATGTCGGAATATATGGAGCGGCATTCGGTCAGCAGGCTGATCGGTGCGCCACCGGGCTATGTCGGCTATGACCAGGGCGGGCTCCTGACCGACGCGGTCGATCAGCACCCGCATTGCGTGCTTCTGCTCGACGAGATCGAAAAGGCCCACCCGGACCTTTTCAACATCCTGCTTCAGGTGATGGACAACGGCAAGCTGACCGACCACCACGGCAAGACCGTCGATTTCCGGAACACCGTCCTGATCATGACGACCAATGCCGGCGCGTCCGACATGGCGCGGGAGTCGCTCGGCTTCGGCAACCTCACCCGCGAGGGCGAGGATGAAGAGGCGGTCAAGAAGATGTTCACGCCGGAATTCCGCAACCGGCTCGATGCGATCGTTCCGTTCGCATATCTGCCGCCCGAAGTCGTCTCGCGCGTGGTCGAGAAGTTTATCCTCCAGCTCGAGCTGCAGCTCGCCGACCGCGACGTGCACATCAGCCTCGACGAGGAAGCCCGCAAGTGGCTCACCGCCAAAGGCTATGACAAGCTCTACGGCGCCCGCCCGATGGGCCGCCTGATCCAGGAGAAGGTGAAGCAGCCGCTGGCCGAGGAGCTGCTGTTCGGCAAGCTCGTCCATGGCGGCGAGGTCAAGGTGAAGCTCAAGGACGAGGCGCTCGCCTTCGAGATCGTCGCCGCTGCGCCGAAGCGGCCGAAGAAGGGCGGCACCAAGCCCAGGGAAAAAGCCTGAAATTTTGCCGCTCAGGTAAAAATGAAGAACCCGCCCCTTAACGGAGGCGGGTTTTTCATGATAGCGTCTGCATCCTGTCATCCAGCGTTAACCATATCTTCCGAGGTTGAGGAGCAGAAAGGCGCGTCGGACTCGTTTGATCGAGCAACCCGGGGGATGCGATGCGCTACGAATTGATCGTGATAGGCAGCGGACCGGCGGGACGCCGCGCCGCCATCCAGGCCGCCAAGCTGGGCAAGTCGGTACTCGTCGTCGAGAACCGTTACCGCGTCGGCGGCGTTTCCGTACACACCGGCACCATTCCGTCGAAAACCTTGCGTGAGACCGTGCTCAACCTCACGGGCTGGCGCGAGCGCGGTTTTTACGGCCGCGCCTATCGCGTCAAGAAAGACATCGGCGGACACGACCTCAATGCCCGGCTCCAGATGACGCTGGAACATGAGATCGACGTCCTCGAACACCAGTTCGCCCGCAACGGCGTAGGCACGATCGAGGGTGCCGCCCAGTTTCGCGGCCCCAATGAGATCATGGTCACCGGGCCGAAGGGCAATGTCAGCCTGTTCGAAGCGGAGCGCGTCCTGATTGCGGTCGGCACCATTCCCTATCGACCCTCCAATATCCCCTTCAACGACAGCACGATCATCGACAGCGATGCGATCATCACCGAGCCCCGGGTACCCCGCAGCCTCACCGTGATCGGCGCCGGGGTGATCGGCATCGAATATGCGACGATCTTCTCGGCGCTCGACGTGCCGGTCACGTTGATCGAGCCGCGCGAGACTTTCCTGGATTTCATCGACCGCGAGATCATCGATAATTTCGTCCACCAGCTCCGTGATCGCGGGATGGCGATCCGGCTCGGCACGAAGGTCGATCGGGTCGAGACGGACGGCCAGGGCTGGCCGATCTCGATCCTGGAGGATGGCCGCCGCATCCGTTCGGAAATGCTGCTATTCGCTGCGGGTCGCATCGGAGCGACAGCTCCGCTCGGCCTGGAGAATGCGGGACTCGAGGCGGACAGCCGCGGCCGCATCAAAGTCGACGCCGCGACCCAGCAGACGGCGGTTCCGCACATCTATGCCGCGGGCGACGTGATCGGCTTTCCGAGCCTGGCGTCGACCTCGATGGAACAAGGGCGCATCGCCGCCTGCCACGCCTTCGGCGCGCCCCTGCCCCCGGCGCCGGCCTATTTTCCCTATGGCATCTATGCCGTCCCCGAGATCTCGACTGTCGGCCTTTCCGAACAGGAAGTCCGGGAGCGCGGCATTCCCTATGAATGCGGCGTAGCCCGCTTCCGCGAAACGTCGCGTGGACACATCATGGGACTGGAAGCCGGGATGATGAAGATGATCTTCGCGCTCGAGGACCGTCGCCTGCTCGGCGTCCACATCATCGGCGAAGGCGCCACTGAGCTGATCCATATCGGCCAGGCAGTGCTCAACCTCGGCGGCACGATCGACTATTTCGTCGAGAACACCTTCAACTATCCGACGCTCGCCGAAGCCTATAAGATCGCCGCACTCGACGCGTGGAATCGCATGCCGCGGTGCGATGCCCATTATGAGAGCGCGCTCGACCGTGCCCTGCCCGAGCTGCAACGCCTCAAGAAGGACCGGGAGGCGGCATAGAGGGATTTCGAGGCAGATGGAAACATCTGCCGGCTCGGCCATCACGGCAAACAAAAGAAAATGAGACTCGACCCGATTCGATCTGAAGCAGACCGAGTCTAAGTCTTCACTCGCCTTATCTCGGCCAAATTTGCCCACCTGCCATTGATCCCCTGCCCCGCCTGCTTAAGTTACGCCCGTAACCATAGGGACACGCGCGGCCTGCATGACATCTCCATTGATCGACGCCGCCGGCGTCGCGCTTACGCTTGGTCGGGGCTCAGCGCGCGTCGACATTTTGAAGGGCATCGATCTGTCCGTATCACCCGGCGAGACGGTGGCGCTGCTGGGTCCTTCGGGTTCGGGCAAATCTTCGCTGATGGCGATATTGAGCGGGCTGGAACGCGCGGATGCCGGCCGCGTCGCGATTGACGGGCTGGATTTCACCAACCTTGACGAGGACGGCCTGGCCGCCGCCCGGCGCGGGCGGATCGGCATCATCCTGCAGGCCTTCCACCTGCTGCCGACGATGACTGCGCTTGAGAATGTCGCGATACCGCTCGAGCTGGCCGGCGTTGCCGACGCCTTCGATCGCGCGGGCGCCGAACTAGCGGCGGTCGGGCTCGGCCATCGCCCCAGCCATTATCCGCAACAACTCTCGGGCGGCGAGCAGCAGCGCGTCGCCATCGCCCGCGCGACAGCTCCGCGCCCTGCCCTGATCTTCGCCGACGAGCCGACCGGCAATCTCGATGCCGCTACCGGAGCGTCGATCATGGACCTGCTGTTCGATCGCCAGTGCGAGACCGGCGCCACCCTTTTCATCATCACCCATGACGCGGCGCTGGCGTCGCGCTGCGGCCGTATCGTCGAGATGCGCGACGGCGTGATCCACTCGGACCAGCGCGCCGGATGAGGATAGCCTGGGCGCTCGCGCTGCGCGATCTTCGTGGAGGACTGCGCGGTCTGCGCCTGCTGGTCGCCTGCCTGTTTCTCGGCGTTACTGCGCTTGCCGCGGTGGGTAGCCTGTCGAGCTCCATTACCGCCGAGCTTAACACGCGCGGCCGCGAGATATTGGGTGGTGATGTCGAGTTGCGCGTGGCGCAACGCCAAGCCTCGGCCGGCGAACGCGCGGCGTTCGATCGGCTCGGAACGGTCTCCGAAAGCTTGCGCATGCGCGCGATGACGTCGCGCACCGACGGCGGGGCCTCGCTGCTCGCCGAGCTCAAATCGGTCGATGCGCGGTGGCCTCTCTATGGCCGCCTGACTCTTGCTCCTGGTGCGCGCAGTGATCGCCCTCGGGGTTTCGACGCCACCATTGCTCCGGCGCTGGCCGATGCGCTGTCGCTCCGGATCGGCGATCATTTCCGCGTCGGCCAGGCCGAGCTGCGCGTGATCGGCCTGATCACCGACGAGCCCGATCGTGTCGGCGAGGGTTTCACCTTTGGCCCGACCATTCTCGTCTCGCCCCAGGCGCTTGCCGCGACCGGACTGGTCCAGCCTGGCAGCCTGTTCACCGCGCGCTATCGGGTGAGGCTCGCGGACGCCGCCGACACCACCAAGCTTGCGGACGAACTTGACCGCCGCTTCCGTACCGGCGGTTGGGAGATCAGTGATCGCACCAATGCCGCCCGCGGCCTGCGGCGTTTTATCGACCGGCTCGGAGAGTTCCTGACGCTGGTCGGGCTCAGCGCGCTGATCGTCGCGGGCATCGGCGTCGCTAACGGCGTCGGATCCTGGCTCGACCAGCGGCGCCCCTCAATTGCCACCCTCAAGATATTGGGCGCCTCATCCGGCACCGTCTTCCGCACCTATCTGATCCAGGTCGGACTGATCGCGGCAGGGACGATCATCGCGGGATTGGCGGCCGGCGCCGCTACCCCGGCGCTGGTGGCGATGGTCGCCGCCGATGCCCTCCCCCTGCCGCTGCGTCTCTCGCTCTACCCGCAGCCGTTGCTGACCAGCGCGGCCTATGGCGTGCTCGCGTCCCTGCTGTTCAGCCTGATCCCGCTCGCGCGCGCCCGCACCGTCAGCCCGGCCACGATCTTCCGCATGCGGGTAGAGCCGTTCCGCCGCCCCTCATGGCCGACGCTCGTGGTGATGGCCATGGCCGGCCTCGCCGTGGCCGCATTGGCGATCGGCACGGCCTCACAGCCGCTGCTCAGCGCCGGAGTCCTGGCCGGCGCCGTCCTGCTGCTGCTGGTCCTCGCTGGGTCCGGTGCGCTTGTCCGGCGTATTGCCCGCGCCCTGCCACGGCCGCGTCGGCCATTGCTTCGTCTCGCCATCGCCAATCTCCACCGACCGGGCTCCCAGACGATCGGTCTCGTCGTCGCCCTCGGGCTCGGACTCACCATGTTCGTCATCCTCGCGGTGCTCCAGACCAGCCTCGCCACGCAGATCGAGCGCACCGTCCCCGCGACCGCACCCAATTTTTTCGCGCTCGACATACCCACGACCGATATCGAGCGCTTTCGCGCGGCGGTCCATGCCGAGTCGCGGGCGGCGAAGATCGCCGTCGTTCCGTCGCTGCGCGGCACGGTGGTTGCGGTGCGTGGCGTCCGGGTCACCGATATGAAACCGGTTCCTGAAGGTGCGTGGATCCTCAACGGCGATCGCGGCATTACCTATGCCGCGCACCTGCCCCAAGGCAGCGAGATCGTCGCCGGCCGCTGGTGGCCCGCCGATTATGCCGGCCCCCCGCTCGTTTCTATCGAAGAACAGGGTGCGCGAGCGCTTGGGCTCAAGCCCGGCGACACACTGACGATATCGGTGCTCGGGGTCGAGATGGAGACCCGCATCGCCTCGATCCGCCGGGTGAACTGGGAAACAATGGGGTTCAACTTCGGTATCGTCTTCGCGCCCGGCACGCTTGAAGGAGCGCCGCACAGCTATATGGCGACGATCAGCCTGCCCGATGCGCCCGAAAGCAGAGTCAGTCGCGCGCTGGTGAAGGCCTTTCCCTCGGTTTCGCTGATCCGGGTCAAGGACATCGTCGGCCAGCTCGCGACAATCTTCGATCAGATGGCGCTGGCTATACGCGCCGCGGCCTCGGTCGCGCTCGCCTCCGGCGTCGCTGTATTGATCGGGGCGATAGCCGCCTCGCGTCGAGCGCGGCTCTACGATGCAGTACTGCTCAAGATGCTCGGCGCCACGCGGGGCCAGATCCTCGCTGCCCAGGCGATCGAATATGCGCTACTTGCCGCCGTCATCGCCATCCTCGCTTTTGCAGCCGGCGTGGCGGTGGGCTGGTATATCGTCATTCACATCTTCGAGTTCCGATGGACGCCCGACTGGGCGACGATCCTGGCGACACTCGGCGTGGGGATCGTTGCAACGCTGGGCATCGGCCTGCTCGGATCGCTCGCACTGCTCAACGCCCGGCCGGCACGCGCGCTGCGCCAGCTATAGATTGATCGGCTCGCGCAGCAAGAGCGCCGCTCCAGCCGCGAGCCAGCGCGGCGTCTATTTCACCGATCCGTGCAATGGCGCGCCGATCTTAGGCCCTGACCCCTCGCAGTGCCGCCGTCGCTCCGGCCAGAACCGAGAGCGCGATCTCGGCCGGGTTGGCCGCGCCGATCGGCAGCCCTGCCGGTCCGTCGATCCTGGCCAGTTGATCGGCTGTGAAGCCGTGTGCAGCGAGCCGCTCGAGCCGGGCGGAATGGCTGCGCCGGGAACCGAGAGCGGCGATATAGAAGGCCTCCGAACGGAGCGCGGCGATCAGCGCGGGGTCATCGATTTTCGGGTCGTGGCTCAGCGTGACCACCGCGGTGCCGCCGTCGGGCACCCACTCGGCGAGCGCCTCGTCGGGAAAGCGTCGGTCGACCTCGATGCCCGCGAAGCGCTCAGCGGCCGCGAAGCTGTCGCGCGGGTCGACGACGAGCGGCTCATAGCCGAGCTGGCGCGCCATCGGAACGAGATTCTGGCTGATATGGACGGCCCCCACGATCATCATGCGCAACGGCGGCGGATAGCGGTTGACGAAGGCCGGTACCGCAGGCGTCTCGCTCTCGACGCTGCGGCCTGTGGCGAGATCGGTGCAAACGCTGATCGGTCGTCCCCGCCTTCGGCGCGCGACGATTTCGTCGATCAGCGCGGGCGGGAAATGCTCGGGATCGATCGTCTGGAGCAGCACCGAAATCTGCCCGCCACAAGGCAGACCGACCGTCCACGCGTCGGCATCGGCGACGCCATAATCGCGTCGCTCGAAGCCGCCACCGGCACGCAGCAGCGCCTGAGAAGCGAACAGCACGTCGCCCTCGACGCAACCACCGCTGACCGAACCGTCGAACAGCCCATCATCGCGGATGATCGCATGCGATCCTCGCTGGCGCGGGGCAGATCCCCAGGTTTCGATCACCGTTGCAATGACGACGCCATGGCCCTGTTCCAGCCATTCCCGCCCTCTGACCAGCAGAGCGTCGAGTTCGTCTGACATCGGCGATCCTTCATAGCGCACTTGCCCGCACCTGGACGGCAGGGCAATGAAGGACCGGCCTCTGCCACAAAAAATCAACGGGCGCGACGCCCAGCATCAGGGAAATGCAATGACCGAAGCGACCCTCGACGTGGTCGGGATCGGCAACGCGATCATCGATCTGCTCGCCCATGCCGAAGACCAGTTCCTGCTCGATCACAAGCTCGCCAAGGGCGCGATGACGCTGATCGACGAGGCAACGGCTGAACGGCTGTACCAGGCGATGGGACCGGCGACGCGGGTATCTGGCGGTTCCGCAGGCAACACCATCGCCGGGCTCGGCTCGCTCGGCGCCGCCTGCGGCTATATCGGCAAACTGCGCGACGACGATTTGGGCGCGGCGTATCGCCATGACCTGATCGCCGGCGGCGTCCGCTTCACGACCGCGATGGCGCAGGACGGTCCCGCCACCGCGCGTTGCATCATCTTCGTCACCTCGGACGCCGAAAGGACGATGAATACCTATCTCGGGGCGTGCGTGAACCTGACTGCGGACGATATCGATGCCGATATCGTCGCGGCCGCCAAGATCACCTATCTTGAAGGCTATCTCTATGACGAGCCGCACGCCAAGGCAGCGTTTCATCGCGCAGCGGATGTCGCTCATGATGCCGGGCGCAAGGTCGCCTTGTCGTTATCGGACGCATTCTGCGTCGAACGCCATCGTGGCGATTTCCTCGACCTGATCGAGAGCCGGATCGACATATTATTTGCCAACGAAGCGGAACTGAAAGCGTTGTTCGAGACCGATGATCTCGACGAAGCGCTGGGCCGGATCAGCGGCCTCGTCGATCTGGCTGCGGTGACGCTGGGCGCGCGGGGATCGGTTGTCATCTCCGGGGCGGACCAATTGCGCAGCCCGGCTGCGCACATCGAACGGGTCGTCGACACGACCGGCGCCGGCGACCTTTACGCCGCCGGTTTTCTCTACGGCCTCGCGCGTGACTTCCCCTACGCCGAATGCGCGCGCATCGCGAGCCTCACGGCCGCCGAGGTGATCTCGCACTTCGGCGCCCGACCGGAAGTGCCGCTCAAGGAGTTTGTGGGGCTCGCCTGAGCTTCTTCGCATCGCGCCGACGAGCGCTGCGTCAGCACAAGCAGCGCAGCGCTTATCCAATGAGACGCGGCTCTCATCCGGGCGACAAGAGAGCGGCACCGACGACAAAAAGGGCGGCCCGAAGCCGCCCTTTCCGTTCAGATAGAAGGTCTTCCGTCGCGAAGCGACTAGAAAGCGCCACCATATTTCTCATTGCCGACGAAGCCCATCTTCTCGACCTGAGCACGCTTGGTCACGGCCAGGACGCGATCGACCAGGTCGTAGCGCGCCTGCTGGTCCGGCTCGAGGTGCAGCTCGGGGATCGGGCTCATCGTCTGGGTGATGTCCAGATATTGGCGCAGCTGGACCATCGAGATCGGCGAGCCATTCCAGAGCACCTGCCCATCCGGGGTAATCACCACCTTGTTCTTGACCGGATCCACGGGCGGCGGCGTGTTTTTGCCGTCGTCGATCGGGAGATCGAGCTTCACCGCGTGGGTCTGGATCGGGATGGTGATGATGAACATGATCAGCAACACCAGCATCACGTCGATCAACGGCGTGGTGTTGATGTCCATCATCGGCTCGCCTTCGGTGCCGCCCGCTGACATTGCCATGCTAGTTACTCCTTGTCTGCGGGATCAGAACCGCCCGGCGGTGTAGCCGGCCGGCGGTTCCGAAATGAAGCCAACTCGTGTGAAGCCCGCGCGCTGCATATTGTACACGGCACCGCCGATACAACGATAAGGCGTGTTCACGTCGCCGCGGATATGGACCTCCGGCAGTTCGAGGCCGGGAGCGTTGACACCCCCCTGGCGGTCGATCTCCTTACGCAGCTTGGCAACGCCGCGGTCGATCAACTCGCTGGCCGTCACCCTTGTCTGGCCCCAATAGACCTCACAGGACCCGTCCGCTGCCGCCCGTATCGAGAGCAGGACATTCTCCGGCTTGGTCGTTGTCGGCTCGAACACGACGTTCGGCAGCTTGACCGGCACGGTCTGGATCACGACCGGAACGGTGATGAGAAAGATGATCAGGAGCACCAGCATGACGTCGACCAGCGGCGTCGTGTTGATGTCCGACATCGGCGAATCGTCGTCGGCGGGGCCGGCACTCATGGCCATCGGCACAAATCCTATCTACTTGTCAGGTCCCCCGGTCCCGGTCGGCCGGCGCCGGAGGCCAGTATCTCTCCGCGAAGGGCGAACGACGGCCGCTCGCCCCGCATCGAAGCGCTTACTTCTTGACGGCCGCCGGAGCAGGACCCGCCTTGACCACAGGGGTCGGCTTCACCGCGCCGGCCGACACCATATAGCCGTGCAGATCGGTCGCGAACGCGCTGAGCTCTTCCGCGACAACCTTGTTGCGGCGGATCAGCCAGTTGTAGCTGAGCACCGCCGGAACGGCCACGGCGAGGCCGAGCGCGGTCATGATCAAAGCCTCACCGACCGGGCCGGCAACAGCGTCGATCGAAGCCTGACCGGCAGCGCCGATCTTGATCAGCGCGCGGTAGATACCGATGACGGTACCGAACAGACCGATGAACGGCGAGGTCGAACCGACGGTGGCGAGCACCGCAAGACCGTTGCCCAGCTTTGAATTGATCGCGGCCTGGCTGCGCGCGAGCGTGCCAAGCAGCCACTCATGCTGGTCGACCGGGTCGGTCAGCTTGACGTGCTGCTCCTGGGCGAGGATGCCGTCGTCGACGATCTGGCGGTAGGCCGAGTTCTTCTCGAGCTTGGCCTGGCCATCGCGCAGGCTCGGCGACGACCAGAAGCTGGCGCGCGCGCGGCGGCCCTGGGCGAGGATTTTCTGCTGTTCGAGCAGCTTGGTGAACAAGATGTACCAGGATGCGGCGGACATGATGACCAGGATGATGAAGACCGTCCAGGCGATGGTGCCGCCCTGTTCGAGCGCGGCCATAAGGCCATAGGGATTTGCACCGGCGGCTGCGGGAGTAGCCATAAACTGAATTTCCTTCTCTGAAATCTGTATCTTTACGTCGTCATGAGCATCGGGCCGCCTCGGGGGAAGCCCGGCAGATCAATCCTTGGGGATCACCCAACGGACGCGGTTGCGGTAAGTCGCGGCCATCGGGTTGCCCGAGCCGTCCTTCTGAGGCGAAAAGCGGGCCCGGCGCATCAACATCTGGCACGCCTTGGCATCCAGCGACGGGAAACCACTCGAAGAGGTGACCGTGCAGTTGGTGACCCTGCCGTCGGTCCCGACATCGAGCGCGAAACCGGTGCTGCCCTGGTTCCCGGCGCGAAGATCGGCAGACGGATAGTCCTCGGACGTCACCCACTCGCCAACGGTCCCGCGGGGCTTGAGCGGCACCGAGACCGACGGCGGCGGCGGCGGCGGCGCTGGCGTCGGGGGCGAGATCACCGGCGGCGGCACAGGCACCTGAACGATAGGAGGCGCCACGGTCACCGGAGTCTGCACGATCGGCGGGGGAGCCACGATCGGTGGCGGTTCGATCTTCGTTTCCGGCGGCGGGGGCGGCGGCTTGTCCGGCGGCGGGGGCGCTTCTTCCTCCACGTCGAACGTCTTCAGGTCGCGAGCGACCTTCTTAACGACGTTGTAAGCGAGCCCGGTAACGAAGGCGTATCCGATAATCGCGTGGAGCAGGATCACCAGCGCGATCGATACAGCCTTGCGGCCGCTCATCGATTGATCAGCATAAGCCATTAAGGAACGACACTCCCTCCAATCAAGAACCGTCTGGCAACGAACGCGCTGATGGGGTCACCAGCACCCGGCCCAAACCCGCCAGAATTATTCGTCATATTTAGCGGAGGTGTGTCCTTATCGCGACAGTTCGACGGACGCAATAACCCACGCGGCAGTTTTCGGCCATGGCTCGAGGCCCGCCGTCGCGCTATCGGACGATGTCGCGCCACCAACGAGGAGAACCAGTCATGGCCGAAGCAGCCCATCGCATGTCAAGCCGAGCGCTTGGCACGAAAATTGCTTTAGGACTGGTCATAGCACTGGCCTCCGAATTGATCGTGGCTCCGCCGGTCGCCGCGGCACCACCGCCGCCCTCGGCCGTCGCTGACCAGCAGAATCCCGCGCTTTCCTATGCGGATCTGGCGGACCTTTCCCTCCCTGCTCAGGTCATTGCAGGGGTAACCGTCACCAAGGCGAACCGGCTGAAGGGCGAAATGGCGCCCGGACTCCAGCCCGGGCAGGCGCGGTTTCTGGTGACAGCGTCAGTGGGGTTGCTCCTGCGCGGCGCAAACGGTTTGCCCGGCGTGGTGACCTACATCGTCGATTTGCCGCTAGATGAGAAAGGCCGCCTTCCCAAGCTCAAAAAACAGCGGTTCCTCGTGTTGGCCGAGCACGTCGCCGGTCGCCCGGCCGAGTTGCGACTCAATTCGCCTTATTCACACCTCGCCTGGGCGCAACCAGCCGAATCGATTCTGCGCGCGATTCTCACCGAGGCGAACTCCGCAAAAACCCCGCCGCGGGTGACTGGTATCGGGAACGCATTTTACGTCGCGGGATCGATTCCGGGCGAGGGCGAATCCCAGATCTTTCTGACGACTGCAAACAACCGGCCGATCTCGCTGACAGTACTGCGCAGGCCCGGCGAAGAACCGCAATGGGCGGTTGCGCTGGGCGAGATGGTGGACGAGAGCGCCCAGGCCCCGGCCAAGGAAACGCTACTCTGGTATCGCCTTGCCTGCTCCCTGCCGCCAACTCTGCCGGCAAGCGCCGTCGGCTCTTTGGGGGAAAGCGAAGCCGAGGCTGCACGAGCCGATTATCGTTTCATTATCGGACAACTCGGTCCTTGCACGCGGATGCTGCCGCGCTGATTCGAGACGCGATACCGGGCGGGGACGGGCGGTCAGAACGAACTGAGTTCAACCCCCACTGCGGCGCAGTCCGGATAGACGTCGGGCTTGCTGACCCCGACCCGGAGTTGCTGCACGCCGGCGCGCGCGGCGACCAGATCATATATCTCCCGGATCAGCGTTTCCTGAAGATTGTAGCGACGCCCCGCGACGAGCCTGAGCATCTCCGTGCGGAGGAAATCATAGTCCCAGGCGGCGGATACTTCGTCGGTCGTCGCGAAGCTTGCCTCATCCACCCACACCTCGATCGTCACCAGCACGCGCTGAGGTTGGCCGATCTCGAAATCGTGGAAGCCGATTTCCGCGGGCAGTGCGAAGTCCCGGAGCAGGATGCGTCGTGTCTTCGGCTGCAGATCCGCAGGCACGAGGCCATCAAGCCTGATTTGGGTCATCTGGGTTCCATGAACTGAACGTCGCGCGGCAGGCCCAGGAAGCGCTGTCCGGCGTCGAGGGTGATCGTCTGGCCGGTGATGGTCGGGACCGACACCAAGAAACGCAGCGCAGCGATGATCTCCGTCACGTCCACGCCGCGATTGAGTTGGTTGAAGCGGTGGACCTTATCGAAATTCTCGCGGCTCTGCGGACCGGACACCAATGTCACCGCCGGAGCTATGGCGTTGACGCGGATGCCGCGAGTGCCGAGCTTGCGCGCCAACAACTCGCTCAAGCCTGCAAAAGCCATCTTCGATACGGTGTAGCTGAAAAAATCGGTGTTGGGAGCCGATAGCTTGGCATCGAGCATATTGACGATCAGCGCGGCGGAGCCGGCCGGCACCACCGAGGCGAAGGCGCGAGAGAGCAACGCCGGTCCGCGCACATTGGCGGCCATGTGCATGTCCCATTGCTCGGCGGTGAAGTCGTCGAAATCATCGAGCAGGAAAGATGAGGCGCTGTTCACGAGCAGGCCGGCGGGCGGCATGTCGGCGAGCGCCGCAACCAACTCGTCCGCCCCGTCAGGCGTCGCCAGATCCGCCCTGAACAAACGCGCACGGGGCAGTTGCTCCGCAAGAGAGACAGCTTCGGCTTCGGAGTGGCGGTAATGGATCAACACGTCCCAGCCATCGACCGCAAGCGCCCTGGCCATCGCCTCTCCGATGCGCTTGGCGGCCCCGGTTACGATCGCCGTCCGGCTGGTTCCGAATTCGGGTGTCATCCGCGATCCCTACATAGTGCCCGAAATTCGGGCAAGTCGGGGGAGACCGCCAGCACAGGCCCCGCGGCGCGCGGTTATCCACAGCCTATTCACAGCTTTTCCACCGAAGCTGGGGATAAAATCACGCTTGAACCGATGGACGCGACGATATTGCCTCATGCCAACGCGCCAAGGCCGCCCTGCCCTCGCGCGGATCGGGTAGCTTTACGGCGATCCCGAAATCGATCGCCACCAACGCCATGATGTCCGCTACCGAAAAGCGGCTGGTGGCGATGAAGCTTCGATCCTCGAGGTGGCGATCGAGGATGTCGGCGAACGCCCGCCACATCACGGCTCCCCGCTCGACGAGATCCGGGATTTGAGCGATCGGCGGCCATTGCCCGCTTACCGCATGGTCCGCGAGCGCCCGCGACCCGTTGCGGAAGGCGACCACGACTGCCTGGAAGCAATCATGTTCGATCCGGCGCAACCATGATTCGATGACGCCGATCTCGAGCGGCGTGGTGCCGAATAGCGGCGGGTCGGGATGGAGTGCTTCGAAATAGCGGCATATCCCGTGCGAATCATCGATCAGCGTCCCCTCGTCGAGCAGTAGCACCGGCACCTGTCGTTGTGGATTGACCGCAAGGAATTCGGGCTTGAGCTGCTCGCCAGCGCGGAGGTCGACCGTCACGCGATCGACCTCGATCGCCTTTTCAGCCAGAAAGATTTTGACGCGGCGCGGGCTGGGCGCCCAGTCTGCTTCGAAGAGTTTCATGTTCCGGTCACCCGAATTTGCTTTTCTTTCGGTCGCCAGACGCTAAACGCGCCGCTCCGTTTCAGCAACACTCAGCCACGCTTGATAGAAATCGTTCCTCTCGCCGCCATCGATCCCGCCGGGGTGGAGCATCTGCTCGATCTCGCCTTCGGTGCCGATCGCCATCGGCGCACCGCCTATCGGTTACGCGAAGGATTGTCCGCGCTGCCCGGTCTCAGCTTTGCAGCGATCGAGGACGGAGGATTGATCGGATCGATCCAGTGTTGGCCCGTCCAACTCGTGGCAGATGGCGCCGCCACCCCGCTGATACTGGTGGGCCCGGTCGCGGTCCACCCGGACCGACAGCGCACCGGCATCGGCCGTCGGCTCATGCGCGCCGCGCTCGACGCCGCGGACGCCGCCGATAGCGAGCCGATGGTTCTGATCGGCGATGCGGACTATTATGATCGCTTCTTCGGCTTTTCCGCACGCCATACCGGCGGCTGGACCGTCCCGGGGCCGATCGACCACGATCGGCTGCTGGCGCGCATCCGGCCGGGGCAGCGTCTGCCTGCCCAGGCGGCACTGGGTCCGCGCAGGCTCGATCTGCCCCTTGTCGTGGACGGCGATTGACGGCACATCGCCGTCATGCCCGAGAGCAAGCCGCCTCCCGAATTCGCTGGTCTGTCGCTCGACGAGATCGTCACGCTCAACGCGGCCGGACGGCTGCCACCCGTGGATTCATGGCATCCCACGCGCGAGGGCGACAGCCAGATGCGAATCGCCGCAGACGGCACCTGGTATCATGAGGGCGCTCCGATCCGGCGCCCAGCCATGGTGCGGCTCTTCTCGTCGATCCTGCGGCGCGAGCCCGACGGCAGCTATGCACTCGTCACACCTGCCGAGAAGCTGTCGATCGAGGTGGAGGACGCCCCCTTCGTCGCGGTCGAACTGAAGAGCGAGGGCGTTGGCCGCCGGCGACGCCTGGCTTTCCGGCTCAACACCGAGGCGATCGTCGTCGCCGATGCCGATCACCCGCTGAGGGTGGTCGACCGGGACAATGGTCCCTGTCCCTATATCGCCGTGCGCAAGGGGCTGGAGGCTCTCATTGCCCGCTCCGTCTATTACGAGCTCGCCGAGCTTGCGATCGAAGAGCAGGCAGAAGGCCTTTGGAGCGAGGGACAATTCTTCGCGCTCGACGCGCGGTGACCTCGCTCGCCGAACGGCTGCGGCAGCGCTTCGCCGAGGGTTTTCCCGAAGGGGAGCCGGTGCTGCGCGAGAGGAGCTTGAATCATCCGCCCCGGCTCACCGACGCCGCCGTACTCGTGCCGATTATCGACGCTCCCGAACCGCGCCTGCTGCTGACGGTACGCGATGCGGCGCTGCGATCACATGCCGGCCAGGTGGCGTTCCCCGGCGGCCGCCTCGATCCGGGCGACGCGAACGCCGTCGCCGGGGCCTTGCGCGAGGCAGCGGAGGAAATCGGCTTGCGTCCAGAATATGTCGAGGTGGTCGGAACGGGGAGGCAATATGCCACCATCACGGGGTATATGGTGACGCCCGTGGTGGGAGTGATCCCCCCAGATCTGGAACTCACGCCGCACCAGGCCGAGGTTGCGGCAATATTCGAGGTTCCGCTTGACCATCTGCTTGCCGAGTTCAACCACCTGCGCAAATCCATTCGCTTTGATGGCGCGGAACGCCAATATTATGAGATACCCTGGCCCGAACATCGCATCTGGGGCGTGACCGCCGCGATGATCGTCGAGCTGGCGCCGCTGTTGCGCGAGGCGATCGGATCGCGGGCATGAACGGCAGCGCGCCCTGCTTCCTGCCCGATGCGCCATGGCGCCATATCGAAGGTCTGGAGCCGCTGCTCGCGGCGCTGGGTGCCGGCGATGGCCTGGTGCGCTTCGTCGGCGGCGCCGTGCGCGACACACTGCTCGGACTGGCGGTCAAGGACATCGACTGCGCAACCGTCCTTCTGCCCGACGAGAGCAGCCGCCGGATCGGCGCGGCCGGCTTCAAGGCAATCCCCACCGGCATCGCCCATGGGACGGTGACGGCGGTGCTACCCTCGACCCATGTCGAAGTCACGACGCTGCGCCGGGATCTCGATACCGATGGCCGGCGGGCCACCGTCGCCTTCACCGACCGATGGGAGGAGGATGCGGCGCGGCGGGACTTCACGATCAACGCTCTGTCCGCTGACCCGCTGACCGGCGAGATTCACGACTATTTCAACGGCGCCTCCGATCTTTTCCACGGTGTCGTTCGCTTCATCGGCGATCCCCTCGAGCGCATCGCAGAGGATCATCTGCGTATCCTCAGGCTTTTTCGCTTTCACGCCCGCTTCGGGCGCGGCGCACCCGAGCCCGCGGCGCTGGCCGCCTGCATCGCGCGTGCCAATGACCTGATGGCGCTGTCGCGCGAACGCATCGCCGACGAGCTTCTCAAGCTGCTCGGCTGCGCAGATCCTGCGCCCACCCTGGCCCTGATGGTCGACCATGGCATCTTCGCGCCTATAATTCCCGAAATCGATGCGAGCAGCGCGCGGCGGCTGGCTCGGCTGGTCGTCCGCGAGGCCGAGGCCGGACTTCCGGTCGATCCGCTGCGCCGCCTCGGCGCGCTCCTCCCCCAGGATGGGCAAACCGCAGTAGCGATCGGCCGGCGGCTGAAGCTGTCGAATGCGGCGGTCAGAAGGCTCGAACAGGCGGCATCGGGGGAAACCGGTACACCCCGGGCGCTCGCCTACAGGTTCGGGCCCGACGTCGCCGCTGATCTGCTCCTGCGCGGCGACCTGCCGTCGGATGAGATCACTCTGGGCGAACTGGCCACCTGGCGACGTCCGCGCTTGCCGATCGGTGGCGGCGACCTGATCGATCGCGGGCTGAAGCCGGGTCCGGTGGTCGCGGCGACACTGCAGGCGATCGAGCGGCGCTGGATATCCGAGGATTTTCCCGACGCGAGCCGGGTTGATGTGATCGCCGCCGAAGAAGTGGCTCAGGCGCTGCGGGCGTTCAGATAGTCGAACGCCTGTTCGGCGGTCAGCGGCCGTGCGAAATAATAGCCTTGGGCAAGATCGCAGCCGAGCCCGAGAAGCGTCTCCGCCAGCTTCTGGGTTTCCACGCCTTCGGCGGTGGTCGTCATGTTGAGCGCGCTGGCGAGGCCAAGAACCGCGCGGACGATCGCGATCGAATCGCCATCGTTGAGCATCGGGGCGATGAAGCTGCGGTCGATCTTGAGCACGTCGATCGGCAGGCGCTGAAGATAGGCCAGGCTCGAATAGCCGGTGCCGAAATCGTCCATCGCGATGCACACGTCCAGTGCGCTGATCGCGCGCAGCACCTTGGCGATGCCGTCAGGATCGCTGATGATGCAGCTTTCGGTGAGTTCGATCTTGAGGCGACGGCCGGGCAGGCCGCTCTCGACCAGCGCCGAGCTGACCGCTGACACCATATCGTCACGCTGGAACTGGACTGCCGAGACGTTGACCGCTACGTGGACCGGCAACGGCGTGCCCGCGCGCCGGTCCCATTCGGCCAAGGTCTTCGCCGCGGCCCGCAGCGCCCAGCGTCCAAGCGGCACGATCAAGCCGGATTCCTCGGCGACCGGAATGAAGTCGGCAGGTGATATCGAGCCTTTTTCGGGGTGATGCCAACGCGCCAACGCTTCGAAACCGACGACCCTGCCGGTCGCGAGCTCGATCAATGGCTGGAAGGCGAGCTCGAGCTGATCGCGTTCGATAGCGCGGCGCAACTCGGTTTCCAGGCTGAAACGCAGGCGGGCCGCAGTGCTGTCGCCCGCCTGGAACAGTTCGGCGTGGCCGGAACGCTTGGCGCGCTTCATCGCGAACTGCGCGTTGCGGAGCAGGTCCTCCGCGCTTTCCACGGTCGATGTCATCATCGCCACGCCGACCGCGCAGTCGATCTTGATTTCGAGTTCGCCGAGCTTGATCGGCGTCATCAGGCAGGATTCCATGCGGCGGGCAGCGCGCATCGCCTCGGATGAACTGTCCGCCACGCTGAGCAGGACCGCGAATTCGTCACCCGCCAGCCGTGCGAGATAGTCGCCGGCGCGGAGCGCCGAGATCAGCCGGCGCGCAACGGTGATGATGAGCTCATCACCAGCGAGGGATCCGACGCCCTCGTTGACTCGGCTGAAGCGAGTGAGATCGACCAACAGCACCGCGAACTTCCGGCCCTCCGCCTTGAAGCTCTCCATCGATTGCTCGATCTGTTCGGCAAAGGCAGCGCGGTTGGGCAGCCCGGTCAGCGCGTCGCGCAGCATCTGATGGCGCAGCGAGCGCTCGCTTTCGACGTGCTGCGTGCGGTCAACCAACGACATTAAGCAGCGTGGAGTGGCCGATTCGTCGCCCGAAAGGCGCGCCAGGCGGATTGCGAAGTGGCGGCCGCTGATGCCGTCGCCCTCCTGCATCTCGAACGCCCGCTCTTGCTCGTCCGAACGCATGAAGCGGTCGAGTTCGGGCAGCAATGGAAGCGCGAGCCTGCCCGCGATGTGGTCGTCGGACTCGCCGGGGCCGAAGCCGCCAGTCTGCGAAAGCTGCATGAAAGCGCGGTTTCGCGCCAGAATGACCGGCTTCCGATCAACGAGACCGATCATGGCGACGGGGATAGGCAGGCAATCTATGAACTCCTGCTGCCGGGCTGAACGCGGCGTATCGAGCAGTTGCTGAAGGCCGGCAGGCAAGATGTGCGCCGGCAAGGCATCGGCCGCGCCGATCGCCTCGCCCCCGTCAGTCTGCTTTGCTTTTGCCGCCCGCATAGTGGACGGCATTAGCAGCGCAGGGTTAACGCTCTCTTTCGAACCCGCTAAGGGATTGTAACTACGACAGGACTGCGGTTTTTACGTAGTCGCGACGGCCGGGCCGGCCCTCAGCTGCCGCGGAAACGGTTGTTGCGGGGAAATCCGAGCGGCGGCATGCGCCCGGCCGCACCGCGCGCCGCGCGCCACGGCATCAGGTCCGTCTCGGTTCGCGTTCTGCCGGTCTCACCGCCCATCGTCCAACTGAGACCATCCTCAAGCCGGAAGCTGATCGCATCGGAAAGCCCCCCCTCCTTGTAGCGCTGGATGGCGACCCCCTGGCCTCGCGCCATGCGCGGCAGCTCGGCAAGCGGAAAAATCACCATCTTTCGGTTCTCACCGATCGCGGCGACATAATCATCGCCGGCCGCCACGGCAGTTACGACACGCAGCTTGCCATTTTCGCGCAGATTGACCACCTGCTTGCCCTTGCGGGTTTCGGCGATCACTTCGGCCATATCGACAATAAAGCCTTTGCCGTCGGCCGATGCCAGCAGCAGTTCGGTGCCGGGCTTCGCGATGAACAACTGGACCACCCGTGCAGCTGCCTCGATGTCGGCGAACAGCCGCATCGGCTCGCCGAAGCCGCGGCCTCCCGGCAGCTTGTCCGCAGGCAGCGTATAGAAGCGGCCGAGGTCGGTTGCGGCGAGGATGCGGTCGGTGGTTTGAGCGCGGATCGCCAGGTCGGGGCCGTCACCTTCCTTGAACTTCACCGCGGCGAGCGCCGCATCGTCAAGATGCCCCTTCATGGCGCGTATCCAGCCACGCTGCGACAATATCACCGTCACCGGCTCCCGCTCGATCATCGCTTCGAGCGGAATATCGCGGGTGGGCGCGGCCTCGGCCAGCGTCGTGCGCCGGCGGCCCAGCGCCGTCTCCGGACCATAGCGTTCGCGCAGGCCGGCCAGATCGCGTTTCATCCGCGTCCGCTGCCGGGCCGGACTGGCGACCAGCGCCTCCAATTCCTTCGCCTCGGCGTCGAGCGCCGCCCGTTCCTTCCGCAACTCCAATTCTTCAAGCTTGCGCAGGCTGCGCAGGCGCATATTGAGGATCGCTTCAGCCTGGCGATCGGTGAGGCCGAACTCAGCCATCATCACAGCCTTGGGCTCGTCCTCCTCGCGGATGATCTGGATCACGCGGTCGAGATTGAGGAAAACGATGATATAACCGTCGAGCAGTTCGACGCGGTCCGCGATCTTGGCAAGGCGATGCTGCGATCGACGGACCATCACGTCGAACTGGTGCTTGAGCCATGCCGCGAGCACCTGCTTGAGGCCCATCACCTGCGGGGTGCGCGTCTCATCGAGAACGTTGAGGTTGAGCGAGACGCGGATCTCGAGGTCGGTCAGCCGGAACAGGCTTTCCATCAGCGTATCGGCATCGACCGTGCGGCTGCGCGGTTCGAGGACGATGCGGATCTCCTCGTCGCTTTCGTCGCGGACATCGGCCAGGATCGGCAGCTTCTTCTCGTTGATCAGTTCGGCGATCGCCTCGATCAGCTTCGACTTCTGTACCTGATAGGGAATTTCTCGGACGACGAGATGCCATCCCCCACCCTTCTCGTCGATCTTGTCGATCTTCGCGCGCACGCGAAAGGCGCCGCGGCCGCTGGCATAGGCGTCAGCTATCGACGACGAACTGTCGACCAGCACACCCCCGGTCGGGAAATCCGGCCCCCGCACATACTCCATCAGCTGCGCTGTCTCAGCGTGCGGATTATCGATCAGCACGACCGCCGCATCGATCAGTTCGGCGACATTGTGAGGGGGGATCGATGTCGCCATGCCGACCGCGATGCCGCTGGCACCGTTGGCCAGGAGGTTCGGAAACAGGCCGGGAAAGATTTCCGGCTCTTCCTCCTCGCCATTATAGGTCGGGCGGAAATCGACGGTGCCTTCGTCCAGCCCGGCCATCAATTCACCGGCGGCAGCGGTCAGCCGCGCTTCGGTATAGCGCATCGCCGCGGCGTTATCACCATCGACATTGCCGAAATTGCCCTGCCCGTCGACCAGCGGATAGCGGAGCGAGAAGGTCTGGGCCAGGCGGACCATCGCATCGTAGACCGACTGATCGCCGTGCGGATGATATTTGCCGATTACGTCGCCAACCACGCGCGCGCACTTCTTATAGCCCGCGGTCGGATCGAGGCGCAGCAGGCGCATCGCCCAGAGCAACCGGCGGTGGACCGGCTTCAGGCCGTCGCGGAGGTCAGGCAGTGAGCGGGCCGTGATCGTCGAAAGCGCGTAGATCAGGTAGCGGTCGGAAAGCGCGCTATCGAAAGCGGTGTTGCGGACGCTGTCGTCGGGCAGCTCGGCGGTTTCGGTCATGATGAGCGTTTAGCGGGGAAAGAGCCGGCGGGGGAAGAGCCATATCGCCCACCGCAGTGCGGACAGTGAAGACCGGCAGCAGGTCGCAATGCGAAACGCACGTCGAGCAAACGGGGGTGACGAAGCCGATCGGAAGCGGCATTGTGATCCATCAAAGATGGATGGACCTTGTGCGCGATGCGCCTGACTAGATTGTTGCCGCTCGTCGCACTGAGCATGGCTTCCGCCGCCGCCGCGCTCGATTTCAGCATGCCGCAGCCGGTGCCGATCGAGCGGAGCGTGCCGGTAGCACGCGACCTTCCCTATCCCGGTACCATCGAGCTCAACGTCGACACCACCGACGTCGAGCGCGGCATATTCGAAGTCAGGCAGCGCATCCCGGTTGAAACTGCCGGCAAGTTCTATCTGCTCTATCCGCAATGGCTGCCCGGCAAGCACGCGCCACGCGGACCGATTGACGACGTCGCCAATCTCACCATATCGGCCGGCGGCAAGGCGCTCGCCTGGCGGCGCGACGCCGTCGACGTCTATGCGATCGAGGTCGACGTGCCCGAGGGCGCGAGCGCGATCGACCTGTCCTTCGACTATGTCTCCCCGGTTCGACCGAACCAGGGTGCGATCGTGATGAGCGCCGATCTGCTCAACCTGCCCTGGAACGCCACCGCCTTCTATCCCGCCGGCTATTTCGTCCGCCGGATAATGGTGAGTCCGACGGTGATACTGCCCCAGGACTGGAGCTATGGTACCGCCCTCTCCCCCCGCGATCCGGCGGCGCGCGGCACGGTCGCCTTCCAGCCGGTGAGCTTTGAGACGCTGGTCGACAGCCCCCTGATCGCAGGCCGCTATTTTCGCCAGGAACAGTTAAGCCCGAAGGTCCGCCTCAACATCGCCGCCGACCGGCCAGAGGAATTGCGCGCCACCCGCGAACAGATCGACGCGCATAGGCGGCTGGTCGAACAGACGGTGAAACTGTTCGGCGCCGAACATTATGATCGCTACGAATTCCTACTCTGGATCAGCGACCGGCTGGCCAATGCCGGGCTGGAGCATCAGCGGTCGAGCGAGAATGGCGTCAGCAGCGGCTACTTCGTCCGCTGGGACGAGCAGACCGGCCGCCGCAACCTGCTGCCCCACGAATATGTTCACAGCTGGAACGGAAAATATCGCCGCGGCGCCGATCTCTTCACGCCCGATTATAGCGTTCCGATGCGCAATTCGCTGTTGTGGGTCTATGAAGGGCAAACCCAATATTGGGGCTATGTCCTCCAGGCGCGCTCCGGCCTGGTTTCGACCGAGGACACGCTGAGCGCCTTCGCGATGGCCGCCGCCATGCTCGACACCCGACCCGGCCGGCGCTGGCGCCCGCTGATCGATACGACCAACGATCCGATCATCGCCGCACGCCGGCCGCAGCCCTGGACCAGCCTGCAGCGATCGGAGGATTATTATAACGAAGGCATGCTGATCTGGCTCGACGTCGATATGCAGATCCGCACCCTCACCAGCGGCCGCCGGTCGCTTGACGATTTCGCTCGCACATTCTTCGGGGTGCGCGACGGCGATTGGGGAACGCTCACCTACAGCATTGATGACGTCGTCCGGACGCTCGACGCCGTCGCGCCGTTCGACTGGACGTCGTTTCTTCGGGAACGCGTGGAGCAGGCCCGGCCCGACGCACCCTTGAAGTGGATCGGGCGCGGCGGTTACCGCCTGGTCTATTCCGAACGCGCCACCGGCTTCTGGCGCGCGGAGGAGCGGCGACACAAAATTGCCGATTTTAGCTATTCATTGGGCCTTGTGATTGGCCAGACCGATAGCGGCATCGATCAGGTGATCTGGGACAGTCCCGCCTTCGCCGCTGGCCTGACCAACGCCGACGCGCTGATCGCGGTCGATGGGGAAAGCTACGAGGCCGGACGGCTGGAAGCGAGGATCACCCAGGCCAAGGCGGCCCGCACCCCGATCCAGCTCCTCGTCCGCCGCAGCGACCGATACCGGACCGTCGTTATTCCGTATTTTGGCGGCAATCGCTATCCGCGGCTCGAACGCACGACCGCGCAGCCCGGCTGGCTCGATCAATTGTTGAAGCCGCGGTGACCGCGAAAACGTCGCAAACGGGCGCTCTACCCGGAGGGTGATGGCTTTCCGAACGCTGGTGAGGATGTCGGCGTCCGCGATCGTTGCGTGAGCATCGCCTTCCCGCAGCATTAGCAGAAATTGAGACGGCACAAACAAAGCTTGGCCCGATTCTCTATTGAAACGATAGACTATGCATATTTCCTGATTTACCTCCTGCTCGATCGACGGCGCTCAGCGACCCACCGCCGTCCGCACAGCCGCGCATCAGGGAGGTAACGACGTAATGCACAAGCAACAATTCGGGTCGCGAGCTTGGTACCTGGCGGCATTCACCGTTCTGAGCGGTGGCCAGGCCGTGGGCGTTCCGAATACCGCCGCTCAGGCAGCCGAGACTGAAGCCGGCGCATACCGCGACGCCGAAATCGTCGTAACGGCACGGCGCCGCGAGGAAAGCGCCCAAGACGTACCAATCGCGCTGACGGTCCTCGGTGGCACCCGGCTGGAAGCGACCAGCGTCTCAACGCTCGATCAGGTGAAGCAGCAGGTTCCGAGCCTGCAGATATTCGCGATCAATCCACGCAACACCAATATCAACCTTCGCAATCTCGGCAGCAACGCTTCGGTCAGCAGTGACGGCCTCGATACCGGAGTCGGCGTCTATATCGACGACGTCTATTATGCGCGCCCGGGCCAGTCGGTCTTCGACCTTGTGGACATCGACCGGATTGAGATCCTCAAAGGACCCCAAGGCACTCTGTTCGGCCGCAACACCACGGCCGGCGCGATCAGCATCTCGACGCGCGCGCCGAGCTTCACGCCGGAAGGAACGGCGGAAATCACCTATGGCAGCCGGGATTATGTGCAAGCGCGGGCAGCCGTCTCCGGACCGCTTGTCGGCGACAAGATCGCCGCCCGCCTGACTGCTTCGACCACCATTCGAGACGGAACCGTGCGAAATGTCCGCACTGGCCGCGATCTCCTCAACCTCAACAGTCAAAGCCTGCGCGGGCAGATATTGATCACCCCGTCGGAGAGTTTGTCCATCCGCGTGATCGGCGACTATTCGATCCGCAAGGAGGATTGTTGCGTCACGCTTCCCGCCGGAGTCGTCACATCGCTGCCGAGCGGGGCGCCGATTGCCAATAATTTCTACGATCGGGCCGGACGTCTCGGCTATAGCCTGCCGACGCTCAACGCGTTCGACCGTATCACGGACATCAACGCGACATCGCGCTACAATGTGCGGCAGAGCGGCGTTTCCGCAAAGGCAAACTGGTCAGCCGGTGGCGCAACGCTGACATCGATCACTGCCTATCGAACGTGGAATTGGGAGCCCTTGAACGACTCCGATGCCACCGGGCTGGATATCCTGAGCCGGTCGCAGACGACCACTCGCCAAAATCAGTTCAGCCAGGAGCTGCGCATCGCGTCGAACGGTGAGCGCGCGATCGACTATGTTGCCGGCCTTTATTATTTTCGGCAAACGCTCAACACGCGGCAGCTTACCGAATATGGCCGCGACGCCCCCGACTTCGTCGTAGCGCCCGCAGTGCCCGCCGCAATACGTCAGGCGGCGCTGAACGGCTTTCGCTTCGAGGGAGCCTCGCAAGGCAAGACGCGCAGCTATGCGGCATTCGGCCAATTGGATTGGCATATCGACCCGCGTCTCACTCTGACCGTCGGCCTGCGCTTCACCCATGAGAAGAAACGCGGCTTCTATGTGCAGAGCCAGACCGGCGGAGTCGACCTGACAACGGTCGCACCGGCAACGGCGACGGCGGCGCAGGCGCTCCGCAACGCCTTCGGCCCCGCAAGATCGCTGATTGCCGCGGACACGAGCAACAAGGTCTCCGGACAGGTCAACCTTGCCTGGCGGCCGACCGACGGTGTGCTCGCCTATGCGACCTATGCGCGTGGGACGAAGTCGGGCGGGCTCAACCTGACCGGGCTCGCACCCGGCGCGCCGCCAGTCGTCAATCCCGAGAAGGTCGACCATTTCGAGCTTGGCGTAAAGACCAGTCCGATCGCCGGCCTGATCCTCAACGGCGCGGCCTTCTGGACCGAGATCGCGGACTTCCAAGCGACCTTCTCCGATGGCGCCCGCTCGCTGATTTACCTCACCAATGCCGCCAAGGTCCGCTCTCGCGGGGCCGAGGTCGACCTACAGGCCACGCCGGCGAAAGGCGTCAGCCTCTATGCGTCGGGGACCTATGCGGACACGGTCTACGTCTCCTATCCGGCGGCGCCCTGCCCGTTCGGCACGAGCGGCCCGACCGGTGGTCCTATCTGCGATCTAAGCGGCGCGACCCTGCCCAATGCGCCGCGCTGGGCGATCTCGGCCGGTGGCGAAGCGGCTCTGCCGATAACCTCGGCCAGCGAGGTCTATGCAGGCGCCGACTGGTCGTGGCGCTCGCGATACAACACCGCATCGGACAATTCGAGTTTCGGCAAGATACCGGGGTACGCGATCGTCAACGGCCGTCTCGGCGTTCGTGACCCCGATGGACGGTGGGACGTCTTCGGCTGGGTCCGCAATCTGCTGAACAAGGATTATTATACCCGGCGCGGCCTCGCCCCGTTCAACACCGGATATCTCGGGGCTGCAGTCGGAGACGCCCGCACCGGCGGAATCACCGGTAGGTTCAGATTCTGATGGGCTCGCGCCAAACCTCTGAGCCGGGGCCGCCGGCCGCGCGGCTGGCCGCCTTCTCCGCGATCATGGTATCGGTAGCCGGGGCCGGCTTCCCGCTCACCGCCTATCTCCCCGCCTTTTACGCGCAATATCATGGCATCGCGATCGGCACGGTCGGGCTGGTCTTCATGCTGGTCCGCATCGTCGACACCGCATGGGATCCGATCGTCGGCCATTTCTCCGATCGCACCCGTCTCAGCTTCGGTCGACGCCGGAGCTGGATCGCGGCGGGGCTGCCGATTTACATCGGCGCCACCTGGGCCGCCTTCATGCCTTCCGGTTCGCCTAACGCTGTCTATCTGTTTATCGTCCTCATCCCTCTCTACGCCGGCTGGAGCATGCTCCAGATTCCGATCTATGCCTGGAGCGGCGAGATATCGGGGCGTTATCACGAGCGGACGCGGGTCCAGACCTATCTGGGCGTAGCCAGCGCTATCGGGCTGATGCTCGTCCTGCTCGTGCCCGCGCTGCTCGATCAGCTGGGCGTTCGGGATCAACCGGCCAAGGTCGCGGCGATGGGTGTGTTTATCATCGCATCTGCCGTGATTGGAGGAGCGTTGACCCTGCGCGCCTTTCCGGACGCCGGTCCTACACGCGACGAGCAGAGCATCTCCGTTGAGCAACTTGTTTCGATAATCCGGGATCCGCTGTTGCTGCGCGTGCTCGCGTCCGACTTCATCGTGACCTTCGGACAGTTCGCGCGCAGCTCACTGATGCTCTTTTTCTTCGCCCAATATATGAACCTGGGCGCAGCGGCGAGCCTGATGTTCGTACTGCAATACGGCTTCGGCATCGTGGCGGGGCCGCTCTGGCTGAAGATTGGCTACCGGCTCGGAAAGCACCGCGCACTGATCGCGGCGGAACTGATGCAGGCCGGGGTGAATGCGGCACTGATCCTGGTCACCTCTTCCACCCTGTGGCTCTTGCTTCTACTGCTGATCGCCCAGGGGCTTACCCAAGGCTCGGGCAATCTCATGCTGCGTGCCATCCTGGCCGATATCGCCGACAAGCAGCGGCTGGATACCGGCAGCGACCACGGAGGATTGCTCTTCTCGATCTTCGGCCTTTCGATGAAGGCCGCTACTGCCGTCGCGGTCGGCGTAGTCCTGCCGCTTGTCGGTTGGCTTGGGTTCAGCGCTGACGGCGCCAACGATGCCGAAGCGCTATGGGGCCTGAAATGCGTTTTCGCCCTCGTTCCCGCCGGTGCCCATATTCTCGCGGCGGCCGTGATGCTGCGCTTCCCGCTGGACGAGCAGCGCCATTTAGCGATCCGAAGCGCCCTGGACCGGCGCGACCAGCGCATCGAGCTTACGCCCGATCTCCCCTCTACCCCCGCTTAGGAGTTATTCGATGCCGACGCTTACCGACGACGAAGCCACCTTGCACACGCTCGACTTCCAACCAGTCGCAGGCCGCATCGGCGCCATTGTCCAACGCGTGGACCTTAGCGAACCGATATCGCCGCGGCTCGCCCAAGCGATCTGGACCGGTCTGACGCGCTACAAGGTGCTGTTCTTTCCGCAGGCCAATCTCGACGATGAGGGCCATGAGCGCTTCGCCCGGGCCTTCGGGCTACCGGTTCCGCATCCGACCGTGGCTTCACGCAACCCATCGACCCGCCTGTTGGAACTCGATTCGAGCTACGGTAGCAAGACGAACAGCTGGCACAGCGATGTAACCTTCGTCCCCGCCTATCCGAGCGCCTCGATCCTGCGCGCCCTGACCGTTCCTTTACATGGTGGCGATACTCTCTGGGCGAACACCGCGACTGCTTATGACGATCTTCCCTCTGCCTTGCGCGCGCTCGCAGATCAGCTTTGGACCGTGCACACCAACCTCTTCGATTATGCGATCGCGCCGCCCCTGACATCGGAGGACAATGACCATTATGCGCGTATCGCCTCGACGCCGTACCAGACCAAACATCCGCTCGTACGCGTACATCCGGAAACAGGCGAACGGGCGCTGGTGCTCGGACATTTCACCCAGAAGTTCCTGGACGTTAGCCCCGCGGAATCGGTCCGTCTGTTCCAGACCTTCCAAGACCATATCACCCGTCCGGAGAACACTGTGCGTTGGCGGTGGACCGAAGGCGACGTCGCGATGTGGGACAATCGCGCGACCCAGCATTATGCGATCGCCGATTATGGCGACACCCGTCGCGTCATGCGTCGCATCACCCTCGAGGGCGATCTACCGGTCAGCGTCGACGGACACAGCAGCCACGCCTGGTCGCTCGCCGGAAGCTGACAGCATGGTCGAAGCCGGGCGCCTTGCCGATCGGACCGATCGGCGGGACCCGTGCTTGGATCAGCCGACGAAAGCCTTCTCGATCACAAAATCAGCGGGTTTGGCATTCGATCCTTCTTCGAAGCCGAGCCGTTCGAGGATCGCCGAGCAGTCGCGGATCATGTCCATGCTGCCGCACATCATTACCCGGTCGGTGGCGGGATCGAGCCGGGGTTCGCCGTCGACGCCAGCGAACAGGCCGCCATTCTCCATCAGCGTCGTGATGCGCTGCTGGCGCGGGAAAGGCTCGCGCGTGACGATGGGGACATAGCGGAACTTCGCAGCTGCCTCCTCCTCGACCAGCGGATCGCCGGCCAACTTGCTCTCCAGCTCGTCGCGGAAGGCAAGGTCGCTGAGATGGCGGACGCTGTGAACGATGACAACCTGCTCATAACGCTCGTAAATGTCGGGATCGCGCATCAGCGACAGGAAGGGCGCGAGGCCGGTGCCGGTCGCGAGCATGAACAGCCGCTGGCCGGGCGTCAGCGCGTCCGCGACCAATGTGCCCGTTGTCTTGCGGGCCAGATAGATCTCGTCACCCGCTATGATATGCCGCAGGCGCGAGGTCAGCGGACCGTCCTCGACCGCGATCGACAGAAACTCGATTTCGTCGGCATAGGACGGGCTGGCGATCGAATAGGCGCGCAGCAGTGGACGGGCCTCCGTCGGCAGGCCCAGCATGACGAACTCGCCCGAGCGGAACCGCAACGACGCCGGCCGGTCCACCGCGAAACTGAAAAGATGGGCATTCCAGTGCTTCACCCAGAGCACCGTCTGGATATTGAAGGCGTCGTTCGGCGCGATCTTGACCGCTTCCGTACGGCTGCTCATCCGGTAACTCCTTTCAACCGTCCTGTCTGCTGCCCCTTGCGGGGGCCCCATAGAGCGCCGGCCGGCGTGAGGCCAGCTTGGTTTATATTGGCCGCGCTACAGTTTAGCTTGGACAGCTGTCCGCGAGCCGGGGAATCGGCGGGGGATACCGTGCGATTTGGCGAGACTGATGACCTAAACATCCGATGATGCGCCCCATTCGCCCCCCGGAGGTGGTTGTGGCGTCGGAAATTCGCAATCTGCCAGGTGCGCTTCGTATCAGCCTTAGCCCGCCTGCCCGATAACAGCCGTTTGATCGGCGGCGCGGACGCCGATCGGCATGGCGCTCATCCGCGGCATGCCGTGATAGGGGTCGGGATCGGCTTCCCAGCTCAGCAGCCGATTGACGTTCGCGCCATCGCGGCGAGGGTCGTAATCGCGGCCGTGCCGGACCCCGAACCCATGCGTCATAGAGACGACCCCGCGGCGCAAGTCGCGGTCGGCACCCGCGACGGCGATCACGTGCCCGTGGCGAGAGCGGATCTCGACGGTTTCGCCGGCCTGCAGGCCTAGCTCGGCGAGATCGTCGGGATGCATGAACGCGGGATTGGGCGAGAGCGTGCCGCGTTTCTCGACCCGCACCAGCGAGTTCGTGGAGTCCTGAACGCGTCGGGCAATCAGCAGCAGCGGAAACTCATCGTCCGTTCCGCGCCGCTTCAGCGGGGCTTCCTCGCGCACCCCTGCGAGTTCCATCATCATGGCGGCGTCGGCAAGCTGTAGCCGTGCGTCGTGCGCCGGGTCTCGGGGTTGGACGACGCTGCGCGCGTTTTCGAACACGGCGCCGTGCGGATGCCGCTTGACCTCGGAGAGCGGCACAGCAGAGCCCCGGCAGCATAGCGTCAGTATGTCGTCGGTCGAAGGCTCGCACACCATGTCCAGCGGTTCGCCGTTGATCTCGAGGGTGAGGCCGAGCTTGCGCGCGAGCCGGTAGTAAGTCTGCCATGCCTCGATCAGATCGGAGCCCCCCGGCGGCCCCAGGGTTGCGGGCCTATAGAAAGCATAGGGTTCGGTCCAGCCGTAGCCGGGATGGATGACGGCCCCCGTCTGCTCGGCCGGCTGCGAAAAGGCGGGAATCTCCAGCTGCCGCCGTGTTGCGAGCACATAATGGGCGAGCGCCGACGTCGCAGTCAATTCGACGTCGTGCATGACCAATAGGTCCAGCGCGCCGAGCGCCTCCGCCGTGCGGCTCTGGTCGGGCCAGCTGTACATCGCCCCTGCATGCAGGAAGAGCGCCCGGATGCGATCCGGGCCGTTCGACAGGATCCGGTCCGGTAGCGCCGCGGTGGGCATTCCGACCACGGTCTGCTGCAGGCCACGTGGGAACGTCTGATCGCCGAAGCCCCAGGCGGGGCGTGGCGGGGAGGCCTGAGCTTTGCAGACTTCAGCCGGAATGAGTACGGGTGGCCGCGCCACAGGGTCGCCCTCGCGCGCCCAGAAGCCGCGCAGCGTCTGGATGCACAGCGCGAGATAGCTGGACAGGCTTCCGCGCGTCGCCATGCTCGGCCCGACGCCGAGCGCCGTATCGCCGGTGCGGGCGGCCACGAGGATGCGGGCGGCTTCGATCAGATCCTCCGCCGCGATCCCCGCACGCGTCGCAACATAGTCGGGCGTGAAGTGTGAGACTGCCGCGCGTAGGCGCTCGGTTCCCTCCGCATTCTGGGCGACGAAGGCCGCGTCGACGCCTTCGAGCGCGAAGATCAGGTGGATGATCCCGGCCAGGACGGTCGGGTCCTCACCCGGAATGATCTGCAGATGTACCGTGGCGCGGCGCGCCGTTTCGGTCCGTCTGGGATCGATCACGACCAGCCGCGCCCCGCCTTGGGTGAGGGCCTTGAGCTGCTGACCCGGGTTCTGGGGGAAATGCTGCTTCGAGACGATCGGGTTGCCGCCGATGATCAAGATCGCCTCGCAGCTCTGAGGATGGATACGACCTCCCTCCCAGCGTCCGTGCAAGGCGTCGGCCACGATGAGGCCGGGCTGGTCGATCGTGCCCGCGGTGAAAGACATCGGCGAGCCGATCGCGCTCATAAAGGCCGACATCGCCGCGGGCGCGACCTGCTGTTCCAAGACCCCGCCGCCAAGGTACATTGCGACGGACTCGGGCCCTGACTCCTCGAGGATCCGCGCGAGCCGCTCGGCGATTTCGTCGATCGCCTGCGCGGTCGTGAGCTGGACCCGGCTGCCGTCGGTGAGACGCTTGAGGCTGTGCAAGAGGCGCCCAGGCGCGTTGTGCTGCTCTGCGATCCCGCGCCCCTTCGGGCAGATGAACCCCTTGTAGATGGGCGCCTCCGGATCGCCCTCGACCTTGAGCACGCGCTCGCCGTCGAAGGTGACCCGCGTCGGACAGTAGGAGGCACAGTTGCGGCAGGCCGAGAGTCTCACTTCCATGTTGCCCTCCGTAGGTCATCCGAAACGGTAGCGAACAGTCATGCCGTAAGTGCGCGGAGGCGCATAGCTATATGACGTGATGCCGACTCCCGCCGAGGAACTTGCGGTGCCGGAAGCGTAAAGCTTGTCGAACAGGTTCTTGACGAAGCCCGCAACGGTGGATCCTCCCATCGCACGGTCCGGCAAGGGCGAGCTCGCCAGTCATTAGGTCGGAGTCGATGACCGCCTGCCGAAGCGACGCTCTGAACGTTCTGCTGAGACGATCGAGCGTCCGCCGGTCATCCTCGCCTGAAACGGACTGTTCGACAGTCATTGGCCCTCTCCCAGCACGGCTGGTGCCTGTTGAAAGCAGCTTGTCAAAGCAGCGACGTGACACATCCGATGGAGCTGTCCGACTATACGCGGATTTGGCGCGAGCGCCATAGAGCGCCGACCGGCGTGCGGCCGCTTGGTCTATATTGGCGGTGCCACAGTTTAGCTTGGACAGCTGTCCGCGAGCGGGGCCATCGGCGGGCGATACCGCTCGACTTGCCCCGACAGACGACCCGAATCCGATGAGGCGTCCCATCCGCCCCCCGGAGATGGAGCAGATGGGACGCGAAACCGTCCTAGGGACGGAACAGGGAGGTGGCGCTGCGCGCCGCGGCGACGGTCGCCGGATCGACGGTGCGACCGCTCGGGTCGGCGGCATCGACCAACTCGATGAAGCGATCGAGCAACTGCTCGCCCTCCGGCCACCAGCCGAGTCCATCCTCGGGGCCAAAATGGCCACAAGCACCGAAGCTGGCGAAGCCGGCGCCCCATAGACGGGCCAGGCTAAAGGCACGCTCGGGCGAGAGCAGCGGATCATCCTCGCTGGCGACAAGGAGCGCGGGAAAGGAGAGGATCTGCGACGGGATCGGTCCGAAGTCCCGCAGACGCCGGTCGGAATCGGGCGACAGCGGATCAGCAGGGGCGATCAGTAGCGCACCGATCACGCCCTTTTCCGCCTCGCAGCTCATCAGTCCGCACCAAGCGGCGATGGCCAAGGCACCCGCGCCGTGGCCGACGAGCACGACGGGAGCATCCGCGTGGCGAAGCGCCCGATCCAGTTGGGCCACCCAATGGTTGCGATCGGGCCGTGTGACATGGCCAAGATCGACCAGACGGCAGTCGATCCGGCTCTTCGCCCAGTGATCGGGCCAGTAAGGCTGCTCGCCACCGTCCAGATCGGGCAGGAGCAGCGCGATCGGCGGTGTGGACGGTCGAACGAAACCCGGTGCGCCCATGCTTCGGTCCTCCGCGACTCGGGGCCCGATAGCACCCGATCGAGCGGTCAAATTATGTCTATCGGCGCGGTCGTAAATAGGGCTGCGGTGAAATGCGGCAGGAATGCGGCAGAGCGGGAAAGCACTCGCGGCCATTTCCTAAATATGACCGCAACATGTTGAAACTACTTGCCTCTATTCTTGCGGTGAGTCTCGAGGTCCAGGATCATATTCTCGCCGTCGGGAAGCAGGCCGAGCCGGCGGGCAATCTCCTGATAGGCTTCCACCTCGCCGCCAAGATCCTGGCGGAAACGATCCTTGTCCAGCTTCTCGCCGGTCGCGATGTCCCAGAGGCGGCAGCCGTCCGGGCTGATCTCATCGGCCAGGATGACGCGACTATAGTCATTGTCCCAGAAGCGGCCGAACTCGAGTTTGAAATCGACGAGACGAATTCCGATCCCGGCGAAAAGCCCGCACATGAAGTCATTGACGCGGATCGCCATGTCGGCGATGTCGTGCATCTCCTCCTGGCTCGCCCAGCCGAAGCATGCGATATGCTCGTCGGCGACCATCGGATCGCCAAGCGCGTCATCCTTGTAATAATATTCGATGATCGTGCGCGGCAATTGCGTGCCCTCCTCGATGCCGAGGCGCTTGACCAGCGATCCCGCCGCGACGTTCCGAACGACGACCTCGATCGGCACGATCTCCACCTGTCGGATCAGCTGCTCGCGCATGTTGAGTCGCCGAATGAAGTGCGTTGGAATCCCGATCAGCGCGAGCAGGGTGAAGATATGCTCGGAGATACGGTTGTTGAGCACGCCCTTGCCGTTGATCGTGCCCTTCTTCTGCGCGTTGAACGCCGTCGCGTCGTCCTTGAAATACTGGATCAGCGTGCCGGGCTCGGGGCCTTCGTAAAGGATCTTTGCCTTGCCTTCATAGATCTGACGACGGCGGGTCATCTGTGGCCTCCGGGGGCACGGGAAACAGAGAAGCCCCGGAGACAACGTCGATTCGGACGCGCCCCCGAGGCAGTTCGCGACCGCCCTTACAGCGATTGCCCGTCTCACGCAAACGATGCCGCGCCGGAACGAAATATCTCGTGCAATCTTCCGGGGAGAGGACTAATCCGCGCCGGTTCGCCGTTTCGAGGGCGCGTGAATGCACAATGACCAGGTCGCAGGTGCGCCAAACGCGCAGAATCGACAGCGCAAGGACGGCATGGCGGCGCTCACGCTCGGTGCGCTGGGGGTAGTCTTCGGCGATATCGGCACCAGCCCGATCTACGCCTTCAGAGAAGCGCTCGGTCAGGCCGCGGCGGACGGCATCGTCGCCGGCGAAATATTGGGCGTGCTCAGCCTCGCGCTGTGGACGCTGTTGCTCGTTGTAACCTGCAAATATGTTCTTTTCCTCACGCGCGCCGACAATAATGGCGAGGGCGGTGTCCTGGCACTCATGGCGCTGGCCCAGCGCAAGGCCCGCAAGCGCCGCACGCTCGTCGTCCTGCTCGGTGCGGCCGGAGCCGCGCTTTTCTATGGCGACGGCATCATCACCCCTGCCCTGTCGGTGCTATCCGCAGTCGAGGGGTTGCAAACGATTCCCGGATTGCATGGAGGCGTTTCGCAGGGCGAGGTTCTGCTCGTCACCTGTGCGATCCTCGTGGGATTGTTCGCGATGCAGGCCCGCGGCACGGCTGCCGTCGCGCGGCTCTTCGGCCCGATCTGCCTGATCTGGTTCGCCACGATCGCCATGATCGGCCTGATCCATATCTTCGACGAACCGGCGATCTTCGCCGCCTTCCTGCCGCACAACGCCGTCCTGTTTCTGGCCAATCACGGCATGGCGGGATTTTTCGTGCTCGGCGCCGTATTCCTCACCGTCACCGGGGCGGAAGCGCTGACCGCCGATATGGGCCATTTCGGCGTCAAGCCGATCAGGCTGGGCTGGCTGGCGATCGTCTTCCCGGCTCTGACCCTCAACTATCTGGGCCAAGGCGCGTTCGCGCTCCACAAGCTCGAAGTCGCCGCCGCGACGGGTGTCGACTTCACGAATCAGGACTGGTTCTTCCTGATGACGCCGGGCCCCGCCCGGTTGCCCCTGGTGCTGCTCGCGACACTTGCCACGGTCATAGCCAGCCAGGCGGTCATCACCGGCGCCTATTCGCTGACCCAACAGGCGATTCAGCTCGGCCTTCTGCCCAGGCTGAAGATCCGCCAGACGTCCGAGCATGCCGCCGGCCAGATCTATCTGCCCGCGATCAACATGCTGCTGTTCGTCGGCGTGATGATCCTCGTCCTGGGCTTCGGGTCGTCGACGGCAATGGCGGCGGCTTATGGAATCGCCGTCTCGGGCACCATGGTCGTCACCACCTGCCTGGCCTTCATGGTGGTACGGCGGGTATGGGAGTGGCGGCTATGGCTGACTCTGGCGGTGATCGCACCGCTGCTGCTGCTCGACCTCCTTTTCTTCGGCGCCAATATCCTGCGGGTCTCCGAGGGCGGATGGGCGCCTTTGATCGTCGCGATCGGCGTGCTGATCCTGATCGTGACCTGGATGCGCGGGCGCAACCTTTTGCTGGCGATCGATCAGAGCCAGTCGATCGCGCTCGAGGAGTTGGCCAGGATGCTGCGCAACCGCCCCCCCGAGCGGGTGCCTGGAACGGCCATCTTCCTGTCGTCCGAACGGGCGGCGGCACCGAGCGCGCTGCTCCATAACCTCAAGCACAACAAGGTTTTGCACGAGCGCAACCTGGCGCTCACGATCAACACCGTGAATAGCCCGGTGGTGGAACCCGGTAAACGGCTCGAACTGCACGCGATCGACGAGAATTTTTCGCGCGCAGTCCTCAACTACGGCTTCATGGAAAATCCGGACGTCCCCCAGGATCTTACGGCTGCCCTGGCCGAGGCCGACAATCGGCTCGAGCCGCTACAGACCAGCTATTTTATCGGGCGGTCCATGCTGCGGCCGTCGAAGCACAGCGGAATGCCGTTCTGGCAGGATATGCTGTTCATCTTCCTCTATCGCAACGCGTCCGATCCCACCGATTTCTTCCGCATCCCGCCCAATCGCGTCGTCGAACTCGGCTCGCAGACCACGATTTGATCTTTGCCATGATCGGCGGACCTCCTATGCCGATCCTATGAAATTAGACGAACTTCTTGAAATATCCCAGTCGAGGCTGCGCTATAGCGGCCACACCGCAGAGCTCGGGCTGCGGATAGTCGATTGTGGAGATAATTGGTGCGAGCTCACGCTCGCCTATCGACCCGAATTGGCAATCTCGCGATCGCATAACCTGCTCGCCTCGGGCCCGCTCATCTCGCTGATCGACAATGCGTCGGGCCTGAGCGTCGTGGTCGTCGAAGGCCGCTTCCGGCCGTTCGCGACGCTCGACCTTCGCGTCGACTATCTGCGCGCGGCACCGCCAGGAAAGGCGATCTTCGCTCGCGCTACCTGCTACCGCCTAACTCGTAATGTCGCCTTCGTCAGCGCCGATGCGCATGATGGCGACCTTGGCGATCCGATCGCGCGCGCGCAGGCGACCTTCTTCTGCACCGGGGAGTAGGACATGGAAGATATCCCTTATGCCGATGTCATCGGTGCCCGTCGCAATCTGCTGGACGGCGAACCGGTCCTGACGATGGGCTGGCGGCCTGAAATCCGCGGCCGGCCGGGCTTCGTCCATGGCGGCGTGCTGGGCGGATTGCTTGAGCTCGCCTGTTATGAGGCATTGTACGCAGAGTTCAACGACGGTCCGACACCGCGGATCAAGCCGATCAACGTAGCGGTCGACTACTTGCGCGGCGCAGTAATGGTGGACACCCACGCCGTCGCCAAGATCGTCCGCATCGGCAAGCGGGTCGCCAATGCCAGCGCAGTCTGCTGGCAGGAGGATCGCGCCAAACCGATCGCGACCGCGCGGATGCACCTCCTGCTCGATCGGCAGGATTCCCCTCCGGCATGACCGACTTCGCCAGCCTGCTCCAGCCCGACCGCGGCGAGGCGGCCATTTCCATCGCCAGGACCGGCAGCGAGGGCTTCGAAGCCTGGCTGAAGACACAGTCTGCCCAGGTCCGCACACTCGTCGCGGCATCGCAGTTCAAGGGGAAATCCGGGGAGCTTCTCATCCTGCCGGGCAGCAGGGACGGCGAATGGTCGGCGGTGCTTGGCAGCATCGCGACGCCCAAGCCTTGGGATCTGGCCGGGGCGGCGCAGGCCTTGCCGACCGGCATCTATCGGCTTGCGGAAGACATGGCGGCCGACGGCGCGCTCGGCTGGCTGCTGGCCCATCACCGCTTCGACCGCTATCTCGCCAAGCCCGATCCAATCCCCCAGCGCGTGCTCCTGACCAAGGACGTTGCCGGCATCGCCCCGGTGGTCACCATGGCGGAAGCGATTGCCATGGCCCGCGACCTGATCGACACACCGGCTGCCGATCTCGGCCCCGCCGAACTGGAGGATGCCGCGCAGACCGTCGCGAAACAGGGCGGTGCCGACGTGCGGGTAACGCGCGGAGATGCACTCGATCGCGATTATCCAATGATCGCGGCGGTCGGCCGCGCAGCGTCCCGTGAGCGCGCGCCGCGACTGATCGAACTCGAATGGGGGGAAGAATCGCATCCCCGTATCGCGGTCATCGGCAAGGGCGTCTGTTTCGACAGCGGCGGCCTCGACATCAAGCCTTCCTCGGCGATGCTGCTGATGAAAAAGGACATGGGCGGTGCGGCGCACGCGCTGGCGCTCGCCAAGCTGATCATGGCGTCGCGGCTCCCGGTCAGGCTCCACATGCTGATCCCGGCCGTCGAGAATGCTGTTTCGGCCGAAGCATTCCGTCCTGGCGACGTCCTGCGCAGCCGCAAAGGCATCTCAGTGGAGATCGGGAACACCGATGCCGAAGGACGCCTGATCCTCGCCGACGCGCTCGCCCGCGCGATCGAGGAAAGGCCGGCACTTGTCGTCGACTTCGCCACGCTGACCGGCGCGGCGCGAGTCGCGCTCGGCCCCGATCTGCCGGCCCTGTTCGCGAACGACGACGCCCTGGCGGACGAGATTGGCGAGGCCGCGCGGAAGGTGAGCGATCCGGTGTGGAGATTGCCGCTTTGGGCCGAATATGCCGAACTGCTGAAGTCCGGCGTTGCCGACATCAACAACGCCAGCGAGGGCGGTTTCGCGGGAGCGATAACCGCGGCGCTGTTCCTCCAGAAGTTTGTCCCCGACGGCACGCCCTGGGCGCATCTCGACACTTTCGCCTGGCGACCGACAGCACGGCCGGGGCGACCAAAAGGCGGGGACACGCTAGGGCTTCGCGCGATTTTCGCGATGCTCCAGCGCAAATTCGTTACGGCCTGAGGCGGAACGCTGATTTTCAGCGGCGAACCGAGCCTTCTTCAATCTCGCAGTGAAACGATTTCGGCCGGCGCGTGTTCTTCAATCGCGCGCGTGTTCTTAATCGCGGAAGACACGATCCTCTGTACTTGGATCATCGAAGGATGCGAGATGGGTGACAATCAGCTTTCTCAGTGGATGCGAGCGCTGGTGGCCTATGTGCGCTCCGGCCAGCCGGATCTGACCAACCGGCAGATGGCCCTGCTGCTGATCAGCTACATCACGCCTGGTCCACATACGGTGCGCGGCTTGGCCCAGCAACTCGGGGTTTCGAAACCCGTGATCACGCGCGCCTTGAACACGCTGGGCTCGCTCGGCTATCTGCGCCGCGAACGCGACGATAACGACCGTCGCAATATCTTCGTGGCGAAGACCGAAAAGGGGGCCGCTTTCCTCGATGCATTCCGAAAATCCATCGACATCGATAAGGTTCATAGCTGACCCTCCGGACGGCCGGCTGGCCGCGGCCGCATTTCGCCTCGACGGGCCGACACGATTTTTGGATTCGCGCATTAACGCCTATCGCTCCGATATCGCCGACGTCGCGCTCGCCGGTTCGCTGTTCGCGCCCCACTATGCAGCCCCGCTCTTCCGCTCCGCCGCCGAAAGCGTGATGATGCGGGCCGCGCCCGAGCCCGAGGCCGAAGCTGTCTCCCAGCTATTGACCGGCGAGGGTTTCGCCGTGCTCGATGTTGCCGGCGGCTGGGCGTGGGGCTATTCGCGGCACGACCATTATGTCGGCTATGTTCCCGACCGTTGCTTGACCGACATGCTCACGGCCACACATCGGATCGCCGTCCGCGAAGCGCTGCTGTTTGCCCGGCCTTCCATCAAATCGCCGGCCATGGCTACATTGCCTTTCGGCGCGCTCGTCGCAGGGACAATGGGCGACACCTTCCTCCAGACCCCCGCCGGATTCATTCATCGCCGGCACGTGTGCGCGCTCGACGACAGGTGCGACGATGCGGCAAGCGTCGCGGAACTCCTCCTCGGTTCGCCCTATCTGTGGGGCGGGCGCGGGGCCGGCGGCATCGACTGCTCGGGACTTGTGCAGATCGCCTTGGCGGCGACGGGCATCGATGCGCCGCGCGATACCGACCTCCAACGGACTGCTATCGGCCGGCCGATAGCAGATGAGGAGGACCTCCGACGAGGCGACGTTGTCTTTTTTCCCGGCCATGTCGGCCTGATGGTCGATGATAGCAGCCTTATCCATGCCAATGCGCACTGGATGAGCGTCGTCGCCGAACCGCTCGCCGATGTCGTGGCCCGCCTCATTCCCCATCATGACCGGCCGATTACAAGCCGGCGGAGATTGCCCAGATGACCAGCACGGTCTTCATCGATGGCGCGGCCGGCACGACCGGTCTCGAAATAGGCGAAAGGCTCGCCAGCCGGCGCGACATCAGCCTGATCGAAATCGATCCGGTTCGGCGCAAGGATCCGGCCGCGCGCGCGGAGGCGCTGAACAGCGCCGACGCCGTCATCCTGTGCTTGCCCGATGACGCGGCCCGCGAGGCGGTTGCGCTGATCCGCAGCCCGACGGTGAAGGTGATCGACGCGTCGACTGCGCACCGCACCGCGCAGGGCTGGGCCTACGGCTTTGCCGAGCTCGACCCACAAAATCGCGACAGGCTGGCGAGGACGACGCGGATCTCCAATCCGGGATGCTATCCAACGGGCTTCCTGGCGCTCGTGCGGCCGCTGGTGCGGGCAGCCCTGTTACCCGCCGATCTCCCGATTTCGGTAAACGCCGTGTCGGGCTATTCGGGCGGCGGCAAGGCGATGATCGCGATGTTCGAGGACGCCGCCTCCGCCGAGGCGACCGATACGGCCTTTCGCGCCTATGCGCTCGGCCTCGGCCACAAGCACGTGCCGGAGATGCAGCTCCACGCCGGGCTCGACCATCCGCCGATCTTCATGCCTGCTGTCGCGCGCACCTATCGCGGGATGCTCGTTGAGATACCCTTGCATCTGCATCTGCTGCCCGGCCAGCCGAGTGGCGACATGCTGCGCGACGTGCTGAGCAATGCCTATGCCGGCAGCAGGATCGTTCGCGTCGCGCGCGACAATCCGCCCTTTCTGACGATCGAGCAGGCTGCGGGTACCGATCGGCTGGACCTGTTCGTTTATTCGGATGAAAAGGCCGGGCAGGCGCGCCTGATCGCTGCGCTCGACAATCTCGGCAAAGGCGCGGGCGGCGCCGCAGTCCAGAACCTGAACCTCGCGCTGGGGCTCGATGAAAGGGCCGGCCTCAGGCTATAGCAGAGCCGTTCCGTGTGGCAGCTATGGCGGTTGATCCCTCCGCGCGGAACGGTTCATGATCGGCCGACGATATGCTCGCGGCCGTTGGTTGGCGCATGGGCTCCTATGGATTCCCGCGCTATCGGGTCGTGAGCCCGCCACCGGGGAGCGGCGGCTTTCTCGAGGTTCGAGTTCGCCCATGTCCGGTTTCGGCACATAGCAGGCGCGCGGCGATGCAGCCGCCTCCGTGCATCGTTCACCTCACGATGCTATGAAAGACGATGCAGGGCCGTCATGCGGCTATGGTATGGAACGCGTAGGGAGAGAATGTTGATGGGACGGCGCACCATACTGGTCGTCGAGGATGAGATGCTGATCGGCGCGGTGATCGAGGATGCCCTGATCGAGGCAGGCTATGGCGTGGCGCTGCTGACCTCCGGCGAGGATGCCCTGGCGCTTTTGGACGAGGCGTCGATTGCCTTCGGTGCGGTGGTCACCGACATCAGGCTCGGCAGCGGCTGCTCGGGCTGGGATGTGGCACGCCTCGCGCGTGAGCGCGATCTGTCTATAGGGGTGGTCTATGTCAGTGGCGACAGCGGGGTGGAGTGGCATTCGCGCGGCGTGCCCGGCAGCCTTTTCGTCCAGAAGCCGTTTGCCGGAAGCAGAATCGTGACAGCAGTGGCGGCCGCGCTTGGCACCATCGGCGCATCGGCGCCGATGGATCGCTTGGACCACCGCTTTCTGGAGTGAGCCGCCCTGAGGGAAACTCCTGCGCCTTCGCTTCGTTATCTTCTCGTGGCACGAGAAGAGAGGACTTATGGCAGACGCAATTGAGCTCAAGCGACATCTGTGGAGCAAGCTTGAACAGGGCCCTTTCATCATGCTTGGGCTCAGCGAGCCGCGCACGCATGCCGAGCCGTTGACCGCACAGCTCGACCCGGACCAGGTCGATCGCATCTATTTCTTCATCGGTAAGGACAATCGCCTGAGCCAGGGCGGTCCCGCGATGGGCCAGTTCGTGTCGAAGGGGCAGGATTATTTTGCCTGTCTCGCAGGCACCGTCACCGTCGATAACGACCGCGCCATGATCGACAAGCTCTGGAACAAGCAGGCCGAGGCCTGGTTTCCCGGCGGCAAGGACGATCCCAACCTGGCACTGCTCCGTTTTGATATCGACGATGCCGAACTGTGGGAGACGGACCTGTCGCTTGGCGGACGGATCAAGATGCTATTCGGCGGCATGATCAGATCGGATCAGTCCGGAAGCCATGCGCGGGTGACGACCACCGCCGCCTGACGGAAGAATCTCGCCTGCGGGCGCGCCGGAACTTCCGTGCGCGCCTGTTACATCTCGCCGCGTGCTCTCCTGATCGCGTAGAAACGTTGCACATGGGCATTATGCTCGGCCAGCGTCCGCGCAAACACATGACCGCCTTTGCCGTCGGCAACGAAATAGAGCGCGTCGCTCTTCGCCGGATCAAGCACGGCTTCGATCGCGGCCCGGCTCGGATTTGCGATCGGCCCCGCAGGCAGTCCGGGTGAGGCGTAGGTATTATATCCGTTGACCGCATTGAGCTCCGAGCGGCGTATGCGCCTGCCGAGCGGCTTGCCCTTCGTGATCGGATAGATAACGGTCGGGTCTGCCTGAAGCTTCATGCCCAGCCGGAGCCGATTCGAATAAACAGCGGCGACCGTCCTGCGCTCGGCCGCCACCGCCGTCTCCTTTTCGACGATCGATGCGAGGATCAGCGCCTCGCGCCGGTTGCGAACGACACTGCCCGGCTTGCGCGCCGGCCAAGCCGCATCGAGGGCTTCGCGCATGGCCCCCTGCATCCGCCCGAGCACATCGGCGCGAGATTCGCCGGCCTCGAAGCTGTAACTGTCGGGCAGAACCGATCCCTCGGCCGGCACCGGCACCTCCCCGGTCAGCAACGGCTCGCCCATCAACCGTTCATGTACCAGGATCGAAGGCATGCCTTCCGGGATCGTCACCAGATGCTGAACCGGCGTTCCATGCTGAAGGATGTCGAGGATCGCCTGGCCACTCGCGCCCGCCGGTATCTCGAACTCGCCAGCCCGGATCGGGTCGGCCGATCCGAGCCGCCGGGCAAAGCGCAGGAAGTTGGTGGTCGAGCGGATCGCTCCGGCCTTTTCCAGCGCGCGAGCCGCACCGGCGAGCGTCGCGCCCCGCTCGACCCTGACGCTTACCGGCCGGTCCAACGGGCCGTTGCCCCACCAGTCTCGCGATATCCACGCCGCCGCTCCGCCCGCGGCGAGCACCACGATTAGCAGCAAAACGAGCAGCCGGCGGATCATCCTCGGTCTGCGACGACGGCTCACTGCGCCGTCCTCAATCCTCGACCTTGCGCATGATCAGGCTGGCGTTCGTCCCGCCGAAACCGAAACTGTTGTTGAGAACCGCGTTCACCTTGCGCTGCTTCGCCTTGAGCGGCACCAGGTCGAAATCCTCCAGACCTTCGCTCGGATTTTCCAGATTGAGCGTCGGCGGAACAATTTGATCGCGCATCGCCAGGATGCAGAAGATCGACTCGACCGCACCGGCGCCACCGAGCAGATGGCCGATCGCCGACTTCGTGGAGCTCATCGACACCGTCTTCAGCGCATCGCCGAACAGGCGACGAACCGCACCAGCCTCGAGCTCGTCGCCGAGCGGCGTCGATGTGCCATGGGCATTGATATAGTCGATGTCGGACGGCTGCAGCCCCGACTTCCTGAGCGCCATCGCCATGGTCCGATAGGCGCCCGATCCTTCCGGATGCGGTGCGGTGACATGATAGGCGTCGCCCGCCAAGCCATAGCCTATCACCTCGGCATAGATCCTGGCGCCACGACGCTTGGCATGCTCATATTCCTCGAGCACGACGACGCCGGCGCCTTCGCCCATCACAAAGCCATCGCGGCCCTTGTCATAGGGACGAGAAGCGCGCTCGGGCGTGTCGTTATAGCCGGTAGAAAGCGCACGCGCCTGGGCAAAGCCGGCGATGCCGAGCGGGCAGATCGCGCCCTCCGCGCCGCCCGCGACCATGATGTCGGCATCGTCCATCGCGATCATCCGGGCTGCATCGCCGATCGCATGCGCGCCGGTCGAGCAGGCCGTTACCACCGCGTGGTTCGGACCGCGCAGCCCATATTTGATCGAAACCTGCCCGGAGATCAGGTTGATCAGCCGGCCGTGGACGAAATGTGGACTGACCCGGCGGGGGCCCTTTTCGTAGAGGACGATCGATTCGCTCTCGATTCCGGGCAATCCACCGATGCCGGAGCCGATCGACAGCCCGGCCCTGTAGCTCTCTTCCTCGCTCATCTCGGTCAGCCCGGCATCTTCAAGAGCCTGGCCGGCCGCGTCGATGCCGTAGATGATGAACGGATCGACCTGGCGCTGAACCTTATGGTCGACGCGCTTGCCGGGGTCGAATCCGAAGGGATGATCCGCAGCTTTGACTTCGCAGGCGATCGTGCAGGCCTGGTCGCTGGGATCGAAGCGGGTGATCCTTCCCGCTCCGGACTTGCCCGCAATGATATTGGCCCACGCGGTCTCGACATCCGCTCCAAGCGGCGTGACAAGTCCGAGCCCGGTTACGACCACGCGACGCATCGCATCCTCCTAGTCCAAAATGTCCAAGCCGCCGTCGAAAGCTGTACGAAGCTGAACGGCAAGGCGGCTCCCCGTCCCATCGGAATGCCCGGGGTCGGGGAGCCGCCAAATCCTCGCGGCTCGATCACCTGCCCCGGTCGTTCGACCGCCGGCGGGCGAGGACTCAGCCCTTGTGGCTCTCGATATAGCTGATCGCGTCCTTGACGGTGGCGATCTTCTCGGCTGCATCGTCCGGAATTTCGACGCCGAACTCCTCTTCGAAGGCCATCACCAACTCGACGATGTCGAGGCTGTCCGCGCCCAGATCATCGATGAAGCTGGCTTCCTCGGTGACCTTGTCGGCCTCCACGCCCAGATGCTCGACGACGATCTTCTTAACGCGCTCAGCGGTCTCGCTCATGTTCCAACCTTCCTTGGGTACGTTTCGCCTGCCCTAATAGGGGGCGACTTTGCTTGCAAGCGTGCTTTGACGCCACGCGGTCAGATCATCGCCATGCCGCCGTTCACGTGCAGAGTTTGTCCGGTGACATAAGACGCTTCCCGGCTCGCCAGATAGGCGATGGCGGCAGCGACATCCGCCCCATCGCCAAGTTTCCCGGCCGGTATCCTTTCGAGCAGCTTCTCTTTCTGCGCCTCCGGCAGCGCGTCGGTCATCGCCGAACTGATGAAGCCGGGTGCGACGCAATTGACGGTGATGTTGCGGCTGGCCAGTTCCTGGGCCAGCGCCTTGGACATGCCGACGAGGCCCGCCTTCGACGCGGCATAATTTGCCTGCCCCGGATTGCCGGTGGTGCCTACCACCGAAGTGATAGTGATCACGCGGCCGAAGCGCGCCTTCATCATCGGCTTGGTCGCCGCGCGGATCAGCCGGAAAGCGGCTTCGAGATTGACCGAGATCACCTGATCCCACTCCTCGTCCTTCATCCGCAGGATCAGGTTGTCGCGGGTCACCCCGGCATTGTTGACAAGGATGTCGAGCTTGCCGCCGAGCGCCTCCACCGCGCTCGGCACCAGCGCGTCGACGGCCGCCGCATCGCCGAGGTTGCACGGCAGGATCACCACGTCGCCGCCAATTTCGGCCGCGACCGCCTTCAGAGCGTCCTCGCGCGTGCCAGACAGCGCGACCCGTGCGCCCTGGCCCGCCAGCACCTTCGCGATCGCCGACCCGATGCCGCCGCTCGCACCGGTCACCAATGCGGTCATGCCTGAAAGATCGAACATGGACTTCCCTTCCCTCAAACGTCATCCAAGCGGAGGCTGGCTTTGAGGCGCGGTTCCCGCCCTGTCCCCCCCGAGACCCGGCTTTCGCCAGGATGACGAACTTCTTCTCAAAGCGCGGCCGCGAGCGCCTCTATATCGGCCATCGTCACAATGCTGCTCGCCGTCGGTCCTTCGACAATGTCCTTGACCATCGGCCCCACGACCTTGCCGCCGAACTCGACAAACTGCTCGACCCCGGCAGCCGCCATCGCTGCCACGCTTTCGCGCCAGCGCACCGTGCCCGTGACCTGCGCTACCAGCAGCTTCACGATGTCCTGGGGATCGGCGACGGCGGCCGCCGTCACATTGGCGTAGACGGGCACGAGCGGGCTCTGCATGGCGGTCTTGCCGAGGGCCTCGGCCATCACGTCCGCCGCGGGCTGCATCAGTGCGCAATGGAATGGTGCCGAGACCGGCAGCAACATCGCGCGACGAGCGCCCTTTCCCTTGGCGATCTCGATCGCACGCTCGACCGCCTCCCTGTGGCCCGAGACGACCACCTGCCGATTGCTGTTGTCGTTCGCCGCCTGACAGACCTGATCCTCCGCCGCCGCCTCCGCGACCGCTTTCGCGCCTTCAAAGTCTAGGCCGAGGAACACCGCCATTGCCCCGACCCCGACCGGCACCGCCGCCTGCATCGACTGGCCGCGCAGCTTGAGCAGCCGCGCGGTCGTCGCCAGATCGATCGCCTCGGCCGCGCACAGCGCCGTATATTCGCCGAGGCTGTGACCGGCGACGAACGCCACCTTGTCGGCGACGCTTATTCCGCCTTCCTTCTGAAGCACCCTCAGCGTCGCAATGGCGTTCGCCATGATCGCCGGCTGGGCATTCTCGGTCAGCTGGAGCGTGTCCGCCGGCCCATCGACCATCAGCCTGAACAGATTCTGGCTCAACGCGTCGTCGACCTCCTGGAAGGTTTCGCGCGCGATGGTGCTCGCTTCGGCGAGCGCCTGACCCATGCCGACCGCCTGACTTCCCTGCCCCGGAAATATGAATGCGCGCATATGAGGGCCCCTTCTCTCGATATGGCGTGCGGCACTAGGTAAGCGGGCGCGAAGACGCAAGCTTCTTGGCTTGCTTTTCCACCGCTCATCCCCCATAGGCCGCGCAGCCGGGGCGGGAGCCAGTCTCTCCGCCCCTGCTGTTTTTGGAAGAAAGCCGGAGGGGCGTCGTGATGGGCACGGCGTCAGCGATCGGCAAGAGAAGGAAGACGCGAGCATGGCTCTCTACGAGCACGTGTTTCTCGCGCGTCAGGATCTGGCCCAGGCTCAGGTCGACGCGCTGGCGGAAGCCGCCACCAAGATCGTCGAGGAAGGCCAGGGCAAGGTCGTGAAGACCGAGACCTGGGGCCTGCGCAGCCTCGCCTATCGCATCGCGAAGAACCGCAAGGCGCATTATGTGATGCTCCAGATCGACGGGCCTGCCGGCGTCGTCGCCGAGCTTGAGCGCCAGACCGCGATCAACGAAGACGTCATCCGCTACATGACGGTGCGCGTCGACGAACTCGAGCAGGGCCCGTCGGCGATGATGCGCCGTGGCGAGCGCAGCGACCGCGATGCCCGCCGTGGCGACCGCGATGGCGGCCGGGGCGGTGATCGGGGCGGCGACCGCCCGCGCCGTGAAGACCGCGAATCCGCGTAAGGAGAACCAGAGACATGGCACGCGCCTTTTTCCGCCGCCGCAAGAGCTGCCCCTTCTCCGCGAAGGACGCTCCCAAGATCGATTATAAGGACGTTCGTCTGCTGCAGGGCTTCGTGTCCGAGCGCGGCAAGATCGTCCCGAGCCGCATCACAGCGGTTTCCGCCAAGAAGCAACGCGAACTCGCCCAGGCGATCAAGCGCGCCCGCCACATCGGGCTGCTTCCATACATCGTCAAGTAAGAAGCGAGGACCGCCACCATGGACGTAATCCTGCTCGAACGCGTCGAGAAGCTGGGCCAGATCGGTGACGTCGTCTCCGTCAAGGCCGGTTTCGCTCGCAACTATCTGCTGCCCCGCAAGAAGGCGCTGCGCGCCAACGAAGCCAACAAGAAGGTCTTCGAGGCGAACCGCGCCCAGATCGAGGTTGATAACGCAAACCGTCGCAGCAATGCGGAGGCCGAAGCGAAGGCGCTCGACGACAAGTCGGTGACGCTGATCCGCCAGGCTTCGAACACCGGCCAGCTCTACGGCTCGGTTTCGACCCGCGACGTGGCCGAGGCGCTGGCCGAGGACGGCATCAAGGTCGCCAAATCGGCGATCGTCCTTGCCCGCCCGATCAAGACGATCGGCGTGCACGACGTGAAGGTCTCGCTGCACGCCGAAGTCAGCCGGATCATCAAGGTCAACGTCGCTCGCTCGCCGGAAGAGGCGGAGTTGCAGTCGCAGGGCGTCGACGTCATGGCCTCGATGTTCGAGCGCGACGAGGCCGGCTTCACCGAGGACTATGATCCCAACGCCGAACCGGGCGAGATCACCAGCGACCTGCTCGATGAGCCGGCTGCCGAGGCGACCGACGAGGCCTGATCCCACCGGGTCGGACGAACAAGAGGGGGCCGCCGGAGACGATCCGGCGGCCCCCTTCTTTGCATCGCGCCGGCGGCGGCACGAGGAGCGCGGCGGCGGCGGCCGCGGCCTCCGCGGGCGACGGTCAGGCAGCCGCCTGGTACAGCGCCTTTTCCTTCCCGATCAGAATGTCGGCCAGGAACCAGTAAGCTTGCCCCCACGCATCGAGCACCGGCTGGTCGACCGCATCGCCGAGCACGTCCTTGATCGCCGGCAGCAACGCCGCCGCCACCGCCGGATAATGTTCGGGCCTCACATGGGTCGCGACATGCCGCTCGGCCATCCGCTCGACCGCCTGGGTCAGCGCGCCGAGATTGTCGACATTCTTGGCATAAGCGAGGATCGCGGCGGCAAGGCGTTTTGGTTGCTCGCCCGACTCCTGCGCGGCTTGATCAAACAGCGCCTTGATCGCGGGATCGACGAACAGCCGCTCATACATGCGGGTGGTGATCGCGACGCCATGCTCCTGAAGCGCGGGCGCGGTCGATTTGATGATGGCGATGGTTTCGGCGGAAAGCGGATCAGCCATGTCGCGGCTCCTTTAAAGATGTATCGGTAATCCACCTATTCGGTTCGTTCAAAAGATGCAAATTGAATCTATCTTCAAAACACCTTAAGATCGGGCATGCGCCTTTCCCGCCACACCGACTATGCGCTACGCGTGCTGATCCACCTCGCCGCGGTTCCCGAACGCCGTGCCTCGATCGCCGAGATCGCCCGCGGCTACGGCATTTCCGAAAATCATCTGATGAAAATCGTCCACCTCCTCGGGCGCTACGGCTTTATCAAAACCGTCCGCGGGCGCGGCGGCGGAATCATGCTGGCGAAGCCGGCAGAGGAGATCAGCATCGGCATCGTCATCCGCCACACCGAGCCGGACATGGTGCTCGCCGACTGCGAAACCTGTATCATCGCGCCCGCATGCGGGCTGACTGGGGCGCTGCGCGAGGCGCTGGTCGCTTTCCTGACGGTGCTCGACCGTTATTCGCTCGCCCAGGTCGCCCGGCAGAAAGGTGAGCTCGCGGCGCTTTTAGGGCTGATAGAGATTGAGGAAGCACGGGAAACAAGCCTGGGCAAGCGTTAGCTTCCGCGACTGTCGTCGGCCGGCAACGGTGCGGCCGACGACGGGAGAAGCCGGGGCCGTCACGATCCGATCGACGATCAGAAGTCGGTCGTGCCGATCAGACTGGAATTCACTCCACTGAGCAAGATCGCCGAGTTGGCGGTGGCGCCGCCATCATTGGCAAAGAAGAGATAGGTATCGCTGCCAACGCTGACCGCAGCAACCTCGCCATTTCCTGCGTGGCCATCGAATAATTGCTGGGCGAAAGTCGCGGCCGAAGCATAGTCGGCCTGCGCCGCGCCGGTCAGGACAACAGTCGGCATGAAACCGATCTGGATGTGGTCGATCCCGTCCTCGAACCCGTCGTTCTCATCGAAGCCGCCGATCGCATTGAGCGACGACTCGTCTTCGAACAGGAAATAATCGGCGCCGGCACCGCCGGACAGCGTATCACTGCCGCGGTCGCCGCGGATCACATCGTCGCCATCGCCGCCGGCGATGACATCGTTGCCCTGTCCTCCGCGAAGCAGGTCATTGCCCGCGCCGCCATCTATATCGTCGTCACCACGATTGCCGTTGACGCTATCGTTGCCATCGCCGCCATTAATGACGTCGTTATCAGCACCCCCATTTATCCGATCGGACCCGGTACCACCGTCGATCGAATCGTCGCCCCGGTTGCCCTGTATATAATCGCTACCGGAATCCCCCCATAGCTGGTCGGCGCCGTCGTCGCCCCCATTGCCAGAAAAGCCGAATACATGGTCGTTGCCATCGCCGCCATGAAGCGTGTCCGCGCCGCTAGCACCGAAGATATTGTCGTTGCCGCCACCGCCGTCGAGCTGGTCATTCAGGGGCGTGCCACGCATCGTGTCATGATCCGCAAATAAGGCATCAAAAGCATCCCCCGCCTTTCCCGACGCAACATCGCTGAAGAAGGCGCCGGCGTCGGCCTGTAGGGCGTCGATGCTCAGTATCACCGTCCCGTTGACCGAATGGTCGAAACCGCGGATCGTCCCTGCCGCGGGCGCTCCGCTGCCGCCATAGGTGAAGCCGTTGCCGCTGAAGGTTGTGCTGGCATCGCCTGAGTTGATTGTGAACGATGTGCCGGTTGCGCTCGAGAAGCTTCCGGTAAAGAGAGCGGCCAGATCCAGCTGGTCCATTCTGATCGCGGTATCAGTACCGCCGCGAAGTTGTGCCATCTTAGGGCTCCGTTCTAGCATCTCCCCTGTGAGATATCGAACGTCTAAAGAATCATATAGTTTCGCTACCGGAAAAAAGAGAGTTAATCTGACAAAACCCTGACAAAATTAGCACTGCAGTCACAACTATTGGTCGAAGAATCTTCGCCCTTCGTGGCAAACCACCGCCCCGATGCCGCAATTACTTGGATTGGCGGCATACGTTGGCCGGTTCGCTCCCCGCAGATTAGATGAAACCCATCGGGCCATGCCCGGCGCCAAACCCGGGCGCGGCGAGCAGAGCCTTCCGGACAAAATCTCGCGCGCGAGCGATAGCATCGGACAGCGGCATGCCCTGGGCCAGCCCAGTCGCGATCCCGCTGGCCAGCGTGCAACCGGTGCCATGGTCGTGGATCGTATCGATCCGCTTGCTACGCCAGTTGCACGATGTGGCGGCGTACAGCCGATCCTCCAGCTCGCCGCCGAACCTCGCGCCGGTCGCCAGGATCGCTCCAGCCCCCTGTGCCATCAGCGATGCGGCGGCCGCATCGACATCGCTGACCGACGCCAAGGACTGCCCGGCCAGCGCCGCCAGTTCATCTAAGTTCGGCGTCGATACCGTCGCCCGTCGCAGCAGCCGCCCGAATGCCGCGATAGTCGCTTCGTCAGCGAGGCGGCTGCCGCTGGTCGCGATCATTACCGGGTCGAACACTACCGGCACCTGCGCCAGATCGGGCGCGTCGAGCCGGTCGGCGACCGCCTCGACCGTCGCCGCCGATCCGATCATTCCGATCTTGACCGCATCGACGCCGATGTCGCTGGCCACCGCGTCGATCTGCGCGATCACCATCTCTGCGGGAACGGCATGCACCGCCGTGACGCCGAGGGTGTTCTGCGCAGTCAGCGCGGTGACCGCCGTCATCGCATGGCCGCCGAGCAGCGTCACCGTCTTGATATCGGCCTGGATGCCGGCGCCTCCGCCCGAGTCCGACCCGGCGATGATGAGAATGCGTGCGACGGTCACCGGAGGCGGGTCAGGCGGCCTTGCGGACGGCGTCGCAAATCTGGTCGACCATCGTCTCGACCAGCTTTCGATCCTCGCCCTCGGCCATCACCCTGATCAGCGGCTCGGTGCCCGACTTGCGGATCACGAGCCGCCCGGTGCCGTCGAGCTTCGCCTCGGCATCCGCGATTACGGCCCTGACCTTCTCGTCCTGCAGCGGCTCACCGCCCGAGAAGCGGACATTTTTGAGCAGCTGAGGCAGCGGATCGAACTGGTGGAGCAACTCGCTCGCCGGCCGGCCGCTTTCGACAAGCTTCGCCAGGACCTGCAGCGCGGCGATCAGGCCATCGCCGGTGGTCGCATGGTCGGACATCACGATGTGGCCCGATTGCTCGCCGCCGATATTATAGCCATGCGCGCGCATCGCTTCGACGACATACCGGTCACCAACCTGGGTGCGGTGGAGACCCAGGCCCTGGCCGGCCAGATAGCGCTCGAGCCCGAGGTTCGACATCACCGTGGCGACGATACCGCCGCCCTTCAATTCGTCCCGGCGAAGCGCCCCGACCGCTATCAGCGCCATCAACTGGTCGCCATCGACGATCTTGCCCTCGTTGTCGACGATGATCAGTCGGTCGGCATCGCCATCGAGCGCGATTCCGATGTCTGCGCGGGTCTCGCGCACCTTGGACTGGAGCGCCTTGGGGTCGGTCGACCCGCATTGGTCATTGATGTTGAGCCCGTTGGGGCTGACACCGATCGAGATAAGGTCGGCGCCCAGTTCCCACAGCGCGAGCGGTGCCACCTCATAGGCCGCCCCGTTGGCGCAATCGACCACCACGCGCAGGCCGTCGAGCCTCAGATGCTCGGGAAAGCTGGCCTTGACCGCATGGACATAACGGCCGCGGGCATCCTCGACCCTGCGGGCACGGCCGATGTCGCCCGAGGCGGCAAGCTTCACCGAGGCATCGAGCCGGGCCTCGATCGCCGCCTCGTCGTCATCGGATAGCTTGTAGCCGTCGGGGCCGAACAGCTTGATGCCATTGTCGGCGAAAGGATTGTGGCTGGCCGAGATCATCACGCCCAGATCGGCGCGCATCGCGCGGGTGAGCATCGCCACCGCCGGCGTCGGCATCGGCCCGAACTGCACCACGTCCATGCCGACGCTGGTGAAGCCGGCGACCAACGCCGATTCCATCATATAGCCCGACAGCCTTGTATCCTTGCCGATCACAACGCGATGCCGATGATCGCCGCGGAGGAAATGCGCGCCCGCCGCCTGGCCCACCTTCATCGCAATTTCGGCGGTCATCGGGATCTCGTTGGTGCGGCCCCTTATGCCGTCGGTGCCAAAATATTTGCGCCTCATGCGTGACCCCAAGCCGAAGATGTGCCCGCTAGATGCGCGCAAATCATGGCAGGCTCAAGCATCAAGCGGCGTATCCGGTCCGGCCGCTCAGCGGCGGCGGCAGAACCGGCCTTCCCTACCGCTCATATGCCTTGGGCAACCCCTTCTCGACAGGATCGAGATAGCGGTCGCGCAGGCGCGTCTGACGGCTGGCCATCGGCTGCGCGACGCCGTCGATATAGATAGCGGTGGGTGCCGACATCAGCTCGAGCGGATCGCCGTCCCAGATCACCACGTCCGCCCGCCGGCCCGGCCGCAGCGAGCCGATCTCCCCGTCGAGGCCGAGCGCCGCCGCTGGTCTTGAGGTGATCGACGCCAGCGCCGCGCCCCAATCGAGCCCCTGTGCGCCCGGCACCCTGGTCAGCGCGACGAGGTTGCCGGCATATTGGGGAAGGTAGGATTCATAAGGTCCCTCCGATGCACCCGAATTGGAGATGGCGACGAGCACGCCGGCGCGCGCCATCCGCCCGACATTGGACTGGGTCGCCGCCAGCGTCTCGAACTTCTCGGGCAGATCGGCAAGCGCCGCGGCGATCACCGGTACATGCGCAGCGGCGATCTGATCGGCGACCAGCCAGCCCTCGCTCGCCCCGACCAGCACCAGCCTGAGCGCCGGATAGAGAGTTCTGAGCGCGATCACCGCGCGAATGTCGGCGACACGCTCGGCCCGGACGAGCAGCGGCATCGCTCCACGCACGACCGGCGCGAGCGCCTCGGCGTCCTGCCGGGTGATCAGCGCGTTCTTGTTCGGGCGATCGGCCAGGGCCGGATTGGCCGCCGCCGCCAGGGCCGCGCGCAGCAGGACATGCGCGGCCGGCCGGCTGCCGCCACCGGGGCCGGTCGATGCCTCGCCGAGTTCGACATATTGGAAGGCGCGCGGCTTCGTCACCGGATCGAAATCGGCGCCGAGATCGATCACCGCGCCCTGCCCGCCGAACATAGTATTGCCTGCCGACGGAATGATGAAGGCGCGGGTGACGCCCGAGCTCCGCTCGATCGCGATGTTCTGGCTGGTGGGGTTGATCGCCGGCGACACGTCGATGGCGGCGGAAAAAGGTGAACTCGCCGCCACGCTGTCATTGGTCTCGGGCATGCCATAGCCATCGGCCAGCCCCAGCGTGCTGACCCCGGCGACGATCCCCGGCGATACCCATTTGCCGCTGGCATCGATCGTCCTCGCGCCGGGAGGAACTGTCACTCCCGCGCCCGCCGCGATGATGCGGCCGTTGGCGATGAGGACCGTGCCGCCCCTGATCGGCTGCGATCCGTCGCCGATCGCGACGGTGCCGCCGGTGATCGCGATGGTTTCCGCGGCAGCCGGCGCGGCGCAGGCCGTGACCAGCAGGGCAAAAAGCAGGCGCCTCATTTTACGTCGCCCTCGCCCGGCTGGCCGAGCTCGAAATCGCTGACCGGCCGCAGGCGTGGATCGAAGGCGTCGTAAAGCAGCGCCCCGTCGATCCAGACCTTTTCGGGCCGCGTATAGACGCTGAACGGATCGCCATTCCACAGTACGACGTCCGCCATCTTGCCCGGCTTGAGGCTGCCTGTCCGATCGGCGATGCCGAGCGCCCGCGCGGGATTGATCGCCAGCCAGCGCCACGCCGTCGCGTCCCTGATCTCGATCCCGGCGCGCCGCGCCGAGGCGAGGCCCTTCGCCACTTCCTGGTTCAACCGCTGGATACCGTTCTGATCATCCGAATGGATCATCACGCAAGCGCCTGTTTTTTCGAGGATTCCAAGATTTTCGGGAATGCCGTCATAGCTTTCCATCTTGAAGCCGTACCAGTCGGCCCAGACCGCCGAGCAGACGCCCGCCGCCTTGAGAAGATCAGCGATCTTGTACGCTTCCACCGCGTGGTGGAAGGCGGTGACGCGGTAGCCGAACTCCTTGGCCATATCGATGACCAGCGCCATCTCGTCAGCGCGGTAGCAATGGTTGTGGACCAGTATCTCGCCGTTCAGCACGCCCATCAGCGTGTCCATCGCCGCGTCGCGATCGGGCGCGGTGCCGCCCTCCTGCTCATATTTGTCCCATTTGCGCTTATATTCGACCGCCTTCATCCAGGTTTGCCGATCGACCGCGATATTGCCCATTCGGGTCGACGGCTCGCGCCCCTTGTCCCCATAGACGCGCTTCGGGTTCTCGCCGCATGCCATCTTGAGGCCATAAGGCGCGCCGGGGAATTTCATGCCCTGCATGGTGCGCGACGAGACGTTCTTGAGCGTGACCGAGCGGCCGCCGAACAGATTGGCCGAGCCGGGCAATATCTGCAGCGTGGTGACGCCGCCATTGACGAGCGCACGGCTGAAGCCGGGATCCTGCGGCCAGACGCTATGTTCCGCCCAGACCTGCGCGGTGACCGGGTTGGTCATCTCGTTGCCGTCCTGATGCGACTTGACCGCCGGCGAAGGATAGTCGCCGAGGTGGCTGTGGACGTCGATGATGCCGGGGGTGACCCATTTGCCCTTCGCGTCGATCACCTTGGCGCCCGCCGGTACCGCCAGTTCGGACCCACCGACGCCGGTCACCTTGCCGTCCGCCAGCACCACCGTGCCATTGGCGATGCGGCCGCCCTCACCGTCATAGACGGTGGCGCCGACGATCGCCGTCGGCACGGCCGGATAGGGCCGGTAGGTCGAAGGGAAGGGATCATGGTCGAACCCCTTGCCCTTGCCTGGCGGCGGATCGCTCGACGCCGATTTGGGTGCGGCGCCGCCGCTGCAGGCGCTGAGCGCTAGCCCTAAGACCAAACAGAAACCAAGCTTAATGAACACCATGCATCCATTTCTTGATAAACGGTGCTAGAGCCAGCAGCACCACGCCAATAGCAACCGAAACCCATCCGATCGTCTGAAACACGACCGAATAGGTCTCTAGGCTGAGCTTGAGGTTGGTGACCTGCCCCCCCACCGTCTCGACGCTCGCGACCTGCGCGACCAGCCCGGCGACATATTGCGCGCAACTGGTCGACAGGAACCAGACCCCCATCATCAGCCCGACGACGCGGGCGATCGAAAGCTTGGTGATCATCGAGAGCCCGACCGGCGAAATGCACAGCTCGGCCATCGAATGGATGAGATAGAGCAGCGCCAGCCACCAGACCGAGACCTTGAAGTCCGGACCGGCATATTGCGCGCCCCACACCAGCACGAGGAAGCCGAGCCCCACGCCGACCAGCGCGACCGCGAACTTGACCGGGATCGAGGGCTCCAGGCCGCGCCGCCCCATCGCATTCCACATGATCGAGAAGACCGGCGCGAGCAGAACGATGAAGAAGGCGTTGAAGAACTGGGTCTGCCCGGCCGACATCGTGAACAGGCCGAATACCGACAGATCGGTGTTCCGGTCCGCGAACAGGGTCAGCGACGATCCGGCCTGTTCGAACAAGGTCCAGAAAACGACGTTGAACACGACCAGCACCGTCGCGGCGCTCATCATCTGGAATTCGGCCTTGTTGCCGGCTCTCAGCGCCCACACCGGAATGGCGATGACTGTCACCAGGAAGGTTACAAACAACACCTTGCCGATGATGGGCAGGCCGACAAGATAGCCTGCGAGGCCCGAACCGGCCTCGGGCGGCAGGCTGCTCATCATATTGACGAACAGGAACCAGCCGAGCGGGATCGCCCCGAGCGCGCCGATATAGATCAGCAGCGCACGGTCCTTCACCTGTCCCGGCGGCGGATCGCCATAGCCGTGGAGCTTATCGCCGGAGAACTGGATGAGTCCCCAGCTGATCAGCATGCCGGCCGCGGCCAGGCCGAAGCCCGCCCACCAGCCGAGTGCCACCGCCAGCCAGGGGCAGAGAATCTGCGAGAAGAGCGAGCCGAGGTTGATGCCCATGTAGAAGATCGTGAAGCCGGCATCGCGGCGCCGATCGCCCTGCGCATAGAGCGAACCGACGATTGTCGAGATATTCGGCTTGAAGAAGCCGTTGCCGATCGTGAGCAGCGACAGCGCGACCAGCATCAGTCCGGTATAGAAGGCGCTGCGATCGGCATTGGCCTGGAACGCGCCCTTGGCGATACTGCGCACGACTGTGCCGTCGGGTGCGACGAGATCAATGGTCCCGTCTTCCCTGCCCTTGATCGCGAGTTTGTGGGCGCCATCGACCAAATATTGTTGTTTGGCCGCGTCGATCGCCACCTCGTAGCGGGTCCCGTCGATCGTCGCGTGCGGCTTGGCGGTCGGGCCGCCGAAGCAGAGCATGAAGTAGGCGACCGCCATCAGCAGCGCGCCGAACTTGACCGATCGTTTCGAGCCGAGATAGCGATCGGCGAGCAGACCGCCGATCAGCGGGGTCAAATAGACGAGCGCGGTGAAGCCGCCATAGAGGCCGTTGGTGGTCTGATCGCTGAACAGGAAATGCTGGGTCAGGTAGACCGTCAGCAGCGCTCGCATGCCATAATAGCCGAAGCGCTCCATCGCCTCGGTCGAGAAGAGCCTCGCGAGCTGGCGAGGATGGCCGAACCATGTATCGCCGTCGGATCGGCTGACGTGCGGGCCGCCGGGTTCGGTTGTCGCATCTGCGTCGGGATTGACCATGAACTGCCTTTTGGATCGTCGACCGGGTGCAACAGCCGCTTACGTGGCCGCGCTGCCTCCATGCCGTAGGGATTAGCGGATCATTTGCCGCTGTGAAGCGCGTTGTCGCTCGACCTCTCCGTCATTCTGCCGTTGCCGCGTTGGCAGGACATTCGTCGTCCCGATCACCGCTCGGCGCTTTACTTGCGCCGACTGAGCCATGAGAGAAGCTCTCGATCATCCGCCCTGCCGAGGGAATTGCCATGTTCAACGATCGCTCCTCCCCCTCCGCCCTGCTTGCCACCCGTCGCTCGGGCAAGGCGCGCGACCTGATCGCACCCGGACCGGATGCTGGCCAGCTCCACCGCATCCTCTCGGCCGCCATGCGCGTGCCTGATCACGGTAAACTGGCGCCCTGGCGTTTCGTCGTCATCGACGCCGACCGGCGCGATGCATTCGCCGCCTTGCTCACCGACGCGTATCTCGCCGAGAAACCGTCCGCCGGGCGGCTCGAGATCGAAGCGATGGAACAGTTCGCGCGCCAGGGCGAAACGATAATAGCTGTCCTCTCCACGCCGGCGGAAAACAGCAAGATCCCACGATGGGAACAAGAACTGTCCGCCGGCGCCGCCTGCATGACCCTGCTCATCGCCGCGCATGCTGAGGGTTTTGTCGGCAGCTGGCTCACCGGCTGGGCAGCCTATGATCCACTCGTTCTCCAGGCGCTCGGCGGCGCACCGTCCGATCGAATCGCGGGTTTTCTCTTTGTTGGCTCGCCCTCGCGCGAGCTCGAGGAGCGTCCACGCCCCGGCTACGAAGCCGTCGTTTCGCACTGGAAAGGTTGATTGGCGTTGACGCGCGCTGCTGTGTTAGGACACCACAACGCGATGAACTGCGAGGCCCGTCCTGTCTATCTGCGGTTGCGCGAGGTGATCGCTGCGTCGATCCTCGAAGGGATCTATGCGGATGGCGACGCCCTGCCTTCGGTTCGCGCCTTCGCCGCCCGGCACGGGGCCAATCCACTTACGGCGGCCAAGGCTTATCAGGGCTTTCAGGATGAGGGGCTCGTTACGGTCAAGCGCGGGATCGGCATGTTTGTGGCGGAGGGCGCGTCGGCCCGACTTCGCCGCGAGGCCCGCGCGAGCTTCCTCGATCAGGAATGGCCCCGCATCCTCCAGCGCATGCGGCTGTTGCAAATCGATCCGGACATGTTGTTGCAGCGCGGGGGAAGCTGAGCATCCGAGCGGTTGGGGGCGCCGGCCCGGGCGAGACAACGCTAGAACGCGATTGGCAACGGCGCCGGCAGGCCCTAGACTGCACTTTTCTCCAATATCCGGATTTGTCCAATGAAAGCGACCTCGCTCGCCATTACCGCCATCGCGATCTCCTGCACGTCGCCCGCGCTGGCGCAGAATCTTTCTTCCGATGTCCGCTGCCTGCTACTCAGCAATTTCTTTGCCAAGGGCGCCAAGGAGGAAGCGGCGCGGCAGGCGGCCGCCCAGTCGATGATCTTCTTCGCAGGCCGGCTGGACGGGCACGCCGACGTGAAGGCCATCGCCGGCGAGATGCGCTCGCAGAGCAAGATGATCGACCCGAATAAGGCCGGAGCGGAAATGGGGGGCTGCGCCGCGCGCATGGGGCAGGCCCAGAAGACGATCCAAGACGCCGCGAAGTCGCTGGCCACCAAATAAGGCAACGCCCGCCGCTTGCTCCGTCGCCGGGAGGGGTATAGCCGCCCTTTCGTGGTCGACACGCGCGTCATCCCCGCCGACGAAGCCGGCATCGCCGAGGCAGTCTCGCTGATCCGCCGCGGCCAGCCGGTGGCCGTGCCGACCGAGACGGTCTATGGTCTGGCTGCCGATGCCAGCTGGGATCAGGCGGTGGCCGCAATCTATGCGGCGAAGCGGCGGCCTGCCTTCAACCCGCTGATCGTGCATGTCGGTGATCTTACCATGGCGGCCGAGATTGCTTCATTGCCGCCGCTTGCATTGCGCCTCGCCGAAAGCTTCTGGCCGGGGCCGCTGACGATGGTGCTCAAGCGCCGGGACGACGCGCGGATCGCTCGGCTCGCAACCGCCGGATTGCCGACGGTGGCGTTACGGATGCCGGCCCATCCGGTCATCCGCGCGCTGATCGGCGCGACGGGCAAGCCGTTGGCCGCGCCCTCGGCAAATGCCAGCGGCGCAATCAGCGCGACCCGCGCCGAGCATGTCGCTCACTCGCTCGCCGGCCGCGTTCCGCTCGTGCTCGACGGCGGCGCGACCGAGGTCGGCATCGAATCGACGATCATCGCGATCGAGGCGGACCGGCTGCGGCTGCTGCGGCCGGGCGGGCTGACGGTCGACGCGCTGGAGGCGGTAGCTGGCGCGCCGATCGAAGTCGGCGCTGGCGACGCCATCGAGTCGCCCGGACAGCTTTCGAGCCATTATGCTCCGGGCAAGCCGCTTCGGCTCGGCGCGGTACGGGCGGAGCCCGGCGAGTTCCTGATCGGCTTCGGCGAGATTGCCGGGGCGGCATCGCTGTCTCCCCGTGGCGATCTTGTCGAGGCGGCCGCGCGGCTGTTCGATCTGCTCCACCGGGCCGATGCCTCGGACGCCCGCGGGATCGCGATAGCCCCGGTTCCCGATGTCGGGCTCGGCCGGGCGATCAACGACAGGCTGAAAAGGGCAGCGGCACCTCGCTGAGCCTTCCGCCGACGGGCCAAATCATAGCGACGCCTCGTCCTTCAGACGATTAGCATAGCTCTTTCGGAATTTGGCGAGCTTGGGCGCCACCACCATCACGCAATAGCCGTTGCTCATGCCTTCGCGCACGAAATATTCCTGGTGATAATCCTCAGCGACATACCAGGGGGAGTCGGGTTCGATCGTCGTCACGATCGGCTGCGGCCAATCGGCTTGCGCGCGGTCGATCGCGGCCCTCGCCTCCGCATCCTGCGCGGGGGAATGGGGGAAGATCGCCGAGCGATACTGTGTGCCAACGTCATTGCCCTGCCGATTGAGCTGGGTTGGATCATGGACGTGGAGGAAGATGTCGAGCAGCTCGCTATAGCTGATGACGTCCGGATCGAAGACGATGCGGATCGCCTCCGCGTGGCCGGTACCGCCGCCGCATACCGCCTGGTAGCTCGGATTCGGCACATGGCCGCCAATATATCCGCTCTCGACCGATCGAACGCCGATCACGTCATCGAATACGGCCTCGACACACCAGAAGCAGCCTCCCGCCAGCGTCGCAATCTCTTCCGCCATCGCCTTCCTCCGATCGGGACAAGATAGGTTTTTCGTCAGGTGATGCAATGCGGACGATCGGGCCCGCCACTCCACGGCCACTATATACCGGGCCGGCAGTTCCTGACGCTGCGGCTGCGATCCGATCGGCGAGGGGCTTGCGGGGTCACGCCGTCATCGGCGGTTAGATCACTGCTGCCACCAGCCCAAGGTCGACCGCCTCCTGTGCCTCGATATACCAGTTGGCCGGCGCCCGCCGCAGCACCTCCTCCATCGTCACCCGACTATCGCGAACCAGATTTTCGAAGCCTTCATTCTGGATCTCGATCGAAGACTTTATCTCGTTGATCGTCGCTTGCACCGTGGCGAGGCAGCTCGTCAGCGGCCCGTTGATCTCCAGTGTCTTGGCCAGGTTCCGCTCATGAATCATCAGTCGCGCGCCGCGCGTCAGATAACGGTTGTCGCGCTGGAAGAAGCTCATGAAGGTCGTACCCGCCGAATAGAGCGCGGCCTTGCCGAGCAGGACTATCCGGCGATCGGCTACGAGATCGCTGTGGAAGCGGATATCCTCCCCCATCATCCGCGCCACCTCGGGATCGCCGCCGAGGGTGGTCAGCTCGATCGTGATCACGCCCGCGCCGGGAACATCGCCAAGGGCCGGTTCGAGCTTCGTTCGAAAATCGTGATACATGTCATAGTCGACCGGGCCGGCCAGCAGGATCGCGGGATCCTTGAAGTCGCCGGCGGCCAGAATTCGCATCCGCGCCATAGCCTTTTCCTCCGAAAGTCGGCAGAAACGCGCGATCCTGCTGCTGGCTCCGCCCCCGCGTCGCGGTGACGGAAGCAAAGCGCGATCGACCCGATCATAACGGAGTTTCATCATGGCCTTCGACAGCCCCTGGACACAGCACCACAAGAAAGCCGGCGTCGCCGACGACATCGATTTCGAGATCAAGGGGCAGGAGCTCCAATTTCTCGAGATCGAGCTCGATCCCGGCGAAAGTGCCGTGGCCGAGGCGGGCGCTCTGGTCTGGAAGCAAGGCACCATCGAGATGACGACCGTGTTCGGCGACGGCAGCGCCGGCACGGAAGGAGGATTCATGGGGAAGCTCCTCGGCGCCGGCAAAAGGCTGGTCACCGGCGAAAGCCTGTTCACAACCGTGTTCACGCATCGCGGCCAGGGCAAGGCCCGCGTCGCCTTTGCCTCTCCGACGCCGGGAGCGATCATGCCGCTGAAACTCGACGAGATCGGTGGGCAGCTGATCTGTCAGAAGGACAGCTTTCTCGCTGCCGCGAAGGGGGTCTCGATCGGCATCCATTTTCAGCGACGGGTGATGACCGGTCTGTTCGGCGGGGAAGGCTTCATCATGCAGCGGCTGGACGGCGACGGCTGGGTGTTCGTTCAGATGGGAGGTACAATCGTGGAACGCGAGTTGGCCGTGGGCGAGGAACTGCACGTCGATACCGGCTGCCTCGCCGCCTATACACCGAGCATCGACTTCGACCTGGTCGCGGCTGGCGGCGTCAAGAGCATGATCTTCGGCGGAGAGGGCCTGTTCTTCGCCCGGCTCAGGGGGCCCGGCAAGGTCTGGATCCAGTCGCTCCCCTTCTCCCGGCTCGCCGGCCGGATGCTGGCGGCGGCCGGCGGCGGCGGCCAGAACCGCGGCGAGGGATCGGTGCTCGGCGGCCTGGGCGACCTTATCGGAGGGAATCACTAGTCGCTCCGTCCTGTCGATCACTTGACTCCGCAGGGCTTTTTTTGGTTAATGTCCCGTCGCTCGCGGCTGGCTTCGGCCGGCGACGGTGCGGCCGGGGGGCCTGCCAGCTCTGTAGTTCGATCGTTCGGGGGCAACCTCACCGATCGGCTGTTGCGTATCGACGGACTGTCACATCAGCCTGAGGTTTTCGCCATGGCCCACAGGACCAGCATGGCCCTGACCACCGCACCGGTGCCCGCGGACCGCACGAGACGGTTCGAGATCCAGATCACGCTTCTCGCCGACGGTAGCCAGCGCGATCCGGTGATTGCCGTTGAGGTTCATCGCCGCGGACTTCTCCGCCATCTCAACCGCCAGGTGTTCGGCAAGCCGCGTCGCCTGTCATCCTGAGGAACATCGCCGCTCCCACTGTCGCGGCCTCTTGCGGCACCGCCCGCTGAATCTGAAGTAAAAAACTGCTCCTGAGGGACGAGGAACCTGACGCCTTTTTTGACGTTGGACCTGTTTTCGGGGAGTTGTAGATCGTGGCACAGATTTCGGGGGGAAGCTCGCTCGGCATCCGCATGGACCTGGTCAGCGTCGCCGACCTTTTCGACGGCACCGTCATAACCAAGTCAAGCACTCAACTCAGGATCGATATCGGGGCCGGCTATATCGAGAGCTTCACCGGAACCGGTTTTTCCTTCAATAGCAATGGCGCGCCGGTCGCGGGCACAATCACCGATATCGGCGAAACGCTGAATGGGGCGGTATCCTTTACGGTGACGGGCCTGTCGACGAACGCCGCTCAGTTCTACAGCTTCGTGCCGATGGACGACACCCGGTCAGCGCTCAACCTGCTGTTCGTCGGTGACGACGATATGCACGGCACTGCCCAGCCCGATGCGATGAGCGGCTATGCCGGCCACGACAATCTTTTCGGCGGCAATGGCGCGGATACGCTGCTCGGCGGCCCCGGCAACGACCACATATATGGCCAATCGCCAAACGGCGGATCGGACGGGAACGATATTCTCGTCGGCGAAGAGGGCAGCGACTATCTGCAGGGCAATGCCGGAAATGATTCGATCGATGGAGGAGATGGATCCGATCGCCTCCAAGGCGGTCGTGACGACGATGTTCTGGCCGGCGGCACCGGTAACGACTCTATCAACGGCAATCTCGGCAACGACAGCATCAGCGGCGATGCCGACAGCGACTCCTTGCGCGGTGGCCAGGGCAACGACACGATCATCGGCGGTAGCGGCAACGACCAGATTCAGGGTGATCTCGGCGTCGACCGGCTGACCGGAGGATCCGGCGCGGACAGCTTCGTGTTCGGCGGGGGGGCGGCGCTTTTCGCCGGCGCATCGGCCGATGTCGTCACCGATTTCGAGGATGGCCTCGATGTCCTGAAGGTCGGCTATCTTCCGCTTGCGGTCCTCACCGGCAGTTCCGCTACCTTCGCCAATGCCGCGACCCTCGCCCAGCAGCTGTTCGACGGCCATGCCGGAACATCCGAAGCGGCGGCGATCAAGGTGGGATCGGACACGTTCCTCTTCTATTCGAGCAATAATGGCGGTTCGGCAGACTCGGCGGTGCAGCTCAGCGGGATCGACATCTCCGCCATCACCGTCGCCGACTTCGGCTGAGAGCAGGAGGCGCTCCGCCAACCGGCTCGCCCATCCGTTCAGGAGGCCGGCGAGCTTCCCCGCAGCACCTCTCGCCGATGCTGTCGCCAGGTTCCGGCTATATCAATCCCAGGCGGGATGCAGGTTGCGATCGCGGCAGAAGGCTTGTCCCTCAATATTCGTGCCGCTAAGTTCGGCAGCTTCCTCGGCGCTGACCAGCCAGGCAACGACTGCGCCGATCACTGACGGCGGTGCCGCGCCCTGCAGGAAAGAGGGGTCTTCGGCTACCGTCTTGTTCCGCTCGGTGGCGATGAAGCCCGGCTGGAGATTAAACGCCCGGATTCCTGCCCCGGCAAACTCGGCGTGCAGTGTTCCGACGAGCTGGTGCCCGGCCGCCTTGCCGACGGCATAGGCCAGTCCCCACCCCCCCTTGCCGCCCGGCGCGGGGGGAACTTCATACGCGGCTGTCGAGGTGATGTTTATGATCGTGCCGGCGCCCCGCGCCAGCATCGAAGGGAGCAGCATCCGCGTCAGGATAATCGGCGCGATGGCGTGCGCTTCGACGAATTTGGGGTAAGCTTCGACCGGGGTGTCCATGAACACATCCATCAGGCCAGCGCCCAGATGGCGGCCATTGTGTACGATCACATCAAGCTCGCACCAGTCCGGCTGATCCAGAATGAACTGGGCCGCCGCGCCCACCGACGCCCGGTCCAGCAGGTCCATCGGCACGGCGAGCGCGCGGCCGCCGAGAGCTTCGATCTCCGCCACCGTTTCGCTGAGACTCCCGGGCAGTGGCCGGGAATCGGTGTGGTGGGTCGTCAGCGAGTTGTCGCGCTGCTCGCCCGGGTTCAGGGTGCGGGCGGAGACGATCACGTCATATCCGGTTTCCGCCAGCGCTAATGCGATGGCCTTGCCAATACCCCGGCTTGCTCCGGTCACGAACGCCCGAGGCCGTGCTGAACCACGCTGCTCCTTCGCGCTCGACATCCCGGCATCTCCTTGAAACTGTCAGTTATTGTCGTGGTCGCCGAATACGGCACTGCGGAGCCGACGGAGCCGCGACAATGCACGCCTGCCGCAAGCGTCGCCGTCCTTCGCGATCGGGCACGCGCCAAATGAGGCTTTTATTCTCCACTTTTGATGCACATATCAACTCGGGGCACAGTAACCTGATCCGTCGCTGCGGAGAAGGAGGGGAGAGTGCTTGGCGCATCGGCCATGAACATAGCAGGGAAAACGGGAGGCAGCCCCGGATAGCCTCCCTTGCGGCTTCGACCGCGCACCGGGCCTTGCCGCTTGCGGCTGCTGCATCGAGCCGACTATGTTATCTAAGATAACAGGCTGGGGAGAGACTGGATTTCAACGTTTTTTGCCCGGCGCTGGTACCCGGGATGGGACATCGTGGCGATGTGCGTGCTTGTGCAGTGCGCAGCACTCGGTGTCACGATCAACTGCTTCTCCTTTTTCCTGCATGACTGGAGCAACGCCTTCCAGATTCCGGCAAGCCGGCTGATCCTTGGGATGGTGCTGTTTGGGTTCATCTGCTCTGCATTCGCGCCGTTTGTCGGGCGCTTTCTGGATCGGTATTCCGCCCGGCTTATCGTGGTTGTCGCTTTGGTCGGCATTGCCTTGATCCATGTCCTGATCGGCTTTGCGAGCCACGGCTGGCAGATCATCCTTCTCTACGCGCTGCTCCCCATTCCGATCACCTTTTCTACCGGAATCCCGGCTCAGACGCTGGTGGCCAGATGGTTCGATCGATGGCGCGGGGTGGCTTTCAGCCTGTCCGCAACGGGGCTGGTGCTGGCGGGGATCGCATTCCCGCCGATCGTGGTCTGGCTGATCAGCCAAGTCGGCTGGCGCATGACCTGGTGGATTTTCGCGCTTGTCGTTCTGGTCGTGGCGGCGCTGGCGGCTATCGTCCTACGCGATCACCCGACCTTCCCGCTCCCCAAGTCGGAGGTGCAGCCACCCTCCATCCCGCCCGATCAGCCGCCCCCGACGATGGGTTGTGTGTTCAGGACGCGCAATTTCTGGCTCGTCATCATCGTGTTCGTCGCCGTCTCCCTGATGAGTTCGGCGGTACAAGCCAACTTCGCACCCCTCGTGGATTCCAAGGGTCTATCGCCAAATCAAGCCGCCGTGCTGCTCGCGATATTCAATGTTGCGGCCGCAGGCGGCAAGCTCTTGGCAGGCGTGCTGTGCGACCAGATCGGCAACCGGGTGCCGCTCATCATGGTCGCTTGCCTGGCTACCGGTGGTATGTTCATGCTGGCCCATGTCACCAGCTTCACCGCGCTAACCGTGGCGCTCGTCGCCGTTGGCATGTCGCAATCGATATGGGTGATGCTCGCCTCCTGCATCGCTCATGATTTTGGCCAGAACGGCTTCCCCCGCGCATATGGCATTGCGAACATGTTTTCCGTCATCACCAACTTCTCGCCCCCGGCACTCGCGTGGATGTATGAACAGAGCGGCAGCTACACCTTTGGCCTGCTGGCGCTCGCTTGCATATGCGTCCCGTCGATGATCGCCGCCTTCTTGTACAGGGAGGAGTGGCACCGGCCGGTCCGCAGCGTCGCCTGATGATCTCCCAACTCCAAACAACTGCGCCTAGTCAGCAATGCTTTACGTGCCTTCATCGCAGATATGGGGGCGGAGGCCGTTATCAAGCCCGTCCGACTCTTCGCCACGATATGATCGCCGGACCATCCACATATCGATCCGCGCTCGGCTTTCCTGTCGGATATTGCATGGCCTGGGGTTGTTGCGGCACCGAGAATCTGCATTAAGCATCGCCGACCGCTTCGGTCCGACGCAGGCAATCGATCGCACGAGACGTGAGAGGAAAGATATGAGCGGTCCTGGCGCGAAAATGCTGGCGCAATTTCAATGGGACGATCCCTTCCTTCTCGATCAGCTGCTCACCGACGAGGAACGGATGATACGCGACGCCGCGCGCGACTATGCGCAGGGCCAACTCCAGCCCCGCGTGATCGAAGCCTATCGCGAGGAAAAGACCGATCCTGCGATCTTCAGCGAGATGGGAGCCCTTGGCCTGCTGGGCGCCACCATCCCCACCGAATATGGCGGCGCGGGAGCCGGCTATGTCGCCTATGGCCTGATCGCCCGCGAGATCGAGCGGGTCGACTCCGGATATCGCTCGATGATGTCGGTGCAGTCGTCGCTCGTGATGCTTCCGATCCATGCTTATGGTTCCGAAGCGCAGAAGCGCCATTATCTGCCGAAGCTCGCATCGGGAGAATGGATCGGCTGCTTCGGCCTGACCGAACCCGAAGCGGGGTCCGATCCCGGCGGCATGAGGACCCGCGCCACGAAATGCGAGGGCGGCTATCGACTCAACGGCTCGAAGACCTGGATTTCCAATGCGCCGATCGCCGACGTCTTCGTGGTGTGGGCGAAGTCCGACGCGCATGAGGGCAAGATTAGGGGGTTCGTACTCGACAAGGGGACGAAGGGGCTGTCGGCGCCAAGGATCGGGGGCAAGCTGTCGTTGCGCGCCTCCATCACCGGGGAGATCGTCCTCGACGATGTCGAGGTCGGCGAGGAAGCCCTGTTGCCCGGCGCCGAAGGCCTTGGCGGCCCGTTCGGTTGCCTCAACAGCGCACGCTACGGGATCAGTTGGGGCGCGATGGGCGCCGCTGAATTCTGCTGGCACGCCGCGCGCCAATATGGCCTCGATCGCAAGCAATTCGGACGACCCCTCGCGCAGACGCAGCTGTTCCAGAAGAAGCTGGCTGACATGCAGACCGAGATCGCGCTTGGCCTTCAGGCCAGCTTGCGGGTCGGCCGGCTGTTCGAGGAGGGCCGGATGACCCCCGAGATGATCTCGATCGTCAAGCGCAACAATTGCGGAAAGGCGCTCGACATCGCGCGGGCGGCGCGGGACATGCATGGCGGCAACGGTATCTCCGAGGATTTCCAGGTGATGCGCCACATGGTCAATCTCGAGACGGTCAACACCTATGAGGGCGCGCACGACGTCCATGCGCTGATTCTCGGCCGCGCCCAGACCGGCCTCCAGGCCTTCTTCTAGCTGGAGGCGGTAGCGCAGCGGAACTGCCCGTTGCTTTTGCAGTCGGGCGACGGCCCCTGCGAATCGGATCTGGCAAAGGCGGAAAAGCTATTCCGTTCGTAGGGAGCCGGACCGCGCCCGAGGTTCGCCTGCAGCACCGGTTTAATACCAGAGGGCCTGTAAGCCGGGTTCTGTCCACCGCCTTGCAGCGGATGGGCGGTCATTCCTCTAGGGCCGGGCTCGCGCCCGGCCTCAAGCAATCAACCCGGACGACCGGGCGGAGTGGCCCATGCGCCGTCCCTATTCGATCTTGCTCCCGGTGGGGTTTACCATGCCGTTCGCGTTGCCGCGTCCGCGGTGCGCTCTTACCGCACCCTTTCGACCTGGCCCGGAGCCGAAACCCGCCGGGTGGTCTGCTTTCTGTGGCACTGTCCCTGGGGTCGCCCCCGCCGGGCATTACCCGGCACCGTCACTCCTTGGAGCCCGGACTTTCCTCCCCGCATCGCTGCGCGGCGACCGCCCGGCCCTCTGGTGGATCGAGCTATAGGGACGGCGGGCACATCGTTCAACGTGAGTCTCTGGTCGGGCCCCTCAGGCCTTGCGCTCCTCGAGCAGCGCGTCGCCCTCACGGTGCAGCAGAAGCCGCAACAGGATCGCGCGGCATTCGCCATCCGCGATCCCGTCGATCGTCTCCGGACGGAACCGGCGCTGGAAGGCGGCCACCGCCGCCGGGCCGTCGCTGACGTCATAGCCGAAGCGTTCGAGCGCGAGCAGAAAGCCGCCTGGGGTCCAATGCGGATCGGCCAGCCCGTGCCGAGGCCGCCGCAGGGCAAGGCCGAGCTTGGCGAGCAGTTCCCAGTCGAACAGCTCTCCGGGATCCTGCTTCCGCGGCGGGGCGACGTCCGAATGACCGACGACATTGGCCGGCTCGATCGCATGACGCCGCGTTATGTCGGAGATGAGCCGGACCACCGCCTCCATCTGTTGCTTCGGAAAAGGGCGATAGCCCCATTCATGGCCCGGATTGACCATCTCGATCCCGATGCTGGCCGAATTCACATCGGTGATGCCGCGCCAAAAGGACTTGCCCGCATGCCAGGCGCGCCGTTCTTCGGCGACCAGCCTGACAAGCTGGCCGTCCTCGGCGACAAGATAGTGGCTGGACACCCTGCCTTCGGGATCGGTTAGGCGGGCAATCGCGGCCTCGGCGTCCTGCATGCCCGTATAATGGAGAACGAGGACGGAGATCGGCAGCGCCCGCTCGTCATGATTGGGCGACGGACAGTCGATAATCTCGCTCATGCCCGATCCATAACAACCCCGCGCCGCCCGGTGCAATGGCCCGGCGCAACATGGCGATCCGATCAAGGCAACTCCGTCTGCCGTGATGTTGCCCATAGGCTCGCCCCCCGGTCCTTCCATTAGCTTCCTGCAGGGGCATGGTGCCCGGCGGGGACGTGATCCAATTTCTTCCCAAGCCTGAGATCATAGTCCCTGCTTCGCGCGCTGATCTGGGCGGCCCTCTCGGCTTTGCCGAGCATCGGCACGCCCGGGGGCAGCGCACCCTTCAAGTCGGCCAGGTTGAGCTTCTGGAAGCTGCGGATCCACGCGCCTGGATCGGCGTCCCTGGCGACCCCTTCCCAGCGGATAATGAATATCCCCTGTGCCAGGCCTCCCGTGTCGATCCAGTTGGCAAGCCCCGGATCCCGACGCGACAGGACATAGGTGACGCTGCCATCGGGGTTACGAGCCACTTGGCCCTTGTTGAGGCTCAACAGGGCCTTGCGCGCGTCGCTCGGCATGATCATCCAGGGGTTGGTGATTTGAAAGCCCGTCGCTTTGGCACCTTGATCCGTAGTGGTGATCACGATCGCGTCCTGATCGGTCAGGTTGAACCTGCCTGCGGCAAGATAACCCCAGCCGCCCTCGCGCGGAGCAGGTCCTTTGAGCTGATTGTCCTTCAAACCTCCCAGCCATGCGGTGTTGAAGTTGGCCCAGAATCTGACCCACTCAGGCAGCTCAGCGACGAGCCTGTCGACCAACTCCTGCTCGGTGGGCGCGGGCCTTGCAGGCGGCCCCGACAGACGCCGGATTTCCACCGCGGTCGGCTCCTCCCCCCAGTCGGAGAGGGTATCCCGGATCACCAGATTTGCCGGACCGGGCGTCAGCTTCATATGATTGCGCTGGCCACTGGCGCTTTCGGGCCCGATCGTGACCACAAAGGTGCCGTTCTCAGCCACATCCATATTGACGTCTTCGAGGATCGCGATCTGGTTGCCCATATCGGGGGTGGCCGAATTCTGGTGCGTCATCGCTATTCCGCCAGGCGTGCCGCGAATGGCCTCGAGACTGAACTGAACGGACCTTCTCGCCGGAAAGCTGCCGCGGACTTCATAGGTGGAAGCACCGTCAAGGAAGGTGCCGCGATAGATGCGATCCGGATTATCTCCCGCTATGCCCGAGCCGGGGAAAGCGTAGCCGAACCAGCTGTGCGGAGAGTTTTCGGGGTGCCAGGAAATTGCCGGATGGGCGGTGTCGGAACAGATTTCCCTTATTGCCAGGGACATTGTCCACTCATTGATGGAATGGTCGATCTGTTGCGCTCCTGACGGCGAACCCGCCGCCGGCAGCGCTCGGACGATCGCGCGTAGCTGGGGTCGCAAAGCCACGATCCGCGGGTCTGCAACGAGACGCATCGCGAGCTTTTCGGCGTTGATCTGAGCTTCACTAGCCAAGGGCCCGACATAATGCCGGTCCGCTGGTGCGGCGACCGCCATTGCGGGCACCACGGCGAGCATGCCCGCGCCAAACACCGTTTCAGCCATTCGCCTCCAAGACATGAGTCTCTCCTTCCAGATCATCGACCCGCGCGCGCGCAAGCGCGCCGTTCACCGCGGCATTGGTTTGCACCTTTGGCGCGGGCTTATTTGTGATCAAGACTCATTGACGGAGTCAGCCGGTCGTCGCGACACCTGCGTCACACCGCCCGGCACAGAGCTGGTCGAGGACTTCTACGAGCCTGGGCCTGCGCATCAGCCGCTCCACCGAGCGTGGCGCAATGCCGAATCCTTCGCCCGCGCACAACTCTCTTATGCGGCGTTCGAACTGCCGTGTCTGATCGCAGGCCTGTAAATAGTCGGGAGGACGGAATCGGGCTCGAAGCGTGACGACAGCCCGGCCAGGGTCTCACCGGCGCCGAGCAGCAGGGCACCGTCGGCGGCGATCGCCAAGGATAGGCCGTCCAGGAGCTGCGACCGGCGTTCCTTGCCGAAGTAAAGCAGAGCGTTGCGACACAGGACGAGATCGAAGCGCCCGCCCGCCGGCGGCGGACCAAGCAGACTGCGGCGCGCGAATGTCACAAGCGCGGAGAGCTCACGCCGCACCCGCCAACCCTTCGCCGGCTCCAGCACGAAGAAGCTGAGCAGCCGCCGCGCCGTCAAGCCGCGCTGCACCTCGAGTTCGGAGTAGAGGCCCTCGCGCGCCCTATTTACCGCCGACCGCGAAATATCAGTGCCCAATATCTCGATCCGCCACCCCTGCCAGCGCTCAGGCTGCTCGGCGAAGAGCGTTGCCAGGGAATAGGCCTCCTGCCCGCTCGAACAGGCGGCCGACCATATCCGCAGCCGCCGCTCCTCCGCCCGCGCTGCGGCGAGGCGTGGCAAAAGCTCATCGGCGATCATGTCGAATACGGCGGGATCGCGGAAGAAGCTCGTCTCGTTGTTAAGCAGCGCGTCGATCATGTCGAGAGAGAGCTCGGGGTCGGTGCCCTGCTCGATCCGCCTGGCCAACTGATCCAAATCGGCGATTCCTCGCGCGCGGCAAAAGGGAGTCAATGTGGTCGAGATGCGCCAGAGGCGCTCCTGCGACAAGGTCTGGCCGGTGGCCTGCTCGAACAGCCTCGTGATCGCCTGCGCGGCGTGCGCGCTCAGCTGCACCGACGGACCCCGGCTCGGGAACAGACATGCCGAGCGAGATCCTCAGGTGACATCACCGCCGAAGCCAGTCCGGCCTGGGCCACTGATCCTGGCATTCCCCAAACCACCGACGTCGCCGAATCCTGGGCAAGGATTTCCGCGCCGGCGCGGACCATTTCCCGCGCGCCGAGGGTTCCGTCGCGTCCCATGCCGGTAAGAACCACGCCGACACCCTCAACCCCGAAGATATCCGCGACCGATTCGAACATCGGGTCGACCGACGGCATGCAGCGGGTCGGCGCGGGGCTCGGATCGATCCTTACCACCACTCGTCCGCCACTGCGCGCCAGCCGGATATGCCCCTCCCCCGGCGCGACGAGCATTTCGCCGGCAACGAGCGGACTTCCGTCCGCCGCCACCGCGCAAGGGCGCCGCGCGATGTCCCGCAATTGCGCCGCGAAATACGGCATAAAGGGGGGCGGCAGATGCTGGGTGATCAGCATCGGCGCGGCAAATTCGGGCGACAGACCGCGGAGGAAGGCCGACAGGGCGTGGAGGCCGCCGGTAGAGGCACCGATGGCGAGGCAGGATATCTTGCCGGTCTTCGACGGCCGCAGCGCGACGATCGGTGCGGGGGCCGCGGGCTGACGTGCCATCTTCGGTGCGTCCGCGGCGGCGGTCCGTTCCATGGGAGCGTGACCGATGCGGAGAAGCGCGTCGATGAACTTGTGCGAGAATTCGCCGGCGAAGTTCCCCGCCGTGGGTTTGAGCAGCGTATCGGCCGCGCCGAGCGTCAGTGCACGGACCGTTGCCGATGCGCCGATCTCGGCGGCCGAAGATACAATCAGGACGCGCGCACCATGGCTCGCTTCGAGAATCTCCGGGAGCGCGGTCAGCCCGTCCTTGCCCGGCATTTCGACGTCGAGCACGACGATGTCGATATTGTTGCTCGCAAGGAAAAACATCGCCTGGTCCGCCGTCGGCGCGGCGCCTGCGATTTCGAACTCGGATCGTCCCTCAAGCAGGCGGGCGAGCACGGTGCGCGCCACCAGCGAATCGTCAACCAGCAGAACCCGGATGGGCCGCGCATTGGAGCGGCCGCTGTCCGCCCGCCCAAGCGCCGCGCTCGTTCTGGAGCCTGCAGGCACCATCGCTCAGGCGACGCCGACAAGCTGCAATTTGCTCTCGAGCGTTTCTCGATCGAACGGCTTCATCATATATTCGTCGGCGCCCGCCTCGATCGCCGCCCGGATGTGCGCGACATCATCTTCGGTGGTGCAGAAGACGACCTTCGGCCGTGACGAAATGGTCGCCGTAGGAAGCGATCGGAGAAATTCCATCCCGCTCATCACCGGCATGTTCCAGTCGAGGAGGATCACATCCGGAGCGGTGCCCGTCTGACAGCGGTCAAGCGCCTCGCGTCCGTCGCCCGCTTCCTCGACCTTGAAGTTCAACGCTTCGAGAATATGGCGGGCGACCTTTCGGATCACCTTGGAGTCATCGACGATGAGGCAGGTTTTCATCTGGGGGTATCCGTCTTTCAGTATATCTCGTCCACTAGTGCGCATCGGTAAGCGCCCGGTTAACGGCGTCTCAGGCTGCAAGGTCCTGTGGACCGGCGATAAGCGAGCCGACGTCGACAAGGAGCAGGGGGTGCCCCTCATGTTCGAAGACGCCTTGGGCAATCCGCATCCACCCGTCCGACAGCCGGGTGCGTGGCTTGGCGGGCGCGCCATCCAGCGCCACCACATCGTCCACATTGTCGACCAGCAGGCCGTAGAGATGCCCGTCGATCGTGACGATCACCGCCTGTTTCTCTCCGGGCTCGCTGCGGCCTTCGCCGAGCGCCGCGAGCGTATCGATCACCGTCAACACGCGGCTACGCAACGCGAACAGACCGAATATATGCGGCGGTGCACAGGGTACCGGCGCGATGTCGTCGATTTCGACGACAGACTCGACAATCGCGGCCGGCAGCAACGCCTGCTGCCCCGCAATTTCGACGATAAGATAAAGGTCCTGCATTAGCGGCTACCCCACTTCTTCCAATGCCTGCGCAACTCGTCGTCCAGCGCCGCCCGGTCATAACGCCACAGGCTGTCCGGCGAGGCACCTCTGTCCTCGGCGCTGCTGCGCAAGCGGAGGATCGCCGCCTCGGGCCCCATATCGGCCGGAGTTCCGTCGGACACGATCACCAGATCAGGCTTGGACCCGGCATCCCGTTCGGCGAAGACGACGTCGTAGCCCGCACCAACGACAAGGGGCGCCAGCACCTGCCGGGTCCAGGGATCGTCATCGGAAAGCAGGCAGATCGGCTTGGCGGTCTCGGGCGGCTTGGTGCCGACGCCCTGCGCGAACAGCCAGAAAGCGTCGATGAACTCGACTGGCCGCTCCTCGACCAGCATCACGCCGGCCACCGGCCCCGGAATCATGCTTTTTTGAAGATCGACGCGGACCGGCACGATGTCGATGACGCCGTCGATCGCATAGGCGAGTTCCTCATTGCCGTCGTGCATCCGCAGGACGCGCACCCTCTCCTCGCTGATCGGCGCTCCACATGAGACGAGTGGGATGAGGCGGCCTTCGATGTTGAGTCTCATCCGGCCGCCACTCTTGCTGATCGCCCCGGCGAAGCAATCCTCGATTCTCTCCACAAGGGCGAGCGGGATACCACGCTCCACACCATCGAGATCACGGAACAACAGCACCGGGACGGCGCCGTCATCGGCGACCGTTTGTTCGGCATCCTCGGTGATCGCGTCGGCGCCGGCCTTCTGGTCGCGCCGTACGCCCGCTTTGTCGGCGACGCCGGCGACGTCCAGCAGAAGCATCGGCCGGCTGTTATCGGGCAGCGTCGTACCGCCGTAAATACCGCAGGCCATGACGATCGGCGCGGCGGGCTTGACCACCAGTTCCTCATGATCGTGAACCGCCTCAACCGCGAGCGCGTAGCGGGCGCCACCCGAAAGCTTGAGGACGACCAGATTGTTCGGCTCGCTCACCGCGGCAAGCGTGAGAACCGAATCGAGTGTAACCACCGGCAGGCGCATTCCGCGGATGGAGACGATGTTGGCTCCCCCGAGCGTGCCCATCTTGACCGCTTCGCCGCCGATCCGCACGATCTCGTCGATGGCCGAGCGGGGAATGGCGAAATGCTGGCCGCCGCTGCTGATCGTGAGAGCGGGGATGATGGTCAGGGTAAGAGGCACGCGCAGCGTCAGCCGAAGCCCTTGACCGGGCCGGCTGTCGATATCGACAAGGCCACCGATTCGTTCGACATTGGCGCGGACCACGTCCATGCCGACGCCGCGGCCCGAGATCGCGGTGACCTGCTGCGCGGTCGAGAGGCCCGGTTCAAAGATCAACTCGAGCTTCCGGTCCCAACTCATCGCCGCTGCACGCTCTTCGCTGAGCGTGCCGTTGGCGACCGCTTTGCGGACGAGTCGGTCGGCATCGATGCCGCGACCGTCGTCGATGATCTCGATCAGAATATGGTTGCCGACCTGGCGGGCGCTGACATGCAGGCGGCCTGCGAGCGCCTTGCCGGCCAATATGCGTTCCTCCGGCGCCTCGATGCCATGGTCGATGGCGTTGCGGACAATATGGGTCAGCGGATCACGGATCATCTCGATCATCTCGCGATCGAGCTCTACGTCGCCGCCGTCAATTTCGAGCTGGACCTGCTTGCCCAGCTCCGCAGAAATATCGCGAACCATGCGGGGGAGCGCGGTGAAAAGATTCTCGACCCGCGCCATGCGGGTGCGGGTGATCGCGTCACGCATTTCGGCGATGCAGAGTGACAGGCGCTCGAACGATACCTCCGTGCTCGAATTGGCGGCACTGTCGCGCAGGCGGCGAGCCAGTTCGTTGCGCGCGAGCACCATGTCCGACACGCCGGCCATCATCCGGTCAAGCAGATCGACAGGCAGGCGGATCGTACGGGCGACGGCGCGCGGCGAGGAGGAGGCCGCAGCCGGCGACGGGTGCGCCGTTTCGGCGGTGAAAACCTGCACCTCCTCGACGGCAGCAGCCTCGCTCTCGGGCTGGAGCTGGGCGATCAGGATAGCATCGTCGAATTCGGGAACCGAGATGCCGCTGGCGAGTGCCTCGGTCAGCTCGGCGATACGGTCGATGATGGCCAGCACCGCGTTGACCAGCTTGGCGTCGGGCTTGCGGCGATCGGCGCGGACATCGGCAAGGACGTCTTCGGCCGCATGGCTCAGCCGCTCGAGCCGCGGCAGATCGAGAAAGCCGCAGCTGCCCTTGACGGTATGGACGAAGCGGAAGATCGAATCGAGGCGCGAGCGATCGTCAGGCGTCGCCTCCCAGGCCACGATCTCGCCTGCCAGCGCCTCGAGCGTTTCGCGCGTTTCCGCGATGAATTCGCTGAGCAGTTCGTCCATGTGTTCTTTCCCGACTAGAAATCGAGAAGGTCATGGCCGATCGATGGTTAAAACGGCGTTACGGTGCACGGCAAAGGCGCGATCCGCTCCAGCCCGACGCAGCTGTCGTCGGCCCGGTTTCTGGCGCGAACCGCCGATCAGGCCGGCAGCTTGGCGCCCAGGATCAACACGCCATCGCCTGGCGAGGAGACCTGGACCTCGCCCCCCAGTTCGGCAACGAGGAGATGAACCAACCAGGCGGCGGCGGCACGGGGCATCAACAGATCGGGGTCCACCTCCCCGAGCAACGCGTTGCGTATGTCGGGATCGAGGATGATGCGCGGGCCTTCGGCTCGCAGTACAACCTCTCCGCCTTCGGCCGCAATATCGAGCTGGCCACCCCGCACCAGCGCATCGCCGGCGATCAGAGCAAGGTTTAGCAATATCTTGATCGCGACCTTGGGCAGCGACGGTGCCTCCACCATCCAGCCGATCTTCACCTTGCCATCGGTGCCGTGCAGCCCCTCGATCGCCGCGAGCGCCTCGCGCGCGTCGACCATCTCGGCGAAGCCGCCAGCCGCGCCAAAGGCCAGGCGGAAGAATTTGAGTTTGTTGGCCGCCGCGGTGGCGCTGTTCGCCAGCAGTTCCATGCAACTCGCCCGCATCTCGGGATCGGTCTCGTCGGCGAGCAGTTCGATCCCGTTATTCAGCGCTCCCACCGGCGAGAGCAGGTCATGGCACAATCGCGAGCAGAGCAGGCTTGCAAACTCGGCCGAACGATTGACCATATTCTATTCCTTGAAGCTGACATGCAGTGAGGACGCGTCTTTTGGCAAGCGACGAACCGTTACGCAATCGGCGAGTTACGCGATCCTCAGATCGACAGAGACGAAACCGCTCGCCTCGGCCCGCCAGCAGCTCGCATCACCGTCGCCGACGATGATCCAGAAGCTGCCCGGCTCGGCCAGCGCCGCATCGCGCGGGGACGGGCGCGTAGAGCCGTCGGGGTGCGAATGATAGTGGCCGATCGGCGCTATGCCGCCCGACCGCGCAGCTCGCCACGCGCCGATCAGCGCCGCTGGGTCAATCTCGAAGCTGTCGCGGGGCTCGGCCGCGACGTTGACGCACGGCAGCACCTCGTCAACCGCATGCCCCGAACCCAGCAGAAGCCCGCAAATCTCCCTGTCTGGGCTGGCGGAGGCCGCCTGGAGGATTTGCGCAAGCGCCACTCTTGATATCGTGAGATCCATCGCCACATCCCTAACCGATGACCGGGGGGAAATCGACATTGCAGGCCGTGGTACCACCGGATGCCGGCGGCTGGCGGCTGGATCGCGCGCTCGCGGCCGCGCTTCCCACCCTGTCGCGCGAGCGGCTGAAAGCGCTGATCTCTTCCGGGCATGTCAGCGGCGACGGCGGCTCGTTGATCAGGGACCCGGCGGCGAAGGTGATGCCCGGAGCCCGCTATGAGGTGAGCGTGCCCGCTCCCGCAGCGGCGCACAACCAGGCACAGGATATCGCGCTCGACATCGTCTTCGAGGACGAGCATCTGATCGTGATCGACAAGCCGGCCGGGCTGGTGGTTCATCCTGCGGCCGGCAACCTCGACGGTACGCTGGTCAACGCGCTGCTTCATCATTGCCGCGGAAGTCTTTCGGGCATCGGCGGGGTCGAACGGCCGGGCATCGTCCACCGCATCGACAAGGATACGTCCGGGCTGATGGTCGCGGCCAAGACCGATCCAGCGCATGTCGGCCTTGCTGCGCAATTCGCCAAGCACAGCATCGACCGTCGCTACCGGGCGATCGTCGCGGGCGCACCACGGCCTGCCGAGGGCGTTATCGACGCTCCACTGGCGCGGTCGACCGCCAACCGCAAGAAGATCGCGGTCGTGGAGGACGGTCGCGGCAAGCGCGCCGTCACGCATTTCTCGACGGTTCAGCGGCTGAAAGGAGCCTCACTGGTCGAATGCCGACTCGAGACCGGGCGAACTCATCAGGTCCGCGTCCATATGGCGTCGATCGGTCATCCGCTGCTCGGCGATCCGGTCTATGGTCACGCCCGAACGGAACACCGCGAGGTACTTAACCGTTTGAATTTCAAACGACAAGCGCTGCATGCCGCTCGGCTGGGTTTCATCCATCCGGTGACAAGCGAGACTTTATGTTTCGATAGCGAAATTCCTGCCGATATGCAGCGATTGTTCAGCGTTTTGATGATATAGAATGTTACCAATCGGTACGTGGGGCGATTCGCTCCCGCCGAACTGCAGAGGTTCCGGTACCGCATCGGTACTTGGGGAAGGGAGTAATAGATCATGGCAAGCGGAAAGAACGTGCCCGCCACGATTCCCGCACTGGGCGGTGAGCAAAGCCTCAATCGCTACCTCGCCGAGATCCGGAAGTTTCCGCTGCTCACGGCGGAAGAGGAGTATATGCTCGCCAAGCGCTTCCAGGAGCATGGCGATCCCGAGGCTGCCAGCCGGCTCGTCACGTCGCACCTGCGCCTGGTCGCCAAGATCGCGATGGGCTATCGCGGCTATGGCCTTCCTGCGAGCGAGTTGATCTCGGAAGGCAATATCGGCCTGATGCAGGGCGTGAAGAAGTTCGAGCCGGATCGCGGTTTCCGCCTGGCCACCTATGCGATGTGGTGGATCAAGGCCTCCATTCAGGAATATATTCTACGGTCGTGGAGCCTGGTGAAGATGGGCACGACGGCAGCGCAGAAGAAGCTGTTCTTCAACCTGCGCCGGATGAAATCGCAGCTCGATGCCTTCGAGGACGGTGACCTGCGACCGGAGGACCTCCAAAAGATCGCCAAGGATCTTGGCGTCTCCGAGGAGGACGTGACGAACATGAACCGTCGGATGTCGATGGGCGGTGACGCGTCGCTGAACGTCTCCATGCGGGAGGATGGCGAAGGCGAGTGGCAGGATCTGCTGGTCGACCAGGGTCAGCTTCAGGACGAGCGGATCGCCGATGCCGAGGAAAAGAAGGTACGGCACAACATGCTCGAAGAGGCGCTCGCCGCGCTCAACGACCGCGAGAAGCATATTTTGGTCGAACGGCGCCTGGTGGACGAGCCCAAGACCCTCGAGGAGCTCAGCCAGGTCTATGGCGTCAGCCGCGAGCGCGTCCGTCAGATCGAGGTGCGCGCCTTCGACAAGTTGCAGAAGGCGATGATGCGTATCGCGGGCGAAAAGCGTCTTCTGCCAGCGATGTGATCTGAGGGCGTCCGTAAACGAGGCGCCCTCATCGTTATCCTGCGCCGATCGTGCAGACTGGATCGCGGAGGCAGCGAGATACAGATCCTGCCGGTCGGCAAAATATCAAGCGATTGTCGCTTCGAACTGTGAAGCCGAGCTCATATGAATAAAGCCGTCCGCCAGATCGAAGTGGAGATTCCGCAGACGGTGGCGTTCCAGCTCCTCAAGCTCGTGCGGTAAAAGGATTTTTATAGACTACCAGATCCGGCACCCGATATCTCCGCACCCGATGAGGCGAGTGGCTCCACATCGACGGAAACATCGATCTTTTGTCCGTCCTGTCCCGTGAAGACCCCATCGATGGGCGCGACATCGCCATAGTCGCGGCCCATCGCGGTGATGATATGATCACTACCAACCATGCAGCCGTTGGTGGGATCGAAGCCAAGCCAGCCGCGTCTCGGCCCGCACCACATCACTACCCAGGCGTGCGTGGCGTCCGCGCCGACGAGCCGCTGCTTGCCGGGCGGCGGGATCGTGCGGAGATAGCCCGAGACATAAGCGGCGGAAAGCCCGGCGGCGCGCAACCCGGCGATCATGATCTGGGCAAAGTCCTGGCAGACGCCGTGACGTTTCCGGAACGCTTCGATGGGGCTGGTATCGACGGTCGTGGCGCTGCCGTCATAGGTAAAGCTGCGATGGATGTCCCGCGCAAGCGCCAATCCGGCCTCGACTACGCCCCGAGCCTGATCGAGATGAGGGGTACACCATGCCGTGATTTCCGGAACGAGCGGGATGGTCGGAGACGGGTAGATATAGTTTGCGGGACTCTCGACGCTCAGGTCGGCCGTCGCACGCGCCACCGCCGCGGTCTCCGCGATGGCCGGGTCGCCGGGCAGCGGCGAGGGCGTAGGCCGGTCGATCCGAATACGAAAGCGGCTCTCGATGATCAGCTCGCGCGTGGGACGATCGAGGTTCATCCGGGTGACGTTGCCGAGATAGCCCGTCGAACGCATATTGTTGACGAGCGCCGCCGGCGACACGTCCAGCTCATAATGTTCGAGCGTCTGCCCGGCCCAATCGACCGGCTTCAATCGCAGGTTGCACCGCGCGACGCTCACCGGAAAGGCGTAGCGGAAGCGGGTTTTGTGACGAACGGCGTACAGCATCAATCGGTCCGGTTCATGCGAGGATCATCCCCGCCATGCGGAATCCTTCGGCGCCCTGAAGAAAGAAGCGCGCGCTGAGGGCATTGGAGAATTCGGCGAGCATGTTCTCGACGCCAAGCATCATAGGAGCATCAAGGCTTTCCGCACGCGCCGTGCGGATCGCCGCGTCGATCCGGAAAAAGATCGCCTGATGCGTTTCAGGCATTCCGTCATATTTCAGCGCTGGCAACGCCCCCAAATGCTCGGCGATCCGCTCGACCTGATAGGCGATGGCGCGGGGGTTGTAGGGATCGAGCGCGACGAGATCCCGAACAGCCTCCAGAGATAGCCCTGCGAGATAGCGCGCCCTATAACTGATCTGGCTATCGCATAGATCAAGCAGCGTCGTCAGGTCGTCGACCGAAGCATCCTTGCCGCCGAAGCTGCGCACCAGCCGGCAGCCCCACAGTGCGCGTTCGATCCTGCGGCCCATGTCGTGAAAGCGCCACCCCGCGGTACGCCCCATATTCTCCGCAGCCAAGCCTGCCAGCGCCGAAAAGCGCTCCTGCAGGCCGATGGCGCGGGCCAGCGTCGCCTCGGCATCTTCGGACAGCGCACGGGGAAGCGGTGCGTCGACCAGGCGCCAGACCTCGACCGAGAGTCGGTCGCGGGTCCCGCTGGCGATCATGCGGGCGTTGCGCATCAAGGTCGCAACGCTGGCCGGCCCCTCGCCATCGAGCGCAGCCAGCGCCAGTTCGCGGAGGTCATGGGTCTCCCCCGCCTCAGCATCGACCTCGGGCTCCTCCTCGTCCTCGTCGCGGGGCGTCGCCGCGGCGCCGGAGGAAACCAGCATTGTGCCCAGTCGATCGAGCGTAAGCGGGAAGAGCGCCGCTCCGCCATCGGCCACGATCGAGCCACCGAGCGTCGCCCGGACCAGCCGGAGCGTTGCCTCGCCGCGCTCGAGATAGCGGCCAAGCCAGTAGAGGTTGTCGGCGGCCCGGCTCGGCAGGGTGCCCGGATTGCGCCGGATAGCAACCTTCTGAGGGAGCAGCGAAACCGGTTCGACGGCACGTGAGCCGACCACGCACACATCGGCCGAAAAGGCGCCCTCCCCCATCACCGTCGCCCGGACATCCGAATCGTCTCCGATCCGGGCGAAGCCGCCGGGCATGACGGTCCACCGTCCCTGTCCGTCACGCGCGGCAAAGACGCGGATGGTGAACGGCCTGGGAAGGAGCTGGCCACCGTCCTGCACGGTCGGTGTCGTCGAGAGATGAACGTCTTCCTGAGCGACATAGTCGGTCGGTCGGCGACGGAAGTCCTCGAGCAGAGCCTCGCGCTGGGCGGCATCCAGCGTTGCGGGCAGGACCGGACGACCGCGCGGCAAGCCCGCCGGCGCCTCAGCGAAGGCGGGGGCAATCAGCAGGCTGTCAAACAGCGCCTCGACCTCGGCGCGTGGCGCATCCTGGCCGCACCACCAGGTCGCGATGTTGGGCAGGAGAAGATCCTGATGGAGCAGGCGGCGGGCAATCGCCGGAAGGAACGCGGCCATCGCCGTCGATTCCACCACGCCTGCGCCGGGTGCGTTGGCGATTACCACCTGTCCGGCGGCCATGGCATCGGCCAAGCCAGCTACTCCGATCGCCGAGCTCGCATCGAAGGCGAGCGGATCGAGCAGCCGCGAGTCGATACGCCGCCACAATGCATCGACCCGCTTCAGGCCCTCGATCGTGCGCACGAATAAGCCATCGTCGCGGACTGCGAGGTCACTGCCCTCGACGAGCAGCAAACCCAGATAGCGCGCGAGATGTGCCTGTTCGGCATAGCTCTGGTTATAGCGGCCCGGCGTGAGCAAGCCGATCCGTGGTTCGGAGCGGCGACATACCGCCGCCAATCCCTCGCGAAAAGCCGAGAAGAAGGGTGCGAGCCGCTCGACATGGAGTCGGCTCTGCAACTGGCCGAGGAGCCGCGAAGCAGCCAACCTGTTTTCCAACGCATAGCCCGCGCCGACGGGTGTCCGCACATGATCGTCGAGCACCCGCCAGTCGCCGCTCGGGTCGCGGCCGATATCGGCCGCGTAGATATGGAGCCGATAGCCACCCGGTGGCTTGATTCCGACTTGCGAACGCCAGAAGGCGCGGCTGCCGGTGATCAGCGCGGGCGGCAGCGCGCCCTCGGCAACGAGGCGCTGTTCGCCGAAGATATCGTTCAACAGCAACTCGAGCAGCTCGGCACGTTGTGCCACGCCCGCGGCGATGACCGCCCAGTCGTCCTCGCCGATCAGCAGCGGCATCGCTTGGAGCGGCCACGGCCGCTCGCGTTCCTCGCCCGGCAGGCGGAACGCGATGCCCAGTTCCTGGACCTGGCGTGCCATGCGGAGCTGCAGGCCGTCGAGGCGGCCCTCGCTCAAACCACCCAAACCTTCGAGCAGCCTGTGCCACCATTTAGCACCGCGCCCGACATCACCGCGCAGCACGTCGGCCGAACCGGCCTTGGCGATATAGCTGCGCAGCCACCCCTCCGCCAGGCTGGGCATGCCCGGTAGTTCGGCCATCAGATCCCCCTGCATGATGGCCCTACCAGGAAGGGGGGGCGCGTAGGTCGAGCGTCATCGGAAATTCGCTCGGACGCTCGGGCATTGGGACCACGACCGCGCCCGGGGTATGGCCGTGATCCTGGAAACGGGCGCGGCGGCGCGCCTCGGCTTCGAGTTCGTTGACCGGTACGGTATCATAATTGCGTCCTCCCGGATGCGCGACATGATAGACGCATCCGCCTAGCGAACGAGCATTCCATTTGTCGAGGACATCGAAGGTCAGCGGGGCGTCGGCATCGAGCAGAGGGTGGAGGCAATTGGCCGGTTTCCAAGCCTTGAACCGCACTCCGGCAACGGCCTCTCCCGGCACGCCGGTCGGCGTCATCGGTGCCGCGCGGCCATTCACCGCGATGACGTGCCGGCCGGGGACAAGTCCACTGGTCTTGATCTGGAGCCGTTCGGTCGAACTGTCCACATAGCGAACGGTCCCTCCGATCGCGCCGGTTTCGCCCAGCACATGCCACGGTTCCAACGCGTGACTGATTTCCAGGACCACGCCGCCCGCCGCGACCGTGCCATGCACCGGGAACCGGAACTGGCGCTGCGCCTCGAACCATGCCGGATCGAAGTCGTAGCCGGCATGGCGGAGATCGGTCAACACGTCGAGAAAGTCGGCCCACACGAAGTGCGGCAACAGGAAACGATCGTGCAGCGCGGTTCCCCAGCGGACCAGCCCGCCCCTCTGCGGCTCACGCCAGAACCAGGCCGTGAGCGCGCGTAGCAGCAACTGCTGCGCCAGGCTCATCTTGGGCTCCGGAGGCATTTCGAATCCACGGAACTCGAGCAACCCAAGCCGCCCTGTCGGGCCATCGGGCGAGAAAAGCTTGTCGATGCAGATCTCGGTCCTGTGGGTGTTACCCGTCACGTCGACGAGCAGGTTGCGGAACAGGCGATCGACCACCCAGGGCGCCGGCGCCTCTCCCTCGCCCGGACCCGGCACCTGCGCGAGCGCGATCTCCAGTTCGTAGAGCCCGTCGTGCCGGGCTTCGTCGATGCGCGGCGCCTGGCTGGTCGGACCGATGAACATGCCGGAGAATAAATAGCTTAGCGCTGGATGGCGCTGCCAATACAGGACGAAGCTCTTGAGCATGTCCGGCCGGCGGATGAACGGCGAGTCGTTCACCGACCGGCCACCGAGGACGATATGGTTCCCACCGCCCGTGCCGACGGCCCGCCCGTCAACGAGGAACTTGTCGGCTGTCAGGCCGGTTTCGCGCGCCAATTCGTAGAGGCCGAGCGTAATATCCGACGTCTCCGGCCAACTCGCGGCGGGCTGGATGTTGACCTCGATCACGCCGGGATCGGGCGTGATCTTCAAAACGTTGAGGCGCGGATCGGGCGGCGGCGGATAGCCTTCGATGCGAACGGGCGTCCCGGTCTTGGCCGCGGTCGCCTCGACCTCAGCGATCAGCTCCAGATAATCTTCCAACCGTTCGGTCGGCGGCAGGAACACCGCGAGATAGCCCTCCCGCGCTTCGACGGTGATCGCGGTGCGGACGGCGCCTTCGATCAACACCTGCTCCTGCCGCTCCTGCGGAGCATGACCTGCCGCCTGCGCGATCGTCTCGACCCGCTGCTGGTAGAAATCGGGCATGGGTTCGCGTGGCTCGGTCGTGTCGCGCGGATGAAGATAGGGATATTGCGCCGGAGGCACATAAGGCAACGAGCCGAGCGGCAGCCGATAGCCGAGCGCAGAATCTCCCGGCACTGTGAACAGCTTGCCGCGCCGCAGGCTCCATCTTTCCGAGCGCCAGCGACCTGCAATAGCCGCCTGTTTGCTGTGCCATGCCTGGATCGGCAGGACATAGCCGACCGGACGGGCAAGGCCGCGCTCGAAAGCCTTCACCATCCGCGCTCGCGCCTCCGGGTCCTCGATCTGAGGATCGGTCGGATCGACGTTGTCGGGTAGCTGCGCCTCCTTCGCCGACCATTCGAGCGGATCCTCATAGGCCTCCACCACCATATCGGCGCCGATCCCAAGATCGTCCGCAATTGTGCGCAGGAAAGCGCCGGCCTGATCGTCGGAGACGGTCGTCGCCGCTTCGCTGCCGGCGATGAGACCGGCATCCCGCCAGACCGGGACGCCGTCTGTGCGCCAATATACCGAATATCCCCAGCGTGGCAGGCTTTCGCCGGGATACCATTTGCCTTGGCCATGATGGAGCATGCCGCCGGGCGCAAAGCGATCACGCATCTTGCGGATCAGCCGGTCGGCATAGCCGGCCTTGGTCGGGCCGACCGCATCGCCGTTCCATTCGGGCGCTTCGGGGTCGTCGAGCGCGACGAAGGTCGGCTCGCCGCCGGTCGTCAGTCGTACGTCCTGCGCCGCGAGATCGGCGTCGACCTGATGGCCGAGCGCATCGAGCGCGGACCAGCGTGCGTCGGTAAAGGGCTTGGTGATGCGCACCGCCTCGGCAATGCGCTGGACGCTCATGTCGAAGTGAAAATCGACATGGGCGGGTTCGAGCAAAGCCCCCTCGATCGGCGTCGCCGAGCGATAGTGCGGGGTCGCGGCAAGCGGAATATGGCCTTCGCCGGCAAACATGCCCGACGTCGCATCCATGCCGATCCAGCCGGCACCGGGAACATAGACCTCGGCCCAGGCATGGAGATCGCAGACATCCTGAGCGACTCCCTTCGGGCCTTCGAGCGGGATAATGTCGGGTGTCAGCTGGATCGAATAGCCCGATACGAAGCGGGCGGCGAGGCCGAGGCGACGCGCGGCCTGGACGAGCAACCAGGCTGAATCGCGGCAGCTGCCGGAACCGATCGCCAGCGTGTCCTCGGGCGCCTGGACACCGGCCTCCATCCGGATGACATAGCCGACCCGCTTGTTCACCGCCACGTTGAGTTCGACCAGGAAGTCGATCGTCCTCGCTTCGGTTCCGGCGAACTGATCGACAAATTCCTCGAACAGCGGCCCCTGCGGCTCGATCTCGAAATAGGCCGCGAGGTCCGATGCGAGCGCCGGCGCGTAGGTGAAGGGCCGTTTCTCGGCATAATCCTCAACGAAAAAGTCGAACGGATTGATGACGACGAGATCGGCGATCATGTCTACCGTCACAGAGAATTCGGGCGTGCGTTCGGGAAAGACGAGCCGCGCAAGCCAGTTTCCGTGGGGGTCCTGCTGCCAGTTGATGAAATGGTTTTCGGGTGTGATCCGAAGCGAATAATTGTTTACGGCCGTACGGCTATGCCCGGCCGGCCGCAGCCGGATGATCTGCGGCCCGAGCAGGACCGGATGGTCGTACCGATAGACGGTCTGGTGATGCAGCGCGGCTTGAATCATAAGGTACAGAGTCAGCACAATCATTTGTGCGGTGCAATAAAGAGTTGCGTGATGCGCAAATCCTGCCGGGCCAGTTTGCCGGGCCCGCCAAAGGCGGATACGACGCCTTTACCGCCTTATTCCTTTGTTTACAGCGATGTCACCGACCGCCGATCAGTCCATGCTGAGCCGCACAGACCAACGGCCCCCATTGCGGAACGCGACATTGCCGATTCCCAAATAGGGAAGCGGGCGACGCGCAGGAAATTCACAGGAGGTGCAGCGAATGACCATCGGGCCTGGTCAGCGTCCCAAATGGATAGCGAGTTCGTAGCTGGCATCGATCATCCGTTGGCGGCCCGGATCATCGACCGAGTGCGCGGCCGTGCCGGTCGCGCCGGCCGAAAGTGCCCCGGCAATGCCAACCAGCAGAAGGCCGGCGAGCCCTGTCATCCATAAATGTCTCATGATCCTTTTCCCGAGTCCGTCGTCAATGCATTGATTGACTGTTGCTCATTGCTCTGCCATTTGATTCGAGTCAAAGAGGATATTGTCATTGATACATTATGGGTGACGATGGACTGGACTCCTGAACTCAGTGGGCAGGGCGGCACCGTCTCCGGACGCCTGCTCACCGCGCTACGCCACGATATCATCGAAGGGCGGCTCGCGTCCGGGGCGAAGCTCCCGCCGCACCGCGAGCTCGCTCATCGTCTGGGCATCGGCATCGGCACCGTGACCGCCGCCTATGCGGAGGCCGCGCGTCAAGGGCTGATTACCGCAACCGTCGGGCGCGGCAGCTTCGTCGCCGATCATACGCCGGCCGTCACGCGCGGCGGTGGGCCGATCGCGCTCGACCGCAATGTGCCGCCGCTGGCGGCGGCCCAGCGCCGCTTCGCGGCGGCGATGGCGCGGATCGCCCGGCGGGCGGACCTTGCGGACCATCTGGGCTATGCCCCGCCCGCCGGCCTTCCCTCGCACCGTCGCTCGGCCGCAGCATGGCTCGGTAGAATCGGGGGGCTCCGCGGCATCGATCCCGATAGGCTGATCATGACCGAAGGGGGCCAGCAGGCGATGTCGCTGGCATTCGAGGCGCTGTGCCGGCCCGGCGACGCGATCATGACTGAAGCGGCCAGCTATTTCGGCATCAAGTCGATTGTCCAGGCCGGCGGCTATCGTGCGATCGGGCTGAAAATGGATGCCGAGGGGCTGCTTCCGGATGCGCTCGACGAGGCGGCCCTCGGGGGCGCGCGCGTGCTTTACACGCTGCCGACGCTGCAGAACCCCACTGGCCGGATCATGGGCGCGCGGCGCCGCGCCGAGATTGTCGCAGTGGCGCGCCGGCGCGACATCATCATCGTCGAGGACGATGTCTATGCCGCCTATGCAGCCGGCAACGCGCCCGCCCCGCTCGCCGCACTGGCTCCCGAGCGATGCTTCTATGTCGGCAGCGCGTCCAAGGCGTTGGCGCCGGGACTGCGCACAGGCTTCCTAATCGTGCCCGGCCCGGACGAGGTCGAACGGGTGCTGCGCCTCGTCCGCGGGCGGGTCTACGCTCCGTCGGTGCTCGGCGCACTCGTCACCTGCCAATGGATCGACGAGGGTATCGCCGATGAGATCGTCACCGAAAATGGCGCCGAGGCCCTAGCGCGCGGGAAGATGGCGGCCGCCAGGCTGGGGGCGGCGATCAGCGCCCCCGCTGATCCCCGCTGTCCGCATATCTGGTTGCCGATGTCGGAGCTCGATGCCGAACGGCTCGCCGCGCGGGCGATGCGCGCCGGAGTCGAGCTCACCCCGCCCTCGGCGCCCCTGATCGACGCTTCCCTGATCTCGGGGGTCCGGCTATGCCTTGGCGCGCCTGCCGACCGAGCCGAGCTCGGCACCGCGCTCGACCGCGTCGCCGCCGCGCTCGACGCCGAATCTCACGCGCCGGCGGCTGCGGTGGTGTGAACTGATGACCGATCCCTTTTCGATTTTCGAAGCATGGTATTCCGAGGCGCGGACCAGCGAGATCAACGATTATAATGCGATGGCGGTAGCGACCGTCGCCGCGGACGGACAACCGTCCGTGCGGATGGTGCTGCTCAAGGGGCATGACGAACGCGGCTTCGTTTTCTACACCAACTATGAAAGCCGCAAGGCGCTCGAGATTTTCGCCACCGGCCGCGCCGCGCTGCTTTTTCATTGGAAGTCGCTGCGGCGGCAGGTCCGTATCGAAGGACCCGTACAGCGGGTAAGCGATGTCGAGGGCGACGCCTATTTCGCTACCCGGTCTCGTGATTCCCAATTGGGTGCGTGGGCTTCGGATCAGTCGCGCCCATTGGATAGCCGCGCTACCTTCGAGGCGCGCTACGAGGCGGTGCGCGCACGGTTCGAGGGCATCGAGGTGCCTCGTCCGCCGCACTGGTCGGGCTTCCGCGTGCAACCGGTAAGGCTCGAATTCTGGCAGGATCGCGCGCATCGCCTTCACGAACGCAGGCTGTTTACGCGATGCGCCGAGGGCTGGTCAGAGGCTCTGCTCTACCCATGAACCCGTCGGCGAACGTCCGGGCCGGTCTCGCCTCCGCTGCCGTGGCGTTGATCCTGGTCGCGCTCAAATCCTATGCAAGCTGGCAATCCGGCTCGGCCGCGATGCTTGGCTCGCTCGCCGATACCGCGCTCGACCTGGTCGCATCCCTGGCCACGCTTTATGGCGTTCACCTTGCCGCGACACCTGCGGATCGTCAGCATCGTTTCGGGCACGGCAAGGCCGAGGCCATTGCCGCCTTCTTCCAGATCATACTGATCACGCTTTCGGCCTTCTGGATCGGCATCCACGCGCTCCAGCGCCTGGTCGCCGGCGCCGGCCCAGTCGAGGCCAGGTCGGGCGTAGCAGTATCGCTGTTCGCCGCGGCGATCACCTTCGCCCTCGTCCGCTATCAGCGCCGAGTGATCGCGCAGACCGGCTCGCTGGCGATCGCGACCGACAGCTTTCATTATCAGAGCGACCTCTGGCTCAACCTGGCGGTAATCGCGGCGTTGCTGCTCGATCATCGGCTGGGCGTGCGAGGCGCAGATGCCGTTGGCGGGCTCGGCATCGCTGCGTGGCTCCTATACGGAGCGTGGCATGCGTCCCGCGAGGCGCTCGACCAGCTGATGGACAAGGAGTGGCCGGAGGAACGCCGCCGCGCCTTTGTCGAGGTCGCCAACCGTCACCCGGAATTACGCGGCATTCATGATCTGAGGACGCGCCGTTCGGGCAACCGCGACTTCGCGCAATTCCATATCTGGGTCGACCCCGCAATGACCATTGGCGCTGTCCACCGGGTGATGGACGAGATCGAGGACCGGCTGCGTGCCGCCTTCCCCGGAGTCGAGATCCTCATCCACCCCGATCCGGCGGGCCATATGCCGCCTGGAGAGGAAACGCAGCCATGACTCCAGCCGGATCGCCCGTTCGCCGGTCGCACGCGACGGTGGGGGGTGTCAGGCGGCCATGACCAGTTCGGGCGCCGCCGTCTCAGCGATCCATCCGCCGCCGAGCACGCGGTCACCAGCGTAGAGCACGGCCGCCTGGCCCGGGGCTACGCCATATTCCGGCTGCTCGAAGCGAATAAACCCGTTCGCGAAGCGGGCAGGCACGGGCTTCGCCAGCGAACGGACCTTGGCCGCAAGCGGACCGCTATGGCCGTCGCCGATCCAGTTTACGTCTGCGAGCCGCGCCGCTTTGACCGCGAGCGCGCGGCGGGGGCCGACGATGAGCCGCCGGGTCGCGGTATCGAGGCGAACCACATAGAGCGGTTCCGGCGTGCCGCCAATTTCGATCCCGCGGCGCTGACCGACGGTGAAGTGGAGAAGGCCCCTGTGCCGACCGAGCACCCGGCCCGCCAGGTCGACGATCTCTCCAGGTTCCGCGGCGTCCGGCCGCATGCGCTTCACGATGCTCGCATAATCTCCGTCGGGCACGAAGCAGATGTCCTGGCTGTCGGGCTTGGCGGCAACGCCGAGCCCGAGTTCGGCGGCAATCTCGCGCACGCGCGCCTTGGGCAGGGCCCCAAGCGGAAAACGCAAATAGTCCAGCTGCTCGCGCGTCGTCGCGAACAGGAAATAGCTCTGGTCACGCGCAGGATCGATCGCGCGATGCAGCTCGGCAGCGCCATCCCGGCCGATCAAGCGCCGAACATAATGGCCGGTCGCGAGGCAATCGGCGCCGAGATCGCGGGCAACGCCGAACAGGTCGGTGAACTTGACGCTCTGATTGCAACGGACGCAGGGTATCGGGGTGCGGCCAGCTGCATATTCGTCGACGAAATCCGCGATCACCTGGTCGCGGAAGCGGTTCTCATAATCGAACACATAATGGGCGATGCCGAGCTTTGCCGCCACGGCGCGGGCATCCCGGATATCCTGCCCGGCGCAACAGGCCCCCTTCCGGCCCAGCGCGGCTCCATGATCGTATAGTTGCAGCGTGACGCCGATCGTTTCAGCGCCACTCGCCGCCGCGAGCGCCGCCACGACCGAACTGTCGACTCCGCCTGACATGGCGACGACGATGCGGCGTCCCTTGAGCGACCTGCCATCAAGGCTTTCGAGCTGGAAATCGGGGATCATGGGCGGCCCATAGCAGCTTGGAGCAAGAGCCGCAAAATTCTGGACAAATCGGCTAAAGATTCCGCGGTGCGCGCCGTTTCTTTCCACGAGACGGGAAACGGCGAGCACGTATGAAAATCAAAATCGACGAGTTCCGATCCGACCGGGCCACCGAGGTGGCACTGCCGCTCGATTTCGAGACGCTGCGTGCCGCACTGGCTGCCTACCAAGCCGCCATGCCGACGGCACGGATGGCTCAGGATGGCGCCGAGACGACCGATCCGCGGCTTCCGGCCCATGCGGCGGTCGCCGCTCTGGGCGCAGGGCCGCGCGGGCAAAAGTCGGTCGGACCGGCCAATGGCAGCTTCCATGCCGCCGCCGCCGCGCACTTTACCGGTGCGCAAGACAAATGACGCGCACATTTACCCTTCTGCGCAAAGCTTCATTGATCGCCGGACCGATAGGAACGGGATCGCAAAACACGTCACGGTCCAGCGACCAAGTCGAGGTAAAGTATGCTTGAGAATCAAAAAATCCGCCCGCACCAGGTCATCGGCCCGCTCGGTGAGCCCTTGACGCTCGACACGCTGCCTCCTCCCGGTACCACGCGCTGGGTCGTCCGCCGCAAGGCGGAGGTGGTGGCCGCGGTCAGCGGCGGGCTGCTCACCGTGGACGACGTCTGCGAGAGATATGATCTCAGCGCCGAGGAGTTCGCCAGCTGGCAGCGCGCGGTCGAGCGGTCCGGAATGCCCGGCCTGCGCGTGACACGGATCCAGCATTATAAGTCGCTGTACGAGCGCCAGCAGAAATATTGAGGCCTCGAACGGCTCCGACATGCGCCCGCTCCGGCCAAGCCGGGGCGGGCTTTACTTTAGCGAATTTGCGCCATCCCGTCGGGCCGAGGATGCTGCGCACTTGCTCCCACCCCTCCGCTGATCGGCTCCGGTCGCCGATGGCGCGCGCCGCTGCGCCCACACCGCCACTGCACCGCCGCTGCACCGGCCGGCGAACCTGCGCACCGACGACCCTGCAGGAACATGTCGCTGGTTCGAACGTAGTTCGTCGGCAAGGCTTTCGGCCCGTCCGAAGCGCTGAAAAGGTGATAGGAGGACGAGATGGACTTCATTATTTTCCTAATCGTAGGGGGCATCATCGGATGGCTCGCCAGCATTGTGATGCGCACTGACGCGCAGCAGGGCATCATCCTGAATATCGTTGTCGGTATCATAGGATCGTTCATCGGCGGCGTGTTGTTCGGACGGACCCTCGGCGGCGGCGGTGTTGGTGGCTGGATCAGCGCATTCGTCGGCGCGGTCATCCTGCTTGCGATCGTAAATCTGGTCCGTCGCGGCGCGGTTCGATAAACCCGAACCCGGCGCGCAGGGGCCGTCGGACCACCGGCGGCCCCTTTTCCTATTGTAACTCGAATGTGACGGACAGGCTGATCGCCAGCTTCTGTTCGCCCGCTTCGATCGCGCTGTCCGCCTCCTTGCTGCGCTGGCTCGCCATCATCATCGGAAGGGGCCTCGGCGTCAGCCCGTCAAGCGAGCCCTCGCTGATCGCAACGATCCGTTTGACCTGGAGGCCCGCCGCCCTGGCATAGAGCTGGGCGCGAGCCTTCGCTGCGACAACCGCACGTTCGCGAGCCTGATCGATCAGCGGCTCGGCTTTGTCGATCGACAATGTGGGGCCATCGATCTGGTTCGCGCCGGCCGACACCAGCGAATCCAGCACTTTGCCTGCAAGCTTTACATCGCGGAAGCGGACAGTGACGCGCGCGGAAGCCTGATAGCCGGTGATGGCGGGCGGCTGATTGTCGGCATATCTGTACTGCGGGCTCAGGTTGATTGCGGTAGTCTGGATATCCCGATCCGCGATCCCTGCCTTGCGGATCGCGGCGGTCGTAGCCGCCATCCGCCTGGCGTTCTCGGCCATTGCCGCGCTCGCGTTCTCCGCCTGCGTGACTACGCCTGCACCGACAATGGCCATGTCGGGGACCACGGCGACCTCGCCCGTCGCGATGATATCGAGGCGCGTACCGGCGAGATGCGCCGGCGGCAACGAGGCTTCCTGGGCCAGGCCGGGGCTCGCCATCGCAACCGCCCACAGGCTCGCAGCCACAGATCCTCTGAGAATATGCTTCATTTTCGATCTGCTCCCGCTTGGCCGCAGAGACTGGGCCGTGTTAGGACTCTGGCCAGTCTTCGCTGCACAGGGGCTGAACGCCTTTCGGACTCGCAACGATCCACCTCCTTCCCAAGGGCGATAGGACTGCAGGCCCTTGAGCAGGGTGATGTATAACGATAATACAGCTACCAACAAATATGGCCGCCGTTCGTGCTGCCTCGTCGAGAGCCTATTATGAACGTCGAACCCGGCATCCATACCGACTATGCCGCCTATGACTCGGGCGATGCCCAGAGGCGCCGCCGGCGCCGGCTGATCATCGGTGCGGTCATGCTGGCGCTGGCGGCCGTGATCGCGTGGACGATTTTCGGCACCAGGACGGCGGACCCGCCGCAGCCCGCCCCGCCGACAGTGACGGTCATCATTCCGGGCCGCACCCAGTCGGCAGCCCTGATATCCTCGAACGGTACGATCAGCGCGAAACGCGAAATGCCTGTCGGGGTGGCGGGCGAAGGCGGCATGGTCGTTCGGGTCCTCGTCGAGCCCGGCGACTGGGTGGCGGCCGGACAGACGCTGGCAGTCATAGAGCGCTCGGTGCAGGCGCAGCAGGCCAATTCGCTTGCGGCATCGGTACGGGTGGCGCGCGCCGATGCCGACCTCGCCCAATCGGAACTCGACCGGGCCAAGGCATTGGTGGCGCGGGGCTTCATCTCCAAGGCGGACGTCGACCGCAAGACCGCGTCACGGGACGCCGCCGCGGCGCGTGTCGCGGTGGCACAGGCACAGTTGCAGCAGGCGCGCGCCGAAATCGGTCGCCTCGATATCCGCTCCCCGGCCGCCGGGCTCGTCCTGACCCGCGCGGTGGAGCCCGGCCAGGTCGTCGGACCAGCTAATGGCGCCCTGTTTCGGGTGGCCAGGGATGGCGAGATGGAAGTCCGTGCCCAGCTTGCCGAGCAAGATCTTGCCCGGCTCAGGGTCGGCAACAGCGCGGAGGTGACGCCTGTGGGGAACAACCGCGTCTTCACCGGCACGATCTGGCAAATGTCTCCGGTGATCGACCCTCAGACCCGGCAGGGCACCGCGCGGATCCAGCTCCGCTACGATCCGGCGCTGCGCCCCGGCGGCTTCGCATCGGTAACGATCAGAAGTGGCACGGTCACGGCGCCCCGCCTGCCCGAGTCCGCGGTCCTCAACGATGAGAAGGGCTATTATGCCTATGCGGTGGCCAAAGACGGCCGGGTCGTTCGTCGTGACCTCAAGATCGGCGATATGTCCGATGCCGGGGTGGTCGTGCTGGCGGGCCTCCAGGGCGATGAGAGGATCGTCCTTTCAGCAGGCGCCTTCCTCAGTCCGGGCGATCGGGTAACGCCGCACCTCGCGTCGACTCTCGCTAATCGCTGAACGGCAGGAGCGAGGATATGCGCAACATTTCGGCCTGGGCGATCCGGAACCCGATCGCTCCGATCGTGCTGTTCCTCGCACTGACGCTGGCCGGGATCGTCAGCTTCGCCCGGATGGACATCAATCAGATGCCCGACATCAGCTTTCCCAGCGCAGAAGTGCGGGTCACCCAGCCGGGCGCGGCGCCAACGGAGATAGAGACCCAGATCACGCAAAAGATCGAGGCCGCGGTCGCCTCGATCGGCAACGTCAAGTCGATCTCGTCCACAGTGACCGAAGGGAGCTCCGCCACACAGGTGGAATTTCAGCTTGGGACGCCTGTCGACCGCGCCGTCAATGACGTTCGCGACGCAGTCTCCAAGATTCGCTCGGAGCTTCCGGAAGGGATTCTCGAACCGCAGATCAAACGCCAGGACATCGAAGGCGCACCATTCGGCTATTTCTCGGTCGAAAGCGTCGACATGACGCTGGAGCAACTGAGCTGGTTCACGGACAATACGATCATCAAACGGCTGCAGGCCATCGACGGCATGGCAGCCGCGTTCCGCGGCGGCGGCGTCAGCCGCGAAATTCGGGTAATCCTGGATCCGGCACGCATGCAGGCCCAGGGCGTCACCGCGAGCCAGGTCAACAACGTGCTGCGCAGCGTGAACCTCAACGCTGCAGGCGGCCGCGCGGAACTGGCCGGCGCCGAACAGTCGGTGCGCGTGCTCGGCAATGCCGCTTCGGCCTATGAACTCGGCGCTACGCAAATCTCGGTCGGCGATGGCCGCACCGTTCGCCTCGCTGACATCGCAACGGTGCGCGACGCCTATGCCGAACAGCGCCAGATTAACAAGATGAACGGCCGGCAAGTGCTCTCGGTCGGCATCCAGAAGGCCAAGGGGGCATCGGATGTGGAGGTCTATGCCAATGTCCAGAAAGTCCTGGATGATCTTCACAAGCAGAATCCGAAAGTCAGATTCCGTGAACTCTTCACCAGCGTCACCTACACCAAGCAGCAATATCATTCCGCGATAGATGCGATGATCGAGGGCTCGGTGTTAGCCGTTATCGTCGTCTTTTTCTTCCTGCGGGACTGGCGTGCGACACTGATTTCGGCGCTCGCCATCCCTCTCTCTGCCGTGCCCACCTTCTGGTTCATGGCGATGATGGGCTTCACGCTCAACACGGTCAGCCTACTCGCGCTCAGCTTGGTCGCCGGCATCCTCGTCGACGACGCCATCGTGGAGATCGAGAATATTGTGCGCCACATGCGGATGGGAAAGAGTGCCTATCAGGCCTCGATGGACGCAGCCGACGAGATCGGCCTGGCGGTGGTTGCGACGACGATGTCGATCGTCGCGGTGTTCGTACCGGTCTCCTTCATGCCGGGCATACCGGGGCAGCTCTTCAAGCAATTCGGCCTCACGGTCGCCGTGGCGGTGCTGATGAGCTTGCTCGTGGCGCGCCTGATAACGCCGATGATCGCCGCCTATTTCCTCAAGGCCGAGGGCGTGAAGGAACATGGTGGCGGCACGTCGATGGAAAAATATATCGAGGTCCTTAGATGGTCGCTGGTCAATCGCTGGAAAACGATCCTGATCGGCGTCGCGGCCTTCGGACTGACGATATTGCTGTTCGCGACCACCCCGCAGGAATTCCAGCCGCCCATGGACGTCGACTATAGCGCGGTGAAGATCGAGCTGGCACCGGGCGCGCGCGTGGCGGAGGACACGCAGAGGGTAGCCGACCAGGTCATCGAACTCCTCCATCGACAACCCGAAGTCGCGAGAGCTTTCGCGGTCATCGGCGATAATGGCGACAGCCGCCTCGCCAGCATCTACATCACGCTGAAGCCTGCCAAGGAACGCGAGCGAAGCAGCGTGGAATTCGAGCGGCACACTGCCGTCCTGCTCGCCAGGATTCCCGATGCGCGCATCAACTTCCTCTCACAAAGCGGCGGCCTCGGCCGTGATCTGACGATCATGTTGGCCGGAGACGATCCGATCGAGCTCCAGCATAGCGCGAACGACTTGGTCGCCGAGATGCGCAAAAGCCCGCTTATCCGCGACCCGCGTATCGATGGCGATGTCCAGCGGCCCGAACTGATCATCACGCCGCGGCTCGATATCGCCGCCGATCTCGGCGTGACCACTGCGGCGCTCAGCAATGCCATCCGGATCGCGACGCTGGGGGACATCGAGCAGAACATGGCGAAGTTTTCGCTCAGCGATCGGCAGGTCCCCATCCGGGTCTCGATCGCGGAAACCTCCCGCCGGGACCTGTCGACGATCGAGAACATGCCTGTGCAGACCTCGACGGGCGGTAGTGTTCCGCTCAAGGTGGTTGCGGACATCAAGTTCGGCGCCGGCCCCTCGCAGATCCAGCGCTACGGTCAGGTCCGCCGCGTCGTCGTCGGCGCCGATCTGGCACCCGGCAAGGTCAGTGGCGATGCCAAGAAGTTCATCGACAACACGAATACCATGAAGAATCTTCCCACCGGCGTACGGCGCGTCGCCTTTGGCGAAGACGAGTTTCAGGGCGATCTCATCGCCGGCTTCGCCATCGCCGTCATCTCGGGAGTCCTGCTGGTGTTCGCCGTTCTTGTGCTCCTCTACAAGCGCGTCCTGCCGCCATTCGTGAACATGGGCTCGCTGCTTCTTGCTCCGCTCGGGGGCATTCTCGCGCTAAGGCTCGCCGGGATGTCGATCTCGATGCCGGTCTATATCGGCCTGCTGATGCTGCTCGGCATCGTCGCGAAGAATTCGATCCTGCTCGTCGATTTCGCGATTGAGGAGATGCGTCGCGGCGTGAACCGCTATGATGCTATCCTGGAAGCCGCGCACAAGCGCGCCCAGCCGATCGTGATGACATCGGTCGCGATGATCGCAGGCATGGTTCCGATCGTCCTGGGTCTGTCGGGCGACAGCAGCTGGCGGGCGCCGATGGCGGTGTGCGTTATCGGGGGCATCGCCATGTCGACGCTGCTCACCCTGGTCATCGTGCCTGCCGGATTCACCCTGGCCGACGATCTCGAAAAATGGATAGCGCCCAAGCTGGGGCGATTGCTGGTCAATGATGAACAGCACAAGCTGGCCACCGCCCCTCCGCAACCGGCCGAATGATAGCGGTTCCTGCTGCCCCGCCACTGCGCGCAAAATGAACCTCCTCGTTTCGGTTGAACAATCGTGCGGACCAGCCATTCTGACGCCATGAATTTGCTTCGCGCTTCAGGTTTGGACCGCTTCAATCCCGCCCAGGGCGGCGTACGTGGCATGCGGATCTTTGCGTCCGGCCTGCTGGTCGTCATGGCCGGTCTTTATCTGCTCGCCCGCGCACGCGAGGCGCCGGATGCATTTGTTGGCTGGGGTTATCTGCGCGCGTTCGCCGAGGCCGCAATGGTCGGCGGACTCGCCGACTGGTTCGCCGTCACCGCGCTCTTCCGTCACCCGCTCGGACTGCCGATCCCCCATACCGCGATCATCCCGCGCAACAAGGATCGGATCGGCGACAGCCTGGCCGTCTTCCTGCGCACCAATTTTCTCACTGCATCCGTCGTGGCGCGCCGCATGCTCGGCGTCGACGGCGCGGGCGCAATTGGGCGCCTGCTTGCCAATCCTCCGAAGGGCGGGCGAACCCGAGCCGGCATAAGTCGCGCGCTCGCGACGATCCTGGAGTCCCTCGGTGACGAGAGGTTCGGAGCGACAGTCAAGGGCGCCCTCGCCGACCGGCTCCGCAACCTCGAAATCTCTCCCGCCCTCGGCCGGGCACTCGACGCGGCGATCGTCGAGAACCGCCACGCCGAGATGCTGGATGGCATCATTGCCTGGGCAGGACGCGTGCTCCTGCACAACGAGGGCATGATTCACGATATGGTGCAGTCCCGCACCGGTAAGTTCATGCGCTGGACGGGCCTCGACGAGAAACTGTCGGGCGCAATCGTCGAGGGGTTGCACAAGCTGCTTGACGAGATGGAGCGCGACCCCCTGCATCCGCTTCGTCTCAAAGCGCAGGAAGGTCTCGAGCAACTCGCCTATAGGTTGCAGCATGATGCCGACACCCGCGCCAAGGTCGCAGCCGCCAAGGCGGACCTGATCTCCAGTCCCGCCGTAGCCGCATGGCTCGATCGGCTCTGGCAGAACGCCCGCGTGAAACTCATCCAGGCGGCGCGCGATCCCGATGCGGCGCTTGGGGGCCAGGTCGGCGACGCGCTCAAGCAACTCGGCGATACGCTACAGACCGACCCGGCGCTCAAGCGTACCGTCAACCGTCTGATCCGGCGCATGGCGGTCGGTCTAGTCGCCGACTATGGAGACGGCATCGTCACGCTGGTTTCCGCGACGGTCCGCAGTTGGGACGCGCGGACAGTGACGCTCCAACTCGAAAATGCCGTCGGCCGCGACCTGCAATATATCCGGGTCAACGGGACGATTGTCGGAGGCCTGATCGGAATTGGCCTGCACGCAATCGCGCAGGCGATCTGATTCTGTTCGACGAGATCGGGCTTCGAGGTTGGTGACGTCGGCACGCGAGCATCCGTCCGTCCGGGCGTGACGAACCGCCGGCGGTGAGCATAGCTCCCACGACCGGCCCCCCGATCCTCGCATCAGCCGACGCCACCAATCTCGATCTTAGGGCGGAGCCACGCGTATGCGCTGTAAACAATTGTAATTTTGCAGTTGCTGACAAGCCGTGCGCCGCCCCGCCGTCTAAATCGGGGCTCTGGCCGCCAACGGGAGGGTGCGGATGTCAGCTACGGAGCGGCTTTATCTTGGAATCGCGTTTTCGAGCGTCCATGCTGCGCACCATGGACGCTCCATCGATACCCCTGCGCCAAGGCGATAGCATGCGGATCGCGGTGCTTGACGATGAGCCGACGGCGCGAGCGTTCGTGTCACAGGCGCTGATCGAAGCCGGCCATCGCTGCTACGAATTCCCCGACGCGCGTACATTGGCGACGCGGCTCCGCCAGGAGACGTTCGATCTCGTCATCCTCGACTGGAACATGCCCGACAAGAGCGGGGTCGAGATCATCGCATGGATGCGGGAGAATATGGACAAGCGCGTCCCTTCGTTGCTGCTGACCAATCGCAACAGCGACGAGGACATCGTAGCCGGCCTCAATGCCGGCGCCGACGATTATATCATCAAGCCCGTCCAGCCGGCGGTCCTGCTGGCTCGCATTTCCGCGATTCATCGTCGGACCGGCCCCCGTGAAGCCGGCGGGGCCAATGAGAGCTATGGTCCTTATTATCTTCAGCCCGCGCGCCAGGCGATCACCGTAGAGGGAGAGACGATCGTGCTGACCGCCAAGGAATATGAGTTGGCCGCCACCTTGTTTCGAAACCTGCATCGGCCGCTGTCGCGATCCTATCTGCTCGAGATGGTCTGGGGGCGCAATCCGGACCTTCCGACGCGCACGCTCGACGCGCATATCTCCCGCATCCGCGCCAAGCTCGGGTTACGCCCCGAGCGCGGCTTCCGTCTCAGCCCGGTCTATGGCTATCGGCTCGAGGCTATCGACGCCGACGAAGGCGGGAGCTGAACGATGGGCAAGATGTTGATCCCCGCGCTGGTCGCTACCCTGTTGGCGACGACAGTCGCGGTGGCGGCAGAGGCGGCGCCACCGATCGACCAGCCCGTCCGCTATACGATCAAGAGCGGCGAGACGCTGATCGGGCTCGCAACGCGCTACATGTTGAGGCCTGAGGATTATCGTTCTGTACAGACCCTCAACAAGGTTGCCGATCCTTACAAGATCCCCGCGGGCACCGTCCTGCTGTTTCCCGAGCGGCTGCTCCGCGCCGAACCGATCGTCGGACGCGTCGCTTCCTTCCGCGGTTCGGTCAGCGTCGACGGGCGAAGCGCGACCCTCGGCATGCCGATCCGTCAGGGCGCACGCGTCCAGACCGGAGAGAATGCGTTTGTGACCATCGAGCTGCCCGACCGCAGCAATATCTCGCTGCCGTCCCAAAGCCGAATTCAGGTCGAACAACTCAGGCGCATCCTGCTGACCGGCGCACTCGACCGGAATTTCCGTCTCGAGGCGGGCCGGTCGACCTCGTCGGTGACGCCCGGCAAGGCGACCTCGCCGACTTTCCGGGTGACGACGCCGCTGTCTGTGTCTGCGGTACGCGGAACCGAATTCCGGGTGGCGCTGGATCCGAGCGGCGGGCGGGCCGCGACCGAAGTAGTCGGCGGCACGGTCGGCGTCGCGGGCGCGGACGGCGGGGACGAAGTCTCCGTCCCACGCGGCTTTGGCATATTCGCCACGCCTGCGGGGGTCGGCAAACCGGTCGCGCTGCTGCCCTGGCCCAAGCTTGAACGGATCGCGCGCGAAGGGACCGATGGCGTCGTTATCACGATCGGCGCGGTCGAGGGCGCGACAAGCTACCGAACCGAGTTGGCGAACGATCTGCAGTTCAAGCAGGTGTTCGCGGAAAAGGTCACGGCTGTGCCCAGCGTGAGCTTCGGCGGAATGCTCGGCATCCGCTTCTACGTCCGGCTTACCGCGATCGCCGAGTCCGGCCTCGAAGGCCGGTCACGCATCTACGCGCTCGATAGATCCGGGCGCGGCATACCGCGGCCGTCCGATGACGACATAAGCATCTATGGCCGACCCGATTCGACCGCCGTCGCACCCCGCTCGTCTATACACTGAATGGGCGGCGGTCGCGCTCGCAGCGACGTTGCTGGTCGTGGCGCTCGTCGTCGGCCGGCTGACCGACCGGCTCGACAATATCATCTATGATCGGGCGCTGATCGCCGACACGCGTCCCCCGCCCGACGACATTCTCGTGGTCGCCATCGATAATCGCAGCCTCAGGGCGATCGGTCGCTGGCCCTGGTCACGGGCCGTCCACACGCAGGCGCTCGAGCAGCTTGCCAGGGCCCGCCCCCGCACGGTCGGATATGACGTGCTGTTCGTCGAGCCGACCGCCGACGATGCGCGCCTCGCCGCCGCGGTCAGGCTCAGCCCGACCTACCTGCCGGTGGTGCTCGACGTGCCGGGGAGCAATGGCGCACCCTATGACATCGCCCTGCCCGCCGGCCGGCTCGCGGGGGCCGCAGCCGGCCTCGCCCAGGTCAATCTCCACTTCGACGGCGACAAGGTCATCCGCAAGATCTATCTTGAGGAGGGCGGCGACGGCCGATCTTGGATTCAGCTTGGCGCGCTGATGGCGGGGCTGCGCCCACAAGGCGACGCGACGCGCAAAAGACGCGGTCTGTGGCAAAGCCGCCCGGTGCTCATTCCCTATGGCGGCCCCGCGGGCCATCTGCGCACCATCTCCTTCGTCGATTTGCTCGAAGGCCGTGTCCCTGCCGAATTGATCGCCGGGCGCCACGTGCTGATCGGCGCCACCGCCGAAGGCCTCGGCGACAGCTTTCCGACACCGACTTCGGGGACCACCAGCCAGATGGCGGGCGTCGAGATTCAGGCGCACCTCCTCGATGCGCTTCTCCGGGGAAAGGTGATCGTGCCGGCCTCGGGGGCGATGACACTGGCGGCTGCGCTCGGCTCGCTCTGGCTGCTACTGGCGGGATTTCTTCGGCTGAGCCCGAAAGGCAATGCGCGGCTGGCCCTCGCCATCGCCGCCGGGTGGATCATCGGCAGCTTCGGGCTGCTCGCTTTTGCCCGATATTGGCTCCCACCCAGCGCAGCCCTGATCGGCCTGCTCTTCGTCTATCCGCTCTGGGGCTGGCGGCGACTGCAGGCAATCGGAACCTATATCACCGACGAACTGGATAAGCTGCAGCGCGAGGGCGATGCGTTCCCGCGCCGCTCGCGCACAATTGCGGCGCAGCGCGAGGTGACGCTGCAGGCGAAGCTGCTCCAGGACGCGATCGACCGGTTGCGCGACCTGCGCCGGTTTCTCGCGGATGCGATCGGCGCCCTGCCCGACGCACTGTTCCTGAGCACCCTCGATGGTCGGCTGGCGCTGGCCAACGCCGAGGGCGAACGCCTCGGCGCGCGTCTGGGCGTCTCGGTGAAGCACGGTGCCGATCTGCGGGCATTGCTCGCCAGTATGCGCTCGATCGACGAGCGTCCCATATCCCCCTTCGCGCCGGGTGCTGGCGAGCAGGGCGTCGGCGAGGCGGCGACCGAGGATGGAGGCAGTTTCGAGCTGCGCTACGTCGTGCAGCGTGACGCGGCCAATGCGCCGGTGGGATGGATCATCCGGATCGTCGACATCGGTCCGCTCAAACAGGCCGAGCGACACCGCGACGAGGCGCTGCAGTTGCTGAGCCACGACATGCGCTCGCCGCAATCCGCCATCCTTACCCTGCTCGACGGTCCGGATACGGGGGTCCCGAAGGCGGTCGGCCAACGCATCGAGAAGCTTGCCCGCCGGACCCTCGAGCTTGCCGAGGACTTCGTCCAGCTCGCGCGCGCCGAATCGAAGCCACTCGCCAACGAGCCGGTCGATCTCAACGACGTGGTGATCGACGCCGCCGACGCGCTTTTCCCGCAAGCCCGCGCGCAGCGCATTCGGGTCGACGTAGCGGGGGTGGACAATCCACATTTCACCGATGGTGATCGCCAGCTGCTCACCCGCGCGGTCCTCAACCTGATCGGCAATGCGATCAAATATAGCGAGCCCGGCCAGCAAGTCCGATGCCGCCTGACCGAGGCCGACGGTGCGATCCGGCTGAGCGTCGAGGATGATGGCGCGGGTATGGCGGCGGCGCAGCTCGGCCAGTTGTTCACGCCGTTCCAGCAGGGGCCCCGCGAGGGCATCGGCCTCGGGCTAACCTTCGTACGCACCGTCGTCATGCGCCATCACGGCCGGATCGCCTGCGAAAGCGAACCCGGCAGCGGCACCTGCTTCACCCTGTGCCTGCCGAAAAGCGCCTTCGATCCCCTCGCCGAGGACGATTAGGCAGGGTCCTTCGGGATTGGAGCAGGAGCGCGCCAATCTCGCTTCGCTGGTCATGTCCAAGACTCCTGCTCCGGTGGTGCTCGCTATCGTAACTCCGTCAGATCGCCTGTGAGTGGAGGCCGCTCGGCCGTGCGATCTCGCCCAGCGTCTCGCCGGCGCGCATGGTCTCGCCATAGGACGCAAGGTCGCTGATCGAGACGATGCCGACCAGACGTTTGTTCCGATCGACCACCGGCATGCGACGGATCTGTTGCTGTGCCATTTCGTAGAGGATGTCGTCGACTTCGTCGTCGGCGAAGCAATATTTGACCTCCTCGCTCATCACGTCGCGTATCTTCGCATCGGGTGCGCGGCCGGTGCCGACCGCGCGAATGGCGATGTCGCGATCGGTTATGATGCCCACTAGCCGGTCGTTTTTGCCGACCGGCAGAATGCCCGCATCGATGTCCGCCATCGTCCGCGCGGCATCCTGCAGCGTCTCGGCCGGATCGGCGACCCGGACGTCGCGTGTCATGCATTCGCTGATCTTCATCGTTTTTCCTCCATGCGAAGGGGGGCGGCGCAGCTACGCCGCCTCCCGCTTTCCTCAATGACGCGATTCAGGCGGCGTTTCGGCCGCGTTCTGCGGTGGCGGGCCGCTCTCGATCGCGATCGTCCGGCGGCCATCTTCCGACGCCGTTCGCGGCAGCGTGACGGTCAGCACGCCACGATCGAAATGGGCATGCACCTGATCCGGATCGACTGACTGCGGCAACCGCAGCGACCGCTGGAACGTGCCATAGGAGCGCTCGCTGAGATGGCGGGTATCCTTCTCCTCGTCATGCTCTACGCGCTTCTCGGCACAGATCGTGAGAACATCATTGTCGACGCTCACTTCGATATCTTCTTCCTTCACGCCGGGCAGCTCGGCGGTGATGCGGGTTTGCTGGTCACTCTGGGTCACATCGATATGCAGGGCCAAGCTTCCACCGAGAACGTCACGCGCATGGTCGAACTCTCGAAACACATCCTCGAACAAGCGATTGGCCTGGCGGTAAAAGGAAAGGAATGGGCTGGGCGCCGGAAACGGCTCGGTCGAACGGGACCGAAAAGGGGTGAGGGATTGGCTAGCCATGACGACATGCTCTCCTATACTTTGCGTGGCTTGGGCTTTCGATCGCGCCCGCCTGCTGGCAGGAAGGGGAATGCGTCATCGGTTTCCTCGCCCCGCCGGGAGGAACCGTTTTGTTCTGCCGCTGATTGTTGACGCTCCAACGTGCCGCTCCGGGCAGCGCGCGCGATCCGGTCAGAACCGGGTTTCCCGCAGGATGTTCCTGCCGATGTGATGAACGGAGGCACCGTCCCGACAGAAGGCGAAACAGCGCCGGCGCGGTTCCTGCGTACCGGTCTTCTTCGCGTTTTCCACTCGGCCTGTCGCTCCGCAACGAAGCCATCGTCGCTGCGCGGTGTTGACCCTTAAAGACGCGAGGCCGCCAAGGGCGAAGACGCCAAGGCGGTGGTCTGGGCGCACAATTCGCATATCGGCGACGCCCGCTTCACCGAAATGGGACAGGCACGCAAGGAGCTCAACATCGGCCAGCTCGTCCGCGAGCGATATGGCGAGCGGGCACGGCTGATCGGCTTCGGCACGCACGAAGGCACGGTCGCGGCGGCAACCGACTGGGACGGACCGACGGAGGTCAAGCAGGTCAATCCGTCACGGCCGGACAGCTATGAACGGCAATGCCACGATGCCGGAATCGGCCATTTCCTGCTCGGTCTGCGGGAAGGCGTGCACGATAGGCTGCGCGAGCGGCTGATGGAGCCCCGGCTCGAGCGCTTCATCGGAGTCATCTACCGGCCGGAAACCGAACGCTCGAGCCATTATTCAACCGCGATCTTACCTCGACAATTCGACGCATTCGTGTGGTTCGACAATACGAGCGCGGTCACACCGCTGCCGGGGGTGCAACGCGAAGGTGCCGAAGAAACTTACCCGTTCGGTTTGTGAGGCTCATAGCGACACAATCGCTGGTGCAAGCGTTTAACAACCAGGCTCCAGCGACGGATCCAAGTCTCCCGATGCGACCGGCAAGGACGAGGGAGGCTCAGCCGCTCGCCGCGGCGGCGGCTTCGGCGGCCTCGAAGCCGATCTTCGAATGCTGTCCGTCGCAAAACGGCTTGGTGGTCGACGCGCCGCATCGGCACAGAAAAATCCGGTGCTTGCCCGTTGAATCATAGAGATTGCCCTGTCCGTCGCGCAGTTCGAGCTGGGCTAGATCGCCCGTGACCAGATATGGTCCGTTCTTGAGCGCCACCATTTCAACCGCCATGATATCCTCCTGAAAAGCCGCCCGTCGAACCAACTGCGCGACAGGAAGATGGACCAATCGCGCACCCGAGCCGACGGTAAGGATTCGGACCCAAATCCTCTATTGTCGTGAATTCGTCAGAAATAGGGGACCGGGCCGTAGGGGCCGTAGAAACCGAAGATCCGCTCTCCATATGACAGATGCTCGGGACCTCCCAGAGCGGTCAATTCATAGCGGTCATAATGAGGGGCTTCCTCGAGCGCTTTCTTGTCCAGCGGCACAACATAACCGCCCCGTTCGGGATCATAGTCGAGCAGCGACCAGGGTATCGGATGGAATTTCTCGCCGATGCCGAGAAATCCGCCGAAGGACATGATTGCGTAGACAACCTTGCCGCTGACCCTCTCGATCGAGAGATCGTCGATATGACCGATCCGCTCGCCGTTCTTGCTGAACACGGGCGTATCGTTGACGCGGCTACCCAATATAAGCGCGTGATCGGACGTATCCGGCACGGCGCTCGATGCGGTCTGGTTCATGTTCGCATACTCCAAGCCCGCGGAAATGACGCGAGGAGGATGATGACCAAGAACAACCGCCAGCTTTCCCGGTTCCGCCATTGATCGGGCATTGTGGCCGGCGAACCGCGCGGCGGCGTGAGGCGCCGCGCGCAAGACGCTTTGACGCCGCGAGGGGGCAAGCACGCCGACACCTTTGAACATCGCTGAAAGGCTCACCTGCTTCGCCAAGTCTGGAACCCCGATCGATTGCGGCTTTTTGTAGGAGCACCCGCCACGACCGTGCCCGGGATCCGGATGCCCGGCGAAGGCGTTCGCGATGCCGAAGCGCGCGACAACCTGATCGCCTATCTCGAAACGCGGCACTGATCCCACATCGGTCTGCCCGTTGCATCTGGCAGCGGGACCCGCTTCGGTCCCCAAGACCGCATCCCCGCGAGAGGGCGATAGACCCGAAGATAGGTCGGGCCGAACGACGTAGGGTTCCCAATATCCACCCGCTGCCCCTTGGCACACCCCGAAAAGGGAGGTGCGCCAGTGGCCGTTGTCATGCTCGTCGACGATGAGAGCGGACCAGCACCCGCCGTGATCGAAGCCGCGATCGAGCTTAGTCGAAGCTTCGGCGCCGAAATCTGCTGCATTGATCGACAGGCCGGGTCCTGCGCCGCGCCGCAGGCCATGGCGATCAGAGGTCATCGCCAATCGCCACACGAGCCCTCGGCCGGGCTCTGCGAGATCTGCCTCAAGCGCGACGCGGAGGAGCGTGACGATCTGCTTGCATCGGCCACCTTCATCGTCTCGAGCTCCACAGCCCTGCTGATCCGCATGATCGAGCGAGGCTATGGTCCGGTGCTGATGCTTCCACCGTCGCAATTGCACTTCAGCGCCGCGGGCCGGGTGATGGTGGTCGCCAGCGACTCGCCCCAATTCGGACGAACCCTGATGCTGTGCCAACCGCTGCTGGATCGTGCCGCGCACGTCGATGTGATGGGCAAAGCCGGCGACAACAGCCTCCTCGACACATGTGCGGAATTGCTGACAGGTCACGGTGTCACTGCCGGCCAGACGCGAATTCACGGGCGCTGCCCTTAGCTTCGAGGAGGCGCTGCGCGTCGTGTGTCGGCGAGAATCGATCGCCTGGAGCCTGTCCCGAACCATCGCGGTGGATCGACACTCGACCTGGAGGCACGACAGCTTCTTTATGATCCGCCCTGTCCGCTTTTGGTCGCGCAGTAAGAATTCCCCTGCTTCATCTCCCAGATGCGATCACTGATCCTGGTGGAATCTACGCATAGAGCCGGGTCTGTTCGCAGCCCATCCTGTCGCCATGGATCGATATCATGTGATGGGTGCGGCGCTGCTGTCGCTGGCTGTTATGAGCGGAAGCGTGAACGCACGGGAGGAAGCGGCATCGCAATTTTCCGCGCACGACATCACGGCGCACCGCTGCGGCGGTTGCCACGCCATCGGTATGACCGATACCAGCCGAAATCCGGCGGCACCGCCCCTGCGAGACATGTTCAAGCGCTACCCCGTCTACGCGCTGGACGACGCCTTTGCGCGAGGGCTCGAGGTCGGGCACCGCGACATGCCGCGCTTTGTTTTAAGCCCTGACGAGCGTGCGGCCATTATCGCCTATCTCGACAGTCTCAATCCGTGCGCGAAGCCATCGGCCGACGATGCCGCCATGGAGCGATGCTTCTCTCACATGTGATCTGTCGGCGGCCGGACGGAAGACGTTGACCTCGATCAACGCCTCCAAGGGTCTGGACCGCCGAAAGACTCCAGCAAGCCGGTTCCTTTCCATGAAGGCAATGATGTCCGTAATCGTCGTTGACGACGACCGCCTCATCCTCCGGCAGATCGCCACGTTACTGGCCGACGAGAGGTTTGCCGTGCGGACCGCTGGATCGGCGGAGGAAGCGCTGCTGATATTCTCGGCGACCTCGGAGGTTGCCGCGCTGATCAGCGATGTCTGGTTGCCAGGCATGCCAGGATGGTGGCTTGCGCGTCGGGCGCCTCAGCTCCTTCCAAGCCGTCCGATCCTCCACATCAGCGCCGACAGCGCCGATGATTGGGACCGCGAAGCGGTACCCCGCAGGCTCATGCTCGAAAAGCCCTTCCTGCCGGCAGCCCTTCTCGACGCACTGCGAGCATTGCTCGGTGATCCTTCAGCAGGTCGCCGCCGACCTCCCGCGATCAAGCGGTAACGCGATCTTCGGGAAATCCCGCATAGCCGTGCACCGTGCGCTACCCGACATCAAAAGTCTTACGCCCGAACAGGAGGGACTGATTGTCGACCATATCTCTGCCTTCGAGTTTGATTGAGCTGGCCTACGCGGCAGCGGCCGGCCTGCTGATCGGGCTCGAACGCGGTTGGGTGCTTCGTGACGGGGCCGAAGGCAGCCGCATCGCGGGTGTGCGGACCTTCACGCTGCTGGGACTTGGCGGCGGAATCGCCGCACTGCTGCCACTGCCGCTGTCGGCCACGATCGTCGCCCTGCTGGGGCTTAGTCTTCTACTGGGTTATGAGCGAATTGCTGCACAGCCCAATCATCATAGCGTCACCGCGACGATCGCTGGGCTTATCACGCTCGGCCTCGGCGCCATGGCGATTGCGGCATCACCCACGCTCGCCATCGCCGGCGCGGCCTTGACGACGGTCATTCTCGCCTCGCGCGAACCGCTGCACCGATGGCTGCTCGGCGTCCAGGAAACGGAAATCCGTGCCGGCGCGCGGTTCGCCGTGATCGCGCTGGTCCTGCTGCCGCTGATGCCGGATCGGGCCATGGGCCCCTATGCAGCGTGGAATCCGCACAAGCTATGGCTCGTTGTCGTGCTCATCTCGGGGCTATCCTTCTCAGGTTTTCTCTTCCACGCACGGGCTGCCGGTCGTCGCGGAATCATCGTGACGGCGCTCGCCGCTGCTGTGGTGTCGTCGACCGTGGCGACTGTCTCCCTCGCCCGTAAACTCGATGCCAAATCGGACGGGACATTGTTCGAAAGCGCGATCCTCGCCGCCAATATCGTGATGCTCGCGCGCGTCATGGTCATCACGGCGATTTTCATCCCTCATGTGCTGCCCCATCTGGCACTCCTCCTGGCGCCGGCGTGCTTCATCTCGCTGCTAGGCAGCCTCGCCGGCCTGCAAGCCCGCAGGCCCGTCGACAACATGGAGCCGGCCATCCCTGTCGGCAATCCACTCGACTTGAAAGCCGCGTTCGGCCTAGCCGCCATCGTCGGTACCGCCTCGCTCGCGGGGCACTGGGTTCTCGCGACCCTTGGCGATCTTGCGCTTGACATTGTCTTGGCCCTGATCGGCCTGTTCGATGTCGATGCCGCGGTCTTCACCATCTCGGGGCTGCCGACGGGGCGGATAGCCCCTCTGGCGGCGGCAACCGCGCTCAGCCTGCCGGTACTACTCAACATGGTCGCCAAGGCCGGTTTGACGATCAGCTTGGGCAATTATCGCCAGGGACGACGACCCGCGCTCTGGCTTTGCGCGGCGGCAGCCGCCTCAGGCGTGGCGCTTATGACGCTGAACTGACCGCGCATCGTCGCCCTGCTGGTGGACCGTCAGCACTTGGCGCATGTCGCGGATGGCATGTCGCCGGGCGGCCGGGTCCGTGATCTTCTCCAGTTCCCGCTTCAGGCGCAGCGCAAAATCAGCATAGTCGTTCTGCCAGTCGCGCTCGACGGCAGCATGAAGCGCCGGGTCCCCGGTCCGGGTCCTTTCCGCCGGCGCGCCGGCGGTCAATCGGAAACGCTCTCCGATCGACGGACAGCGCACGTCACCTTTATCCTTGCACGCAAGTGCGAGCGACGCGATCGCATTGGCCTCGCCATGGTTGAGGAAGAGGCTGCCGCCAATCGGCCGCCGCGCATCGATCCATGCGAGCAGATCGCTGCGGTCGGCGTGCGCCGAATAGCTGTCTATCGAGCGGATCTGCGCGCGCACCGCGACGTCATGGCCTGAAATCCGCACGCGGTTTGCGCCTTCCGAAATCGTGCGGCCGAGCGTGCCATGGGCCTGGTAGCCCACGAACAACACCGTTGAGTCCGGCCGAGCCAAATTGTGGATCAGGTGATGGCGCACGCGCCCACCCTCGCACATACCCGAGCCGGCAAGGATGATCGCGCCTGAAAGCGCATTGAGGCGGATCGACTCTTGACTGCTTTCGGTGAAATGGAAGGCACTGTGCGAAAAGACCGCACCGTCCCGCGTTCCGTCAGTGTCGCCGCGGGCGAACACCGAGGTGATCCGGGTCGCGAGTGGTGAATCGATGAAGACCGATCGCGGCGCGAGTTCACCGCTGTCGAACAGCGTCGCCATGTCGAACAGCAACTCCTGCGTGCGTTCGACCGCAAAGACCGGGATGATCAGATTGCCACCCGCGCGCATCGCAGCCTCGATCTCGACCTTGAGCGCCTGGCGTCGCGCTGCGATGCTCGTGGGCGGCTTTGGCCGGTCGCCATAGGTCGACTCGCAGATAACATGGTCGATCCCGACCGGTCCCTTTGGCTGGTGTTCGAGGGAGGCGATCTTGCCGCCCACGTCGCCTGAGAACAGAAGGGACACTCCACCAGCTTCGATCTCGACCGAGGCTGCGCCAAGGATATGTCCGGCGTCCCAGAAGCGCGCCCGGACATCCGGGCATGGCTCGAACCACTCGTCGAGATTGGCGGTGCGGGCGAAATCGACAACGCGCTCGGCGTCGGCCGGCGTGTAGATTGGCTCATGCGCACGGCCGTCGGCGCGATCGCGGCGCAGGTTATGGTGCCGTGCGTCGCTGATCTGGATTCTTGCGGCATCGGCGAGCAGATAGCCGATCAGATCGCGCGTCGGCGCCGTCATCCAGACCGCCCCTTCATAGCCCTCTGCCGCGAGGCGCGGAAGCAGACCACTATGGTCGATATGCGCGTGGGTGAGGATCACCGCGTCAATGGCGCGGACATCGAAGCCGAAAGGCTCGTGGTTGAGATGCTCGAGGCTCCGGGGCCCCTGAAACAGGCCGCAGTCGATAAGGAGATGGCGGTTTCCGACGATGACCTCCGTGCACGAGCCGGTGATGGTCTGGGCAGCACCATGGAATTGAATATCGAGCGACATGGCCTTCTCCTTTGGTCTCACGTGCCCGATCCCCATCTCTGTCCGAATAGGTGAATGTCCCAAGGGCCCAGCGCGGACGCCTGCGTATATTCACCAATTGAGCGTGTTGCCCGGCTCGCGGGAAAGTCCAGCCTCTCGAACAGGAGAGACCCATGCTGAAGACCGCCACCCGCCCTGGCCAGGACCAGGGAAAATTGCGGCGACCCTCGCTCTTGATCGGCCGCTCGCTGCTGATCATCGGCATCGGGTCGGTGATCGCGCTCGTGATCGTCGATCGGCTGAGCACCTTCGAGATCAGCATGGCGATGCTCGCGGCGGGAGCGCTGCAGATCAGCCATGCCCTGGGCGCCCGCCGTCGCGGCTGGCCCCTTTTCACCGTGCTGGCGGCACTTCTCTACGTCGTCGCAGCCCTTGTGATCCTGTTCCAGCCGCTCATCGAGATGCGCTGGGTCGAGTTTTTGCTGGTTGGATCACTCGCGATGGCCGGGGTGAGCCGGCTCGCGATCGCCGCCCGGCTCGACGCAGCGCTGCGCGGCTGGGAAGCCCTGTCGGGTCTCACGACGTTGACGGTTGCGGTCATCATCGGCGCGGGGATGCCGGAGATGTCGCTCTGGCCGCTTGGTTTTGCAATCGCGCTCGATCTGATCGTGGAGGGCAGTGCGCTCGCGAACATCGGCTGGGCGATCAGGACACCACCCGCTCGATAGGCGCGTTGCACGAACACGGGCCGATGCCCTGGCCCTTTCTGCGCTTGAGCGCTATGCCAATCAGCGCGAAGCCGGCCATCATCATCAGCGAGCTCGATGGCTCTGGCGCTGTGGATATGGGCGGTGCGCCATGCCGTCGACGAAGATGGTGCTGACGTTTCTTAACCAGCCGCTGGATAGCCAGATCATCGGCCGCGGTCGGTTCCATCATCCGCGCGATGATCTCGGCAAAAGGCTCCATGCTCACCACTGGTGGTTCGAATGTGTTGCAGATAGCTATCGGGGCGGCTGTTTCCGTCGGGGCGGGGCGATGTCGCCGTCGCGGGAGCGCCCGGTTCGCTTGTGACGATCGCTTCGGGCGGCCACGCACAACAGGCCGGCGAGAGGCGTAAGCGGACCGTGCCCGATGGGCTGGGCCGAAACTCGACCGGGCTCTCGTCGCCAAGGCGCAACTTATGGCCAGAAGGCCGGGATGGAGACAGACGCGGAAAGGTATAGAAGCAACCCGATCCGCCGAGCTAGACGAGCCGTCGTCCCGCCTGCCATGCATATTCATCCCAAGGTGCGGTACCCCTTCTGCGTACCAATACGAATGGTTGGGGAGCGCTCAAGAAGCTATCGTCAGCCGTCCGTCAAGGGATGCGCGTCATGACCCGGCTCAATCTCGACTGCCCCCGCGAATGCCTGCCGCTGCACGATTGGAGCGCCAGCCTCTCGACCCGATCCGGTCATTCGCTTCATGTGAGGCCGGTCCGCGACGAGGACGCAGCCGCGCTCGACGCTTTTTTGAAACATATGTCTGTCGAGGATCGTCGTTTCCGCTTCCCCGGGCACGATCGTGCCTCGCTGGCCGAGCGGTTGAAGGAAATGACCGCCGTCGACCATGTCGCCACCGAGCATTTCATCGGCGTCTTGCCCCACAGCCACGAGATCATCGCCTCGGCTCTGGTCACCACCGACGCCGCGCATGAGGTTGCAGGTGTCGCGATCGCGATCGATCGACGATACAAGGATCAGGGTTTCGGCTGGGCGCTCCTCGCCCACGCGGCCCGCTTTGCGCGCTCGCACGGCTATCTGCGGCTCGTATCGGTCGAGAGCGCGCAGAATCGCGGCGCGCTGGCTGTCGAGCAGGACATGGGCTTCACGATCTCACCATTGCCCGGCGACAAGGATCTGTTGCTCGTCGAAGCCGAGTTGTAGTGACTCCCGGCGAAAGGACAGCGCCGCCCCTCAGCGGAGCGCCGCTGTTCGGCCTCACCGAGCGTCAGGCGCCAGTGCCAAGTGTATTCGTCTTGGGCGCCTTGCCGTCTTCGGCGCGGCCCTCATTGCGCAGATCACGGCCTTTGGGCATCAATGATCAACGCGGACCAGATGCGCGAGCTGGTCGTGACCGACATGGTCGAGCGCGGACAGGAAGCGAAAGCGCAGGTCTTCCGGCGAAACCGCGGTGAAGAAATCCTCGAGCAACGCCTCATCGGTCGGTTCGGCGGCCCGTACGGCCAGCGCGAAGCCGGTGCGCGTCCTGAGGGTGACGGTTGGGGAGGGTGCGGCAGCGATGGTCATGGCGACTTCCACTTGGTGAGGGGTGGTGCCGGGATATGGCTGCGCCCGATGGCTCCATATTGGTAAAGTTCCTATGCCGGCGCGGCAGGCATGGAGCTCCGATGGGACGTCAGGCGACAACCGGCGATGAGAATATGCCGATGGCGATAACCACTGCGGTATCGTTCATCTCGTGCCGTCCTACCGAATCAGGCAGGGCGGACGGGAAATCGAACAATGGATCGACAGCAAGCTGGGCGGCTAGGACTTCTCGCGATTGTAGCCAGTTTTCTAATCAGCGGGTGCTCGAACGAGAAGAAATCAGCCCCGCAGTATGCAGATGCGTCCGGACCTTATGTGATTGGCTTGGGAGAGATCATGGGGCTCACTCAGATGCGCCACGCCAAGCTGTGGTTTGCTGGCCAGGCGGACAACTGGCCTTTGGCGGCCTACGAACTGGACGAGTTGAAGGAAGGATTTGACGATGCGGTCAGATATCATCCGCATCACAAGAGCGTCCCCCAGCCTCTGATGACGATGATTCCTGAATTCGTGGGAGAGCCGATTGCCGAAATCGACACGGCTATCATGACAAGGGATCGGACCCGGTTCACTACGGCATTCGATCGCCTGACCGCGGGGTGCAATGCCTGCCACAAGGAAGCCAATTTTGGCTTCAATGTCGTGAAACGACCGACCGTCCCACCTTATTCCAATCAGAGTTTTACTCCTACCGCGAAAGACGGCGACTGAAGGGTTCGCAGATCGAAGTCTGCCCTTACAAGATTTCGAATCCGACAATATATCTTATGTTAAATCAATATCTTGTTGAGCTTTAGTGACGCTGAGCGCCTGACGGCGCGGACGGCGGCTGAAGAGCATCGCGCGCATCATGACGAGCCCCGGGACAAGTGGAAGCCACAGGGTCATCAGCCTGAGCAGCATAGTCGCCGCAAAGGCGGCTTCGAGCGGGACGCCCAACAGCCGGAGCATGGCGGTCGACGTTGCCTCGAAGCTACCAAGCCCGAGAGGGATCGGCCCGAGCGTCACCACGATCTGCGCCATGATGACGGCGATGAAGGCGGTATCACCGCCCGCATTAACGCCAAGCGCCCTCAGGCAGACCCATAAGGTCGCGGCATCGGCCAGAAAAATGAGGGCGTTGCACAACGCCACCCGAACCAACAATTTCCGGTCACGCAAAAGGTCCGTTGGCGCTTTCGCGACAGTTTCGAGCAGCGCTTTGATCACGGCGAACCGCTCTATCGATTTCGGCAGCGGCCGACTTCCCCGGCGTCGGAGCCAGAGCGCGAGCGATGGGATGGTGATCGCGACCGCGAGAAACAGCGTCACGATGCCCGCGACGAAAGGCGTGGCCTGGTCATGGAACCAGAGTAGGACGAATGTGAGTACCGCAAAGCCACTGAACGCGGCATAGAAGCCGAGCATCGACAGCAGCAGCGCAGCCACGGCGGCCCCCTCGCTTGCCCCGCGGTAACGAAGCTGATCCACCAATAGGACGTTCCCGCCCATCCCGGCGCTCGGCAGCACCTGGTCGGCAAACAGCTTCGTTACGGCAACGCGACCGAGCTTCGGGAGCGGTACAGGCGTTCCAGCGGCAGCGAGCACCAAAGACCATCCGCCCGCGACACTGAGATAGGTCGAACACTGAAGCGCGACCGCGAGGGCCATCCAAATCGGATGTGCACCGGCCATCAACGCGCCGAATTCCTCGATCTCGCCAAAGTGAAGCACCACCGCAACGAAGGCACCGAGTGCGAATGCCGCGAACAGCCAAAGCCGCCAGCCCGCGATCGCGCGGCGCCGACTGGCTGCTTGACGATGGCGAGTGCGCACTGTCTCCATACGCCCGGTCTATCGCGCCGTTCGGGCCAGCGAACTGGGTAAGCTTACGTAACATTTCGAATAGGTCCGCACCGATCAGCGGCGCACTGATGCGGCCTCACCGCGAAGGCACCGTCATGTGGCAGACCAATCATCTCCCGAATTCGACCGATCGCGAGACAGCCGGACGCGGCTTCGCGCAATTTCTGGCAGCGGTCTTCAAAGCCATGGCAGGGGGGTCTTCGTGACCGCCGCTGCCGCCGAATTCATCGTACATAGCCCTCAAGCCCGGGCCGCCTTGTTCGGCGACGAGGGCTTTAGCTGGCAGGGCTGGATCATATTATTAGCCCCGTTGGGGCTGGTGTTCGACGCCTTACTCGCGGTAGCGGGCGTGCTGATTTTCGCGGGGCTCAGCGCCTATGACATGCATCAACTGCGGCGATGCTACGACGAAGGCGGCGATGACGATCGTGCTGCGATCCTCGGCGCGCTGACGCTCTATCTCGACCTCCTCAATCTCCTCCTCTCGCTGCTCCGGCTGACCTCGCGGCGCCGCTAGGATGGAGGCCCCCTATTGGCGCGAGTCCAGCTCCGATCTGCTGGCGAGGCTCGAGGCCGATCTCACTGGGCTGAGCAGCGCGGCCGCCGCCGCCCGCCTGGTTCGTGACGGCCCGAACGAGATCAGGGCGGCGCCAAGACGCCGCCTGCTGGCCGATCTGGCGCGCCGGCTCTCTAACCCGCTGGTTCTGCTGTTACTGACCGCGGCTGTCATCGCCGGGGGAACCGGCGACATGTCGAGCTTTGCGATCATCCTGAGCATGGTCATCCTGTCGACCGCGCTTGGAATGGTGCAGGAACGTCGGGCGCAAGCGGTCGCCGAGGCGCTCAAGCGCTCGATCGCGCTCACCGCCATGGTAATCCGCGACGGCGTGCCAAAGAGCCTGCCGGTCCGCGACATTGTCGCCGGCGATATCGTGCAACTGTCGGCCGGCGACCTGATCCCGGCCGATGGTGTCGCGCTCGAGGTCAATCACGCCCAACTCAACGAGGCGGCGCTCACCGGCGAAGCCTTCCCCGTCGAAAAGCAGATCGCCCCGCCCGACACGGATGCGCTGACGGACGCGCGCAATGCGTTCTTTCAAGGCAGTTCCATGGTCAGTGGCACCGCGACGATGGTCGTGGTGACGACGGGCTCCCGAACCCGCTTCGGTCAGATATCGACAGCGCTTTCGGCGCCGGAGCCGCTCACAGCCTTCGAGCGCGGGATGCATCGGCTCGGCATGCTGATCGTGCGGCTTACGATCTTCCTCGTCCTGTTCGTGCTGCTCGCCCACCTCGCGCTGGGTCGCCCGGCGCTGCAATCCTTTCTTTTCGCCATGGCGCTGGCGGTTGGGCTGACCCCCGAGCTTTTGCCAATGATCATGACCGTGGCGTTGTCGCGCGGCGCGGAACGGCTGGCCCGGCACCGAGTGATCGTGAAGCGCCTCTCAGCGATCCATGATCTCGGTCAGATGGACGTCCTGTGCATCGACAAGACGGGCACCTTGACCGAGGCGCGGATGGTGCTCGTCGCGCATCCGGGCCCAGATGGACAGGACGACGATTGGGTCGCAGAACTGGCGGCGGTCAATGCCCGCTTCGAGAGCGGGTTGAAAAGTCCGCTCGACCAGGCGTTGCTGCTCCATGCGAGCGTCCTTTCGCTGGACGAGTGGAGCAAGATCGACGAGCGTCCCTTCGATTTCGAGCGCCGCCGGGTGTCCGTCCTTGCCGATCGGGGCGGTGCGCGTCTGGAAATCGTCAAGGGCGCCCCCGAAATCCTGGTCCCGCTATGCGCGAACCGGCGCGACCGGGACGGGTCGGTCGCCGCACTCGATGCCGACGGGCGGGCGCGGCTCGACGGCATCGACGCCCTGTATGCGCGCCAAGGCATGCGTCTCCTGGCCGTCGCGAGCAAAGCCGCCGACGGGCGCACGAAGATCGAGACGGACGACGATGCGGGTCTGACGTTCGTCGGCTATTGCGTATTCCTCGATCCGCCCAAATTGTCGGCGGCGTCGGCGGTGCGCGAGCTCGCGCAGTCCGGGGTCGCGCTCCGCGTCATATCGGGCGATGCCGCGCCGGTGGTGCTGCATCTCGTCGACGCGCTCGGCTTGACGGATCGGACGATCATGACCGGGGAAGAGATCGCCAGGCTCGACGATCAGGCGCTCGCGGTTCGGGTTGAGACCACCCATCTTTTTGCGCGGGTGTCGCCCAATCAAAAGACGCGCCTTGTGCGCGCTCTGCAGAGCCGTGGCCATACCGTCGGCTTTCTGGGCGACGGCATCAACGATGCACCGGCCATACGCGTCGCCGATATCGGTCTTTCGGTCGATGGCGCTACCGACGTGGCGCGTGAAGCCGCCGATATGATCCTGCTGGCATCCGATCTGGCGGTGTTGGGCGAAGGGGTCGTCGAGGGTCGGAGAACCTACGCCAACATCGTCAAATATCTGCGGATGGGAACAAGCTCGAACTTCGGCAACATGCTGACCATGGCATTTGCATCACTGGTGCTGCCATTCCTGCCGCTGACGGCGGTGCAGATCCTGCTCAATAACCTGATCTACGATCTTTCGCAGATCGGCATACCTTTCGACCGCGCCGATGAGGTCGATCTCGCTCAACCGCGGGGGTGGGATATGCGGGCGTTGCTCCGCTTCACCGCGATCATGGGGCCTCTTTCGTCGCTGTTCGATGGCGCAACCTTTTTGGTGCTGATCTGGCTGGCTCACGCCGACATTGCGACCTTCCGCGCGGCTTGGTTCATTGAATCGATCGCCACCCAGATCCTCGTCGTTTTCGTGATACGGACCCGGCGGCGATTCTGGACCAATCGGCCTCATCCAGCGCTTGTCGCAAGCGCCACACTCGGCCTCCTCGCGGCGATCGCCCTGCCCGCCATGCCCTGGGCATCGATGCTAGGGTTCGAATGTCCCTCATTGCTGGTGGTGGTCGCGATCGCGATGCTCGTGCTTGCTTATCTTGTCACCGCCGAGGTCCTGAAGAGGCTCGCGATCGAACGGCCGGCGATCGGACAACCCGCCTAGGCATTCGATATGATGGCTGCGGTGCGCAGCGCCGGGCGGCGTCACGGTCCAAAAGGAGATGCCACCATGACGCTGCGTGCTTTCGCCCTTCCCATCGCGGCGCTGCTGCTCTGTCTGACCGCGCTCGGCGGGATGCTCGCGATCTTCGTCATTTTGCCCGCAGTCGCTGCCGCCCTGCCCTGATCGCAGAAATATTGCTCCCCGGCACTGGGGTGTTCCTCAACCAGTGACGTCGTTCGGCCAAACAGCGTGAGTGTGGCGATGAGCGAAGCCGTTCGAGCCTTTGTGGCGAACCGATTTTCCCAAGAACATGGGGCACGGCCCTGTATGGATTATGGCGAGTGGCACGTCGTCAGCTCGGCCGCCGATCAGCCGATGGCAGCGCTTGCCGTGCGATGCGCGGCCGATGAGCCGCTTTTCCTCGAAGCCTATCTCAGTTCCCCAATCGAGATGATCGTCTCGGCGGCTTTCGATCGCGGTATCGCCCGCAACGCTATCGTTGAGATCGGCTGCCTTGCTGCTGTCCCGACCCCCGCGATCGTCAAATTGTGGAGCGACGCGGCTTCCACCCTCGCTGGACGCCACGAGGTCGCCGTCGCGACGCTGACGCTGCCTTTGCGAAAGATGTTTGCGCGCATCGGGCTTCCCTTTGTCGAATTGGCGCAGGCCGACCCGTCGCGGCTCCAAGGCCGGGCGCACGAGAATTGGGGGCGCTATTATGATGCCCATCCCGTCGTGTGCGCCGGCGACATCCGCAACGGATCAGCGGCGCTTACCGCCTTCAATCAGCGCGGCGCGGCATGAGCGTCTTGCTCGATGCCCTGCTCGCGAGCGCGGACCGCCATGATCAGCGGATCGCTCTCGACGATGGCGCCAACACCTTCCGCTATGCCGACCTCCGGCGGGCCGTTCGGAGCATGGCCCAAATGATCGGCGATGAGGTCAGCGCCGCCGGTCCGGTCTCGATCGAGCTCGACAATGGCATCGATTGGGTGATTGCCGATCTCGCGCTCCTGTCGCTCGGTCGTCCATCCATCCCCCTGCCCCCCTTCTTCATGGCGCGGCAGGTCGAGGCGGCGCTGAACGATGCCGGCGCCGCCGCGCGGCTTACCCAAGAAGGCATTGTCCGGCTCGATAGCAAGGCGGCGGCCATCCCGGCCGGCACCGCGAAGATTAGCTACACCTCGGGGTCCACGGGCACTCCGAAGGGGATCTGTCTTAGCGATCGCCAGTTGCTCGAAACGGGTCGGGCCGTGGTCACTCGGCTCGGAGCGGATATAGCGGGATCTCATCTGCCTGCCCTCCCCCTCGGCGTACTGCTCGAAAATGTCGCCGGGCTCTACGCGACCCTGCTCGCCGGCGGCTGCTACAGCGTGCGGCGGCTCGGAACGATCGGTCTGGCCAACCCCTTCCGGCTCGATAGCGGTGCTTTGGTCGACGCCATCCGGCGCATTCGAGCGACGAGCCTCATCCTCGTGCCCGATTATCTTGCGCAGCTTGTCGCCCGCCTCGAGCAGACGGGGGAGCGTCTCTCGTCGCTCAAGCTCGTCGCGGTCGGCGGCGCTCGGGTGCCGGTGTCGCTTCTTGACCGTGCTCAATCGGTCGGATTGCCCGTCGTCCAGGGCTACGGCCTCACCGAATGCGGGTCGGTGGTAGCGCTGGAAGCCGTCGGCGACCGTAATCGCGGGACTGTGGGTACGGCGCTGGGGCACGCAAGCATCTCGCTCGCGTCCGACGGCGAGATCATCGTCGGCGGCCATTTTCACCTGGGAACTGTCGGCCACCCCCGCGCCGACGCGCCGGTCCACACCGGCGATCTCGGAGAGATCGACGACAAGGGCCGTCTCTCGATCATCGGCCGGAAATCCAACCTGATCATCACGAGCTTCGGCCGCAATGTCGCCCCCGAATGGGTGGAGGAGCAGCTGCTCGCCCACCCGCAAATTGCCCAAGCGATGGTTTATGGCGACGGCGCGTCCGAGCTGAACGCTTTCGTGGTCCCGTCCGCCCTCGATGCCGATGTGGCCGCCGCGATCGCCACAGCGAATGCCGCCCTCCCCGCCTATGCGCGGGTCGGTCCGTGGCAGCCCAGCCGCCCGTTCACGCCGGGCGATGGCACCCTGACCGCCAACGGCCGGCTCAGGCGCGACGCGATCCTGCACCGGGCGGCGACCCGGCCCTTCTTCGAGCGATTGGTCGCCGAAACCGCTCCGGCGCGCGCCCGCCTCCTCGCCGTCCCGCAGCTCAAGGCCGGCTTCGCCGGACGGATCAGCCGCGATACCTATCTCGATTATCTGGCCGAGGCCTATCACCATGTCCGGCACACCGTGCCGCTGATGAAGCTCGCCCGCGCCCGCCTCACCAGCAAAACAGCTCTGGCCCATGCCCTGGACGATTATATCGCCGAGGAAGACGGCCATGAGCAGTGGATCCTCAACGATATCCGTGCGGCTGGCGGCGACCCCGAGGCCGCGATCGAACGAGGCCCGTCTGTTGCGACCGCGCGCATGGTCGACCACGCGTACCACGTGCTGCGAACCGCCAATCCAGCCGCCTTTTTCGGCATGGTGTTCGTCCTGGAGGGGACGAGCACCGCCCTGGCGAGCAATGGCGCCGACGCGGTCAAGACCAGCCTCGGTCTACCCGCCGAAGCGTTCACCTACCTGACCTCCCATGGCGCGCTCGACCAGGACCATATTAAATTCTTCGAGACAGTGGTGAACGCCATCGACGACCGCGACGATCGGGACGCGATCGTCGAGATGGCGACTGCCATGTTCGACCTGTTCGCCGGCGTCTTCGCGGGTATCGCAATGGAGGACGTCCATGCAGCGGCTTGACGGCAAGCGGATCGTCATCACCGGCGCCGCCGGGGGCCTCGGGTCGCCGCTGGCGCGGCTGCTGCGCGAACGCGGCGCCCATGTTATCGGCGTCGACCGGGTCGATTGCCCTGCCTGTAATGAAACGCTAACGACCGATCTCTCGGATGAGACCGCTCTCGCGTCGCTCGCCCGTACGCTTGTGGACGATACACCCGACATTCTGGTCAATCTCGCCGGCGTGATGCGCTTCGGCCTGCACGAAAACCAGCCCGTGGACGCACTGGCGCTATGCTACCGCGTCAATCTCTATGTCCCCGCGGTCCTTGCACAGGCGGTCGCCGCGCCAATGCGCGCGCGGGGCGCCGGGCAGATCGTCAATATCGGCTCGGTCCTTGGTGCCATCCCCTATCCCTGGTTCGCGGCTTATTCGAGCAGCAAGGCGGGGCTTGCCGCGCTCAGCCAGAGCCTGCGCCGCGAGCTGGCAGGCAGTGGCGTGCGCGTGACGCATGTCAGCCCCCGTGCGGCCAAGACGCCGCTCAACAATGGCGAGGTCAACCGCTTCCTCGCTATCACGAAGATGAAAGCCGACGAGCCCGAATGGGTGGCGCGCCGTATCGCCGATGCGATCGCCGACCGTCGCGAGACGGTGAGTATCGGATGGATCGAGCGGCTCTACGCCATCATCAATGCGATCGCCCCCCGGCTCATCGACAGCGGCATCGCCCCCCAAATCCGACGCGCACGCGCCGAACTCTGCTGAACGATCATAGGAGAGACTAATGAAATCGCATGTCATGCTGGCGCTGATGGTCGCCATTGCGTCGCCCGTCGCCGCCTCGGCTGGAATGCCCGAGGACGTGAAGTTCCTCAACGATAACTGGGCGCGCATCTCCTACCAAATGAACGGCTCGAGCCATCAGACCGCCGCGCTCGACCAGCTGGCCCGCCAAGCCGACCAGCTGGTCGCGCGCTATCCGGGACAGGCCGATCCGCTGCTCTGGCAAGGCATCGTCGTTAGCGAACAGGCCAACCGCGCGAATATCTTCCACAAGCTCGGTCTCGCTACCCGGGCCCGCGATATCCTCGCCCGCGCCTATGCGATCAATCCGCGCGCCGGCAATGGTGGTGCGGCGATGAGCCTCGGCGTTCTCTACTACAAGGTTCCCGGCTCGCCGATCGGCTTCGGAGACCACCAGCGCGCGCGCCAGCTTCTTCAGCAGGCGCTGGCGCTCGATCCGAACGGCCTCGACGCCAATTATTTCTGGGGCGATTTCCTTTACGACCAGGGCGACAAACCCGGCGCCAAGGCCGCACTGAACAAGGCGTTGCGCGCGCCCCACGATTCCGCTCGGCCGGTATGGGATGCCGGCCGCCGCAAGGAGGTCCAGACCCTGCTCGCCAAGATCGGCTGATGGGCCTGTCGCGGGCGCTCGCGCGTCAACTCGCCGAGCCCACGGGCCTTATCGGAACTCTCTGCGGTGCGGCGATGGACATTGCCAATCGCGTTCCACTCCAACTGGCGGTCGATCTGCTGGCGCCCGTCGATGGCGAAACCATCCTCGACGCGGGTTGCGGGACGGGTGCCGCCAGCGAAGCGATGCTGCGCCGCGCCGCCTGTCATGTTATCGGCATCGACCAGTCGGCGACGATGATCCGCCACGCTGGCCGGCGGGTGGCCGGCGCAATCGCCAATGGCAGCGCCGAATGCCATGTGGCGAGACTGGAACAGCTACCTTGTCCCGCCGGCAGCATCGATGCGGTGCTCGCGCTCAACATCCTCTATTTCTGCGATGCCGATGGCAGCATGATCGCTTCGCTCCGCCGGGCGTTACGGCCCGGCGGCCGGCTTGTCGCTTATGTGACCCACCGTCAGTCGATGGAGAACTGGGCATTCACGCGCGAAGGATATCACCGTCTCTACGACGAGACGGCGCTTGCGGTGATGCTCGCGCACGGCGGATTCGACCCGGCCGATATCACCATCGATACCCGGCCGGTCGCGCCGGGCATCGTCGGGCTGCTCGCGCGCGCCATCGCAGCCTAGCCGAGACGCCGGATCGAACGATCCCTGTCACTTCGCTCGATCAGGACAGGACCTCGCTCAGTAGTGCATCGGGATGGTGAGCGCCGCATCCTGGGTGGTCACTGTGAAGCTCGATGCGGCGAAGCTGGGCGGTCCCATGACCTTGGGATCGTTCGACAGGCCCCAGCCTTCCTTGGGAAACATGCCCAGCCGCATATCGAGCCTCTGGTTCGCATTGGCGTCGTGATAGGCCATCACCGCATATTGTCCGGCCGGGAGGTCGGCGAAGATGACAGTGCTGGCAGCTGCGTCGGCGCGGCCAGTCAGGACACGGAAAGCCCGATCCTCGTGCCGGAACCCTTCGGCGCCGCGGTACAGGATGAAGCGAATGCCGCCCGGGCCCGGCGCGATATGATCGGCGGTGACCGTCAGTCGCGCGGCAAGAGCGGGTTGAGCAAATAGACAGCTGCCGGCCAGCGCCATTCCCAACCCGAGGCCAAACCTTTGCCGAGACCAATATCCCATTCTGCGTTCTCCCTGGTCACCACATCGCCGCAAGCGGCTTGGAATTCGACGAGCTGACGCCGCTGTCGTTGGTGGACCGCAGTCCCGACCAATAGGCCAGCGGCCGAGGGCAAGAAATTTGTCGCGACGCCGACACCAAGGACTGCGGTGGCGGAAGCCTGGCAACGTCTCATCGCTGCCGTCCGGCCCGCGATCCATATAGGAGACTTGTCATGTATCGACCCTCGCCCCTCCTGCTTGCCGCCGTCGCTTTGGTTGCCGCCGCCCCGCCGGCATTCGCCAAGGTCTATCCGCTCAAGAACGCAGACGGCGCCGCGATCGGGCAAGTGACGCTCACCGATGCACCCAAAGGCGTCCTAGTTCAGGTCGAGGCGCATGGTCTCACCCCCGGATGGCATGCGGTTCACTTCCACGAAAAGGCCGATTGCAGCGATGCGATGTTCAAATCCGCCGGGGGACATGTCCATGACACCACCCCCGCCACCCACGGCCTGCTGAACCCTGAAGCCAATGACCTGGGCGACCTCCCCAATCTCTTCGTCGGTGCGGACGGAACCGCGAAGGCGGACTTTCTTTCATCGTTCGTCGCGCTCCACGATGGGCCGGCACAAGCCAACCTGCTCGACGCGGACGGCTCGGCGCTCATCATCCACGCCAAAGCGGACGATTATAGAAGCCAGCCGATCGGCGGTGCGGGCGAGCGCGTCGCCTGTGGCGAGATCCGGTGAGCGCGCCGAGCGGTGCGCGTTGTCGATTCTGTCAGGAGCGAAGGGACGGAGGCGACAGACCGTCGAGCGGGCGCACCGTTCGCGCCCGTGCTGGACGGCGCAGCGGAAACGAGGCAGGTCTGGGATACGCGAACCGCATATGCTGATATGGGGAGATCAGCCGTCGAGATATCCCGCGAAGACGCCGACGGCCTGACCGCCGTTCTCACGGCCCATCGATCCCAGCTGATCCGCTTTTTCACCAGCCGCACGGGCAGTGCGGCGGAAGCGGAGGACGTCGTCCAGGACATCTGGCTGCACGTCAGCCGGGCCGACACCGGCCCGGTTGCGCATCCGCTCGCCTATCTTCACCGCGTTGGCATGAACATCGTGCTCGACCGCATCCGTGAGCGGCAACGGCGGCAACGCCGCGAGCAAGGCTGGTCCGACATCGCAATCGACAGCCGCGGCGGTGAGGCGACCGACGACAGCCCTTCACCCCACGATATCGTCGACGGCCGGCAACAGGCGAAACAGCTGGCGGCCGCGATCGCCGCACTGCCTGCGGGGGCACAACGCGTGTTCCGACGCCACAAGCTCGACGGCCTGAGCCATGCCGAGGTCGCAGCGGAGTTCGGCATCACCCGCAGCGCGGTCGAAAAGCATATAGCGGTCGCCCTGCGCCATCTGCGCGAAGCGATCGAGCGATGATCGCAGCGCGGAACTGGGGTACCAGCCGGGCGGCGACGTCCCATGTCAAAGGGGTGACGACCATGATCTGGAGGTCGAGATGAGGACGCATGGCGCGGACGCGGGCAATGCTGTTCAGGCGGCGGCGAACTGGCACGCCCGCCTCGACGCGCCCGATATGGACTGGAACGCCTTCGCCGCCTGGCTCGACGCCGATCCCGCGCACCGCGAAGCCTATGACGCGATCGCGCTCCTTGATGCCCATATCATCGAGCATGGCGGCGCGATCCTTCAAGCGCTTCCCGCGAATGACAGCGGCGATGACGAGGCCCCTGCCCCGACCCCTCGGCGTTGGTGGGCCGGCGGCGGCATCGCGATCGCGGCTGTTCTGGTGGCTGTGATCGCCCCGCAGATGTCATTGTTCACCGCGGAGACGATGGTCGCATATTATACGGGACCGGCCGAATCCCGTCGGATTGCCCTGAAGGATGGCAGCCATATCCTGCTCGACCGCAATTCGCGGATGATGCTCGCCGATGGCAGCGCGCCGCGTATCGAGCTGCAGACCGGCACGGCCTTCTTCGATATTCGCCATGATCCATCGCGCGCGCTCACCATCAAGGCCGGCGACTATGAAGTGCGCGACATCGGCACCCAGTTCGATCTCGCGCTGTCGCCAGGAAGGCTCGCCGTGGCGGTAAGCGAGGGACAGGTGACCGTGGCGCCTAAGGCGGGCTCTGGCACCCAGCTTTCTGCAGGCGAACGGATGGATATCGCAACGACGAGCGGCGACGCAACCGTGCGACCGGTCTCGGCCGATGCGGTCGGCGCCTGGCGGACCGGGCAGCTCGTCTACCAGGATACGCCGCTGTCTCTGGTCGCGACTGATCTCTCCCGCTATGGGGGGCGCCCGGTCTCGGTCGATCCGGCGGTAAGCGATATGCGGGTTTCGGGGGTGCTTTCGATCGGTGATGGCTCCACGCTTATTCAACAGGTCGAAGCCCTCCTGCCCGTCAAGGCAGTGGTTGCGCATGGTGCGGTTCGGCTGCGCGGGAGCCGCGCTCGCTAGCCTCGCCGGCGCGGCGACCGCCGCGCCGCGCGCGATCGACATCAAGGCCGGCCAATTGCCCGCCGCCTTGACCGATCTCTCGCGCCAAACCGGGATATCGGTCGGCCTCGCCGGGCGCCTTCCCAATGTCGCGACCCCAGCCGTTCGCGGCACGATCGAACCAGAGGAGGCCCTCCGGCGCTTACTGAAGGCTTCGGGTCTGCGCGCGGTGCGCGTCGGTCCGACGATATGGCGGCTGGAGCCGGCTGCGGTCGTCTCGCGCCCCGATCGCCCGCTCCCGGTCGACGAGGCCCCCCAGGATATCGTCGTAACTGCAACCAAGCGCGACGAGCGACTGGGCGACATCCCCGTCGCGATCAGCCTTCTCCGGGCCGATATGCTCGCCGACCTAGCGGGATCGCGGGGCCTCCATGAAGGCCTCGGCTTCACTGAAGGCGCCTTCGCCACCAATCTCGGCCCGGGACGCGACCGGATCTTTCTGCGCGGCGTCGCCGACAGCGCGTTCAACGGCACCACCCAGTCGACCGTCAATCTCTATCTCGATGACGCTCGGGTGAGCTATGCCACCCCCGATCCCGACCTGCGGCTGATCGACATCGCCCGGGTGGAGCTGCTGCGCGGTCCGCAAGGAACGCTCTATGGCTCGGGCGCGCTCGGCGGCATCGTCCGGATTATTCCCAACAAACCGGCGCTCGACCAATGGTCGGGCATGGCCGCGCTCGAAGCCAGCACGGTCGCGCATGGCGGCCTGGGCGGCGCGATCGAGACCGTGATCAACGCGCCCATCATCCGCGATCGCCTGGCCATCCGGGTGGCCGGCTATGCGGACCAGACCGGCGGCTGGATCGACGATCCCGGCCGCGCCGGCAAGGACGTCAATCGCGGTCGGCGCATTGGCGGCCGGGCCGCGCTCGGATGGCAGCTAGGCGAGGGCTGGCGGGCAGACATCGGCGTCAACGGCCAGTGGCTCAATGTGCGCGACAGCCAATATGCCTTTCGGCGTCTTGAGCGAACGACCGCGCTTGCCGAGCCGCATGACAATGATTTCCTCGCCGCAACCGGCACGCTGCGCGGCAAGCTCGGCGCGCTCGACCTCATTTCGTCGACCGCCTATGTCACCCATGAGTTCAGCAGCCGCTATGATGCGAGCACACAAGCTGCATCGGTGGGACTGCCCGGGCCGCTCGGCTTCGAGGACCTCCGCCTGCTGCGGCTGGCGACACAGGAACTCCGGCTCAGCGATCCGCTCGCCCGCCGCCCCTGGGTAGCGGGCGTGACCTGGTTGCAGGCGGAGAACACCGTCCGCGAGAGCTTCTTGCCGCCCGGCGGGGCCGCCCACCGGGTCGTGTCGCAGCATGATGGCAGCCTCGAGGCGGCGCTCTTCGGCGAGGTTACCCAGACCTTCGGGGAGACGTGGTCGGGGACGCTGGGTGCCCGCTTCTACCATGCCCGCAGCGACAATGAGCAGAATGGGCAACTGCGTCGCCGCGCCCGGCAGACCGGCGTCACTCCGAGCCTGACCCTATCCTGGCATCCGCACGACCGCGGCGTCGTCTGGCTGCGCTACGCCAGTGCCGTGCGCCCGGGTGGTCTCAACCCAACGGGCGATCCCGCTGCCAAGGCCTTCCGGTCGGACGATCTCAAAAGCCTCGAGCTCGGCTGGCGGCTGGCGCTAGCCGACAACCATGTTCGCGTGTCCGGCACGCTGTTCGGGCTGCGTTGGGAAAATGTGCAGAGCGATGTGCTCGGCATGGACAATCTGGTCCGCACGATCAACGCCGGCACCGCGCGCAACATCGGCGCCGAACTTTCAGGCGGGTTGCACTGGGCGCCGTTCGCCCTGGAGGCCAATCTCACGGTCCAGCATGGTCGGCTCTACCGGCCGTCCGCCGCGACCAACGCGCTTGGCGACGACAATCGCCTGCCGGTTCTTCCCGACTATGCCGGCGGCGTGAAGCTGTCGGTGGATCAGTCGGCAGGTTCGTTGCAGCTCCGCTGGTTTGGCGCCGCGCGCTACACGGGCTCGGCCCGACTGAGCTTCGACCCCGCGCTTGGCCGGCGAATGGGTGACTATTGGCTTGCCGATGCCGGCGTCGAAGCATCGAGCGGATCGTGGAAAGCCGGCCTGACCATCAGTAACCTGATGGACCAGCGCGAGGACAGTTTCAGCTTCGGCAATCCTTTCACGCTGAGGACGATCGACCAACGGACCCCCGTCCAGCCACGCACCGTGACGCTGCGGATCAAGAAAAACTTTTGACCTACACTGTGGTACCCCGCATGCGGCGGCGTCCTTTCGACCTAGGGGAGGATGCGATGCGGATCAAGGTGCGGGTGGCGATTGCGGCGACGGGGTTGGCGTTTGCAGCATCAGGCCACGCCAAATCGCTCCACCATTGGGATCAGGCGAGCACGATCACCGCTGGCGCCGTCGCGGCGCTCGCATTGGGCGTACCGCTGATCAAGTCCGACGAGGCCGGACTCGCGCAGGCCGGCCTCAGCATCGCAGGTGGCACGGGTACCGCCTTCGCGCTCAAGGCGCTGGTTCACGAGCGGCGCCCCGACGGCACTGATCGCCACAGCTTTCCATCGGGCCACGCCAGCTTTTCGTTCGCCGCGGCCGCCTCCTTGGAGAATCGCTATGGCTGGGAAGTCGGTCTGCCTGCCTTCGCCCTTGCGAGCTTTGTCGGTGTGGCCCGAGTCGAGGCGAAGCGACACCATTGGTATGATGTGGCCGCGGGTGCGGCGATCGGATCGGCGTCGGGTTTCCTGCTGACCCATCGGGCCGATCAGCCGATCGACATCTCGGCCTGGGGCGGCGCCGGCGGCGGCGGCCTCGCCCTCAACGCCCGCTTCTAGCATGCCCAGCGCGATCCCGCCGCCGATGATGCCCGAGGGCGCCCCGTCGGAGACGGTATCTCGGCGCAGCGATGGTCGCGCGGACGTGGGCCGCCCCCAGCCATTGCCGCGTATCGCCTTCTTCTTCAATGCGCAGGCGCATCAACTCATCCACGGGATCACCATCGCCGAGGAACTCGCACTGGGATGGGCGGCCAATGTCGATATCCTCAGTTCGACCCAGATCAATCTCGACCTCGCCCGCGCCGCCACCTTGCCCTCGAGCCACCGTCTGCTGCGCTTCGAGCGGATCGGCTCCGCGATGGGACGCGCCATCGCCAGGCGCCAGGGGCTGGTGGTGCCATCCAAGCTCCTCACCCTGCTTGCTGCGCGCGCGCGCCTGAACAGCTATGATGCGATAGCCCTGCCCGAGCGGACGTCGATCCTGCTGCGTCGAATGGGCGTGTCACGGCCTAAATATATCCACATCGACCATGGCGCGGGGGACCGCGCCGCCGGCTTCGACAAGCGCATCGCGCAGTTCGACTTCGCACTGCTGGCGGGTGAGAAGCAGCGCCGCCGTATGTTGTCCGAGGGCCTGATCCGCGAGGAGACATCGGCGATCGTGGGTTATCCCAAATTCGATGCGGTCGAGCGGCTGCGCGATCGCCATTGGTCGCCCTTCACGACATCGCGCCCGATCATCCTCTATAATCCGCATTTCTCGCCGCGGCTCGGCTCGTGGCGAAGCCATGGCTTCGAGATCGTCCGCCGCATCGTCGAAACCAATCGCTACAATCTGATCGTAGCTCCGCATATTCGCCTCTGCGACAGTCGCCGGGGGCGCGCGAGCGCCGAGGCGATCTTCGGGCCCTTTACGCTGTCGCCGCATGTCCATCTCGACTTCGGCAGCGAGCGGTCGATCGACATGAGCTATACCGGCATGGCGGATATCTATCTCGGCGACGTCAGCAGTCAGGTCTATGAGTTTCTCCAGACCCCGCGGCCCTGCATCTTCATCAACAGCGACCGGCGCCTTTGGGAAACCGACCCCAACCATGCCCATTGGCATCTCGGTCAGGTGATCGAGACGGCGGAAGACGTCGTCGCGGCCCTCGACGATGCCGGCACGCGACATGCGGACTATATCGACCACCAGGTCGCCGCCTTCATCGACACGTTCGATATTCACGACGGGGACCGCCACTCCCGGCGCGCGGCGGGCGAGATCGCGTCGTTTCTTGGGCTCGCGCCGAAGGTTGACGAGACGTCGAGAAGCTAGAGCGACGGCCCGCTCTTGAGGCTGTGCTCGACCTCGATTTCGAACTGGTGCCGCTCGAAACGGATTTCGCCGGCCAGCCGGGCGAAATGATCCGCCATCTCCTCATCCTGCGCTTCGCGGCTTTGGACAGCTGCCTCATCATACTGAATCTCCTGCGCGAGCAGCGCCGCGAATACCTGCGTCAGGCGGTCTTCCAGGCTTTCCGACGGCAGGACGTGCGCATGATCATCAAAGCGCGCCTTGTTCCGCGCGCTCATCCGGTCGATCAGCTCGGCGAGCGACGCATGGCCCGCTTTGCGGACCGCCTGCGCGGCGTGCACGTCGACCATGCTGGCATAACTCTCTTGGATCATCGCTGACTCGATCGCCGCGCTGACAAGATCGGACCGCCCGGCAGGGGCAGCGGCAATCAGGCCGCAGCAACCCGACAGCAGGATCATCTTGTGTAACGATATCCTCATAACGGGCCCCCCTCCCGCGACCGATCGCGATCTCCGCCGGGGGAAGCCATATGGGAATATACGCAAGGTCGCCGCCCAGCCGCTGCCCTGCGCCGCGATAGGGCGATCCCCCAGCGGCGTCGCGCGCGTTGCTGTCCGGGAATCTACGCATGGGCTGGGAGATGCGAGTTCGACATCACGCTGGCTGACCGACCGCTTCGGCGGCGGGTCTCAGCGGAGACTAGCGATGAAAGCACTTGTCTATCATGGGCCAGGGCAGAAAAGCCTCGACGACCGTCCCAAGCCCGCGATCATGGCGCCCACAGATGCGATCGTCCGCATCCTCCACACCACGATCTGCGGCACCGATCTCCATATCCTCAAGGGCGATGTTCCGACATGCACGCCCGGCCGCATCCTCGGCCATGAGGGGGTCGGCGTCGTCGAGGCGATCGGTGACGCTGTCTCGGCCTTCGCACCCGGCGATCATGTTCTGATTTCCTGCATCAGCTCCTGCGGCCGCTGCGCGCCCTGCCGGCAGGGCATGTATTCGCATTGCGAGCGTGGCGGGTGGATCCTCGGCAACAGCATCGATGGCACCCAGGCCGAGTTTGTCCGCATCCCGCACGCCGATACCAGCCTCTATCCGATCCCCGCGGGTGCCGACGAGGCGGCGCTCGTCATGCTGAGCGACATACTGCCGACCGGCTTTGAGTGCGGGGTGCTCAACGGCAAGGTGCAGCCCGGCGATAATGTGGCCATCGTCGGCGCAGGGCCGATTGGTCTCGCCACGCTTCTCACCGCGCAATTCTATTCGCCCGCACAGATCATCATGATCGACCTCGATGCCCATCGGCTGGAGACCGCGTCGCACTTCGGCGCCACCCATGTCATCAACAGCGCCGAGCAGGACCCCGTGGCGGCGGTACGCGCGGTCACCGGCAACCGTGGCGTCGACGCCGCGATCGAAGCCGTCGGCGTGGCCGCCACGTTCGAGCTCTGTCAGGATCTGGTCGCACCGGGCGGCGTCATCGCCAATATCGGTGTTCACGGCCACAAGGCCGATCTTCACCTGGAAAAGCTCTGGTCGCAGAATATCGCGATCACCACGCGGCTGGTCGACACCGCGACGACACCAATGCTGCTCAGGACGGTGGTCGCGGGCAAGGTCGATCCCGCGCGGCTCATCACCCACCGCTTTACGCTCGATGCCGCGCTCGACGCCTATGACACCTTCGCGCGGGCCGCTGAGACCCATGCGCTCAAAGTGCTGATCACGCCATGACCGGGCGGATGGAAGCGCTCGCGGAGGAAATCGTGCGGCTGCAGGGCGAGCTTGACCGCGAGATCGAGCGCCGCCGCAAGGCGCTTGGCTGGACGATCAAGGATCGCTTGGTTGCGTTCGAGCACGGCCTGGTCGCCGAGCAGCGCAAGCTCCGCATCGGTCTCGGATCCTATCTGAGCAAATCTTCACTCCGGTCGATGCTGACCGCGCCGGTGATCTACTCGTTGATCGTCCCGATCGTCCTGATCGACCTGTGGATCAGCCTGTACCAGGCGATCTGTTTTCGGGCCTATGGCATCACGCGCGTTCGCCGTTCCGATTACATCGCGCTGGACCGCGCCCGGCTTCCCTATCTCAACGCGATCGAGGCATTCAATTGTCTCTATTGCAGCTACGCGAACGGGGTCATCGCCTATGTTCGCGAGGTCGCCGGGCGAACCGAACAATATTGGTGTCCGATAAAGCATGCCGTGCGGATCAGTGCCCCGCATGACCGCTACCGGGCTTTTCTCGATTATGGCGATGCCGAAGGCTATCGCGCCCGGCTCGACGGGTTTCGCGCGGCGCTGCGCGGTGGCCGCGAACCCCGGTCAACCGATAATGGCGCTGCGCCAGCGGACGCCGCCGCAACGCCATCGGCGGCATCGGTAACATCCCGCATATCGACCGATTCCGAGGCTCGGTAGCGTCCTTTTGCAAACAATGGAGGTAGCGATGAAGAACGTGCTTCTACTGGTTCATGACGATGCCGGCCAAGAGGCCCGGCTGCAGGCTGCGCTCGACCTGACCCGTGCCCTGGAGGGGCATCTGCGCTGCATCGACGTCGCGGCGCTGCCCGCGATCGTCGGGGACTATTATAGCGGAGCGGCCGACGCGATGCTGCTCGCCGACGAACGCGAGCGGGAGAGCGCTAACAAGAAGACCGTGACCGCACGCCTCGAGCATGAAGATGTCGCCTGGGACTGGGCAGACGTGACAGGCAGTCTGGCCGAGAGCGTCGTCGATGCCGCCGCGCTCGCCGATGTGATCGTCATCAACCGCAAGCTCGACGCTTTCCCCTATCCCGACATGCGGGACATCGCGAGCCGCATCCTGACCCACGCCCGCAAGCCAGTCCTCGCGGTCCCCGATTCGCTCGAGCGGCTGGCGCTCGACCGGGCGTTGATCGCTTGGGATGGTCAGGCGTCGTCGGCGGCGACGATGCGCGCCTGCGTGCCCATCCTCAGCCTGGCGCGCGAGGTCGAGATCTTCATGGCGCGCGACGGCGGCGAGCGCACCGAGCCGACGGAAGCCGCCGAATATCTGTCGCGCCACAACATCCACGCGAGCGTGCGGATCATCGACGACGGGCTTCACGCCGCCGACAAGCTGATCGCCGAGGAGGCGGCGCGCTGGCGGGCCGACTACGTGCTGATGGGTGCCTACAGCCATGGCCGGCTGATGGAATCCTTCGGCGGGGTCACCAAGCGGATGCTCGACAAGGCCAAATTGCCGCTGCTGCTTGGCCATTAAATCCTCCCGGGGAAGGACTGTGTTGCGTCCCAGAACGGTCCTCCTCGCGACGGCCCTGCTCGTTGCCACAGCGATCCTGCTTGGCTGGCTATGGTGGCGCGACGCGCCCGCGACGGTCGACATCGTTCGACCTCGCCGCGGCTCCGCCGTCGAGCTGATCTATGCCACCGGATTCGTCGAACCCGACCATCCGGTCACGGTCGCCTCGCGCCTCACGGCGCCGGTGACGCGGATCCTCGTAGACGAAGGCGACCCCGTTCGCCGTGGCCAGGCGCTCCTCCTGCTCGACGATCAAGATCTTCAGGCGGCCTTGGCCCAGGCGCAGGCGCAGAGCGCCGGCGCGGGAGCGACCGAACAGCGTGTCACCGCCTTGTTCGGTCAGGGCTGGGTAACGCGCGCTGCGCGCGACGACGCGCAAGCGATGGCGCGCGCGGCCCGGGCAGCGACGGGCGCGGCCAGGGCTCGAGTCGACCAGGCGACGTTGCGCGCCGGCATCGATGGCATCGTCACCAAGCGCGACGTGGAGGCCGGCGACCTCGCCGCCCCCGGGCGGACGCTGATGATCCTGGGCGATCCCACCCAGGTTCGCGTGACCGCGACGGTCGACGAGCGCGATATAACCCATGTCCGGGTTGGGCAACTCGCCTGGTTGTCGAGCGACGCCTGGCCAGGTCGCCGCTTGCGCGCCCATGTCCGTGCCATCACGCCGTCGGGAGATCCCGACCAACGGGCCTTTCGGACCCGGCTCAGCGTCGATTCGCAACAAAGCCTGCCATTGGGCATGACCTTCGAGGTCAATATTGTCACGCAACAGCACGAAGGAGCGCTGCTGGTGCCGGCGAGCGCGCTCGTCCAATCGCGGATCTGGGTCGAGGAGGGCGGGCGCGCGTCGCCGCGATCGGTGCGCCTCGGCATCGTCGGGCCGCGACAGGTGGAAATCCTCGCCGGGCTGGCCCCGACCGAGGCTGTCATCGACCACCCTCCCGCGACACTCAGGTCCGGCCAACGGATACGAGGCCGTCGATGAGCCGGGGACGGACCGGGCTGCTCGCCGGCATCGCGATCAAGCATCTGGTCCGGCGCCAGCGCCAAACAGTGGTCGCAGTGCTGGGCGTTGCCGTCGGGGTTGGATTCTTCCTCGCAGTGTCCGCCATGATGATCGGAAGCCAGCGGGACTTTATCGATCGGCTTATCGACGCTGCCCCCCACATCATCATTTCGGATGAACTGCGCAGCCCGCCGCCACAGCCCGGCACCTCGGCCTATCCCGAGGGCGCCGTCGTCCTGCGCGGGTACAAGACAAGGAGTGAAGCGCGCGGGCTGCGCGACTGGCCGGCGATCCTGGCGGCGGCCCAGTCCCCTGCAGGCGCGATCGCATCGCCAAGCCTGACGGGCGGTATCACCTTGCGGCTGAGCGGACGCCAGGAGGCGCTCGCGATCATCGGCATCGAGCCCGCAATCGAGGACCGGATCAGCACCATCAGCGACCGGTTGCGCAGCGGGCATCTCGCCGATCTGGAATCGACTCAGGGCGGCCTCGTTATCGGCGAGGAGCTGGCGACGCGGCTAGGCATCGGCATGGGGGATGTCGTCGCGGCGCGCTCGCCGTCGGGGGCGACCCGCTCCCTCCAGATCGTCGGGCTGCTCAAGCGCGGCCAGGCCGGGCTCAGCGATCAGTCGGGTTTCATGCTGCTGCGTGAAGCGCAGTCCCTGCTCGGCCGCCCGTTCATCATCAACCGGATCGGAGTCCGGTTGACCGACCCCTATCAGGCCGAGGCGATCGCCAGCGGCCTCGAGCAGCGCTTCGGCTACAAGGCCGAGAGCTGGCAGGCGCGCTCGGCCGACTTCCTCTCGTTGCTCGTGACCCGCAACGTCATCATGTACAGCGTCGTCTCGGCAATCCTGCTCGTGGCGAGCTTTGGGATCTACACCGCGGTCTCCAACAGCGTCACCGACAAGCGCCGCGACATCGCGATCCTTGGCGCAATCGGCTTTTCGCGCGGCGACCTCCAGCTTATCTTCGTGATCGAGGGACTGATCCTCGCGCTGGCGGGCGTGCTACTCGGGTGGTTGATCGGCTATGGTCTGATGGCCATCCTCGGCAGCCTGCGCTTCCCGATCGCCGGCGACAACCAGCATCTGCCGCTCGACCGTAGCGCGCGCCAATATCTGATTGCCGCCGGCGTCTCGACCCTCGCGGGCGGGGTCGCCGCCTGGCTTCCCGCGCGCAAGGCGGCGGGGGTCGAACCCGTCGATATCCTGCGCGGTGCGGCATGATTGCGCTCGACGCAGAGACGCTCGGCCGAACGCTTCCCGGAGATCCGCCCATCACGTTGGTGGCGAACGCATCCTTCGAACTCGAACGGGGTGCCTTCACCACGATCGTCGGACCTTCGGGATGCGGCAAATCATCGCTCCTCTACCTGCTCGGTCTGATCGACCGGCCCAGCACCGGAACGCTGCGCGTGGAAGGCCTCGACACCGCTGGCCTCAGCGCGGACAGGCGCGCGCAGCTCCGGCTTGAGCGGTTCGGTTTCGTCTTCCAGTTCCATTTTCTGTTGCCCGAATTCACCGCTCTCGAAAATGTCCTGATGCCGATCCGACGGCTCGCGCGCCTGGACAGCGCGGCCGCCGATACGCGCGCACGCGACCTGCTCGCGTCGGTTGGCATGGCCGACAAGGTCACCAAGACGCCAGACAAGCTGTCTGGGGGTGAACGGCAACGGGTCGCGATCGCGCGGGCCTTGGCCAATGATCCCGCCGTCGTTCTGGGCGACGAACCGACGGGCAATCTCGATAGCCAAAATTCGGCCCGCGTGGTCGCGATGTTTCAGGCGCTGGCCCATGAACAGAACCGAGCGGTGGTCTGCGTGACTCACGATCAGGCCATCGCTGCTGCAGCCGATGTTCGCATCACGATGCTGGACGGCCGGGTGACCGAGATCGATCGGAGCGGGCCGATCGGCCGGCCACGCTCAATGTGAGAGAAGGACGGGCAGCAGCGGCGCTTCGATCACCGAGCGGGTCGCTCCGCCGAGGAAGAACTCGCGCATCCGTGCATGTCCAAAACCCCAATGACCAACAGGTCCGCATGGCGCTCCCGCGCATAGGCCATCAGCTCGGTGCCGGCGTCCGCCGAGGTCTGCGCGAGCCGTCGGGAGGTCGCGACAACCCGGTGACAGGCAAGCTGCGGATCGAGGATGCCACATGAGTCGAAGCGTTCGAGCCGATGCTTGTCGCTGGAGCCGATCACACTGGCAAAGCGAGTAGCGAGCGCGTCGGCTGCCTCGACACCGCGCTGATTTTCGGCGGCGATCGCCGCATCGGCGCCGACCAGTCGACGCGCCAGCGCATTGCACATATCGGGGATGGTGATGGTCGATAGGGCGGCGACGAGCTCTGCATCGCAATGAACGGCCAGGCTATCGACGGCGTTGAGGGCCCACTCCGGGGTTGGCGTCGGCTGCGCGATCAGAACGAGCATGAGATGTTTGAACATGGTCGGCTCCATCGTCACTGCTGCGCGCCCAAGCCGGGCAACGGCGGCGATCGTAGAAGCGACCGGCCACGGAGATATTCGTAACTGGACAAAGCTGGCCTCAATGGGCGGCGGCGATGAACGCCTTGAAGAGCCGGACGAGCCGATCGCTGTCTGGCGCGGGCGCGAGATGAGGGCGATGGCCGAACAGCGGCGCCATGTCGCGATCGACATAGCCCGCGGTTCCCGAATAGGCCATCGACCACCCCGAGAAGCGGGTGATGGGCAGATCTTCCAGTCGGATCACCGTCACCTGATCATGCCGGATATCCCGGAAGATGCTCGCCATCAGATCCTCGATCGCGGCTTGCGGTCCTTCGAGAATCTGCGCGAAATGATAGTGGGTCGCGATCAGCGCGCCCGTCACACCCAGGCCGGCGTTGCGGGCCTGCGACACCTCGACGATCCGGTCGATCTCGCCGTCCTGATGCGGTCGGTCGAGACGACTGCGGCTGACATAGACCAGCGACTGGCAGGGCATCGGGTTGTTCATCGCCTCAGCATGCGCCTGCGATTCCGCGCATCGCCATCGGTAATGTTACCGGCGGGCATCCACCCTATCCGTATCATTCCCAATTACCCGGCCAGGTCGATCCCCGTAGCGATCGACCGACGGCCCTCGGGGTGCGCGGCCGATGGAGGCAGCGATGAAGACGATCCTTCTTCTGGTTCATGACGATCCCGGCCAAGAGGCTCGTTTGCAGGTGGCCCTCGATCTGGTGCGCGCGCTTGAGGGGCATCTGACGTGTCTCGACGTCGCGACGTTCCCCCTCGTGGCGGCGGATTTCTACGGCGTCGGAGCGGCTGCGCTGGTTGCCGAGGATCGGAGCGCTGAGACCGCCAACCGCGCCCGGCTCGAAGCCCGGCTTGCCCATGAAGATGTCTCCTGGTCGATGATCGAGGCGACGGGCGAACTCGCCCCCACCGTCCGACAGGCGGCGGGCCTCGCCGACCTGGTCATTACCGATCGGCATGACGACGGGGGGTTTCTGCCCACCATAGGCGGCACCATCGAGGAGATCATATTGACGTCCGGACGGCCCGTGCTCGCGGTGCCCCGCACTGTCCGCGGGATCGACCTTAGCGGGCGCGCACTGGTCTGCTGGGACGGGTCGGCACCGGCTCAGGCGGCGCTGCACGCCTCGGTGCCGCTGCTGAAGCTCGCCGCCGAGGTCGAGCTCCTGCAGATTCTCGACCGCACGGTGACCGCGCCTGCCGAGGGGGCAGCGGCCTATCTCGCCCGCTACGGCATCACAGCCCGGATCATACGGCGCTCCAAGGCGGCGCATGTCGCGAGTGCGATCCTCGCCGAGGCCGGCCAGGGGCATGCCTATGTCGTGATGGGCGGCTTCAGCCACAGTCGGCTTCGCGAGGCGCTGTTCGGCGGCGTGACCCGCACCATGCTCCAGCAATGCCCGGTGCCCCTTCTCCTTGCCCATTGAGAGGGCCCCAGCGTCTGGGAGGATCTGATGACCGAGATTGGACGAGGCATCCGCCCGCTAAGCCACGCGATCATCCTGGCGCATCCGGACGCACGCAGCTTCAACGCCGCGATCGCCGAGCGTTATGCGACGACGGTCAGGGCGCTTGGCCATGACGTCGTCATTCGCGACCTCTACCGTTTGCACTTCGATCCCATCCTCAAGGCGGGCGAGCGACCGACCGCCGAGGATTATATGCTCAATGGCGATGTCGCGGCCGAGCTCGACCAGTTGCAGGGCATCGACATCGTGGTCCTCGTCTACCCGCTCTGGTTCGGTTTGCCGCCGGCGATGATGAAAGGCTATATCGACCGGGTGTTCGGCGCCGGTTTCTCCTACCACGCGGTGCGCGACCGGACGACGCATCCCTGGCTGACCGGAAAGACGCTGCTGAGCTTCACGACGTCGGGGACCAGCCGTTCCTGGCTCGAAGAGCAGGGAGCATGGCTGTCGCTGAAGACGATCTTCGACGATTATCTGAAGCACGCCTTCTCGCTCGCCGCGGCGGAGCATGTCCATTTCGGATCAATCGTCGACGGTCTAAAGGCCCGCTTCGCTGAGGAACATCTGTTCAGCGTCGAGCAGACCGCGCGCAAGCTTTGCGCGACCCTGTCACATCGCGCCGCTGTCAGCTGAACCGCTAGCCGAGCCTGACGCGAATGTCGGCCAAGACCTCGTCGGGAGCACCTCCCGCGTCGATCCGGATCCAGTCGGCGGGGGCGACGATCACCTGGCTTTGTTGATGCAGCACCGCGGCGGTCGCATCGGACGCGTCGGGCCCGCGTCCGCTGACCCGCGCTTCGCACTTCGCTTCCGAGGCGTCGAGCCAGAAACCGATGAAGGTGGCGCTCTTCCGCTCCGCTACGGCGCGGATGTTGATCCGCATGGCCTCGTCGCCAAAGACCGCATCGGCAATGACGCTCGCTCCCTCGCCGAGCAGCCGACCGGCCTGGCCGTCCAGTGCGGTGTAGACCGCCTCCGCCTCACTCGGCGTATAGGCGTCGGCGTCCAGCCGGGTTTCGGGAGCGACCCCGGCGCGATGCTTGCGCAGAACATCGCTGCGCAGGATGCGGGCGCCGGGCGCCGCCCCGATGAAACCGCCGAGACAACGTGCGATCGTCGACTTTCCGCTCCCCGACAGTCCACCGATCGCGATCAGGCGGGGCGCGACGGGATCGGTGAGATGCTCGGCCAGCGCGAGATAGCGCCCGGCCTCGGCATGCCCGCCCGCTTGGTCTGCGAGGCTGGCCTGCGCCGCCGCGACATGCGCCCGGATCTGGGCACGGACCGCCATGAAAAGCGGCAATAGCTCGAACGCGTCTTCTTCGGCCGCCGCAAGATCGAGATAGCGGTTGATGACCAGATTCGTCTCGCAGCGCAGGCCTCTCGCCCAGAGATCCATCAGCAGGAAGGCGAGATCATACAGGACATCAGTCGTCGCCAGCGCCTCGTCGAACTCGAGACAGTCGAAGGGCGTCGGCGCGCCATCTAGCATAGCGATGTTCGCCAGATGAAGGTCGCCATGACAGCGCCGGACATGACCGCGCAGCCCGCGCGCCTCCAATTGCGGCGCGAGCTTTTCGGTTAGCGCCTTCAGTCGCGTATTCAGCGCCGCCGAGCGCATTGGATCGAGATAAGCGGGATAGTGGGCGGCGGCTTCGGCGTTGCCGGCGACGACCTTAGCAAAACGGCGCGCGGCGCCGGGGCCCAGCACGATCGTCGCCATGCCGTGGAAGCGTTGGATGCGTTCGGCAAGCGTCATCAAAATTGTCGGATCGAGGTCGCCCCGCGTGGCGCGTTCGCTAAGCAGGGCACCATCGGGAAATCGCGTCATCTCGAGCAGCCAATCGACCGCCGGTCCGGGCCCGTCGAGTGCTAATCCCGCATCGCCCCGGGTGATCGCGTGCACGCCCTGATAGAGCCTTGGCGCGGTGCGGCGATTCAGCCGGTCCTCGGCAATGAGCGCGTCGTGGCGCGCGGCTGGCGTGGAAAAATCGAGATAGCCGAGCGCGACGGGCCGCTTCAGCTTCCAGGCATGGTCCTTGGTGAGGAAGATCATCGCCGCGTGCGTATCGATGCGTCGCTCGGGACGCTCTCCGGCAAAGGCTCTGCCCGACAGCAGGAAGTCAAGGGTCGCGGGATCGACCCCGCCGCCCTGCGACGGCGGGGTCGGCGCCAAGGTCACGCCTCGACCTTGATCTTGCGTGTCCGCGCGGCCGCCTTGGCGTCCTTGGTAAGGCTGACCGTGAGGACACCGTCGCGGAAGGTCGCGGTGACCCCGTCGGGATCGATGTCAGCCGGGACGCCGATCTGCCGCGCGAACGACCCGTAGCGCCGTTCGCTGATCAGCCGGCCGTTCTCCTTCTTGTCGGTTTCCGCCTTCTTCTCGCCGCTGATCGACAACACGCCGTCGGCGAGCTCGAGCACGATGTCGGCCTGGGTCATACCCGGCAGCTCCGCCGTGACGCAGTAGCCCGTCTCGGTCTCGCGCATCTCGAGCGGCGGGATCGGCAATAAGTCGCGCGAACCGAAATCGAACAGCGAGCGGCCGGGAACCGCGAAGTCGTCGAACAGCCGATCGATCTCGCTGCGCAGCCAGCCTACCGGGCCCGCAGCGGGTAGGGCTGCCCGGGCGCTGCGGCCGGGCGATGCAACCACATCGTTCATGGATGGTCTCCTGATCTGGCCGACCGGCATGCGATCGGCCGCGCGCCCGGGTCGTCGGGCACCGACGGCCAGCCGCAGGGGGGAAAGCAGCGAGCGATGGCCACGCTAGGACGGGACGCGCGGGCATCACCATTGGGAATATTACGAAGGAACGGCCCGTCTTCCCGGAGTCGGCGTTCCAGTCACCAGCACCGCGGCGCCGTCGAGTGTTCCAGCTCGAACGGCCGCGATCGCGGCATTGGCGTCGTCGAGCGCGAAGATGTTGGTCACGGGGGTCACGGGACATCGTTCGAGCGCGGCAAAAAAGCTGAGACCATCGTCGCGGGTGAGATCGGCCACCGACAGGATCGAGCGTTCGCCCCAGAGATCGGCATAGGGAAAGGCCGGAATATCGCTCATGTGGATCCCGGCGCAGACCACGCGTCCGCCCTTGGCGAGCACTCTTAGAGCTTGGGAACCAAAGCCCCGACTGGCGCGAATATCAACGCTGCGTCGAGCGCCTCGGGAGGGCGCTCATCCGATCCACCCGCCCAGCAGCATCCGAGCGACCGTACGAAGGCCTGCGCCTGCGCGTCCCCGGGCCGCGTGGAGACATAGACCGCGCGTCGCTGCTGGACCGCGATCTGGGCGAGCAGGTGCGCGGCAGCGCCGAAGCCATAGAGCCCGATCCGGTGCCCCTCTCCCGCCGACCGGAGCGCGCGCCAGCCGATCGGTCCCGCGCACAGCAGCGTCGAGGACAATATCACCCTCGCTGCATGAACCGCCGATAATAGCATGAGGGCCGCCGATGATGATCGGCGGCCCTTTAGCTCTGTGATCGCATTAGCGGCCCCGACGCCCCAGCCGGGTCACCCGGCGCAGCGCGCGTTCGGCGGCACCGTCGCCCTCGATCCCGCCGAACAGGGTCGCGCGGACCGGGCGGATGCCGACCAGCCCGAAGATGCCGCGCCGCAGCAGTTTGACGACGGGTGCCCCGAACCAGAGGCGATAGACGAAGGACGGCATGCCCATCGTGATGACAAGCCGGGCCGAGCGACGCCTGAGCCGCGCGTGGAAGCGCCCGTGCCGTTCGACGAACGCGAAGCCCGGGCGCAGCAGCTGCTCGAGCAACGCCTTGACCCGTGACGGCAGGTCGCCAAGCCAGAGCGGAAATAGCAGGACCAGGTGATCGGCCCACAGCAGGTCATACTGTAGGGTGGTGATCGCCTCGGGCACCCCGCCCTCCTCCCAGTCGGCGCGCGTGCGCAGCGGAGCGACATCGAGCAGCGCCAGGGTGGTCGTGCGCACCTCGTGCCCGGCGCCCTCGGCCGCAGCGCCATAAGCCGAGCTGAGCGCATGGACGAGCCGACCCATGGCGGGATCCGGATGGCCATCGACGATCAGGATCTTGCGGGGACGGCGGCGCATTTTGCTCAGCCATCCGTGCCGGCAAGTTCCCGCCGGACGATCCTGAGCGCGCTATCCTCCTGGCTGCGGCTCGCCACGAAGCCGAGTTCGCGTTCGAGCTGGATCGCCTCGCCATGATCGGCGCTCTCGATCGCCTCGATCGTGCCGATCCCTTCGGCGGTCGCATAGCGCACGACATGCTCGAGCAGCGTGTAGCTGACTCCCTTGCCCTTCCAGTCGGCGCGGGTCGACAATGCGACTTCGGCCCGGCTGCGATCAGCATCGGCCGCCAACATTGCGACAGCAATCGCGCTGCCGTCGGGCGCGGTGGCAACGAAACTGATCGTGCGGCGGTAGTCGACCTGGGTCATGAGCGCGAGATGGTCATGATCGACCTGGCGCAGACTGGTGAGGAAGCGGAAGCGCAAGTCCTCGAGGCTGACATGCCGGAACATCTCGGCGAGCAGCGCTTCATCCTCGGGAACGACCGGGCGGACATGGATGTGCGCGCCGGATCGGGTCACAAGGTTTGCGGCCCAGGCGACCGGCGCCGGGCGGATGACGAGGCGCGAGGCGGGCGCCGGCGCGAGACTGACCACCGCGCGCGCATCGAGCGCCATCACCCCATCCGCGTCGGCGATCAGCGGATTGATGTCGAGTTCCAGAATCTCGGGGTGATTAACCGCGATCTGGGACAGCGCGCAGAGCACGTCGACAATGCCAGGGATGTCGGCTGGGAGACGGGTCCGGAAGCCCTTCAGCTGCCGCGCGATCCGCGTCCGCTCAATCATCGCGGTCGCCAGCTCGCGGTCGAGCGGCGGCAGGCCAAGCGCCTTGTCGTCGAGGATCTCGACGGCATGTCCGCCAGCGCCGAACAGGATGACCGGGCCGAAAGTCGGATCATTGGCGATCCCGACGATGAGTTCGACGGCGTGGGGGCGCACCGACATCGTCTCGACCGCGAAGCCGCTGATGATGGCATCGGGACGGCAGCGGCCGATGCGCTCGGCCATCGTGAACGCGGCGCTCGCCGCGGTGCTGTCGGACGAGAGCCCGAGCGCGACGCCGCCGATATCCGCCTTGTGGATGACGTCCGGCGAGACGAGTTTGACCACATAGGGCGCGGCGAGTCCGGCGCAAGCGTCGAGCACATCGTTGGCGGTCGGTGCGAAGCGGGTCGGGATGGTCGGGACACCATAGGCGTTCAGCAAGGCCTTAGCCTCGATCTCCGTCATCAGCGATCGGCCGGCCTTGCGAACCTCTGCGATGAGCCGCGTCGCGCCCTTTTGATCGGGCGGTGTCACCCCCCGAACCGGCCGCCGTTCGACCAGGGCCGCCTGCGCCCTACCCGCCGCGAGGAGATAACCGAGTGCGCCGACCGCATCGTCGGGGGTGGTGAAGAGTGGGATGCCGGCCACCGCCAGCTTCGAACGGATCGATGGCTCGGGCGCACCGAGCCAACACGCAATCACCGGTGTCCGGCAGCCGCCGGCGCGGGCGGCGGCGAGTTCGGCGACGACCGCCTCGGCGACCTCGAGCGGGGCGACGCCCCGGGTTGGGCAATGGAACAGGAGCAAGACGTCGCTGCCGGGGCTGGCGAGCGCGAGCCGAAGCGCCATGCGATAGCGTGCGGGATCGGCGTCGCCGAGCAGGTCGATCGGATTGGCGCGTGACCAGGCGGGCGGAAGACAATCGTCGAGCTTGGTCGCCATTTCCGCGTCCAAGGGCGCCAGGCGCGCGCCCGTCGCGCTTAGCGCATCGGCCGCCAGGATGCCGGCGCCGCCACCATTGGTGAGGATCGTGACGCGGTTGCCCGCCGGGGGCTTTAGCCGCGCTGTGACTTCGGCGGCATCGAGCAGTCCCGTGAGACTGTCGACCAGCACGACGCCGCAGCGCTCCAGCACGGCCTCATAGACCTCAGCCGAACCAGCAAGCGCGCCGGTGTGCGATCGGGCAGCGGCCGCGCCGGCGGCGCTGCGCCCGGCTTTGATCGCAATCACCGGCTTCAGCCGCGCTGCAGCCCGTGCCGCGGAAATGAACTTCTCGGGGTCGGTGACCGCCTCCAGATAGAGCAGGATCGCCTGGGTGGCCGGATCGACCGCGAACAGGTCGATCATGTCACCCAGATCGACATCGACCATGTCGCCGACCGAGACGATCCCCGAGAACCCGATCGGCCGCTCCGCCGCCCAGTCGATCATCGCCGCGATGATCGCCCCGCTTTGCGAAATCAGCGCGAGCCCGCCCTCGCGCGCCGCCTTGGGAGCGAACGAAGCGTTGAGCGCGGCACCCGGTGCGATCAGCCCGATGGTATTGGGTCCGATGAGACGCACGCCGTGGGATCGCGCCGCTTCGCGCAGCCGGCATGTCAGCTCTTCATCGGCTTCGAACCCGGCCGACAACACGACCGCGACGCGCACGCCCAGCCGGCCCAGATCTTCGATGATGCCAGCGATACTCGGGGCCGGCGTGACGACGAGCGCCAGTTCGGGCACCGACACGAGCTTGTTGACCGAGGATACCCAAAGGACGCCCGGCATCTCGACCGGCTTGGGATTGACCGCGGTGATCGACCCCGGGAAGCCTCCGGCCAGGATATTGTCGAGCAGATCGCGGCCGAGCGAACCGGCGCGCGACGAGCCCCCGACCACCACGATCGAGCGGGCATGGAGCAGGGATTGCAGATCGCGGATCGACATAAGAACCTCCGGCGGAAAAGGTATCGCCGCGATTATCGGCGGCTATGCCATCGTGATGCCGTTGCGGCAGCTGCACGGCTATGCGTAATCTCCACAGCGCCGCCGCTCGACCAGGGCTCTATCGCGCGGCCTCGACGCCATGGCTCGTCGGGCCCGGCACGCCGATCCGCTGCATAGCGCTTGCGGTTGCCATGACGAGCATGACGGCGGCCAAGGTCGCTAGGCCGATACCGGTGCGCTGCCGTGCAGGGTCGTGATGGCGGGTAGGCGTGGTCATCTTCAGGCTCCTTGCGAACCGCCCGACCATGCCGCGCACCCTTCTTTCCCGACATTGGGGAGTTTACGGACGTCAATCCTACGTAGACTTCCCACTTGGGATATGCGGCCCGACATCCGAAAATGGTCGAATGACGCTCACCAGCCAACTGCTCCTCGCGTCGCTGATCGTGGCGATCATGGTGCTGTTCCATCTGATCGGTCTCGCGGGGCTGCTCGCGTTGCTGCGGCGCCATCGGCGGCGCCGTTCCTATGCCCGCGACATGCTGCTCTCGGCCGTGGTGATGATGACCGTCGCCTTTGGACTATTCGCGCTGCACACCGTTGAAATCTGGAGCTGGGCACTCGCCTTTCGCGGCTTAGACATTCTCGACAGCTGGGAGGAGGCGCTCTATTTCTCCACCACGACCTATGTGACGATCGGCTATGGCGATGTCGTGCTTCCGCACGGCAGCCGGCTGCTTGGCGCGATCGAGGGTGCCAACGGCATCATCCTGCTCGGCTGGTCGACCGCCTTCTTCTTCAATATCGTCGATCGGATGAAGCTGCTCGAACGACAGTTCGAGGACGGATCCGTCCCGCCGCCCGCCTGACCAGCTCGATCATGCCGTAGATCGTCAGGCCGACCAAAGTCGCCGTGAGCAGATCCACGCTCCTCAGGCCGTCGAGCCCGAGCAGATGGCGCAGCGGTTCGGTCATGAGACAGAGGATCGCGAACGCGCCGATACCCGCCGTCAACAGGCCAAATGGGCGATTGGCGAGTGCCGCACCCAAGGAGGTGGGTCGGCGATTGGCAAAGATAAGCGCCATTACGGTCGCGATCAGCGCAAAGAACAGGATTGAGCGGAGGCGGGTTTCTTCGACGTCGATCGCGGAGAGTATGCCGGCGACGGCCATCAGCACACATGCAGCAAACACTCCTTGGCCGACGCTCCAGCGGACTCGGCGCATTGAAAACAGACGCTGGTGGGGGTTGCGCGGTGGGCGTCGCATCACGTCGGGCTCAGGCGCCTCGACCTCGAACACGAGGGCGCAGGCGGGGTCGATGACCATTTCTAGAAGCGCGATATGCAGGGGCGACAGCAGGACTGGCAGCCCCGTTGCCAATGGCAGCAAAGCAAGTGCGGCAATGGGCACATGCACTGCGAAGATGAAGTCCATGGCCTTGCGGATATTGTCGTAAATGCGCCGCCCAAGCGCGACAGAAGTGACGATCGCACTGAAATCGTCGTCCAGCAGCACGAGAGCAGCCGCCTCTCGCGCCACATCCGTCCCCCGGCGACCCATTGCGATGCCGATATGCGCCGCCTTGAGGGCCGGCGCATCATTGACCCCGTCGCCCGTCATCGCGACGATCTCACCTTGCGTTTTGAGCGCCTCGACAATCCGCAGCTTTTGTTCAGGCCGCACCCGCGCGACGATAGTTACGTTCCCGAGCCGGCGCGATAGGGCCTCATCGGTGAGTTGATCGATCTCAGTACCGGTCAGAACCGTTCCGTCGGCAAGGCCGGCGGAATTGCCGATATGGCGGGCCGTCGCGACATGGTCCCCCGTGATCATCATCACTCGGATTGCCGCTTGCCGACAAGCGGCTATCGCCGCCGGCACCGCCGCACGAACCGGATCAGACAATCCAATCAGCCCAAGGGCCTTGACGGGAATATCTGCCAAAGCGTCGGGTAGGGCGTCGGATGGGAGGGTGGCCTCGGCGAGGCCCAGAACGCGCATCCCCTGGCCCGCCATCGCCTCGATGGCCTGCCGCCAAAGGAGGCGATCGCCTTCGGCCAGGTTGCACAATGTCATGACGCTTTCCGGGGCACCTTTGACGTAAAGCTGGCGCTTAGCGCCATCGGCGGTTGCCCACACATTCCCCATTGCGAGGCACGTCTCCCTTAGAGGGAACGTCTTGAGCAAAAGGCTGCTGGCCAGCCCTCCGATCACCTCCGGCACCCGCTGGCCTGCCTCGTGGAAGGCCACCTCCATCGGATCGATCGGGAATGGCGGGCTCGCTCCGATCGCGGCACGCAGCAAGATGGGGTCGCAGACCGAGGCGATCTCGTCGCCGCGCCAATAGCCCGCGACCGCCATTCTGTTCTCGGTCAGCGTGCCGGTTTTGTCGGCGCACAGGATCGTCGCGGCACCGAGCGCCTCGATCGCGGCGGCGCGGCGCGCCAATACCCCGACCTGCGCGATCCGCCATGCGCCGACAGCGAGGAAGATGGTCAGGACGACCGGGAATTCCTCCGGGATCATGGCCATCCCGATAGCGATGCCCGCCAGAAGAGCCTCGATCCAGCCGCCGCGGAACAGGCCGAACAGGATGACGACGGTGAGCGCGACCAGGGCGGCGCCAACGCCGCACAGCTGGACAAGGAAGCGGGTCTCGACGACCAGAGGCGGAGCTGGTTCCTCCACGCTCGCGACCGCCGCCCCAATGCGACCGACCGCACTTGCTCCCCCGGTCGCAGTCACGACCGCGCGCGCGGTCCCACCAACGACGAGCGTACCGCCGAACAGGCGTTGGCCGTCGTCAGACGCCGGCCCGACCGATAGCCGCTTCGGAATCGCCATCGCTTCGCCGGTCAGCAGGGACTCGTCGACTTCAAGGCCGTCGGCAGCCACGATGTCGGCATCGGCAGCAATCCGGTCACCCCGTTCGACGAGGAGGAGGTCGCCCCGCACGATATCGGCACCTGCGATCCGGCACGGGTCGCCATCTCGAACAACCATGGCGCGCGGTGCCGCAAGATCGCGCAACGTGATCAGCAACCGCTCGGTGCGGTAATTCTGCCATATCGTGATCACCACCGAGAAGGTCGCGAAGGCGAGCAGAAGCATTGCCTCCAACCGGTCTCCAAGCAGCAAATAGGCCGCACCGCCGATCAGCAGGAGGGCCAACATGGGCTCCCGAATCGTGGAGAGCACGATCTTCGGCAGACCGCGCCGACCTCGATCAGGCAAACTATTTGGGCCTTCGATCCCCAGACGCCGTTCAGCTTCGGCCTTGGTGAGCCCGACATCTTCCGAACGCGTTGGGATCATCTCAGCCGCCAATGATCAGCGGACAGGCCGGCTCGGCGACGATCCGGGCGAGCACGCCCGACAGCGCCCCGATGGTTGAGGGACTATGCTGACGACCGAGCACGCACCAGTCCGCGCGCCGCCAGGAACTATATCTGCGCAGATAGGTCTCGAGGACCGCAGCGCCCGCCGCGAGCGGCCGCGGCACGGCGCGGATGCCCCGCGTCTCAAGAAAGCGCAGCGCCGTGGCGATCACGGCGCGCGCTGCATCCGGCACGACCAGTTCGACCGTCCGCGCCCGCCTAAGCAGGGGCAGGATGGCATCGACCGTCTTCCGCATCGCCGGTCCATCCCAGACAATCACCACTCTGCCGGTCGCGGCCCCAGGCGCCCGCCCGAGCGGAATGACGACGGTCGGGTCCGTGCGCGCGCCGACAAGTTTGGCGGTCAGGCTTTGCGGTCCGCCGGGCCCGCAGAGAACGAAGGTCGATAGGGCCGCGGCCATCGTGATCGCACCGAACTGCCTGCCGTCGAGCCAGGTCCAGAGGAACGGATCGCGGAGGGCGTCGTCAAGCGCGGCAAGCGCCGCTCCGCTCATCACGTCCGCGCTTTCCGCGTCGGCCCCGCTGCATCCCAAGCCGGGCCCCGTTCCGCCGCAGGGCTCGAGGTCGGCGCAGATCAGTTCCGCCTCCCACAGCGCGCGTAACGACAGTCCGGCCGGCAGACGGACCGGGATTGCATCGCTCCGATCGAGCAACACCATCACCTGAGGCATCGATCAACCGCCCTGTTCGAGCCAGCCATGGACCAGCGACCATAGCGAGGGAACGCCCGTGCCGAGCCGCCAGACGAACAGCACCAACAGCACCGCGCCGAGCAAGGCGAGCGCAAACGCAAGCCGCCACCATGCGAGCTCAGGCCCTGCGGTCATGATGCCCGCCGATGGATGGGCATTGGATCGATGTACCGTTCCAGGAAGCCGGCGACGCTGTCGGGGTTGAGGCTGAGGCTATCGATGCGTTGGCCCACCAGCCAGTCGGCGAAGTCGGGGCGATCGGACGGCCCCTGGCCGCACAGCCCACAGGGCAGATGGTGGCGGTGCGCGCCCGCGATGATCTGGCTGATCAGCGAAAGGACCGCAGGATCCTCCTCGTCGAAACCGTCGGCGAGCAGCGCGGAATCGCGATCAATTCCAAGGGTAAGCTGGGTTAGGTCGTTCGATCCGATCGAGAAGCCGTCGAACAGGGCGGCGAAGGCGTCGATCGAGAGCGCGTTGCTCGGAATCTCGGCCATGGCGTAGATCTTCAGCCCGTTGGCGCCCCGCGTGAGGCCGTGCTTTGCCATCAACGCCAGCACCGCCCGCGCCTCCTCTATCCGCCGGCAGAACGGGATCATCGGTATGACGTTGGTGAGCCCCATCAGGTCGCGCACATGAAGCAGCGCCTGGCATTCAAGCGCGAAGGCCTCGGCATAATTCGGGTGGAGGTAACGAGCTGCACCCCGCAGGCCGATCATCGGATTTTCCTCGGCAACCTCGAATGCGGCACCCCCCAGAAGCGCCCGATATTCATTGGTCTTGAAGTCCGAGGTCCGCACCACGACCGGCCGCGGATAAAAGGCTGCGGCGATGACGCCGACCTCCTCGGCAAGACGCTCGACGAAATAGCCACCGCCGACCTGCCCCACCCTCTCGGCGATCGCGCGGCGCGCCGCCCGGTCACTGACCCGCTCGGGATGGAGCAGCGCCATCGGATGCACGCCGATCGTCCGGGCGATGATGAACTCGATCCGGGCAAGACCGACCCCATCCACCGGAAGGCTCGCAATCCTGAACGCCTTGTCGGGGTCGGCGATATTGACGAACAGCGCGGGTCCATCTGCGGGCCGCGCCGCCCATGCCATCGGCTCGGCGACGAACGCCTTGCGCCCGCGCGAGACCGTACCGACCCGCCCTTCCGCGCAGTTGACCGTGACCTCGCCTTCCGATGCCAGCAGCGACCGAGCGGCCGATGCGCCGACGATCGCCGGAATGCCGAGTTCGCGCGCGATGATAGCGGCGTGGCAGGTGCGTCCACCGCGCTCGGTGACGATCGCCGCGGCCTTACGCATGACCGGCTCCCAATCAGGCGAGGTCGTCTCGGCGACGAGCACGTCGCCGGGCTGGACCTCGGCGAGCCCGCTCGGGTCCGCGACGATCCTGACCGGCCCGGCCGCGATCGCTTCGCCGACGGCCTGTCCGGCGAGCAGCACCGGGCCAGCGGACCCGCTCAGCCGGTACCGCATCGCTGTTGCGATCCGGCTGCTATGCGCGGTTTCGGGCCGCGCCTGGACGATGTGGAGCCGGCCGGTTCGGCCGTCTTTCACCCACTCGATATCCATCGCGGTAGGACGGCCGGCGCGCTGGCTATAATGCGCCTCGATCGCCATCGCCTGCTCGGCAAGGGTCAGGATGGCGGGATCGTCGAGGCAACGCGCGCGGCGCGCGGCGCGCGACGTTGGCACGAGCGCCGTCGCCGCACCGCGCCGGACGAGCTTGACCTGCTTGGCGCCGACCCGATGCCGCAGCACCGAGCGGAATCCGGCGCGGAACGTCGGCTTGTGCACGAGGAACTCGTCTGGGTCGACAAGGCCTTGCACGATGGTCTCGCCCAGACCGAACACGCCCGTGATCAGCACGACGTCGCGACAACCGCTCTCGGTATCGAGCGTGAAAATGACGCCGGAAGCGCCGCGGCTGGCGTCCACCATGAGCTGGACGGCGACGGTCAGCGCCACCGCATCATGGGCGAAGCCTTTGAGGTTGCGATAGTTGATCGCGCGTTCGGTGAAGAGCGAGGCGAAGCAGCGCCGGACGGCGGTCTCCAGTGCGAGCTCGCCGCTGATGGCGAGAAAGCTCTCATGAAGCCCCGCGAACGACGCATCGGGCAGATCCTCGGCGGTCGCACTGCTGCGGACAGCCACGGTTGCCAGCCGGCCATGGCCAAGCGCGCGATAGGCCTGCCGGATTGCCTCGAGGAGCCCGGCGGGCCAGCGCGCGTCTGCCACCAGGCGACGCAGCTGCTCGGCTGCGATACGCGCGGCCTCGGCGTCGTCCCACGACGTCGTACTCAGCAGCCGGTTAATGCGGTCGGCGAGCCCGTCGGTCGCCAGGATCGCGCGATAGGCGTCGGCGGTGATAGCGAAGCCATCGGGGACCATCGTCTTGTCGGTGAGCGCGCGGCGCAGCTCGCCGAGCGAGGCGGTCTTGCCGCCGACCTTGGGCACATCGTCGAGGCTCAAGCTGTCGAAGGGTGCGATCCAGGCTTCGGACATGGCTTTCTCCTTATCGGGCAGAGCCTAACCCGCACTTGGACGCTCGATATTGGGATTGTCCCGTAGAGGCGTCGGTCAGCCGCATGCCAATGGCAGGATCGGGGACCCTGGCCCCCGGATCCGCCAGCTTCCGTCGTCGAGCCGGAACGCGCGTCCAACCGGCAGCTTGCGCAGGATCTGGCATGCGGTCGCCGCGGCGAATTCGGCAACCGTGACATGCTCGACGATCGCGCGCTCGGTGAAGGCCTCGCGCCGACGAATGTTGATGTCGGCGACCACTTTGCGAAGTTCGGGCGATGGCGGCTCGACGAAGCCGAGATAGCCATCGGCCTGCTCGCCGATCCGTGCGTCGGCGAGCGCGCTGTCGACCAGCGGCGGTGCCGCCGCCGCCCCTAGCATGGCGATCAATATCCAGAGGCGGCATCGCATCGGCTAGCCGTGCACGAGCGGCGCGAACGATCGGACGAGATCCGCCGCGCCGCAGAGCAAAGCCGATGCGGCAGGATCGAGCGCCTGCATCTCCGCTGCGAGCAGCTGGTGGCCACGCGGCCCCAGAAGCCAGGGCGTATCGGTGTCAGCTTGGTCGAGGCGAAGCACGGCGGTCATGAGGCTGCTCCCACATCTGGAAGACCCATGCTCTCGTTTGCCGGCGTCTGCGGCTATTGGTGACTCTACGGAGTCGCTCGGCTCGGCACTCTATTTATACGAGGATATCCAGCCATTTGCGGGCATGATAAACTAAGTTATGATGATGCCGTAACAAAACGTGGCGGACGGGCCCTTCAGGGCCAGGTGGCGGCGGGAGCCTGTGCGGCGGGGACTTGGGCCGATGAATCCGATTGTCGCCGGCACTCTCGCGGGGCGGATAGCGACAGGACTGACCCTGGCGGGGATAACCGCCCTGCTGCGCTTTGCCCTGCAACCCTGGCTCGGCGATCACGCGTCGTTTCTGCCGTTCACCGTTGCCATTCTGCTCGCCAGCATCTGGGCAGGGCCCGCTTCGGGCATCGCCGCAGCCGTCCTCGCGCTCCTTGCTGGCACGCGCTTCGCCAATATGCACAGCTTCGATCCGAGCGACGTCGTCGAGGTGGCGACGTTCATAGCGACTGCCGGAGACATCATCCTGCTCGCCGAGACTATCAACCGCCAGCGGACCCGCGCGACCGCCAGCGACGCGCGCGCCGACCAGCGCGCGATCGAGGCCAGCGCTCTCGCCGAGGAGCTCAATTTGCTGATCGACGGTGCGCAGGGCCATGCGATCTACATGCTCGACCGCGACGGCAATGTGACGACTCCGCGCAGGCCATATCGTGCGGCGCCTGCGCGATTTCGTCGCGCAGGGCGAAGTCGACAAGACCGTCGAGCGGCGGCGACAATTGATCAGCGAGGCAGCGATGCTCGGGCTGATGGGCGCCAAGGAGAAGGGCGTCGAGCCGACTTTCGATCTCAACCCCTACGCCTCGCCGGTGCTCGTCGATAAGGTCCAGATCCAGCAGGTGCTCATCAATCTGATCCGCAACGCCGTCGAGGCGATGTCCGAAAGCCCGACGCGGAAGCTCACCGTCTCGACCCGCAGCGACCAGGCGGGCTTCGTTCGCGTGATCGTGGCCGACTCCGAGCCCCGGGTTGCACCCCAGGTCGCCGCCCAGCTGTTCACCGCCTTCGTCAGCACCAAGGCGGAGGGGATGGGGCTGGGCCTCTCTATCTGCCGGACGATCGTCGAGGCGAATGGCGGCCGGATCTGGGCGGAGCCGCGACCCGGCGGCGGCACCGATTTTCATTTCACGCTTGTGCGGGCGGCTACGGAGCAAGGGGATGACTGAAAAGAAGCTGGTTCACATTATCGACGATGAAGACGCGATCCGCCGAGCGGCCGGCTTCATGCTCAAGACCTCGGGCTTCACGGTCGAGACCTGGGCGAGCGGCGTCGCCTTCCTGAAGGAAGTCCGCCATGTCGCCGAGGGCTGCATCCTGCTCGACGTGCGCATGCCCGAGATGGACGGCCTGGAAGTCCAGCGGGCGCTGATCGAACGCGGGGTGACCATGCCCGTGATCATCCTGACCGGCCATGGCGACGTGTCGGTGGCGGTAAAGGCAATGAAGGCGGGTGCCGTCGATTTTCTCGAAAAGCCGTTCGAGAAGGCCACCTTACTGGGGTCGATCGGAACGGCGTTCGAGCGGCTGGCGGCAGCCAATGACATCACTGTCCGCGCGGCAGAAGCGCAGACGCTCCTGTGTGTTCTGACCCCGCGCGAGCGCGATGTGCTCGAGGGCCTGGCGCAGGGCCTGCCCAACAAGACGATCGCCTATGATCTCAACATATCGCCGCGAACGGTCGAGGTGCACCGGGCGAATCTGATGTCGAAGCTCGATGTCCGCAGCCTGTCCGACGCGCTGCGCATCGCCTTCGCCGCAGGGCTGGGGGCCTGACCTTATCGGGAAAATTGCGTAGCGACCCACGTTTCCCTGTCTGCGACAGCAGATGACCTTACAGGGAAAAAGCTCATGGATGTCCCCCGCGGGGTGCTGGCGAAGAATAAGGCGAGGATTTTGCTGGTCGAGGACGACCCTGCCGTTCGCCGGTCGTTGCAGCTCCTTCTCCAGGCCAATGGCTTCGATGTGCGCGCCTATGCCAACGGCAGGACATTGCTTGCCGACAAGACCGCGCTCGACGCCACCTGCCTCGTTGCCGATTATCGGATGAGCGATTGCGACGGCGTCGCGACGCTCACGCAATTGCGCGATTACGGATGGGCGCGGCCCGCCATCCTCATTACCGCCTTCCCATCGAACGACCTGCGCGCGAGCGCCCAGGCAGCAGGTTTTGCAACCGTGTTCGAAAAGCCGCTTCGTCCCCACGTTTTGCTGAAGACCATCGAGCAGCTGCTCCGATCGGACCCCGCAGGCTGACATGGCCGGCCACCCCGCCCCGCCCGATCGCCCTGTACGCGAGGCGCGCGGCAAGGTCGCGCGCGCCCGCCCATCGCTCGACAATCTCACCGAGCGAGAGCGCGAGATCGTGTCGGGTCTCGTTCATGGACTGACGAACAAGCAGATCGGCTTTGTCCTCGGGATCAGCCACCGAACGGTCGAAATCCATCGCGCGCGATCGATGAAGAAGCTCGGTGTCACCAACCTCTCGGCGCTGCTCGAAATCGCTTTTGTCCAGCGACGCAAGCTCCCCGAGATTGAGACGCCCGACGACAGACGCTGAGCGAGGCGGTGCCTCAGGCAGGCGGGCGGCCTTGGTATATTCCCCAATGGCGAGCGCCGGCGGGTTCCCGAAGAAAAGCCGCATGACACGCCTCCTTCCGCCGATCATTCTCGCTCTCGTTGCCACTGTCGCCAGCGCCCAGATCGCACCGCCGATCCATTGGACGCGTCCGCAAGCGATCCGATTGAGCCAATGGCTCGCGACCGCCGCCGATGAAGGGGTTGGCGGGGTCGCGCCACGGCTGAAGACGGTCGACGCCGCGTTGCGCGACGGCGATCCTCAAGGTCTGGACGCCGCCGCCACCGATGGTGCCGTCGCGCTGCTCGAAGCTCTCCGGCACGGCTGCTGCAACGCCTCGCTTCGGACCGGGTGGCATATCGACGAAGGCACGACCTGGCCCGACGCCCGCGCAACCGTGTCGGCGGCGGTGTCGGCGAATGCGATCGATCCTCTGTTCGTACAGGCGCGCCCGACGCATCCCTTCTACCTCGGGCTTCAGGCCGCCTATGCGCGCGAGACCGACCCGGGACGCCGCGCGACCCTAGCCGCCAATCTCGACCGCTGGCGCTGGATGCCACGCTCGCTCGGCCGGCGGTATCTGCTCGTCAACGCAGCCGCCTTCGAGGCCAGCCTCTGGGACGGCGCCCAAATGGTCGGACGGTGGAAAGTGGTGGTCGGCAAGACCAAGTCGCCGACGCCGATCTTCGCGGCGCGCGTCACAGGGGTGATCCTCAACCCGTGGTGGGAAATTCCGCCGGGCATTGCTGCTGAAAATATCGTGGCACTGGTCCGTGACCATCCGGCGCAGGCCGCCGCGAAGGGCTATGTCCTGACCGATGGGCGCTATCGCCAGCGTCCCAGGCCAACCAATGCTCTAGGGCGGATGAAGCTCATCATGCCCAACGGCTTCCATATCTACCTCCACGACACCCCGAGCCAGAGCCTGTTTGCGCAGGATCTGCGCGCTTATAGCCATGGTTGTGTACGGGTCGGCGATGCGCTGGGCCTTGTGACCGCTCTGCTCGCACCTCGCCCCGGATGGGATCGGCCGCAGGTCGAGGCGGCGGTGGCGAGCGGCCGAACCCAGACCGTCCCACTCGCTGCGGCTATTCCGGTCTATGTCGCCTATTTCACTGCTGAGCCCGACGGTCTGGGCGGGGTCCGCTATTTTCCCGACGTCTACCACCGCGACAATGGCGCGAGTGCCCCATCGGATGACGGCCGCTGCACGCGATGATGGCGTGTCAGCCGGTCAGCGCCTGGGCGGCGAGGTACGTCAGCGTGTAAAGTGCCTCGCGTTGCGCTCCCCGATTGGCGTGGTCGACGCGATATTGTTGATAGTGGCGCCCGGACGAGCCTGCCCTGACCAGGTCGGACACCGCCCGGCTGACATTGCACCGCCCCGACCGGCGCACGCGATCACGGACCGCGCATTCGACGAGCCGGTCGGCTTCGCGCGGGTCAGCCGGAAGATCACGGAGATCCGTACGCACCTCGTCGACCAGGGCGCGCCATCGCACGTCGCGCTGCGCGATCGGCATCAGCGCGTCGGACAGTCGGTCCCGTAGTGCAATCTTCTCCTCGCCCTCGAGCACATAGCGCCCGGCCTGCCCTGCTCCCGCCTTGGCGATCCAGGCTATCAGGCTCGGGAGGGTCAAGCTGACCTCGTCGTCGCGGACCCGCGAGCGTCTGGCGACGTTGCAGCTCCGCGATCAGACTAGTTCTTGTAATCCCGTCTCGAAGGCCAAATGAGGGGCCTAATGTGCAAGGAAAAGCGGCACCGGGCTGTGACTCAGAAGCGTTCTCGTCACGCCGCCGATCAAGGCTTCCGACAGACGCGAATGGCCGAAGCCACCCATGACGAGATAGTCGGCCTTTTGCTTGTTGATCTCGCGCAGCAGGCTTTGACCGGCAGTGCCGCGAGCAGCCTTTTCCCGGATGACAAAGGGGTGCACGCCGTGGCGCGAAAGAAAGGCCGCGGCCTGCTCTGCCTGAACTTCGATCGATCCGTCGTCGATTTCTACGACGGTGACATGAGTGGCCAGGCGCAGCAGGGGTATTGCAGCCTGCAGCGCCGCATCGGACTGGAGGGAACCGTCCCACGCCACTAGCGCGCGACCCGCCACCGCAAGGCCCTTCGCCCGCTGCGGCACTGCCAGTACCGGCTTGCCGCTGCTGACGATGAGGTTGGACGCGGTCGCGCGCATATCGGGGGAGTTGACGCCTTCGAGCTGACAATTGACGACGATGAGCTCGTTCAACACGGCCGCGCGCTCAATGCTCGAAACAAGATCTCCAGTCGTGTTGAGCCAGCTCCACGCAACCTCTTCGCCCTCGAGACGCTTCTGCAGCGCCAGGCGATTGAGATCCTCGGTCATTTGCTCCTGCTCAAGGAGCATTGCCGTGCCATAACCGCCCCAGTCATAGCCGACGACGACCGGCATGATCACGACGTCCAGGCAGTTAAGGTGGCCCTTCAGAGCCCGCGTCACGTCGAGAGCGGCTTGCAGGCGCGCCTCTTGGCCATTGTCCTCGTGAACGAGCAGGAGAATATTCTTCATCATCGCCTCCGCATCATGATCTGACCGATGGCTAGGTGGAGCCGCGGGGCACCGAAATTGGTAATTGTGCGGAGGGCCTCTGCGTAGACTTCCCAATGGCGACCTCTGGTCGATCACGCAGAAGTGCGTGAGAATCGGAGAAAACAATGATGGCCGCGCCATTCGACCAGGATCATGCTGAGAGACCCCTGATTTTACCGCGCAACGCGGTGGTGTTTGGGTACCACGGGCTTCGGCAGCGCTATCTTGACCGGCCTCTTGGTCACCCGCCTCGTTCGTGCGGCCGAAACGGACGCAGACAGCATCGGCTTCGCAATACTGGTCGCCGGTGCACTCCATCTTCTGCCGGCGCTCGGTCAGCGCAATGCGGGCACGCCGACCTTATGGTCGATCAGCGGGCTCTTCTACATGATGGCGGTGATCGTGACGCTGCTTGGGCCAGCCGCCAGCAGCTATCTGCTGACACTCGTCATCGCCCTGATGCTCGGAATCTCGGGGCTGGCCCGGATCGTGATAGGTATTCAGGAACGCGCGCAATGGGTGCTGCTTTCAGGCTGCGGACCGGTGCTGTGCGGCACCATGATCGGGATGGATTCACCCCCAGGCTGTGCAAAAACTCGAAGACAGTGTCGGTTAGTCCTGCCGCGACGCTTTCCAAGGTGCGCGGCAGCATCGATTATGTAGATCCTGCGAGGCTATCGATAATGGGACAGTCGGGCTTATCGTCGCCATAGCATCGCTCGGCCAACTCGACGAGCGTGCGGCGCATCGCCTCTAGCGCGGCCGCCTTGCGCTCAAGCTCGTCGGCGCGGGCCATCGCCAGCGACTTCACTTCCGCGCTCGAGCGCTTCGTGTCGTTCCACAGGCTGAGCAGTTGCCGGATGTCCTCGATGGGAAAGCCGAGATCGCGCGCATTTGCGATGAACCTGAGGCGATGGAGGTCCGCATCCGAATAGTCGCGATAGCCGCTGCCACGGCGCGCGGGCGCCGGGGTCAGTCCTATCTTTTCATAGTGGCGGATCATCCGCTGCGAGACGCCGCTCGCTTCCGAAGCCTGGCCGATATTCATGTGGCGCTTATGCCGTGGATTGCGCGCTGACGGGACTCGAAAAGGCCTTGGCGGCATCAGCGACCATTCGGCCGACGCACCATCGTGCATAGAAGCCGCCGAACAGCCGGCCGAGGAGTACACCAAGCCAGGCCTGCGGCAGCCAATAGTCGATCCAGACGGTCAGTTCGCAGCCGGCCGGTGCGTCGGCGATACGAAAGCCCATCTCATAGCCGCCGATGATGAGAAGCCGCGGCTTGGCGACCGTCCGCCAGGCCTTACGCCGCGGCGGCTCGCGCAGGGTGACGACCTCGTCGACCGATAGCGTCAGGCCAAAGGCGGACCCGCCCATGTGAATGCGCGAGCCCACAGCCATCCCGCGCTCAGCGTCGAACTCAAAGCTCATGCGCCCGCCGCCCATCATCGCGGAAGAGGTCTCCATATGGGCGCCCAGGCGGATCTGATCATCGAGATGTGGGAAGAGCGCATCGGGAGAGACCGGCAGCGCACGGCTTGCTTCATAATGCCGCTGGGCCGCTGGGGGGTCACCGTTGTCGAGCGCATCCGGCCCCATAGTCAGGGCGCCGGCGTGCGCGGCGGCGCGTCGCCGCTGTGGCGATGTCCATGGCCGCCGTGGCCGTGATGCATGAACAGGTGCATCAGCGGGCAGGCGAGGAACAGCAGATAAGGCAGGACACCGAGCGCATGACCCCAATGGTCGCGCAGCAGCCAGAACGATGCCGCCGCCCCGATCGCGGTAACCAGCATGATTGCAAAGTTCCTGTTCAGGCCGGTCATCGTCTCCGCCTCCTTGGACATGGCCACATTATTGCGGGGTGCCCGCGCCCGGATGATCGTGGTTGTGCTGGCCCCCGGGTGCCGCTTCCGGGGTCGGTGTGGGCTTGGCAGCGGTCCCGTCCTGCATGCACTTCATCTCGCCCATGCCGTTCATACCGCCGCTCCCCGTCGTGGGATGCTGGCCGCCGCCGCCCTGCGGAATCGTCTGTCCGTCCATTTTTTTCATCCCGCCGTGCATATCCTGCATCATCGGGCACTTCATGTCGTGCGGCTTGCCAGTTTCGCCCTGCGCGGGCTTCGACTGGCTCGCGGCGCCATGATCCTGCGACGACGCCGGTTCGGCTAAGGCGAGTCCCGGCATCAACAGAAAGACGGCAGCGCATGCGATCGTTCTGGTCAGTTTCATCCTGATTCCTTTCTGGGCGTTACGGACCGACCGCAACGCATCGGTTGGTGGAAGATTGAGCGCCGAACGGTTGGCACTCCATACGTAAATGTCCGCTGCAGACGGGCATCAGTTCGGTGCCGCCCCGTCACAGCCGGACAGCCCGCAGCCGCAGCGCGTTGCTGATCACGCTCACCGAGGAGAGCGCCATAGCGCCCGCCGCGATCGCCGGTGACAAGAGCGTGCCGGTAATCGGATAAAGCAGACCCGAAGCTACGGGGATGCCAGCGACGTTGTAGGCGAAGGCGAAAACGAGGTTCTGGCGGATGTTGCGCATCACCGCGCGCGACAGCCGGCGCGTGCGGACAAGGCCGGTAAGGTCGCCCTTGAGCAGTGTCACGCCCGCGCTTTCGATTGCGACGTCGGCACCTGCGCCCATCGCGACGCCCACTTCGGCTGCGGCCAGTGCAGGCGCATCGTTGACCCCGTCTCCGGCCATGGCGACCGATCGACCTTCACCGCGCAGCTTGTTGACCACAGCCGCCTTGTCCTCGGGCAGCACTTCCGCCTCGACCTCGTCGATACCGATACGACTGGCCACCGCGAGCGCCGTGGTGCGATTGTCGCCCGTCATCATCACCACGCGGATGCCCTCGGCCTTGAGCGCGGCGACTGCGTCGGGCGTGGTCTGCTTGATCGGATCGGCGATGCCGATCAGGCCTGCGAGCGCACCGTCGATCGTGACGAAGATCGCGGTTGCGCCTTCGCCGCGCAGTCGCTCGGCATCGGATGCCAGCGCCGAGATGTCGATGGCCTGCTCAGCCATCAGCCTTGGCGCGCCGAGCAGCAGCCGTTTGCCCTCGATCGTGCCGGTGACGCCGCGACCGATTGGCGCGTCGAAATCGCTAGCCTCGACGAGCGCGAGCCCGCGCTCGGTGGCAGCACGGACCACTGCTTCGCCGAGCGGATGCTGGCTGCCCCGCTCGAGGCTGGCCGCCAGGCGCAGCAGTTCGGCCTCGTCGATGCCCGGCATCGGCACCACGGCGGTGACCGCGGGTCTTCCTTCGGTCAGCGTACCGGTCTTGTCGACGATCAGCGTATCGATCTTTTCGAAGCGTTCGAGCGCCTCGGCATTCTTGATCAGCACGCCCGCCTGCGCGCCGCGGCCGACACCGACCATGATCGACATTGGCGTCGCGAGGCCGAGCGCACAGGGACAGGCGATGATCAGCACCGACACGGCCGCGACTAGCGCATAGGCAAGGCGAGGTTCCGGCCCGGCCAGCGCCCAGACGATTGCGGCGATACCCGCGACCGCGATGACGGCGGGCACGAACCAGGCCGAGACCTGATCGGCCATGCGCTGGATCGGCGCGCGGCTGCGCTGGGCCTCCGCCACCATCTGCACGATCCGCGACAGCAAAGTCTCGGTGCCGACCTTCTCGGCGCGCATGACGAATGAGCCGGTCTTGTTGAGCGAGCCGGCGATCACCTTGGCGCCAGGCTCCTTGGTCACCGGCATCGACTCGCCTGTGACCAGCGACTCGTCAATCGAGACGCGACCGTCGACCAGCTCGCCATCGACCGGCACCTTCTCGCCCGGTCGCACGCGCAGCCGGTCGCCGACCTGGATCAGGTCGAGCGTGACTTCCTCGTCCGGGCCGTCGTCTCGCAGCCGCCACGCGGTCTTGGGCGCGAGGTCGAGCAACGCCTTGATCGCGCCCGAAGTGCGTTCGCGGGCGCGAAGCTCCAGCACCTGGCCGAGCAGCACCAGCACGGTGATGACCGCGGCCGCCTCGAAATAGACTGCCACAGCCCCATCCATCTCGCGGAACGCTGCCGGGAAGATGCCCGGCACGAGCGCCGCGACCACGCTGTACGTCCAAGCGACTCCGATCCCCATAGCGGTCAGCGTGAACATGTTGAGTTTCATCGTCCGCAGTGAGGCCCAGCCGCGCACAAAGAACGGCCAGCCGCCCCACAGCACCACAGGGGTCGCCAGCGCGAACTGTATCCAGTTCGAGGTCTGGCGGGCGACGAGCATCATCAGATTGGTCAGATGGCCGCCCATCTCCAGTGCGAACACCGGCAGCGTCAGTACCAGGCTGATCCAGAAGCGCCTCGTCATATCCGCCAGTTCATGGCTCGGGCCTGAGTCGAGCGTGGCGGTCACGGGTTCCAGTGCCATGCCACAGATCGGACAGGAGCCAGGTCCGACCCGACGGATCTCAGGGTGCATGGGGCAGGTATAGATCGTGCCGGCCGTTGTTTCGGGCGCCGCCTGCTGCGGACCAAGGTAGTGCGTGGGATCGGCGACGAACTTGCCGCGGCAGCCCGCGCTGCAGAAATGATAGGCATGGCCCTGATGCTCCGCATGATGCGCGGTCGCGGCCGGATCGACATTCATCCCGCAGACCGGATCCCTAGCCGTCGCAAGCTCGTGCTGATGGCCGTGTCCGGAACCCGTCTGGGCACGCGCATGGTCGTGGCGATGCTCGCTCATGGAAGCTCCCTTCATCACCCGATGTAGGGTTTGACATCATGTCAGGGTCAACACGCAATGTCCCGTAGAAGGCGCGCCCGAATTTCTTTCTGTGGCGCCCTTGACCCTGACATGATGTCAAACCCTATCTTTCGCCCCGTAACCATCCGTAGAGTGTCGGCCTGCCCGCAAGCGTAGGGCTCGAACGCGCCGAACTGCGCCCGGAGGAACGAGCATGAACACGACCATTGGCCGGCGGGAATTGCTGCGCAGCGCAGCACTGGCGGGGAGCGGCATGGCCTTGTCCGCGTGGCTCCCGGCCTGGGCGCAGACCAACTCACGCGGGATTGCGGCACCCTTGCCGGAGCTTTCGGGCGAGGACATCACCCTCCGGATCGCGCATCAGACGATGATCATAGACGGACGCGAGAGCCATGCGATCGGAATCAACGGCACAGTGCCCGCCCCGCTGCTGCGCCTAAAGGAAGGGCAGATCGTCCGCATCCACGTCGAGAACGATCTCGATGAGGAGACATCGGTACATTGGCATGGGCTGATCCTGCCGTTTCAGATGGACGGGGTGCCTGGCGTGTCCTTCCCTGGCATCAAGGCGAGGTCGACCTTCACCTACGAGTTTCCGCTCATCCAGTCGGGCACCTATTGGTACCACAGCCATTCGGGCTTTCAGGAGCAGCTCGGGCACTACGGGCCGATCATCATCGATCCGAAGGAGGCCGATCCGGTCGGGTTCGATCGCGAGCATGTGCTGGTGCTCTCCGACCACAGCCAGATGCATCCACATGCGATGTTCGCCAAGCTCAAGCAGCAGGCAGGCTATTTCAATCGGCAGCCGCAGACGCTCGCCGGGCTGCTCAAGGGCGAGGACCAGTCGCTCAAGGAGCGGCTCGCCTGGGGACGCATGCGCATGGACCCTACCGACATCTCGGACGTGACTGGCGCGGCCTATACCTATCTCGTCAACGGGCATGGGCCGCAGGATAACTGGATCGCGCTGTTCCGTCCCGGGGAGCGCGTCCGGCTGCGCTTCATCGCCGCCGGCAGCATGACGATCTTCAACGTCCGCATCCCGGGTCTCAAGCTCAGCGTCGTACAGGCCGACGGACAGAATGTCCGTCCGGTCGAGGTCGATGAGCTCCAGATCACCCCGGGGGAAACCTATGACGTGATGGTCACGCCCGCCGACGACCGGGCATACACGATCGTCGCGGAAGCGGTCGATCGCTCAGGGTTGGCGCGTGCGACGCTGGCGCCGCGCGAGGATATGGCCGCCGAAGTGCCGCCGTTGCGCCGGCGTCCGGTCGCGACGATGCGCGACATGGGCATGGACATGTCCGCGATGGGCGCAGGGACCACGTCGTCCGCCGCGATGCCGGGAATGGATCATGGCGGGATGCCCGACATCGAGCATGTTGCTGTCGGCGGCCAGCCCGCGCCGCGCGAAAGCGAGGCCGGGATGGCGAGCATGAAGATGCGTGATCCCGCCAATGCGCCCGGTGTGACGCTCGGTCCCGGCGTCCAGACAATCGCACCGATGCCCATCGACCGTACCGGCGAGCCGGGTACGGGCCTGGCGGATGTTGGGCACAAGGTGCTCGTCTATCGCGATCTCGTCGCGCTCGAGCCCAATCCCGACGTGCGCGGGGCGGCGCGTGAGATCGAGGTGCATCTCACCGGCAACATGGAACGCTATATGTGGTCGTTCGACGGCAAGACGCTGTCGGAGGCAGAGACACCGATCCCCGTTCGCGCCGGCGAGCGTGTCCGAGTGACGCTCATCAACGACACGATGATGAACCACCCGATCCACCTGCATGGCCATCTGTTCGAAATGGCGACGGGGCATGGCGACCATTCCCCGCGCAAGCACACAGTCAACGTCGCCCCGGGCGGCAAGGTCAGCTGGGACGTGACCGGCATCCCCGGCGAGTGGGCATTCCACTGCCACATGTTCTTTCACATGCACGCCGGGATGATGCGCATCGTCCAGGTCCGTCCGATCCCGGGAATCGATGCATGAAGATCCGGACAACCCTCGGACTGGCGCCCTTGGCGCTGATGGTGCCATCGCTCGCAGCGGCGCAGTCGCATCAGCACATACCCGGAATGCAGATGCCGGGCATGACCATGCCCGCCGCCAAGCCAGCCAAGCCTCGGGCGAAGCCCAAACCCCATCCCGCGCCCCGCCCGGCGATCCGTCGAGGCACGGCGCAGCCTGCGGCCGGGCATGACATGGCGGCGATGTCCAACATGTCGGCGTCGAAGAGCGGACCTGACCTGCCGCCCGGCGCCGCCGCGCCGCCACAGGTGCAACCGGGCCGGCCGGCGGACCGCTATTATGATCCTGCGGCGATGGCGCGGGCGGAGTCCGCGCTGCTCGGGTCGCACGGTGGCATGGTCTTCCACCGGCTCCTCATCGATCTCGCCGAATATCAGGTTCGCGACGGCCGCGACGGATATCGCTGGGATGGCGAGTTGTGGGTCGGCGGCGACACCAACCGCCTCGTGCTCAAGAGCCAAGGCGAAGGCAGCTTCAAGGGCCGGGTCGAAAGCGCCGAGGTACAGGCGCTCTATGCTCATGCGCTTGATCCCTATTGGAACCTCCAGCTTGGCATCCGGCAGGATTTCGAGCCGAAACCGACGCGCACCTATGCGGTGCTCGGCATCGAAGGGCTCGCGCCCTACTGGGTCGGCCTCGACGGCGCTCTGTTCCTGTCCGACAAGGGCGACGTGCTCGGGCGTGTCACGCTGTCATATGATCAGCGGATCACGCAGAAACTGATCATCCAGCCACGCGGCGAGCTCAACTTCTCGCTGCAGGACATGCCGCGCCAGCGGATCGGATCTGGCGTGTCCGACCTGGAGCTGGGACTGCGGCTCCGGTACGAGATCAAGCGGGAGTTGGCCCCTTATGTCGGCATCTCGTGGGAGCGCCGCCTCGGCGAAACTGCAGACTTCGCGCGCGCGCAGGGCGAGAGCACCGGCGGGTTCAGTCTGGTGGCCGGTGTCCGGACGTGGTTCTGACAGGCGAGATGATCATTGGCCGCCCATCATTCGGGCGACAACCCGAGAAGCGAGTCATTCAGCCCAATAAGCACCGTTCTATCAGCCTCGAAGTCGCGCACGTCGACTCCTAAAACCAACGACTCCTAAAACCAACGGCTTGCCAAGCGGTCGCGTTCTGCCTGACGGGTCTCTGCCACCGCTTCGCGGTGGTGGAAGACGACAACTGAAGCGTCGATCGCCCTGTGCTATCTACGTAACGCGGCGCGACGAACTTTGCTTTTTCTATGGTCCGAACGACACCGAAGTCGGAGGGATAGATGGAGCATGCATTGATCATCGGTGGCGACCGCCGCGCGATCGACACCCTCGAGACCCGGCTATGGGAGACGGGCTACCGCTCGATCCTGGCGGTCGACGAAATGAGCAAAGCCGAACTGGTCGCGCAGCACTGTCCACCCAAGCTGATTGTGATCGTCCCCGGGCCGAGCCTGGCCGCTGGCACTGAGCCGTTGCGCGACCTGAGCGAGCGAACAGGTGCCCCGATCATCGTCGCGACCACCGATCCGGACGCCGCCCTCGATTGCCTCGGACCGGGCGCCCGTCTCGAAGGCCCCTTCCCGGCCAATGCCCTCGCCCGTGCCGAAGCGGTCGCGCGTCACCCGAGCCATGTTATGGCGACGGCTGCTTAATTGGGCTCGATCGTCGCTCACCGGCTATCAAGGCTGACACTTTAACTTTCGAGCGGTGATGAAGTGTCATTCTGGACCGGCGAGAAGTTGGCTGGGCAGCGCGGTTAGCGCGCGCGAACATCTCGCCGCGAACTGCGTATAGTTACGAAGAGCCAGCCGGCAGCCTCGAACTATGGCGGAGGGCGTGACGCGGATATCTGATCCGCGGGCGGAGAGCTTCGAATGGACTATGACCGTGTCTTCGCCGGTGCGATCGCAAATCTGCACCAGGAAGGGCGCTACCGCGTCTTCATCGATATTCTGAGAAATCGTGGCAATTACCCCAGCGCTCGCTGCCATTTCGCCCACGAGGTGGTCCGCCCCGTCACGGTATGGTGCTCAAACGACTATCTCGCGATGGGCCAGCATCCCGACGTCATCGCCGCTATGGAGGACGCCCTGCACGATGTTGGCGCGGGCTCGGGTGGCACTCGCAATATCGGCGGAAACACGCATTATCATGTCGATCTCGAGCACGAGCTCGCGGATCTTCACGGCAAGGAAGCCGCACTGTTGTTCACCTCGGGTTACGTCTCCAACGACGCCACGTTGACGACCATCGGGCAGCTTCTGCCTGGCTGCATCATCTACTCGGACGAGCTTAATCACGCGTCGATGATCGCGGGCATCCGCAATGCCGGCTGCGAGAAACGCGTGTTCCGCCACAATGATCTCGCGCACCTCGAGGAATTGCTCGCTGGCGACGGGCGCGACGCGCCCAAGCTGATAGCATTCGAGAGCGTCTATTCAATGGATGGCGACGTCGCTCCGATTCATGCGATCTGCGACCTCGCCGACAAATATAACGCGCTGACCTATCTCGATGAGGTCCACGCCGTCGGCATGTACGGCCCGCGCGGCGGTGGCATTTCGGATCGCGACGGGGCGGCACACCGGATCTCGATCATCGAAGGCACGCTCGCCAAAGCAATCGGGGTGATGGGTGGCTATATCGCAGCCGATCAGTTGCTGATCGACGTGATCCGCAGCTACGCCCCCGGATTCATCTTCACGACATCGCTCTCACCCGTGCTCGTCGCCGGCGCGCTGGCAAGCGTCCGATATCTCAAGAAATCCAGCGCGGAACGCGATGCCCAGCAAACAGCCGCGGCGCTGCTCAAAGCCGAGCTTGCGAAGGCCGGGCTGCCGGTCATGCCGTCGAGCACCCATATCGTTCCGCTGATGCTCGGCGACGCCGTGGTCGCCAAACGGGTGAGCGATGCCCTACTTCAGGATTACGGCGTCTATGTGCAGCCGATCAACTATCCGACCGTCCCGCGCGGCACCGAGCGGCTGCGTTTCACCCCCGGCCCTACCCACAGCCCCGAAATGATCCGCGAACTGGTCCAGGCTATCTCGGAAATCCTCGATCGCACCGATATCCGGCTCGCGGCCTGATCTTTTGCGAGGGTCAAGGACGGGCCATGGCGCCGGCCATGCGCCCGAACGCCTCATTGAGCTTGTCTGCCAGCGAGGGATCGACGCCGGCCTCTTCAAGCGCCCGAGCCATCGCCGTGCACCACTGATCCGCAGTGGCCGGCCGGATGGCGAGCCCGCCATGCAGCGACATCATGCATTTACCGGGATTAGCGTCGAACCAGGTTCTCGGCCCACCGCTCCAGCCGGCAAGGAAGCCGGCAAGCGACCCGCGCATCGGCGCGAGATCCGTGGCGTGCATGGCGCGAAGCTCCGCGAAGGCGGGCTCGCTGTCCATCAGGTCGTAAAAGCGATCGACAATGAGCGCGATGCCCTCGCTCCCACCAAGCAGGTCGAACGGCGATGGCTGAGCAGCAGTGTCTGTCATGGTCTTACCTTATCAATCATAGCGTCGGCCGCGACGTCTGCGACTTTTTGCGAACCGCTGAAGCGGCGTGGCAGGGGGCCGAGCATGGTCGTTCGTCGCGAGACCGGCCCGGGGTGCGCTGCAAGGGAATTTCGATTGCCCCGCCGGAGCCGCATAAGGCGCCGCGCAACATCAGCGTGTGGGCAACTGCCGGCGGATGGACGAACAGCGTCACCGCCCCCAGCGCCGGCAGAAAGCCCAGGCGCAGCAGGTCAGACCGCATGGCTGAACTGCCCCTTGCTGAACGTGCGGAAGCGATCGAAGCATGATGCGATCATCCGGGCGTACGGCAGTCCCGCTGGCATTATCCTTATCCAGGTGGGTCCGCAGCGGACCAGGCCTTTGTCGATGAAAGGCTCGAGCGCGTGGCGGGACCGCGACACGCGATCTTCGCTCATGCGCGCCTCGCCTCGACAGAGCAGCGCTTCGATGACCTCGCCCCGCCAATGGTCTTCTGCATGCCGCTCCACGCCACGTCGTCCGGCGAGTTGATGGGCACCGACCAGCATCCGGTAGCGGCCTGCCATCTTTTCATTCTGGACGAGTAGGCCCGGGAACTGGCTGATGGCACTCGCTCCCAGCCCGATCAGGATGTCAGCGGGATCGTCGGTGAATCCCTGGAAGTTGCGATGCAACCGTCCCTGGTTCGCTGCTGTCGCCAAGGGATCGGAAGGCAGGGCGAAGTGATCGAAGCCGATCGCGCGATAGCCCGCCCCGGTCAGCACCTTAAAGCCATGCGCGGCCTGTTCGAACCGGCGATGCGCGTCGGGCAGATCACCCGCGTCGATCCGGCGCTGGCGGGGCAGCAGGCTCGGCAGATGAGCATAGCCAAACAAAGCAATGCGATCGGGGGCCAGCTGCAGGGTTTCGGAGAGCGTCGTTTCCAGATCGGCGAGGTGCTGGTCCGGCAAGCCGTACATCAGGTCAAAGTTGAGCGATTCGATGCCGGCAGCGCGCAACCTCCGGGTGGCATCCTCGATCACTGCGAGCGGTTGGACCCGGCCGATCACCTTCTGGATACGGGGCACCAGCGTCTGGACCCCGAGACTGGCGCGGGTCACGCAGGTCTGGCGCAGAACGCCATACCAGGCATCGTCAAGCGACCGGGGATCGAGCTCGATTGAGATTTCGGCGCTCGCGGCGTCGAGTTCGGTCACGATCCGGTCGAGCAGCCGGACGAAAGCCAGCGGCGCGATGGCGTTGGGACTGCCACCGCCAAAGGCGATCCGATGGATACGGCCACGTCCGCCGAGATGACGCGCGATCAGGTGAATTTCCTCCTCGAGCGCCTCGAGATAGGAGGATATCCGGCCCGACCGATTGGCCGCACCGGTGTTGCACCCGCAATACCAGCAGATCTCCTGACAATAGGGGATATGGACATAGAGCGAGATGTCCGCATGCGGCGCGATCGCGTCGAGCGCCGCAATTTGGTCGACCGCGCCCACATCGTCCGTAAACTCGGCGGCCGTAGGGTAACTTGTATAGCGCGGCACAGGGCGTTCGAGCAGGTCGGGAAAATAAGGCCACATGCCGCAGCAATGGCTCGACCAGGAGCCGAATTCCTTGACCGGGGTCAACCGGTTCCTTGGCGCCCGTCAAATCGTCATGCCAACTCAGCGCTTACACATGGTCCCATTGAAAGCGTTGAAAGGGACGAAGTGATGTACCGTAAGCTCATGTTAGCGCTGATGGCGACCGCGACCGTCGCGGCACCCGCCTGCGCGGCGCAAGGTGATGTCCTGGTGCGGCTGCGCGGGATCATCGTCGCGCCCAACGAAAGCTCGAGCGGCATCAAACCGGCTTTTCCGGCTGAAAAGGTCAAGGTCAGCAACAGCGTGATGCCGGAGATTGACTTCACCTATATGCTCACCCCGCATGTCGGGACTGAGCTCATCCTTGCGACAACCAAGCATGATGCGAGCGGTAAGACCGGCACGACGGGCACGATCGGCAAGCTGGCCTCGACCTGGGTGCTGCCACCGACGCTAACGCTGCAATATCATTTTGCGCCGGATGCGAATATCCGTCCCTATGTCGGGGCAGGCCTCAACTACACGATATTCTATTCCGAGAAGGCGTCGAAGGGTCTCGAGACGGCGGTCGGCAAGACCGACGTCCACATGAAATCGAGCTTCGGCTACGCGCTGCAGGCTGGTGTCGATGTGGCGCTCACCGAGCGGGCCTTCGTCAATCTCGACATCAAGTATATCGATATCGACACGACCACGCGGCTCGCGACGACCGCGATCGGCACGCAGCGCGTGAAAGTCCATCTTGACCCCCTGATCGTCGGAATCGGCTTCGGCATGCGTTTCTGAGGAGACCCCTCCCTTTTCCGCCTGGCGGGGAAGGCTCGGCCTTCCCCGTTCTTGTTATCGAGACCCCGAAAGTCGGATTTTGGGCCGGTTCAGACCGGCAGGTTCCGACCGCCATTTCGCGCATAGCTGCCGCTTATGCCGTAAGGGACTGGCCGCAACCGACCAAGGTCGGTCGTCGACCGCGACTCCGGTGAACGTCCGGTATTGACGAATGCTGCCGATCGCGCTGGTCGAGGCGGACGATCGGCAACGCGCCTTAATTTCGGCCATTCCACATCGGAGCCTCGATCCCTAAAACCCGCCGGTCTGCTTTACCGGCTGATTTATAAATCTCATCCTCTCTGTCTTCGACATCGGGCGATCACGACGTCCTTCATCAGCCGCTCTTCAATCCGCAAAAAAAACGGCTCCGTGAATGCCCGTTTTGCGAGGACAACCCATCGTCCCTGAGCACGACGTAGATCGCCGGGATCACCAGGACAGTCAGTAGAGTGGAGGAGGCGAGACCGAACAAGAGGGACAGCGCAAGCCCCTGGAAAATCGGGTCGGTCAGGATCACAGCGGCCCCGATCATCGCAGCCGCCGCTGTAAGCACGATCGGCTTGAACCGGATTGCTCCCGCCTCGATCAATACGTCGCGCAACGGCCTGCCGGGCTGCCTACTGTGGCGAATGAAATCGACGAGCAGTATCGAGTTTCGCACGATGATGCCAGCGAGCGCGATGAAGCCGATCATCGAGGTTGCGGTGAACGGCGCGCCGAACAGCATATGTCCGATGACGATGCCCACCAGCGTCAGCGGGATTGGGGTGAGGATCACCAATGGCAGCCTGAAGCTGCGGAACTGGGCGACGACGAGGATGTAGATACCGAGCAGCGCGACCATGAACGCCGCGCCCATGTCCCGGAAGGTCACCCAGGTGATCTCCCACTCGCCATCCCATAGCAGCGAGGTAACCGACTCATCCTCGGGCTGGCCGTTGAGGCGGACCAGCGGCTTGGTGAGGCCATGCGCGGCCCAGTCATAGCTTTCGACGGCCCTGTCCACCGCGAGCATGCCGTAGATGGGAGCCTCATACTGGCCGGCGAGCTCGGCTGTGACCATGTCGGCGAAGCGCCCGTCGCGCCGGAAGATCGCCGGACTGCCTTGTTCGGTGTGCGCCTCCACCACCGCGCCGAGTTCGACGAGATCGCCGCTGGTTGTGACGGCGACCGGCGTGCTTGCCAACGTCCGCGTCCAGCTCCGCGCCGATTGCGGCAGGGCGATCGTGATCGGCAGCGGCGTGCGGCCATCACCGCGCGGTGCATATCCGATTGTCTGATTGCCCATCAGCGCGCCGATCGAGTCCGAGAGCTGGCGATCCGACAGGCCGTAATAATCGATCCGGTCGCGCTGAGGGACCAAGCGTAGCCTCGGACGCGGACTTCCGAAACTGTTATCGACATCGACGATGTAAGGGATGGACTTGAAGATCTTCTCGAGTTCGATCGCGGTGCGCTGCCGCGTGGCGGCGTCGGGACCATAGACCTCGGCCAACAGCGTCGCGAGCACCGGCGGCCCCGGCGGCGTTTCCACCACCTTGATCGAGCTTCCGCCCGGCAGCTTCAAGCCTTTCAGCTTGTCGCGCAGATCGAGCGCGATCTGGTGGCTCGAACGGTCACGGTCGCCCTTGGGCTGCAGGGTCACCATGATGTCGCCCATTTCGGGACGGCTGCGCAGAAAATAATGCCGCACCAGTCCGTTGAAATTGAACGGTGCCGATGTCCCGACATAAGCCTCCATTGCGGTCGCCTCGGGCAGGGAGCGTGTGATCGCAGTCGCTTCGTCGAGGATCCGGCCCGTCGCCTCGAGGCTCGTGCCCTCGGGCATGTCGACGACGACTTGGACTTCCGATTTATTGTCGAAGGGAAGCAGCTTCACCGTGACCGCTTTGAAATAGAACATCGAGCAGGCGAGCAGCGTGGCGATGGTGACGGCGACCAGGAAATTCCGGGCGGAGGTTCGCGTCGCGATCACCCGGCGCGCGACACCGGCATAGAGCCGGCCCAGCTTGCCGCCACTATGGTCATGGGCATGTCCAGCCGCGAGCGCCGTGCGCGCGAAGCGGATCATCAGCCAGGGCGCGATGACCACCGCAACGAAGAAGGAGAAGATCATCGCCGCCGACGCATTGACCGGGATCGGCGCCATATAGGGACCCATCAGCCCCGACACGAACAGCATCGGGAGCAAGGCCGCCACAACCGTGAGCGTCGCCACCACCGTGGGATTGCCGACTTCGGCAACGGCCTCGATCGCCGCCTGCGCGCGGCTGCGCTCGTCGGGCATCGCCCAGTGACGCGCGATATTCTCGATCATGACGATGGCGTCGTCGACGAGGATGCCGATCGAGAAGATCAGCGCGAACAAGCTGACCCGGTTGATCGTGTACCCCATGGCATAGGAGGCGAACATCGTCAGCAGAATCGTCGTGGGGATGACGATCGCGGTCACCCCCGCCTCGCGCCAGCCGATCGCGAAACCGATCAGGATGACGATCGAGATCGTCGCGAGCGCGAGGTGGAAGAGCAGTTCGTTCGCCTTTTCGTTCGCGGTCTCGCCATAGTTGCGGGTGACGGCGACATCGACGCCATCGGGGACCAGCCTGCCCTTGAGACCCTCGAGGCGCTTCAGAATGCTGTCGGACACGACCACTGCGTTGGCGCCTGACCGTTTGGCGATCGCTATGCTGACGGCTGGAGCGCTCTCCCATCGATCGCCCGTTCTAGCCCAGCGCCACGCACGCGACTGGTCCTCGCGTGGTCCCTGGTCGACTTGGGCCACGTCGCGCACATATATGGGCACGCCGCTGGCGGACCGAACCGTGAGCAGGCCGACCTCGCGCGCGAACGACAAGGTGCGGCCGGCGGTCACGGAGACCGCTTGGCCGCCTTCGCGGATCGTGCCGACGGGAAAGCTGCGATTGGCCTGGCTCGCCGCCTCGATCACATTGCCCAGCGTTACGCCATATTGGCTCAGCCTGGCCGGATCGGGAGCGATCCGGATCTCCTCAGGTCGACCGCCCGCGATGAAGGTGAGGCCGACATTATCGATCTTGGCAATCTCGGCGCGCAATTTTGTTGCGAGGTCATACAGCGCCTGATCGGTCCACCGGCCGGGCGCACCGGACTTTGGCGAGAGTGTGAGCACCACCACCGGGACGTCGTTGATCCCGCGCACGGTGACCTTGGGATCTGGAATGCCGACCGGAATCCGGTCCCAGTTGGCGCGCAACTTCTCTTCGATCCGCGTCGCTGCATCCTCGGGGTCGGACCCGACCAGGAAGCGCGCCGTCACCATCACGCCATCGTCTTCGGCTTGCGTATAGACATGTTCGACGCCATCGACGCTCTTGACGATCGTCTCGAGCGGAATGCCGACAAGCTCGACCGCGTCGGGCGCTGCAAGCCCTGGCGCCATCACCTGGATGTCCACCATCGGCACGCTGATCTGCGGCTCTTCCTCGCGAGGTATCGAGAAGATTGCGAGGAGACCGACGGCTATCGCCGCCATGAGGAACAATGGCGTCAGCGGCGAGCGGATCGAGGCGCGAGTCAGCCAGCCGGAGAGGCCAAGGTTCATTTGCCCTTGTCCGCCAGGAACAGGACATCGCCGGCCGCGACGCCGCTTAATATCTCGACCTTTGCCGGATCCGCGGTGGACGCGATCTGGACAGGCACGGCGCTGATGCGGTGGTCGGTGGTCAGCACATCGACCTGATCTATGCCGTAGCGCGTCGCGAGAAAGCGGCGCGGCACCACCAGCGCTTTGCGGCGCCCCACGGCGATTGACACGCCGATCCGTCGGCCCGCCAGATCGGCGGTCAAGCCCGGCACGGTCGCATCGACGCGCAGGCGCCCGTCGACGACCGCGGGATAGACCTGGCTAACACGCCCCTGGAGCGATCCTCCGGGCAGGTCTCCCGGCGCGATTGCGACCTCGGTTCCGGCCCGCACCTGTCCGGCAAGCGACTCGGGAATCTCGATACGAACGACCGGGGGGCCGGCCGTGATCGTCGCAATCGACATGCCGGGCGCGACGACCGATCCTTCGGGGATGTCGGCGCGGAGCACGCGACCGGCGGACGGAGCGAGGATCGCGCCCTGTCCAGCAACGCTCGCGCTCGCGCCGCGCTGCGCTCGTGCGGCTGCGAGCTGGGCGTCGGCGGCCCGCGCCATGGCGAGGGACTGATCGAGCCGTGCCCTGGCATAGACCTTGTGATCGAACAGGTCCTGGACACGGCCAAGGTCGGCCCGTGCCCGCACGGCCTCCGCCCGCGCGGCCGCGACCTGAGCGTCATAGACGCTGGTCTCATAGCCCAGGCGGGCATCGACGATCATGCCGATCCGCTGGCCCTTCCGGACGATATCGCCCTCGCGGACCGATAGGCTGGTGAGGGTGCCGGCGATGCGAGCGCGCGCCTCGGCTGAGTCGCGTGTGGTGATCTCGGCGCCGAGGCCTTTGATGTCGGCTATCTCGGTGCGTGCCAGCACGATCCGCTCGCCCGCCGGCTGTGCGATGGCCTCGCGCTCCGGCGAACCGCCATCGCTGCAGCTGACCAGCAGCAAAGCGATCGTACCGATTAGCCATATCCGTCTCGGCATTTGAGGCCCCTATCGCCGTGCATCAGCGCACGCAGCTTGATCTCATCTTGCGCCACTGGAGCACGGCCGGCCTCGTACCGGCATTGGGAACATTACGCGGTGCGATGACCGTTCGAAGCCGCTCTACTGTGCGGGCAATAACTTCCTCCAATCAGGTCAGGCCGGCGCACGCCAATGAGCGAAGGTGCGGGAACGACCATGAGCAGACCGAAAATTGTGGTGCTGGGCGCCGGGCTGGGTGGGACCATCGCCGCCTATGAGATCAAAGCCGCAGTCGGCGAGCGCGCCGATGTGATGATGGTGTCCGCGTCGGACACCTACTCCTTCATCCCTTCCAATCCGTGGGTCGCGGTGCGCTGGCGCGCGCCGGAGGCAATCCAGGTCTTTCTGCCGCCCATATTCGCGAAGAAGCAGATCGGCTTCACCGCGGCCGGCGCGAAACGCCTTCATGCCGCCGAGAAGCGGCTGGAGCTCAACGACGGCATCAGCGTCGACTATGATTATCTGGTTATCGCCACGGGCCCCGATCTGGCCTTCGACGAGATCGAAGGGCTGGGCCCGCATGGCGGCCACACCGTTTCGATCTGCCAGACCGCGCATGCTTCGGCCGCCGCCGACGCCTTCGACCGTTTCGTCGAGAATCCCGGGCCGATCGTCGTCGGCGCTGTCCAGGGGGCTTCCTGTTACGGTCCAGCTTATGAGTTCGCGATGATCCTCGATACCGAGCTGCGGCGCCGCAAAATCCGCGACAAGGTGCCGATGACCTTCGTCACCGCCGAGCCCTATATCGGCCATCTCGGCCTCGACGGGGTTGGCGACACTAAATCGCTGCTCGAAAGCGAGCTGAGGAATCGCCACATCAAATGGATCACCAACGCCCGCGTCACCAAGGTTGAGCAGGGCATGATGCATGTCGAGGAAATCGCCGAGGGCGGGGCCATGGCGAGGACGCATGACCTGCCCTTCGGTTATTCGATGATGCTGCCGGCCTTCCGCGGCGTTCCGGCGGTGAGCAACATCGAAGGGCTGACCAACCCGCGTGGCTTCATCCTGGTCGACAAGCATCAGCGCAATCCCGCCTTTCCCGAGATTTTCGGGCTCGGCGTCTGCATCGCGATCCCGCCGACCGGCCCGACCCCGGTTCCGGTTGGCGTGCCCAAGACCGGTTTCATGATCGAGAGCATGGTGACCGCGATCGCAGCCAATCTCGACGCGATTCTCGATGGTAAAGCGCCGACTGCCGAGGCCACCTGGAATGCCGTGTGCCTCGCCGACTTTGGCGATGGTGGCGTCGCCTTCGTCGCGCAGCCACAGATTCCGCCACGCAACGTCAACTGGTCGGCGCGCGGCAAATGGGTGCATCTCGCCAAGATCGCGTTCGAAAAATATTTCCTGCGGAAGGTCCGCAGGGGCGGGGGCGAGCCCCTCTACGAAAGATTTGCCCTCCACATCATGGGCATTCGCAAGCTGCGGAGTGACCCGTTCTTAGCTGAAAGGAAATCGAAATGACCCTCGATCGTGCCGTCATGGCTTTCGCCGGATCTGTCGTACTGCTGGGACTTCTCCTGGGCGTGATGGTTCACCCCTGGTGGCTCGCGCTCTCCGCCTTTGCCGGCCTCAACATGATCCAGGCGAGCTTCACCGGCTTCTGTCCCGCAGCGATCGTCTTCAAGAAGCTGGGCGTGCGGCCTGGCACTGCTTTCAAGTGAGACATTGCCGCCGGCTTGCCCAACTTGCGCTATGGCTGGCGGCACCCTTAGCCTTGAACACGGTGGCACGGGCCACGACGCTCGATCAGGCGATCGCGGCGGCAATCGGCCATGCGCCCGAGATCGCTATCGCAGACGCCGAAGCCGATGCCGCCGGGGCGCGGCTCGACCAGGCGCGTTCGGGCCGCCTGCCGACCGCGACGCTCACCGGAACGATCGGTTATGGCCGCCTCAATCCGCAGAATTTCTTCGGGCTAGGCGCCGCGAACGTCACGCCCCGGGCCGCGCAGGCGACCATCGAACAGCCGTTGTTCAGCGGCGGGAGTGTCAGCGCCGGAATCGATCAGGCGCGAGCTGGAGTCGTCAGCGCCGCGGCGCAGAAAGTCGCGTCGCGGAACCAGCTCATCACGGCTGTCGTCGAGGGATATGGCAATGTCCTGGCTGCCGCCGATATGGTCGATCTCTACAGCCGCCTCGTCTCGGAAACGACCGAGATTGAGCGCCAGGCCCGGCTGCGCTTTCGGGCCGGAGAAAGCCCGAGCACCGATGTCGCCCAGGCGGCCGCCCGCCTTGCCGAAGCGCGCGCAGGGCTGTCCCGGGCACAAGGTGCTCAGGTCTCAGCGCAAGCCCATTTCAACAATCTGACCGGGCTTGCCCCCACAAACCTCGAACCGCTGCCGGCGAATCCCGAACTCCCGGCGACGCTTGAAGACGCGATGGATGTTGCCTCGCGCAGCAATCCCCTCCTGGCGCAGGCCGAGGCCAGTCTGCGCGCCGCCCAAGCGGTAAAGCGGGGCGCACGGGCGGAAGGCCTGCCCACCATCGGCGCTTTTGCCGAAGCCTCAACGGTTCGCGATCAATTTTTTCCGGATTATCGTGCCGATAGCGCGACGGTCGGCATCCGCGCCCGTTGGCAGCTGTTCAGCGGCGGGCGTATTTCACGCAAGATTGCCGAGGCGGGAAGCGAGGAGCGCGCTGCCGATGCCCGGCTGCGCGCCGTCCGGATGCAAATTGGGGAGCAAATCGTCTCCACCTTCCAGGATGTCCGCACCATGCTGCTGGTCGAGCAGGCGGCGTCGGATCAGGCGGCTGCGGCCGGGGAAGCCCTTGAAAGCGTCCGCCACGAAGTGAGGGTAGGCCTTAAGCCGCAGCTGGACCTGCTTGACGCCGAACGCGAAGCAATTAGCGCGCAAGCTGCCCTCGCTCGCGCGCATATCGATCGATCCGTCGCAGCTTATCGGCTGTTGAGCCTTCTCGGACAGCACTGAACAAGGGATCAGGACATGCACAAGGACTGGCCGGCTATCGCAGATCAGCTATCCGGGGCGATCAAGGAAGTCCGCCTCGGCAGCCCGGAAGTGATGAAGGCCTTCTCCGCCATGGCGCGAGCGGCAACCGAAGCCGGGACGCTTGACGCCAAGACCAAGGAATTGATCGCCCTCGCTATTTCCGTGGCTATCCGCTGCGACGGCTGTGTCGCCTTTCATTCGCAGGCCGCCGTTAAGCAAGGCGCGACGCGAGAGGAGATCATGGAAGTGATGGGGATGGCGCTCTACATGGGCGCGGGACCCAGCCTCATGTATGCGGCTCAAGCAGTCGAGGCATTCGATCAGTTTGCTCAAGCGTAATCCGGTGATCGACTCCTTGAAATCATACTCAATGTCTTTCGGAGATTTGCCTCTCGGGTTCGGACCGGTAAGCCATGGGGAGTGGCTTGGCTCGATCCGGCTCAGCATTGATCGACACGACTTTTCGCACGGCGACCCTATGCGGGGTGAGTTCGCGGGTCAGTCTTCCCTATAGAGTTAACGCTGTGACCGATCCAGCTCATCAGCAGAGCGTTTGCGGACATATTTTTCAGTAAGCATGCCGAGGATGCGGCCCTCCGAATCGACAACAGCCAGGTCGTCGGCCTCGCTCTTGTCGAAGCGCACCATGATCGCGCTAATAGGCAAATCCGGAGACCGGGTAACATCCCTCAGAATCGACAATTCGGAAATAACCGGTCGCGCAGACGCCGGGTGTCTGGTCCTGACAGGATTCGCCGTTCGGCACATCGCCAGCGAACGGCAGGAATGCCCTAATTTCTGCTGCGGCGAAGCAGATGTCCGGACGGCGGCTTTTAGGATCGACGCGTGCGAGGCAGAATGGCCGACTATGGCGCGCTAAGCGTCGACCGTTTTGGTGCCCGCCGGCATGACTCTCGTAGGAGGCGCCTCGAGCAGCAGAGATTAGATGCTCGACCCTGTTCGTTCACGATCGTGAGCCAATTCGTCCTCGATCAATATGCGTTCGCCTGCACCTTCAAGGTCATCAAACTGACCATGCGACAGCGACCACATGAACGCCGCCAAGCCGCTCAAGCCCAAAAACAAGGCGATTGGTATGAGCAGGCCGATCCCCGTCATCGGGCACACCGAGTCAGCCGCAAGGCATTGGCAACTACGATGATCGACGAGGTCGACATCGCGATTGCCGCTATCAGCGGCGTCACCATCCCCAACACAGCCAAGGGGACGGCCAGGATATTGTAGCCGATCGCCAACGCGAAGTTCTGGCGAACGATCCGCATCGTGCGGTGCGCTGCGCCCACTGCGATCGGCACCGGAAGCAGGCTGTCGCCCAGAAATACGATATCTGCTGCGTTCTGCCCGACATCGCTCGCCGATGATGGCGCGATCGACACATGGCCCGCAGCAAGCGCCGGGCCGTCGTTCAGGCCGTCACCGACCATCAACACCCGATGACCGGCGGCGGTTAGCCGCTTGATCGCGTCCAGCTTCTGGCCGGGCGTCATACCGACCATCGCCGGAGCATGCACAGCTCCGGCAATAGGCGCGACCGCATCACGGCGGTCGCCGGACAGGATGACCGGCGCCATCGCCATCCGTGCCATCCGGGTAACCGCTTGTTCGGCGTCGGGGCGCAGTTGGTCGGCAAATTGCAACAGCCGTCCGGCCTGGCCGTCGATCGCGAAAGCACAGCTCAGCGCGGCATCGCCGACTGCTGGAACGCCGATCCAATCGGGACGGCCAAGCCGCACGCGAGTGCCGCCGACATATCCCTCCATGCCCATACCGGCGAGCTCCCGCAGATCCTCGATGGCGACGGCTGTGACGCCGCTTCGTTCAAGCGCTGCGGCCAGGCTGCGCGACAGCGGATGCGTGCTCGAGCGGGCCAATGCGAGCGCCGCCCGCCGGTCGCTGTCGCTCAGCACGCCGATATTGAGCAGCTCGGGCCGGCCGAGCGTCAGAGTTCCGGTCTTGTCGAAACATACCCGATCGGCCTCGGCCAGGCGCTCCAGTGCCGATCCATCCTTCACGAGCAGCCCGCGGCGCATCAAAGCGCCCGACGCCACGACCTGGGCCACGGGAACCGCGAGGCCGAGCGCGCAGGGGCAGGTGACGATCAGGACCGCGACCGCGATCAGGAGGGAAGCGTGCCAGCCCGCGCCAGCGATCATCCACCCGACGAATGATGCCGCCGCCAGCGTGTGGACGGCAGGCGCATAATAGCGGGCAGCGCGATCGGCGATCCGCACATAGCGCGAACGCCCCTGCCCTGCAGCCTCCATTAACCGCGCCAGGCCCGCGATGGTCGTATCCGGACCGGTCGCGGTCACGCGGACCGTCACGGGCCCAGTCAGATTCAGCGCGCCGGCAATCACTTTGTCCCCCTTTTCAATGGGCTCCGGCCGGCTTTCGCCTGTGATCAGCGATCTATCGACTGCGCTCGATCCCTCCTCAATCTGGCCATCGGCGGCGAAGCGTTCGCCGGCACTGACGAGCATCGCCATGCCTGGCGAAATGCTATCCGCTGTTCGCCACTCGGTTCGTCCATCCGTCAGCAGGACCGTTCCGCCGGGCGCGGTCTCCCGCAGCAGTGCGCCAACGCCGTCTCGGGCCCGGTCACGCATGGCGCTGTCGAGGAACCGCCCCGCCAGCAGGAAGAAGATCAGAGAGACGGCACCGTCGAAATAGGCATGCGCCCCGCCGGTAATGGTCTCAAACAAGCTGAGCGCCGTCGCGAGCAGAACGCCGATCGAGATCGGGACATCCATGTTGGTGCGCCCGTGCCGAAGCGCTTTCCAGGCCGACTTGAAGAAGGGCCGACCGGCATAGGCGACGGTGGGCATTGCAATCATCGCCGACAGCCAATGGAACAGCTGTCGCGTGGAGCCATCGGCACCCGACCATATCGACACGGACAACAGCATGATGTTCATCGACGCGAAACCGGCGACCCCCAGCGCTTTCAGCAATTGGCGGCTCTCCCGGCGGTTGGAGAGATCATCATCACGCAAAAGGACCGGTTCGGCCGCGAAACCCAGCTTATCGAGTTCGGCCCGCAGCGCCGGAATGTCGACCATGGCCTCATGATCGATCGCAACGCGTTTCGCGGTCAGATTGACGCGAGCGCCAACGACCCCAGGCATATGCGCGAGACCTTGTTCGATCTTGGCGATGCAGGCAGCGCAACGCACGCCTGGCAAACTGAACTCGCTATGCTCCAGGACCGCCGTCATGCCGGAACCTCGTCGACAAAATGTGCCCCCCGGCGACCTTGCCGGACTTCGATCTCCAGCCGCCAGCGCCCCGCGGGCAACAGTTCAATCGAGCGATAGCGATGGCTGGACAGTCGTATGAAATGCAGCGTCTTGTCGGGCAGCCGACCCAGGGGATGGATCGCGGTCGCCTTGACCTGCGCGCCATCCGCGCCATCAAGATGGATGATCGCGAAATGACCTTCGCGTTCGGCGGACAGCCTCCAGTCGAGCGCGCGTTCCGCGCGCGCCTCGGCGAGCCACCCATTGAACTTCTGGCTTGCGACATAGCTGTTATCGACCACCGTTCCGCCGAAAGTGCGCGTGGCGAGCATCGCCATCGTTATGTTGACGGCGACGATGATGCCGAAGAAGGCTACGCTGAAGCCAAGCATGTGGAAGCCGGTAAAGTGTCGGATCATGGCTGCGTCTCCGGTCGGTCGAACCGATCGTCGTCGGTCGCTCTATCTGGCGACCCGTCGGTGGCGGTGAGGGCGAAAGCGAGCGCCTCGGCCGCCGGTCCGGCCGCGGGGGCTTGGACGTAGATGCGATGCTCGTCGACCCGATCCGGCCCGACGGTCAGCAGGATTGCCCGACCCGCCTTATGGTCGTCGCTCAGCGAGTCCCACATCCTGCCTTGCGCGACGCCATCGATCGTCAGCCGTACGGTGCGTGGACGCGATTCCATATTGCGGATCTTGACGGTGTAGGCGTTTCGGACATCGCCATTCGACAACCGGACCCATAGCGGGTTGCGGTCATGTGCCGTCGCCAGATCGAGCCGGTTCCGCGCACCGAGCGCGAAGACCATCAGGAGCCCCACCGCGCCCCAGATCCCGAAATAGGCCAGCGTCCTGGGGCGCAGAAGCGTCCGTATCACCGGCACGGGCGGAGCGCCTGCCGCTTCCGCCTTGCAGTCCTCGAGCGTCGCATAGTCGATGAGGCCGCGCGGGCGCCCGACCTTCTCCATCATCTGATCGCAGGCGTCGATGCAGAGCGCGCAGGTAATGCAGGCGAATTGGGCGCCGTCGCGGATATCGATGCCGACCGGACAGACCTGCACGCAGGCCTGGCAATCGATGCAGTCGCCGCTGTCCTCGCTGCGCTTGACGCCGTGGCTGCGCGGCTCGCCGCGCCAGTCCTTGTAGGTCACGATCAGCGAGCGTTCGTCGAGCATCGCGCCCTGGATCCGCGGCCAGGGGCACATGTAGAGGCACACCTGCTCGCGCATGAAGCCACCGAAGATATAGGTGGTCGCCGTCAGGATCGCGATCGTGGCGTAAGCGACAAAGGCCGCTTCGGTGTGGAGGAGATCGTGCGCCAAGGTCGGGGCGTCGGCGAAATAGAAAACCCAGGCGCCACCGGTGACCAGCCCGACCAACAGCCAGATGCCATGCTTGAGCACGCGACGGCCGATCTTGGAAACACTCCATGGCGCGCGCTTCAGGCGAAGCTGGGCGTTCCGATCCCCATCGATCGCCCGTTCGATATGGAGGAACAGATCGGTCCAGACAGTCTGCGGACAGGCATAGCCGCACCAGGCTCGCCCGACCGTACTCGTCACGAGGAACAGGCCGATCCCCGCCATGACGAGCAATCCCGCCACATAATAGAATTCGTGCGGCCAGATCTCGATCGCGAAGAAATAGAAGCGCCGGTGCGCGAGATCGACGAGCACGGCTTGGTTGGGGGCATAGGCCCCGCGATCCCAGCGCAGCCATGGCGTGGCATAGTAGATCGCCAGGGTGACGACCATCACCGCCCATTTCAGGCGCCGATAAAAGCCGTCGATCGCACGCGGGAAGATATCCGTCCGGCCGACGTAGAGCTTGCGCGGCCCTGAGGGCAGGCCGGACGGGGGCATGTTCATTCGCCGCCGCCGAGCGAGTGGATATAAGCGGTCAGCATATTGAGCGTCGCGGCGTCGAGCGTCTTATCCCACGCCGGCATAACGCCGTAACGCGCATTGGTGACGGTCGCCGTCAACGTCTCCCGATCGCCGCCATAAAGCCAGATCGCGTCGGTGAGATTCGGCGCGCCGAACGGACGGCCGCCCTTGGCATCCGCGCCATGGCAAGCCGCGCAATTTGCGGCGAACAGGGGAGCACCCCGTCTCGCGGAGGCGCTGGCATGCTCCTGGCGAGAAACAAAACGGACATAGGACACGACATCCGCGATTTCTTCTGGCTTGAGAATCCCGTCGCGGCCGAAGGCGGGCATTTGCGACATCCGGGTCGCGTCATCGCCGGGCTGGCGAATGCCATGGACGAGTGTCTGGTGGATCGCGGCGCGGTCGCCGCCCCAGAGCCAGTCATCGTCATTGAGGTTCGGATAGCCCTTGGCGCCGGCAGCGCCGGCGCCATGGCAGGCCGCGCAGTTGATCTTGAAGGCGGCGCGCCCGCCTTCGACCGCCGCCTGCATCAGCGGCGAATGCGCGTCGAGTGTCGCGATATCGACCCTGGCGAGCGCTGCCCTGATCGATGCCCGCGCGGCCTCGGCCTTCGCGGTTTCCTCTGCTAGCTGACCGTGGCTGCTCCATCCGAGCGTTCCCGCAGTCGCCCGGTGGAGCAACGGGATCGCGGGATAGGCGACGCAATAGCCGATCGCGAAGATGATCGTGGCGTAGAAGGTCCACAGCCACCAGCGCGGCATCGGGTTGTCGAGCTCCTGGATGCCATCCCATTCATGCCCCATGGTGGGCACGCCCGTGGCTTCATCGATCTTGCGGTCAGTCATCGCGAGGATCCTCGTCACGAAACGGGATGTGGCTGGCGTCCTCGTGGCGGGCCCGCGCCGAAGGTCTGAGCGCAAACCAGAGCGCCAGCAGGAAGATCAGGCCCAGGAAGAGCATGCCCCAGGTGTCAGCCGCATGGTGGAGAAGCTCGTACATTATCGCGGCTTCTCGACCGGCTCGGCCGCCTTGGTGTCGACGAGCGTGCCGAGCATCTGGAGATAGGCGACCAGCGCATCCATCTCGCTCACCCGCTTGGGATCGCCGTCGAAATCGCGGGCTTGCGCCTTGGGATAGCGCTTCTTCAGGTCGCTCGCATCGGCATCGGGATCGGCCTGCGCGATCGCATCCTCGATCGCCTTGGCGATGTCGGCATCGCTATAAGGCACGCCGACGTCGCGCAGCGCCCGCAGATGCGCATCGAGATGCTTCACATCGAGATCCCGCTCCTTGAGGAAGGCGTATGGCGGCATGATCGAGCCCGGCACTACCGAACGCGGGTCGACCAGATGCTGGACATGCCATTCGTCCGAATAGCGTCCGCCGACGCGGGCCAGATCGGGCCCGGTACGCTTCGACCCCCACAGGAAGGGGTGGTCGTACATGCTTTCAGCGGCCAGGCTGTAATGCCCGTACCGCTCGACCTCGTCGCGGAACGGGCGGATCATCTGGCTATGACAATTCGAACAGCCCTCGCGGATATAGATGTTGCGGCCGGCGGTCTCGAGCGGGGTGAAGGGCCGCATGCCCTGGACCTTCTCGACCGTCGAATCGATCCAGAAGAGCGGCGCGATCTCGATGATGCCGCCGATCGCGACAGTGATCAGCGCCAGCACAAGCAGGATCGTGACGTTGCGCTCGATCTTGCCATGGTCGAAGAATTTACTGGCCATCGGAGCGCGTCCTTCAAGCAGCCTGGGGCTGGAACGGATGATCCAGCGCCTGGTTGGGAGTGGTCGTGGTGAGCGGCGCTTCGTCGCGCAGACGCCCGCGGACCGTCTGGTAGACGTTGATCGCCATGATCACCGATCCGCTCAGATAGAGCACGCCACCGGCCGCCCGGATCAGGTAATATGGCTTCATCGCGGTCACGACGTCGATGAAAGCGTAGACGAGATAGCCGTTCGGGCCATATTCGCGCCACATCAGCCCTTGCATGATGCCCGCGACCCACATCGACGAGACGTAGAGGACGATGCCCAGCGTCGCGGTCCAGAAGTGCCAGTTGACCATGCGCAGCGAATAGAGCCGCTCGCGATTCCAGAGCCTCGGCGTCAGGAAATAGATCGTCGCAAAGGTGATCATCCCGTTCCAGCCTAGAGCGCCGGAATGGACATGGCCGATGGTCCAGTCGGTATAGTGCGACAGCGAGTTGACCGTCTTGATCGACATCATCGGTCCCTCGAAGGTCGACATGCCGTAGAAGGCGAGCGCCAGCACCATCATCCGGATGATCGGGTCGGTGCGGACCTTGTCCCAGGCGCCGTTGAGCGTCATCAGCCCGTTGATCATGCCGCCCCAGCTCGGCATCCACAGCATCACCGAGAAGACCGCGCCCAGCGTCTGAGCCCAATCGGGCAGTGCCGTGTAATGGAGGTGGTGCGGCCCCGCCCAGATGTAGAGGAAGATCAGCGACCAGAAATGGACGATCGAGAGCCGGTAGCTGTAGACCGGCCGCTCGGCCTGCTTGGGCACGAAATAATACATCATGCCGAGGAAGCCGGCGGTCAGGAAGAAGCCGACCGCATTGTGGCCATACCACCATTGGGTCAGGGCATCCTGGACGCCTGCGAACGCCGAATAGCTTTTCGAGCCGACGAAGCTCACCGGGATCGACAGATTATTGACGAGGTGCAGCATCGCGATCGTCACGATGAACGACAGATAGAACCAGTTCGCGACGTAGATGTGCGGCTCGGTGCGCTTGACGATCGTGCCGAGGAACACCGCCAGGTAACTGACCCAGACGATCGTCAGCCAGATGTCGGCATACCATTCGGGCTCGGCATATTCCTTGCCCTCGGTGATCCCGAGCATATAGCCGGTCGCCGCCAGGACGATGAACAGCTGGTAGCCCCAGAATACGAAGTCGGCGAGCTTGGGGAAGGCAAGCCGCGCACGGCAGGTGCGCTGAACCACATAGAAGCTCGAGGCGATCAGCGCGTTGCCGCAAAAGGCGAAGATGACCGCCGAAGTGTGCAGCGGACGCAGCCGGCCGAAGGTGGTGTATTCGAGGCCGAGATTGAGCTGCGGGAAGGCAAGCTGCAGCGCGATGTAGAGCCCGACGAACAGACCCGCCAGACCCCAGAAGACGGTGGCGATGACGCCCAGCCGGATGACATCGTCATAATAGCCGGTCGGTTTCGGCCGGACGACGATCCCGAGCGCCGCATCATAATCGGTCCGCGCCAAGCTGACGCACAGTCCGATGAAAGCCGCCGCAGCGAGGATCCACATCTGCGCGGCAAAGCCGGGATCGATGGCATAGGCAGCACCGCCCACCGCGAGCAGCAGGGCCAACAACCAAGCCCCGGATTTCATCATCACTGTGTCAATCATCGATCCACCCGGTTTGTTTGGAAGTCGCCCTGCGCGCGCCGCGGACGGAGGGCCTTGCGTCAGATCAAAATTCTCAGCCGCTCGCGATCCGCTCGAGACCATCGCGGTCACACAGGCGCACGCGGCGTCCCCCGGGGAGCTCCAACAGGCCCGCGCGCTCGAACTTTGTCATCGTCCTGCTGACCGTCTCAATCGCGAGCCCAAGGAGATCGCCCATCTGCTGCCGACTGAGCGGCAGGGTCATCAGCGCGCCGGCCCCATCGCCCAACCGATCGATCATCTCGAGCAGCAGGCTCGCCACCCGCTCGGTCGCCGACATACGGCCGAGCAGCAGCATCCAGCGGCGCGCCCGATCAAGTTCGTCCAGCGTCCGCCTCAGCAGCGCGGCCTCGATGCCGTTATGCGTGCCGGCGAAGCTGTCGAAGGCCCCGCGGCGGAATACACACACGCGCGCATCAGTCAGGGCAGTCACGGTCTGATGACTGTCCTTGCCGAACGGGCGTCCGATGAAATCGGAGGGGAAGACGATGCCGACAATCTGTTCGCGGCCGTCCCCTGTTACCGTCGACAATTTCAGCATTCCCTCGAGAACATTGCCGACAAGGATCGATTCATCACCCTCCCACAGCAGCGTCTGGCCGGGCCGGAGATGGACCTTGCGGCCCATGCGGCCCAGTTCGTCCAGCGCCGGGGCATCGAGCGAACCGCAGATCGCCGATGCGCGCACCGCGCAGTCGAGGCACCGCCCAGCGGTCGCGGCAGGTTCGGGCCGGGATGTGGCAAGTTGAAGCATGGAATGTCGGACCCCCGCGTCGTTGCCCCTTTTGCGGGGACCATGGGGCTGATTTTCCGAGCTAGGTCGCGTCGCCGATATACGGATATGTACGAACATCCCGAACGTCCTGATGCCTTGCGAAAAACTAGGTAGCTTCCACAATATGGCGTCGCTGGGTACTCGCTTAGCCATGACCGCATGGCAGCGCCGGAAAGCGACATAGCCCGTCTGGGCGATACGCCGGGTTTCCCCGCGACGGTAACCGAGACGGGCATGATCCCGGTCGGCAGCGCGATCAGCCCGCTTCCGGGGCCAGCGACGTTGCGCGCGCGCAGGATCGGTCTGCACAGTCAGCGTGAACCCATCGTCGAGCTCCGGTCGGACAGCGCGATCTGTCGATCCGAAGGGCTCGTCCCGCACAGCCGCGTCGAGGTGCAGGCGGGTAGCCGCTCGGTCATCGCCACCTTGTTCCAAATTGACGGCAATGCCCTCGGCTGTGACGAGATCGGCCTTTCCGAGAGCGCTTGGCACCTGCTCGGCATCTGCCACGATGAGCCGGTCCGCGTCCGGCATGCCCCACCGATCGCCTCGCTCGCCAGCATTCGCCGCCGCATCTACGGCCATCGCCTGGATCTGCACGACATGACCGCGATCGTGGGAGACGTCGTCGCGGGGCGCTATGCGGACCTTCATCTCGCGGCGTTTCTGACCGCGACGGCGGCCTCCCCCCTCGACGAGGATGAGAGCTGGGCCCTAACAAAGGCCATGATTGCGAGTGGCGAGCGGCTCGAATGGCCATCGTCTATTGTCGTCGACAAACATTGTGTCGGGGGTCTTCCCGGTAACCGGACGACCCCAATCGTCGTGGCAATCGTGACCGCCTGCGGGCTGACCATGCCCAAGACGTCATCCCGGGCGATCACGTCGCCTGCCGGTACCGCTGACGTCATGGCGACCCTTGCGCCCGTCGACCTGTCCATCGAGCAGATGCGCCGCGTCGTCGACAAGGTCGGCGGCTGCATCGCCTGGGGTGGAGCAATCGACCTCAGTCCCGCTGACGACATCTTCATCGGCGTCGAACGTGCGCTCGATATCGATACCGAGGGCCAACTGGTCGCCTCGGTTTTGTCAAAGAAGATCGCCGCAGGGGCAACCCATGTTGTGCTCGACATTCCGGTAGGACCAACCGCGAAGATCCGCTCCGTCGCCGCCGCCGACGATCTCGCGCGCCGCCTAGCCAGTATTGCGGAGCGGTTCGGCGTCAGCGCGATCTGCGTCCAGTCCGACGGTAATCAACCGGTCGGTCGCGCTTTGGGTCCGGCGCTGGAGGCAGCCGACGTCGTCGCCGTGCTCAGCGAGGCGCACGATGCACCCTTTGACCTGCGAGCACGAGCGTGCAGTCTTGCGGCGATCCTTCTGGAAGCCGGGGGCGCGGCTCTGCCCGGCGACGGCCGTCGCCTTGCCGAACAGACGCTCGCGACCGGTGCTGCTGGCCGCCAGTTGGACCGCATTTGCGAAGCTCAGGGCGGTCGCCGAGTCCTGCCGACTTGTCGTCACCGTCATGTCGTCACAGCGGACCGGTCTGGCGTCATCACAGCTATCGACAACCGCAAGATCGCACGCCTCGCGAAGCTTGCAGGCGCACCGGATGTGCCCGCCGCCGGCCTGGTCCTGGCAGTCCGCGTCGGAACTGCGGTTCATCGAGGCGATCCGCTGTTTACCTTGCACGCCGATAGCCCCGGCGAGCTAGCTTACGCCCTGGAATATGCGCGGGCCAATCTCGACATATTGGCCTTCGGAGACGTGAAATGATGTCGATGCTCTTCGTCCTGCCAGGGAACGAAGCGATCGGCCGCCAGCTTGCGCCGTTGATCGGCGCCACTTTCGGCTCTTTGGAATTGCGGCAGTTCCCGGATGGTGAAACCTATGTGCGCCTGCGTGACGACGTTGCCGATAGGGAAGTCTTGATTCTCTGCACTCTGAGTCATCCGGACCCGCAGCTTCCCGGGCTCATCTTCGCAGCGGATGCCGCCCGCGAACTCGGCGCACGCTCGATAACGCTGATCGCACCCTATCTCGCCTACATGCGGCAGGATAAACGCTTTCGCCCGGGAGAGGCGATCTCGTCACGCAGCTTCGCACGCATCCTGAGCTGCAGTTTCGATCGCATCATCACGATCTGCCCCCATCTCCATCGCTACCCCTCGCTGAGCGAAATCTACCCGATCGACACTGTCGTCCTCGATGCCACACCGCTCCTGGCGGCGTGGATCGCGACGCATGTCGAAACCCCCTTCCTGCTCGGCCCCGACCGGGAAAGCGAACAATGGGTGGCGCAGGTCGCGCAGGCGGCCGGCATTCCTTTCGCGATATGCGACAAGCGCCGCCACGGCGACCGGGTTGTTACGCTCGACGTTCCGATGCTTTCCGCTTTTGCCGGCCGGCAACCCGTGATCGTCGACGACATCATCTCCTCGGGCACCACCTTGGCGCAGGCTGCCATCAACCTCCACCACCAAGGCTTTCTCGATCCTGTATGCGTCGTCGTCCACGATCTCCTCGACCCGACGTCCGAAGTGCGTTTCAAGAGACTGGTGACAACCGACAGCGCCAGCAGCGCGCACGCTGAAATACCGTTAGCACCGCTCATCGCCCAGCATCTCATTGCCGCGCGGTACCGCCGCAGGAAGCTCGCCTCGGCTATGGGTGGCCACTAGCTGGTGTCATCAGTGATTCTTGCCAGATCGGGAAACTGCGGAGCCTGTCGGTGGCCCATCGCGGGTGTCGGCTTGCTGTCAGGGTTCAGTTCAAAAGAATGTGGTGAGCGAAAAGCCTATAAAGAGAAGGGACGCGATCAGCATTACGCCCGTCGCCAGCCATCCCGTAACAACCTGCCGACTATCGATCCTGAGACGCCCCATCGCCCGAGGGTTGCGGACGATCAGCATCATCACGATCATCAGTGGGGCGGCGAGCACTCCGTTCACCACTGCAGCCCAGTACAGTGCCCGTGCCGGATCGACGCCAATCGTCTGAATCGCGGCGCCAGCGAGCGTCGTAGCCGCGATCGTCCCGTAGAACAGCCGCGCAGACAGGGGCTTTGCGTCGAGACTGCCCGCCACACCGGCCAGCTCGCTGACCGCATAAGCTGCCGACCCAGCCAGTACCGGCACTGCAAGCATGCCGGTGCCGATGATACCGAGCGCAAACATCCCGAACGCGAACTGGCCCGCAATCGGACGCAACGCTTCGGCGGCCTGCGAGGATGTCGCGATGTCAACGATCCCATGCGCATGCAGCGTCGCTGCGGTTGCGAAGACGATAGCGAGCGAGATCAAAGTACTGAATGCCATGCCGGTCAGCGTGTCGATGCGAATTCGGCGAAGCTCTGGCCCGGCAAGCCGGGGCGTTAGACACAGAGGCTTAGCGTGATGCCGATGTTGCTCCTCGATCTCCTGCCCTGCTTGCCAGAAGAAGAGATAGGGGCTGATCGTCGTACCAAGGATCGCCACGAAGGCGGTCGCATAATGAATGTTGAACTGGAGCTCGGGCACGACGAGCGAGCGAAGCGCATGGCCCCATGGCACCTGCGCGACCATGACCACCGCGACATAGGTCAACAGCGATAGGCTGGTCCATTTGAGGGCGCTGGCATAGCGCGGATAGCTGAGCGTCACCTCGAAGAGGATGCACAGGATACCGAACAGCAGCGTGTACAGACCGGCATTGCCGCCGGCGAGCAGTGTCAACGAGGCCCCCATAGCGCTCAGGTCCGCACCAAGGTTGATGATATTCGCCACCAGCAGGAGGGATACCATCAGCCACAAGATCGGAAGCGGATAATGACGACGCAGGTTACGCGCGATCCCGGCACCTGTGACGCGGCCGATCTCGGCGGCCACCTCTTGGATCGCGACCATCAGCGGGAAACTCAGGAGAAATGACCAGGCGAGTCCATAGCCGAACTCCGCACCTATCTGGCTATGAGTGCCGATCCCGCTCGGATCATCATCGGCCGCGCCCGTGACCAGGCCAGGCCCGAGCCCTCGAATAAAACGGTGCATCGCCGAAAACTTCGTTCCAGCGGTCGCGTCTTCACATCCCTCCTCGCTGGAGTCGGCCCGATCGAAAGCTTCCATTCAGTGCCCTAAGATCAGTGGCAGGACGCTGTGCGTGAGCATCCGCTTGGTGACGCCGCCGAAGGTCTCGCGCAGCCGGCCATGACCATAGGCCCCCATGACGATGTAATCGGCGCGCCACAGTCGAGCCTCCTCCTCGATTACGGCTTCGGCGCCGCCACCGTTGTCCTCAAGAACGCGCGCACTCGCATGAATATTGTGCCGTGAAAGATAGACGGCAGCATCGGCGGCCGCAGTCCCTCTGATGGCTTTGCCCACCGTCACAATGTGAACTGCAGACGACAATGCGAGCAGCGGCACGCACGCACGCATTGTGGACGCTGCGGACTGGCGCCCATCCCAGGCGATCAACGCTCGACCCCCAGCGCGAAAACCGCGCGCCGCTACGGGAACAGCCAATATGGGCTTACCGGTATCGATGAGCACACTGCCGACAATGTTCCTCATGTCAGGATCGCCGTGATCGGAGAGCGTCGGATTGAGGACGATGATATCTGCTAGGGTCGCCGCTTCGACCACCGCCCGCGCGACGTCGCCTACCGCGTCGGCCCAACTCCAGGCGACGTCCTCCTGCGCCAGCCGAGCTCGGATCTCGGCGCGATTGATCCGCTCCTTCTCGGTCTCGTCAGCAAGCATGATCGACGCGCCCAGCCCACCATAGCGATTGCCGCCGTAGACGGGCGGCAGGGTCACATCGAGACATGCTAGATGACCCGCAACATCGCGGGTCAGGTCGAGCGCAGCCTGGAGCCTCGCCTCCTGCCCCTCATCATCGTGCACCAGCAGAAGTATGGTCTTCACCGTCGCCTCCCTTGAGGGGCCAGGTTAGGTGGCGCCGCGGCGTCGCTATATGCGCAACCTTACTTAGATCGGGCCTCCATCACGCGGTCGTACCGCCGTCAAAATGCTTCTCTCGGGCCAGCGCATCGGCACGGGTCCGGCGAACCACACCGTCGACATGCTCGGGCGGACCGTAGATCGTGTAGAGTTTCAGGGCGGTGTCGCCCGCCGCCTTTACATTATGCCGTGCCCCTTGCGGGACGATGATGCCGTTGTCCGCCTCAACCGCATGGCACTGACCATCGATCCACATCTCGCCGCGTCCCGATTCGATTCGGAAGAACTGATCGTGGTCTTGATGCACCTCTCGCCGATCTCTTTCACCTCTCGGGATTGACATGAGAACAAGCTGAAGGTTGTGCCCAGTGTAAAGCACATGACGGAAATCGTCGTTCTGCTCAGTGAGTGCTTCGATATTTGCGACAAAGCCTTTCATGCGACCCTCTTTGGTCGCCGACTGAGGCGGAGCTCGAAGTTCGTCGCGCTATGTGAGAGTGCCAAGGCGGCCTATGCGCAACCTTACGTAAGCAGGCCTGTCTCCATCCGCTGCCGGTCGATGGGCCAAACCGGCAGGCGCCAACTGAGCGTTATTTCTGGAAGCTGCTGGATGCCCCGTAAGAAGGCCAAGCCGGTGGACAAAACGGGCACAATCCGTCGGCAGCCAGCGCCCAAAAATCGATAAAAAAAACATCCTCGGACTTGCGCGGATTTTACACCGATATTTTCAAGAAGCGCTTCGTTTCCAGCTAAGTAACTGAAAAATGTGGTGACCCCAACGGGACTCGAACCCGTGTTTTCGCCGTGAAAGGGCGACGTCCTAGACCGCTAGACGATGGGGCCGTGCAGCGTGCGTGGCGGGCGATTAGGATAGCGGTGGCGGGTGGTCAAGGCCGGGATTGCGAATATGGGCCAAATCAGTCCGCCCAGGCAGCGTCCTCGATATGCAGCTCGGCGGCACGCCCTCCGCCCCATTCGTCGATCCTGGGGCGGCCGGCGATCCAGAGGCTGCGCTCGCGTCCCGCGCCGAGCAGCGCCTGGCCCAGCGGGCCCTCGGCGGCACGGAAGGCCATCGCCTTGATCGACCGGCCGTCGCGGCCGGAGACGATCGTGCGGACATGGCCGCTGCCGACGATATCCGCCTTGACGATCCTAACCGCGCCGGCGGCGATGCGCGGAGCCGGCCAGCCGGCGCCATAAGGGCCGCCCGCTTCGAGCGCCTCCACCAGCGAGGCGGAAACGCCTCCGGCCGAAACGACCGCGTCGAGCAGCAGCGCACGATCGTCGCGCGCCGCCGCCACATCGCGCGACAGGCGCTCGTCGAGATAGTCCGCCAGTGCATCCACCTTGCCGGCGGCTATCGTCAATCCCGCTGCCATCGCATGGCCTCCGCCCGCCACAAGCAGGCCCGCTTCCTTCGCCGACAACACCGCCGCACCGAGATCGACTCCGCCGATCGACCGTCCCGAACCCCTGCCGACGCCATCCCCGTCGAGGGCGATCACGATCGACGGCCGGCCGAGCTTTTCCTTCAGGCGGCCTGCGACGATGCCGATCACCCCCGGATGCCAGCCGCCGCCTGCGACGACCACCACCGCGCGATTGGCCTGGGTCCCGGCCGCCGCCTCGGCCTCGTCCTGGACCGCGCGCTCGATCGCACGGCGTTCCTCGTTTAGCCGGTCGAGCTCGACCGCGATGACCCGCGCCTCTTCCCGATCGACGGTGGTCAGCAACCGGACCCCGAGATCGGATTTGCCGATCCGGCCGCCGGCATTGATCCGCGGCCCGAGCGCGAAACCGAGATCGGTGCAGGTCGGCGCACGATCGAGCCGCGCCGCATCGATCAGCGCAGCGATGCCGATGTTCCGACGGCCGGCCATCACCTTGAGCCCTTGCGCAACGAAGGCGCGATTCAGCCCCCTGAGCGGAGCGACATCGGCAACGGTACCGAGCGCGACGATATCGAGCAGGTCGATCAGCCTGGGCTCGGCCCGGCCGGTGAACCAGCCGCGTGCCCGGAGCGTGCGGAGCAGCGCGGCGCCGAGCAGGAAGGCGACGCCGACGGCCGCGAGATGACCATGCGCGGCGCCCTCTCTCTCGTCCAACCGATTGGGGTTCACCAGCGCGAAGGCGCGTGGCAGTTCGGCTGCGCATTTGTGATGGTCGACCACGATCACATCGATGCCCGCAGACGAAGCGAGCGCGAGCGCCTCGAATGCCTGAGCGCCGCAATCGACCGTGACGATCAGCCTCGTCCCGCCCTCGCCTATGCCCAGCAGCGCCTCGCCGGAGGGACCATAGCCCTCCATCAGCCGGTCGGGAATATAGACGCCGGGGTCGAGACCGAGGTCACGCAGCAGACGCGTGAGCAGCGCCGCCGACGTCGCGCCGTCGACGTCATAGTCGCCGAAAATGGTTATGGGCTCGGCGCGCTCGACCGCAGCGGCGAGCCGTTCGGCAGCGGCATCCATGTCCCGGAAGATGGATGGATCAGGCATGAAGCCGCGGATCGTGGGCGTACGGTTACTCTCGATGTCGTCGCGATGGCATCCGCGCGCCAGGAGGAGCTGCGTCACCAGGTCGTCGGGTTCTAAACCATCGACCCCATCGACCATCCCGCCCCGCCAGTGCCAGGGCTGGCCGAGGATCGAGCGGGTGATGTTGAGGACCGGAGAACGCATCATAGGGTGCTTAGGAGCTCAGCGACATGGCTGCAACGTCGGCAGGCGAATGCAGCGGCTCTCGCCGCAGACGCGAGGGACCGTCATGTCGATCCCGAGCCGCCGCCCACCGATTACTACCCCGGCAGTCCCGGAGTCTAATAGCCCTTGTGGTGCTCGCCCTTGACCCAGCGGACCGTGCCCGAGGACGCACGCATCACCACGCTCTCCGTGGTCATGCACCCCCCCGGACGGCGCTTGACGCCATCGAGCAGCGAACCGTCGGTGACGCCGGTCGCAGCGAAGATCGCATCGCCCTTCACCAGATCATCGAGATGATAGATCCGGTCGAGATCGGTCACGCCCCATTTGCGCGCGCGCCCCTTCTCGTCATCGTTGCGGAACAACAGCCGGCCCTGGAACTGTCCGCCAACGCATTTGAGCGCCGCGGCTGCCAGCACCCCCTCGGGCGCGCCACCCGAACCCATATAGATATCGATCGTGGTCTCCGGATTGGTGACGGCGATCACGCCCGCCACGTCGCCGTCGGGAATGAGAACGATGCCGCAGCCGATCGAACGCAGTTCGGCGATCAGCTTTTCGTGCCGAGGGCGATCGAGCACGCAGGCGATGATTTCGTTCGGCTGAACCCCTTTGGCCTTGGCGAGCGCGCCGATGTTCTCCGTCGGACTTCTATTGAGGTCGACCAGCCCCGGCGCATAGCCGGGCCCGATCGCCAGCTTGTCCATATAGACATCGGGCGCGTTCAGGAGGCCGCCCTCCTCCGCGATGGCGAGCACGGCTAGTGCGTTCGGCCCGGCCTTGGCGGTGATCGTCGTGCCCTCGAGCGGGTCGAGCGCGATATCGATCTTCGGACCGGTGCCGATGCCGCAGCCAACCTTCTCGCCGATATACAGCATCGGGGCTTCGTCACGCTCGCCCTCGCCGATCACGACGGTACCGTCGAAATCAAGCGTATTGAAGGCTGCGCGCATGGCCTCCACGGCGGCATGGTCGGCCGCCTTCTCGTTGCCACGCCCGACCAGCCTGGAGGCCGCGATTGCCGCCGCCTCGGTCACCCGCACCATCTCCAGGACCAAAACCCGGTCGAGCGCTTTGCTTGCCATCACCATTTCGAGGAACCGCCTCTTTCATTTCTTGAGGATGGGATGCGATTAAGCGGGAGTTATGACGTTGTCGAGAAGCCGCGTTCAATCATCCAATATATGCATCAACATGGGTTTGCCGGTCAGGCTCTGGGAGCCATCGAGCCGGTCGAGCGCGTCGACGACCGCGCGCTCGGGGCCGGTATGGGTGACCATGGCTATCAGGACATCGCCGCTATCCTCGGCCGTCCCCCGCTGGATCAAACTTTCGATCGAAACCCCGGCGTCGCGCATCGCGGCGGTGATCTCGGCCAGCACGCCGGGCCGGTCGGCGACGGTAAACCGCAGATAGGCTCGACCGCGCCGGTCCGCCGCGGAGGCGGTACGCGGTTTGGCGAGCGCTCCTACCGGCATCGCGAAGGCAGGGCCGGTCTCGCCGCGGGCGATGTCTATCAGATCGGCGACAACCGCCGAGGCGGTCGGTCCCTCGCCCGCGCCACGGCCCTGGAAAAACAGACGGCCGACGAAATTGCCATGGGCCACCACGGCGTTGAGCGAACCCGAGACATGGGCAAGCGGATGGCTGAGCGGTACAAGGCACGGATGAACGCGCTGGAACAGCCCCCTGCTGCTCGCCTCGCCATAACCGACCAGGCGCACGCGATAGCCCAGCGCCGCCGCCTCGGCGATGTCCGCGGCCGAGACATGGCGAATGCCGGTAATCTCGACCGCCCCGAAGTCCACCGCCGTCCCAAAGGCGAGGCTTGAGAGGATCGACAGCTTGTGCGCCGCATCGATCCCGTCGATGTCGAAGCTCGGATCGGATTCGGCGTAGCCCAGCCGCTGCGCCTCGGCGAGAACGGCGTCGAAATCGCTGCCTTTCTCTTCCATCTCGGAGAGGATATAGTTGCAGGTGCCATTGAGGATGCCCAGCACATGCGAGATCGCATTGGCCGCGGCGCCTTCGCGCAGACCCTTGATCACCGGGATGCCGCCGGCCACCGCCGCTTCATATTTGAGCGCGACACCGCACCGCTCCGCCGCTTCCGCCAGTTCGAGCCCGTGATGGGCGATCATCGCCTTGTTGGCGGTGACGAAAGCCTTGCCCGCGCCGAGCGTTTCCCTGGCCAGCGTCAGCGCCGGACCATCGGCGCCCCCGACCAGTTCGACGACCACGTCCACATTTTCAGCGGCGGCAAGGGTGGTCGCGTCGTCGGCCCACGCGAAGCGGCCGATATCGACGCCCCGATCCCGCGAACGATCGCGGGCGGAAACCGCGACGATCTCTATCGGCCTGCCTGCCCGGCGCTCAATCAGCGCGCGATTTTCGTCGATCAATTTGATAACGCCGGCGCCGACCGTCCCGAGCCCCGCAAGTGCCACCCTCAACGGCTGCGACATGCTTTCTCCCTTTCTCATGGCGAGCCTGTTAGGCGGAGATGGAGGCAGCGGCAACTCGTTGAATCTTCCCCATTGGTTTCGTTCCCAAATCGTCTTTGAATCAGTGCCTTATCCGAAACGAGGGGAACGAGGCCCGCGCGCCACTTGTTATCTGCGCATCCCCTTGCCGGGATACTCACAGGAGAGATGTCATGGACGAGAATCGCCGAGGCGGATCGGATCACAACGAGATGAGCCAGGATCCTCATCCCAACCGTCAGCAGGATCAGGAACGGGAACAGCAGATGGAACGCCAACGCCAAGCGCAGCAAGGCCAACAGGGGGGGTCCAGCAGCGACTCGCAGACCGGGGGCGGAGCAGGTCAGAGCGGCGGGGTAAGTCAGCAGGACCAGGAGCGTCAGGGTTCGATGGAACGGCAGCAAAACCAGCAGCAGAACCAGCAGCGCGGCCAGCAACAAGGCTCCGGTAACCAGTCGGGCGACCGGCAGTCCGACCGCAATCGCGAGTAGGACGCGTCATAGTTGCCGGGGGAAAGACCGAACCGAAGGGGGCCATCCGGCCCCCTTCTATCGTCATGCCAAATTTCTCTCCAACGTCACCTCGGCGTTTAGCAATTTGGAGATCGGGCAGTTCGCCTTCGCGTCGTCGGCAATGGTGGCAAACCGATCGGCAGAGATGCCGGGAACTTTTGCATTCAGCGTCAACGCCGACTTCGTCACCCTGAACCCGTCCCCGTCCTTCTCGAGCGACACCTTCGCCGTCGTATCGAGTTCGCCATCGGCAAAGCCAGCGCGGGCCAGCGCAAAGCTCAGTGCCATCGTGAAGCAGGACGCGTGCGCCGCAGCGATCAATTCCTCGGGATTGGTGCCCTTGCCGTCCTCGAAACGCGTGTTGAAACCATAGGGCTGTCTGTCGAGCACGCCGGATTGCGTCGAGACGCTGCCCTTGCCCTCCTTGCCGAGGCCCGAATATTGCGCCGATGCACTGCGAACGATCATCTCACCTCTCCCTGACCCGTGACGGACGACATGAAGCGGAACGCAACTCGCCGCTATCGACTCGCGTAAATGCTCGCATTGCCTAGAAAGTTCACATGACCAAATTGACGATGGCGGGCCTCGCCCTTTTGATTTGTGGCGCGCTCGTCGCGGCGGCCTGCTCGCCGGTGCGGGCGTTCGACCTGGTCATGCCGAAGGACGGTACGAGCCGCAAGGTCGCATCGGACGTCGCCTATGGTCCCGGTCCGCGCCACAGGTTGGACATTTATGCGCCCGTCGCGCGAGCCGACCGACCGCTGCCGGTCATCATCTTCATCTATGGTGGCTCCTGGGCCAGCGGAACGCGCGAGGGCTATCATTTCGCTGCGCGGGCCTTGGCAGCCGGCGGGTTCCTCGTCGTCGTTCCGGATTACCGCCTTGTGCCGGAGGTGCATTTTCCCGGCTTCATCGAAGATTGCGCAACCGCGACGAAGTGGGTCCGCGCCCGCGCGCGCAATTATGGCGCCGATCCTGACAAGATCATATTGGTGGGGCACTCGGCAGGTGCCTATAACGCGGCGATGCTAGCCCTCGATCCGCGCTTTCTCGGCACGGATCGCACGGCGATCAAGGGTTTCGCGGGGCTTGCCGGCCCCTATGACTTCCTGCCGCTCGATGGGCCGGTGCCCATCCGCACATTCGGCGGCTGGCCGCGCCTGGACGAGACTCAGCCGATCACCTATGCTGACAAGAGCGCGCCTGCGGTGCTGCTGCTCCATGGCGCGCAGGACCGAACGGTCTGGCCGAAGAACTCGATAAACCTCGACCGCAAGCTGCGCGCGGCCGGCGCAGCGTCGGAACTCAAAATCTATTCCGATCTCGGCCATGTCGGTATCGTGACCGCGCTCGCCCGGCCTTTCCGAGGAAAGGCGCCGGTACTCGATGACCTGCTCGCCTTCGCCCGCAGGGTCACCAGTGCAGGCGCCGAGAGGACTGAACTCGCCGGACGATAGTGCGTTTTCCTGATTTCGACTGGAGACGTTCGACAGGAGACGTGAGATGCCGAGAGGCGACAAGAGCAGCTATAGCGACAAGCAGAAGCGCAAGGCCCAGCATATCGAAAAAGGATACGAGGACCGGGGCGTCGGCGAGAAGGAGGCCGAACGCCGCGCCTGGGCCACCGTCAACAAGGAGTCGGGGGGCGGCAACAAGTCGGGCTCAGGCCGTGGAAAGAAGGACAGTCATGTCTCCGCGCGCCGTGGCGGGCAGCGATCCGGATCCAGCCAGAGCCATGCGAAGCGCTCCGCCGCCGCGAAGAAGGGTTGGGAAACCCGGCGCAAGGGCGCCAGCGGCTGACGCAGCGCCCCCTTGGCGTCGGTGCGGCCGATGTTCTACACTTGTCCGCATGCTGACCGCGCTCTCCATCCGCGACGTCGTATTGATCGAGGCGCTCGATCTCGAATTCGGGGGGGGGCTAGGCACGCTGACGGGCGAAACCGGTGCGGGCAAGTCGATCCTGCTCGACGCGCTAGGCCTCGCCCTGGGCGCGCGCGCGGATAGCGGGCTCGTTCGCAGCGGCGCCGGCCAGGCCATCGTGACCGCGAGCTTCGAACTGGCGGCCGGCCACCCCGCCCTCGCGCTCGTCACCGACAACGGATTCGAGATCGAGCCGGGCGAGCCGCTGGTAATCCGCCGCCAGGTAAAGCCGGACGGCGGCAGCCGTGCCTTCATCAATGATCAGCCGGCCTCCGCCGGCACGTTGCGCGAACTGGGCGCCATGCTCGTCGAAATCCACGGACAACATGACGACCGCGGTCTGCTCAATCCGCGCGGCCACCGTGCGATGCTCGACAACTTCGGTCGCCTCGACATTACGGCTGTGTCGACCTCCTATCGCGCCTGGCGCAAGGCGGAGGAAGCGCTTGAGACGGCGCGAGCAGACATCGACAATGCGGCGCGTGACCGTGAATGGCTTGCCCATGCCGTCGAGGAGCTTACCCGCCTCGCCCCGCTTGCCGGCGAGGAAGCGGCGCTCGCCGCCGAGCGGTCGGACATGCAAAAAGGCGCGAAGCTCGCCGACGATCTGGCGACCATAACCGCCCATCTTGACGGGTCGGAGGGCGGCCTCGCGGCGTTGCGACTAGCCGCTCGCCGGCTCGATCGGATCGCCGCGGATCATCCGCTGCTGTCGGAAGCGCTGGCGGCGCTCGATCGCGCCGTTATCGAGGCCAGCGAGGCAGAGGACAAGCTCGCCGCGGCTGCCGAGGCAATGCGGTTCGACCCCGCCCGGCTCGATGCCGCCGAAACCCGCCTGTTCGACCTGCGCGCGATCGCCCGCAAGCATCGGGTCGAGCCCGACGCGCTTGCCCCGCTTCGTGACGAGCTGGCGGCACGGCTGGATCGGATCGAGGCGGGCAACGCTGGGCTCGCAAATCTCGAAGTGCAAGCGAGGAATGCCAGGCAAGCCTTCGAAGAAGCGGCTCGCGCTTTGACGGCGGCGCGATCCCAGGCCGCGGCGTCGCTCGATGCGGCAGTGGCAACGGAACTCGCACCACTCAAGCTGGACGCGGCCCGCTTCCGCACCGTGGTTGAGCAATTGCCGGAGGAAGCCTGGTCCGCCTCGGGCGGTGACCGGGTCGAATTCGAGATATCGACCAATCCCGGCGCGCCCTTCGCTCCACTGATCAAAATCGCCAGTGGAGGCGAACTTTCCCGCTTCATCCTCGCGCTCAAGGTGGCGCTGGCCGAACGTGGCTCGGCGACGACGATGATCTTCGATGAGATCGACCGCGGCGTCGGCGGCGCCGTCGCAAGCGCGATCGGCGAGCGCCTTCACCGGCTCGCGGCGGGCGCGCAGCTGCTTGTCGTGACGCACAGTCCCCAGGTCGCGGCACGGGGCCTGCGCCACTGGCTGATAGCCAAGAGCCATGATGGGCTCGTCACCCGTACCGGCGTCCGTCCGCTCGATCCTTCCGAGCGGCGGGAGGAGATCGCCCGTATGCTGTCGGGGGCCGAGGTTACCGCCGAAGCGCGCGCTCAGGCGATACGTCTCCTCGAAGCGGCATGACCCCGCCCTCGAGGTCGACCCGCGTCAGCCGCGATTCTTCCGTGCGATGGCAGCGATGATCAGCGCGAAGGCCACAAGGCGGGGGAGATAGGCCCAGCTTCGCTCCTCGAGAAAATTTTCGGCCAGGAGGATAGCGCCCTGACCGGCGCCAAGCAGCACGAAGGCGAGCGCGAAGGCGAGGAAAAGCTCATCGCCGGTACGTCGCCAGAAACGCGCGAAAAAAAGCCCCGCAAGCAGGAAACCAAACACGACGGCGCCGCTCAGGAAGGTGATCGCCATCAATCCTCACCATTCCATATAAAGCCGAAGAGCAGGGTCGACACTGCGGCCAGGTTTATGATCATCCGGGGCAGCTGAAGGCTTACCGAGCTGATCACCATCAGATCGACAACGAGGAGCAGGTTGTTGATCGCGAGCAGCGCAAAGCAGATCGAACTCCACCAGAGCAGGCTGGCCCGCGACGTGCGATAGCTGCGCCCGAGCATATAGGCGCAGAGGCAGCTCGCAGCGAAGCAGAGCAGATAGACGAGCGACGGCAAATGTTCTGTCATTCCGGGTCCTTCCTGATCCGGAAGGCATCGGCGAAAGCCTCGAGGGCGCTGGCGCGCGCCGTTGCGATAATGCGGCGGACCTTATCGGGCGCCCTAACGTAAAAGCGATCGACGAGCATGACCATCTCCGCCAGCTTTGCCGAGGCCGGACTATAACGGACCGATCGATCGGGCCCAGCCGCAACGAAGCCCGCGACCGTCAGCTCGTCGAGAGCGCGGGTAACGATCAGCTCGCTCGCCCGAAGCGCCGAAACCAGCTCGGTCTCACTCCAGGCGCGATCCGGGTGGCGAGCAAGGATCAGCAACAGTTCCAGCGTCCAGACCGTCCCGCAGGTTGCCCGGATGAAGTTGGCGAGGGTCTGCTCCGAGGATGTCGGCACTGGCGAGCCTTCATACTTGTGCGAGCTCCCCACAGCCCCGCCCTCCCTAACGACAACCGAGACAGGCTGGCAAGCCCCTCTCCGCCTGCGAAATTTTTGTGGCCAACGGCTCCATCTGTCGTGCTATGAACTGCCCCGAGCGGCCATGGGGGCATGGCAACCACTTTCGCCGGGGGGAACAGGGAGCCCTAGGAGTGAATGCGCATGTCCCCGCTGATGGCCTTGATCGCCGTCAATTGGTTGCCGCCCTTCGTGCCCTTCGGCGCGGGGATTTCTCTGTTCGGCTGAGGGAGGACTTCTCCGGCCCCGACAGCGAGATCGCGCAGCTCTTCAACGAAGTGGTCGATATCAACCAGCAGATCACCGAGGAGCTCGGAAGGCTGTCGGTCGTGGTCGGCAAAGAGGGCAAGATCACGCAGCGAGCGCGGGTGAAGTCAGCCACCGGCGGCTGGGAGAGCGCGATCCGATCGATCAATGAGCTGATCGAAGACATGGTGCAGCCGACCGCCGAGGTCGCCCGCGTCATCGGTGCGGTCGCCAAGGGCGACCTGTCGCAGGCGATGGCGGTCGAGATCGACGGTCGTGCGCTCCGCGGCGAGTTCCTGCGCATCGGCAAGGTGGTCAATACCATGGTCGAGCAGCTCGCCTCCTTCGCGTCCGAGGTGACGCGCGTGGCGCGCGAGGTCGGCACCGAAGGCAAGCTCGGCGGCCAGGCGCAGGTCAAGGGCGTCGCCGGCACCTGGAAGGACCTCACCGACAACGTCAACCTGATGGCCGCAAACCTGACCGGCCAGGTCCGCAATATCGCCGACGTGACGACCGCCGTGGCATCGGGGGACTTGTCGAAGAAGATCACCGTCGAGGTTAAAGGCGAGATCCTCGAGCTGAAGAACACGATCAACGTCATGGTCGACCAGCTCAACTCCTTCGCCTCGGAGGTCACCCGCGTCGCCCGCGAAGTCGGCACCGAAGGCAAGCTCGGCGGTCAGGCGCGCGTCGAAGGCGTCGCCGGCACCTGGAAGGACCTCACCGACAACGTCAACCTGATGGCCGACAACCTGACCGGACAGGTCCGCAACATCGCCGAGGTCACGACCGCGGTGGCATCGGGGGATTTGTCGAAGAAGATCACCGTCGACGTGAAAGGCGAGATTCTCGAGCTGAAGAACACGATCAACACGATGGTCGACCAGCTCAACTCCTTTGCCTCGGAGGTGACCCGCGTCGCCCGCGAAGTCGGCACCGAAGGCAAGCTCGGCGGCCAGGCGCAGGTGCCCGGGGTCGGCGGCACCTGGAAGGACCTCACCGACAACGTCAACCTGATGGCCGACAACCTGACAGGACAGGTGCGCAACATCGCCGAGGTGACAACCGCGGTGGCATCGGGGGACTTGTCGAAAAAGATCACCGTCGACGTGAAGGGCGAAATCCTCGAGCTGAAGAACACCATCAATGTCATGGTCGATCAGCTCAACGGCTTCGCCTCGGAAGTCACCCGCGTCGCCCGCGAGGTCGGCACCGAAGGCAAGCTCGGCGGTCAGGCGCAGGTACCTGGCGTCGCCGGCACCTGGAAGGACCTCACCGATAACGTCAACCTGATGGCCGATAACCTGACTGGGCAGGTTCGCAACATCGCCGAAGTGACAACCGCGGTTGCCCGCGGCGACCTGTCGAAGAAGATCACTGTCGACGTGAAGGGTGAGATCCTCGAGCTGAAGAACACGATCAACACGATGGTCGACCAGCTCAACGGCTTTGCCTCGGAAGTGACCCGCGTCGCCCGCGAGGTCGGCTCGGAGGGCAAGCTCGGCGGCCAGGCACAGGTCGAGGGTGTCGCCGGCACCTGGAAAGACCTGACCGACAACGTCAACCTGATGGCCGGCAACCTGACCGGACAGGTCCGCAATATCGCCGAGGTGACGACCGCCGTGGCCCGCGGCGACCTGTCGAAGAAGATCACCGTCGACGTGAAGGGTGAGATCCTCGAGCTGAAAAACACGATCAACGTCATGGTCGACCAGCTCAACTCCTTCGCCTCGGAAGTGACGCGCGTCGCCCGCGAGGTCGGCTCGGAGGGCAAGCTCGGCGGCCAGGCGCAGGTCGAAGGCGTCGGCGGCACCTGGAAGGACCTCACCGACAATGTGAACGCGATGGCCGCGAACCTGACCGGCCAGGTCCGCAACATCGCCGAGGTGACGACCGCGGTGGCATCGGGCGATCTTTCCAAGAAGATCACCGTCGACGTGAAGGGCGAGATTCTCGAGTTGAAGAACACCATCAACACGATGGTCGATCAGCTCAACTCCTTCGCCTCGGAAGTGACCCGCGTCGCCCGCGAAGTCGGCACCGAGGGCAAGCTCGGCGGCCAAGCGCAGGTGCGCGGCGTCGCCGGCACCTGGAAGGACCTCACCGATAACGTCAACCTGATGGCCGACAACCTGACCGGACAGGTCCGCAATATCGCCGACGTGACGACCGCAGTTGCCCGCGGTGACCTTTCCAAGAAAATCACCGTCGACGTGAAGGGTGAGATCCTCGAGTTGAAGAACACGATCAACACGATGGTCGACCAGCTCAACGGCTTCGCCTCGGAAGTCACCCGCGTCGCCCGCGAGGTCGGCACCGAAGGCAAGCTCGGCGGTCAGGCGCAGGTGCCCGGCGTCGGCGGCACCTGGAAGGATCTGACCGACAACGTCAACCTGATGGCGACTAATCTGACCAACCAGGTCCGCGGAATCGCGGATGTGGTGACCGCGGTGGCGCAGGGTAATCTGAAACGCAAATTGACCGTGGATGCCAAGGGCGAGATCGCGGCGCTCGCGGAAACGATCAACTTCATGATCGATACCCTGTCGACCTTCGGCGACCAGGTGACCAACATGGCCCGCGAAGTCGGCATCGAAGGCAAGCTCGGCGGGCAAGCACGTGTGCCCGGCGCTGCCGGTCTGTGGCGTGACCTCACGGACAATGTCAACGCGATGGCCACCAATTTGACCAACCAGGTCCGCTCGATCGCCGACGTGGCAACGGCGGTGACGAAGGGCGACCTCACCCGGTCCGTCGCGGTGGAAGCCTCGGGCGAGATGGCTGCGCTCAAGGACAACATCAACGAGATGATCCGCAACCTCAAGGAGCAGACCTTGAAGAATGCGGAGCAGGACTGGCTGAAGACCAACCTCGCCCGATTCTCCCGGATGTTGCAGGGGGAGCGCGACCTCTCGACGGTCTCAAACCTCATCATGTCCGAGCTCGCGCCCCTGGTGAACGCGCAATATGGCGTGTTCTACGTCGCCAAGCGCGAAGAGAATGAGACGCTGATCGAACTTGCCGCCAGCTATGGCGCCGAGCGACATGAGGAGCTGAAACCCATGTTCAAGCTTCGCGAGGGGCTGATCGGTCAGGCAGCTTCGGACAAGCGCGCAATCATGCTCAACAATGCGCCCGCCGATTTCATCCGGATCGGATCGGGGCTCGGTCATGCCGCGCCCGCCAATGTCGCCGTGCTGCCCGCACTGTTCGAAGACGAGGTCAAGGCCGTCATCGAGCTCGCTTCGTTCAGCGAGTTCAACGAAACCCACCAGAGCTTCCTGGACCAGCTGATGGAATCGGTCGGTATCGTGTTGAACACGATCGCCGCCACCATGCGCACCGAGGGCCTGCTCAAGCAGTCGCAGTTGCTGACGCAGGAGCTTCAGGCACGCCAGACCGAACTGACGACCAAGCAGGAAGAGTTGCACGCCACCAATGAGGAGCTGCAGGAGAAAGCCCAGCTTCTCGAAAACGAGAAGAAGCAGGTGGAGGCGAAGAACCTCGAAATCGACATGGCGCGGCGCGCGGTCGAAGAGAAGGCCGAGCAGCTGGCGCTGACATCCAAATATAAGTCCGAATTCCTCGCGAACATGTCGCACGAGCTGCGCACGCCGCTCAACTCGCTGCTGATCCTGTCCAAGCTGCTGGCGGACAATCCGCAAGGCAATCTGAACGAAAAGCAGACCGAGTTCGCCCGCACGATCCACTCGGCGGGATCGGACCTGCTGAGCCTGATCAACGATATCCTCGATCTCTCCAAGATCGAATCGGGTACGGTTTCGATCGAGATTGGCGATATGCCAATGAACAGCCTCAAGCTGCACATGGAGCGCACCTTCCGTCAGCTTGCGGCTGACAAGAATCTCGATTTCCGCGTCGAGTTCGACCAGACAATGCCTGCTTCGATCCGCACGGACGAGAAGCGACTCCAGCAGATCGTCCTCAATTTGCTGTCCAACGCTTTCAAATTCACGTCGCAAGGCAGCGTCACGCTCGCCGTCCGTAACGTCAAAAAGGGATGGAGCACCAATCATCCGGTGCTTCGCCATGCCGAAGGCGTGATCGAGATCGCGGTGACCGATACGGGCATCGGCATTCCCAAGGACAAGCAGAAGCTGATTTTCGAGGCGTTTCAGCAGGCGGACGGCACGACGAGCCGTAAATATGGCGGCACCGGCCTCGGTCTCTCGATCAGTCGAGAAATCGCGCGGCTGCTCGGCGGTGAGCTACAGGTCAGTTCGACGCCCGGCGAGGGTTCGACCTTCACGCTGTTCGTGCCGACGAATACCGTCGCTCCCGCGACGACCAACGAAGGCACGCCCGCGCGCTATGACAATAACGGCGCTAATATTCCCAGCGCGCTGCCGGCGCCGATGGAGGTTACCGACGACCGGGAAGCTTTGGGCGACGCGCCGTTCGTGCTGATCGTGGAGGACGATCCCACCTTCGCCTCGATCCTCCTCGACATCGCGCATGGTGTCGGCCTGAAAGGGGTGGTGTCGACGGCCGGGGCGGGCACGCTGGCGACCGCGCGCAAGATGCAACCGAGCGCAATCACGCTCGACCTGGGACTGTCCGATATCGACGGCTTCGTGCTGCTCGATCTGCTCAAGCATGATCCGCATACGATGCACATTCCGATCCACGTGATTTCCGGCGCTGATCGCTTGGCGCGCGCCCAGGATCTCGGCGCGATCGGCGTCACCGAAAAGCCGGCGGCCCCCGAAGCCCTGCAGCAGGTGTTCGAGGATCTTGCGGCCCATGTCCACGCCAGGCCGGCCCGGCCCACTCTGACGCTGATAGACGGCGGCGAAGTCGCGCCGAGCGCGCGCTCGGTTCCCGAGCTCGCAGGTGCGAAGATCCTCATCGTCGACGATGACATTCGCAACATCTACTCGCTGACCAGCGTGCTCGAGAGCTACGACGTCGAGGTGCTTCACGCCGAGCGCGGCGCCGACGGCATTCTCATTCTCGAGCAGACGCCAGACATCGATATCGCCTTGATCGACATCATGATGCCCGAAATGGACGGCTATGAGACGATGGAGCAGATTCGTGGGCGGGACCGTCTCTCGGGACTACCGTTGATCGCGGTGACGGCCAAGGCCATGAAGGGCGACCGCCAGAAATGTCTGGATGCCGGAGCATCCGATTACATTGCCAAGCCGGTCGACATCGAACTGCTCCTCGCGCTGCTGCGCGTATGGATCGCACGGTCGCGCGAGTCGGCGCAGATCGAACTTAAGCACTCGGCGGCCGAATGAACGAAACAGCCGCCAACAGGCGCGCGACCGACCTTCCGGACTTGCGTGAAGGCGTTGTCGGTGAACGCGCGCGGATCCTGATCGTCGACGATGACGAGCGCAACCTGCTGGCGCTCCGTACCGTGCTCGAGGATGTCGCGGATGTAGCACTCGCGCGCTCGGGCGAGGAGGCGCTCCGCCATCTGTTGAAGGAGGAATTTGCCGTAATCCTGCTCGACGTCTTCATGCCGGGACTCGACGGGTATGAGACGGCGCAGATGATCCGTGCCCGCGAACAGACCAAGCGCATTCCGATCATCTTCCTATCAGCGGTGAACAAGGAAACGGAACATCTCATCCGCGGCTATTCGATGGGTGCGGTCGACTATGTGTTCAAACCGGTCGAGCCGATCGTGCTGCAATCGAAGGTGGCCGTGTTCGTCGATCTCTTTCAGATGCGGCGCGAGATCCAGCGCAAGGCGCGCGCCGAGCAACAACTGCTCGATGCGAACCTACGCGCGAATGCCGAGCTCCTGCGATCCGAAAAGCAACTGCGTCTGGCGGAGCAGCGCCAGCTGGCCATTGTCAATTCGTTGCCGCTGATCCTGTATCTCGAACCCCCGGGCGTCGCCCCGCGCATTCCGCAAATCGTTAGCGGCAATTTCAAGGCCATCACCGGGTATGAGATCGAGGACGTCCACCGTGATCCGACCCTCTGGCACGATCGCCTCCATCCCGATGATTGCAAGCGCGTCGAAGCAGCACTCGAAGCGCGCGCCGCAGGCGGCGACTTCGCGGTGGAATATCGGTGGAAGTGCCGCGACGGACGATACAGGCATTTTCTCGAGCAGGCCGCCATGCTGCGCGACACCGAAGGCCAGCCGGTCGAGATCGCCGGCACGCTGCTCGACATTACCGACCGCAGGGAACTGGAACTGCAGCTCATCCACGCGCAAAAAATGGACGCGATCGGCAAACTGACCGGCGGCATCGCCCATGATTTCAACAATCTGCTTGCCGCGGTGCTCGGCGGCCTCGGCCTGATAGAGCGGCGTGTGCCGATGGACGAAGACCAGCGCAAGATCATCGGAATGACCAGGCACGCGGCCGAACAAGGTGCCGAGCTGGTCGCCCGTCTGCTCTCCTTCGCACGCCGTCAGAAGCTCGAGCCCGCCGCGATCGACGTCGCCGCGCTCGCGGCTTCGGTCGGCGATCTGCTTGTGCATACGCTGGGCGGACTGATAGCGCTCGAGTGGCGTGGAGCGGAAGCGGTCTGGCCAGTTTATGCCGACGACAATCAACTCGAGCTCGCTCTCGTCAATCTCATCATCAACGCGCGCGACGCGATGCCGAAAGGCGGCACGATCAGGGTGAGCGCGGCGAACGAGACCGTGATTGAGGAGCGCGGCGACCTGAAATGTGGTGACTATGTCGTCTTCGAAGTCGCGGACGATGGCTTGGGGATCGAGCCCGCCTTGCTCGAGCGGGTGACGGAGCCCTTCTTCACCACCAAGCCGATCGGCAAGGGGACGGGGCTCGGCCTCTCAATGGTCTATGGTTTCGCGCAGCAATCCGGCGGCGCGATGCGGCTTGAAAGCGAGGTGGGCAATGGAACGCGGGTACGCATTTGGCTGCCGCGCGCCGAACCGAGCACGGAGATCGAGGTGAGCACCGCCAGCGTCGAACCAGTCGCGCGGCCGGAATTGTCATTATCGATCTTGCTTGTCGACGACCATGACGGCGTCCGCGCGGCGACCGAGGCGCTGTTGGTCGATCTCGGCCATGCGGTACTCACGGCCGAACATGGTCAGGATGCGATCGACCTGGTCGGCGCTACCGAGCGCGATATCGATCTGATCGTCACCGATTATGCCATGCCACATATATCGGGCAGCGAACTGGTCCGTCGCCTGCGCGAGAAGCGGCCGATCTTTCCCGCGATCATGATCACCGGCAATGCGGACGCGGTCGCCGCCGCTGATCATGACGAGGGGACGCTGATCCTGGCGAAGCCGTTCACCCCAGACCAGCTCCAGCGGGCAATACGGAGCGTGATGGCGATGCCGGCCTTGGAGCGAGTCGCTGGCTACGGCTGACGATCGGCCGATCGCCCCCTATCGGCGGATCTCAACTCCCGCCCCGCCCAATATTGGGCGGGCCGTGCTTCAATCGAGCGGAAACAGTCGTTAGAAATACGATCATGATGACCGAATCCGAAGCTGCGGAGCGGCTCGCTTACCTGGCGGCCGAAATCGCGCGGCACAATGCGCTTTACCATGGCGAGGACCGGCCGGAGATAAGCGACGCGGCCTATGATCTGCTCGTCCGCGAGAATAGTGCGCTCGAAACCCGATATCCGCACCTGGTGCGGGTCGACTCGCCCTCCCGGCTGATTGGTGCAGTACCTTCCGGACATCTCGCCAAGATAGCCCATGCCCAGCCCATGCTCAGCCTCGATAACGCCTTCGCGGACGAGGATGTCATCGAGTTCGTTGCCAGGATAGGCCGATATCTGAAGCTCGGCTCCGACGAGCCGGTGGCGCTGACGGCGGAACCCAAGATCGATGGCCTTTCCTGCTCGCTGCGTTACGAGAAGGGCGTGCTGACGTTGGCGGCGACGAGAGGCGACGGCGCGGTAGGCGAGGACGTCACGGCGAATGTCCGCACGATCGGCGACATTCCTGAGCGGCTCAACGGCAACGCACCAGCTATTTTTGAGATACGCGGCGAGGTCTATATGGCGAAAGACGACTTTGCGGCGCTCAATGCGCGGCTGCTCGCAGAGGCCGGCGATCCTGCCAAGGCGCGCCAGTTCGCAAATCCGCGTAACGCTGCCGCGGGATCGTTGCGCCAGAAAGACCCATCGGTGACCGCATCGCGGCCATTGCGGTTTCTTGCCCATGGCTGGGGTGAAGTCACCGCCCTGCCCGCGGAGACACAGAAGGGTGTCATGGATGCGATTGCCGGCTGGGGGCTGCCGGTTTCCGACGATCTAGTACGGGTGGACAGCGTCAGTCAGGCGCTCGCCCATTATCGCGGCGTCGAGGCGCGGCGCGCAGACCTGCCCTTCGACATCGATGGCGTGGTCTACAAGGTTGACCGACTCGACTGGCAGAAGCGCCTGGGCTTTGTCGCCCGCGCACCCCGCTGGGCCATCGCCCATAAATTTCCTGCCGAGAAGGCGCAGACCGAGCTGAGAGAGATCGACATTCAGGTCGGACGTACCGGCAAGTTGACCCCGGTCGCACGGCTTGAGCCGGTCACGGTTGGCGGCGTGGTCGTCACGAACGCGACGCTCCATAACGCCGACGAGATCGAGCGGCTCGGCGTCCGCCCCGGCGACCGCGTCGTCGTACAGCGCGCGGGCGACGTTATTCCCCAGATCGTGGAAAATCTCTCGCGCGACGAGGTCCGTCAGACCTGGCTCTTTCCCCAGACCTGCCCGGAGTGCGGATCCGCAGCCGAGCGCGAGCCCGGCGAGGTCGATTATCGCTGTACGGGGGGATTGGTTTGCCCGGCACAGCGCGTCGAACGATTACGGCATTTCGTGTCGCGCCATGCGCTCGACATTGAAGGGCTCGGCCTTACCCATATCGAAAGCTTCTTTCGCGACGGCCTCGTCCAGGCGCCCGCGGATATTTTCAGGCTTGACCGGGAAACGCTGCTCGCGCGGGAGCGCTGGGCCGAGATTTCGGCGGCCAACCTGATTGCGGCAATCGAGGCGAAGCGCAAACCCCCGCTGGATCGGTTCCTCTTCGCTCTGGGCATACGCCATGTCGGCGAAGTCACGGCGCGCGATATCGCGCGCCGCTACGGAAGCTGGGACGCATTCAGGGCCATGATCGATCGGGGCATCGCGGTCCGCGACGCAGCCGCTCCGGCCCTCGGCGAAAGCGATGACAAGGTCCTTGCCCGCACCGCCAAGGAACTGGCGGCGTTGATCGACACGGCGGGCGTCGGGCCCGAGGTTGCGTTGGCGCTGATCGATTTCTTCGCGGAACCGCACAATGCCAACGCCGTCGACGATTTGCTGACCCAACTTCGGCCCACCGATGTCGTTCACGTGACCCGTGCCTCGTCCGTGACGGGCAAGACCGTGGTCTTCACGGGAACGCTCGAGAATATGTCCCGTGACGAGGCGAAGGCGCAAGCGGAAGCCTTGGGCGCTAAGGTCTCCGGCTCGGTATCGGCCAAAACCGATCTCGTCGTCGCCGGGCCCGGCGCCGGAACGAAGCTTAAGAAAGCGTCCGATCTCGGTATTCCCGTGATCGATGAGGCGGGCTGGGCCCGCATCGTGGCAGAAAGCTGATGGCTAGCTGGGGGCGCGGCCTTGGAATTCGCTTGCGAGGCCCCCCGCTGGCTCTAAAAAACATAGCATGACCTCGCCGAAACGCCGCCTTCCGACCTATGCGCTGGCCGGCCTGGCCGTAGCGATACTGGCTACCATCGCGGCTCTTTTCCTGGCGCGCGCGCAGGACCGTTCGGGCGACTGGGCGGAGCACTCGCTTCATGTGCAGGTGATCCTGGCTAAGCTTGCCGACCATGTCCGCGCGATCGAGTCCGATCATCGCGGCTATGTGCTGTCGCGTGAAAGCGGCATGAAGGAGGAATTATACCGACTAACCGAGGAGTTGGACCCGGCGCTTGACGAGCTTGCGGCCGCCGTCGCGGATAACCCGGCACAGGTCACCCAGGTCGCCGCGCTGCGGAGTGCCGTTCGCGCCAAGGTCGCCTTCGCCATCGACGGCATACGGGCCGTCGATGAAGAGGGGGTGGCGACCGCCGTGGCCAGCATTGAAAAGGGCAAGGGGCGGCTGCTGATGAACAAGGCGCTGGCCATGGTAAGCCGCATGACCAAAGAGGAAGAGCGGCTTTTCGCCGAACGCCGGGCGCAGGCCGACATGCTGGTTCTCGGATTGGGGTTGACCCTGGTGGCGACGGTGTTGGCGGTGCTCGTCGCTGCGGCCTTTGTGCTAAGGGACGGCAACCGGCGCGAGGCCGAGCTGACTGCGGCGCGCGACGATGCGATCGCCGCCGAGCAAGCATTGCGCGAGCAGATGGCCGCGCGCGAGACCGCCGAAGAGCAGATCCGGCAGATGCAGAAGATGGAATCGATCGGGCAATTGACCGGAGGTATCGCCCACGACTTCAACAACATGCTCGCAATCGTCATCGGCAGCCTCGATCTTGCGCGTCGGCGGTTGCGCGACAAGCCAGAAAAGGTCGGCACGCACATCGATAACGCCTATGAGGGAGCCGAACGCGCGGCGGCGCTCACGGCCCGCCTTCTCGCATTCTCGCGCCAGCAGCCGCTCGCACCCTTGGCGATCGACGTAAACAAGCTGGTTGCCGCGATGTCCGAATTGCTCCAGCGAACGCTCGGCGAGGAATATTCGATCGAGACAGTCCTGGCCGGCGGACTGTGGCGGACATTTGTCGATCCGGGCCAGCTTGAGAATGCCGTAGTCAACCTTGCGGTCAACGCGCGCGACGCCATGCCGGGTGGCGGCCGCCTGACGATCGAGACGGCGAACGCCTATCTCGACGACGACTATGCCCGTTCACGCAGCGACGTCGTTCCCGGCCAATATGTCATGCTAAGCGTCACGGACTCCGGTACCGGTATGTCAGGCGACGTGGTGGCGCGGGTGTTCGAGCCATTTTTCACGACCAAGCCGGTGGGAAAAGGCACCGGGCTTGGACTCAGCCAGATTTTCGGCTTCACGAAACAGACCGGTGGGCACGTCGCGATCTATTCCGAACTCGGCCAGGGCACGACGGTGAAGCTGTATCTTCCGCGACACCATGGCGACGCTATCGATTCCTATGACCACCCTCGCGTCGACGAAGCGACCGTTCCCAGAGCAAAGCCGGGCGAGACGATCCTAGTCGTCGAGGACGAACAGCGGGTGCGTCACTTCTCGGTCGATGCGCTGCGCGAACTGGGCTATGTGGTGATCTCAGCCCCCAGCGGCGGCGAGGCTCTCCGGGCCCTCGCCGAGCAGCCGCGAGTCGATGTGCTCTTCACCGATATCGTGATGCCCGAAATGAACGGCCGTGCGCTAGCGGACGCTGCGCTGCAGATCCGCGCGGACCTGAAGATACTTTTCACCACAGGCTATACGCGCAATGCCGTGGTGCATAATGGCGTGCTGGATCCGGGCGTGGCCTTCCTGCAGAAGCCGTTCAGCGTAACCCAGCTGGCCATCAAGATGCGTGAGGTTTTCGACGGTCGGGGCGCAAATCGACCGGCGTGACGGCTGGCGAACGGCCATGGTTGGAAAGTCTCGTAGGACATTCTATCGAGCTTTCCATGTTTCATGCGATCATCGCGTTCCTCGCCGGGCTCATCATCGCCGTCATCTCCGCTGGCGGCTATACAGGCATCGCGGTCCTGATGGCGATCGAAAGCGCCTGCATCCCGCTTCCCTCCGAGATTATAATGCCGTTCTCCGGCTATCTGGTATCCACGGGCCGGTTCGATCTTTACCTGGCCGCCACCGCGGGTGCGATCGGCTGCAACATTGGATCGATCGCTGCCTATGAGTTGGGCAAGCGCGGCGGCCGCGCGGCGGTCGATCGCTGGGGTCGCTATGTCCTGATGAGTCATGCGGACCTCGACCGCGCCGAGCGCTTCTTCGCGCGCTGGGGTAATCTTACCGTGCTGATCTGCCGCCTGCTTCCCGCGGTCCGCTCGTTCATCGCTTTCCCGGCCGGGGTGGCGCGGATGCCGCTGCTGCGCTTTCACATCTATACCTTCGTGGGCTCCTGGCCCTGGTGCTTCGGCCTGACTTGGGCCGGGATGAAGCTCGGCGACGAGTGGCGAACCGATCCCCGCCTCGGCAGCCTGTTACACAAGCTCGATTTCGTCCTCATCGCCCTCGTCCTTGCCAGTGGCCTGTGGTTCATCTGGCACCGCCTCAAACGGCCAACGGCGAAATAATGAATCCCGTTTACGCGACGTTGCCGACGACGATCTTCGAAAAGATGTCTGCGTTGGCGCGCGAGTCCGGCGCAATCAATCTCGGCCAGGGTTTCCCCGACGCTCCCGGACCGACCGACATCCGCGAAGCAGCCGCCCGTGCGCTTGTCGAACGTTCCAACCAATATCCGCCAATGCTGGGGCTCGACGAACTGCGTCAGGCCGTCGCCGAACATTATGGCGAGCATCAGGGGCTCGCGCTCGACTGGGATAAGGAGATTGTCATCACCTCGGGCGCGACCGAGGCGATCGCCGCTGCCATTCTTAGCCTGCTCTCCCCCGGCGATGAAGCCGTCTTGGTCCAGCCGCTCTATGATGCCTATCTGCCGATGGTCCGCCGCGCCGGCGGGATCGCCAGGCTGATCCGGCTGGAGCCACCACATTGGACGCTCGACGCCGCCGCGCTCGACGCCGTCATTACCGACCGGACGCGCCTGATCATCTTCAACAACCCGGCCAATCCGACGGGCAGGATTTACGATCGCGCGACGCTCGAGCTGATCGCCGATCGTTGCATCCGCCATGACCTCGTCGCTTTATGCGACGAGGTGTGGGAGCACGTCGTGTTCGATGGCGAGCATGTGCCGCTGATCGCCCTGCCCGGCATGCGCCAGCGCACGGTGAAGATCGGATCGGCGGGGAAGATTTTCGCGCTGACGGGCTGGAAGGTGGGCTGGATAGTCGCGGGCGAGGCGCTTGCCCGGCAAGCCGCCAAGGCGCATCAATTCATGACCTTCACCACCCCGCCCAATTTGCAATGGGCGGTCGCCAAGGGCCTCGGCAAGCCCCGCGCCTGGTTCGACGAGATGCGTGCCGACTTCGCTCGCTCACGCGACCGGCTGATCGCGGGGCTTTGCGCCGCGGGTTATGTGCCGCTGCCGAGCCAGGCGACCTGGTTCGTCTCGGTCGATCTCGCCGCGTCGGGCATTGCAATGACCGATGCCGCCTTCGCCGACTTAATGGCGCTCGAAGGCGGCGTGGTTACGATTCCGGTATCGGCCTTCTTCGAGGACGCGCCGGTGACCAATATCTTGCGCCTATGCTACTGCAAGGACGATGCCGTGTTGGACGAAGCGGTCGCGCGGTTGAAGGCGATGCGGGAGCGGCTGGTGGGAAAGTCCCTCGCCAGCTAGCAGGCGGTGCGGGACTTCCCCTACGAGCGGCAATGAAGAGGGAATGCTTATCGCGCCCCGAACTTCTTGACCGCTCCCTTGTGCGCGCCCGCCGCACCCTTCGGCGGGCCGAAGCGGCGTTTAGGCGGACCTTCGCTGCCATTGCGCCCGGACCCAACCTCGCGGCGGCGGCCGTTCTGGCCGTTGCGCTGTTGACGGAGCTCCTCTGCGGTGGGAGCGGCCGGCTTGGGCATGCGCGCCTTCTCGGCGATGAAGTTCTCGGGCAAGGGCTGAATATCGAGCTTCACCCGGGTCAGCTTCTCGATCGCCTTCAGATAAGGCCGTTCGTCGTCGGCAACGAAGGCGATGGCTATGCCCGCCGCGCCCGCCCGCGCCGTGCGCCCGATGCGATGGACATATTGCTCGGCGACGTTCGGCAGTTCGAAGTTGAACACATGGCTGACCCCGCCGACATCGATGCCGCGAGCGGCGATGTCGGTTGCGACAAGGATCCTGACCTCTCCCGACCGAAAAAGGGCCAGCGCGCGCTCGCGCTGCGGCTGGCTCTTGTTGCCGTGAATGGCCTCGGCCGCGATGCCGGCCGCGCGCAGATGCTTGACCACGCGATCCGCACCATGTTTGGTGCGCGTGAAGACCAGGGCGCGATCGATCGGCTCTGACCGGATACGCATGATCAGCAGCGCCTGTTTCTCCTGCGGATTGCAGAAGGTGGCGAATTGCTCGACCCGCTCGGCGGTGGTCGCTTGCGGCGCGACCGAGACCTTGACGGGGTTGGTGAGGAAGCGGTCGCCGAGATCGGCGATCGCCTTGGGCATGGTTGCCGAGAAGAACAGCGACTGGCGCTTCTTCGGCAGCAACTGATCGATCCGCTTGAGCGCGTGGATGAAGCCGAGGTCGAGCATCTGGTCGGCCTCGTCGAGAACGAAGACCTCAACGAACTTGAGGCTGAGCGCGCGCTGGTCGATCAGATCGAGCAGGCGTCCCGGCGTGGCGACGAGAATATCGACGCCGCGCTGGAGCTGACGGATCTGCTTGTTGATCGGCACGCCGCCGAAGACGGTCGCCACGCTCAGCCGCAGATATTTGCCATATTGGATGAAACTGTCGGCGATCTGGCTGGCCAGTTCGCGGGTGGGGGCCAGGATAAGCATCCGACAGCCCTGCGGCGGCGTATGCTTGAGATTGTCGTTGAGATAATGAAGCGAGGGGAGCGCGAAAGCAGCGGTCTTGCCGGTGCCGGTTTGCGCGATACCGCAAAGGTCACGCCCTTCGAGCAGCGGCGGAATCGCCTGGCTCTGGATAGGGGTAGGCGTGTCATAGCCTTTGGAGGCCAGCGCGCGCTGAAGCGGCTCGATCAGCCCGAGTTCGGAAAATTTGGTCACTAATGCACTTTCGATGGTGCGGGCGCACGACGGTAGGTCCATGCGACAGCGGGTTCACATGACGACCCGCGTGAATTGGGAAGCCTAAGCCTGGTTCGCGTCTTTATGCCCGGAGCCGGCCTGTCCTTTGGATGGACAGGAGATCACGCTGCTCACGGTCCAATGCTGCATTACAGCATCGACGCGCCGCCGCATATGATCGGTCGGCCGCAAAAATGCAAGGTGTTCTTTTCTTTTGGTGGTTTGACAAGCGGGGCGGCAGGTCATGGACCCACCGCCCCTATCCTACGCGCCGTTCGGCCCGCAATCACTGACGCCCTCGGCTCACAATTCAGTCGGGGCGCCTGGCGGGTGGCATCACCCACCAGGCGCCGAGCCGACGTCAATAGGTGTATCCCACGGCAACGCCAACTTCGCGCGGCGGTCCGAAAAGGGCCCCGAAGGCAGCCGTGCTGCTCAACGCACCATTGATCACCTTGTGATTGGTGAGGTTGCGGCCATAAACCGACATCCGCACCGCGTCGCTCAGCTTGTAACCGACCTGCGCGTTAATCGTCGCATACTGCTTCTGCGCGATGTCCTCGGTAATGATGTGAATGACCTTGGTCGAATATGCCACGGTGGCACTGGCGTCGAACGGCCCATTCTCATATGCGACCGTGAACGAACCGGTCAGCTTCGGCGAGCGAAGCTGACGCTGCCCACTCGCATCGAATACGACCGGAATGAACGCACCACAGGCGCCGCCCGGAGCGCAGTTGAATGGCGGCATTGACGGATCGAATGGTATGCGATTCGTGCTAATGCCGGTGGCAACTGGGAAGGATTCATATCTCGCCCTGGGCATATATGTCGCTGCCACATTGAGCGAGAAGTTGTCGCTGACTCGCAGTCTCCCGTCGAAGTCGACGCCGAAAATCGTCGCCTTGCCTACGTTGGACACGCCCGTCGTCGCCCCCAACGTGACCTGCTCCTGCTTATTCTTGTAGTTATAATAAAATACCGAAAGATTGGCACTGGCGCTGGGGCTCGCATATTTGAGGCCCGCCTCATAGGAGTATAGTTTTTCCGGTTTGATCGCCGCCTGTCCGAAGGCCGTATTTGACAACCCTGGCAGGCCGCTACGATATCCGACCGAGACCGTACCATAGGCATTCAACTCGTCCGTCACGTCATATTTGATGCTGGCGCGCGGCGTTATGCTCTTGAAGGTTTTCTTTTTCGCCTGAAACACGGGCAACGGCTGTACTTCACTGCGCGGCTCCGAACTTACGCGCACGCCGCCAATCAGGGAAAGGCGGTCGGTTGGCTTGACCGTGGCTTCGGCATAGGCCGCATAGGCCTTGAAGTTGAATCGGTCGACACCGAGGACAAGCGGGAATACCCCGGGTGCGAACGGTGCAAGCAACCTCTGGATCTGGCGCGTGTCGCCGCCCTTGGTATTGTAATAATAAAGGCCCGCGACGAAGCTCAATATGCCGAAATCGCGGGATGCGAAATTAAGCTCAGCCGATGTCTCGCGAGAGTGCTGAGGATAGTCATAATAAATACACGCAAAATTAAAATAGCAAGCTGCTGGCGATGCCGCAAAGTTGATATTGGATTTTCCGTTCAAAATATTCGTATTGGTGTAACCAACCAAGGCGGTGACCTTACCGATATCGAAATCCTGTTCCACCCGGCCGCTGAAGCCATACTGCCTGACAAATGTATAAACCTCTTCCAGAGGAAGCAGGCCAGTTGCGGTGTGCCACACCCGCGTGGGAACGACGGACCCGGGATAGGCCGCCGCCGCCGACAACCCTTTATAGGCACCTGTGGTCTGCAAGCCGCCCGCGTCGCGGAGATAAAAGGCCGAAAGCAGGACCTTCGTCCCCTCGGCCGGCGTGAAGAGCAGCTTGGCGCGGGCATTGGTCCGGCGCACTTCGCCGTCACGCTTGCCGTTCAGGTCATTCGTCAGATAACCGGGCGTGTAGGTGTAGCCACCCGCGACGCTGACCGCGACCTTGTCGGCAATCACCGGCATTGTGGCAAAGGCCTGGGCCCGCGTCTGCAGTGCCGACCGACTACCCCCGTCGCCGGTATAATAGCCCAAGGAAAGCTTCAGATCCATCGCAGGCTGGAAAGCGGGATCCTTCGTGAAGACCAGGATGGCCCCGCCAGTCGCATTCCGCCCGAACAGCGTCCCCTGCGGTCCTTTCAGAACCTCGATGCGGGCGACGTCGGGTATCTCGCTGTTCAGAATGAGGGGCGTCGACTGGTAAATCCCGTCAACGTAGAGCGCGATGGGATTTTCTGCTCCGGCAAGAGTGTTCGTCGAGGTCACGCCGCGGAGAGCGGGCGAGCTCAGCGATCCCGTCGCACCGAAGGTGAAACCCGACACAACGCTGGAAAGGTCGACGATCGAGCGCACCCCAGCACGCTGAAGAGAGTCGGCATTCACCGAAACGACGGTAAGCGGCACGTCCTGAAGCCGCTCGCTGCGGCGTTGGGCGGTAACAACAATCTCATCATAATTGTCGGCCCTGTCGGCTGGCTCTGCCGCCACCGCAGGAGACGACGCAGTCCATAGCGCGCAGAGCGCGGTCGAGACCAGTAACGTTCGCTTACCCATGATCATCCCCTCTTATGTAGTATATACTCACGAGAATACGGTTGGACCCGTCTTTTTATTCGGCCGAGTTTTGCCATTTATCCGATAGATTTCTCCCGTTATTCGACCCCTTGCCGGCTGGATCACCAGTAGGAGAAGTCGCCTTATCGCGATACTTTGCCTGAAAGACGGGCCGCGATAAAGTGAAAAAACCGAGCAGTTCTCTGGCGGCCACGACGTTCTGAGGAGGGGCGGTGCGACCGTCGATCAATGATGAGGCGGTGCCTGCCAGATTGCCACAACACCCGCGCGAGGGATCAGCGCAGATCAAAAGTCCGGTTTCTCATAATGTTCGGGTGGACCGACCAGCTCCATCCGTTCGGCGAGGATGACTCTAAGCGACCGGCGGGATTTCATCCCGGAATACCATTGCCTGGTCTCCTCATGTCCGCGCCAGTCGATCCCACCGAGATAATCGGCGACCGAGAGGTGCGCTGCGCAGGCGAGGTCGGCAAGACTCAGCAGCGGACCGCCGATCCAGCGCCGCGTTGAGACCAGATAATCCACATAGTCGAGATGATCATTGACGGCCTTCATCGCCTGGCGGAGCACCCCGGCGTCGGGGGAAGCACGGTGGACGATCCGCTTGAGCGCGCGTTCATAGAGCAGCGGGCCTACAACATCCCGATAGAATTTCTCGTCGAAATAGGCGACCAACCTCCGGATTTCGCCGCGAGCCGCGGCGCTGCCCGGGATCATCGGCAGCGGCTCGACCGTCTCCTCCAGATATTCCGAGATCGCACAACTATGGATCAGCGTCGTGCCGGTCGCGCTGTCGACAAGCACGGGAGTCTGTCCGACGGGATTGAGGTCGAGAAACTCGTCCCGGCGCAGCCAGGGCGATTCGCGCACCAACTCATAGGCGATTCCCTTTTCCTCCATCTGGAGGCGGACTTTGCGCGAGAAGGGACAAAGCGGGAATTGGTACAGTTGCCACATCGAGCAGCTAGATTATCGGCGCGGCATCGATATGTCAGCAGGGTGAAGCGAAAAAAGACACCGTTTCTATGGGAGGCGTGGGACGGATCGCACGACCAATTGGCAGCCCGCTCGCCGGCTCTTCCGCGGACTAGCCCCCTCCCCTGCGGTAGGGGGCACGGGCTTCACTCCGCCGCGACGACCTCGGCGCAGACATCGTTGAGCGGCTGTTCGAGCCGATTCACCATTTCCTTCGGACAGACCTGCCACATGCGATCACGCCAGCGATCCCAGTCGTCGAGGATGGTGTTTGCCCATTTGCTGTCGGTCCGCTCGGCATGTTCGGCGATCAGCGCCTTGCATCGCATTTCCCAGTAGGACGAGCCGAAGCGCTGCCAGACGATGTTCTCCGGATTGGCGCGACGCTCGAAATCGCCATGTTCGTCGAGGACGAAGGCCATGCCGCCGGTCATGCCCGCACCGAAATTCTGACCGACGCTGCCGAGGATGACGGCGGCGCCACCGGTCATATATTCGCAGCCATTGGCGCCGCAGCCCTCGACGACCACGGTTGCACCCGAGTTCCGCACCGCGAAGCGTTCGCCCGCCTGTCCGGCAGCAAACAGCTTGCCGGCCGTGGCACCATAGAGGACGGTATTGCCGATGATCGTATTGCTTTTGGTTTCGAGCGGCGAAGACACCATCGGACGCACCGCGATAATTGCCCCCGAAAGCCCTTTGCCGACATAGTCATTGGCGTCACCGAACACCTCGAGGGTGACGCCCTTGACCGCGAAAGCGCCGAGCGACTGACCGGCCGAGCCGCGCAGCCGGATGTGCACATGCCCATCGGCCAGCGCCGACATGCCGAAGCGCCGCGTGATCTCCGACGAGAAGCGCGTGCCGACCGCGCGGTGGGTGTTCCGCACCGTGTAGGTGAGCTGCATCTTCTCGCGACGCTCGAAAACCGCGTGGGCGTCGCCGATCATCTGCGCGTCCAGGCTGTCCGGCACCTCGTTGCGGAACGTCGGGATGTTGAACCGGCGATGCTCCGCAGGCGCGTCGACCTTGGCGAGCACCGGATTGAGATCGAGGTCATCGAGATGCTCGGCGCCGCGGCTGACCTGGCGAAGCAACTCGGTACGGCCGATGATCTCGTCCAGCGAACGCACACCGAGCTTGGCGAGGATCTCACGCACTTCCTCGGCGATGAAGGTCATCAGATTGATGACTTTCTCGGGCGTGCCCACGAATTTGCTGCGCAGCATCTCATCCTGGGTGCAGACGCCCACCGGGCACGTGTTCGAATGGCATTGCCGCACCATGATGCAGCCCATCGCCACAAGGCTCAGCGTACCGATGCCGAACTCCTCGGCACCGAGAATCGCGGCGATGACGATATCGCGACCCGTTTTCAGGCCGCCATCGGTGCGCAGTTTGACCCGGTGCCTCAGCCCGTTGAGGGTTAGCACCTGATTCGTCTCGCTGAGCCCCATTTCCCAGGGCGTGCCGGCATATTTGACCGATGTCTGGGGGCTGGCGCCCGTGCCGCCGACATGGCCGGCGACGAGGATGACATCAGCATGCGCCTTCGCGACGCCGGCCGCGACGGTGCCGATGCCGGCGGAGCTGACCAGCTTGACGCAGACCCGCGCGCGGGGGTTGATCTGCTTCAGATCATAGATCAGCTGCGCCAGATCCTCGATCGAATAGATGTCATGGTGCGGCGGCGGCGAAATCAGTGTCACGCCGGGCGTCGAGTGGCGCAGCCGCGCTATCATGTCGGTGACCTTGAAGCCGGGAAGCTGCCCGCCTTCGCCCGGCTTCGCGCCTTGCGCCACCTTGATCTCGATCTCCTCGGCCGCGTTGAGATATTCGGCGGTCACGCCGAAACGGCCCGAGGCGATCTGCTTGATCACCGAATTGGCGTTGTCGCCATTTGCGTAAGGGGTGAAGCGGCGCTTATCCTCGCCACCCTCCCCGGAGACCGCCTTGGCTCCGATCCGGTTCATGGCGATGGCCAGCGTCTCATGCGCCTCGGGGCTTAGGGCGCCGAGCGACATGCCTGGAGTGACGAACCGCTTGCGGATCTCGGTGATCGGCTCGACCGCATCGATCGGAATGCCCTCGCGTGCCCAGTTGAATTCGAACAAATCGCGCAGATAAACCGGCGGCAGATCGCGGACGCCACGCGAGAACTGCAGATAGTTCGAATAGCTGTCGGTCGCGACCGCGCTTTGCAGCAGGTGCATGAGCTGCGCCGAATAGGCATGGGTCTCACCCCCTGCCCGCTGCCTGTAGAAACCTCCCACCGGCAGGCTGACGACCACATCGTCGAAGGCCGCCTCGTGCTTGAGCTCGGCGTTCAGCTGGAGCGACGTATAGCCCTCGCCCGAGATTTTCGCCGGCATCCCGGGGAACAGATCGTTGACGAGCGCGCGGCTGAGGCCGACCGCCTCGAAATTATAGCCGCCACGATAGCTGGAGATCACCGCGATCCCCATCTTCGACAGGATCTTGAGCAAGCCGTCGTCTATCGCCTTGCGGTGGCGCTTCAGGCACTGCTCCAGCGTGAGATCGCCGAACAGGCCACGGCCATGGCGGTCGGCGATCGCCGCCTCGACAAGATAGGCGTTCACCGTCGTCGCGCCGACCCCGATCAGCACCGCGTAATAGTGAGTATCCAGGCATTCGGCGGAACGCACATTGACCGAGGCATAGGAACGCAGCCCCTTCCGTACGAGATGCGTGTGCACCGCCGCCGCCGCTAGCACCATTGCGATCGCCACACGATCGGCACCGACATGCTCATCGGTCAGGAACAGTTCGGCCTTGCCCTCACGCACCGCGATCTCCGCTTCGGTACGGATGCGCGCGATCGCCTGGCGCAGTGCATCGGGTCCGTCATGGGCGGGAAAGGTGCAATCAATTTCTGCCGCCTGCGCGCCGAAATGATCTTTCAGCGTATGCCAGTCCCGGCAATGAAGCACCGGGCTGTCCAGCACCAGCACGTCGGACTGCTGGCTGTCATTATCAAGGATATTGGCCAGATTGCCGAAGCGGGTCTTTAGGCTCATCACCCGCGTCTCGCGCAGCGAATCGATCGGCGGGTTGGTGACCTGGCTGAAATTCTGCCGAAAGAAATGGCTGATCAGCCTGGGTTGGCCGGAAATCACCGCGAGCGGCGTATCGTCGCCCATCGAGCCGACCGCCTCCTTGGCGTCCTCCACCTGGGGACTGAGGATCAGCTCCATATCCTCCATCGTCATGCCCGCAGCCACCTGCCGACGCAGCAGTTCGGCACGCGACCAGGACGGGATCATGGTCTCTTCCGATGCAGGCAGGTCAGCCAGCGTCCTGAAATCCTTGACCCATTCCGCGTAAGGCTGCTCAGCGGCGATACGGTCCTTGATCTCGGCATCGCCGTAGAGCCGCCCTTCCTCGAGATCGATCGCGATCATCTGGCCGGGCCCCATCCTGCCTTTGGCGATGATCGAGCTTTCGGGGACGACGACCATCCCCGTCTCGGATCCGACGATCAGGAGATTGTCCGCCGTGCGCGTGGTCCTGAGCGGTCGCAATGCGTTGCGGTCGACCCCCGCGACCACCCAGCGGCCATCGGTCATCGCCAGCGCCGCCGGCCCGTCCCAGGGCTCCATCACCGAGGCGAAGTAGCTATACATGGCCCGCCTCGGTTCAGGCAGGTCGGTGAGGTCCTGCCACGCCTCGGGTACGAGCATGAGCTTCGCGGTCGGTGCGTCGCGGCCTGAGCGGCAAATCGTTTCGAACACGGCGTCGAGCGCGGCAGTATCGGACGCACCGGCCGGGATCAGCGGCTTGATCTCATGCGAGTGCTCGCCAAAGGCGAGACTCGCCATCTTGATCTCGTGGCTCTTCATCCAGTTCTTGTTGCCGCGGATCGTGTTGATCTCGCCATTATGCGCGAGGCTGCGGAACGGCTGCGCCAGCCACCATTGCGGGAAAGTGTTGGTCGAATAGCGCTGATGAAAGATCGCGACGCGGCTGATGAAGCGCTCGTCCTGCAGGTCGGGATAGAAGACCGACAGTTCCTCGGCGAGGAACAGCCCCTTGTAGATGATCGATCGCGCGGACAGCGAGCAGATGTAGAAGCCCTGGATCTGTGCCTCGATCACCTTGCGCTCGATGCGGCGGCGGATCAGATAGAGGTTCTTCTCGAACTCCTCGATCCCCATCTCGTCGGGCAGCGGGCCCGCGATCATGATCTGCTCGATTTCCGGACGAGTAAGGAGGGCTTTCTCGCCGATCACCGAGACGTCGACGGGCACCTGGCGCCAGCCATAGATGGTGTAGCCGAAATCGATGATCTCGCTTTCGACGATGGTCCGGCAGCTCTCCTGCGCGCCCAGATCGGTGCGGGGCAGGAACACCATGCCCACCGCCAGCCGGTTCGGTCGCGGCTTGTGCCCGCCATGCTCGATCGCGTCGTCGAAGAAGCGGACCGGAAGATCGACATGGATACCTGCGCCATCGCCGGTCTTGCCATCGGCATCGACCGCCCCACGGTGCCATACCGCCTTCAGCGCATCGATCGCAGCCGCGACCACCCGTCGCGACGGCTTGCCGTCGGTCGCCGCGACGAGGCCAACGCCGCATGCGTCGCCTTCATATTCCGGCCGGTACATGCCCTCGCGGGCGAGGCGTTCATGTTCGGAAGTCAGATGCTCGTAGGACATGGTCCGATCCTAGCTGGATAGGAGCGAAGGGAACTCCGCTCTGCCACCGGGGTGCTGGTGATCCAGTCGAACCCGGCCTGCCTGGCCCTCTCCTGATATTGCTGCCGCGCAGCCTTTGCCCACAGCGCGATCATTTCGTCCCGTTCCCCACGTCCATGACCTGGAGACGGAAGTTCTCGACCTCGCCGCGCATCCGCCCCTGCGTGCGCCGCGTCATTTCCGCCGTCCACGCCGCCACCTCGGGATCGCTGAGGAGACCGCCAATGGTGCTCAGATATTTGCGGCCCACCGGCTGGCTGAAAAAGGCGTGGAGCTTCTTCAGTTCGTCGAGTGTGAACCGGCGCGCATAGGCACGCGCCATCGCCTCGTTGAAGGCGGGTTCGGTCTCCTTGATGTCCTGGTTGATCAGATCGCGCTGACGCTGGAGGAAGTTTCCAATGACGATGCGCACTTCGGGTTTCGCCTGCACCGCCTGCTGAAGCGAGCTGTTCCGATCGAGCCCGTCGGTGAAGGACTTCAGCGTCGACGAGATCGCCTGATCGAAGAAGGCCTTGCGCCCCTCGGGAGGCGCTAGAATGTCCAGCGCGTCGCGCGCCGCCGCGACACGCTGCGCGTCTGGTATCGTTGCGGTCGACGCAGGTGCAGCCGCAGTCGCGGCGGCCGCCAGAACGGTCAATATCTCGATCATGGCATACCCCTCCATTGACGGTGTCTATGATGGACAGCTCTGCGCTTAGATCAACACCAGCGCTCCGCGCCGACATGGAGACCGGCCGGGCGAACCGCGCCGCCGTGGACGCCGCCGACATTGCCCCGGCGCAGACCGAAGCGGGTCTCACGCGGCTTCCTTCCGGGCCTTCGCCTTGAGGTAGAGATGCATCCGCTCCGCGACGTCGCGGCCGTCGCGGATCGCCCAGACGACCAGACTGGCGCCACGAACGATATCACCGGCGGCGAAGACACCCTCAAGCGAGGTCTGCATCGTCTTATGATCGACGCGCAGCGTTCCCCAGCGGGTTACCGACAGGTCCGCCGCGCCGAACATGGTCGGCAGATCCTCCGGGTCGAAGCCGAGCGCCTTGATCACCAGATCGGCATCGAGCCGGAACTCGCTGCCGGGATCCGGCTCGGGCGAGCGACGGCCGGAAACATCGGCATCGCCAAGCCGCATCTTGATCGCGCGTACGCCGTTCACCGCATTCGTGCCCTCGAATGCCTCCGGCGCCGACAGCCATACAAATTCGACGCCTTCTTCCTCTGCATTTCGGGTCTCACGCTGTGAGCCGGGCATGTTGGCACGATCGCGGCGGTAGAGGCATTTGACCGAGGCCGCGCCCTGGCGCACGGCGGTCCGCACGCAATCCATCGCGGTATCGCCGCCGCCGACCACGACGACATTCTTGCCCTTGGCATCGAGCGACCCGCCGTCGAAGGCGGGCACGGCGTCGCCGAAGCTCTTGCGGTTCGAGGCGATAAGATAGTCGAGCGCATCGACCACGCCGGGCGCGCCGACGCCGGGCGCCTTGATGCCACGCGGCCTGTACACGCCCGTGGCAATCAGCAGGGCGTCGTGCTTGCGGCGCAGTTCGCCGAGCGTCGCGTCGCGGCCGACTTCGAAACTCTCATGAAAGACGATCCCGCCCTGCTTGAGCCGCTCGACCCGGCGGATGACGATCGGCTTCTCCAGCTTGAAGGCGGGTATGCCATAGGTGAGCAGGCCGCCGGGGCGATCATGCCGGTCATAAACATGGACCTCATAGCCGCGCACGCGCAGCAACTCGGCCGCGGTAAGCCCGGCCGGGCCCGCGCCGACGATGCCCACCGACAGTCCGCGCGACGGGCCAACCGCGATCGGCTCGACCCAGCCGTTCGTCCAGGCGGTGTCGGTGATATATTTCTCCACCGATCCGATCGTAACCGCCCCATGGCCGGAAAATTCGATGACGCAATTGCCCTCGCAGAGCCGGTCCTGCGGGCAGATGCGACCGCAGATTTCAGGCATCGTCGATGTCGCGTTGGAAAGCTCATAGGCTTCGCGCAGCCGCCCCTCGGTGGTAAGGCGCAACCAATCGGGAATATGGTTGTGCAGAGGACAATGGGTCGAACAATAGGGTACGCCGCATTGTGAGCAGCGGGATGCCTGCTCCTCGGCTTCCGCATCCGGATAGACGGGGTAGATCTCGCCGAAATCGGCCACCCGTTCGCTGGCTTCGCGCCGCGGCGGATAGGCCTGCCCCACGTGTACGAATTTGAGCATCGGTTCGTTCGGCATGCCAAGACCTCCGAAACCGGTCTTTGTCACGAAAATCGCCCGGAGTCACGTGCGTTTTGCGAAATAAGTCAGCCTTACTGTCTTAATTTTCTCACTTCATCGCGTGGGGAACAAAATCTCAGGTAGGGCCTGCCTTATTTATGCCCGTTACGGACCTATCTTATCAAAAGCCAGGTCAGCGCCACAAAACCGACGATGATGCGGTACCAGGCAAAGGGCGCAAATCCATGATTTGTGACGATTCGCAGGAACCACTTGATCACTGCCAGCGCGACGATAAAGGACACCGCGAAACCGAGCGCAATTGCGCCTGCCTGCGCATCGCCCAGGTCATTTCGCGCCTTCCACAGCGCCAGGCTGGTTGCGCCGAGCATCGTCGGGATGGCTAGAAAAAAACTATATTCGGCGGCGGTTCGCCGCTCGACGCCCAACAGGAGCGCCCCCATTATGGTGGCACCCGATCGGCTGACTCCCGGTATCATCGACAGGCACTGAATCAGCCCGATGCCGAGCGTCGTGCGGAGCGGCATCGTTTCGACGCTATTGCAGGTCGGATGCTTGACGATCCGCTCGATCACGAGAATCGCGATGCCGCCGAGGATGAGCGCGAGCACGACGACCATGGGCGTCATCAATATCGTCTTGATCATCTTGTAAGCGACTGCGCCAACCACCGCCGCGGGCAAGAAGCCGAGCAGGACATTCCGGGTGAAGAGGATCGCGCCGGGATCACGTCGCGCGAGGCCGGCCAGCACCTCGGCGAACCGTTGCCGATACAGCACGACGACAGCGAGTATCGCGCCGAGCTGGATGACGATGTCGAAAGTCTCCGCGCCGTGCGGAACCGCCATGATCTCCCCGGCCAGGATCAGATGTCCGGTCGAGGAGACGGGTAGAAATTCGGTCAGTCCCTCGACGATGCCGAGGAGGATGATCGCGAGCAGCGATAACTCCATCGGCGGTCAGGCCGACCGGAAGCGCGATGCGAAACGCCCATGTGGCCTATACTGTACCAGCCAGTCGGGCGCCACGGCCTCCATCGGCGTCGGCAGGATCGCAAATGCCTCGAAGCCGTCGGCGCCGGGCGCCACGATATTGTCCCGCTGCAGCATCAGCCATTGATCGCGCGTGAGCGGAGCACCGGGAAGGACGCCAGCGATTGTGGCCAGCGCCCCGCCAATGGCATCGGGAACGGGCACGAAGATCGGCCGACGACCGGTTGCTCGCGCCAGCCAGGCATTGATCTCCGCCATCGACACTATCTCCGGCCCGCCAAGTTCATAGGTCTTCCCGCCATGCTTGGCCGGATCGAGCGCAGCAGCGGCGATGGCGCGGGCGACATCCGCCACCCACACCGGCTGAAACCGCGCGGCCCCGCGCAAAACCGGCACGAACGGAAGCGCCTGCAACCTGGCGAAGCGATTGAGAAACCCGTCCTCCTGGCCGAAGACGATCGACGGGCGCACGATCGTCGCTTCCGGCAAGGCAGCGCGCACGGCGGCTTCGCCTTCCGCTTTGGAGCGGCCATAGGCCGATGCCGAAGCGCGATCGGCGCCGATTGCGGAGACATGAACGAAGGCATCGGCCCCGGCGGCGCGCGCCTCTCGGGCAATGTTCGCCGCGCCCGCGCGGTGCACGGCGTCGAAATCGCCCTTCAATATGCCGACCAGGTTGACCACCGCGTCAGCCCCTTCGACCGCGCGTGCGACGGTCGCGGCCCTGGTCACGTCGGCCGGCATGAATTGCGTCTGCCCCAGACCTCCCAGCGGCCTCAGGAAGAAGGCGTTCGAGGGATCGCGTTCGGCAATGCGGACGCGCGCGCCCGCCGCCAGCAGCTCCTGCGCGACGTAACGCCCCAGAAATCCGCCCCCGCCGAACAATGTCACTAGACGGCTCATCACTCGCTTCCCCAGATCGCCCGGAATTTGCCCGCATTGCCAAGCGCAGGCGCCGTTGACAAGGCGGTTGACAAGCCCGCGCCCCCGCCGCTATCCGCCCGGCCTCCGCACCGGACGCCCAGGTGGTGGAATTGGTAGACGCGCTGGCTTCAGGTGCCAGTGGCCGCAAGGCCGTGGAGGTTCGAGTCCTCTCCTGGGCACCAGTGACCTTTCCGCGAACGTCCGGGAACGTCCAGCAAGCGGCGGATTTTACAGCACTTTTTCAGTGAGAACCGCCAATTGGAATCCGGGTTCATCCGCCCGAAATCGTCGCAATACCATCAGCTTTGATGGTGTTTTCGATGGTTCCGACGAGCCCTTTGGAGCTGGCACCATCATCGCGTTGAATCACATCCAGATCACCAACGCCATGCCCCGGGCCGGCGCGCCGCTCGCCTGTTCGAGAATCATCGGATCGAGAAAATCTGGCCGGCATTTGAATATACGGACCCTTCGCCCTGCAATGCGATGACGGCGCGCCAGTGCCGCCGTCACCAGCGTCTTGCCCTGTCCGGACGCGGGGCCGAATTCATCAGTGCCCGGCAATGGGCGACGTTCACCGATCGATCCCTTCCTGGGCGCGCACGCCGGACCGGAAGGCATGCTTGACGTCGCGGATCGAACTGACGGTGTCGGCTGCCTCGATCGGCGCATCGTCCGCCGCCCGGCCCGTGACCGCTTCCGACACACTATTGCCGCTGAGCATTTAATAAAGAGAGGCAGTCGCGCGCACATCCCATGGCTTGATGTCTTTGAAACGCTGCTCCCGCACTTTCCGAACCCAGCAATGATCAACCAAAAGCGCGCGGCCAATCGCGATCAGGTCGAAATCACCTCTCTCAAACATGTCCATCAATTGATCGGAACGCAGGGAAACGGTGTCGTGGTGCCGCGTACCATTGTCAAGCGTATCGAGAAATTCCGTCTCTAGTCCCACCGATCCGACGGTGATCGACGGCTTACCGGTGATCTTTTTCATCCAGCCGGCAAGATTGAGTGGGCTGCCTTCAAACTCGGCTTCCCAAAAACGCCGTTGCGAGCCGTGAAAGATGCTGACGCCGGCCTCAGATATCGGGAGCAGCATCGATTCCAGCTCTTGGGGCGTCGATGCGAGCTTCGCCGCATAATTCTGAAGCTTCCACTGAGACAGCCGCAGGATGATCGGAAAATCCGGTGATACCCGCGCGCGGCATGCGCGGATCATTTCGACGACAAAGGTGGCTCGTTCGGCCAGTGTGCGGCCACCCCAGTGATCTTCCCGCTTGTTGGTTTCATGCCAGAGGAACTGGTCCGGCAGGTATCCATGCGCTCCGTGAATCTCCACTGCATCAAAACCCAGGCGTTCCGCGTCGGCTGCCGCTTGAGCGTAGGCTTCGATCACCCCTATGATCTCCGCTTCGGACATACCTTCTTTGAGCTTCACCCCCGGTGCCGCATAGCCCGACGGGCTCATCTTATGCGAGATATCCGACTTCTTGAGCTGTTCAATGGACTCAAGCGCATCCACCGTGTCGACCCCAGACAGGCCCGTGTGCCATATCTGTGGCGCGATCTTGCCTCCCACAGCGTGTACCGCTTCGACGATCCGTTTCCACCCGGCAAGCGCCTCTTCCCCATAGAAGTTTGGGACGTCGCCAATATGAGCCGCACCCGAGTAGTTGATCCAAGTCCCCTCCGTGATTATGAGGCCCACCCCATTTTCAGCGCGGCGGGCATAATACGCCAAATTGTTCTCGTTGGGCACGTTTCCCGGCGAAAACATTCGTGACATGGGAGCAAGTACCGTGCGATTTGGCAGCGTCATCGATCCGCATGTGAATGGCTGAAATATGTTGCCTAGCCGCTCATCTCTTTGTTGGCTCATTACTGACTCCTTTATATCCGCGTTCTCGACATATCCTCTGGCAGAGGAACAATTGCTAACGACCCTTCGGACAGTAGATTGCCCGATTGGTATCTTACTGGGTACTTGTTTACAGCGATGTATCAACGATCAGGCCAATAGCCAGACGCTCTCATCCTGAATTGGGGATTATCCAACTCTGGGCTCACTTGCGGCGGCTCAACGGAGCGACCAGTGACCAGACCCGGGAGTTCGAGATACACCAAATAACCGTGCTACTAATTATGTTCCTCTAGCATATACACGATCATCTTGTCCCGATCGAGAAAATCCCCCTCGTCTTCTGTTATCCTGCCCCCGATGACCGGATCGGCGAGGGCCGTAAGCATCTTCTCATAATTTTCGCGGGTATCAAACCACATCTCAGTGAAGACGTCGATATCGCGGTCAATCGGTGCTGCATTTGTAACGTGGCTGGAATTAAATCTTTCGTCATCTATGATATAACTGCGCCTGTACTTGTTGTAGAACGGAATTATTTCCTTAATGAGAGGCACATGACCTTCCTCATAGCGCTTGATGAACGCCTCCCGGGACATACCGGGCTTCTTCTTCAGAAGGGCAACCACTTTGATCATGCCACTCTCCTCTCACCATGCCTCGCGATATGTTGGGGCAAGCTTCGGACGGGATCGCCGGATAATTTCCGATGAGAAGGCGGCGGACTCCCGAAAAACCACTTGATCGTCAATTTGCAAACTTCACGGTAGCCGTGACGCCGAAAGTGCGGGGCTCCCTTCGAGCGTTGGCAACGTAACCAAGGCCAAAGGTGGGTAGAGAAGACACAAGGTTTCGGCTGTTGCCGAGATTCTTGCCCCATAGGGCGAGATCAAGCCTTCCCTCCAAGATTGTGACAGCCGCTCTTGCATTGATCAGCCAGTGCGAACGCGAAACGACTTGCCTAGAGAAGCCGGCCGCATCGGTCGCAGAGACGGGCACTCCGGTCGAAGCCTCGCGAATCGCCCCGCCAGCATCAGTGTAGAATCCGAGCGGGTAGAACCTCATCTCCGACTGATAAGCGAAGTCCGCGCGCAGCGCGGCTCTGCCAAAGCCGAACTCGCACGACCAAGAAGGCGAAATCGAAGCCGTCCACTTGGGAAAGAAATAAAACGGCTCCTGTCGGCGGTCAAAGCCGGTGATCTCGTCGACATATTTCACATATTTCGCATGGGTATAGCTGGCGGTGCCGTCGATGCGGAAGCCACCGGGGAGGAGTGCGCTCGCCTCAAGCTCACCGCCATAGAAATCGGCCTGTCCCGCATTGTTGATGACGGACGCCGATATCAGACCGTCTGGAGTCACCAGGTTTAGCGAACGCTGAATATCCTTTCCCTGGGTATAGTGGACGGCAAGGTTGAACCGCAGGTGGCGGTCGAGCCATTCGCTCTTGATGCCCGCTTCATAGGATGTCGCGATTTCCGGTTTAAAAGGCTTGAGTGAGGCCGGGATAAAATTGGTGCTACGCAGGTTCTGGCCGCCCGAGCGGAAACCACGAGCTATCTTGCCGTAGACCAGCACATCATCGTTTATCTTATAGTCCACTCCGGCGGTGTAGGAGATGCCCTTGAAGCTCGCCGTCGGGAGTACGAACGGGCAAATCGTCGTGCCACAAAGGAAGTAACCATTTGACAGCTCGTTTCCGTTAAATGTCGTCAAACGCTTATCGTCGACGGAGTAACGCAAGCCTCCGGTGAACGACAGCGCTTCGGTGGCATGCCATGTGCCCTGCCCATAGAACCCCAGACTGTCATTCTCGATACGTCCATCATAAACCAAAGCCGTTGGATTGAGTGCTGAAATGACTGAAGCGCGCGTCCGATCGAAGCCGGATTCATGAAAGTAAAACGCGCCGGCGGCGAAATCGACCGCGTCCGCAAAGGCCTTGCCAGTGACAATGAGCTCGCCCGAATATTGCTTCAGATTTTGCTCAGCTTCTGAAAAGTCGATGAACACAAAAGGGGAACCATCGAGATCGAGCGACGTGAAACCGTTAACTTTCCGGTATCCGCCGATGGCTTTGATTGAACCAAAGTCCGTATCAAGGGTCGCAGTGACGCCATACGTACCTGTCTTCGCGTACGTGCGCGAGGATAGACTATTCGCAAATCTATCGGTCTCGGCAGCTGAGATGGCCGAATTGGTTAACTCCTGCGCTCGCGCAATACAGGCGGCACCTCGTCCGGCGGGATCGAAGCATCCCAGCCCGGCGGAGGCAGCCAAGCCGTCAACCTCTACGATGGACTCAAGCGCTGCCAGACCAGTTGGCGACACATAGGCTAGTCGATAAGGATTTTGCCTCGTATCGGTGCGGAACCGCTCAGCGGAGAAGACAATCTTCAACGTATCGGTCGGCTCAACGAGTAACTTGCCACGAATGGTGTAATCGTCAATGGTGTCCAAGTCGGCACCCGTTCTGGTCTCGCGGATGTAGCCGTCCCGCTTGTTTCGCTGCGCAGCAATGCGGATCGCGATTTTGTCCCTGACTAGCGGTGCGTTTAGCACGCCTGTCAAAGCCCAGTAGTCAAAACGGCCGTAAGTTCCCGAGACAAGTCCGGAAAACGCGGAGGGATCCGGATCGTTGGTTGTGAAAAGGATCGCGCCACCGGTCGTGTTGCGTCCGAACAAAGTACCTTGGGGTCCCTTGAGCGTCTGCACGTCCCGCAAATCAAGGAGACTGCCATTGATACCATGAGCCCGTGCCCAGTAGACGCCGTCGACATAGACACCAACCGATGGATCGAGCGTCGCCAACGCATCTTGTTGCACCTGGCCGCGGATCGAGAAAACCGCCGCGGCACCTGATACAGAGGCAGTTTCAATTCTCAGGCTGGGCGTCAGCAGGCTGATGTCAGACATGGCACGGGCGCCCTGCTCTTGCAAAGCCGACCCCGTGTAGGCGGTGACCGCGACCGGCACATCCTGCAGCCGTTCGGACACCCTGCGCGCCGTGACTATGATCTCGCCCAGGTCCGACTCCGCCGGCAATGATGCATTCGGCGCCTGGTTTGCAGGACCTCTCTCCTGGGGCGAAACAGGCGCAATTTCCTCGGGACCTCGCATCTCTTGTCCGGATGCCCCTCCGGCAGAAAGCGTCGCACTCAACGCAATCGCTGACGCAGCGCACCAAATCAGAGTGCGCATTACATCTTTCTCTTTCGAAATCGGGAAAGCGTATTTGTTGGTATTAACTACGCCCGCGCCACTGTTTTGGGTTTTTGACGCCCGCGTTAAGGTGTCCGGGTCCAGTCCGGACCTGAAATCCAGATCAACTTTAACAGAACTGCTCATTTTCTTTGCCTCTCCCACTGGGGCCTTAGAACAAGCTTCCCTTCAGCATTCTCGAGTTCGGCCGGGACTGGGCACAGCCCACGAGCGTTCGGTGCAGTGCGCAGGGCGTAGCATACTTATCCAGATGTGTGCAATGAAGATAATTATCCAGATGTGTGCAATAAGGACGCGGCTAGGTCGACCGTTCGTGCGGCGTGTGTCAGCTGCGTCATTGCATGCGCCCACGCTTCTTGGTAACGCCTGCGCGCGACGCGAGCGCGACGTCACTGAAGTCCGCTATGATCAATTGAGGGCAGGAGCACGGCGCGTGGCCAACGGACCGGAAGCGCGGCGAGGACGCGAGAACGGCCGGAAGACCCGCCAGAGGCTGATCGCCAGTGCCATTGCCTTGTGGTCGGAACGGGGCTTGCTGGGCGTCACGGTCAGCGCCGTAGCGGAACGATCGGGCACCGCGCGTCGCACGGTGTACCACCATTTCCCCACGCACGAGGCGTTGGTTGCCGCGACAGCGGAATCCATTGACGTCGAACTGGCCAATTTGGCGGGGGGTGCGGTGGGGCCCGGTGCCGACTCTTACAAGCTGGTTCCGACGCTCGCCGCGCAAAATCCTGAGCTGATCCGCTCGGTGCTCACCCGCCTATTGGTCGATGATCCGCCAAAGAATTCAATTTATATGAGCGGCGTTCGCTACTTTAGCGAGCAGGCGCGCGAGCATCTGCAAGAGGGCGTTCCGCCAGAGCATGCGGCGGCAATCGCGATCGCCATGTGGTTCGCTGCAACCTTGGTCGTTTCCACGAAACCGACGCCAGAAGAGCGGCAGCGCGAGGCTGGACGGTTTGCTCGGACGTTCGAGCAGCTGTTGCTCGCGGGTATACTGAGCCAGCCGCTGCCATGATGCAGTCATCGTCTCCGAGATCTTCAAAGCAGAACGAGCGACGTTCGGCGCGCTTCAACGCGCGATCAAAACCTATCGTCTAGAACATCTTCCGTTCAGAAATCCGCACTGTCGGATGCGTGTTCGCCAGCTTGCCGCCTCGCTCCTCAAGCGATTTTGCAGAACTCCGCGCACGCTACCGCGCTCACCGCTTCCGGCAATCAGCCCAGCAACGCAAAGCAGCGGAGCGGAGTTACACCTGCAGTTATAGGCCGAGATACCTGTCGAGCGTCTGGTGAAAATGGCGGATCCGTACCTCCTGGTACTCCCCAAGCGTGACCTTCTTGACTTGCGCCGCCTTCAAACCGCGCTGGATAGATTCGATGTTGTCCACGTCTTGCTGAAGGACGTAACCGAGCGGGCCGAGTTCCGGTACATCAGCCAGGGACTCATTAAACCCGACAACAATCGTGGGGCCTGACGGCGGGCGCTCGCCTTCGAACGGAAGGAAGACCTGCGTCTCCCAGATGCACTCCTCCGCATGACGACCCGGTCGGAAGCGGTAAGCGAGCGGAGCTCCCAATGTGGGCCAGACAGCAAAGTGCGGGAACACGAAGTACTCCACCGTGTCAAGAGCAAGCGCGGTCGGCAGATGCGAGACTTCGACCCCCCAGCGCTGCTGGTGCAGCACTTTGGTCAGGCGGGTGATCGCCTGGCGCGAGGTTTCCCCTGGGAGCAGGGTCGCGTCACTTCTTGTCGCCAACTCCGTTCCGAAGTTCTCGATAAAACACTTAAGGACGTCCGTGTCCGACGGCACCGGCTGAAGGTTGCTTGATGGCATTCCAAGCGGCGTGTGCATGCGGTTGAAGTGAGGCTCGTCAGGCCAGACGTCGTACTGGGTGATGGTGTCACCACTCACCATGCAGGTCTGCGAATGGGACTCGGTGACATGGAAGGATTCGATGAAGGCCTCCATGCAAACCTTCCAGTTCACAGCCATGTGCTTCACGGCGTTCACTGCCATGAAGCGCTTGTTGTAATCCCATTCAGGAACACTGTTCCATTGCGCGACCATCGCGCCGAGATAGCTCGTCAGCGATGGCGCGTTCGGGTCAAAGTTGATGAAGACAAAGCCGTTCCACTGCTCGCAACGCACTTCCGGAAGACGATGGCTGCTTTCCCTCACTTGCGGGAAATCCCATCGGCAGGGTACTTGCTTCAGAGAGCCGTCCAGTGACCATGTGAAACCGTGAAACGGGCACCGCAATTCTTCCTTGTGCTGGACGTCGTCGGTACACAACTCGCGACCTCGATGAAGGCAAGAATTGACAAATGCCTTGATCGATCCATCATCCTGGCGGATGAGCAGGACCGACTGATCGGCATTCCGATAAACAGCCGTATCACCAGGTTTCTCGATATCGTATGACCAGCAGGCATATTGCCACACGCGTGGCCACATGTTGGTTTTCTCAAGCTCGAAAAATTCTTGTGAATAGTATCTGCGCGAGTCCAGGGGCGCCGTTCCCAATGTGTGCTCGGGACTGTCCAAGAGCGTGGCTGGGATGCTCTCACCATCCGCCTTGAGCACATCGGCCAAACGGCCGGCACGAACTGCTGCCTGATCGGCGGGCGCTGCGTCGCGGTAGGCTATATCATCCATCACTCAGGCTCCTATCCTAGCTCCAGCAGTATGCACTTAGGTTTTCACAGGTGTGAAATATACGAGTCGGCGGACCGTCGCAACCGGGCATAAGGGCTGGTTGCGTTAGCCCCAACTGGGGACTTTACCGTTTCGATCCTGGGCGGCAAGCTGCACAGAAGTCGCACCTCGACGCGATGTACGTCAAACGGGTGTTGTCAAAGCAATGGGCGATTTGTTGATGGTATTGATGGCGTCGGTGATTTTCGACTGCCAATTTGCAAGGGAATCCGCCGCTTGCGCGTGCCGATGAGAGTGTTCTCCTGGGCACCGATTCATTGAAGAAATAGCTGATTTCACTGGTAAAACCAATCAGCGCTTTTTCACGTCCACCTTCGATCAGGCGAAATCCTGGGCGTCGATGCTCGTAGCGCTGACGCCTTGAAGCTGGACAGCGGAATCAGCGGTAGCGCCGCCATTGCTCGAGAAGAAGATATAGGTATCGCTGCCGACCTGAACGGCTGCGACCTCGCGATTGCCGGCTCTGCCGTCGAATAGTTGCTGCGCCCGAACTGCCGCGTCCGATAAACCCGCCTGGTTATCCGTGAGTATCGCGATCGGCTGATAACCGATCGCCAGCCGATCTTGCTGCGCGTCGAAATCGACGATCAGGTCGGGAGCTGCCGCGGCAGAGGCTGGCCCCGAGAAGACGAACATGTCGTCGCCCGATCCGCCCGAGAGCGTATCCCAGCCGAGATCGCCGGAGATGACATCGGTGCCCTCCTGCCCGCTGATGCTGTCGTCGCCCTGACCACCCCGCAGCGAGTCATTGCCTTCGCCGCCGCTGATTATGTCATTGCCGAGATTGCCGTTGACCGTATCGTTGCCCGCCCCACTGGTGATGACATCGTTATTGGCTCCGCCATTGACTCGATCGGAGCCGTTTCCGCCGTCGAGCAGGTCGTTCCCGGCATTGCCCTGGATATAGTCGTTGCCGTCACCCCCTGCGATAGTATCGGCGCCGTCGGCGCCGCCGTTCGCCGACTGTCCGTATAGGTGATCGTTGCCAGTCTCACCGTTCAGCGAGTCGGAGCCGCCGCCCCCGAAAAGATCATCATGCCCGCCGCCGCCGAGGATGACGTCGGCGATCGACGTACCGGTGATCGTTTCGTTGCCGTCGTCGCTGCCGGTGATCTGGATGCGGATGTCCGATCCCGGGGCGATACTATAGGCGGCGGCGCTGAAGAAACTGCCGGCAACCACATCGACTCGGAAGAGGCCGCTCCCCTCCAAGAGCAGATTAGCCGGCAGCGTCGCTGCGACGGAACTGGTCAGCTGCAGCGCTGCGCTCAGCATCAGCGTCGGGGATATAAACGGCTTCAGATAAACGGCCTCGATCGAGGTGAAGGAAGTGCTGCCGGCGAAAGAGGCGCCCCCGTTCGCCACGAGATAGTCGAAGCCTTCGCCCCCATCATAAATGCTCGGCATCGAAATGAGCATACCGTCGCCGGAACTGATCACATTGCCATTGGCAATCAGCAGATCGTCGCCGCCGCCCGCGCGCAAGACGTCCGGCCCACCTCCGCCGTTCAGTATATCTCTGCCGTTATTGCCGATCAGTGTATCGGCACCTCCGCCGCCGCGCAGTTGATCGACCCCCGCATGGCTTCCCGAACCGTCGTCGGAAACATGAAGCTCATAGCTGAAAGAGTCACCCCCTCCATAGAGGATGATCATGTCACCTTCGAGGATTTGAGTTCCCGTTCCCGTCGTCCAGTTCACTCTCGTCAGATTGGGAAGCGTGAAGCTGCCACCACGAAGCGCGGCCAAGCCGAGCACGTCCTGACCGCCGCCGCCGCCGATTGTCGCGAGGCCACTTTCCGCCAACTGATCGATTGGCCCGGAGAGGGTACGACCCCATAGCAAGACTGCGGTGATGGTGCCGCCGCTCTGGGATTCGAAATCAATGCGTTCGACCGAACGGAGCGTGTCAAACTGATATACAAAGTTCGACGTCGCTGGCGGAAGAATAACGAGCGTATCGCGGCCGTCCCCTCCATCGATGGAACGCGTTCCGTCGATCCGAATCTCATCGTCGCCGCCCCCAGCTTGGACGGTATCGCCGCTTCCGGCTGAAATAACGTCGTCACCGGACGTTCCCGGCAGCGCCTCGGAAGCCGATGTGCCCATGATCGTCGCCACCCCGAACCTCCCCGAGCTAAAGATCGCATCCGGGCTTAGCGAAGCTCAGCGCCGAACACTTTGACGACAAGGTCCGATATGGATGGATCAATCACAGCCCAATCTCGATCTTCGGGCATTTGTCGGCAGCGGCCTTAAGCCCCGCGGCCTCGGTGCGGGCTGCGGCTTCGTCGTTATAGACGCCGAGTTGGGTCCGCGATTCGGCAAGCACGCCCTAATCACGCGCGCGCCGGCAAACTTCCGCGTAGCCTCCGCACGCGCCCCCGTTAGGCGACCATGAGGTCGCCGCCGAACCATGGCCGCAGACCGGCGTCGAGCTCTTCTTGCGGCGAACCGGCAGGATCGTGCAGCCAGTGCCACATGCGGCGGATGTCGATCGGGCCGTTGACGCAGGAACGGCCATGCTCGTTGGTGTAGTAGTTGGAGACCCGCGGATCGCGGTAGATCATCAGGCTTTCCTCGCGATCGAGCTCCTCATTGAAGCGCCAGTAGGCGTCTTCGGTCACCTCCACGCTGCGCTTCCCATTTTCGATCAGACCGGCGATGCATTGCAGCGCGAAGCGGATCTCCAGCTCGAGCAGGGCGATGATCTGCAAGCCGCCGAAATTGTTGGTGTTCGGCCCATAGGCCATGAACAGGTTGGGAAAACCAGGCAGCATGGAGCCGATATAGGCCCGCGGGCCGTCCTTGGCCCACAGCTCCTCCGGGGTGGCGCCGCCGCGTCCGCGGATTTCCATCGGCCAGAGGAAATCATTCGCCTTGAACCCGGTCGCCAGCACCAGGACGTCGAGCGGATGCTCGACGCCGCCGGCGATCACCCCGCGCGGCGTGACCCGCTCAATCCGATCGGTCACCAGGTTGACATTGTCCTGCAGCAGCGCCGTGTACACATTGTCCTCGGGGTCGACCCGGATCGGGCGCGAGGTCATCGGCGGCGTGGCGGGGGTCATCTTGGCGACGAGGTCGGGCCGGGTGCCGAGCTTCTCCTCGATGAAGGCCATACATGCATCGCGCATCTTCTTGTTGTGGGCGCTGCGCGCGTGGGGATCGTCGAACGCAGGATCGATCCGGCTCATCTTCATCGAATTGTCAGGGCTATACATGCTTCCGTTCGCGAAGCGCGCGAAGTTGACGTAGAACGGCACGTTGATGTCGATCCACACCGTCTGCTCCGGCAGCGGGCTGACATAGGACGGTGTGACATAGCACCACGAGGGCGTGCGCTGGAACAGGGTCGTATGGGCAGCGATCTTGGCGATCACCGGGGTGGTCTGGTAGCCCGATGCGCCACTGCCGACGATGCCCACGCGCTTGCCGGCCAGATCGAGGTCCCTGGGCCATTGCGCGGTGTGGCAGGCAACGCCGGCGAAGCTTTCCAGACCTTCTATCTGCGCGTGCTGGGGGCGCGAGAGAAAACCGACGCAGCTGATCACCGCGTTACCCCGCCATGATCGCCGTCCCCCGGGGCCGGTAGCCTGGATGTCCCAGGTCTGGCTGTCCTCATCCCAGGTCATAGCGTCGACTTCAGTGTCGAAGATCAGGTGCTCGCGAAGGTCGTGCTTGTCGACCACCCATTCCATGTAGCGCACATTCTCCTCGCCGGGGCAGAAGCTGTAGGGCTGCGGATATTCAAGGCTGAACAGGTGCAGATAGCCCCGGCTCGGTGAATCGACGCGGATGCCAGGGTAGCGATTTTCGAACCAGGTGCCGCCCACCCCGGAATTCTTCTCGATCAAAACGAACGGAACGCCAGCGGCCTTCAGCTGCACTGCCGCGCTGATGCCCGAGATCCCGGCTCCGACCACGACGACAAGAAACGCCTCCTTCTGCTCGCGCGTGGGCTGGCCCTTCCACTGCAGACCACGGGCGAGCGGATCGAGCCCGGTCTCCTCGATCCACATCGGCAGCTCGCGCGCGGGGATTGGCCGTCCGTAGATCATCTCCAGGCTGCGCGGCAGGCGCTCCATCGGGCCGAGTTCGGCCTCGCCGCTATTGCTGTCGCGCAGCCTTTGCAGCCAGGCGAGCGTCTTCGCGCGCACCCGCGCCACGTCGGCTTCGTGAACCAGCCTGTCCAGCGTGGAATAGCCGAACGGCACCGTCTCGATCGGCATTGCGGTGAGGTCCTCGTCGCCGGTGACCTGGTAGACCAGCCCGCGCAGGATGAGCGGATCGGCGTGGTTGATGCAATCGATGAGGCGCTCGTCGCTGGCCTGCGCCAATTCGTTCGTGATCCGCAACTTCTCTCTCCTCGGTTCGACCTGTCTTGGCGGCGGCTGTCATGCGGATAATGCAGACGAGTAGGCCGCGAGGTCAACGCGGCAGCGCTTCAGCAAGGCAAAATCCGCGATGACGGACGTTTACCAAGACAACGGCAGTGGATGGTGATCGGACAAGATCCTGTTTGCACGTCACGACCAGCTGGATTTTGGACCGTCGCGCGGCTGCCAGATCAGCCTGGATCGGGCACCGAGCGGGAGGGGGCCTCCGGTCACCGACAGGGCGCCCTCTTCTTTTCGGCCACCGCCGATTTCGCTTCCGCACCTATGCCGGAAACCCCTCTCCACCAAGCCCACGGCCACCCGGTTTCCGCATGGCCGCGCTCGCCGCGTCAGGCGATCATCAGGTCTCCGCCGAACCATGGCTGCAGCCCGGCGTCGAGTTCCTGTCGGGGCGAACCGGCCGGATCGCGCAGCCAGTGCCACATGCGGCGGATGTCGATCGGGCCGTTGACGCAGGAACGGCCATGCTCGTTGGTGTAGTAGTTGGAGACCCGCGGATCGCGGTAGATCATCAGGCTTTCCTCGCGATCGAACTCGTCATTAAAGCGCCAGTAGGCGTCTTCGGTCACCTCCACGCTGCGTTTCCCATTTTCGATCAGACCGGCGATGCATTGCAGCGCGAAGCGGATCTCCAGCTCGAGCAGGTCGATGACCTGCAGGCCGCCGAAATTGTTGGTGTTCGGCCCATAGGCCATGAACAGGTTGGGAAAACCAGGCAGCATGGAGCCGATATAGGCGCGCGGGCCGTCCTTGGCCCACAGCTCCTCCGGGGTGGCGCCGCCGCGTCCGCGGATTTCCATCGGCCAGAGGAAATCATTCGCCTTGAACCCGGTCGCCAGGACAAGGACGTCGAGCGGATGCTCGACGCCGCCGGCGATCACCCCGCGCGGCGTGACCCGCTCGATCGGATCGGTCACCAGGCTGACATTGTCCTGCAGCAGCGCCGTGTACACATTGTCCTCGGGGTCGACCCGGATCGGGCGCGAGGTCATCGGCGGCGTGGCGGGGATCATCTTGGCGACGAGGTCGCGTCGGCTGCCGAGCTTCTCCTCAATGAAGGCCACGCATGCATCGCGCATCTCCTTGTTGTAGGCACTGCGCGCGTGGGGATCTTCGAACGCAGGATCGATCCGGAGCATCTTCATCGCATTTTCAGGTCTATACATGCTCCCGATCCGCACGCGCGCGAAGTTGACGTAGAACGGCACGTTGATGTCGATCCACACCGTCTGCTCCGGCAGGGGGCTGAGATAGGACGGCGTGACGTAGCACCACGATGGCGTGCGCTGGAACAGGGTCGTATGGGCGGCGATCTTGGCGATCACCGGGGTGGCCTGGTAGCCCGATGCGCCGCTGCCGACGATGCCGACACGCTTGCCGGCCAGATCAAGGTCCCTGGGCCATAGCGCGGTATGGCAGGCAACGCCGGCGAAGCTTTCCAGACCTTCCATCTGCACGTGCCGGGGGCGCGAGAGAAAACCGACGCAGCTGATCACCGCATTGCCCCGCCATGATCGCCGCCCCTCGGGCGCGGTAGCCTGGATGTCCCAGGTCTGGCTGTCCTCGTCCCAGGTCATAGCGTCGACTTCAGTGTCGAAGATGAAGTGCTCGCGAAGGTCGTGCTTGTCGAGCACCCATTCCATGTAGCGGACGTTCTCCTCGCCAGGGCAGAAGTTGTAGGGCTGCGGATATTCGAGACCGAACAGGTGCAGATAGCCCCGGCTCGGTGAATCGACGCGGATGCCAGGGTAGCGATTCTCGAACCAGGTGCCGCCCACCCCGGAATTCTTCTCGATCACAACGAACGGAATTCCAGCGGCCTTCAGCTGCACTGCCGCGCCGATGCCCGAGAGGCCGGCACCGACCACGACGACAAGAAACGCCTCCTTCTGCTCGCGCGTGGGCTGGCCCTTCCACTGCAGACCCCGGGCGAGCGGGTCGAGCCCGGTCTCCTCGATCCACATCGGCAGCTCGCGCGCGGGGATTGCCTGTCCGTAGATCATCTCCAGGCTGCGCGGCAGGCGCTCCATCGGGCCGAGTTCGGCCTCGCCGCTATCGCTGTCGCGAACCTCTTGCAGCCATGCCAGCGCCTTCGCGCGCACCCGCGCCACGTCGGCTTCGTGAACCAGCTTGTCCATACTGGAATAGCCGAACGGCACCGTCTCGATCGGCATTGCGGTGAGGTCCTCGTCGCCGGTGACCTGATAGACGAGCCCACGCAGGACGAGCGGATCGGCGTGGTTGATGCAATCGATGAGACGCGCGTCGCTGGCCTGCGCCAATTCGTTCGTGATCCGCATGCTCTCTCTCCTCGCCTCGACCTATCTTGGCGGCGGCTGTCATGCGGATAATGCAGACGAGTAAGCCGCGAGGTCAACGCGCCAGTGCTTTCGGCAAGACAAAATCCACGGCGACGGACATTCGCGGGTCAACGGCAATGGACGGTGGTCGGACAAGACCTGTTTGCACGTTACGACCAGCTGGATTTCGGACCGTCGCACGGCTGCCAGATCAGCCTGGATCGGGCACCGAAGCGGGAATGAGGAGATCATGGAGCCCGCGGACGGCGAAACGGTTCAGCGGACGGCGGCTCGCAATTTTCCTCTTGAAACACGGTCCAGCCTTCCTAGCTCCATGATGCCGGACGCTGGGAACCGGGTCCGGTGGGACGATGAGAGCGTCGGCTCTCTCCGGCGCGTCTCATGCCCAAATTGCTCGATCAGGAGGATTTGGAGATGAGAACCAATTTCGACTTCGCGCCCTACAGGCGCTCCACGGTCGGCTTCGATCGCCTCTTCAACCTGCTGGAGGCAGGCGCGCGCGAGGACGACGCCTATCCGCCCTTCGACATCCTCAAGGACGGCGAAGACAGCTACCGCATCACGCTGGCGGTAGCCGGGTTCCGCCCCGAGGACATCGAAGTGGTGGCGCAGCAGAACCTGCTCACCGTCACCGGCAAGCGCGCCGAGGATGACGGCAAGGGCGAGTATCTGCATCGCGGCATCGCCGCCCGCGCGTTCGAGCGGCGATTCCAACTCGCCGACTTTGTCGAAGCCGGCGATGCCAGCTTCGAGAACGGCCTGCTCAGCATCGTGCTCAAGCGCGTCGTCCCCGAGGCGATGAGGCCGCGCCGGATCGAAATCAGCGGCAGCGCAACCGCCCCGAATCGGCTCGGCGCGGCGAAGGACAAGGTCAGCGAGGCTGCTTGATCCCACGGCGAACCGGCCTGCCGGCGCCGCCTCCTCCCCCCAGGCGGCGTCCGGCAGGTTCTGCCCCTCTTCAGATAGAAAGGAGATTGTCATGGCTTTTCGTGATCTCATTCCCTGGAGCCGGCAGGAAAACCGGCTCCCCGTCCCGGTCGGCGCCGAGCGCGACCGTGACCAAGATACCCATCCGCTTCTCTCGCTTCTCCGCGAGGTGAACCGGCTGTTCGACGATGTCTTCCGCGGTTTCGGCGCGCCGTCGCTCGGCGGCTTCGATCGCCGTCTTTCCTGGCCGAGCCTCGAACTGGCCGAGACCGACAAAGAGATTCGGGTCACGGCCGAACTTCCGGGCCTCGACGAGAAGGACGTCGAGATCACCGTCGAGGAAGGCGTGCTGACGCTGCGCGGTGAGAAAAAGTCCGAGGTCGAGGACAAGGACCGCGGCTATACCGAGCGCAGCTATGGACGCTTCGAGCGCCGCATCGGCCTGCCGAAAGGCGTCGATCGCGACAAGGCGAATGCCAGCTTCAAAAATGGTGTGCTCACCGTCACCTTGCCGAAGACGGAGGCGGCGAACGAAAATGTCCGCCGTATCCCGGTCAATGGGAAGGCGGCATGACGGGCAGGCCCGGGACCTCGGTCCCGGGCCCAGGTTTATCGGTGACGCAAGAGTAAATTGTGAAAGGCGGTAGCGGCACGCCGCCGCCTCCACTGCACCCTTGGCAGCCGTCGTGCCGACTGGCGCGCCCTCTCGCGTCAGGGCGATCGGAGAAAGACTCACAATCCGCGGGGGATCTGATAAGGTTCAGGGGGTCGCATCGAAGCCGTTCGGTGCGCGTATATAGTCCGGGGGTTGGGCGCGCACATGCTGACAATCGCTATCGTCAGCCAGAAGGGCGGTTCGGGCAAGACAACGCTTGCCATCCATCTGGCGGTATGCGCGACAAATCATGACCAGGTCGCATGCGTGATCGACACCGATCCTCAGGCGAGTGCCGCTGCCTGGGGGGACTGGAGAGGCGATTTCGTGCCCGAGGTCATCACCACGCCGCCCGTCCGCCTGACAAAAACAATCCAGACGGTCGCCGCTGCGGGCGTTCAGGTCGCGGTGATCGACACGCCCCCACATGCAGATGCGGCGGCTCGCGAGGCGGTCAAGGCAGCCGACCTCGTGCTCATCCCGACCAGGCCGCGTGCATTCGACCTTCACGCGATCGGCGCCACCGCCGAGATGGTCAACCATGCCGGCCGGCCTGCATTCGTTGTCTTCAACGCGGTATCACCCCGGGCAACCCGCCAACTTGCCGATGCCGCCCGCATCGTCGAAGCCCACGGCCTTGCCATTTGCCCGATCCACCTCGGTGATCGAGCGGCATTTCACCAGCCGGCAGGAACGGGCGAGGTGGCGTGCGAGATCAATGCAGAGAGCAAGGCGGCGCAGGAGGTCGAGGCGCTCTGGAGGTGGATCAGCCTGGAATGCCGCTCGACGATCTGACCGCCGCGCCGTAGCTATCCTCTCGCCGCCTCCCGATATCAGCCTCCTCGCGGCGCTGCCTGGGCGATAAGCTCGCGATTATTGTGCAGTGCAACATTTAGCTTGACTGGGCGCGGCGGAGGTTTATTGTGCACTGCAGCAATGAACGCAGTGATCGATTCGGGAGAGCGTTATGGCTCATGACAAGCCTCGGGCCGGAAAGTCGGTCACCCCGCGCGGGCAAGCTGCCGTGCGTCGTTCCAGCGCCGTCAAGCCCGGACAAAAAGTCGATGCTGCAGAAGCAGTGGTTGCGGCCGAAGTCGCTTCGCACGCCGAAAAGATAAAGGCGTTGCTCAACGAGAGCGGCAAGAGCTCTCGCAGAGGCGGAACGCAACGAACTGCGAAACGCCCGATCACTGCTCCCATAGGGCAGCCCGAAATCGATCCCAAGCCCCGATCGCCGCGCCCCGCTGGGCGGCCCACGAATATCCCAGACGTCGCACGTTCACCCAATCCATCCGAAACCTCCAACGCAAAGGCTAACCTTATGACCACTCTATCCTCGACATTTGCCGATCAGGCCCAGACCGCTACGGCGAAGATCCAGAGCGCGGCCACCGATGCCATGCAGAAATCGAAGGAAGCCCTGGGCCTCCTGACGTCTTTTGCGACCGGCAACTCTGGGGCCGTCGCCGAAGCGGGCAGGATTCTAAGCAAGGGCCTTGACAATCTCGCGAACGGATATGTTGCCGACGTGCGGGCCGCTGTCGAAACGGCCAAAAGCGACGCCAAAAGCCTCATGGCCGTCCGCTGCCCCACCTCATTCCTGACTTATCAAGCGAATCTCCTTTCCCGTAATACCGGCGCCGCGGTCGAATATGGCTTTAACAAGAGCGAAGCCTATCTGAAGCTGGCGAAGGACGCTGCAGGGCCTTTCTTGCGCGTGCTGCCGCGATAATTGCCGCAACGGCGGACGAGCAGTAAAATTGCTACCTTATGTTCCCTGCCGAAGCCGTCCGCCGAATTTGAATCTATCTCGGTAACGCCCGCTTGTCCCGCCGAACTCGGGGCTAAGCGGGCGGTCCGTCTCGACCGCCTCAGTCGACCTGACCAACGCGCTCCCGGTTTGGTGCTATATAGCCGTAGAGGAGCAAGCGCCCGGCCGTCCGGGGCTCAGGCCAGGATATCGGTTCCGACCCTGTTCAGTTCTGCCTTGATCCTGTCCGCGAACAGGAAGCCAAAAGGCGGGAGATCCACCTCCGCATGCACCCGGTCGTCGAGCACCTCCAGTTCACTTGCGATCCTCTGGCCCAGCACGGCAATATCGAGAAACAATGTATCGCCTTCCCAGTGGTGGGAGTTCAACGATCCACCGGGTAGAGCCGCGGCAATATGCCCAAGCTTATTTTCGAGTTTCTGACGGGCCTCGGCGCGGCCCAGACGATGGGGAATATCGAGTGCCAAGCGGTCAGCCATGATGATCGTCCTCCCCAACACATGTTCCGCTGCACCCGTGACACCGAATGCTTCCATACATGACACGATCCGGCATCCGCTGCGCGCCTATCCCCTCCGCCCGCCTACCCCGCGGGGCTATTCAACTCCGCTAGCAGCAGCTCGCTTGTCGTTGATCTCGCTATTCCATGCGAACGGTTGCCGGTCGTCCTGATCCTGGGACAGCCTGTCCGCCACCGCATAAAGCACCCAAGGGTTTGTGCCCAATCCGCAATGGCTACCGTAAACCTCGATATTCTCGGTCCGGCTGCAGGCAGGCTCGTAGCAATTCTCCCATGCAACTATCCCGTCGGCACGAGAATAGATTGCAGTCGTCGGGACGGATGGAACCGGGAAACTTTCGCGCAACTGTTTTTCATTCTCCGGCCCGTCAATCCTCTGGCCGGTGACGGCTTCGTAAAGCCATACGAGATTGGTGGCGCGAGGAGCCCCGGCGAAGGGAGAGCCTAATGTGATGACCTGCCGCACCAGATCCGGTGCGAGGTTGGCGACACGGCGCGCCATGATGCCGCCCAAACTCCACCCGACGAGGCTGACCTTTTGGCCGGTAGCATCGTAAACAGCCTCGAGCCGTGACAGCAGCTTCTCGCACTCGTCACCCGTCGTCCGGGGCCCCACATTCCAGCCCAGCTCCCAGCCGAGGACATCATAGCCCAGTTGGCGCAGAAACAGCCGCAGAATTCCTGTCGTACCGTCGCCGGTCATAAAGCCCGGCAACACAAGAACCGGATGTCCGTCACCCTTCGGCGCCGCGTAAAGAAGCGCGCCCGCGCCGGCGAACAGCATGCCCAGTTCCGAGATCGCGCGGGGAAGTTCGGTGAGGGCAAGCAACTTTGATGGCGGGGATGCGGTACGCTGCTGGCTTCGGTCAACGGTCATGTAATTCTCCGGCAATCCTCTCGGTCCAACATCCGCCATATAGGATCGTTCCTCCCCCAATCAAAACCGTGCTGGCATTCCCCGGCCCAATATGAGACGTTGGCCCGTCGGCATCCCACCGCAATGCGACGCTCATTGCCCCCTTTCCGGAGAATCAGCCCGTCTTCACAGACGCCGTTTTCCGCTGCGGTCGCGCCCCCTCCAGGGCACGGTCGGCAAGCGTTTTCAATTCGTCATAAGAGTGGCGAAGACAGGCCATGTAGTGCGCTATGTCGGGCATCATCTCGCGAGTGCACGTCGCCGAGATCGATAGCTCCCAATCCATGCCGCTTACCGCGTGGAAAAGACCTATCCCCTCCACCACCGGACCGAAGCCGGCATATGAAAGCACCCGAGAGCCGGCAATGAAATGCCCGGCCGTCGAGTTGGGGATGTTGGTGACGAGCAGGTTGGCGACTTTCGGCATCAATGCTCTGCCATTACCGGTCATACCGGTCGCCGAGCGCATGGCCCAGGACCGCATCGCGTAAGGGTAGAGCGAAAGGAAGTCGCCGATGAATGTTTCGCCGAGCGTTCTGGCCGTCTCCTTGCCCTGCCCCGTCGCCGATCCGATCGCCTTCAGACGCTCGAGCGGATCCTCGATATCGGTGAAAATCGGCACTCGCATGAGAGCTACCTCATTGCCGCCTGCCGCAGGATCTCCATGTCCACGCACATTGATGGGGCACAACGCAATGAGCGGCTGGCCCGGAAGCTCACCCTTCTCGCCCAGGTACATCCGGAGGGCTCCGGCGATTATCGTCAGCACCAGATCATTCATCTTGGGCATCCCCAGGGCTTCGCGAACCTGTCGCGCCTCGGCCTGAGAAAAGGTAACCCAATCAAAGACACGGTGAGATGAAGGGTGATTTTGGAAGCGCGTCAGGGGTACTGGCAGAGAACCCGTCCAGGGTTTGGCTGCCATCAGGCCCTTCGCTACCCGAAAACCGAAGCCGGGCAGGCGGCTGAAATTTGTGAAAGTCTGCTTGAGGCCCTCAGTGATCGAACTCGACAGCCAGTCGAGCGCATCGGGATTTCGCTCGGGAGCCCATTCGTCATCGGGTTGCGGCGGCTCCTCGTCGGGTGCCCGCTGCGTCAGCGCCCAAATCGCGGCGTGGGCGGCCGCGCCGTCGAAACCGGCGTGGTGTAGCCTGATTAAAATAGCGAAAGCATCCGGCGGACAACCTTCGACATTCTCAAGCCCCTCAATGATATAAAGTTCCCAAAGCGGCCGGTGAATGTCCATGGGGCGAGACATGAGTCTCCCGCAAAGAATATTGAACTGCCGCCGGTCGCGAGGTTTTGGCAAACCGAGGTGCCGGACATGAAATTCGAGATCGAACGCCGGATCATTGATTAGTCGAGGCTCGTCCACCGACAGTGGGTTAAATACCAGCTTTCGACGCAGATTTGGAGCAAGATGCAGTCGTCCTTCCACATAGCGGAGAATATCTCTGTGCCTGACGAATGAGTCGGGAGCTGTCGCCGGATCGAGAATAAACACACCGCCAATTATAAGCGGGGTATTTGGCTGCTCGACGTCGAGAAACACGACATCCGCCGCTTTGATGCGTTTCATCGGCCTCTCCATTTATATCTCTCTGTTATCCGATCCGAGAGAATGACCGAAATCGTAACTCCTTTCGTGGACACATACAATCCGAAGTTGGCGACTATTCGAGAGTGTGGTTTTCGCCGGCAGTTCGCCAGCATAGCAGGTCGACGACATCGGCAGCCCGCAAGGAGATGCGGGCGTTCAATTTCATGGTCATGTCGCCATGCTCGCCGCGTGGCTGGGCTGCTCGTGGCAAATCGAGATCTCTCAACATGGTAATGCCGTCTAGGGGTATCCACGCATAGTGGGCGGAGCAGGACTTGCGGAGGGTAAGCACACCGTCGTTCAGGAAAATCGCCTGTGTCGCTGCCTGAACTACCGGCTGCGATCACTGGCGCTCGCTCGAAGCAGCCCCGAGGATATGTCCCGCGTCCCAGAAACGGGCGCGAATGCCCGCACAGGGTTCGAACCATGTGTCGAGCGTGGCCGTGAGCGCGAGATCGACCGCGCGTTCGGCATCGATCGGCGCGTAAATCGGCTCATGGCGGCGACCGCCGGCACGATCGCGCCTCAGATTATGATGGCGAGCGTCGCTGACCTGAATTCTGGCCGCATCGGCTAGCAGATAGCCGATCAGATCGCGGGTCGGGCCTGTCATCCAGATCGGTCCATTATAGCCCTCCGCAGCAAAGCCGCGGGAGCAGTCCACTATGGTCGATATGGGCGTGGCTGAGCAGGACCGCATCGATCGACCGTATATCGAAGCCGAAGGGCTCATGATTGAGATGCTCGAGACTGCGGGGTCCTTGGAAGAGACCGCAGTCGACAAGAAGATGGGCATCGCCGGCGATGATCTCGGTACATGAGCCGGTCACTGTCTGGGCTGCACCATGAAACTGGATATCGACCGCCATGAACCTCTCCTTCGAAAGCTGTCTTGCCTGTTCGGTGGAGCCGTCCGAATAGGTGAATGTCCCGAGGCAGAGGGGTGTTCGTAGATTCACCAATGGCGGGGGGGTGAGGTTCGCGCGGAAAGTGGGGCCGCTAGAAGGAGGTTCCGGTGCTCAAAACCGTAGATGATGCCGATCGCCAACAGGCGATATTGCGCCGACGCTCGATCTCTATCGGTGGCGCGCTCTGCCTGCTGGGCGTTGCCAGTTGCGTCACCCTCTTCGTCATAGATCGTCTTTCCACCTTCGAGATCAGCATGGCAATGCTCGCGGCCGGCGTCCTCCAGCTCAGCCACGGCCTTGCGGCACTGCGCCGGGGGTGGCCGCTGTTCACTCTCGCCGCCTCGATCCTCTATCTATGCGCGGCCGTCGCGGTCCTTTTGCAGCCGCTCGTCGATGTGCGGTGGATCGAGTTCCTGCTCGTCGGCTCGCTGGCGATGGCGGGAATTAGCCGTCTGGCCACCGCAGCGCGGCTTGGCGCGCGCCTGCGCGGCTGGGAAGCCCTTTCGGGAATCACCACGCTTGGCGTGGCTGCCATCATCGAGGCGGGCTTGCCCGGAGGATCGCTTTGGCCGCTCGGCTTCGCGATCGCGCTCGACCTCGTCGTCGAAGGCGCAGCGCTCGCCAATATCGGCTGGGGGATGCGGCCAGCGCGTCCGACGCACGATTAGCCGGGGAGCGGCAGTTGCGCCGCAAGCGCCGCTACCGCTTCTCAATGAGCGGCGCCCTGCGCCTTGCCAAGAACAGGGAACCGACGTCTCGCCCTTATTCGGTGGTTCGGCCATCGAAATGCTCGTGATGCTCCTCAGCATCTTGCTTGGAGCGATGCACCACGCCGTCGATATGTTCGGGAGGACCGTAGATTGTGTACAGGCGAAGGGGTTCCAGACCCTTCGCCTTGATATTGTGACGCGCGCCCTGCGGAACGACGATCCCGTCATCAGCCTGCACCTCGGTACAGACGCCGTCGATCCAGACCTCGCCCCGACCCGTCTCAATCCGAAAAAACTGGTCGCGGTCGGGATGGATCTCTTCGCCGATCTCCTCCCCAGGCGGGATCGCCATCAGGACAAGCTGAAGATTATGCCCCGTATAGATGACGTGGCGAAAATCGTCATTCTGCGTGGTGAGCTGCTCGATATCTCCAACGAAACCCTTCATGCGGTCTTCCTTTCATGCTTTGCTGAAAATCACGAATCCCCAACAAGCCGATCCGCACAGTCGATACAGTGGGGGGCCACCGGCAAGGCTTCGAGCCGTGCCGCCGCGATGTCATCGCCACATCGAATGCATATTCCGTAGGTGCCCGCCTCTAGCCGCTGCAGCGCCTGCTGCGTCGCCACGATCTCAGCCCGGATGATCGCGTCGACGCCTGCCAGGGCCTCATCGTCCTCCAGATCGATCGCCTGCTCGGCGCTGTCCTGGTCGAGCGGCTGCCTGAGATCCTGCTCGATCGCATCGCTACGTGCCTGTAATTCGGCAAGCCTCGCCGCGAGACGCCTCGCAATGTCGTCATAGTCGCGCATAGTTTCCAATCCTCACCTGGGCGCCTTTGTTCACGCAGCGATAGGACGGGGTTGCCGGGCGCCCAATGGGGAAGTTTACGGATGTGGCGGCGTGATCGCACCGCGCTCGCGCTTGCCGACTTCATCGTGCTCAACCGGCAGCTCGACGCCTTCCCCTATCCGGATATGCGCGACATCGCGAGCCGGATTCTCATGCGTGCGCGTAAGCCTGTACTCGCTGTTCCCGACTCGCTGGAACGGCTCACGCTCGATCGAGCACTTATCGCCTGGGACGGGCAGGCGTCCTGTATCGAGACCATGCGCGCAGCGGTGCCACTGCTCACCATCGCCAAGGAGGTCGAGATCTTCATCGCGCGCGACGGGAGAGAGCGCGCCGAGCCGACTGAGGCGGCCGAATATCTGTCACGCCACGGCATTCATGCGGCGGTCCGGCTTATCGATGACGGGTTTCACGCGGCTGATCGCCTGATCGCCGACGAAGCCGAACGGTGGCGGGCGGACTATATCGTCATGGGAGCCTACAGCCACGGCCGTTTAATGGAGAGCTTCGGCGGCGTCACGAAACGCATGTTGTCGAAGAGCGGCTTTCCGCTGGTCCTTGGCCACTGAACGACAGGGGGGCATGCAGCGGCGCCCCCTTCGTGGGGCTAAAATCGGCCTGGCCACCGCGCTGACCGCGGCGCCACCATGGTGGTGGCACCACCGGCCGCAGGACGATCCATGGCGAATCTAGTTGGACATGAGGACGGGCAACGTAGGCGCGTGGATCACGCTCTGGGTGGCGCCGCCCAGGAAAAACTCCCGCAGCCGCGAATGACCGAACCCACCCATAACCAGCAGATCGGCGGACTGCCCATTGGCGTAAGCGAGCAGGTCGGTACCGACATCATCGCCCTCGACGGGTCGCTCGATGCCCGTCGCCGCGACATTATGGCGCGCCAGATGATGCCGCACCCCGTCGATGGAGAGATCAGCTGGCAGCGGCTTTTCGCCGGTGATCGTGAGGATCTTGACCGTCTTCGCGCGCCTGCAGAGCGGCAGCGCATCGGCCAGCGCCCGCGCCGCGGCACGCGACCCGTCCCATGCAATCACGATATGGTCCCAAGCGGAGCGCGCCGGCTCGGGGAGGAGCAAAAGCGGCCGGCCGGATCCGAACAGCAGTCCCTCGATCAGCCAGCGCTCGTCGGGATGGCCGTAGATCGGCAGGAGCGTCAAATCGGACAGGCGAGCGTGGAAGGCGGCGGCATTCGGATCGACGAAGCCGCAGGATTCGATCCGCTTCTGCCGATGCGGGTCGCTCGACCCGACGATGGCGGCGAACCGGCTGCTCAGCGCGTCGGCCTGCGCGCGGATCGCCCTGTTTTCAGCGGCGATCGCCGCATCGGCGCCGACAAGCCGGCGCGCGAGCGCATTGGAGACATCGGGGATATTGATTGTCGCAAGAAGCGCGTCGAGCTCGGCGTCGAGATGTACCGCCAGCCCGTCCGCCGCAGCCAGCGCCCACTCGGGGGTTGGTGCCGGGGCGCTCAGCATTGTCAGGAGCAGTTGTCTTATCATCGCGCCATTCCTCGCTATCGGCGCGTGCGCCCGCGAAAGCACTGTCGCCTGTCCATCCCGAACAACGCACCGCATCGGCGGCGCGATATATATGAGGGTAGAAGGGACGCATCGACGACCATATGCGTATGATCCCGAGGGTGTTGCGGCCTATCGCGTAAACTCTCGAACGAGCCGGACCAGGCGATCGGTGTCGGGCGCGGGCCGTGGATCGCACGATGGGCCGATGAGCGGACCGATGGTCCTGTCGACATAGCCCGCAGCGCCCGAATAGGCCATCGACCAGTCGGGGAAACGACGCCCCGCCAGCGTTTCCTCGCGCACCACGGTAACGGCGCGATGGCGCTTGTCGCATCTGATGCTGTTCATCAGCGCCTCGATCGCATCGGGCGGTCCTTCGAGGATCTGCGCGAAGAACCGATAGGTTGCAATCAGCGCCCCCGTCACCTGCAATGCGGCGTTACGGCTGCGCGAAACTTCGACGATCCGCGCGATCTCGCCGACGCGATCCGCATGGGGCAAGAGCACTTGGCTGACATAGAGCAGCGATGCACAGGCAGACCCGGTAGTCATTGGGCAAGGCTGGCCGATAGCGCGGATAAGGGCCATCCGTAAACATCCCAATGACCTCGGCCCATCCGTATAGTTCCGAACCGGATCGAGTCTTATTTTCTTTTGTTTGCCGTGAATTCCGAACCGGAAGATGTTTCCATCTGGGCCGAAATCGCTTTCTAAGGGACCAGCACGACGGCGCCGTCGACCATGCCATCCCGGACGGCTGACACCGCCTTCCCCGCTTCTGCCAGCGGGAAGACATGCGTGACGGCTTTCACCCGCATCCCCGCGATGGCCGCAAAAAAGGTCCTACCATCGTCGCGGGTTAGATTGGCTACCGACAGGATCGATCGCTCTCCCCAGAGATCGGCATAGGGAAATGCGGGGATGTCGCTCATGTGAATTCCGGCGCAAACGACCCGACCCCCTTTCGCGACAGCCTTCAGGGCCAGCGGTACCAGCGCTCCGACCGGGGCGAAGATGAGCGCCGCATCGAGCAGCCCGGGCGGTGCCTCCTCCGAGCCTCCGGCCCAGCGACAGCCTAGTGATCGCGCGAATTCCTGGCCCCTTCCATCGCCCGGGCGGGTGAAGGCATAGACCTCGCGGCCCTGGGCGACAGCCACCTGCGCGATGATATGGGCGGCTGCGCCAAAGCCGTAAAGGCCGATCCGACGTCCGTCGCCCGCCAGGCGCAGCGCACGCCATCCGATCAGGCCGGCACAAAGGAGCGGCGCCGCAGCGACATCGTCGAGGCCGGCTGGCAGCGCGAAGCAATATCGGGCATCGGCCAGGCAGTGGCTGGCATAGCCTCCGTCGATCGTGCACCCCGTGAAGAGCGGTGCATCGCAGAGATTTTCACGGCCGCTACGACAGAAGGCGCAGCGGCCGCAGGTGCCGCCCAGCCACGGTACTCCCACCCGGTCGCCCGGCCGGAATTCAGTGACCGCAGCCCCGGTCGCCACCACCCGGCCGACGATTTCGTGGCCGGGAATGATCGGATAGCGAGCCGGAATATCCCCATCGCAGACATGCAGATCGGTACGGCAGACGCCGCAGGCGCTGACGGCGATGAGCAGTTGATAGGGCCCGGGCTCCGGCAACGCTTCGTCACAGGCTTCGAACGCCGCGCCCGGACCAGGCATGCGCATGACATGGCGCTGCTGCATGGCAACCTCCGACGGTTCAATCTGCCGGCATTCCGGCCGATTGTCGCTACGTACCGTTACCAATGCGGGCCACGATCCGGAAGCGCCATCATCTTGCCCGCCATGGCTTCAAGGCTACGGCTCAGCGCCTGGGCTCGGAAGGCCGCCCGGTCGCGAATGTCCTGAGGCCTACGCCGGAGATCAGCATGGTCAGCTGCTGAGAATCGGCGCCTATGCGTATGATCGCTGCCGCGAAGCGGCGTCGCCCGGTATACGTCACGGCCAATTCGTAAGGTTGCGGAGGCGCGTGCAGCATCCGGCCGAAAGTGGCAGCCGCGACCCAGCCCACGAGCGCGCCGCCTTCGACGGTCCGCTATCCGTATATCCACGCATATCGCGGGCTATCGCCGCTAACTAACGCTGCCCCGCGTGCCCTTACGGTACTATACTTACGAGAGGCTCCCGAGATATTTGCCGCCGTGCCAAGATAAGTTATGATGAAGCGGTAACGAGGCGGCCCGTGCGGAGTGCCGATCGATGGTCCTCCGCGCCCCGCTTTCAGGGTGGAAGCGTATTGATGATGGCTGTGGCATCCCGTTCGCTGGCGGGGCGTATCGGGATCGCACTGGCGCTGGTCGGAGCCACGGCGGCGCTCCGCTACCTCCTGCAACCATGGCTTGGCGATCGAGCCGCCTTCCTGCCCTTTACCCTGCCCATTCTCCTGACCAGCCTTTGGGCCGGGCCCGTCGCGGGCACGCTCGCCGCGGTGGCAGCAGCGCTCCTGGGCGCGCGCTTCGCCAACATCGACGGATTCGGCATAAGCGACTTTGCCCAGGTGGCGACCTTCGCGATAACGGCCGCCGGGATCATCCTTCTGGCCGACATGATGAGCCGCTCGCACCGGCGCGCCGTGGCGAGCGACGCGCAGGCCGATCAACGTGCCACCGAGGCAAGCGTCGTCGCGGAGGAACTCAATCTCCTGATCGACGGCGCGCAAAGCTATGCGATCTACATGCTCGATGCCGACGGTCGTGTGACGATCTGGAACAAGGGCGCCGAGCGCCTCAAGAGGTGGTCCGAAGCAGAGGTCATCGGCAAGAGCGGCGCGCTCTTCTACCCGGCCGATGCGGTCGAGGCCGGCAAGCCGGAGCGAGATCTCGCGCGGGCGGCGGCCGAGGGCAGGACCGAGGAAGAGGATTGGCGGGTCCGCAAGGATGGCTCCGAGTTTCTCGCCAGCGTAACGACGACGGCCCTCCACGATCCGGACGGAAAGCTGCGCGGTTTCGCCAAGGTCATTTCCGACATTACCGAGCGAAAGGCCGCCGAGGAGGCGGTGCTGTCGCGCGAAAGTCATTTGCGCTCGATCCTCTCCACCGTGCCGGATGCGATGATCGTCATCGACGACCAGGGCGCGATCATCTCCTTCAGCGCCGCGGCCGAGCGGCTGTTCGGCTATCGCGAAGCCGAACTGCTCGGCCTCAATGTCAGCCGGCTGATGCCGAGCCCTGATCGCGAACGGCACGATAGCTATCTGGCCCGTTATCTCGCGACCGGTGAGAAGCGGATCATTGGCATCGGCCGGGTCGTGTTCGGCAGGCGCAAGGATGGTACGACCTTCCCGATGGAGCTCTCGATCGGCGAGACCACCGAAGGCAGCTATCGCCTGTTCACCGGCTTCATCCGTGATCTGACCGAACGCCAGCGCACCGAGGAGCGGCTCGAATCGCTGCAGGCAGAATTGATCCATGTGTCCCGGGTCAGCGCCATGGGCACGATGGCGTCGACCCTCGCGCACGAACTCAACCAACCAATCACCGCCGTCGCAAACTATGCCGAGGCCCTGCGGGATCTATTGGCGGACCCAAATCCGGACGACTTCCCGATGATGCGCGATGCGCTGGACGATGCCGCCAAGGAAGCCTTGCGCGCGGGCCACATCGTCCGCCGCCTGCGCGACTTCGTAGCGCGCGGCGAAGTCGAGAAGACCGTCGAGCGCTTGCCCCCCCTGATCAACGAGGCTGCGGTCCTCGGGCTGATGGGCGCCAAGGAGAAGGGCATCGAGCCGGCCTTTGACCTCGACCCCTATGCATCGCCCGTGCTGGTCGATAAGGTCCAAATCCAGCAGGTGCTAATCAACCTCATCCGCAATGCCGTCGAGGCGATGGCGGAATGCGAGACCCGCAAACTGACCGTGACCAGCCGGCCCGACGAGGGCGGGTTCGTCCGCGTGACCGTCGCTGACACCGGGCCCGGCGTCGCCCCTGAAGTCGCAGAGCAGCTCTTCACGGCCTTTGTCAGCACCAAGGCCGAGGGCATGGGCCTCGGCCTCTCCATCTGCCGGACGATCGTCGAAGCGAATGGCGGCCGGATCTGGATGGAGCCGGGGCGGGACGGCGGCGCAGAGTTTCATTTTACGCTTGTGCGGGCAGCGACGGAGGACGGGGATGGAGCATGAGTGACAAGCGTCTCGTATATATCATCGACGATGAGGATGCGGTTCGCCGCGCGGCCAGCTTCATGCTCAAGACGTCCGGTTTCGGGGTCGAAACCTGGTCGAGCGGCGTCGCCTTCATGAAGGAGGTCCGCAACCTCGCCGAAGGCTGCATCCTTCTGGACGTGCGGATGCCCGATATGGATGGCCTCGAGGTCCAGCAGGCGCTGATCGACAAAGGCGTGGCTATGCCGGTGATCATCCTGACCGGACATGGCGACGTCACGATCGCGGTCAGGGCAATGAAGGCGGGCGCGGTCGACTTTCTGGAAAAGCCGTTCGAGAAGGCCGTGCTGCTGGCATCGATCGAAACAGCATTCGGACGGCTGTCGGCCGCGGAGGATATCATGGTGCGCGCGAACGAGGCTCAGACCCTGCTCGGCGTCCTGACGCCCCGCGAGCGCGACGTGCTTGAAGGGCTGGCACAAGGGCTGCCCAACAAGACGATCGCTTATGATCTTGGCATTTCTCCGCGTACGGTCGAGGTCCACCGGGCCAATCTGATGTCGAAACTCGATGTCCGCAGCCTCTCCGATGCGCTGCGCATCGCATTCGCCGCAGGGCTGGGGGCCTGACCCTATCGGGAAAATTGCGTAGCGACCCACGTTTCCCTGTCTGCGACAGCAGATGACCTTACAGGGAATAAAAACGATGGATACGCCCCGCGAGGTGCCGGCGAACCACAAGACGAGAATTCTGCTGGTCGAGGATGAACCAGCCGTCCGTCGCTCGCTCCAGCTGCTGCTTCAGGCTGATGGCTTCGACGTGCGCGCCTATGCGACCGGCAAGACCTTGCTCGCCGACCCGACAGCGCAAGATGCGGCCTGCCTCGTTGCGGATTACCGCATGGAAGAGTGCGACGGCCTCGATACACTCCGCCGCCTTCGTGAAACGGGCTGGACCGGTCCCGCGGTGCTGATCACGGCTTTTCCTTCGGCGGACCTGACGGCCAAGGCGGTGCAAGCAGGCTTCGATGCGGTGCTCGAAAAGCCGCTCCGCCAACATGTCCTCGTCCGGGCGGTCGAACGGCTCGTGCGACCGAAGGTGGGGGGTTGAGGTGGCACGGCACCCCGAGCGCCCCGAGCGCCCGTTTCGCAGCGCCTCCGCCCGCGCTCGCCGACGGCGGCCGTCGCTCGACAGCCTGACGAATCGCGAACGCGAGGTCGTGGCCGGGCTGGTCGAGGGCCTCACCAACAAACAGATCGGCGCGCTGCTTGGCATCAGCCACCGCACTATCGAGGTCCATCGCGGCCGGCTGATGCGCAAGCTCGGCGTGACGAACCTCTCGGCGTTGCTCGAAATCGCCTTCGCGCAGCGCCGCGAGCTTCCCGATCTCGCCGGCTGTTCCCGGTCCGACCAGTGCGGCGACCGGACAGGCGAGCCGGACGAACCCCGTCACGACCCTGGACAAGACGTCTAATCGCCGCCCTGGATACATGCCCCAATCGTGAACAAAATTTATTCGAGAGCGCCGGGATTGGCCGAGCGCGATTTCGAGGGGCGGAGCCCGCCCGCTCGAGACCCAAAGGCCGCGCACTGCCCTCTGTCGACGTCCGTCGATGGCTGTCTACTGCCAATCGCAAAATGGGCATACGAGTGGGGGACGAAAGGCCCGGCAGGCGATTGAGCTAGTTTTTGAGAAATGCTGGATGCCCCGTGAGCAATAGAACTCGCGTTCGTCGACGATCGTCACCGGTCCTAATGCAGCCCATAATATAGGGATTTTGGTGATCGACAGCGCGCGCTCGTTCGTTGACGTTCGCCTGAAATCGCATCATAATGAGGGAACGAACGAGGGAACAATTGGCCAAACTCACTGCCCTGAAGGTGAAGAACGCGCCGGCTGGCCGCCATGCCGATGGCCTGGGTCTCTATCTGCTGGTGAAGCCGGCCACGGATGCCCAGCTATCGCGCGGGGAGAAAACGGGGGCTCGATCATGGCTGCTGCGCGTCCAGGTCGATAAGCGGCGGCGCGACATAGGACTGGGCTCCGTCACCGACCTAACCCTTACCGAGGCGCGCGAGAAAGCCGCTGAACTTCGCAAGGTAGCTCGTAACGGCGCCGATCCCGTGCTGGAGCGCGACAGGGACAAGCGCCCTGCCCCGACCTTCAAGGGCGCGGTCGACGACGCTCATAGGGAATTGTCTCGCGGCTGGACGGCAAAACATGCCGCGGCGTTCAAAGCCTCGCTGGAAGAGCATGCCTATCCGGCCCTCAAGAATATTCGAGTCGATCATATCGAGGCATCAACCATCCGCGACGCGCTGGCCCCGATCTGGATTGAAAAGCCCGTGATCGCCCGGAAGGTTCGCCAGCGCATCGGCACCGTACTGAACTTCGCGAAGTCGAAGGGCTGGCGCACGACGGAAGCTCCTACCCGCTCTGTCGCCGTGGGGCTATCGCGCCAGCCGAAGGGGAAGAACTTCGCCGCCCTGCCCTATGCAGACGTGCCGGCGCTGGTGAAGCGCGTGCGCGCCGAAACTGTGACAGTTGGACGGCTGGCCCTGCTTTTCACGATCTTGACCGCTGCGCGATCTGGTGAGGTCCGATCGGCCCGCTGGAGCTATATCGACTTCGACGCGAAGCTCTGGCGCCGGCCAGCCGAGCTGATGAAGTCCCGCGAGGCTCATGACGTGACACTTTCCGACGCCGCGATTGAGATTCTGCGCGAAGCAGAGACGCTGCGCACGAGGAAGGGCGATCCGCTCATCTTCGAAGGCAAGGCGGGTGCCGCGATCAGCGACATGACACTGACGAAGGTATTGCGTGATATGGACGTCGCCGCGACCGTTCACGGCTTCCGATCGTCCTTCCGCGATTGGGCGGCCGAGATGATGCCTGGGACGCCGGAAGCCGTCGCAGAGGCCGCGCTGGCCCATGCCGTGCCCGACGCCACCGTGCGGGCGTACAAGCGCACGACGTTCCTTGATATGCGGCGGAAGCTGCTCGACGGCTGGGCGGGGTATCTGGCGACCGTCGACGGCGGGAACGTTAGGAAGCTGCGAGCTTAGTTGATCGCTACCGAGGCTCGTCGCCCCAGAGCCTAGCCCGCAATTCCTCGTCTAACACCTCCAGCGCCTCAATGATCTGCTCAAAATCGCCGGGAAGCTGAAATTCTTCTGGCCGATCATAGCGTAACCAATGCGCTTTGTATGGTTCGCGCATCACCTGCACGATATGTGCGAGCCGGGGAGCGTTCGATCGGAAGCCGACTTTTTCTGCCTCATCCAGGGCTTTGGTTAGATCGTGGCCTATGTCGAGCAAGGACTTTCGATCGAAAGGACCGCCCGACATAATCATCGCCGCCTTCAACATCAGCTCCAAGCCCAGACCGAGCAGATAATGCACCGATAGAGAGTGCGGTCCGTTGAAGGCGAACAGTTCCGTGTCAGATACTCGATTGCGCTCGCCCTCCGAAATAGACGCTCGGTACAGAAGAACACACGACAGGGCATGTGATCGCCCCGTCTCGAATAATGTGCGCGCTACGTCCAAATTCATCGCTTCTCTTCGGTTTCCGGCCCGCGCGATTCTACGATGTCGAGCAGGTAGCTGGCGAATACTATCAATCGGGCCGATCGCTCTGCCGAGAGACCGACTTCGCGATGGCTGAACGGGTTTTTCGCGTGGCCCACGGCTCCAACGAAAAGCATCATCTCGGCCTCACGTTCAGTTTTGATCACCGACTTGTCAGCCAGAGGACCATCCTCCGGGTTGAACGCCCTTGTCATCAGGGCCTTGCCAACCACCTCATCTCCAAACCCTCCAACGCGGCGAACGGCCACCTCGATCTCCTTGAAAGCCTGGAAGACCGCTGTGTCATGATCGCCTCGAAGGAACAGATGGCGGATCTTGCTGTAGAGCGCGGATTGCAGCAACACTGCGGGTAGCACCTGCCCCTTGCGAAATGCCTTGAAGGCATCGCCAACCCTCACTCGCTGCCCTAAGCGCGTAAGGTGCATCCATGACGATGACTGCTCGGGATCGTGCATAACGAGGCCCCGCGCAATCAACCAATCAATGGCCTCGGCGAGCGCCACAGTCACCTCGCGCTTGGTATGAGCGGCAAAGCCGCCTCCCGCAGCGGGGTAGAGATCATGGATCAGGCCCGTCAGAGTAAAGGCCGCTCGGCTCTCTGTAGGCAACCATGGTAGCAAAATTGCCGCCAACTCTTCGGCCTCAAGATCGATAAGGTCGGCCGGCTGGCCGAACATTTGTAGCAAGCTGGCCATATGTTTCGTCCGGCCTCTATTTTGGCTGAGAAGGTTGAACGGGCACTGTCAGCGCGACCAGAAAGGCAACAACCAGCGTTTTTTCAAAGACCCAAATCTTTCACCGCGCTATATGTGATCTCCCACCGATCGGAGGCAAAACCATCACCAGCCGTTCGCTTATAGACGATTGAACGCCCATCCTTGACCCAGCGCGCGGTCTTCTTCTTGTCGTCGTTGTCGTCGTTGAGCGCCATTGGCTCACCGTACTTCGCAAGCAGGTTATTGAACATCTTCGCGTCGCACTTCTCGCCGGAGAGATAGACACTATCGACCTTCGCGCCCGGCTCGGCAGTTTTGCGATCGATCAAGATCCAAACCGACAATTTGCACCCGTCGATTTCCTGATCTAGCGTGATCATCGGCCGAAACAGACCTTTGCCGGTATTGACGTGCCCCTCGGGGTAAGCCGCCGCCGCATCGGCAAATGGCATGTCCGCCTCGATCTTGCCCCAGAGCGGCGTGCCTGCAATTGCTGGCGTGCCCAGCGCCAACGCGATTGCTGCTAAAACCGCCTTGCTAACCATACCGCCTCCCCGCTGCCGAATCGCCCCCGCGACGGCATGACGATCTGAAGCGGCTGGGCCGGACTTGTCGAGATGGGGAAGCTCCGATGTGGAGGAAAGGTCAGTCGGGTACAGCAAGGTGGCACTCACCAGCCGTCGGAGCTACCCTTGCCTCAGTGGAATATTCGAAAAGAACACGCGGCTGGAAGGGTTCGTGAAACCGAGTTGGCCCATTCGCAGCGTGAAAGCCTGCGCTATTTCCAGAGCGTATGGAGAAGGCCCGACGATCACCCGGTAGATGCTTTGGTCGAGCGTGTAGGGGAAGGGCTCTGAGTTGCGGGAGCAGAGCGGCAGTGGGGCGACGATTTGCGGAATCCCCCCAATCGAGTGAGTACGCAACGCGATGTAATCGTCACGCATCTCCTTGGGGAGATGGACAATTCTCCATTCCCGCTCTTCCTGAAAACCGAGATGTTTAGTCGAGAGCGCCGCAAACTGCATTGCCGTGAAAATCTCGTCCTTCACCATGTCGCGCGGCATTTGTGCAAGGAACGAAATATTCAATATAATGCGAGAGACAAATTCACCGAATTCAGCAAAGAATTGCGGCTCGCCATAGACGGCGGGGCTCGTCGCCACGCCGAGTTGCACTCCATCATCTGCAAATGCGACTTTGGGATCGATGAGAATAGCAACACCGGCCTTCCCCCCATAAGCGCGCCACATTGACAGAGTGCCCATCAAGTCGGTCGGGTCATGCTCGCAAAGTGAAGCCAAAAACGTAGTGCTGCGAGCGTCGCTGAGCATCTCCGTGAAATGGCCTGTCAATTCCTCCCAAAGACCAGGGAACACGCTATTTAGGTGCAGCCCCAATTGCTTACCGCCGGAAGTGCTCAGGGCGGCATCGACACACTGCTTTCCCAACTCGACTTCACGCAAATCGTTCATCAAGCTTGCCTGGCGCAGCCAGAATTCGCCACTGTTCAGAATGTTGAGAGCGTTCTCGGCGGTCGTATAGTGCGCAAGAAGTTTGGTCTCTCGAAGGCGTTGCTCTTCGCGAATAGCGTGAGCAAAAACGATCTCACGAAAGCGCTCCTCGGGCGTTCCGGTCATTCGCTCGTCAGCCCCTTCTCGACCAGCCGGCGGATAGCTTCAGCGCGCTTCAGCCCCTCGCGGTCAGCATAGCTATCGATCCGGGCACGCAAATCCTCGGGGAAGCGGACACCCCACATAGGATCTGAACCGGTTGCCGGGCGGCCCCTGCTCTTTTTTTGATTATCAGATATTGACGTCATACGATTTTCTGATTATCAAGAAAACAGGCCGAGGGGAAGCGCCAACTTCCACCCCGGCCCTAACCGAAACCGATCACGGAGCGATCGATATGGCTACGAACCCTGTACTCTCCGTTGCGCTGAATGTGCAGCCCTTCCTTATCGCGTTCGACGACCTCTCCGACCGCGACGCGCTTCGACTGTTTGAGCAGCTCGCCGAGCGGTTCAGCTTCTCGCGCGGTCATGACCGTATCCATTCCGCCATCCGCACGATCGCATATGATGCGGCTCAGGATGCCGGCTGGCGCGGCGAAGATCTGGCTGAGCGCTACCTTGAGGCCGATCGCCATACCGGGCGCATCCAGAGCGCGCCGGCCGTATCGCTCACCGTGATCGAGGGAGGGCGCTGAGATGGCCACCAAGCTACTGGCTTTCCCCGAGCGCGGCGGGACCGGGTTCAACATTCCGAGGGAGACCAAGATCGGAGAGCTGGACCTGACGAACCTCTACTCCATGTCGCTGGTTCACAGCGCAGAGTATAACCGCAAGCATCGATCGAATGCGCCGGCAGAAGCCGAATATCGGTTGGAGCGCACGCCCGAACTGCTGCTGGCGCTTTGCCTCTTCGAGCAGCTTCCCCATGGCCGCAAGAACATGGTCCGCCACGGCGTTCAAGAGGCTTACCAGCGTACCGGAGATGAGGGCGCGCGCGCTCTCGGCAACATGCTCGCGGCGGCTGTCGCTACAGTGAGGCGCTGACATGGACGCGACTACCCCCACCCGCCGCAGCGCGCTCGGCATCCTCGCCACCGGCCCGATCGCCGTGCTGCCCGCTCTCGCCGTCATGCAGTGCAGCGCCCCGGCCGACGCAGCAATTGACGGAGCCCTCGCCAAGGCGATTGAGCGCTATCGGGCCGCCGAGGCCGCCGTCCACAAGTTCGATCTAGAAGTGCATCAACCGGCCTTTACGAAGTGGCGCGCGGCGATGGAACGGCGGTCGGATCGCCAAACCACGCGGACCCTGTTCACCAACGACGGGTGGAAGCCGCTCCGCGTGGACGACGATGGAATGGTCAAATTCGCTCGGTACATCATCACGACGCACCGAGCGATCGATCCGGACCATTGGGATGCCATGGAGGAACTGGCCGCATTAGCAGATGCCCGCGACGCCGACCTTCCCAAGCTGCGCGCGCAATATCGGATCGATGAGCTGATTCGCGCCAGCGAGGCTCTTGGGGACGCGGCAGATGAGGCCGAGAAGGCGGTTATCGCGACGCGGGTCACTTCGCTTGCCGAACTGGGGCTGAAAGTAGAGTTCATCATCGCGCAACAGGCTTGGGACCATGCCGATACGGCGGAGGCCATACAGGCCGACATCGAGCGCCTTGCCGCCGCAGGGAGGGCCTGACCGGCTGGTACGCGCACGCGCGCTGATATAAACTCGGGACGGGGATAGGCCGGCCAGCCGATAAGCGCGACACTCCGACGCGCTTCCCCGCCTTACTCTCGGAGCCGCTACGGAGGGCGGAGTGGGCGACAACGATACTGAGAGCGGCCCGCCAAGCGCTGCGGAGGGGCAATGGGAACCCCCTTCGCCCGACGTGTGGATACCGTTTCGCAATGCCCTTAAGCGCGCGTACGACGCGATGTCAGTCGGCGACGAAACCGAAGGCGTACTTGACCTCAGCATCTCCGCGCTGGGCACTAGAATAAGAGATGGAGTTATCAGGTTCGAGGCCAGCCGCACCGAACGGCGGCTCCAGTACGAGGGCCATGGTGCGGAATATCGTAGCTTCGATGGGGAAGATAAGGCCGCCTTCGCAACGTTCCTCTATTCAACCTGCAAAGGTCGGGACGAAGGAGAGCTAAGCGTTGAAGGCCGCGTCTTGTCGTTGATCGACTTCGAACCATTCTCAGGCGATTTCAAATATCAGATAGAAAGCAGCTCACCGCCTTGGAAAGTCCTCTATTCGGCATGGGATCTTCGGCTTTCACGAGCGGATGTCGATGCATGCTGGCCACCCATAGATGAACCGCCAGCCGTCAAACCAGCGGGAATTGCGGAGTTGGTGGCCAAATCCACGAAAGGCCGACCTGCGGCTGGCTGGTGGCCGACCTTCGCGGAGGAGTTAGCCACCTACATTCACGAGGTCGGAATTCCGGCCGGACAAGGCAACGAAGGTCAATCGGCGCTCATCGATACCATCTGCGAGCGGCTGGCGCGGCAGGGGAAGCCGGAACCGTCCCGCTCGACGATCCAGCCCGTCATCAACGCGGTTCTTCGCCGCCTGCGCGAAGAGCGCCACTAGCCCCCATAGAACTTTCCGGCTTTTCCGGCCCTATCCGGCTGACGCGAAAAGGGCGAACCGCGACGATTGCTGACATCCCACAACGGGAAGGAGCAATCGAAATGGACCCGGTAACAGTCACCGTCGATGACGCCTGCAAGGCGATCGGCATCAAGCGAACCAAGATTTACGAGCTGATTAATTCCGGTTCGCTGCGCATCGTTAAGATCGGCCGCCGCACCCTTGTTAAGACCGACAGCATTCGCGCCCTCGTCGGTAGCGAGGCGGCCTGACATGCCCCCGAGCGCACTCAAAGCAGCATCTTCCGGCCTGCGCGCCGATGTCCTGCTCGTTGGTGGCGGTGGTGGTGGCGGCAACGCGAGCGGCACGTTCGCAGGCGGCGGCGGTGGCGGCGGGGATGTCGTCGCGGCAGCGCGTCGCTTCCTTCGCGGCACGGCCTACACCGTCACGATCGGAGCTGGTGGCGCTGCCTCGACAGCGGGCGGAACCACGTCGATCAGCGGCACCGCTGTCTCGGATAGCGCAACCGGCGGCGGTGACGGCGGCGACACCAACGGCGCTGGTGGTAGCGGCGCGAACGGCGGGGGTGGCGGCTATAGCGGTGGCGCGGCCGGAACGGGCTCGACCGGCTTCAATGGCGCGGCGGCAGGCACCACCAATGGCGGCGGTGGTGGTGGTGACAGTCAGGCCGGCGCGATTTCGGCCGCGAACCCCAAGGGCGGCGACGGCACCGCTAACAGCTACAGCGGCTCGTCGGTTACATATGGCGGCGGTGGTGGTGGCGGTGGCAACCAGTCCGGTGGCCTGCAACCCGGTGGCGCTGGCGGCACTGGCGGGGGCGGAGCGGGGGGCGGCGCTTCGCCGGGCACGGCCTCCCCGACCGCAGGCATCGTCAATACCGGCGGCGGGGGCGGTGGTGGCCAGGGCAGTGGCAGCAGCAATGCAGGCGCAGCCGGCGGCTCGGGCATCGTGATCGTCCGGTACTACGGAGCCCAGCGCGCGACCGGCGGCACGATAACTTCGTCGGGCGGCTACACGATCCACACCTTCACTTCATCCGGCACCTTTACGGTTAGCTGAGGGAGAGCGCGTCATGTCCAATCCCTTCAAAGATCACCGGCCAGCCGCGATGGCGCTCCTCACGTCTGGGGCAGCGCTCAGGCCGAAAGAGGGCCAGTTCCTTGGCGGCATCGCCTTCGACGCTAACCCGCTCACCCCAAAGCAAACCGAATGGTTGAGCGTGCTGCTCGAAAAACATGGCCTCCAGCCGATGGAGGCGCGCTCATGAAGTACAATCCCATCTACCCGGAAACGCCCGGCCATCGCTACGTCGATACATCGATCGAGGCGGCTGCGGCCATCGCTCCGAAGTGCGGCCGGCTCCAGCGGCTGGCGCTGGCCGCGATCAAGGAAACTGGCGTTTCCGGCCTAACCACCGACGAATTGGCCAACCGGCTGGGCGTCGATCGCGGAAGCATTCAACCACGCACCAGCGAGTTGAAGCTGCTTGGACTTATCCGCGACAGCGGCCAGCGCCGACGCAATCTCAACGGCAAGCGGGCGATCGTCTGGACGGCGGCGGGAGGTGTGGAATGAACCTCTTCCCCATCACGTCGCCGCCGCTCGACATCGGCAAAGGCTACGCTGTGACCTTTACATTCGACGGTACGCGGCTGGACTGTGAATGGTCGCCTCGCATGCCCTATGGACGGCGCGGCCGATCGCTGCTGCCTGCCTATAAGCTGGCGCGGACCCTCTTCCTCGGCAAAGTCGCGGTTGTCACGGGCCAGAACATCGCCGTTGTCGATATGCCGGCTGGCGAGGTGCGGTCATGACGGAGCCGGTTCTTATCTCGCTTCGCGATCGCGGCTTCAACGTCATCGGCGAATGCGTGGCGGTGATCCGGCTGGAAGATCGCAAGAGCTTCGCGGTCGGCGTGCAGGATCGGTTTCGGCGCGGGGGTACGGGCAGGGTGTGGCGGTCGCTGAAGGCCGCTCGCAACCGTGCGGCGTTCCTGGCTGATCTGCACCGGCTGCCTGTCGTGGAGTCGATCTGATGGCTACCGCGACCTCCCCAAACCCACTGCTCGACGCCGCATTGGAATATGCCAGCAAATGGGGCTGGCCCGTGTTTCCCTGCGACGAGCATAAGAGCCCGCTGACGCCGCACGGTTTCAAAGACGCGACTACCGACCCGAGGCAAATCGCTGCCTGGTGGCGTCGTTGGCCGAACGCGATGGTAGCGGCGCCGACCGGATCGAAGATCGGTGCTTGGGCGCTCGATGGTGATGATCTTCCCATCTTTCAGGCAGCCGCTGTCGAGAAAGGGATCGCGCTACCTGCAACGCGCCGATCGATCACCTCGAAGGGCAAGCACTTCTTCTTCTCGTGGGATCCGGAACAGCCGGTTCACAATGCGCAGAAGCATCCCAAAAAGGGGTGGGCATTTCCCGATCTGCCCGGGATCGATGTGCGTGGCGAAGGCGGTTACGTCATCCTGCCGCCGAGTGTCCACGAGTCCGGCCATGTGTATGCCTGGGAATCGCTTGAAGAGCCCAGCGAGGCTCCGGACGAGCTATATAGCATCGTCCGCAAGCTGGATCAGGGTGGCCCGCTGCGGGCCACCGCCAACCCCATTGACCCATATAGCGCAGCATCTAGCGTTCTGGCCCGTGCGATCCATGGTGAGGATACGCCCTGGGGTGTGGCTGCACTCAGAGAGGAATGCGACACCATCGCGAGCGCTGGTGCGGGTGCTCAGGAAAGCGCCCTCAACGATGGTTCACTGAAAATCGGCGGCGTCGTCGGCGGTGGCTATCTGAGCTTCCGCACCGCGTCGGCCCAGTTGATCGCGGCCGGTCTCGCAATGCCCTCTTATAATGATAGGCACCCCTGGACGACCGAGCAAATCGCCAAGAAGGTCGATCGCGCGTTGCGCGATGGCATGGCGACGCCTCGCGGACCTTCACCGGCAGCAGCAAATGACACCCTTGTAAGCGCTCCGGCCATCAGTCGTTCGCCTAACTCTACCCCGCTGACCATTATCGCTACGCCCTACATCTGGCGCGAACCCGAAGCGATCAAGCCGCGCGAGTGGGTCTATGGCCGCTCGATCCAGCGCGGCCACGTTCGAGCGATCGTAGCCCAGGGCGGTGCGGGCAAGACGATCCTGAGCGTCGGTGAGGCCCTTGCGATGGTGACGGGCCGGGATTTGCTCGGGCAGGCTGTACCGGGCGGACCAAAGCGCGTCTGGCTTTGGAACCTTGAGGATGACATGGACGAGCTGGCCCGCATCATACAGGCCGCGTGCAAGCATTGGCGCATCACGGAGGCGGATATAGCCGGCCGCCTGTTCGTCGATAGCGCACTGGACGGGGCTCCGCTCAAGCTGGCCACCAGCACGCCCGCCGCTGGCCTCGTGATCAATCGACCGCTGGTTGAGGCTCTAACCGCCGAGATGATCGGACGCGGCATCGACTATCTGCATGTCGATCCGTTCGTATCGTCGCACGCGGCACAAGAGAGCGACAATATGGAGATCGATACCATCGCCAAGGAATGGGCGGCGGTGGCGAAGCGGGCGAATGCCGGTATCGGCCTCGCGCACCATGTCAGCAAGTCCGGAGCGGTCGAGGCAACTGCGCTATCGGCGCGTGGCGCGGTGTCGCTTATCAATGCCTGTCGCTCGGTCCTCGTCCTCAATCGCATGAATGAGCAGGAGGCGTCCAAATACGGGATCGAGGAAGAGAAGCGCCGCAGGTTCTTCCGCACCTATGACGACAAGAATAACCGCGCGCCTCCGTCCGACGCCTCAGATTGGTTCCAGATGGTCTCGATCAGCCTCGGCAATGCCGATGACGGATATGGCGACAGCATGGGCGTCGTCGTGCCGTGGTCGCCGCCTGATGCCTTTGACGGCGTGACGGCGAACCATCTTTATGAGGTCCAGCGCATTGTCGATCAGAAGAGAGAGACTGAGCGGTATCGCGCTGACGTTCAGGCCGGCGCATGGGTCGGCAGGGTTGTCGCGGAGGTTCTTGGGCTCAGCGCCGAAGCCTCGGAAAAGGCTGACCGCGCGAAGATCAATCGTCTGATTGCTACCTGGCTCCATAACGGCGCGCTGGTGAAGGTCGACGGTAGCGACACAAAGGCCAATCCCCGCAAGTTTATCGAGGTCGGACAGTGGGCCGTGCAAGGTTCCCCACCTGACAGTTTCAAGGTGGGGAAAGGTGGGGAAAGGTGGGGGTACGGTTTTCCCCACCCCACCTCGCCTATAAAGAGGCGAGGAGGTGGGGAACGGGAAACCGAACCACCTCACCTTGCGGACCATGGTGGGGAAGAAGGGGGCTCGTGGCGGCACGGCAACCCTGCTCTCGGCCGCGTCGTCGAAGAGGAAGACGATCCCGCCGTTGCCGACTTTCTCGCTGGCCGGGAGCCAAAATTCTGATGGCGCAGGAACCGAAAAATAGCGGTCGAAAACCGGACGGCACCTTCGCGGCCGGCAACCGGATGGGCGGCAAGCCAAAGGGCGCGCGCCATCGGGTAACGCTTGCGGTCGAAGCGCTGTTGGAAGGGCAGCACGAGGCCCTGACCCAGCGTGCTATCGAGAAGGCGCTTGAGGGCGACACTACCGCGCTACGCCTCTGCCTCGACCGCATATCCCCGCCCAGGAAGGATGCCCCGATCTCGTTCGAGCTACCCCCGGTCAAGTCTGTTGCCGATGCCGTGGAAGCGTCTGCGTCGGTGCTGACTGCGGTCGCGAGTGGCGAGATCACCCCGGACGAGGCCGGGCGCGTGATGGCGATCCTGACGGCTCACAAGAGCATCGTTGAGGCTGGGGATCTGGAGCAGCGGATCGCTGCGTTGGAAGAGAAAGGGAAATTGTGATGCAGTTGCGCAATCGGGTTTCGGAACTGGAGCGGCGTGCCGGCGGAAGCGTCAACGCGGTCATGGAAATTCAGAGGGTCATGGTCGAACCATCGCCGAGCGGGCCACGTCCTAACGGCGCTATACTTATCAGGCGGCTGGATGGAACCGCGTCGGAATGGATCAGGGGAGAACGAGCATGAGCGGGGATCTCTATCGGCGCGTCGCGGCTTTGGAGGCGATCAAGGGGCAGGCTTTGGCCGGATCTGTGATCGCGTTTATGATCAACGGCGCTTCCGATGATGAAGTCATTGCGGTTGAATATCTCTCGGTCGTCACGGCTCGCCAGTCGGGAGAGGCGCTGGCGGAAACTGTGAAGCGAGCAAGATTGATCGCGCCGCACGCCGACTATCCGGTGATGACCTTCACCTATTCCGACGAGGCCAAGGCCCGGCTGGGGCAGAACGATCTTGCGAATGCCGCGCCCAATAGCTGGCCTGTCCCCTCGCCAGCCGGCCATGCTCGCCATGTGGAGGCCACGTTATGACCATTCGCACACGCCTGGAGAGGCTGGAGTCCCAACAACCCGCATCGGTCGATCGGCCGCCCGTGATCATCAAGTTCATCGACACGACGGATGCCGACGTGATCGGCATGAGCACTGGTTCCCATTCGGTAATGCGCCAGGCGGGCGAAGCGTATCACGAGTTGATCGCCCGAGCCCGGCCTGTGCTCGCAATCACCGCCGCTGGAATGCCGGTCATCATGACTGCGATCTATTCAGACAAAGCGCGGGCGAGAGGGCGGGAGCAGCCTGATCGCCCGGCTAATCTCCCTTCCTGAGGCGGCGTTAGACCTTCGATTTTTTCTCGATTGTGTAGCCCGCATCATCGAGCGCCTTCATCGCCGCAACCGTTAGATGCTCGCTCTCTTCGGTGCTGCGATGAAGCTGATCCCACTGAGTGCCATCACCCACATTAGGATGATTGATGTTCGCTTCCCGGATCGCCTCGCGAATGATGAAGAAAACTTCGTTGCGATCCATATAAATCCCCCAAGACTTTTGGAACGAGCGCATATGGTGATGACCGCGCTCAATCGCTAGCGCTCGCCTGTAATCGCAAAACGATGTGGGACCAAATGAGGGAACGAATCATCCTTCGTACGAAAGACGCCAGCTAATTCAATCGCTTATGGAAAATCCTTGGATGCCCCGTGAGGATTCGAACCTCAATTAACGGAGTCAGAGTCCGTAGTCTTACCTTTAGACGACGGGGCATCGACGGCAGAGCGGCGACATAGGAAGGGCCGCGAGTCCTGTCAACGACTCCCTGCCGCGGCTGCGGCTTGCCCCCGCGCGCATCACCGACTAGTCTCGTCGCCAAGTTCCGGGCGGTCTCCAGTCGCGCGGCGAGAAAGAAACGAGACAGATGGCGCAAGGGCAGCATCAGCCCGCGCCGCGCCCCCCGCACGAAGGGGAGCGTCGCGCGCAACCTTCCCTATTTCATTCGCGGCCGCGGCCTATCTATGCCGCGCTGGACCTCGGCACCAACAATTGCAGGCTACTGATCGCGCGCGATGCGGACGAGGGCTTCGTCGTCGTCGACGCTTTTTCGCGCATCGTTCGTCTCGGTGAGGGCCTCGCCGCGACCGGGCGCCTTTCGGATGCCGCGATTGACCGCGCGATCAGCGCGCTGTCGGTCTGCGCGGACAAGCTACGGCGGCGCAACGTCTCGCTCGTGCGATCGGTCGCCACCGAGGCCTGCCGGCGCGCCGAAAACGGCCGCGACTTCGTCCAGCGCGTCTACCGGGAAACCGGCATCGCGCTCGAGATCATCAGCCCGGAGCAGGAGGCGCGGCTCGCGGTGCTCGGCTGTCACGCATTGATCGAACCGGGCGAGGGATCGGCGCTGGTCTTCGACATCGGTGGCGGTTCGACCGAACTGATCCTGATCGATGCCGATGATAGCCCGCCAAGGATGCTCGACTGGTTCTCGGCGCCGTGGGGCGTGGTCTCGCTATCGGAGACCGAACCGCACGTCGGCGCGGACAGCAGCGGGCTGCTCGCCAGCTACGCGCGGATGCGCGCACGCGTCGCCGAGAGCTTTGCGCAGTTCGCCACCAAGCTCGGCGATCATCGCTTGCGCGGTCGGCTGCTGGGCACGAGCGGCACGGTGACGACGCTGGCCAGCGTCCATCTCGATCTGCCCAGCTATGACCGGCGCAAGATCGACGGCCTCGTCGTGCCTGTCGAAGCGATCCGCGCCATCAGCGCGAGGCTGGCGGGGATGACCGTCGCCGAGCGTGCCGAATTGCCCTGCATCGGCAATGAACGCGCAGACCTTGTCGTCGCCGGCTGCGCGATCCTCGACGCCATTCTCGACATATGGCCCGCCGAGCGGCTCGGTGTCGCCGACCGCGGCATCCGCGAAGGCATACTGCGCTCGCTGATCGCGCGCGACCGGTCGAGGCAGCGGCCATGACCAAAGGCACCGGCAGCCGTCAGCGCATCAAGACGGCCAAGGGGCGCAGCGCCTCCTCGATCAAATGGATCCAGCGCCAGCTCAACGACCCCTATGTGCGCCGGGCGCAAGCGGAGGGCTATCGCTCTCGCGCGGCCTATAAGCTGATCGAACTCGATGAGCGCTTCCACTTCCTGCGCGGCGCCAGGCGGGTTGTCGATCTCGGTATCGCGCCCGGCGGCTGGACCCAGGTCGTGCGCCGCGTCTGTCCGCAGGCGACGGTGGTGGGGATCGACCTGCTTCCCACCGACCCGATCGACGGCGCCGTCATCCTCGAAATGGACTTCATGACCGATCAGGCCCCGCCCCTCCTCGCCGAGGCGCTGGGTGGGCCCGCGGACATCGTGCTCTCCGACATGGCTGCCAATACGGTCGGCCATCAGCAGACCGACCATCTACGAACTATGGCGCTGGTCGAGGCAGCGGGCCATTTCGCGGGGGAAGTGCTGCAGCCGGGCGGCACCTTCGTTGCGAAGGTGCTCGCGGGAGGCGCGGACCATGGCCTGGTCGCTGAACTGAAGCGCATGTTCACGACCGTCAAACACGCCAAGCCGCCCGCCAGCCGCAAGGACTCGTCGGAATGGTATGTCATCGCGCAGGGCTTCAAGGGGCGAAGCGCCATCGAGCTGCCCTGATGCGGAGGCGCGGCTACCTTATCCGCATCACCCGGCCCTCGGCCGGCCCGCGCTGACGCGCAGGACAAATGCGGCGATGGAAGTTTTTGTCGAGACAGATCTGTACCGCCTCGAGCCAGCCATCGCGACTGATGTCGACCCGGAACTCCTCCGCCCGCATCCCCGGATTGGCGCGCGCGAAGGCTTCCTTGAATTGGGCGACGGTCATGGAATGCCCGCGCAACTCGGCGCCTTCGGGGAAACCAAGCTGCGCGTAAAGCGAGCGCGCCCTGGCGAAATATTCGGCCGGGGTCTTCGCCATGCACGTGCCGTGCTTCTCCCACTCATGCTGGAGCAGTTGGACCGACGGCGTGGCGCAGAGCTGCTCGCGTACCACCTTGTCGGGCACCAAGCGAGTCGGCTTGCAATATTGCGGGCGTTGCGCTTCCTGCCCTTCGGGCCAAAGACCATGGAGGATGAAACCGAACTCCCCCATCAGCCCGCTGCACTGCAGCCGCGCCTTGGGGCTGCTCATGCGGCTCGCGCAATATTGCGGCGACCAGCTTACCGCCAGCGTGTAGCCGCCGATCGGCGAGAGCCTACGCGGCGAGTCGGACGATGGCCCCTCCAACTCGGCCAGCGGCAACTGGGCCGGGACATCGCAGCTCGGCGCCTGCCTGGCGCAGGCCGTTCCCGACAGCAGCGCGACGACCGCGAGCAGCGGACCGATACGCATCAGATGGCCCGGAAATCGAGACCGATGTCCACCGCAGGCGCCGATTGGGTGAGCCGGCCGACCGAGATATAGGTCACGCCGGTCTGGGCAATCGCCTTGATCGTATCGAGGCGGACACCACCGGACGCCTCGGTCGGGACCCGCCCGCCGATCAGCGTGACCGCCCCGCGCAGCGTCGGTGGGTCCATATTGTCGAGGAGGAGATGAGTCGCCCCGGCCGCCAGGGCCGGCTCGATCTGGTCGATCCGGTCGACCTCGACCATTATCCGTTCTATGCCGGCGGCGACCGCACGGCGAACGGCCTCGCCGATATGGCCCGCGACCGCGACATGATTGTCCTTGATCATCGCGGCGTCGTCGAGCCGCATGCGATGGTTGGTGCCGCCGCCCATCCGCACCGCATATTTCTCCAGCACGCGCAGGCCGGGTATCGTCTTGCGCGTATCAAGCAGCGTGGCGCCGGTGCCAGCGATCGCATCTACGTAGCTGCGCGTGATCGTGGCAACGCCCGAAAGATGTTGGACGGTGTTGAGCGCCGAACGCTCCGCGGTGAGCAGCGCCCGCGCCCTGCCCCGCACCCGCATCAACACGCCGCCCTTCGCAACCCGCGCGCCATCCTCGACCAGCGCCTCGACCGTCGCATCGGGATCGAGCGCGCGAAAAAAAGCGGCGGCCAGCGGCAAGCCCGCGACGCTGATAGCCTCGCGGCTTGCCATCTCGCCCTCGAACAAGGCGTCAGCGGGGATCGTCGCGGCCGAAGTGATATCGCCATCGCGACCGAGATCCTCGGCAAGCGTCGATCGGACGAAGACCTCGAGGTCGAAGCCGGGAAGGGAGAAGGTCATGTTGAGCGCCTATCCGCCCGAGCCAGAGCCCGCAAGCCGGACGATCACCGTTGCAATCGGCACGATTCCCCTGTCCCTCCGATCCCATCCGCGGCACGCATGAACGGATCGCGCCGATCCGGACCGCACCGCGACCTCAGAGCTTCGGTCGGCCAACATCCGGCCCCGAAAGACCCCCCGTCATCTCCAGCATGCGGTCGAGCGAACGCTTCGCCTTGACCCGGATCTCCTCGTCCACCTCGATCTGCGGCTTCAGATCGCGCAGTGCGAGGTAGAGCTTCTCCATGGTGTTGAGCGCCATATAGGGACACATGTTGCAGTTGCAGTTCCCATCGGCCCCGGGAGCGCCGATGAAGCGCTTGTGCGGCGCCGCCTTCTCCATCTGATGGATGATGTGCGGTTCGGTCGCGACGATGAACGTGGCGGCCTCGGTTTTCAGAACATAATCGAGGATACCGCGCGTTGACCCCACATAATCGGCATGATCGAGGATGTGCACCGGACATTCCGGATGGGCGGCGACCGGTGCGTCGGGATGCTGGGCTTTGAGCTTGAGCAATTCGGTCTCGGAGAAGGCCTCATGGACGATGCAGCTGCCTTCCCAAAGCAGCATGTCGCGACCGGTTTTGCGCGCGAAATAGCCGCCAAGATGCCGATCGGGGGCGAAGATGATCTTCTGATCCCGGGGCAGCTGCGCCAGGATCGTCTCTGCCGAGGACGAGGTCACGATGATGTCGCTATGCGCCTTCACGGCAGCCGAACAGTTGATGTAGGTCAGCGCCAGATGGTCCGGATGCGCAGCACGGAAGCGCGCAAATTCCTCCGGCGGGCAGCTGTCCTCGAGGCTGCAGCCGGCATCCATGTCGGGGAGTATGACCGTTTTCTGCGGCGACAGGATCTTGGCGACCTCGGCCATGAAACGAACGCCGCAAAAGGCGATCACATCGGCATTGGTCGCCGCCGCCTTGCGCGAAAGGTCGAGGCTGTCGCCGACGAAATCGGCGAGATCCTGAATCTCGGGAGTCTGGTAATAATGCGCCAGGATGACGGCGGTGCGCTCCTTGCGCAGCCGATCGATCTCCACGCGGAGATCCAGGCCGGTCAGGCTCTCGACGGGCGCGTTCATGTCTTTGCTCTCCAGACGAGCGGCGGGCTCACGCCGCCAGGCTCCATTCGCTGTGGTGACGGCAAGCGATGCCGCGTTGCTCGAGATTGATCAGATGAGCGAGCACCGACAGCCCCGCCGCATTGTGCAGCCGCTTGTCGACCCCGGCATACATCTCACCGACCATCGTCGGGATATCGCCCACCTGCCGCTCCAGCAGGCGTATGATCTGTCCCTCGCGCTGTTTGCGATGGCCGATCAGCCCGCGCACGAAACGTTGCGGCCGTTCGATGGGATCGCCATGGGCCGGATAATAGGTGGCATCCTGATCGCGCGCCATCAGCCGCTCGAGGCTTTCGAGATAGCGGGCCATGTCCCCGTCGGGCGGCACCACGACGGTGGTCGACCATCCCATGACATGGTCACCGGTAAACAGCGCCCCTGCCTCCGGCACGGCGTAGCAGAGATGGTTGGAGGTGTGTCCAGGCGTCGCCACCGCCTGAAGCGTCCAGCCTTCGCCTGTGATGATATCACCGTCGCGCATCACCTCGTCCGGCTCGTAGCCGGTATCGAACGACGCGTCGGCGCGCGGACCGCTGCTATCGAGTACAAGCGGTGCGCAGCCGATAATGGGGGCGCCGGTGCGCTCCTTCAGTTCCGCCGCGGCAGGGCTGTGATCGCGATGGGTGTGCGTGCAGACGATAGCGCGGACCCGGGAATCACCGATTGCCCGCACCAGCGCATCGACATGGCCGGCTATCGCCGGTCCCGGATCGACCACCGCAACGTCCTCGCCTCCGACCAGATAGGTCTGCGTGCCGGTATAGGTGAAAGGCCCGGCATTGCCCGCCAGCAGGCGGCGCACCAGGGAGTGCTGCATCTGGGCAACGCCGACGACCTGCTCACTCATGGCGTCCATGTGGCATCGGACGGCGATAAAGTGAAGGCCGCTGAGGCGAATTCTGTTAGCGAGCAGAAGCTTCAGGCCGCAATCGGCAGATCCAGCCTGCGATCGTCGTCGTTCGACGACAGCGCCGCGCAAAGGCGTGGCGAGGCGTCTACCGCTTCCACCGCGCGCGGCGGGAAAAGCCAACGCGATGCGGCGACCAACAGCCCCAAGGCGAGATAAAGCGCGATGACCAGGCCGGGGCCGAAGAGCAACGCCAGCGACAGCAGCGCCCGGAGCCAGTCCGGATGGAATCCGAAGTCCTGGCCGATCGCTTCGCAAATGCCCAGGAAGGTGTCGTGGCGGTTCAGAACATCGACTCCGCTCATCATCTCAGCGCTCCTTGCCGGACCGGAAAAGCCGATCGGTAGCGATGCCAGACCCATGCGCGGGTCGCGCCAAGACATTCTCTCCAACGCTTTCGGTGCTATCCCTCCAGAATAGCGCGGCTGGGTTAAGGAAAGCTGACGGAACCGCCAGCGACTATAGTCGAACTAGCGAGCGCCGTGCCGGGCGTATCGGGCGATTGCCCGGAAATCGCTGAACACTCCGTCGACGCCATGGCGAAAGAAACGGCGATATTCCGATACACCATTGCCATGCATCGCCGGATCCTCGCCGACGCGGTCGTCCAGTGCCAGAAAGATATTCTCCTGCCGAAAGGTCCAGGCATGGACAAGCAGGCCCGCCGCATGCGCATCGGCAACGAGCGACGTCGGCGGCAGCGACCGCCCGGCCGCGTCGCGTGGCTCGATCAGAAGCTTGTTCGGCCCGATGGCATCGGCATAGGCGGCGATGTCTCTTAGGCCTCCGGGCGAGATCATGTCGCTTACCGTAAGCCCCGTCCCCACCACTTTCTGATCATGGGGCGGCTCTCGCTGGTCGATGAGCTGGACGAGCCGGAGGCTCGTCATCGCCCTTAGGTCTTTCAGATTCGCCGTCTCGAACGATTGAATGAACACGGGATCATCGGGCGCGGAGAAGCCGGCTTTCGCCAATGCGTCGATCAGCGGCCGCTCCATCGCCAGCCCCAGCGCCGCGAAGTAGCTCGGATGCTTGGTTTCGGGATAAATGCCGATGCGGCGTGGAGCCGTCTTCACCAACGCCAGAACCTCGTCCAATGTGGCGATGGCCTCGTCGAGGTAGCTGTTGTTGGTGGGCCTCAGTTGCGGAAGCCGCTCGCGCGCGCGGAGCGTCTTCAATTCCGTAAGCGTGAAATCCTCGGCGAACCACCCGATTTTCTCACGACCATCGACAAGCTTGCTTGTCCGCCTGCTAAAAAATTCGGGGTGATCGGCAATGTTCGTGGTGCCACCGATCTCGTTTTCGTGTCGGATGATCAGGACACCGTCACGGCTTATCACCAGGTCGGGCTCGATATAATCCGCGCCCTGCTCGATTGCCCGGATATAGGCGGCAAGCGTATGCTCGGGCCGTTCACCCGAAGCTCCGCGATGGGCGATGATGATCGGGCCGGCGGCCGGGCCGATCACGGCAAGCGGCCCCGCCCGCCCAAAGAGCAGGCGGCGCCTGATGAAGGCTCAGCCGTGTGCCACGCCCTTTTCGCTGAGGAGCTCGGCCAACTCGCCGGATTCATACATTTCCATCATGATGTCGGACCCGCCGACGAACTCGCCCTTCACATAGAGCTGCGGGATCGTCGGCCAATCGGAGAATTCCTTGATGCCCTGCCGGATACCTTGATCCTGCAAAACGTCGATCGTCGCATATTCAATCCCGAGGTGATCGAGGATCGCCACCGCCCGGCTGGAGAAACCGCACTGCGGGAACAGCGGCGTTCCCTTCATGAACAAAAGCACGTCGGCGGAATTCACCGCCGTCGCGATCCGCGTCTGAGCATCGTCAGTCATGTCACTGATCCTTTGGAATGGCGGTGGTGAGTTGGAGCGCGTGAAGCACGCCGCCCATCCGTCCGCCCAGCGCTTCATAGACGCGCTGATGCTGTCGGACGCGCGGCAAGCCTCGAAATTCCGCGCTGACTACGCGCGCGGCATAATGATCGCCGTCGCCGGCGAGATCGGTGATCTCGACCTGCGCGTCGGGCAGCGCCGACCTGATCATCGCCTCGATCTCGGCTGCAGCCATCGGCATGGCTTATTGCTCTTCCATGATCTGGCGGCGCGCCTCGGTGGTCTTGGCATTGAGAGCCGAGCGAATGCGTCCATCGTCGATCTCGACGCCGGCCGAAGTCAGATCGCCGAGCAGCTTGCGAACGACGTCCCCGTCCCCGGCTTCCTCGAAGTCGGCCTGGACGACCGACTTGGCATAAGCATCCGTTTCGGCCGCTGTCAGCTTCATAAGCTCCGCTGCCCACTGGCCGAGCAACCGGTTGCGCCGCGCGGTGATGCGGAACGCCATCTCCTGATCATGGGCGAACTTGTTTTCGAAGGCCTTTTCGCGATCATCGAAGGTTGTCATTTCGTCCCCTGTGCGCCGGTTGTCTCAAGTTCAGATAGGCATGGCGCCGCGCAGGCGCAACCGCGCCGGCTACCGTGCGACCGCAGACTACAGCCAAGATCGCTCCTCCGCCATGCTGGTTTCGAACGCAGTGATCGCCTCGTCGCGCGCCAGCGTCATGCCGATCTCATCCAGGCCGTTGAGCAGGCAATGCTTGCGAAAGGCGTCGATCTCGAACGTGAAACGATCCTGAAAGGGAGTCGTCACCGACTGATGCTCCAGATCGATGTTGATCGGATGCGTCTTGGCGACCTCCAGCAGCCGGTCGACCGCCTCTTGCGGCAAGACCACCGCCAAAATGCCATTCTTGAACGCATTACCCGAGAAGATATCGGAGAAACTCGGCGCGATCACCGCTTCTATGCCCATGTCATCGAGCGCCCAGGCAGCATGTTCCCGGCTGGATCCGCATCCGAAATTGTCTCCCGCGACCAGGATATTCGCGCCTCGATATTCGGGATCGTCGAAGACGTTGCCCGGCTGCGCCCGGATCGTCTCAAACGCTCCGCGACCAAGGCCCTTGCGGGTGATCGTCTTCAGATAGTGCGCCGGAATGATGACGTCGGTGTCGACATTCTTGAGCCCGAGCGGATAGGCGCGGCCCTGGATCTCGTTGACCGGCTTCATGCGTCGGCTCCGACCGGCTCAAGGCTCCGCACGTCGGCGAGATGGCCGGTGACGGCAGCAGCAGCAGCCATCGCTGGCGACAGGAGGTGGGTACGCGCGCCCGGCCCTTGCCGGCCGACGAAGTTGCGATTCGAAGTCGAGGCGCAGCGTTCGCCGGGAGGAACCTTGTCCGGATTCATCGCCAGGCACATCGAGCAGCCCGGTTCACGCCATTCGAAACCCGCATCGATGAACACGCGATCGAGCCCTTCCTCTTCGGCCTGGCGCTTGACCAGCCCCGAGCCGGGAACGACCAGGGCCTGACGGACATTGGCGGCGACCTTGCGGCCGCGGGCGATGGCGGCGGCGGCGCGCAGATCCTCGATCCGGCTGTTGGTGCAGCTGCCGATGAACACATTCTCCACGGGAATGTCCTCCATCCGCGTGCCCGGCGTCAGCCCCATATAGTCCAGCGACTTTCGCGCGGCGACCTGCTTGGAGGGGTCGGCGAAGCTAGTCGGGTCGGGCACGGTGCCGGTAATCGGCACAACATCCTCGGGGCTGGTCCCCCAGGTCAGGCACGGCGCGATCTCAGCGGCATCTATCGCCACGGTCCGGTCATAGGCGGCGCCCGGATCGGTCGCCAGCGTCCGCCACCACGCGACCGCCTTGTCCCATTCGTCGCCCCTTGGCGCCATCGGCCGACCCTTCAGATAGGCGAAGGTCGTTTCGTCCGGCGCGATCAGACCGGCCCGTGCGCCGCCTTCGATCGACATGTTGCAGACGGTCAGCCGGCCCTCGACCGACATCTCCCGGAAGACGTTGCCGGTATATTCGATGACGTAACCGGTGCCGCCCGCTGCGCCGATGACGCCGATGATGTGGAGGATCACGTCCTTCGGGGTCACGCCCGCGCCGAGCCGCCCCTCGACACGAACCTCCATCGTCTTCGACGGCGCCAGCAACAGCGTTTGCGTCGCCATGACATGCTCGATCTCGGAGGTCCCGATGCCGAAAGCGAGCGCACCGATGCCGCCATGGGCGGCGGTGTGGCTGTCGCCGCAGACGATCGTGGCACCCGGCAGCGAGAAGCCTTGTTCGGGGCCTACGACATGGACGATGCCCTGCTCGAGGGCGGTGGAGTCGATATAGCGAACGCCGAATTCGGGCGCGTTCTTCTCGAGAGCCGCGAGCTGGCCCGCCGATTCAAGATCGGCGATCGGCACGCGTCGGCCTTCGGCGTCGATGCGCGGAGTCGTCGGCAGATTATGATCGGGTACCGCCAGCGAAAGATCGGGCCGCCGGAGCTTCCGCCCGGCGACGCGCAGCGCCTCGAACGCCTGAGGGCTTGTGACTTCATGGATCAGATGGCGATCTATGTAGATCAGGCAGGTGCCATCGTCGCGGCGCTCGACGACGTGCGCGTCCCAGATCTTCTCGTAGAGGGTGCGGGGCTTACTCGACATGGCCGCCGATCTAGTCCCGTCGATGCGAAAGTCAAAGCAGAGTGCGCTTCCGGGCGCGAAGCTGGGCTATACCGGCCTTCGGAACGGAGGATTCGTCACTTCTCCAGCTCCACCCAGTCACGGAAAGGCTGATTGTAGAGCATGTCGAAAACTTCGAGCTGGATGCCTGTCGGCTCGACCGCCGCCGAATTCCACAGCAGGCCGACCCCCGCCTTAAGCGTCGGATCGAACAGGATCAGCGAGCGATAGCCATCGACGGCGCCGCGATGACCGATCACCTCGCGACCCGCATAATGCCATATGCGCCAGCCAAGGCCGTAGCTCGCGTCCTTGAGCGCCTGGTCCAACGCACGCTGGCGATGGATCGAAAAGGTGCGGATGCGCGGACTGTGGAGCTGGTGGAGCAATTTGGGCGAAAGAACGCGCGGTGCCTCACCGAGCTGCGCCCGGATCCATAGGCCGAGGTCGATGATCGAGCTGTTCACTCCGCCCGCCGCCGGCGTCCGGTAATAGGCATCACTGACCTTGAGTTCGCGGCGGCCCGAATGCGGGCGCGCCCAGCTGGGAGAGGACTCCAGCCCTTCGCGCGTCGTCGTCGCCGACCGCATGCCGAGCGGACCGAACAGTTTTTGCTGGACGAGCTTGGCGTACGAAGCGTGGCCCGCATGCTCCGCCACCTCGCTCGCCGCGTCGTAGGCGATATTCTGGTAACTGTAGCATTTGCCGGGCGGACAGAGCAGCGGAATCTGGTTCAGACGGCCTCGTATTTCCTTGGGATCGTGGCCATCCTCCAGATCCCGGTCATAGGCATTTTTCCAGATGCCGAGGCTTTGCGAGAGCAGATTCTCGATCGTCGCGACATTCTGTGCATTTTCGGGCAGCTTGAGCGATGGAGCCCACCGCGACACCGGATCGTCGAGCGAGAGTTTCTTCTCCTCGGCGAGTTTGGCCACCAGCGTCGATGCGACGCCCTTCGATACCGATGCCCAGCGGAAGACGGTATGGGCGTCTACCGGCTTGCCCTCCGGTCCGTCGGTTGTGACGCCATAGCCTTTGGCGAAGCTGATCTCGCCATTCTCGATCGTGACGATCGCGATACCGACGACCGACCTGTCCGCTGCCAGTTCACGCATTCGCCGGTCGAGCCGCGCATAATCGATCCGTGTCGGACCGTTTTTGCTGATCCCGATCTTGCTGAGATCGACCGACAGGCGCTCGGCTCCCTTCTTCGGGATGTCCTGTGCCTTGCGCATGTAGAAGCCACCTACCGCGATGAAGGCGATCAGCAGCGCCACCACCACGGCGCCGGCGACCACGAGCGCATGTTCGAGCTGGATCTTGAACGGGACCGGCTTTTCGATCGTCGGTCCGGGCCGCGAATTATCATTCTCAGGCATGGCTGGGCAAAGGCATAGCAGCTCCCGACACGACGCCTGTATCAACCGGCGGCGGCTCCGCCTGTGCCACGCAGCGGTCGGCGCCGCAACCGACGCACCGAATAATCCACTGCTTTGAGTGGCTTCACCGGATATTAACCATGACTGTCCAATGCTGCGGCCTCATCCGAGATCGGAAACAGCCGCCGTGGGCGCCATGATAACCAATGCCAAGCAGGCGCTGTCACAGGCCCGCTCCCTTGCCAGGGACCAGCGGATCGCCGAGGCCGAGCATCTCTATCGCTCGATCCTGTTGCGCTATCCGCACAACCGCGAGGCACGCGAAGCGCTGGCCAGGCTCGATGCCGCCGCCGGCGATATCGCTGCCCAGGTCGACCAAATAGCCGCTCTGTTCGGGCAGGGTCGTTTCGACGCCGTTATCGCGAACCTCGAACCGATACTCGCACGGCTCCCCGGCAACGCTGCCCTGGTCAACCTCGCGGGCGCGGCCCATGCCGGCGCCGGCCGAAACGAGGCGGCGCTCGCCTGCTATGATCGCGCGGTCGCGATCGAGCCAAACTTCGCCGACGCCCACAGCAATCGCGGCGTCGCGCTCAAGGCACTCGGCCGTACCGGCGAGGCGATCGACGCCTATGATAGGGCCCTCGCCATCAACCCGCATTTTGCCGCCGCCCATTATTGCCGTGGCAACGCCCTGGCGGACCTGAGTCGCCTGGAGGACGCCATTGAAGCCTATGAACGCGCGATCACCGCCAACCCGCGCCATGCGGAAGCCTATAGCAATCGCGGCAACGCGTTGCAGGAACTTGGGCGATATGGCGAAGCCGTGGCGAGCCTCGATCGGGCTGTCGGGCTGAAGCCCGATTTCGCGGAGGCCTGGACCAATCGTGGCCTCGCTCTCCACAAGGCGCGACGTCTCGATGAGGCCCTGGCAGCGTACAGCGAAGCCGTCCGGCTGAACCCAGCGAATATCGAACCGATCGGTCACATGCTCCTGCTGCGCGCGCAGATGTGCGACTGGGGCGACATCGGCTTTGACCCGGCTCATCTCGGGATCGACATCGCGCCGCTCCCTCCGTTCGCGCTGCTCGCTCTCGACGACGATGGCGAGCGCCATCTCCGCCGATCGGCGCGATGGGCGGCAGCCAAATATCCTCCGCGCTTGCCCGTTCCCGCGCCGGTGCCCGCCGAGCGCATCCGGATCGGCTATTTCTCCACCGATTTCTACGACCACGCGACGATGTGCCTGATGGCGACGATGATCGAGCGGCACGACCGGAGGCGTTTCGAGATTCACGCCTTCTGCTTCGGGCCCGATCGGTGGGACGCCACGCGGCGCCGGGTGATCGAGGCGGTCGACGGCTTCCACGATGTCCGTCAGCTCGACGACGCGGCGATTGCCGCACTGGCGCGGACGAAAGGCATCGACGTCGCAGTGGATCTCAAGGGCTATACGGCCGAGGCCCGCCCCGGCATCTTTGCCTGCGGCGCGGCGCCGGTTCAGATCGGCTGGCTCGGTTATCCCGGCTCCGTGGGTGCCGATTTTCTCGATTACATCGTGGCGGATGAAAGGATCATCCCGCCGTCACACCGTCATTTCTATTCCGAAAAGCTGCTCGCGCTGCCGGGGAGCTATCAGGTCAATGACGATCGCCGTCCGATCGATGAGTCGTTAGGCGATCGCGCCGCATTCGGCCTGCCCGCCGATGGCTTCGTGTTCTGCTCCTTCAACAACAGCTACAAGATTGGCCCGGCCGAGTTCGACACCTGGATGCGGGTGCTCGATCATGTCGAGGGGAGCGTACTCTGGCTGCTGGGAGACAATGAATGGGCCATCGCCAACCTACGCCGCGAGGCGGCAGCACGCCGGGTCGATCCGGCCCGCCTCATTTTCGCCGATCGCCTCGCAACGCCTAAGCATCTCGGGCGCCAACGGCATGCCGACCTTTTCCTCGACAGCTTCGGCTGCAATGCCCACACGACAGCGAGCGATGCGCTGTGGGCCGGGCTGCCCGTGCTGACCAAGATGGGAGAGAGCTTTGCCGCGCGCGTCGCCGGCAGCCTGGTTCATGCAGCGGGGCTGCCCGAACTCGCGGTCGACAGCATCGCGGAGTATGAGCGGCTGGCGATCGAGCTCGCGACCGATCCGGCGCGACTGGGTGCGCTGAAGTCGCGGCTCGATCGCCGCCACCGGTCCATTCCCCTTTTCGAAACCTCGACGTTCGTCCGTCATATCGAGCACGGCTTCGAGCTGGTGACCGAGCGCCAGCGCGCCGGTCTCCCGCCCGATCATATCATCGTCCCTCGGTCGCCACGCTCAAGCTAGAGCGGCCGGCATTGGCCTCTTGGCCCGTCGCCCATCCCGTGCCTCGACTATCGAGGCGATGACGGCCATCACCAGCCGAACGGCGATGTGGGCCGAGAGGCGGTGGGCATCGTCGCGCTCCGGAACATATTCGAGCAGGGCTAGGCCTGCGATATCGGCACGGCCGGCGATCCCCCGCAGCAGAAGAACCATGTCTTCATAGTTCAGCCCGCCGGGCGTCGGCATATTGACTGCCGGGAAGACCGCTGGATCGATGCCGTCGCAATCTATCGAGATGAACACCCGCGCTCCCTCGGGCACATAGCGAAGCGCAGCATCGATGCCGTCCCGATGAATATCGTAGCTGGTCAGCAGGCGACTTCCCCAGGCGCGGGCGTCGTCATGCTGCCAGCGCTGGCCGCTGCCGAGCCCGCGTATGCCATATTGGACCATGCCGGTCACCCATGGGAACTCGGCCGCGCGCCGCATGGGAGAGCCGTAGCCATAGGCGTTGCCGTCGATCACATCGGCCCAGTCGACGTGCGCGTCCACCTGCACGATGATCAGCGGACCGCGTCCCTCATAGGCAGCGATGACCGGGATCGGCACCGAGTCGTCCCCGCCGAGCACGATCGGTATCGCGCCGGCGTTGAGCACGTCAGCCACCGCGCTCCTGATCCTCGCGCGATTGCCCTCCGCATCGGCGGGATCGGTCGGTATGTCACCTGCGTCGACGATGCCGCGGCTATCGCCGCTTTGGGGCAGCAGGGTCGTTCCGAGGTCGAAATCATACTGGGTGAGCGAGCCGGCGAGCGAGGCGGAAACTTGGCGGAGCACGCCAGGGGCGTCGGCTGAATGGCTGTGCGGCTCGAAACTGTAGGGAGAGGCTTCCGACGCACCGACCACAACTATCGATGCGCCGTCGAGATCGGTGAGCGATCTGTTCGGGAGTTTGAGAAAGGTCGGTTCGGCCGTCATGTCCTTCGAGACGAGCGATCGTGCGAACGGTTCCCGCCGGTTGAGCCGGACGTCACGACGCGGAAGCGTTCGGCGCTTTCCAGCGGGTCACTCTATGCCGTTGAGAGATAACCTAAATCAATCCTCGATCCGTTACGAGCACCTATGATCCTGGCCCATGAGTGGGGATGATATACTGACCGTGCGGCTCGCGAATTTCATTGAGCTGGGTCAGGCCGAAAGGGAAACAATCAACAATCTGACGCGCGAACGTGCCCGTCAGGTGGGCGCGCGCCTTGACATCATCCGAGAAGGAGACCTGCCTCAATATGTCTATGTCCTTCTTTCCGGCTGGGCTTATCGCTACAAGACGCTCGAAGATGGACGGCGTCAGATAATCGGCTTCCTGCTGCCCGGCGACATGTTCGACATCAGCAACAGGTTCGTTCGTGAAATGGACCATACCGTCGGCACAATCACCCCAGTGCGTCTGGCCGAGCTGTCGCTGGAACGTATCGAGCAGGCCATCCGGGAGCATCCGAGTCTCGCCGAAGCTGTCGATCGGCAAATGGCGTCTGCCATGGCGGTGCAACGCGAATGGACCGTTCATCTCGCACGGAATGCGGTTGAACGGATCGGCAACCTCTTGTGCGAGCTTTTCATCCGGCTGCGCGCGGTGAATCTCACTCGTGGCAACCGATGCGACCTTCCGATTACCCAAGCCGACATAGCGGAGGCGATGGGACTGACCGCCGTCCACGTGAATCGGACTCTGCAGGAGATGCGGAGCGAGGGCCTCATCATCCTCAAGGATCGTGTCCTGGAAATTCCCGATCTGGGCCGATTACAGCAGGCGGTGCTATTTACGTCGAGCTATCTGCACCTCGACCTCGGGCGGGATGCGCGTCGCGCACCGGGCACCTATGGCAGCAGCCCGCCCGATCGTGCCACGCCGTTCCGTTCCCGCATCGATTGATCCAGGATAAGGTTGGAGGTTTTCCGCCCCACAGGCTGAACGCGTGCCTTCCCGGACCTGAGATGCGCCGGGCTCGGATGTGGGTGAGAGGGAAAGATGGCAAGCGTAACGACGGGAACGGCCGCTTCGGTCCTCGGTTGGTCAATCGAGGAGAGCCCCCATGACCGACAATTCCAACCTCTCGACCGGCTACCAGCCCGAAGGCGCGGGTGCCAATCCCAGCGACACGCTCGACAAGCACAGCGAGCGGCCGTTCGGGAATAAGGGCGATAGCGCCACCGCAAGGATCGATGCCCAGGGCCGGCCACATCCGGACGACGACGCGATCGAGGATCAGCCGCCGGCGGAGGGCAGCGACGGACTTCCGCCACCGCAGGAAGGCTCCCCCAATTCCCAATGATGCGCGGCTCGATGCATTGACGCATTGCAACATCGACGCGCTTAAACCATAGCCGGTCCGTCTGATTGGTCTCCGTTAGGGGAAGGGCCGGTTGCGGATCGTGATCGTCGACGATAGTGGTTTGCGCGCGACCGTCCTCAGGGATGGTCTGTGCGAGGCCGGCTATGACGACATCCACGTCGTTCCGCCGTCGGGCGCCTGGGTGGCCACGCTCGAGCGGATGGCCCCGGACGTCGTGCTGATGGATCTCGGCAGTCCGAGCCGCGACACGCTGGAGGAGATGCTGGCGGTGAGCCGCGCCCTCGCCCGGCCGATCGCCATGTTCGTCGATCAGTCGGACGATCAGATGATCGGTGCCGCCGTCGACGCCGGTGTGTCCGCCTATGTCGTCGACGGCCTCCGCAAGGAACGGGTGAGACCCGTGGTCGATCTGGCCATTCGACGCTTCAACGCCTTTGCAAGAATGCAGGCTGATCTCAACGAAGCGCGGACCGCTCTGGCTGAACGCAAGACGATCGATCGCGCCAAGGCCATTCTGATGGAAAACCGCAAGCTGACCGAGGCCGAGGCCTATACGCTGCTGCGCACCACAGCGATGAATCAGAGCCGCCGGATGATCGAGGTCGCCGAAGCCCTGATCACCGCGCACGACCTCCTGGGAGGAAAGTCTTGACCCCGATCTCGATCGCCTTCCTTCCGCTGACCGACTGCGCCGTGCTCGCCGCGGCGAAGGAGAAGGGCTTCGCGGCCGACGCCGGTTTCGATCTACGGCTGATCCGGACCACCTCCTGGGCGGAAACCCGCGACCGACTCGTCTACGGTCAGGCAGAAGCGGCGCACCTTCTCGCCCCGTTGGCGGTCGGGGTTTCGCTAGGGATAAGCCAGCACCGCTGTCCGTTGGCAGCTCCATTCAAGCTCAACGTCAACGGCAACATCTTCGTGATGGGAAACGAGTTCGCCCAGGCGCTCGATCCCGATCCTGTCAGGCGGATCGAAGATCCGTTGGCGACGGCGCACGATTTCGCCGTGGCGATCGGGCTGTATCGCCGCAAGCCGATCGTCGGCATGGTTCATCGGTTGTCCAGCCACGCGCTAGCGCTGCGATACTGGCTCGCTTCGGCAGGGATCGATCCCGACCGTGACATCGCGATGCCGGTACTGCCGCCGTCCTTCATGGCCGACGCATTGCGCGCGGGCGAGATCGACGGATATATCGCGGGATCGCCCTGGGGCTTGGTGGCGGTCGATCAGGGCCTTGCGGAGACGGTGATGGTCAGCGCCCGGATCTGGCAGCGCGGCGTGGAGAAGCTGCTCACCTTCCGCGAGGAGTGGATGGAAGCCCATCCGGAAACCGTTGACCGGCTGATAGTCGCGCTCTCGGCGGCGGCGGCATGGTGCGACGAGCCCGGCAACCGCGAGGAGCTTGCAACGCTGCTCTCCGCGCGCGACTATATCGGTCTCGATGCACGGATCATTCTGCCAAGCCTCACCGGTACATTCCCGGTACGGTCCGGCATGCCGGCCGTCGAGGTTCCGGACGCGATGATCTTCCACCGCGAAGCAGCAGGCTTCCCGTGGAAAAGTCAGGCACTATGGATCTACTCGCAGTTCGTCCGCTGGGGTTTCATCAAAGCGAGCCCCGAGAATGAGCGAATTACCGGAAATGTCTTTCGCTCGGACGTGTATCGGCGCGCGCTGGGCATGAGCGGTCAACCGATGCCCGGCGCCAGCATGAAGCTCGAAGGTTCTCTCTCCAGCCCGCTGCCGGTCGGATCGAGCAGCGGCACATTGACGCTGGGTCCGGATCGCTTCTTCGACGATCGGGTTTTCGATCCCTCCAATATCGAGGAATATCTTCGTTCATTCAAATAGTTGTCGTTTTTTCGCAGCCGGGATCCACCGATTGCAAAAAAATGACTTGCCAATCCGCGCCGATTCGCCCGATATCGTTGCAGCGCACAATAGAGGTGCGTAACCGGCAGCCGCTCCAGCGTGGGAACGGTCGCTTCCATATGCAGCAGAGCCGCTGTCGACTTTCGCAAATGCGAAGGGTCGTCGGCGGCTTTTTCATTTTCAGTCTCGGGGGACAGATGGCGGACAGGATCGATAATGAGAGCAAGGCTGGGATGATGATCGGCCGGCGCAATTTCCTGAGAGTCGGCGCGAGCACCGCTGCCGGCCTTGCCGCGACCGCATTGGCCGAGCCCTTGTTCGCGGCGCCCGGTAAGCCCGAAGTGACCGGAGCGAAGCTGGGCTTCATCGCGCTGACCGACGCGTCGCCGCTCATCATCGCCAAGGAGCTCGGGCTCTTCGCCAAATATGGCATGCCTGATGTCGTCGTAGCCAAGCAGGCAAGCTGGGGGGCGACGCGCGACAATATGGTGCTCGGCTCGGCCGGTGGCGGCATCGACGGCGCGCATATCTTGTCGCCCATGCCCTATCTGCTGACAGTGGGCGCGATCGGCAAGGCGACGCCGATGAACATCCTCGCCCGGCTCAACGTCAATGGCCAGGCGATCTCAGTCGAGAAGGCCTATCTGGCGGCGCGCGCCGATATCAATTCCGCCCGGATGAAGCCGCTGATCGCCCAGCGCAAGGCAGCCGGCCGCAAGATCACGATGGCCATGACCTTCCCCGGCGGCACCCACGACCTGTGGATCCGCTACTGGCTCGCCGCCCAAGGCATTAACCCAGACGTCGATGTCGAGCTGATCACCATTCCGCCGGCGCAGATGGTTGCCAACATGAAGGCCAACACGATGGAGGCGTTCTGCGTCGGTGAGCCCTGGAACGACCAACTGGTGGCACAGGGTCTGGGTTACACTGCCGTCTCGACCGGCCAGCTCTGGATGAACCATCCCGAGAAATGCTTCGGCATGCGCGCCGACTGGGTCGCTGCCCATCCCAACGCGGCGGTGGCGCTGACGGCCGCAGTGATCGAAGCGCAGCGCTGGTGCGACGTCCCAGCCAACAACGCCAAGCTGGCGGAGATCGTCGGTGGGCGCGACTGGCTGAAGGTGCCCGTCACCGACATCCAGGACCGGCTACTCGGGAACTTCACCATGGGCGACGGCCGCGTGTACAAGAATGCGCCGTTCAAGATGAAGTTCTGGGCGGCTAACGCCTCCTTCCCGTACAAGAGCCACGACCTCTGGTTCCTCACCGAGGACCAGCGCTGGGGCAAGCTGCCGGCCAATCTCAACAAAGCGGCGGTCATCGCCAAGGTCAACCGCGCCGACATCTGGCGCAAGGCGGCGATGCTGGCAAAGGTGCCGGCTGCGCAGATCCCGAAATCCGACAGCCGCGGCGTCGAGAAATTCTTCGACGGGAAGGTGTTCGATCCCGGCAATCCGGCGGCCTATCTCGCCAGCTTGAAGATCAAGAAGATCTGATCATCCGATAGGGAGTACACCCATGTCGTTGCTTCGCCCTGTTCCTTCCGAACCGCCGCCGCAAGGTTGCGATTCGCTGCCGCAGGCAGAGATCATCCCCTATCCGCGCGCCCAATCCGCAGCCGTGGAACAGAAGCGTGGGTTCGATCTGTCGCCGGTCATCGACCGCATCCGCGGTCTGGCGCTTGCCGTTCTTCCGACTGTGCTGATGATCGCGGTCCTGCTGATGGTCTGGGAGATCGCATGCAGCGGCAAAGAGGCGGCGCTGCCCACGCCGAGCGAGGTGTGGACCGAAAGTTATGAGGTGATCATGCACCCGTTGAAGGGTGTCGAGATGGACGGCCTCGGCTTCAAGATCCAGGATGGCGGCGATGTCGGGATCGCCGGCCACATCCTGACAAGCCTTGCTCGCGTCGCCTTCGGCTTCAGCCTGTCGGCGGTCGTCGGCGTCGCGCTGGGCATCCTGATCGGACAGAGCAAGCTCGCCTACCGCGCGCTCGATCCGCTGTTCCAGATCCTGCGCACGGTGCCGCCGCTCGCCTGGCTGCCGATCAGCCTCGCCATCTTCCAGCAGGCGCAGCCTTCGGCGATCTTCCTGATCTTCATCACCGCGATCTGGCCGGTGATCCTGAACACGGCTGCGGGCGTGCAGAACATACCCATGACTTACCGCAACGTGGCCAAGGTATTGTCGCTCAACCCGATCGAATATTTCCTGAAGATCATGTTGCCCGCGACCGTGCCGCACATGTTCACCGGTCTCCGCATCGGCATCGGCATGAGCTGGCTGGCGATCGTCGCAGCGGAGATGGTGCAGGGCGGCACGGGGATCGGCTTCTTCATCTGGGACAGCTACAACAGCTCGCTCCTCACCGACACGATCGTCGCGCTCGTCTGGATCGGGCTGATCGGCTTCACGCTCGATCGCATCGTGGGCTGGATCGGGCGCCGCGTCGCCCGCCAGGCCTGACGGCCCTCTCCAAGGAGAAACGCACATGAAGCATCGCTCCTACCTCGCGCTCGAAGGGATCGGGATTACCTTCCCCACCCCCAAGGGTCCCTTCACCGCGCTGCGCGATGTCGATCTGTCGATCGAAAAGGGGGAGTTCGTGGCGCTGATCGGCCATTCGGGCTGCGGCAAATCGACCCTGCTCAACATCGTCGCCGGCCTCACCAAGCCCACCCGCGGTGTCGTCTTCCTCGATGGCGAGGTCGTCGATCAGCCGGGACCGGATCGCGCCGTCATCTTCCAGGACCACAGCCTGTTGCCCTGGCTGACGGTCGCGGAGAATGTCCGTCTCGCCGTCGATAAGGTGATGGCGGGCAAGCCTCGTGCGGAGCGGCGCGACTGGGTGATGCACAATCTCGAGCTGGTCCAGATGGCGCATTCGGCCGCCAAGCGGCCGGCCGAGCTGTCGGGCGGCATGAAGCAGCGGGTCGGTATCGCCCGCGCCATCGCCATGAGCCCGCGCGTGCTGCTGATGGATGAGCCGTTCGGCGCTCTCGACGCGCTCACCCGGGCCAGCCTCCAGGACGCGGTCATGGCGATCCAGGCGCAGCTCAACAACACCGTGGTGATGATCACCCATGATGTCGACGAGGCGGTGCTGCTTGCGGACCGGGTGGTGATGATGACCAACGGTCCAGCCGCGACGATCGGGGAGGACCTTGCCGTCAAACTGGCACGCCCGCGCAACCGGATCGAGATGGCGGACACGCCCGACTATAATCACGCCCGCCACGAAATCCTGCATTTCCTGCATCAACGCTTTTCAAACCCGACCGACAAGGCGGCCTAAGGGGGGCCGGCCGATCCGGGTAACAGCCCGGGAGGAGTGGATGCCTGCCAGGGCGTCCGAATGAACCAAGACGATCTCAAGATGGGGGGAATACCATGCGTTTCCTGACGTGCTGCCTCATGTCCACCGCGGCCCTGCTTCCGGCCACGGCGGCCCAGGCGGTAAAACTTAAGCCGATCATCGACACCCGGCTGCGCTACGAACATGTCGATCAAACCGGAATCGCCAACGAAGCCAACGCGGTCACCGCGCGGGCACGGCTCGGCGTCGAGGCGACCGAGGGACCGCTGTCCTTCCTTGTCGAGGCCGAAGGTACGCTGGCGATCGATGAGGACTATTCGAGCGGCGTCAATCGCAAGACGCTACTTCCCGCCGCGGTCGGCTATCCGATCGTCGCCGATCCGGAGAATGTCGAGCTCAACCGCATCCAGGTCCAGTACAAGGGCATCAAGGGCCTTGTCGCGACCGGCGGCCGTCAGCGGATCAACCTCGACGACCAGCGCTTCGTCGGCTCGGTCGGCTGGCGCCAGAACGAGCAGACCTTCGATGCTGTCCGTCTCGAATGGAGCGGCATCAAGAATCTCAAGGCCGACCTGACCTATGCCTGGTCGATCCGGACAATCTGGGGCGTCGACGGCGGCAAACGGGGTTTCGTCACCCGGCCGCAGGCGATGAGCGGCGACAATATCTTCGCCAACCTCGCCTACAAGACGCCCTATGGAACGCTGACCGGATTCTATTACCGGGTCGAGGAGGACAAGCGCCTGGTCCCCGCGCTGCTGCGTAACAGCTCCAGCACGATCGGCGCGCGCTTCGCGGGCAGCCATGCCTTCAGCAAGACGGTCAAGTGGAACTACGCGTTCAGCTATGCGACGCAAAAGGATATCGGCGTCAGTCCGATCGACTATTCGGCCGACTATTTCCTCGCTGAAGGCTCGCTCGACATCGCCGCGCTGAAGCTGGGGGCCGGCGTCGAGCAGCTTGGGGCCGACCGGACCGTCCGGACCAAGGCGACCGGCCTGCCCTTCCCCGGCGGCTTCGCCTTCCAGACGCCGCTCGCCACGCTGCACAAGTTCCAGGGCTGGGCCGACAAGTTCCTGACGACCCCGGCCCCCGGCATCACCGACTATTATGGGTCGATCGGCTATGGCTGGAAGAAAGTCGGACCTTTCGACGTCATCTCGGCTACCACCGTTTATCATCGCTACTACAGCGATGTCGGCAGCATCGACTATGGCGACGAGATTAACCTGCAGCTCCAGGCGAAGATCAAGAAATACACGATCACCGCCAAATATGCGGATTATCAGCGCAAGGGCATAGCCAGCTTCGCCGGCGATGCCGACACGAAGAAGTTCTGGCTGCAGCTTGAATGGGCGTTGTGAGGCGCTGACGTAAAACCCTCCCGCGGCTCTGCGGCGGGAGGAAGTCGTGAAACAGGACGCTTCGTCCCGCATGGGGCGGAGTGTTCTCGCACGTCCTAAAAAATCATGCTGCAATGCGCAAAATGCACTTGCGTCGGCGCAACAGACATGAGATTTCCGTTGGTAAGAGGCAAAGACGCCTCGATTCCATAGCGAGCCGATCCGATGATGGAGCAGGCTCGCGGCCAAGGCCCCCGGGCCGAGGCACAGGCAATGACGCCGCCCGAACCGATCGATTGGATCGTGCTTCGAGGCGGCTTTTTTCATGCCCGAAAGGCATTTTTATGTTGGTTGCTGAGGTGACAGGATGAACAAGGGTTTCTGGGCGGCCGGGCACCGGCCGACGCTAATCGCCGCCTTTCTTTATTTTGACATCGCTTTCATGGTGTGGGTGCTGCTTGGCCCGCTGGCGCCGGCGATCGCGACGGATCTTGGCTTGAACTCCGCCCAGAAGGGCCTGATGGTCGCAGTCCCCACGCTGGCCGGAGCGATCCTGCGCCTCGTGAACGGGGTGCTCGTCGATCGGATCGGCCCGAAGGCCACCGGAGCCATCGGCCAGCTTATCGTGATGATCGGCCTGCTCGCTGCCTGGGCCTTCGGCGTCCACAGCTTCGCCGGGACGATCGCGGTCGGCGTCATCCTCGGTTTCGCCGGGGCGAGCTTCGCCGTCGCGCTGCCGCTCGCCAGCCGCTGGTATCCCCCGGAACATCAAGGCACCGCGCTCGGCATCGCCGGCATGGGCAATAGCGGCACCGTTCTGGCAGCCCTCTTCGCCCCCACTCTCGCCAAGCTATTCGGCTGGAATGCCGTGCTCGGTCTCGCGGTGATCCCGCTGGCCATCGTCTTCGTAATCTATCTAGTTTTCGCGAAGAATGCGCCAAATCCACCTGCGTCGAAGCCCGTCACCGCGTATCTCGAGCCGCTCAGGAAGGCCGACGCCTGGTGGTTCATGCTGTTCTACAGTGTCACCTTCGGCGGGTTCGTGGGCCTCAGCTCCTCGCTCGCCATCTATTTCACCGACCAGTTCCAGCTGACCCCGGTCGTCGCCGGCTATTGCACCGCAGCCTGCGTCTTCGCCGGATCGCTGATCCGCCCGTTCGGCGGCGCGGTCGCCGATCGAATCGGCGGCACCAAGGCTCTGACTGTCGCCTATCTCCTGGCCGCACTGACCCTCAGCGCGATCAGCACCGGCCCGGCCACGGTGTGGCTTGCGCTCGGCCTGTTCCTGGTCGCCATGCTGGCGCTGGGCTTCGGGAACGGTGCGGTGTTTCAGCTGGTGCCGCAGCGCTTCAAGGAGGAGATCGGCGTGATGACCGGCCTGGTCGGCTTCGCCGGCGGCGTCGGCGGCTTCTATCTCGCCTCGTCGCTCGGCATCGCCAAGCAGCTCACCGGCAGCCCGCAACTCGGCTTCCTCATCTTCGCGGGCCTCGCCTTGCTTGCGCTTGGCAGCATCACCTTCGTCAAGGGCCGCTGGCGCGCGACCTGGCCATCGGCGCTCGCCGGTGCGCGCATCTGAACCCGCTTTCCGCAGATCGAAGGACCAGCATCATGCTCGCTCCCAACTCCCGCGAACGCCTCGTCGTCATCGGCAACGGCATGGCCGGCTGCCGAGCCGTCGAAGAGATAATCGCCCGCGATCCAACCCGCTATTCGGTCACCATCTTCGGCGCCGAGCCCTATGTGAATTACAACCGGATCATGCTGTCTCCGGTGCTGGCGGGTGAGAAAAGCTTCGACGAGATCGTCATCAACAGTGCCGAATGGTATGCGGAAAACGGTATCGAACTGCTGAGCGGCGATCCGGTCGTCAGCATCGACCGCGTCGAAAAGACGGTGACGGCGAGGAGCGGTTGCACGGTGGGCTATGACCGGCTGCTCATAGCGACAGGGTCCGATCCGTTCATCATTCCGGTGCCGGGTAAGGATCTGCCCGGCGTCATCAGCTTCCGCGACATGAAGGATGTCGACACGATGCTCGCCGCGGCCGATGCGGGCGGCGAGGCGGTGGTGATCGGTGGCGGCCTGCTCGGCCTCGAAGCGGCACATGGGCTGACGCTGCGCGGCATGAAGGTCACGGTCATCCACCTGATGCCGACCTTGATGGAGCGCCAGCTCGACGAGGCGGCCGGTTGGTTGCTGAAGACCGAGCTCGAGCGGCGCGGGCAGACCATCCTCACCGGCGCCGACACCGCCGAAATTTACGGTCAGGGGAAGGTTGAAGGTGTCCGTCTCAAGGACGGCCACGAGATTCCGGCCAGCCTCGTCGTAATGGCGGTCGGTATCCGCCCCTCGACCGCGCTGGCCCGTGAGGCCGGCCTGGCGGTGGGCCGTGGCGTCCAGGTCGACGATCATATGGTTACCAGCGACCCGGCCATCCTCGCGGTGGGGGAGTGCGTCGAGCACGACGGCAATGTGTATGGCCTCGTCGCCCCGCTGTGGGAGATGTGCCGCGCGCTTGCCGACGGCTTGGTCGCCGAGCCCAGCGGCTATCGGGGCTCGGTCACGTCGACCAAGCTCAAGGTTTCCGGAATCGATGTCTTCTCGGCAGGGGACTTCTCGGGTGGCGACGGCGCCGAGGACATCGTGATGCGGGACGCCGCACGCGGCGTGTACAAGCGCGTGATCGTCAAGGACGATCGCATCGTCGGGGCGGTCCTCTATGGCGACACCGCTGACGGCAACTGGTATTTCGATCTGCTCAAGAAGCAGGAGGATATTTCGGACCTCCGCGACCTGCTCATCTTCGGCCAGGCCTTCGCCCAGGGAGGTGGGCAGGCGGACCCTAAGGCGGCCGTTGCGGCGCTCTCGGACGATGCCGAGATCTGCGGCTGCAACGGCGTCTCAAAGGGCCAGGTGGTCGCCTCGATCGGCGCCGGCGCGTGCAGCCTCGACGCGGTCCGCGCCACATGCAAGGCATCGGCAAGCTGCGGCTCCTGCACCGGACTGGTCGAGAGCCTGTTGACGCTTACCCTTGGGGACGAGGTCCAGTCGGGCGCGAAAACGCTCTGCAAATGCACGAGCTTCAGCCATGACGATGTGCGCCGCGAAATTATCGCTCAGGCGCTGCGATCAATCCCCGAGGTGATGCAGAAGCTCCATTGGTCGACGCCCGACGGCTGTTCCAGCTGCCGGCCGGCGCTCAACTATTATCTGCTCTGCGCCTGGCCGGGTGAATATGTCGACGACCAGCAGAGCCGTTTCGTCAACGAGCGAATGCACGCCAACATCCAGAAGGACGGCACCTATTCGGTGGTGCCGCGGATGTGGGGCGGCGTTACCAACCCGCGCGAGTTGCGCGCGATCGCTGACGTCGTCGAGAAGTATAACGCGCCGATGGTCAAGGTGACCGGCGGCCAGCGGCTCGACATTTTCGGCATCAAGAAAGACGACCTGCCCGCCGTCTGGGCCGATCTCAATGCCGCCGGAATGGTCTCGGGCCATGCCTATGGCAAGGCGCTGCGCACTGTGAAGACCTGCGTCGGTTCCGAATGGTGCCGCTTCGGTACCCAGGATTCGACCGGCCTCGGGGTTCAGACCGAGAAGATGACGTGGGGCAGCTGGATGCCGCACAAGTTCAAGATCGCGGTCTCGGGCTGCCCGCGTAACTGCGCAGAGGCGACGATCAAGGATTGCGGGGTCGTCTGTGTGGACAGCGGATATGAGCTCCACGTCGGCGGCAATGGCGGCATCAAGCTGCGTGGCACGGACCTGCTCTGCAAGGTCTCGACCGAGCAGCAGGCGCTCGATTACTGCGCGGCCTTCATCCAGCTCTACCGCGAGGAAGCCTGGTATCTGGAGCGCACCGCGCCGTGGATCGAGCGGGTGGGCATCGATTATGTCCGCAGCCGGATCGTCGACGACGAGATCGGCCGCGAGGCGCTCACGAGCCGCTTCCTCTTTTCGCAGAACTTCTCACAGGACGATCCCTGGGCCGAACGTGCCGCAGGCCGTGATCGTGAGCAGCATGCCCATTTGGGCGAGTTCCGCCCGCTACACGCCATCGCTGCGGAGTGACGATGATGATGACCGGAGACTGGATCGATATCGGCGCCGTTGCCGAAATTCCGCAACGCGGCGCACGGACGATCAAATTGGGCAGCACGCAGGCGGGCTTGGGCGAGGAGATCGCGATCTTTCGCACCGGCTCCGATCAGATCTACGCCCTGATAAACCGGTGCCCGCACAAGCAGGGCCATCTCAGCCAGGGCATCGTCCACGGCGAGGTTGTCACCTGCCCGTTGCATAACTGGCGCATCTCCCTGACGACGGGGAGAGCGCTCGGCGACGATACGGGCTGCGTACCGACTATCCCGACCCGGGTCGATGCAGGTCGCGTGTTGATTTCGCGCATTGCGATGCTGGCAACTGCGGCGGCCGCATGAACGAAGCGCCGCCGGTCAGGAGCACTTGTCCTTATTGCGGCGTCGGCTGCGGGGTCCTCGCGACCCCGCTCGGTGGACGCGATCTCAGGATCGCCGGCGATCCCGATCACCCCGCGAACCGCGGCAGACTCTGCTCGAAGGGCACGCATCTCGGCGAGACCGTCGGCCTCGAAGGACGATTGCTCCATCCCACGGTGGGTGGCAGACGAGCGAGCTGGGACAAAGCGCTGGACCTGATCGCGCGGCGCTTCCGCGAGACGGTGGCGCGCCATGGACCCGACAGCGTCGCCTTCTATGTCTCCGGACAGCTGCTGACCGAGGACTATTATGTCGCAAACAAGCTGATGAAAGGGTTCATCGGGTCGGGTAATATCGATACGAACTCGCGGCTCTGCATGTCGAGCGCAGTGGCGGGCCACGTCCGCGCCTTCGGAGAGGACGTCGTCTCTGCGAGCTATGACGATCTCGACCAGGCCGACCTTATTGTCCTGATCGGTTCGAACACCGCATGGTGTCACCCGATCGTGTTCCAGCGCATCCAGGCGGCGCGCGAGGCTCGCGGCACCAGGGTCGTCGTGGTCGATCCCCGCCGCACCGAAACCTGCGAGGATGCTGATCTCCACCTGCCAATCCGGCCCGGCAGCGACGTCGCTTTGATGTGCGGCCTTCTCGCCTATTGCCGTCGTGCCGGGATAGTGGACGAAGACTATCTGGCGGCGAATGTCAGCGTGCCGGACGGCTATCTGGACAGAATCGAGCGTGAGCATGACCTGTGGACCGTCGCCAAGACTTGCGACGTGTCGCCGGATCTGCTGCGCCGCTTCTTCGACATGTTCGTCGCCAATCCGCGCACGGTGACGATGTTCAGCCAGGGCATCAACCAGGCGCTGCGCGGTACCGATCAGGTAAACGCGATCATAAACGTCCATCTCGCCACCGGTCGCATCGGTAAGCCGGGTGCGGCGCCCTTCTCGATCACCGGGCAGCCCAATGCGATGGGCGGCCGCGAAGTCGGCGGGCTCGCGTCGACACTTGCCGCCCATATGGATTTCGGTCCCGACAATGTCGACCGGGTTCGGCGCTTCTGGTCGGCGCCGCAGATGGCCACACGACCGGGCCTGAAGGCGGTCGATATGTTCCGCGCCGTGGAAGAAGGCCGGATCAAGGCGATCTGGATCATGGCGACCAACCCGGCAGTGTCGATGCCCGATGCAGGTCGCGTCCGCGACGCGCTGGCTGCCTGTCCCTTCGTCGTCGTTTCCGAAGTGATCGCCCAGACCGACACGAGCCGCCACGCGCATGTTCGCCTGCCCGCCACCGGCTGGGGAGAGAAGGACGGCACGGTGACCAACAGCGAGCGGATGATCAGTCGTCAGCGCGGCGTGCTACCCGCCCCAGGCGAAGCGCAACCCGACTGGTGGATCATCAGTGAGGTCGGCAAACGGATGGGCTGGCCAAGCGCCTTCAACTATGACCGGCCGGCGGACATCTACCGGGAATATGCGCGGATGACCGCTTATGAGAATCGCGGCGCGCGCAAGCTGGACCTCGCCCGCGACGCGGCGATCGGCAACCCGGCCTATGATGCGATGAAGCCGTGGCGCTGGCTCGACCGGCCGTTCCTTGCCGGCGATTTCCCCACGCCAGACGGAAAGGCGCGGATCGTGCCCGTTGCGCAAGGGCCGGTCGCCGATCCGCTGCGGGACTGGCCATTGACCCTCAATACCGGTCGCTATCGTGACCAGTGGCATACGATGACGCGGACAGGCCTGTCACCGAAGCTCGCGCGTCATCGCGAGGAACCGCTGGTGGAGATGCATGCCGACGACGTCGCACTTTATGGGCTGGAGGATGGCGATCTGGCGCGCGTGCAGACGCCGCAGGGCGAGAGCCTGTTCCGCGTCAAGGCCAATGCAGGTCAACGACGGGGCGAGATATTCACGCCGATCCACTGGACCGACCGCCAATCGACGGGCGGGCGCACCGGCCTGCTGCCCCGCCCGCTGACCGATCCCCATTCCGGCCAGCCCGGCTTCAAATCGACTCCGGCGCGGGTCGAGAAGGTGGCGATCGAGTGGCGCGGCTTCCTGATCCTGCGCGGCGCGAAGGCGGATGTCACGCCGCCCTGCCTCTGGTCGGCGCGTATCGCCGTGCCGGGCGGCGTGCTGTACGAGCTCGCGGGCACCGGCGACGATGGGGGGATCGACGCATGCCTTCCTGCCGGGCAGCGGATCGAGGCAGCCGATGCCGCGCGCGGCACGCGCCGCGTGGCGATCGTCGAAAATGGCCGCCTCTCCGGTACGCTCTTCCTGACACGTACCGGAGAATTGCCGGGCCGCGACTGGCTGATCGCCCAGCTCGATGCAACCGAACTTGCGCCGACCCTGCTCGCGGGGCGCGCGCCGGGCGCGCAACCCGATCGTGGCGAGGTCGTCTGCGCCTGCTTCGATGTCGGACTCAAGACCATCATCGCGGCCATCCGCGAGCAGCAGCTGGGAGATGTCGCCGCGATAGGCAGCGCGCTCGGAGCCGGCACCAATTGCGGCTCCTGCCGCCCCGCTCTTTCACGCATTCTCGCCCAAAGCGGCCCCGCCGCCGAATCGGAGAAGATCCATGCCGCCGAATGAGCTGATCACCCCCGGCGCGGTCTGGCTGGTCGGCGCCGGCCCCGGTGATCCGGATCTGCTGACCCGCAAGGCGGAGAAGCTGATCGCCGCCGCGGACATCATTTTCCATGATGCGCTGGTCGGCGACGGCGTGCTGGCGCTCGCCGCGCCGGATACCGAGATGGTCAGCGTCGGCAAGCGATCGGGCCGCCATTCGAAGGACCAGGACTCGATCAATCGCCTGCTCGCCGAGGCGGCGCTCGCCGGCAGGCGCGTCGTGCGCCTCAAGGGCGGCGACCCTTCGATCTTCGGCCGCTCGACCGAGGAGATAGAGCATCTCGCCCGGCACGGCATCGTCGTCAATATCTGCCCCGGCATCACCGCCGCGAGCGCCGCCGCCGCCAGCGGCCTCGCATCGCTGACCTTGCGCGGGCTGGCGCGGCGCCTGACCTTCGTCACCGCCCATGCGCGGTCCGGCGAGACGATCGACCTCGACTGGGCTGCCCTCCAGGCGCCCGACGCCACGCTCGCCGTCTATATGGGACGCGCAGCAGCGCCGGAGATCATGAAGGGGCTGATCGCGGCGGGCCGCAGCGCCGACACGCCGGTGCTGATCGCGGTCAATGTTTCCCGGCCCGACGAACGGCTGATCCGCGGCCGCCTCTCTTCGCTTGCCTTCCTGACGGCGACGATCAGCGACGAAGATCCAGCGCTGCTGCTGATCGGCGAGGCGGTGGGCCGTCCGACACAGCCGGCCGGGATCGACGTCAAGGCTCCCGCCACGACGCTTCGAGTGCGAGGAGATCTTCGGGTCGATTGATGTTCGGAAGGCTGAGGCCGGGGAGATCGATGTGCCCGGCATCGACAAACTCGGCCCAGCCGCGGATCGCATGCCGCCCGGTCGTGGCGAGGAAATGATCGAGATCGTCGGCCAGGCCGACGGGCCAATAGCCGATCAGGGGCATCGCCGACAGGATGGCCGGCCCGCCCCCGATCAGAGTCTCGGCGAGCGCTCCGGGAAAGATCGGCACGTCGCACCCGCTGGTGAGCACCCCGGCAAAGCCATGTTCCGCGCCATGATGAAGCGCGGCATTGAGCCCGCCCAGCGGCCCCATGTCGGGTCGCGGCCGATCGGGCAGGAACGGAAAACCCGGATAGGGCCGACCGCAGACCAGCACCCGATCGCTATGCGCGGCCAATTGGTCGAAGGCGCGGTCGAGCAGCCTGCGGCCGTGGAGAAGCGCCATCGCCTTGTCGCTCCCGAAGCGGCTCGACCGGCCGCCGGCCAGCAAGGCCCCGAGCACCCGGTCGCTCATCGTCTTCCCCGGCGACGCCGGCGGCGATGCAGGCACGCCTGGCCGCCCCACCCGGACCGATCAGACCGCGGCAAGCGTGGCGACCAGTGCCTTGACCTTTTTCTGGCGCCATTGCGGCGTTGGCGCGAGAAGCCAGTAGCTCCTGGCGGACTCGATCGGGTCGCCCTGGCGGCGGAGGCGCCCTTCGGCGATGTCGCGCTCCGCCAGCATGGCCGGGACCACCGCAGTGCCGAAGCCGGCCGCCGCCGCATCGATCGCAAGCCCGGCATCCGCGACGAAAAGCCCGCCTTCCTTGTCGTCGGCATGGTGACCGGGCCAACTGATCGGCGCCCCGTCGGCCAGCCCGACCCGCACGAGGCTTCCCTCGGCGAGACGGACGCCTTCATACTCCCCCGGCCCATCGACATAGCCGATGGCGAGATCGAGATTGGCCTGGGTGAAATCGAGCCCGTCGTCGGATGAGAGAAGCACGAAGCGCAGCTCGGGATCGGTGCGCGCGAAATCGGCAAGACGCGGCGCCAGCCATTTGGCGGTGAAATCTCGCGGCGCCGCTATGGTCAGCGTCTTCGACGACTGGCCGGCCTGCATCGCGCGGACCGCCTCCTCGAACTGGAGAAATCCGGCGCGCAGCGCCTCGAGCCCCGCCTCGCCCTCGGGGGTCAGCTCGAGCCCCTTGGCGGTGCGACGGAACAGGACGACGCCGAGCGTGTCCTCGAGCGCGCGGATCTGCTGCCCGACGGCAGCGGGGGTGACGGCGAGCTCATCGGCTGCGCGGGTGAAGGACAGATGCCGGGCGGCCGCGTCGAACACCCGCAGGCCGTTGAGCGGAAGATGGGTGCGCTTCATGGGAGCACGCGCCTGGAGTGGGGTGCGGTTAGTCCGAACCGTGCGCGTTTCCAGTGATGGTCATCCCGGATCAAGTCCGGGATGACGAAGTTCAAATAGCTGGGCGAACGCTTCATGACATCGACATCCCGCCCGCTCAGTGCGCCACCGCCGGCCCGATCAACGGGAAGCGCGGTATCTCGGCCTCGAAGGTCGAGCCGTCCTCGGCGATCATATGATAGCTGCCCTCCATCGAGCCGGTCGGGGTCTGGAGCGGGCAGCCCGAGACATAGTCATAGGACTGGCCCGGTTCGATCACCGGCTGTTCGCCCACCACCCCGTCGCCGCGCACATCATGCTTGCCGCCGCGTCCGTCGGTGATGATCCAGTGCCGGGTGAGGAGCTGCACCGCCTGCTTGCCCTCATTCTCGATCCGGATGTGATAGGACCAGAACCAGCGGCCGCGCGCGGGCTCCGACTGTTCGGGCATGAACGACACAGCGACCCGCACGACGATGCCGCGCGTCTGCGACATATGCGGGAAGAGCGCCTTCATGATCATAGCCCGACCTTCTTCAAGGCCTGGTCGAAATCCTCGATCAGGTCGAGCGGGTCTTCCAGGCCGACACTGAGCCGCAACATCCCCTCCTCGATCCCCATTTCGGCGCGAACCTCTTCGCTGAGGCCAGCATGGGTAGTCGATGCCGGGTGCGTCATCAACGTCCGAGAGTCACCGAGATTGTTCGAGATGTCGATCAGCTCGAGCGCATCGAGCAGGCCGTGCGCCTGCGTGCGCCCGCCATCGAGATAGATGGTGACGACGGTGCCGCCGCCATCGGGCATCTGCTTCATCGCCAAATCATGCTGGGGATGGCTCGGCAGCGCCGGATAGAGCGTTCGCGGCACCCGCCCGTCGAGATAGCGCGCGACCTTGAGCGCATTCTCGCTCTGCCGCTTGATCCGCAGGTCGAGCGTCTCGAGCCCCTTCATCACCACCCAGGCGTTGAAGGCCGAGAGCGTCGGCCCGGTATTGCGGGTGAAGGCGAGCAGGGTGGTGTTGATGAACTCCTCTGAGCCGCAGACCGCGCCGGCCAGCACGCGCCCCTGCCCGTCCATCATCTTGGTCGCCGAATAGGCGACGATGTCGGCGCCGAATTCCATCGGCCGCTGGAGCGCGGGGCTGGCGAAGGCATTGTCGACGACGGTGAGCAGCCCGGCTGCCTTCGCGATGCCGCAGACCGCCTCGAGATCGACGATGTCGAGGGTCGGGTTGGCGGGGGTCTCGAAGAAGAACAGCTTGGTGTTCGGCCGGATCGCCGCTTTCCACGCATCACTGTCGCGCCCATCGACGACCGTCGTCTCGATCGCGAAGCGCGGCAGCAGCGTATCGACCAGCCAGCGGCACGATCCGAACGCCGCGCGCGCCGCGACGATATGGTCGCCTGCCGAAAGCTGGCACAGCAAGGCGGCGGTCATCGCCGCCATGCCGCTCGCCATCGTCCGGCAGGCCGGTGCCCCCTCGATCAGCGCGATCCGCTCCTCGAGCATCTCGACGGTGGGATTCTGCAGGCGCGAATAGGTCATCCCCTTCTGCTCGCCCGCGAAGCGCGCGGCGGCATCGCCCGCGCAATCATAGGCATAGCCCGAGGTGAGGAAGATCGCCTCGCTCGTCTCGCCATAATGCGAGCGCGCGGTGCCGCCCCGGATCGCCTGGGTGGCGGGGCGCCATTTGCTGGTGACGGAACGGTCCTGGCCGGTCAGTTTCTTCATGGGAGCGCTTTGCCGGGGCGGGCGGGTGGCGTCAATGTCGGGCGGCGGGCGGGGACGGATCGTTCGGCGCTCGGACAGCGAAATGAAGCGCGCCGGCGGGTATGGGAAAGGCTTACCGGCGCGCTTCGTGTCATTAGCCGGCGTGCCTTCGGGGGGATCGCCGTCCGAACAGATGACGGAGACGCAGGCGGATTGCCTTGCCCCGCATCGCGCGGAGACTGCCAGTTTCACGCCGCCCGTTTCCCGATCGTCACCGCCGCCTGCATGCCAAGCCCGGATAGCACCTTCAGCAGCGTCTCCAGCGTCGGATTGCCGTCCTTGCTCAGCGCGCGATCGAGCGCCTGGCGCTTCATCCCGATCCTGTCGGCGAGTTGCGCGACGCCACCCTGCGCGCGCGCGACGATGCCCAGCGCATGCGCGACATAGCCCCGATCGCCACTGGCGAGCGCGTCGGCGATCAGCTCGGCCTGATCCTCCGGTTCCGTGATATGCTTGGCCAGATCCAGGGCCGGCCGCAGTTCGATGGTCATTGTCACGTTCCTGTCCTGTTGGAGCCGGCCCGCGGCCGTCGTCCCGGTTACAAAAGAGCGGCCGGTTACAATAGAGCGGCGATCTCCCTTGCCCTTTCCACGTCCCGGCGCTGGCTGTCCTTGTCACCGCCACAGAGCAGAATGACGATCTCCTCCCCGCGCCGCGTGAAATAGACGCGGTAACCGGGGCCAAAATGAACCCGCAACTCGACGACATCGCCGCCGACGCTCTTGCAGTCACCGAAATGACCGGCCTCGAGCCGGGCAAGGCGGGTGTAGATTTTCGCCGCGCCGCGCCGATCGCGCAGACCATCGATCCAGGCCTCGAAGGTCGCGGTCGGGATCAGCGCGAACATTGGAACTTATAAGTAGCAATTTGACACATTGCAACTTAAAGGTTGCAAACAGGTCGACACCGATGCCGCAGCCCTTGGCGACGCCGGCAAACAGCCATCCCTGGACGCGCCGCGCCCGCCAGATGGCCACGACGCGGGCCGCTGGCGGGGGCGTTCCCGAGGCAGCCTGGCGCTCGTAATTCCGGGTGCATGGGGTTGGATGGCAGATTTTCTGTTTTCCAGCGGGGCGCCGGCTCCGCGCGGGGCGGGCCCGGTGCAGGGAGCGAAGCCATCGAAGCGCGGGAGGGCGGGCAGATCGGCGCGCAGCGCGAGCGCGAGCCGCAGCGCCAGACCGCCATCGCCGCCCGAGGCGCAGGCGCGGCGGGCGAGCCGGGCCGCGGCGAGAAAGCGGCTGCTGGCGCGGATATAGGCGGCGACGGCGCGAAAGCCGGCCGAGCGGCCGCCATGCTTCCAGCCATTGCGATTGCCGCGCGGCGCGCCGCTGCCCTTGCCGCCATGCATCCGGCACCGCGCCCGGCCGTGGATCGCGGGCGAGCGGCAAGCGTGCCCCGCGCGGGTGCGCGCGCCGCAGCGGGGCGCGGCGGCGAGGATGGTCGGCTGTAGGGTGGTGGTGGCGGTCCGATTGAGCATCTTCGTTCCCCTACCTCTGCCCGGATCGCGCGACCAATCGCAGCGCCGCGGAGTTCCGCCCGGACGCGCGCGTGAATAGCGGAAATGGGGATTATGCACTTGACATACCACGGTCGTTACGGCATTGAGAATGCATGACGAACCTCACCGATCCGATCTTCACCAACGAAGAAGCCGCCCGCGAGCATTTCGAGGCCCTGCGCTGGCCCGATGGTCGCTACTGCCCCCATTGCGGCACGGTCGGCAACTCGACCCTCATGCAGGGCAAGACGACCCGCCCCGGCCTTTACAAGTGCAAGGACTGCCGCAAGCCGTTTACCGCGACGATGGGCACGGTTTATGAGCGCTCGCACATTCCGCTGCATAAGTGGCTGCTCGCGACCCATCTGCTCGTTTCGAGCAAGAAGGGCATGTCAGCCCACCAGCTTTTCCGAATGCTCGGCTTCGGCTCCTATCGTACCGCATGGTTCATGGCTCACCGCATCCGTGAAGCGATGCGCGCTGGCGAACTGGATACCCCGTTTGGCTCCGATGGTGGTGCGGTCGAGGTCGATGAAACATACATCGGCCAGTTGAAGGGCCATGACGTGAAGCAGAGCGGCGCGCACAAGATGAAGGTTATCAGCCTGGTCGATCGCACGACCGGCCAGATCCGTTCATACAGCTTCGATCAGATGATCAGCACCTACGTTGAGCCCATCTGTCGCGCCAACATTGCCAAGGAAGCCCGCCTGATCACCGATGGCGCGCGCCTCTACAAGTATGTCGGCAAGTTCTTCGCCAGCCACGAAAGCGTCGATCATTCCAAGGGCGAATATGCTCGCGGAGACGTGTTCACGAACACCGTTGAGGGCAGCTTCTCGATCTTCAAGCGTGGAATGAAGGGCGTCTATCAGCATTGCGGCGAGCAGCATCTGCACCGCTACCTTGCCGAGTTCGACTTCCGCTATTCCAACCGTACCGCGCTTGGGATCAATGATGGCGAGCGCGCCAAGAGGGCCATTGCTGGCGTCGTCGGCAAGCGGCTGACCTATCAACAAGCTGACCGGGGATACGCCAACTAAGGCACCCGGGAAGAAGCCGCGCAATCAGCGTTGGCGTTCCAAACCGTGACCACAACATCTTGTGGGTAGGTCGTCCCAAAATTTGAAGATATAAAGATATCTTGATTTGTTGCGGCCCGGCAACAGTTGGTAAAATTCTTGATCTGTTCACGGCGGCGGACTCGACTCCACGCGCGCATTAACCAAGGGTTGAGGGTGACATGATTTGGGCCGGAGCCCTTGGAAGCCCCGGCCCGGATCATTCCGCAAAACGATGGTACAATCGCCAGCGGAACTAGCAGATTTGCAGGGAAATCCTGTTCCCTTTCTAGCAAGACGTCAAGGCGATTGTACGTTTCGAGCCAAGAAAGGGCTCCCGTACCATGCCTCTCTATGCTGTTTCCTATGACCTCAATAAGCAGAAGAACTACCCAAAGCTTTGGGCTGAGTTTGACCGTCTCGGAGGTCACAAAGCCCTAGAGTCATTCTATCTTGTCGATGTCACCAGCGCGACCGCGCAAGTGCTGCGCGATCATCTGCGCCAGTTTATCGATGAGGATGACTCTCTAATCGTCGTGCCATTTGACAAGCGCCCTTCTACCTATCGGACGAAGCAAGGCACGAAGGAATGGTTGGACAAGAAGTTCTAGAACTTCTCGGTTGGCTCGCGCGATGCGGCTCCGTGGCGGACACCATCAATGCGGAACGAGATACCTAGCGCGCGGGCCAGCCAACCTAGCAGAAAAAGCCTCATGGTATCATAATACCACTACATCCGAAGCGGGTCAATCTTTTCGACGCCCTTCTTCTGGACTCGTTTCGGCTGCGGCGGCGTGGCAAGCATCCGCTTGACCACCTCATCACGCTGGCGCGCTATGAGGTCGTCTGGTTGTGGATTATCTCTCGATCCACTCATCGTCTTATTCCCACTGGAGCCGAGCCGTTGCCGCTGAAGCGCCTTAGATATACTGTTTTAGTGAACGGGCGGCCAAAAAAAATCCTCTCGGTCGCGCTCCAATCCAGGGGCGACCTGATCATAGATTTCAAGGCGGCTGAAGAAGGGCGAAGCGAACCACGGACGTCGAAAACTGACTCGATGATCGAGTTACATCGACTGTCCGTACATACTAGCCGAAATTCCCCTGAAGGAAATCAGATAAAATCTACAATTGTTGCGTCCGATGGCCCAATATATTTCTACCACTTCACTAGGGCCATTAAAAACACTATGCGATTTGCCCCCGTTCTCCACAGGAGATTCCCGGACATCTCTTACAATTGGGATGAATCAACCGAAAAGTCTGACATTTTATTAGGCGGCGCTGGATACCAATCCAACACCCATACATTAATGACGAGCCTTTTTATTGGGCCCGCGCAAAGGCTGTTTTTCGACCTAAATTTTTCTAGTGAGGCCACAAATTATTATCTGAGACAGGATATTATAGGAAATTATAGAATTGTTATTCTATATACATTTCTCCCTATACCATCAATTCAGCACGGGATCTCTCATTTCGAAAATACCTTTGTACCCGGATCAAATGGCGATCCTTATCGGGAATTCATAAACAATTTCGTCATGAATGGATATGACGAGAAACAAATAAGAGATATTTTTCATCGAAAGATTGGGGAAATGTCTCAAAATCATTTTGACATAATTGCCGACATGAACAGATTCTAGTCGTTCTTCACGAAAAGTCCGAATAATATTATAGCCAGATCTTGTGGGTTGCTTTCACGTTCGAATTCAGCCTCGCCCATTTCATAGGCAATGATGATGCGGCAAGCGTCATTAAGCAATGCCTCCGTCATCCCTTTGGGGCGAACGCGATCCCAAACGATAGAGCGCTGGGAGCTTTGGGAAGCTCCCAGCGCTTCACTTTCATGCGCCGGCCTGTCGATCTCCATATGTTCTCTCGCTCTTGGTATGTCAAAGGCATAATCGCCGCGGAAATCCGGGAAGAAAGGAAGAACAAAATGGCAACATCGGTTCTTGAGGTGTCATCTGCCTGGCGGGCCGACCCTATTGGCGCGGGTGGCAGTACGGGTGAACGTGGGCGCGCTTGTCGGTGAGCTGCGAACAACAAGCGGTAGCTATTGTGTCCGCTTATCTTCTAGCGCGTGCGCGCTCATTGGCCGCTATATGGCGGCACAAGTTTGTTCCTGACGCGCGAATGCCAGCGACAGCCGGAGCTGCACAGCGCAGCAGGCATCTTCCTAAGCCTGCGGATCCACGACTACGATTCGTGGGATCAATCCGACCCAAGGATCGTTGATATGACCCGCCCAGCGCCGACGCCCGACGGGGCAAAAGGCCGTGGCGTATGACTCGCAGAGATCATAGGCAGAGTGCCGGCGGAAATGCCGACTTTGAGCGGTTCATAACCGACAAATTGGCCAGACGGCCTCCTCGACGCAATAGCGTAGAAGCTGAGCTCGCTGCCCTCCGACAGATGGCGAGACATATGGCGGCCAGCCCTCATGACCTGCTTCCGTCGTTCGTGAGGCTTGCGATGGACGTAACTGGGTCGGTGGCGTCCGGGCTTGCGCTAATCGACGATGATCATCTGGTCTGGAAGCACCTCCATGGTACCATGACGCAATTCGAGAACCTGCGGAGCCCCCGGACCGAGCGGCTGGCCAGCATTGCGAAATCAGAGGGGCCAATATTGCTCGCTCACCCGGAGCGCATATTCGCCTGGATCGCAGAAGCAGGCCTAGTTTTTCCTGAAGCGTTGATCATCCCGCTACGCGTAGCGGATGAATATGCCGGGGCCTTGTGGGTGGGCGCGGGAGGGAACAACCACTTTGACAGGGGCGATGCGCGCGTGCTGTCTGAGCTGAGCGAGTTTGTAGGCATTGCATTGCAAGTAATCCAAGAGTTGGCCAAGCTTCGCAAATCACTGGAACATCAAGAAATCGTCGCCTCCGAGATGGGCCACCGCCTCAAGAATGTTTTCGCAATCGCAGATGGAATGGTTCGCGCAACCGCCAAGAACGCGGCCACTCCCGAGGCGATGGTTGACGCTCTGACGGGCCGGTTGCATGCTCTTGAGCGATCGCATGCGCTTCTCCGCCACAGCGTTGATCGGCAGCAGAGCGAGCCCTTCCAGACCGATCTCAGGTCGCTTCTTTCTGAAATCGTCCGCGCACATTGCGATGGAGCTCGGGATATGGACTGGCCGTTCGCCCTCTCTGGACCGCAGGTCGCTTGTGGCGAGCACGCGACCAACGGCATTGCGCTGATCATCAATGAACTTGCGACAAATGCCAGCAAATACGGATCATTGTCGGCCCCCGCGGGGCGTTTAGAGATAAGCTGGGTGCGGGAGGCGGACCACGTCGTCCTGCGATGGATTGAGTCGGGTGCCCCGAGCGTTATGACCCGGCCCTCATCGAAGGGCTTCGGGACCACATTGATTGAGCGCACGGTGACAGCGCAGTTCCGCGGTGAAGTGGAATGGGGGTGGCGTGCCGACGGCCTCCACGTGCGGATCGTGCTAAACGCACAGCGGCTCGCGACCTAGACTTGATCCGCTTCAGATTGAATCGGATCAAGTCTCATTTTCTTTTGTTTGCCGTGATTTCCGAGCCGGCAGATGTTTCCATCTGCCCAAAATCCCTCTGCGTAATAGCCTCGGGCGGATGTCAGCTCCGGCGGTCGCTTGCCTGCAACCCGACAGACAGCAGACAGCCCAAGATCCATCATCGGGAGAAATGATAGATCATTCTGAGCCCCATCGAGTCCATGCCTCGATTTTGGCGGCTGAACAGGGTGGCATGGCTCAGATGAATCCATGATGCCTCAAGCGCGAGCTTCGAATTGATCCGCCATCCCCCCGCCAATTCCAGTTCGAAGGTGATTGGCGAGCCGAGGTCAACCCTGCGGCCGTTGCGATAGGCTGGTCGTGGGCCATCATTCGCGGACAGGCCGATGCCGGGCCGCACATAGAGCTTCGATCCGAAGGTCCAGTTCAGGCCGGCAGCGACATAATCGGTGCCACCGTTCAGGCTTTTCGAGATCAAGATATGCGGCGCGGGGCGCCCGATGCCATCGAGGGCCGCTATCGGATCCCCGATCCAGCCCAGCTTGATATCCCGGCCGGTTTCGAACTTCTGCTGGGCCAGGGTGACATCATGTCGATAGATCCCCACCCATAGTGCTTCCGCCGTCGCCGGGCTGGCAAGGCTCGCACAGACGATCAGGACGCTATCGAACATATCGTCGAATCCGCGCGCGGCGGAGGATTTTGTCCTCCAGTGAATAATAGAGCCAGATCGCGTCTCCGAGCAGGAGACATGACGCGGCGAAAGCAATGTCAGTGGCGTCACGGCTCTTGGCGGGCGGTGGCATGATGATCGGTTCGAGACCGCGGCCGGTCACGCGACTATAATCGGGCGCAAAGCTGACCCAGCCGATGCGCCAGCGCGCGTCCACCGTCGCTCCGTTGTAGAACATGACCGGATCGCAGTCCGGCTGCTGGACGATCGGCCCTGTCGACAGATGCCAATTGTCCCAGCCGTCCTCCCGGATCGTGAACGGATCGTCGACCACGGTCCACGGCCCTTCCACAGTTGGCCCTATAGCCATACCGATCCTCGAGGCATTGCCTCTGGCATATTCGTAGAAGAGCCGGAACCGGCCGTCCGATCCCTGCGCGAGCGTCGCTTCCTTGATGTTGCCTTCGCCTTCGGGCGCCTTGAGCATGACCCGCTGCTCGCGCAAGCTGACGAGATCCGGCCCCTTCGCCACCAGCAGCGCCCCCTGCGATCGAGCGGCATCGACGCCGGTGTAGAAGATCAGATAGGCGCCATCCGCACCACGCACCACGGTCGGATCCTCGCACCCACCGGCATCGTCGGGATTGGGACCGGGCAGGATCGCCGGCGCCTCGCGCATCCGGAAGAAGATGCCATCGTCCGAATCCCCACCCCAGATGATCCCGGTCGAATCGGTCGGCCCCAGCGGATTGGGAACGACGCGGACGAGCAGGCGATAGCTCTCGCCCTCCATCCACACATAGGGGCTCATCAAATCATAATGTGCGAGCCGGCCGTCAGGCCCGGCAATATCGAGCGTAACGGTCTGCAACTCCTCGACGACATAGACGACCACCGCGTCAGGCCCCTAGCGCAACGGTCAGCGACAGCGCGCCGTCGATCGTCACGGTGGTGCCGGTGATATAATTGGCGGCAGGCGAGAGCAGGAACAGGATCAGATCGGCCACCTCGTCGGGCGTCCCCGCGCGGCCCCAGGGGATCGCCACTTCCTTGCGCCGCAGTTCGTCGGGATGATCGAGCGCGCTCTGGTTCATCGGGGTCAGGATCATGCCGGGCGCGATTCCGTTCACCGCGACCTGTCTGGGCGCGAGTTCAAGGGCGAGCGTCGCCGTCAATTGCGCCAGCCCGCCCTTGGCGGCGTCATAGTCGACCCCGCCGGCCCGCGGCGCGCGCTCGTGGATCGAGGATATATTGACGATCCTGCCGCCGCGGTTCGCCCTGTCCAGCGCGCGTACCATTCGCCGGCATGTGAGAAAGGGACCATAAAGATCGGCGCGCATCAGGCGATCGAACTGGGCCAGTTCCATGTCGCGCAGCATCACGCCAGTCATGTTGAGGCCGGCCGAATTGACCAGCAGGTCGACCGTGCCGAACCGGGTTTCAGCCAGATCGAACAGCGCCTCGACCGCCTGCTCGTCGCCCACATCGGTCCTGATCGCAACGGCCCTGCCGCCGCCGCTGGTGATTTCGGCCACAACCGCATCCGCGCGGCTCTCATCCGCGAAATAGGTAAAGGCAACGGGCACGCCCGCCTTACCCAGCTTGATCGCGGCCGAACGCCCGATGCCCGATTCCCCGCCCGTCACGATCGCGACCGATGTCGGATCGAAGGGCAATGTATGATGCGCCATGCGCCGATAACTCCCGACAGCAGGCACGGTGCCTTTGCCCGAACACGCTGACCGTCCGAGCACCGCATCGAGAGTCTCGGCCGTCAAGCGCCTCAACAGTGGTCGTTCGTACCGATAGGCACATCGCCCAAAAGTTGCCGTACGCTTTGGTCGAGACGCGCCGGCGAAACGAGCCCAGCAGACCTCCCCGCTCCCCGCTCCTGGCGGCGCGCATCAGCCGCCATCCTCCCACCTCCAACAGCATTGGGCGGCGCCGGAGCTTGTGCTAAGCTCGGGCGGTTCGTTTCGGGGAGGGGTGCGATGCGATTCCGGGCGTGTCTCGCTATTCTGCTTGCTTCCACCGCGGTGGCGACTGCCGGCCCCGTCCGTGCGGCGGGCAGCGGCGGCGGATCGATGCCGAGCATGAGCGCGCCGCAATATGATCCCGCCGCCGATTATCGTGCGGGGGTGGCGGCGCTCGAGGCGCAGCGCTTCGCCGATGCCAAGCGCGCCTTCGATCGGGTGCTCGCGGTCGCGCCGATGGACGCGAGCACCAATTATGTCGCGGGCCTCGCCCGCGTCGGGCTGGGCGACAGCAAGGGCGCGAAGCGTTTCTTCGAGAAGGCCGTCAAATATGACGGCGGGCTGATCGCCGCGCGCCGCGAGCTGGCGGTCACGCTCGCGCGGCTGGGCGACAAGGCCAAGGCCGAGGCCGAGCTGGCGACGCTCAACCAGCGCGCCGCCACCTGCGCCGGCACATGCCCGCAGGCCGACGAGTTCAAGGCCGCGATCGAGGCGGTGACCGCCGCGCTCGCGCAGGGCCCGCAGGCGCAGCTGACGCCGGTGCCCGGCCCGCTCTTCTCCGCGGCCGCCGGGGACAGCGCCTATCTGGAGGCGGTCGCGCTGATCAACGAGCGGCGCTACGAGGCAGCGATCACCAGCCTCACCGCGGCCGAGCGCGCGTTCGGGGCGCATCCGGACATCCTCACCTATCTCGGCTTCGCCAACCGCAAGCTCGGCCGCTTCGCGGTCGCCGAGGGCTATTACCGGCAGGCGCTCGCCATCGCGCCCGATCATCGCGGCGCGACCGAATATTATGGCGAGCTGATGATCGAGCGCGGCGACATGGCCGGGGCGAAGGCGATGCTGGCACGGCTCGATACGCTCTGCACCTTCGGCTGCGCCGAGGCCGAGGAGTTGCGCCGGTGGATCGGACGCGGACGCGCGCCTGTCTCCTGATCGCGCTCGCCGCAGCGGCGCTTTGCTCCGGTGCGGGCGCGGGCGATCCGCCGATCCGGGCCGCGCGCTGGACGACGGCGGAGCGCAGGTTCGATGCGCTGACCCACCAACCGGCCGAATGCGTCGCGCCGCACGCGCCCGGATCGCCGATCGGGATCGGCCGCGCCGCCTTCCGCACCCCGCTGCTGCTCGGCGGACAGGCAGCGCGCGCCGGGCTGTCCTGCGCGAGCTGCCACCGCAACGGACGCGGCAATCCGGACTTCCTCTTCCCCGGCCTGTCGGGCGCTCCGGGCACGGCGGACGTCACCTCATCGCTGATGAGCGGCGTGCGGGGCGACCATGCGTTCAATCCGGTGCCGATCCCCGACCTCGCCGGCGAACGGCATCGCGTGCCGCGCGGGCCAAGCCCGGCGCCGCTCCGCCGCTTCATCCGCGGCCTGATCGTCGAGGAATTCGACGGCGCGGAACCGGCCCCCGCGGTGCTCGACGGGCTTACCGCCTATGTGCGCGCGATCGACGCGCGCCATTGCGGGGCGCGGGGCGCGGCGCGGCTTTCGCTCGCCGGCCAGCTCGACGACGCCGATCGCGCCGCCCGCGCCGCCGCCGCGGCGCTCCGACGCGAGGACGTGCCGACGGCGCGGCTGATGCTGGGCAGCGCGCGCACCACGCTCGGCCTGATCGACGAGCGCTTCGCGGGGCGCGAGCGCGAGCAGCAGCTGCTGATACGGGCCGACAGGACGCTGCGCGACATAATCGGCGAGATCGAACCGAGCCCCGCCGGGGCGGCCGACGCGCTCGCCCGCTGGCGGCGCGCGTTCAGCGACAATGCGGCGCCGAAGCTGCGGGCGGCCGAACAGCGGTCGCTGTTCAACCGCCGCCGCCTCGCCGCGCGGCTGTAAGTGCGAAGGGCGCGGAGCGGCACGTGCGTCCGCGCGTCAGAGTAGCATCATGCCGACCCGCTCATCCTGAGCCGGGCTGAGCGGTAAAGGTGATCCGAAGACGGCCTCATTGTCGGCGCGAGACGGTGCCGCCGCAAGAGGCGATGGCATTTTCGAGCGCTTGCTCGCGGGCCTTGCGCTGGGCGATGCCGAGCGTCAGCGCCCGCACCTGCCGGAAGACATCGGCCGCCGCGCCGGCATCCTCGTCGGCATAACGCGGTCGCGGCGAGACCCTGACGGTGCATTTCGCGGCTACCCTGACCGGCACCTCGACCCTGACGATCCGCGGCGCCGGCTCGGGTGGGCGCGGCGCCACGCAGCCGGCCAGGACAAAAGCGGGCCCGGCAACAAGCAGGATTTTCATGCGGGACCTCGTTGCCGGTGTTCCGAAGGCGCGGCTGAGGACCTCGCGTCGGACGAGTCCAGCTACGACGCGGCCTCGCCGGACAGTTGCGGGCGGCGAAGGGCCTCGTCCCGCGTTTCGAACGGTTGGGCCGGAGAAACGGCTTTTGTGCGGGTATGAGGGGGGCTTGCGCTAGTCGCCCTGCCCGCCCTAGCCTCCGCCTTCAGCCAAGAGGAGAGTCGATCATGGCCAGCGCGATCCAGTCCATCCCGCTCAAGACGATCAAAGGCGAGGACGCCACGCTCGGCGACTATGCCGGCAAGGTGCTGCTCGCGGTCAATGTCGCGTCGAAATGCGGGCTGACGCCGCAGTACAGCGCGCTCGAGGCGGTGCATCAGCGCTACAAGGACAAGGGCTTCGCGGTGCTCGGCTTCCCGGCCAATAACTTCGGGGCGCAGGAGCCCGGTACCGAGAGCGAGATCGAGCAATTCTGCACAACCAATTTCGGGGTCGATTTCCCGATGTTCTCGAAAATCTCGGTCAAGGGCGACGACCAGCACCCGCTCTACCGAACGCTGACCGCCGAGAAGCCGACCAAGACCTACAAGGACGACAGCTTCAAGCAGAAGCTCAAGGGCTATGGCATCGATACCGGCCGCGAGGACGAGGTGACCTGGAATTTCGAGAAATTCCTGATCGCCAAGGACGGGACGGTCGCGGGCCGCTTCGCACCCGACATCGCACCCGACGATGCGATCATCACCGGCGCGATCGAGGCCGAACTGGCGAAATAGGCGGCGGCTTCGGCGCAGAAGAAGCGGGACCCGGTCTATACAGCTCTGACCCGGGGTGACGTGTGGTTTGTAGGGACCAATGCCGGGGGGGTTCGGGCCGGGCGCGTGCGCGAATTTGGCTGATCTCCGGCGCTTTTCAGCCCGATAGTTATTCTTGCAATCGCATTTTGCTCCTTCGCACTTGCAAAAGATGTTACAGATCAGTACGTCCAGAGTCGCGTACCGATCCGTAACATTTATCGCATGGTCCAGCAGGGGCTGCTTATGTATCTGTTCAAATTCGACGACGAGCGCGAGGCGCAGCCCGGCGACTCGGAGGCCCGACGGGGCCCGCGTCTCAACCGGCGCGGCGCCTATGCCGCGCTGCCGGTCGCGGGCCTGCTGGTCTTCGGCGCGTGGAGCCTGTTCGGCGATCGCGAGGCGCGCGCCGATGCCCCGCCGATCCCGACCGTCACCGTCGCCCAGCCGCTCCAACGCACGATCACCGAGTGGGACGATTATGTCGGCCGCTTCGAGGCGAGCCAGGCGGTCGAGATCCGCCCGCGCGTCTCGGGCGCGCTCGTCTCTATCCACTTCCGCGACGGCGACATCGTCCGCAAGGGCCAGCTTCTCTTCACGATCGACCCCCGCCCGTTCGCCGCCGCGCTGGCCGAGGCGCGGGCGCGCGCGGCGAGCGCCGCCACCGGCCTGACGCTCGCACGGAGCGAACTCGCGCGCGCCAACCGGCTGGTCGCCGATCAGGCGGTGAGCGCCGAGGAAGTCGATTCGCTCAAGGCCGCGGTCCAATCGGCCGAGGCGTCGCTCGCGGCCGCCCGCGCCCAGATCCGCTCACGCCAGCTCGACATGGAGTTCACCCGGGTGCGCGCGCCGATCACGGGGCGCATCTCCGACCGCCGCGCCGATGTCGGCAACCTCGTTTCGGGCGAGTCGGCGGCGAACGCGACGGTGCTGACCACGATCAACGCGCTCGATCCGATCTACTTCGCCTTTGACGGTTCCGAAGCGCTCTACCTCAAGCAGCGCCGGCAGAAGGTGGGCGCCGATCAGGTCGAGATCCGGCTGCAGGACGAGACCGACTATAAGTGGAAAGGCCGGGTCGATTTCACCGACAATGCGATCGACAATGGATCGGGGACGATCCGCGGACGGGCGATCGTGCAGAACCCCGGTTATTTCCTGACGCCGGGGATGTTCGGCAATATGCGGCTCGCCAGCGGAGGCCCGCGCTCGGCGCTGCTCGTGCCCGACGCGGCGGTCGTGACCGATCAGGCGCGCAAGATCGTCTATGTCGTCAGCGGAAAGGACGGCAGCGTCAGGCCGCAGCCGGTCGAGCCCGGCGCGCTGGTGAGCGGCCTGCGGGTGATCCGATCGGGGCTCAAGCCGCAGGACAAGGTGGTGATCTCGGGCGTCCAGTTCGCCGCCACCGCGCCGAAGGTCCAGACGAGCGCTGGCAGGATTGAAATCGCCACGGACGCGCCCGGAGCGGCGGCCAAGATACCGGCTGCATCGCAGGCAACGCTGGCGGCGGCACGATGAGGAACGAGACGTAACCGATCATCCTGAATAGCCATTGAGCTTGGCGAAATTATCAGGATGAGCGGGCGTTAGACGACACGCTTTAGCGAATAGCGCCGGTGACGGGCCCTTCGCCCCCCGCCGGGGCGGACGCGGCCCCGCGCGCGGGCACGAACAGGGAATGACGCCATGCGGCTGAGCCATATCTTCATCACCCGGCCGATCTTCGCCGCGGTCATCGCGATCATCATCACGATCGTCGGCGCGCTCGCCTATGTCGGCCTGCCGGTCGCGCAATATCCGGAGGTGGTGCCGCCGACCGTGACCGTCAGCGCCAGCTATCCCGGCGCTTCGGCGGAGACGATGGCGAACACTGTGGCGGCGCCGTTGGAGCAGGAGATCAACGGCGTCGACAATATGCTGTACATGTCGAGCCAGGCGACCAGCGACGGCCGGCTTCTCATCACGGTGACCTTCAAGCTCGGCACCGACCTCGACGAGGCGCAGGTCCTCGTCCAGAACCGCGTCGCGCTCGCCGAGCCGCGCCTTCCCGAGGATGTGCGCCGCCAGGGTGTCGTGACCCGCAAGACCTCGCCCGACTTCATTCTCGTCGCCAACCTGATCTCGCCCGACAACTCGCTCGATCGCGGCTATATCTCCAACTATGCGCTGACCCAGATCCGGGACCGGCTGGCCCGCCTCGACGGCGTCGGCGAAGTGCGGCTTTTCGGCGCGCGCGACTTTGCGATGCGGATCTGGATCGACCCCGGCCTCGCGGCCGCCCGCAATATGACCGCGGGCGAGATCGTCGCCGCGCTCCGGGCGCAAAACGTACAGGTGTCGGCCGGCGCGCTCGGCAAGCCGCCCGAGGCGAGCGGCGCCGCCTTCGAGGTCAATGTCGAGACGCAGGGCCGGCTGACCACGCCCGAGCAGTTCGCCGACGTCGTCATCAAGACCGACGCCGAGGGCCACCTGACCCGGCTGAAGGATGTCGCCCGCGTCGAGCTCGGCGCCGAGGATTATGGGATCAACATGTATCTGAGCGGACAGCCCTCGCTCGGCATCGGCGTGTTTCAGCGGCCCGGTTCGAACGCGCTGGCCACAGCCGACGCGGTGCTGGCGGAACTGAAGGCCGCATCGGCCAAATTCCCGCGCGGCCTCGAATATCGCGTGATCTACAATCCGACCCAGTTCATCCGCGAGTCGGTGACGGCGGTCCAGCACACGCTGCTCGAAGCGGTGGCGCTGGTCGTCATCGTCATCCTCGTCTTTCTGCAAAGCTGGCGGGCGGCGATCATCCCGGTCGTGGCGATACCGGTGTCGCTGATCGGGACCTTCGCGGTCCTGGCCGCCTTCGGCTATTCGCTCAACAATCTCTCCCTGTTCGGACTGGTCCTCGCGATCGGCATCGTCGTCGACGACGCGATCGTGGTCGTCGAAAATGTCGAGCGCAATCTCGAGGAGGGACTTGCCCCGCTGCAGGCGGCCTACCGGTCGATGGAAGAGGTCAGCACGGCGCTGGTCGCGATCGTGCTGGTGCTGTGCGCGGTCTTCGTGCCGACGATGTTCCTGACCGGCCTGACAGGCGAATTCTATCGCCAGTTCGCGGTGACCATCTCGTCGGCCACGATCATCTCGCTGATCCTCTCGCTCACCCTCTCGCCCGCGCTCGCCGCGCTGCTGCTCAAGCCGAAGGAAGAGGACGAACCCGAGGGGCGCTGGAGGCGGATGGCGTGGCGCGCCGGCAAGCGCTTCAACGAGGGTTTCGACAGGCTGAGCGCCTATTATGCGCGCGTCACCCGCAAGCTGCTGGCCCGCCCCAAGCCTGTACTCTTTGCCTATGCCGGCCTGCTCGCCCTTACCGCCGCGGTGTTCGGCGCCACGCCGACCGGCTTCGTCCCTTCGCAGGACCAAGGCTATGTCCTGGCCGGGATATTCACGCCGCCGGGAACCTCGCTCGCGAAGACCGATGCACTGCTGCAGGCGGTGGCCAAAAAGATGATGACGATCAACGGCGTCAAGGGGGCGGTCATGCTGGCCGGCTTCCATGGGACGACCGGCACCAGCGCCTCGAACGCGGCGGCCGCCTTCCTCGTCTTCGACAGCTTCGAGGAGCGGGCAAAAACCGGGCGGACCGAGGCCGCGATCATGGCCGACGCGCAGAAGATCGCGGCGGGATTCGATCAGGGCCGCATCTTCGTGATCAAACCCCCGCTGATCCGTGGCATCGGCACCGGCGGCGGCTTCAAGATGATGCTCGAAGATCGCGCCGGCATCGGCCTGGAGAAGCTCAACGGCATCACATGGGGCCTGGTCAAGGAAGCGAGCAAGAGCCCGAATCTTGCCGGAATGCACACCAAGTTCGAATATGGCGTGCCCCGCGCCTATGCCGATATCGACCGCGCCAAGGCCGACATGCTGGGCGTTCCCCCCAGCCGCATCTTCGAAGCGCTGCAGGTCTATCTCGGCTCGGCCTATATCAACGACTTCAATCTGCTGGGCCGCACCTATCGGGTGACGGCGCAGGCCGACATGCCGTTCCGCGACGATGTCTCGGATATCGCGCAGCTCAAGACGCGCTCCAATTCGGGAGCGATGGTGCCGATCGGCGCGGTGGCGACGATCGAGAACCGCACCGGCGCCTATCGCGCCATCCGCTACAATCTCTATCCGGCGATCGATATCGAGGGCGAGGCGGCTCCCGGTCACAGCACCGGCCAGGCACTGGCGACGATGGAGCGGCTGGCCGAAAAGCTTCCGGCCGGTATCACCGCCGAATGGACCGAGATCGCCTATCAGCAGAAGCTGGCGGGCAACGCGGCGATGCTGGTGTTCGGCGCGGCGGTGCTGTTCGTCTTCCTCGTGCTCGCAGCCCAGTTCGAAAGCCTGATGTTGCCATTGTCGATCATCCTGATCGTGCCGATGACATTGTTGGCGGCGATGATCGGCATCAACCTGCGCGGCCTCGACAATAATGTGCTGACGCAGATCGGTCTGGTCGTGCTGGTCGGCCTCGCGGCCAAGAACGCGATCCTGATCGTCGAGTTCGCGAAACAGGGTGAGGAGGAAGGTCTGTCGCCGATCGATGCCGCCGTCCGCGCGGCGCAGGCCCGGCTGCGCCCGATCCTGATGACGAGCTTCGCCTTCATCCTGGGCGTCGTGCCGCTGGTGATCGCGACGGGGCCCGGCGCCGAACTGCGTCAGGCGCTGGGCACGGCGGTGTTCTCGGGCATGCTGGGGGTCACCTTCTTCGGCCTGATCTTCACCCCCAGCTTCTACGTCGCGGCCCGAACGATGGCCGGCCGCATCCGGCGGCGCATCGGCCGCGGCGGCGGGGAACCCGCATTAGCGCCGGCCGAATGAGGGAGGACAAGATGCGTTTGAACCTTATCGATAAGCGCCTCCCGTTCAGGGCTCGCACGCTCCTGCTCGGTTTCGCCAGCCTGTTGACGATCGCCGCGGCGAACCCCGACTATGCCCCGAAGACCCCGCCGAGCGCCGAGCGGCCATTTCTCAGCGCGCTGTCCGGGGTCACGGCGGCCGAGCCCGACCAGGCCTGGTGGCGGCTCTACCAGGATCCGGTGCTCGACCAGCTCGTCGCGGACGCGCTCGCCGCCAATAGCGACCTGCGCATCGCCGTCGCCAATCTCGATCGGGCGCGCGCGGCGCTGCGCGAAAGCCGCGCGGACCGGCTGCCGGCGACGAGCATAGGCGCTGGCGCCACCTATGGCCGCGATCCCGCCGAACAACGCCCGGCCGGGGCAAAACGCGAAGACTGGACCTTCGACGCGGGGCTCGACATCGCCTATGAGGTCGATCTGTTCGGCCGGGTGCGCAATGCGATCAAGGCCGCACGGGGCGACGCCCAGGCGTTCGAGGCCGCACGCGACGCGGTGAAGGTCGCGATCGTCGCCGAAACCGCCCGCGCCTATGCCGACGCCTCCTCCGCGGTCGAGCGCATCGCCGTCGCCGAACGCACGCTCGACCTGCTCGACAAGACGGTCGATCTCACCGCCAAGCGCTTCGCGGCCGGCCGCACTTCGAAGCTCGATGTCTCGCGCGTATCGGCGCTGCGCGAGCAGCAGCGTGCCACCCTGTCGCCGCTTCGCGCCCAGCGCGATGCCGCCCTGTTTCGCCTGGCGACCCTGACCGGGCGAGCGCCGGCCGACCTTCCCCCCGATGTCGGCCGGCGCACCACCACGCTGAGGCTCGATCGGCCGATCCCGGTCGGCGATGGCCGGGGACTGCTCGCGCGGCGGCCCGACATAAGAGAGGCCGAACGCCGGCTGGCGGCGGAAACCGCCCGGATCGGGGTGGCAACCGCCGACCTCTATCCGCGGATCACACTCGGCGGCTCGATCGGTTCGACCGGCCCTTCGCTGAGCGACATGTTCGGCGGAGGGCCGCTGCGCTGGCTGCTCGGGTCGCTGCTGAGCTGGAATTTTCCCAATCAGGAAGCCGGCCGGGCGCGGGTCGCGCAGGCCAGGGCATCGGCTCGCGCGGCGCTCGCCGGCTTCGACGGGACCGTGCTGCGCGCATTGCAGGAGACCGAGACCGCGCTTTCCGCTTATGCCCATGAGCTCGACCGGCGCGAGGCGCTCAAACAGGCCGCCGCACAGGCGCGATCGGCCGCGACGATCAGCCGCGCCCAGCTCCGCGAGGGCCGCGTCGACTTCCTAGTCGTCCTCGACGCCGAGCGGACGCTGGCCGGCGCCGATGCGGACCTCGCCGAATCGGACGCCCGCGTGACCAACGCGCAGGTCGAGCTGTTCCGCGCGCTCGGAGGCGGATGGCAGGTGAAGGACACCGACATCGCGGCGCGGTGACGGTACGGCCGCCGGTACCGTCACCGGCCGAATGAGAAGGGCACGCAGATTTCTCGGCAAGACGGCTTCGGTCTGCTATGGCAGCGCCCCGGGACTGAGACGGGGGTATGGTCGCATGTCGCTGCTGGGATGCCGGATCCTGATCGTCGAGGATGATTTCATTATCGCCCAGGACATCGCGGCTGTCCTCGAGGAGGCCGGCGCAAAGGTGGTCGGGCCATTCGACAGCATGATTGACGCGCTCGCGAATCTGACGGACCTCAACGCGATCGACGGGGCGATCCTCGATATCGGGCTGGGCAGCCAGCAGTCCTACCCGCTCGCCGAGGCGCTTCAGACGACCGGGATACCGTTTCTGTTTCTCACCGGCGTCGAGAAGGACGACCTGCCGGAGCGCTTCGCCCGCACACCGCACGTGGGCAAGCCCTTTTCGGGCGAGCGACTGATCCGATCGCTGATGGACAGCGGGATGCGCCGGAGATAGCCGGCCAGCGGCGTTTCAGCAATTAGATCGTCACCCCCGGACTTGGTCCCGGGTCCCGCTTTGCTTGACCATACAAGAGAAAGCAGCGGGATCCCGGACCACGTCCGGGATGACCTTCCATATGCGGTTGCCCTGACCGCCGGACCCATCGGCTTTGACAGCACCCCACGGGCCGAATATCTGCCAAGCTCCGCCGATCGCATCGACACGCAACGGTACGACGGGCGACGGATATGGGAGAGGGAAAGTGGCGGACAGACTGCAGCGGTCGCTTTCGGACGACATCCACGCGATCACCCAGCAGATTTACCGCTACTGCCGGGCGATGGACCGGATGGACGTCGAGCTTGGCTATTCGATCTGGCACGACGATGGCGAGGCCGATTATGGCGAGGCGATCTTCAGAGGCACCGGACACGGCTTTATCGATTTCGTCACCCACGCCCATGCGGCGATGATCGCGCACTCACATCAGGTTTCAAACGTGCTCGTCGAAGTCGATGGCGATCGCGCGGCCAGCGAAAGCTATGTCACCGCCGCTTTGCGCTTCGAAGACGGCGAAGGCCTGAAAGAAAATGTGATCCGCGGCCGATATCTCGACCGGTGGTCTTATCGCGACGGGCGCTGGGCGATCGATCGCCGCGAATTTATTCATGATTTCAATGATATCCGCCTTATCGAAAGCGAAGGGCAGCCATCGACTTCCGCGCGCGATCGATCCGACCGATCCTATGCGGTCCTCCGCATCGAAAGCTGAGCGTCGCCGCCGCGGCCGTAGCAGAGGCGCCTCAGCCTAGACTTGATCCGTTACTGATTGAATCGGACCAAGTCTCATTTTCTTTTGTTTGCCGTGATTTCCGAGCCGGCAGATGTTTCCATCTGCCTCGAAATCACTCTAGCGTCCGATGCCCGGTGCGCCTGCAGTCGTCACCCCATAGCCGGGGTGCCAGAACATATTGTGCATCACCGCCACAAGATCGTCGCGGATCGTGTAGACGACGAAGCATCTGATCGTGATCGTCTGACCTGCGCGGATTGGCGAGAGCGGAAAGTCGGGCCGGTCCTTCGAAGAGATGAAGTCGACATCGAGCTCGGCAAATATCGTATCGTCCCCATAGGCGACGCGCTGCGGCCGCGCGATCTCCCGGACGCCATCGCGGATCATATCCAGAAAAGCGATGAACTGGGCCCGACCATGCACAGGCGCTCCGCCGCCGTCGACGACGCAGTCCTCGGTGAACCATGTGTTGACGAACTCCGCGTTCCGGCCGCTGTTCAGCGACTCGACATAGGCATCATAGCGAATCACGGTGCACCCTTTCCGGAAATGTGGTCGCGGACAAGCGGGCGGAGGATGCGATCATCATGGCTTTGACCCTCTCCTCGCCTGCCGCCCCGTTGGACGGGCACGCATCCGACGACGCCGCATCGCATATACCCCGCGCAAATCGGTGACCATCAGCTGTCGGACGATGCGCGAGTGAGGTACCCCGCTTTCCTGGGACGGGCAAGCGAAGCGACCGCATCGCCACCGTCGGCCGTTATAGGTGGCAAGCAGACCGTCCGCTCATCGGCGAACGAGACGCAACGGAGGTCCGTAGGCTCTCGCGACCGCCGACCAGCGTGCCCGACCATCGTCGAGCCTACCATCCGGCTTCATGGCTTGAGCAGTCCGCTTCCACGGAGGATGGCTGCGGCACCGTCCGGATTAGGGCAGCAGATAGGTTCCTTGCTCGATGCGACCGGATGGTCCAGGGAGTCTGGATGACCAACAGGCCCCACATCGATAAGCACCTGATTGAAGCGCACGAGGCAGCAGACGTCGCGGCAATCAACGGGATTGTCAGCCTCGCGAACATCCTTAGGACGCGCGGGCTTCTTACCGACGCTGAGACATCTGCGATGTATGAGAGCATGAGCTTGCCCCTTGGGCTGCCTCAGCACGCTGAAAACCCCGTGGTACAGGAGATTCAGCTGAATCTCGATCGGTTGTTCGCAATGGTGATCGAGCCTAAATAAACCACCACTGCGCACCGATAATGCCATGTTCCGCTAAGCAAGCAGCCCATGGCCCTTTCTTCTGCGCCAATTATATGGCATAGAGGTCGGGCTGACGTCGCATTCGACGGATATGGGCGCTGCGGCGCCACCTGTCCCCTTATAGCTTCAAGAAGCCGGGATGCACTGCTGTTGGAGCATGCCCGTCATACGTGGGACAAGGATACCCATATGATCACCGGAACCGTCAAATTTTTCAATAATGACAAGGGCTATGGCTTCATCGCGCCGGAAGATGGCAGCGGCGACGCGTTCGTCCACATCTCGGCCGTCGAGCGGGCGGGCATGCGCACCCTCGATAAGGATCAGCGCGTCTCGTACGAGCTCGAGACTGATCGCCGGGGCAAGACGTCGGCCGTCAATCTCCAGGCCGCTTAAGTATTGCTCGGTAGCAGAGCGCCCCAGGCGCTCTGCTACTCGAGACCGCATTGAGCGCCTGCCGCTGCATCCTTGAGATGGGAGAACGACAATGGTCAAACCAATCAATGTCAAGGCGACCGGCAAATCCGCTCCCGACAAGTCGAGGGTGCCCGTTAAACCCTATCTGGTGACCACCGATGAGGACGGTCAGTTTCGCCTCACGGTGCGCCGAACCAGGTATAATTCCCAGAATTACCCGCTCGTGGATTCCGAACTTCGGGTCGAAACCTTCCGGTCAATGGCTGCGGTCCGCGCTTTTGCTCGGGACGAGTTCGGAGCCGAAGCGGGGCAATTTGCGAGAGAATGAACGGGTCGTCGCCGCAATAGTTGGATGGCACGACTCACCTCCGCTAAGATGTCGAGGCCGGACAGTCTGCTCCAAATTGGTCCGATCATCGCCCCTCTGGACCGCTATGGGGTGGGTTTCTTCCTGTCCGCTTTCGGGGACAGACGATGGAAGCAGACATCGGCGGACCCAATTCGCATTCGACGGCTAGTTCCGGATGTCGGTGATCTCTCCGCAAAAGCTTATCTCGACCTGGACGCCATGGGGATTGAACCGGCGGTGAAACTTTCCGAAGGGAAGACTCCGTTCGACCAGTCGAAACAGCCAAGAGCCGAAGCCTTCTGAGTGGATTGAGGAGCTGGGCCCGCCGGGGCCACCGTCTTGGACCGCCGGGGATACAACCACCGGCCCACCCGCTTCCTCCCAGCTGATCACGACGCGGGATCCTTCAAGCCGCCAACTCACCGCCACCCTTCCGGAGTCCGCCGACAGCGCCCCATATTTCGTCGCGTTGGTGGCGAGTTCGTGAAAGGCCATACTAAGTGGAACTACCCACTCGGGCTTAACCATGACCAAAGGGCTCGGGCCGAGCTTCAGCCCAAGCGGACGGAACGCGGCCGTGGCGTTGGCGACCACCGATTCGAGAGAAATGGGAACTTGATGCGAGATCGTCAGAAGGTCCTGCGCCTGGCCAAGCGCGTTGATCTGTCCGAACAATATATCCGCCATCTCGGTCGACCCCGTCCTGCGTCCGGCCTGGTGCACAAGCGCGGAAACAACGGCCATAATATTCTTGAGACGGTGCTGATATTCCTCTGTTACTGCTTTCAGCAGTACCTCCGCATCCTTCTTCGCTGAGATGTCCGAAAAGGCTACTGCGAGACGGTCCCGCCCGAGTGGAACGGCTGAATTGCGGAACCAGCCGGAAATGTTGTCATCGTGGTAGGGGAGTTCGACTTCATCAGACTCGCTGCTTTCGAGTAGCCGAACATATCGGGGAAAAAGACCTTCATTGTTCCGGTTGGCAGGCAGCGTCTGGAGCAAACGCTTGCCGATCAGCGGGCCAGCTTTGAGCAAGCGCTGAGCAGCGGGGTTCGCATATTCCCACTGGAAGTCCACCACCGTCCCCGCCCTGTCACGCACCGCGCATAATATGGTGAAGGCGTCATGGCTGAGCGACTGATACGCCTCCAGAAGCGATTGCGATTTTCGGAGAGCCTCCTCCGTTTCGACGAGGCTGGTGACCTCTTGCACGGTCACCAAAATGTGAGGCAACGAGCCGTCTGGCATCCGCAGCGGTGTGACATTCTCAACCCAGCAGCGCTGAAACCCCGGTGCGCTGCGAGTGTCGCCCACCACCTTGAGGTCTCTGACCGTCCCCCCGGTCTTGAATGCTTTCAGGAATGGGGCCTTCACCTCTGCGGCGATCCCCGGAACTATGTCGGAGACGGTGCGACCGACATGATCTTCGCAGCTGATGCCGTTAATCTCGGCCAATGCTTCGTTGCACCAGACGTACCGCAGATCCTTGTCGAGGATGGCAAGGCCAATAGGGGCGAGACGCAGTGCTTCCCCCAAATCGACACGATGCCCGATGGTCGTAAGGCCTGAATCGACCATCAGTCCCCTCCGCATGGTGCCAGCGAAACAGATAACATTGACCGATTGGCCTGCTGGACGCAACTACATCCGCTTCTGCCGACTTGGCGGGCACCTGCGACCGATAGGTCGGGCGCAGAAAACATGGAACTCGCTGCTGAGGTTGGACATGACGAGCTTCCAGCACACTCCTCTCTCAGGCGCCGACGGCGGAATGCCGCTCGCGCTGTGATCGGTAGTGCTTGCGATGCCCTTAAAGAGCTTGGCCCCAGGCCTCGCAGGCCGGATGCCCGGGCCGTCCTGAAGAAGACCGTCATCTGGTTCAACGAAGCGGATGAGAAGGCCGGTGGCGTCATCGAGACCGAGGAGCGCGAGGACATATGCGCCGTGCTCGAAAAGATGGCCTATGTGGCCCGGCAGAAGGCCCTCGTGGAGGAGATAGACGAGTGGCGCGAGTGGTAAGGCTTGGGGCGATCTCCAAATATAACAGCAGGTTTAAGGTAGTTCGATCCTCTGCGCGAATGTCTGCTTTGGGGTCGGCTCTGGACAGTCTGCTCCAAAACGGAGATTGCGTCTCGGCTACGGTCGATCGGGGGTGGGCACCCATCCGAAATAACTGGCGCCCCAGACGGCAGCACCGAACGCGGCCCCGTCGGACAAGCTAGGACGCTTGGTGGCGGCGCCGAGAAGCGCGCCCGCTGCGACACCGAAGGCGAAGCGTGCTGCTAGCGAGGCGTCACGCAGATTGATCTCACCGCCACGGCCATCGGCCAATATCTCTGTAATCTCGCGCGGAGGCAGAGGGTACAGCTCTTCGTCCGGTAACCTGGCATGCAGCCACCGCATCGCCGCGGTCATTGCTCCGGTGCCTAAAACGCCGGCCAGGCCGCCAATGAGAATGCGGCTCAGCATCGAGCGATCTGGGGCAAACCCCTCTTCGGGATGAGATTTCATGTCGCCGCAACGCGCGTATCGGAGCTTTGTTCGCGTCGAGGCTTCGCAGGTAGGCGCCGGTTGTCCTTCCAGCGCGGTGAATCCGTTGTCCAGCGCCTCCGGAGCCCCAGTATCTAGGCGCAGCCAGAACACCACTGTGGCTCACAGCGGCCGGATTGGGCGACATTGCGGTCACTGCGTCGGCATGTGGCGCGCCTGAAAGCGGACCGGCAGCTTTTCGTCCGATCAGCTGCCGCAGGCATGTCTTAGCTCGGGTGGATTTCAGTCGGTCCGCTTCGAGGCCGGCGAGCTAGGATGGCGGAGCGCGACGCACACCGGATCATCAGGTGAGTTGCTCGGTCTGGTCCAGATGGAGATACAATGTACTGAAATCGGCCACCGCTTGAATGCGATCACGGTCAGAGAAGGTGAGATAGCGCTTGTCGCGGTGGACAAGGCCGTCGGCAGCCAGTGATCTCAACGTCCGATTTACATGGACGCTGGTGAGACCTGTGGCATCCCCGATCTGCTCCTGAGTTATTGGTAGTTCGTAGCGTCCGCCATTGGATAGGCCCGCGGCGTCCATCCGGGCCGCGAATTCGCAGATCAGATGCGCGATCCGAGAGCGAGCGTCGCGACGGCCGACGTTCATCACCCACTCGCGAAAGATGGAAGCATCAATCAAGGCGTCCACCCACATAGCTTCCCCGATCGACGGTCGTTCCAGGGCCAACGCACGCAGCGCCTCGCGTTCGATTTCAACGCTCTCTACACGTGTGAGCGCCTGGACGTTGTGATCTGCTCTTTTCAGAAAGAGATGCTGGAGATCGAGCAAGTCGCCCGCCATGTGGAATGACACGATCTGCCGCGTACCTTGGACCGTAAGCTTTTGCCGGAAGGCGTAGCCTGAGAGCACGAGGCTGCATCTTGCTTTCGGCGGCTCCCCCTCCCGGACTATGTAGGTGGCCGCTTCGACCGTCCGTCGGATATAAGGAAGCGCCAGTATAGCGTCGACATCCGTGGCATCGAGCTGAACGCGCGAACCGAGTTTGCGGACGAGCCTGAGAAGTGGGCGGTCGTGGTCTGGCATGAGTCGCTCCCGATTGGGCGGGAGCACACGCATCTCTCAGTCGCCGAAACCCGGATAAACGAAAGGCGATCCAAACACCTTAACATATGGCGATGGTAATATCCTAACAAATGTATGAATTTCTGCATTAACATTTGGATGGAATGTACTACCATGCTACTTGTCGGCTATCGCCAGACACTTGGCGGCTGAGAGACATCGTGCTCCCGTGATCTGGAGGGGCTGATGATGCGCTATTTCCTTCATCTTCGAGATCACATTGACGAGGTGTTGGACGAAGAGGGCATTGAGCTACCCGGTCTCGGCGCGCTAAAGAAAGCGGTCATCGAAGCCGCTCGGGACATTATGGCGGGCGACGTGAGAAATGGTGTCCTCGATTTTCGGTACCGCATCGATGCACAGAATGAACAAGGCGATATCGTCTTCTCCCTGCCTTTCCAGCACGCCGCCAGCATCATTCCTGCAATAGAACATTGATTATTTTCCCGGCTTTTCGAGCGAAAATCGGACAGCAGCTGCGGCAAGTGAGATGGATCGCCTAGGTCTGGTTTCAAGCCGACGGCGCCTCTGAGTGAACGTCCGCTATGCGGTGGGATAGCGGGCCTTCCCCGCCCCCTTGGTTGTCCTCACCTCGCCAGCACCGGCAGCCAGCCAAGGTCTCCATTGCAGATGGCCGCGCCTGGGTGCATCGGTTCTCATCCATCGTTTCAGGCGATCAGAGGCAAGGTTGACTGACGGCGCCTACGACACGCGGTCCCCCTACCGGGCCGCGATGAGGCTGCTCCAGATCAGCGTTCGCGCCGGTAGTGCATGGCGACCGCGCCGTTGCGGAGCGGCGTCGCGGAGAGAAGCTCGAGCCGGCGCGCAGCGGGCAAGCCGCCCTGATACAGGGTCGGGCCGTGGCCAGCGATCCTGGGGTGGACGAGGAATTTATACTCGTCGATCAGATCCAGCCGGTCCAACTCGGTTGCGAGCTTGCCGCTGCCGAGGAGCACACCCGCCGGGGTCGCGTCCTTGAGCCTTTGCACGGCTGACCGCAGATCGTCAGCGATATGGTGGCTGTTGGTCCACGGAAAGTTGTTTCGCGTCGACGACACCACATATTTCGGCTTTGCCTCCAGCTTGACCGCCCATTCGCGGATCGCCGGCGGCGCCTCCACATCACCGCGGGCGACCGCCGGCCAGTGGCTCTCCATCATCTCATAGGTGATGCGGCCCCACAGCATCGCTCCGCCCTCCTCCATCAGGCGGGTGAAGAAGGCGTGGGTCTCGTCGTCGGCGATCCCCGCCTGGTGGTCGATGCAACCGTCCAGGGTGACGTTTAGGCTGAAGGTCAATAGTCCCATGCGGCAAGCCTCGAGCAGAGTAGCATTTTTCGGAATCGCACGGGACCTCTTCCCGAGTGGCGATTGAGCTTGTCGAAATATCAGGGCCGTCATGTCCCCCGGACATGACCAAGGATGCTGGGAGCATCTTACCCTGATAATCGTATCGAAGGACGCCCTTCGACACGGGCTTCGACAGGCTCAGCCCGGCTCAGGATGAGCGGGTCAGAAAAACGGCATCATGATTTAAGCCATAGGCTCGAAAAAGCGTAGGGCCCTTCTCGCGGGGATGTTCAACGTCCGCAATCACGACGCTGCTTTCGGGTCTGATCGCCAGTGCCGGAAAGCGAGGGCGGCTCGGCCGCCCTCATTTACGTCACCGTCGTGTCTGACGTGCCTTTCTTGCTGCGTAGCGGGCGTCGCGTGCAGCCTTTCGATCCTCCTCGGTCCAGAGCAGCCGCTCCTCCCGCTTCCTCGCCTTGTCGTCCGCCCTTGCCTGGATCTCGGCATCGCGCTCGGCCCTCGCAGCGGCTTCGGCGGCAATGGCCGCCTGCCGGTCCTGTTCACGCTTCGCTTCGGCGGCCGCTTCCTTCGCACGAACGGCGGCTTCCCTGGCGCGCCGGGCTGCGGCCCTCTTCTCGGCCTCCGCCTTTTCGCGCGCGGCATGGCGCGCCGCCCGTTCGGCTATCACCGATTCGTCGACCTGAGGCCGAGCCTTATATTTCGCGAGCGCCGCGTTCCGGGCATGGGCTGCCGCCTGCTGTCGCTCCTGAAATCCTGGATTCTGAAATGCCGGCATGCTTCGTTGATTCTCCTTGAATGTTCCAAGCGTGCCGTCGGATGACGGCATGCGACGCCTATTAAAAGCGAAAGCGCAGAAGTCGATCCGTCCCGTGGCACTTCGGCAACCACTTGCCAGCGCGGTGATGACGGTCTTGCACCTTCGGCGAGGGGATATGTGGTGGCGCAGCTCTCGACCGTCAACTCAGCCTGTCGTCCAAGGCTTTCTGCGGGGATGCGCTCCTAGGCCAGGCCAAGGCAACGCATAACGACCCCTGAGTAGTCCGGCGGGGTCGCAGGAACATCGTCCCGCACCACCCGTTCATCCGCACAGATATTGCGGGAGTTTGACGATCATGAACATGCATGCCCGACCGACCGATCCCGACCGCGGCAATCCGGGCGGGGATGGCGTCCATCTGAGCACCGAAGAGGCGCGCGCGGGGGCGACGCCGCATATGACCCGCTATGTCCTCGGCTGGGGCCTGACGCTGGTCATCATAGCCTTTCTGGCGGTTCTGCTCTATTTCATGCTGCGCACCTAGCGGCAGCGGCGCCGATCTGTCGCGCGATGGCGATCAATCCGGACACAGCCCTAGCCATGGCGCCCGTCCTCCGTTAGGAGCATCTGTCCGCCCCCCGTCCGGGGCGGGCCGACAGCTGCAACGATACGGATCCAGAGACTTTGGCCAGCGCACCGCCGCCCATCGAACATAGCGATATCAGCCCGATCTCCATCGAAGAGGAGATGAAGTCGAGCTATCTCGACTATGCGATGTCGGTCATCGTGGCGCGCGCGCTGCCCGATGTGCGCGACGGACTGAAGCCGGTCCACCGGCGCATTCTCTATGCATGCCAGGAAGGCGGCTTCATTCCCGGCCGCCCCTATCGCAAATCGGCGAAGATCGTCGGCGACGTGATGGGCAATTATCACCCGCACGGCGATACCTCGATCTATGACGCGCTGGCGCGGCTGGCCCAGGACTGGGCGATGCGCGTCCCGCTGATCGACGGGCAGGGCAATTTCGGATCGATGGATCCGGATCCTCCAGCGTCGATGCGCTATACCGAGGCGCGGCTCGCCAAGGTGGCGATGACGCTGCTCGGCGACCTCGACAAGGACACGGTCAACTTCACCCCGAACTATGACGGGTCGCGCAACGAACCCCAGGTCCTTCCTGCCCGTTTCCCGAACATTCTCGTCAATGGCGCGGGCGGCATCGCCGTGGGCATGGCCACCAACATCCCGCCGCACAATCTCGGCGAGGTGATCGCAGCCTGCAAAGCCTATGTCGAAAATCCCGCGATCACCGTCGAGGAACTGATCGCGATCGTACCGGGCCCCGATTTTCCGACGGGCGCTCTGATCCTCGGCCAGCATGGCGCGCGCCAAGCCTATCACAGCGGGCGCGGGTCGATCATCATGCGGTCGCGGCACGAGGTGGAGGAAGGGCGCGGCGACAGGCGCTCGATCGTGCTGACCGAAATCCCCTATCAGGTCGGCAAATCGGGCCTCGTCGAGAAAATCGCCGAGGCCGCGAAGGACAAGCGGATCGAGGGCGTCGCGGACATCCGCGACGAGTCGAACCGCCACGGCGTGCGCATCGTCCTCGACCTGAAGCGGGACGCCACGCCCGACGTCGTGCTGAACCAATTGTGGCGGCATACGCCGGCCCAGACGAGCTTCCCGGCCAATATGCTGGCGATCCGGGGCGGGCGGCCCGAGACGCTGAACCTGCGCGACATCATCGAAAGCTTCGTGAAATTCCGCGAGGAGGTCATCACCCGCCGATCGAAGTTCGAGCTGAACAAGGCGCGCGAGCGGGCGCACATCCTGCTCGGCCTCGTGATCGCGGTGACCAATCTCGACGAGGTGGTGAAGATCATCCGCGCCTCGGCGAGCCCGGCAGTGGCGCGCGCATCGCTGCTGGCGCGCGAATGGCCGCGCGGCGAGATCGAGTCCTACATCAAGCTGGTCGAGGCGGTGGATTCGATCGGCGACGCGCCGACCTATCAGCTGAGCGAAACGCAGGTCCGCGCGATTCTCGATCTGCGCTTGCACCGGCTAACCGCGCTGGGCCGCGACGAGATTGGCGAGGAGCTGGCCGAACTCGCCTCCTCGATCGCCGATTTGCTCGACATCCTCGGCAACCGCGTCCGGCTGTACCAGCTGATCGTCGAGGAATTCGACGCGATCCTCGCCGACTTCGCGACGCCGCGTCGCACCGAGATCGCGCCGGCCGGCGACGATATCGAGGACGAGGACCTGATCGAGCGCGAGGACATGGTCGTCACCGTCACGCATGGCGGCTATATCAAGCGCACCGCGTTGGAGGCGTTCCGCGCCCAGCGCCGCGGCGGCAAGGGCCGTTCGGGCATGGGCACCAAGGAAGAGGATGCCGTCACCGAACTGTTCGTGACGAGCACGCACACCCCGGTGCTGTTCTTCTCCAACCACGGCAAGGTCTACCGCAAGAAGGTGTGGCGCCTGCCCGAGGGCGCACCGCAGGCGCGCGGCCGGCCGATGGTGAACCTGCTGCCGCTGGCCGATGGCGAGAAGATCACCACCGTGCTGCCGCTGCCCGAGGACGAGGAGAGCTGGGGCGCGCTCCACGTCGTCTTCGCGACCGCGCATGGCAATGTCCGCCGCAACTCGATGGACGCCTTCGCCAATGTGCCGACCAACGGCAAGTTCGCGATGCGTTTCGACGAGGACGCAACAGACCGGCTGATCGGCGTGGCGCTGCTCACCGAGGACGATGACGTGCTGCTCGCCACGCGTGGCGGCCGCGCGATCCGCTTCGCCTCGACCGACATACGCGAATTCCAGAGCCGGACCTCGACGGGCGTGCGCGGCATCACGCTGAAAGGCGACGACGAAGTGATTTCGCTCTCGATCCTGCGGGGCTTCGACGCGACAACCGAAGAGCGCGACGCCTATCTGCGCGCAGCGCCCTGGAAGGACAACGACACGCCGCCGACGCTGTCGGCGGAACGGATGGCCGAATTCGAGGCCGCGGAGGAGTTCATCCTCACCGTCTGCGCCAACGGCTTTGGCAAGCGCAGCTCGGCCTATGAATATCGGCGCACCGGACGCGGCGGCCAGGGCATAGGCAATATCGACAATCTCGAGCGCAACGGCCCTGTCGTGGCGAGCTTTCCCGCGCATAATGGCGAGCAGCTGATGCTTGTCACCGACCAGGCCAAGCTGATCCGCCTGTCGGTCGGCGATACGCGCGTGATCGGCCGCAACTCGGCCGGGGTCCGCCTGTTCAACGTCGCCGACAACGAACATGTCGTGGGCGCGGCGCGGATCGAGGAAAGCGAAGAGGAGGCAGAGGTCGATCTCAGCGACGGCACGGGCACGATTGCTCCGCCCGACGACGCGGCGATCGGCGACGATCTGGCCGATGGCGGCGAGGGCGAAACAGAGTAGCGCGCTTCAGCGCCACCTGGGGGCCCCGGCGGGTTCACAGCGCCTTCAACACCGCCTCAAGCTTGTCGACCGGGTGGTTGACCAGATCCTTGTCGACCTCGGCGACGATCTTGCCCTGCACCGCCTTGTCATAATGTTTGCGCAGTTCGCCGAGCGCGCGCGGCGGGGCGACGACGACGAGTTGATCGAAGCCGTTGGCCTGCGCGCGCTTCGCGAGCAACTCGGCGGTCTCCCTGGCGAAACGATCCTCTTCGAGCTGGTGAAAGTCGGTCTCCTCCATCGCGCTGCGGCGGGCACCAACCGAATCGAAGGCGCGCCCGGGAGCATCCGTCTTCATGTCGCGATCCTCGAGTCCCGCCTGCGCGCGCTGATCCTCGACGACGAGATTGGGAAATTCCTCATCGCCCTCATTGCGGAAGAATAGCGCCTTGCGGCCGTCGGCGACGAGGACCAGGGCGTCATGGGCAATGCGCATGAAGGCTCTCCTTTCAAGGGTTTGAAAGGGAACGTTCGATGTCCCGTAGAGGTTGCCGATCAGGTGCGAACGATGCACTCGCGAAACCATGCCGCCAGATCATCCTCCTCGATCTGCCCTCCGGCCAGATCGAGGAAAACGACCACCAACTCGGCATCGGTCACATCGAGCCGATAGCCATTGAGCGCAAGGAAGGTTTCGCTGATCACCGGCGCCGTACGCTTGTTACCATCGGCGAAGGGATGATTACGCGCGATCCCATAGGCATATGCGGCCGCCAACGAAGAGGCGTCAGGATCGCCATATGCCGCGAGATTGAGCGGCCGAGCCATCGCGCTCTCGAGCAGATCGGTCGATCTTATGCCGTCGCCACCGCCGTGCTCGGCCAATTGTTCGCGATGCGCCGCGAACGCAACCTCGCTCGAAACCCAGCGCCAGTCCGTGGACATCGGCTTATTTGGCGAGTTCGTACAGAGCCTTGCGGCGGCGCTTCATGACGTCACGGGCGACCGCCATCTGATCCTCGAAGTCCGGGTCATGGATGCGCAACTCCAGCCCACCTGGTCCTTCGCTAATGTAGAGCGTATCGCCCCGGTCCACCCGCAGACGCGCCAGCACGTCCTTAGGAAGGACGACCCCGGTAGAATTGCCGATCGCGATCAGTTTGACATGCTTCGTCATAACGGACGTTATAACAACCGGATCATCACCGTTCAATAGCGCGGGAAAATCTTGCGGATCAGCTGCCCGCGCCACGGGCGGCCGTGATAGTTAAAGAAGACCCAGCCATAGAAGGTGGTGAAGAACAGCACGACGAGCGCGAGCGGATCGCGGTGCGCGCGCATGTGGCGCCAGAGCGCGAGGTCGGCGGCGCGCCGGTCGCGCTCGCTGCCGCCGCCATATATGCCATAGGCATTGTCGTGCGCGCGGCACCCGGCGTTCCGATTGTGCTTGGAGCCGTCCATGAAGATGCAATACTGACGCGGCTTCGCAGACATAGGGTCGAGTAAACAGCGGCGATGCCGGGGTTCAAGCGCAAAATCTTCTACCTGAGCGGCTTCGATCCGCGCGGTGCCCGTTTCTACCGGCAGCTCTACGCCGAGCAGGCGGCTAGGTTCGGGCAGAATATCGGCCATGACATCAGCGTCGGCGGTCGGCGGCGCGAGCCGCCGCATTCGGCCGCCTGGTCGGTCAAGGATCAGGATGCGGATGCCGAGACCGACTATGTCTTTCTCGGCTGGGACGATGTGGTGCGGGCGCACTGGGTGAAGAATCCGCTCGGCCTGCTCGGCCGATCGATCCGCGCCTATTGGCACTTCACGCGGCGCGTCGACTGGTCGATCGTCCATCGCTTCCCGCGTGGCGTGAAGGTCGCATTCTACTATCCCGGCGTTTCGACCATCCTGCTGCCGATTCTCTTCACGCTGTTGCTGGCCGTTCCGCTGGTCGTGCTGATGGGCTGGGGGTGGGGGATCGCCGCCGCCTTGCTGGCCGGCGCGGTGATCGCGATGGTCGTCGTCAAAAAAATTCAGGGTTTCTGGCTGCTCCGCTTCATCATTTTCAACGACACGCTGGCGAGCGGACTGCCGCCCGACGTCGATGAGCGCATGGCGCGTTTCGCCGATCAGATCAGGCAAAGCTTCGAGGAGCCGTGGGACGAAATCCTGCTCGTGACCCACAGCAACGGCTCGATCCTCGCCATGCCGATCATGGCGCGATTGCTCGACAGCTCGGGCGGCACCCTGCCGGACGGGTTCAGCCTGGTAACGCTCGGCTCCTCGATCCCGCTGATCGGCGCGCGGCGCGACAGCCGGCACTTTCGCGCGCTGCTTGACACCGTGGCTCGCGGCGATTTCCGCTGGCTCGACATCAACTCGATCACCGATGGCGCCTGTATCGCCGGCATCGACCCCTGCATAGGCGGCGGAGCACGGCCGAGGGGCTTGTTCCAGACGAGCCCGCGCTGGTTCAAATATTGCGATCCGGCCACCTACGCCGCGCGCCGGCGCAACAAATATGAGACGCATTTCGACTATCTGCGGACCTTCGACACCGTATCGCCACTCGATTATCTGGCGATCAGTTCGGGCGGGCGGCCGCTCGCGGCTTCGATCGAGGCGTTCAAGGCCGAGAATGATGGCTGAAGGCTTGTTCACGCCGCCCTATCCCGTTCCGCACAAAAGCAAGGCGTCGCTCTTCAAGCGCTTCCTGACCGGCTGGAACAGCTGGATCCATACGCTGTTCGATCGCAGCTACACGATGCAGATGGGCGAGATCCGCCTCCCGCGCCTCGATTTCTTCATCGCGAACGACCTGGCCGTGGTCGAGCGCGTCATGGACGATCGCGACAAGGCTTTTCCCAAGCACCGTTTCCTCAACGATCTGCTCGATCCGTTGATCGGCAACAGCGTTTTCTCCGCGAACGGCCGGGACTGGGAAGAGCAGCGCGAGATGGTCAACCCGGCCTTCACGCACACCAATCTGAAGCGGGTCTTCGCTGCGATGCAGGGCGCGGTGGACGATCTGCTGATCCAGATCGGAACGCTCGATCGATCCCGGCCGATCGAGGTCGACCCGCTGATGACGCATGTCGCGGCCGACATCATCTATCGCACCCTATTTTCGGTGACGCTCGATCAGGCGAGCGCGAACGCCATCTATCACAGCTTCCATCGCTATCAGAAAAGCGTGCAGCCGGCAGCGATGCTCAAGCTCTACGGCCTGCCGACGCTCGGCTATCGCAGGCGGGCCAAACGCGCCGCCGCCGCGATCCACAATGTGTTCGGCTCGATCGTCAAGGCGCGGCACGATGCGTGGCATGCCGGGCGCGGCGAGGCGCAGGACGATATCCTCCAGTCGCTGCTCGAGGCGCGGCATCCGACCACCGCCGAGCCCTTCAGTTACGAACAGGTCATGGAACAGGTCTCGACCATCTTCCTGGCCGGCCACGAGACCGCCGCCTCGGCGATGACCTGGGCCCTGTACCTCTTGTCCGAATGCCCGGACCTGCAGGAGGCACTGTTCGCGGAGATCGGACGTGAGGCCGGCAGCGGGCCGATCGCCTTCGAGCATCTGCGTGGCCTTGCCGGAGTCCGCAACCTCTTCCGCGAGACGCTGCGTCTCTACCCGCCGGTGAGCTTCCTCGTCCGCGAGGTCACGGCGCCGGTCCGGCTGCGCGACAAGCTGCTGCAGAAGGGCGCGATGATCGTCATCTCGCCCTGGCTCATCCAGCGCAATCGCAACAACTGGAAATGCCCGCACGCCTTCGCGCCCGAGCGTTTCGACGATCCCGAGGAAGCCGAGGCATGCCGCCGCGCCTATATGCCGTTCGGCAAGGGACCGCGCATCTGCATTGGCGCCGGCTTCGCCCAGCAGGAAGCGATGCTCACGCTCGCGAGCATCATCCGCCGCTTCCGGCTGCGCTATCCCGCAATCGCGCGACCGGAACCAGTCAGCCGGCTCACATTGCGCCCGAAATCCGCCGTCCGCCTCTATTTCGACGATCGGAACCGATAAAAGCGGAGCGCAGCTCCCCGGCATGAACGCCACGCTCCTCTCGTGAGCCGGCCGATGCGCATGGGTGAGCGTCAGGCTTCGCCGCCGGCGAAAGCAAGCGCAGCGTGACACCCGACTCCCTGGCTGGCGCCGACCGGAATGAGCTTGACTCCCCTGAGCCCATGGCTGAACATTTCCGAAAGCAGAGAACGACGGAGAGGGGCTATGCTCCTGCAACGGGAGACGAGCTTCCAGTGCGCGCCCGACATCATTGGCTCCTTTTTCTTGCCGCCATTCAGCTTCTGTTGGCGGTACCGGTGACTGCCGCGGCGCCGATCGGTTCGGACGGCCCGGTCCTCGGCACTGCCGAGCAGCAGGCGGCCGAATCCTTGCTGCTGCGACTGCTCGCCGACCCCGAGGTCAAAGCGGCGATGGCGAAAGCCGAGGCGGAACTGTCGCGTGATCCCATCGCCCAGACCGCGGATGGAAAGGCTCGCCTGGCCCACGCTGTCGAACAATTAACCGCATCGCTTGTCCTCAGCGAATATGCGGGTGACGTCCACCGTCCGCGGTTTATCCTATCGACGGAAAACACTCCGCGCCACTGGTTCGGACGCGATGTGCCGGGCAGCGCCATCGCGAATGACAACCCTGACCAAATAAACAGGCTCTCCTTCATAGATGGGAATGGCACCTATGAAATTTCCGGCCGAGTGGACGTCGAACGGCGCCCGGCGCAGCTAAGTTTCAGCCTTCTCAAAGGATGGCGGGCGGGGATTACCCCTCCCCAACAAACGGGGAAAGTGTTTCTCGGCAATCAATATGCTACGCGCATGCTGGAAGACTTGACGGTCGGCGCCGATGGAAGCTTTAGCTTCACATTAGGTCCGAACAACAACCCGCATGATCCTACGCATATAAGGCTGGAACCGGGCCCTTACATCGTGCAGGTTCGCGAAGTCCTCGCCGACTGGCGCCGCCAGATGCCGCCCAAGCTTTCGATCCGCCGCACCGATCAGGTGACCGTTCCACGGCTGTCGGACGAGGATATCCGGCGCTCGGTCTTGGCTCATCTCCATGACTGGGTGACCTATTGGGGAACCTATTCTCATCGGTTCCTTGGGGGACTCCCTCCCAACTCCGTTGGTGGGCCTTTTGCCAGAGAAGGCGGGATTGGCTATCTGGCACTCGCGCGGTTTCGCCTCAAGCCAGGCCAGGCAGCCGTGATGACCATTACCGGAGGTGGCGCCGCCTATTTCGGAATGCTGGGCATGGACCCGTGGATGATTACGTTCGACGGGCGTAGCACGCTGGCTAGCCTCAACAGGTCCCAGTCGGTAGCCAATCCCGATGGCAGTTTCACCTATGTGGCGTCGCCGACGGATCCCGGTGTCGCGAACTGGATCGACACGTCGGGGCTGCATGATGGATTCCTCAGCGCTCGCTGGCTCGGCGTTCCGAACGGGCACGGCCCCGATGGTCTGCTGCGGGAGTTCTCCATTATCAACCTGGCCGACCTATCGAAGGGCGCTTTGCCGGAAGTCCCGCGGGCGACCGCGGCCGCGCGACAGGCGCAACTGAAGGACCGTGGCATCGACTATGGCCGCCGCTTCGGCAAATGATCGAGCCGGTGGCGCAAAATGCCCCCAAAAGATGCAGCGCGCGACAAACTCAGCCTGTCTGCCGTGAGCGATCAGGTGGATGATCAGCTGTAAAGGCGATTATAGATGACCAATCCGACATCGAGCGAGGCGAGGCTTCCCGCCCCGGCCGAGCTCATGGAGCGGGCGAGAGCCGCGACGAGCCTGAACGATTTCGGCGGCGGCGATTTCATCGAGGGGCTGGATCGCTTTTGGGAGGGGTTGGTCCGCGAGGCGAGGCTGTCAGACGGAGGGCTACTCGAACAAGTCGGCCTGATCGAACGGCGCCTCGCGAACCGCCTTCAGATCGAGCGCTGGTTCGAGGAAAACCCGCACACCGCCAATAGCGTCGTGGACGCTCCGGTGACGATCACCGGCCTGCCGCGAACGGGCACGACCGCGCTCGTGAACATGATGTCGCAGGACAAGCGCTTCCGCCTGCTGCGCTCATGGGAGCAGGCGCAGCCCTGCCCCCCTCCAAGGGCCGGCGACGACAACGATCCGCGAAGGCAGGCCGCCCTGGCGGTCAAAGACCGCCTCGCTCGGGAGCGCCCCGACCTGATGGCGATGCATCTCTACGATCCGGACGCAACCGACGAGGACGTCGAGATATTGGGGCTTTCCTTTCATTCGCAGCAGCTCGTCCTGCCGATATACGCCTATCATGCGTGGTGGCGCGATGCGGACCTGCGCGACACTTTTCTCTACCACCGCCGCGTCATGCAGTTGCTGCAATCACAATGCCCGCCTAGTCGCTGGCTTTTCAAGGCGCCGGCCCACAGCTACCATATGGAGGCTTTCTTTCACGCCTATCCTGGCGCCCGGGTGATCGTGACACATCGCGATCCGGGCAAGGCCATTCCATCGTCAGTCAGCTTCGTAGGCGCACTTCAGGAAGGTCGTGCGTTCGCCGACCCCGTTGCCGCCGGGCGCCATCTGGCCGATCATCTGCGCATCGGGACCGAACGGTTGATGGAGGCGCGCTCGCGGATCGGTGAAGACTCCTTTTGCGACGTCCATCACGAGGAGTTTCTTGCCGATCCGTTCGGGACGATAGAGCGGATCTACGACTTTATCGGCTGGGATCTTCCGCCCGCGGTCCGGGCGAGGATGCAGGAATGGCAGGCGAAGAACCGGTCCGGCGCACATGGTGCGCATCGATATCAGGCCGAACAGTTCGGTCTTCGTGCAGAGGATATCCGGATCGATTGCGCGAAATATATAGCGCGCTACGGAATCGCCGTCGAAATATAGCCGGTAGGCGCTACGGCTCGCGATGAGGATGAGCTGTTCAGATGCAGCGCTGGATACTCTAAGGCGGCCGCATGAATCACCAGGTCCATATCATCGGGGGCGGACTCGCAGGATCGGAGGCGGCATGGCAGCTCGCCCAGGCAGGAGTCCGGGTGCGGCTGTCCGAAATGCGCGGCGTGGAGGCGACGCCGGCCCATCAAACCGACCGGCTCGCCGAGCTCGTCTGCTCCAACAGCTTCCGGTCGGACGATCCGCGCAACAACGCGGTCGGGCTGCTCCATGCCGAGATGCGGGCGCTCGGTTCGCTGATCATGCGATCGGCCGACGCCCATCGTGTTCCCGCCGGATCGGCGCTCGCGGTCGACCGGGAAGGCTATGCCGACGCGGTGACCGCGGCGATCCGGGGGCATGCCAATATCGAGCTTGTCCGCGAACGGATCGACGATCTGCCGACGAGCGGTGCGACGATCGTCGCGACCGGGCCGCTGACCGCCGCGCCCCTCGCCGAATCGATCGGCCAGGCGACAGGTGCCGACGCGCTCGCCTTCTTCGACGCGATCGCGCCGATCGTTCATGTCCATAGCATCGACATGGGTGTGGCATGGCGCCAGTCGCGCTGGGACAGGTCCGCCAGCAGCGAGGGCGACGGGAAGGATTATATCAACTGCCCGCTCGACAAGGAGCAATATCTCGCTTTCCGCCAGGCGTTGCTCGACGGCGACAAGACCGAGTTCAAAGCGTGGGAAAAGGATACGCCCTATTTCGAGGGCTGCATGCCGATCGAGGTGATGGCCGAGCGCGGCGTCGACACGCTGCGCTACGGGCCGATGAAGCCCGTCGGCCTCGACGACCCGCGCACCGGCCGCTGGCCCTATGCGGTCGTCCAGCTTCGCCAGGACAATGCCTTGGGCACGCTCTGGAACATGGTCGGCTTCCAGACCAAGCTCAAACATGCCGAGCAGGTTCGACTGTTCAGGACGATTCCCGGACTGGAAGCCGCCGAATTCGCTCGGCTCGGCGGGCTGCACCGCAACACCTTCATCCGAAGCCCGCAGCTGCTCGACCCGCAGCTGCGGCTCAAATCGCGGCCCCATATCCGCTTCGCCGGGCAGATCACCGGCTGCGAGGGCTATGTCGAATCGGCTGCGGTCGGGCTGATCGCTGGGCGCTTTGCCGCCGCCGAACTGTTGGGTCGGCCGATCGACCCGCCGCCGCCGACCACCGCGCTGGGGGCGTTGCTCGGTCATATCACCGGCGGCGCGGACGCCGAGAGCTATCAGCCGATGAATGTGAACTTCGGGCTGTTCCCGCCGGTCGACGGGATGCGCGGCGGTCGCAAGCGAAAGGCCGACCGCAAGGCGATGCTTGCGGAACGCGCCGACGGCGACCTCAAGGCGTGGATGACGAAGGTCGCCTGATCGGCATCGATCAGGGGAGGCTTATACCAAGGCGCTGAGATGCTGACGCATCACGCCTTGGAAATGCTCAAGCGCCGCACGGGCTTTGGTATTACAACCGCCTGATCAGGCGGCCGACACTGGCATGCGCGTCCGGGCCGTCCTCGGCGCATTCCTTCTCAAGTTCCGCGCGGATAATCTCCACCTCGTTCGCGGTCCTGTGTTCGATGCCGATATATTGATTGCGTGCCTCATGCACGGCGCGGATCAACTCGTCGAGCTTCGCCTGCACCGCCGCCGCATCGCGATTCTGGGCATTCTGGATCAGGAAGACCATCAGGAAGGTGATGATCGTCGTCGAGGTGTTCACGACCAGCTGCCATGTGTCGGAAAAGCCGAATAGCGGCCCGCTCATCGCCCATAGCAGGATGGAAACAACGGCGACGATGAACGCCAGCGGCTGACCGGCCGCACTCGCGATCCCGCCGGCTATACGCGTGAACAGCTGGTCCATCACTCTCTACCCCTCATCTGGCGAATAGCACCCGTCCGCCCTGCTGTTCCATGTGACAGCCACCCATGGGACACTCTTCTCGGGAACCAACTTGCGTCAAGCCGCGCTGTTCCGGCTGGCCTTTGCGGCCTGAAGCTCTAGAAAGCGAGCGATGGAAACCTCCGAGCTGCGCATCGCCCTGTTTACCGGGAACTACAACTATGTCCGGGACGGAGCCAATCAGGCGCTGAACCGGCTGGTCGCCTATCTGCTCAAGCAGGGCGCGGCGGTCCGCATCTATTCGCCGACGGTGAAACATCCCGCTTTTACGCCGACCGGAGACCTGGTCGGCATACCATCGCTGCCGGTGCCCGGACGTGGCGAATATCGTTTCCCCGTGATGATTCCGCCGCGGGTCAAGCGCGACATCAAGCGCTTCGATCCGAACATCTTCCATGTCGCGAGCCCCGAGATACTCGGCCATCGCGCGGTGACGCTGGCCTTGAAACGCCGATTGCCGGTGGTCGCCTCGGTGCATACGCGCTTCGAGACCTACTTCCGCTATTATGGCCTCGCCTTTCTCGAACCAATCGTCGAGGCGATGCTGCGCCGCTTCTATCGGCGTTGCGACGCGATCTTCGCGCCTTCCGAGTCGATGGCGCAGCTGTTGCGCGAACGGCGCATGAGCTATGATGTGGGAATCTGGTCGCGCGGCATCGACCGGGCGATCTTCCGCCCGGACCGCCGCTGCCATGAGTGGCGCGCCTCGCTGGGCATTACCCCCGATGAGGCGGTCATCGGTTTCGTCGGCCGGCTGGTGATGGAAAAGGGTCTCGACATTTTCGCCGACACGATCGAACAGCTCGAACGGCGACAGGTTCGCCACAGGGTTCTCGTCGTCGGTGACGGACCGGCGCGCGACTGGTTCGAGAAAAGGCTTCCTCAGGCGATTTTCGCCGGCTTCCAAAAGGGCGAAGAGCTCGGTCGCGCGGTTGCATCGATGGACATGCTGTTCAATCCGTCGATCACCGAGACCTTCGGCAACGTCACGCTGGAAGCGATGGCCGCGGGCCTCCCCGTCGTGGCGGCGCGCGCGACCGGAAGCGAGAGCCTTATCGAGGACGGCGTAACGGGCCGGTTGATCCAGCCGGGCCGCACCCAGGCGTTCGCCGATGCGCTGCAGGACTATTGCCGGGACGCCGAGCTGAGGCGCAATGCCGGCTCGGCGGGCATGCTCGCCAGCGAACGCTATGGCTGGGACCAGGTGAACCAGGAACTGGTGGACAGCTATATCCGCATCATCCGCCAGCACCGCGCCGGGGTGCGCATCGCGCGGCAAAGCCCTGTCCCCTGAGCTCAGGGATCCCCGCGCTCGAAACATGGGCGGGCGCTGGCCGGTGGCAAAGGTCCGTTCGGAGCCGCTTCTACCCGTCCAGCCACGCCCCGGATACGCGCAAACAGGTTCTGCTTTAGGACGGAAACCCCTATATCTGCGGTGATGAGCGACCTCTTTGCGCCCGAACCCGCCGCCACTGCGACTGCCGAAGGTGCGCCATTGGCCGAACGGCTCCGCCCGCGGAGCCTCGACGAGGTGATCGGCCAGGAGCATCTGACCGGGCCCGAGGGCGCGATCGGCCGGATGGTCGCGGCGGGGCGACTTTCCTCGCTCATCCTCTGGGGCCCGCCCGGAACCGGGAAGACGACGATTGCGCGCCTGCTGTCCGACGCCGTCGGGTTGCGCTTCGCACCGGTGTCGGCGGTGTTCTCCGGCGTGGCCGACCTCAAGAAGATCTTCGCCGAAGCGCGCGAATTCGCCCGGATCGGAACGCGTACCTTGTTGTTCGTGGACGAGATCCACCGCTTCAATCGCGCACAGCAGGACAGCTTTCTTCCCTATGTCGAGGACGGCACGGTCGTGCTGGTCGGCGCCACCACCGAGAACCCGTCGTTCGAGCTCAACGCCGCGCTGCTCAGCCGCGCGCAGGTGCTGATCCTCAACCGGCTCGATGCTCAGGCGCTGACGAAGCTGATCGCGCGTGCCGAAATGGTCGAGGGGCGGTCGGTGCCGCTGACCGACACCGCGCGCGATGCCCTCGTCGCCTCTGCCGACGGCGATGGACGCTTCCTGCTCAACCAGGTCGAGACCCTGTTCTCGATCGCGATAGACCGCCCTCTCGAGCCCGGCGAACTTGCCGCCCTGCTCCACCGCCGCGTCGCGGTCTACGACAAGGATCGCGAAGGCCATTACAATCTGATTTCCGCCCTCCACAAATCGTTGCGCGGATCGGACCCGCAGGCGGCGCTTTACTATCTGGCGAGGATGCTGACTGCGGGGGAGGAACCGCTCTACGTGCTGCGCCGGCTCGTGCGCTTCGCCAGCGAGGATGTGGGGCTGGCCGATCCGCAGGCGCTCGTCCAGTGCGTCGCCGCCAAGGATGCCTATGATTTTCTCGGCTCCCCCGAAGGGGAACTGGCGATCGTCCAGGCCTGCCTCTACCTGGCAACGGCGCCGAAGTCGAACGCGGCCTATGTCGCTCAGAAGGCCGCCTTCCGATCGGCCAGGGAGACCGGCTCGCTGATGCCGCCCAAGACCATCCTCAACGCCCCCACCCGGCTAATGCAGGATATCGGCTACGGCAAGGGCTATGCCTATGATCATGATGCCGAGGACGGCTTTTCCGGCGCCGATTATTGGCCCGAGGAGATGAGCCCGCAACGCTTCTACGAGCCCTCCGGACGAGGTTTCGAGGCCAAGGTCGCCGAGCGGCTGGCCCATTGGGAGCGGCTGCGCGAGGAGCGGCAAAAGGCGTGACGCGACAGTTCAGGCGGTTCGCGTGCATCGACTGGTCCGGCGCGAAGGGCGAATGGCAGAAGGGCATCGCGCTCGCGGTAACCGACGGCCCCGGCCGCACGCCGCGGCTCATCGAGCGCCGCTGGTCGCGCGAGACGGTGCTCGGATGGCTGCGCGAGCAGGCGCGGCGCCGCAGCGACATATTGATTGGCATCGATCTGTCCGCCTCGCTGCCCTTCCTGGACCGCGGCGCTTATTTTCCGGGTTGGACCGAAAGCCCCGCCACCGCCCGCGAACTGTGGCGATTCATCGACACTATCTGCGCCGGTGAGCCGCATTTGGCGGTGAACGCCTTTGTCGATCATCCCGAGGCCAGCCGCCATTTCCGGCGCCATGGCGGCCGACAGGGGGAGTTTTTCGCTGCCCAGGGCAATGGCCGTTACCGGGTCGTCGAGACGCTGTGCCGCGAGGGCCGGCACGCGCCCGCAGTCAGCACGTCCAATCTCGTCGGCGCCGCCCAGGTCGGCAAGTCGAGCCTGACCGGGATGCGCATGCTTCATCGGCTCGATGGCCATGTCGCGATCTGGCCGTTCGATCCGCTGCCCGAACATGGCCCGGTGATCGTCGAAGTCTATACGACGATCGCGGCGCGGCGCGCCGGGCTGACCGGCGGCAGCAAGATGCGAAGCGCCGAACGGCTCAAGGCGGGTCTCGCCGGCCTCGCGCTCCACCGCGCGCCGACGCTCGCCGCCTATGACGACCATAGCACCGATGCGATCCTGACCGCGGCCTGGCTTGCGCAATCGGGCGCCCAAGCCGAACTGTGGCACCCGTCCGCGCTCTCATCGACAATAGCGGCGGTTGAGGGCTGGACCTTCGGCATTCCCTGACGCAATAGAGCGCGAGCGCCGGCTTAGCTCAGTTGGTAGAGCACCTGATTTGTAATCAGGGGGTCGCGGGTTCGATCCCTGCAGCCGGCACCATTTTTCTTATTTATTTCATTACGTTAGACGTAATAAGATCGATCGACGCCCAGCGCTCTAAGCCATCTAACATTTATCTAACGCGAAAAAATTCTTGTGCGGCAAAGGAGGCCGCACTTCGGTGGGGCCGAGTGCGGCAATCACCTGGGAAGCACATTAAGATTCTGATATTTGGAAATGTTATTCTTAACCGACTCTTCCGATGACATGCATGAGTGAAAACCGGCTTTGCGAATCTTGATCGTGCTCAGAAGGCCCCATCGCACAGCCTCCTCCGGCGGGAAGTCGCGTGACAGCACGCCAGCGATCTGCAATGACGTACCAAGTAGCTCGTTCAGGTCGCTGGTGACCCTGAGTCCGTATTTCTCGACCATCGTCGGCCAAAGGTGCGCAAGCGCTCCGATTTCTTGCCCCAGGTCAATGGGACGCTTCTCTCCCACGGCCATGCCAAGCTCCCGGGCAATCATTTCGAAAACGTCGTGTGAGGCGAGAATATCGCCGTTAGTGATGTTGAAAATCTGATTGCGCGCTGTTGGCGCCTGCCCGGCCCACTCAATGGCTTCAGCGATCAGATCGACGTCCGTCGGCTCCATGTAGCCGCTGAAGCCGGAGGGCACTGGCATGTCGAGGCCTGCTTCCTTCCTCAGGGCAGCGAACAAAGCCACAACCAGGAAGGTGTTCATGTTTGCGCCGACCGCCGCGCCCCAGATGCCGCCCGTGCGAAGGATCGTCCAGCTCCACGATGCTCCCGATTGCAGGTCCGCAATATAGTCCTGCTGTCGGTAGTAAAAATTTTCGCCCGGATGCCTCGGCGCGTCCTCCTGCAGCGGCACTTTCAAATCGTGGTCCGGGAGATGGACGCCATAGGCCTTGCCGCCCTGAAGGAGCAGAATATGCTGCAATCCGGGATTCCCCTGGATCACCGGATCCACGAGGTTGACCAGCATCGATTCGTTCTTTTCTATCTGGCTGGGGTCGCTCCACCCGGCGATCAAATCATCGCTTCGCTCGTTAAGCGCGGCGTACGCAATATGGGTGACATCGTGGATCTCCCCGAACACGCGGGCGCATTCGTCGCGGTCGCTGAGATCGATCGAAAGGTGCCTGGCATTTCCGAGGGGAACGAGTGGCGCGCGGCGGGAAACGGCGATCACCTCCCAGTCATCGCGGTTGGTGAAGCGCGTCAGCGCCGCGCCTCCTACCAGACCCGATGCGCCAGCGACGATCACCTTCTTACGCGTCATATGATCTCTCTCCTATTATCCGCTGATGCATAACTGCCAACGCATTTATATGCCGACTATACTATAGATTCAGAAACGTAACGCACCGTTATTGACTGCGTAGTGCACCGTTCAGCAACGGACGACATCTTCATATAAAGTTCATGGGATGCTATGGAGCGATCCGTGACGACCTGACGCTAGCAGCGCTGGCCACGGTGCATCGCATAGATCACACTTGGTCGCGGCGCCGACGTGCATCGGATTGACCATGTCGACGAACAACCCTATGTAGCAGGCACAATATAAAGAGAGGTCTCCGATCAGCCATGGCGACTGCATTCCAGATCCGCGATTTCGACGATCCGGACTATGATCCGTTCCTCGTCGACGCGGTCAATTTCGGGGACGCCGTCGATCCGTACCCGCAGATCCACGCAATGCGTGCGCGTGGCGTCGTGATTCCAGGTTCCTATCGCGAAAATATGGGCGCTCTATGCTACTATAACGGCACCCCGAAATTTTCGGTCCTCGGCAGCAAGGAAGCGGAAGAGGTCCTGACTGACGGCGCTCGCTTCTCGAATTCGGGCTTTCGCCAGATCATCGGCTCGTCCTTCGGACTGGGAAGCCTCACCACGCTCGACAATCCCGAGCACGGCCGTTGGCGCAAGATTCTCCAGAAGATCTTCCTGCCGCAATATGTGAAGACATGGGGACAAAGCATCGTCGATCCCGTGGTGCATGGCCTGATGGGGAAGTTCCTGCCCCGTGGAGAGGCGGATCTGGTGGAGGAATTCACCCTCCGTTACCCGTTCGAAGTGATCTATCGCCAGCTGGATCTTCCGGACTCGGATATCCGCACCTTCCAGCGCCTTGCCCTTGGACAGACCGATTATTTTCACATGCCCCAGGCGCAGGAAGCGGGCGTCAAGCTCGGCGAATATTTTCGCGCGCTGGTCGATCAGCGGCGGGCGAAGCCGGGCAGCGACCTGATCAGCCTTCTCGCGACCGTCGAGGTCGATGGAGAATATCTGCCCGAGTTGGTCCTCCTTTCCTTCCTTCGGCAGCTGATGAACGCGGGCGGCGACACCACCTATCGCGGCACGAGCGCGCTGCTGGTCGGGCTGCTGCAGAACCCGGACCAGCTCGAGGCCGTCCGCCACAACCGGGAGCTGATTCCCGACGCGATCGAGGAAGCGCTGCGATGGGAGGGGCCGATCGTCGCGCATCTTCGGGTCGCCACGGTCGACACTATAGTCGGCGGCGTACACATCCCGGCCGGGGCCTCCATCGACGTGATCGCGGGCGCCCTGAATCGCGATCCCGAAATCTACCCCGATCCGGACGCGTTCAATATCTTCCGCGAGCGGCGGGCGCATTACTCCTTCGCACGCGGGCCGCATATCTGCATCGGCCAGCATCTGGCACGGGTCGAGATGACGCGCGCATTGCATGCGGTTCTCGACAATCTCGACAATATACGCCTCGATCCGGACAAGCCCGCCCCTCAGCTTCGCGGTCTGACGATGCGGGTTCCGAGCGACATCTACGTGCGGTTCGACCCGCGTTAGGCTGCACCAGTCTCGACCTGGCCGATATCTCTTTGGCGTCTTCACATCGGACAGCCCCGCCGGCTGCCTTTGACAGGCTGTTGAAGAAGCCGCTCAGAAGTGGGCAAGGACCGAGCATGTCGAGAATTATCGGCCTTGACTGGGGTCACCGCTGGACGGTGTCGCACAGCTCCTGATTGTGATGGGCGGCAAGGACCGTTCTGCCCCAAGCGGAGTGCCAGGGCTCCAGACGCCCGCCGAACCCGACAGCGTCATGCCGCGCGATCTATCGGGGCGACTCGATTGGTTGCCGGGAAAAACCGAACGTCTTACACCCGGCGAAACGACAAGAACCGGAGAGTCTGGATGCCTGAGCAACCCTATGTCCGTTACGATGCCCCGGCGGTCTTTGGACCTTCGCTGATGCCAGACACATCCCCCGCCTCATATGCGGAAACATCTGCGATCGTGTTCGAAACGACGGAGGACGCCGCAAGAAAACTGCTACCCCGTTTCTATGAACTCGAACGACCGGTGATCACGATCTACAGGCTCACCTACCGGGGCATGAACTATCTGGCCGGCGGCGAGTATCGCGAGGTGGTCGTAAATGTCGATGCCGCATATAACGGGCCTGACGAGACCATCAAGGCGGCCTTCGGCGCGGTATTGTGGGTGGACCAGGTTCAGGCGCTTGTGTCGGGCCGCGAACTCCTCGGGTCGCCGAAGGTTTACGGCCGCTTCCCGACGGAGGAGACCAGCCCGGGCCGGCGCTCGTTCGAGGTCTACGAGAGTGACGGACGCGATATCGACGCGCGGCTGATGCGCGGCGAATGGACCGATCTGAAAGAAATGGACGCGGCGGCGCTGGCCAAGCTGAACGAACGGGTGAAGCACGTCGATACCCTGGGCTGGAAGATCATCCCGAGCATGGACGGCCCGCATGATGCCGACTACCCCACGGTGATCGTGATGAGCTGGAAGTTTGACCAGGCCTGGTACGGCAAGGGCCGGATCACGTTCGACACGCCTGATCCGCACCATGCCCCGGTAAGCTCGCGCATCATGCGGGTCCTGGCCGACATGCCGATCAAAGACTATCGCAGCGGCCTCGTGGCGCGCGGGACCGCGGTGGTCGAACGCGCGTCCACCCGCAGGCTTGCCATGCCTGCCGGCATCGTCTGAAGCCTTCGCCTCCCCGGCCAAATGGCCCTTGTGCAGGTGGCGAGGACAGGCCGCGAATTCAAAGCGAACTGTAGCCAAGGAACTGCTAGCGGATCGCCTTTCCTTCCACCGAGACTCCGAAACATTGTCCAAGCTGCTCAGCGTCGCCGACGTCGACGCCCAGGCCCGCCAGTGTCTGACGGATGGCCATGCTCGCGCATTCGACCGCGTCCTCAAGCGGGAAACCGAAATAGAAGCGATAGTAGCGCCAGGTGCTGGCGACCACATGGTAGTGGATATTGGCCGCCGCGAGCCGCCGTTCGCGCTCCGGCCGGCTAGGGGCCTCGCGGTCGACCAGGGCACGGATCGTCGCACCGCGGCGCTCGGCGTCGGTGGTGCGGATCCGGTGAAACAGCTCCGAGTGCATCGCCGCCAAGGTCAGCGTTACAGTCTCCTCATAGCGCGCGAAGATTGCCCGCGGGTAGGCCAGCAACTCGGCGACGGTCTTGGGGTTCGGCGGAGCCTGCGTCCGCCGTGCGACCTCCGCGGCCACCGCATCGAGCAGGTCCTCCCGCGCGGCGAAATAGCGGAAGACGGTGCGCTCGGAAATCTCAGCGCGTTTCGCCACTGCGCGGACCGATAGCTCGCCGACCGAGGTGGTCTCAAGCAGGTCCACGGCAGCATCGAGGATCAGCCGCTGGGTGAGGTCGGCATGGCGGGCAGCAAGGGAGGTTCGAGACATTTGACATGGTGTATGACACGGTGATAGCTATTGATCAACAGTGTCATACAGTATGACATTCCATCATGCCAACGGAATACAGGAGCAGGTGATATGAAAGGCGAAAGCTATCGTCTGTGGGATGCGGACAACCATTTCTACGAGGTTCGAGACTGCTTCAGCCGGCACATCGAGGCGAAGTACAAGGACGTTGTGATCCAGGCCCGCCGACATGACGACGGCAAGGAATATTGGCATTGCGGCGACAAGGCCCTCACTTTCTGCAATGTCAAATTCGACAGCACCGAACTTCCCGGTTCGTTCAAGGAGATCCTCAAGAACCCGAAGCTCGGCGGTTTTGGCGAAGCCCAGGCCGAAGCCGCAATGCAGCCCGGCTTTCATGATCGGACCGCGAGGCTGGCAATGATGGATAGCCAGAATGTGGAGGGAACGGTGATGTTTCCTTCCGTCGCAAACGGCGTGGAGCAGGATCTGCTCGATGACCCCGAAGCGCTATACGCCAACTTCCGCTCCTATAATCGCTGGATCGAGGAAGACTGGGGCTTTGGCGGCGATGGCCGGATATTTGCCACCGGATGCCTGTCTCTGGCTGATGCAGACCTGGCCGTGGAAGAGCTCGACCGCTTGCTCAAGGCTGGCGTCCGGGTCGTCTACATGCGGCCGGGGCCGGGCGGCGGGAAAAAACCGTGCTCGATCGCGGATCCCAAGTTCGATCGGGTGTGGGCGCGTCTCGAGGAGGCGAAGGTTCCGGTCGGGCTCCATCTGTCGGCGGGCTTTTTCGAACAATCGACGGTCTGGGGCGAGAGGCCGCGCCCTGGAACCCGCGATACCTCACCGTTGCAGTTCGCGATGTTCCATGTCGACAATCCGATCATGACGACGCTCGCCGCGATGGTCCTCCACAATCTGTTCGGCCGCTTCCCCGGCCTCCGCGTCATCAGCGTCGAAAACGGATGCGCCTGGGTGCCCTATCTGCTGAAGACGCTCAACAAGGCAGCGATGTGGGGCCGGTTCGGCGACTGGCCGGGAGGCCCGCTGCCCGCGCACCCGTCCGAGATGTTCAAGCGCAACGTCTATGTCGTTCCGTTCCACGAGGACAACACGCCGGAGCTGGTCAAGCGCATCGGTGTGGACCGTGTCCTGATGGGTTCGGACTTCCCTCATGCCGAGGGTCTGGCGCAGCCGGCCGAATTCGAGGAGTCGCTCACCGCGCTCGACCCGGGTTCCGTGCGCAAGATCATGCGCGACAATCTGCGCGATCTCCTGGTTCACTAATCGAAGGACGGCAGTCCGGCCGATGGCGGGCTGCCGGCCGCGTGCGGCACATTCTGCAAGAGCGGCGGAAAAGCTGGCGCAGGTCTCATTCGGCCAGCGCTATCACCTTGGTGGCGATCGCCGCCGCGGCAGCGCGATTCTCGACCCCGAGCTTGATGAAGATCTGTTCGAGGTGCTTGTTCACGGTGCGTGCGCTGATGTTCATGATCTCGCTCGCGTCGCGGTTCGACTTGCCCTGTGCGATCCAGAACAGCACGTCGCTCTCGCGCGGGGTGAGGCCGAGCGCCCGCTGGAGAGCGGCCATCTCCATGCCTTCCCGCAGTTCGGCCAGACGAAACAGATGATCCTGGCCGAAGCCCTGGCCGAGATAGGTGATCTCGACGTGCCGGTCGCGGGCTGTCACCCTGGCGGAAGGCCGCTCGATCCTGGGGGCGGCGCTCTCGACGTGCCGGGCGAGGCGGGCGATCTGCGCCGCCACCGCCGCCCGCCCGGCGTCGCCGAGCTCGTCGAGAAGCGCCGCCGCGAGCGGCGTCGACCAACCGAAATGGCCCGCCGCATCGGCCGAGACGAGGCGCCGGCCGGTGATGTCGAGCGCCGCCTGCGCCGCCCGCATCGTACGGGCGTTGGCGAGATGGACATGGATACGCGCGATCAGTTCATCGATCATGATCGGTTTGGTGACATAATCGACCCCGCCGGCATGAAGACCTTCGACGACATGATCGGTATCGCTGAGGCCGGTCATGAAGATCACCGGGATCGGCCGCAGCCGAGGATCGGCCTTGATCCGGCGACACGTCTCGAAGCCGTCGGGCGGCGGCATCACCGCGTCGAGCAGGATAAGGTCCGGGGTCATCTCGCAGAGCAGCGCCAGCGCGCCCTGCCCGTCACGCGCGAAGACGGTCGCGAAACCGGCGGTGGCCAATGCCAGCTTGATCATATCGCGCGCGTCGGGATCGTCGTCGACCGCGAGGATCAGGCTCATCTCGCCCGCGCTCACGCCGCGACTCCACGAGTCCATTCGATCGTCAGCAGGGTCGCGATCCGTTCGAGCAGCGCGTCGATCTCGAACGGCTTGGTCAGATAATCGTCATGCGGATCATCCTCGCGCCGGCTGCGCTGGAAGTCATGGACATTGGCTGAAACCATCAGGATCACCGGATCGTCACCATGTTCGGCGCGCAGCGCCCGCGCCGTCTCCCACCCGTCACGGCCGCGCATCGAGATATCGAGCATGACAAGATCGGGTCGGGCTTCGCGATAGGCGGCGAGGCAGGCGTCGCCATTGTCGGCCAGGGCCAGTTCGAACCCGAGCGGCGCCAATATGTCGCGGACCATGGCGAGGTGGACCGGATCGTCGTCGGTGACGAGGATACGCCGCCTCGCGCCCGCATAGCCGCTGATCTGCCCCGGCCGGCCATCGATCCCGTGCGGCGAGGGTGCATCGGAAAAGAACATCCGCACCTTGAAACTGCTGCCCGCCCCCGGCCGGCTGTCGACCGAAAGCTCGGCGCCCATGATCTCGGTGAGCAGGCGGGTGATGGTGAGGCCGAGGCCGATGCCCGGCGCCGCGGCACTGGCGGGTAGCCGCTCGAATGGTTCGAAGATGCGTTGGAGGTCCGCCTCGGCGATACCGACGCCGGTGTCGGCCACCTCGAATTCGGCGACCGGATCGCGCCAGCGGACGACCAGCGAGGCCGAGCCTTGCGGCGTATATTTGATGGCGTTGGAGATCAGGTTGATGAGGATCTGCCGCAGCCTCTTCTCATCGGTGAAGACATGGAGCGGCAGATGGGGCGAGCGCTGATATTCGAACGCCAGCCCCTTCGCGACCGCCTGCAGGCGGAACATGTCGACGATCTGGTCGAGCAAGTCGGGAAGCGCGACCCGGTTGCGCTCGATCCGAAGCGAACCATTCTCGATCCGCGCGATATCGAGCAGGCCATCGACGAGATTGGCGAGATGGCTGGCGCTGCGCCTTATAACCCGCACCGCATCCTCGACATGCTGGCCCGGATTGCGCTCGATCAGCTGGGCATAGCCCGAGATGATGTTGAGCGGCGAGCGAATCTCATGGCTGACACCGACGATGTAGCGGCTCTTGGCGAGATTGGCCGCCTCCGCGACTTCCTTGGCATGCTGAAGCTGGGCGTCGGTCTGGCGATGCGCCTCGATCTCGTCGATCAGCATCACGGTTTGCCGGTCGCCCTCCTCCTCGGCCGCGCGCTGATTCTCGCCAGCGAGGACGAAATACCAGGCGATGAAGCCGGTCAGCACCAGCAGGCTCGCATAGACGACCTGCAACACCGATCGCAGCGCGGCGCGATCGATGCCGCTACGCGCCTGCTGAAAATAGATCAGTGTCAGCACGATCCCGATCGCCGCCGCGACCGCAGCGTAGAGCATGGCGAAACGAACCAGCCGGCCATGCGCGGCATCGAGAATGCGACGCGGCAATAGCCTGGCGAGCACCGCCGATCCCTGGTCGACGATCCGCGCGTCGACCTTGCAGGCGTCATGGCAGCGCGCCTCGAGCGTGCAGCACAGCGAGCATATCGGCCCCTGATAGACCGGGCAATGCGCCATGTCCGGCGTCTCAAACGGCAACTCGCACACGGCGCAGGTCACTTCGGCCTGCCCGTCGAAACCTTCCGCCGGCCGCGCCAGATAATAGCGGCTGCCCGTCGCCCAGGCGAGCAGCGGCGCGGCGACGAACGACACCGCAAGGCCGATGCCGGGCGAGAAGATCCCCGGCAAGTCCCCGAACGCGCCGAAAAAGCAGAGCGTCGAGGCGACCAGCGACAGCGCCATCGCGCCGACCCCGACCGGATTGATGTCGTAGAGATGCGCGCGGCGGAACTCGACGCCGCGCGGACTGAGGCCGAGCGGCTTGCTGATCATCAGATCGGCCGTCACCGCGCCGAACCAGGCGACCGCGAAATTGCTGTAGAGCGCCAGCACGCGCTCGACGACGGTCTGGATACCGCCTTCCATCAGCATCAGCGCGATCATCACGTTGAAGACCAGCCAGACGACGCGTCCCGGATGACGATGCGTGAGCCGCGAGAAGAAGTTCGAGGAGGCGATCGAGCCGGCATAGGCGTTGGTGATGTTGATCTTGATCTGGCAGATCGCAACGAACAGCCCGGTCAGGATCAGCGCGACCGGCGTCGAATGGCTGAGGCCGCTGAACACCATATAATAGAGCATCGTCGGATTCGCCGCGTCGGTGTGCGACACCGCATAGCCGAGCGCGAGCACCGCGAGGCACGATCCGATCAGGATCTTGAACCCGCCCATGAAGATCCAGCCCGGTCCGGTGAACAGCAGCGCCGACCACCAGCGCGCACGGCCGATCTTGTCGCGCGCGGGAAGAAAGCGCAGATAGTCGACCTGCTCGCCGATCTGCGGCAGCAGCGACAGGAAGACCGCGAGCGCGATGCCCGTGCTGGCCATGTCGAGCCCCTGCGTCCGCCCCGGATAGCCGGTCCACAGATCGATCGCCGACTGCCCCTGGCCGAACAGGAAGAACAGCGGTGCCAGCTGCAGCAGCAGCCAGGTGGGCTGGGTCCAGTTCTGCACGCTGCTGATCCGTTTGAAGCCGAAGGCGGCGATCGGAATCACCACCAGCGCGCTGATGATGTGGCCCATCGGCAGGGGGATACCGAAGCAAAGCTTGAGCGCTGCCGACAGGATCACCGCTTCGATCGCGAAGAGGATGAAGGTGAAGGAGGCGTAGACCGCCGAGGTGATGGTCGAGCCGAGATAGCCAAAGCCCGCGCCGCGGGTCAGCAGATCCATGTCGACACCGTGGCGCGCGCCATAATAGCAGATCGGCAGGCCCGCGATCAGGAAGATCGCACCGGCGATCAGCAGCGCGAGCAGCATATTCTCGAAGCCGTAGTTGAGCGTGACCGTCGCGCCGATCGCCTCGCAGGCGAGGAAGGCGATCGAGCCCAGCGCCGTGTTCGCCACCCACAGCGCCGACCAGCGCCGCGCCTTGTGCGCGGTGAAGCGCAACGCGAAATCCTCGAGCGTGTCGTTGTTGACCCACTGGTTATACTGGCGCCGTGTGCGCACGATGCGCTGACGGCGGATCCGGGCCGGATCAGCCGCACGACGCGCATCGGCGGGCTGGAGCTTCATCGTCAGGGCGACATCACCAGTGCCAGCGCGAGCAGCGCCGCTGCCGCCCCGGTGGCCTGACCGATTCGCCGGCCCCTGAAGGCGAGCCAGGCGCCCGCGGCGTGGAGCGCCGCCGTCGCAATCAGGAAGCCCGCCGCGAAGCCGGTTCCGTCATGCCAGGCGAGCTCATGACCATGGGCAAAGCCATGCGCGACCGCAAATAGCGCGACGATTCCCGCCGACAGCGACAGCGCCGGCCGCGCATCGAGCAGCAGAGCGAAGCCGAGCCCGACCAGCGATGCGAGGATCAGCGCTTCGGCGAGCGGCATCGCCCCGCCCGCCGCACCATAGGCGAAGCCGCCGAGCATGAAGACCATGAAGGCGGCCGGGCAGACCCACCAGCGGCGCGGGAAAGCGATTCCCGACCACAGCCCGACCATCAGCATCGTCATCAGATGATCGAGGCCGGTGAGCGGGTGGAGCAACCCGCCAAGGAACGATGCGCCAAAATCCGGGTGCCCGGCGTGGGCGAGAGCAGGGGTGGCAACGAGAAGGAATGGAAGAGCGAGCCATCCCGCGCGCACCGGTCGCCGCTCATCCTGAGGAGGGGCTGAGCGCAGCCGAAGACCCGTCTCGAAGGATCCTTCGAGACGCCGGTTCGACAAGCTCACCGGCTCCTCAGGATGAGCGGATTTCATTTGGCGCAGCTTCACAAAACATTCTCCTTCGGAGCGCTCAGGCCCCCCGTCGCGACGATGAACTCGGCGATCTTCTCCACCCCCTGCCCGGCCCGGATGTTCGTGAACACGAACGGCCGCTCGCCGCGCATCCTCTTGGCGTCGCGGTCCATCACCTCCAGGCTCGCGCCGACGAAGGGGGCAAGGTCGATCTTGTTGATCACCAGCATGTCCGATCGGGTGATGCCGGGGCCGCCCTTGCGGGGAATCTTGTCGCCGGCCGAAACGTCGATCACATAGATGGTAATGTCCGCCAGCTCGGGGCTGAAGGTCGCCGCCAGATTGTCGCCGCCGCTTTCGATGAGGATCAGGTCCAACATCGGGAAATTGCGATGGAGCTGACCTACCGCCGCCAGGTTGATCGAGGCATCCTCGCGGATCGCGGTATGCGGGCAACCGCCGGTCTCGACGCCGAGGATGCGCTCGGGCGGCAGCGATCCGGCGCGCGTCAGGAATTCGGCGTCCTCGCGCGTGTAGATGTCGTTGGTGATCGCGGCGATGTCGTAGCCGCCCCGAAACCACTTGCAGAGCGCGTCCATCAGCGCGGTCTTGCCCGAGCCGACCGGGCCGCCGATGCCGACGCGTAAGGGAGAGATGCTAGCGTCGCTCATGTGCGGAAAAGCCTCGTATATTGGGTTTCGTGCGCCATGCAGGCGAGGTCGGCGTAAAGGGTGGCACTGCCGAGCTGATCGAACGGCTCGCCGTCGTCGAGCGCCACCATCTCGGCGACGGTAGCGAACACGCGTTCCCGCAAGGCGCGGATGACCAGTTGCCCGTCGGTCTGGCCGAGCGGCACCAGCCGCTGCGCCGCCGAGACGAGATTAGCGACCACGCCGTGCAGATAGGCGGTCAACGCCGCTTCGAGCGCGATGCCGTGCCCGGCGGTAAGGCAGGCCACCACGACCGGATAGCTGAGCGCCTCGTCGGCGATGCCGTCGAGCATCTGCAGGGCGGGCGTCGAAGCGGTCGACGCCGCGATCCGCCGAAACGCCGCGCCCTGCGCGGTCGTCTCGACACGGCGTTCATGGCTGGTCGGCGTCGCCGCCGCCAGTTCGGCGACATCGACGAGCCGGCGCGCGTCGCCGGCCTGGACGGCGCGATGGGCGTGCACGAAGATCACCAGGTCGCTCCGTACCGCCCCGCGCTCGATCGTCTCGGCAATCCAGCTTTCGGTCGCCGCGCGACTGTTGGCGTGCCCGGCCTCGACTGCCCATTCGAGCCCCGACGAATGCGCGAAGGCACCGATCGGCCAGGATGGCGACATCCACGACATCAGGTCGTAGAGCGCGCCATCAGCCATGCGCGTGGCCGTGATGATGGTGCGCCGGCGCCGTCCCTTCGGCATAGGCGCCACCCTCGGGATCGAACGGCGCCATGATCGCCTCGCAATGTCCGCCCAGCCCCTCGACCATCTCGGCGATGACATGATCGTGGCGGATGCGCAGGCGCGGCGGATCGGCCGATCCCAGCAGCTGGGTCGGCAGATGGCGGTTGCCGAGATGCCAGGCGATCCGCACCAGCGTGCGCAGCTCGTGGGTGTGGATCTCGATCAGCGCCTCGGGCGCCGCCTCCACCCGGATGACGCTGCCGTCGTCAAGCGTCAGGCCGTCGCCATCGCGCATGTGCACCGCGCGCGGCATGTCGAGCAGCACACTCGCGCCGCCCATCGTATTGAACACCATCCGCCGTCGGCTGCGCAGGTCATGGTCGAGCCGCAGCACGTCGCTCGCTCCCTCCGCCCTGCCGCTCACGATCCCGGTGATCCTGCGCATCTTCCCTCTCCTTAGTAGAGAAAATAGCGTTGGGCGAGCGGCAGCTCGGTCGCGGGCTCGCAGATCAACGGTTCACCATCGGCACGGACCTCATAGGTTTCGGGATCGACCTCGATGTGCGGCAAGGCGTCGTTGAGCTTCATCGCCGCCTTGCCAATGCTGCGCGTGCCTTTCACCGGCAGCACCCGGCGTGACAGGCCGAGCCGAGCCGCGATGCCGCCTTCGGCGGCCGCGGCGGAGACGAAGCTGACGCAGCTCGCGGCGAGCGCCCGGCCGTAGCTCGCGAACATCGGCCGGCTGTGGACCGGCTGCGGGGTGGGGATGCTGGCATTGGCGTCGCCCATCATCGCCTGGACGATCATCCCGCCCTTGATGACGAGATCGGGCTTGGCGCCCAAGAAGGCCGGCGTCCATATCACGAGGTCGGCAAGCTTGCCGACCTCGACCGATCCGATCTCGTGGCCCATCCCCTGGGCGATCGCCGGGTTGATCGTATATTTGGCGACATAGCGGCGCGCGCGGAGATTGTCGTTGTCGCCGGTCTCGCCCGGCAGGCTACCGCGCTGCACTTTCATCTTGTGCGCGGTCTGCCAGGTGCGGGTGACCACCTCGCCGACCCGCCCCATCGCCTGGCTGTCCGACGAGATGATCGAAAGCGCGCCGAGATCGTGGAGAATATCCTCGGCGGCGATCGTCTCCTTGCGGATGCGGCTCTCCGCGAAGGCAAGATCCTCAGGGATCGACGGATCGAGGTGATGGCAGACCATCAGCATGTCGAGATGCTCATCGATCGTGTTGATCGTGAACGGCCGGGTCGGATTGGTCGACGAAGGGATGACGTTGGCGAAGCCGGCCAGCTTGATGATGTCGGGCGCGTGGCCGCCGCCCGCGCCCTCGGTGTGGAAGGCATGGATCGTCCTGCCCTTGAAGGCGGCGATCGTGTCCTCGACGAATCCGCTTTCGTTGAGCGTGTCGGTGTGGATCATCACCTGGATGTCCATGTCGTCGGCGACCGACAGGCAGCAATCGATCGCGGCCGGGGTCGTCCCCCAGTCCTCGTGCAGCTTGAGCGCGGCCGCTCCGGCGCGGATCTGCTCGGCCAGCGCCTCGGGCCGGCTGGCATTGCCCTTGCCGGCGAACGCCAGGTTGATCGGCAGCCCCTCGGCGGCGAGCAACATCCGTTCGATATGCCAGGGGCCGGGCGTGCAGGTGGTGGCGTTGGTGCCGGTAGCCGGGCCGGTGCCGCCGCCGACCATCGTCGTGACCCCCGAGGCGATCGCCTCCTCCACCTGCTGCGGGCAGATGAAGTGGATATGCGCATCGACTCCGCCCGCGGTGACGATCTTGCCCTCGCCTGCGATCACCTCGGTGCCCGGACCGATGATGATCTCGACGCCGGGCTGGATATCGGGATTGCCCGCCTTGCCGATCGCAGCGATCCGTCCGGCCTTCAGAGCGATGTCGGCCTTGTAGATGCCGCTATGGTCGAGAATCAGCGCGTTGGTGATCACCGTGTCCGCCGCGCCGGCCGCGCTGGTCACCTGGCTCTGGCCCATGCCATCGCGGATCACCTTGCCGCCGCCAAATTTGACTTCCTCACCGAGGATCGTCGCATCGCGCTCGACCTCGATGATCAGCGCGGTGTCGCCGAGCCGGATCTTGTCGCCGGTGGTCGGCCCGAACATGTCGGCATAGGCCGAGCGGGCGATGCGGTAGGGCATTAGTCCAGCCCTCCCATCACCTGTGCCCGGAAGCCGAGCACCGTGCGCCCGCCGCGGAACGGCACCAGCGACACCTCGCGCGTCTGCCCCGGCTCGAAGCGGACCGCCGTGCCGGCGGGGATATCGAGGCGCTGGCCGTAAGCTGCCCCCCGATCGAACAGCAGGCCGGCGTTGGTCTCGGCGAAATGATAATGGCTGCCGACCTGGATCGGCCGGTCGCCGCTATTGGCGACGGTGATCACCGTTACCGGCAGACCCTCGTTGAGGATATGCTCGCCGTCGCCGGTGATGATTTCGCCGGGGATCATCGCGCTCATCGGATCGGATGGTGGACGGTGACGAGCTTGGTCCCGTCGGGAAAGGTCGCCTCGACCTGGACGTCGTGGATCATCTCGGCGATGCCGGACATCACCTGGTCGCGCGTCACCACATGCGCGCCCGCCTCCATCAGATCGGCGACGCTGCGGCCGTCGCGGGCACCTTCCAGCACATAGTCCGAGATAAGCGCGATCACCTCCGGATGATTGAGCCTGACGCCGCGTTCGAGCCGGCGGCGCGCGACCATCGCCGCCATCGACAGCATCAGCTTATCCTTTTCACGCGGGGTCAGGTTCATCTCAGCAGCTCCACACGCGCGGCATCGGCCGGCCCTCCCGTAGCACGCCCAGTGCGAGGAGAAGGTCGTGGCGCAGGACCGCGCCGTCCGGAGCCAGCAGCCGCGCCATCGTCATCCCATTCCAGCTGCTCGCTGCCGCCTGCCCCCTGGCGTCGCGCAGCGCGACGCGCAACGGGTCGATCATCGCCGCCGCACGTGGCGCTGCGAGGATGACCAGCGCCATCGCGCGCGCGCCGGCGCCGACCGCCGGGCGCCGCATCAGCGCGTCGATCGGCCCCGACAGGTTCAGCGCATCGGCATAGACGAGCCGGTCGTCGCGCCAGATCCGCCAGCGATCGATCAACGAGCCAGTCTCGACCCTCTCATCCATCGCGGTGCGGCCGAGCACAACCGCCTCGATCCCGAGGAAATCGGCATCGCTGGCCAGCCGCACCTGCATGTCGCGCACAAGCCGGGCGCGATCGAAGATGATGCTTTCCTGCGGCAGCCATTCGGCCTGCGCACCGACGGCGACGTTGAGGCGCGTGTCGATGGTCGTCGGCAGATCGAGCGCGCGATAGATTTTTTCGGCCGCCTGGCTGGTCACCGTGGCTATGCTGCGCTCACCCCACGCGATCCGCTGGGTAATGCTGTCGCCGCCGGTCAGTCCCCCGCTGGTGTTGAGCAGCACGGCGCAGGGATTTTCATGCCGGCCGACCCGTGGCAGACGCACCCGCAGACAGCCGCCCTGATAGGCTTCGCCTATCGCTACCGAGCCTGCGCCCGGCCGAAATCCAAGGCGAATTTCGCCGCAACTGCGAACAGCGGAATAGGGCGTGCGACGAAGGCCGAGAGGTGCAGCAGGCAGCGGCTCTTCAACCGCGATAACATTCGTCGCCTTGGCCTGCCCCACAGGTTCATCCAATCATTGTGCGCAAACATAGGGCCATATTGCGGACGCATTATCAACATGAAGCTGCAGGCCCTCGGCTGGGGTGTTTGACGTATTGGGCCGGAGCGGGCGCGCTTCGGCACGGGGCAGCGCTCCGGCTACGTCAAATGACGCATATCTCCTTCTTGTGCGTCGCAGCAGCTTTGCTCCGGACAAGGGGCGGCAGGCGGAGAGCGTCTGCGGCGGTTCATGCGGAGGACGATATGAGCAAGGGGCTTCAACGAAAGATGCTGATCGGCGCGCTGCTCGCCAGCGTGGCGATGGTCAGTGCGTGCAAGAAGACGGAAGAAGCATCGCCGGCGGCCGGCGGCGGCGACAGCGTCAAGGTCGGCGTGCTCCACTCGCTGAGCGGCACGATGGCGATCTCGGAAGTCACGGTGAAGAACAGCACCCAGATGGCGATCGACGAGATCAACGCCGCGGGCGGCGTACTGGGCAAGAAGATCGAGGCGGTGACCGAAGACGGCGCATCCGATCCGGCCACCTTCGCGCAGAAAGCGAGCAAGCTGATCGACGGCGACGGGGTCGTCACGGTGTTCGGCGGCTGGACCTCCTCGTCGCGCAAGGCGATGCTGCCGGTGTTCGAGAAGACCAAGAACCTGCTCTGGTATCCGGTGCAGTTCGAGGGCAATGAATGCTCGCCCAACATCATGTATTCGGGCGCACAGCCCAATCAGCAGATCCTGCCCGCCTATGACTGGGGCAAGGAGAAGGGCTTCAAGAAATTTTTCCTGGTCGGGTCGGACTATGTCTTCCCCCGCACCGCGAACCTGATCCTCAAGAAGCATATCGAGAATGACAAGCTGACCCTTTCCGGTGAGGAATATCAGCCGATGGGCGGCACCGATTTCTCGGGCGTCATCGCGAAGATCAAGGCCGCCAAGCCCGATGTCATCTACTCGACCCTAAACGGCGATTCGAACGTCGCCTTCTTCAAGCAGATGGCGGCGGCGGGCATGAAGTCCGACGTGTTGCCGGTGATGTCCTTCTCGATCGGCGAGCAGGAAGCCCAGGCAATGGGGCCGGCGCTGGTCGAGGGAAGCTACGCCGGCTGGAACTATTTCCAGACGGTCGACAATCCGGAGAACAAGAAGTTCGTCGAGGCCTATAAGGCGAAATTCGGCAAGGACGCGGTCGTCACCGATCCGATGGTCCACGGCTATGTCGACGTCTATGTCTGGAAGGCCGCGGTCGAAAAGGCGCAGAGCTTCGATCCCGCCAAGGTCCGGGCCGCCGCGGTGACGCTCGACGCGATCCCGACACCGCTCGGCACGGTGAAGTTCATCGCCAACAACAGCCTCGTCCAGACCGGCTATATCGGCCAGGCCGATGCCGCCGGGCAATTCAAGATCCTTTGGACCTCGAAGGGCATGATCGACCCGGAACCCTATGACAAGCTGGCCTTCCCCGGAAAGACCTGCACGATTGCGTAAATAAACTCCCTCTCCCCTTGGGGAAAGGGTTGGGGTGAGGGGGCGCGAGGCCAAAGGCCGAGCGTCCGACCTCCGGGCTTCGGACACCCTCACCCAACCCTCTCCCCGAGGGAGAGGGCTTCAAAGGCAACCAAGGACTCTCGCCATGGACGCCGCATTCCTCATCGGACAGGTCTTCAACGGTTTCAGCGTTGCCTCGCTTTACATCCTCGCCGCGCTCGGCCTTGCGCTGAGCTTCGGGCTGATGCGGGTCATCAACATGGCCCATGGCGAGATACTGATGGTCGGCAGCTATCTCGCCTATCTGACGATCCTGTTCGTGCCCGGCCCGCTCGGAATCATCGTCGCGATGTTCGTCGCACTGGTCGTGGCCGGGCTGCTCGGCAGCTTCCTCGAAGTGACGCTGGTCAGCAAGCTCAAGGCCCGTCCGCTCGATACGTTACTAGCGACTTGGGGCGTCAGCCTGATCCTGCAACAGGGGGCGAGAGACCTGTTCGGGGCGACCGGCGTCTCGGTGACCGCGCCGGCGTGGCTCGACGGCGCGGTCACCATCGGTCCGCTCTCGCTGCCGATGACACGCCTTTTCATCCTGATCGTGGCGGCGGTCGTGCTCGGCGGGCTTGCGGCCTTCCTGCGCTTCACCCGCGCCGGCCTACTCGTCCGCGCGGTCAACCAGGATCGCGCCACAGCCTCGGCGATGGGGGTGAACGTCAAGTTGATCGATGCCTTCATCTTCGGACTCGGCGCAGGCGTCGCCGGCGTCGGCGGAGTCGTGCTGGCGATGCTCGGTCCTGTGACGCCCAATGTCGGGCAGAGCTATATCGTCACGGCCTTCCTCGTCGTAATTCTCGGCGGGCTCGGTTCGATAATCGGCACGACCATCGCGGCCGTTATGATCGGGCTGTTCATGGCGATGGCGCAGGTCTTCACCGACGTCAGCTTCGCCCAGGTGCTCACCCTGCTCTTCGTCGTCCTTTTCCTCCAGTTCCGGCCGCAGGGCGTGATCGCGATCCGCTCCCGCGCGCTCGACGCCGAATAGGACACCGATATGGCAAAGCTTCCCCTCAAAACGATCGCCGGCCTGGCCGCGCTGCTGTTCGCGATCGCCGCGCCCTGGATTCTCACCGCCTATGATCTCAACCTGCTCGGCCGCTTCCTGGCGCTGTCGCTGACCGCGATGGGGCTGGTGCTGCTGTGGGGCGAAGGCGGAATTCTCAGCCTCGGCCAGGGCGTCTTCTTCGGCCTCGGCGGCTATGCGCTGGCAATGCACCTGAAGCTCGACGGCCTCGGCGCGGACGAACTGCCCGACTTCATGATGTGGAGCGGGGTGACCGCGCTGCCCTGGTGGTGGAGCATCTTCAGGAACGGGTTCGTCGCGATCCTGGGTGTCGTCCTGATCCCCGGGGCAATTGCCGCGGCCTTCGCGTGGCTGATGTTCCGGCGGCGGATCGGCGGCGTTTATTTCGCGCTGATCACCCAGGCCCTCGCCCTCGCCTTCGCGACGCTGCTGATCAGTCAGCAGGGCACGACCGGCGGCTTCAACGGGCTGACCGACTATCATATGCTGATGGGCCTCAATCTGAACGGTGACGGTGTCGCGGTCGGGCTCTATTTCCTGACGCTGTTCTTCGTGGTGGGGTCGTTCTTCGCGCTGCGCTGGCTGGTCGGATCGCGTTTCGGCAAGCTGCTCCGCGCCTCGCGCGACGGATCGAACCGGATGCGCTTTCTCGGCTATGATCCAGCACCCTATAAAGTCGTCGCCTTTGCCGTCGCTGCGGTTTTGAGCGGGGTTTCGGGTGCGATGTTCACCCTCCACTCGGGCGTCGTCTCACCCGCGCTGGTCGGCGTGGTGCCGTCGATCGAAATGGTGATCTGGGTCGCGATCGGGGGTCGCACCTATCTGATAGGCGGGATCGTCGGCGCGCTCGTGGTCAACTTCGCCAAGGACAAGATCTCCACCGCGCTGCCGGAGCTCTGGCTCTATGTGCAGGGCCTGCTCTTCATCCTGGTGGTGACCGCGCTTCCCAGAGGGATTGCCGGCGAGTTCGATGGCGAGAGCCGGTTCGCACCGAGCAAGGTGGGCGACATGTTCGCGCGCTGGCGCGGCGGAAAGGCAGCGGCATGACGGCGGCAGCGGCGAGCGGCGAGCCGATGCTACGGCTCGAGAATGTCACGGTCGACTTCGACGGCTTCAAGGCGATCAACGATTTGTCGCTGAGCATCGCCGCCGGCAGCATGACCGTCGTGATCGGCCCCAACGGTGCCGGCAAATCGACGATGTGCGATTCGATCATCGGCCGTGTCCGCCCCACCTCCGGCCGCGTCCTCTTTCACGGCGAGGAGATCCAGCATGTGGTAGAGCACGAGATTGTCGCCAAAGGCATCTGCCGCAAGTTCCAGACGCCGGGCGTCCTGATCGGCCTGTCGGTGATCGACAATCTGATGATCACCGCGATGGGAGATCGCCGCTGGTGGAAGAGCTTCACCAAGGTCGGCGAGGAGGAGGCGCGTGCCAGGGCGGAGGACATCCTCGCGCGCGTCGGCCTGACCGAGCGGCGCGATGCGCTCGCCGGCAACCTGTCGCATGGCGAGAAGCAATGGCTGGAGATCGGCATGGTCGTCGCGACCGACGCCGAGCTGCTGCTGCTCGACGAACCGACCGCCGGCATGGGCGCGATCGAGAGCACCCAGACCGCCGACATCATCAAGACGCTGGTCGGCAAGCACGCCGTGCTGGTGATCGATCACGACATCGATTTCGTCTCGCAACTGAACGGCCATGTTATCGTGCTGCATCAGGGCCAGCTGTTGCGCGAGGGCACGCTCGATGCGATCCGTGCCGATGAGGAAGTCGCCGCCATCTATCTCGGGAGGGCGAAATGACCGACCTCGTCAACCTGCGCAGCGTCAGCGCCGCCTATGGCAAGGGCCAAGTGTTGTGGGACGTCGCCTTCGACATCAAGCCGGGCGAGGCAATCGCCGTGCTCGGCCGCAACGGGGTGGGCAAGACGACCCTGATGAAGACGATCATGGGCCAGCTTCCGGTCGCGGGCGGCTATATCTATATCAACGGAGACGATGTCACGGCGATGAGCGCGCACCAGCGCAGCCGCGCCGGCATCGGCTTCGTGCCGCAGGGCCGCCATGTCTTCCCGCATCTCACCGTCGCCGAAAATCTCGAGGTTGGCCTGTCGGCGCTGGCGGGCAAGGGGATCAAGGGGCCGAGGAAGGTGCCCGACATGGTCTTTGACCTCTTCCCCAAGCTCACCCAGATCGCCGGGCGCAAGGCGGGCGTGCTGTCGGGGGGCGAGCAGCAGCAGCTGGCGATCGGGCGGGCGCTGGCGGGTCAGCCTTCGCTGCTGCTGCTCGATGAGCCGACCGAGGGCATCCAGCCCAACATCGTCCAGCAGATCGAGGACGCGCTGCTGCGCGTTCGCACCGAACTGGGCGTCGCGATCATGATCGTCGAGCAGAATCTCGACTTCGCCTGGTCCTTCGCCGAACGCTATTTCGTCATGCAGCGCGGCCGGATCGTCAAGCAGGGGCGGACCGACCAGGACAGTGCAGCGGACGTGGCGCATCTCGTCCATGTGTGAAGATCCGGCAGCCGCTTCTCCTCATTGCTCCGGCAGCCGCGCGATCCATCAAGCCGGAATCTTCTGCGCCTCGTTCAACGACGCGACATAATCGCGCCACCCGCCGAACCCGGTGATCTCCTGCGCGCCCGCCAGTGCCGCCTCGGCGCAGAGGAAGCAGCTCACCTCGCCGCCGCCTTCGACCGCAACCTTGCCGATCCCCAGGGGCGCCGGAATCTTCGCGACGAACCGCCCGAAATCGGCCGCCGCGAGCGACCAGATCTCGATCGTCACCCCCGGCCCGGCGAAACCCGGATTGCGGTACAATCCGGGCTTGGGCGGGGTGGCGCCGGGGAGCAGGAAGAGGCGGTAATCGACGGCCGTCCGGGTCTCGGCGACGAAGCGGGCACCGAGCGCCTCCAGCTCATGGTGAAGCGCCATCCCCGACAGGTGCGCGCCGACCACGGCGATATCGAGCCGCTCGGCCGCAGGCGGCGCGGCGGGCGGCGCCGGCGCCAGCGGCATCCGCTCGCGCCCGCTGCCGGTGCCGGCCGCCCGGTGCACGTGGTCGGCGATCGGCTCGAGTGCGGCGTCGTGGAAGCCGGGGGCGGCGAGCGTCACCCCGAAGGGCAGTCCGTCGCTTCGGAAGCCGGCCGGCACGGCGATGCCGCTCAATCCGAGCAAGTTGAAGAAATTGGTGTAGGTGCCCAGCCGGCTGTTGAGCGCGATCGGATCGGCGAGCATCTGGTCGACGCGGTAGATGGTCGGCGCGGTCGGCAGCATCATTAGGTCGATCTTCGCCCATTCGGCGTCGGCGAGCCGCTTGAGCGCCTGCAATTCATATTGGCCGCGAAAGGCATCGACCGCGCTGAAACGGCCGCCGCCCATCACGATCGCCGCCACGCTCGCGTCGACTGCCGCGATCGGCACGTCGACGTCCTCGAAGGCGGCGAGCCGTTCGGCAACCCACGGGCCCTGGTAGAGCAAGGCAGCGATATCGCGGAAAGGCGCATAGTCGATCTCGACGATCGTCCCGCCGATCCGCTCGATCGCGGCCTGGTAGAGCGCCGCCGCGTCCGCATCGCCGAAAAACTCGCGGTCGTGGGCGCGCAACACGCCGACGCGCGGATTAGCCGGCAGCGTCCCCTGCGCCGCGTCGCGCGAATAGGGATCGGCGGCATCATAGCCTTCCGCGATCCGCCGCACCTCCGCCCCGTCCGATACCGACAGCGCGAAGATGCTGATGCAATCGAGACTGCGGCAGGCGGGGACGAGGCCGGTCGTGCTCAGCAGCCCTGGCGTCGGCTTGACCCCGACGATATTGTTGAACGCGGCCGGTACCCGGCCCGATCCGGCAGTGTCGGTGCCCAGCGCGAAGCAGGCCACGCCCGCCGCCACCGCGACCGCCGAGCCCGAGCTCGACCCGCCCGATATATAAGCGGGATCGAACACCGAGCGGGGCGCGCCATAGGGCGAGCGCGTGCCGTTGAGCCCGGTCGCGAACTGATCGAGATTGGTCTTTCCGACCATGATTGCGCCCGCTGCGCGCAGCTTTGCGACGACGACGGCATCGCCCGCCACCTTCCGATCGAGAACCGTGCAGGCGGCTGTGGTCGGGAAACCGGCGACGTCGATATTATCCTTGACCGCAAAGGGCACGCCCCAGAGCGGGAGCGAATTCGGCTCGGGCGCGCGATTGAGCAGTGCGTCGGCCTGCGCCAGCATCTGGTCGAGCGTGGCCGCGGTGATGAAAGCGGCGCGATCGGCATCGTCGATACGACGTGCCAGCGCCGCAACACAATCGCGCGGGCTCAGCCCGCCGGCATAGAGGCTCCGTAGCGTCGCCAGATCGAGCAGGGGCGGCAAGGCCATCAATGTCCCTCACCGAGCATCGAGATATGGGCGCTGACCACCCGCCAGCCTTCGGGAAAGCGTACCCAGCTCTGGCTCTGGCGGCCCGGCGCCGACGCGCCGACGCGCTGGAACTCGGCGTTGGCTGTGGCGAAGTCGGTGCCGAAGGTCGTGATCATGGTACGGAGAAGGCTACGCGGCGGGGAGCCGCCGACACGGGCGACGCGAAACGCCTTGATCGCCTCGATCCCGTAGAGATTCTGGCCGGGCCCGATCCGCACCGTGCATTCGCTATGCCAGAACAGGGCGTCGAGCGCGTCGAGATCATTGACCATCAACGCATGTTCATAGGCGTGGAAGGCGGCAGTCGCGGCCGCGACCGTGGCGGGATCGTTGATCAACATGGTAGATCCTCCGGCGCGCCGGCGATACCCAGCCTTTCGAGATGTGCCGCCGCCTGAAGCGCGCGCGCCTCCGCCCAAGGTGGCGCGATAAGCTGGACGCCAATCGGCAGTCGCTCACCCATGATCGGAACGGAAACGATCGGCACACCGACAAAGCTGAGAGGCTGGGCGAGCAGCCCGATATTGGGGCGGGCGGGCACCGCGTACCCCTCCACCTCGATCGTCGCCTGCCCGAGCAGCGGCGCGGCGCACGGCGTAGCCGGAGCGATCAGCAGGTCATGCTGACGGAAGGCCGACATCAGCTGCTCGCGGAACAGCGTTCGGACCCGCTGCGCCTGCAGCACCGCGTCGGCGGGAAGCAGCGCTCCGGCGAGCAATCGATCGCGCGTCGCAGGATCGAAATCGGCGGCGCGGCGGCGCAGCGATTCCCGGTGAAGATTGGCGCCCGAGGCTGAAGTCATCACGAAGGCGGCGGCGCGCGCCTGGGCTGCCCGCGACAGCTCGACCCGGGCATTCGCGCCAAGCGCCTCGGCTATCTGGGCAGCAGCCGCCCGCCCCTGCCGATCGGCCTTGGCCTCGAACCAGCCGGTCAAAAGCGCCGCCTTGCCCTGCCAGGGCTCGCCGAGCATGGGCGTCGCCGGCTCCACCGGCCGCTGGGCACAGGCGTCGTCGCCCTGGTCGATGCCCTGGATCACGTCATAGACCAGCGCCAGATCGGCGACGCCGCGCGCAAACGGACCGAGATGGTCGAGCTCATGGACGAAGGGGAAGGTACCCGATCGCGGCAAGCGGCCGAAAGTCGGCTTCAGCCCGAAGATGCCGCAGAAGGAGGCTGGTACTCTGATCGACCCGTTGGTGTCTGTGCCGAGCGAAAAATCGCAGAGCGCCGCCGCGACCGCCGCCGCCGACCCACCCGATGATCCGCCCGCGCTCCGCTCCCGATCAAGCGGGTTGCGGGTCGGGCCGTAATGGGCGTTCTCGGTCGTGAAGCCATAGGCATATTCGTCCATATTCTGGGTGCCGACCAACACCGCGCCGCTTGCCGTCAACCGGCGCAGCAGCACCGCGTCGCCGACGGCGGCAGGCCGGTCGCGGTTGATGATCGAGCCGGCTGTCGTAACCCGCCCCGCGACATCGTAGTTGTCCTTGACCCCGAAGGGCACGCCCGCGAGCGGCCCCGGATCCTGGCCGGCGGCGACCATCGCGTCGACCGCCCCGGCCTCGCGCCGCGCGCGATCCGCCAGGATCTCGGTGAAGCAATTGAGGCTGGGGTTGAGCCGCTCGATCCGGGCAAGCCGGCTTTCGAGCAAGGCAAGCGCGGAGAGCCGGCCACTGCGGACGGCGCGGGCAATCGCGACCACACCCAGCATGTCGGTACGATGATCGAGCAGCATCATGGACGGTAGATGGCGGCGGGCTCGACGATGGGATCAATCGCCTCGGCCATGAACAGCGCAGCCTGCTCGAGCAGGGTCGAGAGGTTGCGGGTCACGCCGGGAAGAAAGGCGGGGTCGATGTCCAACCCCGCCAGTCTTGCCGCCCGTTCGACGTCCTCCGTCGTCAAACGGCGGTCGATCACGCCGCCACCGGCACCGCTTCGAGCGGCTCGGTCACTGGATCCTCGGCTTCCCGCGCCTTCTTGAGCGAGCAGAGGTAGAGGAACGCCGCCACCATCGCATAGGCCGCCGCGACACCGGGCGTCTTGAACGTGCCGATCGCCTCGCTGTGGATCAGCCCGAAGAAGGTCAACACCGCCCCGGCGAGCGCGAAGCTGGCCGCCTTGTTCAGCTTGCCGTCGATGATGAACACCGTGATCGAGCCGAGGATGATCCCCGCCAGCGTGGCGCCGCCGCCGAGGATATGGAGGCCCTCATAGAGCACGCCATTATTGGCGAGCGCCTCCATGCCGACCTTGCCGGCATCGGTGCCCGCCGCGCCCAGCGCGTTGTTGATCTGGGTGACACCCCAGGCCGCGATCGTCGGCACGATCGCCAGCACGACGGCGGGCGCGTGCTTGTGCGGGCTTTCCTGGAATGCCTGCGCGCCGATCAGCATGCCGATGTAGAGCAGGATCGGCAGCAGCGCGACCGACGGAATGATCGCCATCATCAACGCGACCACGCCGAACCAGGTGACGAACAGCATCATCGCGCCGGTCGCCGCCGAATAGCCGGTGCGCCCGCCCATCGCCTTCCAGCCGGGATGGCCGATATAGACGGCGTTGATGAACGGATTGCCCATCAGGCAGCCGATCAGGCTGACGACGCCATCGGCGCAGAGCACGCGGGTCGTCGGGAAATGGTCTCCCGCCGCCTCGGCGCTCTCGACATTGTCCATCGCCTCGACGAGATCGTAGATGCCGAAGGGTATCGCCGTAACCAGGATGACGCCGATATATTGGAAGCCTGAAAGGATTTCGGCAAAGGCCGGCGACGGCAGGTGGAAACCGAAATCGGCGAGCGCGCCGGTCACCTTCTCGGGGCCGATACCGCCGAGCTGATAGCCCATGGCATGGCCGATCCAGGCGATCAGCGATCCGACCAGCATCGCCATGAGGCCGCCGGGTATGCCGCCCGGATAGCGGAAGCCGCCGAGCCAGCTGGCGAGGATCACGGCGAGGCAGATCACGCCGATCACCGGCGTCATGAAGACCTGCGCCCCCGGGCTCAGCGAGATGAAGGTCAGCGAGATGCCGGCGAGCGATCCGAGCAGCGCCGCGCGCGGCGTGATTTTGCGGATCCACGGGGCGATGAAGCCGCCGATCATCAGAACGAAGCTTTGGACGAACACCCAGGTCAGCCCTGCGCTCCATGCCTCGACCGGATTGCCGGTCGAGATCAGGATCGGCAGCATCACGACAAAGACCACCACGAACATATGCGGCACGCTGATCCCCGACGGCAGCGCGCAGACGTCGGTGCGCCCGGTCGAAACAGCGAGCTTGCGGGCCAGCCAGGCATAATAGACCGTGCTCAGAAACAGCATGAGCCCGACCGCGGGCAAGATGCGGCCGAAGATCAGTTCGTCGGGCAGCTTCAGCACGAAGCGCAACAGGCCGGTCAGCACCAGCAGGTTGACAAGAATATTGGTGCCGAAGCCGAAGAAGGCATTCCAGTCCCCCGGTGTCCACCAGGGCAGTTTTGCCGGGGAAGACCCGGCCGTCGAGACACTCGTCATGATGCAAACCCCCTTGCTTGATTCATGCCGGTTCCGCCGGTGCGGTGAGCGCCGCGATGACGCCCTGGCTGTCGCCGACCCAACCGAAAATGCCGCCCTGGGCGGCGATCATCCGCAACGCGACTTCATGGAATTCGGGGAAATAGGATCCGGTGCAATCCGACAGCACGAGGCAGTCGATGCCGCGATCATTGGCTTCACGCACCGTGGTGTGGACGCACACCTCGGTGGTGACGCCGCAGACGATCAGCTGCTCGATGCCATGGCGGGCGATCAGATCGGCGAGTTCGGTGTTGTAGAAGGCGCCCTTGCCCGGCTTGTCGATCACCGGCTCACCGGCAATCGGGTAGAGTTCGTCGATAATGTCGTGGCCGGGCTCGCCGATGACGAGGATGCGGCCCATCGGGCCCTCGTCGCCGATCGTCTTGGCGCCCTTGCCGCGCACGCGCTTGGCCTCGTGCAGGTCGGAAAGGTCCGGCTTGTGGCCTTCCCGGGTGTGCATGACGAAAAGCCCCGCTCGCCGGGCGGCGGCGAGCAGGGCTTTCAAAGGCTCTATCGACGGACGCAGCTGGGAGACATCGTTGCCGAGCATCTCGCCAAAGCCCCCCGGTTCGACGAAATCCCGCTGCATGTCGATGATCAGCAGGGCGGCCTTGCCCGGCTTCAGTTCGAAATCATACGGTCTTGCGGGAACGCTGATCGTCATGCGCACCTCCGATGCTACCGTGGTTGCCGGGGGTCCCCGCCACGGGGGCCCCCGAGCCTTCCAGCCTCTCTAGAAGCCGATATTGATACCGGCACCGAACACGAGATGATCCCGGTCGTGGTCGCCGCTGTTGAGCAGGGCCTTCGCCGCGACGAGATTGTCGTTCACGAGGTGATAATATTGGGCGAAGCCGTAGAGTGACGCTTTGGCCCCGCTGCTGAAGAAGGTGACCGGTACGCTCGCTTTCAGGCCGGTGCTGATCACGCCGACATTACCGTCCTTTGCGGCGCCGCGTCCCCAATAGCTTTTGGGCCCGACCGTGATCCAGGTGGGGGCCGAAAGCGTCAAGTCTCCGGTCTTGATCGTCGGCACCGCGCCGAGCTCGACGTCGAAGGTGCTTTTGGTGGTGCCGAGCACCACCGTCGACGACTTGGACCAGGCGGCCCAGAAGACTTTTGCATAGGGGTTGATGGTGAAGCCCTTGTCGGCGTCGTCCTTATATTTGAACGAAAACTCGATGTTGTGCTCGTTTTTGAAGGCGACGGACGGCTGCCCGCTGATGAATTCGCTATATTCTATGCCGACGTTAAACTTCGGAAGTATGTCATAGTCGACTCCGAAGAAATAATCGAACTCGTTGACTGCCGTGATGTTTCCATCGGCTTTGCTGTACCCTGGGTTGATATCCAGCCAGGTACCGGCGTGGAACGCTATGCCGCCTGGGGATACGGCGACCAGGCCATTGAGGACCTGCACCGTAACGCCGCCCGTCGTGACCACCAAACCACGCGGCGTGACATAGTCATTCTTGACGGAAACATCGCCGAAGCCATGAAGAGCCCAGCCATCATCGGCCAATGCCGCCGTGCTGGACGCAGCCAGCAGCGCGCCTATTACCCCTTTATATATAGTTCGCATCTTGGGTCGCTCCCTGTTTGGTTAGCGCCCAGACATCCCCTTGGCGAACACGCGCATGATGCATTCGATACGCAATTCTGTATGCGCAGTGTCAGACTTGCATACAATTTCCGAGTCGGCAACGGGATTGTCGCCGCGTCGCAGCATTTGTATGCAAGATTCGTCCGCCGCATCCCGCGCGCGGATGATCAGGCCGTGCGAAGGAGGCAACGTGTCGAGCGTGACGACGGTGGACAAGCTCGCCGACAATCTCGCCGAGGCTATCCTGGCCGGCGAGTTCGCCCCGGGCGCGCGCCTGGACGAGCAGTTTCTCGCTCAACGATATTCAGTGTCGCGTACGCCGGTGCGCGAGGCACTACGTCAATTGGCCACTACCGGGCTGATCGAGATCCGCCCCCGCCGTGGCGCGATCGTCGCCAGCGTCACGCCGGCACAGCTCGAAGAATTGTTCGTGGCGATGGCCGAGCTCGAGGCGACCTGCGCCCGGCTCTCGGCGCTGTCGATGAGCTCGACCGAGCGCCGCGGGCTCCAGGCGCTGCACGAGGGGATGAAGCTGCTCGCCGTGCGCGGCGACACCGCCGCTTTCACCGACGCCAACCATCATTTCCATACGATGATCTACAAGGGATCGCACAATGCGCTGCTCGCCGACATGGCGACGGCGACCCGCCGCAGACTCTCGCCTTTTCGGCGCGCCCAGTTCCAGGTCGAAGGCCGGCCGCCACGCTCGCAGGCCGAACATGAGTTGGTCGTCTCCGCGATCCTGAGCGGCAACGCCGCCGGGGCACATTCCGCGATGCTCCATCACGTGACTCTGATCGAGAAGAGCTTCGAGGAATTGTGCCTCGACGTTCACGGCCGAGACCGGTGAGGCGGACGCCGCACCGGCGAAGATCCCGGCTCAGCGACGATCAGCCTGCCAAATCGTGAAGCGGCTCGGAGCACCAGGCCGCGATCTGATCCTTGACGAGCAATTTCGCCTTTTTGAGCCTTGCGATTTCCAGATCGTCCGGGCGGGGACGCCTCGCTTCGTCGGCGATCAGCCGATCGAGCCGCGCGTGCTCGCGTTCGAGATATTCGAGAAAGCGGTTCGACATCGTCTTCCCTCCGTCAGCGGTCGAGCGACCTGGGCGCGGAACGAACGTATTTGATCGAGCCGGCGCTCGCCACGTTCGCGGACGTGCGCTGGGGCCGGCCCCTCGCAGCAGCTGGGTCGGATGCCCAGGACGCCAGCATCGCATGCATCACCTCGGGTTCGAGGGCCGGACGCCGGACGCGATCGAACGGATGTCGAAAATGGGAGAGGGACATGGGATCTGCCTCCTTTCTTCCAGTCACTCCTTCCATGCGGCGAAAGCGCCGACCGCCATGTTGGAATCCCGGCTCCGCTCGTCAAGATACGAAGCTTCTGTTCCGGGTCAAAAATCGTTCCGGTCGCCGTGCCGACCTCTTCCAACCCGACAGTGACGGATCGCCGGTTCTATCAAGCGGTGCCGGACATGGCGGCGCCGCTCGAGCCCTCAGCGAACGCGTTTCGGAACGCTCATCGCTCCGCGGCGTTCTGAGCGCTCTATGTTGGGTTCGGAGTAACCAATGCCGGGTCGGGGGAATATCGTGGCGGTCGGCCTCCTCACCCAGCGTGACATGGATGCGCTCGGCGCCGGTTTCCGCAACGCCTTTCCGATCGACGATGCGGCGGATTTCGAGGACCTCCTTCAGGCGATCGATCGCGCGACATCGACCGCGGCGACGCGCTCCGCCGGCGAAGCCCCGGTGGTCGACGAAAAAGGGCGACCTCTTCAAGGCAGTGGAAAGATCGCAGCAAAGGAGCCCGTCGTTCGGCCATCGACCGCGGAACGACTGCCACCGCGCCAACAGTAAGCCGATGGCAAGCCGCTGGCGCAAGCGCTGCTGAACCCGACGACAGACGGCGCGTTGTGATGCTGGGCGGATCTGCGTCCACAGCGGAGGATATTCATGGATAGCGCCGAGGCCATGATGGCCAGGTTTCTCGCCCGCCTGTCGCTGCGCTCGGAGCTCGACCCCGCCGACCAGCAGGCGATACTCGGACTTCCCGGCCTCGCCGAGCGCTATGCGGCCAATCAGGATATCATCATGCCCGGCGAGCATGTCACCCGTGCCACGCTCGTCGTGTCGGGCATCGTGGCACGTTTCGACCAGCGCGAGGACGGCCAGCGCCAACTGACCGCAATCCACATCGCCGGCGACATGTGCGATCTCCACTCCACCGTGCTTCCGGTCGCCAGTTGGGGCATCGCGGCGCTGACCGAAACGGTCGTTCTCCGCGTTCCCCATGTCGAGATCTTCCGGGTCGCGGGAGAGCATCGCGCCGTCGCGGCCGCCTTCTGGCGGGACACGACCGTCGATGCCGGCATATTCGCCAAATGGGTCGCCAATATCGGCCGCAAGGATTCCCGCGCCCGGCTCGCCCATCTGCTATGCGAACTCGGCACACGGATGGAATTGGCCGGTCTGGGCCCGCGCACCGCATTCCCGTTCGCGATGACCCAGGCGCAGCTTGCCGACGCGCTGGGCCTGACCACCGTCCATGTGAACCGCACGATCCAGGGCCTGAAGGCCGATGGCCTGATCGAGATCGGCGGGGGCCGGGTCATGATTCCCGATTGGGCCGCGCTCGCACGCGAGGGTGAGTTCGATCCGGCCTATCTGCAAGCGAGCAGGCACCCCTCCCCAGATCGCGCCTTCCCGGAGCTGACATAGTCAACGAGCCGAAACCGCAACCAGGATCAATGGTGCTGAAGCCATGCCCAGATATTATTTCGATCTCTACAATGACCGGAACACCGTGGACCAGGAAGGCGAGGTGTTTCCGGACCTTGCGACCGCCCTCGACCATGCGCGCACAGCCGTCCGCAAGCTCGGCGCCGAAGCGGTGAGCACGCGCGGCCAGCTCGTGCTCGACCACCGGCTGATCGTCCGGAGCGAGGAGACGGACGAGCAGCACATCATCCATTTCGGGGACGTCATCCGCATCGTTCCGCATGACGACGCCTGAGAAGCCCGCACCGCCCCGGTTCGGCGGCCGTCGACCCACCTCCCAAGACCGCGACGCGACCATGTGCGCGCCCATCACCGACAATGAGAAAGACCATGAACCAGTCGCTCCGCTCGGCCGGGCGGAGCCGCATTGTCATCCTGAAAGCGACATTTTTCCCGGTGCATAGGGTTGAGTGGCGATTTTTTGATTTTTCTTTCTACGCACCCCCTCCAACGCTCACGCCGCAACCCGCCCGCGCGCGGCGGGCGCGCCGCGCTCGACCGCCAGCCGATAGCCGAGCGCGGTCACCACCCGGGTCAGCGTCTCCAGCGTCGGATTGCCGTCCGCGCTGAGCGCGCGGTAAAGCTGCTGGCGGCTCATCCCGGTTTCCCCCGCCAGCGCGGTCATCCCCTGCACCCGCGCGACGAGCCCGAGCGCGGCGGCGATGACCCCGGTCTGGCCGATGGCGAGCGCGTCATTGAGGAAGGCGTGCTGCGCGTCGTCGCTGTCGAGAAAGGCGGCGAGATCGCCTGTGGAAGCGGTGTGATCGGGGTGGCGGCGTCGCGGGACGAAGCCATCCGTCTGGAAGCGATGGCCACCGAGGCGAGCCGTTTCATTCGACAGATATTTCATCCGTGACTCCACCGATCTGATGCAGCCGCGCCGGTGCGCGCGTTCATCCAATGCCTAACGAAGGCGCGGGCAAAGTTCAAGAACAAATACGGAACAACGTGTAGCGCTTCTCGTCTGAAACCCGGCAGCTTCGCGCGACATCTCGGACATTCGCAATCGCGATGGGGCTGCCTGAGGGCTGCCCATCGCGACAGGGGTGACGCGCGCTTCGCGCGACATCTGAGACCATTCTGAGTTGCTGTCCTCCCCGCCAAAACAGCCATACATGCGCGCTCGGGGGCCCGTTTACCATTCATGTAATCCAGAGCGGACAATTGAACGTTTCCTTTATGTTCCTTATCTACTGGTCGGATCGCGGCGTATGAACATGTTGCGGCTAGACAGGCACAAGACCGGTGTGAAAGGGGGAGCACAACTTTGGTGACTACCGCCGACTCTGCTTCGGGCGCTCCGCTATCTCACTGCCTAGGTCCTGGGAATGTCGCTTGTGAGTTGCGATTAAATCATCCGTCCGCCAGCCGGTCATACGGCTTTAGCACGGATTTCGATGCAATTCCGGTGGCATCCACATGAAATTGAGGTATCCCCGCAACGAATAACGCGAGCAGCATGCAGTCGTCTCGTATCGTTGTCCGGGGGGATGCGTTGGAATGATCGAGTTTCTTCAGCAGCACTGGCTCGCGATTGCGGGCACACTTGCCACGCTTGTGGCGGGCGGCCTGGCCGTGAGATTCCTCTGGGCGCGGTCGGGACGCGATACGACAATCGTCAACCAGAAGGGTGCTACGGCGAAGGGCGACATCGTCGGTCGCGACAAGATCACGCACGAGAGCAAGCGACGCTGAGCCGCGTGGGCACGCCTACTGTCAACCAGAAGGGCGCCAGCGCTGGCGGCGACAACGTCGGCGGTGACAAGGTCACGGTCACGAACGTCTACAATGGCGCCGCTCCGGTTCTACAGACGCTTTGGGACAAGCTTGCGGAGGAAATCCGTACCGAAACGACCACCAGGGAGTGGGTCGACAGCCTCCAGTTCTTTCGTGAGAAAATCGCGCCCGATGGTGTTACCGGGCTTGAGGAAAAGCTCAGGCGCGCCGGGCGCGATTCCGACACTCACATGGCGATGCGACAAAAGGAGATGTTCGTTAAACTGCTCACACGTTACGAGCTCTTCGGCTCGGCGCAGGAAATCTTGGCTTTCTGCCTTCACCGTATACAGCACGAGTTCGACACCTTCATCTCCCCCAAGCTGGGGGAACTGTCGAGGGCCGAAATCGACGCCATCATTTCGGAACGCATCGTTTACCCGGTGGTCGATGACTGCGGCGCCGGCGTCTTTCAACTCCACCCCGGACTGGTGCTCGGCATGATCTATTGGCTCGGCGAGCAGTGCTTCGTGCGGTGGCACGAATGATCCAACTGGCCTACCAGCCCGCCTATGATCCCTTCCACACGCTGCTCCGTGTGATCCGGATCGCCGACTTCATCGACGTTCCTCCGCCGAGCGTAGAACAGGCGCGGATCGCGGATTTCTATCTGTCATTTCCGCACAGGCTCAACGGAGTTACCTTTCCACGCGGCATGCGCGGGCGCCTCAAGTCCGCACTGTCTCAGGCCCCGGCCGCCTACGGCACGTCACCAGCCGACGAGGCGGTAACGCGAAAGATGCGTCCAATCCAAGATGCAGCCATCCAGACGCTCTTGGGAAACGGCTCACTCGATCGAGACGCATTCGAAGCCGGAACTATCGCCCTGGACATGGATTCGATCTCGGAGAAGCTGCTGACGCGCGCCCGCGCGCTTAATCTCGAACAGGACGCGCTGGTGGGGCTGATCCGCGACCTGATCGCCGCTGTGCCGCTAGAAGGCGAGAATGGGTTGAAGCACCGGACGGGCTTAGGAGAGCATCGCTATGACGCTGTTTAGCCCGACGATAATTGTGCGGCGGCTCGTTATCCTCAAGGGGGCAGCCCATGTCTACGATGAGCATTTTCACGCCGGGGTGAACATCATCCGAGGTGAGAACTCGTCGGGAAAGTCGACGGTGCTGAATATCCTCGTCCATGGCCTTGGCGGTGATATCTCCCAGTGGAGCGAGCATGCACTGCTGTGCGATCGTGTTCTCGTCGAGGTCGAGCTCAACGGAAAGACAGCTACCCTGTCGCGCGAGATTTCGCGGGCGACCAAGCGGCCAATGGATATCTTCGGTGGCGATATTGATGCGGCGTTAAAGGCGGGGATTACCGACTGGCGGCGGTATCCATACAGTAGTTCTGAGGGGAAACAGAGCTTCTCCCAAGCGATCTTCGCCCTGCTGGACTTGCCAGAGGTCCAAACGGAATCCTCCGGCAAGCTGACTCTGCATCAGCTTCTGCGCATCCTCTACTCCGACCAGTTAAGCCCGGTTGAAAACATTTTCAGATTCGAGCGATTTGACGCGCCTATAGTCCGCGAGGCGGTGGGGCGGCTGCTCTGCGGCGCCTACCATGCGGAGATCTACGAGAACGAGATGCGTATTCGTGCGCTCGAGAAGGAGCAGTCGGAGGTTGCTGCAACCCTGACCAGCATTTACTCAGTCCTAGGCGATGTGAAACACAGCCTGAACGAGGATTGGGCAAAGGCCGAGTTGCGACAGCTGAGGGCGACCTTGGAGAGCCTCGAAAAGGAGATCGAGGCCGCCGAACGCGAGCTTTTTGCCGACGATGGCAGCGAGAGATTCACCCTGACAGCTCAACGCGCTGCGTTCGATGAGGTACAAGCCCTGCAGGCGGCTATCACCCAAGTTCGGGGGGACATTGAAGCTCTCGAACTTGAGATCGCGGATTCAGCCAGCTTTATTGCCGCACTAGAATCAAAGCTAGTGGCGCTGAAAGATGCGGGTCTCGTCAGCGAAGAGTTCGATTCCGTGGACTTTCTCTGGTGCCCCAGTTGTTACGCGGCGCTCGACCGATCCGTGGGCGAGCACGCATGCCACCTCTGCAAGTCCCCCTTTGATGATGAGCGTCTGAAGACTCGCATCGTTAACCTCACGAACGATGTCGGCATCCAGCTGCGGCAGTCGGCGCTTTTACAGAAGGAGCGCCACCGTCAGCTAAACGAGCTGCGCGACCGGGAGCGCGCCGTCGAGATTGAATGGCGCTCGGCCGCCGACAGGCTCGCCGCCGTCCAGCGTACGCCCTCCTCGGACCTGCGATCCCGCGTGCGTCGTCTCAACCAGCGTAGCGGCTACGTCCAGCGCGAGATCGAGGATGTTCAAGAGAAGGCTGGTCTAGTCGAGCAGTTGGGACGTCTGTCTAAGCGCAAGGCCGACATCGCAGCCGAGCTTTCCGCACTCAACGACCGGAATGAGCAGCTCAAGACGTCGGAGCAGAAACGCTTGGAACTCGCCTACACGGAGATAGCTGAACGGACACGTGACTTTCTGCACCACGACCTTCCCCGGCAGGAAGCGTTCCAAACTGCGCGATCGATCAATTTTAGCTTCGGCAGCGACAAGATTTCAGTGGACGGAGAGAGTTACTTCTCTGCTAGCTCTCTGGTCATCTTAAAGAACAGCTTTTTGGCGGGATTTCTGTTCGCCGCGACCGACGACAAAGAGTTTAGACATCCTCGACTCGCTATTCTCGACACTGTCGAAGACAAGGGTATGGAACCTGAGCGTAGTCAAAATTTCCAGAAGTTACTGGTTGCCGCCTCTGGAGCATCTAAGGTAGACCACCAGATCATCTTCGCGACGGCGATGATCGCTGAGGACCTTAACAATGCGATTTTTACGGTTGGGAAATACTCTTCTCATGAGGACAGGACACTCGTCGTCTAAAATGTAATCTTGTGCGATCTATTGGCCGAGCCTAAGGGTTGGATACAGGTTGGTGCCTTCGCGTTCACGATTGGCGCAGCCACCCTTACCGCCTTGGAGGGTATACGTTTGGGACGGCGCTTCCCCTCGCCGCGGCACCCAATCTCGGATTAACCGATGGCACCCAAGATTACCAAATACTCCAAGATGCCGACAACGGCCGATTTGGCGGCGTTCACCGGCATGCATTGCGCCCGCCTCTATAAGGCCGCCGTTGCGAACGGATGGCGTTGTCCGTCATGTGGACGGACCGCACAGGAATTGGTGCGCTGGACCAAAATTCAGGGTCCAACATGGCGCGCACGATACGGCGACGAGCACGGCATGGGATTCACGATTACGATGACCCAGCACCATTGCCACGGCGGGGGGCGCTTTCCGCCCACACTGATCTGCGGAGACTGCAATTCCGCCGACGGTGCCGTCAAACGCAAACACAGCCTACCCGCCGAGTGGTCATTTTCTCCTAGTGAAATCGGTCGCTTCGTGACCGTCCTACCCCATAGCGGACAGACGAAAATCGACTATGCGATTGCGCTTACCATCTACGAAGCAAGCAGACAGCGCTTTTCTTAACGGTGGAACGGTAATCCAATTCCCGCGACACAGCGCCAGATCACGCGGGCGCGCACGAATGGCTGCTAGCCGACCATCGTTGCCAAAAACCTGCGCGACTGAATTCGTCTCAATGTAGCCGTCAGCGGAAGCAAGAGCTGATGTCCGCTTTTTGCATGATGCCACCCAAATCCGGACAGTCCGGACTGTCCCCCGAAGCGGACCGAGAGATCCGCGGGCCGAACGGCAGCTTTCCCCCAGTCGGCCCACGCAACCGAACAGTCAGGAGACGGCCCACAACCCGCCCTCACCGCACCTGAAACTTAACCCCCTCCACCCTCAAAGCGCCGCCAGCACCGCGTCCGCCATCTGGGTGGTCGTCATCGTCCCGCCGAGATCAGGGCTGCGCGCGCCGGCTTCGAGCGCCTTCGCCACCGCCGCCTCGATGCGGTCGGCTTCGGCGGCCATGTTCAGCGAGTAGCGGAGCATCATCGCGGCGGAGAGGATCGTCGCGAGCGGATTGGCCTTGCCTTGGCCGGCGATATCGGGCGCGGAGCCGTGGATCGGTTCGTAGAGCCCCTTCTGCCTGGCATCGAGCGAGGCCGAGGGGAGCATGCCGATCGAGCCGGCGCACATCGAAGCCTGATCGGAGAGGATATCGCCGAACAGATTGCCGGTGACGATCACGTCGAACTGGCCCGGGTTGCGCACGAGCTGCATTGCGGCGTTGTCGACATACATGTGGCTGAGCTCGATATCGGGATATTCGGCCGCGATCTCGATCACCACATCGCGCCAGAGCTGCGAGGTTTCTAGAACATTGGCCTTGTCGACCGAGCAGAGCCTGCCGCTGCGCGCGCGCGCGGTCTCGAAGCCGACGCGGGCGATGCGGGCGACCTCATCCTCGTCATAGGACATGACGTCATAGCCCTGGCGGCGGCCGCCCGGCGTCTTGCGCATGCCTTTCTCACCGAAATAGACGTCGCCATTGAGTTCGCGGACGATGACGAGATCGATCGCGCGGGCGACTTCGGGGCGGAGCGCGGAGGCGTCGGCCAGCTCCTTGAACAGCTTTGCGGGGCGGAGATTGGCGAACAGCTCGAGCTCCTTGCGCAGGCCGAGGATCGCCTGTTCGGGCCGCAGGTGACGATCGAGGCGGTCGCAGGCCGGATCGCCGACCGCGCCGAACAGGATCGCATCGGCGCGCCTGGCGAGATCGAGCGTGGCGGGGGGCAGCGGATGGCCCTCGGCGCGATAGGCCGCGCCACCGACGGGGGCGGTTTCGAAGCTGAGCCGGTCCCCGGTCACGGCGCGGAGCACGCGCTCGCCCTCAGCAAGGACTTCAGGACCGATGCCGTCGCCCGGCAGCAAGGCTATCAACATGATGCACCCCTAATTCGTCGTCGCGAGCCCCCTGCCCTGATGCGGGACGCGGTGCAAGAGTTTGGCTTCCGATCTAGCCCCTCCCCTTCAGGGGAGGGGTTGGGGTGGGGGCTATCCCTCATCTCAACGTCGGCAAGGAGGTGAGCCCCCACCCCCTGCCCCTCCCCTGAAGGGGAGGGGGGTGAAGCTCAGGCCAGTCGCTTGATGCGGTCGACGAGGCGGTGGCGGGCGTCGAGGATGTCGGCGCGCCGGTCGGTGAGGATGTCGCGGGTGAGGAAGTGGCCGGTGATCGCCAGGCCGTCGATGATGTCCTGCCAGCCGGTCCCGGCATCGGGCGCGATCAGGAAGGCGGGAAGCGGGAGGAGGCGCGTGGCATAAGGCGCGCCGGCGTCGCGCGACACCGCGCCGCCGCTCTTCGGGCTGACGAAGGCGAGATCGTCGCGCGAACCGGTGGCGGCGCAGGCGCTGAGGTCGAGCGCATAGCCGAGCTCGGCGAGCAGCAGCAGCTCGTAGCGGACCGCCGCCGCCGCCCAGCCACGCGCCGAGGGGGCATATTCGATCGCCGCGAGCACGGCTTCGAGCGCTTCGAACAGCACGGCGTGCGGCTGGCGCTCGGCGAGCGACACCGCGGTCAATGCGCAGAGCCAGTCGATCGCGGCGGCGGCAAGCGGCTCGGCGAGCAGGCCGGCGCGGCTATGGGTGAGTTCGACGGTGAGCGAGGGCATCTGCTCCGAGGTGCGCGCGCGCAGTTCGGCCTCGACCAGATTGCCGGCAACCAGCACCGGCCGCATCCGGCGCGAGCGCCCGCCGCGGACATAGCCGGTCAGCAGCCCCTGCGCCGGGGTGAGCAACCGGGTGATCGCACCATGCTCGGCATGCGCGCGCACCGAGCAGATGATGGCGGGGGTGCGGAGCTGCATGGGTGACGTTCAAGCCGGGATCGGCGCACTCCTCAACTGCTTTCGTCATCCCGGACTTGATCCGGGATCCCGCTTTCCCGTTTCGGCGGGCGGAAAAAGAAGCGGGATGCCGGGTCAGGCCCGGGATGACGGGGAAGGATCAGGATCCCGACGCGTGGAAATGATCGTGGATCGCGCGTGCCATCGCCTTCGAAACGCCGGGCACCCGCTCGATGTCGGCGAGTGAGGCGGCGCGGACGGCGCGCGCGGTGCCGAAGTGCATCAACAGCGCCTTCTTGCGCGACGGACCGATGCCGGGAATGTCGTCGAGCGGGCTCCTGGTCAGCGCCGCCGCGCGCTTGGCGCGATGGGTGCCGATCGCGAAGCGGTGCGCCTCATCCCGGACCCGCTGGAGATAGAAGAGCAGGGGCGAATTGGGGACAAGCGTCGCCTCGCGCCCGCCGGGCAGGTGAAAATGTTCGCGTCCGGCGTTGCGATCGGGGCCTTTCGAGATACCGACGATCGGCACGTCGTGGACACCCATATCCTCGAGCACCTCGCACACCGCGCTCACCTGCCCCTTGCCGCCGTCGATCAGCAGCAGATCGGGCCATTCGCCGCTGCGGCGGTCGGGGTCCTCCTTCTCGAGCCGGGCGAAGCGGCGTTCGAGCACCTCGCGCATCATCGCGAAATCGTCGCCGGGCGCGGTCTCGGCACGCTTGATGTTGAACTTGCGATAGCCGCCCCTGCGAAAGCCCTCCGGGCCGGCGACGATCATCGCGCCGACCGCATTCGTCCCCATGATATGGCTGTTGTCGTAGACCTCGATCCGATCGGGCGGGCCTTCCAGCTCGAACAGATCGGCCATTTCCCGGAAGATGCGGCCCTGGGTGGTCGATTCCGCGAGACGTCGGTCGAGCGCCTCGCGCGCATTGCGGCAGGCCTGCTCCATCAGCCGCCGCTGCTCGCCGCGTTGGGGCACCTTGATCCGGACCTTGCGGCCGGCGCGCTCGCCCAGCGCCTCGGCCAGCAGATCGCATTCGGCAGGGGCGCGATCGACGAGCACGAGCCGGGGCGGCGGCACCTCTTCGTAGAATTGCATCAGGAAGCTCGCCAGCACCTCGTCCTCGGGCACATCGGCGGTGTGCGCGGGAAAGAAGGAGCGATGGCCCCAATTCTGGCCGCCGCGGATGAAGAAGGCCTGGATGCAGACGGTCGCCGCCTTGACGTCGAGCGCGAAGACATCGGCATCGGCCACGCCTTCGGCGTTAATCGCCTGGCTGCCCTGGATGAAGGTGAGCGCCTTGAGGCGATCGCGATAGATCGCGGCGAGCTCATAATCCATCGCCTCGGCGGCGGCATTCATCGCCTCGCCGAGCTTCTTCTGGACCTGGGTCGACTTGCCCGAGAGGAAAGCCTTCGCGTCCTCGACCAGTTCGCGATAGGCGGGCGCGTCGATCCGGTCGACGCACGGCGCCGAGCAGCGCCTGATCTGATAGAGCAGACAGGGCCGGTCGCGATTGGCGAAGAAGCTGTCGGTGCACGAGCGCAGCAGGAACAGCTTCTGGAGCGCGTTGAGTGTGCGCGTCACCGATCCCGCGCTGGCGAAAGGACCGAAATATTGCCCCTGGGCGCGGCGGGCGCCGCGATGCTTCTGGATGCGCGGGAAGGCATGATCCTCGCGCAGCAGGATGAAGGGGAAGCTTTTGTCGTCACGCAGCAGGACGTTATAGGGCGGCCGATAGCGCTTGATCAGCTGCGCCTCGAGCAGCAGCGCCTCGGCCTCGCTGTTGGTCGTCACGATGACCATCGAGCGGGTCTGGGCCACCATCCGGCTCAGCCGCTTCGGCAGGCGGGAAACCTGGGTGTAATTGGAGACGCGGTTCTTCAGGGCGCGCGCCTTGCCGACATAGAGGACGTCGCCGCGCGCATCGAGCATGCGATAGACACCGGGGCGGGCCGGCAGCGTCTTCAGCACGTTGCGGATCGCGGCGATGCCCGCCTCGATATCGGGCGCGTCGAGCCCGCGCACCGTGTAGACGCTCTTTTCCTCGTTGAAGCGGTCGTTCTGGATCTGGTCGCTCACCCTGCTGATCTAGGGCGAGAGGTGAAGCCCCGCAATGTCGGCTGGGCAGCGGCTCCCGCCCGAACCCTTTCGACCGTCGCCGGCCGGTGACGACAAGGCGATCAACAGCGCCTGCCGGATGTCAGATCGACAAAAGCCCCATCACCGCGTCGGGCCGGGACATGCCGGCCACTGCGACGATCAGCGCAGCGAGCGCGGCGCGCACGATCGGCGACGGAGCATAGGCGGCGAAGACGCCGGTGGTGCGGTTCCAGAGGATCGGCAGGGCGAGCAGGCCGGAGGCGATCATCGCCCAGACCAGCTCACGCGGCAATGCATGGGTCAGGTGCGCGCGCACGCCGCCCATCAGCATCAGCCAGCCCCAGATATAGCCCAATGCGCCCATGATCGGCGCCGTAGCGCATCAGCGGTATCAGAATGGTAAATGGTGGGCTGCCAGCCTCGTAGGGAGTCGACGTTCCTCGATTACCGTCACCCCCGGCTTGACCCGGGGGTCCCGCTCCTCTCGCGCTGAAGAAAAGCGGGATCCCGGGTCAAGCCCGGGATGACCAAATCAACGTGCCGACCTTAGGGATTTTCCTGGCTATTCCGTGCCGACAACCAGCCCCTCGCCCAGCCAGCGGCCGAGCAGGGCGCCCGCGGCCGATACCCCCGTCTCTTCGCCGAGCCGGCCGATCAGCTGCGCGCAGAGCGCCGCGAAGGTCGCGCCGTCGCCTGCGAGGGCGAGCAGGTCGGCTTCATGGGGCTCGGCGGTGCGGAAGCAGGAGACGAGGTCCTTGCGCCAGACCAATATGGTGGCGGTTTCCGCGAGATGCTTGACCGGCGGCGGCATCTCGCCCGCCGACAGCGCCGACCAGATCGCGGCGGCGTTGGTGACGAAGGCGCGGGTGGCGAGCGTCGGGGCGATACGCAGCACCGCATCGTCCCAGTCGACCTCGCCGAGCGCGGCCGCGTCGAGCGCGGGCCCGTCCGGCCCGACAAAGGCCTCGGCCAGGGCGAGATCGAGCCAGCCGAGCTCGGCGACCTCGGGCGCATCGGCGAAGAGGCGCTCGAGACTATCGGGGAAACCCTGCGCATAGGCATCGAGCGTCCATGCGCCGGGCGGCGTGAGATCGATATGCGCGGCGGCGATGCTCAGGAACCGCTCCTCGCCGAGCCATTGTCGCACGCGCTCGAAGGTCTCGCTCAGACAGGCGACGAGCTGAGAGCGATAATTGTTCAGATAGATGTCGAGGCCCGGCCGCGCCGCATCGCCGAAGCGCGCGGCGGCCTCATGCGATTCTTCGGCGAGCCAGGCGCGGAAATCGCGCTGGAGGGCGAGCAGGCTCATGCCGCCTGCCTCGCCTCGCCCCGCGCGAGGCGCCGGGCGATCGCGAGTTCGTCCAGCAACTCGGCGAGCGGGGGGATGTCATCGTCGCGCTCGATCATCGTCGCGACCGGCCCGAGCCTCGTGATCGCGGCCTCGTAGAGCGCCCAGACGGCGGGCGGCACCGGCTTGTCATGCGTGTCGATCAGCATCGTCCTCCCCCGGCTGTGCCCGGCGAGGTGGATCTGGCGGACGCGATCGGCGGGGATGCCGGCGAGATAGGTATGCGGATCGAAGCCATGATTGGTCGCGCTGACGAAGATGTTGTTGACGTCGAGCAGCAGGCCGCAGCCGGTGCGCTCGCTCATCGCGTCGAGAAACTCCCATTCGGTCATCGGCGCATCATCGAACGCGACATAGCTCGACGGATTCTCGATCAGCATCGCGCGGCCGAGCAGGTCCTGCGCGACGGCGATGTTCGCGCAGACGATGTCGAGCGCTTCCTCGGTATAGGGCAGCGGCAGCAAGTCGTGCGAGTTGAAGCCCTCGATCCGCGTCCAGCAGAGATGATCCGAGACGATCATCGGTTCGATCTCGTCGACCAGCGCGCGCAGGCGGCGCAGATAGTCGCGGTCGACGCCATCGGCCGAACCGACCGACATCGACACGCCGTGCAGCGCGACCGGATGCCGTTCGCGCACCTGGCGCAGAATCTGGCGGGGCTTCCCGCCGGCGACCATGAAATTCTCGGATATCACCTCGACGAAATCGACGGGCACCGAGCTCTCGCCCTCGAGGAAATCGGCATAATGGGGCTTGCGCAGCCCGAGGCCGAAGCTTGATCCGTGCATGGCTGCCTCGCAGAAGGTCCGGTGCCGTACTCGTGACGGCACCGGTTGAGCCACTTACTTCTTCTCGGGCTCGGTGGTCGAGCCGCCGGCGGCGGTGCAGGCTTCGGCGGTCATTTCCTTGACGCCCTGGCCCTTGCACGTGTTCTGGCCCTTGCAGCTATGCTCGGCGGTCTTGCAATCGGACGTGCCCTTGCAGCTGTTGACGCCATAGCAGGCGACCGTCTTCGCTTCCGCATGATGGTCGGCCAGCGCTGGCGCGGCCTGCAGGGCAGCAATCGCAAGCAGCGCGGCGGTGGAAGCGGCGCTGACGCCGGTCTTGACGGTGCTCATAGATGATCTCTCCAAAGTGGCCGAAGTGGCATCCGAGAATACGACAGAAATTCCGGATGGGTTACACTGACATGGTTTTATTTGTTTTACCTTACCAGCGCAGCAGCCGCGGGCCGACGAGCGCACCGATCAGAGCCGCCAGGGCGATGCCCAGCGTGTACCAGGTCAGCACGAACAGCGCTGAAACCTCCGGGCAATGGAGGCAATAGAGTGCCGCGGCACAGGCGCCGGCAGCCAGCCCGGCGACCGCGCCGGCCGTTCGCAGCCGTGTCGGCGCCAGCCGGCGATAGGCCCAGAGGAGGCCGAGGAAGATCGGGCCGGCGAGCCGCAGGACGATGCCGGGACATTGCTTCCAGCTCGATCCCAGCCACATCGCCAGCCATTCGCGCGACGGGACCTGGCGCATCTCGACGACGCCGACCACGGCGAGAAGCAGCATCGGCACGGCGAGTATCCAGAGCCAGCGCAGGCTCGACGCTTCGGGCCGGGCGAGCTGCACCGTCGCGACTATCGCCGCTGCGGCGAGCGCGGTCGTGTAGGTCCATTTCATCCAGAAGGAATAGCCGCGCATCGCGACGTCGAAATCCGGCCGGAAGCCGAGCCACCAGCCGATCAGCGCGACCGTGCCGGCCGCCCCCATGGCGAGGCCGAGCGCTATGCGGATGCCGACCGCGTGGCGCGGCACCGGTGCGATCTCGCTGCTGAGCGAGCGGATCAGCGCCTCCATATCCATCATGCGTTGCCCCGCACGCGGGCGGCGAGCGCCCTGAGGCCGCGATGGACCGAAACCTTGACGTCCGATTGGCCGATGCCGGCGCTGGATGCCGCCTCCTCCACGCTCAGCCCGTCGATCCGCGTGTCACGAATCGCGGCCGCCTGCTTGGGCGGCAACCCCTCGAGCAGCCGATCGACGTCCAAGCGCGCGATGGCGGCATCCTCGAAACTCTCGGCGACGAGAATATCCTCGACATCCTCGATCGTGCAGCTTTGCCGCCGGCGCCGGAAGTGATCGATCATCTTGTAGCGCGCGATCGCGAACAGCCAGGCGCCGAACGGACGAGCGGGATCATAGGTCGCGCGGCGGCTGTGAACGGCGATCAGCGTATCCTGCACAAGATCCTCTACATCCTCGACGGCATCGTGCACGCGCCGCCGATAAAAAGCCTGGAGCAGCGGAACGAGCGCGGAGAGAAGCGCGGCATGATCGCCGGCATCGCCATTCAGGCTGCCGATCATCCATCGCCGCAACTGATCCTCTGTCGCTCGCATCGACGCTCCCCCAGGCGCATTCGTTGCAGGAGGCCGACAGGTTACGCCGAAACGAGCCGAACCGGAAAAAAATAAATTCGGCCGCCGCCTGTAACGACCCTCGCGATCACAGCGAACTCGCCTTCCGTGATCCGCTCCTTCCGCCTCGGGATCACGGCGGGCAACCGCGTGAGGCATATCGCAAGGACAATGATCATGACCACCAAGACGCACGCCGCCATCGCCGCCGCCATGGCGCTGACCCTTTCCGCCGGCGTGGCGCATGCCGCCGAAAAGCCCCAGATGGAGAAGTGCTACGGTATCTCCCTCGCCGGCAAGAATGATTGCAAGGCGGGCGCCGGCACGAGCTGCGCCGGTTCCTCGCGCCACGACTATCAGGGCGACAGCTGGAAATATGTGAAGGCCGGCACCTGCACCTCGATCAAGACGCCCAAGGGGCCCGGGTCGCTGACGCCGAAGGTCTGACCCTCGTTCGCCCGCGCGTTCCCGATATCCGATCGGGGCGCGCGGCATCGCCTCCAGGAGAGACGCCATGCCATCGCCGACCTCGCTCTATCGCAGCGCCACGCGCATCGCCGGACGGATGCTGCCCGACAGCCTGCTGCTGTTCGTCGCCCGCTTCGGCGCCGCTGCGACCTTCTTCCTATCGGGCCGCACCAAGGTGGAGGGCCTGCTGACCATCACCGAAGGCACCTATGAGCTGTTCCGCACCGACTATGCGCTGCCGCTGGTGCCGCCCGAGATTGCCGCGCATGCGGCGACCTACTCGGAACATCTGTTCCCGACTCTGCTTCTGTTCGGTTTTGCCACCCGCCCGGCAGCTCTGGCGCTGCTCGGCATGACGGCCGTCATCGAAATCTTCGTCTATCCCGATGCCTGGCCGGTTCATCTGAGCTGGGCGGGGCTGCTGCTGCCGCTGATCGCCAAGGGCGGCGGCGCCTGGTCGATCGACGCGATCGTCGCGCGCTCGCACGACAGCGAGGCGCGGCGATGACCGCTTCAGCCGCGCGCCCGCGTGTCGTCATCGTCGGAGCGGGGTTCGGCGGGCTGTCCGCCGCGCGCGAACTGGCGCGACATGACGTCGAGATCGTGCTGATCGACAAGCAGAACCACCACCTTTTTCAGCCGCTGCTCTACCAGGTGGCGACGGCGGGGCTCTCGCCGGCGGACATTGCCCAGCCGATCCGCTCGATCGTCAAGAAGCAGCGGCGCACCCAGGTGCTTCTCGACAGCGTCGAGGCGATCGACCGCGCGGCACGCCGCATCCAACTCGCGAGCGGCGCGACCGTCAATTATGACGCACTGATCCTCGCGACCGGGGCACGCCACAGCTATTTCGGCGCAAACTGGGCCGATCGCGCGCCCGGGATCAAGACGATCGACGATGCGATCAGCGTGCGACGGACGATCCTGCTCGCGCTCGAGCGCGCCGAGACCAGCCGGCAGGAGCATCTGGCCGAGCGCGCGGAATATCTGACGTTCGTGGTCGTCGGCGGCGGCCCGACCGGTGTAGAAATGGCCGGCGCCATCGCGGAGCTGACCCGCGCCGCGGCCGAGGAAGAATTCCCCCATATCACCCGCCATTGCGTACGGATCATCCTGGTCCAGTCGGACCAGCGGCTGCTACCGAGCTTCCCGCCTTCACTTGGCGCCGCCGCGAAGAGAGCGCTCGAAAGTCTGGGCGTGCAGGTACGGCTGCGCACCCGCGTCTCGGCGATAGATGACGAGGGCGTGGTGATCGGCGACGAACGCATTGTGGCGAGCACGGTAATATGGGCCGCAGGCGTCACCGCGTCGCCGGCGGCCCGCTGGCTGGACAGTTCCGCCGATCGAGCGGGCCGGGTGATCGTCGGCTCGGATCTGGCGATCCCCGGCGACGAGCGGGTGTTCGCGATCGGCGACACAGCAGCGGTGACGAATGTCGACGGAACGCCCGTGCCCGGCCTTGCCCCTGCGGCGAAGCAGCAGGGTCGCCACGCCGCGCGCACCATCGCCGCACGCCTGCTGGGGCAAAGATCGCCGGGCCCGTTTCGCTTTCGCAGCTTCGGCAATCTTGCCACAGTCGGACGCAAATGCGCGGTTGTCGATCTCGGTTGGTTGCGGCTGTCGGGGCTGATTGCCTGGCTACTATGGTCGGCAGCCCACGTCTTTTTCCTGATCGGCTTCCGCAATCGCCTGATCGTCTCCGCGAACTGGCTCTGGAACTATGTCACATTCGATCGTGGGGCCCGCCTGATCACCGGGATGGACAAGGCGATATAGCCACAGAAAAAGGGCCAGCCGGTCAACGCCGGCCGGCCCTTTTTCTGGTTGGGTCGAGCCTAGTTGAGCCGCGCGGTGCCGAGCTCGGTGATGGCCTGATCGATCAAGACCTTGTCGGACTTCGCGTCGTTGCGCTCGGCAATCAGCTTCGCGGCGGCGGCGGCGGCGGCATTGGCGGCCCTGGCACGGACCTCTGCGACCGCGCTGCGCTCGGCGGCGGCGATCTTGTCCTCGGCCATCTTGCCACGACGCTCGATCAGCGCAGCCGCATCGGCCCGGGCCCGCGTCACGATCGATTCAGCCTCCTCGCGCGCATGGGCCAGCATCGCCTCGGCCTCCTGCGCGGCTGCCCTGGCCTTCGCTTCATATTCGGCCTTCAGCTTTTCGGCATCGGCACGCAGCGCGGTCGCCTCGTCGAGATTAGCGCGAATCGAAGCGATCTTCTTGTCGAGCGAGGCGCCGATGATCGACGGCACCTTCTTCCACAGCAGCAGCAGGATGACGACGACCATCGCCAGCGACACCCAGGCGGTTGCGGTCATCCCCAGGGCGGCGGGATCGGCATGATGCTCTTCCGAGCCCACGACATGCTCGACGCTCGCATTGGTCGGCATGCCCTGAAGCTCAGGGGCTTCGGCGAGATTCCCGGCGACGATCTGGGAGCCGTTCACGGACATTGCTTCGTCTCCCTCAAGCCGCCAGCGCGGCCTTGACCGCGCTCTCGGCCGCTGCCCTATCGACGGCGATGCCCGAGATCTTCGTCACGATCTCCTGCGCCGCCTCGGCGGCGACACCCTCGATCTCGGCGAGCGCCCCGGCTTGAGCTGCCATCAGCGCGGTATCGGCGGCGGCCGCCTTCGCGGCCAGTTCGGCATCGGCCGCCCTGACCCGTTTCTCCGCCTCCGCGGCCGACGCCGCCTTGGCCTCCGCAGTGGCCTTCAAAGCAGCGGCGCGCGCCTCTTCGATTCTGGCCCGATAACCCGCCTCGGTCTCGTCGGCCTTGGCACGAGCAGCCTCGGCGGCGGCGAGATCGAAAGCGATCTTCTGATCACGCGCGTCGACTGTGGCTTCGATCTTCGGCAGCATCCCCTTCCCGATCACGAAATAGATCAGGCCGAAGACGATCAGGAGCCAGAAGATCTGCGAAGCATATGTCGCGGCGATCTGGGCGATCTGAGGCATCGATGTTTCCCGTTGTCGTTGCAGTCCGGGGGCCGGCGAACCGACCCCGCGCACAAACGGTCAGGCGACGAACAGCAGGATCATCGCAACGACGAACGCCAGCAGGCCGAGAAGCTCGGCGGCGGCGAAGCCGATGAAAAGGCGGCCCTGCTGGCCATCGGCGGCGGCCGGGTTACGCAGCGCGGACTCGAGGAACGAGCCGAACACGTTGCCCACGCCGAGCGCGGCCATGCCCACGCCGATGGCGGCCAGACCGGCACCGATCAGCTTTGCGGCTTCTGCGTCCATGATAAACTCCTTAGCGTTGAAATGGGTTGGAATTGTCGTTCTGCAAATCAGTGAAGATTGATCGCATCGTTGAGGTACAGCGAGGTCAACAAAGCGAAAACATAAGCCTGGATCGCGCATACCAGCAGTTCGAGCAGGGTGATGCCGATCATCAGGATGAAGCTGGGGATCGAGACGATCGCGACCGTCAGCGCGCCCGCATTAACCCCGTTGATGACAAAACCCGCCAGCACCTTCATCAGGATATGTCCTGCCGTCATCGCGACGAACAGCCGCAAGCCGAGCGAAAAGGGACGGATCAGGAAAGAGAAGAGCTCGATCACGAAGATCAGCGGGATCATATATACAGGCGTCCCGTGCGGGACGAACAGCGAGAAGAAATGGAAACCGTGGCGCCAGAAGCCGACGACTAGCACGATCGAAAAGCTCAGGATCGCGAGCAGGCCGGTGACGGTGAGATGGCTCGTCACGGTGAAGGGATGGAGCCCGATCACACCGACCGGCATCATGCCCATGATGTTGGCGATCAGGATGAACATGAACAGCGAGAAGACATAGGGCGTGAATTTCTTGCCCTCGGGTCCGATGTTCGTCGCCATCATGCCGGAAATGAAGCCGGTGAAGCTTTCGACCATCGCCTGCCAGCGACCGGGGACGAGCTCCCGCTTCATGCCGCCCATCATGAACAGCATCAGCGCCGCAAGTGTCACCACCATCCACAAGGCGGAGTTGGTGAAAGCGATATTCTGGCCTGCAATCGCCCAATCCTGCCCGAACAAAGGTTCGATCAGGAATTGGTGCATCGGATCGATCTTGCCCGATTCGGCTACCACGCGTCCCTTACCCCTGCTTATGCCAAAAGCGTCCGGAAACTATTCCGGGCGCTCCTGAGAAATCCGTATGATGTTCCTGAAGGCGACGGCTATTCCCAGGAACAGCATCACCAAAAGGAGCCAGGGCGTGGTTCCGAGCCAGCGATCGAACAGCCAACCCATTAGTCCGCCGCCGGCAAGCCCCGCAATCAGCTCGGCCAACACGCGATTGCCCTGGGAATATCCCTTCTCAGGCTTTTTATGCGTGCTCGCCGTTCTGACCTGTTCCGCATGCTGGATCGCGCGAAGCCGTTCGTCTATCGACGTAAGCTGCTGATCCGCCACGCTTTCCGGGTCCTGCCCAGGATCTTTCGCCGTCATGCCGAACCCTCTTCCCGTATCGGTGAGGTTGCGTCACGCCGACGAGCGACCCCGCCAAGGCGAGGCCCCTTTAGGAAGGGGGTGCTCCCGAGTCAACCGGGCTGACCGGCCCAATGGCCAGGTCACCGTTACATCGAGCGCGCGCCCGATCGAAAGCGCGGCCGTGTCGCCGTGTTCCGCCGGCGCCGGACCTGGCAAAGCCGTACAGCCGTAAATCGGGGACCCTGCAAATGGAGCCGGCCGCCGCCGCCTTTTTTTGCGCGCATACACAGCGGATCTTTGGCCCCGCCCTTGACCGCTACGTGTTTTCCGTCGCTTGATGGAGTGATCGTAGACCGGCACTATCTGCGCAGGAACGGGCGCGACTATATGATTTCAATATGGCCGAATGGCATCAGGCGGATAGCCTCCGCAACGCCCGTGTTCGTTTGGCTATTGTCGTCCACACCCGCCGCGGCAACCCTCGACCTCAACAGTCTGTCGATCGAGGAACTGGCTCAGCTCGAAGTAACCTCGGTTACCAAGAGCGCGCGGCCGCTGAGTGAGGCGCCAGCCGCGATCTATCTCATCACTCAGGACGACATCGCCCGGTCGGGTGCGTCGACGCTGCCCGAAATCCTCCGGCTCGCGCCCAATCTTCAAGTGGCTCAGATCACCGCCAGCCGTTACGCGATTTCAGCGCGCGGCTTCAACGGCCCTGCCGCCGACAAGCTGCTGGTGCTGATAGACGGGCGCAGCATCTACACGCCTTTTTCATCCGGCGTGAACTGGGACCTGCACGAGGTTCTCCCCGACGATATCGAGCGCATAGAAGTGGTCAGCGGCCCAGGCGGCACTTTGTGGGGCGCGAATGCCGTAAACGGCGTGATCAATATCATAACCCGCGCCGCCGGTGACACGCAGGGGATTGCTGCCGAAGCAGGCGGCGGCAATCGCGAGATCAGAGGCAGTATTCGCTATGGCGGGAGGATCGGTGAGCAACTGCACTACCGGGCCTATGTCAGCGGTTTTGACCATAAGCGTCAGAACCGGACCGGCACCGGCACCGGGGCCCGCGACCGCTGGCAGAAGATCCAGGGCGGCTTTCGCGCCGATTGGGAAAACGGCAACGATCTGATCACCGTCCAGGGCGACATATATGATGGCTCGGAGCAGCAGCTCACGACCGTCGACGAAGACATATCGGGACATAATCTGCTGGCCCGATGGAACCGTGCGCTGGGTGATGGGTCAAGCCTCGAGGTCCAGGCCTATTATGATCATCTTCGGGCCCGCGTCCCGGGCCGCCTCGAGAATCGGCTCAGCGTCTACGACCTCCAGGCGCAGCACAATCTGCCACTCGGACGCCACGAACTGGTGTGGGGCGGCGGGTATCGCGCATCACACGACGATTTTCCGACCATTCTCTCGGCCAGCCAGATGGTCGCCTTCATCCCGCAGAGCCGCACGCTCACCCAATGGAATCTGTTCGTCCAGGATTCTTTTCCGCTCACGAACGACCTGAAGCTCATCGCCGGCGTCAAGATCGAGCGCGAGCCTTATACCGGCATCGAGATCATGCCGAACGCGCGTATCTCCTGGGCGATTGGCGACACCGATATGCTCTGGTTCGCCGCGTCGCGCGCCGTGCGCGTTCCCTCTCGGCTCGACAGAGACGTGACTCAGCGTGTCGGACCCATTCTGGCGATCGACCGCGGCACCATGCAGCCGGTCAGAGTGACAGCGTATGAACTCGGCTATCGCGCCCAGCCCGCCGCCAATCTCTCCTTCTCGATCTCGACCTTCTACAACGTCTATCCCAACCTGCGCAGCGCGGAGCCGACAAATGGCGGGTTCCCGCTCAGATTCGGAAATGGCATGAAAGGCGAGACCTACGGGATAGAGTTCTGGGCGAACTATGCGATCCGCGACTGGTGGCGGCTGACAGCGGGCGCCAACTGGCTCCACAAGGAGCTGCGCTTCAAACCGGGCAGTCCAGGCGTCGGCGGGCTGCAGATCGCCGGGAACGACCCGAAATATCAGCTCTCGCTGCGTACGACGATCGATCTGCGGCCGGACGTCGCCTTGAGCTTCGACATCCGGCGGATCGGCGCATTGCCCGCACCACCATCCCCCGCCTACACCGAATTGGGCGCGAGGATAGGCTGGACCGTTTCCGAAAATCTGGAGCTTTCGCTAACCGGGGCGAACCTTCTGCACGCCTATCATGCCGAGTTCGGCACGACTCAAAATACGCTCCAGGTGGGCCCGGTAGGGGTTCGCATCGGACGGAGCGTGTTTGCCGCAATACGCTGGACGCTCTGATGGCGCGAAGCGACCTTCGGAGGCTCGCTTATTGCGTGGGCCTGCTGCTTGCCATCTCAAGCCTGCCGGAACGCGCGGGCGCCGAGACCAGGCCGCTTGAAGCGCAGGTGAAAGCCGCGTTCCTGGCGAAATTCGCCGCTTATGTGACGTGGCCGCCGAGCGCACACGCCGCCGCCGATGCTCCGCTGGTGGTCTGCGTGCTCGGCAACGATCCTTTCGGCGCCAACCTCGATGCCGCCGTCGCGGGACAGCGGGTCGGATCGCATCCGCTTGTCCTGCGCCGTCTCGATGGCACGGCCGGCGCCGCAACCTGTCACGTCGCCTTTCTCGGGGGGTCGGCCCGACAAAACCCTGCCACCATGCTGGCCACTATGAAGGGTTTACCGGTCCTCAGCGTGACCGACGCCGGGCTGGGACCGGTGCGCGGCATCGTTCACTTCGCGGTCAAGGATGGTCGCGTTCGTTTTCATATCGACGATATGCTCGCCGCCCAGGGGAACCTGTCGATCAACGCGCGTCTGCTAAGCCTCGCGCTCAGCGTGAGGACACGAGCCAAGCTGAGCCTGCTGGCGATGGCCGCGGCAGCGCGGCGAGCCGCGACGTGACCGGCGGTCTGATTACGAAGCGCTGGCGACTCCCGGCGCTGGCATCGCTGACGGTGCTCCTGCTGTTGGCCGCCGGGCTGTCGATCATCTTTCAAGGAGAACGCGACTATCACGAACGCCGCGAAAACGCCGCCCGCAGCCACGCAGAGATATTGGCCGCGAGTGTGACAGCGGCACTCGATTTCGGAGACGTCGCCACCGCACAGGAATATGTCAACGCGCTAAAGGTGAGCCGGCAGATCCTCGCAGCGCGGGTCTATGATGCGCGAGGCCGCCTGTTTGCCGGCTTTGTCCGGACCGGGACACCATCCGGGCCGGTCCGGACAACCGACGCGTTCGGCGCCTCGGTCGCCCAGGTGAACGTCCCCGTCATCCGCAGCGGCACCAAAATTGGGACGGTCAACATCACCACCGCCATCGAACCGCTGTCGCGCCGGGTCAGTCGCTACGCCATGATCGCGCTGTTGGTCGGAATGACTTCCCTGGTGCTCGCCGTGATGAGCTACGCTCAGACGGCGCTCCGCAGGGTTAATCGAACACTGGCGAAGGCCAACGCCGACCTTCAGTTCCAGATGGAAGAACGCGCACGCACCGAGGAACAGCTGCGCGAAGCCCAGAAGATGCAGTCGCTCGGCAAGATTACGGGCGGTGTCGCTCACGACTTCAATAATTTGCTCGCGGTGATCCAAGGCTCGGCCGAGTTGCTCCAACGGCCAACATTGTCCGAAGAGCGACGGATGCGATACACGCAGGCGATCATAGACGCATCGGCTCAGGGCGCCTCGCTGACCGCACAGATGCTCGCTTTCGCCCGGCGGCAGCCGCTCAAGCCCGAGGTCCTCGATCTCAACAAGGCGATCGGAAAGATGCTGGTGATGCTCCAGCCGCTTCTGGGAGCGAATATCAGCCTCACGACCGATATCGAGCCCAGACTCGACCCTGTCGAAGTAGATCCCGGGCAGTTCGAGACAGCGCTGCTCAACATCATCGTCAACGCCCGCGACGCCATGCCCGACGGCGGCGAGGTGATCATCCGTTCCCGCAATGCCTCGTTCGAGGATGGGACGTTCGATGGCGGAGCCGTCGTCATATCGGTCGAAGATAGCGGAACCGGCATCCCACCCGACCAGCTAGATCTGGTGTTCGAGCCATTCTTCACGACCAAGACCGTGGGTAAGGGCACGGGCCTGGGATTGAGCCAGGTCTATGGTTTTACCGCGCAATCGGGAGGCAAGGTGAGGATAGAAAGCGAATTGGGGAAGGGAACCGTGCTGACGATGCTGCTGCCGGTCAGCGGCAAGCCGCTACCGGTGGACCAGGACGGCCATCGACCCGTCGCGGGAAGAAAAGCTGCCGGTCGAGTGCTGCTCGTCGAGGACAATGAGGAAGTCGGGAATCTGGCCGAGGTGATTTTCGAGGAATTGGGTCACGGCGTCGTGCGGGCCCGCAGCGGCGTCGAGGCCTTGAAAATCGCCGATGAAGGTGCGCCGTTCGATCTGGTCTTCAGCGACGTGGTCATGCCCGGCATGAGCGGGCTCGAACTCGCAGGCGAGCTCCAACAACGCCGCCCCAACATACCAATCATCCTGACGACCGGATATAGCGACCGCATCACCGTGGCCGGTTCGGAGGGATTTCCGGTAGTCCACAAACCCTATGGCGTGCAGACGCTCCAGAGCGCGGTGGACAAGGCCTTGGCTATAGCGCGCAGTTGATCGTTTCCTTCGGCATCCGCGTCAGCCGCAATAATCGGGTGTGATCGCTTCGCCGCCGACGCGTTTGCGCCAGCCGGCATCCCTGAGCTTATATGCCTGACCGGGCTTGACCGCGCGCAGCAGCGAACAGCCTGTCGTTTGGGCAAACTGATCGACCGTGACATTGCGGGCGGCCGCGATCTGGGTGTAGGCCGCGCGGCGCTTGATGTTGATCGCGTCCACGGCGGCTTTGAGATCGCCGGGCGGCGGCGAGACGAAGCCGAGATAGCCGTCCCATTGCTCGCCGACCGCACCACCGGCGATCGCCTGCTCGACGAGCGGATCGGCAGCGAGCACGGGCGCGGCGGCGACCAGCGCCACCGCGATCATGATAGATTTGGACGTTCTCATCATTGCGGACTCATCATTGCGGAAACAGCTCCGGATTCTTGGCGATGAGGTCTTCGGCATCCTTCTGCAGCCGGACCACCACCTCCTGTTTGACATTGACGTTCAGGTTGATCTCGATCGGCTTGTCCGGCGCCGCAACCTGGATACATCCTGGCAGCGTCGAAAGAATCCAGGCCGAAGCGGCGATCACGAAAAACCGGCTGTTCATGCCAGCAGGCTCGCACTGTAACGCTGCACCGTCAATGTCGGGACGTACATCGCATGACATCGCTTTACCGCTGCTGAATGAGGGGAGCTTCCGCCGGCATTGCGCGAGCAGCACCGTTTCGCAGAAGAATGGAGGGGTCGACGAACGTCTGTGCGGAGTTGACCAGGCCGCGGAAAGGTGCGGTGATCGTTATCCTGAATCGGAAAGGCAAGCGAGTGACCGGCGCGAGCAGCCGGCCGACGAGCCCACCGCGCCGCGCCGTCGCCACCGGATCGCTGTTCGTGCCGTCGAAGCGGACCTGGCTCACGATCTCGCCATCCAGCGAACCGTTGAGATCGATCGTCAGCCGATCGTAGCGCATCGATTTCAAGGCATCGAAGGCGATCTGCGCAACGCGGCCAAGATCGGCATTGGTCACGTCTCCGACATAGGAGAGCGTTCCGCCGCCGGGTCTGACCGCCAGGAAGCCATTCTCGATCCGGCCACCTTTATCATCGAAGATAATCGGAAGAACGCCGTCAAACTTGCCGGTCACCGAAATATTCTTGAACTCAAGCTGCTGAACGAAAATGGCGGCGTCCAGGCCGTCGATCCGAAACGTCAGCCGGCGCTCGACCGGCTGCCCCATGTCGATCAGCGTTCGGTCCAACCGGAGAGTGCCGCCGGCGAACGGCCACCGACCGTCGGCGATGTCGAGCTTCTGATCGGGCAAGATGCGATAGCGGATGACACCGTTGGTTACCGCGACACCGGGGTTGATCTCGGCTATCGACACCTGCTGATCGGGCGCCGTCACCATGCCCAGCAAATCCGTAAAGCTGATCGTCCCTTTCAGCCCGGTGACCGGTCCGAAGGCCGCTGCGAGATTGATCCCGTCCGTGGAGAAGCGCCCCTCGCTGGACACCGCGCCGCCCGCCCAGCGGATGTGCCCATGGCCGGAGACGTCACCTTCGACATTGGCGATGATACCCAGGGTGCGTGGGGTAATCGCTTCCGGTTGGAGACCCTTGCCAAAGTGCAGCCGATCGACGTCGATCCGCGCATCGCCGGAGCCGCTCGACAGATCATGCGCGATGCCGATCGACGCTACACGCCGCCTTGAGGTCGGCTCGTCGAGCGCCGCGTGCATGTCGATGCGACCGCCGGCAAGGGTCAGGCGAATGTCGCGCGCAGCGAGCGGATTGAGGCGCGGTAGCCGATTGCTGTCCTCTATCCTGGCAGAGCCCGCGAGGGAGAATCGGGAAGAGGCGAGCCGCCAGTCACCCGCCGCTCCGACGACCTCGAGCGGGACGGCGCCGATCTTTCCGGAGAGATCGCCGAACCGGCCGGCAATGCCGCTCCTGCCGAGCAGCCCAGTCACCTGGCCAGCATCGAGCCTGGTGACCGTTTCGCCCTGGCCGAGCCGAAGCGCGAGCCGGTCCAGCCCGAAGCCCGGCCGGTCGAACCCGACCGTCAGTCTGGCGGCCTCGAGGCTGAGCGGCTCGCCGGCCAGCCTGCCACGCAACCTCGGGTGGCTAAGCGAAGCGCCGCCATGGAGGCGCCCCTCGGCAGTCCGGCCGAGCATCGCGCCACCGAGTGGGCAAAGCGGCAATCGCGTCCGGCCGACTCGGGCGCCGGCCAGCGTGGCACGGTCGAAGCTCAAGACGGTACAGGCCTGGTTGAGACGAAACGCACCGCCCCTCATCAGCTGGAGAGCGACAGGAAGCCGCAACTGCTCGACCCGTCCGTCGGCAAGCGGACCATCCATTTCGACGACCGTCGACACCAGGGTCCGCCCGCCCAGCGCGCGCAGCGCGACCGGAGCGAGTCTGAGGTCGGCATCGCCGGCGCGATAGGGCTGCATGCGCAGTTCGCCGGACAAAGGCGCGCCGGGGCTGGCTTGTCGGATGCTCGCGCGGACGGCGGGCAAGCCGCCACCCGTCAGCCATGCGCTGCCGTTGAACAGGATGGAGCGCTCCGGCCAGCGCCAGACCATGCCGTCCCCCTGCCCTCGCACGGAGAGCCGCCCGCCGCCCGCGCCTGTCAAATCTGCATCGAGCATGCGCAGCGTGGCACCGGCCGCGCCGTGCGAGAGCTGGAGATGGCCGACCGCGTCGATCCTTCTCGCCGCCCGCTCCAAGGCACCGCTCCAAGCCGCAACGACCGGGCCTATCGGCGTGCCATCCGCCACCGGCCCCCAGCGCGAGAAGGCGGCAATGTTCGACGCCGCCAGCCGAGCGCCCTCGACACGCGCCTCGGCTTCCAGACGACCTGCGCGATCGGCTATTGCGAATCGGTAGCGACCTGTCAGCCGTAGCTGGTCGACCAAAGCGCCGTCGCGTCGCGCGCCGTACAGCCTTGCATTGCCGCTGGTTTCGATCGCTTTAGGGGAGGCGGCGACCGCGAGCCTCGCGCTCGCGTGATCGCCACGGATAGCCGACCCGATCAGGGGACCGCTTGAAAGCGACGCCTGGCCCTGCCATCGGGTCAGATCCGGGGAGCCGCGCAACGCCACCATGAGGTGGGGGCGAGCCAGGCGAATGTCCGGACATGAGACGCTGGCGGCCGAGAGAGGCCCAACGAAGCCGGGTCTGCCACCAGAGATGTCGATCCTTGCCCGCGCGCCTCCGGCCACGACGTCGCATTCGCCGACCTTCAAGCGATCTGCACGAGCACTCAGCGAGCCCCGAAAGCCGTGTCTGAGCCCGCCTGCGCCGTCGAGCCGCGCGTTGATCATCCCAGCGGGCGTGTCGAGCTTCAACTCAATAGCACGCGCGGTGAGATCGATGTCGGGAAGCGCCAACCGCGCATCCCGACCGCTCTTCGGCAGCAATCGGTCGATTGCCCCCAGCGAAAGCCGGCCGTCCGCCAGTTTGCCCTTCAGCCGCACGCCACCCGCGTCGATCGCGCGCACCCTGACGCCGGACAAGCCGAAGCCGAGCTCGATCTGCGCCCAATCGGCGGTCAAATCGGGGTCCGCAGGATCGCCGATCCGGATCGCCTCGATCCGGTGGGTGCGGAATCCGATCCGCGCGAGGCGGTAGCGCGCCGGAACGGCCTTCGCTTCGAGCATCTCGTCGATATAGGACGCCGCGATCGGGACCCGTTCGAGCCACAGCCAGCCGCCACCTCCGATCAAGCCGAGCGCAACGGCGGCGCCGGCAATCGAGACATAATATCGTGCGTTCCCGACTACCGCCATGTCGACAGGCTAGCCGTTCATCGCGTGGACGTCACGCCGGATGGCACCGCCAGAAAAATAGGCTAGCAAGGGCCGATGCGCGATCAGGCTCCCGATCCGGCAACCGACGCCAGCGGCCATCGTGGCCGGTTGCGCCAGCGGCTCATCGAGGGCGGCCCGGAGGCGCTGCTCGATCATGAACTGGTGGAATATCTGCTCGCCCTGGCCATACCGCGCCGGGATACCAAACCGATGGCACGGGCGCTGCTGGCAGAATTCGGCGGCGTCGGCGCGCTTCTTTCGGCCGATCCCGGCGCCCTGCTTCGAGCGGGGCTTAGCGAGGGGGTGGTAGCCGCCCTCAAAATCGCCGAGGCGTCCGCGCTTCGGCTGTTGCGGAGCAGACTCGCCGATCGGCCATTGCTGTCCGACTGGAAGACGCTCGCCGACTATCTTCACGCGGATATGGCCCACCGGGCGATCGAGCGGGTCCGCGTCCTGCACCTCAACAGCAAGAATATGCTGATACGGGACGAGTTGGTTTCGGAAGGCTCGGTCGACCAGGCCGCGATCTACGTGCGCGAAGTCGTCCGTCGCGCGCTCGAGCTCGGTTCGGCCGCGCTGATCATCGTGCACAATCATCCGTCCGGCGATCCGGAGCCCAGCCGTCAGGACGTCGCCCTCACCCGCGAGCTGATCGCGGCAAGCAAGCCCCTCGGCATCGCCGTCCACGACCATATCGTGGTGGGCGCCAAGGGGCAAAAAAGCCTGCGTGCACTCGGCCTGATCTGACGGCGTCCGCCTCTGCTCAGGCGGACAGATAGGTTGCCAGTTCGGTCGGCGAAATCGATTTATCCTTGTCGGTGTCGGCCTTGCTGAAATCGGTGGCGGTCGCGTTGAGCACCTTGATGGCGGGCAAATTGGAACGTTTGCTGGTCTTCGACTTCTCGACCTGCGCGGTCACGTCCTGGCCCTTCGCGGCCATCAGCCAATTGCCGAATTCGAGCGGCGTGAGCTTGCCCTTGTTGCCTTCATCATATTTAGCCCAGTCGGCGTTCACCTTGGCGGTGGCTTCCGCGCTCGGCGCGGCGGGCGAGGCGGCGCTGGCCGTTTGCGCGGAAGTCGGGGCTGGAGCGGCCGCGTCGGCGGCCTGCGTCGCTGGGCCGGCGGTCGCGCGGGGGGCATCGCCGGCGGGTGCCGTGGTCTGCGCAACAGCGTCGCCCGTAGGCGCGGCGGCGTCGGTCGGTGCGGGTGCGGGTGCGTTGGACGCGTTGGAATCGTTCGGGGCATCGGCCGTGGGGGCCGCATCGGGCGCTGCCTGTGCGAAGGCAGGCCCGGATAGCGCGAGCAGAGTCGCTCCGCCGAGCAGCATGAGCTTGTTCATATCGACTCTCCTGAAGTCAGAGGCAATTCGGTCGGGCCCGAGATGGGCGCGATCAGCCCCAAACCGTCGACAGGGCGTCGGGTTTCAAAAATGTGCTGTATTGCGGCCGCCTTCCGCCCCTTTCGGCGACGAAACGGGCGCCCGATCAGGCCAACAGTTCGGCGCGAGCGCGGACGTCGCCGTCATTGCCGGTCCTCCTGGCCTCTGCTAGGCGCGCGGCACATCGACCGCGCCCAGCCGAGGACCCACCCATGATCCCCCGTTATTCCCGCCCCGCCATGGTCAAGATCTGGGAACCGGAAACCCGTTTCCAGATCTGGTTCGAGATCGAGGCGCACGCGACGGATGCGCTCGCCGAATTGGGCGTGGTGCCTCGCGAGGCCGCCCGGGCGATCTGGGAAAAGGGCGCGTTCGAGGTTGATCGCATCGATGCGATCGAGGCCGAGGTGAAGCACGACGTGATCGCCTTCCTCACCAATGTCGCCGAGCATGTCGGCGAACCCGCGCGCTTCATGCATCAGGGCATGACCTCGTCGGACGTGCTCGACACCTGCCTTGCCGTTCAGCTGTCGCGCGCCGCCGACATCCTGCTCGCCGATATTGACGGGCTGCTCGCGGTGCTCGAACGCCGCGCCTTCGAGCATAAGCTGACCCCGACGATCGGCCGCAGCCACGGCATTCATGCCGAGCCGACGACCTTCGGCCTGAAGCTCGCCCAGGCCTATGCCGAATTCGCGCGCAACCGCGAACGACTGGCGGCCGCGCGCAAGGATATCGCGACCTGCGCCATTTCGGGCGCGGTCGGCACTTTCGCCAATATCGATCCCCGTGTCGAAGCTTATGTGGCCGAGAAGATGGGCCTCGCGGTCGAGCCGGTCTCGACTCAGATCATCCCGCGCGATCGTCATGCGATGTTTTTCGCCACGCTCGGCGTGATCGCGTCGTCGGTTGAACGGCTCGCCACCGAGGTGCGCCACCTGCAGCGGACCGAGGTGCTCGAGGCGGAGGAATATTTCTCACCGGGCCAGAAGGGCTCTTCGGCGATGCCGCACAAGCGCAATCCGGTGCTGACCGAGAATTTGACCGGGCTGGCACGCATGGTACGCGGATATGTCACGCCGGCACTGGAGAATGTGGCGCTTTGGCACGAGCGCGACATCAGCCACTCATCGGTCGAGCGTATGATCGGTCCGGACGCGACCGTAATCCTCGACTTCGCGCTGGCCCGGCTGACCGGGGTGTTCGACAAGCTGCTCGTTTATCCCGAGCGCATGCAGAAGAACCTCGATCGCATGGGGGGCCTGATCCATTCGCAACGCGTGCTGCTCGCGCTGACGCAGGCGGGCATCAGCCGCGAGGATAGCTACCGCATCGTCCAGCGTAATGCGATGAAGGTCTGGGAATCGGAGGGCGCCCTGTCCCTTCTCGACCTGCTCAGGGCGGATCCGCAGGTCACCGCGGCGCTGAAGCCAGAGGAGCTCGAGGCCAATTTCGACCTCGGCTACCATCTAAAGCATGTCGACACGACTTTCGAGCGCGTGTTCGGCCGCAGTTGAGGACCTGTTACCGGCCGTCTCTACCCTTGCGGGCGGCCTCGGCAAGTTCGGCGTTGCGCCGGGCAGAGGCGGCGAGCGTGGCGCGCAACAGCGGCATGATCCCGCCTTCGCCGTCGAGTATGTTCAAGCCCTCGCGTGTGCTCCCGCCGGGGCTTGCCACCCGGTCGGCCAGCATCGCCGGGCTCTCGTCCGACTGCGCGGCGAGCAGCGCCGAGCCTCTCACCGTCGCCCTGGCAAGCAGTAGCGCCTGATCGGCCCGCAGGCCAAGCGCCTCGCCGGCCTCGGCGAGTGCGTCTATGAAGCGGAAGAGAAAGCCCGGCCCGCATCCGGACAACGCGGTAACAGCGTCGAACAGCGCCTCGTCATCGATCCATTCGACCAGGCCGAGCGGCGCGACCAGCGCCGCTGCCTCGGCGCGGGCGCCTTCATCGGCATCGAACGAATATAGCGCGGTCACGCCTTCGCCGATCGAGACCGGCAGATTGGGCATCGCGCGCACCGTGTATCGGGGGGAAAAGGCGGCGGACAGCGTCTGCGTCTCGACGCCGGCCAAGATCGACAACAGCAGCCTGGGGGCTCCCGGCTTGTCGCGAAACGCGTCGGCCACCGCGTCGAGCTGCTGCGGCTTGACCGCGAGCACCAATATATCGGGTTGCGCCTCGCCCGCCGGGATCGACCTGAGCAGCGTCACGCCGTCGGGCACGGTATCGACATAGGGATCGATGACGGTGATCCGCTGTTGGTCCCGCCCGGCGCTGAGCCAGCCGCGCAGCATCGCGCCGCCCATATTGCCGGCACCGATCAGCCATAGCCCCCCGGCCGTCACCGGTCAGGCCTCGCCCTGGGTCTCGATCATCGCCGCGGCAATGGCCTCCTGCGGGGATTTGTCGCTCCACAGCACGAATTGGAACACCGGATAGAAGCGCTCGCATTCGTCGATGGCCGTTTCGATCAGTGTTTCGGCCTGATCAAGGCTCAGGCAGGATTCCTCGCCTTGGGTGCCGAGCAGAGCCGCGTGGCGGAAGAGCACCATCGAAGAGCTGGTCCACATCTCGAAATGGCCGAGCCAGAGCTGCTCGTTGAGAAGGCCCAGCGTCTCGTAGATCGCTGCTTTCTTGTCTGCCGTTACGCGGATGTCGGGCAGAGCGAGGAATTGCAGGACCCGATCCTCCTCGCGCCAGATCGCGCGCAGCTCATATTGCGCCCAGCTGCCTTGGTAATGCGCGACAATCTCTTCGTCGCCGACGCGCTGGAAATCCCAGCCGCGCGCCGCGAAATAGTGTTCGAGCATGTCGATCGGCGCGCTTGCGTCACGGGAAAGTTCGAAATCGTCGACGTCCATCAGGGGCTCACTCCGCTGCCCAGGCCAACGAGGCGTGGCCCGGAACTGCCCCCGGTTCAAGTCTGACCATCCGACAAAGCTGTGGATAGCTGCCGGTCAAGAGCCGGAAGCTTGCAGCTGATCAAGACGAGCCTTGAGCAGTTCGACCTCCTCGCGCGCCGCGGCAGCCATCGCCTTGACGGCCTCGAACTCTTCACGGCTGACGAAATCCAGTCCGCCGATCCAGTCCTTGGCGCGCTCCTTCAGCGACGCTTCCGCCTCCCGGCCCATGCCGGCAAGCGTGCCGGCGGCGCCATTCATCATCTTCACGAAATCGTCGAACAACCGGTTTTCGGATTGCATTGCTGTTCCCTCAGTCGCGATCAACGCGTCACTCTATGATGATTTGGGTATCGCCGGCCATCGGTACAAGGGTGACGCCATGAGGATTGAGTTCGTGGATACGCCAATTGAGCGTCGCCGCGAAGACAAGCCAGGCGAGGTAGGGCAGCATCAGCAAGCCGGCGGCGCGGCGAACTCTCCAGCACAGGATGGTCGCGGCCGTCGCCCATAGCAGCATGGCGAGGATGATCCCGAACGCGAACATGATCCGGTGGAGCGCGAAAAACACCGGCGACCATGACAGGTTCAGCCCCAGCTGGATCAGAAAAAGCGCGATCGCCACGCTTCGCGCCCTGGAGCGGGGAGCATCGAGAATCAGCGCCAGCGCGACGCCCAGCAGGATATACAGCGTCGACCACGCCACCGGGAAGACCCAGCCCGGCGGCATAAGCTTTGGCTTGCTCAGTGCCTCGAACCAGGGATTGCCATAGCCCGAATTCGCCAGCCGCCCCGACAGCATGCCGAGCAGCAGGATTGCCGGGACGGTGATCAGCGCCCGTCTGATGAGTCCGCGCAGCGAAGCTCGCTTGCTTATGGCCTCGGCAGTCATCGATCCCCCGCCATTGGGTCGTCCCCGCTTCGTAATGCTAAGGCGGGCCTAACGGCTCCGATCAGAAACTCCACATTGCCCTCCGGGCCGGTGATCGGGCTGGCGGTGACGCCCGCCACTGCCCAGCCCTGCGCGGCCAGCCAGCCCTCGATCTCGCCGCACACCCGCGCATGCACCTCCGGATCGCGCACCACGCCGCCCTTGCCCACCTCGTCGCGTCCGGCCTCGAACTGCGGTTTGATCAGCGCGATCAGCCTCGCGCCCGGCCGGGCGAAATCCATTGGCGTCGGCAACACCTTGGTCAGGGAGATGAAGCTCGCATCGCAGACGATCAGGTCGATCGGCTCGGGGATCTGTTCGGCCGTCAGGTGCCGCGCATTGGTTTGCTCGTGGACGACCACCCGCTCGTCCTGCCGCAGTTTCCACGCCAGCTGATTCGTGCCGCTGTCTACGGCATATACCCGCGCCGCACCGTTCGTCAGCAGCACGTCGGTGAACCCGCCGGTCGACGAACCGACATCGATCGTGATCGCGCCGGCGACGTCCCATCCGAAATGGGCCAGGCCATGCGCCAGCTTGATCCCGCCGCGCGAGACCCAGGGATGATCGCGGCCCTTCACTGTCAGCGGCGCGTCGGCCTTCAGCGCCTGCCCCGCCTTCTCGATCTTGCGATCACCCGAAAAGACGAGGCCAGCCAGGATCAGCGCCTGACCCCGCGCCCGACTCTCGACGAGACCGCGATCGACAAGCAACTGGTCCGCGCGAATGCCGGTTGCCATGTTTCCTCAAAATCTGGTGGGCGATGACGGGCTCGAACCGCCGACCCTCTCGGTGTAAACGAGATGCTCTACCAACTGAGCTAATCGCCCGTGGCGCACGCCCTTACAGGGTTTTGCGCGCCTGGCAAACACGACGTCTCTGCCCACGTGCTATTTTCGCCGGTCGACGAAGCGGCGCCTCGGAATTGAAGGAGCGATATTCTAGAAGGCACCTGTCAATCCGATCTGCCCTGCCTCCGGATAATCCGTGGCAAGTGGAATAGGCCCGCCGTCAGAAGAAAGCTGGGCGCCCCGCCGGCACCTATCAGCCCCTAACAGTCCACACGCTGATCGTCATCAACCCCGTAGCCGGAACGGCGGCCGCGACGCGTCGAGGATAACACTGGTCGATTCGAGAGGGAAGCGAGGACGATGCGCGCGGCGTGAGCGGTTGGCGACGCGGGCGGGCGCCTTATCTGGGTGAAGGGGTGGGGAGATCCACCGCGAGGCTCATCATGCCTGCTGCAATGCACCAATAGGCGCATTCATGGTTGACGAACGGGTGCGGAGGCCCCCTAGTTAAGTGATGAGGGCTAATCGTTGAAGGATTCGGAGCATGCGCGCCGCCTTGCCTATCTGGACGGGTGGCGGGGGCTGGCGATTCTGGGCGTGGTCGTCGACCATACTGTACGGGTGCCCGGCATCAACACTGCTCAGTATGGAGTCGAGCTGTTCTTTGTGTTAAGCGGCCGTCTGATGGCGGAAATATTGTTTTTCAACAACTTCCCTCTTAATGATTTCTTTGTGCGCAGGTTCACGCGCGTGTGGCCAGTGCTTGCCATATTCGTGCTTGTGATGATGGTCACGCCACCGCTGGCGATCTCGCCGGCAGCTGCGCTCTCACTCATAACGTTCACTTGGAATTATGCGCACATCCTGGCGCCGTTCGATTATGCACACGTCCAGCATCTCTGGTCGCTGTGCGTTGAAGAGCATTCCTATGTCATTCTCGGCATGGTCGCCTATTTCACGTGCCGGAACCGACGCAAGGCGGCTGTCGCCATTGCCGGGATAATTGGCCTCTGCTGGACCAGCATGCTCATCCGGGCAGCTTATTTGAACCAGTCGTTCCACTCGACTTACTGGTGGACCGATATTCGGGCGAGCAGCATTCTTCTCCCTTGCCTCGCCTATCTCTGCAAAGACTACCTCTTCTGGATTTTGCGACCAATTCTGCCGCTGGCATCGTTGGGGGCATTCATTGTGGCGACTGTTGTCTTTTCCCGGGCAGGTGTGCCGAGCCCCGTGCAATTCAGCCTTGGAACCGGCCTGCTTGCGGTATCCATCGTTTGCTTGCCAAAGGCCGATCCGCGACTTCTGAGGCTGTTGGAGGTACGCTGGCTGGTGCTGGTGGGAACATGGTCCTATTCGATCTATCTATGGCAGCAGCCGATATTGAGCGTTGCCGATTATGGCTCATGGCAGCGCGCCTGCGCAGCTGTCGTCGCGATCGGGGCCGGGTTCCTGAGCTTTCGCTTTCTTGAAAATCCCATACGACATTATCTGAACAGGCAATGGGCGGTGCGTCAGCCCAAGGCGCCGCCACTTCGCGGGATTTGACTACGGCACGCCAAGTCAATGCCCGCTAATCGATCGAACCTTCACCGCTCGTAAGTGCCAGCAGCCCCCGAGTCATTATTGAGACGCGCGGCCGCCGAGATCAGATGTCAGCATCACCATGCCCGAAGGAACGCGATCATAGGCGTTGTTCGTTCCACCTGTCAGATGGTAGTCGCCGCCACCCGCTCCAGTGTTGAGACGCAGGCATTGGGCGCCTTGTCCCTGCCTTGAGCTTCTTCAAACCGCGCGGTAGTCGAGCCGGCGCAACGACGTAAGGACATCACCGGTCGAACCGTGCGGGGGCGTACTGGCACTCGCGAGCATCGAGCGGCCTATGCCCTGTGCACCGTATCGAATGGTTGATATAGCGCCGCCATGGGGCTTCTGATTCCGTCCGATCACTCTCGTAACCATTTCAACACGATCCGGCTGGCGATGGCACTGCTGGTCGTCTGGTCGCATTCGTTCGCGCTATATAACGATAGCGAGGATCGGGAATGGATATCGCTGTTGCTCAACGGCACCTATGACGCCGGCAACATAGGGGTCATGGCGTTCTTCGTAATCAGCGGCTACCTGATCACCCGATCGTTCATCCGATCGCGGTCGGTAGGCACGTATATGATGAAGCGCATCCGCCGCATCTATCCGGGTTTCCTGGTCTCGGTTCTGGTCTGCGCGGTTGTCGTTGTCCCTGCGTATTCGACGATCATGAAGACCGATGGGCAAGAGGCGTTCCGGGTGTTTTCCCATGCCTTGATTCTGAAGCCATATTTCCCTCGATCGAACGTTTTCTACGCGAACGTCTTGCCCGGCGCCGTCAACGGCTCGCTTTGGAGCATTTCCTATGAGTTCTGGTGCTACCTTGGCGTGCTGGCTTTAGGCGTCGCTGGGCTGGCAACGAGCCGCCGCTTATTAGTCGGACTGCTGGTCGCCGTTCTTCTCGCCCGCGTCGGGCTTGATCTTCTCGATTGGAAACCGCGGCTCGGAAGCGCCGAGATCGTCATCGGCTCCGTTTATGTCTGGACGGAGATACTGCCAAGCTTCCTCGCTGGCATGGTCATCCATGCATTCGCTGATCGAGTCCCGCGAAGCCGCGCTATCCTTGCAACGGCCTTGATCGGGGCAATCGCCTCGGCGCGTATCAACCCGCATTTGGCCAGCCTGACGGTGACACTCGCGCTCGCTTACACCATCTTCTACATCGCGTTCAGCGAAGTCCGCCTGCCGGACGCCGCCCGCCTTGGTGATTTCTCTTATGGCGCATATCTGTATGCTTTTCCGATTCAGCAGATGCTTGCCGCAAGCTTCGGTGATCGACTGAGCTTCGCCGCTTATTTGGTCGCATCGGCGGTGCTGGCGGTCGTTGCCGGGGCGGCGAGCTGGTATCTGGTTGAGAAGTGGTTTCAGGACAAGCCTGGCCCGAAGCGCCCCGTGGATGTGGCACTGGCGGCGGAATAGGAGGCCCTATGTGGGGGACGATCGAGAAATTTTGGCGACCGAATCTCGAACTTTGCGAGGCACGCGAGCGACTGAATTCTACCGGCGAGGGCACGATTTGCCGGCAATGTTTCGACGCGCCGACTGGCACTTGGGGCTAGACCGCCATCGCTGCCTCGCGAACCTGACGCGCCGCCGCTGTGGTCGTTCTGAAGAATTCGATCCCATAAACATCGCCATCGAACTGATTAAGGATTGCGAGGCTCCGAAGCCACGCAATCCACGAAATGTTCGCATTCCGAACTGTGATGAGATGCTTGGCGCCGTTGAAGGCTGCTGACTTTACAGCCGCCGAGGTAGCAAGAGCGGTATCTGATCCGTCGACGTGGATGGTGTAATCGGGCGTGGAGAAGCCCGCCGGAACAGTGGTTGCGGACTTGAAGTCCGTGTCGCCGAGCCTGCCTATGTAATTCGCATTCCCCGACCGCGCGTGCATCAAAATACAGGACGTGTCGGTAGATTTAATAGCATAGATTATCGTTGTGTTTTCATCGAAAGCGTCGCCGGTCATCATCAACGCGAAGGCGCCGATGTTCGTCCCGGCCGCTGTCCTCAAAAGGCCGCGGCCGGCTCCATCTTCCTGATATGTGAATTTGCCAGCGGCAATGTCGACATATTGCGTCGGATCATTCGGGTCGCGAACTCGCCTGACCTCCTGTCCGACTGCGGTGACTGCGGTAGTCCCGGCCGCATCTGTGAAAAGGTTGGCCTTGTTCGAAGGATCTATCTTGAAGAATGTCCTATCGTCAGTCGGGCGGTTGCCTGTTCGGTCCGTCTTCGCGATGCTGCTGCCGGCCGTTGGCGGCCCCTGCACATACGTATCGATCCAATTATCGTACACATAAGCATGAGCGTTCAAAAAAGAACCGCTCTCGCACAGCATGTAGTCATAGCCTGATCCTTTATCGAGCAATCGCAAACCGGCGGTATGGCAGTCACCACCTCCACCGCTGGCGAATGTATATGCGCCAGACCCACGAGACGAGCCGAGTGTTAATCCGAAGTCACCGCTTATGCTGCCGTTGATATCGTTGATGCAGCGCGAGGCGTCTCTGTGCAGCCCGTTAACTCTCAGTATCATAGAGGTGTGGCCGGTCGAATTGTTGTCGGCGCCCGTGCCGCCGCACTGATCTGTATATATGTCAATCTCGACACCAACGGCATTGCCTTCATAATCGTAGATATCCGCCCCGCTGATCCCACAGCCTCGCGCGCCGCCTCGGTAGGAAATGAGGCGGCCGTTGACGAAGAAAATGTCGCTTACCCCTCCGAGACGCCAGCAGTCATGCATGACTAGCGTAGCGCCAGCTGGCGGGGTGATCGCAGCGCCGCCGACAAGCGACAAGTTCTTCATGAATAGGGTCTTGCTGCCCGTGATTGTGACAGGTGCCGGTGCGGTGGCATTCCACGCCAAAATGGTAGAGCCGAATTCGCCCTGCATGTTGCGACTGTCGCTCGCGCCGATTGTCGACGGGCTCGCGCGATTGATCCCGGCGACAGGATCGGCCGTCCCGATCGCCGTTCCGTAAAGCTGTTGATCGTGAATCGTGGTAGTCGTTGCCTGCAACGTGGCAATGCCAGCAGCGGTGGCAGCATCATAACTGACCTGCGGGATGGGGACGCCCTGATAGTCGGCGCGCCGGGTTCTGGTCAGGTCGCAGAAGCCTTCAATCCGGCCCGACGACAACGTCACCATTTGGCGACCGCTGCTCAGGCTGCCCCATATTGAAACGTCGCTTTCTTGGAGAAAGGCGCCGATGAAGGTGTTTGCCCGGCCAGCACCTATGACGGTCAGGTTCTTCGTGTTGGCGAAATTGGCAAAAACACCACCGCCGACATTAATTACACTATTATCCGCGGCAGCGTCGTGAGCCGCTTGAAGGGTGCGCTTCGCCGTACTAGTCGACAGCCCGTCGTCCGCGTCGTTACCGGTCGAGCTGACATAATAGGGCGTTCCATAGTGCCGGAAATTGGCCTCATCATAATTCGTGGTGAAGCTGCCAGTTCCTACCTTCGGCCCGCTGGATACCTGGACAGGGAAATAGCCAGCTTGAGTGAAAACGATCGGCAGTGCCCAAGGCATTCCACTCGTCCTCCCTCCCCCCGCACTAGGCCCGCTCAGCCCCAGCCTCAGCCCCAACCCCAATTCCGGAGCCCGCAGGCGCGACAGGTGGCGATCAGTCTTCATCGTCTTCCTCTTCGATATCGATGTCGCCCTTGTGCAGGACGCGGAAGGCCAGCACGAAGCCGGCCACGGACAGCAGAGATCCGATCCACAGGGCGAGCGTCTGCCACCATGGTTGGACGTGGGGCGTCACTGCCGGTTCTCGGTCTCGCGCCTGATCCACGATTGCAGATCGACGAGCTGCTGCGTGTTCTCGTCGGCCGCCAGCATCAGGGAGACAATGGCGGCAGTCGGGACGCAAAGTCGGACACCGCCGGCGCCTTCATGAGCGAAGATGGGGGCTGCGGGAACGACGGGCAAAGCGGCGGGCTTGCCGGTATATGACTGCAACCGCCGAGCAGCGCTGCTACGCAGATCATCGATAGCTTTCGCATGGGAGGCGTCCCTTTCCTGAGAGATGCGGGCGGATTTGCGCTCGATCGCAATGACGCGGGCGGCCGCATCGGCACGCGCCTTCTCCGCGGCGGCAACATATTGCGCGTGCGCGGCCTTCAGGTGCGAAATTCGGGCGGTCTGGATACCGAGCGCGATTGTCAGCAGTCCGATGGCCACGAAATGCCAGTAGCGCCGGGCCAGGCTCAAAATGGCCGGGATGGCGATCATGCGTCGGTCTCCCCGGTCGTGGCCCTGGCCTTCGCCACGCCCTTGTCCTTGGCCGCGACGCCGAAGCCGCCCGCCACGAGGATCGAGGCGAATCCGCCACCGAATTCGATCGCGCTGAAATTCTGCTGGTTGAGCCAGATCGCGAGGCCCTGGTAGACGATGAGCGCGACCACGCCGATCGCCCACAGGATGCGGGCCAGTTCGGGCTCTCCGCTGATGCCCTTCAGCATGTTCGGCAGCGCGCTCATAGCCGCCCGGCCTCGATGTCGGCCCGGACGGAAAAACTGGGACAGGCCTTCGCTACCCCCGGCCACTCATTATGCCCGCGCACGACGATCCCCGGATAGCGTATGCGATAGGCCGCCACGATCCCCTGCAGCGTGATCTTCTGCGCTTCCGTGCGGGTGTCCTTGGGGCGCATCTGCCTGTCGCACCCGCCGATATAGCAGACGCCGATATTGCCGCTGTTCGCCTTGGCGACGTGGGCACCGCGCTTCGTGTCGGGCAGGCGGACATGATCGTGCCCGTCGAGCGTGACGATGTGGTGGTAGGATTCCTGACCGAATTTCGCGATGTCCCACTGGGCGATCGTCTCGGGCGTCACGTCGCGGCCTTCGGGCGTCGCCGCGCAGTGGATGGTGAGATGTCGAATGCCTCCCATCACATTACCCCCGCTATCTTGATGATGACAAAGACGCCGCCCGAGATGGCGGCACCGACGAGCCCCCAGGCCAGCTTGACGACCGCCATCGCGCCCTTGCGCTGCTCGCGATCGGCTTCGAGCACCGCGACGCGCGCCTCGAGCTTGTCGAGCCGGCTGTTCGCACTGGCGATCTTCTCGGGGATGTTGAGCAGCGTCAGGCCCGCGAGTTCGTTGCCATGCTCGTGCAGCTTGTCGCGAAGGCGGACAGTCTCCTCCGCCGCCCGGTCCATCTTGTCGACGAGGCGGTCGATCTTCCCTTCCATGCGTGCGAAGGCGGCTTCGATGTTGCCGCGAAAGGCGGAGGAGTCGCTCATGACCGCAGCTCCAAAATCCATATCTCGTCGCCTTCGGCCGGGATGCTTCCGAAATAGGTCGTCCACTGGATGCCGGTGCCATCGACATAGAGCGCGTTCGCGGGCGAGAGCCGATCGGCGATCCGGTAATAGGCGTTGCCGGGAAGGTCGCCGAAGACGCGCCGCGTGGTCCATGTTGCCGGCGTCGTCGGCAGCCCCGGCGTGCCGCCGCTCCCCGCGATATAATGGCGCGCGGTGGCGACCAGCCCGACATGTGTGCTGTGTTTCGCAAAGCCGGGGATCGTCGCCGTGGCGTTGCCGCTGCTCTCGACATCGTGGCGAACCTGAACGGCCGAACGCGGGCCCCGATAGAAAGCATAGGCCCAGGAGCCGTTCTGGCATCCTACGCGACCGCTGCTCGCGATATCGGCGCCGGTCAGGAGGCGACCCGTTTGATAGCTTGTGATCGAGGTCCAGGCACCGCCGCCGCTGACGGGGGAGCCCGTATTGTCGGTCCCGAGAATAAGCCCGAAATCGCCTGCCTGAACACCGATGCTGGAGAGAACCGGCGAGTAGCTGAGCGAGCTGTTGCCGGTCCCGCCGACGCTTCCGCTGGCGATCAGATAGCCACCGACCGTGCTGTTGTAGGCCGCGCCCGCCCTGCCCCCGATGAGCATCAGGCGGCCGCCATCGACTGTGCGGGCCAGAGATAAATCACGCTGGACGACCGCACGACATAGGCAAAGCTGGTTATTGCGTTCGGGGCCCCGGCGATGCTCGGAAAGCCGCTCGGCCCATAATATTTCGAGCCGCTGCTCGGCTTCACGAGTGCCCGTCCGCCTGTCGCATCCTGGATGATCTCGATCAGCCCGCCATAGCCTTCGACCGCGTTGGCGATGTTGGCGAGCGTGGAGCTGGCCGCCGTCAGCGTGATGGTGAAGTTGACCCCGTTCGCCATGTCCGGTGTGAATGTCCCGCCCGACGCTGTCAGCGTCTGGAAGGCGAGCGCGTTCTTGAACGAGGCTGGGGTGAGCGCTTTGTTGGCAGCCGTGCCGGCAAGCAGGTTCGCGGCCGACGCGAACAGGGCGGACAGCCAGGTCGCGATCTGCTTCATCATCTCGCGCAGGGCGTTGTTGATACCCGCCGCCGGGCTACTGTCATGCTATCGGCCCTGTCCGTTGGAGATGATCGGTACATGCGACGCGCGCAGCCGCAGCCGCAGCCGCAGCCGCAGCCACTTATGTAGAGATCGATGCTAGAGAGAAGACGGTTCAGCGATGTGTTCGGACACACCATTCCCACCGTGAATTTCTGTATAGCTGAGTCCGCGCAAATGTCAAGAACAAAATGCGAACAAAAATTGAGGACCGAAAAAGCAGCCGGTTGGCCGGAGGTTCTCGCTCGATGTCGGTTGAGGTGCAATATGCCTGCCGCGCTCACGGTGCCCGAGCGCTTTTAAACGAACCTCCGCAGCGACCGTTGGACCGATCCAGATCAATTGTGGCGCTTTAAATGGAACGTACAACATGCGACATAGTTGGGGGGTGGGCTGGGAATGCCCCTCGCGCCATTGGGAAATGATGTCCGATCACGCTCCTTCAGATTCGCAGGCGAACGAACAGCGCTTTCAGCTCCTCGTGAATGCCGTCACCGATTACGCCATCTACATGCTTGATCCGACCGGCCGGATAACGACCTGGAACGCGGGCGCCCGCCGCTTCAAGGGCTATGAGGCGGATGAGATCATCGGCGAGCATTTCTCGCGCTTCTTCACACCCGAGGATCAAGCCGCAGGCAAACCGCAACAAATTCTCGACACGGCAGTGCGCGAAGGCCGCTTCGAGGCCGAGGCAATCCGCGTCCGCAAGGACGGTAGCCGCTTCTGGGTCCACGTCGTGGTCGATCCAATCCTGGGTGACGACGGCGCGCTCCTCGGCTTCGCCAAGATCACGCGCGACATCACCGAGCGCCGCGAAGCCGATCGCGCCCTTTTCGCGGCCGAGCAGCGCTTCCGTCTGCTGGTCCAGGGTGTTCGAGACTATGCGATCTACATGCTCGATCGCGATGGCCACATCAGCAACTGGAACACCGGTGCGGAGGCGATCAAAGGGTATAGGGCGGACGAGATCGTCGGTCGCCATTTCTCCACATTCTACACCGAGGAGGACCGCAACCGGGGCGAGCCGGCGCATGCGCTGGAGACCGCCCTCCGCGAGGGCCACTACGAGACCGAGGCACAACGCGTCCGCAAGGATGGCTCGCGCTTCTGGGCGCATGTCGTGATCGATCCGATCCGCGACGAAACCGGCCAGCTGATCGGCTTCGCGAAGATCACGCGCGACATAACCGAGAAGCGCAAGGCGCAGGAGGAGCTGGACGAGGCGCGAACCGCGCTCCTGCAATCGCAGAAACTGCAAGCGCTCGGCGAACTGACCGGTGGGATCGCGCATGATTTCAATAATCTCATGACCGTTATCCGTGGCTCGGCCGAATTGCTCGAACGAGACAATCTTCCGCCCGAGAAGCGCCGCCGCTACCTTCGCGCAATTGTCGAGACATCCGACAAGGCGAGCGCGCTCACCTCCAAATTATTGGCGTTCGGCCGCCGGCAAGCACTCAAACCGGAGGTGCTGGACCTCGGCGCCCGATTGGATGCTTTTGGCGAGGTGCTGGCCCGCACCATCGGCAGCAACATCAGGGTCGATCTCGATCTGGCTCCTGATCTCTCGCCAATCGAGGCCGACGCAGCCGAGCTGGAGACGGCCCTGCTCAACGCCGGTTTCAACGCGCGGGACGCGATGCCCGACGGCGGCGTGCTGACCATCTCCGCCACCAACTTGCCCAAGGAACAGGCGGTGTGCATCTCGATCGCCGATACCGGCGAGGGAATCTCCGCCGAGAACCTCGAGCGCGTCTTCGAGCCTTTCTTCACCACCAAGCCGGTGGGCAAGGGCACGGGGCTCGGCCTCAGCCAGATCCATGGCTTTGCCGCGCAGACCGGCGGTGAGGCGTCCATCAAATCCGCTCCCGGCGAGGGCACCATCGTGAGTCTCAGGCTTCCGCGTACGAGCAAGAGCGTCGATGCTCGCGCCTCGGCGCGCTCGGCGATTGCCAATTGGGAGCGGCTCGATGTGCTACTCGTCGAGGACAACGACAATGTCCGCCAATTCGCTTTTTCCATGCTCAAGGAGTTGCGCGCCGACGTGGTCGAAGCGGCGGACGCCCAGGCAGCGCTGGCTATCCTGCGCGAACGCAGATTCGATCTTGTCTTCTCCGACATCGTCATGCCGGGCATGAGCGGGCTCGACCTGGCTCGCCAACTCCGACAGACCCGGCCCGAACAGCGCATCCTCCTCGCCACCGGCTACAGCAGGGAGGTATCCGGTGGCGAGGCGGCCGGTTTCCACATCGTTCAGAAACCCTATGGCGCGGAGTCGCTCACGACAGCGATCGCCCTGGCTCTGGCGGATTAGTGCTGACCAAAGCAGACGCGGCCGAGTGAGACGAGAAGGTCATCGGGCCAAAAGGCGGCCGATCAATGCTTTCTGGCTCTCTAGCATCATCTCTCCCGCATCCTCGATCCCGAACCACCGCGCGCTATCCACCTCCGGGTAGCTCCGTATCCGCCCGCTCTCTGGCGGCCATTCTATCTCGAACCGATTGCTCCTGATCGCGGCCGGATCGAGGTCGATTTCGAGCGCAAAGGCTTCGACATATTTGCCGCCCTTCTGCCGGATTTCGCCGAGCGGGACGAGCGGGCCCTCCAGCTTCACGCCCAACTCCTCCTCGACCTCGCGCATTGCCGCCGCCTCCGCGTCCTCGCCCGGCTCGATCAGCCCCTTCGGGATTTGCCACGCGCCCCTATCCTTGTTCCGCCAATATGGTCCACCCGGATGAACCAGCAGCACCTCGATCGCGCCCTCGCGCCGCCGCCAGACGAGTATCCCGGCGCTGCGCTGGACCATCACTCGCCGAGAAGGTGCAGGGCGATCGACCGGCGATGCGGTCGCTGCCGATGCTCGAACAGGTAGATACCCTGCCAAGTGCCAAGCGCCAGTCGCCCGCCGATCAATGGGATCGACAGCTGCACCTGGGTCAACGCCGTGCGCAGATGAGCGGGCATGTCGTCAGGTCCCTCATCATCATGAGCGTAGCAATTGCCCTCGGGCGCCAGCGCCGCAAAAAAGCGTTCAATATCGCCACGCGCCTCCGGAGCGGCATTTTCCTGGATGAGCAGGGACGCGGAGGTATGGCGGCAGAATAACGTCAGTAGGCCGTCTCGAAGACCCTGCGCCGCCACCCATTCACCTACCCGGCGCCCAATCTCCAGCAGGCCTGGGCCGGGTGTCTCTATGTCGAGGACATGATGGGCCTGACGCATGCGCTCACCATAGAACCGGTACGACCGAAAGCCAGCCTGGGCTTTGGCACATTCGCCGCCAACGCAGGAAGGTCCTTGACGTCGTACAGCTTGGCAGCGCCGTCGAGAGGCTGCTTCTGATCCAGGCAGGCACCCGGCCCGACCTGGTCTGATCTTTCGCTATTTCTTCGTGCAAGGTCCGGTGCGGCGTCCCGCGACACTGCTTTCGATCCTCATGTTCATTCTTCCGCCGCTCGCCACGGCGCTCGACGTCGCCGTATAGGCGGTTGGCGTAAATCGGCCGGCGGTCTTGACGGTCATCGTCTGGCCTTGGCGCGTGCAGCGCATTTCGCTAACCAGCGTGCCGCCGCGCATCGAGAAATTGACCATCTTGCAGGAGCCATCCTGCTTGACGAGCTGTTCGGGCCGCTTCGCTGCGTCCTCGGCAGTCACGCAATGCGTGATCCGGGTGGTCTGTCCGTTCATCATCTTGGCGATCTGCGGCGGAGCACCGGGCATGTCGACCGATTTGACGGTGGACACGGTCTCCCACTGACCCGGCTGTATCTGCTGCGCCGGGGCGGCAGCAGCAGCTGCGATCATGACGGGAAACAACAAAGCTCGATACCGCATCCGACCCTCCCTTCGATCCTGACCCGCCGCTTATGCCACAATTTGGCCCGGGAGATAGACGTCGCCGCTATGAGCCGAGCTTGTCGACCAGCGCCTGGATTTGGTTGAGATCCCCCTGTTGATTATCGGGCGGCCGTTCGTCCGCAGATCCGGCTCCAACGAAAGTCACGGCGCTCCAGACAACTCCGGCGCTCCACAAGAGTGCGGCCCAGCGGCTGCGAAAGAGACGGCTATAACCCATGTCAATCCCCGTAGATGCTGGCCGTGCTGAGCCTTAAACTGTTGGCACCGCTGCCTTAATCGCGGAACCCAAAGCTGTCTGAAACCGTTCTCTTAATATCCAAATATCTTACGAAGAGATAATTTAATGGCGTCGCGATTTTCCGACCGACTGGCCACCGGCCCGTCGCAGTTTCTGACCGACAGCTTTCAACGGGGGCTCGCGCACTGGAATCGCGAGCGCCTTGCTCCATCCCTACCCCGGGAGGATTGGCGGCTGCGGCTCGAACGCGACACAAAGATGCTGCGGCTGGAGCGTGGCTTTATCGAGGAATTGCGGGAAGAGATCGCCCAAGAGGCCGCACGGGCTCCCTTGGACCCTGACGAGTTTCTCGCATGGTTCGAACGTTTGAGGGTGTCGGGACCCGGCCAGGGGGACCGTCTGTTTCCATGGCTGGCCGAAAGTGCCGATCGAAATCAGCTTCGCTGGTTCTTCGAGCAGGAGGCGGCGGGCGAGGCAGGCTTCGATGATCTGCTCGCTTATACGCAGGTCAAACTGCCGGTGCCCGCTAAGTTGGAGCTTGCTCGTAACTATTGGGACGAGATGGGACGCGGCAACGCTGCCGGTATGCACGGTCCGATGCTCGACGCCCTTGTTGGCACGCTTCAGGTGGCGCCGGTTATCGAAAATACGGTTTGGGAAAGTCTCGCGCTGGCCAATGCCATGACCGCGATGGCGACCAGCAGGGACCTCGCGTGGCATTCAGTGGGCGCCCTCGGGGTTATCGAACTCACCGCTCCTGGCCGCTCGAAGTTCGTTGCACAGGGGTTGCGGCGTATCGGTCTTTCGGAAAAGGAACGACGATATTTCGAGTTGCACGCGGTGCTCGACATCAAACACAGTGCCGATTGGAACCGCGAGGCTCTTCGCCCACTTGTGACTGAAGATCCGGCCCGCGCTCGTGCCATCGCAGAAGGCGCACTTATCAGGCTTCGTTGCGGTGCACGCTGCTTCGATCGCTATCGGCAAATTCTCTGGTCGGATTAACGGTTCGGAAGGGTGTCGAGCTTATACTCAAGTCTAAGCGCCCGTTAACCATTTGTTGGGTGATCGCCGCCAGAAAAGCTCCTCGTAAGGAGATGATCTATGGCAACCAATCCAATGAATTTCTCTTCGCTCCGCCTTGATGATTGCGATGCACTCCTCGATCAGGGCTATGCGGCCTCCACCGGAACGTGCGGCCTTCCAATCGATCTGGTGTCGGCACATAAATGGTTCAATTTGGCCGTTCTCGCCGGTTCACCGGAAGCGCAGCATTGTCGCTCGGATATCGCCGGGCAAATGACGCGTCAGGAGATCGCCGAGGCGCAGCGTCAGGCGCGCAACTGGCTGGCCTGCCGCAACGCTCATTAATCCTTAAGCCCGCATTTGCCGGTCCCGCTAATCGAACAACAAGCCATCGCCGTTATCGTGGGCGCATGGCAAACCTCATTCCGGTCCTGGCCCTGCTGCTCGCCACACTGCTGACCGTCCTGCGCATCCGCAGAATGGCGACTCGCCGCCCGCTTGTGACGCGGGCCGATCCCCGCCCTCGCGCATTGGTGGAAGCCGTCGCCGCCGCCGCGGCCGTGCTGCTTGGCGGCTGGGGCCTCGGGACTTGGCTACCGGAGACCCTGACGATCGTCAGGCCGGTCTTCTCCCTGCTGGCAATCTCGATCTTTCTGTCGCAATATGCGATGACGATGAAGGCGCTCCGTCGCACCTGATCAGCAAATATCCTCTTCCGCCACGACGGGCCGGCTCTCGCGCGTGGCGCGCATCCGGCTAGCGGGATCGTCTGGGTCGGAGGTCAGGACGACATGATCGTCATGAACTTCGAGCAGCGTGCCGACAAACGGGAAATCGGCGAGGCTGCCGGTCACCCGATAGCTCACCAAATCCCCGACCTTGAATGTCGCCGCGTCGAAGTTGAATTCGAACGGGCAGCTGCCCTCGCCCATATTCAGCATAGCCGTCTCCTCACCCCACATATAATCGAGGAGCATCTGGGCATCAATCGTTGGGAACTTGTCCAACGGTCGAGACGGCCTTCTGTTCGCACCGGCTCCTGCCTCTCGGACGGAGCATAGGGCGGGACCCCAAATCCTACCCGGTGAACCTTTTTGAAGGAATGGACGTCCGGTTGCCGTGCCGCGCGGCGTGCCCCTCGATCAGCTCATCCAGCAGCACCTCTCCATCCGCCCAGCGGCCCAAGCGGGACTCAGCGTTGATATGACCGACATGGCCGGCATCGACAAAGCGGCTTCCCCATGCCCGCGCCAACAGCTCCAGCCGGTCGAACGCGGCATAACGGTCATTGCGGCTCGCGACGAGGACCGAGCGAAAGGGCAGAGGTGCGACCGGTGCGGGTGCGAAGCGACGGACAAAAGGGTGGGCGTCAGCCGAGTCCACGTCGGGCGGCGCGACCAGCAGCGCACCACGCACCCGCATCAGCCGCCGATGATCGGCTCCCAACGCCCACCACGCGATCGTCAGACACCCCAGGCTGTGAGCAACCAGGATCAGCGGGCCATCGGTCATGGCCAATGCGGCGTCGAGCCGCTCCGTCCAGACACGGCGGTCCGGCTCGGACCAACAGCCGAGATCAACCCGGCGACAGTCGTCGCGTCGCGACTCCCACAGGCTCTGCCAATGATCAGGCCCCGAATTGTCGAGCCCGGGCACGATCAGGCAGAGTGGCCGCTCAGGCGTCATTGTCGTCCTCCTGCTGCACGGATTCTACCAGCCGCGAGGTTGTGGCGCGATGGGCATCGGCTTGGGTGATGACGCTATCCGGCCGCACGCTGGTCGTCAGCCATACATTGCCGCCAATCGTTGACCGGCAGCCAATCGTGACCCGTCCGAGGATGGTGGCTCCGGCATAGATCACGACGTCATCCTGAACGATGGGATGGCGGGCGAGGCCGCGACGCAACGCCCCGTCGACATCAGCCGGAAAGCTGCGCGCGCCGAGGGTCACTGCCTGGTATAGCCGCACCCGCTTGCCGATCACCGCCGTCTCGCCGATCACGACGCCGGTGCCGTGATCGATGAAAAAGCGCTCGCCAATCAGAGCACCCGGATGGATATCGATCCCGGTACGGGAGTTTGCGATCTCGGAGATGATCCGAGCAATTAGCGGCGCGCCAAGTCCGTGTAGCAGATGGGCCAGCCGGTAATGGACGATCGCGATGATGCCCGGATAGCAGAGCAGCACCTCGTCGACACTGCGCGCGGCTGGATCGCCCGCATAAGCCGCCTCCACGTCGGTATCGAGCGTCCGTCTCAGCCGCGGGAGGGCATGCGCGAAATGGCCTATGATACGACCGGCCTGCGGATCCACCAACTCGGGCATGCGCTGTCCGATCGAGTAATCGAGTTCCAGCCGGATCTGCCCGTAAAGCCTGCTCAGCGCCGTCTGCAGGGTCTCGGCAACAAAAGCCTCTTCGTTGTGGCTTCGCACGAAACTCGGCCCGAGCCGCAGCGGAAAGAGCGACCCGGCCAAGGCGGTCATGATCTTGTCGATGACATGTCGGGAAGGAAATCCTACCGCACCATGCTCGACATGCCGGCGATGCGCCTCGCGCCATTGCTCGCGTGCTTGGCGAAGCTCGCCGGTTATAGCCTCAATATCCCAATAATGCCCCGGCGGCGCACTTAAGGGTTCATCATAGCTCTCATGCATGGCGGCCTCGCTGTCGTCCGGGACCGCTGTCGTAACCGTCTTCATCGCTAGCGGAAGCAACTTTTCCCTACTAAATCGATAGTAATTATTTCGCTCCGTTCAAACGACGGACAGCGACGGTTTTCGCTGCTATGACAGGCAGATGGTTCCTCGGCGCGGTCCTCTCAAGATAAAGGCCCAGATCTTCTGCGGCGAAGAGCCTGCGATCGGACCCGGTAAGGCCGCGTTGCTCGAGGCGATCGATCGCGAAGGCTCGATCTCCGCCGCCGGTCGCGCGCTCGGGATGAGCTACAGACGGACCTGGCTTCTCGTCGACAGCCTCAATCGATGCTGGCTCGAGCGGCTGGTCGACACGACACCCGGCGGCGGGTCCAGCCGCGGCGCGCGCTTGACGAAGACCGGACGCGAAGTCCTCATCGCCTTCCGGACGCTCGAAAGGAAGCTGCTCGATTCCGGCGAGCAAGACCTGGCCGCCCTCGCGGCCCTGTTGCGGGACGAGCCACTCCCCGGCTGAATCGCTTGCCATATACGGCCGGATATAGCATTCCGACACGATTTCCGTGGAAGGAATTCTTTGAAACCGGCAGCTGCTATTCTTCGCTTTATCCTGTCCCTCGTCACCTTGACGGGTGTGCCGGCCTGCGCCGCCGAGACCCATGTTGCCGTCGCAGCGAACTTCTCGGAGCCAGCGAAAGAGATTGCCGCAGCGTTCGAGCGGGCCACCGGCCACATGGCAGTGCTCGCTTTCGGCGCCTCGGGCGCCTTCTACACGCAGATCAGCCAGGGCGCCCCGTTCGAGCTTTTCCTTTCCGCCGACGCCTACAGGCCGGCGCTGACCGAGAAGGAAGGCCTGGGCGTGCCGGGTACGCGTTTCACTTACGCGGTTGGACAGCTGGTGCTCTATTCGACGATCCCCGGACTGGTCGACGCGAAGGGAAAGGTGCTCGCGATACCAGGTGACAGCAAGCTCGCCATCGCCGATCCGGCGACGGCCCCATATGGCGTCGCGTCGATCGAGACAATGCGGAAGCTCGGTGTATACGACGCGCTGAAGCCGCGGATCGTCACCGGCAGTTCGATCGCTCAGACCTATCAGTTCGTCACGACTGGCGCCGCGCCGCTGGGCTTCGTCGCGCTAAGCCAGGTCATCAACGTCACGGGCGGCTCGCGCTGGCTCGTACCCGCCGCGCTGCATTCGCCCATCGAGCAGCAGGCTATCCTGCTTAGGAAGGGCGCCGCAAATCCAGCGGCGCGGGCCTTTTTGAAATTTTTGAAAAGCCGCGCGGCGCTCGCGATCGTGCGGCGGTACGGCTACGGGACCCGTTGAGTGGCGCTCGTCCTCACGACCACGCTCGAGCTGGCTGCCGTGACGACAATCCTGCTGCTGCTGCTATCGACTCCCCTCGCTTGGTGGCTTGCCCGCTCACGGTGCTGGTGGAAGGAGATCGTGGGCGCTGCCGGCGCATTGCCGCTGGTCCTCCCTCCCACCGTGATCGGCTTCTACGTGCTGATCGCCCTCGGCCCTGAAAGCCCGCTCATGGCGCTGCTCGCGCCGTTCGGGATCGAGACTTTGGCCTTCACTTTCACCGGCCTCGTCGTTGGTTCGCTTTTCTATTCGCTGCCTTTCGCGGTACAGCCGCTACGCACCGCCTTCGAAGCTGTTGGCGACCGCCCCCTTGAGATTGCCGCAACGATGGGCGCGACGCCTTTGGATCGCTTCGTCACCGTGGCTCTACCGCTTTCGCGTCGGGGCTTCCTGTCTGCCGCTATCCTCGTCTTCGCGCACACTGTCGGCGAGTTTGGCGTGGTGCTGATGATCGGCGGCAACATACCCGGCAAGACCGAGGTGCTCTCGACGCGGATTTACCAGCTCGTCGAAAGCCTGCAATTTGGCGAGGCACACCGCATTGCCGCCGTGCTCGTGGCTTTCTCCTTCATCGCCCTGCTGGCACTCCTCCTCGTCGAGCGGCGCATCGCTTCACCGCACCCATGAGCATCTCGATAGACCTCGACGGAAGGATTGCCGGCTTTCGCCTATCGGTGGCTTTCGAAGTGCCGTCTCAGGGTATCGTGGCGATCATCGGGCCCTCAGGCTCGGGCAAGACCAGCCTCTTGCGCGCCTTGGCAGGCCTGGAGCGGATAGCCGGGACCATCAGGATTGACGGTGAGATATGGCAGGATGATCGAACCTTCGTCCCCCCCGAGCGCCGGCGTGTGGGTTATGTATTCCAGGGCGGTGGCTTGCTGCCTCATCTCACCGTCTCCGCCAATCTCGACTATGCGCAACGTCGCGCGCCTCCGGGCCCTGTCGAGCGAGAGCAAATCGTCGAGCGCGCGGGCATCGGCCACCTGCTGGGGCGGCGGCCGCCGACGCTGTCTGGCGGAGAGGCGCAGCGTGCCAGCATGGCGCGTGCGCTGCTCGCCCAACCCCGGCTGCTGTTAATGGATGAGCCGCTCGCCGCGCTTGACGCCGACGCCCGGCAATCGATGCTGCATTGGCTCGAAACTTTGCTCGCGGAATTGGCGCTGCCTACCTTCTATGTCACGCACGACGAGGCCGAAGCCGCGCGTCTTGCCTACCGAACCATCAGGCTCGCTGGAGGCAGGATGGCTGCTTGATGTCCTTACGCCACCGGATCGAAAGCGCCGTCCATGAGTTTCGAGCAGGTGACCGCTACGACCACGCCACGCGCGATCTTCGCCCGAATGGGGAGGAATGTCGCCTGGCTGCTGGGAGGCCGCGGCTTCGTCGGCCTCACCAGCCTCATCTATCTGCTCATCGCCGCCCGGTCTCTGGGGCCACGCGATTTCGGGACCTTCTCCCTGATCCTCGCTTATGGTCAGCTGATAGCCACTGTGGTCACTTTCCAATCATGGCAGGGCGTGATTCGTTACGGATCGCTCCATCTCGCCCGCCGCGACGGTCCGGCATTGGCCCGTCTTCTCGGTTTCAGCGCGACGCTCGACTTCGGCAGCGCGATAGTGGGTGCCGTGATCGCACTTGCCGGCGCCGGGCTGGTCGGTGAACTGCTCGGCTGGGCACCAAGCAATGAACGACGAGCCGCGCTTTTCGCAATCGTGGTGTTGCTCAGCGTGGATGCGACGCCGCAGGGCATCTTGCGCCTGTTCGACCGCTTCGACCTGATCGCTTACTGCCAGGCGGCGGCACCCTCGGTCAGGCTGGCGGGCGCACTGGCGATATCGGCATTCGGCGGCGGCGTCCGCGATTTCCTGTTCGTCTGGGGTCTGGCGCTCGTTCTTCAGTCCGCGCTGCTCTGGATCACGGCGCTCGGTCGGGCCGGTCACCGGCTGACGCTCGCTCCGTCTTCGCTTGGTGCCGCGCTGGTCGAAAATAGCGGAATCCTGGGCTTCATGGCCTCTACGAACTTCTCCTCCTCGCTTAGCGCCTTCGGAGAACAGTTGGGCACGCTCGCCGTGGGTGCGACCGCGGGGCCAGCTGCGGCCGGCGGGTATCGGCTGGCCAGCAAACTCGCAAAGGCGGTCGCCAAACCGATCCGGCTGATGGGACGCGTGCTCTATCCCGAATTTGCCCGGCTTGTCGCCTCGCAAGATACTCTCGTGCTCCGGCAGGTCGTCGCGCGTTCCACTTTCGTAGCTGTCGCGATGGCGACGCTCCTCCTGATCGTCATCGGAATCGCCGGGGATGCGGTGATCGGGATAATGGCAGGCAAGGCGTATCGCTTCGCGCACCTGTTGCTGTTTCTGCTGGCCATCGCTGCGGCGATCCAGCTTTCGGGTCTGACGCTGGAACCTCTCCTCAATGCGCACGGCCGCGCCGGCCTGGTGCTCGCCGCGCGCATGGCGGGCGCAATCGCCTATGTCGGGATGACGTTGCTGCTGCTCCCGCGCCTCGGTGCGCCCGCCGCGGCCATTGCGGCTATCGTCATGGCAATTGTCGTCATGGTGCCGCTCTCTTTCGCTGCGTGGCGGATAGTGCGCGGCTGATCGATCAGGACGAGCGGGTCGGATCGACGTTGGGATCGGCGACGATCGGCGGATCGGAGCGTCGGGCAGCCGGCAAGGTGCCGGTCTGTCGCTCCAGCATGCGGTGAACGCGCAGTGGTTCACCATTTTTCTGCAGTTGCTGAAGCATCGCGATATTTTCGGCGTCGGCCTGGGTGCGCCGCTGATTGTGACGGAGATAGTCCGCCCAGGTCGCGAAGTGATAGCGTTCGATCCATAGCTCAGGGTCGTGCAGGTCGCGCAGGAGAGTCCAGCCATGCGCGCCGTCACGGCGGCGGATACGGCGCCGCTCGCCCATCACCGTGAGGAAAGCCAGCACCTTGTCGCTCGCGATGCGATACTCGATCGTGATCACCACCGGTCCGCTGCGCGATTCGATCGGAACGGCGGTCGCCGGTTCGGTCCATAGACGAAGCGGATCAAGGTTGAGGTCCTGAACGGCAGGCAGGGGCAGGACGAGCCCGGACAGCACAGTGAGGAGCTGCGCCGTGCCCGCGATCAGGAGCGCGGTGGCGACGCCATTATGTTCCGCAATCAGCCCGATCAGCCAGGCGCCAACCGCCATCATCCCGAACGCGATCATCTGGTAGATGGACACGGCGCGCGCCGCCACCCAGCGCGGAGAGGCCAGCTGAACCGAGATGTTGAAGGTCGAAAGGGTCAGCATCCAACCCACGCCGGCGAACAGCAGCGAAACTGCCGTGATGCCGATGTGCGGGCTAACTGCGGTCAGGATCGCGCCCGCACCAAGCAGCATTCCGCCGAGCCTCGCGATCAGCTCTGCCGAAAATCGCCGGCGCAGCTTGGTGTTGCCGATTGCGCCGACGACGGCCCCGACCCCGAATGCGCCTAATAGCACACCATAAGTCGCCGCGCCCCCACCCATAAGATCGCGCGCTATCAGCGGCATCAGGGCAGAAACCGCACTGGCGGTCAGTCCGAACAGCCCGGCTCGCGCCATGATCGTCCGCAGATGCGGGGACATCCAGACATAGCTCACGCCGGCCGATATGGCGACATCGAGCCGCTCGCGCGGGAGCGAGCTTGTCTTGACCGGAGGCTCCCATCGCCAGAGCACCAGGATCAACGCAACATAGGATAGTGCGTTGACCAGAAAGGCAGCGGCGGCACCGGCGGCAGCGACGAGCGCGCCGCCTATGGCCGGCCCGATACTGCGCGCCAGGTTGAAGCCCGCCGAGTTGTAGGCGATCGCGCTGGGCAAATGTGGGCGCGGCACCATGTCGCCGACCGCCGATTGCCACGCCGGCCCGTGCATCGCCGTCCCGCAGCCGAGCAGGAAGGTGAAGCAGAGCAACAGCCATGGAGACATCCATCCTGCCCAGGTCAGTGCGCTTAGCGCGATTGACAGCGACCACATGGCCAGCTGTGCGCAGAGCATGACCTTGCGGCGATCGAAGCTGTCCGCGAACGCACCCGCGATCAGAGCCAGCACCGTGAACGGTAATGTCGTCGACGCCTGGACAAGCGCAACCATCTGCGGCGACGGAACCATCGATACCATCAGCCAGGCCGCACCCACGGACTGGATAAGCGCTCCGAAATTCGACAGTACCGTGGCAAAAAGCACGGCGCGGAAGATCGGTACTTGAAGGGGCGATCCTATCGCTGGATCGGAGCCCGGCCCGTCGACACTGGTCATCGTCCTCCCATGCATGAGCTTCCTTCTCATGCCAAGCCAACGCTGGCGCGTCGGGCCTAAAAGTGGTTCCCGATCATCCGCTGACAGCGACGCTCTAACAAAGATTTAGAGCGAACTGGGCAAATCCGGTGCCTACGATACGCCTTCGGTCCACCCAATCCATTCGACAAATGTTTGATGCGGAAAACAGGCTTAGCGCGGCGTTCACACAACCCTTTAACTGGATCGTACCGGCTCGTGGTTAGCAAATAGGGCGGGTCGTGACTTTCTCCCGGCCACAGTGAAGGCGTAGCCATGTCGATTGCAACCGCCCTCGGCTTTCGCGGCCGACCGGAGGCCCGCGAACAGTCGCGGACCCGGATCCTATTGTCGGCCTCGCTGCTGATCGGCGGCCGCCCGTCGCCGGTCCATTTGCTCGATCTCTCGAAGAAGGGGGCTTTGGGCCATGCCGAGGAGGTCCCCGGCACCGGCCAAAAGATATGGCTCGTCTGCCACGGCGCTGAAATTCTTGCGCGGGTCGCCTGGGTAAAAGGGCCGCGTTTCGGCCTCGCCTTCGATACCAGCCTGACCCGTGCAAAACTCGATCATATGCTAGCCGCCGGCCGGCGCGCGCTCCAAGACCAGGGCGGCGCCGTCCAGGCGGCATGATGCTCGGGGTGAATTGCATCGCCGCGATGACTTGACGCCGGCGCCATGCTATGCGGCGGTACCCATAGCTGCCGAGACGCATGGATCGATCCACCGAAGTTGAGCTCAAGCTGGAATTCGCGCCCTCCGATCGCGACCGGCTCATGGCGTCGCCGTTGCTGGCACGTGGGGGCACGCGCAAACGATTGAAGGCGACCTATTTCGACACGCCCGCGCTGGATCTCCGACACGCGGGCTTTACGCTGAGGATTCGCCACGACGGCTCGGAGCGGTTGCAGACGGTCAAGACTGCCGATGGCGCGAGCCTCCTCTGCCGGGGTGAGTGGGAGCAGCCGGTCGAAGACGACCAACCGGTCCTCGATGTGAGAGCGGGGCCGCTGCGCGATCGGATATCTGAAGCCCGTCTTCGCCGCCTTGCGCCTCTTTTTACCACCGATGTCGAACGGATCGGGACGAGGCTTGACCTCTCCGGTGCGACAATGATCGAGTGCACCATCGACAGCGGACTCGTGTCAGCCGATCGGAAAAGCGCGCGAATTTCAGAGATCGAACTGGAACTCATCGGGGGATCGCCGCAAAGCTTGTTCGACTTGGCTCGTCGGCTCGATGCCCACGCGCCCTTGCGCCTCGGCGTCCAGTCCAAATCGGCGCGAGGCTATGCGCTGACCGACCGGAACCGGGGCGGGGCCGTCAAGGCCGCACCGGTCGCGCTCACCCCTAAGATGACCGCCGCGCAGGCTTTCGCTGCGATAGCGGCGAATTGTGTCGCCCAGTATCGACTCAATGAAGCGCTGCTTCTCGATGGCGGCGGGCCGGAGGCGGTTCATCAGGCGCGGGTCGCGATACGCCGGCTGCGATCGGCTTTTTCGCTGTTCTCGCCGCTGTTCTCGAATGACGGGCAAGCCGCTCATATCAAAGCCGAATTGCGATGGCTCGGCGCGGAATTCGGTGCCATCCGCGACCTCGACGTGCTTCTAACCAGGCTGCGTCCACATGAACGGGCCGTGCTCTCTGCCGGGCGCGCAGACCGTTTCGCTCATCTGCACGCGCTGATCGAGAGCGGTCGCGTCCGGTTTCTGCCGGTTGACATTGTTGAATGGCTGGAAATCGGCAGATGGCGGATGGCCGCCGTCGACAATGCCTTGCGAGACGCCCCCGTCCGGCAGCTCGCGGGGAAGCGGCTCGACGGGATGCGCCGCAGGATCAAGTGCGACGGCCACGATCTCGCGGAGCTTTCCGACGAGCACCGCCACCAGCTCCGCAAGGAGGCAAAGAAGATACGTTATGCCTCCGAATCGCTGGCCGCTCTATATCCGTCGCGTAAGGCGCGCACGCGGATGAACGGCTTTCTTGGCTCTCTCGAACGGCTTCAGGACGCTCTCGGCCAACTCAACGATGATGCATCGACCGCCGCTTTGCTTGCGCTCTATTCCAGCGACATTGAGGTACCTTTGTTGGGGGAGAAGAGGCGCCGCGGGCTGATGGAGAAGGCGGAAAGCGCCATCAATGATCTTATCGGCTGCCGACGCTTCTGGCGCGCCTGATGCGGTTTTCGAGGCGCGAGGCAATGGCGGCGGCGATGATCGGATGGTCGGGCGTCGGTTGGTCGAGGGCGCCCGGCCTCGCCACCATCGCGGCGATGGTCGATGCGGCGCTCGTCGAGCGCGTGCTCGCCGCGCTGTTCGATCACCGCGCGCGCCTTCGTTCGGTCGACGTAGTGGCGATCGCAGACTTCGGCCGGCGGTCTTCCGAGCCTCGGCTTTTCCTGGCCGATATTGTGCGCGGCACCACCATCGCGATGCGTGTCGCCCATGGCAAAGGCTCCGATCCGGGGCATAGTGGCGCTCTCCAATCCTTTTCCAACATCGTTGGTTCGGCCGCCACGGCGGCGGGCGCCTATCTCACCGGCGATCTATATAATGGTCTTCACGGACTGTCGCGCAGACTGGTCGGGCTCGATCGCACCAACGATCGTGCAGAGGAACGTGCGATCGTGATCCACTCGGCCTGGTACGCCAATCCGGAGGTCGCCGAGCGGCAGGGCAAGCTCGGCCGCAGCGATGGTTGCTTCGCGGTCGGCGAACAGGATATCGCGACGCTGCTCGCACGGCTTGGGCCTGGGCGACTGCTCTACGCAGGCCGCGTCTCCGATGCGTGAGCGGATCGGCTGGCTTCGCCGTGATCAAGCGGTGCATCGGCATCGGTGCCGCCCTTCTCGTTTCATGTTCCGCGACGCGTGGTAGGCGATCGGATTGCGGCTCGTGGCCCACGCCCCTAAAGCGCTGCGGATGCTTCGTCTCTCCGATCTGAAACTGCCCCTGGATCATCCACCGGACGCGTTGTCCGAAGCGATCGTTCGGCGGCTGGCTATAGAACGGGCCGATCTGCTCGAGTTCACGATCGCTCGCCGTGCCAATGATGCGCGGCGCAAGTCGGCTATCCTGTTCGTCTATTCGGTGGATGTGGTTCTGCGTGACGAGGCGACCGTGCTTGCGCGCTTCGCGACCGACAACCATGTTCGCCCCACGCCCGACACCGCTTATCGTCTCGTAGCCACTGCCCCCGCGTCCTCGCCCCGGCCGGTGGTCGTGGGCGCGGGACCTTGCGGTCTTTTCGCCGGGCTGATCCTGGCGCAAATGGGTTTTCGGCCAATCATTATCGAGCGCGGCCGGGTGGTGCGTGAGCGCACGAAGGATACATGGGGCCTGTGGCGCCGCGGCGTGCTCGATCCCGAATCCAACGTTCAATTCGGGGAAGGTGGCGCGGGCACCTTCTCCGACGGAAAGCTCTACAGCCAGATCAAGGACCCGCGATTCCTCGGCCGGAAGGTGTTGGACGAATTCGTCCGGGCGGGCGCGCCCGCGGAGATATTGACCGAGGCCCATCCCCACATCGGGACCTTCCGGCTGGTCTCTATGGTCGAGCATATGCGGCGGACGATTCAGGATCTCGGCGGCGAATATCGCTTCGAGACGCGAGTCACCGACATCCAGATAGCAGGAGACCGGCTACGTGGCCTGCATTTCGCCAACGGCGATTTTCTGGAGGCAAGCCATGTCGTGCTGGCGGTCGGCCATAGTGCGCGTGATACCTTCGAAATGCTCTACGCCCGGGGGGTTCATCTCGAGGCAAAGCCCTTTTCGATTGGGGTTCGCATCGAGCACCCCCAGAATTGGATCGATCGCGCACGCTTCGGCAACTGCGCCGGTCATCCGGATCTCGGCGCGGCGGCCTATGCCCTGTCGCACCACTGCGCGAACGGACGGAGTGTCTACAGCTTCTGCATGTGCCCCGGCGGTCGCGTCGTGGCCGCTGCATCGGAACCGGGCCGCGTCGTCATCAACGGTATGAGTCAATATTCGCGCAGAGAGTTCAACGCCAATTCGGGGCTCGTCGTCGGCATCGAGCCCGGACGTGACTACCCGGGACATCCGCTCGCAGGCATCGCCCTTCAACGCCACTGGGAAGAACAAGCCTTCGTCGCGGGTGGTTCCAGCTACCATGCGCCCGCCCAGCGGGTCGGCGACTTCCTCGCGGGTCGTCCGTCGACCGCACTCGGAGAGGTGGAGCCGTCCTATAAGCCGGGCGTACACCTGACGGATCTCCGCCAATGCCTCCCCGATTTCGCATCCGAGGCATTGCGCGAAGCCTTGCCCGTCTTCGGTCGCCAGATTGCCCGCAACGACGATCCCGATGCGATGATGACCGGAGTGGAGACGCGCACTTCGTCGCCGATACGGATCACGCGCGGCGCCGATTTCCAAAGCCTCAACGTCCGGGGCCTCTACCCGGCCGGCGAGGGCGCCGGCTATGCTGGCGGAATCCTGTCGGCAGCGGTCGACGGCATCAGGGTGGCCGAGGCAGTCGGGCTGGCGATGGCGAGATAAGCTCTCAGGGCGGCCGAACGCGCTGTTCGACCGCATCGCGACCCGGTGGGGCGCGGCACCTCAGCGGAGAAACTGGAATGGCTTCGGGATTGGTAGCGCTGCTCGACGACGTTGCGAGCCTGACGAAGCTTGCGGCGGCGTCGCTCGACGATGTCGGCGCTGCTGCCGGCAAGGCTGGCAGCAAGGCGATGGGCGTCGTCGTCGACGATGCAGCCGTTACGCCACGCTATGTCACTGGCCTAACACCGGATCGTGAACTGCCGATCATCGGTCGGATCACGTTGGGCTCGCTCCGCAACAAGCTGCTGTTGCTGCTGCCGGCTGCACTGATCCTCAGCAGTTTCGCACCTTGGGCTATCACGCCGATACTGATGATCGGCGGCGCCTATCTCTGCTTCGAGGGTGCCGAGAAGATTGTCGAGATTTTCTGTGGAGGCCATGAGAAGGAGGCCTCCGCCGCGCCGTCAAGCCTAGAAGAGCTTGAGCAGCAACAAGTGTCTGGGGCGATTCGCACAGACCTGATCCTCTCCGCGGAAATCATGGCGATTGCCCTCGCCGAGGTCGCCACCCTGCCCCTCCTCGAGCGTGGCGCGGTGCTCGCAGCGGTCGGCGTCGCCATCACCATCGGCGTCTATGGCGTCGTTGCGTTGATTGTTAAGATGGACGATGTGGGCCTGCACCTGGCCCGCCGGCCCTCGCCGACGATGCGCGCGCTCGGTCGTGGGCTGGTGAAGGGGATGCCGGTGCTGATGCGGTGGTTGTCCGTCCTCGGCACTGCCGCCATGATCTGGGTCGGCGGCGGTATCCTCGTTCATGGTCTGGAGGTGCTCGGCTGGCCCGGTCCGGCGATTATCATCCACCATCTCGCCGATCGAACCGCGGATGCGCTGCCGGTGGCGCCTGGGCTTGTCGGCTGGGGCGTGAACGCCCTCGGGGCCGGCTTGGTCGGCTTTGCCTTGGGGACCCTTGTCGCATGGACCATCCGTCTACTTCCAAACAAATCCTCTGAACCCACGCCTCATCGTTGACCTCAATTGCGGCCAACGAAGTTCGGGTTGCCTTTTCGATCGCGTTCGCCGTCTGGGACTGGATTTGCCGCAACAGATGGGGCATCGGGAAACGGCCAAGAAGGGGATAACAATTGCCCACGCGCCAAAATGTCCGGCAGCAGCCGAACCGGCCGCTCGTGGTCCTGGTCGTTGAAGATGAAGCGTTCGTGCGCATGATCGCAGCGGAAACGATTGCAGACGCAGGCCATGTTGCGATCGAAGCTGTCAACGCCGATGAAGCTTTGTCGCTGCTCGAGGAGCGCGAAGATATCGACGTCATCTTCAGCGATATCAAAATGCCTGGTTCGATCGATGGCTTGGGGCTGGCCGCCGCCGCCGGTCGTCGCTGGCCGAACAAGCCGATCATCCTCACATCCGGCCATCTCCGTCAGGGTGATACTGAGTTGCCCGCGTCGGCTACCTTTCTGCAAAAGCCCTACCCGGCGGCCCTGCTGCTCACCGAGTTGAGCCGGCTCGGCCACGCCTGAACACCGAGGTCATAGAGCGACCGCTCTGCCGGCCGTGCGGGACCTTCAAAGGGTTTCGAAATATCCTTCAGGTGTTTGCCTCCACTTAGGGATAAATTTACCTCGCGCGCATAGCGTCCCACTCGACCAAAAGTGCGGGGAGCCGTCGTGCGTATCCTATTCTACCTGCCTGTCGTCACGCCCTGGTGGTTCGACGCGATTGTCGCGCCGCTGATCCGCGCCGCAAGTAGGGGTGCCGATGTGACTGTCATGGTCCCGCCGCTATGGCGCAACACCGGCGTCGGTGCGGAGCAGTTGAAAAATTGCGAGGACGTCGAGGGAGTCGTTTGGCATATCCTCGATCACCCCGATCACCCGGCGCTGCGCCATGCTGGCGCCACACCCCATCTGGTCGACATCGTACAGGAGCTCTCTCCCGACTTGACGATCTGCCGCAGTGCCGACCTTGAGGCGATCGACCATTTCCCCGGTCCGGTGCGCTTCCTGATGGAGGCGGCCGCCCCGCCGCTCGTTACGGATCCGACCCGTGTCTGGCTATCTACCAGCTTGTTCAACCACGGGTTCCTTCCGCCACTGTCATCGGAACGCCGTGCCCTCCTCGATGCAGCTATCGAACCGCTCTGGGCCGAGCGTGGCGCAGTGTTCGAGCAGATAGTGGGAGAAGAGTTCCTGCACAGCGTTGGCTTGGACCCCAGCAAGAAGCGGATCGTCGTGCCGCTCGACTATGAGCATCCCGAATGCTTTTTCGATCAGCACAACATCCTCCCCGACAATGTTGCTCTCATCAATGAACTGGCCGGCCGCCTCGGCGACGATTTCCAGCTCGCCGTCGCCAACCACCCGATGAATGAGCTGCATGGCGATACGCTTCAATTGCAGGAGGCCGTCGCCCGGCATGGCGACAAGGTTCGTCTGATCGACCAGGCTGGGACACCTGACCTCATCACCGCGCTGCTCACAAAGCACTGCGATGGCATGATCGTCGGCAACTCGACGAATTTCACGCTCGCCGCCTTCTTCGGCAAGCCACTCCTGCGGCTGAGCCATTTCCGTTCGGCGCCATGGCTCGAAACCTATGACCGCAGCGAGGATTTCTTCAATGCCCTGCGAAACGGTCGGGCAATCGGTCCGAGGGCGAACGAGGCGCGCCTCTGGTTCGCCCATCATCTGTTCCAACTGTCTTTCGATCCCGGTGAATCCGGCCTTACCGCAGATCATCTGATCGCCCGAATCGACGATCCAGACGAGGCGGTGCGATGGCGAGCGATCGGACAGGCCGCCTGAGTCAAGCGATCGCCTGCGGGGCACCGCAGCCGTGGGATCATGCCAGCGCCGCCAGACCGATCAGAGCAGCGCGAAGCCGCCGCCCGTCATCCTCCTGGGCCGGGCGGCTCCCACGGGAAGCCGCGATCAGCCGATCCAGCCAGGCCGGGCCGAATTCGAAATGGTGGTCGATGCACAGGCTTTCGACGGCGAGGCGCACATCTCGTCCGCAATCGTCGAGGATCGCCAGGCGCCTGTTCAGCGCCGCTTCGAGTTGATCGGCCTTTTCGCTATTGCCGCCCGTTGCTGGTCGAACCACGCCACGTGCCATCAGATCGCGATAAAGACCGCCGCTCGGCGCCAGGGCGGCATAATGCGCCCAGTAAAGCTTGAAGAGCACTCGCCCCGCGTCGCGCATGGCGTCGGCGCTCCGGGCGGGATGAGAGAGAAGTCCCGTCAGCCAGGCGCGGCCGATGGCATCGATCGCAGCACCGTCATCGCTCCTTCCGAGGTCGCGAACAGCCTCTTCCGCTCGGCCCTGGCGCCAGAGCCGCTCGGCTGTCGCATCGAGCCTGCCCGCGCGCTTCGCGCGGTGAAGCTGCAGTTCGGACGTGCCACGATCGGGCCGCTGCCCTGCTGTCGCGATCAGACGCCCGCTCCGGGACCGGGGCCCTGCCTTCCTCTTTCGTCCTGCTGTTGCCATGCGAAACCGCTCCACTGCTGCGGGTAGAAGCGACCAGCCGACGACTCGTCGCCATGTTCCCCATATGTTTCATAAATCGGCCGCCGTGTCTAGGAATTTTCCTATTTCTCTTGACTACGGCCCGTCCTTTTTGTACCCTTTTTGTTCTTACGGAGGAGCTGGGTACCGATGGTGATCAACCGATCCGAAACGCCGCGCGAGGTGGTGGAGATCGACACTTTGATACGCGCGCTACGCAATCACCGGCACTGGGCCGCAGTGGCCCACGTCCGCGGTGGACGCGCGGACGACTGGGGAATCCGGCTTCACACGACAGCAGCGCGGCTCCACGAGCAGGCCTATGCGGTCAGCCTTGAGGCCGCTTGTCGGCTGTTCGAAATGGACCGGCGTTCAGGGGGGCCGGCGACAGCGGGCGAAGTCGCTCGATGAGCGCCGCCCTGTTGGCCGAATTGCTAGCTGCGATCGAGCGCGCCGAAGCTGCTGCTGCCTATCATGACCAAGCAGACGGCGGTCCGAGCGAACGGGACCACCATGCCGCCGCGGCCCAACGCGCCGACGAGGCTGCAGAAACGGCGCGGACGGCGGCGCGCGCCCTCATCGAGGGGGCATTTCCGGGGATAGGCTGGCGAAGAATCGCCCGCGCCGCGCTGTAGGTGTCAGGCCGCGGGAATTCCACGCACAAAGCTCATTACCTGCTCAGCCAGCGACGGAGGACAGATAAGGAGGTCCGGGAGATAGGGATTGGCAAGGTTGTAGCGCAGCGGCGATCCATCGATCCGCGAACAATGCAGCCCAGCCGCCTGTGCTACCGCCACGGGGGCGCAGTTGTCCCATTCATATTGGCCGCCCGAATGGAGATAGATATCGGCCTCACCACGCACGACCGCCATCGCCTTGGCACCGGCCGATCCCATAGGCACCAGTTCGGCATCCAGCCGCTCAGCCACGGCGACCGCCTCGGCAGCGGGCCTCGTGCGGCTCACAAGCATACGTAGTCGACTGTTATTCGGCTGCGGCGAAGGCGGGTTCGCTGAGTCGAACGTAACGCCGAGACCGGGCAACGCAACCGCTCCGAGACGCGCTTCACCGCCGATCGCGAGGCCGATATGAACCGCCCAGTCGGTACGGCTCTCGCCATATTCACGCGTGCCGTCCAGTGGATCCACGATCCAGACCCGATCGACCGAGCAACGAGCGAGATCGTTCGCTTCTTCTTCGGACAGGATCGCGTCACCCGGACGCTCACGGCGCAAAATGTCCATGATGAAAGCGTTCGCGACGCGATCGCCCTCCTTGCCCAACGCCTTGCCCTCAAACTTCCCTGCTCGTCGGACATCGAGCAGAAGCCTGCCCGCCTCCTCGGCAACGAATACCGCCAACTCAACGTCGTTCATCGCGCGCCCTCCAGAAGCAGAGCGACGATTTTCTCCGCTGCCTGTTCGGCACTCAGCACAGAAGTGTCGATAACCAGCTCGGGCTTTTCGGGCGGTTCATAGGGGCTGTCGATGCCGGTGAAATTCTTCAACGCGCCGCTGCGGGCCTTTTTGTAGAGCCCCTTCACATCCCGCCGTTCCGCCTCGGCAAGACTGGTGTCGATATGCACTTCGAAAAATTCGCCCGGTACCATCATCGCCCGAACCATGTCGCGCTCGGCCTGGAACGGCGAGATGAAGGCGGTGATCACGATCAGGCCCGCGTCGGTCATCAGCCTGGCGACCTCGCCGACCCGGCGGATATTCTCCACCCTGTCGGCATCGGTGAAACCGAGATCCTTGTTGAGGCCGTGGCGGACATTGTCGCCGTCGAGCAGAAATGTGTGGCGGCCATGGGCGGTGAGCTTCTTCTCGACGATGTTGGCGATCGTCGATTTGCCCGCACCCGACAAGCCGGTCAGCCAGACGACCGCCGCCCGCTGACCCTTGACGTTGGCGCGCGTCTCTCGTGTGATGTCGGTCGCCTGCCAATGGACGTTTTGCGCACGACGTAACGAGAAATGCAGCATCCCCGCGGCAACCGTCGCGTTGGACATCTTGTCGATAAGGATGAAGCCACCGAGCGTGCGGCTGCTTTCATACGGCTCGAAGACGATCGGGCGATCGGTCGAAATGTTCGCGACGCCGATCGCGTTGAGAGCCAGCGTCTTCGCCGCGAGATGCTCCATGCTGTTCACGTCGACCTGATATTTCGGCGCCTGCACCGTCGCGGACACCATCTGCGTGCCGAGCTTCAACCAATAGGACCGCCCGGGCAGCATCTCCGCTTCCGCCAGCCAGACGATCGCTGCCTCGAACTGGTCCGCAACTTCCGGCGGCGAATCCGCCACCGCGATCACATCGCCACGCGAACAGTCGATTTCATCGGCGAACGTCAGCGTGATCGATTGACCTGCTATCGCCTCGTCGAGGTCGCCCTCGAGCGAAACGATTCGCGCGACGGTCGAAGTCTTGCCGGACGGCAGGACCCGGATCGGATCGCCAGGCTTGACGCTACCGCCGGCGATCAAACCAGCGAAACCGCGGAAATCGAGATTGGGCCGATTGACCCACTGCACCGGCATCCGGAATGGCCGCGCACGATCCGTCGTCGTATCGATAGGCACCGTTTCGAGGTGATCGATGAGGGTCGGACCGTCGTACCAGGGCGTACGATCCGATTTCAGGGTGATGTTGTCGCCGTTGACGCCGGAAATCGGGATCGCAGTGAACGCTGCAATACCGATCTCGGCGGCAAAGGCCTGATAAGCGAGCCTGATCTCTTCGAAGGTCGCCTGGTCGTAATCGACAAGATCCATCTTGTTGATCGCCAGGACTATGTTCCGGATACCCAGCAGATGCGCGATATAGCTATGGCGCCGGGTCTGTGTCAGCACACCCTTGCGGGCATCGATCAGGATTACCGCCAAATCGGCGGTCGATGCACCCGTGACCATGTTGCGCGTATATTGCTCGTGGCCCGGCGTGTCCGCGACGATGAACTTACGCTTCGGCGTCGAGAAGAAACGATAGGCGACATCGATGGTGATGCCCTGCTCGCGCTCGGCCGCCAAGCCATCGACCAGAAGGGCGAAATCGATATTCTGCCCTTGTGTTCCAACCCGCTTGCTGTCCGCTTCCAACGCCGCCAGCTGATCCTCGAAGATCATCTTGCTGTCGTAGAGAAGTCGCCCGATCAAAGTCGATTTCCCGTCATCGACCGAGCCGCAAGTGATGAAGCGCAGCAGCTCCTTCTTGCGCTGCCCTTCCAGATATGCGTCGATATCTTCGGAGATCAGCGCGTCGGCTTCATATTCGTAGGCGCCCGACATCAGAAATAGCCCTCTTTCTTCTTCTTTTCCATGGACGCGTCGCCGGCATCCTTGTCGATCGCGCGACCCTGCCGTTCCGATGTCGTCGTCAGCAGCATCTCTTGAATGACTTCGCTGAGGTTTGCGGCCTCGCTCTCCACCGCCCCGGTGAGGGGATAGCAGCCAAGCGTACGGAAACGGATCGACCTTTCCACCGGAACCTCGCCTGGATCGAGCGGAAAGCGATCATCGTCCACCATCAGCAGCAGGCCGTCACGCTCGACCGTGGGCCGTTTATCGGCGAAGTAGAGCGGGACGATAGGGATGTCGTTAAGCTGGATATATTGCCAGATATCGAGCTCGGTCCAGTTGGAGATGGGGAATACGCGTATGCTCTCCCCTTTGTTCTTGCGGGCGTTGTAGAGGTTCCAGAGCTCGGGACGCTGGTTCTTCGGGTCCCAGCCATGGGTTGCGGTACGGAAGGAGAAAATACGCTCCTTGGCCCGACTCTTTTCCTCGTCGCGACGTGCCCCGCCAAAGGCAGCATCGAAGCCATATTTGTCGAGGGCCTGCTTCAACCCCTCGGTCTTCCACATATCGGTATGAAGCGGCCCGTGGTCGAACGGATTTATCCCGCGCTCCTTGGCCTCCGGATTGTGATAGACGAGGAGCTCCATCCCGCTTTCCTTCGCCATGCGGTCGCGGAGTTCGTACATTGCCCGGAACTTCCAGGTAGTATCGACGTGCAAGAGCGGGAAGGGCGGCGGCGACGGATAGAAAGCCTTGCGAGCAAGGTGCAGCATAACTGCCGAATCCTTGCCGATCGAATAAAGCATGACCGGCTTCTCGCACTCGGCCACGACTTCGCGGATGATGTGGATGCTCTCGGCCTCGAGCCGCTCGATATGGGTCAGATGATTTGCCATGCCGTTCCCCTAAATCGATGTCGGAGCGGATGCGCCAAATTTAAAATTGCAAGGGTGATAGCTGACCGACCGATCGCGCAGGTCGGGGCCGTGACCCACGACGACATCTGGTCGATGCCGACCAGACGGCGATATCCCGCATGCTGATCGAAGGGTGAAGCTGGGAATAGGCGCCGACGCCCCTCAGTCCTCGGCTCCATAGATGATCTTGACCTTCGCCGCCGCGGCTCGGGCGACGGCCCGGGCGTCGTCCGGCGTTCCGCTACGGGTCAGCGCGAGAGCAACGCCCATCCGCCGGTTAGGACGGGTCTCCGGCTTGCTGAACAGGCGCACATCTGTCTCAAAACCCGGCATCTCGGCCAAGGCATCCGCCAAACCTTCGAAATGGAACCTGCCGGCGTGACGATCGGCCAGGATCACGGCCGAAGCGGCCGCGCCATTCGAATGAATATGCGGAATCGGCAGACCGAGAATTGCACGGGCGTGGAGATCGAACTCGGTCAGATTTTGCGAGATCAACGTGACCATGCCGGTGTCATGGGGTCGGGGCGACAGCTCAGAAAAGATCACCTGCTCGCCTGCGACGAAGAATTCGACACCGAACAGCCCATAGCCTCCAAGATCGTCGACCACCTTACGCGCCATATCCTGCGCCGCCGCGAGCGCGGCGTTCGACATCGGGGTCGGCTGCCAGCTCTCCTGATAGTCGCCGCGCTCCTGGCGATGACCGATTGGCGGGCAGAAGATCACGCCTTCTCGTGTGCGAACGGTGAGCAACGTGATTTCATAATCGAAGGCGATGAACGCCTCGACGATCACGCGCTGGCGGTCACCCCGCATGCCTGCGACCGCGTAACTCCAGGCGGCGTCGATCGCGCCGGCGTCCTTGACGATGCTCTGGCCCTTGCCCGAGGAAGACATTACCGGCTTGATGACGCAGGGTATGCCGACGCGCTCGACGGCCTCGCGCATCGCCTCGATGCTCTCGGCATATTCGAAACGCGAGGTGACGAGGCCAAGTTCGTCGGCAGCCACGTCGCGGATGCGATCTCGATTCATCGTCAGGATCGTCGCGCGCGCCGAAGGAGCGACCGAGAAGCCGCGGTCCTCATAATCTTTCAGCACTTCGGTCCGGATGGCCTCGACTTCTGGAACGATATGATCCGGACGGTGCCTGTCGATCACCGCGGCAAGGGCTTGACCATCGAGCATCGAAAACACTTCCGCCTCGTCCGCCACCTGCATGGCCGGCGCGCCCGCATAGCTGTCGCAGGCCACGACATAGGCCCCCAGCCGCTTGGCAGCGATCACGAATTCTCGCCCCAATTCGCCCGCACCTAGCAGCAATATCTTGGCAGTCGGCGTCATCTGGCGAAGATCTTCTGATAGTCGGCAGGTTTGAAACCTGCCGTCAGCCGTCCATCGACGTCGAGCAGCGGTCGCTTGATCATCGATGGCTGGGTTTCCATCAGCGCGATAGCCTTCGCCTCGTCGACATTGTTGCGGTCGGCGTCCGGCAGCTTGCGAAAGGTGGTCCCGGAGCGGTTCAGCAGCGCTTCCCAGCCGAGCTGGGCGACCCATGCGTCGAGCGTCGAGCGATCGATTCCCGCACGCTTGTAATCGTGAAAATCATAGGCGACGCCCTGCCCTTCCAGCCAGCTTCGCGCCTTCTTGATCGTGTCGCAATTTTTGATCCCGTACATGGTCACCGCCATTGCGGTCCCGCCTCCTGTTGACAACGCCGGATGGTGACGCTCAGCCCTCCGCCATCCTCATGATAGCGGCCCATTCCGTCTCTCCGACCGGCGAGACGGAGAGACGGCTTTGCCGCAGCATCGACATATCCGCAAGCGCCGGCTCAGCCTTCATCTCGGCCAGGGTGACCGGCTTATTCAGCTTGCGCACGGGCGCCAGCTCGACCGCGACAAAACGGCCGGTCGGATCGCTGGCGTCGGGAAAGGCGGTGCGTAGGACCTTGGCCACCCCGACGATCTCCTTACCGTCCTGGCTGTGATAGAACAGCACGTCGTCGCCTTCTGCCATTGCCTTGAGATGCAGAGCCGCAGCGTTGTTGCGGACACCATCCCAGACGGTGCGGCCATCCCTTTGCAGGTCCGCAAAGGAATAGGCGCCAGGCTCGGATTTCACGAGCCAGTGCGATGCGGCCATGATCGTTTCTCCTGAATCCGGTGATAGATGTCCGACGGAGCCGGCCGGTCGTCAAGCGCTGGAATGCCCGATGGATCAGCCATCGGAAGTTATGATCTGAGTTCCGATCGGACATTTCGCGGCTGCGATCCGCTCTCGGCAGAGCCAGCGAATATCCAGAACGACTCGCCGGGATGGGTTGCCTCCTGACCAGGACTTTGAGAAGCTACGTCTGGAGAGATGACTGCAATGCCCCCTTCAATAGCGTGGGCAAGCACCGGAGCGACGTTCCGGAACGTAAAAGCGAGCGGGCTCAAGCAGATCGGGCACGCTGCGCCCGCGGCTGAAGCCCGCCCAGCTGGGAGAGGAAAGTGGGTGTGACCGAGATCGAGCCTCCGCGCATCGAACCGGGCCTGTGTCGGCTATGCGTTGGATATTGCCCTGTGCTTGTGACGGTAGAAGGCGGACGCGCGACCAAAGTCTCGGGCGATCCGGCCGCCCCCCTGTTCGACGGCTATGCTTGCCCCAAGGGCCGCGCATTGCCGGACCTTCTCAATGGCAAGCAGCGGCTGCTGCACAGCATGGTCCGGGGCGCGGATGGCGGCCATTCTGCCATAGGCTTCGAACAGGCGATCAAAGAGATCGCCAGCAAGCTGACCGGGATCGTCGAGCGCCACGGCCCGGAAGCGGTCGCCATTTACAGCGGGACCGGCGTTACCGGATTTCCGACGTCGGCGGCAGTGGCCAAGGCTTGGCTCGACGCGCTTGGCTCGCCGATGTTCTTCTCGGTCAACACGATCGACAAGCCGGGAATGCAGATCGCCCAGGCGCGCCACGGCCTGTGGGAAGCCGGGCATCCGGCCTTTGAAGAGGCCGATGCCTGGATCCTGGTCGGCAGTAATCCGATCATCAGCAAGACCGGCGGCTTCCCTCAGAACAATCCAGGGATGCGCCTGAAGGAAGCCGTCAACGATCGAGGCATGAAACTGATCGTGATCGATCCGCGAAGGAGCGAAATGGCTCGCCGAGCCCATGTTCATCTTCAATGTATTCCCGGCAACGATCCGGCGATCCTCTCGGCGCTGATCCATGTCATCATTGCGGAAAAGCTGTATGATGAGGCGTTCATCGACCTCCATGCGGAGGGCTTCGCGGCACTGGCGTCCGCCGTTGCTCCCTTCACTCCTGCCTTCGTCGCGAAACGTGCGGGTGTTCCGCAACAAGATTTGATCGAAGCGGCGCGCACCTTCGCGGCTGCTCGTGCGGGCGGAATATTCTGCGGCACCGGGCCGAGCTTCGCGACCCATGGCACGCTCACCGAATATTTGGCGAATTGCCTGACGACGCTCTGCGGCCATTGGGCGCGGGCAGGCGATCCGCTGCAGAAGCCCAACGTACTGCTGCCGGCTTATTCGGCAAGGGCACAGCCTATCGCTCCCTGGCCGGAGAACGCAGGACGGCCGCTGCGCGTGCGGGGGCTTCGTGGCAATGCGAGCGGGATGCCGGTGGCGGCTCTTCCGGATGAAATATTACTGGAGGGGCCCGGCCAGATCAGGGCGCTGATCTGCCTCGGCGGCAATCCGGTCACGGCATTTCCCGACCACAAGCGGACGGTTGAGGCCCTTCGGTCGCTCGAGCTGTTCGTTGTCCTGGATCCGGAGATGACCCCGACGGCCGAACTCGCCGACTATGTGATCGCGCCGAAGCTCATGCTCGAACTGCCCGGAACGAGCCTTGCGATGGAAATGATCAAATATCTCGGTCATTCGCGCGGCATCGAGGTTCCTTATGCCCGCTATGCTCCCGCCGTGGTGGATCCTCCCGCGGGTTCGGAGCTGGTCGCCGATTGGGAGGTGTTCTACGAGCTCGCCCGCGAAATGGGCCTGCCGCTCACCCTCGTGACCCATTATGGCGCAAGCCCCTCGCCCGAGGCGCCGCCCCTCAAGATATCGTTCGACATGAGCCGTCGGCCGAGCTCGGATGAACTCATCGAAGCGATCCTCCAAAATTCCAGAATTCCCCTGAGCGAGGTCAAGCGATATCCGCATGGTCACATATTCGTTGAGGTACAGGAGACCGTGCAGGAGCGCTCGGCGGATTGCACGGCGCGCCTTCAGATCGGGAACAAGGAGATGATGGCCGAACTCGAGCAGATTGCCTCATCTGCGAGGCCCTGGAATGAGGATATGCCCTTCCTTCTCGTACCACGCAGGGACAACCGCCTGGTCAACTCCTACGGCCGCGGTAGCACGGTACTGAGCGGCAGACAGACCTTCAATCCCGGCTGGTTGAATCCCGCCGATATGCGGCGCCTGGGCCTCGTCGATGGAGACCGGATCCGGATCCGATCGGCACATGGCGAGATCGTCGCGTTCGCGGAGGGCGATCAGAGCATAAGAGCAGGGATAATTTCGCTCACCCATTGCTTCGGCGGAAGCCCGGACAAGGAGGATGATCCGGTCAGGGACGGTGCGAACGTCGCCAAATTGCTGAGCGTGGATGACGACTTCGATCCGGTCACGGGAATTCCGCGCATGGGCGCGTTGCCCGTGCACATCGCACGGGCCATCAACTAACCGGGCACGGCCAACACTCCTGCAGAATAGCGTGCCAGCTTGCGATGTTCAGCCAAGCTCTCTCGGCCCGCCTCCGCACGCTGGAATTCTTGAGCCGTATACGCTATATGACCATCTATATAGTCAGGAGCGTGACATGGATGCGATCAATCTGGCGGATGCCAAAGCCCATCTGAGCGAGTTGGTCGACCGGGTCGAGGCGGGTGATTCGATCGACATCACCCGCCGCGGCAAGCCGGTCGCGCGGCTCACCGCCGTGGCCAAGCCCCGCAAGCCGATCGATGCCGCGCTGCTCCAGTCGCTGACGGCAGCGATGCCGCAGCAGTCCCAGAGTGCCGCCGACCTCGTGCGCTCGATGCGGGACGGTGATCGCTACTGATGCTCTATCTCGACACGTCGCTGATCGTCGCGGCGCTCTCCAATGAAGCGATGACGCCACGGATTCAGGCCTGGCTCGCCGAGCAGAACCCAACGCAGCTTCTGATCAGCGACTGGACCGTCACCGAGATATCATCGGCCATGGCGACCAAGCTGCGGACCGGGCAGATCAGCCTGGAACAACGCGCGGCGGCGCTCGCCATGTTCAACAAGCTCGTTACCGAGAGCTTCACGGTGCTGAGTGTAACGGGCGGACAGTTCCGGGCGGCGGCGCGATTTGCCGATCAGCGCAGCTTGGGGCTTCGCGCCGGTGACGCGCTGCATCTTGCCGTCGCGTCGGAGCATGGAGCCGCGGTGCGTACGCTTGACCAGCGGCTCGCCGAGGCCGGGCCAGCGCTCGGCGTACCGGCGCAGTTGCTGGCATGATCCGGGCCTTCTTCCGCTTGGCCTGCCCGCTCAGGAGCCGCCATGGCCGGTGACTGGTCCGATGTTCAGAATGATCCCAGGCTACAAGAGCGCAATTGGACGAAGGCAAAAACCACCGCCGGAACTAAGCTATCGCCGCCGTCTGTACCCCTCACTCCCATTCGATCGTACCGGGCGGCTTTGACGTATAGTCATATGTTACCCGGTTGATTCCCTGCACCTCGTTGACGATGCGCGTAGCGACGCGGCTCAGGAAGGCCGCGTCGAACGGATAGATGTCGGCCGTCATCCCGTCGGTGGAGGTGACGGCGCGCAACGCGCAAACCGAATCATATGTTCGGCCGTCGCCCATCACGCCGACCGTGCGCACCGGCAACAACACCGCGAAGGCCTGCCAGATCGCGTCGTACAGCCCTGCGCGACGGATTTCGTCGAGATAGATCGCGTCTGCCTTGCGCAGGATATCGCACCGCTCCTTAGTCACTTCGCCCGGAATGCGGATCGCCAGACCCGGGCCCGGAAAGGGATGACGGCCGACGAAGATCTCCGGCAGGCCCAGCTCGCGGCCCAGCGCACGGACCTCATCCTTGAACAGCTCGCGTAGCGGTTCGACCAGCTTCATGTTCATCCGCTCGGGCAGGCCGCCGACATTGTGGTGGCTCTTGATCGTGACCGAAGGACCGCCGGTGAAACTGACGCTCTCGATCACATCGGGATAGAGCGTCCCTTGCGCCAGGAATTGGGCGCCGCCCACCTTCTTCGCCTCGGCTTCGAACACGTCGATGAAGGTCTTGCCGATGAATTTGCGCTTGGCCTCGGGATCGGTGACTCCCTTGAGGCCGTTGAGAAACAGCGTCTCCGCATGCACATGGACGAGCGGAATGCCGTAATGCTCCCGGAACAGGCTCACGACCTGGTCCGCCTCGCCCATCCGCATCAGTCCATGGTCGACGAAAACGCAGGTCAGCTGGTCACCGATCGCTTCATGGATCAGCACTGCGGCCACAGCGCTGTCCACACCGCCGGAAAGCCCGCAGATCACCCTGCCCGACCCGACCTGCTGCCGGATTTCCGTGATCTTCGTCGCTCTGAACTCGGCCATCGTCCAATCGCCTGCAAGCCCGCAGACATGCCGCGCGAAATTGGCGATCAGCTTGCCGCCGTCGGGCGTGTGGACGACCTCCGGATGAAATTGCACGCCATAGAAACGGCGCTTCTCATCCGACGTCACGGCAAAGGGAGCACCGTCGGATATCGCCACCGGCGCGAAGCCAGGGGGCAGTCCATCGACCTTGTCGCCGTGGCTCATCCACACCTGGTGTTTCTCGCCCTCCTTCCAAAGGCCATCGAACAGACGCGAGCGGCCCTTGATCTCGATGAAAGCGCGACCGAACTCGCGATTGTCGTGGCTCGGCGTTACCGAGCCGCCCAGTTGCTGACACATGGTCTGCTGGCCATAGCAGATGCCGAGAATCGGAATGCCCGCCTCGAAGAAGCGCTGGGGCGCCCGCGGACTGCCCATGTCCGCGACCGATGCCGGCCCGCCTGACAGGATGATGCCGCTGGGGCTCAAGCGATCGAACGCTTCGTCGGCCACATTGAACGGCGCAATCTCGCTATAGACGCCCGCCTCGCGAACGCGCCGTGCGATGAGCTGCGTCACCTGGCTGCCGAAATCGACGATCAGGATCGAATCGTTCGGCTGGGCGCCGGACTTTGATTTGGAGGTGGCTGGGAGCTGGGCTGTCATGCGGAGCCGATAAAGGCCCCGCGCTCCGCTGTCCAGTCGTCAGCCGGCGGCGGTGCCGCCAACGCTCAGCGCGAGGCCAGCCGATCGCCCAGATCGACTGTCTCGATCTGGCCGTCGCGAACCGTGCAGAAGAAGCGGCGGTCACCGCGCTCGCCATCGACCACGCCGTCGACGCGCCAGCCGTCGCTGCCGTCCCTGCCGACGGAATCGACATTGCTGACCGGTCCACGCGCCATACGTTCGACCGCTTCGCTGCAGAGCGACGCTATCTGTCGCGCGTCTTCCCCCGAATCGCGAAGGTCGTCGCGCTGATCGTCGCCACGCCGCGACTCGAGCACGCGACCCTTGTTTTTGCCGGTCGAGCTCGCGATGGCGAGCAGGCCACCCCCGATCACCGCGCCGAGCAGGATGTTTCCGAAGGTATCGCCGCCGCCGCGGTGGTGATATCCGCCCCACCCGCCGCCACGCCAATAGGGGCGAGCCGAAGCCGGAGCCGCCACGCCCGCCAGAAGCGCTGCAGCCGTCACCGAGCCGATGAATGTCCTGATCATGTCCAAACCCCGTTACTCTGATACGCCGATGTTACGCTTCGAACGACTAACCGCCAGCAGATTGCGACAAGCTGAATGGCGAAAGTACAACATGGCACGCTAGCTCGGTCGTCTTGTGCGCAGAGGAGCTAATCATGGGGCTTAAGGCCGGTCCAGTAGCCGAGGAAGGCCCACAGGTCGGCATATTCTTCGATGATCTTTTCAGTCGGCTTACCCGATCCATGGCCGGCTCGCGTTTCGACGCGGAGCAGATGCGGCTTCGATCCGATCGCCGCTGCCTGGAGAGCGGCGGCATATTTGAAGCTATGACCCGGAACGACCCGATCGTCGGTGTCCGCCGTCGTCACCAGAATCGCGGGATAGTCCACCCCATCGCGGATGTTATGATAGGGCGAGTAACGCCGTAGGACGCGGAAATCGGAGCGCTTACCGGGATCGCCATAATCATCGATCCAGTATCGGCCAGCGGTGAAGCGGTCGAAGCGCAACATGTCCATCACCCCGACCGCCGGGCTGGCCGCCGCGAACAGATCGGGACGCTGATTGACGACCGCCGCCACCAGAAGGCCACCATTGGAACGGCCATTGGCCGCCAGCCGCCCCCTGGCGCTGATCCCGCTGGAGATCAGATATTCGCCCGCCGCGATATAGTCGTCGAACACATTCTGCTTGTTGCCGAGCCGGCCCGCGTCGTGCCACGCCTTGCCATACTCCCCGCCCCCGCGCAGGTTGGCAACGGCGTAGACGCCGCCCATCTCCATCCAGGCGAGAACCGCTGCCGAATAGCTCGGCGTGACGGAGATGTTGAAGCCTCCATAGCCATAGAGCAGCGCCGGCGCGCCGACCGGCGTGCTTTTCTTCTTGGCTATGAAGATGGGCACGCGAGTGCCGTCTTTCGACGTATAAAAAAGCTGTTCGGCCGAATAGTCGGCCGGATCGAAAGCGAGCTTCGGGTGAATGAACAGCTCCACCAGCCTCGTCGCCGTATTGTAGCGGTAGATCGTGGGTGGTGTCGCGAAGCTTGAGAAGCTGAAAAAAGTCTCGGGATCGCCCAACCGCCCGCTGAAACCGGTTCCGGTACCGATGTCCGGCAGGTTGATCGGCCCCACCGGCCGGCCATCGAGCTCATGGAGCACCGCTTCCGTCTTGGCATCTCCCAGATAAGCGAGGATCATCCGATCGCCGACCAGGGACAGACCGACCAGCGTGTCTGCGGTTTCGGGAACGATTTCCACCGGCTTGGGCTTGGGCTGCGCCACGTCCAGCATCACCACCCGCTGCCGCGGCGCTCCCATGTTCGTTCGAAAATAGAATTTGCTGCCTTTGTTGCCCGCCAGCGCCCATTCATTGACGAAGCCCTTGATCAACCGGCGCGGCTTGGACTTCGGCTCCGCGAGGTCGAACAGGATCAGTTCATGACGTTCGTCGGTGCCAGCGGTCGATGTCACAAGCGCATAGCGGCCGTCATGGGTCGTCTCAACGCTGTGATTGAGTTTTGGCCGATCAGGCGTCGCATAGAGAAGGCGGTCCTCCGACTGCTGCGTGCCGATGCGGTGATAATAGACCTGCTGGTTGATGTTGAGCTGCTGATAGGCCTGCCCAGGTGTCGGTTCCGCAAAGCGCGAGTAGAAGAAGCCCCGGCCATCTCCGTCCCAGGCCAGCTCGGAGAATTTAACCCATTTGATCTCGTCGTCGAGACGTCTGCCGGTGGTGACGTCGAGGACATGAAGAGTCCGCCAGTCACTCCCACCGTCCTGGATCGCATATAGCAGCAGATCCCCATTGTTCGACGGACGCCATTCGTCGAGCGCGGCCGTCCCGTCCTTCGCCCACGCATTGGGGTCGAGCAGCAGCCGCTGCTCCCCGTCCAGCCCATCGCGGACCATCAGCACCGACTGGTTTTGAAGGCCGCTGTTGAAGGTATAGAAATAGCGGCCTCCGCGCTTGCGGGGCACGCCATATCGCTCATAGTTCCACAATTCCCGCAGCCGCGCTTCGATCGCGTCTCGCCCCTTGATCGTCCGCAGATAGGCGCGGGTCACCGTGTTCTGCGCCTCCACCCATTGCCTGACATTCCCGTCGACGCGCACGTCGCTTTCAAGCCAGCGATAGGGATCGGCAACCGCGTTGCCAAAGCGGGTCTCCACGATCGGATCCCGTCGCGTTTCCGGATAGTCGATCGGGCTGGCGGCTTCGGCCGAAAGGCTGGCGGTCATGAACAGGCTGATGAAGGCGAGAGCGGGCGAAACGCGCGCCATCCGGCTATGTCCCTACATAAAACGATGAAAGCCGCGAACGTAGCGCTCGCGGCTCTCATTGCAACATTTGCAAGGTTACCGACCTCAGGCGGCCTCTTCGAGGCCCTCGTCGCTGGTCGGGCCGGAATCCTGCCCCTTCGCGGCGACATCGCGATCGACCAACTCGATGATCGCCATCGGCGCCGCATCCGAAGCGCGGATACCGGCCTTGATGATCCGGGTGTAGCCACCGTTGCGCGACGCATACCGCTCGGCCAGCACGTCGAAGAGCTTTACGAGTTGCGTGTCGTCCTGAAGCCGCGCATGCGCGAGGCGGCGATTGGCGAGGCCGCCCTTCTTCGCAAGCGTGATCAACTTCTCGACATAAGGGCGAAGCTCCTTCGCCTTGGCGAGTGTCGTGCTGATCTGCTCATGCTTGATGAGCGCCGCCGACTGATTGCGGAACAGGGCGATACGATGGGATGCGGTCCGCTGAAGCTTACGACCGCCAACGCGATGGCGCATGTCACTTTCCTTCGTTTGTCAGGGGGCCGGATCAGGTACCCCAAGCCAGGCGGCAGTTGGAGGGCGCCGCCCTTTCCCTTCTACGCTATCGCCATGCCTGCCGGGGCAGGCAGGCGGCGAAAGCGAAACTCTTCGCGGAAATGATGCCGGGCGCGGTCAGGCGCACCCGGATATCAAAACTCCTGCTCGAGCTTCTTGGCCATTTCCTCGATATTCTCCGGCGGCCAGCCCGGGATTTCCATACCGAGGCGCAGCCCCATCGAGGCGAGCACCTCCTTGATCTCGTTGAGCGACTTGCGGCCGAAATTGGGCGTGCGCAGCATCTCGGCCTCGGTCTTTTGGACCAGATCGCCGATATAGATGATGTTGTCGTTCTTGAGACAATTGGCCGAACGGACGCTGAGCTCGAGCTCGTCCACCTTCTTGAGCAGATAGCGGTTGAGCTGGTTGGCGTCGCCCTCGGGTTCCGCACCGCTCGCGGCGGGCGAGGCCGCGCCCGCGGCCGGCGCGGTGATCGCCATGCCATCGTCGAAATGGACGAAGAGCTGGAGCTGATCCTGCAGGATGCGCGCCGAATAGGCGAGCGCGTCCTCCGGGGTGACCGTGCCGTCGGTTTCGATCGTCAGGGTCAGCTTGTCGTAATCGAGCTCCTGGCCGACCCGGGTGTTCTCGACCTTGTAAGCAACCTGACGGACCGGCGAGTAGAGCGCGTCTACCGGGATCAATCCGATCGGTGCGTCGGCCGGACGATTGGCCGCAGCGGTGACATAGCCCTTGCCGATATCGGCAGTCAGCTCCATGTTCAGCGTCGCGCCCTCGTCGAGATGGCAGATCACGAGTTCGGGGTTCATCACGTCAATATCGCCGGTCGCGGCGATCTGGCCCGCAGTCACTTCCGCCGGGCCCGTCGCCGAAAGCTGGAGGCGCTTCGGCCCTTCGCCCTGCATCCTCAGGGCGATCTGCTTGACGTTGAGGACGATGTCGGTGACGTCCTCGCGGACGCCCGCCAGCGATGAGAACTCGTGCAGCACATTCTCGATCTTGATCGAGGTCACGGCCGCGCCCTGCAGCGAGGACAGCAGCACGCGACGCAGCGCATTGCCGAGCGTTAGGCCGAAGCCGCGCTCAAGCGGCTCCGCGACGAAGGTCGCCTTGCGCTTGCTATCGCCGCCCGACTTCTTTTCGAGGCCGTTCGGCTTCTTGAGTTCCTGCCAGTTCTTTGCGTTGACAGCCACTGTGTTCCCCTCGGGGTATGGCGGGTGCGAAAGGCAGTCCGCCGGTAAAAATCGATGGAGGCGCGCCCCCGATGCCGGATCAGACGCGACGGCGCTTCGAAGGTCGGACGCCGTTATGCGGGATCGGGGTCACATCACGGATCGACGTGATGTGGAAGCCGACCGCCTGAAGCGCACGAAGCGCCGACTCGCGACCCGAACCGGGGCCTTTGACCTCGACCTCCAGCGTGCGGACGCCATGCTCGGCGGCTTTCTTGCCTGCGTCCTCGGCGGCGACCTGCGCGGCGTAAGGCGTCGACTTGCGGCTGCCCTTGAAGCCCATCATGCCGGCGGAAGACCAGGCGATCGCGTTGCCCTGCGCATCGGTGATCGTGATCATGGTGTTGTTGAAGCTGGCGTTCACATGCGCGACGCCGGCGGTGATGTTCTTGCGCTCGCGGCGGCGAATGCGCTGAGGTTCACGTGCCATCTAATTCGTTCCTGACCTTGAATTCGGGACGCCGGACCGGCAACTCGCAAAAGCCTGCCTCCGGCCGAGAAACAGCGTCGGGCGCTTATTTCTTCTTGCCGGCGATCGGCTTGGCCTTCCCCTTGCGGGTGCGCGCATTGGTGTGCGTCCGCTGGCCGCGCACCGGAAGGCCCTTGCGATGACGCAGGCCGCGATAGCAGGCAAGGTCCATAAGGCGCTTGATGTTCATCGCCACCTGACGGCGAAGGTCACCTTCAACCGTATAGCCGGCGTCGATCGCCTCGCGGATCTGGAGAACCTCCTGATCGCTGAGGTCCTGGACGCGGCGCTGCGGCTCGATGCCGAGCTTCGCGGTGATTTCCTTGGCCTTGGCCGAACCGATACCATGAATATAGGTCAGCGCGATTTCGACGCGCTTGTTGGTCGGGATATTGACACCCGCAATACGTGCCACTGTGCTATTCTCCTGCTCCACGGGCCGGTTGGCTTGCCGGCCCATCTCGACGCTCGCCCCATCGGACCGGGACCGCCTCCCGGAACGCAGCAAATACGGCACGCGCGCGAAGCGGCACCGGTTCAGAGCGCTATGGGAGCGAGGGTGACTAATGATGGGATCGATTCCTGTCAACCCACCTGACGGAGCAGAAAGGCCGCTATGTCAACAAAGGAAAAGGCGCCCGATCGAACCGATCGGGCGCCTTGTCTCACCTTATGATCGATCGATCAGACGACGCCATAGGCAAGCATCGCGTCGGCGACCTTCTTGAAGCCGGCGATGTTCGCGCCCTTCACATAATCGACGTGATTGGTCCCGGCCGAGCCGCCATATTCGACGCAGCGCGAATGGATGCCCTGCATGATGTCGACCAGCAGCCGCTGCAGTTCCTCTTCCTTCCACGAGATACGCGCCGAATTCTGGCTCATCTCGAGGCCCGAAACCGCGACGCCCCCGGCATTGGCGGCCTTGCCCGGCGCGAACAGGATCTTGGCCTTCTTGAAGACGTGGGTGCCTTCGAGCGTCGTCGGCATGTTGGCGCCTTCCGATACCGCGATGACGCCATTCTTCACGAGGATCGCGGCTTCGGACTCGTCGAGTTCATTCTGCGTCGCGCAGGGCACCGCCACGTCGCAGGGCACGACCCAGGGGCGCGCGCCGCCGCCATGGAACTGCGCATTCTTGAACTCCTTCACATATTCGGAGATACGGCCGCGACGGACGGTCTTGAGGTCCTTGATCCAGTTCACCTTCTCCTGGGTGATGCCGTCGGGATCGTAGATATAGCCTTCCGAATCCGACAGGGTCAGCACCTTGCCGCCGAGCTGGTTGATCTTCTCGGCCGCGTGGGTCGCGACGTTGCCCGAGCCCGAGATGACGGCGTTGAGACCGACCAGGTCCTTGCCCTTGGTCTTCAGCATCTCGTGGAGGAAATAGACCGCGCCATAGCCTGTCGCTTCGGTGCGGATCAGCGACCCCCCATATTCGAGTCCCTTGCCCGTCAGCACGCCGGTGAACTCGTTGGTCAACCGCTTATACTGGCCGAACATATAGCCGATCTCGCGACCGCCTACGCCAATATCGCCGGCAGGTACGTCCACATCGGCACCGATGTGGCGATAGAGCTCGTTCATGAAGCTCTGGCAGAAACGCATCACTTCATTGGCGCTCTTGCCCTTCGGATTGAAATTCGATCCTCCCTTGCCGCCGCCCATCGGTAGCCCGGTGAGCGCGTTCTTGAAGGTCTGCTCGAAGGCGAGGAATTTCAGCACGCTTTCGGTGACCGAAGGGTGAAAGCGGATGCCGCCCTTATAGGGGCCGATCGAATTGTTGTTCTGGACGCGCCAGCCACGCTGCACACGAATATTGCCGTTGTCGTCCTCCCAACAAACGCGGAAACTGATCACGCGATCGGGCTCCGCGATCCTGCGGAGGATCTGATATCTGTGATATTGCTCCTTGTCGGCGATGAAGTCGAAAATGTCCTCGGCGACTTCCTGCACCGCCTGCGCGAACTCCGGCTGGCCCGGATTGCGCTTTTTCACGCCCTCGACGAACGTCGGAAGATCGACATGATCGGAAACGGCCATAAATTAGATCCCCTGCTCCTCGGACCCGCCTCCGCTGCACGGGACTCGGCATCCGTAACGACAGGCATCCCCCGATTTCGACGCTCGAGCAAGGGGTTTTGCGATCACAACCGCAGCGGTGCGACCCCGAGAGCTTCAAACGAAAAGCTTCCAGAAATCGGTCCATTCGTCGATCGGAAACAGCGGGGCGCCCATGCCCACCATCATGATACCGAGGACGACGGCGAGCAGCACGAACCAGTGATAATGCCGCTTCGCATTCAGGATGATATAACTGACCCAGGAAATCGCATCCGGGCTCGTGCTGCGGTGCCGGTGATGGTGGCGCTTTTCGCGATGATCATCCATGGTGCGAGCATGCCCCAGATCGCGGGCAAGCCAAAGCCCCCTGCCAGCTAAGCGTCGAGGATCGATGCGATCGCCTCGGAAACCGCGTCCATCTCGGCCATGCCGTCGATCCGCTTGACCAGCCCCCGTGCCTCATAAATCGGCAGGATCGGCGCCGTCTTCGCGCGGTATTCGGCCATGCGCGTACGCACCGTCGCCTCATTGTCGTCGGGACGGCGCTTAAAATCGGATGAGCCGCATCTGTCGCACTTGCCGGCGACCTTGGGCTGCTTGAAAATGTCGTGATATCCTTCGCCGCACTGCCCGCAGGTGTAGCGGCCGGTGATCCGCTCGACGAGCGCATCTTCGTCGACTTCGAGCTCGATGACATGGTCGAGGCTTCGCCCGCGGCTCTTCAATATCGCGTCGAGCGAGTACGCCTGCGCCTCGGTACGCGGATAGCCGTCGAAGATCGCGCCCTCCGACGCCGCCATGCCGTCCAGCTTCTCGCCGATCAGCCCGGATACGATTTCGTCCGAAACCAGCTGGCCCGCGTCCATCACCGCCTTCGCCTTCAGCCCGATCGGCGTGCCCGCCTTGACCGCAGCGCGGAGCATGTCGCCGGTAGAAAGCTGGACCATACCACGCTCCGCTACGAGTATGGACGCCTGTGTCCCCTTGCCGGCGCCGGGCGGTCCCAGCAATATTATGTTCACGAGCGGGCGCTCCGCGCAAACATCAGCAAAATCACCTTCGTACTCCCCCCTTTAATTTCGCTTTCTTGATCAGGTCGCCATATTGGTGGGCGAGCAGATGGCTTTGAATCTGCGTGACGGTGTCGATCGTGACGTTGACGACGATCAGCAGACTGGTGCCGCCCAGCGCGAGGCCCAGACCATATTGCGCGGTCACCCATTCGGGCACCAGGCAGATGAAGGTCAGATAGGCCGCACCGATGACAGTGATGCGGGTCAGCACATAATCGAGATAATCGGCGGTGTTCTTGCCCGGACGGATGCCCGGAATGAAGCCGCCATAGCGCTTCAGATTGTCGGCAGTCTCTTCCGGATTGAAGACGACGGCCGTGTAGAAGAAGCAGAAGAAGATAATTCCTCCTGCATAGAGCGCCATGTAGAGCGGCGTGCCGTGATGAAGATATTGGTTCAGCGCGATGATGAAATCGCCCCACGCGCTCTCGCCGGCGGTACGCTGCCCGGCGAACTGGCTGACCGTCAGCGGCATCAGTAGCAGCGACGAAGCGAAGATCGGCGGAATCACATTGGCGGTATTGATCTTGAGCGGCAGATGGCTTTTGTCGGCCTGCATCATTCCCCGCGCCGTCTGGCGTTTCGGATATTGGATGAGGACACGACGCTGGGCGCGCTCCATGAAGACGATGCCCGCAACCAGGGCGATCACGCCGATTACCACCGCGACGATGAACATCGCCGAGATCGATCCGGTGCGGCCGCCCTCGAACAGGTTGGCGAGCGCGGTCGGCAGTTGCGAGACGATGCCCGCCATGATGATCAGCGAGACACCGTTGCCGATACCGCGGCTGGTGATCTGTTCGCCCAGCCACATCAGAAACATCGTACCGCCGACCAACGAGATCACCGTCGTCGCCCGGAAGAGATAGGGGTCGATGACCACCGCTTCCATTCCCGCGCTGCTACCCCAGCTTTCGAGGCCGACGGCGATGAAATAGCCCTGGATAGCGGTCAGGAGCACGGTGCCGTAGCGCGTATATTGGTTGAGCTTCTTGCGTCCGCTCTCGCCTTCCTTCTTGATCGCCCCCAGCGTCGGCGACAGCGAGGTCGCGAGCTGCACCACGATCGAGGCTGTGATATAGGGCATGACGCCCAACGCGATCAGCGACATGCGGGTCAGCGCGCCGCCCGAGAAGGCGTTGAAGAAATCGAGCACGCCGCCGCGCGTCGTGTTGAAAAGCGTCTGAAGCGCGCGCGGGTCGAGACCGGGCAGCGGCACATGGCTCAGCAGGCGGAAGACGATCAGAGCGCCCAGCGTGAACCAGATGCGCTTCTTTAGCTCGGTTGCCCTCGCGAACTGGCTCAGGCTGATGTTGGCGGCCATTTGTTCGGCTGCGGATGCCATTGTGTTCTCTGACCCCGAAAAAAGAACGGCGGGGGAACCTGGTTGGTCCCGCCGCCGCCTCATATAATATGCGCGTCCGGCTTGTCTAAGCCGAAAGCGATGAGCGGCGTCAGGCCTTGGCCGCGGCCTTCTTGGCGTCCTTGTCGGCAGCGCGGGCCTTCTGGACGGTGCGGTGCTTGGCCTTGGCCTTGTCGGCGGCAGCGACCACCTCGATCACCTCGACCGCCCCCCCGGCCTTCTCGATAGCGGCCCGGGCGCCCGCCGAGATCCCGGCGACCTTGAACGAAAGCTTGGCCGAAAGCTCGCCCTTGCCGAGGATGCGAACGCCGTCCTTGCCACCCCGCGCCACGCCCGCCGCTTTCAGCACGGCGTGATCGATAACGCCACTGACGTCGAGCTTGCCGCTGTCCACGAGCTTCTGGATCGCACCGATGTTCACCTCGGCATAATCCTTGGCGAAGATGTTGTTGAAACCACGCTTCGGGATCCGCATGTGGAGCGGCATCTGGCCGCCCTCGAAACCGTGGATCGAAACGCCTGAACGGCTGGTCTGGCCCTTTTGGCCGCGACCGGCGGTCTTGCCAAGTCCGGAGCCGATGCCACGGCCCACACGTACCCGGCCCTTGCGCGCGCCGGGATTGTCACGAAGTTCGTTGAGCTTCATCGTTTGCACTCGCTTTCGCTATGTTCGCGCCGGGGAGGCTCTTGCTCCCCAATCAGAGGGAATGGCCGAAACTTATGCCTCGTCCACCTTCACCATATGCTGCACCTTGCGGATCATTCCCCGCACTTCAGGGGTGTCCCGAAGCTCGCGGGTGCGGTGCATCTTGTTGAGCCCCAGGCCGATCAGCGTTGCGCGCTGGTCGGCGGTGCGGCGGATCGGCGAACCGGTCTGCGTCACCTTCAGGGTTTTGCCGCTGGCCATCTATCTTACTCCGTGATCGCCGCCGCTTCGGCCTCGGCAACCGGGGCGGAAGCACCGCCACGACCCAGCAGGTCGGCGATCTTCTTGCCACGGCGTTGCGATACCGACTTCGGCGAAGTCTGTTCGGCGAGCGCCTCGAAGGTCGCCCGGATCATGTTGTAGGGGTTGGACGTGCCGACCGACTTCGTCACCACGTCATGGACGCCCAGGCTCTCGAAGATAGCGCGCATCGGGCCGCCCGCAATGATGCCGGTGCCCGGAGGCGCCGTGCGGACTGTCACGCGGCCCGCACCGAAATGGCCCTTGCCGTCATGGTGAAGAGTGCGGCCCTCGCGCAACGGCACGCGGACCATCGCCTTCTTGGCGGCGGCGGTCGCCTTCGAGATTGCCTCCGGCACCTCGCGCGCCTTGCCATGACCGAAGCCGGCGCGGCCCTTGCCGTCGCCTACGACGACGAGCGCAGCGAAGCCGAAGCGCTTACCACCCTTCACGGTTTTTGAGACGCGGTTGATGTGGACGAGCTTCTCGATCAGTTCTTCGCCCTGATCTTCGCCACCCTTGTTACGGTCGTCGCGGCGACCACGATTGCCGTCGCGGCCCCGGCCGCCCCGGTCCCCGCCGCCACGTCCACGGCCGCCACGCGCGCCACGACGTTCGCCCTGGCCTTCGGCGCCGGGAATGGCGCCCGCCGGAGCGCCCGCCTGAATTTCGGTTTCGTCAGCCATTTAGAACTCCAATCCGCCTTCGCGGGCCGCATCGGCCAGCGCCTTGACGCGGCCATGGAAAAGGAAGCCGCCACGATCGAAAACGACCGAGGTGACGCCGGCCTTCTTGGCCCGCTCGGCAACCGCCTTGCCGACCGAGGCCGCCGCCTCGGCGGTGGCGCCGGTCTTGCCCTTCAGCTCCTTGTCCAGGGTCGAAGCCGAGGCGACCGTACGGCCGGCCTCGTCGTCGATGATCTGGGCATAGATGTGACGGCCTGAACGGTGCACCGAAAGCCGTGGGCGCATGCCACCCTTGGCGCGAAGCGCCGTACGAACGCGCCGACGGCGCTTGTCGAAGAGAGAGAGACCCTTGCTCATTACTTCTTCTTCCCTTCCTTGCGGAAGATATACTCGCCGGCATATTTGATGCCCTTGCCCTTATAGGGCTCAGGCTTGCGCCAGCGACGGATTTCGGCCGCAACTTGACCGACCTTCTGCTTGTCGATCCCCGAAATCTGGACGGTCGTCTGATCCGGCGTCGCGATCGTGATGCCCTCGGGGATCATGAAATCCACATCGTGACTGTAGCCGAGCTGCAGCTTCAGATTCTTGCCCTGGACATTGGCGCGATAGCCGACGCCGGTGATCTGAAGGGTCTTTGAATAGCCTTCGGTCACGCCGGTGATCAGATTCTGCACCAATGTACGCTGCATGCCCCAGAAGGAGCGCGCACGCTTCGTGTCGTTGGTCGGCTGGACCGAGATCGAACCGTCCTCGACCGCATAGCTGACCTCGTCCGCCAGCGACATCGAGAGCGTGCCCTTCGGGCCCTTGACCGAAAGCGTCTTGCCCTCGATCGCGGCGGTTACGCCTGCCGGCACCGGGACCGGCTTCTTACCGATGCGGCTCATCAGAAGACCTCCGCGAGAACCTCGCCGCCGACATTCTGCTCGCGCGCTTCCGCGTCGGAGAGAACACCCTTTGGCGTCGAGACGATGGTGATGCCCAGGCCATTACGGACGCGCGGCAGTTCCTTCGAACCGGAATAGACGCGGCGGCCGGGCTTGGACACGCGGGCGACGTGCTGGATAGCAGGCTGCCCTTCGAAATATTTGAGCTCGATGCGCAGGCCGTTATGGCCGGCGACTTCTTCCTCGCTATAGCCACGAATATAGCCTTCGCGCTGAAGAACGTCGAGCACGCGGGCGCGCAGCTTGGACGCGGGAGAAATCACGCTGTCCTTGCGGGCGCGCTGCCCGTTGCGGATGCGGGTGAGCAGATCACCCAAAGGATCGGTCAGAGCCATCTTCTTGGTTCCTTACCAGCTCGACTTGGTGACGCCGGGGATCAGGCCTTTGTTGGCCAACTCCCGGAGCTGCACACGGCAAAGCCGGAACTTGCGATAATAAGCGCGGGGACGGCCCGTCACCTCACAACGGTTGCGCACGCGGGTCGGATTGCCGTTGCGCGGGATTTCGGCAAGGCGGAGCCGCGCGATCAGCCGCTCCGTCTCGTCCTTGCTCTCATCGTTCGCGATCGCCTTCAGACGCGCATATTTGCCCGCATAAGCCTTCACCAGCTTCTTGCGACGCTCGTTCTTGTTGATCGAACTCAGTTTCGCCATGACTTAAGTTCTTCCTCTATCGAGCAGACCGCTCACGCGGCCTGCTTCTGATCCTCTGATTCCGCCGGGAAGGGGAAGCCGAACAGGCGCAGCAGCTCGCGCGCCTCATCGTCGGTCTTCGCCGTCGTGGCGATGATGACGTCCATGCCGCGGATCTTGTCCACCGAGTCATAGCTGATCTCCGGAAAGATCAGCTGTTCCTTCAGGCCCGTGGCATAATTGCCGCGACCGTCGAACGACTTAGGGTTCAAGCCACGGAAGTCGCGAACGCGCGGGAGCGCGATCGTGACGAAACGGTCCAGGAACTCGTACATGCGTTCGCGGCGAAGCGTAACCTTCGCGCCGATCGGCATGCCCTCGCGCAGCTTGAACTGTGCGATCGACTTCTTGGCCTTCGTGATCACGGCCTTCTGACCGGCGATCTTGGTCATTTCCGAAGCAGCCTGCTCGACACGCTTCTTGTCCTGGGTGGCCTCGCCGACGCCCATGTTGAGGACGATCTTGGTGATCTTCGGCACTTCCATCCGGTTCTTGTAACCGAACTTCTCGGTCATCGCCTTGACGATCGTGTCGTCATAGAGCTTCCGGAAGCGCGGGGTGTAGGCGTCAGCCATTGATGGTCTCCCCGGTCTTGACCGCGATGCGGACTTTCTTGCCGTCCTTGACCTCGAAACGCACGCGGCTCGGCTTGCCGTCGGCGGTCGCGATCGCGACCTTCGAGACATGCAGCGGCGCTTCGACGCGCTCGAGGCCGCCCTGCGGGTTTGCCTGGGTCGGCTTGCGGTGGCGGGTCGCGACGTTGACGCCGGATACGATCACCTTGCCGTCCTTCGGCAGCGACTTGGTGACTTCACCGGTCTTGCCCTTGTCCTTGCCGGACAGGACGACGACGCGGTCACCCTTCTTGATCTTCAGCGCGGACATTTCACAGCACCTCAGGCGCGAGCGAGATGATCTTCATGTGGTTCTTGGCACGGAGCTCGCGGACCACCGGACCGAAGATACGGGTGCCGATCGGCTCGCCGCTGTTCTTGTTGATCAGCACCGCCGCATTGGTGTCGAAGCGGATGGTCGAGCCGTCCGGACGATGAATGTCCTTGGCCGTGCGCACGATCACCGCCCGGTGAACGTCGCCCTTCTTGACCTTCCCGCGTGGCGCCGCTTCCTTGATCGAGACGACGATGACGTCGCCCACGGTCGCGAAACGACGCTTCGAGCCACCGAGCACCTTGATGCACTGCACCCTCTTGGCGCCGCTGTTGTCGGCGACGTCGAGGTTCGTCTGCATCTGGATCATTGTTCAGACCCTTCCACTAATCAGGCGTGGTTCGGCGTCGCGTGGGTATTCACCCGCTCGATCACCTTCCACGTCTTGAGCTTCGAAATCGGCGCGGTCTCTTCGATCCGCACCGTCTCACCCTCGCGATACTCGTTGGTCTCGTCATGGGCGTGATACTTCTTCGACCGCTTGATGATCTTGCCGTACATCGCGTGCTTCACGCGACGTTCGACCTTCACCACGACGGTCTTGTCGGTCTTGTCGGAGACCACCGTTCCGGTCAGCACGCGCTTCGGCATGGCTGGGCCTCCTTACTTCGCGGCCGCAGCGGCGCGCTGCGTCTGCAGGGTCTTGATCTGCGCGATGGTCCGACGGACCTCCCGCACGCGGCTAGGCTTCTCGAGCTGGTTGGTCGCAGCCTGGAAGCGCAGGTTGAACTGCTCGCGCTTCAACTCGCCCAGGTCCTGGGAAAGCTGATCGTCGGTCTTGACAGTGAGATCGGCAATCTTGGCCATCTTATGCGTCCTCGTAGATCGACTCGCCGAAGCGAGCGACGACCTTGGTCTTGATCGGCAGCTTTTCCATCGCGCGCTCGAAGGCGACGCGCGCGAGCGGGCCGGACACCCCGTCCAGCTCGAACAGAATACGGCCGGGCTTGACGCGGGCGGCCCAGAATTCGGGCGAACCCTTGCCCGAGCCCATGCGGACCTCGGCCGGCTTCGACGACACCGGAACGTCCGGGAACACGCGAATCCACAAGCGACCCTGGCGCTTGATGTGGCGCGTGATCGCGCGGCGGGCCGCCTCGATCTGGCGGGCGGTGATCCGATCCGGTTCCAGCGCCTTGAGGCCGAACGCGCCGAAATTCAACGTCGCGCCGCCGGGGGCGTTGCCATGGATACGGCCCTTATGGGCCTTGCGGAACTTAGTGCGCTTTGGTTGCAGCATTTTCTATCGCCTTCTGACACCGATTGTCCGGTCGATCAGGCGACGCTGATAAGGGGAGCCCCCTTATCGCGCCGGCCGGACCCCCGACGTCTGAGCTTCCATCATCAGCCGATCCTGGGCCATCGGATCATGGCCAAGGATCTCACCCTTGAAGATCCAGACCTTGATCCCGCACACGCCATAGGCGGTGTGGGCTTCGGCTTCGGCGTAATCGACATTGGCGCGCAGCGTGTGCAGCGGCACACGACCTTCGCGATACCACTCGGTCCGCGCGATCTCCGCGCCGCCAAGGCGGCCGGCGCAAGTGATACGAATGCCCTCCGCGCCGAGACGCAACGCCGACTGCACTGCGCGCTTCATTGCCCGGCGGAATGCGATCCGGCGCTCGAGCTGATCGGCGACGCCTTGCGCCACCAGCTTCGAATCGATCTCGGGCTTGCGGATTTCCACGATGTTCAGCGAGACTTCCGAGGAGGTCATCTTGCCGAGCGCGCGGCGCAGTTTCTCGATGTCCGCGCCCTTCTTACCGATGATCACGCCCGGGCGCGCGGCATAGACCGAAATGCGGCACAGCTTCGCCGGACGCTCGATCACGACCTTCGAGATCGCGGCCTGCGGGATCGCCTTCATGATGTGCTTGCGGATCTTGAGGTCCTCAAGCAGCAGGCGGCCATAGTCGGCGCCATCGGCATACCAGCGGCTGTCCCAGGTGCGATTGATCTGCAACCGCATACCGATCGGGTTGGATTTCTGACCCATGTTATTCAGCCTCTTCCTGCTGCTCGCGCACGACGACACGGAGACGCGCGAACGGCTTGATGATGCGGGTCGACTTGCCGCGTCCGCGGGTGGCGAAGCGCTTCATGACGATCGACTTGCCAACCGAAGCTTCCTTCACGACGAGCGCGTCGACGTCGAGATTATGGTTGTTTTCGGCGTTGGCGATCGCCGAGGCGAGCACTTTTCGCACGTCAACCGCCATCGCCTTCTTCGAGAAGGAGAGGATATTGAGCGCGTCGCCGGCCTTCTTGCCACGGATCAGGCCCGCGACCAGGTTAAGCTTATACGGGCTGCCGCGAACGGTGGTGGCGACCGCAAGGGCCTCCTTGTCACCGACGCGACGCGGGGCTGCTGGCTTTGACATCAGCGCTTACCCTTCTTGTCGGCATGACCGGGGAAGTATCGCGTCGGCGCGAACTCGCCCAGCTTGTGACCGACCATGTCCTCGTTGACCGAGACCGGCACGAACTTGCGTCCGTTGTAGACGTTGAACGTCAGGCCGACGAACTGCGGCAAAATGGTCGAGCGACGCGACCAGGTCTTGATCGGAGCGCGCGCGCCACTGTCCTGAGCGCCTTCCGCCTTCCGCAGAAGGTGGAGATCGACGAACGGACCTTTCCAGATGGAACGGGCCATGGATTACCTCTTCTTCTTCGCGTGGCGCGAACGGATGATGAACTTGTCGGTCGCCTTGTTGTGGCGGGTCCGCGCGCCCTTGGTCGGCTTGCCCCACGGAGTGACCGGATGACGGCCGCCCGAGGTCCGGCCTTCGCCACCGCCGTGCGGGTGATCGACCGGGTTCTTGGCGACGCCGCGGGTCAGCGGGCGCTTGCCGAGCCAGCGGTTGCGGCCGGCCTTGGCGAGGTTCTGGTTCGCGTTGTCCGGGTTCGACACCGCACCGACCGTGCACATGCAGTCCGACCGGATGTAGCGCTGCTCGCCCGAATTGAGCCGAACCATCACCATGCCCTTGTCGCGGCCGACGATCTGCACATAGGTGCCCGCGGCGCGCGCTATCTGACCGCCCTTGCCGGGCTTCATCTCGACATTGTGGACGATCGTGCCGACCGGCGCCTGGCCGATTTCCATCGCGTTGCCCGGCTTGGTGTCGGTCTTCTTGCCGGCGACGATCGCGTCACCGACGGCAAGCCGCTGCGGCGCGATGACATAGGCAAGCTCGCCGTCTTCATACTTCACCAAAGCGATGAAGGCGGAGCGGTTCGGATCATATTCAAGGCGCTCGACGGTCGCGGGCTGATCCCATTTGCGGCGCTTGAAATCGATGATGCGATATTTCTGCTTGTGGCCACCGGCGATGCCGCGCGCCGTGGCGTGGCCCTGGTTGTTGCGGCCGCCCGACTTGCGCTTGCCTTCCGTCAGCGCCTTGACCGGCTTGCCTTTGTGCAGGGCCGATTTGTCGACCAGAATCAGGCCGCGGCGGGCCGGGCTCGTCGGATTATAATGCTTGAGCGCCATGGCGTCAGATTCCCGTCGTCACGTCGATCGACTGGCCAGCGGCCAGCGTCACGATCGCTTTCTTCACGTCGGAGCGCTTGTAGGGCGTGCCCTTCCAGCGCTTCGTCTTGCCCTTGGAGACGATCGTGTTCACGCCCGTCACCGTGACGTTGAACAGCGCCTCGACCGCGGCCTTGATCTCAGGCTTGCTGGCATCGCCGGCAACCTGGAACACGACGGCGTTATGCTCGGAGAGCAAGGTCGTCTTCTCAGTGATGTGGGGCTTGAGCACCACGTCATAGTGGCGGTTCTCAACCGCCGCCTGCTGCTTCTTAGCCATTGAAGCGCGCCTCCAGCTTTTCGACCGCGGCGCGCGTCAGCACCAGCGTTTCATGCTTCAGAATGTCGTAGACGTTGGCGCCGACGGCTGGGAGCACGTTGAGCTTCGGAATGTTCGAAGACGCCAGCGCGAAACCATTGTCGACCAGATCGCCATCGATCACGAGCGTAGTGTTGCCGAAGCCGAGCTTGCCGATCTGCGCGAGCAGCGACTTGGTCTTCGATTCCTTGACGGCCAGCGTGTCGAGGATCAGCAGCTTGCCGTCCTTGGCCTTGGCCGAAAGCGCCATCTTGAGACCGAGCGCGCGGACCTTCTTGTTCAGCGACGGATTGAAGTCGCGAACGCGAGGCCCATGCGCCTTGCCGCCGCCGATGAAGATCGGCGCACGGCGATCACCGTGACGAGCCGTGCCGCCGCCCTTCTGGCGACCGAACTTCTTGCCGGAACGGGCGACGTCCGAGCGCTCGCGGGCGGCGCGGGCGGTGCCGCGGCGCTTCTCAAGCTGCCAGGTGACGACGCGATGCAGGATATCGGCCCGCGGCTCCACCGCAAAGATTTCGTCGTTGAGCTCGATGTCGCCGGATGCGCCAGCATCGAGGGTCTGAACCTTGACCTTCATGATCAGCCCTCCTGGCCTTCGGTGGCCTCGGGAGCCGCGGCGACTTCCGCAGGCGTCTCGGCAGGCGCGTTGTTGTTGCTCGCCACCGACTTCAGGCCGGCCGGAAACGGCGCGTCCTTGGGGGCAGCGATCTTGACCGAGTCCTTCACCAGCAGCCAGCCGCCCTTCGAGCCGGGCACCGAGCCCTTGACGAAAAGCAGGCCACGCTCGGCGTCGGTCTGAACGATCTCGAGATTCTGTTGGGTGCGCGCCTTGTCGCCCATGTGGCCCGCCATCTTCTTGTTCTTGAAGACGCGGCCCGGATCCTGGCGGTTACCGGTCGAGCCGAGCGAACGGTGCGAAACCGAGACGCCGTGCGTCGCACGCAGGCCCCCGAAGCCCCAGCGCTTCATGCCGCCTGCGAAACCCTTGCCCTGGGTCGTGCCCTGGATGTCGACATATTGGCCCGCGACATAATGATCGGCGGAGATTTCCGCGCCGACATCGAGCAAGCCGTCTTCCGTCACGCGGAACTCGGCGACGAACGCCTTCGGTTCCACTTGCGCCTTGCCGAAATGGCCGCGCTCGGGCTTGTTGAGATTCTTCGGCTTGGCCGAGCCGGCTCCGAGCTGGACCGCGACATAGCCGTCACGATCCTGTTCGCGGCGGGCCACGACCTGGACGTTCTCCAGCGCCAGGACGGTCACCGGCACATGCCGGCCATCATCCTGGAACAGGCGGGTCATCCCCATCTTCCTAGCGATCACGCCAGTGCGCATGATCCGTTCCTTCCAACAGAGGCTCGCGTTATCGGCGAGCGTGCCAACGAAAAAAGCTCCGGTCTGAACCGAAGCTTCCAGCCCAATGCATGACAGCCCCCGCCTGGGCTCGGTTTTTCCGCATTACTGCGAAAAGGCGGGGACCAAGGCACCGGCTAGGCCGGTCGGTATCCCTTATCCTTCCCGTCGCTTCTCGATCACGCCAGATAACCCTGGAGGGAGAGAAATGACGAGCGCGGGACCGATTCGATCCCGCGCGGAGCCGGCCTCTTAGGCCAGTTTGATCTCGACATCAACACCTGCTGCGAGATCGAGCTTCATCAGCGCATCGACCGTCTGCGGGGTAGGCTGCACGATGTCCAGCAGCCGCTTGTAGGTGCGGACCTCGAACTGCTCACGCGACTTCTTGTCGATGTGCGGACCGCGGTTCACGGTGAACTTCTCGATGCGGGTCGGCAACGGGATCGGACCACGGATCAGCGCGCCGGTACGGCGGGCGGTGTCTGCGATGTCGCCGGTGGCCTGATCGAGCACGCGGTGATCAAAAGCCTTCAGGCGAATACGGATATTCTGCGTTTCCATGTCGTCCTACACCGATGCGAAAGAGCCGGGCGGTGTTTCCACCGCTTCGATAAAAGCGAACCGGCCAACCCCCGAAGGAGCCGGCCGGCTCGTAAGCACGCGTCTATATTACTTCGAGATCGAACTGACAACCCCGGCGCCGACGGTGCGACCACCTTCACGGATCGAGAAGCGCAGGCCCTCTTCCATGGCGATCGGCGCGATCAGCTTGACGCCCAGCTGGACGTTATCGCCGGGCATCACCATCTCGGTGCCCTCGGGCAGCTCGACGGTACCCGTCACATCAGTCGTCCGGAAATAGAATTGCGGACGATAATTGGCGAAGAACGGCGTGTGGCGGCCACCCTCTTCCTTCGAAAGGACATAGACCTCCGAAGAAAAATCGGTGTGCGGCTTGATCGAGCCCGGCTTGCAGAGAACCTGGCCACGCTCGACCTCGTCGCGGCCAACGCCTCGGATCAGCGCGCCGATGTTGTCGCCTGCCTGGCCGCTGTCGAGCAGCTTACGGAACATCTCGACGCCGGTGACGGTGGTCTTGCGGGTGTCCTTCAGACCAACAATCTCGACTTCTTCGCCGACCTTGACCGTGCCGGTTTCGACACGGCCGGTGACGACGGTGCCGCGGCCCGAGATCGAGAAGACGTCTTCGATCGGCATCAGGAACGGCTTGTCGAGCGGACGCTCCGGCTGCGGGATATATTCGTCGACCGCCGCCATCAGCTTGAGGACGGCCTGCTTGCCGATCTCGTCGTTGGTGCCGTCGAGCGCCTTGACCGCAGAACCCTGGATGACGGGGATGTCGTCGCCGGGGAAGTCATAGGACGAGAGCAGCTCACGAATCTCCAGCTCGACGAGTTCGAGGATCTCGGCGTCGTCGACCAGGTCGACCTTGTTCATGAAGACGACGAGGGCGGGCACGCCGACCTGACGGGCGAGCAGGATGTGCTCGCGGGTCTGCGGCATCGGGCCGTCGGTTGCCGACACGACCAGGATACCGCCGTCCATCTGCGCGGCGCCGGTGATCATGTTCTTCACATAATCGGCGTGGCCGGGACAGTCGACGTGCGCATAGTGACGCTTCTCGGTCTCATATTCGACGTGGGCGGTCGAGATGGTGATGCCGCGCTCGCGCTCTTCCGGAGCCTTGTCGATATTCGCATAGTCGACGAAGGTCGCGCCGCCGGTTTCGGCGAGAACCTTGGTGATGGCGGCCGTGAGCGACGTCTTGCCATGGTCGACGTGGCCGATCGTGCCGATGTTGCAGTGCGGCTTGGTCCGCTCAAACTTAGCCTTAGCCATTTTTTGCCTCTTCTCTTCGAATCAATTGCCGGACGCGCCGCCCGATGCGGACGCGCCCATAACCACTAATTTGCGATTACGCCAGCTTTGCCTTGACCTCTTCGGCCACGTTCGCCGGCACTTCTTCATAATGCGAGAACTGCATCGTGTACTGCGCCCGACCCTGGGTGAACGAGCGGAGCTGGTTCACATAGCCGAACATATTGGCCAGCGGAACGATCGCCTCGACAACCTGGGCGTTGCCGCGGCTATCGGTGCCCTGAATCTGGCCACGGCGGCTGTTCATATCGCCGATGACGTCCCCCAGATAATCCTCAGGCGTGACGACCTCCACCTTCATGATCGGCTCCAGCAGCTTGATGCCGGCCTTCTGGGCGGCCTCGCGCATGCCGCCGCGCCCGGTGATTTCGAAGGCCAGCGCGGAGGAGTCGACGTCGTGATAGGCGCCGTCATACAACGTCGCGGTGAAATCGATGATCGGGAAGCCGATCAGCGAGCCGGTCGCGGCGATTTCGCGGATGCCCTTTTCGACCGAGGGGATATACTCCTTGGGAATATTGCCGCCCTTGACCTCATCCTTGAAGATGACGCCCTGGCCGCGTTCGCCCGGTTCGACGGTAAATTTGATGCGACCGAACTGGCCCGAGCCGCCCGACTGCTTCTTATGCGTATAGTCGACATCGACCTTGCGGGCGATCGACTCGCGATACGCCACCTGCGGCGCACCGATGTTCGCCTCGACCTTAAACTCGCGCTTCATGCGGTCGACGAGGATCTCCAGATGGAGTTCGCCCATTCCCTTGATGATCGTCTGGCCCGATTCGGCATCCGAGGAGACGCGGAACGACGGATCCTCGCGGGCAAGGCGATTCAGCGCGATGCCCATCTTCTCCTGGTCGGCCTTCGTCTTCGGCTCCACCGACAGTTCGATGACCGGCTCCGGGAACTCCATGCGCTCCAGGATGATCGGCGCGTTCTGCGCACAGAGCGTGTCGCCGGTCGTCGTGTCCTTGAGCCCGGCCAGAGCGACGATGTCGCCGGCATAAGCCTCCTGGATGTCCTCACGGCTGTTGGCATGCATCAGCAGCATGCGGCCGATCTTTTCCTTCTTGTCCTTCACCGAGTTCAGAACGGTGGTGGCAGCGTCCATCTTGCCTGAATAGATCCGGGCGAATGTGAGCGTGCCGACGAAGGGGTCGTTCATGATCTTGAATGCCAGCGCGGACATCGGCGCTTCGTCTGACGCCGGCCGCGTATCCTGGGTCTCGCCGTCCAGCTTCAGGCCCTCGACCGGCGGGATGTCGAGCGGGCTCGGCAGATAGTCGACGACCGCGTCGAGCAGCGGCTGGACGCCCTTGTTCTTGAACGCGGAGCCGCACAGCACCGGCACGAACGAGAAGTTGAGGGTGCCCTTGCGGATCAGCTTCTTCAGCGTCGCGGCATCAGGCTCGGTGCCTTCGAGATAGGCCTCCATCACGTCGTCGTCCTGCTCGACCGCCATCTCGATCAGCTCGGAACGCGCCGCCGCCGCCTTGTCGGCCAGCTCGGCCGGGATGTCCTGATATTCGAACTTCGCGCCCAGGCTCTCCTCGAGCCAGATGATCGCGCGGTTCTCGACAAGATCGACGAGACCCTTGAAGCCGCCCTCGATGCCGATCGGCAAGTAGAGGACGGCCGGACGCGCGCCGAGACGATCCCGGATCATGTCGACGCACATCTCGAAGTTCGCGCCGGTGCGGTCGAGCTTGTTGACGAAGCACATCCGCGGGACCTTGTACTTCTCGGCCTGCCGCCAAACAGTCTCCGACTGCGGCTCGACGCCGGCGACGCCATCGAAGCATGCGACCGCGCCGTCGAGCACGCGCAGCGAACGCTCGACCTCGATCGTGAAATCGACGTGCCCCGGGGTATCGATGATGTTGATCCGGTGGTCGTCCCAGAAGCAGGTCGTCGCGGCCGACGTGATCGTGATGCCGCGCTCCTGTTCCTGCTCCATCCAGTCCATCGTCGCGGTGCCCTCATGGACCTCGCCGATCTTGTAAGACTTGCCGGTATAATAGAGGATACGCTCGGTCGTCGTCGTCTTGCCGGCATCGATGTGCGCCATGATGCCGATGTTGCGATACTTTTCGAGCGGGTGGCTGCGGGCCATGATCAGAACTCCGATGTCGGGGAGGGAGGCTTCCCTACCCCGACGATAAGGACAGGAATATTACCAGCGGTAATGGCTGAAGGCGCGGTTCGCCTCGGCCATGCGGTGCGTATCTTCGCGCTTCTTCACCGCATTGCCGCGATTGTTGGCGGCGTCCATCAGCTCGCCCGACAGCCGGCCGGCCATCGTGTGCTCGGAACGTGCGCGGGCGGCAGTGATCAGCCAGCGGATCGCCAACGCTTGGCTGCGCTCGGGGCGAACCTCGACCGGAACCTGGTAGGTGGCGCCACCGACGCGGCGGCTGCGGACTTCGATGCCCGGACGGACATTGTTGAGCGCTTCATGAAACACGCCGATGGGCTCGCGCTTGGCGCGGGTTTCGATGGTTTCCAGCGCACCATAGACGATGCCCTCGGCGACGGACTTCTTGCCGTCGAGCATCACGCTGTTCATGAATTTGGAGAGCACTTCATCCCCGAACTTCGGATCGGGAAGGATGATGCGCTTTTCGGGACGACGACGACGGGCCATTTCGATCTACCTCTTACTTCGGACGCTTGGCGCCGTACTTGGAACGGCTCTGCTTGCGATCCTTGACACCCTGGGTGTCGAGCACACCGCGCAGGACATGGTAGCGCACACCCGGAAGGTCGCGCACACGGCCGCCGCGGATCAGGACCACCGAGTGCTCCTGGAGGTTATGGCCTTCGCCCGGAATGTAGCTGATCACTTCGCGGCTGTTGGTCAGGCGGACCTTGGCCACCTTGCGCAGCGCCGAGTTCGGCTTCTTCGGGGTCGTCGTATAGACGCGCGTGCAAACGCCGCGCTTCTGCGGGTTCTTTTCCATCGCAGGGACCTTGGACTTGGCCTTCTGCGGCTCGCGACCCTTGCGGATCAGCTGGTTGATCGTTGGCATGAAGCCCTTCACCTCTAAGAGTTACTTTACCGATGCCCGAATTGCCTTTCCGCCGTCACTTCTCCTGAAGAGACGCCAGACAAACGGAAATGCGCAAAAGCCCCGGCGGTCGATCCCGACCCCCCGGGCCATCACTTGCATCAGCAATGTTCAAGCTCACTCGCGGCCGGACGAACCGGCCCCGAACGAACGCGCGCCTATAGAGAAGGAGTCGGTGCGGGTCAACCGCCGCAGCGCCTCAGATGACGGCGATGGTCTCTGACCGCGCCCAGCCCAGATAATCCGCGGAACCGCCGGCGACCGGCAGCACGACCAACTCCGGCAGCGTATAGCTGTGCAGGGCCTTCACCCGCGTCTCGACGGCATCGGCCAGCGCGGCGCGGGTCTTGATGTGGACGACATGCTCCGGCGCGCGCTCCACCGCGCCTTGCCAGCGATAGACGCTGGTCGCCGGCATGATCTGCACGCAGGCAGCGAGCCGCTCCTCGACCAGGACCGCGGCGATCCGGTCGGCCTCCTCGAGTGAACCGCAACTCGTGATGATGACGATCATCTTCCACTCCCTGAGATAATCGGAAGCCTGTCGGCATATCCCGCACGTCTCCGATGGCCAAATGTTCCAGGCAGGCCGAAAGGGAATTTTATTCCAGACTTGGATCAACCGCCTGGAGACGGGCGTTTTCTCGGCAGCGTTCTGGAGGTTGCCATGTTGTGTACCGGCAATGACGATCGCGCGGTGCGCCCGCTGTCCAGCGCCGCCTTCAGGCGGCGAGGAAGGTCTGCCGGCTTCAGGCGGTTGGCGGCGGCTCTGCCGCTCATGGCGGTGCTGGTATTCACGTTCAATGGATCGGCGCCAGCCGAGACAAGCCACGGGGAGACGGCCGAGGCTATCCAGGAAGGACGCTGGTCGCAAAGCAACGCGCATTCGCTGATCGAGGCGATCGCCATGTCCGCCGAGGAAGGGCTGGAGCCGGACGACTATGATTTGGCCGCCCTTCGCGCTGCGGTCGAGAAAGGAGTGGAGGGAGCGGAGTTCGACCGGCTCGCTGACCGCGTTGCGCTCCGACTTGCGCGGGATTACGCGGTCGGCCGCGTTAGTGATCGCGAAGCGCTCGATTGGCACATTCCGAACGCCATCGATGAAGTACGCCTTGCAAAGGAACTCGACGATGCCCTGAAACGTGGCGAAGTTCGAAGCTGGCTCGCCGGCCTGCTTCCCAAAAGCGAACAATATGGCGCGTTGAAGATCGCCTATGCTCGCGCGCCCGATCAGGCCTCACGTGACCTGATCCGCGCCAATCTCGAACGCTGGCGCTGGCTCCCGCGGGAGCTTGGCGATCGTTATCTCTACGTCAACGTGCCGAGCTACCGCCTGGCCGTCGTCGAAGGCGGTATCGAAACGGCAAGCTATAATGTCGTTGTCGGCGCGCCAAAGACCCCTACCCCGCAATTGGCGTTGAGGGCGCAGTCGATCGTCGTCAATCCCAGCTGGATTCTTCCGCCGAGCGTGCTCATGGAAGGGGGGTGGCAGGGGCGCGGCTATGAAGTTCGCCGGCGCGCCGATGGAAGCCTGATGGTTCGCCAGCCGCCCGGTCCGCGCAACGCCCTCGGCCGGATCAAGATCGACATGCCCAATGCGCATGCGATCTACCTTCACGACACACCGCACAAGTCGGCCTTCTCCCGGCATGACCGGGCGCTGAGCCATGGCTGCATCCGTGTTCAGGACATTGAGGATCTCGCCACCAGCTTGAGTGACAGCATGGCCATCGAGGACGCGCTGTCCGATCCGACGAAAACCCTGACCCTGCAGCTTCAGCGCAGCGTGCCCGTCTACCTCGTCTATTTCACCGCCGAAGCCGGTGCCGACGGGTCGGTGCGCTTCCTCGGCGATCCCTATGACCGCGACGGGGCGCTCCTACGCCAACTGGGCGGCCGCGGCGCAGGGTCAATGCTGATGGCAGCGCGGTAGCGCCCCGCTCACGCGGCTCTATTTCGCGGCCTCGCTCCGACGAACCGTGCGCCATTCAGGTCCGATGGTGACCGCGGCCGGAACAATCACCGAGTCAATAAATGAAATGAAAGCTCTATTCCGCTATAGGACGCTTCACGTAAACGGCTAAGCGGGTGGGGTTTTGGAAGAGTTGATTAAAATGCCGGTCAGCCGGCGCGGATTGCTGGGTGCGGGGATCTTGGGAGGTTTGGGGCTGGCTGCGGGCAATGCGGCTATCGCGGCTCCCGTACAATCTGCTCGCCTCCGCCCCGAAGTGCGCGCTCGCGCGCTCGCCGCGCTCGATCGGCACTCGGATCGGGTGAAGGCTCGTGATCTCATCGGCATTTGCGACTTCGACGATCCGTCCTCGAAGCCGCGCTTCCATCTTCTCGATACCGCATCCGGTCGTGTCGAAAGCCTGCTGGTCGCCCACGGTCGCGGTTCCGATCCGGCCCATACAGGTTGGCTGCAACGTTTCTCCAACGCGATGGGCTCCGCCGCGTCGTCCAGCGGCGCCTATGTGACCGCCGAGGAATATTTCGGCCAGCACGGACGGTCGCGCCGGATCGATGGCCTTGAATCGACGAATAGCAACGCCCGTGCACGCGCTGTCGTTATCCACGGCGCCTGGTATGCGGAGCGGCAGATGATCGCGCAACATGGGAAACTGGGGCGTTCGGAAGGCTGCTTCGCTTTCGGCACGAACGACCTCGCTTATGTCATGGCGCGGCTGGGGCCCGGGCGTCTGATCTACGCGGACAAGGTCGACCGTGCCTGAAATGAGTCGAACCGCGCGGCAGGGGGTGTCATCCCGCTTGCCTCCTTCAAGAAAAATGCTTTAGATTCAACCCTGTTCAGTCGACAATAAAGGGGGACTGGATAGGTGTTCGCTTCGGCCATTGCCCGATATCTGGCGTGCTTGTCGCTGGCGCTGGTTCTTTCGCCCATTCCAGCGACGGCGTTGTCCGCTGCCAGCCCGCTCGGCGCGCCGCGCTTCGCTGCCGTGCTGATGGACGCCGATTCCGGTGAGATACTCTTCGCCGAGCAGCCGACAGCGATCCGGCACCCCGCCTCCATTACCAAGGTAATGACGCTTTATCTGGCGTTTGACGCGCTCGATTCGGGCCGGCTCCGGCCCGATGACCGCGTCGTGATGTCGCCTCATGCTGTCAGCCAGAAGCCGTCTCGGCTCGGCTTGGGCGTCGGCCAGTCGCTGTCGGTCGAGGAAGCCATCAACATCATCGCGGTTAAGTCGGCCAATGACGTCGCCGTGGCGCTCGCTGAGAAATTGGGAGGTACGGAAGCCAATTTCGCGCAGATGATGACCAGCAAAGCGCGCCAGCTCGGCATGAAGCAGACGGTCTTCGCCAATGCCAGCGGCCTGCCCGACCCGGCGCATTTCTCTTCCGCGCAGGACATCGCCATTCTCTCGGCGGCAATGATCCGTAATCATCCAACGCAATATGCGTGCTTCGCCGAACAGAGCTACAGCTTCGGCCGCCTCCGGATGGCGAACCATAATCGGTTGCTTGGCGCTGTCGACGGCCTCGACGGGATAAAGACCGGCTTCACCAATGACAGCGGTTTCACCCTGACCGCGTCGGCCAAGCGGAACGGCCGGCGCCTGATCGCCGTCGTTCTCGGATCACCGTCGGGCTGGCAGCGCAATCGTGACATAACATCGCTGCTCAACGCCGGCTTCACCGCGCTGGAGATCCGGAAGGCCGGGGGCAACGAGGACATGCACGCGCTGCTGGCAAGCTCTGGCTTCGCGCTCAATCGCAGCTTGCGTACCGCACCGGCGATAACGGTCCTGGAGGTCGAGGAAGGCGACGGCGAATAGAGCAACGCTGGACACCGCTCCTGACACTTGAAGTCCCTCCACAAGAGAGGGCGGGCTTCGCCATCCGCCGGAGGGCTCCCGGCGCCGGGCAAGGCCATATCGGGAGGCAAAATTGGGACGGGTTCGCCCGTCCTCTTTATTGTGGGCTACTGACGGGACTGGAGGAGCGCGCGCGAAGCTTCAGCGTGGACGACGCGGAACCTCACATATGCAGCGTGCGCCCAAAGGCCGCGAGCACGCTCTCATGCATCGCCTCGCTGATCGTCGGGTGCGGGAAAACCGTACCCATCAGCTCGGCCTCGGTGGTTTCCAGTGTCTTGCCGATTACATATCCCTGGATCATCTCGGTCACCTCGGCGCCCACCATATGCGCTCCGAGCAGTTCACCAGTCGCTTCATCGAACACCGTCTTCACGAAACCCTCCGGCTCGCCAAGGGCGATCGCCTTGCCATTGCCGATAAAGGGGAACTTACCGACCCTGATCTTGTAGCCGGCCTCCCTGGCCTTGTCCTCGGTGAGCCCGACCGAAGCGACTTGCGGGCGGCTATAGGTACAGCCTGGGATATTGCGCCGGTCCATCGCGTGCGGATGCTGGCCGGCGATATGCTCCGCCGCAATCACCGCTTCATGCATCGCCTTATGGGCAAGCCAGGGGCCATCGGTCACATCCCCAATCGCGTAGACACCCTCGACATTGGTTCGGCAATATTCGTCGACCTTGATGTGGAAGCGCTTGTCCGGCTCTACGCCGACCTGCTCGAGACCGATATTTTCGACATTGGGCACAATTCCGACGGCGACGATGACGTGGCTGAACTCCTCGACCGTAACCTTGCCGTCCTTATCCTTGATCTCGGCGGTAACGCCGTCCGCACTCGTCTCGATCTTCTTCACGCCCGTAGCCGGCCGAATCTTCATACCCTGCTTGCCGAGGGCTTTGGACATGAAGGCGCTGATCTCCGCGTCCTCGACCGGCAGAATGCGATCAAGCATCTCCACGACTGTCACGTCGGCGCCCATGTCGCTGTAGAAGCTGGCGAACTCGATGCCGATCGCGCCCGATCCGATCACCAGCAGCTTGGTCGGCATTTCACGCGGCGTCATCGCATGGCGATAGGTCCAGATGCGCTCGCCGTCGGCCTTGGCGAAAGGCAGGTCGCGTGCGCGGGCGCCGGTTGCGATGATGATGTTCTTGGCGGAAAGTTCGGCCTTCTGCCCATCCTTGGACACAGTCAGCTTGCCGCCGCCGGTGAGCATGCCATCCCCGAAATGCACCGCGATCTTGTGCTTCTTCATCAGACCGGTCACGCCCTGGTTCAGCTGCTTGGCTACGCCACGCGAGCGTTCGACGACCTTCTGCAGGTCAAAGCCCGGCTGGACAGCGGCGAGGCCGAACGTCTCCGCATGCTTCATATGATGATAGATCTCGGCCGACCGCAACAGCGCCTTGGTCGGGATGCAGCCCCAGTTGAGGCAGATCCCCCCCAGCAGTTCGCGCTCGACGATCGCCGTTTTCAGTCCCAGTTGCGACGCCCGGATCGCCGCGACATAGCCGCCGGGCCCCGAACCGAGAACGATAAGGTCATAGGATTCCGCCACCTGTTTACTCCCTCGATACAGCTATTCGTCGACGGCACGAGGCCGCCCGTCATGGTCGATCGCGACGAAGGTGATCACCGCCTCGGTCACAAGCTCGTTCTGGAGGCCGTTCGCTGACTGACGCCATGCTGCGACCCCGATCTTCATCGACGTCCGTCCGACAGAGGACAGTTCGGCAAACACCGACACTACGTCCCCCACACCCACCGGCCGATGAAAGACCATGCCGTCCATCGCGATGGTCGACGCCCTGCCCTTGCAGCGTTTCGAGGCGACGGTGCCAGCCGCGAGATCCATCATGCTCACCAGCCAGCCGCCAAAGATATCGCCGTTCGGATTGGTGTCCGCGGGCATGGCGACCACACGGATCGCCGGATGGCCCAATGGCGGGGATTGCTCCCCGGCGACCGGCATCAGGTCAGCAGGCCCATCGGGCTTTCGACGAGCCGCTTGAATGCCGCCATCAGTTCGGCTCCCACCGCACCGTCGATCGCGCGATGGTCGAAGCTGCCTGTGACAGACATGATGGTCGCGGCCGTCAGCGCGTCGCCGATCACATAGGGCCGCTTCTCGCCCGATCCTACTGCAAGGATCATCGCCTGGGGCGGGTTGATCACGGCCGTGAACTGCTTGATGCCGAACATTCCCATATTCGATATCGACGCAGTACCGCCCTGATATTCATTGGGCTGCAACTTGCCCTGTCGCGCACGTTCGGCCAGGTCCTTCGCCTCAGTCGCGATCGTCGCGACGCTCTTGAGGTCCGCCCCGCGCACGATCGGGGTGATCAGGCCTCCGGGAATCGCCACCGCGATGGAGATATCGGCCCGACTATATTTGATGAGTGCGTCGCCTGCGAACGAGACATTGCAATCCGGAACCTCGATCAGCGCAAGCGCCAGTGCCTTGATGAGAAGGTCGTTGACCGACAACTTGACACCCCGTCGTTCGAGCGGCTTGTTCAGATCGCTGCGGAGCTTGAGCAGTGCGTCGAGCTGGATGTCCACCGTCAGATAGATATGCGGACTTTGCTGCATCGATTCGGTAAGCCGCCGCGCGATCGTCTTGCGCATGTTCGAAAGCTTGACGACCTCATGAGGGATGTCGTCGGCGAGAACCGAGCCGGCCTGCGGCGCGGGTTTGGCCGCCGCAGCCGGCGCTGGTGCGGCTATTGGCGTAGCCGTCGACGCGGCCGCCGCCGCTCCGGTCGGGGCACCCGCGAGATCCGTTTTGACGATCCGCCCCCCTGGGCCTGATCCGCTGATCTTCGTGAGATCGATGCCCTGGGACTGCGCGAGCCGGCGAGCTAGCGGGCTTGCCTTGATGCGCTCGCCGCTCGCGGCACGAACGGCAGGCTTGGGCACCTCGACCTTGGCGGCTTCCGCCTCGGCCGGCCGCTGGTCGCCGGACATGGTCTTCGACTCGTCTGCCCTCGGAGCCGGCTCAGCCGGCTCCTTCTCGGCCGGCGCCGCTGCGGCACTCGAGCCCTGCTCGTCCTCGCCCTGGATGAGCGCGATCACCGTGCCGACCTTGACGCCGCCACTGCCTTCGGGAACGACGATCTTGGCCAAGACACCTTCATCGACGGCCTCGAATTCCATGGTCGCCTTGTCGGTCTCGATCTCGGCAAGCAGGTCTCCTGCAGAGACGGTATCGCCTTCCTTGACCAGCCATTTCGCCACCGTGCCTTCCTCCATGGTCGGGGACAGGGCGGGCATCTTCAATTCTATCGGCATTTAAGGGGCCCCCTCGGAGGATGGCGTGGCGCCGCCCGTCTTTCCCGCTCGCCCTGCCGAGGTCAAGACCCATCGGTGCGAGGCTTGCGCGCTGGACACAACTGGCGCACCGTCGATGCCGAAAGGGGCCCGGGACATGCGGACATATCTTGTGGTCATCGACGAAAATGACGAGAGCCGCGTGGCGTTGCGCTTCGCGGCACGGCGGGCATCGAAGACGGCGGGCGCTGTCGAGATTCTCGCGCTCGTTCCCCAGCAGGAATTCGTCCAGTGGGGCGCGGTCCAGGCGGCCATGGAAGAGGAAGCTCGGCTCCGCGCTGAGGCGATGGTCGTACAAGCGGCGAGCGCATTGATCGAGGAGACCGGGGTGATGCCGACGATCACGGTCCGGCAAGGCGATCCTGTCTCGGTCGTCCGTGAGTTGCTCGCCGAGCAGCCGCATGTCGCGGCGCTGGTTCTCGGCGCAGCAGCGAGCAGCTCGCCCGGCAAGCTGGTGGCCCATTTCGCCGGCACCGATGCGGGGCAGCTCCCCTGCCCCTTGATGATCATCCCGGGTTCGCTCGGCGAGGAGGCGCTGGATCGACTGAGCTAGCAGCGCAGGCGGGCCCAAGAACCGGGCGGGCGGAGAAGGATGACGCAAACTCTGCTGGACAAAGGAGCCGGCGCGGCGGCAAATCGGGAACAGGGCAATCTCGCGCCGGAGGCGTCCGGCGCAAGGGTACGGGGCGACGCGGCATCATGACCGGACGACAGGGGCGACGGGCATGAGCAAGCTCGAGGCCATCATGACCGAGCGGCGCGCGCCGCCGAAGGGATCGACCGCTAGAGCATTATTCTGGAAGCTTATCTGGTTTTATCAGGGCGGCTGCTTCACCGCCGTCGCGATCACGCTGGCGCTGGTCTTCTTCGGCCTCGAGCTGAACCTGCGCCAGTGGATCATCCTACTGTCGATGACCCCGATCGTCGTTGCGATATATAATCTTACCGATGTCTATTTGATCATCCGTCACTTCCGACCGCTCGATCGCGCACTGAGCAGCCTCGATCGCGGCATCCAGCCGGCACCGGAGGTGCGGGCCGAGGCGACGGTGCGCGGCCTCAACCTGCCCTTTTACTCGTTCCTGCGGGTGACCTTCCTGCACGGCCCCCTCGTCACGATCCTGGTCGCGGTCGCGCTGCCGATCGGCAATCTCCTCTTCGATGCCGGGTACCAGCCCTGGCAGGTGGCGGTCTTCTGCGCGACGACGCTCTTCTTTGCCTCGCCCACCCACGCGATCTTCGAATATTTCGCGGTGAGCCGGGCGATAGTCCCCACGCTGATCCGGCTTTCGGCCGGAATGGAAGGCGGACTGCCCGCCGAATATCAGCGCCGGCTCGTCGCGATCCGGCTGAAGAGCAAGCTGCTCTACCTCGCCATCTTCGTCGCCGCGCTGCCGCTGATCTTCTTCGCCGTGTCGATCATCTTCAAGGTCGAGCGGATGTTCCATCAGCAAGGCATCGATGCGACCACCCGGGTCATGATGCCGCTCTACATCTGGATCGGCGGCGTCGTATGCGTCTGCATGCTGGGCTCTGTCATGATGGCGCTGCTCACGGCCAACGAGGTATCGCGCTCGGCGAGCCGGTTGATCGATGGCATGGAGAAGGTCGAGCGCGGCGAACTGGACCGGATCAATGTCGAGATTGTCTCGACCGACGAATATGCCGACATCTTTCGTGGCTTTCAGCACATGCTCGAGGCACTCCGCGAGGAGCAGCTGATCCTCGACGTCTCCAACGAATTGGCGGGCGAACTCAAGCTGGAGATCCTGATCGCACGAATCATGCGCGCAACCACCGAACTGCTCAACGCGGAGCGCTCGACGCTGTTCGTCTATGATCGCAAGACCAACGAGCTCTTCTCGCTTTTCGCCGAGGGCGATCTGATCCGGGAGATCCGTCTGCCTCCGGACCGGGGCATTGCCGGCGCGGTGTTCACCAACGGGATCGCCGAGAACATCACCGATCCCTATGCCGACCCGCGCTTCAATCCGGAGGTCGATCGTCAGACGGGCTTCACCACCCGCTCGATCCTCTGCCAGCCGATCTTCGACAAACATGGCGGCCGCGTCGGCGTCACCCAGGTGCTCAACAAACGCGACGGCTCGGCCTTCTCACCCAAGGATGAGGCGCGGCTGCGCGCCTTTTCCGCTCAAATCGCCGTCTGCCTGGAAAATGCCCGGCTGTTCGACGACGTCCTGAGCATGAAGAATTACAATGAAAGTATTCTGAAGAGCACGTCGAACGCGGTCATCACCTTCGACGAGAACGGCAGGATCGTCACCAGCAACGAGGCTGCGCGGTCCCTGATGGGCACGCCTGACGGATTGATCGGGGTTCCCGCCGAGCAGGCATTTGTCGGGAAGAACAGCTGGATCGCCGAACGCATCGCACGCGCCGAACGCGACCCCTATATCGCCGTCGATGTTGAGTTGGTCCGCGCCGATGGTGCGGCTGCCTCGGTCAATCTCACCGCGGCGCCGCTGATCGACGCCAATGATGCGCACATCGGCTCGATGCTCTTGCTCGAGGACATCACCACCGAGAAGCGCGTTCGCTCCACCATGGCGCGTTACATGTCGAAGGAGGTGGCCGATCAGTTGCTCGAGGCCGGCGAGGACGAACTGAGCGGTAAGGACCAGACCGTCTCGATTCTCTTCTCCGATGTCCGCGGCTTCACGACGATCGCCGAGCACATCGGCGCGCGCCAGACCGTCGCAATGCTCAACAGCTATTTCACCGAAATGGTCGACGTCATCTTCGCCCATGGCGGAATCCTCGACAAATATATCGGCGATGCCATCATGGCGCTGTTCGGCGCGCCCTTTGCCGGCCCTCAGGATGCCGACAACGCCATCGCCACCGCTAACCAGATGATGGTCGAACTGGCCGTCCTGAACCGGAAGCGCCAGGCCCTGGGCGAAAAGTCGATCGATATCGGCCTGGGCATCAGCACCGGCGATGTGATCGTGGGCAATATCGGCTCCGTTAAGCGGATGGAATATACGGTGATCGGCGACAGCGTGAACCTCGCTTCGCGTCTCGAGGGCGCGAACAAGGCCTATGGCTCGAAGATCCTTTTCTCCGAGTTCACGCATCGCCGGCTGGCCAACCCGCACCTGGTCCGCGAAATCGACCGTATCCGCGTCAAGGGGAAGGATTTCCCGGTCGGTGTATTTGAGTCACTCGGGTACCGCGGGGACGAGGAAGATCGAGGTCTCGGCTTGATGCTTGAACATTATAACAAAGGTCTCGCCGCATACCGCGCTTTGGCCTGGGTGGACGCAGAGCAGGCGTTTCACAAGGCTCTCCACGCGATGCCTGGCGACGGGCCCTCGGCGATGTATGTCGAGCGCTGCCGTGCATTTGCGAAAAGCCCGCCGCCGGCGGACTGGAACGGCATTTGGGAATTGACCTCAAAATGATCAGGCTGTTCTTACGCGGACTTGTCGCAACCTCTGCATTATGGCCGATCGCCGCTCAGGCGGCGGAGGCTACGCCACCGCTATCGGTCGCCTTCAACGCCGCGGTCGTCTCGGATTATCATTTTCGCGGCATCAGCTTGTCCAATCGACATCCGGCGGTGCAGGGGGGCGTCGATCTCTCCCTTCGTTCGGGCTTTTTCGTGGGTGCCTGGGCATCGAGCATCGCCGATTATGGCGGATCCGATGTCGAACTCGATCTTTATGGCGGCTATGGCGGCTCGCTGGCAGGGGTCGATTATACGGTGAGCGTGCTCGGCTACATCTATCCCGGTGGCCGCGACGTCGATTATGTCGAGCTGCAATCGACGGTAGCGAAAACCGTCGGACCGGTCACGGCCACGCTGACACTGGCCTATACTCCGGACCAGTGGAACACGACCCGGGACAATCTCTATCTGGGCGTTGGCGCCGACGTTGCGATCGGGGAGACGCCGCTCACCGCCTCCTTTGGCATCGGCCGCGAAAACGGGGCTTATGACGAAAAGTGGGATTGGTCGGCGGGACTGAGCTGGAAGCTGGACGTGCTCGAGATCTCGGGCAGCTATGTCGACAGCAACTATGGTGGCCCGCTCGAAGAGGGCCGCAATGGAGGCTCGGCGGTGGTCCTTTCAGTCAAGGCGAGTTTCTGACGCGGTCATTTGCTGGGAGGGTGGTTGTCTTTCATCCTGTTGGGCGTCAGCAGGGCTCCAGCGTCGTGGATATCGGAGGGGCCTTAGCAATGGTGCGGTTGTTCCTGTCGGTCGACATGACCGGCTCGACCCAGTTCAAGGCACGTTACCCCGAAGGGGGCAACTGGCTCGATATCTTCCGGACTTTCTTCACCAACTTTCCGACGATGTTCGCGGGCCAGCTTGGGCTCGCCTTCCTTGATGAAGAGCGCATACCCGCGGTCGAGGTGTGGAAGGTGCTGGGCGACGAGGTGATTTTCGTTGTGACGCCGCACCGGGCGGAGGAGGTGGTCGGATTGTTGCTGGCGCTGCTGCGCACGATCAACAATTATGAGGCGCGCCATCTGGAGCTGCTACCGCTGCGGCTGAAAGGCACCGCTTGGATGGCCGACTTCACTCGGGACAATATCGAGATCGAAATCCCTGCCATGTCCGGCGGACAGGCTATCCGGGAGATGGACTATATCGGCCCCGATCTGGACCTCGGCTTCCGGCTTTCCAAGTTCGCGCGGCCGGGTTGCGTCACCCTGTCCTTCGACATTGCCGATCTCGTCCTGACCGCGAGAAACGCTGGCGATGCCTCGCTCTATCTTATCGGTGCGGAGGAATTGAGGGGAGTCATGTTCGGCCGCCCCTATCCGATCATCTGGATGCTCGAATCGGGAAAGGATTTCAGCTTTCTGCCCTGGGAGATCGACAGCTGCCCCCACATGGCTAAGGGAAGCAGCATGCCGCCGAGCCCGCGATCCGACATCGAGCGGACGATCGGCAATATGCGACTCTACTTGCGCAAGATGCATGGCGTCCATCGCGGTCGTATGCGGCTGGGCGGGCACGAAGCGCCGGTGGAACTGAAGGGCGGAAGACCGGCTCAACAGCATATCCATTGAAGACGCCGGGAGGCGAATAGCCGGTTTCTGTCGCCATTTGCGGAAGGATGCCTCAGTTCCAGCATCAGCCCGGCGCGTAGATGCTGAGCTTCGCGTCGCGGCCGCGCACCGCGATGCGATCGATCTCACGCAGCCTCGTGCCCGGCGGCAATCGCGCGGCGGTCTGCTCGCCCAGGATTACCGGCACGTCATAATGCCCGCACAGACCTTCGAGCCGCGAAGCGATGTTCACCGCATCGCCGAGCACCGAATAGTCGAACCGGTAGGTCGAGCCGATATTGCCGACGACGCAGCTGCCCGAATTGAGGCCGACGCCGATACGGATGCGCGGCAGGCTCGGGTCCTGGCGGTGAAGATCGGCATCGATCACGGGGATGATCGCGGCGATGTCGAGCGCACATTCATAGCCGCGCAGCGCATGGCGGGGTTCATTGAGCGGCGCGTTCCAGAAGGCCATGATGCAATCGCCCATGAACTTGTCGATCGTGCCGCCATGGCGCAGCACCACGTCGGACAACGGCGTGAGGATCGCGTTGATCATCTCGACCAGTCGCTGCGGGTTGTCGCCCATCTCCTCGGCGATCTTGGAGAAACCGCGGATGTCGGCGAACAGGATCGTCATGTCGCGTGATTCCCCGCCGAGGTTAAGCACGGTCGGGTCCGCGACCAGCCGGTCGACCATCGCCGGCGACAGATAATGGCCGAAGGCGCCGATAATCTCGCGTCGGCGGCGCTGCTCCACCGCGAAATCGAACCCCCCGAGGATCAGAGCGGTGCCGAGCAGCGTCGCCGCAGCAGGCGCCGGCGACAGGAAGACGCGCCCTTCCGCAAGCAGCAGCCAGCACAGGACGATGCTGGCCCCGAGCGCAACCAGCACCAATAGCGCCTGAATCGCCGGCAGCCGTGCGGCGGTCGCAGCCCAGCCGATCAGGCCGGCGAACAGCGCGAGCGCCAGCGTCGGCCCAAAGCCGGCCGGGGTGATCGACAGGCCATGAACGAGATTGTCGAAGATCGTCGCCTGGATCTCGACGCCATAGGTTCGCATCCCGGTCGCGGCCGACCACGGTGTCTCATAGCTGTCGGCACCCTGATCGGTGACGACGGGCGCGGTCTGCAACGCATAGCCTACGATCACCGTGCGACCCTTGATCAAATCCCTCGGCAGGTAGCGGGCGGGATCGAGCGCCTGATAATAGGAAATCCGCGGATAGCTGTTCGGAGGCCCGAAATATTGAATCATCCGGTCGCCATCAGGCGGCTTCACCCCGGCGAGGCGGGCAGCAAAGCCGTCGGGATAGCGCGGCATCCGCCGCAACACGCCGTCCCCGTCCATCGACAGGCTGGCGACCCCCGCCTTCGCACCGCGCGCCAACATCTCGGGCAAGGGTTCGGTACGGGTCAGGGTGCTGCCTTGCAGCGTCTCGATCTGGGTTTCGTCGGCGGCAAACAGCGTGTCGGGCCCGGCAGTCATGGCGAGCGATGCGTCGGCGGCCGGATCGCTCGGCTCGGCGAAGACGATGTCGAAGGCAACCGCCTTCGCCCCGGCCTTGCGCAGGCTCGTCAGCAATCGGGCGTGAAGATCACGCGACCATGGCCATTGCCTACCGATCGCCGAGAAACTCGGCTCGTCGATGGCGACGATCAGCGCGCCCGGTCGATCCGGCGTCTTCGCCTTGGTCGTCGACAGGAGATCGAACGCCTGGCCGTCGATGCGATCGAAAAGCGGAGACACCGCGACGAGAGCGATGACGACGATCGCCGACAGGGCCAGCAGGCGGCGGCTATGGTTGCGGAGGATAGAGAACATTAGCTGCCCCTCTCCTTCGGGGGAGTCGGAGTGGGGCCTCCTCTCCGTCGCGGCGCTCGTCGTGCGCTCCCGCTCGCATCTGCTTCCTTGCAGGTGGGGGGCCCATCGTGCCCGCAGCGCTTGATCGGGACTAGAAGCGCCATGCCACTACGGTCGAGACGATCCGGCCCTGGGTCGGGCGCTGGGTGCGATCGGTGGCGAAGACATTCTCGACGTTGAGCTTGACTTCAGCGCGCTTGTCGAACGGTTCCCATACTATGCTGACGTCGCCGACGAAACCGGCCCTGCGCCGCCGGCCGGCGAAATCGCGCTGCGCCGACGCCCATGTTTCGCGGAACTGGATCCGCAACCGCGACGGATGCGCCCAGGTGATCGACGCTTGCGCGAAATGACGCGGCACGAACGGCAAGGCGCGCTTCGCGAAAGCCGTCCCGATTGGCAGCTGCCCGCGCGCATCGCTCCACATATAGGTTGCCGCCAGGCCGAGATCGTCCCCAGGCCAGATGTTCACCGATCCGCGGAGCCGATCGATCCTCGCATCCACGAGGCCCACTTCGTCGCGGCCGATCGCGGGCGACAGCAGCAGTGCATCGAAGCGCTGTCGCTGATAGTCGATCGTCGTGAAGACGCGCGGCGTCCATTCCACATCCCACTGGGCGATCAGGCTCTCATATTGGCCGCCATAGAAGCCGGGTACGATCGCCGGACGTAAGCCGATCGTGTCGGTCGGGGCGAAGGTGAAGGGTGCGTCGCTCGACGTCTGGCGAAAAAAGCCGAGCCGCAGCCATTGCTCCGCAACGGGCGACCAGGCGGCGCTGGCCCGAAAGTCGATCGTGTTGCGATGATAATCATCCAGCCTGCGCGCCGCGATGTAGCGCGGCCCCGCCACGCGCAGCCGGGAGTGCACCGCCGCGACCTGTCCCTCAAGCGTCAGCGGTCCGTCAGGCGACCAGCGCAGATCGACATAACCGCGCTGCTGGCGGAAACGCGATAGGCTGGCGATCATGCCCGCGACCGCCCGCGCGTCGTGGTCGGAACGTGCCCAACTCGCTTCGACCCCGGACCGCACATCGAGCCGCCCGCGCCCGCGCATGTAGCTCGCGCTCGCGAACCAGAAACGGTTCGACTCGGTGAAACCAGAAGCCGGCCCACCAGGTGGCGCGCGATCGACGCTGTTGGCATCGCGGTCGCCATGACCCAGCCCCAGCGTCACCACCTCGCGCTGACCGAATTTGTGATTGTAGAAGCCGAGTGCCAACAGGTCCTTACGGCGGGTGCGGACCTGGCGCGGGCCGGCATCATAGTCATTGTCGGCATCCTCATAATTCACGAAGGCGACAAGATTGTCATAGGCGCCGGGCTCGGCACCAAGCCAGCCGCGCACAAAGCTGCTGTTCAGCTCGTCGGGCCCATCCCCCCCACCGCGCAGATTGCGCTCGCGATAACCGGCCGTCAGACTGTAGGCGGTCGGCACCGGTGTCTGGCCGAGCCCGTCGAGCGTGAGGAAGCCGATCGGGCGATTCTGGAAGCGGGTGCGGGTGAAGCCTAGATTGGCCGCCGGTTCGAAGAAGGCTTCGTCGGTGAATTGCACGGTGCGCTTCGGATAGGTGACCGCGAGCGGATCGAGCGCCAGGCCCTGCATGAAACTCGACAGCTGGCTGAGGTCGCGGCCGCGATCCGGATCGAAGCCGACCGGCTCCAGCTGCGTGCCGACATAAGGGTCGACCTGGAAGTTCAGCCCCTGGTCGAAATAGCTGGAGGGCGTGAAGCTGTCGAAAACCCGTTCGCCATAATAGCGACCCCATTCCTCCATCCGCAGGAAGCGGAAGGCCTGCGACAGATAGCTGCCAGTCGTGCGGTTCTCCGACAGGCTCGAATAGACGCCACCGCGCTTGCGGAAACGAGTCAGCGCCTCGCGGGCGCCGACAATCGCGCCATCGGCATCGTAGATGTGGAGCGCGATCGCGGTGCGCGCCAGCGGCGCGAGCGGGCTTTGGGGATCGAGCCGATCGGCGGCGTCGAGCTGCTGGAGCGCGACTGCGGTGTTGCCGAGCCGATGCTCCATCTCTGCGAGCGAGACAAGCGCGGGCGCATAGCCGGGATTGTCCGAGGAGGCGGCGAGCATATCGTCTCGCGCGGCCTCCGGCTCGCCGCGCTGGATATGATATTGCCCCAGTACGCTGCGAACGATCGACAGCGTCGGATCGAGGGCCACAGCGCGGTCGATCTCGGGCTTGGCGCGGTCCAGTCGGTTCTGTTGGAGATAGGCCGAGGCGAGCCGCGCGTGAATGCCGGCATTATCGGGATCGCGCACGACCGCCGTCCGCAGTGCCGCCACGGCCTCCTTGTCGGCCGACCGTTCGAGATAGATGTCGCCCAATATTCCATAGCTCGCGCCGCGCGACGGATCGGCGCGGACCGCGGCCTGGGCATCGGCCAGCGCGGCCCAGGGCTGGCCATCATAGGCCGCCTTGATCTCGGCGCGCAGCGCGAGTGCACGACCATCGTTCGGGCTCAGCGCCAGCGCGGCTTCGACCGCCACCCGCGCGCGCGCTGCCTCGCCGAGAAGCAGTGCGACGCGCGCTTCGAGCAGGCGGAGCGCCGCATCGCCGGGGAACATCGCCTTCCCCTGGTCGATCGTGGCGAGGGCGCCGCGCAGGTCGCCAGCATAGGCGAGCCAGAAGCCATGGGCGACATAGGAGGCCGGCTGATCGGCGACGAGCGGCGGCGGGGCGCCGGCGGAAAGCGAATCAGCGAGCCGGGTGTCGCCGGCGGGCAACAACGCCCGGCCATCTTCGAGCCGGACGAAATAGAGTATCTGCTCGCGGCCGACCGGATCGGCGAGGACGACGCGGGTCGGAGCCCGGCCACGCAGCGCAAGACCCGCCTGACCAGCCATGACGTCGACCGCGCCTTGGTCATTGGCCAGATTGACCTTGCCGTCGAAGACCTGCAGCGACGTGCGATCGTCGTTCACGCTTAACGACCATTCGGTGCCACGAATCGCCGCGGTCGCAGAAGGCGTTTCCACGGACAGGTTCGCGCGATTGCGCGGCGCGCGGGCCCAGAGCTGACCCTGCTGGAGCGCGACCGACGATGGCGCCCCGGCGCTGACGGCCTTGACGACCAGCACCGTGTTCCGGCCAAGCCGCATCTGCGTGCGATCCGCAAAAAGGATAGCGAGCGTGCCGTTGGCGTTGGTGCGCAGAACATCACCAGCCTTGAGCTGCTGACGCGGCCTGGCCTCCCTCCAGGCGGGATCAGGAAGCAGCGTCGCCTGCTCGCCGATCTTGGTCGAGACGATCGTGCCCGAAAACGGCCCCGGCCGCGCGATCGTCTGCCCATGAACAGGCAAGGAACTCGCCGCGAGAACCAGCATCGACAGTCGTTTACGCATAATCCCCCTACGACGGCGTCGTAATGATCTGCGTATCGCAAAGCGACGCGAATACAATCCGGCTAAGACCATCATACCGTCCCGACGCGCGACAAACCGCTATTGGCGGCTTCGCCGATCCGTTGGCCCGCGCCGATCGTCCGTCTGGCAAGCTCGATGACATCCGACTTGGGAGCTTTGAAAAGGAGTGCTATGATTGAGGCGGCGATCAGCAGATGGCTGCGAATTCACCGAATCCTCCCGGCGACCTAGTGCTCAGCCGTAACGAGCGCGTTTTCGAGTCTTCACGAGCGGCCAGCAATATGTATAGCGCGACTCGCCAGCGTTCCATTTCGGGCCGGGGGAGGTATTTGCGCGCGATGAGCTATCCGCAGAATCAAGGTTTGTACGACTCTCGCAACGAACATGACGCTTGTGGCGTCGGCTTCATTGCACATATTCGCGGAGAGAAATCGAACGACGTCGTACAGCGCGGCCTGCAGATACTCGTCAACATCGATCATCGCGGTGCGGTGGGCGCCGATCCATTGCTTGGCGACGGCGCGGGCATATTGATCCAAATTCCGGATGCGCTGCTACGCGACTGGGCCGAAGGCGAAGGTCTGACCCTGCCCGCGCCGGGTGACTATGGCGTGGCGATGTGCTTCCTGCCGCGCGAGGATGCCGCGCGCGATTTCGCCATCGGCACGTTCGAGAAGTTCATTGCGAAGGAAGGTCAGGCACTGATCGGCTGGCGCGACGTGCCGGTCGACACCACCGGCCTGGGCCAGGCCGTGCTCGACGAGATGCCGGTGATCCGGCAGGCGATCGTCGGCCGCGGCGACGATTGCGCCGATCAGGATGCTTTCGAACGCAAGCTGCTCGTCATCCGCAAGCAGACCCAGAACCCGTTGGCCGAGCTCGCCGAAAAGCATAACCTGCCCGGCCTCGCCGAGCTTTATATGCCGAGCTTTTCCAGCCGGACCGTCGTCTACAAGGGACTGCTACTCGCCGGGCAGGTCGGCAGCTTCTATACCGATCTCCGCAACCCCCTGACGACGTCGGCGCTCGCGCTCGTCCACCAGCGTTTCTCGACCAACACCTTCCCTAGCTGGAAGCTGGCGCACCCTTACCGCTTCATCGCCCATAATGGCGAGATTAACACGGTACGCGGCAATGTGAACTGGATGAACGCCCGCCGCCGGACGATGGAATCGGAATTGCTCGGCGCCGATCTCGACAAGATCTGGCCGATCATCCCGCATGGCCAATCGGACACCGCCTGCCTCGACAATGCGCTCGAGCTGCTGGTTGCGGGCGGCTATTCGCTGGCGCATGCGGTGATGATGCTGATCCCGGAAGCCTGGGCCGGCAATCCGCTGATGGACCCGGCGCGCAAGGCCTTCTACGAATATCACGCCGCGCTGATGGAGCCGTGGGACGGTCCCGCCGCGGTCGCCTTCACCGACGGCCGGCAGATCGGGGCTACGCTCGACCGCAACGGCCTGCGGCCGGCACGCTTTCTCGTCACTAACGACGACTATGTCATCATGGCCTCCGAATCGGGCGTGTTACCTATCGCCGAGGAGAATATTGTCCGCAAATGGCGGCTCCAGCCCGGTAAGATGCTGCTGATCGACATGGATCAGGGCCGCATCATCGAGGATGAGGAGATCAAGGCCAGCCTCGCCCGTGCAGCGCCTTACGCTAAATGGCTCGAAGCCACCCAGTATAAGCTAAGCCAGCTGGACGCCGTGCGTACCGCCCCGGCGCTACCGAACGATCCGCAGGCGCTGCTCGATCGCCAGCAGGCGTTCGGCTATACTCAAGAAGACATCGCCAAGTTCCTGGAGCCGATGGCGCGTAACGGCGACGACCCGATCGGATCGATGGGTACCGACACGCCGATCGCCGTCCTCTCCGCCCGGCCCCGGCTGCTCTACGACTATTTCAAGCAGAACTTCGCTCAGGTCACCAATCCACCGATCGACCCGATCCGCGAAGAACTGGTCATGTCGCTGGTGTCGATGATCGGCCCCCGGCCCAATCTGCTCGGTCGTCAGGCCGGCACCCACAAGCGGCTCGAGGTCGATCAGCCGATCCTGACCAACGGCGACATCGCCCGCATCCGCTCTGCCGAGGCCCAGCTCGACGGCGCCTTCCGTACCACGACCATCGACACGACCTGGGACGCCGCCAGCGGCGCCGCCGGCATGGCCGAGGCAATCCGGGAAATGTGCTGGGGAGCGACCGAGGCGGTGCTCGCGGACAAGAATATCCTGATCCTTTCGGATCGCGCACAGGATAGCACCCGAATTGCGATCCCCTCGCTATTGGCCACCGCCGCTGTCCATCACCATCTCGTCAAGCAGGGCCTGCGGATGCAGACCGGCCTCGTCGTCGAGAGCGGCGAAGCGCGCGAGGTCCATCATTTCTGCGTGCTGGCGGGCTATGGCGCCGAAGCCGTTAACCCTTATCTGGCGTTCGACACATTGGAGGAGATACGCATCCGGCAGGGTCTACCCCTCACCGCGCCGGAGGTCCGCAAAAACTATATCAAGGCGGTCGGCAAGGGCATGCTCAAGGTGATGTCGAAGATGGGCATCTCGACCTATCAGAGCTATTGTGGCGCCCAGATCTTCGATGCGGTCGGCCTTTCGACCGCGTTCGTGGATAAATATTTCACCGGCACCGCGACGACCATCGAGGGCATCGGCCTTGCCGAGGTCGCCGAGGAGACTGTGCGACGCCATGCCGCAGCCTATGGCGATAGCCCAATCTACCGCAACATGCTCGATGTCGGCGGAATCTACGGCTACCGCATCCGCGGCGAGGAACATGCCTGGACGCCGGAGAGCGTCGCATCGCTTCAACATGCGGTGCGCGGCAACAGCAAGGATCGCTACGATTCCTTCGCGGCCTCGATCAACGAACAGAGCGAGCGCCTGCTGACCATTCGCGGCCTGATGAGCCTGAAAAAGGCCGACGCACCGCTGGCACTGGACGAGGTCGAGCCGGCCTCCGAGATCGTCAAGCGCTTCGCCACGGGTGCGATGAGCTTCGGTTCGATCAGCCGTGAGGCGCACACCACGCTCGCCATGGCGATGAACCGGATTGGCGGCCGCTCGAACACCGGCGAGGGCGGCGAGGAAGCCGATCGCTTCCAGCCGATGGCGAACGGCGATTCGATGCGCTCGGCTATCAAGCAGGTGGCGTCGGGCCGCTTCGCTGTCACCGCCGAA